>Ga0207690_10000003_pt1 | contig 783011 bp, 784 predicted proteins | sample KBSC23metaG_FD_184315 | JGI IMG/M metagenome (GOLD analysis project Ga0207690, IMG submission 184315) | Corn rhizosphere microbial communities from Kellogg Biological Station, Michigan, USA - KBS C2-3 metaG (SPAdes) (version 2) | ecosystem: Host-associated > Plants > Roots > Rhizosphere >...
CGAAATGGCCCCGGTCGGCAATCCCGACCGCGAGCTTCCCGATCACGGCTTCTGGGGCCCCGAGATCGACGGCGCCCAGCTCGCCCGCATCGCCGGCGAGGACGGGCTCGCCGTCGGCGAGGCGCTGATCGGGGAATGCGCCGACGATCTCGCCGCCGGCCGGATCATCGGCTGGATGGACGGGCGCTGCGAGTTCGGCCCGCGCGCGCTCGGCCACCGCAGCCTGCTCGCCGCCCCGCACGACGAAGCGATGCGCGACCGGCTCAACCGCGACATCAAATATCGCGAGGAATTCCGGCCCTTCGCCCCGGTCGTGCCGGAAGAGCTGGCCGACACCTATTTCGAGCTGCCGCCGGGCGGCGCCCGGCTCGCCCGCTTCATGTCCGGCGTCTTCCCGGTCCGCCCCGAATGGCGCGAGCGGCTGGCCGCGGTCACCCATGTCGACGGCACCGCCCGGCTGCAGACGCTCGCCCGCGATTTCGCCCCGCGGCTCTACGACTTGCTGCTCGCTTATGGCGAGCGGAGCGGCATTCCGGTGCTGCTCAACACCTCGCTCAACATCGCCGGCGAGCCGATCGTCTGCACCGCCGCCGAGGGCTATTCGACCTTCCGGCGAAGCGGCATCGACGTGCTCGTCGCCGGCAATGTGCGGGTCAGGAAGCGCGCGCGCGCCGATGCGCCGCGCGAGGAGGAATATGCATGATCCCGAAACGCGGCCGCTTCCGCCGTTCGCTGACCGTGCTCGGCAGCGCCTTCGGCTCGACCGGCCATCTCGCCCGCGGCCTCTGGCGCGGCGGCGCGGAGAAAAGGCTGGTGATGCCGCTCGCTTTGTTCCTGTGCGTCACCGGCTTCCTCTTGATCCTCGCCGCGGGCGTCGAGGCGCTGGCGCCATTCATCTATTCGATCTTCTAGCCTGTCCGGCCTGCAAAGGCGCGCTCGGAGCGGACCTGCGCTGCGCCGGCTGCGGCGCCCGCTGGCCCGCGCCGGACGGCATTCCCCGCCTCCGGGTGGCGGGCGACGCGCGCACCGAGACGGTGCGCCGCTTCTACGACGCCGCCCCCTTCCCCGGCTATCCGCCCGGCGACAGCCTCACCTGGCTGCGCGCCCGCGCCGGCCGCAGCGCCTTCGCCCGCCTGCTCGATGGCTCGATTGCCGGCGACGCCCGCATCGCCGAAGTGGGCTGCGGCACCGGCCAGACGAGCCTGTTCCTCGCCCGCGCCGACCGCCGCATCGTCGCCCTCGATCTGTCGCGCGAGGCGCTGCGGCTCGGCGCCGACGCCGCCCGCCGCTACGGCATCGGCGGGGTGACGTTCGTCGAGGCCGACCTCACCCGCCTGCCCTTGCGCCCCGACGCCTTCGACCTCGTCTATTCCTCGGGCGTGCTCCACCACACCCCCGATCCGCGCGCCGCCTTCGCCCGGGTCGCGGCGGCGGTGAAGCCCGGCGGCGCGATCGTCATCGGCCTCTACAACAGGATCGCCCGCCTCCCCTTGCGGCTGCGCCGCGGCATCGCCCGCCTGACCGGCCACCGCTGGGTGCCGTTCGATCCTGTCCTCACCGACCGCAAGGCCGAGCCGGCGCGCCGCGAGGCCTGGCTGCGCGATCAATACCGCCATCCCGAGGAGCATCGCCACAGCGTCGGCGAGGTCCGCCGCTGGTTCGCCGAGGAAGGGCTCGACTGGCTGCGCACCTATCCGAGCACGATGCTCGGCGAGGAGCCCGAAGACCTGTTCGCCCCCGCCGCCGACGCCTGGCCGCTCGAAGCCTGGGCCGCGCAGCTCGGCTGGATGCGCAGCCTCGGCGGCGAAGGCGGCCTGTTCGTCACCGTCGGCCGCCGGCCCGGTTGAAGCGCCGCGCCCAGGCGGCCATGGCTTCCTAGAGGTGCGCCTCGACCTCTAGAGCCAAGTAAACACCAGCGGTGATGCCGCAGATGAGGAGCGGCAAGCCATAGGTGTTCCGATAGGCACTGAGAGCCGCGCCTACCATGGTCGTGTAGGTCCCGAAGGTAAATACTGTGTAGTCGGGCGGCCGCCCCAACCCCGACAAGCTTGAGATCACCCCGCACGCGAACAGAATTACGACCGCCGTTGGGGCTAGGAATAGCGGGTGCATCTGCACGTTGCCGGCGGCAATCCTGTTAGCGATGAACGTGATTAGAAAAGAGCCCAAGGCTAGGGGAAATGTATAGAGCACTACCGCGATTAGCAGATCGTCGAAATCGTGAGGGCGACCAACGAGAATCGCCTCGCGATCAACCGTGCTCAAGAAAAATAAGACCGATACGATGATGATGCCGCCAGCAATGGCCCTTATGGCGCCCATCGGGAGTTGCGAGGAAGGCTGTTTTGGAATGTTCTCTGAGTCCATCGACGTTCGTTCTTCAACGGAGTGGGCACTTTAGTGGCAGATTTGGTCTTTAGCAATATTGGATTAGTCCCCGCGGCAAGTGTCGCCCAAGTCCCAGCCTGCGGCCTCGTGTTGGAGCAGGGTCTCCCCCGCCCCATCGAGAGTTTATTCTCGCAGTCCTATTGCCGATATCGTTGTAGCGTTCGCTTCAGGGGAAGCCATGATCGAGACGCTATGGTGGGCATCGGGTCGGAATCGCGCCGGTGATGGTGATAACGTGCGCATCCCACGCATCCAGCTGCCGGCCGGTTGAAGCGCCGCGCCCGAGCGGCTAGGCGCATCGCCGACAGACAAGAGGAAAACATGGCTGAGCCAAGACCCCTGCCCTTCGACTGGGCGGATCCGTTAGCGCTCGATGCGCAGCTCTCCGACGAGGAGCGGATGGTGCGCGACACCGCCGAAGCCTATGCGCAGGAGAAATTGCAGCCGCGGGTGACCAGCGCCTATCTCGACGAGCGGTTCGATCGCGAGATCATGGACGAGCTCGGGGCATTGGGCATGCTCGGCGCGACCATCCCGCCCGAATATGGCGGCGCCGGGCTCAATTATGTCGCCTACGGGCTGATCGCGCGCGCCGTGGAGCGGGTGGACAGCGGCTATCGCTCGGCGATGTCGGTCCAGTCCTCGCTCGTCATGCACCCGATCAACGCCTACGGCACCGAGGAACAGAAGCGCAAATACCTGCCGAAGCTCGCGGCCGGCGAATGGGTCGGCTGCTTCGGCCTCACCGAGCCGGACGCGGGCTCCGATCCCGGCGGCATGCGCACCCGTGCCGCAAAGATCGACGGCGGCTATCGCCTCTCCGGCACCAAGATGTGGATCACCAATTCGCCGATCGCCGACGTCTTCGTGGTCTGGGCCAAGTCCGACGAGCATGACGGCCGGATCAAGGGCTTCGTCCTCGAGAAAGGCATGGCCGGGCTCTCCGCCCCGAAGATCCGCGAGAAGCTGTCGCTGCGCGCCTCGGTCACCGGCGAGATCGTCATGGACGGGGTCGAGATCCCCGAGGAGAATCTGCTGCCCAATGCGAGCGGCCTCGCCGGGCCGTTCGGCTGTTTGAACCGGGCCCGCTACGGCATCGCCTGGGGCTCGATGGGCGCGGCCGAGGCCTGCTTCCACGCCGCCCGCTCCTACACGCTCGATCGCAAGCAGTTCGGCCGGCCGCTGGCGGCGACCCAGCTCGTCCAGCTGAAGCTCGCCAACATGGTCACCGAGATAAGCCTCGGCCTGCAGGCGGCGCTCCGCGTCGGCCGGCGGCTCGATGCCGGCGAGCTGATCCCCGAGACGATCAGCCTGATCAAGCGCAACAATTGCGGCAAGGCGCTCGACATCGCCCGCCAGGCCCGCGACATGCACGGCGGCAACGGCATCTCCGCCGAATTCCAGGTGATGCGCCACGCCTGCAACCTCGAGACGGTCAACACCTATGAGGGCACCCACGACGTCCACGCTTTGATCCTCGGCCGCGCGATCACCGGCATCGCCGCCTTCTGACGGCTCCCCCCGAGGGGGAGACGAAAATACTTTGCGATCAGCGGCTTGCCAGGCAAGCCCGCTTGTCTTATGGGGCGCGGCTCAAACGGGGCGCCGGGCGGAGGGATTTCCTATGAGTTTCATGCTGGTAAGCGTTGCTTTTCTTTCGTTTTCGGCGTTCCAGGCCGATCAGGGCGCGGCCTCCGGCAGCGGCGCCGGCCTCGCCGGCGACAATCGCGATCAGGCCGAGGGGACCAACAACAGCGAAGGCGTCGACGCCAATGGCGAGCGCCGCATCTGCCGCCGGATCACCGCCACCCGCACCCATCAATACCGGCGCGTCTGCCTGACCGCCCGCCAGTGGCGCGAGTTCGACGACAATAACGGCTGATCAGCCGCGCCGGCGCCTGAACAACAGGATCGGCGCGTCCTTGTAGCGGGCGTCCTCGGGGGCGCCGAAGCCGAGCTTCTCCGCCACCCGGATCGAGGCCGTGTTGGCGGCGTCGATGATCGCCGGAATCTCTGGCGGCGCGTGGGCCGAATCGATCCAGTCGAGCGCGGCGCGGCCGGCCTCGGTGGCGAACCCCTGCCCGCTCGCCCCGGCGGCGAACAGCCAGCCCATTTCCGGGAGGTCCTCGATCGAGGGAGTCATGCCGCGCTTGAAGTCGGCGAAGCCGATCTGGCCGATCATCCTGGCGTCGGCGCGCCGCTCGACCGCCCAATAGCCCCAGCCGAACAGGCCCCACAGCCCGGCGCCGTTGAGCAGCTTGCGCCAGCTCTCCTCGCGGGTCAGCCCCTGCCCGCCGAGATGGCGCATCACCTCGGCGTCGGCCATCATCGCCGCCTGGGCGTCGGCGTCGCCGGCGCGGAACGGGCGCAGCGTCAGGCGCGCAGTCTCGAGGACCGGGCACGCCCCCGTCATGATCGCAAAGCCGGATCCCGGCCTTCGGCTTTGCCGAAGTTTATCCTGAGCGCCGCCGCAGGCGGCGTCGTAGGACCGGGATGACGGCCTGTCGGGGCCGTCACTTTTTGCCGAGGCTGAGACCGCCGAAGCGCTTGTTGAAGCGCGCCACCTGGCCGCCGGTGTCGATCAGCTTCTGGTTGCCGCCGGTCCAGGCCGGGTGGACCTTGGGATCGATGTCCAGTTGCAGCGTGTCGCCTTCCTTGCCCCAGGTCGAGCGGGTCTCGAAGGTGGTGCCGTCGGTCATCTGCACCTTGATCATGTGGTAATCGGGGTGGGTATCGGTCTTCATCTTATTGATCTTCCGTGGTTTTGGCTGGTTCCGACCAGCCTCGAAGAAAAGCAGAGGGGCGCTCTACAGGCTGGGGCCGCGATTGACAAGCCGTGCGCCGGCGCCCTAGCCTTGCCGGCGTGAAGGTGCCGCCCGTCGAACGGCGGTGAAAATGGGAAGCCGGTGACACAATCCGGCGCTGTGCCCGCAACTGTGAGCGGCGAGCCCCTTCCCTCAAGCGGGAAGACCAGGCCCAGACCCGCAAGCCAGGAGACCTGCCTTCGCCGTCGTCCGCGCCCCGGCCGGGACCAGCCTGCGGTGCGTGGCGCCGCTCGGCCTCACGCTCGCGCGGCTCCTCCGAGGCGACATTTTGATATGTCGTTTCAGGAGGATAGAATGAGCATCTTAATTCCGATCTTAGCATTGCAGACGATCGTGGTGACGGCCTCGCGGCAACCCGTGGCCGCCCGGGACGCGCCGGCCTCGGTCACCGTTTTCGAGCAGGACGCGCTCGACGATCTCGCTTTGCCGGCGGTGCCCGATCTGCTGCGCCTGTCGCCGGGCCTCGCGGTCGCGACGACCGGTCCGCGCGGCACCCAGACCCAGGTCCGGATCCGCGGCGCCGAAGCCAATCACACCCTCGTCTTCCTCGACCGCATCCGGTTCAACGATCCCGCCGCCGGCAACGAGGCGCGGTTCGAGCTGCTGACCGCGGATTCGCTGGCCCGGCTCGAGATCGTCCGCGGGCCGCAATCGGCTTTGTGGGGAAGCGAGGCGCTGGGCGGGGTGATCGCGGCGGAGAGCGCCGACCCGTTCCGCGGCGGCGGCTTTGCCGGGGCGGCCGAATATGGCAGCCTCGACAGCGCCCGCCTGTCGGCGCGCTACGCGGCCCGCGCCGGCACCGTCGGCGTCATGGCGTCGGCGGGATGGCTGAGCAGCGCCGGCATCGACTCGTTCGGCGCCGGCGGCGAGCGCGACGGCTTCGACAATCGCTCGGCGAGCCTCAGGATCGAGGCGCGGCCGTCGCCGGCCGTCCGCTTCGGCCTGACCGGCCACTGGATCGAAGGCAAAAGCCAATATGACGGCTTCGATCCCGTCACCTTCCTGCGTGCCGACACGCTCGACGAGACGCGCAACCGGATCGGCGCAATGCGCGGCTGGGCCTCGGCGGCATGGAGCGGCTGGCAGGCCGAGGCGAGCGCCTCGTATCTCGACAGCGCCAACCGCAACCGCCTGGGCGGCGCGCCGCTCAACCGCACGTTCGGCGACCGGCTGGCCCTGGCGGCGCAGGTCTCGCGCCGGATCGGCGGTCACCGGCTGATCGCCGCGATCGACCATGAGGAGGAGGATTTCCGCGCCCGCGACACCGCCTTTTTCGGCGGCACCGACCAGGACCGCTCGCGCCGCCTCACCGCCGTCGCCGGCGAATGGCGGGCCGAGTGGAGCCCGGCTCTGGCCACCGACCTTGCCGTGCGGCACGACAGCTTCAGCGCGTTCCGCGACGCGACCACCTTGCGGGCCTCGGCGCTGCTCCGGCCCGCGCCCGGGCTCACCCTGCACGCCGCTTATGGCGAGGGCATCGCCCAGCCGACCTTCTACGATCTCTACGGCTTCTTCCCCGGCTCGTTCGTCGGCAATCCGGGCCTCAGGCCGGAGCGGTCGCGCGGCTGGGAGGCGGGCGCCGCCTGGGCCAGCGCCCGGTTCGGCCTCGCCGCGACCTGGTTCTCGGCGCGGCTCGGGGACGAGATCCTCGACGTCTTCGGCTTCCCCTCGACCACCCGCAACGCCGACGGGGCGAGCCGGCGCGACGGCGTCGAGCTCAGCCTCGCCTGGCGCCAAGGCGATCGGCTCGACCTCGCCGCCAGCTACACCTGGCTCGACGCCGACGAAGGCGCGGCGCGGGTGCGCGAGCTCCGGCGGCCGCGGCACAGCGCCAGCCTGATCGCGCACGGCCGCGCCGGGACTTTGCGCTGGGGCGCCAGCCTCGCTTATGTCGGCCGGCGCCGGGATACGGACTTCGACCTGTTCCCGGCGGCGACGGTGCGGCTTCGCGCCTACGTCCTCGCCTCGGCCAATTTCGCCTATCACCTGCTGCCGGGGCTCGAAGCCTATGCCCGCGTCGAAAATGCGTTCGACGCCGATTATCAGGACGTGGTCGGCTACGACACGCCGGGGAGGACGGCCTATGCGGGCCTTCGCGTCGCTTTCGGCGATTAGCCTCGCCCTCGCCGCGCCGGCGGCGGCGGCCGCGCCGCGGCGGGTGGCGTCGCTCAACCTGTGCACCGACGAGCTCGTCCTCGCGCTCGCGGCGCCGGGCCAGATCGCCTCGGTCACCCATCTCGCCCAGCAGGAGGCGGAGACGCCGCTGTGGCGGCAGGCGCGGCTTTACCCGCGCAACGACGGCAGCCTGCTGTCGGTCGCCGGGCTTCGGCCCGATCTCGTCGTCACCATGGGCGGCGGCGCGCGCGATCGCCTGCGCATCGCCCGGCGGCTCGGCATCGACACCCTCGACCTCCCCTTCGCGCAGAGCCTCGGCGACGTCGCCGCCGCCATCGCGCGGGTCGCGCGCGCGCTCGGCCGGCCGGCGGCGGGGAGCGCGCTGCTGCGGCGGATGGCGGCGCTGATCCGGAGCGCGCCCACCGCCCGGAGCGATTCGATCTGGCTCGGCGGCGGCGGCCGCACAGTCTCCGCCTTCGGGCTGGAGGCGCAATGGATGGCGCTGGCCGGGATGGGCCAGCGGCCGATGGCCGGCGACCGGGTCGCGCTCGAGACGCTGATCGTCCGGCCGCCGGCGGTGCTGCTGCGCAGCGACTATCGCCAAGGGCAATATTCGAACCAGCAGCGCTGGCTCTCGCACCCGGCCGCGGCGATGGCGCACGGCGGCCGCCGGATCGCCACCGACGGCCGGCTGTGGACCTGCATGGGGCCGCTGCTGATCGGCGAGATCTACCGGCTTCGGCGCGAGATTGCGGAATGAGCTGGCGCGCCTTCCTGCCGCCGCTGCTCGCGGCCGCCTTCGCCGCTTCGCTGCTGCTGCCGCTGGCGCCGCTGCTCGGGCTCGACCGCGGCCTGGCGATTGCGGTGCTGGTCGAGCTGCGCCTGCCCCGCGCCCTGCTGGCGCTCGCTTACGGCGCCACCCTGGCCGCGTCGGGGGCGGCGATCCAGGCCCTGTTCGCCAATCCGCTCGCCTCGCCCGACCTCACCGGCACGACCAGCGGCGCCGCGCTGGGCGCCGTCGTCACCGCTTATCTGTTCGGCTTCGCCGCGCCGGTCGCCTTGTCGCTCGGCGCGGTGCTCGGCGCGCTGGCGGCGCTCGCGCTGCTGCTCGCTCTGGCCGGACCGAAAGCGGAGACCGCCACCCTGCTGCTCGCGGGCCTCGCGATCAGCGCGCTCGCCGGCGCGCTGACCACGCTGGCGCTGGCGCTCGCCCCCTCCCCCTTCGCCTTTTACGACGCCTATGACTGGCTGATGGGCTCGCTGATCGACCGCAGCCTCGATCAGGCCGCCTTCGCCGCCGTGCCGGGCGTGCTGACGATCCTGCTGCTGCTTCGCCACGGACCGGCGCTGGACCGCCTCGCCCTTGGCGAGGATGTGGCGCAATCACTCGGCGACGACGTCGTCAGGCTGCGGGTCGAGATCGTCTGCCTGACCGCTTTCGGGGTCGGCGCCTGCGTCGCGATCTGCGGCGCGATCGGCTTCATCGGCCTCGTCGCGCCGATCTTCGCGCGGCGGCTGACCCGCGGCCACCCCGGGCGGGCGATCCTGCCGGCGGCGATGATCGGCGCCTTGCTGCTCAGCCTCGCCGACCTCGCGGTGCGGCTGGCGCCGCTCGGGCGGACGTTGCCGATCGGTGTCGTCACCGCGCTGATCGGCGCCCCCTTCTTCCTCTGGCTGGTCGCCCACATGCGCTGGAGGCTGAGGTCATGATCCTCCATGCCAGCGGCCTTTCCCTTCCCGGCCGCCTGACCGAGGCCTCGCTCGATATTGCCGGCGGCGAGCTGGTCGGGCTGGTCGGGCCGAACGGCAGCGGCAAGACCAGCCTGCTCCACGCGCTCGCCGGGATCGGCAGGCCGTCGGGGACGGTGCTGCTCGACGGCGTCGATCCGCGGACCCTGAGTCCGGCGCAGCGCCCCGCCTGGCTGACCTATCTGCCGGCGAGCCGCGACGTCGCCTGGCCGCTGCTGGCCCGCGACCTGATCGCGCTGGGCGGCGGCGGCAGTTCTGTCGCCGGGCTCGATCTCGACGCCTTGCTCGACCGGCGGGTCGACACGCTGTCGACCGGCGAGCGCAGCCGGGTGCTGATCGCCCGGGCGCTGGCGCCGCGGCCGAAGCTGCTGCTGCTCGACGAGCCGACCGCCAATCTCGATCCGCTCTGGCAGATCAGGCTGATGGAGCGGATTCGGGAGGAGATTGCGGGCGGCGGCCGCGCCGCTTTGGTGGCGATCCACGATCTCGACGCGGCCGCGCATCATGCCGATCGCGTGCTCGTCATGGACGGCGGCCGGATCGCCGCCGAGGGCCTCGACGGGCCGCACGTCGCCGCCATATTCGGGGTCGAGCGGGTCAGCGGTCGCTGGCGGGAGGCGGATCGGCGATCATCGCCGTGAAATCCGCCTGCGCGGCGAGCTTGTCGCCGACATAGGCCTTGCCGGCGAACTTGCACACGGTGGCGCGCTTCTGGACGAACTCGACCTCGAGCCGGAGCAGCACGCCGGGCTCCACCGGCTGGCGGAACTTGGCGCCGTCGATCGCCATGAAATAGACGAGCTTGCCGGAGCCGGCGAGGCCGAGCGATTCGACCGCGAGCACGCCCGCCGCCTGGGCGAGCGCCTCGACGATCAGCACGCCCGGCATGATCGGCCGGTCCGGGAAATGGCCGGCGAAGAATTGCTCGTTGATCGTCACCGCCTTGGTGGCGACGATCCGTTCGTCGATCACCAGCTCCTCGACCCGGTCGACGAGCAGCATCGGGAAGCGATGCGGCAGCGCCGCCATGATCCGTCGCACGTCGAAGGATCGGCTGGCGGCGCTGACCGGATCGGCCATCAGCGGCCCTGCGGGCGCGGCCGGTTCTGCTGGGGCTGCGGCTGCGCCGGAGCCGGCGCCGCGGCCGGCTGCTGCTGCGGCGGCGGCGCATTGATGTTGAGCGGCGTGTTGTTCTGGTTGACGATCGCGAGCACGGCGGGGGTGATGTCGAGCGCCGGGGCGGCGGTGATCAGGCCGCCGCGGTCCATGACGATGGTCGCGCCGCGCTGCTGCATGACGGTGGTGATCGCGGGCTGGATGCGCTGGCCGATCTGCTGGCGGACGAAGGCGATGTTGCGCTGGATCCGCTCGCGCTCGGCGCCGACTTCGCGATCGGCGTTCTGCTGCATCTGCTGATAGCCCTGGATTCGGGCGGTGAGCGCGGCGTCGGGCTGGCCGCCGGCCGGGATCGCATTGACCAGCGGCTGGATCGCCCGCGCCTCGGCGTCGATCTGCGCGGCGAGCTGCTGGGCGCGGGTCTGCAAAGCGGAGCCCTGGGCCCGAAGCTGGGTGTTCGCCGCGGTGCATTGGGTGCAGGTGTCGAAGATCTGGTCGAGGTTGACGACGGCGATGACCGGCGCCGGCAGCGGCTGCGCCGGAGCGGCCGCGGGCATCGCGAAGGCGAGCGCAGCCAAGGCCGAGCTGAAGAGATATTTGTTCATCAGAATGCAGTCCCTACGTTGAAAGTGAAGAGCTTGGTGTCGTCGCCCGGCTCGTGGAGGAGCGCTCGGGCGATGTCGATTCGGAACGGCCCGAAGGGCGAGTTCCAGTTGACCCCGAATCCGATCGAGAGGCGCGGGCTCGGCGAATCGCCGAGATAGACTTCGCGGAACGGCGGCACGCCGTTGGTCTGGGTCAGGCCGGCGCCGCAGGTCTGGTTGATCGGGATGGTGGTGACGACGCCGTTGGCGTCGGTGCACCGGTTGAGGGTGAGCGCGCTGCCCGGCGCGATGTCGAGCAGCACCGGCCGCCGCACGCCCCACAGCGCGCCGACATCGACGAAGATGGACGGCCTGAGGCCGAGCTCGCGGACGCTGTCGCCGAGCGGGATTTCGAGCTCGGCGCGGGCGAGATAATAAGCGCGGCCGCCGAGCGAATCGTCGTGGATGCGCTGGCGGTCGGTCGACAGCACGACGTTGGACACGTTGCCCATCGCGTCGATGTCGTAATCGTAGGGCGTGCGCTGGATGCGCGGGCCGACGCCGCGGATGTCGAAGCCGCGCATTTGCGGGCTGCCGAGGAAGAAGCGGTCGGTGAGGCGGACCGGATCGACATTGGGCGCGCCGTTGTCGAAGCTGTGGATGTAGCCCGCCTCGCCGCTGATCGAGAAGATGAAGTGGCGGTAGATGTCCCAATATTTGGCGCCGCTGATGCGCGAGCGGATATAATGGACGTCGCCGCCCAGGCCGGCGAAGTCCTGGCTGAACACCAGGCGTTCGCCGTGGCTCGGGCGGAGCCGGTTGTTGAGCGTGTCCCAGACCAGCGAATAGCCCGCCGACGAGGTCAGCCGGTTGCCGATCGTGTCGCACAGATAGCGGCTGGCGAGCAGCGGATCGCACTGCGCCGGCAGCGGCCCGGTGCCGTCCGGATCCGAATAATAAAGATCCTGGTTGATGCTGACCTGATCGTAGTTGAGGCCGTAGCGCAGCGCCACCTGGAGCGACTCGGTGAGCGGGATGCCGGCGCGGATCTGGCCGCCGGTGGTGGTCTGCTCATAGGTCGTCGTGCGGTCGTTGCCGAAGAAGTTGAAGCTGTTGAGGTCGCGCCGGTAGATGTCGAAGCCGATCGCGATGTTGCGATCGAACAAATAGGGCTCGGTGAAGCCCAGCTCGATCGACTTGGAATAGCTCGAATAGTTGATCTGGGCGCGCAATTCCTGGCCGCGGCCCATGAAATTGCGCTGGCGGACCGAGGCCTGGAGGAGAAAGCGCTCGATGCTCGAGAAGCCGGCCGAAAGCTGCAGCTCGCCGGTCGCGCGTTCCTCGACCTCGACTCCGAGCACGACCCGGTCGGGGGCCGAGCCCTGCTCCTGCTGGATCTCCAGATTCTCCTGGAAATAACCCAGCGACTGGATGCGGTCGCGCGAGCGGCGGACCCGGACATTGTTGAACGGATCGCCCTCGGCGAGGCGGAACTCGCGGCGGATGACCTTGTCGCGGGTGGTGGTGTTGCCCGAGATGTCGATCCGCTCGACATAGACGCGCGGAGTCTCGGCGACCCGGAAGGTGACCCCCATGGTCAGGTTTTCGCGGTTGCGGTTGAACGCCGGGCGGACGTCCGAGAAGGCATAGCCGAACGCGCCGGCAAGCTCGTTCAGCTGGGTGACCGTGTCCTCGACCTGCTGGGCGTTGTACCAGTCGCCGCTGTGCATCGGCAGGCGGGCGCGCAGCCGCTCCGCGCTGAAATCGCGAATGTCGCTTTCGACCGAAAGGTCGCCGAACTTGTAGCGATTGCCCTCGTCGACGACATAGGTGACGATGAAGTCGCGCCGGTCGGGGGTCAGCTCGGCCACCGCCGAGACGACCCGGAAATCGGCATAGCCCTGGGTCAGGTAGAATTGCCTGAGCTTCTGCTGGTCGTAGGCCAGCCGGTCGGGATCGTAGGTGTCGCGCGAGCTGAAGATGTTGAACCAGACATGCTCGCGCGTCGCCATCTCGCCGATCAGCCGGCGGTCGCCGAAATGCTCGTTGCCGATGATGTTGATGCGGCGCACGCGCGACCGCGGCCCTTCGTTGATCTCGAACACGACGTCGACGCGATTCTGGTCGAGCTGGACGATCTTCGGCTCGACGCTGGCGCCGTAGCGGCCCTGGCGGCGGTAGAGCTCGATGATCCGGGCAACGTCGGCGCGGGCGCGCGAGCGGGTGAAGATCTGGCGCGGCGCGAGCCGGATCTCCGGCGTGATCTTGTCGTCCTTGATGCGCTGGTTGCCCTCCAGGACGATGCGGTTGATCACCGGGTTTTCGCGGACCTGGATGATCAGATTGCCGGTGTCGGCGCCGGCGATGACGACGTCGGCGAACAATTCGGTCGCGTAGAGGTCCCGCAGCGCTTGGTCGAGCCGCTCCTGGTCGTAGGGCTCGCCGATCCGGAGCGAGGTGTAGGACAGCACCGTCTCCGGCTCGAGCCGCTGGTTGCCGGCCACCGCGAGCGAGGCGATGGTCCGCGTCGGCTGCGGCTGGACCGTGACCGGCGGCGGCGGCAGAGTCGGCCCCGCCCCCTGCGCGGGCAACGCCGCCGGAGGCTGGCCGGTTTGCGCCCCAGCGGGCGCGGCAAGGCCGGAAAGGATCGTCCCGAGCAGCAGCGCGGAGCAGAATCTGCGACCTTTTGGAAATACTTCGTTCGCCGTCACGCGTTCCCGCCTTCGATAAAAACAGCCGGGTCCAGCGCCCGGCTCACTCCCTGTCGCTGCCCGCCCTGCCCGATCATGGCTAGCCGATCAAGCGGCCAAGCCCGCTAAACAGACCAAAAGAGGCCAAGTCGTTGAACGTGACGAAGATCATCAACGCCAGCAACACCGCAAGGCCGGTTCTGAACGCCCACTCCTGGGCCGCCGGCTTGAGCGGTTTCCGCCTGACTCCCTCAACCACGTAGAACAGCAAATGCCCGCCATCCAGCAGCGGGATTGGCAACAGGTTGATGAATCCCAGATTAATTGAAACCACGGTCATAAACCAGAAGAAGGCGATCCAGCCGAGGCTCGCCTGCTGGCCCGACACCTCGGCGATCTTGAGCGGCCCGCCGAGCTCCTGGACCGAGCGGCGGCCGGTGACGACCTGGCCGAGCGCAACCACCATCGATTCCACGATGCCCGCGGTCGTCCTGATCGCGGTGCCGGGGAGCCGGCTGAGCGGCAGCGGTGCGAATTCCAGCGCGCCGCCCGGGCGGATGCCGAGCAGCCCGACCCGCGCCCGGTTGCCGAAGCCGTCGTCGCGCATCTCGGCGCGGGTGGTGGCTTCGAGCGCGATCTCGCGGCCGCCGCGCCGGACGGTGAACGCCATATGCTCGTCCGGACGGAGCGCGATATAGCCCTGCAGGTCGGCGAAGGTGGCGATATCGTTGCCGTCGACGCCGACGACCTGATCGCCGGGGCGGAAGCCGGCGGCCGCCGCCGCCGTCCCCGGATCGACCCGGCCGACATAGGCCGGCGTGGTCGGATAGCCGACCGCGGCGAAGATGATCATGAAGGCGAGGATCGCGAACAGGAAGTTGGTGAGCGGGCCGGCGGCAACGATGATGAAGCGCTGCCAGAGCTTCTTCGCCTGGAAGGTCTGGGCGCGCTCGTCGGCGGGCAGCGACAGCCATTCGTCGCTCGGCGTGCTGGCCGGGTTCATGTCGCCGGCGAACTTGACGTAGCCGCCCAAAGGCAGCCAGCCGACCTTCCAGCGGGTCCCGCGCCGATCGGTCCAGCCGGTGATCTCCCGGCCGAAGCCGATCGAGAAGGTGTCGGCCTTCACCCCGAACCAGCGGCCGGCGAAATAATGGCCGAGCTCGTGGATGAAGATCAGCGGGCCGATGACGAGCAGGAACGCCAGGATCGTGAAGGCAAAGCCAGGACTGTTCAATTGCCGATCTTTCCTGTCACCTCGGCGGCCACGCGCCGGGCCCCGCGGTCTATCTCGAGCACCTCGTCGATCGACGCCGGCGCCGGCGGGTCGTAGCGGTCCAGCACCGCGCCGACCACCGAGGCGATATCGAGGAAAGTGACGCGGCTTTCAAGGAAAGATGCGACCGCGACCTCGTTGGCGGCATTGAGGATCGCCGGCTTGGCGCCGCCCTGGGCCAGCGCCCGCCGGGCGAGGCCCAGCGCCGGGAAGCGCTCCGGATCGGGCGCCTCGAAGGCGAGCGTGCCGAGCGAGACGAGGTCCAGCGGCTCGCACGGCGTGGCCATCCGCTCCGGCCAGGCGAGCGTATGCGCGATCGGCACCCGCATGTCGGCCGGCCCCAATTGGGCGAGCAGCGAGCCGTCGACATATTCGACCAGGCTGTGAACCACCGATTGCGGGTGAACGACGATGTCGATCGCTTCGGCCCCGACCGGGAACAGGTGGAAGGCCTCGATCAGCTCCAGGCCCTTGTTCATCAGGGTCGCGCAGTCGACCGAGATCTTCGCGCCCATCGACCAATTGGGGTGGGCGACCGCTTCGGCCGGGGTGGCGGCGCGCATCCGCTCGATCGGCCAGGTGCGGAACGGGCCGCCGCTGGCGGTGAGGATGATCCGGCGCACGCTTTCCGGGCGGGTGCGATCGAAGCACTGGAAAACCGCATTATGCTCCGAATCGACCGGCAGCAAGGTCGTGCCGCTCGCCGCCGCGGCGCGGGTCATCAACGCCCCGGCCGAGACCAAGGCCTCCTTGTTGGCCAAAGCGACGGTGCCGCCGCCTTCGAGCGCGCGCATCACCGGCTTCAGGCCGGCGGTGCCGACGATCGCCGCCATCGTCCAGTCGGCGCCGGACGCGGCGGCGCCGGCGATCGCCGCCTCCCCCGCCGCGGCCTCGGTGCCGCTGCCGGCGAGCGCCTCCTTGAGCGCGCCGAGCAGCGCGGGGTCGCCGATGACGGCCTGCTTCGCAGCGAAGCTCCTCGCCAGCCCGGCGAGGCCGGCGACGTCCTTGTGGGCGGTCAGCGCGAGGATCTCGTAGCGCTCGCGATCGCGGCCGATCAGATCGAGGGTGGAGCGGCCGACCGAGCCGGTGGCGCCCAGGATGGTGACGGTGCGGCGGCTCACGAGGTCCAGAACCCGGCCATCAGCAGCAAGGTGGTGACCAGGGCGACCGCGAGCAGCCCGTCGAGCCGGTCGAGCACGCCGCCATGGCCCGGCAGCAGCGTGCCGCTGTCCTTGACCCCGGCGCGGCGCTTCACCCAGCTCTCGTAGAGGTCGCCGAGCTGGGCGGCGAGGCCGAGCGGCGCGCCCATCCAGAGGAAGAACCATTCCATCTCGAACAGATAGGCGACCGCCCAGCCGAGCAGCGCCGCACCCGCCATGCCGCCGATCAGCCCGGCCCAGGTCTTGTTCGGGCTGATCCCGGGTGCCAGCTTCGGCCCGCCGATCGCGCGGCCGGCGAAATAGGCGAAGATGTCGGTCGCCCAGGTCACCGCGAACACCCAGAAGACGAGCACTTCCCAGACCCAGGAGAGGCTGAGCAGCGCCAGGCTCGGCAGCCCGACATAGACGAAGCCCCAGCCCATCGCGACTCGGCGGCTCGCCGCCCCGATCAGCAGGCCGAGGACGGCGATCGCGGCGAAGCCCCGCCAATTGGCGGCGAGATCGCCGCCGTCGAACTCGACCAGCTCCAGGCCTGCCGGATAGAGATATTCGGCGATGGCGGGCAGCGCCGCCGCCATCGTGCCGGCCGCGACATAGGCCCAGAGCCTCGGCGCGCGGTGCATGTCCGCCCATTCGATCAGCATCACCGCCGCCGCCGCGGCGACCAGGGCGCGGAACCACCAGCCGCCGAAATAGGCGGCCGCGATCGCGACCGCGATCATCACCAGGCCGGCGGCCAGGCGGGTCGGCAGATCGCTCATCGGCCGCCGTAGCGCCGTTCGCGCTGGGCAAACGTCGCGAAAGTGCCACGCAACGTATCGCCGTTGAAATCGGGCCAGAGCGTGTCGACGAACAGCAATTCGGCATAGGCCGCCTGCCAGAGCAGGAAGTTCGACAGGCGATGCTCGCCCGAGGTGCGGATGATGAGGTCGAGCGGCGGCAGGTCGGCGGTGTCGAGCTCCGCCTCGATCGCCGCCTCGTCGATCACGCCCTTGGCCGCGGCTCGGCGCGCCGCGTTCACGATCTCGGCCCGGCCGCCATAATTGAGGGCAATGGCGAGGGTCATCCGGCGGTTGCCCGCAGTCTTGGCGACTGCCCGGTCCACCATCGCCGAGACGTCGGCATCGAACGCCTTGTGATCGCCGAGGATCCTGAGGCGAATCCCTTCCTTGTGAAGGCTGTCGAGCTCGCGCTGCAGATAATATCTGAGCAGGCCGGTGAGATCGCTGATCTCCTGCGCCGGGCGGCGCCAATTTTCCGACGAGAAAGCGTAGAGGGTGAGGCATTCGACACCGGCCTCGCCGGCGGCGCGCAGCACGGCGCGGGCGGCCTCGGCGCCGGCACGGTGGCCGGCGGCGCGCGGCAGGCCGCGCGCCTTCGCCCAGCGGCCGTTGCCGTCCATGATGATGGCGACGTGGCGCGGGACGGAAGCAGCGTCCGGCCCGGCCTTCGCCGGTTCGGCGTTCACGTCTGGAGGATTTCCTTGTCCTTGGCGGCAAGCACCTGGTCGATCTCGGCGATGGTCGCGTCGGTCAGCTTCTGGACTTCGGCGCCGAGCCGCTTGTGCTCGTCCTCGCTGATCTCGTGCTTCTTCTCGTCGGTCTTGAGCCCGTCCATGCCGTCGCGGCGGACGTTGCGGACCGCGACCCGCGCTTTTTCCGCATATTGGTGGGCGAGCTTGGCGAGCTCCTTGCGGCGCTCCTCGGTGAGATCGGGGATCGGCAGGCGGATGTTCTGGCCGTCGACGACCGGATTGATGCCGAGCCCGGCGTTGCGGATCGCCTTCTCGACCGGGCCGACGTTGGACCGGTCCCAGACCTGCACCGACAGGAGGCGCGGCTCCGGCACGGAGATGGTCGCGACCTGGTTGAGCGGCATGTTCGCGCCATAGACCTCGACGTGGATCGGCTCGACCAGGGCGGTCGAGGCGCGGCCCGTGCGCAGGCCGCCGAGATCGTGCTTCAGCACCTCGACCGCGCCGTGCATCCGGCGCTCCAGATCCGCCTTGTTATAGGCCGACATCCTATCCTCCCTCGTTCGTGACGATCGTCGCGGTGCCGCCGCCGCCGAGCACTCGGGCGAGATTGCCCTGCTCGCGGACGTTGAAGACGACGATCGGAATGTTGTTGTCGCGGCAGAGCGCCACCGCGGTGGCGTCCATGACTTTTAGGTTATCCGACAAGACACGATCGAAAGTGACTGTTTCATAACGATTCGCATCCGGTTTTTGCTTCGGATCGGCATCGTAGACGCCATCGACGCTGGTGCCCTTGAACAAGGCGTCGCAGCCCATTTCGGCGGCGCGTAAGGCGGCCGCGGTGTCGGTGGTGAAGAAGGGGTTGCCGGTGCCGGCGGCGAAGATCACCACCCTGCCCTTCTCCATGTGGCGGACCGCCCGGCGGCGGATATAGGGTTCCGATACCGTCGCCATCGGGATCGCCGACTGGACGCGGGTGTCGACGCCGATCTTCTCGAGCGCATTCTGCATGGCGAGCGCGTTCATCACCGTCGCCAGCATGCCCATATAATCGGCGCTCGCCCGGTCGAAGCCCTTGGCGGCGCCGGCGAGGCCGCGGAAGATGTTGCCGCCGCCGACGACGAGGCAGAGCGCGTGGCCGTCCTCGACCGCCGCCTTGATCTCCTCGGCCAGGCGGGTGACGGTGGCGGGATCGATGCCGAACTGCTCGGGGCCCATCAGCACTTCGCCGGAAAGCTTCAGCAGGATGCGGTTGAAGCGCGGGCGCGGCATAAGCCTCCCTAAGGTCGTTCGTTCGGAGAAAAGCAGGCGGCGCGTACCTTAATCGGCGCGCGCCACCCTGCCAAGGCGATTAGGCGCCGAGCATCAGGCGACCGGCTCGGCCTTCTTCGCGCCGGCGGCGGCAGCGACCTCGGCCGCAAAGTCGCTTTCCTTCTTCTCGATGCCTTCGCCGAGCTGGAAGCGGACATAGGCCTTGAGCGCGATCGGCGCGCCGGCCTCCTTGCCGGCGGCGGCAACGACGTCCTCGACCCGGGTCTTGTTGTCGATCACGAACAGCTGAGAGAGCAGCGCGTTCTCCTTGCGGAACTTGGCCATCGCCCCCTCGACCATTTTGTCGATGATGTCCGCTGGCTTGCCCGATTCGGCCGCCTTCTCGCGGGCGATCGCGCGCTCGCGCTCGACCAGCGCCGGATCGAGCTCCTCGCCGCGCAGCGCCAGCGGCGCGGCCGCGGCGATGTGCATGGCGAGCTTCTTGCCCAGGTCCTCGAGCCCGGCGCCCTCGGCCTTGCTCTCGAGCGCGACGAGCACGCCGATCCGGCCGAGGCCGGGGGCCGCCGCATTGTGAACGTAGGAGGTGATGACGCCGTCCTCGACCTCGAGGCAGGCGGCACGGCGGATCGACTGGTTCTCGCCGATCGTCGCGATGTTGCTGGTCAGCTTCTCCTCGACGGTGCCGCCGCCCGGCCAGCAGGCGTCCTTGAGCGCTTCGATGTCGCTGCCGGTGCCAAGCGTGATCGCCGCGGCGGTGCGGACGAAATCCTGGAATTGCTCGTTCCTGGAAACGAAGTCGGTCTCGCTGTTGATCTCGACGATGGCCCCCTTCCGGCCCTCGACGGCGACCCCGACGAGGCCCTCGGCGGCGGTGCGGCCGGCCTTCTTGGCGGCGGCGGCGAGGCCCTTGGTCCTGAGCCAGTCGATCGCGGCTTCCATGTCGCCGCCGGTCGCTCCGAGCGCCTTCTTGCAGTCCATCATGCCGGCGCCGGTGCGCTCGCGCAATTCCTTCACAATCGCGGCCGTGATCTCAGCCATGTCTTATATCCTCTTGGTTTTCATTCGAAACACCGCTCGCCCTGAGCTTGTCGAAGGGCCTTCCTTCTTGTGAAGGAAGGGAGGGCTTCGACAGGCTCAGCCCGAACGGAAACGGGGCCCCAACCCCCTCAAGTTACGCTTCGGCCAGCGCCTGCTCGGCCGGCGGCTCGTCCTGGGCGCCGAGATCCTCGCCGCGCGCCTGGGCGCCGCCCTGCTTGCCGGCGAGCACCGCCTCGGCGATCGCATCGCAATAGAGGCGGATGGCGCGGCTGGCATCGTCATTGCCGGGAACCGGGAAGGCGATGCCCTGCGGGCTGACGTTGGAATCGAGCACCGCGACGACCGGGATGCCAAGCACATTGGCCTCCTTGATCGCGAGCTCCTCCTTGTTGGCGTCGATGACGAACATGACGTCGGGAATGCCGCCCATGTCGCGGATGCCGCCGAGGCTGAGCTCGAGCTTGTCGCGCTCGCGGGTGAGCTGAAGCACTTCCTTCTTGGTCAGGCCGGCGGTGTCGCCGGCGAGCTGCTCCTCGAGGCTCTTGAAGCGCTTGATCGAGTTGGAGATCGTCTTCCAGTTGGTCAGCATGCCGCCGAGCCAGCGATGGTTGACGAAATGCTGGCCCGAGCGGCGCGCCGCCTCGGCGATCGGGTCCTGGGCCTGGCGCTTGGTGCCGACGTAGAGCACCTTGCCGCCGGCGGCGACGGTCTGCCGGACGAAATCCAGCGCCCGCGCGAACAGCGGCACGGTCTGCGACAGATCGATGATGTGCACCCCGTTGCGCTCGCCGAAGATGTACGGCTTCATCTTGGGGTTCCAGCGGTGGGTCTGGTGGCCGAAATGCGCCCCGGCCTCGAGCAATTGCTGCATGGTGACGTCGGTGGACGCCATGATCGTTCTCCTTCCGGTTATGCCTCTGCAGGGCCGAGAGATCCCGGATCAGATCCGGGACACCGGTATGATGGCCCTGCATGTGGAATGCGGGCGCAGGTAGCGGCGATGGCAGCGGAAATCAAGCACCCGTCGGGGATCGGCCGCCCGCTTCGGGCCCCAACCAGCGCTCTGTCGGCCGCGTGCGTGGAACATTTTGTCGCTTGACAGTCGAACAAAACATGAACATGTACGGTTTCGGGAGCTAAATCGGGCTTCGGTTCGTTCTGCTGTGGATAAAAGAGGGGAAAAGCTGTGGCTCAATCGCTCTCGATCGTCTTCTTCCTGGGCCTGCTCGCCGCGCTCGGCCTGGTCCTCGAGCTCACCTTCAAGTCGCATTGGCCGCTTATCGTCGCCGCCTTGCGGGGGGTTCCGCCGGTGTCGGCGCCCCGGCAGGTGCCGGCGCGGCCGCGGCAGCGGCGCGCTGCCGCTTGATCCGCGCATAGCTCGCCATGCTGAACGGAGTCAGCGCGAGGTAGACGATCACCACGAAGCTCAGCGTATGCCATGGCGCGATGAACAGCGCCCCGCCCAGCAAAGCGATGAAGACGATCGCCTCCAGGCGCACGCTCCGCCGCAGCCTGAACGAGCCCAGCGACCAGGTGGCGAGGCTCGAAATGACCATGAATGCGGCAAAGGCCGACCACGGCGCGACCAGCCGGTAGTCCCTGAGCCACGCCCATTCCCCCTCGCTCGCCAGCCAGAGCAGGATCGGCAGCAGCATCAGCCCCGCCCCGGCCGGCGCCGGCACGCCGGTGAGGAAGCCGGCCGACTTGTGCGGCTGGTCCTCGGCGTCGATGCGGGCGTTGAAGCGGGCGAGCCGCAGCGCCATGCAGACGGCGTAGGCCAAAGCGAACAGCCAGCCGAAGCGCGGCAGCGCCTGCAGCACCCAGAGATGGACGATGATCGCGGGCGACACCCCGAAGGCGATGACGTCCGACAGCGAATCGAGCTCGGCGCCGAAGCGCGTCTGGCCGCGCAGCGCCCGGGCGATTCGCCCGTCCATGCCGTCGAGCAGAGCGGCGGCGCCGATGCAGGCGAGCGCCGCGTCCCAATCCGCCGAGATCGCGAAGCGGACCGCGGTGAGGCCCGAGCAAAGGGCGAGCGCGGTGATCGCGTTGGGAATGACCGCCCGCAGCGGAATTCCGCGCCGCGGCACGGCCCGCCTTTCCTCTCTCATTGGGCGACGCCCTCGATCAGCTCGGAGACGCCGGCGCGCGCGATGATCGTCTCGCCGGCGATCGCGCGCTGGCCGAGCAGCACCTGGGAGGAGGTGCCGGCGGGCAGATAGACGTCGACCCGGCTGCCGAACCGGATCAGGCCGACGCGCTGGCCGGGGCCGACGCGGTCGCCGACCTTGATCCAGGGGACGATCCGGCGCGCCACCAGGCCGGCGATCTGGGTGAAGGCGACCCGGGTGCCGTCGTCGCCCTCGACCAGGATGTGCTGGCGTTCATTGTCCTCGCTGGCCTTGTCGAGATCCGCGTTGAGGAACTTGCCGGCGATGTAGACCACCCGGGCGATCGTGCCGGCGATCGGAGTCCGGTTGATGTGGACGTCGAACACGCTCATGAAGATCGAGACCCGGATCACCGGCTCGTCGGTCAGCCCGCCCTCCCCGCACAGCTCGCGCGGCGGCGGCACCGTCGCGATCATGGTGACGAGCCCGTCCGCAGGGGCGACGATCAGCCCCTCGCCGAGCGGGGTGGTGCGGATCGGATCGCGGAAGAAGGCGGCCGTCCACAGGGTCAGCCCGGCCGCCAGCCAGCCGATGACGTCCCAGCCGAGCACCAGCCACAGCAGCACCGTCGCGGCGAGCGCGACGACGACGAACTTGCGCCCCTCGGGATGGACCGAAGGCCAGCGCCATTTGACGTTGGTGGTGACCAGATCCGGCTTTTCGAGCGACGACATCGGCCAGCCTTTAGGCGGTGCGGCGAAGCGAGACAACCGCGCGCCGGGGCGGTTGACAGGGTGACGCCACTGCTTAGGACGGCGCGCAACCCACGAACCTCACGAAAGCGCACAGCCCTCATGGCGAAGATCAAGGTGAAGAACCCCGTCGTCGAGCTGGACGGCGACGAGATGACGCGGATCATCTGGCAATGGATCCGGGAGCGGCTGATCCTGCCCTATCTCGACGTCGACCTGCTCTATTACGACCTCGGCATCGAGAAGCGCGACGAGACCGACGACCGGATCACGGTCGATGCCGCCAATGCGATCAAGGAGCATGGCGTCGGCGTCAAATGCGCGACGATCACGCCCGACGAGGCGCGGGTCGAGGAGTTCGGGCTCAAGAAGATGTGGCGCTCGCCCAACGGCACGATCCGCAACATTCTCGGCGGCGTCGTCTTCCGCGAGCCGATCGTGATCGACAACGTGCCGCGGCTGATTCCGAGCTGGACCGACCCGATCGTCGTCGGCCGCCACGCCTTCGGCGACCAGTATCGCGCCACCGACTTTCTCGTCCCCGGGCCCGGCAAGCTCACCATGAAATGGGAAGGCGCCAACGGCGAGACGATCGAGCACGAGGTGTTCGACTATCCGGGCAGCGGCGTCGCCATGGGAATGTACAATCTCGACGAATCGATCCGCGACTTCGCTTATGCCTGCTTCAACTACGGGCTGAACCGGGAATGGCCGGTCTATCTTTCGACCAAGAACACCATCCTCAAGGCCTATGACGGGCGCTTCAAGGACATCTTCCAGGAGGTTTACGACCGGGAGTTCCGCGACCGCTTCGTCGCCAAGCGGATCGCCTACGAGCACCGGCTGATCGACGACATGGTCGCCTCGGCGCTGAAATGGAGCGGCAAGTTCGTCTGGGCGTGCAAGAATTATGACGGCGACGTCCAGTCCGATCAGGTCGCCCAGGGCTTCGGCTCGCTGGGCCTGATGACCTCGATCCTGATGACGCCCGACGGCAAGACGGTCGAGGCCGAGGCGGCGCACGGCACCGTCACCCGCCACTACCGCATGCACCAGGCCGGCAAGGCGACCTCGACCAACCCGATCGCCTCGATCTTCGCCTGGACCGGCGGCCTCAAATATCGGGGGCGTTTCGACGGCACGCCCGAGGTCACCCGCTTCGCCGAGACGCTCGAACGGGTCTGCATCGAGACCGTGGAACAAGGCAAGATGACCAAGGATCTCGCCATCCTGATCGGCCCCGAGCAGGCTTGGATGACGACCGAGCAATTCTTCGAGGCGATCCGGGTCAACCTCGAGGCGGCGATGGCGGCGCAGGAGAGCCAGCCGGCCTGAAGACCTCCCCCGTCATTGCGAGGAGCGCAGCGCTACGCTCGCAATGACGCCTTGTCTGCGTCGGGCGATCTCACCTGCTCGCGCCTGATGCCGAGGCCGATGATCCGCCCGGGAATCCGCCGCAGCAGCGGGAAGCGGTCGAGCAGGCGGATGACGAGCGGCGCCTTGCGGATCGGCGCGCCGGGCTGAAGCAGCCGGCCGATGATCCGGTCCTGCGCCGCTTTCTGGCCGGCCTGGATCATCCGAGTCGGAAACAGCCGGCGCTGCTCGACCCGGCCGAGCAGCGGATCGACCTCCTCGCCCCGGCCGAGCGGCCCGGCGAGGATGTTGGCCGCCGCCACCGCGTCCTGGACCGCGAGGTTGATGCCGATCCCGCCGATCGGCGACATCGCATGGGCGGCATCGCCGATCGCGAGCAGGCCGGGCCGGTGCCAGCGGGTCAGCCGGTCGAGCTTGACGCTGAGCAGGTGGAGGTCGGTGATCTCGTCGAGCTCGGCGAGGTCGAGCTCAGGCGCGGCCGCCGCGACCTCCTCGCGGATCGCGTCGATGCCGCGCGCCTGATAGGCCTCCGCCGCGCCCTTGGGGATGAGGAAAGCGCATTGCCAATAATCGCCGCGGTCGATCAGCACGAGCAGCCGGCCGCGCTCGACATTGCCGCGCAGCCCGCCCTGCTGATCGTTCGGCTTGGCGATGCGGAACCAGAACACGTCCATCGGCGCGCCGAGATCCTCGACCGGAAGCAGCTGGCGGACGATCGAGGCGCGGCCGTCGGCAGCGAGGGTAAGGCGGCCGCGAAGCTCGCGGCCGTCCTCCAGCCGGCCTCCCGCCACCCTGCCCTGCTCCTCGACGAAGCCGGCGACCGGCGTGCACATTTCCAGCCGGAAGCCGGGATAGCCGGCCGCCGCCTCGCGCAGGAAAGTGAGAAAGTCCCATTGCGGCATCATCGCGATGAACGGCGCCGGCGTGGCGAGGTGGGAGAGATCGCCGATCGTCCATTCGCGCCCGGCCACCCGAAGCCGCGCCTCGGCGACCCGATTGTGCGGCCGTTCCAGGAAGCGCTCGAGCAGGCCGAGCTGGGCGAGGATTTCCATCGTCGAGGGATGAACCGTGTCGCCACGGAAATCGCGCAGGAAGTCGGCATGCTTTTCGAGGACGAGCACGTCGAGGCCGGCGCGGGCGAACAGCAGCCCCGCCATCATTCCGGCCGGGCCGCCGCCGACGATCAGGAGATCCGCGTCCATCGAGGCTGACAATCGCGCTCATTGCGGCATAAAGGCAAGATGACCCACGGCGAATTCGGCACTTCCGGACTCAGCGACGCGCTCGTCATCCTCGGCGCGGCCGGGATCGTCATCCCCGCTTTCGCCCGGATCCGGATCAGCCCGGTGATCGGCTTCATCCTGATCGGCATCCTGGTCGGGCCTTCGGGTCTCGGCGCGATGGTCGCCCGGCTGCCGTGGCTCAACTATCTGACCATCTCCAATCCCGAAGCGATCGCGCCGTTCGCCGAGCTCGGCATCATCCTGCTGCTGTTCTCGATCGGGCTGGAATTGTCGTTCCGCCGCTTGTGGGGGATGCGGCGGCTGGTGTTCGGGGTCGGCGCCGCCGAATTGCTGCTGTCGGCCGCGCTGATCGGCGTCGCCATCCATCTCGCCGGCCATGGCTGGATCGCCGCCTTCGCGCTCGGCACCGCGCTCGCTTTGTCGTCGACCGCGGTCGTGCTGCCTCTGGTCGGCACCGCCAGCCCGGTCGGCCGCTCGGCCTTCGCGATGCTGCTGTTCGAGGATCTCGCCTTGGTGCCGATCGTGTTCGCGCTCGGCGCGCTCGCGCCCACCGCGCAGGGCGGATTCGAGGGGCTGCTCCAGACCCTCGGGCTCGGCGCCGCGGTGATCGCGGCGATGCTGCTGCTCGGCCGCTTCGCGCTGCCGCGGCTGTTCGCGCAGGCGGCGCGGACCAAGAGCCCGGAGCTGTTTCTCTCGGTCAGCCTGCTCGTCGTCATCGCCGCCAGCCTCGCCACCGCCGCCGCCGGCCTGTCGCCGATCGTCGGCGCGCTCGTCGCCGGCGTGCTGATCGCCGAGACCGAATATCAGGGCGAGGTCGAGCTGATGACGGCGCCGTTCCGCGGCCTCGGCCTCGGCATCTTCCTGATCACCGTGGGGATGAGCCTCGACCTCGGCTTCATCCTCTCGGCCTGGGCGCAATTGCTCGCCGCCCTGGTCGGGGTGATGCTGGTCAAGACCGTGGTCACCGCCCTGCTGCTCCGGCTCGGCGGCAGGCGGCAGGCGGTGGCGGCCGAGGCGAGCCTGCTCATGGCCTCGCCCTCGGAAACCACGCTGATCGTGCTCGGCGCGGCTTCGGCGGCCGGGCTGATCGGCCGCGACACCGCCGCCTTCTGGCAGATCGTCACCGCGATGGGGCTGACCCTGACCCCCCTGCTCGCCCGCCTCGGCCGCGACGCCGCCCAGCGGATCGAGCGGCGCAGCGAGGACGACGCCGCGGCGCTGACGCCGAGCCGGGAGGAGCCGCGCGCGGTGGTGATCGGCTTCGGCCGGGTCGGCCGGCTGGTCGCCGAGATGCTCGCCCTGCACGGCAGGCCCTATGTCGCGGTCGATTCGGACATCGATTCGGTCAAGGCCGCCCGCGCCGAGGGCTTTCCGCTGATCTTCGGCGACGCCTCGCGGCCGGAATTGCTCGACCGGCTCAACCTCGGCCATGCCAGCGCCCTGATCCTCACCATGGACGATCCCGTCCAGGTGGTGCGGATGGTGAAGAGGGTGCGCGGCTGGTGCCCCGAGCTCACCATCGTCGCCCGAGCGCGCGACGCCGTCCATGCCGCCGAGCTCTATCGGGCTGGCGCCACCGACGCCGTCCCCGAAACGCTCGAATCCTCGCTCCAGCTGTCCGAGGCGGTGCTGGTCGATCTCGGCATGGCGATGGGCCCGGTGATCGCCTCGATCCACGAGAAACGCGCCGAGCTCAGGCAGCAGATCATGGAGATGGGCGAGCTGGACCGTGAGCCGCCGCAGCGGGGACGGCGGCTGCGGGATTCTAGGCGGGCATAGTCGCTTCATTGAGCGCGTCTATGATGGCCGCTATCGCCGCTTCCGCCTGCGATCCGTCCGGTCCGCCTCCCTGGGCCATGTCCGGTCGGCCTCCTCCTCCCTGCCCGCCGAGCTTCGCCACGGCCTTTCTTACCAGATCGACCGCATTGCGCCGGTCCACCAGATCGTCGGTGACCCCTACTGCCACTGACGCCTTTCCGTCATTCCGTGCGATTGCGACGGCGACGCCCGAGCCCAAGCTGGCCTTCGCGCTGTCGATCAGCCCGCGCAAATCCTTCGGGTCCAGGCCATCGACCACGCGCTGGAAGAACGGATGGCCACCGACAATTGCCTGGCCATGCGCGGTTGAGGTCGAATGGCCGGCGGCGGCGCCCGCAGCGGGTGCTATGGATGCTCCGCCGCCCATCGCCAGCGCCTTCTTCGCCTCGGCGAGCTCGCGCTCGAGGCGGCGGCGCTCCTCGACCAGCGCGGCGACCCGGGCGGGGACCTCGTCCGGCGCCGCCTTCAGCGCCGCGGCGGCCTCCTTGAGCCGATCCTCGCGCGCGGTCAGCCACAGCCTCGCCGCTTCCCCGGTCAGCGCCTCGATGCGGCGGACGCCGGCGGCGACCGCGCTCTCCGAGACGATCTTGAACAGCTGGATGTCGCCGAGCGCGCTCACATGGGTGCCGCCGCACAGCTCGACCGAATAAGCCGCCTCCTCCTCGTCGCCCATCGAGAGGACCCGGACCTCCTCGCCATATTTCTCGCCGAACAGCGCCAGCGCCCCGGCCTCGACCGCCGCATCGGGCGTCATCAGCCGGATGCCGACCGGCTTGTTCTCGCGGATGTGGCGGTTGACGTCGGCCTCGACGGTCTCGATCTCCGCGCGCGTTATCGGCTTGGGATGCGAGAAATCGAAGCGAAAATGGTCGGGCGCGACCAGGCTGCCTTTCTGGGTGACATGGCCGCCGAGCCGCCTGCGCAATGCGGCGTGGAGCAAATGGGTCGCCGAATGATTGGCGCGCACCTTCGAGCGCCGGGCCGAGTCGACGCTGAGATGGACGGCGTCGCCGACCGCGATCGCGCCCTTCAGGATCCTTGCATGATGGGCGTGGAGCTTGCCGAGCGGCTTCGACGTATCCTCAACTTCGGCCTCCAGCCCCTTGTCCGAGCTGATCTTTCCGGTATCGCCAATCTGGCCGCCGCTCTCGCCGTAAAAGGGCGTCTGGTTGGTCAGGATGACGACCTTGTCGCCGGCCGATGCCTGGTCGACGCGCGCGCCGTCCTTGACCAGGGCGGTGACCACGCCCTCGCCGTCATGGCCGAGATAGCCGGTGAACTCGGTCGCGCCCTCGGCCTCGGCGATGTCGAACCAGATGTCCTCGGAGGCCTTGGCGCCGCTGCCCTTCCAGGCGGCGCGGGCCTGCGCCTTCTGCGCGGCCATGGCGTCGTCGAAGCCGGCGCGATCGACTCCGAAGCCCTGGGCGCGCAGCGCGTCCTCGGTGAGGTCGTAGGGGAAGCCGTACGTGTCGTAGAGCTTGAACGCGGTCGCCCCGGGCAGGGTGTCGCCGGGCTTCATCGCGCCGGTCGCCTCGTCGAGCAGCCTGAGGCCGTTGGCCAGGGTCTGGCGGAAGCGGGTCTCCTCGAGCTTCAGGGTCTCCTCGATCAGCGGCTGGGCGCGGACCAGATCGGGATAGGCGGCGCCCATCTCGGCGGTCAGAGCGGGGACGAGCCGGTGCATCAGCGGTTCGGCGGCGCCGAGCAGGTGGGCATGGCGCATCGCCCGGCGCATGATCCGGCGAAGCACATAGCCCCTGCCCTCGTTCGCCGGCAGCACGCCGTCGGCGATCAGGAAGCCCGAGGCGCGCAGATGATCGGCGATCACCTTGTGGCTGACGCTGCCGGCATCCGTCTTGGTCAGCTCGGCCGAGGCGCCGATCAGCTCGCGGAAGGTGTTGATGTCGAAGACGTTGTGGACCCCCTGGAGCACGGTCGAGATCCGCTCCAGCCCCATGCCGGTGTCGATCGACGGCCGCGGCAGCTCGCGGACGATCTCATTGTCCTCCTGCTCGTACTGCATGAAGACGAGGTTCCAGATCTCGACGAAGCGGTCGCCATCCTCGTCCGGCGAGCCCGGCGGGCCGCCCGCGATTTGTGGCCCATGGTCGAAGAAGATCTCCGAGCAGGGCCCGCACGGCCCGTTGTCGCCCATCGCCCAGAAATTGTCCTTGGTGGCGATCCGGATGATCCGCTCGTCGGGCAGGCCGGCGATCTTCTTCCACAGGTTCCAGGCGTCGTCGTCGGTATGGTAGACGGTGACGGTGAGCCGATCCCGGTCGAGGCCGAACTCGCCGGTGATCAGCCGCCAGGCGAGCTCGATCGCCCGCTCCTTGAAATAGTCGCCGAACGAGAAATTGCCGAGCATCTCGAAGAAGGTGAGATGGCGGGCGGTATAGCCGACATTGTCGAGGTCGTTATGCTTGCCGCCGGCGCGGACGCATTTCTGCGAGGAAGCCGCGGTCGAATAGGGCCGGGTCTCGAGGCCGGTGAAGACGTTCTTGAACGGCACCATGCCGGCGTTGACGAACATCAGGGTGGGGTCGTTCTGCGGCACCAGCGGCGCCGAAGGCACGATTTGATGCCCTTCGCCCCCGAAATAGTCGAGGAAGGCCCGCCTGATGTCGTTGGTCGAGGTCATGAGAGGGATTTAGGCGACATGCTGCGCTGCGGCAAGCAAGGGCTCGGACCGCGGGCGGGCGGCCCAAAACTGACGAAGTTGAAGGCTTCGAGGCCGAATCCCGTCAGCTTTGTCAGCTTTCGCGCTTCCGGGGCCGGTTGGGCGAGGCGATCGGTCGGAGCCGGGCGGAAGCGTCCCATGACGGGAACATAGCGCGAACAATGGCCAAAGACAAGGAAAGAGGATGCTGGGCGCTGCCGCGCGCGGGACGAGCCGCGCTTTTGCCCCCTTGCGCTTCGTCCGCAAAGGGTGAAGGCTGGACCTTTCCCCATGAGGCGCGCGGCCGCGTCTTCCCGCGGAGCCCGCGTGCGGCGAGCAGGAGACGCATATGCCCACCAGAGCTGCAGGCACCAGAACGATCGCGCTCGTGGGCCCCGGCGGGGCGGGTAAGACCAGCCTAGCCGAGGCCCTTCTTTTTGCCTCCGGCGCGACCGGCCGGCAGGGCTCGGTGGCCGACGGCTCGAGCGTCGGCGACGCCAGCCCCGAGGCGCGCGCCCGCGGCGGCTCGACCGAGCTCAACCTGCTGCATTTCGATTATTTGGACGACCGCTATGCGCTGATCGACGCGCCGGGATCGGTCGGCTTTGCCGCCGACGGCGCGCTCGGCATGGCCGCGGCCGATCTCGCCCTCGTCGTCGTCGATCCCGACCCGGCCCGCGCCCTGCTCGCCGAGCCGACGCTGCGCCGGCTGGAAGAGCTCGGCGTCCCGCACATCATCTTCGTCAACAAGATCGATCAGGCGCGAGGCTCGATCCAGGCCCTGCTGGAAGCGCTCCAGCCGATGTCGAAATCGCCCCTGATCGCCCGCTGGATCCCGATCCGCGACGGCGAGGCGATCACCGGCTTCGTCGATATCGCGCTCGAGCGCGCTTATTATTACCGCAAGGGCCAGCCTTCCGAGCAGAAGGAGATCCCCGCCGACCTCGCCGACCGCGAGGCGCTGGAGCGCAGCCAGATGCTCGAGCAGCTCGCCGACCATGACGACGCCCTGCTCGAGCAATTGCTGATGGACGAGATCCCGGACCGGCAGACGGTGTTCGACGACCTCGCCAAGGAGACCGGCCACGGCCAGATCGTCCCCGTCCTGTTCGGCTCCGCCCAGAACGGCTTCGGCGTGCGCCGGCTGATGAAGGCGCTGCGCCACGAGACGCCGGGGCCGGAGGCCGCGGCGGAGCGGCTCGGCGCGACCGGCAGCTGCGCGTTCGTGTTCAAGGTCAGCCATGGCGGCGCGATGGGCCGGCTTTCTTACGCCCGAATCTTCGGCGGCGCGCTCAAGGAGGGCCAGGAGCTGAAGTCGAGCGGCGGCGAGGCGGTGCGAATCGGCACATTGTTCGCCGTCCAGGGCGACAAGACCGCCAAGCTCGCCGAGGCCAAAGCGGGCGACGTCGTCGCGATCGCCAAGCTGGAGGGAGTCCATGGCGGCGAGTGGCTTGCCGCCGGCGCCGCGCCGCCGACCCCGGAGATCGCCCAGCCGGTGCGCAATTACGCGCTCGCCATCGCCACCAGGGACCGCAAGGACGACGTCCGCCTCTCGACCGCGCTGCACAAGCTCACCGAGGAGGACCGGGCGCTGACCTGGGAGCAGGACGAGGAGATGCACGAGACCCGCCTGCGCGGAGTCAATGACGAGCATCTCAAGGTGACGCTGGAGCGGCTCAGGCGGCGCTACGGCGTGCCCGTCGATTCGCGCCAGCCCGCGGTCGGCTACAAGGAATCGATTCGCAAGACGGTCACCCAGCGCGGCCGCCACAAGAAGCAGTCGGGCGGCCACGGCCAGTTCGGCGATTGCGTGATCGAGGTGAAGCCGCTGGCGCGCGGCGGCGGCTTCAGGTTCGACGACAAGATCACCGGCGGGGTCATCCCCAAGCAGTGGATCCCGGCGGTCGAGGCGGGGGTCAAGGACGCGCTCGCCAAAGGCCCGCTCGGCTTCCCGGTGGTCGACGTCGCGGTGACCCTGGTCGACGGCTCCTACCACACCGTCGACAGCTCGGAGATCGCGTTCCGCACCGCCGGCCGGATCGGCATGGCCGAAGCGCTTGCCCAGGCCGCGCCGCATCTGCTCGAGCCGGTCCAGAAGGTGACGATCACGGTGCCGAGCAACGCGACCTCGAAGGCGACCTCGGCGGTGGCGAGCCGGCGCGGGCAGATGCTCGGCATGGGCCCGCGCGAGGGCTGGTCGCGCTGGGACCTGATCGAGGCGCTGATCCCCGAGGCCGAGATGCAGGGCTTCGACGCCGAGCTGCGCTCGCTGAGCCAGGGGCTGGCGACCTACGAGGCGGAATTCGACCATCTCGCCGAGCTGAACGGAGCGCTCGCCGACAAGGTCGTCCACAAGGAGCTGGAGCCCGCCTAGACTCGGATTCGTTTGAACTCCGCCGCCGTTCGCCCTGAGCCCGAACGGGGTGGTTAGATCGCGATTGCGCCGTAGCGACAAGCGTGTTGAGATTTGATACGGTCCCGCGATGGCGGACGTCTTCCTGTCCTATGGGCGCTCCACGCGGCCGCGGGTTGCCGAGATCGGCGAGGCGATGGAAGCCGGCGGCTACAGCCTGTGGTGGGACAAGGCGCTGAACGCGTCCGACGATTATGCGATGGTGATCGAGCGCGAGATCGACGCCGCCCGCTGCGTCGTCGTCGCCTGGTCGGCGCAGGCGCGCCAGTCGCTGTGGGTGCGCGCCGAGGCCAATGAGGCGCTCGACAAGGGCAAGCTCGTCCAGATCAACCTCGACGCCTGCCGGCTGCCCTTGCCCTTCACCATGCTCCATTTCCTCGATTTCCGGCCGTGGCGGGGCGAGCGCGAGGGCTCGCCCTGGGCCGAGTTCGACGGCCGCGTCGGCGGCATGCTGCGCGGCGAGGCGTATGACGATTCGGCGGCGCCCGGGCCCGGCCCGGCGCTGCAGGGCTTCGGCAGGATGGCGCTGCTCGGCTGGGCGGCGATCCTGCTCGCCGCGCTGACCGCGGCGGCGGTGGCGATGGTCGCGACCGGCCGGCTGGCGCCGGCGACGTTCAGCGCGCTGACCCTGTTCGCGCTGGCGGCGGCCGCGATCCTGATGGCGCTCGCGGCCTTCGTGCTGGTCCGCGTCAGCCTGGCGTCGCGGCGATGAGCGGCCCGACCAACCGCCGCTTCGTGCGCAGCGCCTGGACCTTGCTCGCCTTCCAGTTCGCCGCCGCGGCGGGCGCGACCGGGCTCGCGGTCTGGGCGGCGACCAAGGTCCAGGCTCTGGTCGACCAGCGCGACCTCCTCCAGCAGCGCGTCAGCGAGCTCGAAGCGCAGCCGGCGCCAGCGCCGCCGGCGGCCGAAGCGCCGCCGGTCGAGGATGTGGCGGTGCCGGTCGAAACCCCCGCGCCGCCGCCACCGCCGCCGCCTCCGCCGCCTCCTCCACCGCCGCGCGGGCCGACGGCGACGGTGCCGGACCGCCCGGTCCGCACGCCGCCGCCGCGGCTGCGCCGGCCGCTGCCGCCGGTGATCGTTCCGGTGATCCCGACCCCGGTCCAGATCGACAAGCCGCCGCCCCCGCCGCCGCCGCCACCCCCTCCGCCGCCGCCACCCCCTCCGCCGCCGCCTCCGCCCCCGCCGCCGCAGGAGCGGCCGCGGCGCGAGCGGCCGCGGATCACGATCACGCCCTTCATCCCGGGGCTCAACCTCGGCCCGCGGCGCCCGCGGCGCGACCCGGTGCCGCCGACCGGCCAGCAGCCGCCCCAGGGTCAGCAGCCGCAGCCGGGCACCACCACCAGCCCGAACCGGGCGGTCGGCCCGGCCGGCACAATCCAGGCCCAGCCGCGAATAAGGCGGCCGCAGCCGACGACAACGCCGCCGGACCCGACTCCGCCGAAGTGACCGCGCTCGCTTGACCGGCGGGCGACAATCGGCTTCCTCGGCGTCAGACCATCCGGGAGCGCGCCATGGCCAAGAAGCTGACCTACTGGATTCTTGCCGGCCTCGTGCTCGGCATCCTCGCCGGCTGGGCGATCAACTATGCGATCGCGGACGGCACGCCGGCGGGCGACGAGCGGCTCGCCACCATCGCCGGCTATTTCTCGATCGTCACCACCCTCTTCCTGCGCCTCATCAAGATGATCATCGCGCCGCTGGTCTTCTCGACCCTGGTCGTCGGAGTCGCCCATATGGGCGATACCGCCGCGCTCGGGCGGGTCGGCGCCAAGGCGATCGGCTGGTTCGTCTGCGCCAGCCTGGTGTCGCTCACCCTCGGCCTGATCCTGGTCAATCTGCTGCAGCCCGGGGTCGGCCTCGATTTCCCGATTCCCCCCGCCGACGCCGCCAGCGGAGTCGAGCGCACCGCCTTCAACCTGCGCGACTTCATCACCCATCTCGTGCCGCAATCGATGATCGACGCGATGGCGAACAACGAGATCCTCCAGATCGTCGTCTTCTCGCTGTTCGTCGGGGTGGCGATCACCGCGATCGGGGAAAAGGCCAGGCCGCTGGTGCGGGCGACCGAGGCGCTGGTCGCGGTCATGCTCCAGATCACCAATTACGTGATGCGGGTCGCGCCGATCGCGGTGTTCGCCGCGGTCACCGCTTCGGTCGCCGAGCGCGGCCCGGCGATCCTCGGCACGTTCGGCTATTTCATCGGCAGCTTCTATTTCGGGCTGGTCATCCTCTGGGTGCTGCTGATCGGCATCTGCTTCCTGATCGTCGGCCAGCGCACCCGCCTGCTGGTCCGCTACATCCGCGAGCCGATCCTGCTCGCTTTCTCGACCGCCTCGTCGGAAGCGGCCTTCCCGCGCACGCTGGAGGCGCTCGACCGGTTCGGCGTGCCGCCGCGGATCGCCAGCTTCGTGCTGCCCCTGGGCTATTCGTTCAACCTCGACGGCTCGATGATGTACATGACCTTCGCGACGATCTTCATCGCCCAGGCCTATGGCATCGATCTCACCATCGGCCAGGAAATCACCATGCTGCTGGTGCTGATGATCACCTCGAAGGGCATTGCCGGCGTGCCGCGCGCCAGCCTGGTGATCATCGCCGCCACCCTGTCGCTGTTCAACATCCCCGAGGCCGGCCTGCTGCTGGTGCTCGCCGTCGACCATTTCCTCGACATGGGCCGGTCGGCGACCAACGTCGTCGGCAATGCCGTGGCGAGCGCGGTGGTGGCGCGCTGGGAGGGCACATTGGATCCGCTCGAGCCGCCCGAGATCGAGCCGCCGCACGCCCCCTCGCACCGGCCGCCGCCGCCGCCGGAGACCTAGGCCGTGCTCGAGATCGCGGGCATCCAGCTGCTGCCGGACTGGCCGGTCTTCCTCGGCTTCGTCGTCGCCGGGCTCGCGCTCAACATCGTGCCGGGCGCGGACATGACCTTCGTCATCGCCAGCGCCGCACGCGGCGGCCGGCGCGAGGGCGTCGTCGCGGCGCTGGGCATCGGCGCCGGCACCTTCGCCCATATCCTCGCCGCGACCTTCGGCCTGTCGGCGATCCTCGCCTCCTCCCAGGCGGCGTTCACCCTGATCAAGTGGCTCGGCGCCGCCTATCTGCTGTGGATCGCCTGGTCGCTGGTGCGCGGCGGCCACGCCCGGCCCGAGGCGCCGCGGCCCGGCCGGCACACGTTCCGCTCGGCGGCGCTGGTCAACGTCCTCAACCCCAAGGTCGCCTTGTTCTTCCTCGCCTTCCTGCCGCAATTCGTCGATCCGCAAGCGGCGATGCCGTGGCTGCAGATCCTCTGCCTCGGCCTGTGGTTCGACCTCGCCGGCACCCTGGTCAACATCCTCGTCGCGCTGGCGGCGGCGGGCGCCGCGGCCCGGCTCAGGACGGTGGCCTGGCTCGGCACGGCGGCGCGCTGGCTGGCGGCGAGCCTGATCGGCGCGCTCGCGGTCCAGCTCGCCCTGACCGCGCGCCACAGAGCCTGAAAATCCTCCCCTGCAAGGGGAGGGGGACCATGCGCAGCATGGTGGAGGGGTATCGGCGCAAGCGCTTCATTCTCGGCCGCTGATACCCCTCCACCGGCTTCGCCGGTCCCCCTCCCCCTCAGGGGGAGGATTGCTTAGGGGCCCATGCGCCGCTCCGTCACGCATAAGCGTAGGGCCCGCCCTTCCTCAGCGCTTCCGAATAAGCCGGGCGGGCGTGGATCCGCTCGAGCCAGTCGGCGATCTGGGGATGATCGGGGCCGAGGCCGGCGCGGCCGCGCGACACTTCCAAGGGGAAGCTCATCATGATGTCGGCGGCGGTGAACTCGTCGCCGGCGAACCAGTCGCGGGCGCCGAGCTCCGACTCCAGCCAGTCGAAATGGGCGGCGAGCATCTTCAGGATCGGCGCTTTCGCCGGGCGGCCGAGCAGGCCGAGCCGGTTGACGATGAGCAGGCCGAGCAAGGGCGGCATCATCGAGCCTTCGGCATAATGGAGGAAGTGGCGATAGCGCAGCACCGAGTCGCGATTCGCCGGCGGCCCGAGCCGGCCGCCCGCTTTCTCGACCAGATATTCGACGATCGCGCCGGTTTCCGCGATCGCCTTGCCCTCGCCTGGACCGGCTTCCGAGCCGCTGTCCTCGATCACCGGCGACTTGCCGAGCGGGTGGACCCGCTTCAGCGCCGGCGGCGCCAGCATCGTCTTTTTGTCGCGCTCGTAGCGGACGATCTCGTACGGCATCTCCAGCTCCTCGAGCAGCCAGAGCACGCGCTGCGAGCGCGAATTTTCGAGATGGTGGACCCTGATCATGATGGTTCGGCCTTTGCAGTGACGATCCAGGCGCCGGCCCGGAACAGGATGCGGTCGCCGGCCCGATGCCGCGCGGCGATCTCAGCCAGGGCCGCGACCGCCTCTCCGGCGGCGCGCTCGTCGAGCTCGCGCAGCAGCGCCGCGAACGGGCCGATGCGGCGGAAATAGGAGATCGCGTCGGCGAGCGGATCCTCGCCGGCGCCGGCGACGAAGTCGAAATCGAGCGGGCGAATGGCGGGCGGGGCGAAGCCGGCGCCGGTCAGGATCGCCGCGATCCGGTCCGGGTCGGCGAAGGCGAACGGGCCGGCGGCGGGCTCGGGCGCGGCGAGCGCCGCCGGCGCGAACCGTTCGAGGATCGGGCGCAGCGCCGTCACCCATTGATTGTCGGCGCGGCTCCGGAAGCAGGAAAAGACGAGGCGCGCACCGGCGCCGGCGAGCGCGCGGAGATGGGCGAAGGCGGCGACCGGATCGTCGAAGAACATCACGCCGTGGCGCGAGACGATGAGGTCGAAGCCGGCGCGCGCGGGCGCCCAGCGGGCGGCGTCCGCGACCTCGAAGCGCAGCTTGCCCGCCCCCGCGCCGGCGCGTTCGCGCGCCGCGGCGATCAGCGTTTCGGAAAGATCGATGCCAATGATCTCGGCCTCGGCGAGGGCGGCGGCGAGCGCGAGGCTGGTCGCGCCGGCGCCGCAGCCGACGTCGAGGATGCGGGGACGGTCGAACGCTTCCGCCGCGGCGACGGCGGCGGCGACCAGCGCCTCGTTGACCGGGGCCAGCGTGCGATCGGTGCGCCGCCATTCCTCGGCCCAGACGTCGCCGATCCGGCCGCGCCATTCATATGCTTCGGTCATGAGCCGCTCGTAGCCGCGCTTGGCGGCAATTGGAACTTGCCCGGCCGCGCCGACTTGGGCAGCGAAGGCCGCCCATGGTTTCGCCCGCCCTTCCCGCCGACACGGCCGCCATGCGCCCGGGCTTTCGCGAGTTCGTGGTGCTGATGGCGGGGCTGATGGCGCTGAACGCGCTGGCGATCGACGCGATGGTGCCGGCGCTGCCGGCGATCGGCGAGGCGCTCGGCGCGGCGAGCGACAACCAGCGCCAGCTGGTGATCGCGATGTACATGCTCGGCTTCGGCACCACCCAGCTGGTCTACGGGCCGCTCGCCGACCGCTACGGGCGGCGGCCGGTGCTGGTCGTCAGCCTGGTCCTCTACATCGGCTGCGCGATCGCCTGCGCGATGGCGGCGAGCTTCCCGCTGCTGCTCGCGGCGCGGGCGGCGCAGGGCGCGGCGGCGGCCTCGACCCGGGTGCTCGTCGTCTCGATCATCCGCGACCGCTTCGAGGGCGCGGCGATGGCGCGGCTGATGAGCCTCGTCTTCCTCGTCTTCCTGCTGATCCCGATGCTGGCGCCGACCTTCGGCCAGCTCACCCTCCTGATCGCGCCGTGGCGGTGGATCTTCCTCGGCCTTGCCATCTTCGCCGCGGCGATGCTGGCCTGGGCGCTGATCCGCCTGCCCGAGACGCTGCATCCCGAATATCGCCGGCCGCTGTCGGCGCGGGCGATATGGGGCGGCGCGCGCGAGACGGTCACCAACCGCCAGTCGCTCGGCTACACGCTCGCCTTCACTTTGATGATGGGGGCGCTGATCGGCTATCTGAACTCGGTCCAGCAGATCGTCTTCGACGTCTTCCACCGGCCCGCTTTGGTCGCGATCGTCTTCGCCGCGGTGGCGGGGCCGATGGCGGCGACCTCGTGGCTCAACTCGCGGCTGGTCGAGCGGATCGGCACCCGCCGGCTCGCCCATCTCGGCCTCGTCTCGTTCACCCTCGTCGCCGCGCTCCATCTCGGCGTCCACCGGATCGGCGAGAGCCTGTGGCTGTTCGTCGCCCTGCAGGGCCTCAACATGGCCTGCTTCGGCCTCGCCTCGGCCAATTTCGGCGCGCTCGCGATCCAGCCGCTCGGCCATGTCGCCGGCACCGCCGCCTCGGTGCAGGGAACGATCGGCACGATCTGCGGCGCGCTGCTCGGCATCGCCATCGGCCAGAGCTTCGACGGCAGCGTGCTGCCGCTGGAGACCGGCTTCGTCCTGCTCGGCGCGGCGGCGCTCGTCATCGTGACGCTGACCGAGCGCGGCCGGCTGTTCGGGGAGTAGGGACAGTCACTTTCACCCGCGCTGTGCGAAACGCCGCACGGCGTGCCTGAAAGTGACAGTCCCTTGCGGCCGGCGGTTCGGGGCAGAGGAGATATCCTGACAAGTCTGACAGGTCCCATTCGTCCCCGAAACTGTCACCTTCGAGCCTAGAGATCGTCCTCCGTGTCCGGGCCGACCATCAGCGCGTCGGCGACCTGGTCGGTATGGCCGCGGATCGACCGCTCGATCCGCTCGGCGACCTCGGGATTCTCCTTCAAATAGGATTTGGCGTTCTCGCGGCCCTGGCCGATGCGGATCGAATCGTAGCTGAACCACGAGCCCGATTTCTCGACCAGCCCGGCCTTGACCCCGAGATCGAGGATCTCGCCGAGCTTGGAGACGCCCTCGCCGTACATGATGTCGAACTCGACCTGCTTGAACGGCGGCGCCAGCTTGTTCTTGACCACCTTGACCCTGGTCGTGTTGCCGACGATCTCGTCGCGGTCCTTGATCTGGCCGGTGCGGCGGATGTCGAGCCTGACGCTGGCGTAGAATTTGAGCGCGTTGCCGCCGGTCGTGGTCTCGGGATTGCCGTACATGACGCCGATCTTCATGCGCAGCTGGTTGATGAAGATCACCAGGCATTTGGACTTGGAGATCGAGCCGGTCAGCTTGCGCAGGCTCTGGCTCATCAGCCGCGCCTGCAGGCCGACATGGCTGTCGCCCATCTCGCCCTCGATCTCGGCCCGGGGCACCAGCGCGGCGACCGAATCGACGACGAGGATGTCGACCGCGTTGGAGCGGACCAGGGTGTCGGTGATCTCGAGCGCCTGCTCGCCGGTGTCGGGCTGCGACACGATCAGGTTGTCGACGTCGACGCCAAGCTTGCGGGCGTAGATCGGGTCCAGGGCATGCTCGGCGTCGATGAAGGCGGCGACTCCGCCGGCCTTCTGCGCCTCGGCGACCGCGTGCAGCGCCAGCGTCGTCTTGCCCGAGCTTTCCGGCCCGTAGACCTCGACCACCCGGCCGCGCGGCAGGCCGCCGATGCCGAGCGCGATGTCGAGCCCCAGCGAGCCCGTCGAGATCGTCTCGATCTCGATCGCCTCGCGCGAGCCGAGCCGCATCGCCGAGCCTTTGCCGAAGGCGCGGTCGATCTGCGCCAAAGCGGCGTCGAGCGCCTTCTGCTTGTCCGTGTCCATCGGGCTCCTGTCGGAAACGACGTGTAGTGAGGCCGTCATTGGCTTGTCTCCCCGTATTGCGTCGGCGCGCGCCGATCAATGGACGATGCCGTACATCGTTTGTTCCCGGAGAACAAGTAGGAAACTAGCAGCGTCAGTGCGAGTTCGCGTTACGGCCCGAAAGGAGTCGCATAGCCCGGGGAAAGCGGGGTTGAGGTAGATTCGTTGTGACCGGCGTTGGCGGCAGGTCCAGCTGAAACCGCGGAGAAAAGCGACCACCCAAGGTGGCGAATCGGGAACTGGGCGTCGAGCATGACCCCTGCCTGCATACTCGCGCCCGATAGTGTGATCAGACAGATTTTTGCGCGGCTCCCGGCAAAAACCAGATGGCTCTGACGACATGTCCTACCAACGCCAAGCAGAGGCCAAGCTTGAACAGAGATCCTCCAATTGTGAATGCAGCACTCATGCTAGCTGCGGCATTTAGGGCGTCAAAACCGCTGCCGTAACGATTGGCTTGGCCCATGGCCACCAGGATGAGCAACATCGCCAAAGTCATAAGCAACCATCCGATGACCAATAGCGTGCTTCCATCTGGTCGAGTCCGGCTTGTGGTCGGAGCGACCTGCGTTGGTGCGGCGACTGTTGCCGATGCAAAGGCATGCCCGCAATTTTGGCAAGTTGTCGCGTCGTCGGGATTCTCGGCCGAACATTGCAGACAGGTTTTCATATATTCCCCCCACAGCCAGAGCTATCATCTAATAGAGCCCTGAATATCTAACTGTTTAGCGATAGCTAGTTGAGTCGGTATTTTTTAGAGTGCCGAACTTAGAGGTTCGCCCCGCAGGCGCGCGCGAGCGCGGGCTCGATCGCGTCGATCGTATAGGGCTTGGCGAGCACCGGCGCGGCGGCGTGGGCGGCGGGCGGCGGCTCGATATGGCCGCCGGTGGCGAGCACGAACGGGGTGCCGGCGGCGGCGAGCCGGTCGGCGACCGGCCAGACCTGCTTGCCGTCGCGCAGCGAGACGTCGAGGATCGCGACCTCGAAGCCGCCGGCCTCGACATGGCCCAATGCCTCCTCGACCGAATCGCAGCAGGCGACGATCCGGTGGCCGAGCGTCTCGAGGAAGTCCTCGAGCATCATCGCGATCAGCGGCTCGTCCTCGACGATCAGGATCGATCTTTGGGGCCCCGGCATGGGGAGGCCCTTAGCGGTTGTTACGCAAAGGAAAAGAGGTAATCGCGCGCACGGGAGTCATCCCGGCGAAGGCCGGGACCCATGAACGCCGATTGTTGAGGGGATGCACAGCAGCCGCGCCCCTTCGCCACGGTCCGAGTTCATGGGTCCCGGCCTTCGCCGGGATGACTCGAGGGGGGCAGGGGATCGAAGCCGAGCAGGCTCACCGCCAAATCGCGCCAGTCGGGATTTTCCTCCTCGATCCGCCGGATTTTCCAGTCTCGCTTCCACTCCTTCATCCGTTTCTCGCGCAGAATGGCGTCGCTGATGTCGTCATAGGTCTCGACATAGACCAGCCGCTTTACGCCATATTTGCGAGTGAAGCCGGGCACGAGGCCCTCGCGGTGCTCGTACATCCGCTTGGGAAGGTCCGTGGTGACGCCGACGTAAAGCGTGCCATGCCTTCTGCTGGCGAGGATGTAGAGATGCCCGGCCACGAAGCGCCTTCCTAGCGCAATGAGGTGGAATTGGAACGGAGTCATCCCGGCGAAGGCCGGGACCCATGAACGCCGGCTTTCGAGGAGAGGCACGGCAGCCGCGCCCCTTCGCCACGGGCCGCGTTCATGGGTCCCGGCCTTCGCCGGGATGACTTCTCTTCTCTCCTCTCCCCTTCCCTCCCCCTCTATTTCCCCGCCAGCAGCACGTCGCGGACCGTCTCGGCGAGCTGCTGGACCGAGAAGGGCTTGGCGAGGAAGGCGACGTTGGGGATGTCGATCGATTTGCGCAGCTGCTCCTCGGCATAGCCCGAGATGAACAGGATCGGCAGATCGGGGTGCATCTTGCGCGCGGCGCGGACCGTGGTCGGCCCGTCCATGGTCGGCATGACGACGTCGGAGATCATCAGATCGACCTTGTCCTCGCGGCCGAGGATCTCGAGCGCCGCCTCGCCATTCTCGGCGACCAGCACAGTGTAGCCGTGGCGGGTCAGGGCGCGCTCGGCGACGGCGCGGACCATCACCTCGTCCTCGACGATCAGCACCGTGCCGGTGCCCCACAGCTCGCCGGCTTTCTCTTTGGCCTTCGCCTTCCCCGTGGCTTCGCCGGACTGGCCGCGGTGGACCGGCAGATAGAGGGTGAAGCTGGTCCCCTTCCGCACCTGCGATTCGGCGAAGATGAAGCCGCCCGACTGCTTGACGATGCCGTAGACGGTGGAAAGGCCGAGCCCGGTCCCCTTGCCCACCTCCTTGGTGGTGAAGAACGGCTCGAAAATCTTGCCGAGCAGATGCTGGGGGATGCCGATGCCGGTGTCGGTGACCTTGAGCCCGGTATAATCGCCGATCGGCAGCACGTCGCTGCCCATCCGGCGGACGTCGTCGGCCGAGACGCCGAAGGTCTGCAGGACGAGGGTGCCGCCGCCGGCCGGGTCCCTGGCGATCATCGCGTCGCGGGCGTTGACCGCGAGGTTGACGATCACCTGCTCGAGCTGGCCGGGATCGGCGCGCACCGCGCCGAGGCCGCGGCCGTGCTTGACCTCGAGCTTGACCCGCTCGCCCAAGAGCCGGTCGAGCAGATGCGAGACCTCGGCGACGACGTCGGGCAGCTGGAGGACCTGCGGCCTCAGCGTCTGCTGGCGCGAGAAGGCGAGCAATTGCCGGGTCAGGCTGGCGGCGCGGTTCGAATTGGAGCGGATCTGCTGGATGTCGTCATAGTCGCTGTCGCCGGGCGAGTGGCGCATCATCATCAGGTCGCAGGTGCCGAGGATCGCGGTCAGGATATTGTTGAAATCGTGGGCGACGCCGCCGGCGAGCTGGCCGACCGCCTGCATCTTGGTCGCCTGGGCGATCTCGCGCTTGAGCCGCGCCTCCTCGCTATTGTCCTTGAGGCTGAGCAGGACGGCGGCGTTGCCGAGGCCGCGGGCGCCGGCGACGGTCAGCGCGACCGGCTCCTCGGGGCTGGACTTGAGGCGCACCGCGAGATCGCCCGACATCGGCCGGCCGCGGCCGAAGCGGTGGACCGCGTCGGAGACCGCCGCCTTGTCCTCGTCGACGACGAGATCGCCGGGCCAGACCGGGCGTTCGGCGGCGCCGAGGCCGACGGCGCGGCGGAACACCTTGTTCAGGAAGATGAAACGGCCGTCGGTGTCGGCCAGAGCGAGGCCGAGCGGCAGGCTGTCGAGAAGCGCGTGGACGTGGGCATTGTCGTCCTCGCCGCGCGGCCCCGGAATGTCGTCGAGAAGCAGGAAGATCGAGTGGGCGGCCTCGTCCTCGCCGGCCGGGACCTGGACGATCCGCAAGGGCGGCGCGGCCTTGCCTTCGGCGGCGAAGCGGAACTGGCCGCCGGCCGAGGCGGCGAGATGGTCGACGAACGCGCTGCCCTCGATCCGGCCGCCCTCCCCCTCGGCCCGGCGGCGCCGGACCGCGAAGGCGCCGTTGGCGGCGAGCACCGTGCCGGCGGGATCGACGAGAGCGACCATCAGCCCCGCCTCGCCCATCCGCCGGCCCGCCTCGCCGCCGATCAGCCGGCGGGCCTCGCGGGCGAAATCCTCATGATCGGCGCGGGCCAGCCGCCAGAGCAGGCGATTGTCGCCGGCGCCGGCGAGCCGGACCTCGCCTTCATAGGACTGGCCGCCGATCGCGATCGGCGGCAGCGCGACGGCGCGGTCGCGGCGGGCCGTCGGCGCGGCGCGGGCGAGCGCCAGCGGCAAAGCGTCGGCGCCGAACCAGGCGCTCCAGGCACGGTTGGCGCAGAGCGGCACCCCGCCGGCATCGGTGACCGCCACCGCGAGCGCCGGGCCGGCGCTGTCGAGCGCGTCGCGGAGCAGCTGCACGTCGGGCGCGGCTTCGGCCGCCGCCTCGGCTGCCGGCTTCGCGCGGACCAGCAACAGCAGCAGCGCGCCGGCGCCGGTCAGGCCGGCGAGGAAGGCGCCGGCGAAAACGGGGTCGCCGACCGCCCAGAGCAGCAACGCCGCCGAGGCGAGGCCGGCGAGCCCGAACAGGACCAGCGGCGGATCGAGCCGGCGAGCGCGACGGCCGCCGATCGCAAGGGAAGCCGCGCCCGCCACCCTACCAGATGTAGACCCGCTGCTCGCGGGTCAGATAGAGCGGGCTTCCCGGGGCGGGATTGAAGGCGGCGTACCAGGGGTCGAGGTTGCGGACGACGGCGACGCGCTGCTCGGAGGGCGCGTGCGGATCGGTCAGCAGCCGCTGCAGCAGATTGGGCTCGCGATACTTCCGCCGCCAGACCTGGGCCCAGCCGAGGTAGAAGCGCTGGTCGCCGGTGAGGCCCTCCAGCACCGGCGCTTCGCGGCCGCCCAAAGCGTGGCGATAGGCGTCGTAGGCGACGGTGAGGCCGGCCAGATCGGCGATGTTCTCGCCCAGCGTCAGATGGCCGTTGACGTGGTGGCCGGGCAGCGGCTCGTAGGCGTCATATTGGGCCGCGAACCGCTCGGTCAGCGCGTTGAACCGCTCGCGGTCCTGCGGCGTCCACCATTCGTGGAGCGCGCCGGTCTCGTCGTAGCGGCTGCCCTGGTCGTCGAAATGGTGGCTGAGCTCGTGGCCGATCACCGCGGCGATGCCGCCGTAATTGACCGCCATGTCGGCATTGGGATCGAAGAAGGGCGGCTGCAGGATCGCGGCCGGGAAGACGATCTCGTTCCACACCGGATTGGCGTAGGCATTGATCTCCATCGGCGTCATCCCCCATTCGCGCCGGTCGACCGGGCGGCCGAGCTTGCGGAGGTTGAAATCCCAGTCCCAGGCGCTGGCGTTCATGATGTTCTGGACGAGGTTGGTCCGGCTGATCCGAACGCTCGAATAATCGTGCCAGAATTCGGGATAGCCGATCTTCGGGGTGAAGGCGCGCAGCTTGGCGCGGGCGCGCTCGCGGGTCTCCGGCGCCATCCAGCTCAAGGTCTGCAGGCGGCGGTCCATCGCCGCGATGACGTTGCGGACGAGCGCGTCGGCGGCGCGCTTCGCCGCCGGCGGGAAGTGGCGCCGGACGTAGATCCGGCTGAGATCGTCGGGAATCGCGCCGGTGACGAGGGAGACGCCGCGCTTCCAGCGGGGCTCGTTCTGCGGCGTGCCGTTGAGCACGGTGCCGCGGAAGGCGAAATTGGCGTCGACGAAGTTCTGCGACAGATAGGGCGCCGCCGAATCGAGCGCGCGGACCAGCAGATAGTCGTTGAGCACCGCTTGCGGGGTCTCGCCGATCAGCCGGGCGGTGCCGGCGAAGGCGCTCGGCTGGGCGACCAGCATTTCGCGCTCGCCGGAAACGCCCGCCTCGCGGAAATAGGCCGGCCAGTCGAAGCCCGGCGCCTGACGGACGAAATCGGCGGCCGCCCATTTGTTGTAGGTCCGCTCCTCGTCGCGATTCTGGACCCGGGTCCACTGCACCTCGGCGATGCCATGCTCGAACCGCATGATCGCGGCGGCGCGCCCGGCGGCGTTCTGCTCGCCGGCGAGGGTGAGCAGCTGGGCGAGATAGGCCTGATAGGCGGCGCGCTTCGAGGCCAGCGCCGGATCGTCGTTGAGGTAATAATCGCGGTCGGGCAGGCCGAGCCCGGACTGGCGCAGGTGGAGGATCATCTGGGTCGGGATGCGCTCGTCGCTGCCGACGAAGGCGAAGAAGGGGGTGCGGATCGCGCGCCGGGCGAACCGGCCGAGCTCGGTCGCCCACTGGCTCCTGTCCCTGATGCCCTTTATCTCGTCGAGCAGCGGCCGCAGCGGCGTGATTCCGGCGGCGTTGACCGCGGCTTCGTTCATGAAGCTGGCGTAGAAATCGCCGATCCGCGAGCCGGGGGTCCGCGCCGCCTCCTCCAGGATCGCGCGGGTGCGGTTGCGCGAGAGATCGTCGAGCACGGTGAACATGCCGTAATTGCTGCGGTCGGCCGGGATTTCGGTGGCCCGGTCCCAATTGCCGTTGGCGAAGCGGTAGAAGCTGTCGCCCGGAGCGACGCTGCGGTCCATGCCGGCGGCGTCGAAGCCGAAGCTGCCATATTGCGGACGGCTCGCCGGCGCGGCCGGGTGGTGGCGGGCATGGCCCCGGGTGGCGCCGTCGGCGGCGACGGCGAGGGTGGCGAGCGAGGTGGCGGCGGTGAGGGCGACGAGCAGCTTGCGCATGGATTGTCCCGGGGCTGAGGGTGTGTGACGGCGATATAGCAGCACGCCGCGGCCGATCAATCGCGCGCCTCGTATCTCAGCGCCCGCCGCCGCCACTTGCGCGCGGTCCACCAGCGCCAGACGAAGATCGACAGGAAATAGCCGATCGCGCCGCTGGCGAGAGCGATGATGAACAGGCCAGAGACGAGAGCGGGCGCGGCATCCGAGGCCAGCCAGGCGAGCCATTCGCCGACCGGGGCGCTGCGCGCGTACATCGCCATCACCGCCGACTTGTCGGCATGGAAGCCGAACAGATTGCCGACCGGGATCGAGGCGATGATCAGGAACGGCGTCGTGAACGGGTTGGTGAGGAAGGTCATCCCGGCGGCGATCGGGATGTTGCCGCGGACCGGCAGGCAGAACAAGGCGGCGCCGATGATCTGCACCCCCGGGATCAGGAAGAAGACGCCGACGAACAGGCCGACCGCGACTCCGCGCGGCACCGAGCGGCGGGTGAAGCGCCAGAATTCCGAATGAAGCACGCGCTGGCCGAACGGCCTGATCCAGCGGCTCTCGGCGAGCTGCTCGCGGCTCGGCATGCTGCTGGCGAAGGTGCGGGCGAGCCAGCCCGGCCGGTTGCGCTCAGCCATGTTGCCGCATCAGCCTGCCCTGCTCGCGCTTCCAGTCCTTCTCCTTCTCATATTCGCGCTTGTCGTGCGATTTGCGGCCGCGCGCCAGTGCCAGCTCGACCTTGGCCCGGCCGCGGCTGTTGAAATAGATGGAGAGCGGGACGAGCGTCATTCCCTGGCGGGCGACGGCGCCGTGCAGCTTGGCGATCTGGCGCTGGTGGAGGAGCAATTTGCGCGGCCGTTTCGGCTCGTGATTGTGGCGGTTGCCGTGGCTGAACTCGGGGATGTTGGCGTTGACCAGCCAGACCTCCTCCTCCTTGACCTCGGCATAGCTCTCGGCGATCGAGCCCTCGCCGAAGCGCAGCGACTTCACCTCGGTCCCGGTCAGCGCGATCCCCGCCTCGAACTTGTCCTCGATCGCATAATCGAACCGCGCCCGCCGGTTCTCGGCGACCACCTTCTTCTTGTCGAACTCCTCGGGGCGCGGGCGGACCATGATTCTCCAATCAGCAAATACAGCTCAAGGCTCTTGCCGCAATTGCCCTTTGAGGAGAATGAGAATGTAGAGCGCATGTTTGAAATCGCGGTCCGCCGATGTGTTTGCGGCACGCCAGTTCCCTATGGCGCGCCGTACCCTCAGACGGAGGACTCGCGCATCCGTTTCGCTAAGCGGTTCGTTGAGGTCGTAGTCGGCGCTTTCGCGCTTCGTCTGCGCGTCAATGAAGGCTCGAGCAAGGTTTTGCGCAAAGAGTGGAGCGGCAGCCAGCGGGCCGGCAGGTCCGGCCTGAAAGAACGAGTGCACAGACGCGTTGATCTGCGTTCCTCGAATTTTGTCGAATGCAGTCCGCAGTCCCCTATGTGTTACCGTCCGCGCCAGTATGCGCCTGCGTATTCGAAGATCGCTCCTCGTCCCCGCAATTCTCCTGCAGAGCTCTTCGAGAAGGAAATGGAAGATTGCGTAATATGTCGTGGAGATGCTGCGGCGAATGCGAGCACCGGGCAAGCGTCCCCGCTGCCCAGCGCGACGCCGAAGCAGACTCCTAGCGGCCTGAAGCAGCTCTTCGTCATAGGAGGCCATTAGGCCGCGTCCAGAAACCTGACGCTAGGATATCGGTCGTCTAAGTTCGCTACCTCCGATTCGATGTCTTCGAGCAGCTTTTCGAGAGCTTCGTCGTCGATATCGGCCGTCGAAAGCTTCACGGTGACGAGCAAATATTCGTCGCCCTCCTCGTTTTCAGCGGGCTCGACGGTCACGGAGTCCACACGCTTCGGCAACCGGCTGCTGATCAGGTTGGAAACTGCAGCCTGAATCTTCTTCGGCTCAGCAACCATGTCTCAGCGTCCTTCCTGGGTGCCTCATGCACGCTCCTGAGAAGATATATGGCCAAGTAATCCTTGTCCAACGACAACCAAGCCGGCCCTCAGTCCGGCGAACGGCTCCAGGTCGGCCATGCGGCAAGCACCAGCATCAGAATGACGGCGCCGCAGACCAATTCGTGCACGGCCCCCGCGAGCCATAGCTCCCACAGGCCGGACAGGGTCAGCGCTACACCCACCGCCGCCATCAGGCCGAGAAACCCCTTCTGTCTTCGGGGTAGTGCCATCAATGGAGCCCATCCATTATTCCAAGCTCGTTCCCGGTCATCTCCACGTTGGCGAACCAGCGCTCATCGGCGGCGGAGTAAAGCGAACATGTTCGGACTCCCTGGAACTCGCTCCACCGGCAGCGACGCTGAAGCGCCTCGGCCTGGGCGGGGGCAAGCGCATAACGCCATATCTCGTACGGGTCCTGAAAGCCGCCGGCCTCAAAGCCGACCAGCCTGAGCGGACCGGCGACCTGCCCCCCGAGATATTGCTGCTGGAGACGCGCCGGCCAGAGCACAAGTATGTCGACCGTGGTCGTGAGGTAGAGCAGCCCGTAACCCGCGCAGACGATCAGGGGATAGCCGATCAGGGCACCCCCGAGCCCGCCCGGTACCACGCGAAACCAGCGAGCCGCCAAAAGGAGAAACGCCCCGCCGACAATCGCAACCGGCGCCAGCAGGACGGACGCAAAGAACATCATCGCCGTATAGCCCATCGCTCAGGGCCGCGGACCGGAATCAGGCAAGGCCGGCATGATCCAGCGCCGCATCGACGGCGCGCTTGCTCGCTTCGGAGGGCGGCGTCATCGGCAGGCGGAGGTCGGAGGCGAAATCGGGGCGGACGCGGCCCAGCGCATATTTGACCGGGCCCGGCGAAGCGTCGCTGAAGAGCGCGGCGTGGAGCGGGTAGAGCTTGTCCTGAACTGTCAAAGCCGTTTGCCAATCGCCTGAAAGGCAAGCATTCTGGAAATCGGCGCAGAGGCGCGGGGCGACATTGGCGGTGACCGAGATGCACCCCCTTCCGCCCATCGCGCTGAAGCCCAAAGCCATGTCGTCATTGCCCGACAGCTGGATGAAATCCGCGCCGCAGGCGAGGCGCTGGGCGGTCACCCGGGCGAGATTGCCGGTGGCGTCCTTGACCGCGACGATATTGGCGATCTGCGCCAGCCGCGCCATCGTTTCGACCGCGATGTCGGTGATCGTGCGCGACGGCACGTTGTAGAGGACGATCGGGATATCGACCGCCTCGGCCACGGCGGCGAGATGGGCGTAGACGCCCTCCTGGTTCGGGCGGTTGTAATAAGGCGGGACGTGCAGCGCGGCGTCGGCGCCGGCCTCTTTGGCGGCGCGGGTCAGGGCGATCGCCTGGCGTGTGTCGTTCGAGCCGCAGCCGGCGATGACGGGGACCCGCCCGGCCGCGACCTCGACGCAGGCGGTCACCGCCCGGCGATGCTCGGCCGAATCGAGGGTCGCCCCCTCGCCGGTCGTCCCGCAGGGGACAAGGCCATGACTCCCCTCGGCAATTTGCCAGGCGACGAAGGCCCGATAGACGTCCTCGGCAAACGCTTCGTCGCGAAACTGAGTCACTAGAGCCGGAATCGACCCGCTGAACATCATTGCCTCCTTTCCGTCGCGGCGGCGCCTGACATAGGTGATTGCGGGCCGGAAATATCGCGGGGATATTCATGGCCTGATAAGGAGGGGGGCGTCATTCTGTCCAGCGTGCAGAGGAAAGCGGGCCTGTTGCTCCTGCTGGGAGCGTCCGCGGCGGCGGTGACGGCGCAGGGCGTGCCCGGGCCGGCGCCGCAGGGCTATGCGTCCGCGCTGTCGAGCCCGATCGCCGCCGACATCGCGCGCTGGGATGCGCTGCGGCAAAGCGATTCGCTGGCCTTTTCGGCTTATGCGACCTTCCTCGCCGGCCATCGCGGCTGGCCCGGCGAGGCGGCGATGCGCCGCGCCGCCGAGCAGCGGGTCGCGCTCGAGCCGATCCCGCCCGGCGAGGTGCTGCGCTTCTTCAGCGCCTTCCCGCCGCTGACCCCGGCCGGCCACGCCGCCCAGGCGTTCGCGCTGCAATCGACCGGCCGGCCTGACGAGGCGCGGGCGGCGGCCCGGCGGGCGTGGACCGCGGGCGTGCTGCCGCTCGACGTCGAGCAGCGGCTGCTCGCCGCCTTCGGCGGCAGCTTCGGCGGCGACGATCACGACCGGCGGATGGAGGTGCTGCTCGGCAATGGCGACAGCCAGAGCGCGGCCCGCACCCTGATGTGGGCGCCGGCGGCGAGGCGCAGCCTCTACGAGGCGCGGCTGGCGCTGCAGACCCGCGCGCCGGACGCCTATGAGCGGGTCGCCGCGCTCGACCCGGCGTTCCGGCGCGACGGCGGCCTGCTGATCGACCAGGCGATCTGGCTCAGGAACACCAGCCAGAGCGCGGCGGCGCGCGAGCTGATCGCCTCGCGCGGCCGGCTGGAGCGGCCGGCGGTCAATCCCGCCCGCTATCTCGACACCGCTTTGACCCTCGCCCGCGGCGCCGCCAACGACCGCCAGTGGACCACCGCCTACAACATCGCCGCCAGGCTCGACGATCTCTACGCGCCCGGCACCGACGTCGCCGGCCGCCCCTATGACGAGCGCGACGACTATACCAGCCTCGCCTGGCTCGGCGGCAGCACCGCCTTGTTCCGGCTCGGCCGGCCCGCCGACGCGGCGCGCCTGTTCGAGCTCTACGCCCGCGCCGCGCGCTCGCCGCAGACCCGCGCCAAGGGCTTCTACTGGGCCGCCCGGGCGGCCAATGCCGCCGGCAATTCCGGCCAGGCGAGCGCCTGGCTCGAACAGGCGGCGGCGAGCCCCGACCAGTTTTACGGCCAGCTCGCGCTCGAGCGGCTCGGCCGGACCGCGCCGCCGCCGCCGGTGCCGCCCGCCGCCGACCCCGCCGAGCGCGCCGCCTTCGCCGCCCGCCCGCTCGCCGAGGCGGTCCGCTATCTCGGCATGACCGGCCGCCGCGGCGACCAGACGGTGTTCGTGCGCGCGCTCGCGGTCCAGCTCCAGAACGACCGCGAGCGCGCCGTCGCCGGCGAGTTCGGCCGCGCCATCGGCCGGCTCGACCTCGGCGTCTGGGCGGCGCGCGAGGCGCGCACCACGGGCGACAGCTTCTACGCCCGCACCGCCTTTCCCGAAGTGCCGATCCCGCCCGCCTACCAGCGCAACTGGGCGTTCGCCCACGGCATCATGCGCCAGGAAAGCTCGTTCGAGCGCAGCGCGGTGAGCAGCGCGGGCGCGCGCGGGATGATGCAGCTGATGCCCGGCACCGCGCGCCAGTCGGCGGGCCGGGTCGGCGTTCCCTACGACCTCTCGCGGCTGACCGAGGATCCGCAGTACAACATCCTGCTCGGCAACCATTTCCTTGCCGAGCTGATGGACGAATGGGGCGGCAACGCGGTGCTCGCCGCCGCCGCCTACAATGCCGGCAGCGGCAATGTCAGGCGGTGGATCGCGAGCAACGGCGACCCGCGCATGCCCGGCGTCGACGTGGTCCGCTGGATCGAGGAGATCCCGTTCACCGAGACCCGCAACTACGTCCAGCGCGTGCTCGAGAATGCGGTCGTCTACGACCTCATGAACCCCAGCCGGCAGGGCGCTCCGATGCGGCTGCGCATCTCCTATTTCCTGGGCCAGAGCCCGCGCGGCTGACCCCTCCTCCCCCCGGGAAGTGGCAGATGACCGACCGCCCGAATTACATCACCCCGGCCGGCTTCCGCGCGCTGCGCGAGGAATATGAGGCGCTGTTCGCCGGCGAGCGGCCGCAATTGCTCGAGACGATCGCCTGGGCGGCGGCGAACGGCGACCGCTCGGAAAATGCCGATTACCAATATGGCCGCAAGCGGCTGCGCGAGGTCGACCGGCGGATCAACTTCCTGTCGAAGCGGATGGCGGCCGCCAAGGTCACCGATCCCGCGCGCCAGCCCGACAAGAGCCGCGCCTGGTTCGGCGCCACCGTCACGCTCGCCGACGAGGACGACAGGGAGCGGGTGGTGACCCTGGTCGGCGAGGACGAAGCCGACGCCTCGGCCGGCCGGATCAGCTGGCATTCCCCGCTCGCCCGCGCGCTGCGCGGCGCCGCGGTCGGCGACAGCCGCCGGGTCGCCCTCCCCGCGGGCAGCCGCGACTATGAGGTGATCGCGATCCGCTATCCGGAGTGACTGCCGCGCGCCTGGCGCGGGGTCCGGCCGGTCCAGCGCTTGAACGCGCGCGAGAAGGCGGCCGGCTCGGAAAAGCCGAGGCGATAGGCGATCTCCTTGACCGACAGGCCCGGCTCGCGGACCAGCCCGAGCGCGAGCCGGCGGCGCAGCGCGTCGAGCAGCTCCTCGAAGGTCACGCCCTCGGCCTTGAGCCGCCGGTACAAAGTCTGCCGGCTGCAATTGAGGGCGCGGGCGACCGCCTCCATCCGGATCGAGCCCGACGGCAGGAGCGGCTCGACATGGCGCTCGACCTCGCGGCGGAAGCCGGCCGCCGGCGAATCGGGCCGGGGCGGCCGGGGCCGCGCCCGGGGAGCGAACAAATTGCTCCAGAAGGAGGCGCAGGGGTCGGGCCTGGCGCAACCGCCGCGGCCGGTGCGGCGGGTTCGATCGGCGCAAGCTGCGAACATGGCTTCAATCCCCCGCGCAAACTGCCTTGGCGTCCTAGTACAGTAATACGCCTGAAGGCCGTGCGCAAGCGCGATCCGGATCAGCCGTCGCCCTCGGCGAGCTGCGCCGCCAGCTGCTCCATCGCCGGGGTGATCGGGGGCGGCTCGGCGGGGAGCGCCGCGGCGAGAGCGTCGGCGACGCGGGCCAGAGCGGCGATCCGGGCCGCCTTCTTGTCGTTGCCGTCGATCACCGTCCAGGGCGCCCAGCGGGTGTCGGTCTGGTCGAACATGTCCCTGAGCGCGGCGAGATAGTCCTTGCGCCGCTCGCGGTTGCGGACGTCCTCGGCGGTCACCTTCCATCTTTTCCAGGGGTGGGCGAGGCGCTTTTCGAGGCGCTCGTCCTGCTCCTCGCGGGTGACGTGGAAGAACAATTTGACGATGGTCGCGCCGTCATGGCTGAGCTGGGCCTCGAGCTCGTTGATCTCGTCATAGGCGCGGCGCCATTCGGCCTCGGCGGCGAGGCCCTCGACCCGTTCGACCAGGACCCGGCCGTACCAGCTGCGGTCGAAGATCGCCGCCTCGCCCGCGGCCGGCATCAGCCGCCAGAACCGCCAGAGATAATGGTGCGCCCTCTCCTCCTCGCCCGGCGCGGCGATCGGCCAGACCTTGTAGGTGCGCGGGTCGCATTTCGCGGTGAGCCGCTGGATCGCGCCGCCCTTGCCGGCCGCGTCCCAGCCCTCGCAGACGACGACCGCCTTCCTCCGGTGGACGTGGAGCGAGACGAACAGCTGCGCGAGCCGCTCCTGGAGCGTCTCCAAGTCCTCCTTATAGTCGCCCGCATAGGGGGCGCCGGCTTCATAATCCCAGAGGTTGATCGGCATGAGCCGGAACTTAGCAGCGCGCTTATTCGGGCGCCACGACCTTGGCAGGGTCTTTGGCGGCCGTCCCGGCGGGGGACACGAGCCGGATGTGGAGCTCGCGCAGCTGCTTCGGCGTCACCTCGCCCGGCGCGTTCATCATCAGATCCTCGGCGCGCTGGTTCATCGGGAAGAGGACGACCTCGCGGATGTTGGGTTCGCCGGCGAGCAGCATGACGATCCGGTCGATGCCCGGGGCCGAGCCGCCGTGCGGCGGCGCGCCATATTTGAAGGCGTTGATCATGCCGGCGAAATTGGTGTCGACGTCGGCCTGCGAATAGCCGGCGATGGCGAACGCCTTGTACATGATGTCCGGGCGATGGTTGCGGATCGCGCCCGAGCTCAATTCCACCCCGTTGCAGACGATGTCGTACTGGTAGGCGAGGATGTCGAGCGGGTCCTTGCCCTCCAGCGCCTCCAGGCCCCCCTGGGGCATGGAGAACGGGTTGTGGCTGAAATCGATCTGCTTCCGCTCTTCGTCATATTCGTACATCGGAAAGTCGACGATCCAGCAGAATTTGAACGCATTCTCCTCGATCAGGCCGAGCTGCTCGGCGACCCGGGTGCGGGCGGCGCCGGCGAGCTTCGCCGCCTGATCGGGCTTGCCGGCGGCGAAGAACAGGCCGTCGTCGGGGCCGAGGCCGAGCGCGTCGAACAGCGCGGCGGTCGCCTCCAGCCCATGATTCTTGGCGATCGGGCCGCCGAACTCGCCGCCCTTGCGGGTGACGTAGCCGAGCCCGGCATGGCCTTCGGCGCGCGCCCATTCGTTCATCTCGTCGAAGAACTTGCGGCTCTTCTCGGCGGTGCCGGGCGCCGGGATCGCGCGCACCGCGCCGCCGCCCTCGACGATCCGGGCGAACAGGCCGAAGCCCGAGCCGGCGAACTGGTCCGAGACATCCGAGATCAGAATCGGGTTCCTGAGATCGGGCTTGTCCGAGCCGTATTTGAGCATCGCCTCCCGGTAGGGGATGCGCGGGAACGCGCCCGCTTGGGTCACGCTCTTGCCGTCGGCGAACTCCTCGAAGACCCCGGCGAGGACCGGCTCGATCGCCGCGAAGACGTCGTCCTGGGTGACGAAGCTCATCTCGAAATCGAGCTGGTAGAATTCGCCTGGGCTGCGGTCGGCGCGCGCATCCTCGTCGCGGAAGCAGGGGGCGATCTGGAAATAGCGGTCGAAGCCGGCGACCATGATCAATTGCTTGAACATCTGCGGCGCCTGCGGGAGCGCGTAGAACTTGCCTGGATGGACCCGGCTGGGCACGAGATAGTCGCGCGCGCCTTCCGGGCTCGAGGCGGTCAGGATCGGCGTCTGGAACTCGGTGAAGCCCGCCTCGATCATCCGCCGCCGGATCGAGGCGATCACCGCGCTCCGCAGCACGATATTGGCGTGGAGCCGCTCGCGCCGGAGATCGAGATAGCGATATCTGAGCCGGATATCCTCGGGATATTCGGGCTCGCCGAAGACGGGGAGCGGCAGCTCCTGGGCGGCCGACTGGACGATCACCGCTTCGGCATGGACCTCGATCCGGCCGGTCGGCAGCTGCGGATTGACCGCGTCGGGGCTCCGGCGGACGACCGTGCCGGTCACCGTCACCACCGATTCGACGCGCACCCCCTCGAGCGGCTTGAAGGCGGCGTCGGCGACGTCGGTGACGATCTGGGTGATGCCGAAATGATCGCGCAGATCGACGAACAGCAAATTGCCATGGTCGCGCTTGCGGTGCACCCAGCCCGACAGCCGCACCGTCTCGCCGACCCCGGCTTCGCGGAGCTCGCCGCAATTGTGACTACGGTAGGCGTGCATCATGAGGTCCATCGTCGGGAAAGGGAGCGCGCGCAACACCGGATGCGCCCTTCCTTGTCAAGTGGCGGCCAGGGATCGAGCCGGTTCAGTTCGCAAAGCAAATGTGGTAAGTCCGGCAATTCTCATAGGCCTGTCTCATGGGGGGAAGGCGAATGATGAAGCGCGTACCGGTAGTGCCGGAGCCGGACGGCACTCTTCAAGTCATTTGCGGCGAAGATATTCTCATCGTCGAAGTGGTCAGGCAACCGAGCTTGCTTGGCGCACCCCGCGATTTTCAACCTGGCAATTTCCCCATTTACAACGATGTCGATCTGCCAATTTGGAGAAACCCCAACGACAAGACCGTCATGCTGGCCCGACCTGATAAATTTGATACGGCTTCGACGTACCAGATCATGTCGGTCCTCAAGCAAGCCTATCATGACCCCCATGCGGCGAATCCGCGGGCGCTCGTCGTTGGGCCGGTTTATGGCATCGACCTTCACGGCGTCGTGAAGTTCGCCGGCCAGATCCAGCAGCATTTCCCGGACACCCATTTCTCGATCGATCTCGGCCTGTTTCAGGGCCTCAAATGAAGGAGGCAGCCGCCTCGCTCACCGCCGACGTCGCCGCCGCGTCGACCACCCTGCGCGACACGACCAAGTGGATGGTCGCCGGCGTGGTCGCGACCGCGGCGGGCGTATTTGCCGGCAGCTCGCTCACCCATTTGGGCAGCCTCGATCCGTTCGAGGACACCGGTCGCCTGCTTCTGGCTGCCGGCGGGGCGGCCCTGGGATTTGCGGGTCTCGCCTATCTGATGAGCCGGGCGCTACCGGTGCTGACCGTCGATACCATCACCCTTCGCATGCTCGCCTCGGAACCGCGCTTCGCGGCGACGGCGACCGTCCTCAACAGCCGTTACGGCGGGCAGTTTCCCGAGGGCGTCGACGATTTGGCCTCGCTTTCGGCAAAGGTCGACCAGGCGTTCGAGCAGCGGCGCGATCCCGAGAGCATCAGCTTTCTGCAGGAGGTGGAGCGCATGCGTCCCGACATGCTGGCCGAGGCGCGGTTTCTCTATCTGCGCGACCGGTTCGACAGGATGGTCAGCGCGCTCTGGAGGGCGATTCCGCTCGCGATCCTCGGCTTCGGCATTTTCTCGTGGGCCGCGAATCCCGGGGAGCGAGCGCCACAAGAGAGTCCCGCCCCGCAGGCGGCCAGCGAGCCCTGATCGCACCGGGCGCCGACAATCGGCGGAACGCCGCTGCGGGGATCGCTTTCGATACGAATTAAGTTGGGGAAAAGGTTGTGCGCGAGCGCTTCGCGTCAGCGAAGGCGCTTTGTCAAGCGGGGACGCCCCGCTATGAGAGCCGCAAAATGCGTATCCATCCCCTCATTTCCGATTCCGAGTCCCTCGAAAAGCTCTGCGAACGGCTCGCCCGGTCCGAATTCGTCGCGGTGGACACCGAGTTCATGCGCGAGAACACCTATTGGCCGGAGCTGTGCCTGATCCAGGTCGCCAACAGCGAGGAGGCGGCGGCGATCGATCCGATGGCCGGCGGCATCGACCTCACCCCGCTGCTCAACCTGTTCGTCAACAACGAGCATGTGCTCAAGGTCTTCCACGCCGGCGGCCAGGACATCGAGATCATCTTCAACCTCACCGGCGGCACCCCCCATCCCTTGTTCGACACCCAGGTGGCGGCGATGGCGCTCGGGCTGGGCGAGCAGGTCGGCTATTCGAACCTCGTCGAAAGCCTGCTCGGCCACGGCATCGACAAGGCCGCCCGCTTCACCGATTGGGCGCGGCGGCCGCTCGACAAGCGCCAGATCGATTATGCGATCGGCGACGTCACCCACCTCGCCGCGCTGTTCCCGCGGATGCTCGAGCGGCTGAGGAAGACCGGCCGCGGCGAATGGCTCGACCAGGAGATGGAGCGGATCGCCGATCCCGCCAATTACATCAACGATCCGGCGCTCGCCTGGAAACGGGTCAAGATCCAGACCCGCCGCGCCGACGCGCTCGGCCGGCTGAAGGCGCTCGCCGCCTGGCGCGAGATCGAGGCGCGCGGCAAGAACCTGCCGCGCGGCCGGATCATGAAGGACGAGACCCTGGCCGACGTCGCCATGCATCCGCCGGCGGCCCAGGAAGGGCTCGGCCAGGTGCGCGGCCTCTCGCCCGCCTGGCGCGGCAACGACATCGGCGCCCGGATGATGGAGGCGCTCGCCACCGCCGATCCGCTGCCCGCCTCGGAGCTGCCGCCGCGCGAGGAGCGCGGCCCCGGCCTCGGCCGCGAGGGCGCTCTCGTCGCCGACCTGTTGAAGCTGCTGCTCAAGATCCGGGCGCGGGAAGCGAACGTCGCGCCGCGCCTCGTCGCCAAGGCCGAGGAGCTGGAGATGCTCGCGGCGGGACGGCGCGAAGGGCTGGCGATCCTCGAAGGCTGGCGGTTCGAGGAGTTCGGCCGCGACGCGCTCGACCTGGTCGAGGGCCGGCTCGCCTTCGCGATCCTCAATGGCAAGCTGGTGATGACCCGGACCGAGCTGGAAGCCGAGCGATGAAAGCCGCTTTGCTCGCTTTCGCCCTGATCGGCTGCGCGGGAATCGCGGCGGAGCGGCCGCCGGCGGGAACCTGCGACGCCGGACGCCTGTCCCGGCTGGTCGGCCGCCCCGGCACGCCGGAGCTCGGCGCCGAAGCGCAGCGGCGGAGCGGCGCGGCGCGGCTGCGCTGGATCCGGCCGGGCGACATGGTGACGATGGATTTCAGCCCGCAGCGGCTCACCATCCGCCTCGACGCCCAGGGGCGGATCGACCACTTCATCTGCGGCTGAGCGGCCTAACCGACCGCCATTTCCGGGCGCAGGCCCATTTCGCCGGCGAGCGTCTTCAGCCGCCGCTCGACCGTCTCGCCGAGCAAGGCGGCGTCGCGCTCGGCGACCTCGAGGCGCAGCGCGTCGCGGTCGCGCGCGAGGCGGCTTCGGCTGAGGCCGCCGGCGACGCCGCCGCTGAGCCGCTGGCCGAGGCGCATGGCGAGGCCCCAATTGGCGGCGCGGCGCAGCTTCTCCGCGCTGCACAAAGCCGCGACCGCCGGATAGGGCAGCGCCCGGCCGCCGCCGAAATTGCAGAACAGCGCCTGGGCGACCATCACCCGGCCCGGCGCGTCGATCGCCACCCAATTGCCGTGCAGCGCCATGTCGATGCCGCGCTCGGCGCGGAAATCGGGATGGGCGGTCCAGCCGATGTCGGCGAGCAGGCAGGCGGCGAGCCGAAGCCGCGCCATCTTCGGCCCGTCCTCGAAGGCGGGCGCGATCCAGGCGTCGAGCAGATCGCCGTGCTGCTCGAAGCGGCCGAGCCCGGCGCCGGCCTCGCGCGCCGCCTCGATCAGCGGGTCGAGCGCGCGCTCGTCCGGCGGCAGCTCGTCGTAGAGCAGGCCTTCGCGGATGCCGAAGCTGGAGACGGTGAGCCGGTCGGGAGCGAGCACGCCGACGAGAGCCGCGAGCAGCGCATTGGCGTTGGGCAGGGTCGGGAAGCGCGACAGCGACACGGAAGGGATGTCGCGGAAGTCGCCTTTGTCCATTTTCGCCAGCGCGGCCTTCAACTCCTCGACCCTGCCGACCGGCATTTCGTGCTGGTGGGTGATCGGCAGCGGATGATCGCTCAGCGCCATTTCCAGCCGGGCAAGGGTCCGCCAGCTGCCGCCGACCAAGTAGAAGGGCCGGCCCGAAGCGGCGCCCTCGAAGCCGGCGCCGGCGACCGCCTTGGCCACCTTCCTCGCGAACGACCTCTCGCCTTTCTCCATCAGCGCGTCGAGGCGCAGCACCCCGAGCGGCAGCGAGGCGCGGCGCCCGACCCGGCCGCCGGAGACCTCGACCAGCTCGAGGCTGCCGCCGCCGAGATCGCCGACCACGCCGTCGGCGTCGGGGATGGCGGAAAGCACGCCCTGCCCCGCCCTCTTGCCCTCCTCCTCGCCGGAGAGGATGCGCGGCTCGAAGCCGAGCCGGCGGACCCGATCGAGGAAGGCCTCGCCGTTCGAGGCCTCGCGCACCGCGGCGGTGGCGACGGTGCGGGTGCGGACCACCTTCATCTGCGCGACCAGCAGGCGGAAGCGGTCGAGCGCGGCGAGCGCGCGGCCTTGCGCCGCCTCGCCGATCGCGCCGACCTCGCGGCCGAGCCCGGCGAGCACCTTCTCGTTGAAGATCACCGAGGGGATTCGCTTGGCCCCCGAATAGACGACCAGGCGGACCGAATTGGAGCCGATGTCGATGATCGCGACCGGCTGCTCCGCGAACATCGCCGGGACCTAATCGAGGCCGCGCGGGATGGTGAGCTTGCGCGGGGTCGCGCCGCTCGAGCGCAGCGCCGCGCCGCGCCCCGAAAGCGACGGGTTGGTCATGAAATAGGTGTGGAGGTTGAACGGCTTCGCCCCGGGCCCCGGCGCCAGCCGCGTGTAGCTGCCGTCGGCGTTCAGGCGCCAGCTCTGCTCGTTGTCGATGATGTTGGCGACCATCACCTGGTCGAGAATCTGGGCGTGGACGGTGTCGTTCTCGATCGGCAGCGCATATTCGACCCGGCGGTCGAAATTGCGCGGCATCCAGTCGGCCGAGCTGATCAGCACCCTCGCCTCGCGGTTGGGCAAGGCGTCACCATTGCCGAAGCACCAGATCCGGCTGTGCTCGAGGAAGCGGCCGACGATCGACTTGACGCTGATATTCTCGGAGAGCCCGGCCACCCCGGGCCTGAGGCAGCAAATGCCGCGGATGACGAGGTCGACGTCGACCCCGGCCCGGCTCGCTTCGTAGAGCCGGTTGATGATCGCCGAATCGACCAGCGAGTTCATCTTCGCCCAGATCCCCGCTTCCTTGCCGGCTTTGGCGTTGGCGATCTCGGTGTCGATCAGGGCGCAGAGCTGCTCGCGCATGTTGTGCGGCGACATCGCCACCAGCTCGAGCCCGCGCGGCTCGATATAGCCGGTGATGTAGTTGAAGATGTGGGAGACGTCGCGGCTGACCCTGGGATCGGCGGTGAAGAAGCTCAAATCGGTGTAGATGCGCGCGGTCACGGGATGATAGTTGCCGGTGCCGAGATGGCAGTAGGTGCGGTAGCTGCCCTCCTCGCGGCGGACCACCATCGACATCTTGGCGTGGGTCTTCCATTCGATGAAGCCGTAGACGACCTGGACACCGGCGCGCTCGAGCGCGCTCGCCCACATCAGATTCTGCTCCTCCTCGAAGCGCGCCTTCAATTCGACCACCGCGGTCACCGACTTGCCGGCCTCGGCGGCCGAGATCAAAGCCTGGATCACCGCCGATTGCTTGCCGGCCCGGTAGAGCGTCTGCTTGATCGCGACGACGTCGGGATCCGCCGCCGCCTGGCGAAGGAAGGCGAGGACGACGTCGAAGCTCTCATAGGGATGGTGGACGACGATGTCCTTGGCCCGGATCGCGGCGAAGCAGTCGCCGCCATATTCGCGGATCCGCTCGGGAAAGCGCGGGCTGAACGGCGGGAATTTGAGGTCCGGCCGGTCCTCCTCGACGAGGGCGGCGAGATCGGCGATGCCGAGGAAGCCGGTCGATTCGTAGACCAAGGCCTCGCTGGCATCGACCCCTTCGCGGATCAGCGCTTCGAGCTCGTCGGGCATTTCCTCGAGCTTCAGGCGGATCACCCGGCCGCGGCGGCGGCGCTTCAACGCGGTGCGGTAGAAGCGGACGAGGTCTTCCGCTTCCTCCTCGATCTCGATGTCGCTGTCGCGGATCACCCGGAAGGCGCCGCCGCCGAGCAGCCGGTAGCCGGGGAAGAGGGTCTCGATCTGGCGGCGGATCGCGGTCTCGATGGCGACGTAGCGCGCCGCCTCGCCGGGCAGGCGGATGAACCGCGGCAGGCTCGCCGGCACCATCAGCAGCTCGCGGATCGGCGCGCCGTCCGAAGCCCGCTTCAGGTCGAAGAGCAGCGAGAAGCCCTTGTTGGGGATGAACGGGAAAGGGTGGGCCGGGTCGATCGCCTGGGGAGTCAGCACCGGAAAGATATGGTCCTGGAAATGGCGGTCGAGCCAGGCCGCCTCGTCGCCGCCGATCTCGTCGCCGGCGACCACGGCGACGCCGGCGGCGCGCAGCGCCGTCCGCAGCTGCGACCAGACCTCCTGCTGGCTGGCGGTGAGCGCGTCGGCCTCGCTGGCGATCGCGGCGAGCTGCTGGCCGGGATTGAGGCCGTCGTCCGAAGGCTCGTCTATTCCGGCAAGCTGCTGCCCCTTGAGTCCGGCGACCCGGACCATGAAGAATTCGTCGAGATTGCTGCCCGAGATGGAGAGGAAGCGGAGCCGCTCGAGCAGGGGATGGGCGGAATTGCACGCCTCCTCCAGCACCCGGCGGTTGAACGCCAGCCAGGAAAGCTCGCGGTTGAAATAGAGCGGCGCGCCGGCGGCGGGCAGATCGGCGTCGTTGGCGGCAAGGCGCATCACTCGGCCTCGCGGGCGCGCCGGATCAGGCCCGATTCCTCGAGCGCCCGCCGGGCCAGCGGGACGGTCATCCGGCGATGGTGCGAAAGCATCACGCGGTCGAGGATGTCGACGATCATGAGCACCGACACATAGCTGCGTTCGACGCGCGGGACCAGATAATCGGCAAGCTCGCCCGGAGCGGCGATGCCGCGGTCGCCGAGCAGCTTGACGATCAGCTGCCCGATCAGGACGTCGTCGGGCGGGCCGATCTCGACCTGGGGCGTCGCCGCCAGCCGCGAGCGCAGGTCGGGAAGCTTCACCTGCCATTGCGGCGGCGGCCGGCCGGCGACGATCAGCAGCGGCTTGCGCCGCGCCTGGGCGTCGTTCCAGGCATGGAACAGGGCCTCCTCGTCATGATCCTCGGCATCGTCGAACAGCCGGCCGCCGGTCTTGCGCACGAAGATCCGGCCGAGCAGGCTGCGGCCCGATTTGCGCGGGCCGGTGACCAGGGTGGCCATGACCGGCCACAGCGACCAGCGGGTGAGGTGATCGAAAGCGGCGCGATTGGCGTCGGAGAGGAGGAAGTCCTCCTCCTTGTCGGCCACCGGCCAGGCGAGGGGCAGCGCGATCTGGTTCAGCGCGAGATCCTCACTGTGCTGCCGCTGACCACCTGCACCTGCCAGCCCTGCGCCTGCAGCGCCGCCTGGAACGCGGCGGAATCGCCGACGAAGTTCACCCGCATGATCGAGGTGCCGCCGAGCGCGAGGCTGGTGGTGATCGCCGAGGTGACTCCGTTCACCCGGCTGACCGAGACCTCGGCCTGCTGGACGGCGCCCGCATCGGGGGTCGCGACCTGGACGCTGAAGGTGGTGGTCTGCCCGGCGGGCACCTGCGCGCCCATCTCCTCGGCGGGCGGCGCCGCGGTCTCCTCGGGCGGCAGCGGCGGCAGCGGCGGCTGGACGATGACCAGGGTCGGATCGGGCCTGAGCAGGCCGCGGCCGAGCGCCAAAGCGTAGAGCAGATCGAGCCGGCGCACGCCCTCGTCGAGCATGCGCGGAATGTCGGCGCTGTTGCGGGCGGTGAGCTCGAAGCGGCCGAGCAGCAGATTGTCCGGGCCGTAGCGGGCCGAGAAGATGCCGATCGCCGGGCCGCCCGGATAGGCGCGCCGCAATTCGAGCTCGGGGACGACGATGTCGGCGGCGCCATATTGGTCGAGCAGCATCCGCCACCAGCCGCGCCCGCGCCGCTTGCTCTGGGCGAGGTTGAGCACCAGGGGGTCGATGCCGGTACCGGACGGGCGGACATAGTCGATCGGGCTGTTGGCGGTGCGGAACTGGGCCCAGGCGCGCTGCCAGTCGTTGCGATATTCGAAGCTGTAGGCCGACGAGCCGGTGCGCATCACCGGGATGACCAGCATCGGCGCCGACCGCCGGGTCAGGCCCGAGACGCCGAGCATCTGGCCGGTGCGGGCGCGGTCGAACAGCACGCCCAAACGGGCGATGTAGCGGGTCGGGCCGATCTGCTCCTGTTCGATGACGATGCCCGAGACGATCCCGTTCAGCACCGAATCGCTGAGCACCGGCGCCTGGGCGAGCGGCCGGTTGTGGGTGCGCGCCCACAGCATCCGCCAGCCGAGCGACTGGGCGCGGCGCCAGCCTTCGAGCCGTGCCTTCTCCGCGGTCTCGGCGCTGACGTCGACCTCGACGCCGAGGATCTCGAAATTGGAGGTGCTGTCGATCGGCGGAATGCCGCGCTCGGCGCCTTCGAGCTGGGCGTAGAGAATGCCCGCCCCGGCCAGCAGCAGGGCGGCGACGGCCGGAATCAGGAAGGCAAGCGGGCGGCGGGCAGGCGTCACGCTGGCCTTTTGGCGAGTTGGCCGTGGAAATCCAAGCGCGTTGTGGGTAGCGGTCCTTCGATACGCGGCTTCGACAAGCTCAGCCGCTACTCAGGATGAGCGGTTTCATTATCCGCTCATGCTGAGGAGGGACTGAGCCTGTCCTTCGATACGCGGCTTCGCCAAGCTCAGCCGCTACTCAGGATGAGCGGAATTAGGAAAACCCGCTCATGCTGAGTAGGCATTGAGCCTGGCGAAATGCCGTATCGAAGCACAGGCTCACCGGCTCCTCAGGATGAGCGGCTGGGCTAGAGGAAAAATGATTTGAGCGAGGACGAATCCTACACCTACGCCAAAGCGGGCGTCGACATCGCCGCCGGCAATGCGCTGGTGAAGGCGATCGCGCCGCTCGCCAGGACGACCGCGCGGCCCGGCGCGGATGCGGCGCTCGGCGGGTTCGGCGGCTTTTTCGACCTCAAGGCGGCGGGCTATGCCGATCCGCTGCTGGTCGCCGCCAATGACGGCGTCGGCACCAAGCTGAAGCTGGCGATCGAGGCCGGCCGCCATGGCGGCGTCGGCATGGATCTCGTCGCGATGTGCGCCAACGATCTCGTCGTCCAGGGGGCCGAGCCGCTCTTCTTCCTCGACTATTTCGCCTGCGCCAGGCTCGATCCGGTCGTCGCCGAGGCGGTCATCGAATCGATCGCCCGGGGCTGCCGCGAGGCCGGCTGCGCGCTGATCGGCGGCGAGACCGCGGAGATGCCGGGCATGTACGCCGAGGGCGATTACGACCTTGCCGGCTTCTGCGTCGGCGCGGTCGAGCGCGGCCGGGCGCTGACCGGTGCGGCGATCGAGGCCGGCGACGTCATCCTCGGCCTGGCCTCGTCCGGGGTCCATTCGAACGGCTTTTCGCTGGTCCGCCGGCTTGCCGCCGATAAGGGCTGGAAGCTGGACCGGCCAGCGCCGTTCGACCGGGACCGGCTGCTGATCGAGGCGCTGCTGGCGCCGACCCGGATCTACGTCCGGCCGCTCTTGCCGCCGATTCGCGCCGGCAAGGTGCGCGGGCTGGCGCACATCACCGGCGGCGGCCTGCTCGAGAACATCCCCCGAATCCTGCCCGGCGGCCTCCATGCAATGGTGGAGGCGGACAGCTGGCAATTGCCGCCGCTGATGGCCTTCCTGCAGGGGCAGGGGAATATCGAGCCCGAGGAGCTCGCCCGGACCTTCAATTGCGGCATCGGCATGGCCGTGATCGTCTCCGAACAGGATGTGAAAGACGTTGCGGATAGGCTTGATAAGGCTGGCGAACATGTGTTTCGCATCGGCCGGATCGAAGCCGGCGCGAAGGGCTGCACCGTGCGCGGCCCGGCCGGCACCTGGAGCGCCCGCGAGCGCTGGTCGGCGACCCATCATGGCTGACAAGGTCCGGGTCGCGGTGCTGATCTCGGGGCGCGGCTCGAACATGCTCGCCCTTTCCGAATATCGCCGCCGCGACCCGGAGCGGGCCTATGAGATCGTGCTGGTCGCCTCGAACGTGCCGGCGGCGCGCGGGCTGGTGGTCGCCAAGCGGCTCGGCCTCAAGACCTGGTCGCGGCCGCACCAGGGCCTGTCGCGCGAAGCGTTCGACGAGGCGCTCGACGCGGTGCTGCTCGAGCATCGGGTCGAGCTGATCGCGCTGGCCGGGTACATGCGGCTGCTCTCGCCCGGCTTCGTCGACAAATGGCGGGGGCGGATCCTCAACATCCACCCGTCGCTGCTGCCGCTGCACAAGGGCCTCGACACCCACCAGCGCGCGATCATGGCCGGCGACGAGCATGGCGGCTGTTCGGTCCATCTGGTCACCGCCGAGCTCGATTCGGGCGAGGTCCTCGCCCAGGCGAAGGTCAGGATCCTGCCGCGCGACGATCCCGAGAGCCTCGCGGCGCGGGTGCTGGAGGCCGAGCACCACCTCTATCCGGCGACTCTCGACGCTTATGCGGCAACGCTGAGAGAGGGCCCCTCCCAAGATCCTCCCCTGTAAGGGGAGGGGGACCATGCGCAGCATGGTGGAGGGGTATCAGCATCCGAGAATTGTCTCTCACGCTGACACCCCTCCACCGGCTTCGCCGGTCCCCCTCCCCCGCTGGGGGAGGATCTAAAGCAGGCAGACGTTCGTCCCGCTGAGCCAACGCCCTGCCGTAGTTTCGTTGCATTGGCGCAATGGCGCCGCCACAGGGCGAGTCGGATCACGGGACGGGGCGTATCTTCCTCCGGGATTAAGACGTGAAATGCGGCACCGCGCCGGGGCTTTTGCCCGGCTGCCCGGCCCTTTCGCGCAAGTGTTGGAGTCTTGAATGTCGTTATTTGGAAAGCCTCTGGCGGTGGCGCTCGGCGTCGCCGTGCTTTCCGGCACCGCTCTGGTGCCACTCGCCAGCGCCCCGCAAGCCCGGGCGCAGGTCGTCGAAGCCCCGGCCGCGATCGCGCCCGCTCCCCTCCCTCCGGTCGAGGATGCGACGCCGGCGCCGGCGCAGGTTGTCGCCGAGATCGACGCGGACGAGCTCGAATGCCTCGCCAAGGTCGTCCTTCACGAGGCCGGTAACCAGTCCCGCACCGGCCAGCTCGCCGTCGCCCAGGTGGTGATGAACCGGGTCCGCTCGCCGCGCTTTCCGGATACGGTCTGCGCCGTGGTCATGCAGCGCGGCCAGTTCTTCAACGTCCACGCCTACAATCCGCGGCGCGATTCGCGCTGGCGGACGGCGGTCGAGATCGCCCGCGACGCGCTCTCCGGAACGAGCGGGCCGGTGATCGGCCAGGCGCTGTTCTTCCACGCCGCCTCGGCGGCGTCATTCCGGCGGACGCGAGTCGGCCGGATCGGCGACCACGTCTTCTACCGCTGAGCCGGCGAACCTTTTTTCCTTCGCCGACTGCCACCAGCCGCGCATCGTCTCGACCGGCCGGTTGAGCCCGACCGCGGCGGTGGCCGCATACCAGCCCTCGGCGGCGCCGATCAGCCGCTCGGAGACGGGTCCCGGCGGCAGATCGTAGCACCAGCCGCGGATCGCGTGGGCGTTGAACACGGCCAGGAACAGGGCCGCAGCGGCGATCGCAATGCTCGTCCAGCGCAGCGGCTGCGGCAGCGGCCCGGGCGGCGCCGGCAGGTCGACCGGCGACAGCGTGTCCTCGAGCCCCGCCGGCCCGGGGAGCGGCTCCCGCTGCGCCTTCTTGCTTCCGGCCACGACCGCCTCCCCTCCTAGAACTGGTAATAGATGAACGGCGCGACGCCTTCCGGGCGCATCGCGTCGACGATCAGGATGAATATTCCGGCCGCGAGCCCGACCGGCAGCGCCGGCAGCGCCCGGATCCGCATCGCCACGTGCTGGATGCTGTGCGGCGGGAAATAGTGGAACGACATGCCGAGCAGGATCAGCACCAGCAGCAGCGGAGTCAGCGCCATCGCTCCGCCGCCGCCGCCGAAAATGCCGGCGAGATAGGCAAGCGCATCCGGGAAGCTCGCCGCGCGGAAGAAGATCCAGCCGAGGAGGACGATGTGGAAGGTGACGATGACGCCGAGCAGATGCGGCAGGGCCGGCCAGGCCTTCGGCCGGAACTCGCGCCACAGCCGCTCGGCGACGAGGACGGTGCCGTGGAGGGCGCCCCAGATCACGAAGTTCCAGCTGGCGCCGTGCCACAGGCCGCCGAGCAGCATCGTCGTCATCAGCGCCAGGCAGAGCCGGCGAAGGCCGTGCCGCGAGCCGCCCAGCGGCACGTAGAGATAGTCGCGCAGCCAGCTCGACAGGCTGATGTGCCAGCGCCGCCAGAAATCCTGCAGCGAGCGGGCCCGGTAGGGCTGGTTGAAATTGTGCGGGAAGCGGTAGCCGAGCAGCGCCGCCAGCCCGATCGCCATGTCGCTATAGGCGGAGAAATCGCAATAGATCTGCACCGCATAGCCGTAGGCGCCGAAGATGAGGTCGGTGCGGCCATAGGCGGCGGGGTCGCCGAACACGCCATCGACCAGCCCGGTCGCCAGCTCCGAGGCGATCACCGCTTTCTTGAACAGCCCCCAGACGATCAGCGCGATGCCCATCGCCGCCATGCCGCGGGTGAGCTCGGGAACCTGCCGGAACTGCGGGATCAGGTGGGAGGCGCGGACGATCGGGCCGGCGACGAGGTGCGGGAAGAAGCTCATCAGCAGGGTCATGTCGAGCAGGCTCGCCGGCTCGGTCTCGCGCCGGTAGAGATCGATGACGTAGCTCATCGCCTGGAAGGTGAAGAAGGAGATGCCGACCGGGAGCACGATCTGGATGATCGCCAGGTCGCGCTGCCAGCCGAGCGCATGGAGCAGATGCTCCACCTGGACCATGAAGAAGCCGTAATATTTGAAGGTGGCGAGGATCGCGAGGTTGGCGGCGATGCCGAGCGCGAAAGCGAGCCTGCGAGGGGCCGGCCGGGCGTCGAACAGGACGATCAGCCGCCCCAGCCCCCAGTTGAGCAGGCCGCTGGCGATCAGCAGCGCGACGAACTTCACGTCCCACCAGCCGTAGAAGACCCAGGAGGCGACGAGAATCAGGATCTTGCGCCATTCGTTGCTGCCCCTGAGCAGCCAGGACGCGGTGTAGACGATCAGGAAGAAGATCCCGAAGGTCAGCGTCGGGAACAGCATCTCAGAAGCCGCGCTCGCCGGCCGGCGCTCCCGCCGAATCTTCGGCGGCGCGGGTCAGATCGGCGTCGATCATCGCCCCGATCGCATCGCCGCCGTCGCGGGTGAAGTGGACATGGTCGCCGCGCATCCGCATCGCGAGCCGCCAGCGCGAGGCGGCGCAGCGGCCGCCCATCGCCGCCGCCCAGTCCCAGAAGGCGAGGCCCTCCTCGCGGGCGACGCGCCGCTGCCGCTCGCGCACCTCGCCGAGCAGCCGCGGCACGTACCAGCCGTCGCCGCAATCGTCGGCCGCCACCGGCTGGCGGGAGCCGGCATCAGGCGCGCCGAGCAGGAGGATCGGCACCCGCGCTCCGGCCAGCCGCCGGATGCGGGCGATCTGCGCGCGCAACGCCCCTTCGTAGCCGTCGGCGGTGAGCCCGGGCGCGAAGCCCTCGTTGGTGCCGAAGGCGAGCACGATCAGATCGGGCCGGTAGGCGGCGAGCTCGGCGCGGACCAGCTCGTCGCTGGTGCGGCCGAAATGGACGAGCTGGGCGCCGACCACGCCGAGGTTGGAAAGGGCGATGCCGCCCTCGCGCCGGAACGTGCCGAACGAGGCGATGCTGACGATCCCCGAATCCTCCGTGGTGATCGAGGCGGCGGCGACCGGGGCGTCGACGTCCATCGTCCGGCAGGCCGGGGCGCGGCGCGGCGCCTCGAGGTGCCAGCGCTCGGCCGCCTCGCCCATGCGCAGAACGACCGAGCCGGCGCCCGGCTGGAGGATCGCGCAGACCAGGATCCGGTCGAAATTCTGGTCGGGCGTGTCGGTGACGATGGCGAGCATCTCGCCGGCGCTGCGTGCGGTCTGGGTGAAGCCCGAAATGCCGAGCCAGGGGCCATCCTCGCGATAGCGGCCGCCGAACATCGCGTTGACGCTCCAGCCGCTGCTTTGCGAGGCGGTGACTCCCCAGGTGAGATAGCCCTGATAGGGGCGCCCGGCGGCGAGCACGCCGCGGCCGCCGGCGCCGTAGCGCGCCTGCAGCCGGCTTCGCCAGCCGCTGGTGATCATGTCGCCCGCGGTGTGGCTGTCGCCGATCTGGACGATGTGCAGCGGCGCGCCGTCGTCCGGCCGGCTCGCTCTCAGCCTGGCGAGGAACGGCGCCAGCGCCGCCGCCTGGCAGAGCGTTGCCCGGCAGGGGGCCGGATCGGGCGTCGGCGCCGAAGCGGAGGCGGCGAGCGCGCCGATCAGGGCAAGCATCAGCTGTGCGACTCGCCTCCGCGCGCGCTGCGCTCGGCCGCCTGGCCGGGCGGCGAGGCCGGCGCGACCCGCTCGGCCTGGGCGCGCGCCTGCGCGACCGAGCCGCGGATCCGGTCGGAAAGGCCGCGCATCACGTAGATATAGCCCGGGATGGTCATGTGGATGCCGTCATTGGTGCGCGCCATCTGCCGCTCGCCGCCGCCCGGGCCGAGCGGCAGATAGGGCGCGTAAGCGCCATTGGCGTCGACGCTCAAGGGCAGGGTCTCGATATAGGGGACGTCGAGCGCGGCCATGCGGGCGGCGTAGAAGCGGTTCATGGCGTGGATGTCGGCGTCGAAATGGGCGTCGCGCATCTTCGGCAGGCCGACCCAATAGACCATCACGCCGCGGTCGCGCAGCAGGCCGACCACCGCCGACACCCGCTCGCCGACGATCCGCTGCCAGCCCTCGCTCATATAGGCATTGCCGTGGCCGGCATCGAAAATGCCCTGGGTGTCGTTGGCGCCGAACGAGAGCACCGCGATGTCGACCGGCTGGCGATCGAGCTTGCGGCGGATATCGTCGAGGATGTTGAGGCTGCGATAGCGGGTGAAGCCGATCGAGCGCTCGCTGAGCTGGTGGACCTCGAAGCCGCGATCGCCGCGCAGCTGGTTGTAGAGCCCGGCCCAGACGCCGTCGCCGAAGCTGTCGCCGAACACGCCGATCTCGATCCGCCGCCGCTGCGCCACCGCCATGGCGAGCCGCGGCCCCATCGGATCGGTCGCGCGCCGGCTCGGCGCCGCCGCCGCGGCCGGCAGCGCCGGAACGCTCGCCTCCGCCTGGCTGGTGACCGGCTGGCCGCCGGCGAAGAAGGAGAAGGTGACGACGGCGCCGACGGCAAGGCCGATGAACAGCACCAGCGTCCGATCCAGAATCAAAAGCAGCCGATCCAGCGGGCGCATAGCCGCCCCCTCCCCAACCTAGTGTTTCCACCGGAAATGCGGGCCGCAAGGCCCGTACCCGTCGCCCACCGCCATAATGTTTGAAATCGGCCTGTTTAGCAAGCGTCGCGGGGCCGTAACGGCACGTAAATTTCGGCAGGAACGAGGCGGATTATTACGGGTCGATGGGGTGTTTTACGGCCCGTGCCCTTCAGCCGACGATTTCGTCGGGCGTGAAGAAGAAAGCGATCTCGATCGCGGCGTTTTCCGCGCTGTCCGAACCGTGCACGCTGTTCGCCTCGATCGACTCGGCATGGAGCTTGCGGATCGTCCCTTCGGCGGCATCGGCGGGATTGGTCGCGCCCATGATCTCGCGGTTGCGGGCGACGGCATTGTCGCCTTCGAGCACCTGGACGACGACCGGGCCCGAAGTCATGAAGCGGACGAGATCGGCGTAAAAGGGCCGCTCCTTGTGGACCGCGTAGAAGCCCTCGGCCTGCTCCCGGGTCATCCGGATCCGCCGCGAGGCGATGACCCTGAGGCCGCCCTCCTCGAGCATTTGCGTGATCGCGCCGGTGAGGTTGCGCCTTGTGGCGTCGGGCTTGATGATCGAAAAGGTCCGCTCGGCCATGGCCTGCTCAAAGCTCCGTCTCTGAAAGGGATTGGTTCGGCCGGCTCCCTAGACGGCGGGCGCCGCGAGGGCAAGGCTCGCATCCTCTCTCGTCATCCCCGCGCAAGCGGGGATCCAGCTTCCTGTTCTTCCTCGCCCGCCTCAAGAAAAAGCTATCCCCGGGGACAGTGAGGCGACTGTCCCGCTATTCGTGATTGTCGGCGACGTAGCGGTCGAGCAAAGCCACGCCGAAGCCGGTCGCGCCCTTGTCGTAGAGGTGGCTCGCCTTGTCCGCCCAGACCATGCCGGCAATGTCGAGATGGGCCCATTTGACGCCCTCCTCGACGAAGCGGCCGAGGAAGCAGGCGGCGGTGATCGAGCCGCCTTCGCGCGAGGCGCTGTTCTTCATGTCGGCGATCTGGGAATCCATGATCTTGTTGTAATCGTCGTTCATCGGCATCCGCCAGAGCTTGTCGCCGCTCGCCTTGCCGGCCGCCTCGAGCGCGGCGGCGAGGCCGTCGTCATTGGCGAACATGCCGCCATGCTCGTGGCCCAGGCTGATGATCATCGCGCCGGTGAGGGTGGCGAGATCGACCATCACCTCGGGCTGGTAGGTGCGCTGGGCCCAGGTCATCGCGTCGGCGAGGACGAGCCGGCCTTCGGCATCGGTGTTGATCACCTCGATCGTCTGCCCGGAGAGCGAGGTGACGACGTCGCCGGGGCGCTGGGCGTTGCCGTCGGGCATGTTCTCGGCGAGCGCGCAGACGCAGACGACGTTGACCTTGGCCTTGCGCGTGGCGAGCGCCTTGATCAGGCCGGTGACCGCGCCGGCGCCGCCCATGTCCCACTTCATCGCCTCCATGCCGAGCGCCGGCTTGATCGAGATGCCGCCGGTGTCGAAGGTGATGCCCTTGCCGATGAAGACGACCGGCTTGGCCCCCGCCTTGCCGCCGTTCCAGCGCATCGCCAGCAGGCGCGGCGGGCGCACCGAGCCCTGGGCGACGCCGAGCAGCGCGCCCATGCCGAGCTTGGCCATCGCCTTCTCGTCGAGCACCTCGAATTCGACGCCGAGGCTTTCGAGCGCGGCGCGGGCGCGGGCGACGAACGTCTCGGGATAGACGACGTTGGCGGGCTCGGTGACGAGGGTGCGGGTGAGGTCGAGGCCGTCGAGCACCGCCGCCTGGTGCGCCCATTCCGCCTTGGCGCCGTCGGCCGCGCCGACGATGACCAGCTCTTCGAGCGTCGGCTTCTGCTTGCGGCCGAGCTTGGTGCGGTAAAGGTCGTAGCGCCAGCTGCGCGCGGCGGCGCCGAAGGCGAGCCGGGCCGCCTCGCGGGCGCTAAGGCCGGTGCCCGAAAGGTCGACGACCAGCTTCGTCTCGCCCGAGGTCAGCAGCCGGGCGGTCAGCGCCCCGCCCGCTTTCTCGCAGACCGCATCGCCCTCGGCCTGCTGGCCGCCGAGGCCGACGAGCAGCAGCCGGCGGGCGGCGTCGCCTTCGCTCAGGAAGGTTTCGGCGATCGCGCCGACCTCGCGTTCGAAGCGCTGCGCGTCGGCGGCGCGGACGGCGAGCGCGCGCGCCGCCTCGTCGAGGCCGCCGAGCCGGTCGGCGACCATTTCCTCGCTCCGCACCGGGATGGCGAGGGCGTAGGCGCCCTCCGGGCGCGACGCGGCAAAGCTCACTTTGATCACTTGCGGATCTCCCTAGACAGAAGGGCGCCATTGCAGGGAGCGGCCTCAGGTGCAATAGGCTCAGGGGTTCGCCTGGGCCAGAGCAGCTTATTTGTGAAGACGTTTCGATCGACTTGCTGGACCGCGCTGCCGCTGTTGCTGCTCGGCCTTCCCGCCGCGGCCCTGGCGCAGGAGACGCCCCCTCCCCCCGCGCCGCCGGCAAGCCCGCCGGCGGACGGGCAGCCGGCCGAGGTCGCGTTCAGCGCCGACCAGCTCGTCTACGAGGAGACGAGCGAGGTCGTCACCGCCTCGGGCGAGGTGCGGATGAACCGCGAGGGTTACAATCTGCGCGCCGACAGCGTCAGCTGGAACCGGCGCTCGGGCGAGGTCCGCGCCACCGGCGACGTCCGCGTGATCAGCCCGGGCGGCGACGTCGCCTATGCCGATTCCGTCGAGCTCGAGGACACGCTGAAGGACGGCGTCGTCCAGAACATGCTGCTCGTCCTCGCCGACGGCGGCCGGCTCGCCGCGACCACGGCGGAGCGGCACGACGGGGTAACGACGCTCCATCACGCCGCCTACACCCCCTGCGCCGTGACCACCCCCGAAGGCTGCCCGAAGGACCCGACCTGGCAGATCAACGCGGTCCGCGTCGTCCACGATCCGGTGCGCCACCGGATCTCCTATCAGGGCGCCACCCTGAACCTGTTCGGCATGCCGATCCTCGGCCTTCCCGGCCTTTCCCATCCCGACGGCCGGCAGGGCGGCGGCAGCGGCTTCCTGGTGCCCGAGATCCGCTACGGCCGGCGCAACGGGCTCGAGATCAGCGCGCCTTACTACATCCGCTTCGCCTCGAACCGCGACCTCACCGTCACCCCGCACGTCTTTACCGGCGTGCTGCCGATGCTCGAGGCGGAATATCGGCAGCTGACCCCGATCGGCGCGTTCCGGTTGCACGGCTACGTGACCTACGGCTCGCGGCTCCAGCTCGATCCGCTCGCCCCGGCCGCGCCGGGCAACGAGGACAAGGGCATTCGCGGCTATATCGAGGGCAGCGGCCGGCTGATCCTCAGCCCGGCCTGGAGCGTCACCGCGTCCGGCCGCTACGCGACCGACCGGACGTTCATGCGCCGCTACGACATCTCGCGCGACGACCGGCTGCGCTCGATGGTCGACGTCGAGCGGATTACTGCCGATTCCTATGTCTCGATCGCCGGCTGGGCGTTCGAAGGCCTGCGGCTGACCGACGCCCGCGGCATGCAGCCGATCGCCTTGCCGGCGATCGACGCGCGCTGGCGGATCGCCGATCCGGTGCTCGGCGGCCAGATCGAGCTCCAGGCCAACAGCCTCGCCATCCTCCGGCCCGAAGGGCAGGACAGCCAGCGCGCCTTCGCCAGCGCCCGCTGGGAGCGGCGCAGCATCACTGGCCTCGGCCAGGAGCTGGTGCTGACCGCTTATGCGCGCGGCGACGTCTATCACGCCGGCGACACTTTGCTGACCCAGACCGTCAGCTATCGCGGCCGGGACGGCTGGAGCGGCCGGTTCATCGGCGCGGCCGCCGCCGACCTCAAATGGCCGTTCGTCGGCAGCTTCTTCGGCGGCACCCAGCGCCTCACCCCGCGAATCCAGCTCGTCGCCTCGCCGCCGACCGAGAATATGGACATCCCCAACGAGGATGCGCGCGCCGTCGATCTCGAGGATTCGAACCTGTTCGCGCTGAACCGCTTCCCCGGCTACGACCGCTGGGAAGACGGAGTGCGGGTCACCTACGGCGCCGACTGGGCGTTCGATCTCCCCGGAGTCTCGGTCAGCACCAATGTCGGCCAGAGCTACCGGCTCAACAATCGCGCCTCGATCCTGCCCCAGGGCACGGGCCTGTCCGACCGCTTTTCCGACATCGTCGGCCGGACCACGGTCCAGGTCGGCCGGCTGGTCAGCTTCGTCCACCGCTTCCGGCTCGACAAGGGCAGCCTGGCGCTCAGGCGCAATGAGATCGATGCGACGATCGGCGGCCGGCGGACCTACGCCACGATCGGCTATCTCCGGCTCGACCGCAACATCGATCCGTCGATCGAGGATCTGCGCGACCGCGAGGAGATCCGCTTCGGCGGCCGGGTCAGCTTCGCCCGCTACTGGTCGATCTTCGGCTCGACCGTGATCGATCTCACCGGCCGGCGCGAGGATCCGCTGTCGGTGGCCGACGGCTTCGATCCGATCCGGCACCGGCTCGGCATCTCCTATGACGACGATTGCATCGAGCTTGGCCTCACCTGGCGGCGCGATTATGAAACCAGCGGCGACGCCCGGCGGGGGAACACCTTCCTCATTCGGGTGGCGCTCCGCAATTTGGGGCGCTAGAGAGTGCCGCAAATCCGCTAAGCTGCGGTTCAGCAATTCTGGCGCAGGGCAAGGGCCTGCTTTCACTGGAGGAATGATGAAGCTCGGTTGGTTACCAAGGGCGGCGGTCGTGCTGATCGTGCCGCTGCTGTCGATGGTCGCGGCGGCGCAGACCGGGAGCGCGCCGTCGGGGCAGCTCGACATTCCCAGCGACGTCCGCTTCGTCGGCAAGCAGGATCCCGGCATCCGCAAGGCGACCGCGATCGTCAACGGCGAGGTCATCACCGGCAGCGACATCGATCATCGCCTGGCGCTGGTCGTCGCCTCCAACAACATCCAGCTGCCGCCCGAGGAGCTCGAGCGGGTCCGCGCCCAGATCCTCAGGAACCTGATCGACGAGACGCTTCAGGTCCAGGCCGCGGCGCAGCAGGAGATCAGGATCGAGGACCGCGACGTCGACGCCTATTACGGACGCTTCGCCCAGAATTTCCGGCGCACGCCCGAGCAGCTCAGCGTCTACCTGCGCTCGATCGGCTCGTCGGACCGGTCGCTGAAGCGCCAGATCCGCGGCGAGCTCGCCTGGCAGCGGCTGCTCCGGCGCCAGATCGAGCCGTTCGTCACCGTCGGCGACGACGAGGTCCAGGCGGTGGTCGCCCGGATCAATGCGCAGCGCGGCACTTCGGAATATCGGGTCGCCGAGATATTCATGTCCTCGACCCCGGAGACCGCGGCCCAGGTCCAGGCCAATGCGGCGCGGATCGTCGCCCAGCTGCGCGCCGGCGCCTCGTTCCAGGCCTATGCGCGGCAATATTCCGAAGCGACCACGGCGGCGCTGGGCGGCGAGCTCGGCTGGGTCCGGCCCGAGCAGCTCCCCGAGGAGCTGGCGGCGATCGTGGTGCAGATGCCGGTCGGAGCGATCACCGATCCGATCCCGGTCTCCGGCGGGGTGTCGATCATCGCGCTCGGCGACAAGCGCCAGATCCTCGTCGCCGATCCGCGCGACGCGGTGCTCAGCCTGATGCAGATGTCGCTCACCCTGCCCGCCGGCACCACCCCGGCGCAAGCCCAGGCGCGCGGCCAGCAGTTCGGCACCGCGACCCAGGCGATGGGCGGCTGTGGCGGCGCCCAGGCGGCGGCGCAGACGCTCGGCGCCGAGCTCGTCGCCAACGACCAGGTCCGGGTCCGCGACCTGCCGGCGCCGCTGCAGCAGATGCTGCTCGGGCTCAGCATCGGCCAGGCGACGCCGCCCTTCGGCTCGCAGGAGCGGGTCAGCGTCCTCGTCCTGTGCGGGCGCGACGATCCGCCCAGCGCCAGCGCTCCCGATCCGGCCCAGATCGCGACCCAGATGGAGCAGGAGCGGGTCAACCGCCGGGCGCAGCGCTACCTGCGCGATTTGAGGCGCGACGCGGTGGTCGACTATCGCTGAGCCGGCGGACAGCCCGCTCGCGGTCGCGCTGGGCGATCCGGCGGGGATCGGGCCTGAGGTCATCGCGAAGAGCTGGGAGCAGCGCCGCCGGCACCGCGTCCCGCCTTTCTTCGCGGTCGGCAGCGTCTCCGCGGTGCGGGCGGTCTGGGACGGGCCGATCGCCATCGTCGAGGATCCGCGCGAGGCGGGCGCCGCCTTCGATTCGGCGCTTCCGATCCTCCGGGTCAAGACCGACACCGAGGTGATTCCCGGCCGGCCCGATCTCGAGGGCGCCCGCAATTCGCTCGACGCGCTCGAATTCGCCGTCGGCCTGACCCGGGCCGGAACCGCCTCGGGCCTGGTCACCGGCCCGGTCTCCAAAGCGCAGCTCTACGCGATCGGCTTCGTCCATCCGGGCCAGACCGAGTTCGTCGCCGAACGCTGCGGAGTCGCCAGCGAGCTGGTGGCGATGATGCTGATGGGGCCGACTCTCAAGGTCATCCCGGTCACCACCCACATTCCGCTGCGCGAGGTCGCCGGGCTGCTCGGCGTCGAGCGGATCGTCGCCAAGGGCCGCGCCGCGGTGCGTGGACTCCAGCGCCAGTTCGGCATCGCCCGGCCGCATCTCGCCGTCGCCGGATTGAACCCCCATGCCGGCGAGGACGGCACGCTGGGCCGCGAGGAGATCGAGACGGTCGCGCCGGCGATCGAGCGGCTGCGCGAGGAAGGCTATGAGGTGAGCGGGCCGCACGCCCCCGACATCCTGTTCAGCGCCCGGCGCCGGCGAAGCTACGACGCGGCTCTCTGCATGTATCACGACCAGGGGCTGATCCCGCTGAAGGCGCTGCATTTCGACGAAGGGGTCAACGTCACCCTCGGGCTGCCGATCGTGCGCACCTCGCCCGATCACGGCACCGCCTTCGACATCGCCGGCTCGGGGACGGCCGACCCCGGCGCGATGATCGCCGCGATTCGTACCGCCGGGGAGTGCGCCCGGCGCCTCGCCGAAGCGTGACATGCAGGTGAGGCAGCGGGTCGATTGCTCCGCCGGAGCAATCTGGGTCATGCCGGGGGCATGACCCACCCGCCGCCTCGCCCGCATCTGCCGCCACTCCGGGAGGTGATCGCACGCCACGGCCTCAGCGCGTCGAAGGCGCTCGGCCAGAACTTCCTACTCGACGAGCAGCTGCTCGACCGGATCGCGCGCATCCCGGGGCCGCTCGCCGGCGAGCGGGTCTACGAGGTCGGCCCCGGCCCCGGCGGGCTCACCCGGGCGCTGCTCCGCGCCGGCGCCGAGGTGGTCGCGGTCGAGCGCGACCGGCGCTGCCTCGCGCCGCTCGCCGAGCTTGCCGCGGCGAGCGGCCGGCTCGAGGTGATCGAAGGCGACGCGCTCGCCATGGCGGCGCCCGAAGGCGCCCACATCGTCGCCAACCTCCCCTACAATGTCGGCACCGCCCTCTTGGTGCGCTGGCTCGGCGGCGAGACCTGGCCGCCGCCGTGGAAGTCGCTCACCCTGATGTTCCAGCAGGAGGTCGCCGAGCGGATCGTCGCCGCCCCGGGCAGCGGCGCCTATGGCCGCCTCGCCGTGCTCGCCCAGTGGCGGGCCGCGCCGAAGCTTGCCATGAAGGTCCACCGCTCCGCCTTCGTGCCGCCGCCCAGGGTGATGTCGGCGGTCGTCCACATCGTCCCCGCGCCGCAGCCCCCGGGGGTGCGCGCGGCGACCCTGGAGCGCCTCACCGCCGCCGCCTTCGGCCAGCGCCGCAAGATGCTGCGCCGCTCGCTCGCCGCTTTGCCCGGAGCGCTCGCCGCGCTGGCAGCGCTCGGCATCGACCCCGAACGCCGCGCCGAAACCCTCGCCGTCGCCGACTTCGTCGAGATTGCGCGGCTGCTCTAGTTCGGCCGCGGGGTCGGGGCCGCCGGCGGGGCGCCCTGCTCGGGGCGCTGGGCGGCGAGCACTTCGGCGGGCGGGCCGCGCTGGATCATCGCGGCGAGCTGCTGCGCCTGCGGGCAGGGCGCCCGGCACAAGGTCTGCACCCGCGCCAGATTGCGGCGGGCGCGCTCGACGGCGCCGCGCTGGACATAGGCCTCGCCCTGGCCGGCGAGCGCGTTGACGTCGTTGGGCTCCATCCGCAGCGCATCGGCATAATAGCGCACCGCCTTGCCGGGCAGCCGCTGCGCCTGGGCGACCCGGCCGAGGGCGATATAGGCGCCGCGGTTGCGCGGATCGACGGCGAGCGCGGTCTCGAGCAGGTCGATCGCCTCGTTGTAGCGGCCCGAGGCGGTCTGCGCCTGGGCCTGCTGGACGAGCGCGGCCGAGCGCGGATCGATCTGATCGTCGGGCCGCTGGCTCTGACCGGCGCTCGCCATGGTCGCCGCGGCGAGCGCGACCGACAGGATGATTGGCGTAAGGCGCATCAGTAACTCCATGTTTCCATTCGCCTGTCGGCTTAGCACGGCCGTTGCCAGCGCGCGACGAAAAAGCCGTCGGTGCCGTCCCGGGCCGGGCTCAGCAGCAGGCCCGGCCCCGACGGCGTTCCGGTCGGCATAGGGAAGGGCTCCGGAACCAGCGATGAACGGCGGCCCAGCGCTTCGGCCTGGTCCCTGCCCTCCTCGGCGAGAAGCGAGCAGACCGCATAGACCAGCCGCCCGCCGGGGCGCAGCAAAGCCGCGCCGAGATCGAGCAAATGGGCCTGGAGCGCGGTCGTCCGCGCCAGCCGTTCGGGGGTGATTCGCCAGCGCGTCTCGGGGTTGCGCCGCCAGGTCCCGGTCCCTGAGCAGGGCGCGTCGACGAGGACGAGATCGACGCGTCCGGCGACGTCGGCCAGCATCGCCGCCTCGCGCTGGGGATTGACCAGCCGCGCCTCGACGATCGACGCTCCGGCGCGCTTCAGCCTGGGCATCATCCGGGCGAGCCGGCCACGATCGGCGTCGCTGGCGAGGATCCGGCCGCGATTCGCCATTTCGGCGGCAAGCGCGAGGGTCTTGCCGCCGGCGCCGGCGCACAGATCGACCACCAGCATGTCCGCCGCCGCCTCGCAGCCGAGGCTGATCAGCTGGCTGCCCTCGTCCTGAATCTCCAGCAGGCCGCTCTGCCAGGCCTCGATCTGCTCGACCCGATAGCCTTCCGGCAGCCGCAGGCAGAGCGGCGACCAGCGGCAGGCCGAGGCCTCGGGCAGCCGGGCGAGCGCGTCCTCGCGCGTCCCCTTGAGCCGGTTGACCCGCAGGTCGAGCGGCGCCCGCCCGAGCAAGGCGGGGCGCTCATCCTCCGCGACGGCCGGATCGAACCGGTCGAGCAGCCAGACCGGCGCCACCCCCGCTTCGGCGACCGGCTCGCCGGCGGCCGGGGCCGGGGCGCCGCGCGGCGGTCCCTCGAACGTCTCGAGCAGCTCGGGCATGTCGCGGGCAAGGCCGAGCAAGGCCGCCCGCCCCGATTCCGGCCGCTCGCCGGCCCGCCGGATCGCCCGGAAGACGAGGCTGCGGATCTCGCGCCGGTCCTTGGCGCCGGCATAATGGCGGGCCTTGAAATAGCGCGAGATCAGGGTGTCCGCCGCGGCGCCGCCGCTGCGCGCGGCGGCGACGATCTCGTCGAGCAGCTCGATCGCGGCCAGGGTGCGGGCGGCCGGAGTCACGGCCGCCGGCTAGGGAAAGGGCGTGACCTGATAAGCCACCATGGTGTTGCCGTTCTCTTCATAGAGCCGCAGGTAGACCGGCGCCGGGTCGCTTTCGGCGAACGTCGCGTCGCCGGTGCAGCGCGTCTCGGCGGCGGTGCGCGAAGTCTCGCGGACGTTGGCGATGCTCAGGATCTTGAGCGTCTCCCGCTGCGATATCTCCTTGGCCTTTTCGGCGATCTGGTTGCAGTCGAGCTCGGGTGCGTTCGCGCAGGCGGCAAGCGGCGGCAGCGCGGCGGCCGCGATCACCGCGAGGCCGATCCTGAGCTGAGCGATGATCATCGGTCCGCCCCTTTTTTGGCCGGCCGGCGGGTGGGCCGGCGGGTTGGAACGCTCCACCAATCTGGTCCGGAAGGCAAGAGGAAGCTGGCCGAAAAGCCTCAACGGGAAGGATAATTCGGCGCCTCGCGAGTAATCGTCACGTCGTGAACGTGGCTTTCGCGAAGACCGGCATTGGTGATCCGGACGAACCGCGCCTTTTGCTGCAGCTCGGTTATCGTCGCCGCACCGGTATAGCCCATCGCCGCTTTGACCCCGCCGACGAGCTGGTGGATCACCTCGGCGGCGTGGCCCTTATAGGCGACCTGGCCTTCGATCCCCTCGGGCACCAGCTTCAGCTGGTCCTTGATGTCCTGCTGGAAATAGCGGTCGGCGGAGCCGCGCGCCATCGCCCCGACCGAGCCCATGCCGCGATAGGATTTGTAGGCTCGGCCCTGGTAGAGGAAGGTCTCGCCCGGCGCCTCCTCGGTGCCGGCGAGCAGCGATCCGATCATCACCGCCGAGGCGCCGGCGGCGAGCGCCTTGGCGATGTCGCCGCTGGTCCGGAGGCCGCCGTCGGCGATGATCGGCGTGCCCGACTTCGCCGCTTCCCCGGCCGAATCGAGGATCGCGGTGAGTTGGGGGACGCCGACTCCGGCGACCACCCGGGTGGTGCAGATCGAGCCGGGGCCGATGCCGACCTTGACCGCGTCGGCGCCGGCGCCGATCAGCGCCTTCGTCGCCTCGGCGGTGGCGACGTTGCCGGCGACGATCTGGACCCGGTTCGAATGCTTGCGGATGCGCTCGACGGCGGCGGCGACTTCGACATTGTGGCCGTGGGCGGTGTCGATGACGATGAGGTCGCATTCCGCGTCGATCAGCGCCTCGCTGCGCTCGAAGCCCTTGTCGCCGACGGTGGTCGCGGCGGCGGCGCGAAGCCGCCCGGAGCCGTCCTTGGTGGCGTCGGGATAGGCGACCGCCTTCTCGATGTCCTTGACCGTGATCAGGCCGATGCAGCGCTCGTCCTCGTCGACGACGAGCAGCTTCTCGATCCGGCGCTGGTGAAGGATCCGGCGGGCCTCGTCCTGGCTGACGCCCGCCCGGACGGTGGCGAGATTTTCCCGGGTCATCAGCTCGGAGACCGGCTGGCGCTTGTTGCCGGCGAAGCGGACGTCGCGATGGGTGAGGATGCCGACCAGCCGGCCGCCCTGCTCGGTGACCGGAATGCCGGAAATCCGGTGCCGCGCCATCAGCTCGAGCGCGTCGGCCAGGCTCTGGTCGGGCGACATGGTGATCGGGTTGACGATCATCCCGCTCTCGTAGCGCTTCACCGCGCGGACGGCGGCGGCCTGCTCCTCGATCTCCATGTTGCGGTGGAGCACGCCGAGCCCGCCCAGCTGCGCCATGACGATCGCCATGTCGGCGCCGGTCACCGTGTCCATCGCCGAGGAAAGCACCGGGATGTTGAGCGCGATCTCCCTGGTCACCCGGCTCCTGGTGTCGGCCTGGCTCGGCAGCACCGAGGATTCCGCCGGCCGCAGCAGCACGTCGTCGAAGGTCAGGCCGAGCGGGATGTCGGCACCGCTCATCGGGGCGCCCGCTGATACTGGGCCGGATCGGCGAGGCGACGGGCGAGCGCGACGCTGAGGTTGGCGTCTTCGGCGGCGCCGCCCAGCTCCAGCTGTCCGTCGGCCTGGTCGTCGGGCGTATGGTAGCGGCCCTCGAGGAACGCGTTCAATCGCGCCATGTCCGAAAAGGAGCCGCCGACCATGATCGCCGGCACGCCGGCGCGGCTGAACGCCCAGCCGTCCTGGCGCTGAACCAGCTCGGCGGCCTCATCGTCCGGGTCGAGCCGGCGGCCCATCGCCGCCACCGTCGCGTCGATCGCCGAATCGAGCGCCGGGATGCCGCGGCCCATCACCGCGACCGGGCTGCCCGCCGGCTGGATCGCGACCGTGTCCATGTTGACCGCGGCGACGATTCGATCGAGCGGGACGGTCGGATGGGCAGCGAAATAGGTGGCGCCGATCAGCCCTTCCTCCTCCGCGGTGGTGGCGAGGAACAGGATGTCGCGCGGCGGCCGCGGGCCCCGGGCGAGCCGCCCGGCGACCTCGATCATCGCCGCGACGCCGCTGGCATTGTCGACGGCGCCGTTGCAGATCCGGTCGGGCGCGCCTTCCGGCCGGCAGAAGCCGAAATGGTCCCAATGGGCGAGGAACAAGAGGGTCTCGCCGGTGCCGGCGCTGCCGCGCAGCCGGCCGACGACATTGTTGGTGGTGAAGCGGTTGATCTGGGTGCGGACCGCCATCGACACCCGGATCGGCAGCGCCGCGGGCGCAGCGCCGGGCAACCGGCCGGAATCGCCCGCGGCGGCGAGCAGGCGCTGGAACGCGCGCATCGGCATCAGGCCGGCGATGTTCTGCAACGGCCCCGAATCGAGCCTGGTGCTGCCGCGGCGGAAGCCGGCCGAGACCAGATCCCAGGGTACGTCGGCGCCGGCGATCACGATCACCGCGGCGGCGCCGGCGTCGGTCAGCGCCCGCATCCGCTCGCGCAGCGGCGGCAAGCCCGCGCCTTCGGGCGCCTGGGCGAGGATCAGCGCCACCGCGCCGTGCAGGTCCATGCCGGCGGGGCTGGTGCCGTGACCGGCGAAGATCACCGGCGCGTCGGTCAGCGTCTTGACGTCTTCATCGCCGACCAGCGCCACCTCCCCGGCAGCGATCTCGACCGGGGCGCCGCGCGCCGTCCAGCGCACCTGAGTGACGCCCGGCACGGTCTCGACGATGGGCAGCGGCTGCAGCCAGGTCCCGCCCTCGCCCGCCGGCTCGAGCCCCCGCGCCTGGAACTGGCGGACGATATAATCGGTCGTCAGCCGCTCGCCCTCCGAGCCCGGCGCCCGGCCCTGGAAGGAATCGCCGGCGAGGATCTCGATGTGGCGCAAGAGGTCTGCGGGCGCGATCGGCGCCGGCTGGGCGGCGAGCGGGGCGGGGAAAAGCAGGAAAAGCGGCGCGGCGGCGCACAGCAACGGCTTGAACATGGCGCTGCTTAAGGAGCGCCGCTTTGGCTGGCAAGCGATTCGGGGCGTTGGACGCGGGCCCTGGCGATCAGCGCACAGGCCGCGGATGGGGATAGGGCACGCGCGGCGACGCGCCCGCTCCCTCGCGCCGCTCAGCCTCTTTTCGTCACCGGGTCGGCCGGGTTGCCGATACCGGGCGAGCAGCCCCAGCTCTTGTAGACCGGCGGCGGCGCCGAACCGAACCTGCCGCCGATCGACTGGACGATTTCGGGCGCGGATTGCGGAGTGATGGCCTTAACGAACGGCCCGGAGGCGCGCGACACCGGGCCGGCACGCGGGTCGGCGGCATGTACCATCGCGGACCGCACCAGATCAGAGATCACCTCCTTCTCCTCCGGTGCCAGTCCGGTGAAGAACCGCTCCAGCTTCTGGATCGCAGTTGCACTTGCGCGAGATTCGGCCATTTCATCCTCTTTTCGTTCCAAGGACTGTCAAGCGAGCTCGTCGGGCTGCTATCAGCTGCATCATTTGGGAGTCAAGTTTTCAGCCGCATGGATCAGGCGCGGCCGATCAGTACCGCGAGCAGGAACTGCTCCTCCTCGCTTTCCAGCCCCAGCGCCGAATTGACCAGCGCGTCGAAGAAGCCGCCGCAGGGCCGCCCCTGGAGACCGAGCGCCGTCGCGGCGAGCAGCAGGTTCTGGGCGAGATGGCCCGCCTCCGCCGCGAGCACCCGGTTCGAGCCTTCGCCGTACTTGCGCTCGAAGCGGGGGAATACGCCGGTCAGGCAGATCATCGCCGCGACGCCGTCGAGGATCGGCCGCTGCGAAGGCAGCGCCGCGGCGAGCATCGCCTCGCGCCCCACGCCGGGGTCGAGCAGCTCGAGCGCGCTCGCGCCGGCGCGATAGTGATAGACGCCCGGATCGAGCCCGGCGACATCGAACACCATCGGATAGACCTCGACCGCGTAGAGCCCGCCGCCCGAGGGATAGGCGCGCAGCTGCAGCGGGCGGCCGCCGAGCGAAACCTCGCCGGTGATGCCGCAGGCGGCAGTGAGCAGGCCGTCGAAATCGGCCCGCGCCAGCGGTCCGCCGGCGAAGGCGAACGGCGAGCGGCGGCGGCGGATCACGGCATGCAGCGCGTCCAGCGCCGGCGGCAGCGCAGTCGCGACGGGAACCATCGGCGCATCCGGATAGGTCCGGTACCCGCCATCGGTCACCAGATCGAGGATCGCGTCGGCCGAAAGGCCGCCGTTGGGAAGCACGCCGACGTGCGAGGCGGTGTGGAGGAAACGGCCGTAGGGGCGCCCGGAGGCGTCCACTGCTCCCGCTTCGGCGAGCATCGCGAGAAGCCGCCGTGCCTCCTCCCCACAATCCGCCATGGCTTCCACCAGCTTCGCGACCGGGCGCCCGTCGAGCAGCCGCAGCAGCCGCCATGCCGCGGCAGCATCGCCCGCGATCGCGATCTCGCGGCGCGTGCGGCGGATCGCAGTGGCGACCGGCCCGCGCTCGACTTCGATCCGGTCGAGCGACGGGGCGAGGCAGACGTCGCCTGCTTCGTCGAGATAGCAGCGCGTGGCTGGTGCCAGCACCGGCCGGGCCTGGTCGGGCAGGGCCGCGAGGGGAGTGGGCGCGGCCACGGTCCGCGTCTCGCGCGCGCCCTCGACCAGGATGTCGGTGTCAAACGCATATTCGGTGACGATCGCGTCGCGCAGCTCGACGACGAAGCAGCCCGATCGTCCCGTCATCTCCCTATTCTCTTCGCGCCCTGGCGATCAGCGCGTGGGCCTGGTCGACGTGCAGCGCCTCGATCATCCGGCCTTCGTGGCGTTCGGCGCCGCCGGTCGCGGCCGCGATCAGCCGGCGGGCGGCGTCGAGCTCGGCCTCGCTCGGGGCGAAGATGCGGTTGACGATCTCGATCTGGCTGGGATGGATCACCGACTTGCCGTCGAACCCCCAGGCGCGCCCTTCCCTGCACTCCGCTTCGAGGCCGTCGTCGGCCTCGAGCCCGTTATAGACGCCGTCGAAGGCGGGCACGCCGGCGGCGCGGGCGGCGAGCACGATCCGCTGGAGCGCGTAGACGAGGCCGCCGCGGCCGAGGGCCCCGGGCAAAGCGAGCGAGGCGCCGAGATCGTTGGTCCCCGCGATCACGCCATGGGCGCCCTTGGCGATCGCCGCGGCGTCGATCACCGCCTGCGGAGTCTCGACCATCGCCAGCACCTTCTTGCCCATCAGCCAGCCGGCGTCGTGCACCTCCTTGGCGCTCTCCGCCTTGGCGAGGACGATATAATCGGCGGCGCTGTGGCGGACGGCGACGACGTCGTCGCCATAATCGCCGGTGCCCGTGGGGTTGATCCGGATCGCCGCCGGCCGGCCGCCGAAGCCCTGCTTGGTCGCCGCCACCGCGGCCTCGCGCGCCGCCGGCTTGTCCGCGGGGGGAACCGAATCCTCGAGGTCGAGGATCACCATGTCGGCGGCAAGGCTCGCCGCTTTCTCGACCGCGCGCGGGTTCGAGGCGGGCAGGAAGAGCAACGAGCGGCAGAGGCGAAGGTCGGGCTTGTCCATGGGCGTCTTTCTTTTCCGATTCTGCTTGGATCGGGGCCGCTTTATCTACATGATGAAGCGATCCGCGGAGGGGAGAGCCGGCATGCTGCTATTTTTCACGATCCTTGGAGTCCTGGCGTTCCTGTACCTCTTTTCCGGTGTCAAGGTCGTCCGCCAGGGCTATCAATACACGATAGAATATTTCGGCCGCTTCACCACCGTCGCGAGCCCCGGGCTGAATTACTACCCGCCCTTTTTCTATCGGGTCGGCCGCAAGGTCAACATGATGGAGCAGGTGCTCGACATTCCGGGCCAGGAAATCATCACCAAGGACAATGCGATGGTGGGGGTGGACGGCATCGTCTTCTTCCAGGTGCTCGACGCGGCCAAGGCGGCCTATGAGGTCAGCGACCTCTATCTCGCGATCATGCAGCTCACCACCACCAATCTGCGCACCGTGATGGGCTCGATGGACCTCGACGAGACCCTCTCCAAGCGCGACGAGATCAACGCCCGCCTGCTCGTCGTCGTCGACCAGGCGACCGAGGCCTGGGGAGTCAAGATCACCCGCGTCGAGATCAAGGACATCCGCCCGCCCGGCGACATCGTCAACGCGATGGGCCGGCAGATGAAGGCGGAGCGCGAGAAGCGCGCCCTGATCCTCGAATCGGAGGGCCTGCGCGCCTCCGAGATCCTCAAGGCGGAAGGCCAGAAGCAGGGCCAGATCCTGCAGGCGGAGGGGCGCCGCGAGGCCGCCTTCCGCGACGCCGAGGCGCGCGAGCGCTCGGCCGAGGCCGAGGCCAAGGCGACCCAGCTCGTCTCCGAGGCGATCGAGAAGGGCTCCTCGCAGGCGATCAACTATTTCGTCGCCCTCAAATATACCGAGGCGGTCCGCGACTTCGCCAATTCGCCCAATGCGAAGACGATCCTGTTCCCGGTCGAGGCGACCCAGCTGATCGGCACCTTGGGCGGGATCGGCGCGCTCGCCCGCGACGCGCTCGGCCAGAGCGACGGCGCCCCCGCTTCGCGCCGCGGCCCGTTCGAGGGAGGCCAGTGATGGACTATATCCCCAATCTCGCCGACCATTGGTGGTGGCTGACCGCTGCCGTCCTCCTCGGCATATTGGAGCTGCTCGCGCCCGGCTTCTTCCTCGTCTGGATGGCGGCGGCGGCGGCGATCACCGGCATCGTCGTCGCCTTGGTGCCGCTCGATCTCGCCCTCCAGCTCGGCCTGTTCGTCCTGCTCGCCTTCGCCTCGGTGTTCGCCGGCCGGGTCTATTACGCCCGCCGGCCGGTGGCGAGCGCCGATCCCCAGCTCAACGTCCGCGCCGCGCGGCTGATCGGCAAGACCGTCACCGTCGAGGCGGCGATCGAGAACGGCCAGGGCCGGGTCCGCGTCGGCGACGGCGTCTGGAACGCCCGCGGCCCCGACGCCCCGGCCGGCGCCAGCGTCGTCATCGTCGCCGCGGACGGGACGTGTCTGGTGGTGGAGCCGGCGCCCTAACCAAGGCAAGGCGGACATCGGCTCAAGTCCGGCCTGACGGGAAGAGAGCCGATTCATCAGAAGCTTGCCCTGCCTTCCGGGACGAAGACCTAGCCGCCCGCCAATAGCTCGCTCTTCAGAGCGTCAGGATTTCGCGCAATGCCGTCTCCAGTGACATCCGTTCGATATCCCGACCACCATCCGGATCGGGTTCCCGCTGGATGACAAACGCGCGGGTCGGCTCTGTCGCTTCGCAGCCGCGACGGAAACCGTTACCCAGCTTCTTTGCTTTCGAATAGGTAATCTCGATCGCCCATCGCTCGCCGCGTTCCGGCCACTCCAGGATCAGATCGATCTCGTCGTCGCCCCGCCGCCACACGCGCGGGCGCACGCCCAGACCGCCCGCGGCCACGAGCGCGTTGATAGCAAATCCCTCATAGCTCTTGCCGCGCGCCGGTTCCGGTATGTCCCAAGGCACACGCGCGTTTAAGAGGCGGTGCAGAAGCCCGCTGTCCGTCCAGTAGATCAGGTCGCTGATGTCCGGTTCCTCGCCCATCCCGGTCCAGTGGGGCAGGCGAAACAGGATATTCTGCTGTTCGGCGATGCGCAGGATCTGCTCGACCGTCGCCGCATCCCGTCCAACGCGCTTCTGCAGTGCCGCCTGCGGCACGCCGTTCATCCGCGCGACGTCGATCCAGAAGTCGGCGGGATCGATTGGCCGGTCCCGTCGGTCGCGGGGCAGGAGCGGGAGGCCGTCGCGAATGAATTCGGCGCGCCACGCGAAACTCCGCTCCTCCGTCGGAGCGAACAAGCTGGCCTCGAAGCGGCCGCGCGCCCAGCATTCCTCAAGCGTGAAGGCGCGCGGCGCATCCTCCTCGATCGCGCCGGCCGCAGCCATCGCCGAGGCCGCATCCTGGCGAACCGCATCATGGATTTCGACGCGCGGCTCGTCGGCGCCGTTCATGCCAGCCGCGGCCGCTCGAGATCCAACACCACGATCGCAACACGACCGTCCTGCGCGGCATGGCTGGAGGCGACCAGACCGGCGCCCAGCTCCTCCGCCGACTTCGGCCGCTTGCGGCCTCGTCCCTGCGCCTTCGGCTTCTTGGCGTCCCGAACATTATGTCCGAACCAGAGCACAATATAGATTCCGCGCCGCTCGGCGGCATAGTCGGTCGCATAGAGGCGATCGAGCTGCGTGTCGGCGGCCTGCCACAGGTCCTCATGCCACTGGCCCTTGATCTCCACCGGCACGCGCATCCCACCCAACAGGGCGATGATGTCGGCGCGGTTGTCGTCGGCAAGATGTCCTTCGGGCAATAGGTCGATCGATTCCGGCCGGACCCCGAGCATCGTCAGCAGGTGATCGCGGCACCTCTCCTCATTGTGTGGCGTGCCGGTGTCGGTGAAGTAGCCACGCCACGGGTCAGCGGGGTCTGCCATGACCCTCTTCTGCACCTGGTCGACCAATTCCAGCAGCGTCGCTTGCAGGTCGGCAACCGTGCAGGGCGGCTGCGCCTCGACGATCGCACGCACATCGGCAAGGAGAGGAGGGCGATACCGGCCCTCGGCACGCTTGCGCTGCTGCTCCGCGGCAAGGACCTTGAGATAGGTCGTATATCCGTCCGCCGGCGCGTCGCGCAGCGCCGTCAGCGCGGCGATCGCCGCGTCGGTGGTGATGTCCGCCAGCCGGCTCGCCACCGACGCGAGGAATTCTGAGGCATCCCACGGATTGGTGTCGCCGGTGCTCACCCCGCTCGGATGCTGGGCGTTCGGAAAAGCACGGCGGAACATGGACAGGAGCCAAGCGAGTTGATCGACCGACAGCGGCGCGACGACGCTGCGCCCACGCTCGCTCCCGATCCGACGCCGGATCGTCCACATCCAGCCCGGATCCTCGGCGGAGAGCTTGGCGAGACGATCGCTCTGCGCCGCGAAATCCGTCAGAAAGGCGACCGCCTCCCAGACGCGTTTTCGGTCTTCGGACAGTGATTGCGCCAGCCGCTTTTCGCTCAGTGCCCGTAGGTCATCAAAGCGGTGGGACGCGATCAGCCGGTCAACCATCTCCGCCTCGGACTCGTACGGCATGTCCGGAAATCGCTGGAGCCATTCGAGGGCAAGCTCGCTCGCTTCAGCCGCATCCGCGTCGTCGCGCATCAGCGCGTAAAGCTGGTCGACATGCTTGCGGCGCTTTTCGAGTTGCGGTTCGATCCAGCCCCGGACCGCGCCCCGCGTAAGACCGCGTGCCCGCATTTCGGCCTCGACCGCCGGCTGCAGCACCTCGATCTTGGCCTGATGGTCGATGCGGCTGTGAAGCAACTCATAGAAGCCCGACGTCAACCGGTCGTCGCTCACACCCTCAAATCCCCGCCCCGTCCGGACGCGCTCGGCGAGCGCGGCAACAATGATCATCGACGCGGCCCAGGATTTGGACTCGGCATAGCTTTCGGCCAACTCCCGCGCGATCGGAGGCGCGTCCGATTGGAGAAACGCCTCGAAACCCTCCAGCGCGGCCGCCGAGATCTCACTACCCAGCCATTCCGCCAGACGATCCTGCGGCGCGGCATCGTGGTTCATATCCTGGAAAAGGCCTAGATAGGCCTTGGCCGGGTTGATGATCATGCCGAACTCGCCGCGCCGCACAGCATCGATTTCCGCGGCGAAGCCCTTGCGGTGCTCCTGCCATTCCATCGCCTGCTTGGCCGCGCGCTGCCGGGCCTTTTCCTCCTGCTTGATCTGCCATTGCGGCACGTCCGGATCGGCAAGCTTGTCGATCCACGCCAGCATGTCCGAGCGATGCGGAACGCGGCGCTTGGCAGCCTCCCGCGCCCTGGCGCCTTCGGTCGCCGAATGGCGGATGAGCTTCAGCAGATCGCGCCATTTCTCATCGTCGCGATCCTCGGGATCGAGCGCCTCGATCAGGGCAACGATATCATCCTCGGTCGGAGTGAAGCCGCCGGATCGGCTGAGGAGGCGCCAGGCACGCTCCCACACGCTCTTAGAGCCCGGCTCCTCGAACAGCACGAGGCGCTGCCCAGCCCGGCGAAGGCTGTCATTCTCCCTGATTATCTGGTGAACCTGCTCGCGCGCCGTTCGGTGATAGCTGGCCTCGGCATCGAACGGCTTAAGCCAGGTCCACAGCCGGGCCGCATCGATCGGCCCGGAATGCATCCGGCGGGCGATGAGCCGGTAGCCGAAATCGGTCAGCTCATTGTTGCCGGGACGCTCATGGCGATTGCCCAGTGCCGCGATTTGGCCAACCAGCTCATCGAGGAGCGCATCGAGGCGTTCGACGGAAACTGCATCGGCGAGACGGCGCAAGGCATAATGGCCAAGGTCGTCGCGTTGAGCCTGGGCGATGACCAGCGCGACGATGACCGTGTCACCGAATGGAGCGACGTCAGTCTCGTTGATGATCTCAAGTGCCAGTTGGACATCGTCGGGGTCTTTGCGCAACCGCAAGGCGTCCAAGATCGTCGGCCAGTCCACGCTGCCGAGCGCGATCAGGACGTGGGCCGCCGCGCGGCGAAGCGAATAGGCGCCGCTCCCGGTGACAACGCAATCGAGTTCGGAGCGCAGGGAGCCGGCGATCGGCGAACCCTTGACCGCTTCGAGCAAGAGCATCCGCAATCCGAGTTCCGCATCAGGATCGGCGACGATCGCGCGAACTTCATCGGCGAGGGCGGGCTGCACCACAGCTTTCAGCGAGTATTCCTGCCAGTCGCGGAACCGGGGATCATGGGCGGCCGCCTTCTGCAAGGATCTCAAAAGCAGCCGTGCCTGGCCGGCGTCCAATTCGTCGGCGTCACCATATTCGATGACGCCCATCGGGTCGGCATCGATCACCGCCGGCGCCAATGCGGGATTATGATGGGCGAGCCAGGCGTGCAGACCGCGCAGCGACGCCGGCACGACCCCATTCGACTGGAACAGGGCGAGCAGCCGCTTGCGCTTGAGCGCCGTGTCGGCCTGCCGCGCCAGCCAGCGGCTGCCGAGGTATTCGCCGATCCGTCGGTGCCAGTAGCTGAAGCGATTGGCGGATCCCGCGGTCCGGAACAGCCGGCTCCCGAGCACCGCAGCGAGCTTCTCCGCTCCGGGCAGGGCCACGATTTCGCTCAGCGGGATTTCGCCCTCGGCCGGTTGCGCGGTCTCGACCACGATGGCCTCGCTGCCGGTCAGGATCACCGCCGCGAACGCGGCGCCGGCCGCTTCGAGCGCGGTCGCCTCGTTGGGCTGGAGGTCCGCCTTGCTGTCGCGATGCTCCTTGCGCAGCAGCTCGACCGCGCGCTTGAACAGCTGCGCCTTGGTGTGCGGAAGTTGGTCGTCGCGCGCTACCCGCGCGGCCAGCTCGAGCGTCTGCGGATTGCCGAGCAGGCCCGCGAGCTTCGCGTGGGTGAAGTGCGCGACCACGGAGTCGGCGCGCGTGCCGTCCCCATCGAGCTCGGCGACGAGCAGTTGATGGATCTCATCGTCAGTCAGCGGCTCGAGATGCAGCACGAGCAGATCGACATCGCCATATTGCTCGCGGATCGCCGCCACTCCTGTCGCGTTGCGCCAGTCGGCCGCCCGGCACGACAGCACGAAACGCGGGGCGGGATGACTGATTTCGTTCAGTCTCTGCAGGACAATGTCGACAGCATCGCCCTCGCCTTGGACGCTCAGTTCGTCGAGCGCGTCGATCACCAGCACCCGCGCATTACCGAGCAGGCGGCGGGCACCGGATCCTGCGTTCCTGAGCTGCCGCGCCGTGCTATAAGCATAGCCTGGCTGGTCACCCAGCCAGCGCAGCAATTCGGTCTTGCCCATGCCAGGCTCGCCTAGGATGATCAGCGGCTCGGTCCGATCGATCAGTTCCGCCTGCGCGAGCGAGGCGTAGCCATCCATGGTCTCGTGCCACAAGGTGCGCGGGAGGATCGGGTGGACCATCCCTGTTCGTTGGCACGATTGCAACGCGAGCGGCAAGCATCGTCGGCCGATCCGGTCGAACGGCTAAGCGCCCTTCGCCGATAGACTACGCGCTGGTGCCTGGCACCGAAATAGGGCCGTGGCGGAGCGCGCTGGACTCGAACCAGACACCGCAGGGGTGCGAGCCGCTTAGCAGGCGGACCCGGACACCTGTCCGGTTCACGCTCCACCAGCGGAGGATGGACGCCCCGATCCGGGCGATCCGGATGCAGGAAAGCGCCACCCTCCGTTCGGGCAGCGCAAGGCCGCCCGTCAGTTCGCGGTGCTACTGCTCGGGAAAAAGGCGTGCGGCCGGTTCATGCGGGACGCGCTAGCCGAGCCGATGTTGCCGGTCAATGAACGTCCGGCGCGGCGGTCCTGCCGCGCCTGGCGGCCGCGGATGGCGCGGACTATGCTCGGGCCGGCAGCGACAGCGCTAGGTCCGAATCCGTGGCGGTGCGAGCTTGCTCGCAATATCGTCCGGATCGACAAAGCCGATAAATTCCAGTCCGGCACGATTGCCCTCGCTCCACACAACGCGGCAGGGAATGTGAAGGTCTTCCCGGATCAGGACCACTTCGTCCAGCGCGAAAAGAGCCACCTGGCTTTCGATCCGTGCGCCCAGCGCCGAGACGTCGAGCAGCTTCACCCGGTCCAATTCGCCATGGGCGGAAATCTGGGCCATGTAGTAAACCCTGGCCCGCTCCGCCCGGCGGCTCTCCCTCCCCGCAGACCCCGTGTCGCCCATCGCACTGTCCTATCACAGAGCGTCTCTGATTGAGACACCAAGATTCTGCCGATTGCGAAAGAGGCCTGGACCGTGCTTGCGCTCGCGAGTCCACTTGGAGGATCAGGGGAGATTTCAGATGCGCGCACTTACCAAGGACGAGCTGAGCCACGTCACCGGCGCCGGATCGAAGAATTATGGCGGTGGTCCGGGCAACAGCGGGCCTGGCGACAAAAACAGCCAGAATGAGAAGGGCCATGGCGGTCAGCCCACCGATCGCAGGCGGTGACAATCACTGCCCGGTGCGTCAAGGGCGGCTTCGGCCGCCCTTTTCGTAGCGGCCGCGGATGGTGCGGAAGAGGCTGAGGCCGGCGGCGAGGAAGCAGGCGAGGCCGGCGAGGAGGAAGGCGAGCGCCGAGAGGTGCCAGGTGAGCCGTTCGGGCGAGACGCCGCTCTTCGCCAGCGGCGCGAGATCGCCGCGCAGCTCGAGCGCATGGCTGAGCGCATAAAAGCCGAAAGCGACGGCGATGAGAATGATCGGCTTGAGCTTCATGGCCTGCCCCTCCCTGCGCCGCCTGTTCTAGCAAGACAGGACCTTCGGATTTCCTAACCGGCGGCGAAAGCGCGGCCTCCCCCTCCCCTGCCTTTCGCGGGTGGCATCTAACTCCTTGTAAAGCTGGGCAAAGACGGTAGAGGCGCTCGGGTCACCGAGGATTAGGTTCTTCCGGTGTCCGGGCCGGGCGGGAGACCGCCCGGTCCGTTATTCCTGCCGCTCCGGCGGAGCCGCGGCGCCCCGGCTCTCAGCGCCGCGCCGTGAAGAATCCGTACCCCGCCCCGACCAATGCGCCGAACAGCGGCCCAACGAACGGCACCGGAATCGCGACCACCGCGCCGATCGCCGCCGCCACCGCCGTCCGCCTCGCTACTGGATTGTCGAACATGGCCTTGCCCTCCATGGGGTGTATTATATGGATAACACAGAAGGGTTTCAAGGGCGCGATCGGAGAGCGGCTAGATTGGCCCCCTTTTCTCTCCCCGATGGGGAGAGAGGGTCTTTCCACCGCATCGTCATCGGCGTCGATCCCCCCGCCTCGACCGGCGGCAACAGCTGCGGCATCGTCGTCTGCGGCCTCGACTCGGCGGGTATCGCCTGGGTCCTCGCCGACCTGACCGCCCACGGCCTCTCGCCGGAAGCCTGGGCTACCCGCGTCGTCGACGCCGCGTCGCTCTATGGCGCCAGTCTGGTGGTCGCCGAGAAGAACCAGGGCGGCGACATGATCGCCAGCGTTCTGCGCGCCGTCGACGCCGACCTCCCCGTCCGCCTCGTCGCCGCCACCCGCAGCAAGGCCGCGAGGGCCGAGCCGATCGCGCTGCGCTTCGAGACGGGCCGCGCCCGCCTCGCCGGCCATTTCCCCGAGCTGGAGGACCAGCTCTGCGCCCTCACCTGGGCGGGCTACCAGGGCGCCGGCTCCCCCGACCGCGCCGACGCCATGGTCTGGGCGATGACGGAGCTGTTCGAAAAGGCGCGCGCGGAACCGCGGATCCGCCGCCTCTGATTTGGGACAGTGAGGTGACTGTCCCGGGGACAGTGAGGTGACTGTCCCGGGGACACTCGCTAGTGCACCATTGGCGGCACACGGCTAGGGCGCTACCAAGCAGGCAGCGCCGCCAGATCCGGCTCCACCCACCCCAACCGCGCCTCCTTCGAGAACAACAGCTCGCACGAGTAAAACCGGAGCGGCCAGTCCCGCCGCCCCTCCCGGGCCAGCAGCACCGCATTGACCTGCGCGTGCAACGCCTCCCCTTCCCGCTCCGCCAGCGCCAGCCGCAGCGTCCGGATGAAGAACTGGGTGATGGTCTCGTGATAGCCTTCGGTGTCGCTGTTCACGCCGCCGACGCTCTCATTGTAGCGGCGGATCAGGCCGGGCAGGTCACGCTCCGGCAGGATGTCGGCGGTGCGCTCGAGGATCAGCCAGCAGGTCGTGCCGATATGCGCCTCGTGGGTCCATTCGGGCTTGGCCAGGGTGCAGGCGAGGAAGGCCTCGCCCACCCGCCGGATCGCTTCGTCGTGCGGCCACAGCCGCGGTTCGTGCTCGCTCATGTTCGTGATCCCATAAAGAAAAAGGAGCGCCCCGGCTGCCGCCGGCACGCTCCTTCGAGAAGGTTCGCTGTGGTCAGGCGTCAGGCGGCGCTGATGATCGGCTCCCGGCTTGGTTGGCTTTGGCCGCCGGCTTGCGGCGCCGCGGCGAGCACGCCCGCGTCGACATGGTCCGCGAACCTGGCGAAATTCCTGGTGAACAGGCCGACCAGCTTCGCCGCGGTCGCGTCGTAATCCGCCTTGTCGGCCCAGGTGCCGCGCGGATCGAGGATCCTGGCATCGACGCCGGGGACGCTGACCGGCACCTCGAAGCCGAAACTGGGGTCGGTGCGGAAGGCGACTGCGGCGAGGCTGCCGTCGAGCGCGGCGTTGAGGAGCGCCCGCGTCGCCTTGATCGGCATCCGGCTGCCGACGCCATATTTGCCGCCGGTCCAGCCGGTGTTGACCAGCCAGCAGGAAACGCCGCCCCTGGCGATCCGCTCCTTCAAAAGGTTGCCGTAGACCCAGGGGAAGCGCGGCATGAACGGCGCCCCGAAGCAGGTCGAGAAGGTCGCCTCGGGCTCGGTGACGCCGATCTCGGTGCCCGCCACCTTGGCGGTGTAGCCGGAGAGGAAATGGTACATCGCCTGGTCCGGGGTCAGCCGCGCGATCGGCGGGAGGACGCCAAAGGCGTCGGCGGCGAGGAAGATCACCGTCTTGGGCACCGGCCCCATATTGTCGGCCGAGCAATTGGGGATGAAGTCGATCGGATAGGCGCCCCGCGTGTTCTCGGCGAGGCTGGCATCGTCGAGGTCGAGCTCGCGCGTCTCCTCGTCCATCACGACATTTTCGAGGACGGTGCCGAAGCGCTTCGTCGTCGCGTAGATCTCCGGCTCGGCCTCGGGCGAGAGGCGGATCATCTTGGCGTAGCAGCCGCCCTCGAAGTTGAACACGGCGGTGTCCGACCAGCCATGCTCGTCGTCGCCGATCAGGGTGCGGCTGGCGTCGGCGCTAAGCGTCGTCTTGCCGGTGCCCGACAGGCCGAAGAAGACGGCGGTGTCGCCTTTGGGGCCGATATTGGCCGAGCAGTGCATCGGCATCACGCCCGCCGGCGGCAGCAGATAGTTGAGGATGCCGAACACCGACTTCTTCATCTCGCCCGCATAAGCGGTGCCGCCGATCAGGATCAGGCGGTCGCTGAGGTTGACCGCGATCACCGTCTCCGAGCGGGTGCCGTGGCGGGCGGGATCGGCGGCGAAGCCCGGCAGGTCGATGATCGTGAACTCGGGCTCGAAGCCGGCAAGCTCGGCAGCCGCCGGGCGGACGAGGAGCGTGCGGATGAACTGGCTGTGCCAGGCGAGCGCGGTGATCACCCGCACCCGGACCCGGTGCTCGGGCTGCGAGCCGCCGTAGAGGTCCTGGACGTAGAGCGTGTCCTTTTCGGCGAGCGCGGCGAGAAAATCGGCCTTCAAAGCGGCGAAATGGGCCGGGGTCATCGAGCGGTTGTTGTCCCACCAGATCGTCGCTTCGGTTTCGGCGTCGCGGACGATGAACTTGTCGTTGGCGCTTCGCCCGGTATGCCTGCCGGTCTTGACCACCAGCGGCCCGTCCTTGGCGAGCAGGCCCTCGCCGCCCCGGATGGCGTGCTCGGTCAGCTCGGCCGGGCCGAGATTCCAGTGCAGCTGAGCGGGCGTGTCGATGCCCTGATGGTATAAGTCGAACGACGGGACCTTGTTGGCCACGTTTATTCCCCTGGACTATGGGTGGTTGGCGCGGCCCTTATCCGAGCGGGGCCCCCGCGTCAAAGGGTGGCGCGGTGAGGCGCCCTTGGCTACAGCCGGGAAGGGCCCGCACTCGGGGCCGGAGGCGGTCGTGACGGGTTGGCATTTGTTGTCCGGCAAGGAGTAAGGAGGGAGCGATGATGATTCATCGTGACCGACGCAGCGACGCCGCCGGGCGACAAAGGACAGCCCGCCGCTCCGCGGTCGGCCGGAGAAGCCGGCTGGCGGCGTCGGCCGGCTCGACCGGGCTGCCCGGCCCGGCCTTCACCTCCCTCCTTGCCAGCCGGCTTCTCCGGCCGATCACGGCCACCTCCGGCCCCGAGTGCGGGCCCTAGCGCCATGTCCATCACCATCGCCCTGGTCGACGACGACCGCAACATCCTGACCTCGCTGTCGGTGACCCTCCAGTCCGAGGGCTTCATCACCCGGCTCTATTCGGACGGCGAGGCGGCGCTGAAGGCGCTCGTCGAAAACCCGCCCGATCTCGCCGTGCTCGACATCAAGATGCCCAAGATGGACGGGATGGAGCTGTTGCGCCGGCTGCGCGAGAAGAGCGAGTTTCCGGTGATCTTCCTGACCTCCAAGGACGAAGAGCTCGACGAGGCTTTGGGCCTCGCCATGGGCGCCGACGATTACATCGCGAAACCCTTCTCCCAGAGGCTGCTGCTGGCCAGAATCCGCGCGGTCCTGCGCCGCACGGAGATGCGGGCCCGCCCGCCCGGCGCGGACGAGCCGCCGGAAGCGGCCGAGATCGTGCGCGGCCGGCTGGCGATGGATCCGGCGCGGCACCGGGTGACCTGGGACGGCAGGGACGTCACCCTGACGGTGACCGAATTCCTGATCCTCGAGGCGCTGGCGCAGCGGCCCGGGGTGGTGAAATCGCGCAACCAGCTGATGGACGTCGCCTATCAGGACGACATCTATGTCGACGACCGCACCATCGACAGCCACATCAAGCGGATGCGCCGCAAGTTCCGCGCCGTCGACCGGGAGTTCGGCGCGATCGAGACCCTCTACGGCGTCGGATACCGCTTTGGCGAGGAATAGGGAGCGCGACTACGGCCTCGGCTGGACCCGGCGGATCTCGCTCCGCCACCGAATTCTCGCGGTCAACATCTTCGCCGTCGCGATCCTCGCCGGCAGCATCTTCTACCTCGACAGCTTCCGCGCCCGGCTGACCCAGGCGCGGCTCGACCAGGCGGAGTCGGAGACGGTGATGATCGCCCACATGCTGTCGGCGATTCCCAAGGACGCGCGCCAGCCGATCCTGGTCCGCCTCGGCCAGGATTCGCGCGCGCGCCTCAGGGTCTACGGCCGCGACGGCGCCAAGCAGGCGGACAGCTGGTCCGGCGTGGCGCCGACCTACACGCTTCGCGATCCCTCCGTCGAACCCTGGTATCGCGAGGCGGCGCGCTGGCTCGACAACGGCTTCGACACGATCGTCGGCGCGGCGCGGCCGCCCTTGTTCGTGCCGCCGGCGCAGGACCGGCTGCCGGCCTGGCCCGAGGCGGTGGCGGCGCTGCGGTCCGGCGGGCCGATCCCGATGCTTCGGCGGGTGCCGGACGGCACCCCCTATATCGCCGCCGCGCGGCGGATCGAGGGCGCGGACGGCGGCGTCCTGCTGCTCACCGTCAATGCCCGCGACGTCCGCCACGTGGTGCGGATGGAGCGCGGCTCGCTGCTCCTCATCCTCGCCGCGACCCTGATCGTCTCGATCCTCCTCTCGCGCTTCCTGGCGCGGACCATCGCCGCGCCGTTGCGGCGGCTGGCGCACGCCGCCCACCGGGTCCGGCTCGGCCGCGACCGCGAGGTCGACGTGCCGGTGCTGCCCAGGCGCCGCGACGAGATCGGCCAGCTCGCCCGCGCGCTCGCCGACATGACCCAGAGCCTCCGCCAGCGGATCGACGCCACCGACGCCTTCGCCGCGGACGTCACCCACGAGCTCAAGAACCCGCTCGCCTCGCTGCGCTCGGCGGTCGACACGCTCGAGCGGGTCGACGACCCGGCGGTGCGCCACCAGCTGCTCGACGTCGTCCGCCAGGACGTCCGGCGGCTCGACCGGCTGGTCGTCGACATCGCCGAGGCCTCGCGGCTCGACGCCGAGCTGTCGCGGGCGCGGTTCGAGCCGATCGACCTCGGCCGGATGATCGAAAGCCTGCTGCCGCTCTGGGAGGGCCGCGGCGGCAAGGGCGTCGAGGTCGCCTTCGCCCGGCCGCGGGTGGGGACGGCGACGGTGATGGGCGACGAATCGCGGCTTGCCCGGCTGATCGACAATCTCGTCGACAACGCCATCTCCTTCTCGCCGCCGGGCGGAGTCGTCGAGGTCAGGGCGGCGGCGATCGGCGACCATGTCCTGGTCAGCATCGAGGATGAGGGACCCGGCGTCCCCGGCGAAGCGCGCGAGGCGGTGTTCAACCGCTTCCATTCGATCCGGCCCGAAGAGGATTTCGGCCGCCATTCCGGGCTCGGCCTCGCCATCGCCCGGGCGATCGTCGACGGCCATGGCGGCTCGATCGAGATCGAGGATCGCCAGGACGGACGCAGCGGCGCCCGCTTCGTCGTCCGCTTCCCGGCGGCCGCTTCATGAGCTTGCGCCCGCTCTCCTCGGAGACCGTCCACGCCAGCAGCGTCGCGATCGGCGGCCGTGCGGTGCTGATCGGCGGGCGTCCCGGCACCGGCAAGTCCGATCTGTCGCTGCGCCTGATCGACCGCGGCGCGCTGCTGGTCAGCGACGATTATACGATCGTCCGGCGGGTCCAGGGGCTCGCCCGGGCCGCGGCGCCCGAGACGATAATCGGCAAGATCGAGCTGAGGGGCGTCGGCATCGTCGAGCTTGAAACCGCCCAGGACGTGCCGGTGGCGCTGTTCGTCGATCTCGACGAGCGGCCGGAGCGCCAGCCCGAGCCCGGCGAGACCCGGCTCGTCGCCGGCGTCGCGATCCCGGTGCTCCGGCTCGGCGGCCTCGAAGCGTCGGCCCCGCTCAAGGTCGAGGCGGCGCTTCGCCTGTTCGGGCGGGCGGGCTGATGCCCCGCCAGCGCATCCTGCTCGTCACCGGCCTGTCCGGCGCCGGCAAGTCGACCGTCCTCAAGACGCTGGAGGATATCGGCTGGGAGACCGTCGACAATCTGCCGCTGAGCCTGCTGCAACCGTTGCTGGCGACGCCGCCGCCGGCCGGCGCCGAGCGCGGCCGGCCGCTCGCCGTCGGCCTCGACAGCCGCACCCGCGGCTTCGACGCCGCGCTGGTCGCCAGGCAGGCGCGGAGCCGGCCGGTCGAGATGCTCTATCTCGATTGCACCGGCGAGGAGCTCGCCCGCCGCTTTTCCGAGACCAGGCGGCGCCATCCGCTCGCGCCCGACCGGCCGGCGATCGACGGCATCGCCGAGGAACGCGCGCTGACCGCGCCGCTCAAGCGCGAGGCCGACCATGTCATCGACACCACCGACAGCGACGTCCCCGCCCTCCAGCAGCAGGTCCGCGGCCGCTTCGCCAGCGGCGGCGGAGCGCCGACCCTGACGATCATGTCGTTCGGCTTCGCCCGCGGCGTGCCGCGCAACGCCGATCTCGTGCTCGACATGCGCTTCCTCAGGAACCCGCACTGGCAGGAGGAGCTGCGCGCGCTGACCGGGCTCGATCCGGCGGTCGGCGCCTATGTCGCCGGCGACGAGGCCTATGCCGACGCGCTGGCCAAGATCGAGGATCTGCTGCTCATCCTCCTCCCCCGCTACCGGGCGGAAGGAAAGTCCTATGTCTCGATCGCATTCGGCTGTACGGGCGGGCGCCACCGCTCGGTCCATGTCGCGGAGCGAGTCGCGGCACGGTTGCGTGCGGCGGGTTTTTCGCCCAGTCTGGACCATCGCGACCTCGCCACGCCGCCTCGCGACGGTATCGAGCGATCCGCAGGGGCAGAGAGATTAGGACAGAACGAGGCGGACGGCGCTCAAGGTGAATGAATGATCGGACTGGTATTGGTCACCCATGGCCGGCTCGCGGCGGAATTCATCGTCGCGATGGAGCATGTCGTCGGGCCGCAGGAGCGGATCGCGGCGATCTGCATCGGCCCCGACGACGACATGGAAGCGCGCCGCAAGGACATCGCCAAGGCGATCGCCAAGGTCGATGAGGGCAGCGGCGTCATCATCCTTTCCGACCTGTTCGGCGGCACCCCCTCCAACCTCGCGATCAGCCTGATGAAATCGGACAAGATCGAGGTGATCGCCGGGGTCAACCTGCCGATGCTGATCCGCCTCGACGGCGCGCGCAAGACGATGGACGTGCGCGCCGCGGTCGCCGCCGCGCGCGAGGCGGGGCGCAAGTACATCTCGGTCGCCTCGGAAATCCTGGGCGAAGCCGCGGCCTGATGTTTACCCGCACCGTGGAGGTCCGGAACAAGCGCGGCCTCCACGCCCGCGCCAGCGCCAAGTTCGTCACCTTGGCCTCGCAGATCGACGCCCAGATCGAGGTCGAGAAGGACGGCACCGTCGTCTGCGGCACCTCGATCATGGGGCTGATGATGCTCGGCGCGGGACAAGGCGACACGATCACGATCAGCGCCACCGGCCTCGGCGCCGAGCAGGCGGTCGAGCAGCTCAGCGCGCTCGTCGAGGCGCTGTTCAACGAGGCGGAATGATACCCGTCCCACCCCTCCTTCGTCACCCCAGCGAAGGCTGGGGTCCATACGGAGTCAGCATGGATGCCAGCCTGCGCTGGCATGACGAGGTGTAGATGCCCCGCCAGATCACCGCTTTCTCCAACCCGCTGGTCAAGCAGGCGCGGTCGCTGCGCGACAAGAAGCACCGGCGCGCCGAAGGGCTGTTCCTCGCCGAGGGCCTCAGGATCCTGACCGAGGCGCGCGAGGCGGGCGTCCTGCCCGAGCGATTGTTCTTCAGCGACGCTTCCCATCCGCTGCTCCAGGCCCTGATCGAGGAGACCGAGGCGGCCGGCGGCGAGGCGATCGAGACCAATGCCGACATCCTCCACAAGATTTCCGGCAAGGAGAATCCGCAGGCCGCGCTCGCCGTCTACCGGGCGTTCGACACCGATCTTGACGGCGTCGACCGCGCCGCCGCGCCGCTCTGGATCGTCGCCCAGGCGCTGCGCGATCCCGGCAATGTCGGCACCATCCTGAGGACCGGCGACGCGGTCGGCGCCGGCGGCCTGATCCTGATCGACGATTGCGCCGACCCTTTCTCGGCCGAGGCGGTGCGCGCCTCGATGGGCGCGCTCTTCACCCAGCGAATCGCGGCGGCGCGCTGGGACGCGTTCCTGCCGTGGCTGCGCGCCGGGCCGGGCCAGCTGATCGGCACCAGCCTCGATGCGGCGCTCGACTATCAGGCGGCGCGCTACGACAGGCCCGCCTTCATCCTGGTCGGCAACGAGCAGGCCGGCCTGCCCGCCGCCTATCAGGCCGAATGCGACCTGCTCGTCAAAATGCCGATGCTGGGCAAGGCCGACAGCCTCAACGCCGCGGTGGCGGCGGCGGTGATGGCCTATGAAGTCGTCAACCAGTGGCGGCGATCCTGATTTTCCGCCGGATCGGCGCAAGTATTCCGTGACCGCCGGCAAATAATCGCTAGAATGACGCATCGACAAACTCGGGGGAAACGGCGATGCGCGCTCTCGGCTTCATGAAAACATGCTCGGCCTGTCTCATCGTCCTGGCGGCGGCGGCGTGCGGCGGCCCGGCGGCCAACAACCTTGCCGGCAACGAGACCGCGCCGGCGGCGGCGAACGACGTCGCAGCTCCGGCCGGGAATGCCGCCAACGAGGCAGCGCCCGCCGCCAACGCGGCCGCGGCCGCGCAAGCTCCCTACCAGGCGAGCGGCAGCGAGCCGTTCTGGTCGCTGACCATCGGCGGCGGCCAGCTCGTCTATGATCCGGCCGACGGCCCGGACATCAGGATCGCGACGCCGCCGCGGCAGCCCATCGCCAACGGATACCGCTACGTGGCGCCGGAGATCACGGTGGAGGTCGTCCACACGCGATGCCAGGCCGAAAACGAACAATTCTATGCCGATACGGTGCGGGTGCACGTCGGCGACGTAAACGGCGAGGGATGCGGCGAATAAACGGCCTGGCCGGCGCTCAATTGGGCTGCTTGCCCTCTTCGGTGGGGAACAATTTGGTGAGCGGGCGCGGCGCGCCCTCGACCACGGGGAGCGCCTCGATCTCCCTGGCGCCGCTCGACACCTCCAGGGTCTCGAAGCGCTTGGCCTGGGTCATCACCTGGGTTTCGAGGCTGCCGACGAAGGCGTTGTAGGCGCCCATCGCGAGCTCGAGGTTGCGGCCCATGCGGGCGACATGGCCGCCCATCGTCGCGAGGCGGGCGTGCAGCTCCTTGCCGAGCCGGGCGATCTCGGCCGCTTCCTCGGCGATCTTCTCCTGCCGCCAGACGGAAGAGACGGTGCGGGCGATGGCGACGAGGTTGGTCGGGGTGGCGAGCAGCACCCGCCGCTCGAACGCCCAGGACCAGAGATTGTCGTCCTGCTCCAGCGCCGCGGTCAGGAAATGCTCGCCGGGAATGTACATGACGACATAATCGGCGGCGTCGCCGAACTGGTCCCAGTAATTCTTCGAGCCGAGCTTCTGGGCATGGCCCCGGATCGCGGCGGCATGCGCCTTGAGATGCTGGGCGCGGGCCGCCTCGTCCACCTCCTCGCTGGCGTCGAGGAAGGCGTTCAATGAGCATTTGGCGTCGATGATCAGCTTGCGCCCGCCCGGCAGGCGGACGATCACGTCGGGGCGCAGGCGGCCGTCCCCGGTCTCGACCGACACTTCGGACTGATAATCGGCATAAGGCGACAGGCCGGCCTGCTCGAGCACGTTCTTCAAGCTCTGCTCGCCCCAGCGGCCGCGCGACTTGGGGCTGTGGCGGAGCGCGCTGACCAGCTTCGCGGTCTCGTCGCGGACCTGGCTGTGGCCGGCATGGAGCAGGGTCACCGCCTCGCGCAGCGCCTCGTAGCTGCCCACCCTCTCCTTCTCGACCTTGCTCAGCCCTTCTTCGTAGCGCTTCAAAGTCGCCTCGACCGGCTGGAGCAGCGCCTTCAATTGCGCGTCGCTCTTCTCGCTGGCCTGGTTGAAGCGGGCGTCGGCGCGCTCGAGGAACTGCTTTTGCGCCTCATTGAGCAATTTGGCGCCGACCTCGTGGAACTGGGCGGTGAGCGCCTCCTTGGCCTCGACCAGCTCCTTCATCCGCGCCTCGAAATTGCGGGCGTCGGCCTGCAGGCCGGCGAGATCGCGCATCGCCGCGTCGCGCTCCCTGGTCACTTCGGCCAGGGTCATGCGCAGCAGCTCGGCCGCCTTGCCGCGCTCCTCGGCGACCGCGCCGGCGCGGCCGCGGCCGACGAACCAGCCGAGCGCGATGCCGGCGGCGACGAGGGCGGCGACGAGGAGAAGAATCGGTGCGTCCATGCGCGCTTGCCCAGTGAGGAACGAAGAGCGAACCTAGAGCAGCGGAGAGTCCCGCTCAAGCAGATTAAATAGGGACTGTCCCTATTTTCCGATTGAATAGGGACTGTCCCTATTTTCCGTCAGGCGGCCTGCTTGCGGGCCTTGGCGATCTTCCTCAGGATCATCTCGCGCTTGAGGCGGGAGAGATGGTCGATGAAGAGGATGCCCTCGAGATGGTCCATCTCGTGCTGGAGGCAGACCGCGAGCAGGCCGGTAATCTCCTCCTCGTGCCGCCCGCCCTGCTCGTCGAGCCAGCGGGCGCGGATCCGGTCGGGGCGGTCGACCTCGGCATATTGATCGGGGACCGACAGGCAGCCCTCGGTATAGGGGACCTGCTGGTCGCTGTGCGAGACGATCTCGGGATTGATGAAGACGCGCGGGTCGCGGACCGGCTCGCCGCCTTCCTCCTCGGGCTCCTGGAGATCGATCACCAGCACCCGTTTCGGCACGCCGACCTGGATCGCGGCAAGGCCGATGCCGGGCGCCGCGTACATCGTCTCGAACATGTCGGCGATGAGCGCGCGAATCTCGTCGTTCACCGCCTCGACCGGCGAGGAGATCTGTTTCAGGCGCGGGTCCGGGACCTCGACGATCGGAAGCAAAGCCATCGCCGAAAAATAGGGGGAAAGGGTAAAATCTTCAACCTGCTCCGCTCCTCCTGAGTAGGGGCTGAGCCTGGCGAAGACCCGTATCGAAGGACGGTCCTTCGATACGGTGATCAGGTCGGATCATCCCCCGGATGATCCTGAAACATGCCGGGGGCATGTTTCACCTGATCACTTCGACAAGCTCAATGGCTACTCAGGATGAGCGGCTGGTTCGGTTTTCTCAGGCCACAGGCCGTCTTGCCCGCAGCGCCTGGGCGAGCGTGCCTTCGTCGAGATAGTCGAGCTCGCCGCCGACCGGCAGGCCGTGGGCGAGCTGGGTGAGGCGGATCGGGAAGCGCTCCAGCCGCTCGGCGAGATAATGGGCGGTGGTCTGGCCCTCGAGCGTCGCGTTCATCGCCAGCACGACTTCGTCGATGCCGCCGGCGGCGACCCGCGCGACGAGGGTGTCGATGTCGAGATCCTCGGGCCGCACCCCGTCGAGCGCCGACAGCCGCCCGCCGAGGACGTGGAAGCGCCCCGGAAACAGCCGCGAGCGATCGAGCGCCCAGAGGTCCGAAACCTCCTCGACGACGCAGAGCAGCCGCGTGTCGCGGCGCGGATCGGCGCAGACCGCGCAGGGATCGGCGGTGTCGACATTGCCGCAGGTGGCGCAGACGACGAGCTTGTCGCCGACCGCGGTCAGCGCGCGCAGCAGCGGCGCCAGCGCGGTCTCGCGCTTCTTCATCAGGTGAAGCACCGCCCGCCGGGCCGAACGCGGGCCGAGCCCCGGCAGGCGGGCGAGCGCCTGGGTGAGCGCTTCGATTTCGGTCGATGCCATGGCCCCCTCTGTCATTGCGAGCGAAGCGAAGCAATCCACACGAACTGGATTGCTTCGTCGCTCCGCTCCTCGCAATGACGGCTTCATGCGCATCGCCTTCATGGGAACTCCCGATTTCGCCGTGCCGACGCTCGATGCCCTGCTGGCGGCGGGGCACGAGGTGCTCGCGGTCTATACGCAGCCGCCGCGGCCGGCGGGGCGCGGCAAGGGGTTGAGCCCCTCCCCCGTTCAACGGCGCGCGGAGGAAGCGGGGATCGAGGTCAGGACGCCGGCCTCGCTCAAGGGCGCCGGGGAGCAGGCGGCGTTCGCGGCGCTCGGCGCCGACGCGGCGGTGGTCGCCGCCTACGGGCTGATCCTGCCCGAGCCGATCCTCGCCGCGCCGCGCTACGGCTGCCTCAACGTCCATGCCTCGATGCTGCCGCGCTGGCGCGGCGCGGCGCCCGTCCAGCGCGCGATCCTCGCCGGCGACGCGATCACCGGGGTCACCATCATGCAGATGGAAAAGGGCCTCGATACCGGGCCGATGCTGGCGGTGCTGCCCGCCCGGATCGGCCGCAAGACGGCCGGCGAGCTGACGGAGGAGCTGGCCCAGCTCGGCGCGACCGCGATGGTCCGCGTGCTCGGCCTGCTCCCCGATGTCGGACGGATGCCCCAGCGCGAGGAACGCGCCACCTATGCGGCCAAGATCGGCAAGGAGGAGGCGCGGCTCGACTTCACCCGCACCGCCGCCGAGGTCGAGCGGCAGGTGCGCGCGTTCAATCCGGCACCAGGCGCGTTCTTCGAACATGAAAACGAGCGGATCAAGGTGCTTGCCGCCGACATTTCAGATTTGGACGGAGCGCCGGGGACGGTCCTCGACCATGGCCTGACGATCGCCTGCGCGGAGGGGTCGATCGTCCCGACCCTGGTCCAGCGTGCCGGCCGCGCGGCGATGATGCCGGCCGAGCTGTTGCGCGGCTTCGCCATCCCCGCGGGTGCAAGGGTCCAAACTTGACACCGGAGGTGGCCGTGATCGAGCGGAGAAGGTGGCTGGGTAGGAGAGAGCCGCCGGCCGGACCAGGCAGTCCGGCCAAGGTGCTCGACGCCGCCGGCCGCCTTCTCCGCTCGACCGCGAAGCGGCGGGCTGTCCTTTGCCGCCCGGGCTGCGTCGCTGCGTCGGTCACGATGCATCAAGCATCGCTCCCTCCTCGCTCCTTGCCGGACAACAAATGCCAACCCGTCACGACCGCCTCCGGTGTCAAGTTTGGACCCCCACTCGGGTGACCCGCTTCCGGCTCACGATCGAATATGACGGCCGCCCGTTCATGGGCTGGCAGCGGCAGGCGCACGGCCCCTCGGTCCAGCAGGCGATCGAGCAGGCGATCCGGGCGATCACCCATGAAGACGTCACGCTCCACGCCGCCGGCCGCACCGACGCCGGCGTCCACGCGCTGGCGATGACCGCCCATGTCGATATCGCCCGGCCGATCACGGCGCTCCGGCTCGCCGACGGGACCAACGCCAAGTTGCGGCCGCTGCCGGTCGCCATCCTCTCGGCCGAGACCGCCGGGGAGGATTTCCACGCCCGCTTCTCCTGCACCGGCCGGCGCTATCTCTACCGGATCGCCAACCGGCGGGCGCCGCTCGCGCTCGAGGCGGGGCGGGCCTGGCGGGTGCCGGTGGTGCTCTACGCGGACGAGATGAACCGGGCCGCGCAGGTGCTCGTCGGACGGCACGATTTCACCACCTTCCGCTCCGCCCATTGCCAGGCGGAAAGCCCCGTCAAGACGCTCGACCGGCTGACCGTCCGGCGGTTCGGCGAGACGATCGAGATCGAGGCGGCGGCGCGGAGCTTCCTCCACCATCAGGTCCGCTCGATGGTCGGCTGCCTCGAGCTGGTCGGCCGCGGCAAATGGACGAAAGCCGACCTCAGGGCGGCGCTGGAGGCGAAGGACCGCGCCGCTCTGGGCTTCAACGCGCCGCCCGACGGGCTCTACTTCGCCGAGGCGCTCTATCCGCGCTGACGCTGCCGAAGCCGAATAGCCGCCGCAGCGACTTTTCCAGCATGAGGAGCTGCCAGAGCAGCCGGCCATGGTCGGAGCGGCCGCTCTGGTGGGCGCGGACGAGGGCGTCGATCGCCTCGCCGTCGAACCAGCCGGTCTCGGCCAGCGCCGCGCTTCGCGCGATCGCCGCGGCCTCGGCGGCGAGCGGGCCGCGGAACCAGGCCGAGACCGGGGTGACGAAGCCCATCTTGCGGCGGTGGAGGATCTCGCTCGGCAGCCGCGAGGCGAGGGCGCGCTTCAGCAGCCATTTGCCGCTGCCGCCGTGCAAGCGCATGTTCGCCGGCAGCCGGGCGGCGAACTCGATCAGGCGGTGGTCGAGCAACGGCTCGCGCGCCTCCAGGCCGACCGCCATCGAGGCGCGGTCGACCTTGGTGAGGATGTCGCCCGGGAGCCAGATCTTGAGATCGGCATATTGGGCGCGCGACAGCGCGTCGTTGGCGGGCGCCCCGGCCATCGCCCGGACGTAGCGCTGCTCGGCGACATGGCCGTCGAGCGGGGCGGTGAAGATCCGGCGGCGCAGCGCCGGCGGAGTGACGCCGACGGCCCGGGCATAGGCCTCGCCGCTGCCCTGCCCCAGCGCTTCCAGAGTGGTCTTGGCGCGGAACATCTGCGGCGCCCAGTCGAGCTTGGGATAGACCGCGCCGAGCGCGCCGGCGGCACGGCGGAGCGGCCCGGGCAGCAGCCGGCGGGCGCGTTCCTCGGCGGCGAACAGCCGGTAGCGGCGATAGCCGGCGAAGGCCTCGTCGGCGCCGTCGCCCGACAGCGAGACCTTCACTTTCTCGCGCGCCAATTCGGAGACCCGGTAGGTGGCGAGCGCCGAGGCGTCGGCGAACGGCTCGTCGAAGGCGTCGGCGAGCGTATCGATCAGCCCGAAATCCCCGGACGCGACGGTCCGGCTGCGATGATTGGTGGCGAACAGGGCCGCGACCTGGGCCGCATAGCGGGTCTCGTCATGGTCGGCCTCGTCGAAGCCGATCGAACAGGTCTCGACCGCGCCGCGGCTCGCCTCGGCCATGAAGGCGACCACCGCCGAGCTGTCGATGCCGCCCGAGAGGAAGGCGCCGAACGGCACGTCGGCGACCATCCGCGAGCGGACCGCCTCGCGCAGCCGCTCGACCAGCTCCTCCTCGAGCGCGGCGGCGGAAGCACGGACCGGGTTGGAGAAATCGACGTCCCAATATTGCGCCGGCCGCGGCACCGGCCGGCCGCGGCGGACGTGGAGGCAATGGCCGGCGGCAAGCTTCTTCACCCCTTCGACGATCGCGGCGTCGTCCGGAACATAGCCGTAAGCGAGGAAATCCTCGATTGCCTGCGGGCTCGGCGCGCGGCGCAGCAGCGGATGGGCGAGCAGGCCCTTCAGCTCCGAGGCGAAGACCAGCGCGCCGTCGGCGAGCTCGGCGTAGAAGAGCGGCTTCACCCCGAGCCGGTCGCGGGCGAGGAACAGGCAGTCCTCGGCCGCGTCGTAAAGCGCATAAGCGAACATGCCGTTGAACCGGGCCGGGGATTCCAGGCCCCATTGCCGCCAGGCGGCGAGGATCACTTCGGTGTCGCTCTCGGTGCGGAAAAAATGGCCCTTCGCCTCGAGCTCGCGGCGGATCTCGCGGAAATTGTAGATCATGCCGTTGAAGCTGACCGCCAGCCGGCGGTCCTCGCTCAGCATCGGCTGGGCGCCGGCCTCGCTCAGATCGACGATGGCGAGGCGGCGATGGCCGAGGCCGACGCCCGGCGCGGTCCAGATGCCGCTGCCGTCGGGGCCGCGATGGGCGAGGATTTCGGTCATCGCCTCGACCCGCGCCGGATCGACCGGCTTGGGGACGTCGGGATGGAAGATGCCGGCGATGCCGCACATGGCCTAATCGAGCCCCGCGGCGCGGTCGGCGAGCGGCGCGACCGGCCCGAGCGCGCTCAGGAAATCGTCGATCGCCTCGCGCGATTCGCCCGAGGCGAGCACCGCCACCGCGCGCTGCGGGCCGCCGAGCAGCCGCACTTTCAGAGTTTCGAGCTTCACCCCCACCCCGCTGCCGGTCACGATCCCGCCGACACGGTAGAAGCTCACCACCTGCCGTTCCAGGCCGTGCGAGGCGATCCGTTCCGCGCGCCCGTCCGGCGGGGCGACGGCGTCGGCGGTCCACGCCCAGCGCCCGTTCGGCGCGACCGCGCCCTGGCCGAAGCCGACCAGCTCGCGGCCCTCGCTCTGGCGCGCGAAGACGGCGATGGCGAGATCGACGCTGCGCCCGCGCCGATCGCGGTAATGGCCGAGCAGCATCCGGTCGGCGCCGGCGAAATGGGGTTGCCAGGGGATGCCGCCGGCCCGCGGCACCCGCTGCCAGCCGGGCACCTCGGGCAGCGCCGCGCGGGCGGGAAGCGGGCTGATGCCGGCGGCGGTCACCGCGCCCGACCAGGCGACCGGAAGCAGCGCGAGGCCGAGCGCGGCCGCCGCGACCAGCGCCGGCTGCGCCCCCCGCGGCGGCACCGGCTGGAGCGCTTCGGGATCGAACCAGGGATCGCCGGCGCCGCGGTCGAAAAAGCGCCAGCCGATGGCGAGGATCAGGGCGATGACGATGGCGAAGAAGACGAAGCCGTAGACGACATGGTCGAAGCCGGCGGCGAAGTCGATGCTGGTGAAATAGGCGATGTAGATCGTCCCCCAGGCGCGCACGCCGTTGGCGAAGACCGGGATCGCCATCGCCATGCCAAGAAAGGCGAGGCGCCGGCGCCAGGAGCGGTAGCAGACGTTTGCGACGAGGGCGCCGAACGCCGCCATCGCGATCAGGAACTTGACCCCGGCGCAGGCCTCGGCGACCTCGAAATAGCCGGTCGGGGTGGTGATGAAGATGCCTTCGAGATGGGCGGGCACGTTGCTGAGCGCGAGCAGCAGCGCCGCGATTTCGGCGGTGACCGTCTGCATGACGGGCACGATCTCCTCGCCGAACGGGACCAGGAACAAAGCGTAGAAGAGCGGGAAAGCGAGCGCCCGCGCGACCGCCTTGCCGAGGCAGGCGATGGCGCTGCCCTGGAGCATCAGCAGCAGGCCGAGCTGGCGGGCGAAATCGACTCCGCTCGCTTCGCCGAGCAGCCAGCCGAACGCGCCGGCGCCAACGACGGCGAGCCCGGGCCACCAGCCGGCCGGAATCAGCTGCCGGAGCTGCGGCAGCCGCTGCCAGACCAGCCAGGCGATGATCGGCACGATCAGCAGGCAATGATTGTAGGTCGAATCGTTCCACCAGATCGCGGCGATGTCGGCGGCGTCGCGGCGGAACAGGCCGAGGATCGACGCCGCGGCCAGAGCGAGCGCGGCGAGGTGGGCGCGCCAGGCCGAGGCCTCGCGCCGGGCCAGCGGCATCGCGAGGCTGCTCATGCCGCCCGCCGCGGCTGCGCCGGATCGACCATGGCGGCGAGCGGCGCGAGCCGCGCCTGCCAGCGATAGCGAAGCTCCATCTGCCGCCGCGCGGCGCTGCCGATCGCGCCGGGATCGGCAAGCAGACGGTTGACCGCCGCCGCGGTCGCGGCGGCATCGTCCGCGACGAGGAGGTCGCGGCCGGCAATCGCCTCGATCCCTTCGAAGGCGGCGGGTGAGGCGACCACGGGCTTCGCCATCGCCATCGCCTCGAGCACCTTGTTCTGGATGCCGCGGGCGAGCTTCAGCGGCGCGACGACGACGTCGGCCGCCGCCAGCCAGGAGCGCATGTCGGGAACCGCGCCGGTGACGGTCACCCGCGCCCCGGCGAGCGCGCGCACCGCGGCCGGCGGGTTGCGGCCGGCAATGACGAACCGCGCGCCGGGGACGAGCGGGAGCACCTCGTGCGCGAACCAGGCGACCGCGTCGGCATTGGGCGGATAATCCATCTGGCCGGTGAACAGCAGGACCGGCGTTTCGCCTTTCTCGAGGCGCGGAAAATCGGCGTCCGGATCGAAATGATCGACGTCGATGCCGTTGGAGAGCGCGCTGATGTTGGCGAGCCCGGTCCTCTCCCGGAACAGCGCCGCCTCGGCCTCGCTGACGAACAGGCAAAGGTCGGCGCGGCCGGCGACGGCGCGCTCGAACGCGGCGAGCCTCTCGCCCTCGCGGCGGTTGACCCAGCGCATCGGCCCGGCGCCCTCGGCGGCATATTGGGCGAACTTGGCGGAATCGACGTCGCCGAAGTCCATCACGAAACGCTGGCGCACCCCCGCCGGCACGAACTGCGCCATCTGGCCCGAGAAAGCGAAGATGGTGCCGATCGAATCGCCGGCGAGCTTCCGCTCGACGAAGGCACGCAGCTTCGGGCTGTCGAACAGGGCGAGCGAGACCGGACGGCCTTCGACCAGCGCGATCGCGCCCGCGGCGACCTTGGTCCGGGTGCGGACCTCGACATGGATCTCGCCGCCGATCGCTTCGCGCAAAGCGGGCAGACGGGCGGCGTCCTTCTCGTCGTCGGCGAAGCAGGCGAGGTGGACTCGGGCCAGCGTGGCGAGATGCCTGAGGATGTTCCACGAACGGATCTTGTCGCCCCGGTCCGGCGGATAGGGGATGCGGTGGGCGAGGAAGAGGATGTCCTTCATCAGCCGAGCCCGCGCGCGATCGGCGGCCCGAGCCGGTTGGCGAGCGGCAGCGGCATCCGCTTCCACAGCGCCACCTGCAGCCGGTATTTGGGATCGAGCGGGTTGACGACACGCGCGCCGGCGCCGTCGGCGGTGCGCACCGCATAGGTGAGGGGCCTCGGCTCGAACCCCCAATTCTCCTTGAACGCATAGGTGCCGGTGCCGAGCTTCGAGCGGCCGAAATCGAAGGTCGTGCAGCCGCGCCGCGCGCCGTGGCACATCACCTGGTAATACATCATCTCGCTGGCCGAGAATTCGCGCGACGCGGCGGTGCCGCCGCCCCAATAGGGCATCACCGTGCCGCGGAAGTAGAAATTGAGCGCGCTCGCCAGCGGCCGGCCGTCCTTCAGCACGGTCAGGATGTCGGCATCCGGGCCGAACAGGTCGAGCATCGCCGCGAACAGCGCGCGCGGATAGACCGGCGAGCCGAGGTTGCGGACCATCTCGGCATAGACGGCATAGTGCATCGCCCGGTCGGCTTCGCCGCTGCCGACACGGATTTCGAGATCGAACTCGCGGGCGCGGCGGATCGAGCGGTGGCGCCGCTTCATCGCGCGCAGGATCGCCTCGTCCCCCTGCGGCAGCGGCTTGGCGAAGCCGGCATAGATCCCTTGCTGCGCGGTCCAGCCCTCGGGCACCGCGCCGCCGCGCAGCTCCATCGAGCGGCAGCCGCGCTCGGCGGCGAGCGCCCAGCCGGCCTCGACCAGGCGGCCGGCCGTCGCGGCATCGTCGGCGATCGCGCCGCCGCCGGTGCCGAAGCCGGCCGAGACCAAGGCGTTGCCGAACAACGGCGAGCGCACTTCGCTGAGCGGCAGGCAGCCGGCGAGGCGCCCCCCTTGCTCGGCGACCAGATAATGGCCGCGCTGGCGGCAGCCGCGTTCGACGGCGAGGGTCCATTGCGGGCGGTGGAACAGCTCGGCCTCCGGGTGCCCGGCGACATAGGCGTCGATCCGCTGCCGCTCGGCGGCGTCGGCAAGATCGGCGGAGCGGATGTTCATGCCAGCCTCGCGCGCTCGGCGGCGGCGACCTCTTCGGTCCGGCTCCACTTATAGGCTTTCAGCAATTTCAGCAGCTTGGCCCGCATGACGGAGAGGTTGGTATAATGGCGAAGCTTCGATTTCAGCGGCGCGTAATCGACCCGCGGCTGATCGGCATCGACCTCCCAGGGGTGGAAATAGAAGATCGCCGGCCGCTGCTCGCGATTGACCCGGGCGATCGCCCAGTCGGAGAGCGCATAGGGAAGCAGCCGGAAGAAGCCGCCGCCGCCGGCGGCGAAGCGGCGGCCGGCGACCTCGACGGTGGTGACCGGAAGCTCGATCAGGTCCGCGCCCGCCACCGGGCGCCAGGCGAAGCGCGGCGATTCGCGCCAGCCATAATGGTCGTGGCGGACCGGCGCGACGCTGGAGGAATAGGCATAGCCCTCTTCGGCGAGCACCGGGTGCGCCCAGGGCGTGCGCGCGTCGATCGAGAAGCTCGGCGCGCGATAGCCGCCGACCTTGCGGCCCGAGGCCTGCTCGATCGTCTCGCGCGCCCGGCGGAGATCGTCGCGGAACTCGGCCTCGCTCATCGTGAACACGCGCTTGTGGTCCCAGCCGTGGCTGGCGAGCTCGTGGCCCGCCTCGGCGATCCGGCGGATCAGGGCGGGATGGCGCGTCGCCACCCAGCCCAAAGTGAAGAAGGTCGCCTTGACCCCGGCCTCCTCGAACAGCGCCAGCACCGCGTCGGTGTTGCGCTCGACCCGGCGCGGCAGCGTCTCCCACGAATCGCGGGCGATCACCGTCTCGAAGGCACCGACCTGGAACCAGTCCTCGACATCGACGGAGAGGGCATTCTGCATCGGCCCTCCAGGCTAGGCGGCGTGGATACGATAACCGGTTTCGGGGGCCGTCTCCACCCAATCGACCAGCAGGGTCAGCGCGCGCCGCAGCATCGCCTCCTGCTCGACGACCTGCGCCTCCAGCGCGGCGATGCGCTGCTCGAAGGCCGGATCGGGCCGATAAGCGGGCGGCTCGACGGCCGGGGCGGGCCGATGGTCGGGCTGCTCGTTGGCGGCGACCGGCGCGGCCCGGGCCGAACGCAGCGGCAGCACCTTTTCCTCGCGCGCGGGCTCGGGCGCGGCAGCATCGCCGCCCATCTCGGCGGCGACGGCGTGGACCGATTCGGCGGAGATCGCGGCGGCGCCCTCGACCGCGGCATTGAGCATCAGCCGGTGGGCGAGCTGGTTCACCCGGCGGGGAATGCCGCCCGAATAGAGGTGGATCGCGTCGAACGCGCCGGCCGCGAATTCGGGATTGCCCTGCCAGTCGACCCGGGTGAGGCGATGGCGGATATAGGCTTCGACCTCGTCGGCGCCCATCGCTTCGAGATGGTGGCTGGCGATGACCCGCTGGCGCAATTGCTCGAGGCCGGGGCCGGCGAGCTTGTCGCGGAACTCGGGCTGGCCGAGCAGGACGATCTGGATCAGCGCCCGGCCGCCGATCTGGAAGTTGGAGAGCATGCGCAGCTCTTCGAGCGCGGAGACCGGCAGGTTCTGCGCCTCGTCGACGATCAGCAGGGTGCGCTTGCCGGCGCGCAGATCGCCATCGAGCTGGTGCTCGACCGCGTCGAGCAGCCGCGCTTTCTCTTGCCCACCGGTGTCGAGGCCGAGGCCCTGGGCGACGAGGCGGAGCATGTCGTCGCCCTCGACCTGGGTCGAGACCAGGCTGATCGCGTTCAATCGGGCGCGGTCGATATTGGCCAGCAGATGCGCGACCAGGGTCGATTTGCCGGCGCCGATCTCGCCGGTGACGGTGATGAACCCCTCCCCCTGGGCGAGGCCGTAGCCCAGATAGGCCATCGCCTTCTTGTGGGTGCGGCTGTCGAACCAGAAGCGCGCGTCGGGCGTGAGCTGGAACGGCTGGCCGCTGAGGCCGTAAGTCTCGGTATACATAGGTCTCTCCCGCGCTGCCGCCGGTTAGAAGGTGTACCTGAGGCCGGCGAGCGCCGAGGCGTTGGTCGCCGCATCGGTGCCGTCGTCGCTGTGGTAGACGCCAAGGGCGGCGAGCAGCTGCAGCCGTTCGAGCAGGAAGCTGCGGTTGTAGCTCAGGGTCGCGCCCTCGCTGGTCACCGCCTCGCTGCCCGGCCGGTCGCTGTCGTACCAGCTCATATAGGCGTTGAGGTTGATGTCCGAGGTCCGGCTCAGGCGGCGGCCGATATTGCCGTAGACGCTGAAATCGTCGTCCGAACTCGCCTGGGTGGTGACGAAGGCCGCGCCCGAGGGCAGGAAGTAGCGGCGGTGGTTGTAGCCGGCGCCGATGCCGTAGCTCCACGACCGGCGCTCGCCGGCGAAGGCAATGTTGACGCCGCGGGCGCGGAAGGTGCTGCCGGTGATCGACTGGAGCGAGCGGTCGAGGCAGGCGCCGCCGCCGGTCTGGCCGAAGACGCAGCCGCCGAGGCCGCCCGACAGAGGATCGCGCGTGACGTTAAAGTTGGCCGGCAAGCCATTGATTTGCGTGGTCAATTGCCGCCCGAACGTCTCCACGGTGTCGTAGACGACGGCGTTGACCGAGCTGTGAGCGCCGATCCGGTGGCTGAGCGAGCCGACATAGGTGGTGCCGCCATAGCGATGGCCGGCGCGGGCCTGCAATTCGGTGCGCGGGCTCGGCCGCCAGAGGATGCCGCCGTCGTACATGATGCCGTCCATGTCGTAGGTCAGCAGCCGCGGCGCATTGGGGTCGGGCTGGAGCCGGCCCTGGGCGTCGGGGACGGGCACGCCGCCGGCGTCGCGGACGACGTCGCGCTGCGAGGCCTGGATGTCCTCGTAACCGACGCCCGCGGTCAAAGCGAGGGTCGGGCTGATCGGAACGACGACGTCGCCGCGGACATAGGCGCCCTCGAACCGGTTGCGGAAGCGGCCGCCCGAATTCTCGCGGGCATAGCCGGCGCCGACCGTCCAGCCGAACGGCAGGCCGCGATTGGGCGCCATGCCGACGCTGCCGGTCAGGCTGTGGGAGGTCGAGCTGTCGAAATCGCTGTCGAGCAGGCCGCCCGGGCGATGGTCGTCGACCTTGGCGTAGCCGAAGCGGTAGGCGCCGTTGATCGCGAGCGGGCCGGCATGGGTCGCCAGGGTCGGCCCGGCATAGAGGGCATAGACGTCGACCGAGCGGTCCTGGTTGGTGACTCCGAAAGTGCGTCCCTCGCCGCCGGTGCGGGTGGCGATGCCGCCCGCGTCGAGCGAGAGGCCGCGGCTGACCTCGGCATGGACCGCGGCGACGCCCGAGACGATGTCCTGGTCGCCCGACCGGCTCTGCCAGTCGAAATGATGCTCGTAGCGAAGGCTCATCTGGGCGGTGACCCGGCGGGTCTCGATATGGCCGTCGACGCCGGCGGCGACGCTGGTGTAGGTCAGCGTCTCGCCGCCATCCAGATCGGCGCTCAGCACCTGGGCGACCTCGAGATAGGGGCGGATCTCGGCGCGGCTGCGGCCGCGGCGCGCCGCGACCGGCGCGGGGGCGTCGCCCTCGGGCTGGGCGGCGGCGCCGCCGTCGGCCCGGGTCACCGCCCCGGTGATCGCGGGATCGCCCTGGGCATGGGCGCCGGCGGCGGCCAGGGTGAGGCCGAGCGCGAAGGCGAGGCGGCGCAACCGGCGCGTCAGCTGAAGCTCATCAATCATGGCCATATCCATCATAAGCGCCGAATTTGCGGCCGGTGACGGCCAGGCCCGCGCCGTTGAGGACGAGGCCGACCCGGCCGCATCCCTGGAGCAGGCCGATCGTCTCGCGCAGATCGGCTTCGGTTGTCCGGTCGGCGCGCACCACGACCAGCGCCAGGCCGACATGGCCGGCGAGAACGGTCGCGTGCGACGCCATCAAAGCAGGCGGGGAATCGAACAGGATGATCCTGCGCCTGTCGCCGGCGGCGAGCTTCGCCAGCACCTCCCGAGTACGATCCGAAGCGAGCAGCTCCGGCACATTATTGGCTTTGCGCCCGGCGGGCAGGACCGAAAGGCCCGGCATGTCGGTGCGGATGACGAAGGTTTCGGGGTCGGCGCCGGCGTCGGCGAGCGCGTCGACCAGGCCCGGCCCGCGGCCGTCGATGCCGAGCAAAGCGAGCGCCTCGGGCTTGGGGCAATCGGCGTCGATGAGGAGCACCTCGACGTCGCGCTCGCCGGCGAGGCTGAGCGCGAGGTTGATCGCGCAGAAGGTCTTGCCCGCCTTGGGCTGGGCCGAGCAGACCAGCACCGAGCGGTTCTCCGAACGCTCGAGGTCGGCGATCAGCTGGCGCTTGATCAGCCGGAATTCCTCGGCGAGGCCGGTGGCCGGCGAATCCGGATCGATGAAGCCCTTCTCGGTCAGCCCGCGGCGGTCGATCTCGGCGGCGCCGGCCGCGGCGGGGCGCGGCGCCGGCGCGGGCTCGACGGCGCGAAGGACCGGGCGGACCGGCAACGGCGCGACCGCGGGCGCCGGCGCAGCCGCCGGCTCCGGCTCGGGTTCCGCGGCCGCCGGCGGCGCCGGCACGGCGGCGGGCGCCCGCAAAGCGGCGCCGAAATCGTAGATCTCGGCGGCGCGCTCGAGCAGGGACTGGGGCGTATGCTTCATCTCGTCCCTCATGCCACCGAGCTTCGCTGCCAGAATTCGACGAGGATCAGCACCGCCCAGCACGCCCCGAGCGCGGCGCCGGCGCCGCCGAGCCAGATCAGCCGCTGGCGGCGGCGGACCCGCTCGGGCCGGGTGACGACCTCGCTGACCGTGCCGAGCACCTTGAGGCCGGTGACCTCGGCCAGCTTGCTCTGGGTCGGGAAGGTGGTCTGGAGCTGGCCGGCGAGGAAGGCGGCGGCGATTCCCGCGCCGACGCCGAACATCAGCACCACGGTCAACAGGATCGGCCGGTTCGGCGCCGCCGGCACGCTCGGCACGCTCGGCGGCTCGACCACGTTGACGGTGAGCGGGCTGGTCCGCGCCTGGATGTCGCTGCGCAGCCGGACCTGCTCGCGATTGGCGAGCAGCTGGTCATATTGCTGCTTCAAGACGTCGTAATCGTGGGTCAGCCGGGTCTGCTCGGCGGCAAGGCCGGGCTGGGTCGACTGGCGCGAGGTCAGCTGGGAAAGGTCGGACTGGAGCTGGTTGCGGCGGGCGGTGGCGGCGGCGAGCGAAGCCTCGCGCTCGGCCATCATCGCGCGCAGGGAAACGTAGCTCGGATTGGACATGCCGCCGGTATTGCCGCTCTGCCGCTCGGCCGCCGCATAGGGGCGCAGCCGGGCGATCTGCTGGCGCGCATAGACGATGTCGGGGTGCGATTCGGTCCAGCCGCGGGCGAGATTGCCGGCGATCTGGCCCTGGAGCTGGGCGATCTGCCCGGTCGCGCTGCCGCCGCTGTCGCCGACCCCCGGGATGGTCTGCGGCGTCGCCGCGAGCTGGGCCCGCATCGAGTTGAGCGCGCCGTTGGCGGCGGCGATCTGCTGCTCGAGATTGGCGAGCTCGACCTGGGCCGCCGACATCCGGTCGCCGATCGAGCCCGAACCGGGCAGGACCCCCATGAAGCGCTGCTCGAACTCGACCCGGCGCTGCTCCGCCTCCTGCAGGGCGACCTCGCGGCGGCGGAGCTCCTGGTCGTAGAATTGCAGGCCCTGGCCGGTCTCGCGGCGGTCGCCCGAGAGGTTCTGCTCGACGAACAGGTCGATCAGGCCCTGGACGGTGGCGGCGGCAGTGCGCGCGTTCTGGCCGTTGGAGAAGCCGGAGATGTTCGAGCTCGCCTTGATCTCGATGCCGCCGTCGGGCTGGGCGGTGACGGTGATCCGGCTCCTGAGCCCGCCGACCACGCCGGCGAGGTCGCGCTCGCTGGCGACGAGGCTGTTCAAATCGGTGCGGCGGACGACCCGGACGAGGTTCTCGTTCGAGGTCAGCGTCTGCTTCAGGCGGAGCAGCTGGTTGTTGCGCTCGTCCGGGGTGATGCCGATCTGGTTGGGCAGGATCGACTGCATCTGGACGAACAATCGCGCCTTGGCCTCGTAGCTCGACGGGATCAGGGCGATGACCAGCCAGCCGGCGACGCAGATTCCCCAGGCGACCGCCATCGCCAGCCAGCGGCGGCGCCAGACCTGGTGGAGGGCGAGCCTCAGCTGATCGTAGAGCCCCTCCACGGCGCGCTCAGAACATGCTTTCGGGGATGATGATGACGTCGCCCGGCTCGAGCCGGACGTTGGCGCGGACGTCGCCGCGGCGAAGCAGGCTGGCGATGCGCAAATCATATTCGCGCTGCTGGCCGCTGTCGCGGTCGACCCGGACCAGGCGGGCGCGGTCGCCGGCGGCATATTCGGAAAGGCCGCCGACCGCGATCATCGCGTCGAGCAGGGTCATGTTGGCGCGGTAGGGGATCGCCGCCGGGCGGGCGGTGGCGCCGACGATGCGGACCTGCTGCGAGAAGCTGCCCTGCGGCCGATCGACCATCACCGAGACGAGCGGCTCCTGGATATATTGGGAGAGCGCGGCGCGGATGTCGTCGGCGAGCTGAGCCGGGGTCTTGCCGGCAGCGACCATGTCGGTGATCAGCGGGGTGGTGATGCGGCCGTCGGGGCGGACCTGGGTGTGGGCGCCCAGCTCCTGGTTGCGCCAGACGAAGATGGTGATCTCGTCGAGGGCGCCGATGATGTAATTCTCGCTGACCTGGGTGTCGTTGCCGTTGGCGACGAACTCGGCGGGCGGCAGGACATGGCCGCTGCGGCTGCCGGAGGCGCAGCCGCCGAGCGCGAGGGCGCCGGCGGCGCCGGCAAGGACGGCCCAGGACTTTGCGGATACGCGCATGGTCACTCCTCTTCACGCTCGCCGTGCCTGCACCGCGCGTCCCGTTGCGGGATCGGGCGCAGGCTTTGCCGTTGCTATGGGGCGAAGAGGTAAAATTAGCGTTAGGAACAAGGGGCTTTGGGGGGCTGTCCCGGATCGGGACCGGCGCCGGCGAAAGCGTTAATCGCCGCCGTTGACGATCATCTCGAGCGCCGGCTGCTGGGCGAGGAAGGCCTGCGGGCTGGCGGACAGGCCGTAGGCGCCGGCGAGGAAGATGGCGACGAGATCCCCCACCTCGGCGCGCGGCAGCATGACGTCGTCGGCGAGCCGGTCGAGCGGCGTGCACAGGCAGCCGACGATCGACACTTCCTCCGCGCCCTCGCCGCCGAACCGGCCGGCGATCGCGACCGGATAGTTGCGGCGGACGACCTGGCCGAAATTGCCCGAGGCGGCGAGCTGGTGGTGGAGGCCGCCGTCGGTGACCAGGAAAGTCTTGCCGTGGCTCTCTTTCCGGTCGACGATCCGGGTCAAATAGACGCCCGCCTCGCCGACCAGCCAGCGGCCGAGCTCGATCGCGAATAAGGTGTCGGTGAGGACGGCCCGACGGCCCGCCAGGGTCACCGCAAGCGCGATCGCGACGGACTCGACGTCGAGCGCCTGCTCGCTGTGAAAATGGGGGATGCCGAAGCCGCCGCCGAGATTGACCGACGGCGGCGCCGCGCCGATCGCGGCGGCAAGCTCGCCGGCGAGCGCGACGGTGGCGCGCTGCGCGTCGATCAGGGCCTGCGGATCGAGCGCCTGGGAGCCGGCGAAGATGTGGAAGCCGCGCCAGTCGGCGCCGCTCGCGAGAATCCGCTTCACCAGGTCCGGCGCCCGGGCGGCATCGACCCCGAACGGCTTGGCGCCGCCGCCCATCCGCATGCCCGAGCCCTTGATCTCGAAATCGGGATTGACCCGCACCGCCAGCCTCGCCCGGCGGCCGAGCTTGGCGGCGATCGCCAGCGCGCGCTCGACCTCGCCCGCCGATTCGGCGTTGAGGGTGACGCCCTCGTGGATCGCGTCGGCGAGGTCGGCGTCGCGCTTGCCGGGGCCGGCGAAGCTGATCCTGGCGGGGTCGGCGCCGGCCTCGAGCGCGAAGTCCAGCTCGCCCGCCGAAGCGATGTCGAGGCCGTCGACGCGGCTCGCGACATGCTTGAGCAACGGGATATAAGAGTTTGCTTTTATGGCATAATGCAGATGAACATCCGGGAAAGCGGCACGGAAGCGGGCGATCTTTTCGCCGACCAGAGCGAGGTCGTAGACGAACAAAGGCGTGTCGCCCGCCTCCTCGACCAGCAGGTCGGCGCGGCGGCCGCCGATCAGCAGCATGCCGTCGGCGTCGGCGGCATAGCCGGCCGGGATCGGGCCCATCTTCTTGCTCATGCCATCAGCTCGTTCCTGAGCTCGACCCGGTCGAGCTTGCCGTTGGCGCTGCGCGGCAGCTCGTCGCGCCAGACGATGCAGCCGGGCTGCATGAAATTGGGCAATTGCCGCTTCAGGAAATTGCGCAACGCCTCCTCCTCGCCGCGGCGGTCGGGGCGGACGATCAGGGCGATCCCCTCCCCCAGCCTGGCGTCGGGATAGCCCAAAGCGACCGCTTCGGCGACCAGGCCCGAAGCCAGCGCCGCCTCCTCGACCTCGGTCGGGCTCACCCTGTTGCCCGAGCTCTTGATCATGCCGTCCTCGCGGCCGACGAAATAGAGCAGACCAGCCCCGTCGCGGCGGACGCGGTCGCCCGACCAGACCGCCATGCCGCCATAAGCGGAGCCCGCCGGCGCCGGCCTGAACCGCTCGGCGCTGCGCTCCGGGTCGTTCCAATAGCCCTTGGCGACCAGCGGCCCGGCATGGACCAGCTCGCCCTCCTCCGCCGCGCCGCCGTCGGCGCCGACCACCAGGATCTCGGCGAGCGGGATCGCGCTGCCCATCGAATCGGGATGATCGTCGAGCAGGGCCGGCTCGAGATAGGTCGAGCGGAACGCCTCGGTGAGGCCGTACATCGAATAGATGTCGGCGGCGGGAAACAGCTCGCGCATCCGCCGGACCAGCGACGGGGCGAGCTTGCCGCCGCTGTTGGTCAGCCGCCTCAGCGACAGCGCCGCCGCGGCCGGCCAGGGCGCCTCGATCAGTTGCACCCAGAGCGGAGGAACGCCCGCTAAAGTGCTGATCCGATGACGTTCCACGGCGCGGACGACGTCGCGCGCGGTGAGATAGTCGAGCGGCACGACGCAGCCGCCCGCGGCCCAGGTCGAGAGGAGCTGATTCTGGCCGTAATCGAAGGCGAACGGCAGCACGGCGAGGACGCGGTCGGCTGGCGAAAGCCGGAGATAATGCGCGACGCTGACCGCCCCGAGCCACAGATTGGCATGGCTCAGCATCACCCCCTTGGGCCGCCCCGTCGAGCCTGAGGTGTAGAGCAGGGCCGCGAGATCCTCGGGATCGTTGTCCGACGCTGCCAATGGATTAGCTGTGCGAAACAGGGCTTCGCTCTCTTCCTCGTCGAGAATGGGGCATTGCGCATCCCCGGGCTCGAGCGTCGCCGCCCGGGCCTTGGCGGTGAGCAGCAGCGAAGCGCCGCTGTCGGCGAGAATGTGGGCGACCTGCATCCGCTTCAGCAGCGGGTTGACCGGGACGTGGATCAGGCCGGCACGGGCGCAGGCGAGCGGCAGCAGGCCGGTGAGGCGGGTCTTGGGCAGCCAGGAGGCGACCCGGTCGCCGTGGGCGAGGCCCCTCGCCTTCAGCCCGGCGGCGAGCGCGCCGACCGCCGCTTCCAGCCCGGCATAATCGAGGCTTCCCTCGCGCGTCACCAGCGCCGGCGCCGCCGGATCGCCGCGCAGCGCCAGGTGATCGAGCGGAAAGGGGGTCGGGTCGGGCGTTTCCAACTTCATTCCTGCTTAAAAGACGTCATGATAGAGCAGAGGGTCCGTACTCGATACCGGAGGTGGTCGTGATCGGCCTGAGAAGGCGGCTGGGTAGGAGAGAGCCGAAGGGCGGGTCAGGCAACCCGTCCGAGGCGCTCGACGCCCCCAGCCGCCTTCTCAGGCCGACCCCGAAGGGGCGGGCTGTCCTTTGCCGCCCAGCGTCGTCGTTCGATCGGTCACGATGAATCTTCATCGCTCCCTCCTCTCTCCTAGCTGGACAACAAATGCCAGCCCGTCACGGCCGCCTCCGGTATCGAGTACGGACCCTAAGGCTGAGGGGCATAAAGCGTGACGGTTAACATCGCTTTGTTCGACGATCTCGACGCCGTCGCGGCCGACGCCGGCGGCGCCCTCGACCGCGCCGCCCAGCCGAGCCTGTTCGATCGCCTCGCCTGGTACCGGCTGATCCGCGATCATTGCCCGCCCAAAGGCAGGCTCGCGGTGCTGCGCGGGCGCGAGGGCGCTCAGGCGGCCTGGCTGTTCCTCGCCGCCGACGGGCCCTCGGCGCAGGCCTATACCGCCTGGTATTCGCTGCGTTTCGACGGCGTCGGCGATATCGACAGCGACGTCATGACGGCGATCGCGGCGGCGGTCCGCAGCAGCGGCATCGCCCGGGTCGAGCTGGCGCCGGTGGCGGACCCCGAGCCGCTGCGCAAGGCGTTCGCCCGGGCCGGCTGGCGGGTGTTCGTCACCCCGAAGACCGGCAATTGGCGGATCGCCACGAGCGGCCTGGATTTCGAAGCCTATTGGGCGGCGCGGCCGGCCCAGCTGCGCAACACCGCCAAGCGCCGCGGCCGGACCGCCGGGCTCGAGATCGAGATATACGACCGCTTCGATGCGCGCGCCTGGGCCGATTACGAGGCGGTCTACCGGGCCAGCTGGAAGCCCGAGGAAGGCTCCTTCCCGTTCCTGCGCGCGCTCGCCGAAGCGGAGGGCGCGGCCGGGACGCTGCGGCTGGGCGTCGCCCGCAAGGACGGGCGGCCGGTCGCGGTCCAGCTCTGGCTGGTCGAGCATGGCGAAGCGACCATCCACAAGCTCGCTTATGCCGAGCATGCCAAGGCGATGTCGCCGGGGACCCTGCTCGGCATGGCGATGTTCCGCCGGGCGATCGACGAGGATCGGGTGCGGGTCATCGATTACGGCACCGGCGACGACGCCTACAAGAAGGACTGGATGGGCGAGCGCCGCACCTTGTGGCGGATCGAGGCGTTCAACCCGGCGACGCTCACCGGCCTCCTCGGCACGGCGCGGGCGCTTGTCGGGCGCCTCCGGAAGCATTAGCACCCGGCAACCGCCCGCCAGGACGAGGGGAAAGCATGGCGACCGCAGCCGACGACGCCCATGAAGTCGAGAACACCCTGCGCGCCGTCCTCGCCGACGTGCTCGGCCTCGATCCGGCCCGGGTCGCGGCCTTCCGCGAGGAGACGCCGTTGTTCGGGGCGCTTCCCGAATTCGATTCGATGGCGGTCGCCGGCCTCCTGACCGAATTGGAGGAGCGGCTCGGCATCTTGATCGAGGACCATGAGGTCGACGCCGACATGATGGAGACGTTCGGCGCTTTGCTCACCTTCGCCCGGGACAAGACGCTCCGGTGACGGCCCCCGGGCTAGCCTTCGAACAGTTCCCGGTTTCCGGCCGCAAGGAATGGCTGATGCGGCTCGGCCGGCCGCACGCGCCGGCGATCCTGTTCGTGCCGCCCTTGTTCGAGGAGATGAACCGCACCCGCGCGCTGATCGCGGCGGCAATGCGCTGGCTCGCCAAACGCGGCCACGGCTGCTGGCTGATCGACCTTTGCGGCAGCGGCGAGAGCGAGCGCGATCTGGGCGAGGTCGGCTGGGAAGACTGGCGTCATGACGTCACCGCCGCTTCCGCCTATATCGCTGAAAAGGCGCGCAAACCCCTGATCGCCAGCCTGCGCGGCGGCGCTCTCATCGACGATGGCGCCGAGGCGCGCGGCTGGTGGCGGCTGGCCCCGCTCGACGGCGCCGCGGTGGCCCGCGACATGGCCCGCTCGGGCCTCGCCGGGGGCGTCGAATGGGCCGGCTACGCCCCCGCCCCGGCGCTGCGCGAGGCACTCGCGGCGGCCCGGCCCGCCCCGGTCCGGCCGCTGCGCACCGCCCGGCTGGCGACCGATCCCGGCGCCGCCGACGTCAAAGTCGAGGGCCCCGCTTTGTGGCGCCGCTCCGAGCCGGGCCATTCGCCCGCGCTCGCCGACGCGCTCGCCTCCGACCTCCACCGCTGGAGCCGCGAATGCGTCGCCTTCTGAGCTTCGAGTGCGCCGGCAGCGAGCTGGCCGCCAGCCTCGATTCGAGCGGCGGCACCACCGGCCTGCTCCTCGTCACCGGCGGCAGCCAGAGCCGGGTCGGTTCGCACCGGATGTATGAAAGGCTTGCCAAAGACTTGGCAAGCCAGGGCTTTCCCTGCCTGCGCTTCGACCGGCGTGGGGTCGGCGACAGCGCCGGCGAGGACCCCGGCTTCCACGGCAGCGGGCCGGATCTCGAGGCCGCGCTGGCCGCCTTCCGCAAGGAGGTGCCGACGCTCGAGCGGGTGATGGGCCTCGGCCTGTGCGACGGCGCGACGGCGCTGGCCCTGTTCGGCCGGCGAATCGGCCTCGACGCCCTGATCCTGGTCAATCCGTGGCTGGTCGAGACCGCCGCCGGCGAGCAGGCCCCGGCCGCGATCCGCGCGCATTATCGCAAGCGCCTTCTCAGCCCGGAGGCGTGGAAAAAACTTCTTTCGGGAAGAGTGGATTACCGGAAGCTGCTGAAAGGCATCCTCAGGATTTCGGCGAAGCAGGAAGGATCGCCGCTCGCCCGCGAGACGGCCTCGGCCCTGCGCGCCGGCGGCCTACGCGCCTGGCTGATCCTCGCCGAGGGCGACGGCACCGCGATCGCCGCGGTCGAGGAGCTGAAGGCGCCGGCCTTCGCCGGCCTGATCGAAGGCCGCGAGCTGGTGAACAGCGATTCCCACACCTTCGCCCGCCCCGGCGACGAGGCGGCTTTGCTCGCGGCGACGGTGCGGGCGATCAGGGCGCTGTCCAACCAGAGCTGATCGTGCTGGTTGACCCGTTCAGCATAAGCCGATCATGCTATGGCGTCAGGCGTCCTGCATCACCGGGTGCGGTTTCGCCTCGAAATCGGCCTCCGCGAGGAACTTCTCGGCGTCCAGCGCGGCCATGCAGCCGGTTCCCGCCGCGGTCACCGCCTGGCGGTAGATCTTGTCCATGACGTCGCCGCAGGCGAACACCCCCGGCACGCTCGTCCGGGTGGTGCCGGTCTCGACCCGGATATAGCCGTCGCCGTCGAGATCGAGATGGCCGCGGAACAGCCCGGTCGCCGGCGAATGGCCGATCGCGACGAACGCGCCTTCGGTGTCCAGCCGCTCGACCGCGCCGGTCTGGGTGTCGCGAAGGTCGACCGCGACCAGGCCCTCGGGCTCGCCGCCGGCGACGAAGGCGGCGACCTCGCGGTTCCACATCACCTTGATGTTGGGGTGGGCGAACAGCCGGTCCTGGAGGATCTTCTCGGCGCGCAGCGCGTCGCGGCGGTGGATGAGGGTGACGTCGTGGCTGTGGTTGGTCATGTAGAGCGCTTCCTCGACCGCGGTGTTGCCGCCGCCGATCACCACCACCTTGCGGCCGCGGTAGAAGAAGCCGTCGCAGGTGGCGCAGGCGGAGACGCCCTTGCCCTTCAAATGCTCCTCGGTCGGCAGGCCCAGCCAGCGCGCCTGGGCGCCGGTGGCGATCACCAGAGTGTCGCCGAGATAGAGCGCGCCGCTGTCGCCGGTCATCCGGAACGGGCGCTCGGAAAGGTCGACCGCGCTGATATGGTCCCATTCCATCCGCGCCCCGACATGCTCGGCCTGCTTCTGCATCTGCTCCATCAGCCACGGGCCCTGGATGACCTCGGCGAAGCCGGGGTAATTCTCGACGTCGGTGGTGATGGTGAGCTGGCCGCCCGGCTGGATGCCCTGGACGACGATCGGCGCGAGGCCGGCGCGGGCGGCATAGATGGCGGCGGAGAGCCCGGCCGGGCCGGAGCCGAGGATCAGCATGCGGGAGGAGTGGGTCGCGGTCATGCAAGCGGAGTTAGTGGCCCGCTTCCCCCCGCGCAATGGCCCTGATATGAGCCCCGCCCATGACTCAGCGAGAGAATCCCATCGGCCTCGACGGCTTCGAGTTCGTCGAATTCACCAGCCCCGATCCCGAGGCGCTGGCCGGGCTGTTCGTCAAATTGGGCTTCACCCATGTCGGCAACCACGTCTCCAAGAACGTCCGCCACTACGCCCAGGGCGACATCAACTTCATCCTCAACATGGAGCCGACCGGCCAGCCCGCGGATTTCCGCCAGGCGCACGGCCCTTCCGCGAACGGCATGGCCTTCCGGGTCAGGGACGCGAAGCAGGCGCTGGCGCTGGCGCTGGAACGCGGCGCGGTCAGGGCCGAGACGGTGCGCGGCCCCGGCGAGCTCGACATCCCGGCGCTCGAGGGGATCGGCGGCTCCCACCTCTACCTCGTCGACCGCTACGGCGCCGAGCAGATCTACGACACGGATTTCGCGCCGGTGCCGGGCGCCGGCCGCGACGACAACAGCGTCGGCCTGCACACGCTCGATCACCTCACCCACAACGTCAATCGCGGCCGCATGGACCATTGGGCCGGCTTCTACGAGAAGATCTTCAACTTCCGCGAAATCCGTTATTTCGACATCGAGGGGACCCGGACCGGCCTGCTTTCGCGGGCGATGACCGCGCCCGACGACAAGATCCGCATCCCCTTGAACGAGAGCCAGGACGAATACAGCCAGATCGCCGAATATCTGAAGGAATATAAAGGCGAAGGCATCCAGCACCTCGCCTTCGCCACCGACGACATCTTCGCCACCGTCGACAAGCTGCGCGCCAACGGCATCCGCTTCCAGGACAGCCCCGACACCTATTACGACATGATCGACCAGCGCATCCCCGGCCACGCCCACGACGTCGCCGCGATGCGCGCGCGCAAGATCCTGATCGACGGCTCGCCCGAGACCGGCGAGGGGCTGCTCCTCCAGATCTTCACCGAGAACATGATCGGCCCGATCTTCTTCGAGGTGATCCAGCGCAAGGGCAACGAGGGCTTCGGCGAGGGCAATTTCAAGGCCCTGTTCGAATCGATCGAGCTCGACCAGATCAAGCGCGGCGTGATTCCGGCCGCAAAGACGGACGCCTGACGCATGCAGACCGGGTTAATCTGATCGGGCGCATCACGGGCCGTCGCCTTTTCCCAGCGATATCAGGAGCTACCATGAAGATTCGCACGTTCCTCGCCGCGACCGCACTCTCCCTCGCGGCGCCCGCGCTGGCGCAATCGGCGCTGCGCGTCGGCGCCACCGTCACCGACCCCGCCGGCGGCACGGTCGGCACGATCATTGCGATCGACGGCGCCAACCTCACCCTGCGCACCGACAGGCACGAGGTGCCGCTGCCGGTCTCGTCCTTCACCGCGACCGACAGCGCGGTGCTGTTCGGCATGACCCAGGCCGATCTCAACGCCGCGGTCGAGGCGGCGGAGGCGCGCGCCCGGGCGGCGTTCGCGGTCGGCGCGGTCGTCCGCGATCGCAACGGCGCCGTGCTCGGCCCGGTCCAGGCCCTCGACGGCGAGACCGTCACCATCCAGCTGAGCAACGGCCTCGTCCGGCTGCCGCGGGGCGCCCTCGCCGCCGGCCGCGACGGGCTGGTCACCGGCGCCACCCTCGCCGAGCTCCAGCCCCACGCGGTGCCCGCGCCGCCCGCCGAGCCCGTCCCGGGCCAGTAAGCGATTCGCTAGCGCCGGCGCTGCCCGCGATAGTCGCTGCGGCGGGCGTGGACGGTGGCGCCGGCCCGGCCCTGGAGCTGGTTGCGGAGCGAGCGCGCCAGGCCTTCCAGCGCCCGCTGCATTTCGCCCGGCAAAGTGAGATAGGCGGTCAGCAGGTCGCTCGCTCCCGGGCTGAGCCAGGCTTCGCTTCGCCGCCCGGTCAGGATGTAGACGATATCGACGCCGGCCGCGGCGAGCCGGGCGAGATAATCGGCGCGCAGCTCGCGCCGGTCGTTTTCGTAAAGGCTTTGCTTGGGGACGTCGGTCCCGACCAGAGCGGCAAACTCGGCCTGCTTGAGGCCGAGCCGCCGTCTCTCTTCAGCGAGGCGCGCACCGAAACTCATCTGTTTCGAAAAGTCCTTCTTGACAGTTCACCGGAAAGCGCGGAACAGGGCGGCAGATGCCGCGGACGTGCCATTGCATATGAAGAGCCTCCTTGTCGCGCCTAATTTCCGCGCCCTTGACGGCGCGCCATGACCGGCGCCGCGGCCTGCCGATGAGCTCCGACGACCCCAGGATGGGAGGCCATTCCGCCCGCGAGCTGCTCCTCGCGGCGACCGCGCGCGTCGTCCTCGCCGCCTTTCGCGAGCCGATCGAGGAGAGCCAGCTGTCGCCGGCCGCCGATGCCGCGCTGCGCCTGCTCGAGGCCGCGCTCGAACCCTATCCGGGCGGCAGCTTCGACGACTTCCCCAAATAAGCGCTTCCGGAGGCGGGCAGCCGCCGATAAGGTCCTCCCGATCCCCGGGGAGAGCGAAAAATGGCTGGCGCTGCGTTGAAGAAATCGAGGCCGAAGGCGGCGGCGGCGCCGTCGCCGAGCTGGGAAACCGACGCGCTCGGCTTCCTGATCGCGCCGGTGACCCCGGAGGAGTTCCTCGGCCGCTATTACGAGCGCGAGGCGCTGATCAACATCCGCGGCGAGCCGGAGCGCTATGCCGACCTGCTGACCCTCGACATCCTCGACCATTTCATCAACAGCGCCGACCTGCGCGAAGGGATGATCGATCTCACCAGCCAGAAGAAGCGGATGTCGCGCGACGATTATATCGACGAAGGCGGGCGGGTCAGCCGCGTCGCCATTGCCGAGGAGTATCTCGACGGGGCGACGATCATCCTGCCCCAGCTCCACGATTCGATCTTCAAGCTGGGCGAATTCTGCCGGGCGCTGGAGGAGGTCTTCTCCTGCCACATGCAGACCAACATCTACCTCACCCCTTCCGGCAATCAGGGCTTCCCGATCCATTATGACAATCACGACGTGTTCGTGATGCAGGTGTCGGGCGCCAAGGCCTGGCGGCTCTACGACGTCCCGGTCGAGACCCCGTTCCGCGGCGAGCGGTTCGAGCTCGGCCAGTACGAGCCGGGCCCGCTCAGCCGCGAGTTCACCCTCAATCCGGGCGATTGCGCCTATCTGCCGCGCGGCATGATGCACGATGCCGAGAATGTCGGCGACGAGCCGTCGCTGCACATCACCGTCGGCCTGATCACCAAGACCTGGGCCGACCTCATGCTCGAATCGATTTCCGAGCTGGCCCTGACCTCGCCCGAGATGCGGCGCTCGCTGCCGGCGGGATTCGCCGCCCGCGACTTCGACCGCGAGGCGGCGCAGGCGCAGTTCGACCGGCTGCGGCGCGAGATCGCCGACAAGGCCGGCATGGACGGCGCGTTCGATCTGCTCGCCGACAATTTCGTCCGCGGCCGGCGGCCGAACGTCTCCGGGGTGATCTCGGCCGGCGTCTCCGGCCCGCAGGAGGGGGATCGCTTCCGGCGGCGCCGGTTCGTGCCGTGGAACGTCGCCGACGACGACGGCAAACTGGTGCTGATCGGCCCGGGCGGCGACCTCGATTTCGACGCCGCCGAAGGCGACGCGCTCGACATCGCTTTGTCCGGCGCCCCGTTCGCCGCCGCCGACCTCAAGTGCAAGGACCCGGCCGAGCTGATCGCGACTTTGTGGTCGGGCGGCTATCTGGAGCGGCTGAGCTAGGTCCTTCGATACGGGCCTTCCCCCGGATCAAGTCCGGGGTCAGTCCCTGCTCAGGATGAGCGGGTTTGGAGAGTAGCCGCTCATCCTGAGTAGCCGGTGAGCGAAGTCGAACCGGCGTATCGAAGGACTGCTACCGCCGCGACACCGCCTGGACGGCGCGGCTGCGGCAATGGGCGCGGACCGCATCGACCAGCGGGAAATCGCCGGCGGCGCGGGCGACCCGCTCGCCCTCCTCGCAATCGCCGGCGCGGACGATCTCGCCGACCCTGGCGCCGAGCTCGGGGGTGCCGGCGCGCAGCGGGCCCGCCGCCGCCGCCGCCGGCGCCGCCCGCGAGGCCTCGGCCCGCAGCGCCTCCTCGTTGGCGCCGGTCCAGCGCGTGAACAGGCCGGCATAAGGATCGGGCGCCGGCGCAGCCGCCGGCGGCGGCGCGGCCGAGGCGAGCGCGGAAGCGATCAGAAATCCGGTCGTCGCAATCATCGTCGGGCCTTTGCCATCGTCGTCCTGAACGCCGCAGGAACGGGGTGGTAGCGGAGGAGGGACTTGAACCCCCGACACGCGGATTATGATTCCGCTGCTCTAACCAGCTGAGCTACTCCGCCCCAACGGCCCCGGCGCGCCCTGGCTGCGGCGCGACGCGGCGCTATAGAAAGCGGCACGCAACCGGTCAACTGGCGTGGAGGGGCCCGGATTTCAAGGTCCGGAACCCGCCGCGCGCCCTGTCGTTTCGGTTGCGCCGGCCTGGAGACTCCCGATGGAATTGCTGACTCCGCTCGAAACGCTCTGCCGCCTGATCCTGCGCGCCAAGGAGCTCGAGGCGCAGGTCCCCGCCCAGGACCCCGACCAGGATCCGGACGAGGTCGATGATTATGACGACGAGGGCGGCGAGGCGCTGTCGGTGCTCGAGGACGAGCTCAACGACAGCGTCGAGGAGGAGGTCCAGGCGACCCTCGACGACCTCGGCGACGACCAGCTCGCCGAGGTGGTGGCGCTGGCCTGGGTCGGCCGCGGCACCTACGACGCCAGCGAATGGGACGAGGCCTTCGCCGAGGCCAGCGACCTCGAGGGCGACGACAAGATCGACGAGCTGATGGACATGCCGCTGCTCGCCGGCCACCTCGAGGCGGGCCTCGCCGCCTTCGACTATAGCTGCGACGGCGTCGGCCAGATGGATTGACCACCCCGACAGGCCGTCACGAAATTGGGACACATACTTTCCGCCCTAAAAAGTACGTGTCCCAATTCCCGCTATTTGCGGAACGGCCAGCTTCGGATCGGCTCCCAGGGGCCGTCCAGATAGCGCCAGGCGGCGAGCGCGCGGATCGCCAGCGGGCGCGGCTCGAACGTCGCGCGCAGCTGCCGCTGGAGCGCCCGGGCCTCGCGCGGCGGCACCTTGTTCTGGATCGTCACGTGCGGCCGCCACGGCGCCTGGTCCTGCGGCGTCAGCAGGCCGTGGAAAGCCTCGGCGAGGTCGGCGCGAACGCTGTCGAGCGCCTCGCTCTCGACCCTGAAGGCGGTCCCCTCCCCCAAATCGAGGACGCCGGCGATCGTCGCCCGCGGCGGCGGCGCTGCGGTTGCCCCGGCAAGCCGGGTCGCCAGCTCGGCCTGCGCGCTCGGCGGCAGCTGGCGAAACAGGGTGAGGTGGGCGGGGACCCGGTTGCGTTCGGGCGGATAATGCGTCCGCCGCAGCTGCTGGAGCCAGCCGTCGTCACCCGGGCCGAAGATGGCGGTGACGACGATCGGCGGCGTCAAATCTCGACCTGGCTGCCGAGCTCGACGACCCGGTTGGGCGGCAGGCTGAAGAATTCCATCGCGCTCTCGGCGTTGCGCAGCATCCAGGCGAACAGCTTCTCGCGCCACATCATCATCCCCGGCCGCGGGCTCGCGATCAGGGTCTGGCGGGCGAGGAAGAAGCTCGTCTCCATCATCTTGAACTGCGGGCCGCAGCTGTCGACCCGGGCGAGCGCGCTCGGCACGTTGGTCTCCTGCATGAAGCCGTAGCGCAGGATCAGCCGGTAGAAGCCCTGGCCGAGCTCCTGGAGGTGGAAGGTCTTCTCCTCCTCGACATAGGGCACGTCCTCGATCTTCACGGTCAAGAGCAGCACCCGCTCGTGGAGCACCTTGTTGTGCTTGAGGTTGTGGAGCAGCGCGTGCGGAACGCCGTCCGAGGCGGTGGTCATGAACACGGCGGTGCCGGGCACCCTCGTCGCGCTCGAGGCGGCGGACTTGATGAAGATCGAGGCCGGCATCGCCGCCTCGTTCATCCGCTTGATCATCAGCTGGCGGCCGCGCGCCCAGGTGGTCAAGAGGGTGAAGGCGAACAGGCCGACGAGCAGCGGGAACCAGCCGCCGGCGGGCACCTTGGTGAGGTTGGCGGCGAAATAGGCGATGTCGACGATGAAGAAGATGGCGAGCGTCGGCAGCGCGATCCACGGCTTCCACTTCCACAGCACGAGCAGGACGACGGTGAGCAGGCAGGTGTCGATGAACATCGCGCCGGTGACGGCGATGCCGTAGGCGGCGGCGAGGTTCGAGCTGTTCTGGAAGAACAGGACGAGCAGGATCACCATCACCATCAGCGCCCAATTGACCACCGGGATGTAGATCTGGCCCTTGGCCGCCTCGCTGGTGTGCTGGATCCTGAGCCGCGGGATGAAGCCCAGGTGCATCGCCTGCTGGGTCACCGAGAAGGCGCCGGAGATCACCGCCTGGCTGGCGATGATGGTGGCGAAGGTGGCGAGGATGACGAGCGGCAGCCGGAGGCTCTCCGGGGCGAGGAAGAAGAACGGATTTTCCAGCGTCGCGTTCGCCGTCGCCGAATCCATCCCCAGCACCATCGCGCCCTGCCCCATATAGTTGAGCATCAGCGCCGGCATCACGAAGAACAGCCAGGAGACGCCGATCGGCTTGCGCCCGAAATGGCCCATGTCGGCATAGAGCGCCTCGGCCCCGGTCACCGCCAGCACCACCGAGCCCAAAGCGAGGAAGGCGTGCCAGCCGTCCTCCCGAAAGAAATTGACCGCGTTCAGCGGGTTGACCGTCTCGACGATGATCCAGGGATCGTCGGCGATGTGGATGATGCCGAGCACCGAGATGGTGACGAAATAGAACAGCATGACCGGGCCGAACAGCTGGCCGACCCGGGCCGTGCCGATCGCCTGGATCGCGAACAGGCCGACGAGGATGGCGAGCGCGATCGGCACGACATAGGGCGCGAAGCCCGATTCGACCGTGGTCAGCCCCTCGACCGCCGACAAGACCGAGATCGCCGGGGTGATCATCGAATCGCCGTAGAAGAGCGAGCAGGCGAACACGCCGAGCAGGATGATCCCCGCGGTCCACTTGCGCTTGCCGCTCTCGGACTTGCGGTTGATCAGGGCGAGCAAAGCGAGGCTGCCGCCCTCGCCCTTGTTGTCGGCGCGCATGATCACGGCGACATATTTGATCGTCACCACGATCATCATCGACCAGAAGATCAGGCTGAGGACGCCCAGTATCTCGGCCTGGCCGTTGGGCAGCTCGTGATGGCCGGAAAAGGTCTCGCGGAAGGCGTAGATCGGGCTGGTGCCGATGTCGCCGAAGACGATGCCGATCGCCGAGACGGCGAGCGCAGCGAGGCTCGATTGGGGATGGTGCCCGGCCGCGCGCTCGGCGGGTTGATCGGGGGCTGGGCTATCGTTCATCGGTCAGGACGCAAACGTCCCACTTCCTTCTCTCTCGCCCAGGCCCCTGCCAAGGCGGCGCGCGGTCTAGCACCGGCCTGTAACGTTCGCAACGGCGACAAAGCCGCGTTCCCCCGTTATAGACCCCGCGCAAATCGGCAATTGACGGAGAGAGACATGCGCGTCGGCGTGCCCAGGGAGATCAAGGTCCACGAATATCGCGTCGGGCTGACGCCGGCCTCGGTGAAGGAATTGGTCGCCGCCGGCCACGAGGTCGCGGTCGAGACCGGGGCCGGGCTCGGCATCGATTTCTCCGACCGGGACTATGTCGATGCCGGCGCGACGATCGCGGCCGACGCCGCGGCGGTGTTCGCCGGCGCCGACATGATCGTCAAGGTGAAGGAGCCGCAGGCGAGCGAGATCGCTTTGCTGGAGCCGCGCCATCTCCTCTTCACCTATCTCCACCTCGCCCCGGACCCGGAGCAGACCAAAGGCCTGCTCGCCTCGGGCGCGACCTGCATCGCCTATGAGACGGTCACCGCCAATGACGGCTCGCTGCCGCTGCTGAAGCCGATGAGCGAGGTCGCCGGGCGGATGTCGGTCCAGGTCGGCGCCCATTATCTCGAAAAGGAGCAGGGCGGCCGCGGCGTGCTGCTGGGCGGCGTGCCCGGCGTCGCTCCGGCGCGGGTGATGATCCTCGGCGGCGGCATCGCCGGGGTCAACGCCGCGCAGATGGCGGTCGGCATGCGCGCCGACGTCACCATCTACGACATCTCCAACGCCCGCCTGGCCGAGCTGGACATGTTCTTCGGCAGCCAGATCAAGACCGCTTATGCCTCCAGGGCGGCGATCGCCGACGCGGTCACCAAGGCCGAAGTGGTGATCGGCGCGGTGCTGATCCCCGGCGCGGCGGCGCCCAAGCTGGTCACCCGCGAGATGCTGAAGACGATGAAGCGCGGCTCGGTGCTGGTCGATATCTCGATCGACCAGGGCGGCTGCTTCGAGACCTCGCGGCCGACCACGCACAGCGATCCGGTCTACGTGATCGACGGCGTCATCCATTATTGCGTCGCCAACATGCCGGGCGCGGTGGCGCGGACCTCGGCCTTCGCGCTCAACAATGCGACCCTGCCATTCGTTCTGAAGCTCGCCAACCAAGGCGCTGAAGCAGCAATGAAAGCCGATCCGCACCTCGCCAACGGCCTCAACGTCTCCGGCGGCAAGATCCGCCACGCCGCGGTCGCCGAGGCGCTCGGCCTGCCGTTCGAGGCCACCTAGACCGAGGGGGACAGTCCCCTGTCGGGGACGGTCCCTTGGACCTGCCCGCCGGGGACTGTCCCCGAATGGGGACTGTCCCCTCCCCTAGCGCGGAATCTGCCCCGCCGCCCGCGCCTGCGCCAGCGCCTGCAGCCGCTCCTCGACGAGGCGGCGATATTGCGCGTCCGGCGGGGCGGTGGCGAGCAGATCGCGCCAGATCCGCTCGGCGGCGTCGTAATTGCCCCCCTGGGCGAGGGCGAGGCCGTAGAAGAAGCGCGGCGCCGGGTGGTCGGGGGCGAGCGCGGCGGCGCGCTGGAAGGCGAGCTGGGCGGCCGGGCTCATCATCCCGCCGCCATGGGCGACCAAAGCGTTGGCATAGCCGATCCACAGCTCGACGTTCCCGGGATCGCGGCCGACCGCGCCCTCGAGCAGCCTGGCGGCGTCCTCGGTGTCGCCGCGGCGCTGGAAGCCGTCGGCCATGTTGAGCAGGGCCCAGGCGCGGTCGAAGCGGCCGAGCATGTCCTCGCGGGTCTTGGAAAACTCGCTGTCGGGCCGCTGCTGGCGGCCAGGCGCCGCCTTGGGCGCGCCCGCGTAGCCGGGATGGCCCTGCCAGCTGTAGCCGGCGAGCGCGACCAGCAGGGCCGCGGCGGCGAGCTGGAGCGCGCCCATGTCGCGGCGGACGAAGACGATGAGGCCCGCCCCGGTCAGCAGCGCGAGCGCGGCGGCGAAGATCCAGCCCATCAGCGGCGCCGCCGCTTGAAGCGGCCGCGGGCGAGCCAGAGGCCGGCGAGGATGAGCAGCGCCGGCAGGCCCCAGAGCGGCCAGGTGACCGGCTCGAGCGGCGGATCGTAGCTCACCCAATGGCCGTAGCGCGCGATCAGCCAGGCGCGGATCGATTCGGGGCTTTCGCCGGCCTCGATCCGGCGGCGGATCAGCGCCCGCATGTCGCCGGCCATCTCGGCGTTGGAATCGGCGATCGACTGCCCCTGGCAGACGAGGCAGCGGATCTCGTCCATCAGCGCCCGCGCCTGCCGCTCCTGGCGCGGATCGGCGAGCTGGGTGTCGGCCAGCGCCGCCGGGGGGAGCGAGGAATCGGCGAGCGCCGGGGCGGCCGCCAGCAGCCCGAACAGGGCCGCCAGCACGGCAAGCCATTTGTGCTCCTGCGAAAGCAGGAGCCCAGCCCCGGGGCCGAGCTGGGCTCCTGCTTCCGCAGGAGCACAAGGTGGGGCCTGTCCCGCCTTCATCGCGCCGCCTCGTAGGCGGCGAGGATCGCCGGGACGTCCTCGGCCATGACCGCACCGATATGCTGGTGGCGGATGGTGCCGCGGCCGTCGACGACGAAGGTCTCGGGCACGCCGGCCGAGCCGAGGGCGAGCTGGACCTGGCGGTCGCGGTCGTCGCCGATCGCCTGGAAGGGGTTGCCGTAGGCGGCGAGGAAGCGGGCGAGGTCCTCGGGCCGGTCGCGCACCGCGATGCCGACGACGGGCACGCCGCGGCGGGCGAGCTCGGCGAGCTGCGGCGCCTCGACCCGGCACGGCAGGCACCAGCTCGCGAAGATGTTGACGAGATGCGGCCGGCCGCGGCGGAGATCGGCGCTGGCCAGGCCCGGGCGCCCCTCCGCCCCCGGCACGAGCGCGAACTCGGGAACGGCCTGGCCGATCAGCGCCGAGGGGATGTCGCGCTGCGGCGGCGACAGCAGCGGGCGGAGCAGCAAAGCGGCGAGGATCGCGAACAGCGCCAGCGGCACCCAGAGGACGAGCCGGGTTCTCATGTCACTGCCTCTTCCAGCGGGGGGCGGCGCTCGCGGCGCAGCCGGCCGACCAGCGACAGGAAGCCGCCCAGCGCGACCAGCGCGCCGCCCGCCCAGATCAGGGTGACGAACGGCTTCCACCACAGCCTGAGCTGCCACCGCCCCTCACCGTCCGGCTCGCCGAGCGAGACGTAGAGCTGGCCGTCGGCGACGGTCTGGATCGCCGCCTCGGTGGTCGGCGTCGGCGGCGCGCTGAACATCCGCGCCTGCGGCCTGAGCGGCCAGGAGCTCTCGCCGCGGCTCGCGGTCAGCCGCGCCTCGACCGCCGTCCAGTTCGGCCCGGCGACCGGCTCGACGCCGTCGAAGCGGACCCGGAACGGGCCGGCGCGGACGGTCTGGCCCGGGCTGGCGGCGACCAGGGTCTCGCTGGTGAAGGCGCTTTCCGAGGCCATTCCGGCAAGCGCGACGGCGATGCCGAAATGGGCGGTCACCATCCCCCAGGTGAACAACGGCGTCCGCCGGAGATTGCGCTTCCACAAGGGCGAGACGCTGGCGCCGGCGACGCCGAGCGCGAGGGCGAGGCCGAGAAAGGGAAGGATTCGGATGCCCGGCGCGAGCAGCGCGATCGCCAGCGCGCCGGCGGCGGTGACGAGGGCCGGCAAGGCGATCCGCTGGCCAAGCGCGCGCAGCCGGTCGCGCCGCCAGCGCAGCAGCGGCCCGGCGGCCATCACCGCGACCAGGAGCAAGGCGATCGGGCCGGCGGCGCTGTTGAAATAAGGCGGGCCGACCGACAGTTTCTCGCCGGTGATCGCCTCGACGATCAGCGGGTAGAGGGTGCCGACGAAGACCACGCCGAGCGCGGCGGAGAGCAGCAGATTGTTGGCGACGAGCGCGCCCTCGCGGCTGACGGGATCGAAGCGCGAGCCCTCCTTCACCGTCCCGACCCGGAAGCCGTAGAGCGCGAGCGCGCCGCCGATGTAGAGAAACAGCAAAGCGAGGATGAAGGCGCCGCGGCGGGGATCGACGGCGAAGGCGTGGACCGAGGTGAGGATGCCCGAGCGGACCAGGAAGGTGCCGATCATCGACATCGAGAAAGCGACCACGGCGAGCATCACCGTCCAGGCGCGCAGCCCGTCGCGGGTGGCGAGCACGGTGACGCTGTGGAGAAGCGCGGTGGCGGCGAGCCAGGGCATCAGCGAGGCGTTCTCGACCGGGTCCCAGAACCACCAGCCGCCCCAGCCGAGCTCGTAATAGGCCCAGTAGGAGCCGGCGGTGATGCCCAGGGTGAGAAAGATCCACGCGCCCAGCACCCAGGGCCGCATCGCCCGGGCGAAAGCGGGGCCGACGTCGCGGGTGACGAGGGCGCCGACCGCGAAGGAGAAAGCGACCGAGATGCCGACATAGCCGAAATAGAGCGTCGGCGGATGGAAGGCGAGGCCGGGGTCCTGGAGCAGCGGGTTGAGGCCGTTGCCTTCGCTCGGCACGGGCGAGAGGCGCGTGAACGGGTTCGAGGCGAACAGCAGGAAGGCGTAGAAGCCGAGCCCGATCACCGCCTGGGCGGCCAGAGTCGCGGTCAGCGTCCTGGCCGGCAGCCGCCGCTCGAACAAAGCGACGGCGGCGCCGGCGACGGCGAGCACCGTCACCCAGAGCAGCATCGAGCCCTCGTGATTGCCCCAGGCGCCGGCGAACTTGTAGAGCCAGGGCTTCATCGAATGGCTGTTGTCGGCGACCAGCTTGACCGAAAGATCGGTGCGCAGGAACAGCCAGATCAGGGCAAGGAAGGCGATCCCCGCGAGCATCCCCTGCGCCACCGCCACCGCGCGGACGGCCGAAATCCTCCCCGCGGCGAAGCCGTGGGGAGGGGAACCATGCTGCGCTTGGTCCCCCTCCCCATCCGCCGCGCGGACAGGGAGGAAAGCGGCCGCGCCGAGCACCAGCTGGAGCAGCGACAGCGCCGCCGCCAGCCACAAGGCGGCAAGGCCGGCTTCGGCGATCACCGGACCCGGTCCGTCTGGTGCATGCCGTTGGGGCCGAGCTCGGGCGGCCGGTAATTCTCGTCATGCTTGGCGAGGATCTCGCTGGCGAGGAAGCTGCCGTCCGCCTGGAAGCGCCCTTCCGCGATCACCCCGCTGCCTTCGCGGAACAGATCGGGGGTGATGCCGGTGAAGCGCACCCTGATCGTCGCCGGACTGTCGTCGCCGACGAGGAAATCGATGGTCACCCCGTCGGCGTGGCGGCGGAGCGAGCCCTGCCGCACCATGCCGCCGATCCTGACCGCCCGGTCGCGCGGCGGCGACGCTTTGGCGACGTCGCCGGGCGCGTAGAAGAAGCTCGCCTGGCTGCGCAGCGCCGACATGGCGAGCAGCACCGCGCCGCCGACCGCGAACAAGGCGAGCAGCAGCAGCACGAGGCGCTGGTTCTTGGGCTTCACTTGCGGCTGCCCAGCGCTTCGGCCTCGGCCTCGGCGCGGCGCATCGCCGCCCAGCTCGACAGGGTCAGGATCAGCGTCGCGAGGATGGCGATCGCATAGGCGCCGATCACGAACGGCCAGGGATTCATGGGCCCGCCATCCGCTTCAGCCGCGCCTCGACCTTGGTCCGAGCCAATTCGGCCCGCATCCGCATCAGCACGATCGCCCCGAACAGCAGCGAGAAGCCGAGCGCGGAAACCAGCAGCGGCCACAGCAAAGGCGCGGCGATGGTCGAGGTGCCGCGCACGAAGCTGATGCTCTCGCCCTGGTGCAGGGTCCGCCACCAGAGCACCGAATAATGGATGATCGGCAGGTTGATCGCGCCGACCAGGCCGAAGATCGCGGTCAGCCGCCCTTCCCCGCCTCTCTCCTTCTCGGCGGCGGCGAGCGCGACATAGCCGAGATAGAGGAAGAAGAGGACCAGCATCGAGGTCAGCCGCCCGTCCCATTCCCAATAGGTGCCCCAGGTCGGCCGCCCCCAGAGCGAGCCGGTGGCGAGGCAGATCGCGGCGAACACCGCGCCCGGGACGGCGGCGGCGCGGCCGGCGACGGCGGCGAGCGGGTGGCGCCAGACCAATTGGATCAGCGCCGCCCCGGCGATCGCCGCCCAGCCGGCCATGCCGAGCCAGGCCGCGGGCACGTGGACGTAGAGAATCCGGACGCTTTCGCCCTGGAGCGCTTCCGCCGGCGCGACGGCGAGGCCGAAGGCGAGCGCGCCCGCGATCAGCGCGCCGCCGCTCCAGCCCAGCCAGGCGGTCAGCGGTCGCGCGATTTTGAGGAAACGGGCCGGATTCGCATAGATGTGCATGGGATTGCCTTGCCCTTTAGCCGAGCGCGGCCTCCGGCGAAAGGCGCCCGTCCAGAGGTCGGCCGCCAGTCGCCGGGGCGCGGCATGCCCTGGGCTCCGGCGGCCCGGCGCGCTCAGCGACTCATGGACGGCGGGCCGGGAAAGGTCTCGGAAAGAAAACTTCTTTACTTTTTGCCGCAACTGGCGCGACTATTACCAATAGCAAATTCCCGAATGCTTTCGGGCTCTTGCTGAAAAAAGGAGAAAGACATGAGCGCGCCGAACAAAAGCGTCAACGCCTGGATATTCCTCAACGAAGACGAGCCGCCGGGATCGACGTACAAGACGCCCGGCAGCTCTTACCAGTCGCTGATAGAATATGGCGTGTACAATAATATGGACATGCTCAACATGTGCTTCGTGGAAGTCCTGCAGACCAGCCCGGACACCATACCGCCCGGCGACGGCTCCAGCTACACGATCAGAATGGGCGCCCCGCAGCACAACCAGGCCTATATGGACTGGCTGATCCAGGACGCCCGGCAGGCGAACCCGAACATCAAGCTGCTCGTCACCCTGGTCTGGGGCACCGAGAACATGCTGTCGCAAATCTTCTCGGCCGACCAGTCGCAGTGGCAGCAGGAAGCCGCGGCGTTCGCCGCGAACCTGAAGGCCTATCTCGACCATTTCCAGCTCGACGGCTTCGACGTCGATTGGGAATATCCGATCTGTTACGGCGGCTCGCAGCAGCAGTTCGCGATCCTGTTCACGGCCGTCCGCGCGGCGTTCGGAACCGGCGGCCGATACCTTCTCACCTTGTCGCCGGCGGAGGTCGGAAATCTCGACGCTCCCACCGTCAACAGCGCCTTCGATTTCGTCACCTTGCAACTCTATGCCGGCATCTCGCCCCAGGAGTTCATCGACGCCGGAATACAGGCGGACCTGCTGGCCTATGGCGCGAAGTTCGAATCCGGATTCCAGACCGCGCAGGAAGCCTATGAAGGATATCAGGCGGGCGGGTACGCCGTCGCGACGCAATGGCGGCTGAACTCGACGAATTTCCACTTCGAGCAGGCGCAGCAGATGATCCTCTACCAGCTGGTCTGGGGGCCCGCCGGCGCGGCGTTCGACGACACGCCCATCGCCGGCGCCGCGGGGACGCCCCTGATTTCGTCGATCGCCGTCCGCTCCGGCGAGGTGCTCGACTCGATCCAGGTCACCAATAGGGGGGGGCCGGACCAGTCCAGCTACCAGATGCCGCAACACGGCGGAAATGGCGGCCAGGCGAACACCGTCACCATCGCGGAGGGCGACGGCATCGCCGGCATTTCGGGCTATACCGGCACCTGGTTTGGCTGGGACTGCGTCCTCCAGCTCACGATCACGACCAAGATGGGGCAGGTCTTCGGTCCGTTCGGGACGATGGCGAACGCCTCCTCTTCGACGCCCTTCAGCTATACGGCACCGGCGAACCAGACGATCGTCGCCTTTGCCGGCACGGTGGTAGAGGTTCCGGAGGCGGGCGGCGGGACGAGCTTCATCGTCGCGAGCCTGACGCCCAGCTACGGCTAGGGCGGGCTTGGGCGGCGCGGGCGCGTGTGCTTAAGGGGGCGATGCCCCCGCGACAGAACCGCTTGCTAGGGATCGCGCTCAGGATCGGCGCGGCGACCAGCTTCGGCCTGATGGCCGCGGCGATCAAGCTCGGCGACGCCCGCGGCGTCTCCTTGCCCGAGCTCGCTTTCTACCGCTTCGCCTTCGGCCTGCCGCCGTTGCTCGCCTGGATCGCGCTGACCCGCAATGCCGGCGCGTGGCGGACGCAGCGGCCGCTGGCCCATCTCGCCCGCGGCATGCTCGGCCTGACGACGATGGTCTGCGCCTTCGCGGCGCTCACCTATTTGCCGCTGGCGGAGGCGGCGACGATCGGCTTCGCCGCGCCGCTCTTCTCGGTGATGCTGTCGGCGCTGGTGCTGAACGAGCCGGTCGGCCGGCACCGGTGGAGCGCGGTCGCTTTGGGCCTGATCGGCGTCCTCATCGTGATGCGGCCGAGCGGCAGCCACCTGCCCGCGGCCGGGCTCGCCTTCGCCACCCTCGCGGCGCTCGGCACCGCGGCGGTGACGATCACCATCCGCCAGATCGGCCGGACCGAGGCGACGCCGACGATCGTGCTCTGGTTCACGCTCTTCTCGATGGCCGCGACCGGGCTGCTGCTGCCCTGGTACGGGCGCGGGCACGACGCGGGGACCTGGGCGATCCTGATCGGCCTCGGCCTCGCCGGCGGCATGGGCCAGCTGTTCCTGACCTCGGCGCTGCGCTTCGCGCCGGTCGCGGTGGTGGTGCCGTTCGATTATACCCAGCTGCTCTGGGCGGTGCTGCTCGGCTGGGCCTTGTGGGGCACCCATCCGCCGGCCAGCACCTGGGCCGGCGCCGCGGTGATCGTCGCCAGCGGCCTCTACACGCTCTACCGCGAGCACAAGCTCGGCCGCGACAGGCCGAGGCCCGAACCCCTCTGATTGGGACAGTCACCTCACTGTCCCCGGGACAGTGAGGTGACTGTCCCAATTCGGCGGCGGTGCCGCTCAGCGCCCGATCAGGCGGCGGGCCATGTCGCCGGCGACCCTGGCCGGGTTCTGGCCGGTCGCCTCGCTCTCCGCCCAGATCGCCTCGAGCTTGCCGGGAATCGCCTCGATCCGCTCGCGCACCGTCTCCTGATCGCCGTCGTTCAGATATTCGGTCGAGACGTTGATGATGCCGCCGGCGTTGATCACGTAATCGGGCGCGTAGAGGATGCCCCGCGCATGGACCCGGTCGCCGTCGGCCGGGGTGGCGAGCTGGTTGTTGGCGCCGCCGGCGACGATCGGCACGTTCAGGGCGGCGATCGACTCTTCGGTCAGGATCGCGCCGAGCGCGTTCGGGCTGAGCACGTCCGCCTCGAGGGTCATGATCGCGTCGGTGGCGACGACGGCGCCGCCGGTCTCGGCCGCCAGCGCCCGGGCGCGCGCCTCATCGATGTCGGCGATGCTCAATCGGGCGCCCTCGGCCGCGGCGCGGCGGGCGAAGCCGCCGGCGACGCTGCCCGCGCCCTGGACCGCGATGTGGAGGCCGGCGAGGCTGTCCTTGCCGAGCTTGCGCTTCACCGCCGCCTTGACCCCGAGGAAGACGCCGTAGCTGGTGTGCGGCCCCGGATCGCCGCCGACCGCGCCGGCCGCGACCGGCAGGCCGGCGACGAAGCGCGTCTGCCTGGCGATCGCGACCATGTCGTCGACGTTGATGCCGACATCCTCGGCGGTGACGTAGCGGCCGCCGAGCGCCTCGACGGCGCGGCCGTAGGCGGCGAGCAGCTCGGGGCTCTTGGCCCGCGTCTCGTCGGCGAGGATCACCGCCTTGCCGCCGCCCAGCGGCAGCCCCGCCATCGCATTCTTGTAGCTCATCCCGCGCGACAGCCTGAGCACGTCGGCGACGGCATCGCCGGTCCTGGCATAATGCCAGAAGCGGGTGCCGCCGGCGCCGGGGCCGAGATGGCTGGAATGGACCGCGATCACCGCGTTGAGGCCGGTTTCCCGGTCGGTGACGAAATGGACGAGCTCGTGCGCGTCGAAATCGGGGAAATCCCAGAGCGAGTCCATCAAGCCGATCCTGTCCCGGTGTTCAAAAAAGAATGGGGCGACCAACGGGACTTGAACCCGCGACCCCCGGTACCACAAACCGGTGCTCTAACCAGCTGAGCTATGGTCGCCACGCATGCCTGGATGCGGGGCGCACATAGGGGCCGGCACGGGCAACCGTCAAGGATGGGATAGCGCCCGCCGGGCCGCGCGTTCGCGGGCGCTGAGCAGGGCGACGAGCTCGAGGTGGCGGCGGCGCACCTCCCCATCCGCGGCGCGCTCGGCGGCGCGCAGCTGCTCCTCGGCGCGGCGCGCATAATAAGCTAGGTCGGCTTCCATCCAACCTTCCCGGGAATCAATACTCGATCCCTAATGGCGCTGAACGGCTGGACGGCGACTTTGATCCGGATCGAGCCATCGTGCGGCCTCCTCGGGGGTGCGCTTGTCGGAGTCGCGGTCGACCATCAGATTGGCCTGGCGCATCCGCTCGACCGGGATCGCGCCGACCAGCGGCGCCAGCGCCTCGATCGCCCGCCGGTCGGTCCCCGGCGCGGCGAGGAGCAGGGCGTCGTAGCTCGGCAAGGCGCGGCGCGGGTCGGCGAGGACGACGAGGTCCAGAGCGGCGATTCGGCCGTCCGAGGAGAAAGCGGTGATGACGTCGGCCGAGCCGTCGGTCACCGCCCGGTACATGAAGGTCGGGCTGAACGAGCGCTGGCCGGCGAAATCGAGCCGGTAGCGGGAGCGGACCGCGCGCCATTCCGGCCGCGACAGGAATTCGAGGTCGGCGCCCAAAGTGAGCCTCGGCGCCGCCCGGGCGAGGTCGTCGAGCGTGGCGACGCCGAGCGCCCGGGCGCGGCCGCGGCGCATCGCCAGCGCATAGGCGTTCTCGAAGCCGAGCGGCCCGATCACCCGGACCGGCAGCCGGCGCTCGAGCTCGGCCCGCATCCGCTCGGGCGGCGGGGTGTCGGTGCGCTGCAGGATGTTCGTCCAGAGCGTTCCCGAATAATCGACATAGACGTCGATATCGCCGGCGGCGAGCGCCTGGTAGGCGACGGTCGAGCCGAGATTGTCGCGCCGCTCGGTGCGATAGCCGGCGGCCTGGAGCCGGCGCTCGATCACGCTCGCCAATATATATTGCTCGGAAAAGTTCTTGGCGCCGATCACCAAAGTCTCGCCGCCGCCGCGCGGGGCCGGGACCAGGGACGCGGCGAGCGCCACCGCGATCCCGGCGAGCCCGGCAAGCCAGCGCCGCCGCGAGCGCAGGGCGAGGCCGCGCTCGATCAGCCCGAGCAGGCCGTCGGCGGCGAGGGCCAGCGCGGCGGCCGCGGCGCAGCCGGTCAGCACCCGCGCCCAATTCTCGGTCTGCAGGCCGGAGAAGATCAGATTGCCGAGGCTCGGCTGGCCGACCGTGGTCGCCAAAGTGGCGGCGCCGATCGTCCACACCGATGCGGTGCGGATGCCGGCGAGGATCACCGGCGCGCCCAGCGGCAGCTCGATCAGAATCAGCCGCTGGCGGGCGGTCATGCCGAGGCCGTCGGCGGCCTCGATCACGCCGGCATCCACGCCTTCGAGCGCAGCGACCGCGTTCCTCAGGATCGGCAGCAGCGCGTAGAGGCTGAGCGCGATCAGGGCGGGCAGGAAGCCCAGAGCGGGAATGGCGAGCCCGGTCGCCCGGCCGAGGATCAGCAGCGCCGGATAGAAGAGCGCGAGCAGGGCCAGCGCCGGCACCGTCTGGACGAGGCCGGCGAGCCCGAGCACCGGCGCCCGCAGCCGCGCGCTGCGCGCCGAGGCGATCGCCAGCGGCAGCCCAATGAGCACCCCGATCGCGACCGCGCAGCCGCTCAAGAGCAGATGCGACTGGGCGAGCGGGATGAGCTCGCTCACAGCGCCGCCAGCCGCTCGGCCTGCCGCCGCGGCACGTCGATCATCGCCTTGACCTCGGCATCGGTGCTTCTCGCCAGCTCGGCCGGGGTGCCGTCGGCGCGGATCCGGCCGCCGATCAGCACCACCACCCGGTCGGCGAGGAGCAGCGCCTCGGCGACGTCGTGGGTGACCATCAAGGTGGTCAGGCCGAGCCGCTCGTGGAGGTCGCGATAGGCGCGGCCGAGCGCGTCGCGGGTGACCGGATCCAATGCCCCGAACGGCTCGTCCATCAGCATCAGCCGCGGCCGCGCGGCGAGCGCGCGCGCCACCCCGACGCGCTGCTGCTGGCCGCCGGAAAGCGCGCGCGGGTAGCGGCTGGCGATCTCGGCCGGAAGCGCGACGAGATCGAGCAGCTCGGCGGCGCGGTCCTCGTCCGAGCCCATCAGCCGCGGCACGATGTTGATGTTCTCGGCGACAGTCATGTGCGGGAACAGGCCGATCGACTGGATGACGTAGCCGATGCCGTGGCGCAAGTGCTCGACCGGGGCCTCGCGGACGTCGTCGCCGCCGATCCGGACGGTGCCTTCGTCCGGCTCGGCCAGCCGGTTGATCGACTTGAGCAAGGTGGTCTTGCCCGAGCCCGACGGGCCGACCAGGGCAACGAGCTGGCCCTGCGCCACGGCGAGGCTGACGCCGTCGAGCGCGGCCCGGCCGGCGTGGCGCCTGGTGAGGCCGTGAATGTCGAGAAACGCGCTCATCGGCCAGGCGTGGTGGGCGCGGCAAGGATTGAACTTGCGACCCCCGCGGTGTGAACACGGTGCTCTACCACTGAGCTACGCGCCCACGCCTGGATTGGCGGAAGGCGGCCATTAGCCGCGGGGACAGTTACTTTCAACCGTCGAAAGGGGACAGTCACTTTCACGCGCGGTCGTGAGAATGTGGGAACCACCGCGCGGAAAGTGACTGTCCCCACTCTGTCCCCATTCAGGTGTTGACGCTGTCCTTCAGCCCCTTGCCGGCCTTGAACTTGGGCTGGGTCGATTCCCGGATCTGCATCGGCTCGCCGGTGCGCGGGTTGCGCCCGGTCGAGGCCTTGCGGCGCGAGCAGGAGAAGGTGCCGAAGCCGACCAGGCGGACCTCGTCGCCGCGCTTCAGCGCGCTGCTGATCGTGTCGAACACCGCCTCGACCGCTCGCGACGCATCCCCACGGCTCAGGCCGGTCCCGTCCGCCACCTGGCCGATCAGCTCCTGCTTGTTCATCTCCAACCCCCGATTGAGAAAGACTCGCCGCAGCGAGGCCCACGAAGCCGCGATTAAATGACACGCGGCTTACAGGAGTCAAAAGGAAAGAGGCGGCAAATGGCGCGGAATGGGGACAGTCACTTTCGGCTGCCCCGGTTCGAAGCCTCGAACCCAGCGGCTGAAAGTGACTGTCCCCCTGCCAGCCTCAGTGCCGGACCGAAGCGCCCGCCGCGTCGTCCGCCCCGCCGGCGAGCTCGGAGGGCGGCAGCGCCGCGAGCTCGTCGGCCTCGGTCCATTCGATCGGCACCACCGGGGTCGCCAGCGCCTCGCGCAGCACCTCGTCGACATGGGCGACGATGACCAGCTCGAGCTCCTCCTTGATGTTGGCGGGGATCTCGGCGAGGTCCTTCTCGTTCTCGGCCGGGATCAGCACCTTGGTGATGCCGCCGCGCAGCGCGGCCAGCAGTTTCTCCTTGAGGCCGCCGATCGGCAGCACCCGCCCTCTGAGCGTCACCTCGCCGGTCATCGCGACGTCGCGGCGCACGGCGATGCCGGTCAGGGTCGAGATGATCGCGGTGACCATGCCGATGCCCGCCGACGGCCCGTCCTTGGGCACCGCCCCTTCGGGCAGGTGGACGTGGATGTCCTTGCGGCCGAACAGGCTCGGCTTGACGCCGTAGCTCGGCGCCCGCGCCTTGACGAACGAGAAGGCGGCCTGGATCGACTCCTGCATGACGTCGCCGAGCTTGCCGGTGGTCTTGATCTGGCCCTTGCCGGGGACGGTGACCGCCTCGATCGTCAGCAATTCGCCGCCGACCTCGGTCCAGGCGAGGCCGGTGACGGCGCCGATCTGGTCCTCCTCCTCGCTCATCCCGTGGCGGAAGCGGCGGACGCCGAGGAAGTCGCCGAGATTGTCGGGCCCGATCTCGATCTTCTCGGCCTTGCCTTCGAGGATCTGGCGGAGCGCCTTGCGCGACAGCTTGGCGATCTCGCGCTCGAGCGTGCGCACGCCGGCCTCGCGCGTATAGTGGCGGATCGCGGCGCGCAGGCCCTCCTCGGTGAGGGTCAGCTCGCCGGCCTTGAGGCCGTGCGCCTCGATCTGCTTGGGGATCAGGTGGCGCTTGGCGATCTCCACCTTCTCGTCCTCGGTATAGCCTTCGAGGCGGATGATCTCCATCCGGTCGAGCAAAGGCTGGGGCATGTCCATCGTGTTGGCGGTGGTCACGAACATGACGTCCGAAAGGTCGTAGTCGAGCTCCAGATAATGGTCCTGGAAGCGGCTGTTCTGCTCGGGATCGAGCACCTCGAGCAGGGCCGAGGCGGGATCGCCGCGGAAATCCTGGCCGAGCTTGTCGATCTCGTCGAGCAGGAACAGCGGATTGGAGGTGCCGGCCTTCTTGATGTTGGTGACGATCTTGCCGGGCAGCGAGCCGATATAGGTGCGGCGATGGCCGCGGATCTCGGCCTCGTCGCGGACCCCGCCGAGCGACTGGCGGACGAACTCGCGCCCGGTCGCCCGGGCGATCGAGCGGCCCAATGAGGTCTTGCCGACGCCGGGCGGGCCGACCAGGCAGAGGATCGGGCCCTTCAATTTGTTGGTCCGCGCCTGGACGGCGAGATATTCGACGATCCGCTCCTTGACCTTTTCGAGGCCGTAATGGTCCTCGTCGAGGATCCGCTCGGCTTCGGCGATGTCGTGCTTCAGCTTCGATTTCTTGCCCCAGGGGAGCCCGAGCAGGACGTCGAGATAGTTGCGGCTGACCGTCGCCTCGGCCGACATCGGCGCCATCGCGCGCAGCTTCTTGAGCTCCGAATTGGCCTTGGCTCTCGCTTCCTTGGAAAGCCTGGTGCGCTCGATCTTGCGGGCGAGGTCGGCGAGCTCGTCGCCGTCGCCTTCCTCGCCGGCATTGCCGAGCTCGCGCTGGATCGCCTTCAATTGCTCGTTGAGATAATATTCGCGCTGGGTCTTCTCCATCTGGCGCTTGACCCGGCTGCGGATCTTCTTCTCGACCTGCATCACGCCCAATTCGCCCTCCATGAAGGCGAACGCCATTTCGAGGCGGCGGACCGGATCCAATTCGGCGAGCAGGGCCTGCTTGTCGGCGACCTTGATGTTGACGTTGGCGGCGACCGCGTCGGCGAGCTTGGAGGGCTCCTCGATCTGGCCCAATTGGACCGCGGTCTCGGCCGGCAGCTTGCGGTTGACCTTGGCGTAATTCTCGAACTGCTCGATCACCGAGCGGACCAGGGCCTTGACCTCGACCCCTTCGGGCTCGGTCATCGCCACTTCCTCGATCTCGGCGGTGAGATGGCCGCCCTCGTTGCGCAGCGTCTTCAGGGTCGCGCGGTGGCGGCCCTCGACCAGCACCCGGACGGTGCCGTCGGGCAGCTTCAACAGCTGCAGCACGGTGGCGACGACGCCGAGATCGTAGAGCGCCTCGCGGTCGGGATCGTCCTCGGCCGGATCGAGCTGCGAGACGAGGAAGATCGACTTGTCCGCCGCCATCGCGCTTTCTAGCGCGGCCACCGATTTGTCGCGGCCGACGAACAGCGGCACGATCATGTGCGGGAAGACGACGATGTCCCGCAGCGGCAGGACCGGATAGGTTTCGCTCATGTACACTCCACAGGCGGGACCGCCTCGGCCCGCTCCCTCTCTATATGGGGCAGATGGCGGGCCGCATCAATGAAGCGTCCTTCGAGTCCTTCGAGATGCCGTTTCGACAAGCTCAACGGCTCCTCAGGATGAGCGGGTGTTGTTCATTTCACACCTCCGCTCATCCTGAGGAGGGACTGAGCCTGGCGAAGGCCCGTCTCGAAGGACGTCTCGAAGGACCGGCTTTGGATTGACCCTCCGCAACGCCCGGACTAGGACTTTGCCCGCTGTATCGGGGAGTATCACCCAATGTTTCGCGCTGTTTTGATTGCCTTGCCGCTGCTCCTGACCCCGCTCGCGCTGCCGGCTCCGGTCGCCGCCGCGGCGGTCGGGATGCAAGCGGCGCCGAGCCAGAATTGCACCGAGCAGAACCAGCGCAGCCGGCGCCGCGGCCGCGGCATCGGCGGCATGTTCGGCAGCATCGTCGGCGGCCGGCTCGGCGGCCTCGGCGGAGTCGTCACCTCGGTGCTGCCGGTCGGCCAGCTGCTCGGCGAGGCGATCGCCGGCCTGCTCGATTGCCGCGAGCAGCAGCAGGCCGCCGGCGCCACCGAGCAGGCGGTGCGCGGCGGCGTCGGCAGCAGCGCCAGCTGGCAGAGCGAGACCCGGCCGAACGTCAGCGGCTCCTCGACCGTCGTCGCCGCCGACACCACCGCGGTCGAGGGCGAATGCATGACGGTGACCGACATCGTCATCATCGACGGCCAGGAGACGCGCGCGCCCAAGCGGATGTGCCGCCGGCCGCCGAACAACAGGTATGTCCGCGTTTAAGACGCTCGCCGCGCTGCTCGCACTCGCGGCCTCCGCGGCCGCGCAGGCGCAGCGCGTCGCGATGGATCCGGACAATCCGACCTGCCCGGCCGCGCCGAACTGGTCGAGCTATCGCGAGATGCGGTTCACGGTGATGGAGCGTCCCGGTCGCCGCCCGGTGCTGCTCGCCGAAGGGATGGTCGACGACAATCTGATCCCCCGGCTTCGGACTGCGCTGCAGAGCTTCCAGGGCGACGAGATCTGGCTGCGTTCTCCCGGCGGCAATGCCCGCATCGGCAACCAGGCCGGGACCATCATCCGGGAGAACAATCTGCAGACCCGGATTCCTGCCGGCTGGGCCTGCTTTTCCGCCTGCAATTTCCTGTTCATGGGCGGGACCGCCCGCTTCGTTGATCCGGGTGGCCTGTTCATCGTTCACATGTTCACCCACACCAGCAATCGCGAGGCGATCCGTCAGGAGCTCGCGCGCGGCGAGGACCGCACCGTCGGCCTGATCGGCGAGATCGAGCAGCAATCGGCGATGCTCGCGAGTGAGGACAATGATTTCCTGATCCGCATGGGCCTCTCGCGCCGGCTGCTGACCGAGGTCATGTACCGGCAGAGCGCCGTCGCCGACGCCAATAACCGCTCGACCCGCCGCTGCCTGACCCGCGAGGAAGTTATCCGCTACAACGTCTCGAACCCGGGCTAAGCCGCTCTTCGCGTATTTCCGGTGCCATGCACGTGCCTGTATTTCCGGTGCCTGACGGCGAAAATAGGGACAGTCCCTCTTTTCTGAAGCGCCGGCGAAAATAGGGACAGTCCCTCTTTTCTGAAGCGCTGACCGATGCCCGCACCCGTGACGGGAAAATAGTGACGGGAAAATAGGGACAGTCCCTCTTTTTCTCGGAAAATAGGGACAGTCCCTCTTTTTCTCCGTTCGGGCTGAGCCCGTCCTTCGATACGAGAGCCTACGTGTCCCTCCCGCTGAAAAAGGGGACACGTACCTTTTGGCCCGAAAAGTACGTGTCCAATTTCCCCTGAGCCTGACCGCCGCCGCCGGGCAGGCGCTACCGGAAAAGAGGGACAGTCCCTCTTTTTCTCCGTTCGGGCTGTGATGGGAAAATAGGGACAGTCCCTCTTTTCTCCGTTCGGGCTGAGCCTGTCGAAGCCCTTCCTTTTTTCAGCAAAGGCAGGGAAGGTAGGCCTTCGACAGGCTCAGGCCGAACGGACCGAGTCCGTGTGAAAGGGGGAGGCAGATGGCGGACGGTCACGAGGGCGCGCTCTCAAATCCCGATCTCGCGCCGACCGGGCCGCAGCAGCGGACCTGGGCCTGGTATCATTTCGCCTCGCTCTGGGTCGGCATGATCGTCGCGGTGCCGGGCTGGATGCTCGCCGGCGGGCTGGTCGAGCAGGGCATGTCGGCGCTCCAGGCGGCGCTCACCGTCCTCCTCGGCAACCTCATCGTGCTCGCTCCGCTGCTGCTGATCGGCCATGCCGGCGCCCGCTACGGCATTCCCTATGCGGTGCTGGTGCGCGCCTCGTTCGGCACGACCGGGGCGCGGCTGCCGGCGCTGATGCGGGCGCTGGTCGCCTGCGGCTGGTACGGCATCCAGACCTGGATCGGCGGCGAGGCGCTGCTGACCCTGCTCGGCGTTCTCCTCGGCGCCGACCTGAGGGGGGCACCGCTGCCGGTGCTCGGAATCGGCCCCGGCCAGCTCGCGGCCTTCCTCGCCTTCTGGCTGATCCAGCTGTTCTTCGTCCGCAAGGGCCTGCTCACCATCCGCCGGCTCGAGACCTGGACGGCGCCGGCCAAGATCCTGATCTGCTTCGCTTTGGTCTGGTGGGCGGTCGACAGAGCCGGCGGCGTCGGCCCGGTCTTCGCCGCGCCCTCGGCCTTCGCCCCGGGCGGCGCCAAAGCCGGCCAGTTCTGGTCGGTGTTCTGGCCGGCGCTGACCGCGATGGTCGGCTATTGGGCGACGCTGGCGCTCAACATCCCTGATTTCACCCGCTTCGCCCGCTCGCAGAAGGACCAGGCGATCGGCCAGGCGATCGGGCTGCCGCCGATGATGGGCCTGATCGCGCTCGCCAGCGTGATCACCACCAGCGCCACCGTCGTCATCTACGGCCGCGCGATCTGGGATCCGGTCGCGCTCGCCGGGACGATGGCCGGGCCGTTCGTCCTCCTCGGCCTGATCGTCATCACCATCGACACCGTGTCGTGCAACATCGCCGCCAATCTGGTCTCGTCGGCCTACGATTTCTCCTCGCTGTGGCCGCGGCGGATCAGCTACCGGACCGGCGGCATGATCACCGCCACGATCGGCGTCCTGATCATGCCGTGGCAGCTGCTCGCCACCACCGGCGGCTACATCTTCGTCTGGCTGGCCGGCTACAGCGCCCTCTTGGGCCCGATCGCCGGCATCATGATCGCCGATTACTGGCTGATCCGCCGCGCCCGGCTCGATCTCGACGCGCTCTACCGGGAGGACGGCCCCTATTCTTATCGCCGCGGCTGGAATCCGGCGGCGCTGATCGCCTTCGCCGCCGGCGTGCTGCCCAACCTCCCCGGCTTCCTCAAGACCGCGGCGCCCGCCGCCTTCGCCTGGATCGGTCCGGCCTGGGCGGCGGCCTACGCTTATGCCTGGTTCATCGGCCTGATCGTCGCGCTGGCCCTCTACGCCCTCCTGACGGCCAAGTGGCGGACGCGTCAAGTCACTTGAATTCCTCGCGGAATCCGGCATGGTCGGGGGAATCTTCGGGGGGTTTTTCGTGCGTCTGCTGATCGTTTTCCTGGCCACGCTGCTGCTTGCAGCGATGCCGGCTCATGGCCAGGCGCTGCCCGAGCCCATCATCGCGCCGACGCCCGACTGGGTGGAGCGGCTGCCGATTCCGGCGCCCAATCCGGCGCTGCGCGATCGCCCGGGCCAGCTGCTGCTGTCGACGGCCCAGAGCCTGTTCGCTCCGGACCACGGCGATCATTTCGTCGATCTCGCCATCCTCATCCAGAACGCCCAAGGCCTGCAGGGCTTCGGCACGATCATCCTGCCCTGGCAGCCCGACCAGGGCGATCTGATCGTCCACAAGGTCCAGATCCTGCGCGGCGCGACGGTGATCGATCTGCTCGCCAACGGCCAGCGCTTCACCGTGCTGAGGCGGGAGAACAATCTCGAATCGGCGGTGCTCGACGGCATGCTGACCGCGGTCATGCAGGCGGAGGGCCTCGCCGTCGGCGATATCCTCAACGTCTCCTTCACCATGCGCCGGCGAAGCGGCACCCTGCCCTACCGCGCCGAGAATTTCTTCGCCGCGGTCCACGGTCAGCCGATCCGGCACCAATATATCCGCCAGATCTGGCCGGCCGCATTGCCGGTCCAGTGGCGCGGCACCGGCCTCTACGAACCGGCGCGCACGCGCCGCAGCCGCCTCGGCACCGAGCTGATCGTCGATCTCGCCGATGTCGAAGGGCCCGAGACGCCGGCCAACGTGCCGCCGCGATTCAGCCTTCCGGCTACGCTCCAGCTCAGCCAGTATCGCGACTGGGGCGAGATCGGCGCCCTGCTCGCGCCCCATTATGAGCGCGCCCGGCAGCTCGCGCCCGATTCGCCGCTGCGCCGCGAGATCGAGCGGCTCGCCGCGGCGAGCCCGGACCCGAAGGTGCGGACGATGGCGGCCTTGCGCCTCGTCGAGGATCAGGTGCGCTATTTCGCCCTCGTCATGGGGGAGAGCAATTATCTGCCCGCCACCGCCGATCAGAGCTGGTCGCGGCGCTTCGCCGATTGCAAGGGCAAGGTGGTGCTGCTGCTCGCCTTGCTGCACGGGCTCGGCATCGAGGCCGAGCCGGTGCTGGTCAGCAGCCGGCTCGGCGACGGCCTCGGCGATTATCTGCCGATGCTCGCGATGTTCGATCATGTCATCGTCCGCGCCCGAATCGATGGCCGCTCCTACTGGCTCGACAGCACCCGCACCGGCGATCGCAACCTCGATGACCTCGCTTCCTCGACCTATGTCTGGGGGCTGCCGGTGCGCGCGAGCGGCGCCGCGCTCGAGGCGATGCCCTTCGCGCCGCCCGCTTTGCCGCTGCTCGAGACCAACACCGTCTATGACGGCAGCGGCGGCTTCGAGGAGCTGGTGCCGGTGCGGATCGAGCAGATCGTCCGCGGCGACCTTGCCACCGGCTTCCGGGTCTCGCTCTCCCAGCTCGGCCGCGACCAGTTCCTTCGCCAGCTGCGCGAAACCGGCCAGAGCCTGGTCGGCGAGGGCGGCGAGATCGGCATGATCGACCTGCGCGACGACGCCGAGACGGGCGCGTTCGCGATGATCTACACGGGCCGGGCGCGGATGGTCTGGGCGCGGGCGCCGGGAGCGGCCGCGCAGCGATTCCGGTTCGACAACGGCACGATCGGCTGGCGGGTCGATTTCGACCGCCCCGCCGGCCCGCTCCACGACGCGCCCTTCGCCTTCCCGGTCCCCGCTTATGTCGCCTCGACCGAGACGGTGATCCTGCCGCACGGCGGCGCCGGCTTTTCGATCGAGGGGCAGAATTTCGACCATCTCGTCGCCGGCACCCGGATCAGCCGCCAGCTCGCCCTCGCCGGCGACCGGGCGACCGCCCGTTCCGAGTTCCGCCGGGTGGAGCGCGAGGTCGCCGCCGCGGCGGCGCGGAGCAGCGCGGCCCTGATCGAGAGGATCAGGGACGATCAGGCCTGGCTGCGCGCCGCGATGGGCACGCTGCCGCGCGCCGCGGCGACGACCGCCACCGTCGTCCGTGCGGCGGTGCCCGACACGGCCGAGGCGCTGGTCCGCTCCGGCTACCAGAAAATGGACGTCGGCCGGGTCCGTCCGGCGCTCGCCGATTTCGACCGGGCGATCGAACTCGCCCCGCAATGGTCGCTTGCCCATGCCGACCGCGGCATCGCTTTGGTCCATCTCGACCGGCTCGACGAGGCGGAGACCGCGCTCGCCACCGCGCTTCGGCTCGACGAGACGGAGTTCGCGGTCCATCAGGGGCTCGGCCTGCTGGCGCTGAAGCGCGGCCGCCCCGAACAGGCCGTCGCCTCGTTCAGCCGCTCGCTCGCGCTCGAGGCCGGCAACAGCTTCACGCTCGGCGCCCGGGCCGAAGCCTATTGGCAGCTCGGCCGGTTCGCCGAGGCGCTCGCCGATCTCGACGCGATTCTCGCCGCCGAGCCGGGCCACGCCGTCAGCCACGCCCGGCGCGCCCGCATTCTCCTTCATCAGGGCCATGGCGAGGAGGCGCTCGCCGCGATCGACCGGGCGATCGCCGCCGATCCCGGCAATTTCGTGCTCGTCACCGCCCGCGGCGAGATCCTCCAGCGCCTCGGCCGCCAGGAGGAGGCGCTGGCCGCCTACCGCTCGGCGCTGGCGGTGTTCGACCGGATGGCGGCGGCGGCGGGCGCCGGCGTCACCGAGAGCGCCGATTTGAGCCAGCCCCGGATCGGGCTGCTGATCCGGCTCGGCCGCCAGGGCGAAGCGATCGCCGCCGCCGACGCCATGCTCCGCCGCTTTCCCGGCACCGTCATGACGCTGGCGATGCGCTGCTCGATCCGGGTCGAGGCCAATGTCGAGCTCGACCGGGCGAGGCGCGATTGCGACCAGGCCATCCGTCTCGAGCCCGGCCATCCGGTCGCCGTCCCCGCCCGCGCCCTGCTCGGCCTCAGGCAGCAGCGCTGGGCGGACGCGTTCCGCGATTTCGCGGTCATGCTGAGCCAGGCGCCGCGCTCGGCGGCGGCGCTCTACGGGCGCGGCCTCGCCCGCCTCGGCAGCGGCGATACGGCCGGCGGCGCGGCCGACATCGCCGCGGCGCGGCGGCTCTCCTTCGACATCGACTGGGATTTCCGGCGGGTCGGCATCGCCGCCGCGCCGGGCTGAGTCAGCCGGCGAGCAGCGCCAGGTTGGCGAGCAGCAGGACGAAGCCGTTCTGCAGCGCGTGGATGGCGACGACGATCGCCGCCGCCATGCCGTAGCCCTGCCGGCTCCAGCTGAGGAAGGCGATCGACATGATCAGGAAGGGCCACCAGACGATCAGCCCCCAGGCCGGCGCCGCGAGGCTGTGCACGATTCCCCACAGCAAGGCGCTGGCGACGACCGCCGGGCCCGGCCCGAACAGCCGTTTGAAGCCGATCAAAGGCGGGATCAGCAGCAGCGTTTCGAGCAGCGGGCTGACGACGACCAGCAGGAACAGGGCGAGGGCGCTGTCGACCGGGAAGTCCGGGTGGGTCGCCGGCCGCACGACCAGGCTGACCAAGGCGGAAAGGGCGATGCTGGGAATCAGCGCCAGCAGCCACGCCTTGACGACGTAGCGGGCGCGGCCCGCGTCCGGAACGAACAGGAAATCGGGCAGGAAGGCCAGATAGGCCGGCCGCCCGGGCAGGTCCGCACTCATCGTCCCGGCAAGGTCAGGCGGCGTCCTCGGCCTTTTCGGCGTAGACCCGGATCGGGTCCTTGCGGCCCTCGACGACGTCCTTGTCGATCATCACCTCGTCGACCCCGTCCATCGAGGGCAGGTCGAACATCGTGTCGAGCAGGATATTCTCCATGATCGACCTGAGGCCGCGGGCGCCGGTCTTGCGCTCGATCGCCTTCTTGGCGGTGGCAACGAGGGCGTCGTCGGTATAGGTGAGCTTGACGTCCTCCATGTCGAACAGCTTCTGATACTGCTTGACGAGGGCGTTCTTCGGCTCCTGCAGGATCTTGACCAGCGCCTCGGTGTCGAGGTCCTCGAGCGTCGCGATCACCGGCAGCCGGCCGACGAATTCGGGGATCAGCCCGAACTTCAAGAGGTCCTCGGGCTCGGTATGGCGGAGCACCTCGCCCGCCCGCCGCTCGTCGGGGGCGGCGACATGGGCGCCGAAGCCGATCGACTTGCCCTCGAGCCGGTCGCCGATGATCTTCTCGAGCCCGGCGAAGGCGCCGCCGCAGATGAACAGGATGTTGGTCGTGTCGACCTGGAGGAATTCCTGCTGCGGGTGCTTGCGGCCGCCCTGCGGGGGCACGCTCGCGGTCGTCCCCTCCATCAGCTTCAAGAGCGCCTGCTGGACGCCCTCGCCGGAGACGTCGCGGGTGATCGAGGGGTTGTCGGACTTGCGGCTGATCTTGTCGATCTCGTCGATATAGACGATGCCGCGCTGCGCCCGCTCGACATTGTAGTCGGAGGCCTGGAGCAATTTCAGGATGATGTTCTCGACGTCCTCGCCGACATAGCCCGCCTCGGTCAGCGTCGTCGCGTCGGCCATGGTGAACGGCACGTCGAGGATCCGCGCCAGCGTCTGGGCGAGGAGGGTCTTGCCGCAGCCGGTCGGGCCGACCAGCAATATGTTCGACTTGGCGAGCTCGACGTCGGCGCCCTTGGCGCCATGCGCGAGCCGCTTGTAGTGATTGTGGACCGCGACCGAGAGCACGCGCTTGGCGTGGTTCTGGCCGATCACGTAATCGTCGAGCACCTTGCAGATCTCGGCCGGCGTCGGCACCCCGTCGCGGGTCTTGACCAGCGCCGACTTGGTTTCCTCGCGGATGATGTCGTTGCACAGCTCGACGCATTCGTCGCAGATGAACACGGTCGGCCCGGCGATCAGCTTCCGGACCTCGTGCTGCGATTTGCCGCAGAACGAGCAGTAGAGCGTGCTCTTGCTGTCGCCGCCTTGCAATTTGGTCATAAACTCCTGGGGAGCGGCAAAGCCCCCTTCCCTCGTTTCAGCCCGCCATCCTGCCGGGATTTGTACCGCAGGACAATGGTGTAATCGTTAAGAGGCCGGATACGCGGGCCGCGTGACGGCGATGTGGCCCTGACGCAGGCCACCGACAAGTCCTGGCGGTGAAACGGTTGCCCGACGCCGGTTAGGCGTGGTCCGCGCCCGCATCGTCGGACCCGGCACACTGGGGCGATCAACCGGGCAAACCTACCGCCTCCAATGAATAGGCCCGGTGCCCATCATGGGCGATTACATTGAGGCCCCAAGGCGGTGGCGCCCTCCCCACCAGAATGAAAACAAAGCCATAAAAGGGGTGCTTAGATCGCAGCACCCGGGATGACATAGTCCGAAAGTCTCGAAAAGAGGGAGAAGGTCGAACTTCGGGGTGCGTGTGCCAATCACCGATGTAATGAAATCCCCTCAGAAATCGCTCGTCAATCTCTTTTTGATCGACTACCCGGTCGCTTTGATGGAAGAAACGCCCCCGTTTGTCGCTATGCCTAGGTCCAGTTGCGCTCCCAATATGAATCTGGCGACCCAATATTCTCGCAAACAGCTGGCCTCCCGCTTCACTTTGCCACAGATATTTCTGACGATTTGCCCGAAACCGAGTGAGCACAGATCGACTGATTGTCAGTATCTCGCCAGAAGTGCCAATGGGATAGGTGAGCACCGGAATCTCAGCTGCAAAAGCTGCAACGGTCGTCTCTCGACCAACTCAAGCTGCGAAACAGGCCTCCAGTTTCGACACCAGCCATGGAGGACCACTCGGGAGATGTGTTGCCACCTGCCGCCTTAATATCGGCGGTAGGCGCTGCCCATATATGAAGGCACCCTGACGAGGACTTTTCCAACAAGGTATCTACCGCCAGCCCAGCAACCAAGCTGACGCATGCGGATAGAGCGATTGGGCCGTAGGGTTGAAAATACGCGCCACAGGCTGGTTCCTGAACTCGCTCACGCTCGGCAGGCCAGATTGAGACGCACAACTTGGGACGCCCAAACTCGGAAACTCCACACGCAAAGCAAGCACCCTCGTTGCCGATATGCACCGCTTGAGCGGCAACGGCATGAGGTTCTGTCCAGCCGTAGATGATTGGCCGCTTCCGCCCGGTAGCAACGTGCCAAGCGTTTAGTTCGGCTTCAGGGCCCCAACTCCCGATAGTACTAATAATCAAATCGCACGAGTTCAGTATTTCCGATACATCCTCGATCTGTTGCCATGGTATGGCACGCTCCGCGACCCTGATCGAAGGGAAGGCGCGTTGGAGCGAAGTCTTGAGAGCCACAGCCTTGTTGTGTCCAACCCATTCCGCTCCCAATTGGTGACGGCCTGTGTTAGCCCAAGTGAGGGCATCTCCATCAACTAGGAGTAGTTCGCCAACACCGGCTTGAGCCAGTTGGTGTACGATCGAGCCTCCGAGAGAGCCACAGCCGAGCATCGCGACTCTTGCAGAGTTGAGCGCGGGCAGGTCTCCATTCCGATCCCTTCCATGAACCCAGTACGGGTCCGCGCGATACACGGCCATTCTAGTGATCGAGATTTTTTCAAAGTAAGGTCGGTCCAGAAGTTCCAACGGCGCACGCCCCTTACGGAACCCCTTTATGGTAGGCGGCGAAAAACGAGCAGCGCTGAGGCAAATGCCGTTTTGCGTTTGAGCGCCGAGGACGACGAGTACACGGCGTTCCTCTAAGGCAGACCGCTTCAGCCAATTTAGGCGCTCGGGGACGCTGCCTTCAATTAGGTCCCAGATGTCTGCCGCGGTCCGAACATATTCAGAAGGAAGGGGCGCCTTTTCTAACCAGAGCAGCATCGCTGTCGGCAGAGGGGCAGATGATATGTTTAGGCCCGAACTCTGAAACCAGCGCCGCACGGCATTCTCATTCTCCCCCACAAAATAGAATTGCTCGCCTGCCCAATAGCGGATCATCCGAGATGGCTCGCACGGTTCAAGGATGCTGCGGACCGGTACTTTGGCCACGCCGGGGTTCCAGTACGAAAGAAACTCCGATCGGAAGTCGTCATGATTCCTTCCTGAGATCCCTGCTTCAAGCACGGCTCCCGCCCAAGCAAGCACGTTCTGCACTATGCCCACTGGGTTCAGAGGATTGGGTTCCGCCAAGCCGGAAACCAAGCAGAGCATCCCATCTTCCTCAACATGAGGATAGCTCGGAAATGGAAGAGGCGTTGCCACGGCAACCCGGGCTAGGGAGTAAGGGAAGCTTCCATCCAGCAGTAGATCGAGCTCGAGTTCAACATCCTGATAGCAGCAGGAGATGCGCCACCCGCTTGTAAACTTGTCGTCCCGATATTGTTTCAACTCCTTGGCATTAAGAGGGCGCCCAGGAGCGTTTGCCTTCAGCCATTCCTCAACTGCGGCCACGGCTTCCGCGTGCGAAAGCATGGTCGAAGATATATCAGCCGTACCGGTCATCGCCGTCCTTCTGGACAGCCGTTTGTGCCTCTGGTTGGTCGGCAAAACTGGCGAGGAGACCCGTCGTCAAGATAGAGGGGGCACCGTCAACCGATAGCGTGGCCGGATCATCGGGCATGAAAATTCCAAAAGTAGCAAGCAAGTCTTGGATTGCCTCTCTCGTTTCATGTCGACTTAACGCTCCGCCCAGTCCGGCTGCTAAAGTCCTCGCCTTTCCGACCAGATCAGAGCGACAATCCTCCCATCCTTCGTCGAGGTACTGCCGATCAACGACAGGATTCGGGATCCTGTCACTCAGCATTTGGGGTAGACGCTCTGCAACCATGAGGAGCGCCTTATCATCGCGGTTTTCAGGCGGAGCGGACCGAGCTTCATCGTAAGCCGCTACAGCGCATGCCATGAGCGCAATGGAGCTGAGACGACACTGCTGCCAATGGAAGTCGCGCCAGCCCTTAAGATAACGACACACCCGGCGCAGCTGATATCCGTGCTCGCGGATGGCCTCGTGAAACCAATCTTCGAGCCTTCGCGGGTCGGAAGGCTTCCATCCCTCTTTCCGATGCGCCAGCATTATGCGGTCTTCAGGGATCTGCGGATAAACATCCTCGGCAAAGCTGACGAGGTCATCTCGGAATTCTGAAAATCGGGCGGCGCTCGCAAGAGCTGCCTTTTCCACCAGCACCTCAAACTCATCATCCGGAATCGCGTACAAGGCCAAGTCAATGTGGGCTTGGTCCCCGATCTCGATGCGCACACACGAGTCTTTGTCCGTAATGAGAGTCCAGCCTTTCCTGGCACACAGCTGGCGAAGGATCGCCTCGACGGCGTTGAAATATCCATCGCTGATTACCGCTGGATGGCTCGAACCGTCTCGGGCCAGGAAGGATACGGGCAGAAACATTCCATCATCGAGGTCAATTTCTTGGGACGGATGGGTGGGCTTATTAAGCGTCTTGTACACGTAGCTGCCTTGCCCGCGGAACTTTGGCTGGAGCGTCGGTTCGGCGTCATAGGCGTAGACCGAAGCCAGCGCCGCGCTTTCGAAAAGCTCCTCACGCCCGATTACCTCTGCCCAATCCCGAAAGCCCGCCTTGAGGGCATCACGGATAGCATCCCTCGCGTCGCGGAGACGCCGTTCTTTATGGTCGGGGAGCGTTAGCCCTTGGAGGTAGTGGTCCGCCTCGCCCGTACTGAAGAATGCTCGATGCGCATTGATTCCCATCTCAGTCTCCTCGCTCTAACCTCTGCTGACGCGGAGACGGGGCTGACGGGGCAGCCGGGTACGGCGCATATGATACAGAGCTCGTCAGAATCCTGACGGACTCACCCCTGTATCTACATTTTGTGGTTAATGCGAGAGGGGAGCCGCTATATCCGCGATTTTTTCTGTGGATATCTGGTGGACACCACCCAGACGAGCGCTTACAGCCGCGCCTCCGCAGGAAGGCGGATGTGAGGACGCTTTTCCGATGTTCAAGATTTTCGGCCTGCGAGTTTGGATCGGGGCGGTCGCCTATCTGACCGTGGCTGTGTCTCTAGGCCTTTGGGGGCTGAGCGCGGCCTTGGTGCAATTCGACATTAACTTCGCGGTTGGAGCCGCACTAATAGTTTCCGTCGTACAACTTGTAATTGCTAGTCTCCTTCTAACACCGCTGTGGCGAAAGGTTTGGAAGAAATTCCCTATACTGAACAGGCTTGTTTTTCCAGATCTGAGTGGCGTTTGGGACGTAGAGGTTTGTAGCAACTGGCCGCGCCTTAAGAAAGCAATACTAGATAAGGATATCATTTCGCCCGAGCCCGAGCTTGAAGTGAATAGCTTGCGTGCCGAAGTTGAACAAACATGGGGTCACATTCATATGAGAATGTGGAACCCTGCCGCCACCACGCCCATTCGAGACTCAAACACGCTGATCGTGGAGCCCATACGAGGTCAGCGCGGGCGCTGGCCGCGCCTCATATATGTATTTGAACAACAAAATGACCAGATTGCAGACACCGATGAGCAGATGTTTTTTGGCTCCGTCTTGTTAGACGTTAATCCTGACGGGAGCGAGATGAGCGGCTGCATGTGGTCCAATAGGAGTTGGCAACAGGGATTGAACACCGGCGCGGCAGTGAGATTTACGCGACCAGCTGAGATCGAGCTGGGCTGAACAAAGCTACGCCGCCTTGACCGAGCTCCCCTCCTCCGCCGGCTGCGGCCGTTTCTCGAACACCTCGTCGACCAGGCCGAACGCCCGCGCCTCGTCGGCGGAGAAGAATTTGTCGCGCTCGACGTTCTTCTCGATCTCCTCGATCGGCTGGCCGGTATAATGGGCCATCAGCTCGTTCATCCGGTGGCGGATGCGGAGGATCTCCCTGGCCTGGATCTCGATGTCGCTGGCCATGCCCTGGGCGCCGCCCGAGGGCTGGTGGATCATGATCCGGGCGTTGGTCAGGGCGACCCGCATGCCGGGCTCGCCGGCGGAAAGCAGGAAGGCGCCCATCGAGGCGGCCTGGCCGATGCAGACGGTGCCGACCTTGGGCCTTATGTACTGCATGGTGTCGTGGATCGCCATGCCCGCCGTGACCACCCCGCCCGGCGAGTTGATGTACATGTAGATGTCCTTCTTCGGATTCTCGCTTTCGAGGAAGAGCAATTGGGCGGTGATCACCGAGGCCATATGGTCCTCGACCCCGCCGGTGACGAACACGATCCGCTCCCTGAGCAGCCGCGAATAGATGTCGAAGCTCCTCTCGCCGCGGTTCGATTGCTCGATGACGACGGGGATGAGCTGGGCGGTGATGTCCTGATGGTCCATGGCGCGGGCGGTCCTGCTGGCTGGTGTGGCCCGTCACACATGGGGCGGGAGGGGGGCGGTGTTCAACCCCCCACCAGCTGGCGGATCAGCTTGAGGAAGGCGACCCGGGTTTCCGAGCGGGCGAAGTCCCTCTTGCCCTGGACCGGCGCATCCCCGCAGCCGGCCTGGCGGACCAGCTCCGCGATGATCGCGTCGTCGCTCCAATCCTCGACGAACGGCGTCAGGTCGATGATCGCGATCCGGTCCATTTCGCGTTCGTCGGGGCCCCTGCCGTCGTTCCACGGGGTCCCGGTCTCGCGCCACCCATCCGACCGGGTCCAGTAGAAGTACATGTCGTTGCGGCCGAACAGCTCCGGCGCGGCCTCGGCAGACGCCAAGGTCAGCTGGAGCGTCCGCCGCGACTCCTCGGTGACCTCCTTCGCCAGCACGTCGACGTGACGCTGATTGCCCTTGCCCGTGCCGCCGAAGAATTGCGGCATTCCCGCGGCGAAGGCGTTTTTATCGTCATACGGATTGAGCAGCGCCTTGACCGGGACGCGCATCTCGTTGCGCGCCGTGTCGACCAGCATGATGTAATATTTCGGCATCTTTCGCCCTCCTGCCGCCGGCCGTTCGCCGCGCCGGCAAAGGGGTAAAGGACCGGATCCGCGAAAGCTCGGACGGATCGGCCGGTCTTGTCGGCGCAATCGCCGATAAATGCGGCCGGACCGCGCGAGATTGCGCTTTCGGCCGCGCCCGCGCCGAGGAGGAGTGAGCGTCGGAAACCGGCACGGTCGCTGTGACTGTCCCGTTTCGGGCGAGCCCCCGCCCTCCCAGGCTCTGCCATCGATAGTTGTTCCCGTTATGGGAGCAAAATTATGTAACGGTTAGACCAGCTGCTATATTCTCGCCTTCGATCCGAGTCGTCACCGCGACTCGCGGCGGAGGCGGGCAATGAAAAAATCGATCCTGCTGGCGCTGGCACTGTGCAGCGCCGTACCCACTCTCTCCTTTGTCTATCCGACGACGGCGGCGGAAGCGCGCCAGGGCTGCGGCAACGGCTATTATCGCAACAGCCGCGGCCGCTGCGTCGAGCGCCCGCGTCCCGCCAACCGCCCGCCGGCGGGCTGGAGCGCCCGCTGCCGCGACGGCACCTACAGCTTCAGCCAGAGCCGCCGCGGCACCTGCAGCTGGCACGGCGGCGTCGCGGTCTGGCGGTGAGCGGCCCGCCCGGCGTCGCCCGAAATGGCGACCGGACTTGGATGCGCCGATCCTGACAGGAGGCAAGGATGCCGTCACCATCGCCGCCCCCGCCGCCACCGCCGCCGCCGCCAATGTCCGCGGCCGCCATTATCGCGGCTGCCGCCGCCCAGGGCGAATGGGCGATCGATGTGCTGAAGGCCGAGGCAGAGGCCTCGGCCCGGAATGCGGCGGACGCCCGCGCGAAGCTCGAGCGGCTCGCCGGCGAGGCGACGCCGTCGGTGGCGGCGGGAATCGTCGCCGCGGCCGCGGCCGACGCCGAGCAGAAGATCCGCTACCTCCAGCTCCAGGCGCACGATCCCACCTCGCCGCATCAGGCCGAAGCGAAAGCCAGCCTGGCAGCCCTGGCCGGGGATGCCGCCGCCGCCCCGCCCCCGCCGCCGCCGCCGTCCGCCGACCCGGTCAGGGCGGCGGCCGAGGAGGCCGCCGCCGCGATCCGGATCCTGCAGCAGGAGGCGGCGGGCACCCCCGACCCCGCCGACGCCGCAAAGGCCCGCGCCGAGCTGGCCAGGATCGCCAAGGAGGCGACGTTCGTGGCGCCGCCACCGCCGCCACCACCACCGCCGGCGCCGCCGCCGCCGCCGCCTCGAAAAATGTGAGGGAATTTCCTTGGTGCCTGGCACCTGCCTGGCACGCGGAGCCTGACCGCCCCCTTTATCTCCGAGCGCGCGAGCTTCTTGATGACGGCCACGGACACGGGAGAGATTGGGATGCGGGGTTGGTGGCTGGCACATGCCTGGCACGCGGCCGAATACGACTTCCGCTACACATTCCGCGCGGCGAACGGGAAAATTGGGGAAAATTGGGGACAGTATATATTTTTCCCGAAGACGAAGCGGGCGAAGGGCGCCGCATGAAAAATATATACTGTCCCCATTTATGCGGGTGCGGTGCGGTCCGGCCTCCGTCGCTGCGCGCCGCCCCGTCCGCTGCGCCTTCGCGTCCTTCGCGGCTTCGCGTGAACCCATTTTCCTTTTTCCGCGCGACACACCGCAGCGTCACGGCACCATTGCCGTGACGTCGATCGGGTTCGGCGGGCTCGATGCCCGCCGCCCCGTCGGCCGGCTGGGCCGACTCCGGCGGCAGCTTCGGGGCCGCTGCGCGTCCGCGGCGCTGTCGCCGGGACGGCCTCAGCCGCCCCAGCGGAAGGTCACCCGGCCGTAGAGGAAGGTGCCGGGGATGTCGTAGGTGGTGGGGTCCATGTTGTTGAGGCCGCAGGTGAAGCAGGCGGGGGGATCGACGCCGAACAGGTTGTTGGCGCCGACCGCGAAGCCGAAGCCGTTGAGGAAGGTCGGCTCCCAGCGCAGCTGGATGTCGGTGTAGAGGCGGTCGCCGAGGCGGTTGCCATTGGCTTCGACGACATGGTTGATGAAGCGGTTGGTCAGCGACGCGCCGACGCTGCCCAGCCGCCAGTCGATCACCGCGGTCGACTTGAACTTGGGGAAGGCCTGGTCGGGGCTGCCCTGCTCGGTGCCCTCGCGCGGGATGGTGGTGGTGCCGACGGTGGCGGGCACGGTGACGTGATAGTTGAACAGGAAGTTGGCGGTCCAGAACAGGCCGAACGTGCCGAAGCCGGTGTCGCCGGTGCGCGCGTTCAAGGTGACGTCGAGGCCGTCGGTCTCGATCGAGGCGATGTTCTGGAGGAGGCCGCGGATCTGGGTGACTTGGCCCGAGGGCGAGCGGTCGATCGCCGCGCAGGAGAGCGCGTCGCCGGCCTCGGCGCAGCGGCCGAGCAGGGTCTCGGCGTCGATCGCGGCGATCGCGCCGTCGACCGTGATGTTGTAATAATTGACCTCGAGCGAGACCCGCCGGGAGAGGAAGCCCGGCCGCCAGACCATGCCCGCGCCCCAGCTTTCCGAGCTTTCCGGCTGCAGATTCTGGTTGCCGCCGGTGATCACCGGCAGCTGCGCGTTCAATTGGACGTAGCTGTTGTTGGCGGGGACGCCGTCGGCGATGCAATTGGCGCGGATGTTGGCCGGGGTGCCCGCGGTCATCCCCGAGCAGGGGTCGACGACCTCCTGGTCGAAGCGCGAGGGCGTGCCGAACAATTCGCCGATGCTGGGGGCGCGGAAGCCTTCCGCCCAGCTGCCGCGGAAGAGGAGGTCCTCGATCGGCTCCCAGTTGATGCCGGCGCTGAACGTCGTCGTCGAGCCCGAGGTCGAATAATCGGAGAAGCGGGCGGCGCCGGTCAGCTCGAGGCGGTGGAAGAAGCCGGTGTCGCGGAGCAGCGGCAGGCGCAGCTCGGCATAGGCTTCGGAGACGTCGTAGCTGCCCGCGGTCGGCAAAGCGGGAATGTCGGAGCCGTTGCCGGCGACGAGCACCGGATCGGGGTCGAACCGGCCGGAGAGCTTGCGGTGCTCGATGCCGATCGCGAAGCCGGCGGTGCCGCCGGGCAGCTCGAACAGGCCGCCGGTCAGGTTGGCGGTGAAGTCCCACAGCTTCTGGTGGCTGCTGTCGCGCTGGGTGAACGCCACGTAATCGAGCATGGCGGAGGTAATCGACCCCTCCCCCCCGAAAATATTGAACGGAACGCACGGCGCGGTGCAGCCGGCAACCGGGCCGAGCGCGCGGGAGAGGTTCAGCGCGTTGAAATTGCCGTGCACCTCCTGATGGGCGACGTTGCGGCCCCACAGCAGGCTGACGTCCCAGTTCCATTCGCGGCCCATCACCGGCAGCGTGCCGTCGAACGTGCCGGCGGCATAATAGGTGTCGACCTGCTGGTCGTAGCGCCGCGGCCCGTTCTCGACGATCCGGCGGCCGATGAAGGCGTAATTGGGAATCTGGCCGTTGGACGTGCCGTTGAGGTTGCGGCCCGAGCGCAGCGTGCCGAACGGATTGAACGGATTGGTGGCGTCGATCGAGATGTTGTCGAGCAGATTGCCGTTGCCGGCGTCCGGGCCGACGAACAGCGGCAGCGGCGCCGCCTGGTTGGACGAATTGCGGCGGTTGTAGATGGCGTGGAGGTTGAAATTGGCGCGCGGGCTCAATTCCTGGGTGAAGTTGACGAAGCCGCCATAGCGCTCGAGCGGCACCTGAATGAAATTGTAGGGCGCGAAGTTGAAGCGGTCTGCCGGCGAGACGAAGGCTCGATAGTCGGCGAGCGTCGGTGAGCGGCCGATCACCGGCGCGATCAGGGTCCGACCAGCCGGAGGGCCGCCATCGATGATGAAGCGGCCGTTCGGCGTGCCCGAGCTGCATGAGCTGTCGCAGGCGGTCGCCCCTGGGGTCGGGAAGAGCGAGATCGAACGGGCGGACGAGCTGACTTCGTCCTGCTTGACGTAATTGGCGCCGATCACGATCCGGGTGGTGTCGTCGCGTCCGCCCATGCCCCAGCTCGCCGAATAATTTTGCGAGAAGCCGTCGCCCTCGTCATACGTGCCCAATTGGGCGGAAAGGCGCAGCCCCTCCTGCTGGCGGCGGGTGATGATGTTGACGACCCCCGCGATCGCGTCCGAGCCGTAGATCGAGGAGGCGCTCGATTGCAGCACCTCGATCCGGTCGATCATGCTCTCGGGGATCGAGTTGAGGTCGACCGAGCCGGGGACGCCGCTCGCCGAGGCGCCGTTGACGTAGCGGAGGCCGTCGACCAGCACCAGCACGCGGCGCGAGCCGAGATAGCGCAGGTCGACTTCGGCGGCGCCGGCGCCGACGCCGCCGCCGTCGGGCGGGTTGCCGAAATTGCCGCTGTTGTTGAAGCGGCTGTTGAGGGCGCCGCCGGAGCTCGGCAGCCGCTGCAGGATCTCGGCGGCCGAGGTCAGGCCGGTGCGGTCGAGGTCTTCGCGGTCGACGAACACGACCGGCTGCTCCTGGTCGAGCGGATCGCGGCGGATGCGCGAGCCGGTGACGACGATCGGCTGATCCTCGGTCGCAGCCGGCGTGGTGCCCTGCGCGAACGCCGGCGCCGCGCCGCCAACAAGCCCGATGGCGAGGGCGAAGTTGGCGCTGCTGAAAAGGGCTTTCCGATAAACGTTCGTCATGGCCGCAGGCTCCCCAATAAGGGCGTGCTCGCGGACATCGCGGGCCCCACCCCCACGATCGGGAAACTACTCCGGTTTAACGGAGCGACGGAAGCGCGAAAGCCCTGTTCGGCGCGAATTTCCGCGGATCGTTGCAGAAGAGTTACAATGAACGCGCGCCGGGGGCGGGCAGGCTCAGGTAATGGAGCCGCCGCACCTCGCGCCGGCCGCGCACCACGGTGTCGAGGATCAGGCCGGTGAAGAAGCTCAGGAAGGCGAGGATCATCAGCCCGGTGGCGAGGATCGCGGTCGGGAAGCGGGGGACGAGGCCGGTCTGGAAATAGGTGATCGCGAGCGGGATCGCGAGCACCACCGCAAGCGCCGCGAGGAACAGGGCGAAGCTGCCGTAGAACAGCACCGGCCGCTCGATCCGGTAGAGGTGGAGGATCGTCTTCAGGATCCGCCAGCCGTCGCGCCAGGTCGAAAGCTTGGAATGCGAGCCCTCGGGGCGGGCGCCATAGGCGGTCACCACCTCGGCGACCGGCATCGCCAGCTCGAGCGCGTGGACGCTGATCTCGGTCTCGGTCTCGAAGCCGCGCGACAGCGCCGGGAAGGACTTGGCGAAGCGGCGCGAGAACACCCGGTAGCCCGAGAAGATGTCGCTGAAGCTGCGCCCGAACAGGCTGGAGAGAAGGCCGGTGAAGACCTTGTTGCCGAGCACGTGGCCGCGGCGATAGGCGTCCGCCTCGACCTCGGACTTGCGGGCGCCGACGACCATGTCGAGCTGCTCGTCGATCAGCTTCCTGACCAGCTCGGGCGCCGCGGCGGCATCGTAGGTGGCATCGCCGTCGGCCATCACATAGACGTCGGCTTCGACGTCGGCGAACATCCGGCGGACGACATGGCCCTTGCCCTGCATCCGCTCGGCGCGGACGATCGCGCCCGCGGCCGCCGCCGCGCCGCGGGTGCCGTCGGTGCTGTTGTTGTCGTAGACGTAGATCGCCGCGTCCGGCAGCGCGGCGCGGAAGCCCGCGACGGTCTGCGCGACCGCCGCCTCCTCATTGTAGCAGGGAAGCAGGACCGCGACCTGGAGTTCCCGGATCTCGACTGGCATCCCGCCCCCTTAGGCCAAAGTCAGCCCTTCTTGGCAGGCTTTTTCGCTGGAGTCTTCTTCGCCGGCTTCTCCGCTTCGGCCGTCTTCGCGGCCGGCTTCTTCGCCGCCGCTTTCTTCGGCCTGGGCTTGGCGCCGTGATCGTGGCCGCAACCCGGGCCATGGACGTGGCCGTCCTCGGATTCGATCGCCGCCTCCAGCGCCTCGCGGGTGACCGTCCGCTCGCTGATCTCGGCAGTGCCGAACAGATAGTCGACGACCTTGTCCTCGAACAAGGGCGCGCGCAGCTGGGCCTGGGCCATCGGCTCGCTGCGGATATATTCGACGAAGCGCTGCCGCTCCTCGGGCCGGTATTGCTGGGCGGCCTGCATGATCAGCTGGTTCATTTCCTGCTGGCTGATCTGGATGTTGTTCTTCTGGCCGAGGTCGGAGAGCAGCAGGCCCAAGCGGACGCGGCGCTCGGCGATCGCGCGATAGTCGCCGCGCTCGGCCTCCATCTCCTTGCGCGCCGCCTCGGGGTCCTCCTCGTGGCTCGCTTCATGCTCGAGCTGCTGCCAGATCTGGGCGAACTCGGCCTCGACCATCGATTCCGGCACCGGAAAATCGTGGGCGGCGGCGAGCTGATCGAGCAGCTGGCGTTTCATGTGGGTGCGGGTGAGGCCGTTCAGCTCCTGCTCGACCTGGCCGCGCATCAGCTCGCGCAACTGGCCGATCCCCTCGAGCCCCATCGACTGGGCGAAGGCGTCGTCCGCCTTCATCGCCTTGGCGACCTGGACCTCGTTGACGAGGACGTCGAAGGTCGCCGCCCTCCCCTTCAGATAGTCGACATTATAGTCGGCCGGGAAAGTGACGCTGACGGTGCGCTGGTCGTTGGCCTTGGCCCCGACCAGCTGGTCCTCGAAGCCCGGGATCAGCCGGCCCGAGCCGAGCTCGACCGCCATCCCCTCGCCCTTGCCGCCCTCAAACGGCTCGCCGTCGACCTTGCCCTCGAAATCGATGTTGACGAGGTCGCCCTTCGCCGCCTTGTGCGCGGCCGGGGCCGGCTCGAAGCTCTTCTGACCTTCGACCAGCCGAAGCACCGCCGCGTCGAGCATCTCGTCGCTCGGCTCGACCTTGAGCCGCTCGATGCCGAGGCCGGCGATCTTCGCCTCCGGGATTTCGGGCAGCGCCTCGAGCTCGACGGTGACGACCGCGTCCTTGCCGTCGCCGCCCGCCTCCAGCGCCACCGCCGGCTGCATCGCCGGGCGGATTTTCTGCTCGCTCATCAGCCGCTGGACGCCGTCCTGGACCGCCTGCTCGAGCGCCTGCTGCTGGAGCGCGGGCCCATGCATCTTGCGGATGAGGTTGGCGGGCACCTTGCCGGGGCGGAAGCCGGGCATGCGCACCTGCGGCGCGACCTTCTTCAGCTCCTGATCGACGCGCGCGTCGATGTCGCCGGCGGGAATGGTGATCCGGTAGGCGCGCTTCAGCCCCTCGTTCAACGTCTCGACAGTTTGCATTTCCAACCTTCATGTCAGCAAGGACGGGGGCGGCCGCTGGTGCGGGCGGAGGGGCTCGAACCCCCACATCTTTCGATACCAGGACCTAAACCTGGCGCGTCTACCAGTTCCGCCACGCCCGCTTAGGCCACGGCAAGCGCGCGTCTATAGCAGCGGGGGTGAGGAGGGCAAGGCGCTTGGGCCCGCGCGGCTCAGGCCGCGGTCGCGAAAGCGGGGGAGCCGCGGCCGCGGCGGCGGAACAGGCCGGCGCCGGCCATGCCGAGGCTCTCGGTCAAGGGCAGCGCGGTGCCGCAGAAGCCGCATTCGGCCGAGAGTCGGCCGACATACCAGTGCGAGCGGCCGCAGCCCGGGCAGCGGTTCACCTCGCCGCCGCGATAGACGACATGATAGCCGCGGTGCGCCTGATCCTGCGCGAAGCTGCGTCTTGCCGAACCCAACATCATTCTTGCTCCCTGCGCGCACCTGTCAGCCGGTGCGATAAACCGTGCTATTCCATAGATGAATTGAACAGAAGCTGACCGAACCCGTCGGCTTGCGTTCATCCCGCCCAGCCGGTAGGCGATCGCACGGTTTCAGCGCGGGGATGCTTTTCAGATGAGCTTCAGGATGTTGCTCGCGGGTCTCGCCGCGCTTTCGCTATCCGCGTCCTCGCTCGCCCAGACGGCCGCACCGGCCGGCGACCAGTTCAGCGCCGAGGCGTTTCGCGCCCATGTCGCCTTCCTCGCCGACGATCTGCTCGAGGGCCGCGAGGCCGGCACCCGCGGCTTCGACATCGCCGCCCGCTACGTCGCCAGCCAGTTCGAGGCGCTCGGCCTGAGCCCGGGCGCGAACGGCAGCTGGTATCAACCGGTCGGCCTGGTCCAGATCAGGCTCGGCGGACCGCCGACCCTCACCGTCGCCGGCCGCACGTTCACCCAAGGCCATGAGCTGGCGCTGCGGGCGGGCGCCGACTCCGGGCCGCTGTCGCTGGAGGCGCCGCTCGTCTTCGCCGGCTACGGGCTCGACATGCCTTCGCACGGCTTCAACGACTATCGCGGGCTCGACGCGCGCGGCAAGATCGTCGTCGTCCTCGCCGGCACGCCGGACGGCATTGCCAGCGACGTCGCCGCCCATCTGAACGGCGACAAGCGGCGGATGGCCGCCGCCCGCGGAGCGCTCGGCCTGATCTCGATCCGCACCCGCGCCGACAGTGCGGCGACGCCGTGGGCCCGCGCCGCCCGTTCCGGCGAACGGCCGCTGACCACCTGGGTCGAGCCCGGCGGCGCACCTTTCTCCGACGCCGCATCGCTGCGCTTTACCGCTTTGGTCGACGACAGCGCCGCGCGGGCGCTGTTCCAGGGCGCGCCCCGCTCGCTCGACGCGGTGCTCGACGAGGCGGCGGTGACGGGGATGCGGCCCCGCGGCTTCGCCCTGCACGGCACTGCGCGGGTGACTCGGCCGGCCGGCGAGGAGAGCCGCTTCGCCAGCGAGAACGTGCTCGCCGTGCTGCCCGGCTCGGACCCGTCGGTGGGGCAAGAATATGTGCTGCTGATGGCCCATCTCGACCATCTCGGCATCCGCGCGGCCGGCCCCAACGACCCCGCGAACGCCGACCGGATCAACAACGGCGCGATGGACAATGCCACCGGCATCGCCACCCTGATCGAGGTCGCCCGGGCGATGAGCCGGCCCGGCAACCGGCCCCGCCGGCCGATCCTGTTCGCCGCGGTCACGGCCGAGGAAAAGGGCCTGCTCGGCGCGCAATTCCTCTCCCGCCACCCGGTGGTCGGCAACGGCCGGATCGTCTCGGTGGTCAATCTCGACATGCCGATCCTGACCTACGATTTCGAGGACGTCACCGCGTTCGGCGCCGAGCATTCGACGATGGGCCCGATCGTCGCCCGGGCGGCAGCGCGGATGGGCGTCGGCCTCTCCCCCGATCCGCTTCCCGAGGAGGGATTGTTCACCCGCTCGGACCATTACCGCTTCGTCCAGCAGGGCATCCCCGCGGTGTTCCTGATGACCGGCTTCGCCAATGGCGGCCGCGAGCTTTTCCACGCCTTCCTCGACACCCGCTATCACAGCCCGAGCGACGATCTCAGCCAGGCGTTCAACTGGCGGGCCGGAGCGCGCTTCGCCCAATTGAACTATTTGATCGCCCGCGAGATCGCCGACGGCGCCGAACCGCCGCGCTGGTACGAGGGCAGCTTCTTCGGCGACGCTTTCGGCGGGCGGCAGCCGCGGGCGCGGCGGCCCTAGGCGGCCTCGCGGCGCGCGGCTTCGCGGCGGTAGATCTCGCTCAGGGTGGTGAACCGACCGCCGATCTCGTCGCGGAAGAAGGTCAGCACCTGCTCGATCGCGGCGAGGAAGCGGTCGAGATCCGCCTCGTCGCGGACATAGGGCGTGTGGCCCGGCGCGAGGCTCGGGCTGTGATAGGTCAGGCTGAAGGTGCGGTGGCCGCGCGCGATCATCGCCGCGATCAGCCGGCATTGCTCGTCCGGCGGAGTCCCTTCGGGGCTGAGCCGGGAGCGGGCGACGAGGCCGCTGCGCGCCAGTGCCCCGGGGATTCGCAGCCGCGCCGCCGCCCGGCTGTCGAACAGGGCAGCGGTGCGTTCGCCCAAGGCCGGCAGAGCGCCGAGGAAGCCGACGCTGAGCGGCACTTCGAGCAGGCCCTCGGGCAACCAGTGCGGGCGATCGGGGCGGCCGCGGAAATCGGGGCCGCCGTCGCTCGACAAATCAGTATGCGGGACGAAGCTGCAATCGACCTGGTAGCCGAGATCGGCGAGGATCCGGCCGGTGGCCGGCCCGTAGCCGTAGCGGCCCGCCTTGAAGATCGCCGGGCGGGCGCCGAAGCCGGCGGTAATCGCCTCGGTCAGCGCCGCAAGCTTGGCACGCTCGAGTTCGGGCGGCAGGTTGCAATGATAGGAGTTGCGGGCGTTCACCTGTTCGAGATGCGGCGGCGTCACCCAGGGATGGAGGTGGGCGCCGATCTCCGCCTTGCCGGCTTCCTTGAGGCCGCGCAGGAAGGCGATTGCGGCGGGGTCGGTGGCGACGGGATAGTCGACGACATAGGTGGGGACGATGGCGAAGCGGTCGTAGATCCGGTGCGCGCGCGCCTGGGCCGGGATCGCGCGGGTCGAGACATTGTCCCGCGAGAACGGCCTCGACCAGTCGAATTCCTCTTCGGTATCGACGACGATGGCGAGCTCGGGCGTCACAGCTTGCCGCCGCGCAGCGCCGCGGAACCGAGCTCCAGCGCCCGGCAGAGCGCCCAGACCGCGGTGCGGCGGGCGCCCTTGAGGCGGACCGTCGCCCGGACGATCGAGCGCCGTTCGGTCCACAGGCCGTCGATCATCGGATGATCCTGGGCGGCGCAGCTGTCCATCCAGGCGATCGCGGGATCGTCGAGGATGGCGAGATTGTCGAGCTGGATCAGCACCCCCGGCGAATATTGGGAATAGCCTTCGTCGAACGCGGTCTTGAACGAGAAGCTTCCCGGCGCGCAGAGGAAGTTGATCAGCATCGCGATCGGCCGGCCGTCGAGGTCGAGGCGGCGGAACTGGAGCCGGCCCGAATCCCAGGCGCGGGCCAGCGCCTCGCGGAAGAAATGCTCGGCGGCGGGCGCCGCGGCGAGCGCGGTCCCCACCCTGCCCTTCCAGCCGGCCTGCTCGAGCGCGAGGAACGCGTCGCACCAGCCGGCGAGCTCGGCGCGATCGTCGAGCACCCGCGATTCGAGCCGGCCCAGCTCGGCGAGCCGGTTCCGCTGGCGGCGAAGCTCCTTGCGCTTCTTCGCGCGGACCGCCTGCTCGTAATAGGCCTGCGGCCCGAGATCGCTGGCGAGGAAGGCGCGATGCCGGCGGTGGACGACGGCGGCGCCGGCGAGGCCGCGATGGACCGGGCCGCCCTCGGCGAGGCGGCGCAGATGAAGCAGGTTCGGCGCCCAATCGGCGGCGTCGAGCGCGGCGACCGTCGCCGCCCAGAAGGCCCGCTCCTCGCCGGCGGCGACCAAAGGCGTGCCGAGAAAGGCCTGGTCGTGGCACCAGTTGCGGACGATGCGGACCGGCAGCCGGGCATAGCCGGTGGCGACCTCGACGATGATGAGGCCGATCAGCCGGCTGCCGCGCCGGACCTCGACGAGGCGGAGGTCGCGGTCCGGCGCCACCGTCTTCAGCGCCGCCGCGACGAACCAGTGTTCGGCAAAGGCATTGGGCTCGGCGGCGCGTCCGGCAAGCTCGGTCCAGTCGGCCGCCAGCGCCTCGGCCGCTTCGGCGGCGGGACGGACGGCGGCGCGGACGGGCACGGCTTCGTCCCGCGCGGGCGCAAGCCCCGCCCGGTCGGTCGGCAGCGCGATCCGGCCCAGTGAATTCATGGCGTTGCGATAGCGCAGAGAGGTAAATTTATGGTGGCGAGCCGTCATGCCAGCGAAGGCTGGCATCCATGCGGACTCGGCATGGACCCCGGCCTTCGCCGGGGTGACGAGAAGGGTCAGGCGCTCTGCAGCGCATAGTCGCGATACTGGTCGCGCAGCGCGGTCTTGAGCAGCTTGCCGGTGGCGGTGTGGGGCAGGCTGTCGACGAACACTATCTCGTCGGGCAGCCACCATTTGGCGACGTGGCTCTTGAGATGCGCCTCGATGTCGGCAGCACTGACCTGCGACCCCGGCTTGCGCACCACCAGCAGCAGCGGACGCTCGTCCCATTTGGGGTGGCGGACGCCGATCGCCGCCGCCTCGGCGACGCCCGGGCAGCCGACCGCGGCATTTTCGAGCTCGACCGAGCTGATCCATTCGCCGCCCGACTTGATCACGTCCTTCGAGCGGTCGGTGATCTGCAACGTCCCGCAGGGGTGGATGACGGCGACGTCGCCGGTGTCGAACCAGTCGCCCGCGCCGATGCAATCGCCTTTGCCGTCCTGAAAATAGCGGCGGATCACCCACGGGCCGCGCACCTGCAGCCGGCCGGAGCTGGCGCCATCGCGCGGCTGCACCCGGCCGTCGTCGTCGACGACCCTGAGCTCGATGCCGAACGGTACCCGCCCCTGCTTGCAGACCAGGTCGACCTGCTCCTCGAAGCCGAGCTCGCCCCAATTGGCGGGCGGCGAGCCGATCGTTCCGATCGGCGAGGTCTCGGTCATTCCCCAGGCGTGGCCGACGCGGATGCCCATCTTCATGAGCCGCTCGACCATCGTCCGCGGCGCCGCCGAGCCGCCGATGGTGACGATCCTGAGATGCTCGGGGGCTTGGCCGGTCGCGTCGATATGCTGGAACATCGACAGCCAGACCGTCGGCACGCCGGCCGAATGGGTCACCTTCTCCTCGTTCATCAGCCGGCACAGCACGACCGGATCGTTGACCTGGGCGTAAACCATCTTGATCCCCGCCAAAGCGCCGGCGAACGGCATCCCCCAGGCGGCGGCGTGGAACATCGGCACGATCGGCAAAGCGACGGTGCTCGGCGAGAGATCGAAGCAGGCGGGCGAGACCACGGTCAGCGCGTGAATCAGCGACGAACGGTGCTCGTAGAGAACGCCCTTGGGATTGCCGGTCGTCCCCGACGTGTAGCAAAGCATGCAGGGCTCGCGCTCCGGCCCCTCGACCCAGGCATAATCGCCGTCCTCGGCGGCGAGCAAAGTCTCGAACCCGCCATCGTCGAAGCAGACATAGTGCTCGATGCTCGTCCACTGCTCCCTCAGCCTGTCAACGATTGGCTGGAAGAGCTTGTCGTAAAACAGGACTTTGTCCTCGGCATGGTTGGCGATATAGACCAGCTGCTCGTCGAACAGGCGCGGGTTGATGGTGTGAATCACCCCGCCGGCGCCGATCGCGCCGTACCAGGCGATCAGATGATGATGGTGGTTCATGGCCAGAGTGGCGATGCGATCGCCGCGCTTGACTCCCATCTTTTCAAGCGCTTGGGCGAGCTTCCTCGCATCGCGCGCGATCCCGGCCCAATTCGTGCGGGTAATCGTGCCGTCGGCCCAGGCGGTGACGATCTCGCGCGTGCCGTGCTCGCGCTCGGCATGCTCGATGAGCCGCGGCACCCGGAGCTCGAAATCCTGCATCCCGCCCAGCATTGCCGGTCCCTCCGTCCTTCCAGCGAAAGCTGGAATCCCTTTGCCTTCATGTAAAGAGAATTGAGATTCCGGCTTTGCCGGAATGACGGTGCCCGTCAGGAGACGAGCGCCAATCGCGGCGGTTCGGCCATGGCGAGGCGAACGGCGGTGACGCCCGGGACGCGCTCGATCCGCGCCGCCATCTCGGCGTCGACCAGGAAGTCGCGGCCGAGCACGATGTCCGCCTCGCCGCCGTCCCAGCCCGCCTTGAGGCGGAGCTGGCCGTTGCCGCCGCGCTCGCCGGCGACGGTCGCGGCCAGCCGGCGCAGCGCATCGGCATCCTCGACCTCGACCTCGAGCTGGAGGCGGGCGCGCTTGGCGAGGCCCTCGAAGCTCTGCAGCGAGCGGACGGTGACCCGCGGCGTCTCCTCGCCGGGGCGGCGGTCGAGCTCGACGTTGAGCAGCGCGCACTGGCCCGCCTTGGCGAAAGCGGCGACCTGCTCGGCCACCTGGTCGTCGAACACGGTCGCCTCGAACTGGCCCGAGGAATCGGACAGGGTCGCCATCATGTAGCGCCGGCCCTTCGCCGACGTCCGCCAGCGCGTTTCCTCGACGAGCCCGGCCATCACCGCGCCGATTCGGCCGCTGTCGGAAGGCGCCCCGGCAGTGGCGAGCTCGGCAAAGGTCCGCGCCCCCTGAGCGGCGGCGAGATGGCGGTAGTTATCGACCGGATGGGCGGAGAAATAGAAGCCGAAGCTCTCTTTCTCGGCCGCCATGCGCCGGGCCAGCGACCAGCTTTCGGCGGCGGGCATCCGGATCGGCGCGACGTTGGCCGGGCCTTCGCCGAACAGCCCGCCCTGGCCCGACGTCCGTGCCTCGGCGGCGCTCGACGCGGCGGCGAGGATGGTCTCGGCCGCCGCCGATACCGCCCAGCGCTCGGCCAGCGAATCGAAGGCGCCGCCGCCGGCGAGGCTCTCGATCTGGCGGCGATTGAGGAGGCGCGGATCGATCCGGGCGGCGAAGTCGTCCAGGCTCCGGAACGGGCCGGCCGCGCGGCGCTCCTCGACCAGCTGCTCCATCGCCTTCTCGCCGACCCCCTTGAGTGCGCCGAGAGCGTAGCGGACGGCATGGCCGTCGCCGTCCGGCTCGACCGAGAATTCGGCCTCGCTGGCGTTGATCGCAGGCGGCAGGCAGGGGATGCCCATCCGCCGCATGTCGTCGACGAAGATGGCGAGCTTGTCGGTCTGATGGCTGTCGAAGCACATCGAGGCGGCGTAGAATTCGACCGGATGGTGCGCCTTCAGCCAAGCGGTCTGATAGGCGATCAGCGCATAGCCGGCGGCATGGCTTTTGTTGAAGCCGTAGCCGGCGAACTTGTCGATCAGGTCGAACAGCTCGTTGGCCTTGGCGGCGGGGATGCCATTCACCCGCTCGCAGCCGGCGACGAAGCCGGCGCGCTGGGCATCCATCTCGGATTTGATCTTCTTGCCCATCGCCCGCCGGAGCAGATCGGCCTCGCCGAGGCTGAAGCCGGCGAGCACCTTGGCCGCCTCCATCACCTGCTCCTGGTAGACGAAGATGCCGTAGGTCTCCTTCAGCACCTCCTCGAGCAGGGGATGCGGGTAGGAGATCGGCTCGCGGCCGTTCTTGCGGGCGCCGAACATCGGGATATTGTCCATCGGCCCGGGCCGGTAGAGCGAGACCAGCGCGACGATGTCGCCGAAGCCCGACGGTTTCACCGCCGCCAGCGTCCGCCGCATACCCTCCGATTCGAGCTGGAACACCCCGACCGTGTCGGCGCGCTGGAGCAGCCTGTAGACCTGCTCGTCGTCCCAGGCGAGGCGATCGAGATCGACCTCGATGTCCCGGCGGCCGAGCATCTCGACCGCCTTGCGCAGCACCGAGAGCGTCTTCAGGCCGAGGAAGTCGAACTTCACCAAGCCGGCCTGCTCGACATATTTCATGTCGAACTGGGTGACCGGCATGTCGGAGCGCGGGTCGCGGTAGAGCGGGACGAGCGCGTCGAGGCGGCGATCGCCGATGACGACTCCGGCGGCATGGGTCGAAGCGTGGCGCGGCAGGCCTTCCAGCTTCATCGCCAGGTCGAACAGCCGGCGGACCTGGGCGTCGCTCCGATATTCGCCGGCGAGCTCGGCGACGCCGCCCAGCGCCCGCTCGAGCGTCCAGGGGTCGGTCGGATGATTGGGGATCAGCTTGGCGAGCCGGTCGACCTGGCCATAAGGCATTTGCAGGACCCGGCCGGTGTCCTTGAGGACGGCCCGCGCCTTCAGCTTGCCGAAGGTGATGATCTGGGCGACTTTGTCCGATCCGTAGCGCTCCTGGACGTAGCGGATCACCTCGCCACGCCTTGTTTCGCAGAAGTCGATATCGAAGTCCGGCATCGACACCCGCTCGGGATTGAGGAATCGCTCGAACAGCAGGCCGAGCCGGATCGGATCGAGATCGGTGATGGTCAGCGACCAGGCGACCACCGAGCCGGCGCCCGAGCCGCGGCCCGGGCCGACCGGGATGCCGCGCTCCTTCGCCCATTTGATGAAGTCGGCGACGATCAGGAAATAGGCGGCGAAGCCCATGTCGATGATGATCTCGACCTCGTAATCGAGCCGCTCGACATAGGCCTGGCGTTCGGCCGGGCTCAGCTCGGCATAGGCGGCGAGGCGCTGCTCGAGGCCGGCGCGGGCGTCGGCGCGCAGCTGCGCCGCTTCGGCGTCCCGGTCGCCGGCGATGCTCGGCAGGATCGGCTTGCGCTGGGGCGCGCCGACCGCGCAGCGCCGGGCGATCACCGCACTATTGTCGATCGCCTCGGGCAGATCGGCGAACAGGGCGCGCATGTCTGCGGCCGGCTTCATCCAGGCTTCAGGCGAGGAGCGAATACGGTCGTCGCGGTCGATCTGGCTCGATTGGGCGATGCACAGCATCGCGTCGTGGGCGCGGTGGAAGGCGGCGTCGAGATAGGAAGCCGGGTTGGTCGCGACCAGCGGCAGGCCGCGCGCATAAGCGAGCGCGACCAGATCGGGTTCGGCAGCCTGCTCGACCGGGTCGCCGCGCCGGCTGAGCTCGACATAGAGGCGCCCGGGGAACAGGCCTTCCAGCCGGCCGATCAGCCCCTCGGCCGGCTGCCCTTCGGCGAGCAGGCGCGCCAGCGTCCCCTCGCCGCCGCCGGTCAGCGCGATCAGCCCTTCGGTCCGTCCCTCGAGCGCCGCGAGCTGGACATGCGCGACCTCCTCGACCGGCCGGCCGAGATGCGCTTCCGAGACCAGCGTGCAGAGATTCGCGTAGCCGGCTTCGTCCTGCGCGTAGAGCGGCAGCCAATCGATCGCCGGCGGCTTTCCCTCCGGCGTGCCGGGCCGGGCGACGCCGAGCAGGGTGCCGATGATCGGCTGCACCCCCGCCTCGATGCAGGCATCGGTGAACGGCATCGCGGCGTAAAGGCCGTTGCGATCGGTCAGCGCCGCAGCGGGAAAATCGAGGCGCCTGGCCTGCCTGGCGATCGCTTTCGGTTCGATCGCGCCTTCGAGCATGGTGTAGCAGGAGAAGATTCGGAGCGGGACGTAGGGCGCGGTCATGGCCGTCTTATGGGGCGTCCCGGGCAGTCATGAAAGCGCCCGCACCGGACTTTTCCACAGCCTATTCGAGCCATTCCTTCGTTCGACCGCGCGCCGTGGCTGGGGCCGGAATGCGGGCAGACAATCATTCGCAAGTCATTTCATCGCCGCCTGACCCTGATAGGGTCTGGCGAACACTATCCCGATACTGTAGGCAACCTATTACATATTTCCACCGAATCACCCATGGTAGAAAAAGGGAGGGCCGCATCATGACGCGCAACGGCTTGAATCACGAACGGGGCTCTCGTCCAAGAATGATTACGTTGGTTCGTTCCAGGCTGGGATTACAGCAGGGCCTGATATGTGCATTTGCTTCGACCTTTTTGCTTACGGGCTGCGCGACCAGTGGAAGCATCGGCACGTCGTCCGTAGGCCAACTTCACAATAATGGCGTGGAATATGTGTTGACGCGACTGGAGGCAGATTCGTCCGGGGAGGGGACGCCGTCGCGCATCGCGACCCTTACTGGCGAATATTGCCGCACGATCGGCCGGACCTGCACGGCACCGATTGCCGTGCCGTCGCTTCCGCCGAGCACCGACCAGATCATCACCGCCGCCGGCGGCACAAGCGCGTTCAGGGAAAGGCTGAGATCCCTGTTCGTGAACATAAGCGGCGCGCGGACGCTGCAACAATTCGACCGCGCGATTACGGCCTATGACACGTCGGCTGCCGCGCTCAACAACCAGGAACGCCGGCGACTCGCCGACATCGTCTTGGTCACCCGTTTCAGCGGGCGATATTGGGCCCCCACCGCAGAGGGCGGAATGGGCGGCGGAACCAGGCCCGGCGGCGGCGGCGTCGGCCCCGCAGCCAGGACCAATTGGGTCTTGGTCGCCGCGGCGGACGGCGCCGGCTGCGCCTGGGGCGGCCCCCTGCATTGCCTTCAGGGCGCCATCATGTTCTCGGTGGCGGAATATAAGAGACAACAAATCGGCACCTCCTAGGCGGCGCCGTTCACTGCAGCACGCCCTCGTGGAGCCTGAGCGCCCGGTCCATCTTGGCCGCGATGCGCTCGTTATGGGTGGCGACGAGGGCGGCGCTGCCCTGATCGCGGACGAGGCTCAGGAACTCGGCGAAGACGATGTCTTCGGTGGCCTCGTCGAGATTGCCGGTCGGCTCGTCGGCGAGCACCAGAGCGGGCCGGTTGGCGAGCGCGCGGGCGACGGCGACGCGCTGCTGCTCGCCGCCCGACAGCTTGCTCGGGCGATGGGTGAGACGCTCGGCGAGGCCGAGTGTGCCGAGCAGCGATTCGGCGCGCGAGCGTGCTTCCGCGGCGGAGGCGCCGCGGACGAGCTGAGGGATGATCACGTTCTCGGCGGCGCTGAAATCGGGGAGGAGATGATGGAATTGATAGACGAAGCCCAACGTATCGCGGCGCACCCGGGTGCGCTCGCTGTCGTCGAGGTCGGCCACTTCCGCTCCCGCGATCCGGATCGAGCCCTCGAAGCCGCCCTCGAGCAGCCCGACCGCCTGCAGCAGGGTCGACTTGCCCGAGCCCGAAGGGCCGAGCACGGCGACGATCTCGCCCGCGCCGACCGCGAGGTCGACTCCGCGCAGCACGTCGATGGTGACGCCGGCCTGGACGAAGCTGCGCCTGAGCCCGCGGACGACGAGCACGTCATTCATAACGAAGCACCTGGACCGGATCGGTCCTGGAGGCGCGCCAGGCCGGGATCAGGGTGGCGAGAAAGCTAAGCACCAGCGCCATCGAGACGATCGCGGCGACCTCTACCGGGTCGGTTCGCGCCGGCAGCTCGGTGAGCACCCGGACCGTCGGATCCCAGCCGTTCACGCCGGTCAGCCGCTGGACGAAGTCGACGACGTTCTGGCGGTAATAGAGGCCGAGCGTCCCCATCAGCAGGCCGGCAAGGATGCCGAGCACGCCGATCGTCAGGCCGACGGTCAGGAAGACCTTCATCACCGCGCCCCGGGTCGCGCCCATGGTGCGCAGGATGGCGATGTCGCGATGCTTGGCGCGGACCAGCATGATCAGCGAGGAGAGGATGTTGAAGGCGGCGACGAGGATGATGAGGGAGAGCACCACGAACATCACCACCCGCTCGATCTGGAGCGCCTCGAACAGGGCCGAGTTCATCGAGCGCCAGTCGTTGACGATCGCCCGGCCGGCGACCTGGCCGGCGAGCGGCGCGAGAATCTGATCGACCCGGTCGGCATCGACGGTCGAGACCTCGATCATGCCGATCGAATCGCCCATCAGCAGGAAGTTCTGCGCTTCGTCCAGCGGCATGACGACGAACGCCTTGTCGAAATCGTAGAGGCCGACCTCGAAGATCGCGGCGACGTTGTAATCGACGATCCGCGGCACCGTGCCGAACGGCGTCGTCCGGCCCTGCGGCGAGATGATGGTGATCGAACCGCCGACGCTGACGCCGAGCAATTCGGCGAGGCGCGAGCCGATCGCGACATTGTTGCTGCCCGGCTGCAGGCGGGCGAGCGAGCCGGCGAGGACGTTGCCGCGCAGCGTCGGGTTGGCGCGGATGTCCTCGACCGGCATGCCGCGCAGCAGGATCGCCTCGACCCGGCCTTCGTGGCTCGCCATCAGCGGCTGCTCGATCAGCGCGTGGGCGGAGGTGACCCCGGAGGTGTGGCGCGCGGCCTCGAGGATCGGCCGCCAATTGTCGAGCCGGCCGCCATAGCCCTGGACGACGGCGTGGCCGTTCAGCCCCACCACTTTCTCGAACAATTCGGCGCGGAAGCCGTTCATCACGCTCATCACGATGATCAGGGCGGCAACGCCGAGCATCACCGCGGCGAGGCTGATCCCGGCAACGACGAAGATGAAGCCCTCGCCCCGGTGCGGCAGCAAATAGCGCCGCGCGATCATCCGCTCGTAGCGGTTGAGGATCACGCGGTCAGCCTCGCCAGCGCGCTTTCGATCGACAGCTCCTCGCGTTCGCCGCCGGCGCGGCGCTTCAGCTCGACGATGCCTTTTTCCAGCCCCTTCGGCCCGACGATCAGCTGCCAGGGCAGGCCGATCAGGTCCATGGTCGCGAACTTGGCGCCGCCGCGCTCGTCGCGGTCGTCGTAGAGGGTGTCGATCCCGGCCTCGCCGAGCCGCCCGTAAATCCCGTCGGCGGCGGCGGCGCAGGTCCGATCGTCGGCGCGCATGTTGATGAGGCCGACCCGAAACGGCGCCACCGCCTCGGGCCAGACGATCCCCGCCTCGTCGTGGCTCGCCTCGATGATCGCGCCCATCAGCCGCGAGACGCCGACGCCGTAGCTGCCCATCTGGGGATGAACCTGCGACCCGTCCGCAGCCTGGACCGAGAAGCCCATCGCCTCGCTATATTTGGTGCCGAAGGCGAAGATGTGGCCGACCTCGATGCCGCGCCGGCTGCGCAGCCGTGCGGCCGGCACCGGGCAGTCCGCGACCTTGGCATGTTCCTCTTCTTCCATCGCGTAGAGCGAGGTGAGCCTGGCGATGGTGGATTCGTCGGCAGCGAGCAGCTCTTCGCGGGAGACCTCCTCCAGCGCAGCGTCGTAGAAGAGCGCGCTCTCGCCGGTCTCCGCGAGGATGTGGAATTCGTGGCTGAGGTCGCCGCCGATCGGCCCGGTCGGGGCGCGGACCGGCACCGCCTGCAAACCCAGGCGGGCGAAGGTGCGCAGATAGGCGACGAACATCGCCTCGTAGCTCGCCTTCAGCCCGGCCTCGTCGAGGTCGAACGAATAGGCGTCCTTCATCAGGAACTCGCGGCCGCGCATGATGCCGAAACGGGGGCGGACCTCGTCGCGGAACTTCCACTGGATGTGATAGAGCGTGCGCGGCAGATCGCGGTAGGATTTGACGCTGCCGAGGAAGATCTGGGTGATCATCTCCTCGTTGGTCGGGCCGTAGAGCATCTCGCTGCCCTTGCGGTCGGCAAAGCGCAGCATCTCCGGGCCGTAGGCGTCGTAGCGGCCCGACTGGCGCCAGAGCTCCGCCGACTGGATGGTCGGCATCAGCATCTCGATCGCGCCGGCCCGGTCCTGCTCCTCGCGGACGACCTGCTCGATCTTCCTGAGGACCCGGTGGCCCAGAGGCAGCCAGGAATAGATGCCGGCCGCGGTCTGGCGAATCAGGCCGGCGCGGAGCATCAGCTTGTGGCTGACGATCTGGGCGTCGGCCGGCGTCTCCTTGGCGACGGGCAGGAAATAGCGGGTGAGGCGCATGGCGCTGCTCTAGGGTGGGCGATGCGGCAACGCAACATAAGCGCGTCGCCGCGGACCGCTGTTGCCGACCGGCCACAGGCGCGGCGCAAAACGGCCACGGCGGCCAATCGGTCGATGACAAGCCGGCAACCGGCGCATACCGTGATTCCCACGCAACCAAGGACTTAACGGCCTGGTTCGGGGAGGCTCCGGCCCCGTTTCCCTCTAGCGAGGTGAGGTGAAGCGCGCGGGCCGAAGCGTCACAAGGGGGTAGGCGGCGCAAGCCGTCTCACGGGTGCCCGGTTCCTCGGAACCGGGCACTTGTTTCTTGTGGCCCGGAGCGGCTTCAGCCGCGCGGATTGTAAATCAGCGACAAGACGCCTATATCAGTGGCGCTGACGTCGCCTGCGAGCGAACCTGACGCCGTTCGCGGCCTCTTTTCCTTTCGAGCTACACCGGCCCCGCCGCGCCTTTTGCGCGCGGGCAATCTTTGCATGAAAGGGCCTGATCATGGCCATCGGCACCGTCAAATTCTTCAACACCGACCGCGGCTACGGCTTCATCACCAACGAAGCCGGCGGCAAGGACGCCTTCGTCCACATCAGCGCCGTCGAGCGCGCCGGCCTCGGCACGCTCCGCGAGGGCCAGCGACTGAGCTACGAGCTCGAGACCGGCCGCGACGGCAAGACCTCGGCCACCGACCTCGCCGCCGCCGAATAGGCGTGGCGAAAGAGGAACTCATGGTCATGGAGGGGAAGATCGACGAGATCTTCCCCGACGGCCGGTTCGGGGTGATGCTCGACAACGCCCACCGGATCATCGCCTACACCGCCGGCAAGATGCGGCGCTTCCGCATCAAGTCGGTGGTCGGCGACCGGGTCCATGTCGAGATGACCCCTTACGACCTGTCGAAGGGCAGGATCATCTTCCGCGAAAAGATCCCGGGCCAGGGGCCCGGCAGCGGACCGCGCCGGCGGACCTTCCGGCGCTGAGCAATGAACGAAACGGTCGACGCGCCGTTAACCCAAGAAAGCGGAATATCCCGCCAAGGACTGAAATGAACCTACAGACGAACGGGCCGCAACGGCCCAAGCTCTGGCCGCCGAAAGCATTGCTTTCGGGCGCGGCCATCGAGCGCCCCACCCCTTCTCTGGCGCCGCACGAGCTGCGCCGCATCGTCGCCGGCATGGTCGGCTGACTCTTCCGCCGCCCTCCCCGTCACAAGGGAGGGCGCTTTCACGATCGGAGACCCCAATGTCGCGCGAAATCCTGAAACCCTTCCTCATCGCCAAGGGCGAAGACGGCCAGTTCCGCCTCACCGTCCGCGAGACCCGCTACAACAGCCAGGGCTACCCGCTGGTGACCGCGACCCCGGTCGAGGAAGTCTTCAAGAGCGCCACCGCGGCGCGGACCCACGCGCGCGAGCATTTCGGCGCCGAGGCCGGCCAGTTCGCGGTGAAGTGAGCGGCCTGTCCCGGCGCCGCCGATTGGGATAATCCACGGCGCTGAATCCTTTGGGGGGCAGGCCATGACCATCTCGCGATTCGCGCTTCCGGCAATGGCCGCGCTCGCGCTGACCGGGTGCGGGCCGGCCGACGACGGCAACGCCGCCGCCGCCGCGGCCAACGTCACCGAATATGCGATCCCCTACCCGCCCTCCGGGCAGGCCGCCGCAGCGTCGCACGACGGCATGGCGCATCCGGGATCGACCCACGAGATCGCCTTCGACGAGCGCCGGCGGACGCTGTGGATATCGGGCCAGAATCACGACGCGCTGGTCCGCGTCCGGTTCGACGACGCCGGCGTTCCCCACATGGCGATCGAATCGACCGGACCCGGCAGCGGCCCGCACGGCATCGCCTTCGACGCGGCCGGCAACCGCTGGGTGACGCTCGAATATGCCGGCCGGATCGTCGGCGTCGACGGCAATGGCGCAACCATCTTCGACCAGCCGGTGAGCCTCGCCTGCCCGACCTGCCCGGCGCCGATCAACAGCCATCCGCACGGGCTGGGCGTCGGCCCCGACGGCCGCACCATCTGGTTCACCGGCAAGGCGACCGGGACGGTGGGCCGGATCGCGCCCGGCGGCGAGATCCGCCACTTCGCCTTGCCGACCCCGGGCAGCGTGCCGATCTACATCCACGCCGGTCCCGACGGGAACATGTGGGTCACCGAGCTCGCCGGCAACAAGATCGCGCGGGTGACGCCCGACGGCGCGCCGACCGAGTTCGATATCCCCACCGCTTATGCCCGGCCGATCGCGATCGTCCCCGGGCCGGACGGCAACATGTGGTTCAGCGAGGAAGCGGGCAGCAAGGTCGCGCGGATCACCCCGGCGGGCGTCATCACCGAGTTCGCGGTGCCGCGCAGCCATCCGAACCGGATCCTCGCGGGCCTCGCCTTCGACCGCGCGGGCAATCTCTGGGTCGAGCAATATGTCGACCACAATGTGCCGAGCCCGCCCGGGCGCGACGCGATCGTCCGGATCGACCGGGCGGGCCTCGCCGGGGCGCCCGAGGCGCTGCGGCCGGAGCATTTCACCACCTTCCCGGTGCCGACCCGCGACACCGTCATGCACCGGATCATCGCCGGGCCGGACGGGGCGATGTGGTTCACCGAGATGCGCGCCGACCGGCTCGGGCGGATCGCGGCGGAGCGCTGAGCGCGCTTTAGTCGAGCCGCCGGATCGTCCCTTCCAGCGTCGCCACGCTGAGGCCGAAGCGGCGGAAGATCATGCGGTTGTGGGCGGTGCGGCCGCCGGCATGGAAGGTGATCCATTGCTCGACCGAAGGCCCCTCGGCGCTGCGATAGCTGAGGTGGAGGACGTTGCCGGCGAGCTCGCCGGTCACCGGCCCGCGCGCGTCGCTGATCGTCCCGGTCACGCGGTTCGCCCCCGCCCGCGCCAGCCGCCACTGCCGCCGCCGCGCGGGCTTCCCCTCCTCCTCGACGACCTGGTCGAGCACCAGCGCCCCGGCCCGGTCCATATGGCCGCGGCTGTGGTCGCGCACGGCATGGCGGCCGGAGAGCATGACGTGGACGACCCCCTGCCCCTCGGTGCGGCCGGTGAAGAAGTGCTCGGGCGCCGGGACGGCGGCGGCCTGGAGCAGGAGCAGGGCGAGGAGGGCGGAGAGGGGCACGGCAAGGCTTTAGGCCGGGCGGCCCGGCTTGGCCATTGCGTGGTTCGGCGCCGGATGTTGGCGCGAGCGCGCCGGACCTTGCGAAGACCGGCGCGAAGCGGCGGTCAAACCGGGCGCGCGGGCGCGCAAAGCCGCATTCTGCCGGCGATCAAAAGCGCATAGATTGAGGACAGGCTGAGCAAGAAGACCACCACCGAGACATGGTAGGAAGGCTCGTCAAACGCGCGCCCGAAAGCCTGCCTGGCGATCAACCCGACCGGCTGGACGAGCGCGATGGTGGCGATCGTGACGAGGGCGAGGGGCGAGGTGGACGCGAACCAGGCGCCGGCGGTTTGGTCGAAGGACAAGCGGGTTCCCCGGCTTCGCAGCGCCGCCATCGCCCCGCCGAGCGCCAGAGCCAGCGACATCCAGACGGGATCGAACGCCGCGCCCTTGCCGAGCAAGGCCGCGAGCACCGCCGCATAAATGGCAGGGCCGACCATCAATCCGATGGCGCGCAGCCGTCTGGACGTGGACAGGCGATGGCGGAGAAAGCTCAGGGCGAACGCAATCCAGGCAAGCAACGCGATCGAAATGCCGAGGATGATCATCTCGAGGACGGTCATTGAAATACCTTTTGAGTGTAGGCCTTGGCCCAGCTCCGCAGCATGCCGCTGCCCGATTTGTCCGCCTTTTCGACGAAATTCGGACCCCAGTTGCTGTCCGCCGAGCGCGCGGCCAATGACTTGAAGGCATAATAGCGCACGTAATCGTCCGAATGATGATGCGCGATATGCTCGATCTGCTCATGCACCGAATCGTCGTCGAGGCACATCGCCATGTCGAAGGTCACCGGATTGAAGCGACTCTGCATGACCTGCTCGACGCGGGACGCGCTTTGATCGAAGATGAACTGCGACCCCTTCGGTCCGCGCGTGCCGGGCGACATGATGTTCACGGTGATCGAGTTCTCGCTCGGCGGGAGCTGCGAGTGGACATCGAGGTGACGGCGATAGAACATCAACTGGCCCTTGGCCAAACGCTTGCGTCCGACCGGCTTCAGCTCGACTGCGCACCCCGGATACCAATGCGTGGTGTCCTCGCACACTTCGAAATAATCGCTCTCATAGCCCGGGCCGTCATAGCCGACCGTGAGGAAGGAGAAATTATGGTCGTGCGGCCGGCCGTAATAGAAGACGGAATTGTCGCAACGCGCGTAAAACTCGTCGCTGGGGCTGGGCCAGAACACCATGCGCAAATAGTGACCGCTGCCCAGCTCGCCGAGATTGAAGGTCTGGCTGGTCGCGGTGATCTGCGGACTGCCGTTGAGGCACAAATCGAGCTGATCGCGCAATTTCCCGCGGAGGAACTCGCGGTTCCGGTAAAGGCCGGCCAGCAGGGGCGCCATGGCGAGCAGGGCATCGTCGTCCCCCGGCGCGACATTCGCTTCGCGGAAGCGAGCGGCCAGTTCCCGATCGCAGATGGCATCGGCCGCAAGGCCGTCAATCACCAATGGCATAGAATCTCCTTTCCCTCGGGCTAGTCCTCAAGGGCGTCAATCAGGCTCTCGATGCCGCGCCGCACATAGGCGCTCGCCTCGACAGCCAGAGCCTGCCTGAGCGCCGGGATCGCCGCCGCGCCGTGCATGCCGGCATATTCCCGCATCGCGTGCCACCGGACGAAATGCGCTTCATGGCCGAAAAATTTCTCCAGCAGGGTGTCGCGCCCCGGATCTTCCAGTTGCCGCAGGACGGTCATTCCGGCGCGCGCCATATTGTCGACGTCGCGCGCGGCCTGAACCGACAGGATCGACCCGGTCGCGGTATCGACGGAGCAGCGAAACGGCAGCGCGTCGGCGAGGATCGTCGCGGACAGGACGAGCGGATTGCGCGCGCTGTCCAGGAACCGCATCGCGGTCGAACGGCCGTCGACGACGAGCGGCAGCGACGCAAAGTCGAGGCCGAACTCGCTGGAGCCCTGCACACCGAGAGCAACGTCCAGGTCCGAAGTCGGCTCCAGCGCGTCGAATTTGACGAGCGCGCAGGACAGGCTGGCGTCGTTGACAACCCGGGTCACGGTCGTCCGGCCGGTCAGGATCACGTGCCCGGCCACGGCGAGCTGACTGCGGGTCAGCGCCAATGCCTGGCTGTCGAAGCACTGAAGAGCGATGATGACCTTGTCGTTCTTGAAGATCAAAGCCGTCTTGATGACGTCCGACCCGCCGTCGGCGAGCGCGCCGGGCACGGGGGGGAAGTGAAGTTCGTCGCCTTCGAGGTGGCCGACCCAACGGCGTCCGGCCTCGACCAGCCAGGACGTGTCGGCAAAGACCGGCTCGATGGCGGACAGGATCTGCTCGGTCGACAGCGGACCGGCGCCGCTCACCGCCCGAATCGCGGCCGACAGCACGGGATGCGCGTAGAGGCGCGCGACCTCGTCCTTGTAATAGGACGCCTCTTTTCTGATCGACTCTGCGAGCATGAATCCCCCGATCGTCACCCCCGCCGGGACGTCCCGGCGGGGGTGAGATTTGCCTACATGAAGATGACGGCGATCATCACCGGCAGGCCCGGGTCGACGACGATGGCGACGCAGACAGGACCGACAACGGCCGCGGTGTCGTTGATGTGAGACTGATCTACGACTTCCCCGAGACTGACGCTGTGCGACAGATGCGGCAGGCTGTTCATTGTACGCATACATTCCCTCCCCACTGATATTGCCAAGGATTTGGCGGCGGGAAATTCTCTTTTGTTCTCAACGCTGTCAAGCAGCGGAAAGAAAAATAAAGCGGGTTGACAGCGCCCGAATATCCGGGCTTTTTGCGCGCCCGCGACTCTCCTATGAATGAAGAAGGACCGGTCCAGTTGGCGTCTCATCCTAAAATCGAAGGCTCGCGCCGGTCGTTACGACTGCGCAATGTCTATCGCGGTCTGAAATGGGCGGCGATCGCGCTCATCGCCCTCTCCATGGCCGAGTTCCTGGCGTTCGAAGTTGCGATGCTGGTGGCCGCGGACGTCGCCTTCTACATGGAGATGGTCGTGGCCGGTTGGCTGATGTCGACGCTGGCTTTCCTGCACCCGGCGATCGGCTACCGGCTGACGATGCTCGGCTCGCGGATGTTTCACGAGCCGGCCAAGAGAGCGCCGGACCGATCCGAAGGCCATTAGGCACGGCCTGGCCGGGGCCCGAACGGGCCTTGCTACACCAGTCGCGATTGCTTCACCGCCGCTTCGATGAAGCTCGCGAACAGCGGATGCGGGCCCTTCGACTCCACCACTCGCTTCGCTCGGGCCGGGCTCAGGAGGTTCGGAGTTTCAAATGCAAGCCCTTCGATCCCAACCGCCGGCCTAGACCAGGCGGCTCTGCTTGACGGCGGCCTCGATGAATGACGCGAACAAGGGGTGGGGATCGAATGGTTTCGATTTCAGCTCCGGATGGAACTGCACGCCGATGAACCATGGGTGATCCGGCCGCTCGACGATCTCCGGCAGCTCGCCGTCCGGGCTCATCCCTGAGAAGACCAGGCCTCCCGCTTCCAGCGCGCCCTTGTAATGGGCGTTGACCTCGTAGCGGTGGCGGTGGCGTTCGCTGATTTGGTCGCTTCCATAAATACTGCGGACGACGCTGTTGCCGCCGAGCACGGCCGGATAGGCGCCGAGACGCATGGTGCCGCCGAGGTCGCCGCCCTTGGCGCGTTTTTGCAGGCCTTCTTCGCTCATCCATTCGGTGATCAGGCCGACGATGGGCTCTTCGGCGTCGCCGAATTCGCTGCTCCCCGCCCCTTCCAGCCCCGCGGTGTTCCGCGCGGCCTCGATGCAGGCCATCTGCATGCCGAGGCAGATGCCGAAGAAGGGGACGCCCCGCTCCCTGGCGAAATGCACGCTCGCGATCTTGCCTTCGCTGCCGCGCTCGCCGAAGCCGCCGGGGACGAGGATCGCGTGCATCGGCTCGAGGGCGGAGGTGATCTCGGCCTCGGGGTGCTCGAACAGCTCGGCGTCGAGCCAGCGGATGTGGACCTTGACGCGGTTGGCGAGGCCGCCGTGGATCAGCGCCTCGGTGAGGCTCTTATAGGCGTCCTGAAGGCCGACATATTTGCCGACGACGCCGATCGTGACCTCGCCTTCCGGGTTGAACAGGCGGTCGAGGACGTCGTCCCAGCGGGCCATGTCGGGCTCGGGCGCGTCGGCGATGCCGAAGGCGTGGAGGATCTCGCCGTCGAGCCCGGCCGCGTGATATTGGGCGGGGACCGCGTAGATGCTCGGCGCGTCCAATGCGGGGATCACGGCCTCGGTGCGGACGTTGCAGAACAGGGCGATCTTGGCGCGGTCGCTCTCCGGCAGCTCGCGGTCGCAGCGGCAGACGATGATCTCGGGCTGGATGCCGAGCGAGGTCAGCTCGCGCACGCTGTGCTGGGTCGGCTTGGTCTTCAGCTCGCCGGCGGCGGCGATATAGGGGACCAAAGTGGTGTGGATCGACAGGCAGGACCCGCGCGGGCTTTCGTTGCGGAACTGGCGGATCGCCTCGACGAAGGGCAGCGATTCGATGTCGCCGACGGTGCCGCCCACCTCGCACAGGATGAAGTCGCATTCCGCATCGACGTCGGCGCGGATGAACTCCTTGATCGCGTCGGTGACGTGAGGGATGACCTGGACGGTGGCGCCGAGATAGTCGCCGCGCCGCTCGCGTTCGATGATCGTCTTGTAGATTCGGCCCGAGGTGACGTTGTCCGACTGGCGCGAGGCGACGCCGGTGAAGCGCTCGTAATGGCCGAGGTCGAGGTCGGTCTCGGCACCGTCGTCGGTGACGTAGACCTCGCCATGCTGATAGGGCGACATCGTCCCCGGATCGACGTTCAGATAGGGGTCGAGCTTGCGCAGGCGGACCTTGTAGCCGCGCGCCTGGAGGAGGGCGGCGAGGCTGGCGGCCATCAGGCCCTTGCCAAGACTGGAGACCACGCCGCCGGTGATGAAAATGAACCGCGCCATGGGAGTCGAGGCTTAAGCGGCTCGGGCGCGAAAGCGCAAGCGGCGGAATCGAAATATTTCGTCATCCCGGCCCTTCGACGCCGCCTGCGGCGTCGAAGGGCCGGGGTGACGGCTGTAGCTATTGCGCGAGCGGGACGCCGGACTGGTTGGCGTTGGCGGGCGGCGCCGTGGCGGGGGCCGGAGTCGCCGGCGGCGCGGTGGTGAGCGGCTGGGTCGGCTGCGGGGTCACCGGACGGGCGAGGCTGGGATCGATCTGCCGCGGGGTGCGGGCGCCGGCGGCGAGAGCGGCGAGCAGGATCGACAAGGCGACGAACAGGGTCGCCAGGATGGCGGTGCCGCGGGTCAGGAAATCGGAGGCGCCGCGCGCGCTCATCATGCCCGCGGGGCTGCCGCCGCCGGCGAGCCCGCCGCCTTCGGAGCGCTGCATCAGGATGATGATGATGAGCAGGGTCGCGATCAGCGACTGCAGGATCAGGAGGAAGGTGAACAGGCCCATGGATCTCGGGATCTTTCTCTGGTCCGTCATGCCAGCGAAGGCTGGCATCCAAGCGGAGTCGGCATGGACCCCAGCCTTCGCTGGGGTGACGGTGTGGCCCGCGATCTAGGCGATCGGACGCGCCGGTTCAACTGGCAGCGGCCGCTTCCACGATCGGAACGAACCCGGCGGCGGTCAGGCTGGCGCCGCCGACCAGGGCGCCGTCGACGTCGGGACAGGCGAACAAAGCGGCGGCGTTGTCGGCCTTGACCGAGCCGCCGTAGAGGATCCGGATGCGGGCGCCGCGATCGCCGTAGCGGCCGACGAGGAAGCGCCGGATCGCGGCGTGCATCTCGGCGACGTCGGCCGGGGTGGCGACCTTGCCGGTGCCGATCGCCCAGATCGGCTCGTAGGCGAGGACCAGCTCGCCTTCCTCCCAATCGTCGGGCAGCGAGCCGGCGAGCTGGCGCTCGACCAAGGCGAGATGGCCGCCGGCGGCGCGCTCGGCCTCCGATTCGCCGACGCAGACGATCGCGATGAGGCCGCCCTTCAGCGCCGCCGCGGCCTTGGCGCGGACCTCGCCGTCGCTCTCGTGCTGGCCGGCGCGGCGCTCCGAATGGCCGACGATCGCGAGGCGGGCGCCGGCTTCCCGGATCATCGCCGCGGAGACGCAGCCGGTATAAGCGCCGCTGTCGGCCGAATGGCAGTCCTGGGCGCCGATGGTGAGGCCGCCCGAGCGGGTCAGCGCCGGAGCGATCAGGGTGAAGGGCGGGCAGATCGCGACGTCGACCCCGCCCGCGGCGCGCGCCGCCTCGGCGATCGGCGCGAGCTCGGCGAGCTGGCCGAGGCTGCCGTTCATCTTCCAATTGCCGGCGACGAGCTTGCGGCGGAGGTGCATCGGAATTCCCCGGTCAGTGATCGAGCCGCCATGTCCCCCGGACATGGCCACGAGCGTCCGGGGGACGTTCGTACTGGATCACGGTTGCGGGCCGCCTAGCGCGCTTCTATGACCCGCGCAAACCCACTTCCGTCAGGACCCCGCATGATCTCCGGTTTCCGCAAGTCGCTCCGTTCCTGGATCGTCGTCGCCATCCTGTTCTTCTCGCTGATCGCGATCGTCGTCACCGGCTTCGGCACCGGCGGCTTCGGCGGCCTCGGCAGCCTTTCCGGCGGCGGCCGGCGGAGCGACGGCAGCGATACGCTCGCCACGATCGACGGGCGGACGCTGAGCGCGAGCGAGGTCACCGACCTCGTCAACCGCCAGTTCGCCAACGTCCGCCAGCAGCAGCCGACCCTCGAAATGGCCGGCTTCCTCGCCCAGGGCGCGTTCGAGCAGACCGTCGACCAGCTGATCACCGCCCGCGCGCTCGAGGCCTTCGGCAGCCGCCAGGGCCTGGTCGCCTCGCCGACGATGATCGATCGCGAGATCGTCAACATCCCGGCCTTCCGCAACCTCACCGGCCAGTTCGACCAGAGCGTGATGCGCCAGCAATTGCAGGCCCAGAACATCAGCGAGAGCGCCTTCCGCGACAATGTCGCCCAGACGCTGATGCGGCGCCAGCTGCTCGGCCCGGTCGTGCTCGGCACCCGAGTCGCCGAGGGCGTCGCCCGCGAATATGCCAACCTGCTGCTCGAGCGGCGCCGCGGCGCGATCGCCACCGTGCCGATCCAGCTCGTCGCCCAGGGGATCAACCCGACCGACGCCGAGATCGCCGCTTTCTACCGGCGCAACCGGGTCGCCTTCACCGTCGGCGAGCGGCGGGTGATCAAATATGCGCTGATCGGAGCCGAGCAGGTCGGCCAGGCGGGCCAGGCGACCGAGGCCGAGATCCTCGCCGTCTACCGCAACAGCCCGCTCTCCTACGGGCCGCGCGAGACCCGCACCGTCCAGTCGATCGTGCTGCCGAGCCGGCAGGCGGCGGACGCCTTCGCCGCCCGGGTCCGCGGCGGCGCCCGCTTCGTCGACGCGGCCGCGCAGGCGGGCTTCGCCGCCGGCGACGTGACCTTCGCCGATCAGACCCGCGCCCAGTTCGAGCAGGTCACCAATGCCGAGGTCGCGGCGGCGGCGTTCGCTGCGGCGCAGGGCGCGGTCGCCGGGCCGCTTCGTTCCGAGCTCGGCTATCATGTCGTCCGGGTCGACCGGATCACGGCGACGCCGGCGCGGCCGCTGGAATCGGTGCGGGCCGAGATCGCGGCGGCGATCGAGAGCCGCAAGCGCACCGACGCGCTCGCCGCCCTCGTCAGCCGGATCGAGGACCGGCTCTCCGACGGCGCCAGCTTCGAGGAAGCGGCCCGCTCCGAGCGGCTGACGATCGTCACCACGCCGCCGGTCACCGAGGCAGGCCAGCCCGGCGGCGACAACCCCTTCGTGCTGCCTGCGGAGCTTCGGCCGATGCTCCGCCCGGCCTTCGAGATCGACGCGGAGGATCCCGAGCCGGTGGTCGAGCAGCTCGTCGCGAACCAGCGCTTCGTGCTGCTCGGCATCGACCGGGTGCTGCCGGCGGCGGTGCCGGCGCTCGCCGAGGTCCAGCCCGCGGTCCGGATCGCGCTGATTCGCGAGCGGGCGCTGACCGAGGCGCGCGCGCTCGCCGAGCGGATCGCGGCGCAGATCAATGCCGGCACTCCGGCTGCCCAGGCTTTCGCCTCGGCCCAGCCCCGCCTCGCGGCGCCGCGCCCGGTCGACATGCGCCGGCTCGACATCAGCCGCGCCGGCCAGCAGGTGCCGCGCGAGCTGATCGCCCTGTTCTCGATCCCGCAGGGCCGGGCGCGGGTCGTCCCGGCCGAGGCCAATGCCGGCTGGATCGTCGTCGTCCACCAGCAGCGCACCCCGGGCGATGCCTCGACCACGCCGCAGCTGATCCAGCAGGCCCGGACCCAGTTCAGCGCCGACGCCAGCGAGGAGCTCGCCCAGCAATTCGCCCGCGCGATCGAGCGGAGGAGCGAGGTCAGCCGCAACGAGGATGCGATCCGCCGCGCCCGCCAGCAGCTCGGCGGCGGCGCCGCGGCGGCGGACTGAGCCCGGCCGGGGACCGGGGCCGGTGATCCTCGTCCTCGACAATTATGACAGCTTCACCTGGAACCTCGTCCATTATCTGCGCGAGATCGGCGCCGAGGTGCGGGTTGCGCGCAACGATTCGCTGACCGCCGCCGAAGCGCTCGCCGGCCGGCCCGCGGCGGTGCTGATCTCGCCCGGCCCGGGAACGCCCGACCAGGCGGGGATTTCGCTCGCGCTGGTCGCGGCCTGCGCGGCGGCTCGCCTGCCGCTGCTCGGCGTCTGCCTCGGCCATCAGGCGATCGGGCAATATTTCGGCGGCAGGGTGGTGCGCGCGCCGGCGCCGATGCACGGCAAGGTCTCGGCGATCGACCATGACGGCAGCGGCGTCTTCGCCGGCCTGCCCGCGCCGTTCGAGGCGACCCGCTATCATTCGCTTTGCGTCGCTGCGGACAGCGTGCCCGATTGCCTCGCCGTCAACGCCCGCGCCGGCGACGGCACCGTGCAGGGGCTGCGCCATCGCACGCTGCCGATCCACGGCGTCCAGTTCCACCCCGAAAGCATCGCCAGCGCCCACGGCCACGTCCTGCTCGCCAATTTTCTCGAGCTCGCCCGCGCGGCGGCCGCGACAGCCGCTTGACAGCATCCGAAACGTTCCGTACACGTTCCACATACGTTCCTTATCAGGGGATTCGAGATGCTGACCCGCAAGCAACATGAGCTGCTCCTCTACATCGATCGCCGGCTGTCCGAGTCCGGGGTGTCGCCCTCGTTCGAGGAGATGAAGGAGGCGCTCGACCTCAAGTCGAAGAGCGGCGTCCACCGGCTGATTTCGGCGCTCGAGGAGCGCGGCTTCATCCGCCGCCTGCCCAATCGGGCGCGGGCGCTGGAAGTCTTGAAGATGCCCGAGATGAAGAGCGCGGCGCCGGCGTCGCTGCGGGTGCCCCAGGCGGCCAACGATTCGGTGATCGAGCTGCCGCTGCACGGCCGGATCGCGGCCGGCACCCCGATCGAGGCGCTGCAGGGCACCGACCTGCTTCCCGTCCCCGCCGCCCTGCTCGGCCCGGGCGAGCATTATGCGCTCGAAGTGGCCGGCGATTCGATGGTCGAGGTCGGCATCCTCGACGGCGACTATGCGCTGGTCTGCAAGACCGATTCGGCGCGCGACGGCGAGATCGTGGTCGCCCTCGTCAACAATGAGGAAGCGACCCTGAAGACCTACCGGCGCGAGGGCCAGATGATCCGCCTCGATCCCGCCAACCGGCAATACGATCCGCAACGCTACCGCGAGGACCAGGTCCAGATCCAAGGCAAGCTGGCGGGATTGCTGCGGCGGTACTGAACCTCCCTTCTTGCCCGTCTCCTTGATGGGGAGGCTTGGTCCTTGATGGGGAGGCTTGGGGTTTGAGCCGATGACGAACGAAGCGGTCGATCGGATTTTCGCGCGCAGCGAGCCGCAAGTGCGCGAGACGGCGCGAGCGCTGATCGCACAAGCTCTGGCCCTGCCGGATGTCAGCGTCGATCCGAAAGGCACCTGCATCCATCTCAACCGCCGTACCGCCTTTGCCGGACTGCATCCGCGCAAGACCGCGCTGCTGCTCAATCTGAGATCGTCGGCACCGATCGAGAGCGGCCGCATTCGCAAGGTCGAGCGGGCGTCGGCCAACCGCTACCATAACGAGTTGCTGGTCGACTCGGCGGACGCGCTCGACGAGGAACTGAGGGGCTGGATCGCCGAAGCGCATGCGCTCGCGGGCTGACCGACGAAGAGGAAGAGCAATATGGCGCGCTTGAATTATGTGGAATTGCCGGTCGGCGAGATCGGCCCCGCCAAAGCGTTTTACGAGCGCGTCTTCGGCTGGACGCTGACCGATTTCGGGCCGACCTATGCGGCGACGCTGAGCGGCGACACCGACATCGGCCTGCAGGCCGACTCGGCCGAGGCAACCCGGGCGCCGCTGGCGGTGATCGACGTCGACGACCTCGAGGCGGCGCTGGCCGCGGTGACCGCGGCGGGCGGGACGATCGTGCGGCCGATCTTCGCCTTCCCCGGCGGCCGCCGCTTCCAGTTCACCGACCCCGCCGGCAACGAGCTCGCCTGCGTCAAGGGGGATTAGACGCCGACCCGCGGCGACGATCCGGCAGACCCCTGGGCTTGCGTGTCGAACATGATCGTCACCCGCTCGACCGCGTCATGATTCTCGACCCAATGGATCTTTGAGGTGTCCATCTGCCACGCCTCGCCCGGGCCGAGCGAGCGGGCCTCGCCGCCGAGCACGACCGCGGCCGTCGGACCCGATGCGAGGACGATCTGGTAGCGGCGGCGAACCAGCCCGTCATGCCCATCGGCGTGCGGCGCGACCCGATTGCCGGGCGCGAGGCGGCCGACGCGCGCGTAGCAGATCGCGCCGCCATCGCCCCGGTCGCGCCTGGCATGCGCGTGCACCTCCTCGATCAGCGCCCAGACCTCGGCGAGCGCCTCGGTGTGGCGGCGGCTGCCGTCGGGGCCGAGCAAGGGCACCATCGGCGTGGTTGGGCTCATCAGATGGATCCAGTAGGCCGGGTCGAGCCGGGCCAGCGCCGCCAGCGCCGGCCGCACGTCCAGTCCCTCCGCGATCTGGATGAAATTCTCCATGCCGCCGCTAGCGCCCTCCCGCCCAGGGGTGGCTGCCCTGGCGCGCGGCGACGGTGGCCACCTCGGGCCGGTCACCGAGAAAGAGGGCGAGGCCGCCGGTGCGGCGGAGCAAAGCGGCGTCGGCCTTGAGCCAGCGCGGCGCGCAGGCGCGGGGCAGGCGGCGGTCGGCGACGACGATGTCGGCCTCGGCGCAGGCGCGGACCAGCTCGTCTCGGGGGACGCGGTCGCGGCTGCGGGTGACGAGCAGGCGCCAGCGGCGGTTGTCGCGGTCGATGTCGGCGGCGCACAGGTCCGCGCTGCAGGCGGCGGCCGGCAGGCTGGCCAGCTCGACATAATCGGGCTCGGCGCCGCTCGCCTCGGCGAGCGTGTCGCGGACATAATCGCCCGCGCGCGGCCGCAGCAAAGCGAGCTCGCCCGCGCTCGTGCGCAGCACGAGGTGGCGGCCGTCGCCGGTGACGAGCAGATCGGGCGTCGGCGCGGCCAGCGCCCAGAGCGCGCCGAGCGCTACGGGCACGAGCCCGAGCCGGCGCAGCCCGGTCCGCCACAAGGCGATCCACAGGCCGCCGGCGCAGATCAGGCCGAACGCGGCGGGCGCCATCGCGGGGAGCAGGGCGACCGCGCCGGGAGCTTCGCCGGCGGCGTGGGCGAGCCGGAGCAGCAAGGCGAGCGCGCGGCCGGTCAGCCACCAGAAGGGGCCGCCGAGGCCGGCAAGGTCGAACAGCAGGGCAAGCGCCTCCAGCGGCATGATGACGAAGGTGGTGAGCGGGATCGCGACGACGTTGGCGAGCGCGCCGTAAAGGCCCGCTTTGTGGAAGTGGAACAAAGCGATCGGGACGAGCGCGAGCTCGACCACGACGCCGGTGAGGACCAGAGCGAACAGCGCCCTCCCCGCTTTGGCCGGCCAGCCCTCGTCGCGGCGCGCGAACCAGGCGCGGGCGCGCGGATGCTCGTGCAGCGCGACGATCGCGACGATCGCGGCGAAGCTCATCTGGAAGCTCGCGCCGGGCAGCGATTCGGGCCAGAGCAGCAGCACGACGAGGGCGCCGACCGCGACCAGGCGGAGCGTGATCGCCTCGCGGCCCAGCGCAATGCCGGCGAGGACGAGCAGAGCGGCAATGCACGAGCGCAGGGTCGGCACCTCGGCGCCGGTCAGCAGCGTATAAGCGATGCCGGCGAGCGCGCCCGCGCCGGCCGCGACCAGGACGAGCCGGTAGCGAAGCGCCAGCGCCGGGCTGAGGGCGAGCAGCTTCAGCGTCAGCAGCATGACCGCGCCGACCACGGCGGTGAGATGGAGGCCGCTGACCGAGAGCAGATGGGCGAGGCCGGAGCGGCGCATCGCCTCGGCGTCGGCATCGGGGATGCCATATTGGTCGCCGGTGGCGAGCGCGGCCGCAATCCCGCCCTCGGCTCCGCCGAGCCGGGACCGGATGTGGGCGGAGAGGCGCTGGCGGGTGCCGGCGATGCGGGCGGCGAGGCTGCGGTTCGAGGCCGGCGCGACCAATTCCAGATCGAGCGCCCGGCCGGTGCCGCCGATCTGCTGGAACCAAGCGGCGCGGCTGAAATCGTAGGCGCCCGGCACCGCCATCGGCGCCGGCGGCATCATCCAGGCGCGCAGCCGCACTCTCGCCCCGGGTTCGAGGCCGGGCACCAGCTTCGCATCGTCGACATTGATCCGGAGCCGCGCCGGCAGCTCTTCGCCGATCGGCCGGACGACGAGCCGGGTCGCCCCGGCCGCGGCCATCGCCTGGACGCTTTCGATTCGCGCCTCGAGCGTCATCAGCTGCTCGCGCTCGAGCCGCGGCGCGGCGGCGCTCTCGGCCTTCCACCAGACGAGGCCGCAGCCCAAAGCGGCGGCGAGGCCGAACAGCAGCAGCGCCCGGCCCCAGCGCGTCCCCGGGCCAAGCGCCGGCCCGGCGAGCGCGGCGGCGCCGGCGAGCAGCAGGAAGGCGGCCCATTGCCGCCAGTCGGCGAGGAAGAAATAGGCGGCGATGCCCAGCATCAGGCCGACCGGCAGCCACAGCGGCAGCTGGTCGCGCTCGGCTTCGGCGAGCGTTTCGAGCCGCGCGGAGAGGCGCGCGGGAAAACGGAGGAAAGGAGTCATCCCGGACTTGATCCGGGATCCATGAACGCCGGCGTCGGCGATCAACTGGCTGACGTCGGTGTTCATGGGTCCCGACTTTCGTCGGGATGACTCCCGGAGGACGGCGCGCCTCTTCCGTGCGTTCCATCCGCTATGCTAGGGGCGCTCGCGTGACGGGTCGCCATGGCCCGCATGGTTGGAGAAATCGCGCGTGAGCGCAAGCAATGTCGTCACCCGCTTCGCGCCCTCGCCCACCGGCTTCCTCCACATCGGCGGCGCCCGGACGGCCTTGTTCAACTGGCTCTACGCCCGCCATCACGGCGGCAGGTTCCTGCTCCGCATCGAGGACACCGATCAGGCGCGCTCGACCAAGCCCGCGATCGACGCGATCCTCGACGGCATGACCTGGCTCGGGCTCGACTGGGACGGCGAGGCCTGGTTCCAGTCCGAGTTCGCCAACCGCCACGCGACCGTGGCGGGCGAGCTGCTCGCCGCCGGCCACGCCTATCGCTGCTGGAGGACGCCGGCCGAGCTGGCGGCGCAGCGCGAGGCGGCGCAGAGCGAACGGCGGCCGTTTCGGATCGATAGCCCGTGGCGCGACTGCAGCGGGCCGACCCCCGACGCGCCCTTCGTCGTCCGCCTGAAGGCGCCGCGTGAAGGCGAAACCGCGATCGACGACCGGGTCCAGGGCCGGGTGACCGTGCAGAACAGCGAGCTCGACGATTTCGTGCTGCTCCGCTCGGACGGAACGCCGACCTATATGCTCGCGGTGGTGGTCGACGATCACGACATGGGCGTCACCCATGTCATCCGCGGCGACGATCATCTCAACAATGCCTTCCGTCAGCTCGCGATCATCCGGGCGATGGGCTGGCCCGAGCCGGTCTACGGCCACGTGCCGCTGATCCACGGCGCGGACGGGGCGAAGCTTTCCAAGCGGCACGGCGCGCTCGGCGTCGACGCCTATCGCGACGCGCTCGGCATCCTGCCCGAGGCCCTGGCCAACTATCTGCTGCGCCTGGGCTGGGGCCATGGCGACGAGGAGATCATCAGCCGCGAGGACGCGATCCGCTGGTTCGCGCTCGAAAATGTCGGCCGCTCGCCGTCGCGGTTCGACCTGCGGAAGCTCGAGAATCTGAACGGCCATTATCTGCGCGAGGCGGAGCCCGCCCGGCTGGCGGCCCTGGTCGCGCCCAGGATCGCGGGCGCGGACGAGGCGCGGCTCGCCGAAGCGATGCCTTTCCTGACGGTGCGGGCGAAGGACCTGAACGAGCTGGCCGAGGGCGCCCGCTTCCTGTTCGCCGCCCGCCCGCTGGCGATGGACGAGAAGGCGGCGGTGCTGCTAGAAGGCGGCGCGCGGGAAATGCTCGCCCTCCTCCACGCGGCGCTTTCGGGCGTGACGGAGTGGAGCGCGGAGGCGACGGAGCAGGCCGTCAGAGAGGTTGCCGAGGCCGAAGGCGTGAAGCTTGGCCAGGTGGCGCAGCCGTTGCGGGCGGCGCTCACCGGGCGGGCGACATCGCCGGGTATTTTCGATGTGCTGGTGCTGCTCGGGCGCGAGGAAAGCCTCGCGCGGGTGGCCGACGCGATGACCGGGAAGGACGTTTGATGGCGGACAAGGCCACCCTCACGATTCGTGGCGAGGGCCACGAATTCGACACGCTCGAGGGCACCGTCGGCCCCGAAGTCATCGACATCCGCAAGCTCTATGCCGACACCGGCGCCTTCACCTACGATCCCGGCTTCACCTCGACCGCCTCCTGCCAGTCCCGGATCACCTATATCGACGGCGACGCCGGCATCCTCCTCCATCGCGGCTATCCGATCGAGCAGCTCGCCCAGAATTCGACCTTCATGGAGGTCTGCTACCTGCTGCTCAACGGCGAGCTGCCGGACAAGGAGGAGCTCGCCAAGTTCACCTACACGATCTCGCGTCACACCATGCTGCACGAGCAGCTCGCGACCTTCTACCGCGGCTTCCGGCGCGATGCCCACCCGATGGCGGTGATGTGCGGCGTCGTCGGCGCGCTCTCCGCTTTCTACCACGATTCGACCGACATCACCGATCCGACCCAGCGGATGATCGCGTCGCACCGGCTGATCGCCAAGATGCCGACGATCGCGGCGATGGCCTACAAATACACGCTCGGCCAGCCGTTCATGTATCCCCAGAACAGCCTCTCCTACACCGGCAACTTCCTGAGGATGACGTTCGGCGTCCCGGCCGAGCCCTATGAGGTCAACCCGGTGATCGAGAATGCGATGCGGCGGATCTTCATCCTCCACGCCGATCATGAGCAGAACGCGTCGACCTCGACGGTGCGGCTCGCCGGCTCGTCGGGCGCCAACCCGTTCGCCTGCATCGCCGCCGGCATCGCCTGCCTGTGGGGGCCCGCCCATGGCGGCGCCAACGAGGCCGCGCTCAACATGCTGCGCGAGATCGGCACGCCGAGGCGCATCCCCGAATATATCGCCCGGGCGAAGGACAAGAACGACCCGTTCCGGCTGATGGGCTTCGGCCACCGGGTCTACAAGAATTTCGATCCGCGCGCGAAGGTGATGCAGCAGACCGCCGAGGAGGTGCTGAAAGAGCTCGGCATCTCCGATCCGGTGCTCGACACCGCCCAGGAGCTCGCCGAGATCGCGCTCAGGGACGAATATTTCATCGAGAAGAAGCTCTATCCCAACGTCGATTTCTATTCGGGGGTGATCCTCTCGGCGATCGGCTTCCCGACCGACATGTTCACCGCCTTGTTCGCGCTCGCCCGGACGGTCGGCTGGGTCGCCCAGTGGAACGAGATGATCTCCGATCCCGACCAGAAGATCGGCCGGCCGCGCCAGCTCTATACCGGCGCCACCCAGCGCGACTACGTCCCGGTCGACGAGCGCTAGGCGAGCGCCGAGCGCAGCCGCCTGAGCACGGCGAGGCCGGCGCAGACGTCGTCGAACATGGCGCGCACGCGCTGCTCGCCGCTGACCGAGCGGAACATCGAGCCGGCCTCGAACCGGTTCTTGCCGGTGGCGGCGACGAAGGCGTCCTCGGGCCCGATATAGCCGAACACCCGGCCCGCCTGGCGAAGCTCGAGCAGCAGGCGGCGGAGGTCGGCGCCGACCACCATCTGCGCCTGCTGCGGCTCATAGGCATAGACTTCGAACCTCTTCTCGAAATCGGGGTCGCTCTCGAACTTGACCCGCTCCATGCCGCCCAGCGGCTTGAAGAAGTTGAAGATGCCGCGGTCGGGGACGATGACGATCTCCGCTCCGCTTTTGGCGCGGCGCTGCCAGGCGTACATCTGGCCGGAAAAGACGGTGTGCGTGCTCTTGCCCTGGCGGCGGGTCAGGGTGCCTTCGTAGAGGGCGAAGCGGCGGCCCTCCTCGTCGCTGCCGTGGAACAGGTCGGTGAAGCTCTGGCTGGACAGCCAATTGCCGAACAGGGCCTTGCGCGCCTCGGGATAGACCGGCGGATCGAAGCCGGTCTCCAGGTAGGTGAGCCCGCCTTTTTCGGCGAGCGTCTCGAGCACCGGCAGCTTCAGGGCCCGGCCGGCCCTCCCCAGCGGCAGCGCCGCGACGATGCCGCCGAAAACGAGGACGAGGAGGGCGGCGACGATGCCGAAGCCGATCGTCGCTTCGTCCGACAGATACCACAGGATCGTCGCCGCGAGCGCGACGACGACGACGAGGACCAGCCAGAACCGGCGGACCGCGTCCTTTCGCTTCTCCTCGATGGTGCTGATCTCGATCGCGACCCGGCCGCTGCGGCACAGGTCGCGATAATGGTCTTCCCGAAATTCGATCATTGTCCGGCTCTCCTGAAGCGGCGCCAGATTGGCGCCTGTCCGGATTCGGATCAAGGCGCTTAGCGCTCGTTCCTCAGAGGCAGTGTGAAGGTGAACCGGGCGCCCTGGCCGGGGGCGGAATCGACCGCGACGTCGCCGCCCATGAAGCGGGCGAGGCGGCGGGCGATGTAGAGGCCGAGGCCGGTGCCGCCCGGCTCGCCGGGATCGACCCGCTCGAAACGCTCGAAGATCCGCTCCTGGTCCGCCTCGGCGATGCCCTTGCCCTGATCGGCGACGATGAGCGCGGCGAGGTCCCCTTCCCGCTCGGTCCTGAGCCAGACTTGGCCGCCCTCGGGCGTGTAGCGGACGGCGTTGGCGATGAGGTTCATCATCACCTGCAGCGAACGGGTGAAATCGCCGGTCGCGGGCAGGCTCTCGTCGGCGCCGGGGCCGTCGATGGCGACGCCGCGGCCGGCGGCGCGGACGCCGAGCAGGCCGGCGGCGCGGCGGGCGATGTCGGCGAGGTCGATCGCTTCCGCCTCGGGCCGGAAATCGGGGCGTTCGATCGCCTGCAAATCGACGAGGTCGTCAACCAGAGCGAGCAGGTGGCGGCCGGCGGCGGCGATGTCGGCGGCATAGCCGGCATAGTCCCGGCGCAGCGGCCCCTCGGGCTGGGTGCGCAGCCGCTCGGCATTGTCGATGATGTGGGCGAGCGGGCCGCGCAGCGCCTGATCGAGCCGCTCGCCGAACGCCGTGTCGGGGCGGGCGCGCGGCGCCGCCCCATCGTTGGCGGCCGGGCCCTCGGGCCGGACCCGGACCGCGGCGGCGGCGCCGCGAAAGCCCGCGAACCGCCCCATGCCGTCGATCAGCGGCACGCCCGACAGCGCATAGCGGCCCTTGCGGCCGCCGCGCAGCTCGGCGAGCTGGCCCTCGAAGCCCTTGTGCTCGGCGAGCGCGGTGAGGATCGGCAGGGCGCCGTCGGCGCTCTCGCGGAAGCGGAACAGGCGGGTCAATTGCTTGCCGACGAACTCGCCCGGGTTGCGGCCGATCGCGGCGCCGGCGCCGGGCGAGAGCATGGTCAGGCGCAGCGTATCGTCGGTCTCCCACATCCAGTCGGCGGCGGCGCGCAGGAAATCGGCGTCGCGCTCGGCGGGCGGGCCGGCCGGCGGCGGGCAGGCGGGACGCCCGGACCAGCCGGTGATGGCGAGCGCGATCTCGTCGCCCTGCGGCTCGGCGCGGACCCAGAGGTCGACGTCGCGCTCGCCGTCGGCGGCGATGGCGGCGCGCGAAATGGTGATGCCGAGCCGGCGGGCGAGCTTGGCGAGGGCAGCGATCTGGGGCACGGCGAGCACCCCGCCCTCGTCGCCGCCGGCCTGGGCGTGAAGCGCCGCCAAAGGCGGATCGGCCGCGACCAGCCGCCCTTCGGCGTCGAGCCGGCCGGCGACCGGCGCGGCCGCCCCCTTCGCGGCCGCCGCGCTCATGCCGCCTCCGAGGCGGGGCGGGTGCGGGTCGAGATCCGGGCGACGCTGGCCCGGTAGCCGGGATCGGCCTGCCACAGGCGGAGGACGTCGCGGGCGGCGTCCCGATCGAGGGTGTCGTAGAGGCCGAGCTGCTCCGCCGCCGCGTCGCCTTCGGGCCCGGAGAGGAGGGGGCCGCGGCCGTTGAGCAGCAGCAGGATCTCGGCGGCGGGCTCGCGCTCGACGCCGGCGGCGCGCAGCAGGATCGCCGGGCCGCGGCCGCGCGGATCGGCAAGCACCTCCCAGGCGGCCGCATAATCGAGCGCGCAGAGCGTCCCGACGCCGGCGAGGAACAAGGGCAGCATGCCCTCGGCAAGGCTGCGGACGAGCAAGGCGCCGTCGAGCCGGCCGGCCGCATGGAGGCGGGAGGCGAGCCGGACGGCGCGGGCCTCGAGCGTGCCGCCTTCGTCATGGCCGGCGATCAGCGCGCTCGCCGTCTCCTCGATGGCGACATCGACGGCGGCGACCTGATGCTGCTGAACGACATAGTGGCGAAGCGCCGCGGCGACCATCCAGACGAGCTTGTGCTGGAGCTCGGCGGGGAGCTCGACCGCTCCCATCACCGGCTCCTGGAAGCGGTCGAACCGGCGCGAGCGGGCGATCACCAGCTCCATCGCCTCGGCGGCGACCTCGTCGTCCGCATCGCGGACGAGCTCGAACAGCAGATCCTCGTCGCCCAAAGCGGGGGCGTGCGCCTTCCAGTAGCGGTGCTCCTCGACCCGGCGGACGAGAACGTTGGAGAGCTCGGCGTCGCGCAGCACCTGGGCGCGCTCGAGGATCGGCAAGGCGATCGGGACATGGGCCGACGACAGCGCGGCATGAAGCGCCGCATGGCTCGCGAAGCGCGCCGCCAGGCGGAAGCGCAATTCGTCCTCGAGGCCGCGGACCAGGCGGGTGAGCAAAGCCGCGGCGGTGAGGCGCTGCCACTCGGTGAGGCGGGCCTGATCGGGGAGGAGAAGGTCGGTCGCGGCGACGGCGAAGCGCTCCCGCGCCGCGGCCAGCAGCAGGCGCGCAGCGTCGCTTTGTTTCTCCCGTCCGGTCGATCCGCCTTCGGCCATGGATTTCCCTTACCCCCGACAGGGTTAAGCTCGCGCTAATCCTGATCCGCTCCGGCCTGTCAAAAAAAGAGGGACTGTCCCTATTTTTCGGGGGGGCGCGCGGGGGCATGCGCCTCGCGCTGGGCCCAGAAGAACGAGGCCGCGGCATAAGCGAACAGGGCGGCGAGGCCGGCGTGCCAGAGCCCGAAGCCGGCGAAGGGCAGCAGCAGCCAGGTCATGCCCTTGCGCTCGGCGAGGAACGGCGCGCCGCGCACCCGCCGCCCCTCGGTCTCGACGGCGAGCGCGGCGAGGAAAGCGAGAGTGGTGAAAGCGATGAGGATCATCCCCCAGCCGCGCACCGCGGCGAGATCGTAGGCGAGGATGACCAGCGCCGCGGCGGCGAAGAGCGGGATCAGATAGGCCCACCAGCCCTGGCGGATGCCGTCCTGCATGCGGAGGCGGGCGAGCCGGCGGGCCATGCCTTCGAGCGGCGTCGCGACGAGCAATTTGACGAGCCCGATCCAATACCAGTGAACGTAGAAGGAAGCGGCGCCGAGCCCGGTCAGCAAGGCGGCGGCGAGGCCGATCAGCTGGGGCGACAGCGGGCTGCCCATGAAAAAGGCGGTGCCGGCCCGCTCGAGCGGGGCGAGCAGCCGGTCCGCCCAGCCGCCATGGGCCTCGTCCGCATCGGCGACGATGCGCCGCTCGAGCTGGTCGAGATCGGCGTCGCGATCGACGATCGCGACCGCGCCCTCGGCGGCGAGATGGCGCGCCCCCGCCTGCAGGGTCCGGCGGAGCAGGGTCGACTGCAGGTCCCAGTCGCGCAGCATCGCCGCGGTCTCGCGCAGCAGCGCGCCATCGATCGCGGCAATTCCGGCCCAGCGCGAGGCGGCGTCGATCCGCTCGTAAAGCTCGCCATGGCTGCCGTCGGGGACGGTCAGCACCGCGGCGCCCTCGGCCTCGGCGAGGCGGGCGAGCTGCGAGCGGCCGGCAATGGCGCCGTCGGCGACGAGCAGGACGCGATCATAGGCGTCGACCGCCTCGGCCGCTTCTTCCGGGCTGCGAACGAGCTGGACCGGCACCCGGTCGCGGCGCAGGCGCTCGATCGCAGCGGTGAGCGCGGCCGGCATCCGTTCGACGAAGACGATGATCGGCGAGGCGCCGGCGGCGGCGGCGAGGCGGACCTGCCGCTCGATCACGGTCCGGCCGGCAAGCGGCAGGGTCGCGCGCAAATGGCCCGGCTCGCCCGATTCGTGATAGGCCGCGATCAGCGCTGCAAGCGCCACGGGATGGTCCTTCCACTCAAGCGGCGGACGGTAAGCGCGGATGCCGAGCTACTCAACCTCAGCTTCGTCATTGCGAGGAGCGCAGCGACGCGGCAATCCAGCGCGGCATTGGATTGCTTCGCTCCGCTCGCAATGACGGCAATGATCAGCTGTCGGCGAACTCGGCGAGGGCGGCGGCGATCTTGCGGAGGATGACGGGATCGCCGGGGGCGCCGTCGAGCGCCTCGTCGGCGAGGCCGATCAGGCCGGTGAGGCCGAAGCTCGCGGCGATGCTCTTGAGCCGGGCCGCGGCGAAGCGCCAATTGGCGTCGCAGCGCGAGCGGCCGAGCAGGTCGAGCTGGCGGGCGGCGCTTTCGGCGAAGGCGCTCTTGAGCTCCGCCATCAGCGCGCCGTCATTGCCGACCGCGGCGGCGAGCGAGGCGTTGAGCGTTCCGGGATCGTAGGCCATTTCAACACGGTAGAACCCGTAGCGTTAACGCACCGTTTCATATCCGCCCCAAAGTGATACAATGGCGCCATGAATATGGGGGCACAGAGCGCTCAGGCGCAGCCGCAGGACGGCGACACCGAATGGCCGGGCGAGAAGCCGTGGGAAGCCGCGGCCGACCCCAATGCCTATCCCGGCAACGATTTTGAGGAGGCCGCGGGGCGCGGGCTCGGCATCCGCCTGCTCGCCGCGCTGCTGATCCTGCTCGCGCTCGGCTGGCTCGGCGCCGCCGGCTACGTGCTGAGCCGCGCCTGGCCCGGGCCGGACCTCGCCGCCTGGATCGGCTGGGCGGCGACGATCAGCGCGCCGCTGATCCTGCTCGGCCTTGCCTGGCTGATCTTCGGGCGCAGCTCGCGGCGCGAGACCCGGCGCTTCACCGAGGCGGTGCGGGCGATGCGCGGCGAAAGCGAAGCGCTCGAAGCGGTGCTCACCATCGTCGCCACCAAGCTCGCCGAGAATCGCGCCGCCCTCAACGAGGAATCGGCGCGGCTGATGAGCCTCGGCGACGAGGCGACCGAGCGGCTCGGCCGGGTCACCCAGCAATTGGCGCGCGACACCGCCGAGCTCGACCGCAAGGCGCAGGCGCTCGACAGCGCCGCCGCGGCCGCCCGGGTCGACATCGGCGTGCTGATGGGCGACCTGCCCAAGGTCGAGGAGCAGGCGCGGGCCGCGGCCGAGGCGATGAAGCAGGCCGGGCTCGGCGCCCATGCCCAGGCGGCCGGCCTGGAAAGCCAGCTCGCCGCGCTCACCGCGCGCAGCCGCGAGGCCGACGAGGCCGCGGGCGGCTCGGCCCAGCGGCTCGGCGCCCATATCGCAAGGATCGAAAGCGGCGCCGAGGCCGCGTCGAGCCGGATGAACGAAGCCTCGACCCAGATGGAGGCGGCGGTCGACGGAGCGATGGCGCGGGCGGCGGAATCGGTCGACCAGGTCCGCTCCGGCCTCGAGGCGCAGGGCCAGACGATGCTGGCGATGATCGAGCAGAGCCGGGCCGCGTTCGAGCAGGCCGGCGCCGAGACCACCAAGGGCCTCGCCGAGCGGCTCGATCTCGCCGGCCAGAAGATCGAGATGCTCGCCGGCAGGCTGGCGACCCAGGACCAGGCGAGCCGCACCCTGCTCGCCAACATCGCCCGCCAGATCGACGAGATCGGCAGCCAGATCGCCCATATCGGCGCCAGCGGCGACGAGCAGAACGCCCGGCTGACCGAATCGATGGGGGCGCTGCGCGGCGTCGCCCAGGCCCTGCAGCGGGAGATCGCGCAGGGCGAGACCCAGAGCGAAGCGCTGACCGCCCGCAGCCAGGCGCTGGGCGCGGCGCTGGCCCAAGTCACCGCCCAGCTGCGCGAGGAGATGCCGCCGGCGATGGCCGGGGTCGAGATCCAGGCGGAGCGCACCGCCGCTTCGGCGGCGGCGGTGACCGGACAGATGGCGGCGATGCAGGAGGCGGCCGATGCCGCCGCCGCGCAGACCCAGGCGACCGAGGCGAGCATCGCCCGGCAGCGCGCGGCGCTCGATGCGCTGCTCGATGCGCTGCGCGAAGGCGTGGCGGGCGCCGAGGAGAAGCTTCGGACCCTCGCCGCTTTGGTCGGCGAGGCCGACGGCGCCGCCGCCCAGCTGGTCCGCGACACCGGGCCGGAGCTGGTCGAGGCGCTGGTCAGGGTGCGCGAGGCCGCCGGCCAGGCCGCGACCCATGCCCGCGAGGCGATCGCGGCGGTGATCCCCGAGAGCGTCGACGCGTTCGTCGCGGCGAGCCGGAGCGCGATGAGCGAGGCGATGGCCGAGCCGGTCCAGGAAAAGCTGGGTGAGATCGGCACCGCCTCCCACCTCGCTCTGGCCACCGCCAAGGCGGCGAGCGAGCGGCTGACCCGGCAATTGCTGACCATCGGCGAGACCGCGGCGGCGATCGAGGAGCGGATCGCCGAGGAGCGCGCCGAGCGCGAGGAAAGGGAAGCCCAGGACCTGGCGCGGCGGGTCGATCTCCTGATCGACGCGCTCAACTCGACCGCGATCGACGTCTCCAAGATCCTCTCGAACGACGCCGGCGACGCCGCCTGGGCGGCCTATTTGAAGGGCGACCGCGGCGTCTTCACCCGGCGCGCGGTGCGGCTGCTCGATTCGGGCGAGGCGCGCGAGATATTGCGCCATTACGAGGAGGAGCCCGAGTTCCGCGACCAGGTGAACCGCTACATCGCCGATTTCGAGACGATGCTGCGCCGAATCCTCGTTGGCCAGGGCGGCTCCGCGCTCGGCATCACCCTGCTCTCCTCGGACATGGGCAAGCTCTACGTCGCCCTGGCCCAGGCGATCGAGCGGCTGCGGCGCTGACCGCAACCGGTCTCGCCGTCATTGCGAGCAAAGCGAAGCAATCCAGTGCGGCGCTGAGACGGGACTGGATTGCGTCGTCCCCCGGCATTCGCCGGGGTCCTCGCAATGACGGAGCTGGGGCTAATTCAGCCAGTCGAGATCCTCGGCGCCGATCCAGCCGAACCGGTAATTGGCGTAGAACAGGCCGAACAGGACGGACGCGACGAGCGTTGCGCGCAACGCGGCGCGCGGGAAGCTGAATGCGTGCGGCGCGCTCTCGGCATGGCCGGGCTGGACCGCCACCCCCTCCTCCTCGCTGGTGCGCACGCCGAACGGCAGGACGAGGAACAGGCTGATCGTCCAGAACAAGGCGAAGATGGCGAGGATCGAGGTCCAGCGCATCAGACGCGCACGATAAGCACGCTGACGACCGGCTTCTTGCCGGTCCAGTCGCTGGCGCAGCGGCGCACCGCGAGCCGGACCGCCTCCCGGAGCTTGTCTTCGTTGCCGGCATTTTTCGCGGCCGCGGCGGCGGCGGCGGCGCAGGCTTCGGCGAGGAACGCCTCGCGATCTTCCTCGACCGGGATGCCCTGCAGGTCGAGCTCGACGCTGCCCTGAACGCGGCCGCCGGCGCCGAGCGCGACCGCGACCGAGATCAGCCCGGAGGTGGCGGCCCGGCGGCGCTCGTTCATGGTCGTGCCGTCGGCCGGCAGGATGACGTCGCCGTCGAGGATCAGCCGGCCGACGCGCTCCTCCGAAAGCTTCTCGGGACCGTTCGGGGCGAGCCGGACCAGATCGCCATTCTTCTGGACGATGCCGTGCGGAATCCCGCGCGCCCGGGCGAAGCGCGCCTGCTCCATCATGTGGCGCATCTCGCCGTGGACGGGGACGATGATCTCGGGCCGGATCCAGTCGTACATCGCGGCGAGCTCGGGGCGGCCCGGATGGCCGGAAACGTGGACCGGCGCCTGGCGGTCGGTGATCATGTCGATCCGGCGCGAGGCGAGCTCGTTCTGGATGCGGCCGATCGCGATCTCGTTGCCGGGGATCTGCTTGGACGAGAAGATGACGAGATCGCCCGGATCGAGGGCGAGCTTGTGCTGGCCGAAGGCGATCCGGGCGAGCGCCGCGCGCGCCTCGCCCTGGCCGCCGGTGGCGACGATCATCACCTCGCGGCGGGGCAATCGCATCGCCTCCTCGAAATCGATCGTCTCGGGGAAGTCGGTGAGATAGCCGACGCTCTTCGACACCTTGAGGATGCGGTCGAGGCTGCGGCCGGCGATGCAGACCTTGCGGCCGGTATCCTGGGCGACGTGGCCGAGGGTCTTGAGGCGCGCGGCATTGGAGGCGAAGGTGGTGACGAGGACCCGGCAATCGGCCGCCGCGACGACCTCGTCGAGGCCCCGGCGGACGCCGAGCTCCGAGCCCGAGGGCGCCTCCTGGAAGACGTTGGTCGAATCGCAGACCAGAGCGAGCACGCCCTTGTCGCCGATCGCGCGCAGCTCGGCTTCGGTCGAAGGGTCGCCGAGCTGGGGGGTGTCGTCGAGCTTCCAGTCGCCGGTGTGGAAGATGCGGCCGTAGGGCGTGTCGATCAGCAGCGCATTGCCCTCGGGGATCGAATGGGCGAGCGGGATGTAGCGGAAGCCGAACGGCCCCAGCCGGAAATCGCCCTCCATCTCGACCGTCTCGAGCCGGACCTGGCCGGTCAGCCCCTCCTCCTCGAGCTTGCCGGCGATCAGGCCGGCGGTGAACGGCGTCGCATAGAGCGGCACGCCGAGATCGTGGGCGAGATAGGGGATAGCGCCGATATGGTCCTCATGGCCGTGGGTGAGGACGATGCCGAGCAGATCGGCGCGCCGCTCCTCGATGAAGGCAAGGTCGGGCAGGACCAGCTCGACCCCCGGATAAGCGGGATCGGCGAAGGTGAGGCCGAGATCGACCATGATCCATTTGCCCTCGCAGCCGTAGAGATTGACGTTCATGCCGATCTCGCCCGAGCCGCCGAGCGCGAGGAAGAGGAGTTCCTTGCCGGGTCTCATGTGACTGCCCTACCTCGTCATTGCGAGCGAAGCGAAGCAATCCAGCGCTGGATTGCCGCGTCGCTTGTGAGCAGGCTCTGCGCGCCCCGCGCGCAGAAGCCAAGCGCGGGGCGCCTGGCGACCTGCTCACCCTCGCAATGACGCTCAGGCAGCGGACTTGCTCCGCGCGTAGAGCATCGCCAGGCCCTGGACGGTGAGGTCGGCCTCGATCGCGTCGAAGACGTCGGTATGGGCGTCGAACAGGGTGGCGAGGCCGCCGGTGGCGATGACGCTGACCGGGCGGCCGATCTCGGCCTTGAGGCGCGCGATCAGCCCTTCGATCATCGCGACATAGCCCCAGTAGATGCCGATGTGCATCTGCTCCTCGGTGGTTCGGCCGATCACGGTCGTGCTTTCCGGCGCCTCGATCGCGACCCGCGGCAGCTTCGCCGCAGCGCTGACCAGGGCGTCCAGCGAGAGGTTGATGCCCGGGGCGATGATGCCGCCCTTGTAGGCGCCGGAATAATCGACCGCGTCGAAGGTGGTCGCGGTGCCGAAATCGACGACGATCAGATCGCCCTCGTAGAGCGCATGGGCGGCGATGACGTTGAGCACCCGGTCGGCGCCGACCGACTTGGGCTCGGCGACGTCGAGCGCGATCCCCCATTCGGCGGCCCCCTGGCCGGCCACCAGCGGCTCGACCCCGAAATATTTCGCCGCCAGCACTTCGAGATTGTGGAGCGCGCGCGGCACGACGGTGCCGATGATCACCGCGGTCACGTCGGCCGTGGTGAAGCCTTCCAGCGCGAGCAGCTGGTGCAGCCAGACCGCATATTGATCGGCGGTGCGCCGGGGATCGGTGGCGATCCGCCAGCGGGCGCGGATCACCCCCTCCTCGACCAGAGCGAAGACCAGATTGGTGTTGCCGGCGTCGATGGCGAGCAGCATGGCCGGGGTCTTAGCGATGGCAGGGCGATTTAGCGAGAGGCGCGCTCGCCCGGATGATAGCTGCGCTCAATATGGCCGGCGAGATCGGCCTGGTAGAAATAGACCGGGCGCAGATCGCCCGCTGCGTAGCGTTCCGCCTGGTCCTGGAAATGGCGCGAGGCGGGGTTGCCGCTTTCGCCGCCGGCGGTGACCGCCCAGGCGTGGAGCCGCGGGCCGAACTCGACGATGGCGACGAAGCTGTTGCCGCTGGTGCCGTACCAGCGCCGCGTGCCGGGCCAGGCGCGGGCGCCGAACGAGGCGAGCGAGCCCCAGCGCGCGGAGGAGAACGGGACCGGGATGCTCGGGCGGGAATCGTCGAAGGTCTGGACGATCGCCGAGTCGTTGCGCTGGAAGCGGTTGACCTCGCCCCAGGCGACTCGCCAGCCGCCCCATTCGCGGTCCATCCGCTCGACGACGCGGGCGAGCGCCTCCAGCTTGTCGCGAGGGCTCAACGCGCGCATCGCCTCCCATCTGTTGCCATGCCCAAGGCCTTGGCCGGAGCGCGCCCAGAGCTCCTCGCCCCAGAAGCTGGCCAGAGTCGTCGGCCGCGACTCGGCGGACCAGCGGCTGTCCCAGCTGCGCAGCAGAGCCACCGGCCCTTCGAGGCGGGCGCGGAGCGGATCGCCGGCTGGCATGGCCCCCCAGGCATCGGCAAGGCCCGGGACGATCTGGGGGAAGAACGGCATCCAGGGATCGAACGCGATCCGGCGCAGCCCTTCCGGAGTGAGGTCGCGGGCGCGATCGAGCAAGGCAACGGCATGGTCGCCGCGCGGATTGGCGCCGGCCGTGTCCATGTAGCGCGGGAAATCCGTCGCGCGCGGGCTGTCCGGGCCGGCGGCGCGCCAGGGGGCGTCATTGGCATTGTAGAGCCAGCGGGTGCGCGGATCGCGGACCTGGGGCAGCGCGGCAAGCGGCGTGAGGCCGCGCCAGTCCGTCGCCGGATCGCTGCCGTCGACCGGATCGCGATAGTCGAAGCGGTCGTTGCGGAGCGGAACGAATTGCGGGTGGAGATAAGCGACATGGCCGTCGGCGTCGGCGTAGATCGTGTCGTTCGACGAATTCGCCTGAAGCGCCGCCACCTCCATGTAACCGGCGAAGTCGCGCGCCCTGGTCCTCAGCCAGCTTTGCTGGAGCGCGGGGATCGGCCGGTTCATCAGCGCCATGGCGATCCAGCGCCCGCCCTCGGCGCGGACGATCGGGCCGTGATGGGTCGCGTAGGTGGTGAACGCGCGGACGGCGAGCCGGCCGTCGGGCTGGCGGACGCGAAGGCGAACGATCCGGGTGCGGACGGGGCGCAAGGCGCGGCCGTAGCGGTAGGAGATTCGGCCGGCCGCGCCGCGGACGATGGTCTCGGCGAACTCGTCGACCGAATCGACGCCGCTCGACGTGTGCATCCAGCCGACTCGCTCGTTGAACCCCTGATAGATGAAGAACTGGCCCCAGGTGGAGGCGCCGTAGGCATGCAGCCCTTCGCCCGATTCCATGCCGAGCTCGGAGCGGAAGAAGAAGCTGGTATGCGGGTTGATCAGCAGCAGCGCGTGGCCGTCGCGGGTCAGCTGCGGCGCGATCGCGATGCCGTTGGAGCCGCGCGGCTCCTCGTCGCGTGGCGCGGCGGCATGGCGCTCCCCGTAGAAGGCGGCGAGCCGGGCGAGGTCGGCGCGCTCGATGTCGCCGCCGATGCTCCCTTCCGTGAACGACAGCGCCATCCACGGCTCGAAGCGGGTGAGGACGCGCGGCCGGACCGCGGGATGGGTCGCCAGATAATAGTTCAGCCCGTCCGCCCAGGCGTCCATCAGCGCCCTGAGCCAGGCGGGGCTGCGGCGATAATCGGCCTGGAGCGCGGCGGGATCGATCCACAGCCGCTGGCGCAGATCCTGCCAGATCGCGCTTTCCCCCTCGGCTTCCGCGGTCCGCCCGAGCGCGGTCAGATAATTCGCCTCGATACGCGGGAAATCGTCCTCGGCCTGGGCGTAGATCGCGCCGAACACCGCGTCGGCGTCGCTTGGCCCGCGGACATGGGCGATGCCCCAATCGTCGCGGACGATGGTGACTCGGGCCGCCCGGGCGTGGTCCGGCGCCGCCGGCTGGGCCGCCGCGGGCGTCGTCAGCAGCAGCAGGAGGGCGGTCGCGGTGCGGGCTATCCAGCTGCTCGTCATGGCCCTCCGGCTTGGTTCATGGTGGGCCCGGCAGGATTCGAACCTGCAACCTAGCCGTTATGAGCGGCCGGCTCTACCGTTGAGCTACAGGCCCTCGGCCCGCATGGCATGACCGGGCGCCGGCTTCAACCTTGGCTCGCCGCCGCCGCCGCGACGGGAACCGGAAGATAGAGGGCGAAGCGCGCCGGCTCGACGACCAGCGCGCCGCCGACCGCCTCGGCGAGGTTGCGGATCAGCCGCAGCGCGAAGCCGAGGCCGAGCGCCGGCGCGCAGGGCCAATCGCCATCGGGGCTGTAGCCGGGATCGAGCAGGTCGGCCTCCGCGACGCCTTCGATCGCGGCCGGGCGGCCGACCGCGAGGCAGAGCATCGCCGCCTCGCCGCGCGGCTCGAGCGTCATCGCCACCCTTATCGCCTCGCCCTCGCCCGCCAGCCCGATCGTTCCGGCCAGCAGCCGTGCGAACATCCGCTCCGCCGCACCGGGCTCGACCGCGGCCGGCGGCAGCCCTTCGGCGATCGCGATCGCGATATCGGCGCCGCGCCCGGCCGCCACCTGCCGATAGGATTCGTGCAGCCGGCAGAGCAAGGCGACCGCATCGACCTGGCTGTCCTCCGCCTCGAACCGGCGGGTCTCGAGCCGGGCGGCGGTGTCGAGATCGTCGACCGCGCCCAGCAGGCCGCGCGCCTGCGCCATGATCTCGGCGGCGCTGCCGCGGTAGCCGGCGGCGGCGGGGCCCATATACTGGCCCTCGATCATCTCGGCGAAGCCGATGATGGCATTCAATGGCGTGCGCAGCTCGTGGATCAGCTGGCGCAGCGAATCGGCCGGGAACTGGGTGCCGAACACGCCGGCCGGCCGGGTCAAATTGTAGGCGATCTCGTCGACCCGCGGCCGCCGGGCGGTGCCGCGATAGCCGAGGAAGCTGCCGCGCTGCGGATCGAAATAGGGGACGCCCGAGATCCGCCAGTCGCCCGCGGCCGGGCCGGCCCCGGCGACGTTGAAGCGCGCGTCGCGAAACGGCGCACGCTTCTCGAACGCGCCGGCCGCCTGGCCGTCGACGCCGTAATGGCCGGGCCCGGCGATCGCGGCGATGCTCTGGCCGATCAGCGGGCCGCGCGGCGCGCCCTCGATCCAGATCAGGATGCCGTCGGTGCCGGTTTCCCAGCGAAACCCTTCGGCCTGCTCGCCGGGGCGGAAGGGCGCCGCGGCGGGATGGCTTTCCCGCTGGCGCCGGAACGCCTCGATCCGCGCGACCAGCTCGCGGATCTGCGACTCGTTGTCCGCCGCGCCGGCCGCCTCGGCGGCGGGAGGGGCCGCTTCCGGCCCTTTCTCCAGCACGAAATCGCTCGGCCCGAAGGCGCTGAGCGCGTGCTTCACCTCAAGGTCGAGATCCTCGCGGTGGCGAAGCAGCGCCCGAGCCGCCGGGCCGAGCCGGGGCAGCAGGGCGAACCAGGCCTCGCGGTCGAGCCGCGCCTGGGCGATCAGCGGCGCCGCGATCGACGGGCTGTCCTCGGCGAAGAAGGCGAGCAGGTCCGGCGCGACCGTCCGCCCGGCGAGCGCCCGGGCCGCCTGCCGCCGGACCGCGGGATCGATCGCGTCGCGGGTCTCGCGCAGCACGGCGAAGGCGCGGTCGCGTTCGGGATCCCCGGAATCGGCCGCATGCTGGGCGAGCAGATCGACGAGCTGGCGCCATTGCGCCGTCCGTCCGTCCGGACGGTCGGCGCCTTGCGCCAGCGCAGTGGCGATCCTGTCGTCGAAACGCATGCTCCGACCTAGCCCCCGTCAGGAGGAGTCGGAAGCGCCTTCTTCGGTGCGTCGCAAAGTGGGACGCCGGAGGGAGGGACAGCTACCGGTAGCTGTCCCTCCCCTCGTTCAGCTCGGGCGGGTGCTCAGCCAGAGCAGCCAGAACCGCGCCAGCTCGGCCCGGTCGCCGCCGGTCACGGCGCGAAACGCCGCCTCCGCTTCGGCTCGCCGGCCCGCCATCGCCAGCGCGCCGCCGAGCCGGACGTTGACCATGCCGGCGTCCTCGCCGCCTTTCTGCAGCGCGGCGCGGTAGAGCTCGGCGGCCTCGGCATATTGGCCGTAGCCGTAGAAAGCGTCGCCGGTGCGCCGGGCGACCCGGCCCTCCGCCGCGGCCAGCGCCTGGGTGCGCAGCCGCGCCAGCGAGGCACGGTCCTCGCCGACCTGAGCACTCGCCGCGGTCAGCAGCTGGCGCGCCTGGGCGACGGCATTCTGGAAGATGTTGCGGCCGAAGCCCTCGTCGAGCACCGCCTTGACCTCGCCGGGCAGGCCGGCGCGGTTGGCCGCTTCGGCATAGACGTAATAATCACGTTCGCTGGTCAGCACCCCGGCGGCGCGCATCAGCCGGCCGATGTCGAGATCGGCGCCGCTGCTTTCGCCGGCCAAGTCGCGATAGACGCCGAGCGCCGCGCGCCAATTCTCCGGCGTCGGATAATGGGTGACCAAGGTCCGCGCCAGCTCGAGCGCGGGCGCGGTCGTGCGCGCCTCGTAGGCGATGGCGAGCGACTGGCGGTACAGCGTCTCCGGCGCATGGCCGCCATTCGCCTCGCCGAGCTGGATCGCGCGGCGGTACAGAGTCAGCGCCTCCGGCCTTTTGTTGAGCTGGATCTTGACCGCGGCGAGCTGGCCGATCCGGTCGACATCGTTCGGATTGAGCTCGACCAGCCGGGTCAGCGGCGCTTCGGCGGCGGCGAAATTGCGCGCCTGCAGGGCGAAGCCCGCCTGCGCGGCGAGCAGCTGCGGCACCACGTCGGCGGGCGCGCCGCCGCTGGCGAGCATCGCCTCGACCGCCTGCTGCTGAACCTGCTGGTTCTGGGTGCCGCGGCCGATTTCGAGGATCAGCTGGCCAACGATGTACCGCCCATAGGGGCTCTGCACGCCGGCCTGCGCGGCGGGCAAGGCGGCATTGGCGCCGGCCCAATCCTGGGCGTGGACGGCATCGTAGAGAGGCCGCACCGCCGCCGTCTCCTCGCGGCTGAGCTGGCCGACCGTCGGCGGCTGCTGCTGTTGCTGCTGCGCCGGCTGCTGGCGCCGCCCGCGCTGCTGCGACTTGAGCGAGTCGAGCGGACTCTGCGCCTCGGCGAGCGCGGCGTGAAGCGAGGCCGTCCCCACGATCAGACCGGCCGCGAGCATGGCCCTGGAAATCGTCATCGAAAGTCTCCCGTAAAAAAATCCATTCGTCAGGCCGGCCGCCGCGCCAGCCAGGCGAGCCAGAAGCCGGCGAGGTCCGCGCGCGGCCCGGTCACCGCCCTCAATGCGGCTTCGGCCTCGGCCCGCCGGCCGGCAAGCGCGAGCGACGCGCCCAATCGGCTGCCGACCAGAGCATTGTCCTCGCCACCCTTCAGCAGCGCCGCCTGATAGAGCGCGGCCGCCTCGGCATATTGGCCGTAGGCGAAATGGGCGTCGGCCGCGGCGCGCGCCTGCTGCGCGGTCGCGGCGGCGGCGCTGCCCGAGGCGTGCAGCCGGGCGAGCGCCGGGCGGTCGGCGGCGGCGCGGCGGTTGATCGCCGCGATCGCCTGGGCGACCGCCGGCTTGGCGGCGTCGAGCATGCCGCGCGAGACGCCTTCGTCGAATGCCGCCTTGGACTCGCCGGGAAAGCCGGCGCGATCGAGCGCCTGGGCGAATTCGAGATAGTCGCGCTCGCCGGCCAGCGACTGGCTGGCGCGCATCAGCCGCCGGATGTCGATCTCCAGCTCGGCATCGCCGGCGGCGAGATCGCGATAGACGAGCAGCGCGTCGCGCCAGTTGAGCGCAGTGGGATAGGCAGTGACCAGGGCGCGGGCGAAGCCGACCGCCTGCGGCGCCAGCTGGGTGAGGCCGAGCGGCGGCCGGGTGCCGTCATAAGCGACGGAAAGCGCGCGGCGGTGCAGGCTCTCGGTCGAGGCGCGGCCGGCGGCCTGGTTGGCGGCGAGCGCCCGGGCGAACAGCTGCACCGCCAGCGTGCGGTCGGCGGCCGCGGTCGCGCGATTGTTGGTCCGCGCTTTGAACTGGGCGTAATCGGCAAGCGCCTCGACATTGTTGGGCGAGACCTCGATGGTGCGGGCGAGGAGCCGCTCGGTGCGGAGCATGTCGCCGCTCGAATAAGCGCGCGCCGCCTGGTTCTGGAGCAGGGTGGCGAGCTCGTCGGGCGGCGCGAGGCCGCTGTCGACGAGCGCGTCGACCGCCGCCGTGAACATCTGCCGGTCGCCGCGCATGCGGCCGATTTCGAGCTGGAAATAGGCCAGCGCGTAGCGGGCGTCGGCGCTTCGCGCGGCGGTACGGGCGGCCGCCAGCGCCGCGTCCTGGGCGGCGCGATCCGGCCCCGCAGCGGCAGCCTGCAGGGCGGTGATCGGGCCGCGTTCGTCGCGGCCCAGGCTGAGCGCGCGTCCCTGCGCCGACAGCGAGGAGGCCGCTCCGGCAACCAGCAATACCGCCGCCGCGGCTTTCAGGACCTTCATGAAAGCGCCTCCACCAACCGAATCCGGCCCGCCCACGGGCAATCGGGCCGAGCCTTTAGCGGCAAGGCGCGCGGCTTTCTAGGGCCGCGCCGCTGAACCCGACTTGAACCTCGCGCGCGCGTACGCGTACGCGCGCGGGGGTGGCGCTGGCCGGCCGCATCGGCTAGGATCGCATCGATCGCCGGCGCTCGCGCGCCTCTTCCCACCAGACAGTTCAGGAAAATCCATTGGCCAGCGCCCCGCCGACCATCGAATCCAGCGACATTTCCCCGATCTCCATCGTCGAGGAAATGAAAACCTCCTATCTCGATTATGCGATGAGCGTGATCGTCGCCCGGGCCCTGCCCGACGTGCGCGACGGCTTGAAGCCGGTCCACCGCCGAATCCTCTACGCCTGCCAGGAGGGCGGCTTCGTCCCCGGCCGGCCCTACCGCAAATCGGCCAAGATCGTCGGCGACGTGATGGGCAATTACCACCCGCACGGCGACAGCGCGATCTACGATGCGCTGGCGCGGATGACCCAGGATTGGTCGATGCGGGTGCCGCTGATCGACGGCCAGGGCAATTTCGGCTCGATGGACCCCGATCCGCCCGCCTCGATGCGTTACACCGAGGCGCGGCTCGCCAAGGTGGCGATGACCCTGCTCGACGATCTCGACAAGGACACGGTCGATTTCACCCCCAATTACGACGCCTCGCGCGAGGAGCCGCAGGTGCTCCCCGCCCGCTTTCCCAATCTGCTCGTCAACGGCGCCGGCGGCATCGCCGTCGGCATGGCGACCAACATCCCGCCGCACAATCTCGGCGAGGTGATCGCCGCCTGCAAGGCCTATATGGACGATCCCGCGATCACCATCGACCAGCTGATCGAGATCATCCCGGGCCCGGACTTCCCGACCGCGCCGATCATCCTCGGCCAGCACGGCGCGCGCAGCGCCTATCATACCGGCCGCGGCTCGATCCTGATGCGGGCGCGCCACACGATCGAGGAAGGCCGCGGCGACCGCCGCTCGATCGTGCTGACCTCGATCCCTTATCAGGTCGGCAAGAACGGCCTCGTCGAGAAGATCGCCGAAGCGGCCAAGGACAAGCGCGTCGAGGGCATATCGGACATACGCGACGAATCGAACCGCGAGGGCGTCCGCGTCGTCATCGACCTCAAGCGCGACGCCACCCCCGACGTCGTCCTCAACCAGCTCTGGCGCCATACCCCGGCCCAGTCGAGCTTCCCGGCCAACATGCTGGCGATCCGCGGCGGCCGGCCCGAGACGCTCACGCTCAAGGACATCATCGAGAGCTTCGTCCGCTTCCGCGAGGAGGTGATCACCCGGCGGGCCAAGTTCGAGCTCGCCAAGGCCCGCGACCGCGCCCATCTGTTGCTCGGCCTGGTGATCGCGGTCACCAATCTCGACGAGGTGGTGCGGATCATCCGCGCCTCCGCCTCGCCGGCCGAAGCGCGCGCAGCGCTGATCGCGCGCCAATGGCCGGTCGCCGAGATCGCGCCCTACATCGCGCTGGTCGAAGCGGTCGAAGCGGTTCGCGGCGACAGCTACACCTTGTCCGACGCGCAGGTCCGGGCGATCCTCGAGCTTCGGCTGCACCGGCTCACCGCGCTCGGCCGCGACGAGATCGCCGGCGAATTGAGGCAGCTCGCCACCTCGATCGGCGAGCTGCTCGAGATCCTCGGCGACCGGGTCAGGCTCTACGCGGTGATGCGCGCGGAGTTCGACGAGATCGAAGCCCAATATGCGACTCCGCGAGTCGCCGAGATCGCCCCCGCCTGGGACGGGATCGAGGACGAGGATCTGATCGAGCGCGAGGAGATGGTCGTCACCGTCACCCTCGGCGGCTACATCAAGCGCACCCCGCTCGAGACCTTCCGCACCCAGGCGCGCGGCGGCAAGGGTCGCGCCGGCATGGCGACCAAGGACGAGGATGCGGTCACCGAATTGTTCGTCACCTCGACCCACAATCCGGTGCTGTTCTTCTCGACCCACGGCAAGGTCTATAGGCTCAAGGTCTGGCGCCTGCCCGAGGGCGCGCCGCAGGCGCGCGGCCGGCCGATGGTGAACCTGCTGCCGCTGGCCGAGGGCGAGACGATCTCGACGGTGCTGCCGCTCCCCGAGGACGAGGCGGAATGGGGTAAGCTCCACGTCGTCTTCGCCACCGCCCATGGCGGCATCCGCCGCAATTCGATGGACGCCTTCGCCAACGTCCCCTCCAACGGCAAGTTCGCCATGCGCTTCGAGGAAGACGCCGCCGACCGGCTGATCGGGGTGGCGCTGCTCACCGAGGAGGACGACGTCCTGCTCGCCACCCGCCAGGGCAAGGCGATCCGCTTCGAGGCGACCGCGGTCCGCGAGTTCCAGAGCCGCACCTCGACCGGGGTGCGCGGGATCAGCCTCAAGGATGGCGACGAGGTCATCTCGCTCTCGATCCTGCGCGGCTTCAAGGCGACGACCGAGGAGCGCGAGGCCTATCTCAAGGCCGCGCCCTGGAAGGAAGGCGAACGCTCGCCAGCGCTCAGCGCCGAGCGGATGGCCGAGTTCGCCGCCGCCGAGGAGTTCATCCTCACCGTCTGCGCCAACGGCTACGGCAAGCGCAGCAGCGCCTATGAATATCGCCGCACCAATCGCGGCGGCCAGGGCATCACCAACATCGACAACCTCGCCCGCAACGGCCCGGTCGTCGCCTCCTTCCCGGCCCATGACGGCGAGCAATTGATGCTGGTCACAGACCAGGCGAAACTGATCCGGATGAGCGTCGGCGACACCCGCGTCATCGGCCGCAACAGCGCCGGCGTGCGCCTGTTCAACGTCGCCGAGAACGAGCATGTCGTCTCCGCCGCGCGGATCGAGGAAAGCGGCGAGGATGCCGAGGCAATCCTCGCCGAGGGCGGCGAGACGGCGCCCGACGATGACGCGGTCGTCGGCGAGGACGCGGCCGGCGGCGGCGAAGGCGAAGCCTGACCCCGATCGTCATTGCGAGGAGCGTAGCGCCGAAGCAATCCAGACGCCGCTCTGGATTGCCTCGCTGCGCTCGCAATGACGAGGGCGCGCGACCCTGCCGGTCCGGGCTTGACTCGCCGCCTCGTTATCGCTAATTTCTGAAATTACAGAAAGGACGGGAATGTCGCTGCTCGATCATCCGGACGCCAGGGCCTTCATCCTCCACTGGGGAGAAATGGGAACCCATTGGGGGACGAACCGGTCGGTCGCCCAGATCCACGCCTTGCTCTACCTTTCCGACCGGCCGCTGCCGGCCGACGACATCGTCGACCAGCTCAGGCTCGCCCGCTCCAACGTCTCGACCGGGTTGAAGGAGCTGCAGGGCTACGGCATCGTCCGCCGGGTCCATGTCGATGGCGATCGCCGCGACCATTTCCTCGCCGAGACCGATCTGTGGGAGATGCTGATGCGGATCGGCGCCGAGCGCAAGCGGCGCGAGATCGATCCGACCATCGCTCTGCTCGCCGAGCTCTCCGCCCGCCTCGCCAAGGACGAGTCGGCGCCGCCCCAGCTGCGCGCGCGGGTCACCCGGATGCATGAGTTCATCGCCACCCTCGCCACCTGGTACGATCAGGTGCGCGGCCTTCCCAAGCCGACCCTGGTCACCCTGATGAAGCTCGGCGGCAAGGTCGCCCGCTTCGTCTCCCCGCGCGGCAGCAAGCCCCAAGCCTAGGAGGAGCCGCCCACTTCATCGCCGACTTTTTGCGTCCATTGTTTTCTGTTTTTCCTGAACAAACCGAAGAAAGGAACGAGCCATGGTTGAGACCGCCTATGCCCTCTATCTCCTGATCTCGATCGCGATCACGATCTGGGTCGCGCACACCCTGCACAGCCATGGCGAGGTGTTCCTGATCCAATGCTTCGGCCATGACGCGGTGCTGGCCCGATCGACCAACGATCTGCTCGTGGTCGGCTTCTATCTCGTCAACATCGGCTTCATCACCCTGACCCTCAGTCTGGGCAACGAACCGACCACCTATGCCGACGCGATCCGCTTCCTCAGCTCCAAGGTCGGCCTCGCGGTGCTGGTGCTGGGCGGGATGCATTTCTTCAACATGTCGGCGATCGCCCGCTTCGGCCGCAAGGTCAACGACTGGCTGGTCGAATCCGGGCCGGCCGCGGCCGCCGCCTGAACCCCCTGGGGACGCGGGCGCCTCCCCTCTCCCCGCCCGCGTCCCGCCTTTTCGCAAAGGAGGAACGCATGCGCCCCGCTTCGTCCCCCGCGGCCGCCGCCTGCCTCGCCTCGCTGCCGGCCGGCGCGGTCTTTCTGATCAGCCTGGCGGCGGCGGACGCCTATCTGCAGATGCCGGCGCCGATCCCGATCGATCTGCCGTCGCTGCTCGGCTTGGCCGTCGCGCTGGTCCCGGCGACGATCTTCGGCGGCCTGCTCGCCTTCGCGCCCAACCTCTTCGGCAGCCTGCTGATGTCCACTCTCGCCGAGCAGCACCCGGCCGCCCGCGACCCGATCGCGTGGACCGCCGCCGGCGCGCTGGTCGGCGCCGGCATCGCGCTGGCCTGGACCGGCTTCGATGCCGAGCCGCCGATCGGCTTCGCGCTGGTGCTGACCTCGGCCGTCTGCGCGCGACTCTGCCGGGGCCAGTTCGAATGGCCGGCCGCTTGAAAGCCGTCGCCGCCTGCGCCATCTAGCGGGCGCGGACCGGGCCCCTCTGGCAGTCGTCTTTCGCGGCTGTGATGTCGGACCGCATCGAGCAGGCTCGATGCAGGCGGGGCGGTTCGCCAGGCCGGCCGGGCTTGCTCTCACCTGAGAGCAAAAGGAGCCCGACCATGAACAATCCCGCCGCAGGCATGCCCTGCCCCGTCTGCAAGCTGCCGCTGGTGATGAGCGAGCGCCAGGGCGTCGAGATCGATTATTGTCCGCAATGCCGCGGCGTCTGGCTCGACCGCGGCGAGCTCGACAAGATCCTCGAGCGCGCCGCCGCGGAAACGCAGCCCGCCGCCCCTCCCTCGCCGCGTCCCGCGCCGGGGGATTATCGCGATTACGGCGACCACCGCCGCGATCATGGCGACCACCGCCATCCTCACAAACGGCGCAAGTCCTTCTTCGAGGACCTGTTCGACTAAGCGTAGAGGTCGACCGCCTCCCAGCCGGGCATCGCCGCCTCCCGCAAGGGGGTGCGGTGGCACCCGGCGGGATCGCGCTCGAAGCAGAGCAGGGCCGACGGCTTCTCCTCGGCGAGCGCGATCATCTGCGCCGCCTCGACCGCCGCCTCCGGAGTCTCGAGCTGGGCGGCGTAGATCCGGTTCATCTCCGCCCAGCGGCCCTTGCGCGCCGCCTCGCGCCCGGCCGGCGGCGTGCCGAGCGCCTTCAGATGGACATAGTCGATCCCCGCCTCGCGCAGGCCCGCCGCGAGCACGTTCTTGGAGAAGCCGGGCTTGCGCGACATCGGCACGGCGCGGACGTCGATCACCCGCTCGACCCCCGCCTGGCGCAGCGCCGCGACCAGCTCGGGCTGGGTCGCGCCCTCATAGCCTATCGTGAAAATCCGCATGCGCGCTTCCTCAGCTGAGCCGGAATGACTATCGCAGCGGCGATGGCAACCCAAGTCCATATCATCGGCGGCGGCCTGGCGGGATCGGAAGCGGCCTGGCAGCTCGCCCGCGCGGGCGTGAAGGTGCGCCTCTCGGAGATGCGCGGCGGCGGCGAGACCACGCCCGCGCACCAAGGCGAAGGGCTCGCCGAGCTGGTCTGCTCGAACAGCTTCCGTTCCGACGATGCCGAGCATAATGCGGTCGGCCTGCTCCATGCCGAGATGCGCGCGCTCGGCTCGCTGATCATGGCCGCGGCCGATGCCCATCGGGTGCCGGCGGGGTCGGCGCTGGCCGTCGACCGCGACGGCTTCTCCGCCGAGGTGACGGCGAGACTTGCCGCGCATCCCGATATCGAGATCGTCCGCGAACGGGTCGACGCCCTCCCCCCGGCGGGGGCGACGATCGTCGCCACCGGGCCGCTGACCGCGGCGCTGCTCGCCCGGTCGATCGGCGCGGCGACCGGCGCCGATGCGCTCGCCTTCTTCGACGCGATCGCGCCGATCGTCCATCGCGACTCGATCGACATGGACGTCGCCTGGATGGCGGCGCGTTGGGACAAGGGCGGCAAGGATTACGTCAACTGCCCGATGACCAGGGAGCAATATCTCGCCTTCCGCCAGGGGCTGCTCGACGGCGACAAGACTGCGTTCAAGGAGTGGGAGAAGGACACGCCCTATTTCGAGGGCTGCATGCCGATCGAGGTGATGGCCGAGCGCGGCGAGGACACGCTCCGTTACGGGCCGATGAAGCCGGTCGGCCTCGACGATCCGAAGACCGGACGCTGGCCCTATGCGGTCGTCCAGCTCCGCCAGGACAATGCGCTCGGCACCTTGTGGAACATGGTCGGCTTCCAGACCAAGCTGAAGCATGCCGAGCAGGTCCGCCTGTTCCGCACCATCCCCGGGCTGGAAAAGGCGGAGTTCGCGCGGCTCGGCGGGCTGCACCGCAACACCTTCATCAATTCCCCGCAGCTGCTCGATTCGACGCTGCGGCTGCGCTCGGCGCCGCACATCCGCTTCGCCGGCCAGATCACCGGCTGCGAGGGCTATGTCGAATCGGCGGCGATCGGCCTCCTCGCCGGCCGCTTCGCCGCGGCCGAGCTGAGCGGCGAGGCGCTCGCGCCGCCGCCCCTCACCACGGCCCTGGGCGCGCTGCTCGGCCACATCACCGGCGGCGCCGACGCCGCCAGCTACCAGCCGATGAACGTCAATTTCGGCCTGTTCCCGCCGATCGCAGGCCGGGCGAAGAAGACCGACCGCAAGCGGCTCTACACCGAGCGGGCCAAGGCCGCCCTCGAGGCCTGGCTGGGCTCAGTCCCTCCCCACGCCATCGTGGGGAGGGGGACCAGGCGGAGCCTGGTGGAGGGGTAAATGGCGCCCGCAGGCGACGAGAATCGCCGTAATCACCGACTCCACATCCTTCATCACGTCACAGGCATTGAAACGCAGGACGCGCAGCCCCTGCCCCCGAAGCCAGATATCGCGACGTAGGTCCCGAGCCGGATTGTCCCCCATGTCATGGCGGATACCGTCCACCTCGATGACCAGCTTCGCCGCCGCGCAATAGAAATCGGCGGTGCACCGGTCGAACGGATGCTGGCAGCGAAATTTAAGCCCGCCGGGCCGAGTGCGAAGGATTTGCCATAGATAGGCTTCCGGTGGGGACAGGGAGCGCCGGAGGGCCCGCGCGCGCAGGATGGCGGAGTTTCTGTCGCATGCTCTCTTCGGCCCAGCCATCTACCCCTCCACCATGCTTCGCATGGTCCCCCTCCCCGGCAAGCCGGGGAGGAATTTGTTCAGCAGCGGCAATTGGCCTGGCGGGTCTGGGGCCTTCGGCGCGGGGCGGTGGTGGCGAACTCGGCGCGGCTCAATGAGGCGTCGTGATCGGCGTCGGCCTCGGCGAAGCGGCGGCTGGCGCTCAGCGCCCATTCCTCGAAGGCGAGGCGGCCGTCATGGTTGGCGTCGAGCCGGTCGAACGCGCGGCGGCGGGAGAGCAGGAACTCGGCCTGGGCGATCCTGCCGTCATTGTCGCGGTCCATGCGGTCGAAGCGGCGCTGCTCGCGGCTGCGCTCGTCGGCCGAGGGCGGCTGCCGGGGCGGGCTCTCCGCGGGCGTCGCCGCCGACCCGCTTTGCGCCGGCGCGTCGGGCACCGGCTCGTCATCGTTCTGGGCGAGGCCGGTCCAGATGAAGAAACCGGCCCCCGCCAGCAGCAAGGCTGCGCCGCCCCCCGCCAAGAATCGCCGCATAGCACCCTCCTTTCCCGAAAGGAGGCTAGCGCAATTCAGCGAAAACGCCAAGTCCCATGCGTCATTCACCGGTTTTGCATCATCTGCCGGTGAGCCGATGCCGCAGCATCCGCGCCATCCGCGCCGGCGCACCCTGCGCTTCCCAGGGCGCGCCGCGGGCGAGGTCGCGGGCGGCGAGCATCGCGAGCATGCCGAGCGGGCGCAGCGGCCCGGGCCAATGCGCGTCCTCCTCCTCCCTCGCCGCGGCCGCGCGCGCAGCCGCCGCTTCGCCCGGATCGGCGCTGCGCCGGGCGAGATCGACCAGCGCCCAGCGCCGGCCGGCGGCCTCGACCGGGTGCTCCGCGAGGCCGAGCAGCCGCGCCGAATGGCGGAACAGCGCCCCGCCCCGCGCCGCCGCATAATGGGCCAGCGCAGCCTCGCCGGGCGGCTCCGCGGCGAGCAGCTCCTCCCAGCCGCCGGTCATCGCCGCGAGCTCCGCGCCGGGCAGGCCGTGCGCGGCGATCGCCTGCAGCACCGGCTCCGCCGGCGGCGGCTCGCGGCAGAGCCGCTCGAGCGCCTCGCGCCACCAGGCGAGGCGGATCCGGGCGATCTCCCGCTCGCGCCCGCCGGCGAGAACCGCGCCCAGGGTGACGTCAAGACGCCAGAGGGCTTCGAGGGCGGGGCGGACGCGGGCCGGGACGTAGGCCAGGGCGAGGCGGCGGTCGGCATCGAGATCGCCGCTCAGCGGTACAGGACCTTCTTGGCCGCGGCGACGACGTCGTCGACCTTGATCAGGGCGAGCTTCTCGAGATTGGCGGCATAGGGCAAGGGCACGTCCTCGTCGGTGACCCGGAGCACCGGAGCGTCGAGATCGTCGAACCCCTCCGCCATCGCCAGCGCGATCAATTCGGCCGAGATCGAGCAGACCGGCCAGCCTTCCTCGACGCAGACCATGCGGTTGGTCTTGGCGAGGCTGGCGAGGACGGTGGCCTTGTCGAGCGGGCGCAGCGTGCGCAGGTCGATCACCTCGGCCTCGATCCCCTCCCCGGCGAGCTTGCCGGCGGCGTCGAGGGCGACGCCGACGCCGATCGAGTAGGAGACCAGGGTGACGTCGCCGCCCTCGCGCACCACCCGCGCCTTGCCGATCGGCAGGGTGTAATCGTCGAGCTTGGGGACATCGAAGCTCTGGCCGTAAAGCAATTCATTTTCGAGGAATACGACCGGGTCCTCAGACTGGATCGCAGCTTTGAGCAGGCCCTTGGCGTCGGCCGCGGAATAAGGCGCGATCACCACCAGGCCGGGGACGGCGGCATACCAGGGCGCGTAATTCTGGCTGTGCTGGGCGGCGACCCGGCTGGCGGCGCCGTTGGGGCCGCGGAAAACGATCGGGCAGCGCATCTGCCCGCCCGACATATAATTGGTCTTCGCCGCGGAATTGATAATATGATCAATCGCTTGCATGGCGAAGTTGAAAGTCATGAACTCGATCACCGGGCGAAGGCCGCCCATCGCCGCGCCGGTGCCGACGCCGGCAAAGCCATATTCGGTGATCGGCGTGTCGATCACGCGCCTGTCGCCGAACTCCTCGAGCAGCCCCTGGGTGACCTTGTAGGCGCCCTGATATTCGGCGACCTCCTCGCCCATCACGAAGACGCGCGGATCCTTGCGCATCTCCTCGGCCATCGCGTCGCGCAGCGCCTCGCGTACCGTCGTCTTCACCATCTCGGTGCCGGCCGGAACGTCGGGCTCGACCGCGAGGCTGGCCGGCGGGGCCTTTTCGGGCTTCGGCGCGGCCGCGACCGGAGCCGGCGCCTCCTCCTTTTCCTCGACCGGCGCGGGCGCCGCGGCCTCGCCTTCGCCCGAGAGCAAGGCGATGACGGTGCCGACCTTGACCCCGTCGCTGCCGTCCGGGACGAGGATCTTCTCGATGCTGCCCTCGTCGACCGCCTCGAACTCCATCGTCGCCTTGTCGGTCTCGATCTCGGCGAGGATGTCGCCGGCGGCGACCGTATCGCCCTCCTTGACCAGCCATTTGGCCAGCGTCCCCTCCTCCATGGTCGGCGACAAAGCGGGCATTTTCAGTTCGATCGGCATGCATCAACCTCAATGTTCTCCCGCGAAAGCGGGAGTCCAGTGGGAGTTTGGGCTGGGCTCCTGCTTTCGCAGGAGCACATGTTTGGTTTGCGCAGGTGCGCGGCGGCCATCAATAGCTCCCCACCAGCACGTCGGTGTAGAGCTCGGCCGGGTCGGGCTCGGGGGCCTGCTCGGCGAAGTCGGCGGCTTCGACGACGATCCTCTTGATCTCGGTGTCGATCGCCTTCAGGTCCTCCTCCTTCGCCCCCGCCTGCTCGAGCTCGCGCTTCACCGCCTCGATCGGGTCGGACTTGTCGCGGACCGCCTGGACCTCCTCCCGGGAACGGTATTTGGCCGGGTCGGACATCGAATGGCCGCGATAGCGGTAGGTCTTCAATTCGAGCAGGATCGGCCCCTTGCCGGCGCGCACCCAGGCGAGCGCGGTCTCGGCGGCGCCGCGCACGGCGAGCACGTCCATGCCGTCGACCTGCAAGCCCGAGATGCGGAACGATTCGCCGCGCTTGTAGAGCTGGTCCTCGGCCGAGGAGCGGTTGACGCTGGTGCCCATCGCATATTGGTTGTTCTCGATCACGAAGATGATCGGCAGCTTCCACAGCTCGGCCATGTTGAACGATTCGTAGACCTGGCCCTGGTTGGCGGCGCCGTCGCCGAAATAAGCGAGGCAGACGCCGCCGTCGTCCGCATATTTGTGGCCGAAGGCGAGGCCGGTGCCGAGGCTCACCTGGGCGCCGACGATGCCGTGGCCGCCGTAGAATTTATGCTCGGTCGAGAACATGTGCATCGAGCCGCCCTTGCCGCGGCTGATCCCCGCCTCGCGCCCGGTCAGCTCGGCCATGATCAGCTTGGGATCGATGCCGTAGGCGAGCATGTGGCCATGGTCGCGATAGCCGGTGATGACGCTGTCTTTGCCCGGCTCGAGCGCCGATTGCAGGCCGACCGCGACCGCCTCCTGGCCGATATAGAGGTGGCAGAAGCCGCCGATCAGGCCGAGCCCGTAAAGCTGGCCGGCGCGCTCCTCGAAGCGGCGGATCAGGAGCATCTGCTTGTAGAAATCGAGCAGCTCGTCCTTGCCGGCCTTGTACCTTTTCGGCTCGGGCGGGCGCTCGCGATTGGGCGTGGCTGGCGGCGGCGCGGTGTCTTTGCCCTTTTGGGCGCGCTTCGGCGTGGCTGCCTTGGCCATGAACGGCCCTCTCCCGAAGTTGAAAAGCTGCGGCTCTATGGCGGCAAACGCGGGAGCGCGCAACATGGCGCCGCGCGCCTCGCGGCGCTGCTGCCGCTCAAGCCGCTGGCGCTCCCGCTCGAGCCGAAGCAGCGTTCTCGCCGAATAAGGCGACCGGCGATGGAGCGCAGCGGCGCGGGGCGCCGATGTTGACGGCGAAGTTGAATGAAGTTGAGGATATGCAGGAGCGGGCGCCGGCCCCTGCCCCGCCCCCTGCGCGGCAGCGAAAGTTGACGGCGCCGCCGAAGTTGACAGAGGCGCGGAAGTTGACAGCGGAGAAGCGCCGCCGAGCGCGGCGTCCCAGGCCTGCCGGAAGCCGGCGGCGGCGGGATGGCGGTAGAGCCGGTAGGCGCTTTCGCGCGACCGGCCGATCCGGCGGCAGGATTCGACCACGCAGCGGGTGCGGCGCAATTCGGCGACGAAGGCCGCCTGCAGATGCGGGGTCCAGCCGTCGCGGCGATAGCGCAGCGGCACCGGCGCGAAGCCGGGCTCGGGCGGCGACTCGGGCGCGTGGATCGGGGGCAGACCGGTCATCCCGGGATTAGAACATAAAAGGAACAAAAGTAAAGGGAGAGGACTCCCAAACCCCGTCATTCCAGCGAAAGCCGCAATCTTTTTCTCCTTCGCGTCTTCGCGAAGAAGGAAGGCGGAAATGGGATTCCGGCCTTCGCTGGAATGACGGCAGCCTTAACAGGGGACTGTCCCCTGTCCGGTCAGGGCTGCGCGGGAGCCGAGGCCGGGCGCGCGCGGGGCGCCTCGTCCATCGGGATGATCACCTCGTCGGGGCGGACGACGCCGAGATCGCGGCGGACCAGCTCGTCGGCGAGGTCGGGATCGACATGGGCGGGATCGAGCAGGCGGGCGCGGTGGGCGAGCCGCGCCCGCTCGGCCTCGAGCTGGGCGAGCCGGGCGCCCTGGGCGGCCTTGGCGCGGCGATAATCGCCCCACGCCATGACCCCGTTCTCGCCGATGATCGCGGCGCCGAGGAAATAGGCGATGACGAGCATGCCCGCGGCCGGCCAGGCCGCGCGCCGGATCAGCACCAATGGATTGCGCCCCGCCGTCATCGCGCCGTCACAGAATCAGCAATTCGGCGGGGAATCAAGCGTTTTGAGCCGGAAGCAGTGAAAATACGCTAGATCGAGGGATCGGCGAGTCGAGCCGTTGATCCTTCGATACGTCCTTCGATACGTCCTTCGATACGCCGTTTCGACAGGCTCAACGGCTACTCAGGATGAGCGGTCAGGAGAGTTTCCGCTCATCCTGAGTAGGGACTGAGCCTGGCGAAGGCCCGTATCGAAGGACCTCCCGCCCCGGATAAACGGCCGCGTCCCCGAGCTCCTCCTCTATGCGGAGCAGCCGGTTGTACTTGGCGGTGCGGTCCGAGCGGGCGAGGCTGCCGGTCTTGATCTGGCCGCAATTGGTGGCGACGGCGAGGTCGGCGATGGTGGTGTCCTCGGTCTCGCCCGAGCGGTGCGACATCACCGCGCTGTAGCCGGCATTGCGCGCGACCTGGATCGCTTCGAGCGTCTCGGTGAGGGTGCCGATCTGGTTGACCTTGATCAGGATCGAATTGGCGAGGCCGCGCTCGATCCCCATCGCCAGCCGCTCCTTGTTGGTGACGAACAGATCGTCGCCGACCAGCTGGACGCGAGTCCCGAGCCGGTCGGTGAGCAGCTTCCATCCTTCGAGATCGTCCTCGGCCATGCCGTCCTCGATCGAGGCGATCGGATAGGCTTCGGCGAGCTCGGCGAGATAGGCCGCCATCTCCTGCGGGGTGAGGGTCGCCCCCTCCCCGTCCATCTGGTAGGCGCCGTCCCTGAAGAATTCGGTGGCGGCGCAATCGAGGGCGAGGACGACGTCGCCGCCCGGCGTGTAGCCGGCCCGCTCGATCGAGCGCATGATGAAGTTGAGCGCGTCGTGGGCCGAGCCGAGATCGGGGGCGAAGCCGCCCTCGTCGCCGACCGCGGTCGACAGGCCGGCCTCGGCGAGGCCCTTCCTCAGCGTGTGGAAGATCTCGGCGCCGCAGCGCAGGCCTTCGGCGAAGGTGGGCGCGCCGACCGGCATCACCATGAACTCCTGGAAATCGATCCGGTTGTCGGCATGGGCGCCGCCGTTCAGGATGTTCATCATCGGCACCGGCAGGGTGCGCGCGCCGGCGCCGCCGACCGAGCGGTAGAGCGGCACGCCCTGCGCCGCCGCGGCCGCCCTGGCGCAGGCGAGGCTGACGCCGAGGATCGCGTTGGCGCCGAGGCGCGCCTTGTTGGCGGTGCCGTCGAGCACGATCAGGGCCGAGTCGAGGCCGGCCTGGTCCTCGGCCGCCCGGCCGGCGACGGCAGCGGCGATTTCGCCGTTGACCGCCGCCACCGCCTGCGCAACGCCCCTGCCGAGCCAGCGGCCGGGATCGCCGTCGCGCTTCTCGACCGCCTCGTGGGCGCCGGTCGAGGCGCCCGAAGGCACCGCCGCCCGGCCGCAGCTGCCGTCATCGAGCCGGACGTCGACCTCGACCGTCGGATTGCCGCGGCTGTCGAGGATCTGGCGGGCGTGGACATGGGCGATGGCGGTCATCTTGTTACGGCCTCGTGATGAACTATGTAGGGAATAAGGGCGCGAATATCGGCGCAGCGCGGCGCTTGCAACTTTCCGACGACAGCGGCGGAACGGCGCCGCGCGGCAGGTGTTTGAAAGGGCGAACAGGGTTTCGTTCGCAACAGTGGAGATTACGACCATGGCCCCCCGTCAGCCCGCATTGCCCGAAGGCACCGATCATGTCGTCCGCGGCGCATCCGCCGAAGGCAGCGAGGCCGGCACCGGCTTCGTCGCCAGGGCCGGCCGCAGCGGCGGCGCGGGCACCGACCGGCTGGTCAGCCAGGTCAAGGACCAGGTGACCAGCCTGCGCGGCCAGGCGGCCGAGCGGGTCCGCGGCTATGCCGACGAAGGCAAGGGCAAGGTCACCGGGCTGCTCGAGGATTTCAGCGAGGTGATCAACGACGCGGCCAAGTCGGTCGATGAGCGGCTCGGCGAGGATTATGGCGATTACGCCCACCGCGCCGCCGACGCCGTCGCCGGCTTTGCCGGCCGGATCCGCGGCAAGAGCGTCGACGACATCCTCGACGACACCAGGGACTTCGTGCGCAAGAGCCCGGCGGTGGCGATCGGCATCGCCGCGGTCGCCGGCTTCGCCCTGATCCGGGTGATCAAGGCGGGGCTCGACGACGGCCGCGGCCGCGAGGGCTGAGCTTGGACGCCGGGGGCGAGGACCGCCAAGAGGAATCGATCGGCGACCTGATCGGCCGGCTGGTCGACGACGGCCGCTCCTATGCGGAAGCCGAGCTCAGGCTCGTCAAGGCGATCGCCGAATATCGGGCGCAGCGCGCCGGCCGGGCGCTGGCGCTGCTCGCCGCGGGCGCGGTCCTGCTGCTCTCCGCGGTGACCGCCTTGGTGCTCGGCGCGGTGATCGAGCTTGCCCGGCTGATGAGCCCGATCCTCGCCGGCCTGCTGGTCGCGGCCCTGCTCGCGGCGACGGCTTACCTGCTGATCCGCCTCGGCACGGCCGGCCTTAAGGGGCTCGCCCGCGACGAGGCCGAGCAGCAGGCGATCGACCGGGGCGGCGGGCAATGAGCGGCCCGGCCGGGATCGAGCAGGCGAAGCGCGAGGCGGTCCGCGCCAAAGAGCGTTTCGAGCGCACCCTGGCCGCGGTCCAGGAGCGGCTCAGCCCCGGCAATCTCGCCGGCGAGGCGTGGGACGGGGTCAAGGACAAGAGCGCCGATCTCGCCGAGGGCGCGCTGCAGGCGGTGAAGAGCCGGCCCAAGGCGGTCTCGCTGGCGGTCGGGGCGCTGGCCGTGTTTCTCGCCCGCCAGCCGCTGAAACGCGCGGTGAGCCGCCTCATATCGGGAGAGGGGGAAGGCAACGAAGACGAGGGCGCGGAGTTGAGCGTCACGTGAAGGAGCGAGCTGATGGCTTCCAATGACAATCGTCCGGTCCGCGATCGTGCCGCCGAGGCCTTCGAGGCGGCGCGCGAGCGCACCAATTCGGCCTATGAGGCGGCGCGCGAGCGGGCGACCTCGGTGACCCGCCAGGCGAGCGAGCAGCTCGCCGTCTATCCGGCCGCGGCGGTGATCGGCGGCTTCGCGCTGGGCGCGCTCGCCGCCGCTCTGCTGCCGCGCAGCGAAGGCGAGCAGAAGCTGCTCGGCAAGCCCGGCCGCCGGCTCGCCGATGCGGCGCGCGAGACGGCCCAGAAGGGCATCGACGCGGGCAAGAGCCAGATCGGGGAGATTCGCGCGAGGGCGGCGCAGAAGGTCGGCGAGGCGGTCGTCGACGCGGTCGGCGGCAAGGCCTAGGGGACAGTCACAAGTGACTGTCCCCAGCAGGCTGCATTTCGTCTTCGGCGGCCGGGTCAGCGACCCGCGCGGGCTCGATTTCGACCTCGACACGGTCGAGATGGTCGGCCTCTATCCCGATTATGCGAGCGCGCTCGACGCCTGGCGCGGCAAGGCCCAGCGCACCGTCGACGACGCCGAGATGAAATATGTCGTCGTCCACCTCCACCGCCTGCTCGAGCCCGACGCGCAACCCTGACCAGCCGTCAGGCCTTGCGGTAGCGGAACTTCAAGAGCGGGATGGCGAGGATGAGGCCGGGGACGAAGCCGCCGATATGGGCGGCGACGGCGATCTTCATCGCCGGCCCGGTGCCGGGCACGAAGCCGCCGCTGACGATCAGCCCGATCAGGAGGTTGAGCCCGATCCAGGCGGCGAGCAGCCACAAAGCGTTGAGCGCCAGCGACAGGCGCCGGCCGCCGATCCTCACCTTGTTCTTGCCGAACAGCACCGCATAGGCGCCGAGCACCGCCGAGATCGCGCCGCTGGCGCCGACCATCGGCGCCAGCGCCTGGGGATCGGCGAGATATTGCGCGGCGGCCGCGGCATAGGCGCCGGCGACGTAGAGCAAAGCGGTCGCGGCGGCGCCGAGCACCCATTCGACGTGGCGGCCGCAGAACACCAGGATCAGCAGGTTGAAGGCGAGATGGAGCAAGCCGGCATGGACCAGGGTCGCGGTCAGCGGGCTCAGCCAGAACGGCGCGTGCGCGACCTCGCCGCCGCCGGCGAAGCGGGAGGGCACGAAGCCGCCCCAGCCTTCCGCCCAGTCCTGCAGGCCGAGCAGGTTGGCGAGCAGCCAGGCGGCCGCGGTCAGCGCCGCGAGGGCGAGGGTGAGGCGGGCCTGGGCCCAGCTTGCCGGCGGCTGCATCCGCGCCCCTAGGGCCCGCACTCGGGACCGGAGGTGGCCGGGATCGGCCGGAGAAGCCGGCTGGGAAGGAGAATGGGGCTGCGCCGTCCCCCGGACGGCGCGATTGGAGCCCCATTCTGGTCGAAGGGCGGGTCAGGATACCCGTCCGAGGCACTCGACGCCCCCAGCCGGCTTCTCCGGCCGACCGCGGAGCGGCAGGTTGTCCTTTGCTGCCCGGACGGCGCCGCAGCGTCGGTCACGATGCGTTTAGCATCGCTCCCTCCTCGCTCCTTGCCGGACAACAAATGCCAACCTGTCACGACCGCCTCCGGCCCCGAGTGCGGACCCTATCGGAACTCGATCTTGCGGATCTCGTAATATTTGTCGCCGGACGGGGCCGAGAATTCGACCTCCTCGCCCTTCATCCGCCCGATCAGCGCCCGGCCGAGCGGCGAGGCGTAGCTGATCCGCCCCGATTTGGCGTCGGCCTCGGTCTCGCCGACGATCTGATATTTGATCTTGTTGTCGTTCTCGTCGAGCAGATGGACGGTGGCGCCGAAGATCACCTTGTCGCCGGACAGCGTCTTGGGATCGATCACCATCGCCCGGCTGATCCGGTCCTCGAGATCGGCGATCTGCGATTCGACCTGGCCCTGCCGCTCCTTGGCGGCGTGATATTCGGCGTTCTCGGAAAGATCGCCATGGCCGCGCGCTTCCTCGATCGCGTCGATGATCGCCGGCCGCTCGACCGTCTTCAGGTGCCGGACGTCGGTCTGGAGCTTCTCGTAGCCCTCGGCCAGCATCGGCAGCTTGTCGACCGTTGCCATTTCACAAGTGCCTTTCGTCAAAACATAGTCAAAACCTGGTGAGCGGACGCTGCCCGGGCAGCGCCTGATCTCGGCCTAGATTGTGCGGGATCATGCTCTGGAGGCGGAATAATAGTCCTGGAGCGAGCGTACTTCAAGGCTTTGCGCCTTCATCACCGCGATTGCCCGCGCCACCGCCGCCGACGAGGCCGCGGTGGTGAAATAGGGAATTTTCTGGGTCACCGCCGAGGCCCGGATCGAGGCCGAATCCTTGTGGCTCTGCCAGCCCTCGGTGGTGTTGAAGATGATGTCGACGCCGCCGTCCTTGAGCCGGTCGACGATGTGCGGCCGCCCCTGCGCGACCTTGTTGATCCGGGCGACGTCGAGCCCGCACCGCTGCAGATAGTCGGCGGTGCCGCCGGTCGCGATGGCGGTGAAGCCGAGGCCGATCAGCGCCTCCACCGCCGGCAGGACGATCGGCTTGTCGCTGTCCTTGACCGAGACGAACAGCGTCCCCGAGCCCGGCAGATCGAGCCCGGCGCCCTGTTGCGACTTCAGGAAGGCTGTGGGGAAATCGCCTGCAATCCCCATCACTTCGCCGGTGGACTTCATCTCCGGGGAGAGCACGGGATCGATCCCCGGGAAGCGCGCGAACGGAAACACCGCCTCCTTGACCGCGATATAGGCGACGTCGCGCGGGATCGGCGGCAGATCGGCCAATTTCTCGCCCGCCATCACCCGCGCCGCGAGCTTGGCGACCGGCACCCCGATCGCCTTGGCGACGAACGGCACGGTGCGGCTGGCGCGCGGATTGACCTCGATCAGGTAGACGATGTCGTCGCGGACCGCGAACTGGACGTTCATCAGCCCGACCACGCCCAGCGCCCTGGCCAGCATTTCGGCCTGGCGCTCGATCTCGCCGATCACCTCGGCCTTCAGGCTGTAGGGCGGCAGCGAGCAGGCGCTGTCGCCCGAATGGACGCCGGCTTCCTCGATATGCTGCATGACGCCGGCGACGACGACGTCGGTGCCGTCGCAAATCGCGTCGACATCGACCTCGATCGCGTCCCTCAGATACTGGTCGATCAGCACCGGGCTGTCGCCCGACACCTTGACCGCGGTGTGGATGTAATCGTCGAGCTGCTCGGGCGAATCGACGATCTCCATCGCCCGCCCGCCGAGCACGTAGGAGGGCCGGGTCAGCACCGGATAGCCGATCCGCGCCGCGACCTTGATCGCCTCGTCGCGGCTGCGCGCGATGCCGTTGGCGGGCTGGCGGAGGCCGAGCCGGTCGACCAGCCCGGCGAAGCGCTCGCGGTCCTCGGCAAGGTCGATCGCGTCGGGCGAGGTGCCGAGGATGGGGATGCCTTCCTTCGCCAGCGCCGCGGCGAGCTTCAGCGGCGTCTGGCCGCCGAACTGGACGATGACCCCGGCCAGGGTGCCGCGCGAGCCCTCGACATGGAGGATCTCGAGCACGTCCTCGACGGTCAGCGGCTCGAAATAGAGCCGGTCCGAAGTGTCGTAATCGGTCGATACGGTCTCCGGATTGCAATTGACCATGATCGTCTCATACCCGGCCTCCTTGAGCGCATAAGCGGCGTGGACGCAGCAATAGTCGAACTCGATCCCCTGCCCGATCCGGTTCGGGCCGCCGCCGAGGATGACGATCTTGCTGGCGTCCGAGGGCTGGCTCTCGTCCTCGGGCGCGCCGAAGCTCGGCGCCTCGTAGGTGGAATACATGTAGGGCGTCTTCGCCTCGAACTCGGCGGCGCAGGTGTCGATCCGCTTGAACACCGGCCGCACCCCGAGCCGGTGGCGAAGCGCGCGCACCTCCTCCTCGGTGGTGGCGCCGATCATCGCCTTGACCGCGTCGTGGAGCAGGCCGGAGGAGCGCGCCCGTGTCTTCACCCCTTCGCCCGCGACATGGGCCGATTTGAGGTTCAATTCGGCCAGCCGGCGGTCGGAGAAGCCCATCGCCTTCAGCCGCCGCAAGGCCTCGGCGTCGCGGGGCAGGCCGCGCCGGCAGATCGCCTCCTCCTCGGCGACGAGCTCGGCGATGCGCTCGAGGAACCAGGGATCGTAGCGGGTGATCGCCTGGACCTCGGCGACGGCGAGGCCCTCGCGCAGGGCCTGGGCCGCGACCAGCAGCCGGTCCGGGCTCGGCAGAGCGAGCGCCGCCTCGATCTCCTCCTTCGACGCGCCGTAGAGCTCGCGGACGCCGTCGAGGCCGATCAGCCCGGTCTCCAGCCCGCGCAGCGCTTTCTGCAGGCTCTCGTGGAACGAGCGGCCGATCGCCATCACCTCGCCGACCGACTTCATCGAGGTCGAAAGCAAAGCCTCGCTGCCCTTGAACTTCTCGAAGGCGAAGCGCGGGATCTTGGTGACGACATAGTCGATGGTCGGCTCGAAGCTGGCGGGCGTGACGCCGGTGATGTCGTTGCCGATCTCGTCGAGCGTGTAGCCGATCGCGAGCTTGGCGGCGACCTTGGCGATCGGGAAGCCGGTCGCCTTGGAGGCGAGCGCCGAGCTGCGGCTGACGCGCGGGTTCATCTCGATGACGACGAGCCGGCCATCGTTCGGATTGACTGCGAACTGCACGTTGGAACCGCCTGTTTCGACGCCGATTTCACGAAGCACCGCGATCGAGGCATTGCGCAGGATCTGATATTCCTTGTCGGTCAGGGTCAAAGCCGGCGCGACCGTGATCGAATCGCCGGTGTGGATGCCCATCGGATCGACATTCTCGATTCCGCAGATGATGATCGCATTGTCGGCGCGGTCGCGGACCACCTCCATCTCATATTCCTTCCAGCCGAGCACCGATTCCTCGATCAGCACTTCATGGGTGGGGCTGGCTTCGAGGCCGCCGCGGACGATCTCGGCGAACTCGCTCTGGTTGTAGGCGATGCCGCCGCCGGTGCCGCCGAGGGTGAAGCTCGGCCGGATGATCGCCGGCAGGCCGACCTGATCGAGCGCCGCCATGGCGTCATCGAGCGAATGGGCGATCGCCGAGCGCGGGCTGGCGAGGCCGATCCGGTCCATCGCCTCGCGGAATTTGAGCCGGTCCTCGGCCTTCTCGATCGCCGCCGCGTCGGCGCCGATCAGCTGGACGCCATATTTGTCGAGAGTGCCGTCCTTCCACAGCGCCAGCGCGGTATTGAGCGCAGTCTGCCCGCCCATCGTCGGCAGCAGCGCGTCGGGCCGCTCCTTCTCGATGATCGCAGCGACATAAGCGGGCGTGATCGGCTCGACATAGGTGGCGTCCGCAAGCTCCGGGTCGGTCATGATCGTCGCCGGATTGCTGTTGACGACGACGACCCGATACCCCTCCTCCTTCAGCGCCTTGACCGCCTGCGAGCCCGAATAATCGAACTCGGCGGCCTGGCCGATGACGATCGGGCCGGCGCCGATGATGAGGATCGAAGAGATGTCGGTGCGGCGAGGCATCAGAATACAATGCCCAGTAGGCCCAAGAGGGCGCTGAGAAGGAGAACCAGCCCGGTCTGTATGACTAACTTCCATCCATCGTCCAGGCTAGACTCCAGCGCCCGCTTAAACGGATTGATGACTAAATAGCGGATTAGGCGGACCGAAGCCGCGACAGTGCGATCACGGCACCGTTTTAGGAACTCGACGCCGGTCCGGGCATGGACCGCTATTTCAACCATTTCGGGCTCGTTGGAGCCTTCAATAGCCGGAAGAGATTCTTCCAGCTTCTCAATCGACTCGTTTAGGTTTCTGCTATTATGATCAAATTGCACATCACGATCAGAAGCAGGTGCCAGCTGAGCTTCGAGAGATTCCATCTCGGTCGGCTCTTCGCTCGCCCTGGCGACGGCATCGTCATATCCAACCCCTTTGGCGGGTTCAGCCTCTTCCAAGCGAAAGATGCCCACGCCCTCGTCCATCAACCTCTCAGCTTCACGGAGACCCCGGGCTGTCAGGCGAAGTGGTTGGCTACGTTCATCCCCGATCGTGCCTTTGCCGTAGATAAGGCCCCTGCTCCCGAACTCGTCGACCAGTTGGTAGACCCAGCCTTCCCTCCAACGCAGCGGGTAGTGATCGAGCATATGGGCGGACGAAAACGTCGTGTTCGGGGTCAGCTCTGATTCGCGATAAAGTGCCACGAGCATTTCGTCCGCAAATTCCGAGAATCTCATCGAGCCTTCCCCAAAGCGCCGACAAACTTGCCGAACAGATAGGCGCTGTCCTGCGGTCCCGGGCTCGCCTCGGGATGGTATTGCACGCTGAACGCCGGCCGGTCGGTGAGCTCGAGGCCGCAGAGGCTGCCGTCGAACAGGCTGATGTGGGTGGGCCGCGCATTGTCCGGGAGGCTGTCGGCCTCGACCGCGAAGCCGTGGTTCATGCTGGTGATCTCGACTCGGCCGTCGGCGAGGCGCTTGACCGGGTGGTTGGCGCCGCGATGGCCCTGGTGCATCTTTGTCGTTCGCGCCCCTACGGCCAGCCCGAGCAATTGGTGGCCGAGGCAGATGCCGAACAGGGGCTTGCCCGTCTCCAGCAGCTTTTGGATCACCGGCACCGCATATTCCCCCGTCGCGGCGGGGTCGCCGGGGCCGTTGGAGAGGAAGATGCCGTCGGGGGCGTGCGCCATCACATCCTCGAACGTCGCCGTCGCCGGCAGGACGGTGACCCGGGCGCCGGCCTCGGCGAGGTTCCTGAAGATGTTGCGCTTGGAGCCGTAGTCGATGGCGACGACGTGGGGCAGCGCCTCCTCGTGCGCGCGCTCCTCATAGCCTTCGCCGAGCCGCCATTTGCCGCCGGCCCAGCGATACATCTGCCGGCACGAAACCTCCCTGGCGAGGTCCATGCCCTCGAGGCCGGGCCAGGCGCGCGCCCTGGCGAGCAGCGCCGCGACGTCGAACCTGCCGTCCTCGCGATAGGCGATGACGCCGTTCGGCGCGCCGCCGGTGCGGATCTTGCGGGTCAGCGCCCTGGTGTCGACGCCGGCAAGGCCGATGCGGCCGTTGGCGCGCAGCCAATCGGCGAAGCCCTGGACGGCGCGAAAGTTGCTCGGCGCGGTGACGTCCTCGCGCACCACGCAGCCCAAAGCGAACGGATTGTCCGCCTCCAGATCCTCGTAATTGGCGCCGACATTGCCGATGTGAGGGAAGGTGAAGGCGACGATCTGGGCGGCGTAAGAGGGATCGGTCATGATCTCCTGATAGCCGGTCATCGCGGTGTTGAAGCAGACCTCGCCCACCGCCTCCCCTTCGGCGCCGAAGCCGCGGCCCCAGAGCGCCGAGCCGTCGGCCAGCACCAGCACGGCCGTTGCCCCTTCAGGCGCAGGTCTGGAGGTGGCGTCAGCCATGGCGGCGGGCATCCTTCTCGTGCGGCGGCGATGTCGCTAAGGCTCGACCGCTAGAGAGGCGCCGCATCATCGTCAATCTGTTAAAAGACCAAGCGCCCGGCTATGCTGATGGTTTCCCGCCGAACGTCCCGAGAGCCATGATTCGCGATCAGATCAAGACGGCGCTGACCGGCGCCATGAAGGCCGGCGACAAGCCGCGCACCGGCACGCTTCGGCTCGTCCAGGCGGCGCTCAAGAACCGCGACATCGAGCTGCGCGGCGCCGCCGATCCGCCCGCCGACGACGTCCTCGTCACCGAGGTGCTGCAGAAGATGGTCAAGCAGCGCCGCGAATCGATCGCGATGTACGAGAAAGGCGGCCGCGCCGAGCTCGCCGCCGCGGAAGCCGCCGAGATCGCGGTGATCGAGGAATTCCTGCCGCGGCAGATGAGCGAGGCGGAGCTGGCCGCGGCGGTCGGGAAGATCGTCGCCGAGACGGGCGCCGCGAGCGTGAAGGATATGGGGCGGGTGATGGCGCTGTTCCGGGAGCGGCATGCCGGCCAGGCCGACATGGCCAAGGCGAGCGCGGCGGTGAAGGCGCGGCTGTCGTGATGAGCGCGAGGCCAGGCTTCGTTCGTCCCGAGCGAAGTCGAGGGGCGCTGGCACGGCGATGATGCAATTCTGGGTCTATATCCTTCGCTGCCGGGACGGCTCCTATTATACCGGACACACCGATGATCTCGACAAACGATTGGCGGAGCACGAGCAGGGGTTGGCGGCCGACTGGACGCGAAGGCGCCGGCCGGTGCAGCTCGTCTGGTGCGATTGGGCGGGCAGCCGCTACGAAGCCTTGGCGTTCGAGCGGCGCGTCAAGAACTGGTCGCGCGCCAAGAAGGAGGCCCTGATCGCGGGCGATTGGGAGCGGGTCGGCTATTTCGCCCGGCCGCCTCACGAGCGCCCCTCGACTACGCTCGGGACGAACGAAACCGGGGCTTGCACGAAATGACGTTGAGCCCAGCCTTTCTCGACGAGCTTCGCGAGCGAACGATGCTCTCCGCGCTGATCGGCCGGACGGTCAAGCTGCAGCGGGCCGGGCGCGAGTGGAAGGCCTGCTGCCCGTTCCACAACGAGAAGACTCCGAGCTTCACCGTCAACGACGAGAAGGGCTTCTACCACTGCTTCGGCTGCGGGGCGCACGGCGACGCGATCAGCTGGCTGACCGAGGCGCGCGGGCTCGCCTTCATGGACGCGGTCAAGGAGCTCGCCGACCAGGCGGGGATGGCGGTGCCGGCGCCCGACCCCAGGGCGCAGGAGCGGGCCGAGCGGGCGGCGGGCCTTTACGAGGTGATGGAGGCGGCCGCTTCCTGGTTCGCCGAGCAGCTCGACGGCGTCGAGGGCGGCGCGGCGCGGGCCTATCTCGAGCAACGGGGAATCGGCGAGGCGACCCGGCGCCGGTTCGGCTTCGGGCTGGCGCCCGATTCGCGCGGCAAGCTGAAGGCCGCGCTCAAGCGGTTCGGCAACGACAAGCTGATCGAGGCCGGCCTGCTCATCGCCCCGGAGGAGGAGGAGAGGGAGCCGTACGACCGCTTCCGCGCCCGGCTGACCTTCCCGATCCGCGACCCGCGCGGGCGCTGCATCGCGTTCAGCGCGCGCATCCTCGGCCCCGGCGAGCCCAAATATCTCAATTCGCCCGACACGCCCCTGTTCGACAAGGGCCGGATCCTGTTCAACATCGACAAGGCCGGGCCGGCCAGCCGCTCCGGCCGGCGGGTGATCGTCGTCGAAGGCCAGATGGACGTCGTCGCGCTCGATCAGGCGGGCATCGCCGAGGCGGTCGCGCCGCTGGGGACGGCGCTGACGGAAGGCCAGCTCGGCCTGCTCTGGAAGCTGTCGCCCACGCCCATCATCTGCTTCGACGGCGATGCCGCCGGGCAGAAGGCGGCGGTGCGCGCGGCCTTGCGGGCGCTGCCCGGGATCGGCCCGGAACGCTCGCTGGGCTTCGTCACCCTGCCGGCGGGGCAGGACCCGGACGATCTCGTTCGCGCCGGCGGGCGGGCGGCGCTCGACGCCCTGCTCGCGTCGCCCGAGCCGCTCGTCGAGCGGCTGTGGCGGCACGAGCGCGAGGCCGAGCCGCTCGCCACGCCCGAGCAGCGCGCCGGGCTGAGGCGGCGGCTGATGGACCATGTCGGGGCGATCGCCGACGGCCACGTCCGCGACCAGTATCGCGCCGAATTCCTCAGGCGCTACGACGCGCTGACCCCCGCGCGCCCGCCGTGGCGGCCCGGCGCCGGCGGCCGCTTCGTGCCGCCGCCGAGGCCCGCCTCGGCCGAGGCCAAGGCGGTCGGCCGCACCGGCCTGAGCCTCGATCTCGCCCGCGCCGTGCTCCAGGGCCTGGTCCGCTTCCCGGCGCTGATCGGCCAGCATGCCGAAGCGATCGCCGCGGTGCCGATCGCCGAGCCCGGCACGGCGCGGATCCGCGACCTGCTGCTCGAATCGGCAATGACTCACGGTGAGCTTGATCCCGAGGCCCTCAATACCATATTGGCCGGGCGTGGCGGGGCGCCTTTGCTGGAGGAGCTCGGCCGCAAGCGAAGCTTGGGGTTCTCCTTCACCCGCCGCGAGGCCGAGCCGGAACGTGCCCGGCGCGATCTCGTTCTGGCGATCGAGACGCTGGCGGCACGGCCGGGGCTGGACGCGGCGCTGGCGGCGGCGACGGCGCGGCTGAAGGACGAAGGCGACGAGAATGCCTTCCGCGAGCAGCAACGGCTCCGGGCGGCGCGCGACGAAGCCGACAAGGAGCTGGCGACATTGTTCGAGGCCGAAGGGGACTAAGGCCACGGACCAGATACAAGGCTGTTAGATGGCGAAGACCAACACCGCGGAAACCGAAGAGAAGCCCGAGACCGGCGATGCGCCGCTCATCGACCTCAACGAAGCGGCGATCAAGAAGCTGACGGCCCGCGCCAAAAAGCGCGGCTACATCACCTATGATGAATTGAACGACGCGCTGCCGCAGGACCAGATGTCCTCCGAGCAGATCGAGGATGTGATGTCGGCTTTTTCGGAGATGGGGATCAACATCGTCGAGAATGAGGAGGCCGACGAGGAGGACCAGCAGCAGGACCAGGACAGCGGCGTCGAGGAGGTGGACGGGGTCGGCGAGACCTTCGTGCTCGAGAAGAAGAAGGAGACGGTCGACCGCACCGACGATCCGGTGCGCATGTACCTGCGCGAGATGGGCGCGGTCGAATTGCTCAGCCGCGAGGGCGAGATCGCGATCGCCAAGCGGATCGAGGCCGGCCGCGACACGATGATCTGGGGGCTGTGCGAAAGCCCGATCACCTTCAACGCGATCATCGAATGGTCGAACGCGCTCAACAACGGCCACATGCAATTGCGCGAGATCCTCGACCTGGAAGCGATGCTCTCCAAGGGCCCGACGCCCGAGCAGGTCGAGGGCGCCGAAGCCGACGACGACACCATCTCCGAAAGCACCGCCGGCCCCAGCTTCAAGGAGGAGGAAGAGGTCGAGGAGGCCCCGCCCGAGGAGGAGGACGAGGAAGACAGCCTGGTCGAGCGCCGCGCCCCCCGCCCGGTCGAGGAGGAGGACGAGGACAACACGCTGAGCCTCGCCCAGATGGAGGAGACGCTGAAGCCCGCGGCGCTGGAGAAGTTCGCCGCGATCACCGACCTCTACAAGAAGTTCGCCCGGCTCCAGGTCCACCGCATGGATTCGATGAGCGCCGGCCAGGATTTCGCCCCCGCCGACGAGCGCAAGTATCAGCGCCTCCGCGAGCATCTCACCGCCGAGGTCGAGAGCGTCCAGTTCCACGGCGCCAAGATCGAATATCTGGTCGACCAGCTGTACAGCTACAACCGCCGCCTCACCACTTTGGGCGGCCAGATGCTCCGCCTCGCCGAGCGCCACAAGGTGCCGCGCCGCGCCTTCCTCGAAGCCTATATGGGCCACGAGCTCGACGAGGGCTGGGCCGAGCGGGTCTGCGGCATCGACAAGAAATGGACCCAATTCTGCGAGGTCGAGCAGGGCGCGATCGAGCGCATCCGCACCGAGATCGCCGAGATCGCCCAGGCGACGGGGATGAGCCTCGGCGAGTTCCGCCGCATCGTCAACCAGGTCCAGAAAGGCGAGCGCGAGGCCAGGATCGCCAAGAAGGAGATGGTCGAGGCGAACCTGCGCCTCGTCATCTCGATCGCCAAGAAATACACCAACCGCGGCCTGCAATTCCTCGACCTCATCCAGGAGGGCAATATCGGCCTGATGAAGGCGGTCGATAAGTTCGAATATCGCCGCGGCTACAAATTCTCGACCTACGCGACCTGGTGGATCCGGCAGGCGATCACCCGGAGCATCGCCGACCAGGCGCGCACCATCCGCATCCCGGTCCACATGATCGAGACGATCAACAAGCTGGTCCGCACTTCCCGCCAGATCCTCCACGAGATCGGCCGCGAGCCGACCCCGGAAGAGCTCGCCGAGCGCCTCTCCATGCCGCTCGAGAAGGTCCGCAAGGTGATGAAGATCGCCAAGGAGCCGATCAGCCTCGAAACGCCGATCGGCGACGAGGAGGATTCGCACCTCGGCGACTTCATCGAGGACAAGAATGCGGTGATCCCGGTGGATGCGGCGATCCAATCGAACCTCAAGGAGACCGTGACCCGCGTGCTGGCGAGCCTCACCCCGCGCGAGGAGCGGGTGCTGAGGATGCGGTTCGGGATCGGGATGAACACCGATCACACGCTCGAGGAGGTGGGGCAGCAGTTCTCGGTGACCCGCGAGCGGATCCGGCAGATCGAGGCCAAAGCCTTGCGGAAATTGAAGCACCCCTCGCGCAGCCGAAAGATGCGCTCCTTCCTGGACCAGTGACGTCATCCCGGCGAAGGCCGGGATCTCACTTCTTCCTCTTTGGGGCCTTTGGGCCTTTGGGTGAGACATCCTTCCAAGCGTCCGAGCGGAGGACGGCTGTTGAGATTGGTTCACCCAAAGCCCCAAAGGTGCTTCTGCCCTCTTCGTCCTGCCGAGCTTGACCGGCATGCACCTTCGGATGAAAGTCCGGGGAGACGGCGGTGACCCTTGCGCGGATCCGGCAGGCATTCGCAGGCGAAGACGTTGCGCAAGCTGAAGCATCCGAGCCGGCCATGGAAGATGCGGAGCTTTTTGGATCAGTGATGCGGCGCGCTCGGTTTCGAGCTGCCCTTGTTTTGCTGACATTGCTGTCGGCCTGTACGGCCCTGCCCCAGACTCGCGGTCCCGCCGGCGCGGCCTTGCGCCCAAGCGACGTGGTGCGCGAGGTGCGGGCGCTGGAGGGCCGGGAAGTCCGGGTGCGGGGCTATCTGGCCTTTGGCTCGCATGCGCGAATCCTGTGGGATTCCGAAGCCGCAGCGCGCGGCGTGCTGCCCGAAGGCGTCCACCCGCTCGACCTTTGCCTGACGCTGATCGACACGCTGCGACACCGTCGGGCGCTGACGCGGAACAGGGGCCGCATCGTCACCCTGCGCGGTGTGGTCCGGGCGAACATTCTTGAGGGCCGCGTGGATTTCGGAGCCTGCAGCGACACCGGGCTCCAGCTCTCGGCGCGGCGGCCCTTCCGATAGGTCGCGAGCGGATCCGGCAGGCATTCGCAGGCGACGGCGCTGAGGAAATTGACGCATCCGAGCCGGTCACGGAAGATGCGGTCGTTCCTCGACCAATAGACTTTGCTGGGGCTGTAAGCTATGCCTGTCCCATCGCCGACTCTCCGGGGAGTGCAATTCGAACCACGTTGCTCGCAAAGGCGTGCTTTTGAGACTGTGAGGCTAACGGTTCCCAAGAACGCAAGTCCCGGGTCTCCCCAGCCTTCACTGCAGTCAACTGTCGAGACTGAACTGCCATCGACGTCCCGCTAGTCCTAAACCCTTTGACTGCACGAGGGCCCTGCTCCGACAGCTAAAGTATCTAAGCGATGAGGTTCGAGGTGAACGACGATCAACTGGACTCTCTACTTGACCCCGACTCCCAGGAAAAGGCTGCAATTCGCGGCGCACAACCAGCACTCATCGAAGCCTTCGGTATACGGGGCCTGTATGGCTATAGAACCATATCATTGGAATCGAACTTTGCTGCAACCATCCTCATTGCCAAAAATGGAACCGGTAAAACGACTCTTTTGGGCGCGCTAGACGCATTTCTGAGCCTTCAGATCGCCCGTCTTCGGAATTTAGAATTCGACGAAATCTTCTGCCGCATTCGTGGATGTGACGACGAACTCGTTATTTCCCACGACGATGTCGTCGAATTCCTCAGAGTACCGAGCGAAGGAGAATTTTTCACTGTTGTCAACAGGACGAAGATCGACCCGGACACATTGTTCGATTTTTTTCTAGGAGATTACAAGGAAAAATTCGAAAATTACTATGCAGACCATGATAGTCATAGCCCCGTAAATGTCATAGCCCGCGTTTACGGGCATAATTTGCGAACAGCTATAAAAGCCTGTGATGAGGCTGTAGCTTCTTTGTTTCGTCGCAACGCGAAATTTCATAACCTCCAACAAACACTTCAGAAAGCCCTCCAAGGCTACGAAATAGTATATTTACCGACATATCGCAGAATCGAGCTGGCTCTTACCGATAGTGACAGAGAGAGCCCACGCCGCCGCGCACAACCTAAGTTTAAACTAGCTACTGGAAGCCTTCATACGGGAAATATTCAATTTGGCTTATCTGACATTTCCGATCGCCTGAAAGAATTAAACAACGACATAATTATTCGGTCAAATCAGGGCTACCGCGAAATCAGCGAAAATATAATAAATGAGCTGATAGGAGGCTTCGAAGTCAAAGAAGGCGCCAGCATTCCAACGCCAGACGAGCTAAAGCTGTTTTTTGCAAGACTTGAAACTGGTGGTCGTATGATAGGGCCGTATTACCCAATTAGTGCGCCGGACTTTGATAGAATATATAGCGGAGAAGGTGTTCCGCCGGAATCAAGAAAATTCCTTTCTTACTTTCTCAGTAAACTAAACAATGTAATAAAAATCACGAAGGAGATTGAGCATCCGGTGGAGGATTTTGTCCTTAGCTGCAACAAGTATCTCTTATCCATAGAGCCGAGTACTCTTCCGGGCGACATGGCCGAGCATAATAGATTGCCGGCTACGGATGCCAAGTACCTCCGAATGGATCGGGCAGATCTTTCGGTTGCCGTGGAAAGCGTTCCCAGCAAGCGGGCGATCTCCCTGGACGCTCTTTCGTCTGGTGAGAAGCAGATGATCTCGCTTTTTGCGAGGCTCTATTTATATCCAAAGAGAAAGATAGTACTTATTGATGAACCAGAACTTTCTCTATCCATAGATTGGCAGAAGGGTATACTTGTAGATGCCCTCTTGGCTCCCCAGTGCGAGCAGGTAATCGCCATCACGCACTCGCCTTTCGTCTTTGACAATTCACTTGAGAGATTTGCCCGATCGCTCCGGGTCACCGTTAGCCAAAGCCCGGGTCCGGAGGCGCCTACTCTCCCACTGGGGGATGACGGGACGGCTGATGGTGACTGAAGACGCCGGAGATTCGCTCCTCAAGAGTATGATAGCTGCGCGGACCCGCCCGGCGGTCCTCAAGACCAAACTCATAAACCTCCGGTCTTCATATCCTCAGGGTCCCATATTTGCCGTCGAGGGTGATGATGATAAAATTGTGTACTCACATTGGATAAGGCGCGCGTCTCCGAATTTAGCCTACGAATTTTTTGTCTGCGGTGGTAAACGGGATGTGAGGTCGTTGAAGAATGCCCTTTCACGTGACCTTGCCGGATTGGACTCTGATATATTTTTCCTAGTTGACCGTGACTTCGACGACCTTGACGGTTTTGCTGATGATAAATCTCTATTTATGTTAGATACGTACTCTGTAGAGAATTATTTAGTAAGAGAAGATGTCCTAGATAGCTGCCTTAGAGAAGCGTTCCCCTGCCACGGGGAACCAGAAATTCGTGACGGCATCGGTGCGATATTCAAGAACGATTATCTTGAATTTTTGAAAATATCAAAGGAGATCAATAGAAGAATCTTTATCGCGCGGAGGTTGAAATTTGATATAGATGGCCTGATTCCGAGTTCTCTTACTCCCATTGCAATTATATCCTTGGGTGACATCAAGCGTTCTGACGCCAAGGTCGCTGAGACGATTCCGTTCGAAGTGGAGCCTACCGAGGCGGAGTTGCAAATTTTAAGCGGCGAATTTGACGAGCTGGAGCCTGCTGGACGATATCGGGGAAAATTCGCTATCAAGTTTTTTAGCACATGGTTAAGTCTCTTGGCTGTGGAATTTCGAGCTCCGAAATTGGGTTTGTTTGGGCACTTAGCGGCTCAAGCGGGAGGAACCAGGCCAGCAGAGCTAACAATTGGTGGGTTCGCAGCTCGATCGGCAATTCCCGATGGTTTCACAGAGTTTTTGGCTTCGGCGTCACAGCCACCGGGCGCGCCCATAGCCGCCTGACACTCGGTTTTCCCCTTCTCCTGCAACATCAGCTTGGTCAGCGCCCGTACCAGCCTTCGCCAAGACTACGACACGAGAGCGGGCGCCAAGCACGTGCCTAGCACCGCTTGCAAGGCGCCGATCAAGATGTGGCTCAGGAAGCCGCTCGACCGGGCGGCGTGAACCGCGGGAGACTCACCCAAAGGCCCGAAGGCGCTTCTACCCTCCCCGTCATGGCGGGCTTGATCCGGGGAAAACTGTGACAGTCACCATTTTTGAGTGTGCCCAATATTGATTCACGCGAAAACGCAAAGGGGTGCCAGGCACGTGCTTGGCACCACCGCCGCATTTTCGTGGGTAGGGGCCCTCCACGGGACCATTGTCCCGTGACGTCGGACGGGCTCGGCGAACTTGCTGTCCGCCGCCCCGCCGGCCGGGCCTTCGCGGCTCTCCGCCCAAGCTGCGGTTTGCTGCGCAAATCCTCGCTTAGGCTCGGCGCTGCAGCGCCTCACCCCGTCGCCATTTGACGTGCCGCCTCCGCTATAAAAGCCGAGCGCGTGAGCTTTCGGTCGGCGGCGCTGCGGTCGATGAGGTTCAGCGTATTCTCGTCCAGCGTGACGTTGACTCGCTTTGTCCGCCCAGCGGGAAGCAAGGCGGGCAGCAGCATCACTGCGTCGGCCTCCGCGAAATCCTCCTTCAATCCGCGGTCCGCCTTCAGCTGCTTGAGCGTTCGGGCGCGGGGGAGCTCGCCGCCGTGATCGATCAAGGCCGCCAGATGATCCGTCAGCACGCGACGCGCGACTGCTGCGGCCTTTTCGAGATCCTCGGTTTCGGCGTGGGCGGTGAAGCCTGGAACGTCGGGGATGGTGAAGCCATAGCCGCCGGCGTCGCCGAAGATGAGCGCGATATAATAAGCCATATTCATGCTCCCATTCCGGAGCCCGCCGGCGCGCGATGCCGGCGGCTCGTTCTCAAATCTCAAAACCCATGCCGGCCGGGCGGATCACCACCCCGCCACCCTGGCGATCGCCCGCTTGAGGCTCTTGCCGAGCGCCTTCCGGGGATGGGGGACGGTGATCAGATTCCGCTCCCCGTCCTTCTTGAAAGTGACGTGGCTTCCCTTCCTCGACACTTCCACCCAGCCGTCCTTCTTGAGCCGGCGGATAATCTCCTCACTTTCCTTCATCGGCCTCCATCCCGAACGCGTGTGTATATATATACGCACGAAAGAGCGAATGCAAGATTGGGGAGCCCACTTAAATACACATCGGATCTCCTATAATCGCCTTATGCTCGGCTCTGCCGGCTGCGGGGCGAGCATCAGCTCGGTGAGCGCCCAGACCATCGCGTCGGCGCGGTCGGGGCTGGTGGCGGATCTAGTGACTGTCACTAGTGACTGTCACCGACTCGCAAGGGCCCGAAGGTGCTTCTACCTTCCTCATCATGCCGGGCTTGATCCGGACGACGTGACAGTCACCATTTTGGGTAGTGACTGTCACTAGTGACTGTCACCGACTCGCTCACCGACTCGCTGCCTATGAGGAAGCCCCTGCCCCGCTGCGCTGCCGGCGCGCGCTCCCGTGGAACAAGGCGGCGGCGAGCAGCCAGAGGGTAGTGAAGCCGGCGCTGAGCAGGAGCACGCCGAGGGCGCCCATCGGCTCGTCGCGGGCGGTCGAGGGGGCGGTGGCGATGGCGAGGCCGAGCAGCGCCTGCAGGCCGGCGACGGCGAGCATCGCCCGCGCCATGCCCTCGGCACGGAGGCGGGCGGTGAAGGCGCAGGCGGCGGCGGCGGCGACGACGAGGTAGAAGCCCTGGTTGACCGGATTGTCCTCGCGGCCGACGATGCCGACGGCGAGGTTGATCCAGATTTCGGCGAAGGCGGCGGCGAGCGCGGCCGCGGCGCCGATCCGATAGAAGGTCCGCCCCGGCCTGCCCGCCATGCTTCCGTGCCTCCCTCCCGCGCGATCGAGCCGCCACCCTGCCCGATCGGACCGGCGGGGAAAAGCGGCAAAGCCCGGCGGCCGGATTCCCGCCGGCGCGGGAATGCCCTAGGAGGGGGCATGAAGCGCGCCCTGAGCCTCCATCCGGCGTCGCCGCCCTCGCCGATCGCCCGCATCCGGGCCGAGGCGGCGCGGCTGAGCGGCGGCCGGCTGGCGCTGACCTTCATCGCCGAGGGCGACCTCGCGCGAGTGCGCATCCCCGCCCCGCGGGCGCCGGCGCGGGCCGGCGACCTGTGGCGGGGGACCTGCTTCGAGGCCTTCCTGCGCAGCCCCGGGGCCGAGGCCTATGTCGAGCTCAATTTCTCGCCGTCGGGCGAGTGGGCGGCCTGGCGCTTCGCTTCCTATCGCAGCGGCATGCGCGAGGCGGCGATCGCGGCGCCCGCGGTCGAGGCGACGGCCGCGGGCCGGCTGCTCACGGTGACGGCGCGCGCGGCGCTCGGGCCGCTGCCCGAGCTGGCGCCCCGGGAGAGCTGGGAGATCGGCCTCGCCGCGATCGTCGAGGGCGAGGACGGCGCGCTGTCGCACTGGGCGCTCGCCCATCCGCCCGGGGCGCCCGATTTTCATCATCGGGATTGCTTCGCCGCCGAACTCGCGCCAGCAGCGGCCTCATGAAATTCGGCATCGACCGGCTGCTCGAGGATTCCGCCCTGCGCGCGCCGCTGGCGGGCAGGCGAATCGCTTTGCTCGCCCATCCCGCCTCGGTGACCGAGGACCTCACCCACAGCCTCGACGCGCTCGCCGGCTGCGGCCTCAACCTCGGCGCCGCCTTCGGCCCGCAGCACGGCCTGAGGGGCGACAAGCAGGACAATATGATCGAATCGCCGGACTATACCGATCCGGTCCACGCCATTCCGGTGTTCAGCCTCTACGGCGAGGTCAGGCGGCCGAGCGGCCAGTCGATGGGCACGTTCGATATCCTGCTGGTCGACCTCCAGGACCTCGGCTGCCGGATTTACACCTTCCTCACCACCCTGCGCTACGTCCTCGAGGCGGCCGCCGCGCACGGCAAATCGGTGTGGGTGCTCGACCGGCCCAACCCGGCCGGCCGCCCGATCGAGGGGCTGAGCTTGCGCGAAGGCTGGGAGAGCTTCGTCGGCGCCGGGCCGCTGCCGATGCGGCACGGGCTGACGCTCGGCGAGGCCGGCCAGTGGTTCGTCGACACGCTCGGGCTCGACCTCGATTACCGGGTCGTCGAGATGGCGGGCTACGACCCCGCGGCCGCGCCCGGCTTCGGCTGGCCGGCGGACGAGCGGATCTGGATCAACCCCAGCCCCAACGCCGCCAACCTCAACATGGCCCGCGCTTATGCCGGCACGGTGATGCTCGAAGGCACCACCCTTTCCGAAGGGCGCGGCACGACCCGGCCGCTCGAGCTGTTCGGGGCGCCGGATATCGAGGCGCGGGCGGTGATCGCCGGGATGCGCGCGCTCGCGCCGCACTGGCTCGAAGGCTGCGCCTTGCGCGAAATCTCCTTCGAGCCGACCTTCCACAAGCATCGGGGCCAATTGTGCAGCGGCGTGCACATCCACGCGGAAGGCCGCTTCTACGACCATCGGGCGTTCCGGCCCTGGCGGCTCCAGGCGCTCGCCTTCAAGGCGATCCGCCGGCTGCGGCCCGATTACGATTTGTGGCGCGACTTTGCTTACGAATATGAGCTGGGCAAGCTCGCCATCGACGTCATCAACGGCGGCCCGGCCCTGCGCGAATGGGTCGATGACGAAGCGGCGGCGCCGGCGGACCTCGAGGCGGCGGCGGCCGCGGACGAGCGGGCCTGGGCGGAGGAGCGCAGGCGCTTCCTGCGCTATTGAGCGATGGCGGACGAGGAGGAGGAGCTGGAGATCTGGCGCAGCGGCGCCGCGAGCGGGATCGGCGGGATCGATCCGGCGGCGCCCGCGATCGTCCTCCATTTGCCCAAATATCCGCACAATGTCGGCCAGATCGTCCGCCTCGCCAGCGCGTTCGGGATCGCCCAGGTCTGGTATAGCGGCGACCGCATCCGCGAGGCGCTCGGCGCCCGGCTGCCGCGCGAGGAGCGGATGCGCCGCTACCAGGACGTGGTGCTGATCAACCATCCGGACCCGCTCGCGCGGATCTGCGAGGCCGTGCCCGCCGCCCGCCCGGTCGCGGTCGAGCTTCGGCCCGGCGCCGAGAGCCTCGTCGATTTCCACCATCCCGTCGGGCCCGACGAGCCGCCGGTCTACGTTTTCGGCCCCGAGGACGGGTCGCTGCCCGGGGCGGTGCTGAAGCGCTGCCATCGCTTCGTCGTCATTCCTTCCTACGAATGCCTGAACCTGGCGACCTCGGTCGCGGCCCTGCTCTACGACCGGATGGCGAAGATGGCGCCGAGCGAGCGCCCGTCGATCCGCGACCGCCGGCCGAAGCGCTCCGGCAAATAATTCACCAATAATGCCAACGATTTCGAGAGCCTTGCCTCGCTAAGCCCGCCGCCTTCAGGGAGGGAGCGATTCATGGCACGACAGGCAAAGCGAGCGGCGAACCAGAACGAGAGCATCGCCGGCATCACCGGCACCGAGGGCGACGACGATTTCCTGATCACCGCGCCGGCCGCGGTCGACGGGCTCGGCGGCTTCGACACGATCCGCTTCGACTTCACTTATTCGACCGTCGGCATCCGGCTCGATCTCAGCGGCCTGTGGACCGGCGGCGTCGGCACGCTCAACGGCTTTGCGCTGCGCAACCTCGAAACGGTCGGCTCGGCCTATCCCGCCTCGGACAGCGAGAACGTCTTTCTGCTCGGCAGCCTGCTGAACGACAGCTTCATCCTCGGCGCCGCCTATCCGCACCGCGCCGTGGTCTTTACGTTCGAGGGCGACGATCGGATCGTCGGCCCCGATACGGCGATGGACGACCCCGGGATCCATCACTTCCTGGACGGCGGCAGCGGCGACGACGTCGTGATCGGCGGCGCCTGGAACGACGATATTCTCGGCGAGGGTGGCGACGACCGGCTGTTCGGCGGCGGCGGCGACGATTTCCTCTACGGCTATGCGGGCCGCGATACGCTGCACGGCGGCGCCGGCGACGACTATCTGAACGGCGAGGCGGACGACGACCGGCTGTTCGGCGACGACGGCGACGACCGGATCGAGGCCTCGTCCGGCAGCGACCGCGTCGACGGCGGCGCCGGCTCCGACACTGTCGAATATTATGGCGCGGAAGGGGGCGTCGCCGTCGATCTGCAGACGGGCACCGCCGGCGAGAGCGCGGGCGGCTTCGTCGACCGCCTCGTCTCGATCGAGAATGCCGCGGGCAGCGTCCATGCCGACGTGCTGAGCGGGTCGAACGCGGCCAACCGCCTGCTCGGCGATGCCGGCGACGACCTTTTGTCCGGCCGCGGCGGCGACGACATCCTGGCCGGCGGCGCCGGCGCCGACCGGCTCGAAGGCGGCAGCGGCGCCGACCTGTTCGTCTTCGCCGAGGCCGATGCGGGACGCGACGTCATCGCCGATTTCGACGCCGCCGAAGGCGACCGGATCGACCTTTCCGGCATCGATGCGGATCCCGTCACCTGGTGGGCCGACGACGCCTTCACCTGGGTCGGCGCCGCCGCGTTCAGCGGCGCGGCGGGCGAATTGCGCGTCGCCGCGGCCGACGGCGGCTGGGAGGTGAGCGGCGATATCGACGGCGACAGGGTGGCGGACTTCGCGATCCTGGTCGCTTCCCCGGCGCCGCTGACTGCGGGCGACTTCGTCCTCTGAGCGGATCGACGATCGTCGGCGCGAATTTGCCGTATTCTCCAAGATTTGCGATAATATCTTCTTCTAACTCACGTCCATCGCGTACTAGTTGTAATACACGCCGATAGTTGCTGCACACGGTCTATTTGATTCGGAACAGAATTAGTGATAGACCCTGTTTTCGACTCGGCACGAGTCACTTCCCGGGTTGCTGTGCAAGCTTGACCGATCGCCAGTCATTTGGCGATCGCGCAGGCGCGCGCCCGAGGAGGCTCAGATGAATAATTCCGCAATCACCGCGTTCCGTCCGTTCGCCGGGCGATCGGCGATCCTGGCCCTGGCGCTGCTGTGGAATCCGGGAGCGGCGTCGGCCGGGTCGACGACGGTCACGGCCGTCAAGGACGGTGTGGGGCCGGGGATCCCCGCCAGCTTCCATCTCGAGGCGGACCAGTGGGTCCGCTTCCAGGCAGCCTTCGCCGGCGAGCCCAAAGCCCTCTGGATCCATGGCCCCGTCTCGAACTACCAGGTTACGACAGGGACGCCCGTCGGCTGCCTGCAGCTTGGCGGCCCCGCGACCTACCATATCATGATCGAGGATCCGAAAATGGGTCCCGGGACCTACACGATCAGATACGCCCCGACGGGCAATGGCAACTCCAGCGCCGACAATGGCTGCCAGGAGGGCCACCTCACCGGTGAACCGCACGTCACCACCGTCAATGGCGTACGCTACGACTTCCAGAGCGCGGGCGAGTTCGTCGCGCTGCGGGGCGAATCCGGGATGGAGATCCAGACCCGGCAGACCCCGCTCCCGGCGCTGCCGCCCGTCGCCGACGGGCATAGCGGCCTGACCGCCGGGGTGGCGCTCAATTCGGCGGTCGCCGCCCGGGTCAACGACCACCGGGTCACCTATCAAATGGGCCCGCAAACGACGGCCGGCGCGGCGCCCGCGCTCGAGCTCCGGGTGGACGGCGCCCCGACCGTGCTCCGCTCCGACGGGCTGGCGCTGGGCACGGGCGGACGGCTCTCGCCTTTGCCCGACAACGGCATCAGGATCGATTTTCCCGACGGCACGACCTTGGCCGTGACCGCCAATCTCTGGCCGGCGGCGAGCCTGTGGTACCTCAATCTCGACGTCTCCCACACGCCGGCGCACCAGGGGATCATGGGAACGATCGCGCGGCGGAACTGGCTGCCGGCGCTTCCCGACGGCAGCGAGCTGGGCCGGCGGCCGCGCTCGGCCCATCAGCGTTATGTCGATCTCTACCAGAGGTTCGCCGACGCCTGGCGGGTGACCGACCGCACCAGCCTGTTCGATTATGAGCGCGGCACCTCGACCGCCACCTTCGCGCTGGCCGGCTGGCCGGGCGAAGCCGGAGCCGTCGCGGTCGCCGGGCGGGCCGCGGTGCGGCCGCTGGGCGGGGCGGCGGCGCGGCGCGCCTGCCGCGGCATCGCCGGCCGCAACCTGAGACGGGATTGCGTGTTCGACGTGCGGGCCACGGGCGATCGCGGCTTCGCCGCGAGCTATGCGCGCGTCGAGCGGGTTCGCGGCGGCATGACCGCGACCCGCCTGGAGAGCCTCCCCGATCGGGGCAACGACGCCGGACGCGCGGCCTTCGCGGCGACGGTCGACCGGCCGGCGCGGAGCGGCCGAGCCGCCCTGGCGGGCGGCGTCCAGTTCACCGTCGACGGCGTCGACAGCGGCGCGCCGGTCAGCCTCGGCGCTGGCGGCCGGGCCTCGTGGCAAGCCCCGCGCCTTGACGCGGGCGAGCATCGGATCGGCGCCCGCTACATCCCCGCTGCCGGCAGCGCCTTCCTGCCGAGCGAAGGCTTCGCAATCCCCCACGTCGTCCGGCCGGGCTATTGACGAGGCCGGGCAGCGGCTGAACGAAGGACCTACGCCTTCCGGCTCAGCGTCCGCATCGCCTCGTCCAGCCCCTCCAGCGTCAGCGGGTACATCCGGTCCCGCATCAGCGTCCGCACCACCTGGATCGAGCTGGTATAGCCCCAATATTGCTCGGGCACCGGGTTGAGCCAGACCGCGGCCGGATAGGTGGTCGTCAGCCGCTGCAGCCAGGCGGCGCCCGCTTCCTCGTTATAATGCTCGACCGAGCCGCCGGCATGGGTGATCTCATAGGGGCTCATCGAGGCGTCGCCGACGAAGACGAGCTTGTAATCGTGGCCGTATTTGTGGAGCACGTCCCAGGTCGGCGTGCGCTCGCTGGTGCGGCGGCGATTGTCCTTCCACAAGGCCTCATAGGGGCAATTGTGGAAGTAGAAGAATTCGAGATTCTTGAACTCGGACGTGGCCGCCGAGAACAGCTCCTCGCAGAGCCGGATGTGCGGGTCCATCGAGCCGCCGACGTCGAGGAAGAGCAGCAATTTGACCGCATTGTGGCGCTCGGGGCGCATGCGGATGTCGAGCCAGCCCTTGCGGGCGGTGCCGTCGATCGTCTCGTCGAGGTCGAGCTCCTCGGCGGCGCCCTCGCGGGCGAAGCGGCGCAGGCGGCGCAGCGCGACCTTGATGTTGCGGGTGCCCAGCTCGACCTTGTTGTCGAGATTGCGGAACGCGCGCTGGTCCCAGACCTTGAGCGCGCGGCCCTGGCCGCCCTCCCCGCCGATGCGGACGCCTTCCGGATTGTAGCCCGAATTGCCGAACGGCGAGGTGCCGCCGGTGCCGATCCATTTGCTGCCGCCCTGGTGCCGCCCCTGCTGCTCGGCGAGGCGCTGCTTCAGCGCCGCCATGATCTCTTCCCACGAGCCCAGCGACTTGATCTCGGCCATCTGCTCCGGGGTGAGGTAGAGCTCGGCGACCTTCCTCAGCCATTCCGCGGGGACGGGCGCGGCACCGGCGCCGTAGCTGGCCTCGATCCCGCTGAACACCTTGCCGAACACCTGGTCGAAGCGGTCGAGCAGCCCCTCGTCCTTCACGAAGTTGGCGCGGGCGAGATAGTAGAATTGCTCGGGGCTGGCGGCGATGATGTCCGCGTCCATCGCCTCCAAAAGCGTCAGATGCTCCTTCATCGAGGCGGCAATGCCCGCGGCGCGAAGCTCGTCGACGAAGGAGAAGAACATGACGTTGCGGGCTGTACTGCGTTCAGCCCGCAACGTCACCCCGGCCTTCGGGGAGAAATGCCGTGACATCCTGTCGCCACGTCTGCCCCAACTCCGTTCGGGCTGAGCTTGTCGAAGCCCTCTTTTGCCTTGCGGCAGCGCGATAGGAAGGAAAGCCCCCTTCGACGCCGCCTGCGGCGTCGCTCAGGACAGGCTTAGACAGGCTCAGGGCGAACAGGGAAGCGGAATCCTAGATCCTAACGCCTGCGGCTCCGATGGGCCTCGATCAGCGGGGCGATGATCCAGATCGCCGTGGAGCCCATAACCACGCGGCCCCATTCCCTAATTCTGTCCGGGTCTTCGAAGCTCCCGGCCAGCAGGAACAAGCCTGCCCCGCCCACCAGGGCCACCAAAAAGGCGAGGGAGGAGAACCCGGCTAACCCCTCCCAGAAATCTTCAAATGATCGGGCCTTCCGTCGTTTCATGAGCCTATCCTAAGCCCGTCCATGAATTCCGGTCCACCGAGTCAGCGCACGCGCGTGGTTAACGTCCTTTCAACCTATTGCCCTTAGCCCCTTTCGCAGAACGAAAATCGGGGGTTCACGGTGGCAACCAGCGGGCGCGAGACGACGGACGGCAAGGCGATCAACCTGGTCGCCCGCAATTGCGGGTCGCTGGCGATCGAGTGCAGCGACGTCGCCGGCTATGTCGCCGGGGTCAACGAGCGCATCTCCGCCAACCTCGCCATGCTCGACGGGCTCGAGGACGTCACCACCCGCCTGCTCGCCGACCAGGCCCAGGTCTCCGATTCGACCGACGAGGCGCGGGTGCTCGCCGAGCAGGCGCGCGGCAAGCTCGACCAGGGCCGCGCCGCGATCGAGGACACCATCCAGGTCTTCTCGGTGCTGACCGACCTCGTCGTCCAGCTGGGCGAGCGCATGGCCGGCTTCGCCGAGGCGATGGCGCAGGTCCAGAAGGTCTCCTCCTCGATCGAGACGATCGCCAGCAAGACCAACATGCTCGCCCTCAACGCCACCATCGAGGCCGCCCGCGCCGGCGAGGCCGGGCGCAGCTTCGCGGTGGTCGCCGCCGAAGTGAAGAAGCTCGCCCACGACACCCGCGCCGCCACCGGCGAGATCGCCGGCACGATCGCCTCGCTGACCCGCGAGGCCGAGGCGGTCACCTCCGAAATCAGGATCGGGGTCGAGCAGAGCCGGGTCGCGCAATCCTCGTTCAGCCGGATCAACGACACCGTCCGCGACGTCACCGACATCGTCGCCCTGGTCGACCGCCAGACCGACGGCATCGCCCAATCGACCAGCCTGATCCAGGTCAGCGTCGACAGCGTCAAGAGCGGCCTTTCCAGCTTCGCCGCGGACGCGCGCGCCAATGGCGGCCAGTTGAAGGAAACCCAGGAGCGGCTGGCCAAGCTCGAAATGCTCTCCAACGAGATGCTCGACCGGCTCGCTTCGTCGGGGGTGCGGATCGACGACACCCCGTTCATCGAATATGCCCAGGCCGCCTGCCGCGAGATCCGCGGCATCATCGAAGCCGGCATCGACCGCGGCGAGGTCAGCCTCGAGCAGGTGTTCGACACCGATTATATCGCCATGCCCGGGACCAATCCGGTCCAGTACGAAGTCGGCTTCTGCGACTTCGCCGACCATTATGTCCGCCCCGTGCTCGACCGGCTGATGCGCGAGGAGCCGCGGCTCATCGCCACCGCCCTCACCGACATCAACGGCTATCTGCCGACCCACATTTCCGAGCGCTCGCAGCCGCAGAGCGACGATCCGGAATGGAATGCCGACCATTGCCGCAACCGCCGCAACTTCCTCGACGACATCACCCGCCGGGCGATCGCGTCCGAGAAGGAGGCGATGCTCGCCACTTACTCGATGGAGTTCAGCGGCGGCCACCTCGCGGTCAAGAACGTGTTCGTGCCCCTGTGGGTGCGCGGCCGCCGCTGGGGCAATTTCGAGCTCGCCTATCGCGACGAGGAAATCCGCACCGCCGAGGTCCGCGCCGCCGGCTGAGGGTCTCCCCTCTCCTCTCCCCGCAAGGTCGGGCTCGATCGTCCCGGAGATGGGATCGACCGGCGAGGTGCCCGTCATTCCAGCGACAGCTGGAATCTCACTTCCTTCTTCGCGCCTTTCCTTCTTCTTCGCGCCTTCGCGTGAAAAAGGCAGCATTGGTTTCACGCGAAGGACGCGAAGGACCGCGAAGGCGCGAAGAAGGAAAAAGGAGTTCCAGCTTTCGCGGGAAGGACGGTCGGGCGGACCAGGCTAGCCTTGCCGCCGCGAGATGAACGCCAGCCGTTCGAACAGCATCACGTCCTGCTCGTTCTTGAGCAGGGCGCCGTGGAGGGGCGGGATCGCCCTGGCCGGGTCCTTCGATTGCAGCACGTCGAGCGGCATGTCCTCGTGGAGGAGCAGCTTCAGCCAGTCGAGCAATTCGCTGGTGCTCGGCTTCTTCTTGAGGCCGGGGACGTCGCGGACCTGGTAGAAGATGTCCATCGCCTTGGCGACCAGGATCTTCTGGATGCCCGGGAAGTGGACGTCGACGATCGCCTGCATCGTCTCGCGGTCGGGGAACTTGATATAGTGGAAGAAGCAGCGCCGCAAAAAGGCGTCGGGCAGCTCCTTCTCGTTGTTCGAGGTGATGACCACGATCGGCCGCTCCGCCGCCCGGATCGTCTCCCTGGTCTCGTAGACGTGGAACTCCATCCGGTCGAGCTCCTGGAGGAGATCGTTGGGGAATTCGATGTCGGCCTTGTCGATCTCGTCGATCAGCAGGACGGGGAGAGCGGGCGAGGTGAACGCCTCCCACAATTTGCCGCGGCGGATGTAATTGGCGATGTCGTGGACCCGCGCGTCGCCGAGCTGGCCGTCGCGCAGCCGCGCCACCGCGTCATATTCGTAGAGGCCCTGATGCGCCTTGGTCGTCGATTTGACGTGCCATTCGATCAGCGGCGCGCCGATCGCCGCGGCGATCTCATGGGCGAGGATGGTCTTGCCAGTGCCGGGCTCGCCCTTGACCAGCAGCGGCCGCCGCAGCGTGACCGCGGCGTTGACCGCGACCTTGAGGTCGTCGGTGGCGATGTAGGAGGGGGTGCCTTCGAAGCGCATGAGGGCGGCTTAGGGGGCGAGGAAAGGCGGTGCAAGGACCCACATCGTCATCCTGACGAAAGTCGGGACCCATGAACAAGGGGGCCGCCGGGTTCGCGCAATCGGTGTTCATGGATCCCCGATCAAGTCCGGGATAACGACGAAAAAAGGGCAATGTCCCTCTTAGAGATTGAGCCGATCGTCGCAGCCGAGCTACGCACCGGTGCCGTTGGCTTACCAAGCTCACTTCGCGCCCACCATCATTTCGCCGCCGAGAGATCGCGCGCGAGGGCGTAGCGCACGATCTGACCGAAATTGAGTTTCCAGCAGTGGTGCTTTGTCCGTCGCGTATGTCGCGGAAGACTCAAGCACCAATTATCCGAAAATGCCGAATGGGCTCTCGATCCTCCTTGCAGTTCGGACAAGTCATGTTGCGGCTAGCATGAATGTCCTCGAACACGATCCCTTCGCGGGGGCAAGCCGACATACGGCGAAGGGATGATCCGCGCGCGAGATGGAAGTCTGACAAGCCTGCAAGCCCGCGCCATAGGAAATACAGAGCTGGGACAGCAAGGAGCGTCATAATCAGCCCAGCGAACTCGCTGAGCAGTTCGCCCAGGAAGGAGCCAACCCATGGCACACTTCCCAGAGCCCCAATTACCAAGCCGCCGCGCCAGAAGATGAGGACGGCTAGTGCAAAGCAAACCAGCGCTACGAAACCCCACTTGAGATTGACCGGGAACGGTCCCTGCCGTTCGGGCAGAGCGGGTGATGACCCGTCGAACTGCTTCTGACAGCGGATGCAGCCATTTGAAATCTGGGGCGCCGCCTGCACAGCCTCGGCCATGAGATCCTGGCGTGTCTTGAGGGGAACATCTTCCGCCGACTTTACATGACTGCCGATTCGGCATTCTGCCGCCGAAGGCACGTAAACGGCATAACTCAATTTGCACGCCTGACAGTTGGCTCGACGCGGTACCCAGACCTCAAGCTCAAGGGAATGATCGGTAGGAATCTCGGCACCCCCGATCTCCATATTCGTCTGGGTCGCTCTGAACGTGTAGAATACGTTTAGCTCTGGCGCGATGTAGGGGTTTAATGGGATCCGGGTGCGCTGGTCTCGGCCGAGGTTGAAAACCACTTGTCCGATTCCGACTATGGCCAGAAGAATCGCCCCGAACGATAGAGTGCTCCATCCCGATGCGAGGAGCATGATCCAGGCAAAAAATGCCAGGCTTCCCGGAACGACGACGCAGTACAATATCATTCCGACCCGCGTCTGAAGATCCCACCAACGGTCGAAGGATTGAAAAATTGGACGCGAAAGAGCGACAACCGCGAATGGAAGCAGGAGAAAAACCAGAGCGATTGAATTGGCGAGCTTGATCCAGGGTGACATCAGCCAGGACCGCCCAGATGGGTTGAGGTGAAGGCGGACCGCTCGCTGAATGGAACCGACTGACTCGGGCCGGTCCGATACATAGATCGCGGCCAACACCATCTTCTCGGTCAACGGTGCAAGGATATAGCCGCGTCTGTGGTCTGGTGCTTCGTACACGACCATGGGAAAGCGATTGTTCCAAAGGAGATCGACGAGCGAAAAAGCGGCCGGCCAAGACAAATCCGTGCCCGGCGTGGAAGCGCCGCCCGTGATTCGCTGATAGTCTCTCTGCAAGGCGGCGAGGTCGATGATACCTTCTCCCGAGGTCGTGTGGAGACGAAAACTGGCCTGGATGCTACCCGATCGGACGACGCAGTCGCGCCCGTCTCGCGTGCCACGCGATTGCGCGCTGGAGGGCGCCTCGATCATAACGATCTGCCACCCACAAAGCTGGGCATTGTCGGTCGAGCGCCACAGATCCGCCTTTACGAGCAACGCGCAAAAGCCGACGATAATGAGGGCAATGACCAGACGGCCTCTGAGATTGGATTCACCTCCTTTTACGGGGGATTTGCCTTCTTCTACGGGGACTGGCTGGGCGGAAACCACGCCTTGGCCGGTGTCCCTCAAGGCTTCGTGCCACGTGCTGTAGGTCCTGCCGCTCCGGGCCTGCCACCTCCCGGAACCAACGTCGCGCGGATATTGCGCCTTCCTCAGCTTGTCGGCCATCGACAGTCTCCCCGGTCATTCCCCCGCCACCTCATCCAGCGGCTCGTCCGGCGCGTCGTTCACAACGTTGCCGGCCCGATCGGAGAAAAACCACGATCCCGACGATCAGCGCCCAGCCGGCGACGCCGTCACTATCCGCCTGCCTTGTAGGCGCGGACATATGTGCGAACTCCCCCCGAAGACTCGCTCCCTTGTGCGGCATTGTAACTGCGCGAGGAGAACTAGCAATCATTCACGCTATTTGATTCAAACTTCGCCGAAATTGCGCTTGTTGGCTTCTGTTCGGGGCGTAACTTCGCCCGCCGGGGGAGGGTCGCTGAGTACGGCGATCATCGGGACTGACACAGACTTTTTAGCAGCGCAGCGCGCCGCCGGTTGGGTCCGGCAATTCTATCCAGATGTGATGGCCGCGCTTGACCGCGAGGCGGCCCGCGGGTGGAGGAAGAAAGCTGAGATCCCGGCTTGCGCCGGGGTGACGGCCTGTGCCGTCAATACTCCCCCCGCGCCTGCTGCCGAGCCTCGAGCAAATCCCACAGCGCCCGATGCTGCAGCGCCAGCTGCTGCGCCCCGAACAGCAGCGCCCGCTCGCTCCCCACGGCGCCGTCGGCGACCTCGCGGAGGAGCTCGCCATTGCCGAGGGTCAGCGGGCGCGGCTCGACGCCGAGCCGGGCGGCGGCGGCGTCGAGGATGATCCGGATCGCGGCCCAGTCGGCGGCGAAGGCCAGAGCGGCGCCGAGCGCGCAGCCGCGCCGGTCCGATTGGGCGAGGGTGGCGAGGGCGCCGCGCTGGGCGAGGATCGCGGTCTCGCTGCCGGCGCCGCCCGGGGTGGAGGGGATCGGCCCGGCGGCGACCGAGAGCCGGGTCAGATAGAGCCGCTCGTCGGCCATCGCCTCGGTGGCGGTGCCGAGCCAGGCGCGGCCGCCCGGCTCGACGGTGCGCATCGCGGCATGATCGACGATGCCCGGATGGCGGCCGTGGAGGGCGCAGAGGAAATGGATCGAATCGGCGAGATTGCGGGCCGCGTCATGGCCGCGGCGGAGCGCGTCGCTGCCGAAATAGGCGTGGCTGGCGGTGCCGTGCTCGGCGACGCAGGCGAGCAGCAGCGCCCCGGTGCGGGTGCCGCGGGCCGTCTCGACCGATCGTGTTGCCATGCCGTCCTCCGCAGCGCGCTCCCCACGCGCTGTGGCCACTGCCTACACCCGGCGGCGTAAAGAGGAGGTTTACAAGCCTGCGGGGAGCTGTGGGCGGGGAAAAAAGGGGGCAGTCACGGTGACTGCCCCTCATTCGTTGCCCGGCGGTCGGTCTATAGGCCGAAATAGGCCTTCAGGGATTGGTGGGTGATCGGCGACACGCGACCGATATGGTCGACATATTTCTCGCCCCGATAGATTCCCTCGTCGTTCCACCAGATGAGCAACGCTTCGGAATCGCCCAGAATTGCGCGGGTGCGGCGGGTGATAGCCGACCAGATGCCGCGCAGATCCATATAGTCCTGGGCGCCGGCCACGGCCGCGATCACATCCTTCATGTGAAAATCCGGCCCGTCGCTGGCCGCGATCACGCGCAGCGCGGACAGCGTCCTCGGGTTCTTAGTTAGCTTGCGGACCATAGCGACGGTCAGGTCCGGCGGGCCGTCGTCGGCGGGGACCGGCGCTGGCGCCGCAGCGCGGGCGCGGTCCGAACCGGCCGCCGGCATCAGGCCGAAATGGCTCAGAATTTCCGTCCGAGTAGCGACGGAGAAGCCCGCTACCGCAGCGGTCGAAAGAAGCAAAGCGTCCATGAATCGGTTCCCTTTCGGTCATTACGATTCGGTCAGCGAATCGTTACCGGCGCCTTAAGAGCGCGCTAGACGATCCGCAAGCGATAATTACGATTGGATTCGAGTCGTAATGAACCGTATCACGAGCCCTCAGGCCGCGGCGGCTTCTGCCGAGCAAGAGGAAAAGCGAGCCAACGGCAGATAGTCGGCCGGATCGAGCCCGCATTCCGGGGTCGCGTAGAGCGCGATTCCGGCGGCCACAGCGGCCAGCAGGCGGCGCGGCTCGGCGGTGAGCGTCGCCGGATGGAGGATGGCGCCGATGCCGTCGAGCCAGGCGGGGCCGAAATCGCGCCGCTCGATCGCGACGCCGTCCCAGAAATCCGGCCCTTCGAGCATCGCCCCGAACACGACCAGCGGGCCGGCGAGCGAAGCGGCGAGCGCGCGGACGATGTCGGGCCGCTGGCGGGCGATGGTGGGCCCAAGGAAGGCGACCCGCTCGCCCGGGGCGCGGGCGGCGGCCGGCGGCCGGTGCCAGGCGAGGCGCAGCGCCCGGTCCGGGAACAAGGCGGCGAGGCCGTGATGGGGGGTGATAATGCGGCGGGCGCGGGCGAGCAAAGCCGCCTCGCGCGCGACCAGCTCGGGATCGGCGCGGAAATCGGCGATCGTGGATGATTCGCCCATCTCGGCCGCGGCGGCGTCGAGGCGGCGGTGGATCTCGGCGAGCGGGTAGCGGCTCATGACGACGTCGAAGCTGCGCCCGCCGAGCGCGCCCGCCTCGTCGAGCCAGGGCAGCCAGGCCTGCGCCACCACCAGATGGCCGGCGCGCCAGTCGATCGCCCGCGCCAGCGCCCGGGCGACGGCGCGGTCGTGGGCGAGATAGGCGCGCTGGCGCACCCCGCCCGGCGCCCGGGCGACGCGGCGCATGGCGAGGTGGCGGGAGAAGGTGGCGAGCGCGGCGCGATGCTCGGCCGGGCCGGGCCAGCGATAGCGGGCGGGCCTCCCGCCCCACAGGCCCGGCGCCAGCAATTGGTCGCCGGGCCGCAGGGCGGCGGCGACCATGCTCGCATATTCGGGCCAGACCTCGTCGAGCACCCAGGCGATCCGCGCCGCCGCCGGCGCGCCGACCGCGTGGCGGCGGTTCATCGCGCAGCCGGTCTCGTCGCAGCTGGCGCAGCTGCGCGGTGCCGCGGCCGTCATGGCGAAAGCGCCGCGAAACGGGGACACGTACTTTCTGCCCCGAAAGGTACCTGTCCCCATTCGGTCATGGCAGCGCGTCCAGGCGGACGATCAGGGTGGTCTCGGTCAGCGCCGCGCCGATCCGCAGCCGGCAGGGCGCGCGGAAGCGGAAATCGATATAGTTCCAGAACACGGTGGCGTCGGTGGCGGCGTCGATGAAGAAGCCTTCGGGATGGACGCTGTGCGAGTGGCGCTCGACGATCTCCATGCCGGCGCGGTGGGCGACCCGCGACAGCGCGTTGGTCAGCTGGCAGATGCCGCCGCCGATCGACGGGATCATGCAGCCGAGGCGAAGCTCGCGCCCGGTGACATAGCCCTTCGCCCGGCTGGTCCGCCCGGCGGCGCGCCAGAAGCTGAAAATCTCGCCGGGCTCGAGCACCAGCCCGTCGATCGCGGCCGCGGCGATGCGCAGATTCTGCACCTTGCCGAGCTCGAGCTCGCGCTCGCGCGGATCGGCGAGGCTGTAGAGCCGGTGCTCGTCGAAGGCGAGCGGGGCGGCGCCGGCGGGGAGCGCGGCGAGGCGGCGCAGCGGCGGCTCGCGGCCGAGCGCGTTGCGCAGGCCGCGGCGGGCGATCAGCAGCCGCGACTTGGCCCAGAAGACGGCGTTGGCCAGCGCCGAATGCGCCGCGCCCGGATCCGCCGCCAGCCCTCTCGTCGCCATCCCCATTTCCCCGCCCGAATACGGCCGGAATCTACTGCGCCGCCGCCCGATTAGAAAGCCCGCGCGTGCGGGGATGACTGGGAAAGATGCGCGGGCTAAGGCCAAGGCGATGACCGAATATCGTTCCGAGCTGCTCCGCACCCTCGCCGGGCGCGGCTATATCCACCAGGTCACCGACGCCGGGGGCCTCGATTCGCTCGCCCGGGCGCAAATCGTCCCCGGCTATATCGGCTTCGACGCCACCGGCCCGTCGCTCCATGTCGGCAGCCTCGTCCAGATCATGCTGCTGCGGCGGCTGCAGCAGGCCGGGCACAAGCCGATCGTGCTGATGGGCGGCGGCACCACCAGGATCGGCGATCCTTCGGGCAAGGACGAGAGCCGCAAATTGCTGACCGATGCCGAGATCGGCGCCAACATCGCCTCGATCAAGCGGGCGTTCGAGCATTTCCTGACCTTCGGCGACGGTCCGGCCGACGCGATCATGGTCAACAATGGCGACTGGCTCGACGCGCTCGACTATATCCCGTTCCTGCGCGAGGTCGGCACCCGCTTCACGATCAACCGGATGCTGACCTTCGACAGCGTCAGGCTGCGCCTCGATCGCGAGGAGCCGATGACCTTCCTCGAGTTCAACTACATGATCCTCCAGGCCTACGATTTCCTCGAACTGTCGCGGCGCACCGGATGCCGGCTGCAGATGGGCGGCTCGGACCAGTGGGGCAATATCGTCAACGGCATCGAGCTCGCCCGGCGCAGCGACGGCAGCCAGCTCTACGGCCTGACCACGCCGCTGATCACCACCGCCGACGGCGGCAAGATGGGCAAGACCGAGAAAGGCGCGGTCTGGCTCAACCCGGACCTGCTGAGCCCGTACGATTACTGGCAATATTGGCGCAACAGCCAGGATGCCGACGTCGGCCGCTTCCTGCGCCTGTTCACCGATCTGCCGCTGGCCGAGATCGCCCGGCTGGAAGCGCTCGGCGGCGCCGAGATCAACGAGGCGAAGAAGACGCTGGCCGACGCCGCGACGGCGATGGCGCATGGCGCGGAGGCTGCCGCGGGCGCGGCCGAGACCGCGCGCCGGACCTTCGAGGAAGGCGCCGCCGGAGACGCCTTGCCGGTTCTGAGGAACGCGGATGGACTTCGACTGGTCGAAGCACTTACCGGACTCGGGCTCGTCGCCTCCAAGAACGAAGCGCGGCGCCTGGTTGCCCAGGGCGGTGCCCGCGTGGATGGAGAAGTGGTGAGCGAGGACGTGAACATTCGAGTGACCGGGGACGTTCGAATCTCCGCGGGCAAGAAGAAGCACGGTCTGCTCAAGCCCTAGCCCGTCATTCCAGCGCAAGCTGGAATCTTCCTTCTCCTTCGCGCCTTCGCGATCCTTCGCGTTCTTCGCGTGAGAATTCGGCGGCTGGTTTCACGCGAAGGCGCGAAGGACCGCGAAGGACGCGAAGAAGGAAAGAAGAAGCGGGATTCCAGCTTGCGCTGGAATGACGGGGCTAGCCGCCGCGCAGCAAGCCCACCGCGGCGTCGCGCTCCATCAGGTAGAGCAGGATTCGTGCCGCCCCGCCCCGCTCGCCTTCGAGGCCGCCGTCGCGGTCGACGAGGAGGCGGGCGTCGTCCATCGCCATCGGCGCGAGGTCGGCGATCTGCTCGGGGCTGGCGAGGCGGAACTGGGCCTCGCCGGACTGGCGGGTGCCGAGGATCTCGCCCGCGCCGCGCAGGCGCAAATCCTCCTCGGCGATGCGAAAGCCGTCATTGGTCTCGCGCATCAGGGTGAGCCGGGCGCGGGCCGTCTCGCTCAAGCTATTGCCGCGCAGCAGCAGGCAGATGCTGTGCTCGGCGCCGCGGCCGACCCGCCCCCGTAATTGGTGCAATTGGGCGAGGCCGAAACGGTCGGCATGCTCGACCACCATCAGCGAGGCATTGGCGACGTCGACCCCGACCTCGATCACCGTCGTCGCCACCAGCACCTTGACCGCGCCGCTCTGGAAGGCGGCCATCACCCGGTCCTTCTCCGGCCCCTTCATCCGGCCGTGGACGACCCCGACCTTGTCGCCGAAGCGCAGGCGAAGCACCTGCGCGCGCTCCTCGGCCGCGGCGAGATCGAGCGCCTCGCTCTCCTCGACCAAAGGGCAGACCCAATAAGCCTGGCGGCCCGAAGCGAGGTGGCGGCCGAGGCCGTCGATCACCTCGGCCAGCCGCTCCTCGCTGATCACCCTGGTCTCGACCGGCTGCCGCCCGGGGGGCATCTCGTCCAGGCGGCTGACGTCCATCTCGCCATAATGGGTGAGCGTCAGGGTGCGCGGGATCGGGGTCGCGGTCATCACCAGCAGGTGCGGCGGCCGCTCCGCCTTTGCCGCCAGCATCATCCGCTGGGCGACGCCGAAGCGATGCTGCTCGTCGACCACGGCGAGGCCGAGCTTCTTGTAGGACACGTGCTGCTGGAAGATGGCGTGGGTGCCGACGAGGATGTGGATCGAGCCGTCGGCGAGGCCCATCAGGCAGGATTCGCGCGCCCGCCCCTTCTCGCGGCCGGTCAATATGGCGACGGTGACCGGCAGGCCGGCGAGCATCCGGCCGAGCGTCTCGTAATGCTGGCGGGCGAGGATCTCGGTCGGCGCGAGCAAAGCCGCCTGGGCGCCCGCCTCGACCGCGGTCAGCATCGCCATCAGCGCGACCAGGGTCTTGCCCGAGCCGACGTCGCCCTGGAGCAGGCGCAGCATCGGCACCTCCTGCTCGAGGTCGCCCGCGATCTCGGCGAAGGCGCCGCGCTGGGCCGAGGTCGGCTCGTAAGGCAGCTTCAAATTGCCGAGCAGGCTGCCGTCGCCGTTCAACGGCACGCCCTTGCGCCGGCGCGAGGAGGCGCGGACCAGCATCAAGGCGAGCTGATTGGCGAACACCTCGTCATAAGCGAGCCGCGAACGCGCGGCCGCGGCGGCGGGATCGCGATGGGCGGTGTCGAGCGCCTCGGCCCAGTCCGGCCAGGCCTGCTGCGCCTTGAGGCTCGGCTCGATCCATTCGTGGAGGTCCGGGGCCCTTGCCAGCGCCTGGCCGGCGAGATCGGCGAGGCGATGGTTGGTGAGCCCTTCGGAGAGCGGATAGACGGGCTCGCGCTCGGGAATCTGCCCGGCCTCGCCAAGTTTGACCACATGATCGGGATGGACGATCTGCAATTCCTGGCCGTAGCGGTCGAGCCGGCCCGAGACGATCCGGGTCTCGCCCAGCGGCAGCTGCTTCTTCCCCCAGCCCGGATTGTTGAAATAGGTCAAAGTGACATAGTCGCCGCCCTCGTCCTCGGCGAAGATCCGGAACGGGCCGCGGCCGCCGCCCTGGCGGTAGTCGCGGGCGGTGAGCGCGATCGTGATCGTCCGGCCGACATCGGCCTCGTCGAGCCGCGCCACCCGCTTGCGGTCGATCCAGCTGACCGGCAGATGGAACAGGATATCGACGACCCGATCGAGCCCCAGCCGGTGCAGCGGCTTGGCGAGCTGCGGCCCGATGCCCTTCAGCACCTCCACCTCGGCGAACAGCGGATTGAGAATGGCGGGGCGCATGGGCGGGTGGTAGCAAGTCGGCGGCCGCTGGGGGAGTCAGGGTCTGCCAGACCCCTCTCCCGTCACGCCGGCGAAATTGACGAGGTACGCAATGCCCCGCACTGCGTAGCCATGTCCGGGGGACATGGCGGCCTCGTCAATGGGGTCCATGCTGCCGCGGCGCCAGGCGCGGTCTCCGCATGGATGCCGGCCGGCGCCGGCATGACGGCAAGCCGCGCGGTGGGTGCGGCTCAAACGAGGTCCTCGGGCTGGAAGGGAAAGGGTTTCGACCGAAGCCATTGCGAAAGCACCCATTTGCGGCCGCGCGTCGGCGGCAGGCCGCAATGCCGGGTGTTGAAATCCGGGGTGCCGTCCGGCAGCACGTTGACGAAGACGATAGCGTCTCCGACCCCGCCCCGAAACCGCACGTCGGCATCGGGGAAGTGCGTTTCCGCACCCTCGAAGTCCGTGTTCAGATAGGTGACGATCGTTGCCGTGCGCTGCCCCATCGACCGCAGCTCGGGCTGAAATTCCGGTGCCCGGGGATCGATATAATCGACGTGCATGCCGAATTCCTGTCCCGGCTCATAGCTGATGATGTTCGGCGGCTCATGATAGTCGACGGGCAGGCTGACGAGGCGCGCGGCGCGTTCCTGGATGATCGCCAGGACGAGGTCGCGATCGCGGGGGCCGAAGGCGAAGTCGCGGGCCGAGCGCACCGCCCCCACCTCGCCGGCCTGGTTCACCGAAGCGGCGACCAGCCGGTCGCGGGCGCGATCGATCAGCCATTCGGCAAATCCCGGCGGGGCAAAGCCGCGGCAGGCGGCGATCGCCGCGACGCTGGTCAGCCGCTCGACCCGCGGCGGCTTCAGCAGCTCGTCGATCGGCGCCTGCGACACCAGCGCGAGCTGCCGCTGCGCCCCCTCCTCCCCGGCTTCGGCCGCCCTGGCCAGCAGGCCCAGCGCGTCCGCCCAGCTCTGCGGGCGGTGCCATCCATAGGCCGCCCGCACAGCCTGTTTCGCCAGCGCCTCGTCAGTCATTGCACCGCGATGATCGCATGGCGCGCCGGGATTGAGAACAGGGGATTGAGGATGCCCGGGCGCATGGCTTTGTCCCGCTGTGCCCCAAATCGTCATTCCGGCGAAAGCCGGAATCTCACTTGCTCTTTTCCTTCTTCGCGTCTTCGCTTCTCCTTCGCGCCTTCGCGTGAAACCAACGGCCGAATTCTCACGCGAAGGACGCGAAGGAGAAGCGAAGGCGCGAAGGAGAAGGGATTGAGCAGGTGCGAACTGCTCAATTCCAGCTTTCGCTGGAATGACGAAGAGGGGGAGGCTACAGCGCGGGCGTTCGAAGCCGCCTGGATTCCCCAGCGCGGCCTTTTTGGCGTGGAGATTATGGACCGCGACGACCGCCTCAAACGCCTGCGCTTCCGCAGCTGCCATCGCGGCGTGCGCGAGGCGGATCTGCTGGTCGGGGGCTATTTCGAGCGCTGGCACGGCGCCTGGTCGGAGGCGGACATGGCCTGGTTCGAGGCTCTGCTCGAGGAGCAGGACGCCGACATCCTCGGCTGGGCGCTGGGAACCGCGCCGGTGCCGGAGCGCTGGGCCGGGACGATGATGACCCGCCTCCAACGCCTCGACTACGTCAAGCCCGCCTAGCGTGAGCGACCTCCACAAAATCCTCAGCGCCAGGGCGCCGGTCACGCTTGCCGGCGTGCCGTCAGGCTTCATGCCGTGGCTGGCGGCCGATCTCGCGCGGGCCGCGACAGGCCGGGCGGTGGTGATCGCGCCGGACGAGGCGGCGATGCGGGCGCTGGCGGATGCGGCCCATTATTTCGCCCCCGAGCTCGAGCTGCTGACCTTCCCGGCCTGGGACTGCCTGCCCTACGACCGCAGCTCGCCGTCGCTGCGCGCGACCGCCGAGCGGCTCGCCACCCTCCACGCGCTGCAGCGCCCGGCGAAGCGGCCGCAGCTGCTCGTCACCACGGTCAACGCCGCGACCCAGCGCACCCTGACCCCGTTCCGGATCCGCCAGCTCGTCGCCCGGCTCGCGCCCGGCGAGCGGATCGATCGCGACCGGCTCGCGCAGCTGCTCCAGGCGAACGGCTACGGCCGCACCGAGACGGTGCGCGATCCGGGCGAGTTCGCGGTGCGCGGCGGCCTCGTCGATCTTTTCCCCGCCGGCGAGGAGCACGGGCTGAGGCTCGATTTCTTCGGCGACGAGATCGAGAGCGTGCGCCGCTTCGATCCGGTGAGCCAGCGCAGCATCGACCGCGTCGCCGGCTTCACCCTGCTGCCCGCCTCGGAGACCCTGCTCGACCCGGACAGCGTCACCCGCTTCCGCTCCGCCTATCGCGAATTGTTCGGCGCCGCCGCCACCGGCGATCCGCTCTACCAGGCGGTCTCCGACGGCCGCCGGATCGCCGGCATCGACCATTGGCTGCCTCTGTTCGAGGAGCGGCTGGCGAGCCTGTTCGACCATCTCGCGGCCGCCGACCTCGTCGTCCGCGATCCCGGCGACGCCGGCGCCGCCGAGGCGCGGTTCGAGGCGATCGCCGACTATTACGAGAACCGCCGGCGCGCCCAGAGCGCCGATCCCGGCAGCTACCGGCCGCTCGCCCCGGAGACGCTCTATCTCGCCCGCGAGGAGTGGGAGGCGCTGGCGGCGGCGCGGCCGATGCACCTGGTCACGCCGTTCCACGAGCCGGCGAGCGAGACGGTGGTCGATTTCGGCATGGATCCGGCCCGCGACTTCGCGCCGGAGAGGGCCCAGGGCGCCAATGTCTACGAGGCCGTCGTCGGCCATATCGCCGCGCTGCGCCGCTCCAAAAGGAAGGTTGTCCTCGCCAGCTATTCGGCCGGCGCGCGCGAGCGGCTGAAGGGCCTGCTCGCCGAGCACGGCCTGGAGAAGGTCGTCGAGGCGGAGACCTGGCAGCAGGCGCTCGGCGCTTCTCCTCCCCGGGACGGGGAGGGGGACCAGCCGCAGGCTGGTGGAGGGGGGGGCGAGCCAGGTTCCGAACCCCCACCACCACGCGCCTCCGGCGCGCGGTCCCCCTCCCCGTGCCGGGGAGGATTTGTCGCGCTGGCGGTGATCCAGCTCGATCACGGCTTCACCGGCGGCGACGTCGCCCTCCTGACCGAGCAGGACATGCTCGGCGACCGCCTCGTCCGCCGCCGCAAGCGCCGCGGCGGCGCCGACGCCTTCCTCGCCGAGCTCGCGACGCTAACCCCGGGCGACCTCGTCGTCCACGCCGATCACGGCATCGGCCGCTACGAGGGCCTGACCCAGGTCCCGGTCCAGCGCGCGCCGCACGATTGCGTCGCGCTCGTCTATGCCGGCGGCGACAAGCTCTACGTCCCGGTCGAGAATATCGACATCCTCTCGCGCTACGGCTCCGACAGCGAGGGCGTCGCGCTCGACCGGCTCGGCGGCGAGGCCTGGCAGCGGCGCAAGTCGCGGATGAAGGAGCGGATCCGCGCCATCGCCGGCGATCTCATCAAGGTCGCCGCTGAGCGGGCGCTGCGCCCCGGCGCGGTCGCCGAGCCCGACACCGGCTTTGCCGCCTTCGCCGACCGCTTCCCCTATGAGGAGACCGACGACCAGGACCGCGCCATCGCCGACGTCGTCGCCGATCTCGGCGCCGGCAGGCCGATGGACCGCCTCGTCTGCGGCGACGTCGGCTTCGGCAAGACCGAGGTCGCCCTGCGCGCCGCCTTCATCGCCGCCATGGCCGGCCTTCAGGTCGCGCTGATCGCGCCGACGACTTTGCTCGCGCGCCAGCATTTCACCACCTTCAAGGAGCGCTTCCAGGGCTTCCCGATCGAGATCGGCCGACTCTCCCGGCTGGTTCCGGCCCGGGAGGCGAAGGAGACCCGGGAGCGGCTCAAATCGGGCCAGGTCGACATCGTCATCGGCACCCATGCGGTGCTCTCCAGGACCGTCGAGTTCCGCAATCTCGGCCTGGTCATCGTCGACGAGGAGCAGCGCTTCGGAGTCGTCCACAAGGAGCGGCTGAAGGCGCTGCGCGCCGACGTCCACGTGCTGACCCTGACCGCCACGCCGATCCCGCGGACGCTGCAAATGGCGATGTCGGGGCTGCGCGAACTGAGCGTGATCCAGACCCCGCCGGTCGACCGGCTCGCGGTCAGGACCTACGTCATGCCCTGGGACCCGGTGGTGGTCCGCGAGGCGCTCTTGCGGGAGCATTATCGCGGCGGCCAGAGCTTCTTCGTCGTCCCCCGGATCAAGGACCTGCCCGACGTCGAGGAGTTCCTCCGCCACGACGTGCCCGAGGTCCGCTACGTCGTCGCCCACGGCCAGATGGCGCCGAGCGAGGTCGAGGAAAGGGTCGGCGCCTTCTACGACCGCAAATATGAGGTGCTGGTCTCGACCACGATCGTCGAATCGGGGCTCGACATCCCGTCCGCCAACACCCTCATCGTCCATCGCGCCGACCGCTTCGGCCTCGCCCAGCTCTACCAGCTGCGGGGCCGGGTGGGCCGCGCCAAGATCCGCGCTTATTCCTATTTCACCACGCCCGCCGACCGGCTGGTCACCGAGACCGCCGACAAGCGCCTCAAGGTGCTCGCCGCCTTGGACAGCCTCGGCGCCGGCTTCCAGCTCGCCACCCACGATCTCGACATCCGCGGCGCCGGCAATCTGCTCGGCGACGAGCAATCGGGCCATATCAGGGAGGTCGGCTTCGAGCTCTACCAGTCGATGCTCGAGGAGGCGATCCTCGAGGCCAAAGCGGGCGGCATGGCGGTCCGGCCCGAGCAATTCTCGCCGCAGATCAGCGTCGACGCGCCGATCCTCATCCCCGACGCCTATGTCCCCGATCTCGACCTCAGGATGGGCCTCTACCGCCGCCTCAACGAGCTCGAGACGAGGGACGAGATCGAGCCGTTCGCGGCCGAGCTGATCGACCGCTTCGGCAAGCTCCCGCCCGAGACCGCGAACCTGCTCAAGATCATCGAGATCAAGATGAACGCGCGGGCGGCGATGGTCGCGAAGCTCGACGTCGGCCCGAAAGGCGCGCTGGTCAGCTTCCACAATGACAGCTTCCCCGATCTTCCCGGCCTGCTGGCCTACGTGGAACGGCTCAAGGGCACCGCCAAATTGCGCCCCGATTCCAAGCTCGTCATCACCCGCGCCTGGGACGACGCCGAGGCGCGCCTCAACGGCGCGCTGCAGCTATCCAAGGGGCTGGCGAAGATCCTCGCCTAATTTCTTCGCGTTGTTCGCGTCTTCGCGTGATATGAATTTTTTCTCACGCGAAGACGCGAAGGACGCGAAGGGGGTTCGATATGCGCGATATCGAGGACTTGGCTCGGCTGGCGGTAGATAACGGGCTCAAGGTGCATAAGGAGCTGGGGCCGGGCCTGCTCGAATCCGTCTACGAAGCCGTGCTGGCGGTGAACCTCGCGCGCAGCGGCCTCGCGGTCGAAAGGCAAAAGCCCGTCAATATCGACTATGAGGGAATGATCCTCGGCGAAGGATTTCGCGCGGACTTGCTGGTCGAAGGGCGGCTGATCATCGAGCTCAAGTCGATCGAGCGGCTATCGCCGCTCCATGGTAAGCAGCTGCTCACCTATTTGAGATTGCTAAATCAGCCTCTGGGCCTGCTCATGAATTTTGGTGCCGCGACATTCCGCGAAGGCGTCAGGCGGATTGTCAACAATCACACCGACCTCGCGTCTTCGCGGCTGCGCGTGAACCAAATCCCCACGATCCAGATCAGAGAGTAGGCCGCCCGCCTGCCCTGCTTCTTCGCGTCCTTCGCGTCTTCGCGTGAACCAAGCTTTCTGCAAATGCGAAGGCGCGGAGATGCGAAGGAAACGCGTGATATCTCAACGGCGCGTTAGCTGGCCGTCCAGCCGTTTGAGCGGAGCCACTCCCTCGCCTGAACCGCATCCCCGTCGTCGGTACCTGGGATAGCGAACATTTCCCTGCCATCGGGGCGCACCACCCAGTACGCGTCATAGCTTCCGCCTGCACTTGTCAGTCTGTATTTGTGCTTCGATACGAGCAGGTAACCACGCCAAGGCCCATTTCTGATCACCGCAAGCGTATTGCCAGGGGTTACTTCGCGGCGGCGTCCATCCGAGAGACGAACCTGGATTATGTCGTCGGAGGTCACCCAGCGGCAGACGCGCTGGTAGACAAACCCGCCGTCGAGAGAGGGGACCGTCTGACGGAGTACGGGTCGGTCGCAGGGATCATTGCCTGGCGGGTCGACATCTGCCGGAATAAGCTGAACCCAGTCGGCCTCCGTGCGGGCAGGCCGACTGTTCGAGACCGGCACGGTGAGACGAACACCGGCGACGCGGTTGCGACGTGCCGAGCGTGCGGTGGTAAGGTTGGCCAACGTATGGGTGCAGCCATGCCGCCTCAATAACGAAACCCGATACGATACGATCTGGCGAAGAGTGAGACGGGGATTTATCGCTACCACTTGCTCGGTGAAAAGGCGGACGGCGGCCTCCCGGGCGGCATCATTCGGCAGGCTTTCCGGACAGACAAACGTACGATCAATCTGGGCCAACCTGTTCCGCGCTGGCAGCTGCGCTTGCCCAGAAGCCGCACCGCAGAAAGCTACCACCCCCATGACGAAGAACAATGAGCGCATGCCCGACTCCCCATAGAGACTGTGCCGATTATTGCGCATCCGGCAAGCCTGCCCCGTCACTACGTCTGTGTGTTTCCCAGGACCCGCGTGCCGCCAATGTCAGCCGTGCCTCGTCAATCAAGATTGTTCAAGAAATCGCATCTTTTCCGACCAGCCTTTCCAATTCCGCGCTGGTCAGCGGCGGGGCGCAGAGGAAGCCTTGGTAGAGGGTGCAGCCCTGCTCGGCGAGGAGGCTCAGTTGCTCCTCGGTCTCGACGCCCTCGGCGATCACGCCGAGGCCCAGCGAGCGGGCCATTTCGATCACGCTCCTCACCACCACCCGGTCGCGGGCGGAGCCGGCGATGTCCTGCGACAGGCGCTTGTCGAGCTTCAAGTAATCGAGCGGCAGCGCCTTCAGGTAAGCGAGGCTCGAATAGCCGGTGCCGAAATCGTCGATCGCGGCGCGCAGGCCGCCGCCGCGCAGCTCGGCGAGCAGCGCCGCCGCCGCCGCCAGATCCTCGATCAGCCCGCTCTCGGTGACCTCGACGGTCAGCCGGTCCGGGGAAAAGCCGCTGTCGCCTACCGCCTGGAGGAACTGGGCGGCGAAGCCCGGGCGGGCGATGTCGGCGGCGGTGATGTTGACCGAGAGGCGCAGGTGGGCGAGCGACGCGGGCCAGGCGGCGGCCTCGGCGATCGCCTTGCGCTGGACGTGGTCGGAGAGCTGGGCGAGATAATCGGAGCCCTCGGCGACGCCGAACAGGGTCGCCGCGCCCAATTCGCCATATTGCGGATGCCGCCAGCGGGCGAGCGCCTCGACGCCGACGATGGTGTTCGTGGTCACCGAGACCTGCGGCTGGAAGCGGACTTCGATCTCGTCCTGGTCGAGCGCCCGCCGCAAATCCACTTCGAGCCGGTCGCCGCGCGCGGTGGCGCTCTCGGCGCCCTGCTCGAGCACGTGCACCGGCGCCGCGCCCTCGCCGCCCGCTTCGGCGAGCGCGGCGCTGGCGCGGCGAAGCAAGGCGGCGGGATCGTCGCCCGGCTCGGCGGCGGCGACTCCGGCGCGGCTGGCGATGGCGATGACATGGTCGCCCGAGGCGAACGGCCGGCCGATCGCCTCGACCAGAGCGCCGGCGAGGAAGCGGCCGTCGCCGAGGCTCGCCGGCGGCGCCAGCAGCACCGCAAACTCGGCCCCCGCCATCCGCGCGACCAGCTTGGGCCGGGCGTCGGCGCCGGCCTCGCGCTCGATCCGCCGCGCCACCGCCTGGAGCACCGCATCGCCGGTGGCGCGGCCGAAGGCGGCGTTGATCGCGTCGTAGCGGCTGACCGAGACCAGCAGCGCGATCAACGCCGGCCCCTCGCCGGCGTGGCGCTCGAGCCGGCCGGCGATCCAGGCGCGCGCCGCCCGCCCGTCGCGCAGCCCGGTCAGCGGATCGCGGCCCTCGCCGCCGGGGATCGGCTCGGCCCGGCCGACCACCTCGCCCTCGCTTCGGCGGACGTGGTGGGCGAGGCGCCCCGCCCCTTCGCCATGGGCGAAGGCGGTGGCGTCGCCGGTGGCGAGCAGCCGGTCGATCGCGTCGCGCGCCGCCCGGCGGCCTTCGGGATCGAGCTTGCGGAACAATTCCATCAGGCTGATCCGCCGCCCCTCCTCCTCGCCCAGCCCCGCCTGGCGGGCGAGCGCCGGCGACAGCTCGACGGTGCGCGAGCCCGGCTGCCAGCGCCACGAGGCGGAATCGCTGTCCTCGCCGGCGCGGCGGACGGTGCGCAGATCGCCGCCGACCCGCTCGGCATGGCGGCGGGCGAACTGGAAGGCGTGGAGCAATTGGGTTTCGCTGAACGGGCTCACCAGGAAGTGGGTCGCGCCATGCTGGTGGAAGTCCTCGAGCGCGGCGGCATCGCCGCGCGAGAGCAGCACCAGCAAGGCGGCGGCATTGGCCTCGGCGGCGTCGGCGATCGCCCGCACCGCCTCCTGCCCCTCGGCGAGCGCGCCGCGGGCGTCGACCACCGCCACCGCCGCCCCCGAAGCGACGAACCGCGCCTCGACATTGTCGGCCCGGCGCGCCGCGATCGGCTGCCAGCCGGCGCTCTCGGCGAGCCGGCTGAGCTCGTCGCGGTGGCGGAAGGAGAGAATGAACAACGGCGCCCCCATCGAACGGGCTTAGCCCGCCGAATCGCCGCCGCCAATCGCTTGCGACTCCGCCATCCCGGCTTGGCACATTGACGGGAGCCGCCCCCGCCCCGTAGCTAGCGCGATGGCAGGGCCCGCGGAAAGGAAGATGGCGCTGGTCGCGTCCAACACCGAAGCCGCGCAGGCGGCGGAGGCGATGCTGCGCGCGCGCTACGATTTCGTCGCGATGGAGGAGGCCGGGCTGATCGTCGCTTTGGGCGGCGACGGCTTCCTGCTCCACACGCTGCGCGAGCGGCTCAGCCTCGGCGAGGTCTGCCCGGTGTTCGGGATGAACCGCGGCACGGTCGGCTTCCTGATGAACGAATGGCGGATCGACGGGCTGATCGAACGGCTCGGCCGGGCCAAGGCGTTCAGCGTCTCGCCGCTCGAGATGAAGGCGGTGACGGTCGAGGGCGAGACCGTCAGCCACCATGCGATCAACGAGGTGTCGCTGCTCCGCGAGACCCGCGAGACGGCGTGGATCGAAGTGTCGGTCAACGGCCGGGTGGTGATGCCCGAGCTGGTCTGCGACGGCGTCCTGGTGGCCACTCCGGCCGGCTCGACCGCCTACAACCTCTCCGCCAACGGCCCGATCCTGCCGCTGGGATCGAAGCTGGTCGCGCTGACCCCGATCAGCCCGTTCCGGCCGCGGCGCTGGCGCGGCGCGCTGATCCCCGACGATCTCAGGATCTCGTTCCGGGCGCTCGATCCGAAGAAGCGGCCGGTCTCGGCGGTCGCCGACCAGGTCGAGGTCCGCGACGTCGCCACGGTCGAGGTCGGAGTCGACAAGAGCGACGTCCTCACCCTCCTGTTCGATCCCGAGCACGCCCTCGACGAGCGCATCACCATGGAGCAATTCGCGGTCTGAAAAAGAGGGACAGTCCCTCTTTTTTAGAGCACGCCCGCGACGAGCGCATCACCATGGAGCGATTGGCGGCCTGAAAAAGAGGGACAGTCCCTATTTTTTAAGGCATTGGAAAAGAAGGAAAGCCCTTCGACAGGCTCAGGGCGAACGCGCGGCGAGAAAACCTCTTGGCCGCCTTGCTTTCGCCAAAGACGCGCTGCTATAGGCGCCGCTCGCCGACAAGGCTGATCCCCGGTAGCTCAGTGGTAGAGCGTTCGACTGTTAATCGAATGGTCGCTGGTTCGAATCCGGCCCGGGGAGCCATTCCGCCGAATCGACGTCCCCGATGTCGCCGCCGCCGGTACCAGTCCGTGAGCTTGATGCACTCCTGCGCGACGGGCCCCCGCCGCGAGCAATAATATTCCCTCGAGCCGTCGAGCGGGACGGCCTCGGTTCGCTCCCGCTTCCCATCTTTCTGCGGCGCCGCGCCGCCGCTCAGCCAGGCGAACAGCCCGGCGCCGGCGAGGAAGAGGAGCGCGACGGCGATCACCGCGATCAGCAGCCTGTGCCATTTGTGCGGCTGGGGCGGCGGCGGCGCGGCGGGCGGCGGTGCGCGCGCCCCGGCCAGCGCGGCGAGGCTCGCCTTGATCTTCTCCCAGCCCGGATGCTCCTCCTCGCCGCGCCAGTCGCCGATCGCGGCGAACTGGATCTGGTTGAACGGCATCGGCGGCATCCGGCCGTCGACCGAGGCCTGGATCAGCTTCGCCTGGTGGCGGGCGAGGTCGGCCTCCGCGCGCACCCATTGCGAGGCGGCCGCGCTCTCGGACCAGACCACGATCGCCGCCTTCGCCGTCTCGATCCGGTCGGCGATGACGTCGCTGTAGGAGACTTGCGCCGGCAGCTCGTCGTCCCACCAGACGCTGTAGCCGAGCCGCCGCACCGCGTCGGCGAGCCGGCGCACCGCGGCCGCGTCGGGCTTGGAATAAGAGATGAAGACGTCGGCCATTGCCGGCCCTCCCCCGCTTTCGTTTAGCATGAAGCCCGGGTGCGGTGAATGGAGCCGCCGGGCAGGAACCCGGCGGATCGCGGTCGGTTGGCCAGATATCGGCAAGAGGAGGCGAAAATGGCGACGAGAACCCGCTCCAGATCGACCGGCGGCGACGGCTCCGGCCTCGGCCAGGCCGGCATGCTCGCCGCCGCGGCGATGGCCGGAGCCGCGGTCGGCCTGGCCGCCAATTACGGGCGCAAGCTCGCCGTCCAGGGGCTGGCCGGGACCGCCGGCGACTGGGCCGACGCCCTCGCCGCCGAGCACCGGGCGGTGCTCGCTTTGTTCGACAAGCTCGAGGCGACCGGCGACGAGCAGACCTGGATCCGCGCCCACACCCTGACCAGGATCAGGAACGCGCTCGGCAGGCACGCGCTCGAGGAGGAGAATGTCGTCTATCCGGCGCTGCGCGAGGCCAACCAGGCGCACGACGCCGACGCGCTCAACGCCGAGCACGGCTATATCAAGACCTTCCTCTACGCGCTCGACAATATGCCCAAGGCCGGCCCGGCCTGGCTGGCGCGGGCGCGCGAGTTCCGCGCCACGCTGAGCGAGCATATGCGGATGGAGGAGGAGCAGGTCTTCCCCGCCTTCCGCGCCGGCCTCAGCGACGAGCAGAACGCCAGGCTCAGCGCGGCGATGATGCGCGAGGGGATGAAGCTGGCCTGACGAAAATCCTCCCCTGCAAGGGGAGGGGGACCGGCGCCGCAGGCGACGGTGGAGGGGTATCAGCGTTCGAAACCAATCCTCTGGCGCTGATACCCCTCCACCATGCTTCGCATGGTCCCCCTCCCCCTAAGGGGGAGGATTTCCGGGAGTCAGCCCACCGCGCCGTGGCAATGCTTGTACTTGCGGCCCGAGCCGCAGGGGCAGGGCGCGTTGCGGCTCGCCGGCGCGGCGACCTCGCCCATCGGGATCGCCGACGGCGCCGTCTGCAGCGGCGGCAGGCGGGAGAGGATGGTGCCGGTATCGGCGTCGATGTCGTAAGTGTCGTCGTCGCCGGTGAACGGATCGATATGGTGGGTGACGAAATCGGGCATCGGCGGCAGCTCCATCGGCGCCATCGAGAAGTGGGCCAGCGCCAGCGTCCGGGTGACGTCCTCGCGGATCAGGCCGAGCATCCGCTCGAACATGGCGAACGCCTCGTGCTTATATTCGTCGATCGGCTTCTTCTGGGCGTAGGCGCGCAGGTGGACGACCTGGCGGAGCGCGTCGAGCATCGACAGATGCTCCTTCCAGTGATGGTCGAGCGACTGGAGCAGGATTTCCTTCTCGATCTGGATCCAGCTGTCCCCGGGAATGTCCTTCGCCTTGTCCTCGAACTGGGCGTCGGCCAGCGCCTGCAGGCGCTCGACGAACATCTCCGCCTCGACCGCTTCCTCCTTGACCCACTCCTCGAACGGCGGGGTCAGGCCGAACACGGCATCGACGCGCTGCCTGAGGAGCTCGATATCCCATTGCTCGGGGTAGGAATTGGGCGGGATCGCCTCGCCGACGATGGTGTTGACCGTCTCCGCGCGCATGTCGCTGACGACCTCGCCGACCGTCTCGGCGTCCATGATGTCGGCGCGCTGCTCGTAGATCACCTTGCGCTGGTCGTTCATCACGTCGTCATATTCGACGACCTGCTTGCGGATGTCGTAATTGCGCGCCTCGACCTTCTTCTGGGCGGTCTCGATCGCCTTGGAGATCCAGGGTGAGATGATCGCCTCGCCGTCGGCGAGATTCTTGTTCATCAGCCGGGCGAACATCGTCTGCGGGCCGAAGATGCGCAAAAGGTCGTCGTCCAGCGAGAGATAGAAGCGGCTGAGGCCGGGATCGCCCTGGCGCCCGGAGCGGCCGCGCAGCTGATTGTCGATGCGCCGGCTTTCGTGGCGCTCGGTGCCGAGCACGAACAGGCCGCCGGCGGCGATCACCCTTTCCTTCTCCTCGGCGACCTCCTTGCGGATCTTCTCCTCGGCCTTCTCGCGTGCCGGGCCCGGCTCCATCTCGCCGAGCTCGTCGCCGATCCGGAAATCCACGTTGCCGCCGAGCTGGATGTCGGTGCCGCGGCCGGCCATGTTGGTGGCGATGGTGACCGCCTTCAGCCGGCCGGCCTGGGCGACGATATGGGCCTCCTGCTCATGGAAGCGGGCGTTCAGCACTTCGTGCCTGACTTTGCGCTTCTTCAGATAGTCGGAAAGCAGCTCCGATTTCTCGATCGAGACGGTGCCGACGAGGACGGGCTGGCCGAGCTCCTGCTTCTCCCGGATCGCCTCGACGATCGCGGCGAACTTGTCTTCCTGGTTCTTGTAGAATTCGTCGTCGTCGTCGGCGCGGCGGACCGGCATGTGGGTCGGGATCGAGACGACGTTCATCTTGTAGATGTCGTAAAATTCGGCGGCCTCGGTGGCGGCGGTGCCGGTCATCCCCGACAGCTTGGGGTACATGCGGAAATAATTCTGGAAGGTGATCGAGGCGAGGGTCTGGTTCTCGGGCTCGATCTGGACCCCCTCCTTGGCCTCGACCGCCTGGTGGAGGCCGTCCGACCAGCGCCGGCCGTCCATCATCCGGCCGGTGAACGGGTCGATGATGACGATCTTGCCGTCTTTGACGATGTAATCGATGTCGCGCTTGAACGCGACGTTCGCCTTCAGCGCCTGGTTGAGATGGTGGACGACCTGGGTGTTCTCGTAGTCGTAGAGGTTGGAGCCGACCAGCAGCCCCTCCGCCTCGAGCACCCGCTCCATCCGCTCGGTGCCGTCCTCGGTCAGCAGGACGCGCTTCTCCTTCTCGTCATGCTCGTAATCGTCGGGCGCGGTCTCCTTCACGACCCGGTCCAGCGACATGTAGAGCTCGGACTTGTCGTCGGTCGGGCCGGAGATGATCAGCGGCGTGCGCGCCTCGTCGATGAGGATCGAATCGACCTCGTCGACGATACCGAAATTGAACGGCCGCTGGACCATCTGCTGGCGGTCGAACTTCATGTTGTCGCGCAGATAATCGAAGCCGAGCTCGTTGTTGGTGCCGTAGGTGATGTCGGCATGATAGGCGTCGCGGCGCTGGGGATCGGAAAGGTTGGGGACGATCACTCCGACCGACAGGCCGAGGAAGCGGTAGATCCGGCCCATCCACTCGGCGTCGCGATTGGCGAGATAATCGTTGACGGTGACGACGTGGACGCCCTTGCCCTCGAGCGCGTTCAGATAGACGGCGAGAGTCGCCACCAGGGTCTTGCCCTCGCCGGTCTTCATCTCGGCGATCTCGCCGCGGTGGAGGACGATGCCGCCGATCAGCTGGACGTCGTAATGGCGCTGGCCGAGCGTGCGCACCGCCGCCTCGCGGACGGTGGCGAAGGCTTCGGGGAGGAGGTCGGTCAGCGTCTCGCCCTCTTCGAGCCGGGCCTTGAAGCGGTCGGTCTGGCCCTTGAGCTCGTCGTCGGACAGCGCCTGGATGGCGGGCTCGAAGGCGTTGATCTTGTCGACCGTCTTTCTGAGCGAGCGGACGTAGCGGTCGTTCGACGACCCGAAAATGGCTTTGGCAAATCCAGCGAGCATGGCGGAATCCTGATCTATGCAATTGGCTCCGGCCGCGGCCGAAGCGAAAACGAACCGGTGGGGAAACGCGCGCCGAGGCGCGCCGGCTCACTCGATCAGGCGATCCGCATAAAGCGGGATCGAAGCGACCTTGAACGACGGCGGCGCGAAGATCGCCGCGATGCGCGGCAGATCGGCGGCGGCCGGCGGCTCGCGCCGCGCCACCTGCTGCGCCTGCTCGAGGCACGGCGCCTCGGCCTGGACGGCGGCCGCATGGTGCAGCCGCGCCTCGGGCGCGCGGACGCCGGCAAAGGCGCCGGTGACGGCGCTCAGCATCGCCGAGAGGATGAGCAGGAACTCCATTGCGCCCGCGACATAGTGCCGCAGGGGCCGAAGGTCCATGGTCCGGCGTTGAAAAATCCGGCCTCCCGGCCTGGCGTCTCGCCGCATGGACAAGGCCCCCGGCCCTCGCGCGGTCAGGCAGGAACGTATTTCAGCCTGATCACGTCCTCGCCGATCCGGTCGGCGGCGATGAGCCGGAGCGGCGGCCGGGGTCCGGCGAAATAGGGCTTGCCGGAGCCGAGCACGACCGGGTGCAGGTAGATTCGATACTCGTCGATCAGGCCGAGCCCGGTCAGGCTTCGCGCCAGGTCCGGGCCGGCAATCTCGATCTCCCCGTCGCGCCCCGCCTTGAGCGCGCGGATCGCGCCCTCGAGATCGCCCTCGACGAGACTGGCATTGGGCCCGACCGACCTGAGCGAGCGCGAGACGACCCATTTCGGCTGCTTCCGCCACGCCGCCGCGAAGGCCCGTTCCTCCGCATCCCATTCGGGACGATCGTCGTCCCAGTAGCGCATGATTTCGTACATCCTGCGGCCGTAGAGGCTGCCAGCCTGGCCCTCGGCCTCCGCGATGAATTGGCGGAACAGCGCCGGGCCCGGCGCGAACGCCTCATGGTCGACATAGCCGTCCAGCGACTGGTTCATTCCGAAGACGAGCTTCGCCATCTTCTAGTTCTAGCCCGCGTCCAGGCGGGAGCGGAGCGCGGCCTCGAGCTTCCTGAGCGGCATGTAGCCGTCGAGCCGCTGCACCGGCGCGCCCGCGGCGAACAGGATGCAGGTCGGATAGGTCTCGACCTCGTAGCGGTCGGCCGTCGCCGGATTGGCCTCGACGTCGAGCTTGGCGACGATCAGCCGGTCGCTTTGCTGGGCGGCGAGCGCGCGCAGGCCCGAGCTCATCAGCCCGCAGGGGCCGCACCAGGGCGCGCCGAACGCGACCAGAGTGAGGCGGCCGCGTTCGATCACGTCGCGCTCGAAGCTCGCATCGGTGACGATGCGGACGATGCCGGCGCTCATCCCGCCTGCGCGACTCCCGCCGTGCTGGCGAGGGCGTCCTCGAGCCAGGCCTGGATTCGGCTCTTGGGCTCGGCACCGATCTTGGTCGCGGCCGGGGCGCCGTTCCTGAACAGGATCATGGTCGGGATGCCGCGCACGCCATATCGGCCGGGCGCCTCGGGATTTTCGTCGATGTTCAGCTTGACGATGCTGACCTTGTCGCCGAGCTCCTTGCTCAGCTCCTCGAGCGACGGCGCGATCATCCGGCAGGGGCCGCACCATTCCGCCCAGAAATCGACGAGCACCGGTCCGGACGCATTGAGCACCTCGGCCTGGAAGGAGGAATCGGTGACGGAAGCGAGGGCCATGACAATCTCCTGACTGGGTCGACCCGCCATGTAGGGGGCGCGGCCGCCCGGCTCAAGGCGCGTGCGCGTCGAGCAGCGCGTCGGGGAGCGGGTGGAGCACCGGCGCGGCGGTGTAGAGCAGGGCGGCGGCGATGGGCCGGCCGGGGAAGATCACCGCGAGGGCGGCGCGATAGGCGGCCATCTGCCGCAGATGGGGCGCGGGAATGTCGGCGAGCGCGGCCGGCGCCTGCCGCCCGGTCTTGAAGTCGGCGACGAGGATGAGGTCGTCGCGGACGAGCAGCCGGTCGACCGTCCCCGCGACCACCGCGCCGCCGGCCACCACCGCCGCGATCGGCGCCTCGGCGAGCGCGTCCGGCCCGAACAGGTCGGCGAAGGCGGGATCGGCTATGATCCGGCAGGCATCGTCGGCGAGCGCCGCCCGCAGCGCCGGCTCGCCGACCCCCGCCGACTGCTCGAGCCAGCGCTCGGCGACGTGCCTGCGCCGGTCCGGCGCCACCTCGGGCAGCCGCTCGAACAAAGCGTGGAGCAGCCGCCCGCGCAACGCCGCCCGCCGCTGCCCGGGCCCCGGCGGCGGCTCGGCGACGTCGTCCTCGCCCAGCGCGGAGGGCGCGAGCGGCCGCGGCGGCCGCTCCTCGACGGGCGCCGGACGGTGCAGCCAGGGCGGAACATTCTGTTCTCTTTCAGGTGCTTTCTCCGGCCTCTTCGCACGTGCTTCGAGCGAGCCGAAGCGCCTTTCCAGCCCCCAGAGCGGCGCCTCGCCCGGCTCCGCGCCGAGCCCGGCGAGGGCGGTCTCGACGGCGCGGTACCAGCTCGCCTCCGCCGGCCCCGTCCGGTCGCGCGCGCCGAGCGCGCCGCCGACATAGAGCCGCTCCTCGGCCCGGGTCAGGGCGACGTAGAGCAGCCGCCAATGCTCCTCGCGGTCGCGCGCGTCCTGCGCTTCGAGCTGGCTCCTGAGCGGCTCGGCGAGCTCGTCGCGGCGCGGCCGGAAGGCGGGGATCGCCGGCGCTCCCTCCTCGAGCCGGAGCGCGGCGATCGCCCCGCCCGGACCGGCATTGTCCGGATTGGCGCAGGCGTCGGCGAGGACCACCACCGGCGCCTGCAGGCCCTTGGCGCCGTGGACGGTCATCACCCGGACCGCGTCGAGCGGCGCGGCAGGATCGCGGACGATCTCGACGTCGCCGCGCGCGAACCAGTCGAGAAAGGCCTGGAGCGAGGCATTGGCCTGGCCTTCGAACTCGAGCGCGGCGGAGAGCAGCTCCTCGATCGGGTCGCGCGCCTCGGCGCCGAGCCGCTCGATCAGCCTGCGGCGGCCGGCGAGCGGCCCCGACAGGATCGTCTCGAAAAAGGCATGCGGAGTGGCATAATCGGCCATGGCGAGGATCGCCCCCAGCCCTTCCGGCGCGGCGGCGCGGATATGCGGCCAGAGCGGCCCCTGGCGCCCGCGCGCGGCGGCGAACAGCTGCTCCTGGCTCCAGCCGATCAGCGGCGAGACCAGCAAGGCGGCGAGATTGAGGTCGTCGAGCGGCTGGGCGGCGAAGCGGGCCGCGGCGAGCAGGTCCTGGACCGCCAGCGGCGCCGACAGCAGCAGCCGGTCGACGCCGGCCACCGGCACGCCCTCGGCATGGAGCCGGGCGACCAGCAAGGCGGCGAGCTCGCCCCGCCGCCGGACCAGGATGAGGATGTCCTCGGGCTTCAGCGCGCGGCCGCGGCTGTCGAGCTGGAACGGATCGTCGAGCCAGGCGCGGACCTGCCGCGCCAGCTTCGCCGCATAAGCGCGCACCGCCTCGCCGATCCAGCCCTCCTCGCCCAAATCCTCGTCGGCTTCCTCCGCATAAGCGCGCCACAGGGTGACCGAGCCGGGACGGTCGGCATGATGGCTCTCGTGCAGGTTGGGCGGCCGCGGCAGGCCGAAGGCGTCGTACCCGAGCTCGCCGATCACCCGGTCGACCACGGCGAGGACCGGCGGCGGCGAGCGAAAGCTCCTGTCCATCGACAGGTCGAGAAAGTCCCGCCCGATCGCCGCCGCCTCGCGCGCGAACCAGGCGCGGGCGACGTCGAAGCTTTGCGGATCGGTGCCCTGGAAGCCGAAGATCGCCTGCTTGTAGTCGCCGACGGTGAAGATCGTGCGGTGGTGCTGCGAGGCCCCTTCGCCGGCGAAAAACTCGCCGGCCAGCGCGCGGACGATGTTCCACTGCCGCTCGTTGGTGTCCTGGGCCTCGTCGACCAGGATATGGTCGGTCCGGCGATCGAGCTTGAAGCGCACCCAATCGCCCATGCCCGGAGTCAGGAGCAGGGCCTCGGCGCGGCTGATCAAATCGTCGAAATCGACCGCGCCCGCCGCCTGCTTGGCGTCGGCATAAGCGAGCGCGAACGCCTGGCCCGCGCGCAGCCCGGCGCCGAGCGTGGCGGTGAGCGCGGCGAGCCGGGCCATGGTCAGCAGCCGCCGGCAGCAGGCGGCGAGCCGCTCGGCCAGCGCTTCGTAGCCGGGGCCGGCCTTGAGCAATCCGGCCGGCACCTTGCGCGGATCGCCGGTTCTCGTCAGCACGATTCCGGCGAGATCGGCGAGGGTGTCCGCACGACCTGCCCCACCCCGCATCAGCCAGGCCGCGATGGTGTCGCAGCTTTGCAGGCCGGTCGGCGTTCCCCAGGCGCGGTTGGCATCGGCGACGGCGTTCAGCAGGTCGAGGTCGAAAGCCTCGCATTCGCGCGCGATCGCCTCGGCGATGTCGCCGACCGGCAGGCCGAAGCCGAGCCTCAGCCGCGCCTCGATCCCCGGCCGCGGGCCGAGCCATGCCATCGCCGCCGGAGCGCGGGCGCAGGCCTTGAGGAAGCGCTCGGCGCCGCTCTCGCCGAGCCTCAGGCTCAGCGCCTGGAGATCGCGGATCAGGCCGAGATCGCCCTGCTCCTCGGCGCGCACCAGCAGGTCGGCGAGAGTGGTGCGCGCGAGCAGCTGCTCCTCGCGCCCTTCCAGCGGCCGGAAGCCGGGCGCCAGCCCCGCCTCGGAGGGGAAAGCGGCGAGCAGGCTCTGGGCGAAGGCATGGATGGTCTGGATGCGCAGGCCGCCGCCCGGCGCGTCGAGGACCCGGGCGAACAGGGTGCGGGCGAGGTCCCGCCGCTCCGGCCCGGGATCCTCGCCGAGCATGACCAGCTCGTGGCCGAGATCGGCCTCCTTGAGGCGCACCCAATAAGCGAGCCGCCGGTGGATCCGCCCGGCCATCTCGGCCGCGCCGGCCTTGGTGAAGGTGAGGCAGAGGATCGAGGCGGGATCGACCCCGGCGAGCAGCAGCCTGAGCACCCGCGCGGTCAGCACATGGGTCTTGCCGGTCCCCGCCGACGCCGACAGCGCGGCATGGTCGCGCGGATGCGAGGCGCGCAGCTGATCGCCTTCGAGGATGGCGAGGGGGCGGAGGCGATTGGGCATTGGCGGCGAAGGCTAGCGCGCCAGGGCCGCTCCGTCACCCTCGCGCCGACGCCGGCCGGTCTTGCGATCGAGGCCCGGCCGACTCCCGGAGCTCATCGGCGGCCGGGCTTCTCCTCATCCCGACCGGCGCCGACCGTCACCCGGCGAACCTCGACGGGATCCTCCTCCCAGGGTCGCTTGAGGACCAGCATCACATCTACCGGCTCGTTGCCGGTCAGCCGCACCTCGAAGGATTCCTCCGCGACTGCGCCGAAAGCTTCGCCCGGCTTCACCTCGTGGCGCTCGACGACGAGGCCATCGCCGGGATGGGCAAGCTGCCAGCGATACCCTGCGGTGGCGTGCGACGCCAGGCGGATCGTCGCGCGACCGTGCCGGTCGGTAGCGATCCTCTCAATGTCGGTCTCGTCCGCCAATTGCTCCTCAGACCTCGTAGGCCAGCGGGTCATAAAAGGGAAACTCGCCGTCCAGGCCACATTGATCGTAGCCGATCCGGAAGTATCCCTGCTCGCCCCAATTCTCGCCCCAGCTGTTCTTGACGATCCAGAATTGGCCGGGGTCGTTATAGCCGACCACGCAAACCGCATGCAAACCAAGGTACGTGCCGGCCGCATGCCGATAGACACCCCCGACATAATAGCCGAAGTCCTCGAACACCCGCATGCCGGCGATCACCGGTCCGTTGTTCACGATCGCCCATTTCCGGTGCACGGTGTGAACCGGCGTGTTCCAGCCGTCCCGCACGAACGCGCGCGAGGGGATGTTCCGGCACGGTTGATTGGCGGGCACGTACGGGAAGTCGCTTTCCAGCCCGACGCCAACATCGCGGCACTGGCTAAGCGCCGGTTCGAAGTTCCACCCGGTGGCGCAGGCTGCGCCGGCGCCGCAGAAAAACAGATGGGCCTCGGAAAGGTCGACCGGGGGCGGCTCCCCCGCGGCAATTGCCAGCCGGGATTCCAACGTCGCAACCGTCGCGAAGGCAACGCACGAGCCGCACGGATTCTGGTTGCGGATCGGAGCAACCCAATTTTGTCCGTCCTTGTCCCGCCAGTCGATGCCGGGCGGCGGCGGCGCGAGCGCAGGCGGGACAAAGGCCGCGAACAGCCCTCCGATCAGCTCGAGCCGCTCCTCCTCCATCATGTTCAGGCCGAGAAACCCCTCGACCCCGGGGGCGAGGCGATCGGACACCTCCGTTCGCTCCGCGCTCCACTGCATTCCGGCTCGCAGGATCGCTTCCTGCACTTCGGACAGATCAACCATGCTGGGTCTCCTGACTGGGATCATCCAGATCCGCTTCAGGCTGTCCCTAGGCGATTCGCGAAACAGTCCCCGTGATCGCCGTCACGGCCGGCAGATGTTTCAGAAGATCCACGCCCCCGCGATGAAGGCCACCACCGCGATCATCCAGTCGCGCGGCTGTATCCTGCTCAAGTCCATGTCTTCCTCCTGGGCTGCACAAAGTGTATTAGTTAGATAATACACATGGTGCCAGTCCGCAAGAGGGGATGCCGTAGAGCGCCTTCCAGCCGAGCGCGACGACGAGGTGGAGCACGATCGCCGGCCAGATCGAACGGGTGGACAGGGTGAGGCGGGCGCAGAGGAAGCCGAGCACGAAAGTGCCGGCGAGGAACCACCAGGACCAGGCATAAGGCGCCCAGAGCGGGTGGTAGAAACAGGTCTGGAGCGGATGCCAGAGCGCGAACAGGAGCGCCGACAGCAGCTCCGGCCCGAGGCCGCTGGCGCCGTCCGGCGGCGGCTTCAGGAGGATGCCGCGGAACAGCGTCTCCTCGGCCAGCGCGGTGCCGAGCGCGGCAAGCGCGCCGATGCCGAGCAGGAAGGGGAGATCGGGGTGCCAGGGGACGATGCCGAGCCGGTCGAGCAGCCAGGACAGAGCGAACAGGCCGGCGAGCAGGCCCAGCAGCTTCGCCCAGGCGGCAAGGCCGGGCACGGTCGAAAACAGGCCGCGCAGCCGCGCCAGCACGCCGGGCGGGCGATAGGGCGGCGGCGGAATCTGCGGCGGCGGCGGGCCGGCCGCGGTCTCGATCTCGAACTTCGCGGGCAGGTTGACCGGCCGGTAATCCGCCAGCGCGGCGATCCGCGCGACCAGCGAGCTGTGGATCAGGAACGGGTCCGGCGAGGGCACGCCTTTCCACGGCCGGTTGGGGATCGGCCGCGGCTCGGCCCAGGGGATGTAGAGGCCGAGCAGAGCGAGCCGCCGCGGCCATTCCTTCAGCCGGGCGAGCTTGGGCAGGAATTCGAAGATCCACCAGGCGCCGGTCAGCGACTTGTGGAGCTGCGCGGTCGGGCTCGGCGGGACATAGTCGAAGCGGTCCTCCGGAGTGGGCGGAGGGCCGCCGGCGCCGAGATGGGCGAGCAAGGGCAGATCGAGCGCGAGCCCGGCCCTGGCCGCCTCCTCGGCCATCCACAGCAGCGGATATTTGGAAAGCCCGCTGTCGATCTCCGGATAGCCGCCGCCGACGTCGGAATGGACGCCGGCGAACCAGACCTGGCGGATGTCCTGATCGCGGTTCTGCGACGGATCGTAGGGATCCGGCTTGAATTGCTGCGGGTCCTGCCAATGGTTGAGCCGGAACATCCGCCGCCGCTCGTCGACCGAGATGGCGTGGCGGAAGATCTCGACCCGGCTGTTCCTGCGCGTGAAGGGCAGCGTGAGCGGCCAGGGCAGGAACAGGAATTTGGCGTTCGGGGTCAGCACCGAGGAGACGGTGTCCCAGACGCCGACGAAGCGGATGGTGGCGAGCCGGCTCCTCGCGACCCGGGCGAAATCGCCGCCGATCTTGAAATCGCCGGTGTCGCCCGACTTCTTGTAGGCGACGAGCGCGTAGCCGCACAGATTGAGCTGCTCTGCGTCGAGCAGGCCGATGAGGCGGATGAAGCCGGCGAGGACGCGGGCGGTGTAGGCGCCGCGGCTGAAGCCGAACAAATAGATTTCGTCGCCTTCCCGCCAGCTGCGGCACAGCCAGGAATAGGCCTTGAGGACATTGTCGTCGAGGCCGAGGCCGAGGGCGAGGCCGAGCACGCCCTGGATCTTCACCGCCAGCTGCCGCCACCAGCCGGGCTGGCCGATCGTGCCGACGCCGGGATCGTAATAGACCAGCTGCGCGTCGCTCTTCTCGATCACCCGATAGAGCTTCAGCACATTCGAAAGGTTGACGCCGATCTCGTTGCCGGTGCCGTCGAGGCAAACGACCAGCTTTCGCGCCATGTGATTTCCCCCCGCCGCGTCGGCTGCGAATTGGTCACCCAAGCGAAGGCCGAGTCAAGCGGAAGCCGATCCGATCAGGACCGGGTGGACGCTCCGAACAAGGGCAGCGTCTCGGCGCCGAGCGCGCCCTCGATCTCGAGCAGCCTGAGCTTGGTGGCGCGGCCGCCGGGCGCGGAAAAGCCGCCCATGCCGCCGTCCGCCGCGGTGATCCGGTGGCAGGGCACGACGATCGGCCAGGGATTGCGGCCCAGCGCCTGGCCGACCGCCCGCGCCTGGCCGGGATCGCCGAGCCGCTCGGCAAGCGCGCCGTAGCTAAGCGTCCGGCCGCGCGGAATCGCCCGCGCCTCGAGGTAGACCGCGCGCTCGAAGGCGCTCACCCGGCGCCAATCGAGCACGAAATCGTCGAAATCGTCCTCGGCTCCGGCCAGCGCCGCCGCGATCCGCGCCATCGCCGCCCTGATCTCCGGCGGCGGCGGGCTGTTGTGCGCATCGGGGAAGCGCCGCTGCAGCCTTCGCACCGCCGCGCCGCGGCCGGCTTCGGGCAGCTGGGTGCCGGCGATGCCGCGCGCGTCCCAGACGATCGCGCAAAGCCCGAGCGAGGTATCGAAGAAGGCATAGCTCAATCTGGCCATTGCCCTTTCCTAGCCGATCCGGGCCGGCCGCGCGTCCCACTTTTTGCGGTCATTCTTGACAGCACCGCCCCCGCCTCTACTCTCGGCCGATCGATGGAGCACCGACATCAAAAATGGCTGCCTCGGTCGGAGGCCTGCTCTGTCACGGGAGAGCAAGTATGAAACCCACGCGTAGACTCAGCCGGCGCTCCTTCCTCGGACGAGTCGCCGGCGGGGCGATCGCCGGCGGCGCGGCGCTGACCGTGCTCGGCTCGCCGGCCGAAGCGCTGCAGGTCAGCGACAGCGACAGCGGACCCAATTCGGATCCGCCCGGCCGCGGCCGGGGCAATGGCTATAGCGACAGCGACAGCGGCCCCAATTCGGATCCGCCCGGCCGCGGCCGCGGCAACGGCATCAGCGACAGCGACAGCGGCCCCAATTCCGACCCGCCGGGGCGCGGCCGCGGCAACCGCACCAGCGGCATCACCGACCATGACACCGGCCGCTACGCCGATCCGGCCGGCAACGGCCGCGGCCGCCGCCGCACCGGCATCACCGACGGCGATTCGGGCAGCAACGCCGATCCGGCCGGCGACGGCCGCGGCCGCCGCGGCCGCCGCTGCAGCGGCTATACCGACAGCGACACCGGCCGCTGGGCCGATCCGTCGCGCTGCGGACGCGGCCCGCATCACTGATCGTCTCCGCGACGGCCTTGAAGGGACGGCGGGCAGCCGCCGTCCCTTTCGTTTTGCCCGACGAGCCTTTAAGAACGACGGCGATGGCCCGCGAACCTTCCTATCCCGACGACGCCCCGGTCGATCCGCCTCCGGGCGGAGCGGCGGACGAGGCGAAAAAGCCGGCTTCGGCCCGCACCAAGCACCTCGTCACCGGCGCCGCGATCGGCATCGGCTCGGCCGCCCTCGTCGCCGCCTTGCTCTACGCCAACCGCTCGCGCGGCAAACCGGATAGGACCTAAGCCGACCCCGCGGTCGCCAGCGCGAGGATCCGCTCCAGCACCGCCGGGTGGAGCGGCTGGGTGAATTCGCAGGTGAAGCGATAGCCGTCGACGGCGACGATCCGCGCCGGCCAGCCTTCGAGCCCGGGCAGCACGATCCAGAGCAGGGCGCCGACCCGCAAGGCGGCGAAGCAATCGAAGGCGACCGAACGGGTGGTGATCGAGGCGACGTCGATCGCCCAGCGCCGCGTCCCCTCGCGCACCCGCGCCTGCAGGTTGAGGGCGATTCCCTCCTCGCCCGGATCGGCCCTGCTCTCCCCCGGAATCGCCCCCGGCGGCGGCGCGAACGGCGCCCCGCCCTGCGCGAACGTGCTCCGGCGCCGCTCCTTGAGCCACAGCATCAGCTCCTGCCAGCTCAATTCCGGCAGGAAGGCGATGCCGGCGAGCTGCCCTTGCGTCCAGCGCACCACGCCCTCGACCGGGCGCAGCCCTTCGAGGGTCACCACCACCCGCAGCTCGGGCTTGAGCGCGAACGGCACGTCGAGCTTGACGCCCCCCTGCGAAACGTCGCGGCTGGTCACCAGCTCGGTCCACCCTTCCGCTTCGAGCAGGGCGGAGCAGACCAGCTCGACTCGCGGCATCCGCCGGCGCTCGCCGGGCTGGCTGACGATGTCCTGGGCGATGAACGCGAAGACGTCGACCTGGGTGTCGAAGGAAAGGCCGACCTCGCCGCCGCGCCGCCAGGCGACATGGCCGGCGAGCTGCTCGCCATTGACCAGCTCGAGCTCGAGCCGCTCGCCGATCTCGACGTCGTGGTCGCAATGGAGGATGGCGCCGCCGGCGCTGAGCTTGCGGACCGCGCAGGCGCGGCGGACGCTGCCCGCAATGAGCGCGCCGGCCCGCAGGACGGATTCGCCCTCGCCTTCCTCGCCGGTCTCGGCCGCCGGCATCTCGCCGGACAGCGAATAGATGGTTTCCACGCCTGATACTCACAACCGCCGGCCTTTGACTCGCCGGCCTAAGTATTGTCCGCCTGCAACGTTAACGAATTGCTAACCTCGGGCGCGGTTCGCGACGGGCATTTGCAGACGCCGGGCGCGGCGCTATGTGCGGTTCGGGGAGCGCCCTCGCGCTGCCGCCGGGAGCTCCTTGCTTGGACTTGAGTGCCGTCGATTTCACCGCGCTGGTGCCTTTCATCCTGGTGGGCTTCGCCGCCCAGCTGGTCGACGGCGCGCTCGGCATGGCGTTCGGGGTGATTTCGAGCACTCTCCTCGTCAGCCTCGGCGTCCCGCCGGCGACGGCCTCGGCCAGCGTCCACGCGGTCGAGGTGTTCACCACCGGCGCCTCGGGGATCAGCCACACCCTGCACAAGAACGTCAATTGGAAGCTGTTCCGGCGGATCGTCATCCCCGGCGTGATCGGCGGCATTCTCGGCGCCTATGTGCTGACCCAGATTCCGGCCGAAAAGGCGCGCCCGCTCGTGCTCGCCTATCTGGCGGCGATCGGCCTCTATCTGCTGTGGCGCGGCCTGCGCCACGAGCATCAGGAGAAAAAGCCCCGGATCGTCGAGCCGCTCGGCCTGATCGGCGGCTTCCTCGACGCCGCCGGCGGCGGCGGCTGGGGCCCGGTTGTGACCTCGAACCTGCTCGTCCAGGGGGCCCATCCGAGGAAGGTGATCGGCACCGTCAACACCGCCGAATTCTTCCTGTCGGTGACGATTTCGGCGACCTTCATCGCCTCGCTCGGATTCGACGCCTTCACCAAGGCGATGGTCGGGCTGCTGATCGGCGGCCTGCTGGCGGCGCCGCTGGGCGGCTATTTCGCCAAGCGGATCCCGCCCCGGGTGCTGCTCGTCATGGTCGGCGCGGTGCTGGTCGTGACCAGCGCCTACGGCATCTGGAAGGCGCTCGCCTGAAGGGGACTGTCCCCTATTTGGGGACTGTCCCCTTCATTCCCGCCCGTACCATTCGTCGAACCGCATCAGCTGGTCATATTCGCCGTAAGGCGCATATTCGGGATGGAGCTTGGCGGTGAACGGCTCATCGCCTGTCAGCCATTTGCGGACGGCATCGATGAAATGGCCCTCCGCGAACGAGGTGAGCTCGCGGGCATCGATCCCGTTGCGCCCTTCGGCCGGACTGGTCACGAAGCCGAACTCGCCGCGTCGCTCGCCTGAAGGACAGCGCGCGAGAGACCAATATTCGAAGCTGGCCGCCAGCCCTTCCACATCCTTGAATCCGCCTCGATCGGCGATGAGGCCGAGCAGCCCGAGCTGAAGCGAGAAGCCAGCCGAAAGCGCCTTGTAGCTCGGCGGCTTTCCGGTCTTGTAGTCGACGATCGCCACACCCCCTTCGGCGACGGAATCGATCCGGTCGACCTTCCCGCCGAGCGTGACGCCTTCGATATCGACTTGACCCCAGACTTCGGACTTGACCGGCCTGCGTCCCGCCAGCCCGTTCTCCTCGACCTTGCGAGCGAAATATTCGATGGCGGCGGTAAGGCGCGGGCGCCAGAGCGCCTTCATGACCGGATGGGCATCTTGGGCGAGGAGCAGCTCTTCCGCGCGCTCACGGAGCCTCCCGGGATCGCATCCGTCCTCCGTCATCCACTTTTCCAGGATGGCGTGGACAGCGGTGCCCCGCCAGGCGGGGCTGGGATCGGCATCGACCGGATCGAGCGCCGTCAAATTGAGCATCTTGCGGGCATAAAAGCTGTAGGGATCGGCCTTCAGCCGGTCGACTTCGGTGACCGAGATCGTCCGCGGCCGTTCGGCGGCGGCCGGGGCCGGCGCCGGCCTCGGCGCGGGCCGGTGGCCGCCCGGCCGGTCGATCGCCGCCGCCCATTTGCGCAAGTGCGGGGCGCGGGTGACGCCGCCGGTCATCGCTTCCAGCCTGAGCCAGAAGCGCGAGGCGATGGCGGGCGCCCGGGCGTCGCGCCGCGCCCGGGTCACCAGCACCTGGCGGGCGCCGAGCGCCGCGGCGAAATCGTGCGCGGAGAGCCCGATCCGCCGCTCCAGCGAGGGCAGGCCGAGCTCGCCGCGCAGCCGCGGCGCCAGCCACGGATCGGGCGCGGGCAGCGCGGGCCAGACGCCTTCGTTGAGGCCGCCGAGCACGAGCAGGTCGGCATGCTGGAGCCGCGCCTCGATCAGGCCCCAGATGGCGAGGCGCGGATGCTGGCCGTAAGGCGGCCGAACCGCCGCCGCCGCCATCAGCCGCTCGATCATCGCCGGCAGATGGCGCGCGCTGACCCGCTCCGGCCCCTGCTCCGCCGCCGCCTCGAGCCCGGCGAGCAGCTCGGCCGCGGCCCGCCCCGCCGGCCCCGACCAGGCGGCATCCCCGGCGAGATGCGACACCGCGACGCGCAGCGCGGCGAGCAGGGCCGGAAGCTCCCGGCCCGCTTCGAACGCTTCCTCCAGCGGCGCCAGCAGCGATACGGCGCCGGCCCACCAGGCCGCTTCCTCGCCGTCGACCCGCTCGGCGATGCCGGCGAGCCCGGCCGGCGGCCGCGGCCCGCGCAAGGCGAGGTCGAGCCGGCGCACCCCGTCGAGCCAGTCGAGCCGGTCCGGCCCGCTGCGCACCAGCGGATGCTTGAGCAAGGCGAGCAGCGGCACCGGCGCGAACCGCTCGGCGGCGGCGGCGGCGGCGGCGAGCAGCAACGTCCCTGGCGGCGTTTGCGAGAGCGGCCGGCCGGCGCTGTCGTCGGCCTCCACGCCCCAGCGCCTCAAATGCGCCGAGACCCGCCGGGCGAGCCCCCGGTCGGGCGTGACCAGGGCGGCGGTCCGCCCCGGCTCCTCGAGCGCCTCGCGAAGCGCCAGCGCGATCGCCTGCGCCTCCTCGGCGGGATCGCCGAGCTCGAGCGCCCGAACCCCCGGCAGCCGCCGCTCGGCGGGTTCGAGGCGCTGCCATTTCTCGGTGAACTGGGCGGGCGCCATCGCATTGGCGATCGCCCGGCTGCGCGCCGCCGGAGCGTCGCGGCCGCCGCCCCAGCGCCAGCGGACGACTTCGCCGCGGGCGACTCCCATCCGTTCGAGCAGCAGCTTCAGCGGGAATTGCGGATGGGTTTCGATCGCCGGCCGGCGTCGGCCCTGCTCGTCGGGCGGATGCGGCCCGAGCGCATCCCATTCCTCCTCGGGCAGAGCGAGGTCGAGCGCCGGCAGGACGACCAGGCCGGCGTCGAGCCGCGCCACCGTGCCGAGCAGCCGGGCCACCGCCGGCGCGCCGGTGGTGATGCCGGCGGCGCAGACGAAGCCGGCGGGCGGCCGCTCGCGCCAGCGCTGCGCGACCGCCCTCAGCAGGCGGTTGCGGCGGTCGGCGAGATCGATGACGCCGCGGTCGCCGAGCACGCCGGGCCAGTCGCGCAGGATCAGCTGCAGCTGGTCGAGCGACTTCTGCCAATGGAGCGACAGCTCCGGCAGATCGGCGGCGAAGCCGGCGAGCCGGGTGGGCTCGATCTCCTCGATCAGCAGCTGATCGAGCGTCCGGGCGAGATCCTCGGCGAGGCGAAGCGCCTCGGCCGCCTCGCCGCCGAGGTGGAGCTGGACCAGCCGGGCGAGCAGCATCAGCCGCAATTCCGGCTCGATCGCCGGCGGCACCGGCGCCTCATCCCCGGCGAGCGGCTCCAGCATCCCGCCGATCCGCTCGTCGAGCTCGGGATCGCCGACCGGGACCAGCCGCGGCAGCAGCAGGCCGCCGCCCGAGCGGCGCACGAACGCGTCCTGGATCGCCCGCACCGCGCGGTTGTTGGGGACGAGCACGATCCCGCGGGCAAGCCCGGTCCTCTCCTTGCCGAAGCGCGCGATCAGCCCGGCGGCGAGGGCGTCGGCGAAGGCGCGGTGCGGCGGGATGGTGAAGACCTTGGGATGCACGGGACGAGCCTAGCCGTCCGGCAAAGGGGAAGGAATGGGCTTCGACAAGCTCAGCCCGAACGGCTTCTCCCTTTCCCGTTCGGCCTGAGCCTGTCGAAGGCCTTTCTTTCTTGCCTTGTCACGCGCCGCCGAGGATCGCTTCCGCCTCGGCGATGCTTTCGGGGCGGCCGATGTCGAACCACAGGCCCTGGTGGACGGTGCCGAAGCAGCGTCCGGCGGCGATCGCCCGGTCCCAGAGGATGTTGGTCGAGAAGGGGCCGTCGGGCAGGGCGCCTTCGAACAGGCGCTTCGACAGGATCTGGACGCCGGTGAAGACGAACGGCGCCACCCCGTTGCGCTTGCGCCGGGTCAGCGCGCCGGCGGCGCTCATGTGAAAGTCGCCGCGGCCATTGTGGCAATAAGCGCGCGCCAGCGGCACGAGCAGCAGCAGGGCGTCCATCCGCGCCTCGTCCCAGCCCGAGGCGAGCAGCCGCACGCTATCCACCGGCCCGTCGATCCAGAGATTGTCGGAATTCACCGCGAGGAACGGATCGGCGTCGATCAGAGGCAGCGCCCGGTTCAGCCCGCCGCCGGTCTCGAGCAATTGCTTGCGCTCATCCGATACAGCGATTTCAATATCTTCTGCTCGATTCTTCAGATGCGCCTCGAGCGCGCCGGCGAGATAATGGACGTTGACGACGACCTTTTCGACGCCGGCCGCGCGCAGCCGGTCGAGGCAGTGATCGATGAGGGCGCGGCCGGCCACCTCGACCAGCGGCTTGGGCCGGGTGGCGGTCAGCGGCCGCATCCGCTTGCCGAGCCCGGCCGCCATCACCATCGCCGTCCTCGGCACCGCCGCGCCGGGATCGGGCCGAAGCGCCAGCGGCTTCCGGTAGCGGCTCATGCCCAGGCCGCCGCGCGCCTGGCGGCCGGCACGTTGGCGTCGAACCAGGCCTTGACCGGCGCCAGCCCCGGATCGGCGAGGTCGCGCTCGAGCAGCCCCCACATGCGCGGCTGGAAGGCGGTATAGCCGGGCTTGCCGTCGCGCTTCCACAGCCGGGTGAACACGCCGAGGATGCGGGTGTTGCGCTGCGCCGCCAGCGCCCAATAGGCGCGCTCGAACGCCGCGCCCCGGCCGGTCGAGTCGCGGTAGCGGGCGAGCATCGCCCGCTCGACCGCCGGGCTGACGTCGCGGCGCGCATCCTCGAGCACGGAGGCGAGGTCGTAGGCGGGATGGCCGGCGACCGCGTCCTGGAAATCGAGCAGGCCGAAATGGCGCACGCCGCTTCGCCCCTCGACCAGCATGATGTTTTCGGCATGATAATCGCGCAGCACGGTGACCGGCCCGAGGCCGTCGGCCGCGACCGGCGCCAGCACCTCGCACCAGGCGCCGTGCCAGGCCGCGACATCGACGTCGAGGCCGAGCGCGGCGCAATACCAGTCGGGAAAGAGCTGCAGCTCGTCGAGCCACTGGGCGAGGCCGTGCGGCCTCAGGCCCGGCATCGGCGGATGGCGGTGGAGATGGACGAGCAGGTCGACGGCGAGCGTGTAGAGCTCGGTCTCGCGGTCCGGCAGCGCGTCGAGCGCCTCGCGCAGCCGCGCGTCCCCGAAATCGTCGATCAGCAGCAGGCCGCGGTCGAGATCGCGGGCGAGGATCGCGGGCGCCGACAGGCCGGCGCCGGCCAGCCACTCGGCCACCGCGACGAACGGCTGCGGATCCTCGTGCGGCGGCGGCGCGTCCATCAGCACCGCCCGCCGCTCGCCGTCGACGATCCGGAAATAGCGGCGGAAGCTGGCATCGCCCGCCAGCGGCAGGATCTCGCATCCCTCCCAGCCATGCGCGGCGAGAAAATCGGGCGCATGCGCGGGCGGAATCATCGGGGCGGCCATCGCTCCCCCCAAGCGGCCGGCACCTGGGCTGTCAAGACGCGGCCTCTACCCTGAGCGGCGAGGGTCAGGCGCAGCGCGTCGGGCCACAGCCGCGGCAGCCGTTCCGGCCATTCGATCACCAGCGCCGCCGCCTCGCGGGCGTCGTCGAGGCCGATCTCGTCGAGCTCGCCGCTCTGCTCGATCCGGTAGAGATCGACATGCCAGACCGGGATCAGCGTGTCGGGCGGCGCATAGGCCTGGACGATCGGGAAGGTCGGGCTGGCGACGTCGCCCGAATGGCCGAGCCCGCGCAGCAGCCCGCGCGCCAGCGTCGTCTTGCCGGCGCCGAGCGCGCCGTAAAGCGCGACCACGTCGCCTTCGCGCAGCGCCGGCGCCAGCGCCGCGCCGAACGCCTCGGTCGCTTCGGCGCTGGGGAGCACGAACGAGGTCGCCCCTCCCCCGGAGGGGCTCCGAATTGCCGGGGGCAATTCGGACCTCTTCGTCATTCGGCGACGCGCGCCGCGGCGTAATCGGCGCGCTGCTCGGCGGTGCGCGGCAGGCGGATGGTGACCGTCGTCCCCTCCCCTTCCTTCGACTGGAGCTGGACGGTGCCGCCATGCGCCTCGACGAACTGGCGGGCGAGCGGCAGGCCGAGGCCGACCGCCGCCTGCTCCTCGCTCCGCCCCTCGGCGGTGCGCTGGAAGCGGTCGAACACCCGCGCCTGATCGGCCGGGGCGATGCCGCGGCCATTGTCGGAGACGATGATCCGCGCCGCATCGCGGCCGCCCTCGGCGCGGAGCAGCACCCGGCCGCCGGCGTCGGTGTAGAGCAGGGCGTTGCGGAGCAGGTTGCCGACCGCCTGGCTGAGCCGCCGGCGGTCGCCGGTGACGATTCCGACCGACGGCTTGACCTGCACCGCCAGCTCGACCCCCTGCCGCTCGGCGAGCCCGCGCACCTCCCCGGCGAGCCCGCCGCACAGATCGGCGAGGTCGACCTCGTCCTCGGCGAGCAGCAGGCTGCCGGTGTCGCTCTGGGTCAGATCGAGGACGTTGTCGATCAGCGCGCCCAGTCGGGCGACGCTGTCGAGGATGGCGGCGACATATTCGCTCGCGGTTGCCGGCAGCTTGCCCGCATAGCCTGCCGCCATCATCTCGGCGAAGCCGCCGATCGAGGTCAGCGGCGTGCGCAGCTCGTAGCTCATGTTGGAGACGAAGGCGGTCTTCAGCCGGTCCGCCTCCTCGAGCGCCTCGTTGCGGTCGCGCAGCGCCGCCTCGACCTTCCGGCTGTCGGAAATGTCGAGCATGGTGAACAGCGCATTGCCGTCGGGCAGCGGCACCGCCGCGAACTCGAACTCGCGCCCGTCGATCATGGTCACCCGGCCCGACCTTTGCTTGCGTTCGACGGTGGCGCTGCGGACCAGCTCGCGGACCAGCCCGGCATGGCTGGCGCGCTTCAACTTCGCCGACAGATGCGGCGCCAGCGCGTCGACCCGCGGGTGGCTGGCGAGCTGCTCCTCGTCGAAGCCCCACAGCTCCTTGAAGCGGTTGTTCCACAGGTTGAGGCGGCCGTCCGAGGCGAACACGCCGACCGCCTCGAACAGATTGTCGAAGGTCGCGGTGCGCACCCGAAGCAAGGTGTCGCGCGCCGAGGCGAGCTGGATCTGCTCGGTGCGGTCCTCGAAGATGGTGAGCAGGCCGCCGTCGGGCAGCGGCTGGGCGACGACGCGCAGATGCTTGCCGCCGGGCAGCAGCCAATCCTCCTCGTCGGCGGCGAGGCCGCTGGTGAACCAGGCGCGATGCTCGGCCTTCCAGTCGGGGAAGTCGCGCACCTCGGGCAGATTGCCCGCCTCGCGCATCGCGTCGATCACCCGGTCGAACTCCGGGCGGTCGGCGAGGAACTCGGCGGTCAGCGAGAACAGGCGCGCGAACGGCTGGTTGAAGAAGATCAGGCTGCGGTCGCGGCCGAACTGGGCGACGCCGGCGGACAGCCGGTCGAGCATGTCGCGCTGGGCGCGGACGAAGCGATTCAGTTCGGCCCGCGCCTGCTCCTGGTCCTCGACGTCGATCGCATAGCCGGCGACGCCGTTCGGCCCCAGCGGGATCTCGACCACCTGCATCATCCGCCGCTCGCCGGCGACGGTCGCCGGCACGGTGCGAAACGAGGCCTCCTGGCGATCGCGCACCTCGGCCGCGTCGGCGAGCGGGCTGCGGCCGTCGGCCTCGTCGATCAGCTCGGTGCCGGCGGCGACGACCGCGGCGGCCTCGCCGCCCTCGACCGCCTCGACATAGGCGCCGTTGACCATCACCAGCCTGAGATCCGGGCCGCGATGCCACATCGGGAAGGGCGCCGCCTCGATCAGGCCGGTCAGCGCGTCGAGCGCCTCCGAGCGCCGCTCGAGCTGGTCGGAGAGGCGCGCCGAATCCTCCTCCGCCGCGGTGACATCGACGAACCAGAGCAGGGCCGAGCGTTCGCCGAAGCCGGCCGGGGCGGGCCCGGCGTCGATCCGGAAGATCCGCGCCGAGCCGGCCGGCCGGACGATCGTGCCGACGCTGCCGCCGGCGGCCGCCTCGCCGACCAGCCGGCCGAGCTCGGCCGCGGCGTCGAGCGGGAACGGCGCCTCCTCGCCGAACAGCGCCAGCCAGCGCGGCGGCAAGGCGGCGAGGCCGAGCGCGCCGGCGAGCCGGTCGGGGCCGCTGATCGTTCCGTCCGCCGCCACCGCCAGCGGCATCGCCGGCCCGGCCTGGAGCAGAGCGGCAAGCCGGACATTGTCGTCGATCAGCAGCCGCGCCGCCGCCTCGCGCCGGGCGCCGCGGATTCCGGCCCAGATCGCGACCGTCAGCCACGCGCCCGCGACGAGCGCGAGCACGGCCGCAATCAGGGGCGAAAGCGTCATCCCGCCTTCCTAGGGTCCGTACTCCATACCCGCAATGGCCGGGATCGGGCGGCTTTTGGGCCAAGGCTGCGTCGCAGCGTGGCGAGCGAGGCTGCGTTGCGGAAGCGGGGCAAAAAGAAAGGGGCGGGCCCGAAGGCCCGCCCCGAGATGGTTCGCTTCGCTGCGTCCTAGCGGAAGTTCACGTTGACGCCGAAGTAGATGTAGCGGCCGATCGAGTCGTACGGATCGCCGCCGGCGGTGCCGAGCAGGCCGAGCGGCGGCTTCCGGTCGAGGATGTTCGACACGCCGCCGTAGAAGCGGAACTGCTCGTTGACCTGATAGCCGAGCTGGACGGCGTGGTAGAAGACATCCGGATAGTTCCGCCGCGGATGGCTGTCGGCGTTGGTCGGCGGCAGCAGCGCGACGTCGTTGAGCGTGCAGCCGATCGCCGTAACGTAGGGCTGCGTGCACAGGCCGTCGGACGCGTTCTGCGCCTCGTAGGAGGCGTTGATCGACATCTTGCCGATGTAGCGCAGGTTGTAGGTGATATCGAACGCGCCGAAATCATAGTTGAAGTTGGCGTTCGCCGCGAACACCGGATCGCCGAGCTCGGAGAGCTGGCGGTTCGGATTGTTCGGGAAGGACGGATCGATATAGTTGGTCGTCTCGATCACATAGGTGCCGATCGCCCGGGCGCTGAGCCGGTGGCCGTTGCCGAAGGTGCGGCGATAGGACAATTCGACGTCGACGCCCGAGGTGATCTGCTTGGCGAAGTTGATGCCCGCCGAGAGCACCGCCGGCTGGACGAACAGGCCGGTGGCCGGATCGCGGTTGACGGTGGCGCAGAGGGTGTTGCCCGGCGGCTGATCGTAGCAGCCGGTGATGATCGACTGGGCGGTCAGCACGGCGATCAGATTGTCGACCCTGATGTGGTAGTAATCCGCCGTGATCGACAGGCCCGGGACGAACCGGGGCTCGATCACCGCGCCCAGCGTATAGCTCTTGCTGGTCTCCTCCCTGAGGTCCGGGTTGCCGCCCGACAGGAAGCCGGTCGACGAGGAGCGCGCGGTGCAGTTGATGAACGGCCCGCCGAGCGTCGCCGGGAAGGCGGTGGTCGAGCAGGCCGCGACCAGCGCCGCAGTGGCGACGACCGGAACGCCGTTGGCCACGCAATTGGCGGCGCGGTTGCCGACGCCGATGTTGGCAAAGTCGCACGGATCGGCGATCTGGGCGAAGTTCTGCGACTGCGGCGAGAACAGGTCGGACTGGGTCGGCGCGCGCACCGAGCGCGAATAATTGCCGCGGAAGCGGATGTCGCGGATCGGCGCCCAGGTGCCGCCCAGATTGTAGGCCCAGACGGTGCCGGTGCTGCCCTGGTTGTAGTCGGAGACCCGGGCGGCCGCCTCGAACGTCAGCTCCTGGGCGAACGGAAGATCGCGCAGGATCGGCAGGCGGATTTCGCCATAGGCTTCCTTGACCTCCAGCGCCGGCGGATCGAACGTCTGGATGGCGTTGAGGAAGGTCGCGCCGTTCTGGGTCAGGTCGTCGAAGTCCGAGAAGGCGGTCTCACGCCGGTATTCGACGCCGAGCGCGAAGCCGATCGGCCCGCCGGGCAGCTCGAACCATTGCGAGCTGTCGCCCGAGACGAAGGCGACCACCTGCAGCTCGCTGGCATGCTCGCGGCGGTGCGCGGTCGTGTTGACATAGGCAAGCGCGGCCGCGCTCGGCCGGCCCGAGCCGAACAGGTTGATCGGCACGCAGGCCGGATCGTCGTTGGTGGTGATCGCGTCGGTGTTGATCCGGCAGGCGGGGCCGTTCGGCGTGTTCACCGCGTCGATGGCGTCGACATAGCGGGCGAAGAAATTGCCCGTCGGATCGGCGATGACGAGGTTGTTGAGCGATTGCAGGCGGGTACGGAGATGGCCGTAATTGGCGGCGATCTCATAGTGCCAGTCGTCGAAGAAATCGCCCTCGAAGCCGGCGACGATGCGATAGGTGTCGCGATCGTGGATCTCGCCGCGGCCGCCGAAATCGACGTTGAAGCGGTTGATCGGGAAGGTGCCCGTGGTCGGCGTGGCGCAGCGGCCCATCAGCTGAAGCTGGGCCAGGATCTGCGGGGTGACGAACGCGTTGTTGCAGCGCAGCGTGCCGAGGGTGCCGCCCTGGACGAAGCTGGGCTGGCCTTCCTGGGTGGCATCGATGTGCACGTACTTCGCTTCGAGGAACGGCTGGAACGCGCGGGTGACCTCGAAGCGCGCGAGCAAATTGGCCGCGTAGCGCTGGATGCCGGCGGCGAGCTGGCCGGTATCGCGCAGGGTCGAGCCGTGGCTGCCCTGGACGTTGCCCGAACCGTTGACCCGCAGATCGTTGCCGACCACATCGCGAACCAGGACGCCCTGGTCGGTGAAGTAGAACAGGCTGACCTGGCCGTTGGCTTCGCAGCGCGCGTCGCGGATCGGGCCCGCGGGGATGCTGTTGGCCTGGCCGAGCGCGCAGGTCTGGTTGGCCGGGAGCGCCGGCGAGACGCTGCCGCCATTGTAGATGCCGGCATTGCGGATGCCGCAGAGGAAGGCGCGGTCGGGAACGCCGTCCGAGGTGGAAATGCCGGTCTCGCCGCCGGCCGCGCCCTGCGGCTCGATCAGGTCGAACTGGCAGCGGCCGTCATAGGCGCCGGTGAGTCCGGGCCGGTCGACGAAATAGAGCGCCTGGGCGCGGGTATATTCGAGCGCGATCGCGACGTTGCCGCGATCCTCGGCGAAGTTGCGGCCCCAGGTCAGGCCGGCGAAATATTGCGGGTAGTCGCCCTGGTCCGAAATGCCGGCCTGGGCGCGCAGGCGGAAGCCGTCGAAGTCGCGGCGGAGGATGAAGTTGACGACGCCGGCGACGGCGTCGGAGCCGTAGATCGCCGAATTGCCGCCGGTGACGATGTCGACCCGGTCGACGAGCGTGATCGGGATCGTGTTGACGTCGACCAGATAGTCGCCGGGCGAGCCGGTGATGTGGCGGCGGTTGTTGACCAGCACCAGGGTGCGGGCGGTGCCGAGGCCGCGAAGGTCGAGGAAGTTGAGGCCCGCAGTGCCGATGAACCGGGTCGAGTTGCCCGAGCTGAAGGTCGAGCGCAGCGACGGCAGGTCGTTGAGGTTGTCGCCGAGGTTGACGTCGCCGTTGTCGGTCAGCTCCTGGATGCCGACCGAGGTGATCGGAACCGTCGATTCGAGGTTCGGGCGCCGGATGCGGGTGCCGGTGACGAGGATCGAGCCGCTGTCCGCCGGCTCCTGGGTGGTGACCTCGCCGGCCCTGCAGGCGTCACGCTCGCCCTGCGTCGGCAGGTTGGCGCACCGATCGGAGTAGGGCTGCGTTGTTCCCTGAGCGGCGGCAGGCGTGGCGAAGCCGGCAATGGCGAGAGCGGCAACAGAAGCGGAGCCGAGAATACGAGCGTTAATACGGCGCATGCGGAATACCCCCAAAAGTGCGGTTTTGGCCGGAGGACATTATCGCCCTGTCAGCAAAAGGAAATGCTTGCGCGCGCCGATCTTCATAAGGCGCGGAAGGTGTTACATTAATGCCACATTCATCTGGCTGGCCGGGGCCGCGGCGCCGGCGCGAGGCCCGGCGCCGCGTCCGGCTCAATAGCGGTAATGGTCGGGCTTGAACGGCCCCTCGACCGGCACGCCGATATAATCGGCCTGCTTCTGGCTGAGCCTGGAGAGCCTCACGCCGAGCTTGTCGAGGTGGAGCGCGGCGACCTTCTCGTCGAGATGCTTGGGCAGGACGTAGACGTCGTTCTGATACTTGTCGCCGCCGGTCCACAGCTCGATCTGGGCGAGCGTCTGGTTGGTGAAGGACGAGCTCATCACGAAGCTCGGATGGCCGGTGGCGCAGCCGAGATTGACGAGCCGGCCCTTGGCGAGGACGATGATCTTCTTGCCGTCCGGGAACTCGACCTCGTCGACCTGCGGCTTGATCTCGGTCCACTTCATGTTGCCGAGAGCGGCGATCTGGATCTCGCTGTCGAAATGGCCGATGTTGCAGACGATCGCCATGTTCTTCATCGCCCGCATGTGATCGAGGGTGATGACGTCGGCATTGCCGGTGGCGGTGACGAAGATGTCGGCGCGGGTGACCGCCTCCTCCATCGTCACCACCTCATAGCCTTCCATCGCCGCCTGCAGGGCGCAGATCGGGTCGATCTCGGTGACGAGGACGCGGGCGCCGCCGTTGCGCAGCGACGCGGCCGAGCCCTTGCCGACGTCGCCGAAGCCGGCGACGGTGGCGACCTTGCCGGCGAGCATCACGTCGGTGGCGCGGCGGATCGCGTCGACCAGGCTCTCCTTGCAGCCGTAGAGATTGTCGAACTTCGATTTGGTGACGCTGTCGTTGACGTTGATCGCCGGGAACGGAAGCTTGCCCTTCCTGGCGAGGTCGTAGAGCCGGTGGACGCCGGTCGTGGTCTCCTCGGAGACGCCCTTGATGTTCTGGACCGTCTTCGTCAAATAGCCCGGCCGCTCGGCGAGGAAGCGGTTGAGGGTCGCGACGAACACCTCCTCCTCTTCGTTGGTCGGCGCGAACAGCGTCTCGCCGGCCTCGACCCGGGCGCCCCACAGGGCGAACATGGTGGCGTCGCCGCCGTCGTCGAGGATCATGTTGCAGGTCTGATCCTGGCCCCAGTCGAAGATCCGCACGACATAGTTCCAATAATCTTCGAGGCTCTCGCCCTTGATCGCGAACACCGGCACGCCGGTCGCGGCGATCGCGGCGGCGGCATGGTCCTGGGTCGAGAAGATGTTGCACGAGGCCCAGCGCACCTGCGCGCCCAGCGCGGTCAGGGTCTCGATCAGCACCGCGGTCTGGATCGTCATGTGCAGCGAGCCGGTGATGCGCGCGCCCTGGAGCGGCTTGGCCGCGCCATATTCGGCGCGCAGGGCCATCAGGCCCGGCATCTCGGTCTCGGCGATCTCGATCTCCTTGCGGCCGAAGCCGGCGAGATTGAGGTCGGCTACGACATAGTCGCTGAACGCGGTCTGGGGCTGGGTGGCCACGCGGATTCTCCTGATCAAGTGAAAAGACCGCCGGCAAAAATCAGGCGGTCGCGTGGGTCCCCCCTAGCCGCGGCCGCCCGCAAATGCAAATATAAAGATATCTTTATATGTGGGTCCTCCCCCTGAGGGCGAGGGGGACCGCCTGCCGCAGGCAGGGGGTGGAGGGGTATCAGCCTAAGAGGCTGTTCTCAGGCGCTGACACCCCTCCACCACCCTGCGGGTGGTCCCCCTCCCCTTGCAGGGGAGGATCTTCAGTTCCCTTCCGCCGCGGCGAAGCTGTAGCCGCATTCGCCGCCCGGCAGGTCCGAGGAGAAGCCGAAGCGGTCCTCGATCGCGACCAGCTGGCCGATGTCGCCATTGGCGGCGGCCGCTTCCTCGGCGAGCGCCGCGGTGTCGGCGCAGACCGCCTGATCGGTCGCGTCGGCGCCGTAGATGTTGGCGAGCGCGGTGGCGAACCGGTCGTACTGCGTCTCGGCCTGGCTGCCGTAGCCGGTGCGGAACTGGGCGAGCAGCACCGCATTGGCGCCCTGGATCGTGGTCCGGTTGGCCCGCACGAACCGGTTATAGGCCGGCGTCACGTCGGCCCCCATCGCCTGGCAGCGCAAAGTCGCCACCATCAGCCGCGACTGCAGGTCGCGGACCTTGGCGGCGGCGACCTGGGTCGAATTCCAGCAGCCCATCGCCGCCTCGGCCGGCATGCTGACGCACAACATCGTCGCGGCCGCCGCAAGGAGGCCGCCCTTCTTCATCTGTCCACTCATGATAAGTCCCCACTCTGTCCACAGAGCCGGTGCGCGAGCTGCGCCCGGCCGAGTCGGAGGCTCTCATGAGAAGGGTAACCGGGAAGTAAATTTCTGCGGTTAAACTGTTGCCGGAAAGATACTTAAGCAGTGCCATATTCTGCGGTCAGCAACCGCGAATCGATCCCCGCCGCCTTGAACGCGGCCGCCCAGCGGGTGTCGACGTCGCAGGCGTAGAGCAGGGATTCGTCGCCCGGGGTGGCGAACCAGCCGTGGCGGGCGAGCTCCTGCTCGAGCTGGTCGGGGCCCCAGCCGGCATAGCCGAGCGCGGCGACCCAGCGGCTCGGCCCTTTGCCCTCGGCGATCGCCTTCAATATGTCGATCGTGCCGGAAAGCACCCAGCGCTCGCCGACATAGACGCTCTCGCCGCCGCTCCAGTCGGGCGAGTGGAGGATGAAGCCGCGCTGCGGCTCGACCGGTCCGCCGAGATGGATCGGCACGTTGGGCGCCTCGCCGGGGGCGATGTCGAGCTGCTTCAGGAGGTCGTGGAAGCCCAAACGCGGCACCACCCGGCCGAGGCCGATGCCGAGCGCCCCCTCCTCGTCGTGGACGCACATCGCGATCACCGCTTTCTCGAAGCGCGGATCGCCGATCCCCGGCATGGCGAGCAGGAACTGGCCCGAAAGGAAGCGCGGCGCGTCCATCGCCCGAGCTATAGGCGTTTGGCGGGCGGCCCGACAATTGCTAAGGGCCGCCCCAACCGAGATTCCCGGGAGACAGAAAATGACCATCAGCGTCGGCGACCGAATCCCTGACCTGCCCCTGACCAAAGCCACCGCCGAGGGTCCGCAGCCGATCCAGGCCGGCGACTATTTCGCCGGCCGCAAGATCGCCCTGTTCGCGGTGCCCGGCGCGTTCACCCCGACCTGCTCGGCCCGCCACCTCCCCGGCTATGTCGAGAAGGCCGGCGAGCTCAAGGCCAAGGGCGTCGATGAAGTCGCCGCGCTCTCGGTCAACGACGCCTTCGTGATGGGCGCCTGGGGGCAGCAGGGCGGCGCCGACGGCAAGGTGACGATGCTCGCCGACGGCAATGGCGATTTCGTCGAGGCGCTCGGCCTTGCCGCGGACTTCTCCAAGTTCGGCATGGGCAAGCGCAGCCAGCGCTGGTCGGCGATCGTAGACGACGGCGTCGTCACCGCGCTCAACGTCGAGGAGCCGGGCGCGTTTCGCGTCTCCAGCGCCGAATATATGCTCGACCAGCTCTGACCCGCGCGCCGGGGACAGTCACTTTTCCGCACGGCGGCGCCCATCTGAATACGGCGCGCGGAAAAGTGACTGTCCCCTTTGCAGCTACCAGCCGCACCGCCTCCCCTGGTTCTGCTCGCGCAGCCAGCCGAGCAGCGGCCGGAAATATTCGACCATCGGCTCGGCCGAAATCTCGCGGGTGCCGGTGAACGCCTCGAGCGCGTCGGGCCAGGGCCGCGACAGGCCCATCGCCAGCATCTCGTTCAACCGCCGCCCGACCTCGTGATTGCCGTAGAAGGAGCAGCGGTGGAGCGGCCCGTGCCAGCCGGCGATGTCGCAGGCCGCCTTGAAGAACTGGAACTGGAGGATGCGGGCGAGGAAGTAGCGGGTGTAGGGGACGCTCGCCGGCACGTGATATTTGGCGCCGGCGTCGAAATTCTGCTCGGTCCGCGGCACCGGCGGGACGATGCCCTGATATTGCAGCCGCATCCGGTCCCACGCCGCCTGATAGTCGCCGGGCGCGATCTGGCCGGAGAAGATGCCCCAGCGGTAGCGGTCGACGAGCAGGCCGAAGGGGAGGAAGGCGATCTTGTCGAGCGCCTGCCTGAGGAGCAGCGCCCGGTCCTGCTCGGCATTGGGCATCTGGTTCGCCTGGAGCAGGCCGATCTGCTGCAGATATTCGGGCGTGACCGAGAGCGCGATGGTGTCGCCGATCGCCTCGTGGAAGCCGTCATTGGCGCTGTCCAGATAGAGGAAGGGCTGGCGGTTGTAGGCGCGCTGGTAGAAATTGTGGCCGAGCTCGTGATGGGCGGTGACGAAATCGTCGGCGTTGACCCTCGTGCACATCTTGATCCTGAGATCCTCGACATTGTCGACGTCCCAGGCCGAGGCGTGGCAGATCACCTCGCGGTCCCGCGGCTGGGTGATCATCGAGCGCTCCCAGAAGGTCGCCGGCAGCGGCGCGAAGCCCAGCGACGTGAAGAAGCCCTCGGCGGTGCGGATCACCCGCTCGGGCGTGTAATGGGCGCGCTCGAGCAGATTGGTGAGGTCGTAGGCCGGCCGGCCCGAATTGGGCGGCGCGACGACGTCGTAGATATTGCCCCATTCCTGGGCCCAGAGGTTGCCGAGCAGGTCGGCGCGGATCGGGCCGTTGGCGGCCTGGACGCTGTCGCCGTAGCGCCGGTTCAACCCGGCGCGGGCGAAGCAGTGAAGCTCGACGTAGAGCGGCCGCACCTCGTTCCACAGCCGCTCGGTCAGCGCCGCGAACTCATCCGGGCTCATGTCGTATTTGGAGCGCCACATCGCGCCGGTATCGGCGAAGCCGAGCTCGCGCGCGCCGGCATTGGCGATCTCGACCATGCGCTGATACTGGGCCCGCATCGGCGAGCCGACATTGTTGTTCCAGCTCGACCACATCTCGCTCAATTGGGCCGGGTTGCGGACCGTCCCCATCCGCGCCTCGATCTCGTTGCCGGTCAGCGTCTCGCCGTTCATCGTGCCGCGGCCGCGGCCATATTGGGAGGAAAGGTCGGTCGAGATCCGGTTCAGCTCGGCGGCCGCGCCCGGCGTCGTCGGCGCGGCGAGGGTGAGGCCGTTCCGGAGGATGTTGAGCTTGCGCCTGGTGTCGGGGCTGAGGCCCGGCACGTTCGCGTAGCGCGCCGCCTCGGTGGCGAAGCGGACCCCCATCTCGGTGCCGATCGTGCCGAAATGGGCGGAGAGCGCGTCGGTGTCCGGGGTGATGTAGGTGGCGTTGACCCACGAGGCGCGGCTGGCGATGACGGTGAATTCGGCGAGCTCGCGCTCGGCCCGGGCGACGAACGCCTCGGCCTCGGCCACGGTCGGCTCGGCCGAAGCGGGCGCCACGGCGGCGGGCGCCGGCGGCGGTAGCGCGGCCTGTTCGGCGGCGGCGGTGGTGCAGCCGGCGGCGAGGCAAGAGGCGAAAGCGAGAGCGAGCAGGGAGACGCTGCTTTTCATGACGCGGGACATCCTCTGTCTTGTTGTGGCGGGCCGCTACTGCGCCCGCGGGCCGCACACGGTCAAGAGGCGAGAAAGCCGGCGATGGCGCGGCCGAGATCGGGCCTGGTGACGGCGCTCATATGATTGCCGGGAACCGCGACGTAGCGCGCCTTCGGGAGCGCCTGCGCGAGCGCTTCGGCCGAGCCGTTGTCATGATCGTCGGCGCCGCTCACCACCAGCGTTGGAATGGTGATGCTGCGCAGCATTTCCTCGCCGGTATCGACGAAGCTGTCGAGCAGCGGCAGCAGCGCTTCGGGATCGCCGCCGGTGGTCTTCAGGAACGCCTCGGCCAGCCATTCCGGCGAGCCGCGCGGGTGCGTGCCGAGCCCCTTCAGGATCGCCTTGAAATGGCCCGAGCGGGCGCCGGTATCGTGCAGCCCCGCCAGCCCCATGCCGGCGACGACCAGCCGGCGCGGCCTCGCCCCCAGCGCCGCCATCCGCACCGCCGTCCGCGCGCCCAGCGAATAGCCGCCGAGGTCATGATCCTTAAGGCCGAGATGTTCGATCAGCGCCAGTCCGTCGGTCGCAAGCACGTCCCGTGGATAAGCGGCGGGATCGTGCGGCCGGGCGCTGGTGCCGTGGCCGCGCAGGTCCGGCATGATCACGCGAAAGCCGCGCCCGGCGATCTCGGCGGCATGGCCGAAGCGGATCCAGTTGGTGTCGGCGTCGGAGAACAGGCCGTGGAGCAAGATCACGGGCCGCCCCTCGCCCTGCTCGTGCCAGGCGAGCGCGATGCCGTCCGGGGCGGTGAATTCGTGTCTCATGTCGGCTTCAACCTGCGCACCACGCCGAAGATAACGATCAGCAGCGCGAACAGGACCAGCAAAGCGGCGAGCAGGAAGGCCCCGCCCGGCTCGCCATGCTCGGCGCCGAAGGCGAGCGCCTGGGTCATCGCCAGCGGGCCGACGATCGCGGCGATCGAGGCGATGCTCGCCATCCCGCCCTGGAGCGCGCCCTGGTGCGAGGCATCGGTCATCCGCGACAGCAAAGCGTTGAGCGAGGGCCAGACGAGCCCCTGCAGCGCGCTGAAGAAAATGATCGCGTAGACCAGCCAGTTTTGCGTCACGAAGACGTAGAAGAGGAAGCTCAGGCCCCCCACCACCATGCCGATCACCACCGTCCGCGCTTCGCCGAAGCGGGCGATGGCACGGCCGGTGACGAAAACCTGGGCGAGCCCCATCGCCAGGCCCGCGGCGGCGAGCGACCAGCCGATCGCGGTCGCGTCCCAATCGAGCGCCAGCCCGGCCCAGAAGGCCCAAGTCGCCGGATAGACGAAATGGGCGAGCTGCCAGAGCAGGGCGGCGACGAGCAGCGGCGCGGCGCCGCCGGCGTGGAAGAGCGGGCGGAACGCGCCGAGGACATGCGCGTCGCGCCAGCGAAACGGGCGTCTCCGCTCGGCCGGCAGGGTCTCCGGCAGCCCGATAAGAATCCACAGCGCGTTGAGCCCGGCCAGCGCCGCCGCGACGACGAACGGCGTGCGCGTGCCGAAGCCCGAGAGCAGCCCGCCGATCGCCGGCCCGAGGATGAAGCCGAGCCCGAAGGCCGCCCCCATCAGGCCGAAGGTCGCGCCCCTTTTCTCCGGCTCCGTGACGTCGGCGAGGACGGCGTTGGCGGGCCCGTAGGTGGCGCCGGCAATGCCCGCGACGAAGCGGCCGACGAACAGCCAGGCGAGCGTCGGCGCCGCCGCCATCAGCAGATAGTCGAGGGCGAAGGCGAGCGCCGAGAAGAGCAGGATCGGCCGCCGCCCGAAGCGGTCGCCGAGATTGCCGAGCACCGGCCCGGCGAAGAATTGCGCGCCGGCATAGGCGACCAGCATGTAGCCGGCGATCCGCGTCGCCTCCGCCAGCGTCACCTGGCCGAGATGGACGATGAGATCGGGCAGCACCGGCAGGACGATGCCGAAGCCGATCGAATCGATCAGCAGGACGGTGAGGACGATCGGAACGGCAGGATGGTGAAAGCGCATCGCAGTCCCCGCTCAGCTACCTTTCCCCGTCATTGCGAGGAGCGAAGCGACGAAGCAATCCAGAAAGGAAGCTGGATTGCTTCGCTGCGCTCGCAATGACGAAGCCCTGGCGAGCGCATCAGCCCGGCAGCTTGCCGGTCGCCTTGATCCAGCGCTCGATCAGCGGCTGATATTGGTCGGCCCGCATTTCGGGCAGGCCTTCGGTATCGAGCCAGGCGCGATGGAGGCTCTCGACGCCGAAATGGGCGGTCGGGCGGAAGCGCGAGGGATCGTCGAACGAGGCCACGGTCAGGTCCATCTTCTCGCTGTCCGGATGGGCGAAGCCGAGCGAGGTGCCGCAGGCGGCGCAATAGGGCCGGCGCGCGATCGGCGAGCTTCGATACCAGTCCGGCCCGCTCGCCCAGGCGACGTCCGCCTTCTTCATGCTCTTGAACGCGATCGAGACGCTGCCGGTCGCCCGCTGGCACATCCGGCAATGGCAGAGATAGGCGTCGTCGTTGTGAACCCGCGCGGTGTAGCGCACCTTGCCGCAGGCGCAGCCGCCGGTCATTTCGTCGGTCATGTTCCGAGCTTCCTCACGCGCGCCGCGTACGGTGTCCCGGCCACCGCGCGGATGAACTTCCCGTCGGCGGTCAGGAGTTCGTCGTCATTCGCTTCCGCCAATGCGAGATAGACGCAATCATAGACGGGATGCGCCAATTCGATCGCGAGCCCCAGGGCGCGCGGCACCAGCGGCGTTTCGTCGACGGTCCGGATATAGCGCGCGAGATCGGCAAGCCGGCTGGAGATTTCGGAATCTTCCGCCAGTTCGCCCTTTCGCACCCGTTTCCAGAGGGCATTGGCGATCTCGGCGTGAATGAGCGTCGGTCCGATCAGCTCGGCACGCCCGATCCAGCCGATCGCTTCTTCGCTCTGGGGCTCCTCGACAATCAGCTTGAACGCGACGCTCGCGTCAATGACCACGGTCGCGGTCTTCGCGGATCAGGTCGACGCCCAGCGTCTGCGGGGCGCCGGTTATGCGGGCCTTGCGGCTCCACTCCTGCGAGCGGCGGATAAGCGTCAGCTTCTCGTCCACACCGAGCTCCGCCGCCTTATGGATCGCCTCGCGCGCCAGTGCTTCGACCGACGTGTTTCTCTCTCGCGCGCGCACCTTCAACCGCTCGATAGCGGCGTCGTCCAGCTGGCGAACAAGGATCTGACCCATGGGGAGTTGATAGCACTATGCTATCATTCGCTCAAGCGGATCGTTTCCAGCCTGGCGCGCCACGCGGCGGGCAACGGCGCCGGCCGGCGGCTGTCGCGGCCGACATAGACATGGGTGAAATGGCCCTCCGCCGCCGCTTGCTCCATCCCCTTGGCGAAGACTCCCAGCCGGTAGGTGACGCTCGAAGTGCCGAGCTTCTCGACGCCGAGGCCGATCTCGACGGCTTGCGGATAAGCGAGCGGGGCGGCGTAGCGGCAGCCGGTCTCGACGACGAGGCCGATCGGATCGCCGCCCGCGACGTCGAGCAGGCCGGCCTCGATCAGCCAGCCGTTCACCGCCGTGTCGAACCAGGAATAATGGACAATGTTGTTGACGTGGCCGTAGGCGTCGTTGTCGGCCCAGCGGGTCGGCATCTCGCGCCACACCGGATACGCCGCCCTCCCCCTCAAAGCGCCGCCTCGTAGAGCCGGCGCGCGTCGGCCTCGCTGATCGGGCAGGGATTGTTGACCAGCAGCCGCTCCTGCTTCATCGCCTCGGCGGCGAGCAGGTCGAGATGCTCGGGCCCGACGCCGACCTCGGAGAGGCGCCGCGGCAGGCCGGTCGCCTTGGTCAGGTCGGCGAGCCGCTCGACGAACGCCTGCGCCTGGCCCTGGCTGCCGAGCCTTGCCAGCGACGGATCGAGGACGCAGCCGAGCTCCGCATAATCGGCCATCGCCGCCGGCATGTTGTGGCCGAGCACCTGGGTGAGGACGAGCGCGTTGGAAAGGCCGTGCGGCACGTGGAAATGGCCGCCGAGCGGATAAGCGAGCGCATGGACGCCGGCGACCGGCGCATTGTCGAACGCGACCCCGGCATAATGGGCGCCCAAGAGCATGTTGCCGCGCGCGACGCGGTCGTCGGGCCGTTCGCAGGCGGCGAGCAGATTCTGCGACAGCAGCCGCAGCGCCTCGCGCGCCAGCATGTCCGAGACCGGGTTCTTGCGCCGCGCCGAGGTATAGGCCTCGATCGCATGGACCATCGCGTCGATGCCGGTGGCGGCGGTGACGTGGCGCGGCAGGCCGAGGGTGAGCTCGGCATCGAGCACCGCCCAGTCGGCGTTGAGCGCCGGGCTGTTGACCGCATTCTTGACGCTGCCGCCGATAGTGATCACCGCGACGCCGGTCGCCTCCGAGCCGGTCCCCGCGGTGGTCGGCACCAGCGCCAGCGGCAGCCTCTGCCCGAGCGCCTTGCCGACCCCCCAGATCGCGTCGAGATCGTCGCCGCTGCCGATCAGGTAGGCGGCGAGCTTGGCGACGTCCATCGGGCTGCCGCCGCCGAAGCCGACCACCGAGGCGCAGCCCGCCCCCGCCGCCACCGCCGCCAGCAGCGTATCGCGCGACGGATCGGGCTCGACCGAGTCGAACGGGATCGCGCCGGGCAGCGCGGCGAGCGCGGCGTCGGCGAGACCCAGAGCGCGGACATTGGCGTCGGTGACGAACAGGCAGGGCCCCGGCGGCAGCAAATCGGCGAGCCGGGTGGCGGCGCCCTCGCCGGCGATCAGCTTGGGGCCATAATGGAATTGATAGGGTTGCACGCGTCTCCCTACCCCTTTCCGTCATTCCCGCGAAAGCGGGAATCCAAGCGGCCTTTCGCGCAGCGCTCGAAGTCAGCATGGACCCCATTGACGAGGTCGCCATGTCCCCCGGACATGGCTACGCAGTGCGGGGCACTGCGTACCTCGCCAATTTCGCTGGGGTGACGAGGAAGGGTTAGAGCGAGCGCTCCAGCCGGGAGAGCAGGCTGCGCGCCGGGCTGCCGGCGGGTTCGCCGGCGAGGTGGCCCGAATCGATCCGGCTGACCCGCTCGTACAATTCCTCGCTGGCGCGGACGAGCTCGGCCGCGGTTTCGGGCAGGCGCGGGAAGAGGTCGCGGTCGGTCGCCGGCGCTTCGCCGAGCCGGCGCTCCGCCTCGCCGGCCTGGTCGCGGCTCAGTTCGCCGGCGGCGACGGCGCGCTGGGTGAGCAGCCAGGCGATGACGTGCATCAGCCGGGTCGTCACCTTCAGCGATTCGCAGGAGAAGCCGACCCGGTCGATCGGCGCCAGCGCCAGCCGGTCGTCGCGCCCCTGGGTGTCGAAATAGGAGCGCGCCTCGTCGGCGAGCACCATCGCCTCGACGTAGAGCGCGTCGACCAGCTTCGGAGTCATCTTGTCGTGCAATGCCGCCTGTCCCATGCCCGCAACCTGCCACAGCGCCGCGGGGGCGCAAAACGCTAAAGAAGGTAAATCGCGTCCCGATCCGGGGCGGCCCCCAATCCGTCACCCCGGCGAAGCATGTCCTGAGCGCCTGCCTTGCAGGCAGTCGAAGGGGCCGGGGTCCAGGCGGCCGTGGAATCCCTGTCCGGTCTGGATGCCGGCCTGCACCGGCATGACGAAGGAAGAGGCGGCGCCCCGTCAGGCGATGATGTCGGGGATCTTGAGATCCTCCAGCTGGGCGATCTCGTCCTTCAGTCTCAGCTTTCGTTTCTTGAGGCGGGCGAGCTGGAGCTGGTCGCGTCCGGCCATGCTCCTGAGGGCTTCGATGGCGCTGTCGAGATCACGATGCTCGGTGCGCAGAACCGCGAGTCGCGATTCCGGATCCTGAGCGGCTGAGTGGTTCCCTTCCATGGGTCTCCCTCGCTCCTCTGGGCTGGACGGGAGCCATCTTAATCCTTCGGTGAGCCGCCGTACATATGTGTTGGATCGCCGTCTCCGGGGGGAGACAAAGGCCGCCCTTGGTGGTTAGATGGCGGCATCGAAGTGAAGGAGTTTGCCAATGCACCAGGCGCACGTTTTGGCCCTTCAGGCCAAGCATGCCGGCCTCGAAGCCAGGATCGTCGAGGAAAGCCAGCGGCCGCTGCCCGACATGGCCACCCTCTCCCGGCTCAAGAAAGAGAAATTGCGCGTCAAGGAGGAGATGAGCGGCCTCAGCGAGCCGCACTAGCGCCGGACGGGGACAGTCACTTTTCCGCACGCCGCCTGAAAGCAGCCGCTGTCGTGCGGAAAAGTGACTGTCCCCTTCTCAGGCTCAGTCGTCGCGGGAAACGCGCTCGTTCTTCTCGTGGCGCTCCTGCGCCTCGACCGTCATCGTCGCGATCGGCCGCGCCTCGAGCCGGGCGAGGCTGATCGGCTCGCCGGTCACTTCGCAAAAGCCGTATTCGCCGGTCTCGATCCGGTGCAGCGCCGAATCGATCTTGGCGATCAGCTTGCGCTGGCGGTCGCGGGTCCTCAGGTGAATGCCCCAGTCGGTCTCGCTCGAGGCGCGGTCGGTGAGGTCGGCTTCCTGGATCGGGCCGCTGGCCAGCGCCGCCATCGTCTCGCGCGATTCCCTGACGATGCCGTCCTTCCAGGCGAGCAGCTTCATGCGGAAATAAGCGAGCTGCTCGTGGTTCATGAATTCTTCGTTGGCGCTTGGCCGATAGCCGCCGACGAATTGCGGATTCAAAGCGTCACTATGAAGCGTAGCCATTACCCCTCCACTCCGCGTTCTCCCGGCACAGCCGGGGGCCCGAACCTGAGGCGGGAAGGATGCTGGTGCCCCGAATCTAAGCCTCCCGCCCCAGAGGCGCCTATACGCATGCCGACATGCCAGCACAAGTCACTCAAAGGGGGCGGAAAATATTGCCGGCTCGGTCCGTCCGCGAAACATTTCGAGCCGTCGCAGCAGCCTGTGCGAATCGGGCCGGACGGGGCGATTCGGGGCCTTCGTTAACCGCGATCGGCGAAAATCCCGCGGCAGCCGCCGTTCACCCCTCCCGAGAAGCTGTTCAGCAATGGGACGAAAGGGCGCTCGAGGGCCCGAAAACCCCCGGATTCCGGGCACAAGATGGTTAACGCGCTTGCGTCTAAAGGGATCGTTTGCATCTGCTTGCTAGTGCCTCACCCGCGATGGATCGGCGTCAGCCCCTTCATCCACGAGGACGGCCAGGAACAGGGATGCTGTTATGTCGGTAAGAATGGCTTTGGCAAAACTCTGCGCTTGCACCTGCGGTGGTGCGATCATCGGCGGCGGCGCAGTCCATGTCGCGGAGAATCCTCCGCCCCGCCCGACCGTCGCCCATGCGTCGCACGCCCGGGCCGGCCATGCCCGCTACGCAAGCAGCCACCGGCGCCTGGTGCGCCGGACGGTCCGGCGCACCGCCTGCGCGGCGCCGACCCAGACGGTCAGCCGGATGATCATCCCGCCGATGTTCGCGCCGCCGCCGCCCCCGGTCGCGGTGGCGAGCACCAGCGGCGGCGGCGTCCCGATCGTGATCGGCGGCGGCTCGACCGGCGGCTTCGGCGGCGGCTTCTTCGCCGGCGGCTTCTTCGGCGGCAGCTCGGCCTCGAGCGGCGGCACCAACATCAGGATCGACAACAATAACGAGCAGGCCCAGGGCCAGAACCAGAACCAGAATCAAAACCAGAATCAAAACCAGAACCAGAACCAGAACGAAAACCAGAATCAGAACCAGAACGAAAACCAGAACGGGTCCAGCGGCTCGTCCAGCCACGGCTCGTCCAGCCACGGCTCGTCCAGCCACGGCTCGTCGAGCCACGGTTCCTCGAGCCACGGCTCCTCCAGCCACGGCAGCTCGGGCTCCAGCTCGAACGGCAGCTCGACCTCGTCGAGCTCGACCAGCTCGGGCGCCTCGACCAGCTCGGGCGCGAGCGGATCGACCAGCTCGTCCTCGACCAGCTCGGGCGCGACCGGCGGCTCGTCGAGCTTCGGCTCGTCGGGCAGCACCAGCGGCTCCAGCTCGTCTTCGTCGAGCAGCAGCGCGTCGAGCAGCGGCAGCTCCAGCTCCTCGTCGAGCGGCGGCTCCTCCTCGTCCTCGACCGGCGGCACCCACGTCCCGGCGCCGCCGATGATCCTCCTGTTCGGCGCCGGCGCCGCCACCCTGGTCGCCCGCAGCCGCCTCGGCAAGCGCGCCGCCGCCGCCTAAGAATCCGCGCAAGCGGATAGGCCAGGGAAAAGGCCCCGTCCGAAAGGGCGGGGCCTTTTTCATTAAATAGGGACTGTCCCTATTTATTGCGCCTTCAGGATCTCCTCGATCTCCGCCACGGGCACGTTGACGAGGTCCTTGGGCACCTCGGCGACCAGCCTTTTCTCGACCTCCTTGTGATAGTGCTTGCGCAACTCGCCGAGCGTCGCCGGCGGCGCGACCACGACCAGCGCCTCAAAATCGTTGCTCAGCGCCCGCGCCTTCAGCATCGCGGCGGTGGCGGCGGCGAAGCGCTGCTCCTCGAGGACGTGGAAATCGGCCTCCTCCAGCGAGCTGCCGAGCGTGTTCGAGGCGCGCCCGGCGAGGTCGCTCGCCTGCTCGTGATGGGCGGGATTGACGTCCACCGCCTTCGCCTCGATTGCGAGGTTGGGGAAGTCGGCGTCGCCCTGGTTGCGGAAGAACAGGGACTTGCGCCCGTCGGCGACGAGGACGAAGCTGTCATGGGGGATCTGCATCGCGGCGCTCCTCAAGGCTGTTCGCCCCAATGAACGCGACAGCCGCCGCGATGGTTGCCGCGCCGCGCCGGGACGGCCATAGCCGAAGCGATGCGCATCCTCCTCACCAACGACGACGGCGTCAACGCCACCGGCCTCCGGCTGCTCGAGACGATCGCCCGCGCCTTCTCCGACGACATCTGGATCGTCGCGCCGACCGACGAGCAATCGGGCGCCGGCCATTCGCTGACCCTGACCGTGCCGGTGCGCCTGAGGAGGCTCGGCGAGCGCCGCTTCTGCGTCACCGGCACGCCGACCGACGCGGTGATGATGGGCCTCGCCCACATCATGAAGGAGGCGCGGCCGGACCTCATCCTTTCCGGCGTCAACCGCGGCGCCAATCTCGGCGAGGACGTCACCTATTCGGGCACGGTCTCGGCGGCGATGGAGGGCGCGCTCGCCGGCATCCCGGCGATCGCCCTGTCGCAAAGCTATGCCAAAGAGGGGATGGGCGACACCGTCCCGTTCGCCGCCGCCGAGGCCTGGGCGGAGCGGGTGCTCGGGCCCCTGCTCGCCGCCCCGTTCGCGCCGCGCACCCTGGTCAACGTCAATTTCCCGGCGCTCGCCCCCGACGCGGTCAAGGGCATCCGCGTCGTCCGCCAGGGGATTCGCGATTACGGCCGGCTTCGCATCGACAAGCGCACCGATACGCGCGGCTTCGATTATTACTGGTTCGGCCTTCGCCCGGTCGTCCACACGCCCGGCCACGAAACCGATCTGGAAGCGATCTCGGACGGCTATGTCACGGTCACCCCGCTCCACATGGATCTCACCCACGAGCCCTCGCTGGAGGTCCTCCGCCGCCTCTATCCCTAGCTGCCGCAGCCGCCGCCGCAGCCGCCGCCGCAGCCGCCATGGCCGCCGCAGCAGCCGTGGCCGCCGCCGGCGCCGCAGGCACCGCCGCCGGTGCAGCTGCCGCGCCGGCGATCGTCGTGCGGGCGGGTGCAGGTCTGGGCCATGGTCCACAGCGGCAGCGCCGCGACCAGGCTCGCGGCGATGCCGCCGGCGACGAGCTCGCCGACGCTCTCGCGGCCGCCCGCCGAGGCATTGGCGGCGAGCGCCGAGCAGGACTCAAAAATGGGGACAGTATATATTTCTCGCGCCTGGAAAACAGGGACAGTCCCTCTTTTTCGCGCTCGTGGAAAATAGGGACAGTCCCTCTTTTTCGCGCTCGTGGCTCAGCGCGCCTCGGAAAACAGGGACAGTCCCTCTTTTTCGCGCTCGTGGCTCAGCGCGCCTCGGAAAACAGGGACAGTCCCTCTTTTTCGCGCTCGTGGAAAATAGGGACAGTCCCTCTTTTTCGCGCTCGTGGCTCAGCGCGCCTCGGTGGCGATCGACCACATGAAGTCGAGCCTGGTGCCGCCCACGAAGCGCGGGTCGGCGGCGGCGCGCGGGCCGCGGGTGACCGGCAGGAACGGCGCCGCGCCATCGGGCGTCCAGACCGCGCCCTGGTGGCAGGCCAGGCAGTTGGAGCGGGTGCCGTTGGCGAACGTCTCGAGATAGGGGTTGAAGGCGATGTTGGCGCCGCCGTCGGCCTCGGCCGGGGCCGCCGCCGAATAAGCGACGTCCATCAGATAGTGGCGCCACGGCCCGGCGAGCGCAGCGGGCCGGCCGGCCGCATAGGGCCCGGTGTCGGCCCGGTCGTGCCACCAATAGGTGATCCACACCCAGTCGGGGATTTCGCGGGTGGTGAGGTGCATGGCGAGCAGGACCAGCCGGTCGCCCGCTTGCGCCGAGGGATCGATTGCCCGCACCGCCGCCAGCTCGGCCGCGCCGATCGGGATGTGGTAGAAATGATCGAGCGGCGTCTCGGCCGAGCCGGCCAGCACCGTCCGCGGCCAGCGCGCCGGGCGGTTGCCGTCGGCCGCGTCGCCCTCCCCGTCCCAGACCGAGATCGGCGTCGGCCGCCCGGCATGGACCACGGCCCACACCGTCTTGACCGCGATCGCGTCGCGCGGGAACGGCGCGATCGTGCGGGCGCCGGGCGGCGTCGCCGGGGCGAAGCCGGCGTTGATCGCGTCGAGCCGGGCGCGCCGGAACAGCCCCCGGGCGCGGATGTGGCGGTGCGCCGGATCGTTGAGCAGCACCAGCGACAGCAAAGGCGCGCCCGACGCCTGCAGCAGCGCGATTCCCGGCGTCTCGGCGATGTCGATCCGGCGGAACGGCCGCGCGGGACCCGCCTCCCCGCTGCCGAACGTGCGCGCCAGCGGCGACCAGCCGAGCCAGGCCGGCGCCCCTCCCCGGCCCGGCCGGGTCACGTCCGCCAGCACCCGCCAGGCATGGCGCCGCATCGCCGGCTGGTCCTGGGCGTCGCGCAGCGCCAGCTGCGCCGCCTCGTTGGCCGGGAAATGCCCGACGCCGGCAGCCGGCGCGCAGCTCGCCGCGAGCAACGGCAGCAGGATCAGGACGCGTCCCATCGGCTCCCCCTCCGGGCGGAACAAAAAGAAAACACTTTCGGCAACCGCCCGAATCAGGCATATACTCCCGATGGACGATTCCGACCTCCTCGATTTCGCGCCGGTGCCGGTCCGCGCCCGCCGCGACGGCTGGACGCCGAAGAAGCAATATTTCTTCATCCTCGGCATCGCCCACGGCTTCATTCCGGCGAAGGCCGCCCAAATCCTCGGCATGACCCGCAAGTCCGCCTACGAGCTGCGCCGGAAGCCCGGCGCCGAAGGCTTCGCGGCGGCCTGGCGGGCGGCGGCGGCGCGCGCCCGCGCGCGGCGGCATGCGGCGCGGCGCCCGAGCCTCGCCCAGCGCGCGCTGCACGGCGAATGGTATCCGCGCCTCTCTGAAGGCCGCCTGATCGGCTGGACCCAGCGGCCGGCCGGTGCGCGGCTGATCGGGCTGGCCAGGCGCCTCGACAAGAAAGTCGAAAGCCTGCCGCGCGACGCGCACACGGCGGGTCTCGAGGCCTTCCATGCGATCTGCCCGGAACGTGACAGTTCGGGCGAAGATTCCCGCATCCGGCGTCCGAACTGTAACGTTCCGCCGGTTTCGGCCGGTCTAGGAAAATAGGCGCGGGGGCATTATGTCGCCCGCTCCCATGGAACTCGAGCTCCCCTCCCCGCCCAAGGTCGGCATGGTTTCGCTCGGCTGCCCGAAGGCGCTGGTCGATTCCGAGCGGATCCTGACCAAGCTGCGCGCCGACGGCTACGCGATGTCGCCCGATTATGCCGGCGCCGACGTCGTCCTCGTCAACACCTGCGGCTTCCTCGATTCGGCCAAGGAGGAGAGCCTCGATGCGATCGGCGAGGCGATCGCCGAAAACGGCCGGGTGATCGTCACCGGCTGCATGGGCAAGGAAGCCGAGCTGATCCGCGCCCGCTTCCCGCAAGTGCTCGCGATCACCGGCGCCGCCCAATATGAGGAGGTGGTCGGCGCGGTCCACGTCGCCGCCCCGATCCCGCCTTCCGCCTATCTGAACCTGGTCCCCGACGCGGGCCTCAAGCTGACCCCCCGGCATTACAGCTATTTGAAGATTTCCGAAGGCTGCAACCACCGCTGCGCCTTCTGCATCATCCCCTCGCTGCGCGGCGACCTGGTCAGCCGCCGGCCCGACGCGATCCTGCGCGAGGCCGAGAAGCTGGTCGCCGCCGGGACGAAGGAGCTGCTGGTGATCAGCCAGGACACCTCGGCCTACGGAGTTGATCTCAGGCACGCGTCCTGGCCGTGGAAGGGGGGCGAGGTGCGCGCCCACATGACCGATCTCGCCCGCGAGCTCGGCAAGCTGGGCGCCTGGGTGCGGCTCCACTACGTCTATCCCTATCCGCACGTCGACAAGGTGGTGCCGCTGATGGCGGAAGGCCTCGTCCTCCCCTATCTCGACATCCCCTTCCAGCATGCCAGCCCGCGCGTTCTCAAGGCCATGAAGCGCCCGGCCAACGAAGCCAAAGTGCTCGAGCGGATCCGTTCGTGGCGCGCCATCTGCCCCGACATCGCCATCCGCTCGACCTTCATCGTCGGCTTCCCCGGCGAGACCGAGGAGGATTTCGATTATTTGCTCGACTGGCTCGACGAAGCCCGATTGGACCGGGTCGGCGCCTTCCGCTTCGAGCCGGTCAGCGGCGCCGCCGCCAACGCCCTTCCCGGCATCGTCCCCGAGGAAGTCAAGGAGGAGCGCTACGCCCGCTTCATGGCGAAGAGCGCCGCGATCTCGGCGGCGAAGCTGGCGGCCAGGGTCGGCCGCACCCTCGACGTCATCATCGACGCGGTCGATGAGGATGGCGGCGCCACCGGCCGCTCCAAGGCCGACGCGCCCGAGATCGACGGCGAGGTCCACCTGCGCGACGCCGGCCACCTCGCCCAGGGCGACATCGTCCCCGTCCTCATCGAGGAGGCGGACGAGCACGACCTGTTCGGCGTTCCGCTCCCGTTGCGCTAGGGCCGTCGCATGATCGATCTGAAAGCCTTGCTCAAGCCCGACCAGGGCCAGCCCGCGACTCCGCTCCAGCTCGTCGACAAGAAAGGCTTCGAAGCCTGGCTGGGCGGCCTGCCCGGCCGCGCCCGCCAGGCGGCCGAGGCGCAGGGCTTCAAGGGCGAGGGCTTCCAGCTCGCCATCCTGCCCGGCGAGCGCGACCAATGGTCGGCGGCGCTCGGCGTCGCCAATGTCGAGGAGCTCTCGCCCTGGTGCCTCGCCAAAGCGGCGGAGAGCCTGCCCGAAGGCAGCTACCGGGTCGCCGGCCGCGGCCCCGGCCCGGCCGTGCTCGGCTGGCTGCTCGGCCAGTACCGGTTCGACCGCTACCGGAGCGAGGCCAAGGCGGCCGGTCCGCGAGTCCTCTTGACCGACGAGCCGGCGCGAATCGGGGAGACGGTGCTGGTCGCCGAATCGACCTTCCTCGTCCGCGACCTCGTCAACATGCCGGCCGGCGATCTCGGCCCCGCCGAGCTCGAGGCGGCGGCCGAGGCGATCGCCGAGGAGTGCGGCGCCAGGGTCAGCGTCACCGCCGGCGCGGCGCTCGCCGAAGGCTATCCGATGATCGCCGCGGTCGGCGCCGCGGCCGCGCCGGGCCGCGAGCCGCGGCTGATCGAGATCGAGCATGGCGACCGCCGCCACCCCCGGGTCGCGATCGTCGGCAAGGGCGTCTGCTTCGATTCCGGCGGCCTCGACCTCAAGCCGGCGAGCGGCATGCGGCTGATGAAGAAGGACATGGGCGGCGCCGCGCACGCCCTCGCGCTGGCCCGGCTGGCGATCAAAAGCGGGCTTCCGATCCGCCTCCATTTGCTCGTTCCCGCGGTCGAGAATGCGGTCTCGGGCGCCGCTTTCCGCCCGGGCGACATATTGAAGAGCCGCAAAGGTCTTTCCGTCGAAATCGGCAACACCGACGCCGAAGGGCGCCTGATCCTCGGCGACGCGCTCGCCAGAGCGGGCGAGGCCGAGCCCGGGCTGATCCTCGATTTCGCGACCCTGACCGGCGCCGCCCGGGTCGCGCTCGGCCCCGATCTGCCGGCCCTCTTCGCCAATGACGACGCCCTCGCCGCGGACCTGCTCGCCGCCGGCGAGTCGGTCTCCGATCCGCTGTGGCGGATGCCGCTCTGGCCGCATTACGAGGAGATGCTCGCCTCCGACGTCGCCGACCTCGGCAACATGGCCGAAGCGCCGCTCGCCGGCGCGGTGACCGCCGCCCTGTTCCTCCAGAAGTTCGTGCCCGCGGCGACGCCCTGGGCCCATCTCGACACCTTCGCCTGGCGCCCGGCGGCGAAACCCGGCCGGCCGAAGGGCGGCGACGCGCTCGGCCTGCGCGCCGCCTGGCAGATGCTGAAGGGCCGCTATGGGCAATAACGTTTCACCGCCGAACCGGCTCGAATCCTCGACGATTGGGGAAACGAAACGGTCGCTGAACTGTTCTAGCTGCGACACACACCCTCTTATGATTTGGAGCAGCGCCCGTGGCGGACCAAGCCCTCAGGAGTTGGATGCAAACCCTGATCGCCTATGTGCGGTCAGGCCAGCCCGACCTCACCAACCGGCAGATGGCGCTCATGCTGCTGGTCTACCTCACCTCGGGGCCGCACACCGTGCGCGGCCTCGCCCAGCGGCTCGGCGTCTCGAAGCCGGTGATCACGCGCGCCTTGAACACGCTCGGCGCGCTCGGCTATCTCCGCCGCGTCCGCGACGAAGCCGATCGGCGCAACGTCTTCGTCGCGCGGACCAGCACGGGACAGGAATTTCTTGAAGGCTTCAACCGGAACCTCGAACCTTCGGGCACGGAGCGCCGCGCCCCAAGCGAGAACGGATTCATCCTCCAGCACGGATGAGCGGTTCCGGCTCGACGGCCCGTCGCGGCCGATCGACGAACGCATCCACGCCTGGCGCAAGGACCTTGCCGACATCGCGCTGGCCGGCCGAATCTTCGCGCCGCATTATGCCCGGCCGCTGCCGCGCGGCTGCGGCCCGCAGGCGACCGCGGTCCGCGCCGCCCCGGCCGAGGAGGGCGAACTCGTCTCCGAGCTGCTGCCGGGGGAAGAGTTTGCGGTGCTCGAATATGCCGGCGGCTGGGCCTGGGGCTTCTGCGCCGCCGACCATGTGGTCGGCTATGTCGAGGCGATCGCCCTGGTCGATCCGGTCGAGGCCAGCCACATCGTCTGCGAGAAAAGCGCCCCGGTCGCCATCGACGACAAGGTGACCTCGCCCGTCATCGCCACCCTGCCGATGGGATCGCGCCTGCAGGGCCACGAATCGGGCGCCTGCCTCGCCACCGAATATGGCTGCGTCCCGCTGAGCCACCTGCGCCCGATCGGCGAGCCCGAGGCCGATCCCGTGGCGGTCGCCGAGCGGCTGATCGGCGCCCCCTGGCGGGCCGGCGGCCGCACCCGCGAGGGCATCGACGCCGCCGCCCTCGTCCAGCTCGCGCTCGGCCTGTGCGGCCTCGCCGCCCCGCGCCTGCCCGATCAGCTCGCCACGCTCGGCAGCCCGCTCGCCGCCGCCGCTCCCGCCCGCCGCGGCGACCTCGTCCTGTTCGACGGCGGCGCCGGGCTGATGGTCGACGACCTGATGATGATCCACGCCGGCGCCGCCGCCGGCAAGGTCGTCGTCGAGCCCGCCGCGGCTCATGGCGGGGAGCGCCGCCGGCTGCCGCTCTGAGGATTTGCATTTCGCCGCCGGAACGAGCAGTCTCCGCCGCCTCGGAGGGGAGAATGACATGAACAATGTGATCGGCACGCCCGCGCCGGCCTGGCTGCGCATCGTCGCGGCGCTCGGCCTGCTGTGGAATCTCTACGGCGTCTACATGTATCTCATGACGGTCGGCGTCGTCGGCGGCGCGGATGCGGCCGCGGCGGGCGCGATGCCGGCCTGGGTCACCGGCGCCTTCGCCATCGCCGTCTTCGGCGGCGCGCTCGGCTGTATCGGGCTGCTGCTGCTCAAGCGCTGGTCGAAGCTGCTGCTGCTGCTCTCGCTGCTCGGCGTCCTCGCCATGGATCTGTGGATGTTCGTGCTCTCGGGCCTCGGCGGCACCATGCCCCCTGCCGAGATGGGCGTGACCGCCTGCGTCGTCCTGGTCGCGATCCTGCTCGTCTGGCTGGCCTATTCGGCCGACAAGAAGGGCTGGCTGAGCTAGCCCGCCCTCACATCTCGCCGCGCGCCCGGCGGATCGCGAACCAGCGCTCGACATTGGCCTGGTGCTGCTGGAGCGTGTCGGCGAAGACGTGGCCGCCGGTGCCGTCGGCGACGAAATAGAGCGCTGCGGTCGGCGCCGGATCGAGCACGGCGGCGATCGACGCCCGGCCGGGATTGGCGATCGGCCCGGCCGGCAGGCCGGCGCGGGCATAGGTGTTGTAGCCGTTGTCGGCGGAGAGCTCGGACTGGCGGATGCGCCGCCCGAGCGGCCGCCCGCGAGTCACCGGGTAGATCACGGTCGGATCGGCCTGGAGCGGCATGCCGCGGCGCAGCCGGTTGGCATAGACTCCGGCGACCAGCCGCCGCTCGGCGGGCTTGCCGGTCTCCTTCTCGACGATCGAGGCGAGGATGATCGCCTGCTCGGGCGTCGCCACCGGGCTTCCCGGCCGCCGCCGCGCCCACAAGGCGGCCAGCTCGCGCCGCATCGCCGCCTGCATCCGCGCCAGCACCGCCGCGCGCGCCTCGCCGCGCCGGAAGGAATAGGAATTGGGCAGCACCGAGCCCTCGTCGGGAATGCCGACCGCGCCGGTGAGGAACGGAATCGCCATCAGCCGCTCCTGGACCAGCACCGAGGGCATGCCTTCGGGGATGGTCACCAGCCGCAGCACCGGGCGGCCGTGCTGGAGCAGGTTGAGGATGCCGTCGGCGCTGAGCCGGGCGGGGATCAGGAACTCGCCCGCCTGGACGGGGTCCGACGAGCCGAACACCCGGGCGAGCATCCGGAACGTCCCCGCCCCGCCGCGGATCGCGCCCGCCTGCTCGAGCTGGTCGGCGACTCGGGCGAGGCTCGATCCGTGGGCGACGATGATCGTCTTCGGCTGGGCCGCCGGGCCGGGCCCCGCCCAGAGCAGCCAGAAGGCGATCCCGGCGGCGAGGATCGCGATTCCGGGAAGGAAGATCAGCAGCAGCCGTTTCGGCGGCAGGCTCACACCGCCTTCATCACCAGGCTGGCATTGGTGCCGCCGAAGCCGAAGCTGTTGTTCAGCACCGCCTTGACCTCGCGCTTCCGCGCCTTGTGCGGGACCAGGTCAACGCCCTCCGTCCCCTCGTCCGGATTGTCGAGGTTCAGCGTGGGCGGAACGATCTGGTCGCGAATCGCCAGGATGCAGAAAATCGATTCGACGGCGCCGGCACCGCCCAGCAGATGACCGATCGCCGACTTGGTCGAGCTCATCGACACCTTGCCGATCGCATTGCCGAACAGCTTGCGGACGGCGCCCAGCTCGATCGTGTCGGCCATGGTCGAGGTGCCGTGCGCGTTGATATAGTCGATGTCGGACGGGGTCATGCCCGCCTTCTTCAGCGCCATTTCCATCGAACGGTAGGCGCCGGATCCTTCCGGATGCGGGGCGGTGACGTGATGGGCGTCGCCCGACAGGCCGTAGCCGACCACCTCGGCGTAGATTTTCGCGCCGCGCGCCTTGGCGTGCTCATATTCCTCGAGCACGACCACCCCGGCCCCCTCGCCCATGACGAAGCCGTCGCGGTCCTTGTCGTAGGGCCGGCTCGCCTGCTCCGGCCGGTCGTTGTAGCTCATGTTGAGCGCGCGGGCCTGGGCGAAGCCGGCGATGCCGATCGGGCAGATGGTCGCCTCGGCGCCGCCCGCCAGCATGATGTCGGCATCGTCGTCGCGGATCATCCGCGCCGCGTCGCCGATCGAGTGGGCGCCGGTCGAGCAGGCGGTGACGACCGCATGGTTCGGCCCCATCAGGCCATATTTGATGCTCACCTGGCCCGAGATCAGGTTGATCAGCCGCCCGTGGACGAAGTGCGGCGACACCCGCCCCGGCCCCTTTTCGGCCAGCAGCAGGCTCTCGCTTTCAATCCCGGGCAGGCCGCCGATCCCCGAGCCGATCGACACGCCGGCGCGCAGCCGCGTCGCCTCGTCCATCTCGGTCAGGCCGGCATCCTCCAGCGCCTGCCCGGCCGCGTCGAGGCCGTAGATGATGAAGGGATCGACCTGCCGCTGGATCTTGTGATCGACGCGCTTGGCCGGGTCGAAGCCATATTCATGATCGGCCGGCTTCACCTCGCAGGCGATCGTGCATTTCTGGTCGCTGGCATCGAACTTGGTGATCGGCCCGGCGCCGCTCTTGCCGGCGAGGATGTTCTTCCAGCTGGTCTCCACATCGCCGCCCAGCGGCGTTACGAGCCCGAGACCGGTGACCACGACACGGCGCATGTTTCAATCTCCAAACAACAAACAGGCCCAGACCCGTTCGGGCTGAGCCTGTCGAAGCCCTTCCATTTCTCAACCGCCAGGAAGGTACAAAAGGCCCTTCGACAGGCTCAGGGCGAACGGAAGGAGCTTATGCCTTGTTCTGGTCGATATAGTCGATCGCATCCTTGACGGTCGTGATCTTCTCGGCGGCGTCGTCGGGGATCTCGACCCCGAACTCCTCCTCGAACGCCATGACCAGCTCGACGATGTCGAGGCTGTCGGCGCCGAGATCGTCGATGAAGCTCGCTTCCTCGGTGACCTTGTCGGCTTCGACGCCCAGATGCTCGACGACGATCTTCTTAACGCGGTCGGAAGTCTCGCTCATATGCCACCTTTCCCTAGCGGTGCTTATTCATTGGCCCCCGCCCTAGCCGCTCGCACCGGCCAATGGCAAGTGGGACGGCACGATCAGATCATCGCCATGCCGCCGTTCACGTGAAGCGTCTGCCCGGTCACATAACCGGCCTCGCGGCTGGCCAGATAGATGCAGGCCGCGGCGATATCCTCGCCGCTGCCGAGGTCGCCGATCGGGATGCGGCCGAGCAGGGCCTCCTTCTGCGCTTCGGGCAGGACATCGGTCATCGCCGAGCGGATGAAGCCGGGGGCGACGCAATTGACGGTGATGCCGCGGCTGGCGACTTCGGCGGCAAGCGCCTTCGACATGCCGATCAGGCCCGCCTTGGAGGCGGCATAATTGGCCTGGCCGGGATTGCCGGTAACGCCGACCACCGAGGTCACCGAGACGATCCGCCCGAACCGCGCCCGCATCATCGGCTTCAGCGCCGCCCGGGCGAGCCGGAACGCGGCTTCGAGGTTGATCCGGATCACGTCGGACCATTCCTCGTCCTTCATCCGCATCGCCAGATTGTCGCGGGTGACGCCGGCATTGTTGACGAGGATGTCGAGCCTGCCGCCGAGCGCGTCGAGAGCCTGCGGCACCAGCGCGTCCACTGCGGCGCCGTCGGCAAGGTTGCAGGCGAGCGCGACATGATCGCCGCCGAGCTCGGCCCGAAAGTCCAGCAGCTTGTCGATATTCGATCCCGACACGGCGAGCCGCGCCCCCTGCGCCGCCAGCCCCCTGGCGATCGCCGAGCCGATCCCGCCCGAGGCGCCGGTCACGAGCGCGGTCATTTCGCTGAGGTCGAACATGAACTCCTCCTTCGTCCCGGCGGAGCGATGCCATTTCCAAATCGGCCGTGCCACCCTTTTCGCAAGCTTCGTTTGATCCTTCGGGGCGCGCTGATAAGCTGGCGGGCGGCGATTTCGGGGGTGGAAGCATGATCGATCGGCGTCGGGTCGTTCTTGGCAGCCTTGCCGGGCTGATCGCACCCGCCATCGCCCGCGCACAACCGGGGCCGACCGGGCCGGCGGGGCCTGCTCCGGCGCCCGGTCCGGCGGGAGCGCCGCTGGGGAACGCAGGCAGCCGGTTGCCGTCACGCGCCAACGACCGGCGCGAGGCGGCGACGCAACTGCCGAGCCAAACCGCCGCACAGCCGGCGCGGATCGAGGCGCTGATCCTCAGCCAGAGCTATCGGAGCACGCCGCAATTCACGCTCGCCAATACGGGCCGGGACGCGGCGTTGATCGCGCGCAGCTTCCAGCGGCTGCGCTTCGATCAGGTCCTGCTCCACAGCGACGGCGACCCCGCCGAGACCATCGCCCGCATCGCCGCCTATCTCGCCGGCGTCGATGCCAACACGATCGCGCTCGTCTATCTCGCCGGGCACGGCCTGGAGATAGGCGGCGAGAATCTGCTGATGCTCGAGGGCGGCACCGCCTTTTTGAGCCTGCAGGCGCTGGTCCAAGTGCTGCAGCAGCGCGCGGGCGTCACCATCCTGTTCCTCGATGCCTGCCGCAACAACCCGTTCGACCGGCTCGCCAGCGCGGCGGGACGGGTGTCGCGGGCGGTCTCGCTCGGTCAGCAAGGCGTGCAGCTCCAGACGGTGAGCCTCGGCGAGCTGCGCGGCGGCTCGTTCGACCCGCCGAGCCGGCTGCGCGCCTTCTCGCTGCAGGGGAGCGGGGTCAGGATCGTCTTTTCGACCGATCCGGCCAATGTCGCGTTCGACGGCGCCCGGCCGAACAGCCGCAACAGCCCGTTCGCTCAGGCGCTCGCCCGCCACATTCGCGATCAGCTCAGCCTCGACGACATCATCTCGCTGACCACCGGCGACGTCATCCGCGCCACCCGCCGGGTGCAGTCGCCCTGGTCGCAGGGCTCGATCGACCGGCCGATCTTCCTGTCGGGGTGGCGCCGCCGCCGGCAGGGAAACCTTCGCTAGCCTCAGATTTCCTTCACCAGCGCATCGATGTCCTCCATCGCGACAACGCTGGTCACGCGCGCGTCCGGGGCGATGCGCTTGACCATCGGGCCGAGCACCTTGCCGCCGAACTCGACGAAATGGGTGACGCCGGCGGCGGCCATGTTGGCGACGCTCTCGCGCCAGCGGACCATGCCGGTGACCTGCTCAACCAGCAGCTCGCGGATGGTGTCGGGGCTGTCGACCGGCGCCGCGGTGACGTTGGCGTAGAGCGAGACCGCCGGCGGCTCCATCGCCACATCCGCCAGGGCGCCGGCCATGGCATCGGCGGCGGGCTGCATCAGCGGGCAGTGAAACGGCGCCGAGACCGGCAGCAGGATCGCCCGCTTCGCGCCTTTCTCCCTGGCAATCTCTAACGCCCGCTCGACCGCCCCGCGGTGGCCCGAAATCACCACCTGCGACGGATCGTTGTCATTGGCGACGGTGCAGATCTCGCCCTCGGCCGCGGCCTCGGCGACGGCCAGAGCGGTGGCAAGGTCGGCGCCGAGCAGCGCCGCCATCGCCCCCCGCCCGACCGGCACCGCCGCCTGCATCGCCCGCCCGCGCAGCTTGAGTAGCCGCGCCGTCGTCGCGAGATCGAACGTCCCGGCCGCGCAGAGCGCCGAATATTCGCCGAGGCTGTGGCCGGCGACGAAATCGGCCTTGTCGGCAAGGTCGATCCCCGAGGCGCGCAGAGTCGCCAGCGCATTGGCCATGATCGCCGGCTGGGCGTTCTCGGTCAGCATCAGCTCCTCGGCGGGGCCTTCCGCCATCAGCCGGGCGAGGTGCTGGCCCAGCGCCTCGTCGACCTCCTCGAGCACGGCGCGCGCCGCGCGGCTCGCCCCGGCCAGCGCCGCGCCCATGCCGACCGCTTGGCTGCCCTGCCCCGGAAAGATGAAAGCGCGCATAGGATCATTCCTTCCTCAGTCCGTTCGGGCTGAGCTTGTCGAAGCCCTTCCCTTCTTTGCAGATAGAAAGGAAGGAAGGCCCTTCGACAGGCTCAGGGCGAACGGAAGTGGGGTTCGCCTAGTCAGAGCCAGGGCGATGCGCAAGGCGGGGTTGATTTTCCCCCGTTTCTCGGCCACATGCCCACCAGCCCGGGGCGGAAGCGTGCCTTCCAGCCCCGGTCTTGCTTTGAGACGACAGCCGGAGGGGCGTCCGCAATGGGCGGCGCCAGCGATCGGCCAAGAGAAGGAACAGCGCCACATGCCGCTCTACGAGCATGTCTTTTTGGCGCGTCAGGACCTGGCCCAGGCCCAGGTGGACGCGCTGGCGGAAAACGCCACCAAGATCATCGAGGACAATGGCGGCAAGGTCGTCAAGACCGAGACCTGGGGCCTCAGGAACATCGCCTACCGGATCGCCAAGAACCGCAAGGCCCATTATGTCGCGCTCGATTTCGACGCGCCGGCGCCGGTCGTCGCCGAACTGGAGCGGCAGACCCAGATCAACGAGGACGTCATCCGCTACCTCACCGTGCGCGTCGATGCCCACGAGCAGGGCCCGTCGGCGATGATGCGGCGCGGCGAGCGCGACAAGCGCCGCGGCGACGACGATCGCGGCGACCGCAACGGCCGCGGCCGCGGCCGCGACGATTACGATCTTTAAGGAGGCACGAGACCGATGGCACGCCCATTCTTCCGCCGCCGCAAGTCCTGCCCCTTCTCCGGCAAGGACGCGCCGCGAATCGATTATAAGGACGTCCGCCTGCTCCAGGGCTTCGTCTCCGAGCGGGGCAAGATCGTCCCCAGCCGCATCACCGCGGTCAGCACCAAGAAGCAGCGCGAGCTGGCCCAGGCGATCAAGCGCGCCCGCCATCTCGGCCTGCTTCCCTATGTCGTGAAATAAGGAGCGCGAGCGATGGATGTCATTCTGCTCGAGCGGATCGAGAAACTGGGTTCGATCGGCGACGTGGTGAAGGTGAAGAACGGCTATGCCCGCAACTTCCTCCTGCCCCGCGGCAAGGCGCTGCGCGCCAACGAATCGAACCGCAAGGTGTTCGAGGCCAATCGCGAGAAGATCGAGGCGCAGAACGCCGAGCGCCGCGGTGCCGCCGAAGCGGACGCCAGCAAGGTCGAAGGCGCCAAGGTCCAGCTGATCCGCCAGGCTTCGAACGCCGGCCACCTCTACGGTTCGGTCAGCGCCCGCGACCTCGCCGAGGCGCTGGAGGCGCAAGGCCACAAGATCGCCAAGCACCAGATCGTGCTCGACCGGCCGATCAAGTCGATCGGCGTCCAGGAGGTGAAGATCGCGCTTCACCCCGAAGTGTCCGTGGTCATCACCGTCAACGTCGCCCGCTCGCCCGAGGAAGCCGAGCTTCAGGCGCAGGGCAAGGACGTGATGGCCGAGATGTTCGAGAAGGACGTCGCCGGCTTCATCGAGGAGCGCGACGAGACGCTCGAGCCCGGCGAGATCGCGCCGGAGGCCGAGGAAGCGGCTCCCGCCGAGGAGGCTTCGGCCGAAGAGGCCCCGGCCGAGGAAGCGCCGCAAGCCGAAGCCGGCGAGACCGCCGAAGAGGCTTGAGCGCAACGACAATGAGGAGGCCGCCGGTTCGCATGAGCCGGCGGCCTTTTTCTTTGCCTGGATCGTCATTGCGAGCGTAGCGAAGCAATCCAGAGCGGCGGCGGCCGACTGGATTGCTTCGTCGCTTCGCTCCTCGCAAGGACGGCCTGGACTAGATCATGACGCTTTTGGACACGCCCGAATGGCTGCCCTTCCAGTACGACCCCGCCACCGGCCGGGTCGACTGGCTGCGCATGACCGAGGCCGATTATCGCGCGGCGAGCTTCCTCGATCAGCGCATGCTGCGGCCCGATTCCGAGTTCCGGCAATCCGCATGGCCGGCGATGCCCGCCGACGCGCGCCGCGACGCGGACTACATCTTCCACATCGGCAATGTTGGCTCGACCCTGGTGTCGCGGCTGCTCGGCGAGCTGCCGACGGTCTTCGCGCTGCGCGAGCCGCTGCTGCTGAGGACGGCGACGGACGGGCAGTTCGACACCCTGGCGGCCTTGTTCTCGCGCACCTTCCGCCCCGGGCAGCGGGCGATGGTCAAGGCGACCAGCTTCACCAGCGAGATCGCCGACCGCATGATCCAGCCGGGATCGCGGGCGCTGTTCCTCTACGCGACCCCGGACCATTATCTGGAGAATATCCTGGCGGGCGAGAACAGCTGGCAGACGCTCGCGGCGCTGAGCGGGGTCCGCCTCGCCCGCCTGCAGGGCCACTGCCCCGGCCTCGCGGCGGACCCCGCTGCGATGCACGACGGCCTCAAGGCGGCGCTCGGCTGGGCCTGCGAGATGACCTCGCTCGAGGCGGCGGCCGCGAAATTGCCGCCGCAAGCCGTGCTGTGGATGGACTTCGACGTCTTCCTCGCCGATCCGGCCCGGCACTTCGCCGCCATTGCCGGCCATTTCGGCCATTCCGCCGCGGGGGCGGAGGCGATCTGCGCGGGGCCGCTGATGGGCCGTTATTCCAAGGCGCTTGAATATGATTACAGCCCGCAGCTGCGCCGCGAGATCCTCGCCGACGCGCGCCGCCGCCATGCCGGCGCGATAAGCGACGCGCTGAACTGGCTTGGCGGCCTCGAAAGCCGCTATCCTGCCGCCGCCCAGGCGATTCGGCGGGCGCGAGGGGAAGCCTGATGTTCAAGGAAATCCCGGACCTTCTGAGCCCGGCCCAGGTCGCGGAGCTGACCCGCATCGCCGCCGGCGCCCGCTTCGTCGACGGCCGCATCTCCAACCCGCATTCGACGGTGAAGAACAACCTCCAGCTCGACGACGACAAGGCCTATCAGGCGAGCTCGCAGCTGATGCTGCAGGCGATGCTCGGCCACGAGGATTTCCGCAACTTCGCCTTTCCGGTCGCGATCCTGCCGCCGCTGATGACCCGCTACACGCCGAACATGCGCTACGGCGCCCATGCCGACGCCGCCTATCTCCAGCTCGGCCCCCACCCGCTGCGCTCGGATTTGAGCTGCACCATCTTCCTCGGCGATCCCGCCGCTTACGAGGGCGGCGCGCTCACCATCCATCTCGGCAGCCGCAGCCTCTCCTTCAAGGGCGCGCCGGGCAGCGCCATCGTCTACCCGTCCGACAAGCTGCACGAGGTGGAGCCGGTGACGAAGGGCGAGCGCTTCGTCGCGATCACCTTCATCCAGAGCCGCATCGCCGATCAGGCCCGGCGCGAGACGCTCTACGAGCTCAACGAGATCGCCGCGCTCGAAGGGCTGAAGATGGACAAGGACAATTTCGCCCGGCTCCAGCTGGTCCAGGCGAACCTGCTGCGAAGGTGGGGCGATACGCCCTAGCGAATCTCCGCCAGCTCCACGCCCTTCGTCTCGCGCGCGAGCAGCGCGCTGGCGCCGCTGATCGCGCAGGCGATGCCGACATAGACGGCGACCGGGAACGCCGAGCCATAGATGGCGACGAGCTTGACCGCGATGATCGGCGCCAGCGAGCCGGCGAAGATCGCGGTCAGCTGGTAGGCGATCGAGGCGCCCGAATAGCGGATCCGGGTCGGGAACAATTCGGCGATCATCGCCGCCTGCGGGCCGTACATCGCGCCGTGCAGAACGAGGCCGACGACGAGCGCGAGGACGATCCAGGCAATCTCGCCGCTGCCCAGCAAGGGAAACAAGGCGAAGCTCCACGCCGCCAGCCCGAGCCCGCCGAAGGCATAGACCCAGCGCCGGCCGATCCGGTCCGACAGGGCGGCGAACAGGGGGATGGCGAAGAACTGGAACCCGGCGGCGACCAGCAGCGCATTGAGCGCGAAGCTCTTGCTGTGCCCCAATCGATCGACGAGATAGGTCAGCGAATAAACGGTGAGCACGTAATAGGAGATGTTCTCGCCGACCCTGAGGCCGGCGCCGAGCAGGATCGCCAGCGGCCGCTCGCGGACCACGTCCAGGGCCGGCAGCCTGGGCGGCATCTCCGCCTCTTCGAGCGCCCGTTCGAAGGTGCGGCTTTCGGCGACCCGGTTGCGGATGTACCAGCCGACCGCGACCAGCACGACCGAGAGCAGAAACGGCACGCGCCAGCCCCAGGCGAGGAAGGCGGCGTCGTCCTGGACGGCGGCCATCAGCGCCAGCATCCCCGCGGCGAGGATGAAGCCCGCGGCGACTCCCGCCTGCGGCCAGCTCGCCCAATAGCCGCGGCGCGCGGCGTCGCCATGCTCGGCTGCCATCAGCACCGCGCCGCCCCATTCGCCGCCGACCGCGAAACCCTGGACCAGGCGCAGCACGACCAGCCCGACCGGCGCCCAGATGCCGATCTGCTCATAGGTCGGCAGCAGGCCGATCAGCACGGTCGCGACGCCCATCATCACCAGGCTCAGCATCAACAGACGCTTGCGGCCGATCCGGTCGCCATAATGGCCGAAGACGATGCCGCCGACCGGCCGGGCGAAAAATCCCACGGCATAGGTCGCGAACGACAGCATCGTTCCGGTCAGCGGATCGAATTGCGGGAAGAACAGCTGCTTGAACACCAGCGACGCGGCCGAGCCGTAGAGGAAGAAGTCGTACCATTCGATGGTCGTGCCGATCATGCTCGCCATCACCACCCGCCGCAGCGGCGTTGTCTCGCTCATCGCAGCTCCCCTTGGCACTGCCAGACGCCGTCCAGCTCGACCTGCGCCCGGGCGCGGCGGTTGGTGGCGGTGATCCGCCCGGGCCAGCGGCCGGCGGCGCCTTCGCCCGGCGCCACCTCGCCGGTCCGGCCGACGCTGATGCTGATCTGGCGGTCCTCGAAAAAGCCGCCGGTCGGCCCCGCCGGGCTCGAATGGACGAGGTGGCGGAGGCTGCCGCCGACGCGCGCGATCGCATCGCCGGCATCGGCGGCAAGCAGCATCCGGCCGTCGCGGCCGAAGGCGCAGACCGGCGGGATCAGGCCCGCCGCGGCAACGTCGGCGCGCTTCAGCGGCTGCAGCCGCGCCGGCGCCTGCGGGTCGGGATTTTCGACTTCCGGCGTCGACAGCCGCTCGATCTGGTTGCGGGTAACGCCGCGATCCTCGCTGACGATGTCGTCGCGCTGGCCGCAGCCCGCCGCCAGCAGCGCCAGGATCGCCGCCGCGGCGCGCATCAATAGCCCATCAGAGCGAGCACTTCGCGGCGGCTTCGCTCGTCCTCGCGGAACACGCCCATCATCCGGCTGGTGGTCATCATCACGCCCGGCGTGCCGACTCCGCGCGCGGTCATGCAGGCGTGGCTCGCCTCGATCACCACGGCGACGCCCTGCGGCTGGAGCACGTCCCAGATGCAGTCGGCGACCTGAGCGGTCAGCCGCTCCTGGACCTGGAGCCGGCGGGCGAAGCCGTGCAGCACCCGGGCAAGCTTGGAGATGCCGACGACCCGGTTCTTCGGCAGATAGGCGATCGCCGCCTTGCCGATGATCGGCGCCATATGATGCTCGCAATGGGACTGGAACGGGATGTCGCGGAGCAGCACGATCTCGTCATAGCCGCCGACCTCCTCGAAGGTGCGGTCGAGATGGTGGGCCGGATCCTCGCGATAGCCGATCGCATATTCGCGCCAGGCGCGGGCGACCCGCCGCGGCGTATCGAGCAGCCCCTCCCGGTCGGGATCGTCGCCGGCCCAGCGGATCAGGGCACGCACCGCCTCCTCGACCTCGCGAGGCACCGTCACCGGCGGCGATTCGCGGACCAGGTCGCCGTCTTCGGGATCGCAACTGCCAGCCGCCATGCTTCACTCCTTCGCCGGCGCGAATACACGGCACGGCTGCGAAGGGAAACCGGGCTCAGGTGATGCAGCGCCGGCCGCGCCCGCCCGGATCGGCGTTCGGCCCGTTGTCGCTGTCCGAGCAGCCGGTGCCGCCGCCGCGCCGGCCGCCGCCCGCCGGATCGGCATTGGCGCCGGAGTCGCTGTCGCTGTAGCCGCTGCCCCCGCCGCGGCCACGGCGCCCGCGCCCGGCCGGATCTGCGTTGGGGCCGGAGTCGCTGTCGCTGTAGCCGCTGCCGCCGCCGCGGCCGCGGCGCCCGCGCCCCGCCGGATCGGCATTGGGGCCGGTGTCGCTGTCGCTGTAGCCGCCGCCACCGCCGCCGCGGCGCCCGCGCCCCGCCGGATCGGCGTTGGGGCCGGTGTCGCTGTCGGTATAGCCGCCGCCGCGGCCCCGCCCCGCCGGGTCGGCATTGGCGCCGCTGTCGCTGTCGGTATTGCCGCCGCCACCGCCGCGGCCCTGGCCGGGCGGATCGGCATAGCGGCCGGAATCGCTGTCGGTATAGCCGCCACCGCCGCAGTCGCGGCCGCGGCCGGCGGGGTCGGCGCCCGGCCCGCTGTCGGCGTCGGTGCAACCCGCCGGCGGCCGCCGGCCCCAGCCGCCGCCCCGCCCCGGCGGGTCGTAGGGGTCGGCGTCGGAAGAGCCGTAGCCATAGGGATAGGTGACGCAGCCGGTCAGCGCGAGGAACGAGCCCGCGCCGAGCGCGCCGGCGCCGACCCGGCCGAGAAACGAACGCCTGCTGATCTTGCGTACCGGTGTCATGACCGTCCCCTTCGCCAAGGCCGGCGCCGAATCGCGCCTCGCCGCTTCGTGACGCACGGGAAATGAACGGATCGTGTCTGGCCGGCTTGCAGCGCCCGCCGCCGGGCCCTACCGCGCGCTTGCGATGACCGAGCCAGACGCACCCTATCACGCCCACGTCTACTATTTGCCCGAACAGCGCGCCGCCGCCGCGGCGCTGCGCGACGGGTTCCTCCGGATGACCGGGGAGATCCTGTTCGTCGGCCGGATGACGGACGGCAAGGCCGGCCCGCACCCGATCCCGCAATATGAGATCCATTTTGCCGGGCGCTCGCTCGCGGCCGTGGTTGCGGCGATCGCGGCGTCGGGCCTGCGCGCGCTGGTCCACCCGCTCACCGACGACGACCTCGCCGATCACACCAGCCTGGCGCAGTGGATCGGCGAGCCGGTCGAACTCGACCTCGCCACCCTCGATCCGCCGGGCCGCAACCAGGGCGTCGCGCGCTTCGGCAGGAGCGATTTCTGAGCTGGTGACCCCGACAGGATTCGAACCTGTGACCTACTGATTAGGAATCAGTCGCTCTATCCTGCTGAGCTACGGGGCCGTGCCGGGGGGCGGTTTGGCGCAAGCGCTGCGGCCGGTCAATTCTCGCGCCGCCCGGGCGCCGGTCTCACGCCATATTAACCATTCCTCCCTAGAGCGAGGGCAAGGAGAGCCCGATGCCCGCCAGCCAGCCCTTCGTTGCGCCCAAAGCCTATCGTTCCCAGGAGGAGCGGGCGGTCGATATCGGCGAGCGCGTGCTGCTGATGGTGTTCTACGGCTGGTTCCTCTCGCAGATCGTGCCGAGCGTCGCCGGCCAGCCCTACAATTTGCTGATCCTCGCCTCCGAGACGCTGACCGCTTTGCTGGTGCTGATCCGCCGGCCGGGGCAGATGGCAACCAGCTTCTACGCCTGGGCGATCGCGATCATCGGTACCTGCGCGCCGCTGCTGGTGCGCCCGGTCGACGGCGGCCTGATCCCGATCTGGTGGGCGGCGCTGCTGATGACCTTCGGCCTGTTCGTCAGCCTCGCCGCCAAGCTCTTCCTCAGGCGCAGCTTCGGTATCGTCGCCGCCTGCCGCGGCGTCCGCCGCGAAGGGCCCTACCGGCTCGTCCGCCATCCGATGTACACCGGCTATCTCGTCACCCAATTGGGCTTCCTGCTCGCCAACCCCTCGCTGTTGAACGCCAGCGTCTACGCCGTCGCCTGGGGAATGCTGCTGCTGCGCATCCGCGAGGAGGAAGAGATGCTGTCGCGCGATCCCGCCTATTGCGATTATGTCGCGACGGTGCGCTACCGGCTGCTGCCGGGCATCTACTAGGGCTCAGTTCTCGCTTTCGGGCGGGACCACCGGGAAGGGCAAGGGCGCGACCGGAATCCCCTCGTCGCGCAGATCCTCCGCCTGCTGCGGCGTGGCGCGGCCGTGGATGGCGCGGCCCTCGGCCTCGCCGAGATGGATGGCGCGGGCCTCGTCGGGAAAGCGGTCGCCGACATGCTCGCTCTGCTCGAGCAGCTTCTTCTGCGCCTCGGCCATGCCGGCGAGCGCCGCCTTGACCGCCTCCGGCGCCATTTCCTCGCCGCGATTGCCCTTCGCGCCGACGCGCGGCGCCATCGGCGCCTTGTCGATCTCGGCCGCGCCGCAGATCGGGCAGGCGACCAGGCCCCGCGCGCGCTGCGCCTCAAAATCCTCGTTCGAGCCGAACCAGGCTTCGAAAACATGGCCTTGCGGCGCACATCTCAGATCGAAGATGATCATCCGACATGCTCCGGAATCGGGATGGGACGGCGGTGATGGATGGCGGGCAAACGTGAGCGCACCTCCGCGACCGCCGCCAGGTCGAGCTCGGCAAAGCCGAGGCCCGGCGCCTCGCCGCCCATGTCGAGCAGCACCTTGCCCCAGGGATCGACCACCAGCGAGTGGCCGTAGGTGCTCCGCCCATCCTCGTGCCGGCCGACCTGGGCGGCGGCGATGACGAAGGCCGCGGCTTCGATCGCGCGGGCGCGCAGCAGCACGTGCCAGTGCGCCTCCCCGGTCGGGACGGTGAAGGCGGCCGGGATGCTGAACGCGGTCGCGCCTTCGTTGCTCAGCGCCGCATAGAGATCGGCGAACCTCAAATCGTAGCAGATCGAGAGGCCGAGCGGCCCGAGCGGGGTATCGACCAGCACCGCATGCTCGCCGCCGCGATAACTGGCCGATTCCCGCCAGCTCTCGCCGGTCGGCAGATCGACGTCGAACAGGTGGATCTTGTCGTAACGGGCGCGGATCTCGCCGTCGCTGTCGATCACGAAGCCGCGGTTGACCAGCTTGCCGCCCGGCGCGCCCTTCAGCGCCAGCGAGCCGAGATGGACCCAGATGCCGGCCTCCGCCGCGGCCGCGCGCACCGCGGCCAGCACCGGATCGTCGCCCTCCTCGTGGAGGTGCGCCGCCGCCCGCTCACGGTCGCGGTCGAGCAGCCCGCTCATTTCCGGGGTGAACAGCATCGCCGCGCCGCCCGCCGCCGCCGCAGCGACCTGGCCGGCGAGCGCATCGGCATTGGCCGCCGGGTCGATCCCGGTCTGCGCCTGGCAGAGCGCGATCCTCATGGCCCGAGCAGGGGATCCAGCCCCCCGTCGCGATCGAGCGCGAAGAGATCGTCCGAGCCGCCGATATGGCGGTCGTCGATGAAGATCTGCGGGACGGTGGTGCGCCCGTTGGCGCGCTGCAGCATCTCGGCGCGCCTGTCGCCGCCGAAGGTGATGTCGAACTCCTCGTAATCGGCGCCCTTCTCGTCGAGCAGCCGCTTGGCCCGGGCGCAATAGGAGCAGAAGGCCTTGGTGTAGATCTCGACGTGCGCCATGGGCTTCTCCTGCGCGGCAGGTGGAGGGCCGCGCCCGCCTTTGTCAATGATCGGCGGCGCCGGGGGCTCCGACGAGCCGGGCGAATCCCTCGCTCTCGACCTGCGCCACCATCGCCGCGGGCGAGTCATAGTCCGGCTCGCCGGCGCGCAGCAGGCCGAAGCGCGGCGCCGCGCCGGGCGCGATCGGCGCGAGCGCGATCGGGCAGGCCACCGGCAGCAGCCGGGCGCCGCCGCCCGCCTGGAGCGTGGCGAGGATGCCGCTGAGCGCGCCGGCGATGGTCGGCCGGCCGAGGATCGCGAGCCGGAACTGGCCGGCCTCGCGGGTGACCAAATAGATGTGGCCCGACTGGTGGGGCAGAGCGACGTCGCCGCGCTGGGCGTAGGCGGCGTCGGCGCGCTCGGATTCGCGGAAGACGAGGTGCGATTGCTCGTCGTCCCAGAGGATCGTGGTGCGATAGGCGTAAAGCGCGTCGTCGGCGCCGAAAGCCGGCCGGACCGTCAGATAATCGCCCTCCAGCCAGCGGACCGCGGGCCGCGCATAGGCGCCGAGTTCGGCCGGGGCGATGCCGCCGCGCTCATCCTCGCCGCGGGCGCGCGGGCGCAGCGCGATGCCGAGCGCGGCCTCGATCCGGACCAGGGTCGCGGTGGTGAAGCGGCGCTGCCCGGCGAGCCCCTTTTCGAGCGTGGACAGGCTGATCCGCGCCTCGTCGGCGAGCCACAAGCGAGTGACCCGGCGGCGGCCGAGTTCCTCGCGGATCCGCTCGGCCAGCTGGTCTGCCTCCATCGCCATCCTTCCCCGATCCGGACAAATCCGCACGGTGCCGCAAGCGGCCGCGCCAGACAAGGGGAGCCGGCCGCTAATCCTGCTCCGGCTTGACGACGCGCGCCCAGCACAGCACGTCGACCCGCGCCGCACCGGCGCGGCGAAGCGCCCGGGCGCAGGCATTGGCGGTGGCGCCGCTCGTATAGACGTCGTCGACGAGAACGATCGCCTGTCCTTTGAGGTCGCCCTCGACCCGGAAGGCGCCGCGCAGCGCCTCGGCACGCTCGCGCGGCCCCATGCCGCGCAGCACCGGAGTCGCCTTGATCCGCTCGATCAGGCCGAGCCGCGGCTCGAGCCCCGTCCGCCGCGCCAGGGCCGCCGCGATCAGCGCCGCCTGGTTGTAGCCGCGCCGCCAGATCCGCCAGCGATGCAGCGGCACCGGCACCAGCAGCGGCGCGCCGGCGGCGTCGAGGTGGCGCTGCATCAGCCGGGCCAGCGTCTCGGCGAGGCCCGGCCGGCCGCCATATTTGAGCTTGAGCGCGACGCTGCGCGAGATCGCGCCATAGGCCACCGCCGCGCGCAGCCGGCGATAGGCGGGCGGCTCGGCGAGGCAGCGGCCGCAGGTCAGCTCCGCGCCCTCGCCATAATCGAACGGCAGCGCGCAGCGCGCGCAGCAGGGCGGCCCCAGGAAGGTCAGCGCGGACCAGCAATCGGGGCAGAAGAGATGCGGCTCGGCGGTGATCGCGGCGCAGCCCGGGCAGCGCGGCGGCAGGGCGAAATCGAGGATCGGCCTCAGCGCGTTGCGCGCCAGCAGGGCGGCAGCATCCATCGCCCGAACCTAGCCCGGCACAGGTTGACAGCCAAGCCGATCCCGCCCATCTCGCCGGCGGCGGCCCGATGGCGGAGTGGTTACGCAGAGGACTGCAAATCCTTGCACGCCGGTTCGATTCCGGCTCGGGCCTCCACCCCGTTGCGATAGTCAGGCGGCGTCGGCCGCCGCCGCCTCGCCCTGCCGGCGCGGCGCCGGCAGGGTGAAGCAGACCTGCGCCCCGCCGCCTTTCCGGTCTTCCGTCCAGATCCGGCCGCCGTGCGATTCGACGATCGTGCGCGAGATCGAGAGGCCGAGGCCGAGGCCGCTTTCCTTGGTCGAGGCGAAGGGCGAGAAGCGCGCCCCGTCCGGCTGGCTGAAGCCGGGGCCGTTGTCGCTGACCGAAACGACGATGCCGCCATCGGCCCGGCGCGCGCTGGTGAGGACGATTTCCGGCGCCGCCCGCCCGAGCGTCGCATCGCAGGCGTTGCGGATCAGGTTCAGCATCACCTGCTGGATCTGGATCTTGTCGCCCCGCACCGTCCGCGCGTCGGCGGCGATCTCCTTGCGGACGACCAGCCCCGGATAGGCGGTGGCGACCGACAGCAGGGTGGTGGCATTGTCGATCACCCGCGACAGCGACACCGCGCCCGTCGATTTGGGCTGCTTGACGACCATCTCGCGGACCCGGCGGATGATGTTGGCGGCAAGATGGACCTGCTGCTCGGCGGCGAGCATGCCGTGGGTGATCTCGCCGGGCGCCGCCTCGCCCGAGCCCAGCCGCCGCCTGGTGCCGGCGAGATAGTTGGAGGCGGCGGTGAGCGGCTGGTTGAGCTCGTGGGCGAGCGTCGCCGCCATCGCGTTCATCGCTTCGACGCGCGAGAGATGGGCGACCTGCGACTGGAGCCGGTCAAGCAGGCTTCGGGCGCTGATATTCTGGTCGGTGCCGTGCAGCCGGACGACGTTGCCGGCCGCGTCGACGGTGGGGATGACGACGCCCTGGTGACGGGATTCGGCGCCGCTCGGCAGGCGCACGTCATATTCGACCTCCTGGCTCTCGCCGGTGCGGATCGCCTCGGCATGGGCGCGGTCGATCGTCGCCCGGCCCTCATCGTCCAGATAGGCCTGGAATTCCTCGAAGGAGGGGCTGCCCTGCGCCGGCTCGCGCTCGAACTGGGCGCAGAGCTGCGGCGACCAATAGACGGCGCCGGTGCGCAGATCGTAGTCCCAGTCGCCGATCTGGCCGATCCGCTGCGCCTCCTGGAGGCGCTCGTTGAACCGGGTCATCTCCGCCACCAGCCGGTCGCGCCGGCTGAGATACAGGGTGACGAGGGCGGCGAAGGCGATGATGAACAGGCTGACCAGGGCGGCCCCGGCGATCAGCACCCGGGCGCGGCGGGCGGAGGGCGCGAGCACTTCCGATTCGGGAACGCCGTAGGCGACGAACAGGGGATAATCGCGCAGCCGCCGCTGGCTGTAATAGCGAGCGACGCCATCGACCGAGCCGGTGCCGAGATAGGTGCCGTTCGGGTGGCGGATCTGGCGCTGCATGAACGGCCGGCTCCGGAAATCCTCGCCCGAGCTCGCCCTCTGACCGACCCGGCGCGCCCGCCCTATGCCATCGAGGCCGATCACCGACATCACGTCGCGCGGACCGACCGAGGCGTCGCGGTAGAAAGCGGTGAACTGCTCGGGGACGGTGTTGATTGCAATCACGCCGGCGAAACTGCCGTCGGGATGGTTGAGCCGCCGCGACAGCCAGATCACGTCGCGGCCAAACACGGGGCCATAGGTAGGCTGGCCGACGTAGAGCCGGCCGGTGTCGCGGGCGAGGTGCGCGCGGAAGGCTGGATGCTCGGTAGCGTTGATTCGCGGCAGCGCACGCTGCACCGAAGTCGCGACCAGATTGCCCGCGGCGTCGAACACGTTGACGCTGAGGAAGGTGCTGCCCCGGGCGACGGTGCCAGAAATCCGGGCCGGCCGGTCGGGCGTTCCCGCAAATTCCGGGCCGACCTGGCCGCGGGCGAAGCGGCCGGCGACATAGCGGGTGACGAGGTCGGCCGCCTCGAGCGTGCGCCGGACATATTGTTCGAAGGCGATCGCCCGGTTCTCGTTCTGACGGATGGCGTCGTCGATCGCCTGCCGGCGCTCGAAGGCGATCTGGGAGCTGACGAACCACCAGCTAACGGCGACGAGCACCAGGCAGAACGCCCAGACCAGCCATTTCAGCAGGCGGGGGCTGTCGGGCCGGTCGGTGGCAGGCTGGGCGATTGCGGACGACATTCGGGCCGCTTATGGCTGCGGCTCGCGAGGCGTTCAATTGCCGATCGGCGGGAGCGAGATGAACAAGGCAGAAATGATGTCCGGCTTCGGCGGCCATTTCGCGAGCGAGGCGGTGGCGGGCGCCCTGCCCCGCGGCCGCAACTCGCCGCAGCGCCCCGCTTTCGGCCTTTATGCCGAGCAGCTGTCGGGCACCGCCTTCACCGCGCCGCGCGCCGAGAACCGGCGCTCGTGGCTCTACCGGATGCGGCCGAGCGCGGCCCATCCGCCCTACGTCGGCTACGCCGGCGCGCCGTTGTTCGCGCCGGGCACGGCGGAGGCGCCGCTGCCGCCCAACCGGCTGCGCTGGGACCCGCTCGACTTCCCCGACGGCGCCATCGACTTCGTCGACGGGCTGGTGACGATGGTCGCCAATCGCGACCCGGCGAGCCTCGAAGGCGTCGCCGTCCACATCTACCGCGCCACCGCCGACATGGCCGACCGCTATTTCTTCGACGCCGACGGCGAGCTTCTGATCGTCCCCGAGCAGGGCCGGCTCGATCTTCGCACCGAGCTCGGCGCGATCGCGCTCGAGCCCGGCGAGATCGCACTGATCCCGCGCGGCGTCCGCTTCCGGGTGCTGCTTCCGGACGGCAAGGCGCGCGGCTATGTCGCCGAGAATCACGGGGCCCTGCTGCGCCTGCCCGAGCTCGGCCCGATCGGATCGAACGGGCTCGCCAATCCGCGCGACTTCCTCACCCCGAGGGCCGCCTATGAGGATCGCGACGGCGCCTTCCAGCTGGTCCAGAAGCATCTCGGCGCGCTGTGGGTGACCGAGCTCGACCACAGCCCGCTCGACGTCGTCGCCTGGCACGGCAATCTGGTGCCGTGCAAATACGATCTCAGGCTGTTCAACGCGATCGGCACGGTGAGCTACGACCATCCCGATCCCTCGATCTTCACCGTCCTCACCTCGCCGAGCGACGTCGCCGGCCGCGCCAATGCCGATTTCGTCCTGTTCCCGCCGCGCTGGATGGTCGCCGAGGACACGTTCCGGCCGCCCTGGTTCCACCGCAACGTGATGAGCGAGTGCATGGGGCTGATCACCGGCGCCTACGACGCCAAGGCCGAAGGCTTCGCGCCGGGCGGGATGAGCCTGCACAATCTGATGGCCGGCCACGGCCCCGATCTGGCCAGCTGGCAGGCGGCGAGCGAGGCCGAGCTCAAGCCGGTGAAGGTCGAGGGGAGCCTCGCCTTCATGGTCGAGAGCTGCTGGCCCTACCGGCCGACCGGGTTCGCGCTGGACCACGCGCAGCCCGATTATGACGAGGCCTGGCAGGGGTTTCCGAAGGCGCAATTGCCCTAGGGAATTGCGCTCCCGCGAAAGCGGGAGCCCAGCCTGGGTTCCTGCTTTCGCAGGAACACGGTCGCCCGCTACGCCCCCCTCGCCAGAAACGCCTTCACCCCGCGCGCGGCCTGGCGGAGGCGGTGCTCGTTCTCGACGAGGGCGATGCGAACGAAGCCCTCGCCTTCCTCGCCGAAGCCGACGCCCGGGGCGACCGCCACCTTGGCCTCGGCGAGCAGGCGCTTGGCGAAATCCATCGCGCCCAGCGCCCGGTACGCCTCCGGGATCGGCGCCCAGGCGAACATGCTCGCCTCCGGCGGCGGGATCTCCCAGCCGGCCCGGCCGAAGCAATCGACCAGCACGTCGCGGCGCGCCTTGTAGAGCCGGCGATTGGCCTCGACCACGTCCTGCGGGCCATTGAGCGCTGCGACCGCCGCCGCCTGGACGGGGGTGAAGGCGCCGTAATCGAGATAGGACTTAACCCGGGCGAGCGCGCCGATCAGCTGCCGGTTGCCGACCGCGAAGCCGATCCGCCAGCCGGCCATCGAATAGGTCTTCGACATCGAGGTGAATTCGACCGCGACCTCCTTCGCGCCCGGCACTTCGAGGATCGAGGGCGTCGGCGCCTCGCCGAAATAGATTTCGGCATAGGCAAGATCGCTGATCACCCACAGGCCGTGCTCGCGGGCGAAGGCAACGACCTTTTCGTAGAAAGCGAGGTCGGCGACATAAGCGGTCGGGTTGGACGGATAGCCGATCACCAGCACCTTGGGGCGCGGCACCGTGTAGCGCACCGCGCGCTCGATGATGTCGAAGAAGTCCGGCCCGGGCGCGGCCGGGATCGAGCGGATCGCCGCGCCGGCGATGATGAAGCCGAAGGTGTGGATCGGGTAAGAGGGATTGGGCGCGAGGACGACGTCGCCGGGCGCGGTGATCGCCTGGGCGAGGTTGGCGAGCCCCTCCTTCGAGCCCAAAGTGACGATCACCTCGCTGTCGGGATCCAATTCGACGCCGAAGCGGCGGGCATAATAGCCGGCCTGGGCCTTGCGCAGCCCGGCGATCCCCCTCGACGCGGAGTAACGGTGGGCGCGGGGATCGCGGGCGACCTCGGCGAGCTTGTCGATGACGTGCTGCGGCGGCGCCCCGTCGGGATTGCCCATGCCGAGATCGACGATGTCCTCGCCGCGGGCGCGGGCGGCGGCCTTCATCGCATTGACTTCGGCGAAGACGTAGGGCGGCAGCCGGCGGATGCGGTAGAAATCTGGATCGGTCATGAGCGCAGGCTCTGGCCGGGCAACGCCTGCGGAGCAACCCCCATCGCCTCCGAGCCGCTCCACAGAGTCCGGACGAGGCCGCTAAGGTTCAAAAGTTTCATTAGTTTCAGCTTCCCAAGAAGAAGAAAAAGCCGAACCTTCCGCTGGCCCAAAGGTCGCAAAGCTGAACGATCGGGGGAAGAATGACGGATTCGCGCATCGCCCCAGCGTGACAGCTCCGCTCCCGTTTGCCAAGAACATTTAGGGAACAATGAGTTCGTCGGCGATGTCGCGCGGACGCCCTGCAACCTGAGGTCATGTTTTCTGGCCCCGCAAATCATGGGCCTGGCTGTAATAGCAACCTAACACGCCTCGGCAGACAGAAGCCAAGGAGGCGTGCGTGAATCCCCTGCTCCCGATCCATATCGCCGGCGGCGGCATCGCGCTCATCGCCGGCGCCGCCGCGCTCGCTCTGCCCAAGGGCTCGCGCCTCCACGCGCGGGCCGGCACCTGGTTCTTCGCCGCGATGCTGGTGCTGGCGGGGACCGGCGCGGTCATCGCCGCGCTCAAGCCCGAGCGGATCAGCGCGGTCGTCGGCGTGCTGACCTGCTACCTGGTCGCGACCTCCTGGATGACGGCGCGGCGGCGCGACGGCCAGGCCGGCCGGTTCGAGCTCGCCGCTCTTGCGGTCGCGCTCGGCTGCGCGGTCGCCCAGCTCCGCTTCGGCTTCATGGCGCTGGCCACGGGCCGGCTCGATTCGCTGCCGCCGCAGCCCGCCTTTATCTTCGCCGGCGTGGCGGCGCTGGCCGCGGCGCTCGACCTCCACTTCCTCCTCGGCGGGCCGCTGTCGAACGCGCAGCGCATCGCCCGCCATTTGTGGCGGATGTGCGCCGCCTTGCTGATCGCGGCGATGTCCTTCTTCCTGGGCCAGCAGAAGGTGATGCCGGCCGGCTGGCAGGGCTCGCCTTTGCTGTTCCTGCCGCCGCTCGCGGTGCTTGCCACGATGATCTTCTGGCAGATCCGGGTGCGCTTCAGCCGCGCCTTCGGGCCGTGGCCGCGCCGGCGCCGCCCCGCTTCTGCCCTCCCGGCGGGGGAAGCCGCATGACCGGCGAGGCGAGCCGCCAGCGCTGGGCGCGGACGACCGGCCTGCTCTATCTGGCGACCAACGCCAGCGCGACCGGCGCCTTCGTCTTGACCGGCCGGCTGGTCGCGCCCGATCCGGCGCGGACCGCCGCCAACATCGCCGCCGCGCCGGCGATGCTGAGGATCGCGCTCGCCGGCGAGCTGGTCACCATCGCCGGCGTGCTCGGCCTGATCGCCGGCCTCTATGTCCTGCTCGCGCCGGTGAACCGCGGCCTCGCCCTCATCGCCCTGCTGTGGCGGTCGATGGAGAATGCGCTGCTCGCCGCGATCACGCTGATGAGCTTCGCCGCGCTGGCGATCCTCGCCCGCGGCGGCGATGCCGGGCTCGCCTTCGCCCTGCTCAACGTCCACGGCTACGGCTTCCAGCTCGGTTTCCTGTTCCTCGGCCTCGGCTCAACCCTGTTCAGCTGGCTGTGGCTGAAGTCGCGCTTCATTCCCGCCTGGCTCGCCGCTCTGGGCCTGTTCGCCTCGGCGCTGATGGCGGCGGTCGCGCTCGCGATCATCGTCTCGCCGGCCGTGTTCCGCACCCTCGGCCTCGCCTACATGGCGCCGATGGGCCTCTACGAGATCGGCCTCGGCCTGTGGCTGCTGGTGCGGGGCGTGGCGCCCGCTGCAGCCGAAAAATAGGGACTGTCCCTATTTTATCGGCGGAAAAATAGGGACTGTCCCTCTTTATCCAGCCGAAAAATAGGGACTGTCCCTATTTTATCGGCGGAAAAATAGGGACTGTCCCTCCTTATCCGCCCTGCAGCTCGTGCCGCCGCATCGCGTGGCGGAGCTGGTCGTAGGTCAGCGACAAAGCGGCAGCGGCGGCGCGCTGGTTCCAGCGGCATTTCTCCAGGGCGGCGGCGAGGATCGCTTTTTCATATTCGGCGGTGGCGAGGCGGAAGTCGGCGCAGGCGCCGGGGTCGAAGCCGACCGCGCGCTGGACGACGACCTGATCGTCCTCGGCGGGGAGGACAGTCCCCGGCAGCGGGGTCCTGGCGGGTAAAGGCCGCCACGGCGATTCGAAGGGATCGAACTGGATGTCCTGGATCGGCCCGTCCTGGCCCGCCCAGCGGTAGACGGCGCGCTCGACGACGTTGCGCAATTCGCGGACGTTGCCGGGCCAGTCATAGGCCTGGAGCCGCGCCATCGCCTCCTCGCTGAAGCCGACCCAGGCGTCGAGCTCGAGATCGAGCGCCATCTTGCGGCCGAAGAATTCGGCGAGGACGGGAATGTCGCTCTGGCGGTTGCGGAGCGGCGGCAGAGTGACGACCTCGAAGCTCAGCCGGTCGAGCAGGTCGGCGCGGAAGCGGCTTTCCTCGACCAGCCGGGGGAGATGCTCGTTGGTCGCGGCGACGATGCGGACGTCGACCTGGATCGGCCGGCTGGCGCCGATCCGGGTCACCTCGCCATATTCGATCGCGCGCAGCAGCCGGTCCTGGGCCGGGCTCGACAGGGTGGCGAGCTCGTCGAGGAACAAAGTGCCGTGATCGGCCTCCTCGAAGCGGCCCGGCCGGGCCTTGGTCGCGCCGGTGAACGAGCCCGCCTCGTGGCCGAACAATTCCGCCTCGATCAGGGTCTCGGGCAGAGCGGCGCAGTTCATCACGATCAGCGGCCCGTCCCAGCGCGACGACAGATGGTGGAGCCGCTCGGCGATCAGCTCCTTGCCGGTGCCGCGCTCGCCGATCACCAGCACCGGCCGGTCGAGCGGCGCGGCGCGGCTCGCCCGTTCGACCGCGTCGAGGAAGGAGGTCGACTGGCCGACCAGATGGGTGTTGCGCTCCATTCCGAAATATTGGCGCATTTCGCCACCAATTGGCAAGGATTAAGTGGTTGTTTCGCCCCCGCAAACAGGCATTTTCCGCGGTATTCCGCGCTTTTTCCAACTTGGCACAGGCCCTGCTTAAAAAAGCCTGTCACGCCGATGGTCGGCGGGACGGGAGCAACCAGGGTTCAGGGAGACCGCACATGTTCAGCTTCGATCGCTTCGCCCGCGTCGCCACTGCAGCCGTCGGCGCGCTCGTCCTTTCCACCCTGTCGATCACTGCGGCCGTCGGCCCGATCCCCACCGACACGGCCGTCGCCGCGGCCACTGTCGGCGCGACGCATGCCTAATCCGCGGCCGGTCAGGATCAAGGTCGGGCCCGGGGAGCTGATGCGCATCACCGCTCCCTGCGCTAAGACCGATTCGAGCCCGGCCCGGCCCTATGTTGCAACCAAGGAGTTTTTTCCCATGGGCATCTTTTCGCGGACGCGCGATATCATAGCCGCCAACGTCACCGATCTGCTCGACAAGGCCGAGGACCCCGCCAAGATGATCCGGATGATCATCATGGAGATGGAGGAGACCCTGGTCGAGGTGCGCGCGTCGGCCGCCCGCACCATCGCCGACCAGAAGGAGATGAAGCGCCAGATCGGCAAGCTCGAGCGGCTCCAGGACAATTGGGTCGAGAAGGCCGAGCTCGCTTTGTCCAAGGGCCGGGACGACCTCGCCAAGGCGGCGCTCTACGAGAAGCAGAAGTCGGCCGACATGGCCGAGCAGCTCAACGCCGAGATCGGCATCCTCGACGAGGCGCTGCGCGCCTCGGAGGCCGACATCGCCAAGCTCCAGGGCAAATTGCGCGAGGCGCGCGCCCGCCAGAATGCGGTGATGACCCGGATGGAGAGCGCCCAGAATCGCAGCCGCCTGCGCGAGCTCTATTCGGGGCCGAAGGTCGACGACGCCTTCTCGCGCTTCGACGTGCTCGAACGCCACGCCGACCTCGCCGAGGGCCATGCCGACGCGCTCAGTCTCGGCAGCAGCGCGCCGAAGACGCTCGAGGAGGAGATTTCCGAGCTCAGGAACGCCGACAAGGTCGATGCCGAGCTCGAGGCGCTCAAAGCCCAGCTCGCCAAGCGCACCAATGGCGGCGAAGCGTCGGGCAAGGGGAATTGATCATGGACGGACCCCAAATCCTCATCCCGATCCTCGTCGTCGGCATGCTGTTCATCGGCCTGCCGTGGCTGGTCTTCCACTACATCACCAAATGGAAGACGGCCAAGACGCTGACCAGCGAGGACGAGAACCTGCTCGACGAGCTGCACGAGCTCGCCCGCCGGCTCGACGACCGGATGGGCACGATCGAGCGGATCGTCCAGGCGGACAATCCCAATTGGCGCGCGCTCGGCGCCGACCCCGTCGAAACCGCGCTCGAGGACCGCAGCGAGCGCCTCTACGAAACCAGCGAACGCACCAACCGCCCGAGCCGGAGGACCTGATGAGCGCGCTCAAGACCAAATTCTATCTCGACAAAGAGCATAAGAAATGGGCGGGGGTGTGCGCCGGGATCGCCGATTATACCGGCATCGACGTCACCGTCGTCCGGCTGGGCTTCGTGCTCGGCACGATCCTCGGCTCGGGCACCCTGCTGCTCGCCTATTTCATCATCGCCTGGATGGCGCCGACCAAGCCGCGCGAGCTCTACAGCCAATCCGCCGGCGACCGGAAGTTCTGGCAGGAGGTGCGCGCCAATCCGCGCCGCACCGCGCGCGACGTGCGGCTGCGCTTCCGCGACATCGACCGCCGGCTCGCCGACGTCGAGGCCTATGTGACCAGCTCCAACAACCGGCTGGCGCGCGAGATCGAGCAGCTGCGCTGATTGGAACAAGGGGGAGACGGACGCCATGGACCTGGGTGAACTCATTCCGATCGTCGCCATCGCTGCGACCGCCTGGGTGATCGTGGTGCTGGCCCGGCTCCGGCACGGGCGCGGCGGCGGCGGCGGCGCGACGAGCGTCGCCGACGCGCAGGAAAATGCCCGGCTCGCCCATGAGAACGAGGCGCTGCGGCTGACCGTCAGGCGGCTGGAGGAGCGCACCGCCGTGCTCGAGCGGATCGCCACCGACCCGGCCGAGCGCACCGCCCGCGAGATCGAGCAGCTGAGATAGAACAAACAGGAAGGAACGCCGCCAATGAATCCCGACAAGCTCGCCTTCATCAGCCAGCTTTTTCCGTTCATCGCGATCATGTGCACCGTCGCCGTCGGCGGCTGGGTGATCAACACCTGGCTGCGCATCCGCCACGGCTACCCGCTCGACGGCGCCTGGGGACAGGCGATCTACCCCCGCAAGGACGAAGAGGTGATCGAGCGGGTCAAGCTGCTCAGCCAGGAAAACGCCCAGCTCCGCGCCGAGCTCGGCGCGGTCAAGGACCGGCTCGCAAACGTCGAACGGATCGTCACCGACGACAGCCACCGCCTGACGCAGGAGATCGAAGCCCTGCGCATCCCGAGGAACTGACCATGGCCATGATGTGGAAGCCGCTCGTCGCCTTCATCGTCGTCGGCATTCCGATGATCCTGATTTTCGGCCAGGGGCTGATCAGGCGCTGGTTCGACCATCGCGAGAAAAGGATGGAGCTGGAGGCCCGGATGACGGCCGAGAAAGCCGCGCAATATGCCGCCCACACCGAGCGCCTCGAACAGCGCGTGCGGGTGCTCGAGCGGATCGTCACCGACAAGGGCGTCGACCTCGCCGACGAGATCGAGCGGCTGCGCGACGACCGCGTGAATTGAACCGGCCGGAAAGGGACCAGAAGCGATGAACCAGTTCGAAATGGTCGTGTTGATCGTGGTGGTGGTGATGGTCGCCAGCGTCATCCGATCGATCTTCGGCGTCCCCCGCGGCCGACGCCGCGACCGGCTTCCGATGGCCGAGGACGCCGAGACCGGGCGGCTGCGCGACGAGGTCAAGCAGCTCAAGGAGCGGCTCGCCGTGCTCGAGCGGATCACGGTCGAGAAGGAAAACAGCCTCGAGCGCGAGATCGAGCGGCTGCGGGACCATTAGGGAGGCCCGAGCGGTGAACGATCCCGGCACCCTGGTGGCGATCCTGGCGGCGGCGGTGGTGGCGCTCGCCATGGTCAGCCTCGCCGCGCTGAAGGGCTGGGACGGCTGGCTCGAGCTGCGGCGGCTCGAATTGAGCCAGCGCAAGGGCGGCGAGCCGACCACCCCCGCCGCCGCCCGCCTCGAGCTCGCCGATTTGAAGGACCGGATCAAGCGGCTCGAAGCGATCGCCAATGGCGACGAGGACGCCTCCCCGCCCCAGCGCCGCACGGGCTAGCTTCTCGGCCCACCTCCGTTCGGGCTGAGCCCGTCGAAGCCCTCTCCTCCCCTAGCAAAAAAGAAGGAAAGCCCTTCGACAAGCTCAGGGCGAGCGGTATTGGAGGCGCTATGGCCTTCTCCTCCCTCGACGACGTCTATGCCGATTACGCGCTGCTCGACGCGGACGACCGCTACCGGCTGCTGATCGATCTCGGGCGGGCGCTGGAGCCGATGCCGGACGCGCTCAAGACCGACGCCACCCTGGTGCGCGGCTGCTCGGCCGCGGTCTGGGTCTATCCGGTGGCGCAGCCCGACGGAGCCCTGCATTTCCTCGCCGACAGCAATGCCGCGATCACCAAGGGGATCGTCGCCCTGATCCTGCTCGCCGTCCAGGACCGCACCCCCGCCGAGATCCTCCGCCTCGACGTCGACGCCGCGCTCGCCCGCTTCGACCTCAGGAACCAGCTCAGCTCCAACCGCACCCAGGGCATTCCCAACATGATCGCGCTGATCCGCGAAACCGCGCAGCGGCTCGCGGCATGACCGGCCCCGATCCGAAAAGCGCCGAGCCTTTCGATCCCAGGCTGTTCATGTCCTATGTCCGCAAGGTGGGCCATGGCGGCGCGATCGGCATCGCCTATCACGCTCATGGCGAGGACTGGGCCGAGCTCTCGCTGGCTTATGACGAGCGGCTGATCGGCATGACGGAAAGCGGGATCATCGCCTCGGGCCCGATCATCAGCCTGATGGACATGGCGACCAGCCTCGCCATCTGGATCCGGCTCGGCCGCTTCCGCCATCAGGCGACGCTCGATCTCAGGGTCGATTATCTCCGCCCGGCGCGGCCCGGCAACACCATCATCGGCCGCGGCATCTGCTACGGAGTCACGAGGAGCGTCGGCTTCGTCCGCGGGCTCGCCCATGACGGCGAAGCGGGCGATCCCGTCGCCAGCGTCACCGGCACGTTCATGTTCACGGACTGAGCATGGACGAAAGCGGGCCGATCATCGTCTTCGACGGCCATTGCGTGCTCTGCTCGGCCAATGCCCGCTTCGTCCTCAGGCACGACAAGCGGCGCCGCTTCCGCCTCGCCGCGACGCAGAGCGAGGCCGGCGCGGCGCTGCACGCCCGCTTCGGCCTCAATCGCGGCGCGCTCGAGACGATCGTGGTCGTCGAAAACGGCCGGGCGCTCACCGAATCCGAGGCGGTGCTCGCGATCGCCGCCGGGCTCGGCTGGCCGTGGCGCGCCGCCGCCGCGGCCAGGCTGGTGCCGCGCGCGCTGCGCGACCCGCTCTACCGCTGGATCGCACGCAACCGCTACCGCTGGTTCGGCCGGCGCGAGACCTGCTGGCGCCCCGATCCGGCCGATTCGGACCGGATGCTGTGAGCCGGATCCTCGTCCTCGGCGGCTACGGCGCGTTCGGCGGGCGCCTGTCGCGCCGGCTGCGCGAGGCCGGCCACGAGGTGATCGTCGCCGGCCGCAGCCTGGCGAAAGCGGAGCGCTTTTGCGCCGGCGAGGCGGGCCTCGTCCCGCTCGCGCTCGACCGCGAGGGGGAGCTCGCGCTCGCCCGGCATCGGCCGGACATCGTCGTCGACGCGGCGGGCCCGTTCCAGGCGGCGAGCCTGCGGGTTGCCGAAGCCTGCATCGCGGCGCCGGTCCACTATCTCGACCTCGCCGATGCGCGCGGCTTCGTCGGCGCGATCGGCACGCTCGACCCGGCGGCGCGGGCCGCGGGGGTCGCGATCGTCTCGGGCGCCTCGAGCCTGCCCGCTTTGTCGGGCGCGGTGGCGCGCCGGCTCGCCGCCGGGATGGACGACGTGCGCGCCGTCGAGATCGCGCTCAGCATCTCGAACCGCGGCGGCGCCGGCGCCTCGGCCGCGGCGGCGATCCTTTCCTATGTCGGGCGGCCGATCCGGCTGTGGCGGGGCCGGGCCTGGCAGACCGGCCGCGGCTGTTACGAGAGCCGCCCCGGCCCCCTCCCCGGCCGCCGGGTCGCCCTGTGCGAGGTGCCGGACCTCGATCTGCTGCCCGAGCGGCTGCCGGGCCGGCCCGCGGTCGCGTTTCGCGCCGGCACCGATTCGCGCCTCCAGAATCTCGGCCTCGCGGCGCTGGCCCGGCTCGTCCGCCTGGGCCTGATCCGCGACCTTCCCCGCCGGCTCGGCTGGCTGGAGCCGATCCGCCGCCTGACCGCCGGCCGCGGCTCGCCGCGCTCGGCGATGACGGTGCGGCTGTTCGGCACCGCCGCCGGGCGCCGGATCGAGCGGCGCTGGACCTTGATCGCCGACGAGGGCGACGGGCCCGAAATCCCGGTCCTTGCGGCGCCCGTCCTTGTCGAGCGGCTGCTCGCCGGCGGGATCGCGCCCGGCGCGCGCGATGCCGGCACCCTGCTCGACCTCGCCGATTACGAGGCGGCCTTCGCCGGCCTCGCCATCCGCCACGAGCGCAGCGAGATCGCGCTTCCGCCGCCGCTCTACGCCCGGGCGCTGGGCCGCCCCATCTTCGAGCGGCTGCCGGCAGCGGTGCGGGCGCTTCATCAGGTATTGCGCGACGACGGCGCCCACGGGGTGGCGACGGTGACGCGGGGCCGCAACCCGATCGCGCGGCTGATCGGCCGGATGGTCGGCTTCCCGCCCGCCGGCGAGCATGCGCTCCACGTCCATTTCGAGGAGCGGGACGGCATCGAGACCTGGACCCGGCGCTTCTCCGGCCGGGGCTTCCATAGCCGGCTGTCGCTGCGCCGGGGGCTGCTCACCGAGCGGTTCGGCCTGCTCACCTTCGGCTTCGACCTTCCCGCCGACGAAACCGGCCTCGACATGATCCTTCGCGCCTGGTGGCTGGGGCCGCTTCGGATGCCGCTCCTCCTCGGCCCGCGCTGCGCGGCGCGCGAATGGGAGGAAGAGGGCCGCTTCCGCTTCGACGTTTCGATCGGGATGCCGCTGATCGGGGCGATCGCCCATTATCGCGGCTGGCTCTCGGTCAAGGCGTGAGGTCGGCCCGCCTTTCCTCGGCCCTTCTCAGCACGTCGTAGCTCGCCTGGATCATCTGGAAGCGCGCCGCGGCCTCCTTGTCGCCCGGCTTGACGTCGGGATGGTTGGCCTTGGCGAGGCGGCGCCAGGCGGCCTTGATCTCCTCGAACTCCGCGCTGGGCTCGAGCTCGAGCACGTCGAGCGCGCGCATCTCGTCGCGGCTGCGGCTGCCGTCGCCGGGGCCGCCCCAGCCGTAATGGCCAGCGCTGGCGAAGGCGTCGGCGCCCTGGCGCTCTTTGGCCTCGCGCGCCGCCGCTTCCTCCGCGGTCAGGCCCTCGAAATAATTCCAGTTGCGGTTGTATTCGGCGGCATGGCGCTCGCAGAAATACCAGCGCTCGCGGCTGTTGGGCGATTTCGGCGCCGGCCGGTCGCCGGGCTCCTCGCAGCCGTGGCGATCGCACTGCCGCACCGGCTCCGCCTCGCGGGCGGTGCCGTAGGCGCGCCAGCGCGGGAATCCCCAGTCGTTCGATCTCTTTGCCTTGGCCATAGATACGGCCAATCTAGCGGCTCGCGGAGAGGAGCGCACGAGTCGCGAGAAAAATATTTTCAGCCCCGCTCATCCAAATCGCCCGGCGGCGGCGTCTAGGCTTCGAAAATCCAAACCCAAGCCAAAGGAACACGAACATGTCCGGTCCCGCTTCAGACGTCTTCATCACCGTCGCCCTGATTACCGGCGCCGTCCTAATCCTCGTCCAGCTCGGCCGGCTGCTGCGCGCCCGAATGCTGCACAAGACGATCCGCGACGCGATCAGCCGCGACAATGCCGCCGTCCCCGAGCTGCTCGCCGGAATCGGCGAGGAGCAATCGCCGGGCGGCGTCAACGACGACCGCACCGCCATGGTGCTGATCGCGCTCGGCCTCGCTTTGCTCGCTTTCTCCGCGCTCCAGAACAGCGCCGACGCGCTCCGCCAGATGGGCGGCGCCTCGGTGTTTCCGATCTTCGTCGGCATCGCGCTGCTGATCCGCCGGCATCTCGCCGGCAAGCGCGGCGGCGAAGCCTGATCCGGTCGCGGCGGGGACCGGCCGATGGACCAGGATCTGGCTCTCGCCCGGCGGGCGGCGGCGGGCGACGCCGCCGCCTTCACCGCGCTGGTGCGCGCGCACGAGGCGGCGGTGCGCCGCTTCCTGCGGCGGCTCGCCGGCGATTCGGCCGACGATCTCGCCCAGGAGGCGTTCCTCAAGGCGTGGCGCCGCGCCGGCGACTTTCGCGGCGAAGGCCGTTACCGCGCCTGGCTGATGCGGATCGCCTGGAGCCAGTTCCTCGCCGCCCATCGCGCCGGCGGCCGGCGCGACGCCCGCGAGACGGCGACGGCGCCCGATGCGGAAAGCCGGCGCGATCCCGACGCCGCGATCGACCTGCAGCGGGCGCTCGCCGGCCTCGGCGAGCGCGAGCGCGCCGCCGCCTTGCTCTGCTTCGGCGAGGGCTGCAGCCATAGCGAGGCGGCCGAGATCCTGGGGCTGCCGCTCGGCACGCTTAAATCCGTGGTGGCGCGGGCGCGCGCCGCCCTGATCGACAAGCTGGAGGGATGAGATGACCGAAGACGAGAAGATCGCCGCCTTGTTCGCAGCGCCGGACCGCGCGCCCGATGAGGCCTTCGTCGCCAGCATGGCGCGGATGGTTGCGGCCGAGCGCAAGCTCGCGGCGGCGCGGCGCTCGGCCTGGCGCCGCTTTGCCGGCGAATGCGTCGCCGCGGCCGCAATCGTCGCCGCCTTCGACCTCGTCTGGCGGCTGACCCCGGCCGACATCCGGCTCGACCAGCTGTTCGCGGCGCCGGCGGGCGCGGCCGCGGTGCTGCTTGTCGCCTTGTGGTGCGCAGTCGAGCTGCGCCCGGCGGCAGCGGCGAGCTGAAAAAAGAGGGACTGTCCCTCTTTTTCGAGAAAGAAGCGCCAGAGGGTCTGTAAGCCGGGTTCTGTCCTCCGCCGTCGCGCAAGGCTCAGGCGGATGGGCGGCCATTCCTCTAGGAGGCGGATCGCTCCGCCCCTCAAGCAACCAACCCGGGCGACGAGCGGGAACACGCCCATGTGCCGCCCCTATGCGGTCTTGCTCCCGGTGGGGTTTGCCCTGCCGCTGGCGTTACCGTCAGCGCGGTGGGCTCTTACCCCACCCTTTCACTGTCACGCCGCCGAAGCATTGGGCCGAAGCCCGCGCGACCTGCTTTCTGTGGCACTTTCCCTGGGGTCGCCCCCGCCGGCAATTAACCGGCACCGTCGTTCCATGGAGCCCGGACTTTCCTCGCCCCCGCTTGCGCGGGGCCGCGGCCGCCCGACCCTCTGGCCGCGCCTATATAGTCTTGCCGCGCTCGCGGTCCAAGAGCAGCTGCAAGAGGATCGCGCGGCACTCGCCGTCGATTCTGCCGTCGAGCAATTCCGGGCGGAAGCGGCGCTGGAAGGCGATCACCGCCTTTTGCGAGTCGCGCACGTCATAGCCCCAGCGTTCGAGGGCGAGCAGGAAGCCGCCGTCGGTCCAGTGCGGATCGATGAGGTTGCGGGTCGGGCGGGGAATGGCGAGCCGGTGCCGGGCCAGCCGCGCCCAATCGAACAATTCGCCGGGATCCTCCTTGCGCGCCGGGGCGACGTCGGAATGGCCGACGACGTTGGCGGGCGGAATCGCATAGCGGATCACGATCGCCGAGAGGAGCGGGATCAGCGCCTCCATCTGCTCCTCGGTGAACGGCCGGTAGCCGAATTCGTGGCCCGGATTGACGATCTCGATGCCGATCGAGCAGGCGTTCACCCCGCTCACCCCGCGCCAGTAGGAAAGGCCGGCGTGCCAGGCGCGCTGCTCTTCCGCGACCATGCGCAGGATCTGGCCGTCTTCGGCGATCAGATAGTGGCACGAGACCCGCGCCTCCGGGTCGCGCAGCCGGGCAATCGCCGATTCGGCGTCGGCCATGCCGGTATAATGGAGCACGACCATCGAGATCGCCTGGTCGCGGGCGTCGTAATTGGGCGAGGGGCTGTCGATGATCCCTTCCATCGCCCCCTTAGCGCGCGAAATGGGGCGGAAGGTCAACCCCATCCTCCCCGGGACGGGGAGGGGGACCGCGACGCGCAGCGTCGTGGTGGAGGGGGGTCGTCGGGGGGCTCGGAACCCCCTCCACCAGGCTTCGCCTGGTCCCCCTCCCCGTCCCGGGGAGGATCTAGGCGACGCGGGCCATCTTCGCGGGCGCGGGCAGATAGAGGCCGCGGCATTCGGGGTCGGAGATAAAGCGCTCGGTCTGGCCGATCACCGTCTCGCCGGCGCCGAGCATCAGCGTCCCGTCCGGCCGGCAGGCGTCGGCGAGGCGGGCGAAGGCGAGGCGGCGGACGTCGGGGGTGAAATAGAGGAGGACGTTGCGGCACAGGATGATGTCGAACTTGCCCGGATGCGGCGGCGGCTCGATCAGGCCGAGCACTTCGAAGCGGACCCGCTGCAGCAATTTCGGCGAAATCCCCCAGTCGCCGCCGCCCAGCTCCTCGAACCATTTGATCATCTGCACGACCGGCAGGCCGCGCTGGACCTCGAACTGCGAATAGACGCCCTTGCGCGCCCGCTCGATCGCCGAGCGCGACAAATCGGTGCCGACGATCTCGATCGTCCAGCCCTGCCAGCGCGCGGCCTCGTCGGCGAAGCTCATCGCCAGCGAATAGGCTTCCTGGCCGGTCGAGCAGCCGGCGCACCAGATCGACAGCTTCTTCTCCCTGGCGCGCGCCCGCTCGAGCCGCTTCACCGGGCCGCCGAGCAGCAGATCGAAGGGCAGCCGGTCGCGGAAGAAATAGGTTTCGTTGTTGAGCAGGGCCTCGATCACCTGCTCGGAGAGCTCGGCGTCGCGGCCGGCGACCAGCCGGGCGACGAGCTGGTCGACGGTGGTGAAGCCGCGCGCGCGCAGGATCGCGGCCAAAGCGGTGTCGATCCGCCAGCGCCGGTTCATCGCCAGCTGCTGGCCGGTGCGGGCCTCGAGCAGGCTGGCGAGGATGCGGCGCGAGGAGTCGCTTATTTCCATGTCGAGCGCTCCGTAACGCGGCGGGCGAGCTCGGCCGGCGGCAGCACCGCCGAGGCGAGCCCTTCCTCGGCGACCACCCGCGGCATGCCCCAGATGGCGGCGCTGTGGCGATCCTGGGCGAGCATCGCGCCGCCGCTCTCGACGAGCTTGCGGCTGCCGAGCAGGCCGTCGCGGCCCATGCCGCTCAGCACCACGCCGATCCCGGCCGAGCCATAGGCTTCGGCGACCGAGCCGAGCATCGGATCGGCCGACGGCCGGCAGCCGCTCGGCGCGCGCCTGGTGTCGAGCCGGATGCGGACGCAATCGCCGCTCCGCTCGACGCAGAGATGGGCATCGCCGGGCGCGACGTGGATGAGATCGTCCTCGACCCGCTCGCCGTCGCGGACCACCCGCGCCTTGCGGCCGGAGGCGTTGGTGAGCTGGCGGGCGAAGTGGGGCATGAAGATCGTCGGCAAGTGCTGGGTGACGAGGATCGGCGCGCCGATCTTCCCGGTCAGAGGCCGGAGGAAGTCGAACAGAGCGGGCAGGCCGCCGGTCGAGGCGGCGAGCGCGACGCAGCCCAGCGGCCCTTCGACCATCTCGCGCAGCCGGATCGGCGGCGGCGCGGCCGGCGCGCAAGGGCCGGGCTCGCGCTCGGCCCGGCCGATCCGCCGCAAGCGGTCGGCGAGCACCTGGCCGAAGCGGCCGGCGAAATTGCCGATGCCGGGCTTGGGCAGGGTATCGGCGGCGCCCAAAGCGAGCGCCCGGACGGTGGTCTCGGCGCCGTCCTCGGCCATCGAGGAGACGATCAGGACCCGGGCGCCCTTGCCCATCCGGACGATGTCGGGCAGCGCCTCGAGGCCGCTCGCCCCGGGCATCTCGACATCGAGCAGGATGACGTCGGCGCGGACGACCTTCAGCGCGTCGAGCGCCTCGCCGGCGCTGCAGGCGGTGGCGACGATCTCGAAATCCTCGTTGCAGGCGATCATCCGCGACAGCACCGCCCGCGCCACCGCCGAATCGTCGACGATCATCACGCGAAGCGGCGGTTCGGCAGGCTGGTGAGGCCGCCGACGCGCAAGGGCCGGATGGGGACTCACGCGACGCCGACGATCTGGAGCTTGGACTGGAGCGTGTCGCGGTCGAACGGCTTCATCACATATTCGTCGGCGCCGGCCTCGATCGCGGCCCGGATATGGGCGATGTCGTTCTCGGTGGTGCAGAAGACGACCTTGGGCTGGCTGGCGAGATCGGCCTGGCGCAAGGCGCGCAGGAACTCCATCCCGCTCATCACCGGCATGTTCCAGTCGAGCAGGATGACGTCGGGCATCGCCGCCTCGCAGCGGTCGAGCGCGGCGCGGCCGTCTTCGGCTTCATCGACGCTGAAGTTCAGCGTTTCGAGGATATGGCGGGCGACCTTGCGGATCACCTTGCTGTCGTCGACGACCAGGCAGCTTCTCATTTCCATTCCCCTGTCACCCATGCCGCCCTGACTATCGGATAAGTGCTAATCATTTGCTTAAGATCAGGCTGCGTGGGCGGCCGGCCCGGCGATCAGCAGATAAGGGTCAACCAGCAGGAATAGCTCGTCATTCGCCTCGATCGTGCCGATCGCGACCCGGTCCCAGCCGGCGCCGACGGGAGCGGTGAGCGGGGCGTGCGGGCCCGCCGCCTCGACGACGTCCTCGACCTCGTCGACGAGCAGCGCATAGGTATGGCCGTCGCAGGGCACCGCGATGGCGTCGCGCGCGGCCGCTTCGCGGGCGCGGCCGAGCTCGAGCGCGGCGAGGCCGTCGATCACCGTCAGCACCCGGCTGCGAAGCGCCGAAAGGCCGGCGACGTGGGCGGCGGCGCAGGGCGCCGGAGTGATTCCTTCGAGCTCGACGACGCCTTCGACCCGATCGGCGGGAAAGGCGATCCGGCGGCCGGCGAGGCGGCCGATGAGGAGCAGCTCAGCCATGGCCCTTGCCTCCTTCGACGCGGCTCAGGACAGGTTTCGCGGCGGCGAGCGCGCCGATCAGCGCGGCGCGATCGTAGCGGTGGACGCCCTCGCCCTCGGCCGAGGCGCGGATGCGGACGACGTTGGCATCCGCCGGGACCGCGTCCTCCTCGCGGGCGATGACGATGTCGGACGGCTCGCCGGCCCGGGCGATGCGGTAGCCCAGCCCTTCGATCAGCGGCCGAAGCATGTTGTCGATCCAGGGATCGCCCTCGGGCAGGGCGCAGACCGGCGGCGGCGCCTCGCCGCGGCCGGCGTCCGCATGCTGGGCGAACAGCCAGTGCGGATCGAGCAATTCGACCTGGGCGCCGTCGATCAGCGCGATTCCGGCAATTTCCCCCGGCGCCGGCGCCGGCTGGAAATCGAGCACGAGCGCGCGGATGTCGATCACTTCGCCAAAGCCGTAGGCGATCTCGGAGACGCCGTCGGTGAGCCTCAGAACCCGCATCTTGCCGGTTGCGGGGGCCGCCGCGCAGCCCGCCAGCGGCAGGATCCTGCCGCCGATCGACACCCGCAGCTTGCCGGCGCCGAACGCGATCGCGTCGGCGGCGACGTCCTCGATCCGCTCGACCACCGCCACCGGCACCGCGCGGCGGCCGCCGTCGAGGGTGCGGAACAGGAGCAGGCTGGTTTCGCGCGCGCCTTCCGCCTCGGCGGCGCCGGCGTGGAGCGCCCGGTCGATCTCGTTTTCGGCGAAGTTGATCCCGGCGCGCTTGGCCATGCCCGACGGATCGAGCAGCAGGATCGGGCTGCCGTCGTCGGCGAGGGTGGTGCCGGCGTAGAGGCCGGCGGCCATCACCGCCGGAGCGGCCGGCTTCACCACCAGCTCCTCATGATCGTGGACGGCGTCGACGGCGAGCGCGTAGACCTCGCCGCCGGCCGGCTTCAGCAGCACCAGCTTCTGCTCCTCGCGCGGCGCGGCGCCGTCGATGCCGAGCAGGACGGGAAGCGCGATCAGCGGCACCCGCCGGTCGCGGATCGTCGCCACCTCGGCCTCGCCGACGCGGTCGATGCGGACCGCGCCGGCGCGCAGGATCTCGTCGATCGCCGAGCGCGGGATGGCGAACACCTGGCGGCCGGCGCTGACCGTCAGCGCCGGGATGATGGTGAGGGTGAGCGGCACCCGGATGCAGAGCCGGACGCCCTGGCTGGGCCGGGAATCGACGTCGACGACGCCGCCGATCCGCTCGATATTGGCGCGGACCACGTCCATGCCGACGCCGCGTCCGGAAATGGCGGTGACCTCGTCGGCGGTCGACAGGCTGGGCATGAACACCAGAGCGATCTTCTGGGCCGGGCTCAGCCGGTCGGCCTGCTCGGCGGTGAGCAAGCCGGCGGCCCGCGCCTTGCGGACCAGCGCCTCGCCGTCGATGCCGCGGCCGTCGTCGGCGACCTCGATCAAGATCTGGTTGCCGGCCTGGCGGGCGGAGACGCGGAGCGCGCCGGCCGGCTTCTTGCCCGCCGCGGCGCGCTCGTCCGGGCTTTCGATGCCGTGATCGATCGCGTTGCGGACGATATGGGTGAGCGGATCGCGGATCATCTCGATCATCTCGCGGTCCAATTCGACATCGCCGCCGTCGGCCTCGAGCCGGACCTGCTTGCCGAGATCGGCGGCGAGATCGCGGACCATCCGCGGCAGCCCCGAGAACAGGCTGTCGATGCGCTGCATCCGGGTCCGGGTGATGCCGTCGCGGATTTCGGCGATGCATTGGGAGACGCGTTCGAACGCGGCCTCGACGGCGACGTCGCGCGGCGCATCGCGCAGCCGCCGGGCGAGCTCGTTGCGCGCGAGCACCGCATCGGAAACGCCGTTCATCATCCGGTCGAGAAGATCCACCGACAGCCGGATCGAACGCAGCGCCCGCTTGGTCTCGGGCTCGGCCGCGGCCGCCTCGGCGCGCGGGGCGGCGGCCTGGTTCGAAAGCGCCGCAATCAGCTGCTCGTCATCCTCGCTGGCCAGCGATTCCCCGGTCTCGAGCGCCTGGACGAGCTCGCCGATCCGGTCGATGATCGCGAGCACGGCGTTGACGAGAGCGGTGTCGGCGACGCGGCCGCCGGCGCGGACCTCGGCGAGCGCGCCCTCGGCGGCATGGCTCAGTTGCTCGAGCCGCGGCAGATCGAAGAAGCCGCAATTGCCCTTGACGGTGTGGACGAAGCGGAAAATCTCGTCGAGCCGCTCGCGATCGTCGGGCATCGCCTCCCACGCCACGATCGCCCCCGACAGCGCCTGGGCCATATCGCGCGTCTCGGCGATGAAATCGTTGATCAGCTCGTCCATGCCGGCAGAGCTTATGGGAGCCGATGGTAAACAAGCCGTTTACCCGCCACCGTCATCCCGGACCCGATCCGGGAGCCCTCGACGCGCGCCCCGCCGAAAATAGGGACAGTCCCTATTTACCAAATAGGAAAAGAGGGACTGCCCCTCTTTTTCAGGCGGGCAGGCTGGCGCCGATAATCAGCATCCCCTCGTCGCCGTCGGCGACCTGGATCCGGCCGTCGCCTTCCTCGACCAGGCTGTGGGCGAGCCAGGCGGCGGCGGCGCGGGGCGCGACCTCGTCCTCGCTCATCTCGCCGACGAGCACCCGGCGCAGCTCGGGATCGAGCACGATCCGGCTGCCTTCGGCGCGGACGACGATGTCGAGGCCGTCGCCATGCCGCTCGGCGCCGACGTCCAGGCAGCCGCCGCGGACCAGGGCGTCGCCGGCGATCAGGACGAGGTTCAGCAGCACCTTCAGCGCCGCTTTGCTCATCGTCGGCTCGTCGACCATCCAGCCCAGCTTGATCCGCCCGTCGCCGCCGAACAGCCCTTCGATCGCGGCCCGCGCCTCGCGGGTGTCGACGACGTCGGCGAAGCCGCCCGCGGCGCCGAAGGCGAGGCGGAAGAATTTCAATTTGTTGGCCGAGGCCCGGGCGCTCTCGGCGAGCAAGTCGAGGCAGCGGGCGCGCATCTCCGGATCGTGCTCGTCGGCGAGCAATTCGATGCCGTTGTTCAAGGCGCCGACCGGGGAAAGCAGGTCATGGCACAGCCGCGAGCAGAGCAGGCTGGCGAATTCGTGGGATTTCATGCTGCTGGGCCCCTGTCGGTCATGCGCCCCTATAGGCGTCGGCGATTCCGGGATGCAAGGCTCCGCAGCCCTGGCGGCTATTCGCGGTCGGCGTCCACGACCCACCTGACGCGGGTGACATATTGAGCGGCCACGGGATGCCCTTCGGAGTCGAGCGCCGGCTCGAAGCGGGCGGACCCCCGCATCCGGGCGCAAAGCTCCTGATCCATGCGCCGGTTGCCGCTCGAAACCACGATCCGGCAATCGAGCGGCACGCCGCGCTCGGAAACATTGGCGACGAAAATCAGCAGGGTGGTGACATTCGGCATGACCGCGAAGGCCCAATCGAAGTTCCGGGCCCGGGGCTTTCGGCGGAGCGCCCGGCGGGCGGCGACATCGACGCCCCAGGACTGGAGCAGATCGTCGTTGCAGCGGGTCAGCTGCTCGACCGCGGCGCGCGCATTGGGCAAGGCGAGCGTGATGGACGGCCGATCGCCCTTGCTGATCACAAGCTGCTGCCCGCCGGCGACACGCTCGAGAAAATCCTCCGGCAGCGGGCTCAGCCGGATGACGAGGTGGTCGCCGCGCCACTGCGGCCGCGCCCGGATGGTGAGCGGCCCCCGATCGTCGATGCTGACCTGCACGTCGCCTCGCAGCCGCTCTTCGAGCGCGGGTCCGGCTTCCATGACCACCAGCTCGCCGGGCTCCGATCCGAACGCGGCGTTGAAGGCGACGATCGGCGAATGCTCATCGCCCTGCCGGCGGGCGAGGGTGCAGGCGGTCCGGCTGTAATCGACGATCCACTGATGCGGCGGCGCGACCAGCTCGCCGGCGGCCGGGTTCGACTGCGCCAGGGCAAGCGCGAGCAGAGCTTCGACAGACATGGGTAATCCCCCTTCCATTCAAGCGGTTAGAGAGGATGGGGAGCGGAGATGCAAGGGCCCGTGCGCCACCTTGAAAATTCCGTTCCGAACCCCATTTCCCCTCTCCAATGTCGGGGGGACATTCCACCATCATCGCCACCATCGCCGAGGACAGCGCCGGGTGGCGGCTCGATCGGGCGCTGGCGGCCGCGGTGCCGGCGCTGTCGCGCGAGCGGCTGAAGGCGCTCATTTCCTCGGGCGGAGTCACCGGCCCGAAGGGGCTGGTGCGCGATCCGGCGGTCAAGGCGGTGGCCGGCAGGTATGAGGTGATCGTCCCCGCGCCCAAGCCCGCGCATAACGAGGCGCAGGACATCGCGCTCGACATCGTCTTCGAGGACGAGCATCTGCTCGTCGTCGACAAGCTCGCCGGGATGGTCGTCCATCCCGCCGCCGGCAATTTCGACGGCACCCTGGTCAACGCCCTGCTCCACCATTGCGCCGGGCGCCTTTCCGGCATCGGCGGGGTGGCGCGGCCGGGGATCGTCCACCGCATCGACAAGGATACGTCGGGGCTGCTCGTCGTCGCCAAGACCGACGTCGCCCATGAGGGGCTGGCGGCGCAATTCGCGCGGCACGGCATCGACCGGCGCTATCTGGCGGTGACGAGCGGGATTCCGCTGCCGCCGGCCGGGACGATCGACGCGCCGCTCGCCCGTTCCGCGGCGAACCGCAAGAAGATCGCGATCGCCCCCGCCGGCAAGGGCAAGAGGGCGGTGACCCGCTATCGAATCGTCACCGCGCTCAACGAAGCCGCCCTGACCGAATGCCGGCTCGAAACCGGACGGACCCACCAGGTGCGTGTTCACTTGGCCTCGATCGGCCATCCCTTGCTCGGCGATCCGGTCTACGGCCGAACCCGGCCGGCGCACCGCGAGCTGTTGAAAAAGCTGAACTTTCACCGCCAGGCGCTGCACGCCGCGGGGCTCGGCTTCATCCATCCGGTTTCGAAACAAAACCTAAGCTTTGAAAGCGCCCTTCCGTCTGATATTCAGGAACTGTTGGGGGCGCTCGCCGTATAATGTTTGTGTGCCGGCGCGGTGTATTATAAGGGCACGGCACCCAGGGAGAATGTGAGACTTACATGGCAGTGAGAAACGTCCCGGCGACGATCCCCGCGAGCGGCGGCGAGGCCGGGCTCAACCGCTATCTGGCCGAGATCAAGAAATTCCCGATCCTGACGCCGGAAGAGGAATATATGCTGGCCAAGCGCTGGACCGAGCATCAGGACACCGATGCGGCGGCGCGGCTGGTCAACTCGCACCTCCGCCTCGTCGCCAAGATCGCGATGGGCTATCGCGGCTACGGCCTGCCGCTCGCCGAGCTCATCTCCGAGGGCAATATCGGGCTGATGCAGGGGGTGAAGAAGTTCGAGCCGGAGCGCGGCTTCCGCCTCGCCACCTATGCGATGTGGTGGATCCGCGCCTCGATCCAGGAATTCATCCTCCGCTCGTGGAGCCTGGTCAAGATGGGCACCACCGCGGCGCAGAAGAAATTGTTCTTCAACCTGCGGCGGATGAAGAACCGGATCGAGGCGTTCGAGGAAGGCGATTTGAAGCCCGAGGACGTCAAGAAGATCGCCACCGATCTCGGCGTCACCGAGGAGGACGTCGTCTCGATGAACCGGCGCATGGCGATGGGCGGCGACACCTCGCTGAACGTGCCGCTGCGCGACGACAGCGAGGGCAGCTGGCAGGATTTCCTGGTCGATTCCGAGCCGCTGCAGGACGAGCGGGTCGCCGAGGCCGAGGAGACGCGGATTCGTCACGATCTGCTGGTCGAGGCGATGGAGAGCCTGAACGAGCGCGAGCGCCACATCCTCACCGAGCGGCGCCTCACCGACGAGCCCAAGACGCTCGAGGAATTGAGCCAGGTCTACGACGTCAGCCGCGAGCGCATCCGCCAGATCGAGGTGCGCGCGTTCGAGAAGCTGCAAAAGGCGCTGATGAACCTCGCCGGCGAGCGCCGGCTGCTGACCGCGGCTTAGACCTCGGGCCCGAGGGACACCGTTCGGGCTGAGCGTGTCGAAGCCCTCCCCTTCAATTCCTTCAAGAAGGAAGGCCCCCTTCGACGCCGCCTGCGGCGTCGCTCAAGACAGGCTTCGACAGGCTCAGGGCAAACGGCCGCGCGGCTCCCCGTAGGGACTAGCGTGAAACCGTCTCGCTCTCGTTCGGCCCGCCATCGCCGCCGCTCGGCGCCGCCGGCGGGGCCGGGTCCCAGCGGTAGCGCACGCCCTGGAGCTCGCGCGGCTGCTCGGCGCCCTCGCGCCGGCGGCCGAGCGGAGCCTGGGCGGCGGGGCCGCTGTCGGCGCCGGTCAGCGCCCAGCGCTGGCTGTTGCTGAGGCTGGCATCGGCGCGGGTGCGGTCGCTGATCATCGCGCTGGCGGTCTCGCGCTGGAGCGGCTCGTAGCGGCGAAGCACAGCGCGCTGGAAGCTGTCGACGCTGCTCGTCCCGGCCACCGCCGCCGCGGCCGCCTGCGCCGCCGCCGCATCGCGCGCGCTCGCGGCGAGCTGGACCTCGGAGCGCAGCGGCTGGCCGAAGCCGCCGCGCCAGGCGATCGCCGGCTCGGCCCCGCCATAGCGGTTGACGAAGGCGTCCGGCCGCCCCCAGCCGCCGCGCCAGCGGTAGAAGATGTGCAAGCCGACATTGGCCGATTTGACCAGGGTCGGCGCCCAATAGGGCATTACGTAATTGGCGTGATAATGGGTCGCCCAGCCGACCGGCGCATAGACGTAGCCGCCGAGCGCCGCCTGGGCGACGGCGCGCGCCCGCTGCCAATAGTCCGCCATCGGCCCGCGCCGCAGCGAGCCGTCGCAGGTGAAGCTGAACTGGCAGCCGGTCGAGCGGCGCGCGCCTTCGAAGACGACTCCGCAGACGCTGGCCGGATAGGCCGGGTGGCGGACCCGGTTCAGCACGACCTGGGCGACCGCGCGCTGGCCGTCGACCGGCTCCCGCGCCGCCTCGTAATAGATCGCCGCGGTCAGGCAATCGAGCGAGCGGGCCTGGTCGGCGGGGCTGCCGCGCAGATGGAAGGGCGCCGCCGCCGGATTGAGCTGCTGCGAGACCGGGATCGCCGCGTTGAGCGCCAGCGCCGTGGTCGGGGCGACCTGGCGAAGCGCGGTCGCCGAGGTGGCGGTCGCGGCGGCGCGGATGCGGGCGAGCTCGGGCGAGCTCGTCTCCACCGCGGGCCCGGGCGCGACGCTCTGGATGGCAACGCTGACCGCCGCGACCAGCCACAAGGCGGCCATCGCGCCGAGCACCGCCCAGGCGCGCCAGTTCTGCCGGAAATTCTCCGGCAGACGCCAATCGTCGAGCTTGAGGGCCAGAGCCGTCATTCAATCTCCGTCTTCACGAATCGGGTGCATTACATACATAATACACCGTGGTCGCGCAATGCTGCGCTTTCGTCTCATCCCCGTCGAGTCAACGCCAACGCCCTCTTACGGGTCCGTCACGACCGCGGAAATTCCCGCTTTCCTAACCTGTGCAGGACGATAGCCTGCACGCTTCAGATGGGGCCTCGCATGACCAAAACAAGTCTTTTATCCGGCGTCTTTCTGTTCGCGGGCATCGCCTTTGCCGCCGCCGCGCCCGCCCAGCCGGGCCGGAACGGCGGCACCGCCACATACTGGATGTCGGCCGAAACCGCCAGCGGCATGGCGGCGATGACGGGCACGAGCGGTGCCAGTAGCGCCCTCCCCTCCGTCATTGCGAGGACCCCGGCGAAAGCCGGGGGACGAAGCAATCCAAACGGGCTCGGAGGCCGGGCTGGATTGCTTCGCTTCGCTCGCAATGACGGCGTGGCGACAGTGGCGCGAGCGGTTGAGAGCGGTTAGAGGGCCTTGCATGGCCGACCGCATCCCGCCCCCCGCCGCCGCCATCGCCGACACCCATTGCACCGCCGAGCAATATGACGCGCTCTACCGGCAGTCGCTCGACGATCCGGACGGCTTCTGGGCCGGGCAGGCGAGGCGGATAGACTGGGTGACGGCGCCGGCCAGGATCGCCGGCTGGTCGTTCGATCCGGTCGAGATCAGATGGTTCGAGGACGGCATCCTCAACCTCTGCCACAATTGCGTCGACCGCCATCTCGAAGCGCGCTCCGCCGACACCGCCTTCATCTGGGAGGGCGACGAGCCCGGCGTGACGCGAACGCTGAGCTATGGCGCGCTCCACGCCGAGATCGTGCGGATGGCGAATTGCCTGAAGGCGCTCGGCGCCGGCAAGGGCGACCGCGTCACCCTCTATCTGCCGATGATCCCCGAGGCGGCGGTGGCGATGCTCGCCTGCGCCCGCATCGGCGCGGTCCACAGCATCGTTTTCGGCGGCTTCTCGCCCGAGGCGCTGCACGGCCGGATCGAGGATTGCGCGAGCCGCTTCGTCATCACCGCCGACGGCGGCCGGCGCGGCGGCAAGCTGGTGCCGCTGAAGGCCAATGTCGACGCGGCGCTCGAGCGCGGCGGCGAGGTCGCCGGGGTGATCGTCGTCCGCCATCTCGGCAACGACATCGCGATGCGGCCGGGCCGCGACCATTGGTATGACGAGCTGGCGCAGACCGTCCCCGACAGCTGCCCGTGCGAGCCGATGGCGGCCGAGGACCCGCTGTTCATCCTCTATACGTCGGGCTCGACCGGCAAGCCCAAGGGCGTGCTCCACACGACCGGCGGCTATGCGGTGTGGGCCGCGACCACCTTCCACTACGTGTTCGACTACCGGCCGGGCGAGATCTTCTGGTGCACCGCCGACATCGGCTGGGTGACCGGCCACTCCTACGTCGTCTACGGCCCGCTCGCCAACGGCGCCACCAGCCTGATGTTCGAAGGGGTCCCCAATCATCCGGATTTCTCCCGCTTCTGGGAGGTCGTCGAGCGGCACCGGGTGAACATCTTCTACACCGCGCCGACCGCGATCCGGGCGCTGATGCGCGAGGGCGAGGCGCCGGTGAAGAAGCACGACCGCTCGTCGATCCGCCTGCTCGGCACGGTCGGCGAACCGATCAACCCCGAGGCCTGGCTCTGGTATTATCGGGTCGTCGGCGAGGAGCGCGTGCCGATTATCGACACCTGGTGGCAGACCGAGACCGGCGGCATCATGATCACCACTTTGCCCGGCGCCCACGCCATGAAGCCGGGCTCGGCGGGCAAGCCCTTCTTCGGCATCGTCCCCGAGCTGATGGACGCGGACGGCAAGGTGCTGGACGGCGCCGCTTCGGGCAACCTCTGCATCGCCCGCTCCTGGCCCGGCCAGATGCGCACCGTCTACGGCGATCACGAGCGCTTCGCGCAGACCTATTTCAGTGCCTATAAAGGCAAATATTTCACCGGCGACGGCTGCCGCCGCGACGAGGACGATTATTACTGGATCACCGGCCGGGTCGACGACGTGCTCAACGTCTCCGGCCACCGGCTCGGCACCGCCGAGATCGAGAGCGCCCTGGTCAGCCACCCGCTGGTCGCTGAGGCCGCGGTGGTCGGCTATCCGCACGACATCAAGGGCCAGGGCATCTATTGCTACGTCACCCTGGTCGCCGGCGAGGAGGGCTCGGCCGCGCTCGACGCCGAATTGCGGACCCACGTCCGCGCCGAGATCGGCCCGATCGCGACCCCGGACCTGATCCACTTCACGCCCGCTCTGCCCAAGACCCGCTCGGGCAAGATCATGCGGCGGATTTTGCGTAAGATCGCCGAGAACGACTTCGCCAATCTCGGCGACACCTCGACGCTGGCGGAGCCGGCGCTGGTGGACAACCTGATCGAGGGGCGGCGCAACTGCTGAGCCGCATCGGCATCACCGGCGCGCCCGGCTGCGGCGTGACGACGCTGGGCCGGGCGCTCGCCGCCCGGCTCGGCGCCGTCCATATCGACACCGACGACCATCTCTGGGAGGCGACCGACCCGCCCTATCAACACAAGCGCGAGGCTTCCGAGCGCCGGCGGCTGATGGCCGCCGAACAGGCGCGGTCGGGCCGGTGGGTCGTGTCGGGAACGCTGGACAGCTGGGCGGAGGGAGTCGCCGAGGACGCCGAGCTGATCGTCTTCCTGGAAGCCCCGACCGAGATCCGGATCGAGCGGCTGAGGCAGCGCGAGCAGGCCCGGTTCGGCGACGCTCTCCTGCACGGCGGCGCGATGCACGAGACCCATTGCGAGTTCATCGAATGGGCAGCGCTTTACGAAGCGGGAACCGAGCCCGGACGCAGCCGGCCCAAGCACGAGCGCTGGCTGGCCCGCCTCGCCATCCCGGTTCTGCGCCTCGACTCCACCCGGCCGCCGGACGAGCTGGTCGAAGCGATATTAGCCTAGGTCTGTACTCAATTAGCGTTTCCGCTTGCTCGTGTGATTTCAGAGTCATCCCGGCGGAGGCCGGGATGACGAGGATGTTGGCCCGCCGTCAGTGCCAACGCCAGTCGAGTCCGGACCCTGGAGCATTGGGCGACTGGATTAAATCGCTCAATGCTCTAGATTTCCCTTTGTTTTCCGTATTCTCCGAGTCATCAGGTGTGTCCACCTGACTAGAGAATGCTCTAACGGCTCGATGCTGCCCGGTTCCTTCGGGTCGGAGTCGGAGCCGCCTGGCCGGTGACTGTCTGGATCGTCCACAGCTGGTTGTCGTAATGGCCCTGCTGCCACTCATAAGCTTGGATCCGGGTGCCCGGAGGCCAGGGATCGTTCCCGGTGCCGGCCCCCTCCATGGTGAGGCAATAATCCGAATCCCGCACCGGCGAGATGCCGTCCCCGAGCTGCCACAAATAACTGGGATCCAATTTGAAGGGCGTCAGGAACGGATAGGTGACCCCGGGCGTCATCGACAGCGCATAGAGGCTATTACTGTACATGGTAAGGAGCGCGAAGCTGGTGTCCGCGCCTTGGGTGTTGAAATATTCCAGGCACCACCAGAGCTGGCTCGGATCGGTCGTATCCTTGTCCTTGACAACGGTGATCAGCGCGCCGGCGACAGTATCGAGCCACGTCCCGATAGCTCTGCCGTTCGCCCCGGAAATGATCTGGCAAGAGTTGCAGCTTTCAAGCATGAAATTCTCCCTCACGAGCGTTTGGTGCCACCTCGCTTCCGCGTTCGGCGAAAACCAGGTTGTTCCATGCTAGGGGCGGGGGCAGGCGCTGTCCGGCACCGGACGTCCCGAATACTTGCCCGAGCGTTCCGGATGGAGGGGGCCTGTCAGGCCACGGTCAGTTCCCTCAGCCACCGCTCCAGCGGATTCTGTTCGGCACCGCCGGGCGGGGTCGGCCAAGTGATCTCGCCTCGCCGAGCCGCCGCTCGAGTCGCACGCGGTGACAATCCGAAGTGCTCGCCGAAGATTCGGGCGAAGTGCGCTTCGCTGACGAAACCGAGCGAATAGGCGATGTCGGAAATCCGTCGGGGCTCGCGATCCGGCCTGCAGATCAGATCGAAAGCCTGATATAGACGCCGGTTTCGTATGTACCGATGAATCCCTCCGAACCGTACGAACTGCCGGTAGAGTTGGGTACGAGATGTGTGAAGCGCATCGGACAGCGTGTTTGCATTGAGCCGCGGGTCATGAAGGTGGGTCTCGATATGGCCGCGGGCTCTCGCGCCAAGTCCGCGCGGTGCGGAACTGACCGGAGGGTCGGCTTCGCGCCTCACCGCTGCGGCGATGCACCTGCTAGCGAGCAAGGCGGCCGCTTCCAGGTAACCGAGCGCATCGACGAGGCTCAACTCCGGTGCATGCCGCGCGAGAGTCACCAGATGTCGTCCGAACAATGCCCCGGCTGGCGATGCCCCTGACAGCAGGCACCCGTGAACGCCATCGGCCTCGCCGAGTAACGGTGACAGCCGCAGGCGAGGCAGAATCAAGCCGATGCCCGCCCCCGCGCCGATGAGGATGTCCAAGGGACAAGAGAGGTCGGCTATTATCATGTCGAGTCGGCGCGGTCGTTTCAACATGTCCGACGTGACGAACGCCGTACCCCGCGACTGAGGCGTATAAAAGACGTAATGATCTAGACCATCCCGCTTTGTCTTGGCTATGGATCGTCCCAAGCGGAAGGGCAGATTTCGATTTTGGATCAGCAAGGCTGTACCGAGATGGTAGATTTTTACGGACGCGACAAACCGTCTTGTAGTACTTCTGGCCGGTCTAACTACATCAACAAGTGGCGACAAAAATGCTTTTACATCTGACTCTAGATCAATAGATAGTGATCCACAAAAGGTAGCATTGTAGCTGAGTACATTATGACTATTATCCTGCTTTGCCCGGTGCCGTATAAATTCCACTTGCCTCTCCTAATAGGAAAGGCAATAATCTATCTAAATTGCAAACTACCTGATAAAATAATTTATTCGCGCACGTTCTGTGGCCAAGAAGAGGCGTAATTAGCCTAGCGCAGCACCCCAGCCCGCTTGACCCGCATCGCGTACCAGAGCAATCCGATCGCGATCACCCAGATCGCGACGTTCATTCCGATCATCGCGCCGCTCTTCATCTCCGCGGGCGGCGACGACAGGACATATTGGTAGACCGTGCTCGCCGCGAGGCCGGCGAGCGAGACGGCGAAGGCGGCGACCGCGTGGCGGCTGCGCACCAGCAGCAGCAGCGCGCCGAGGAACCCGCCCCAGACGCCGAACGCCCAGGTCGCCTCCATCCACATCGGGAAGCTCTCGAAATAGACGCGCTGCGGGTCGGTGAAATTGGCGAGATAGGCCTCGTTGCGGGTCTGGGTCATCAGATAGTCGAACGCGCCGAACGCGTTCCACACCACGGCCAGCACCGCAACGATCCACAGATGCAGCGGCGTCTTCACGTTGTCGTTCATCCTGCCCTCCCCTGTTTTCGACCGGCAGGCTCGCACTGTTCAGGCGGGCAGGCAAGCTTTAGGGGCTTGACGATGGAGATCGTCGCGGCGGACATCGGCGGCACTCATGCCCGCTTCGCGCTTGCCGAGTTGCGCCCCGGCGAACGGCCGCGGATCGGCGACGTGCGCAAGTACCGGACCCGGGAGCATGACGGCCTCGCCTCGGCCTGGGCGGCGTTCGCGCGCGACCAGGGCGGCGCCCTGCCGCGCGCCGCCGCGCTCGCCGTCGCCGCGCCGATCGAGGGCGAGGTGCTGACCTTCATGAACTCGGACTGGCGCCTCGAGCGGGCCGCGCTCGCCGGCGATCTCGGCCTGGATCGGCTTACCCTTCTCAACGACTTCGGCGCCGTCGCTCATGCGGTTTCGATGATGAATGCCGAAGATTTCCTGGCGCTCGCCGGGCCGGGCGATCTGCCGGCCGACGGCATCAGCAGCGTGATCGGCCCCGGCACCGGGCTCGGCGTGTCGCTCCTCGACCGGCGCGGCGGCGCGATCAACGTGATCGAGACCGAGGCCTCCCATATCGGCTTCTCGCCGCTCGATCCCGAGGAGGAGGAGCTCGCCGACGCGCTCGTCGCCCGCTACGGCCGCGCCTCGGTCGAGCGGGTCGTCTCCGGCCCGGGCCTGATCGACATCTACCGCTTCCTCGGCGGCGGCGACCGGGATCCGGACAAAGCGGGCGTGCTGTGGGATTCGGCGGTCGACGGCACCGATCCGCTCGCCGAGCGCGCGCTCGCCATCCTGGTGCGCTGCTTCGGCGCCGCCGCCGGCGACATCGCGCTCGCCCACGGCGCAATGGGGGTCGCGATCGCCGGCGCGCTCGCGGGGCGGATCGTGGAGCAGCTGCGGAGCCCCGCCTTCGAGGCCCGCTTCACTGCCAAGGGCCGCTACCGCGCCCGCATGCAGCGCATTCCGGTGCGGCTGCTCACCCATCCGGAGCCCGGCCTGCTCGGCGCGGCCGCGGCGTTCGAACGGCAGCATCGGCGCTGATGGGGCGCCTCGCCGAGCTGGCCTATCTGCTTCGCGGCGCGGCCTCGCGCATCGTCGGCCGTCGCGCGCCGCCAGGCGGGCGGCTGTCCGTCGAGCTGGCGGCGCTGCTCGCCGAGGCCAGGCGAGTGGCGCTGCGCGAGCGCGCCGCGGTCGTCCTCTCCTGGCCGAAATCGGGGCGGACCTGGCTTCGCTTCATGCTCGACCAGCTCGGCATCCATCTCGAATATAGCCACCAGCGCGAAACCGCGCCGCTGCCCGGCGGCTGGGAGCGCAAGCGCATCCTCCTCCTCCACCGCGATCCCCGCGACACGACCGTCTCCCACTGGTTCGCGGCGACCCGGCGCGGCGGCGGCTATCGCGGCCCGCTGTCCGAATTCCTGCGCGATCCCGAGGCCGGGCTCGAACGCGCCATGCGCTTCAACCTGTCCTGGAAGGAGCGGCTCGACCGCGCGGGGGCCGGCAACGGCCTCGTCCTCAGCTACGAGGCGCTCCACGCCGATACGGCGGGCGAGCTCGCCCGGGCGGCGGCGTTCGTTCGCGGCGAGGCCGTCCGCGAGGAGGCGCTGCGCCGGGCGGTCGCCGCCGGCCGCTTCGAGGCCATGCACGCGCTCGAGGCGAGCGGGCGCGGCGCGCGGCTCTACGGCGACGTGCTGGCGCCGGGGGACCCGGCCGATCCGGATTCGTTCAAGACCAGGGAGGGCCGGGTCGGCGGCTGGCGCAGCCATTTCGGCCCCGCCGACGCGGCCTTCGCCGAGGCGCTGCTCGAGCGCCACGATTATGTCCGGCGGATGGCCTCCCCGCCGGCAGGCGAGCCTAGCGCGGCGCCATCCGGATGGCGCCGTCCAGACGGATATATTCGCCGTTGAGATAGACGTTCTCGGCCATGAACACCGCCAGCCGCGCATATTCCTCCGCCTGGCCGAGCCGCTTCGGGAAGGGCACCTGGGCGGCGAGCGCGTCCTTCACGTTCTGCGGCATCATCGCCACCATCGGCGTCTCGAACACGCCGGGAAGGATGGTGTTGATCCTGATCCCCTCGCCCATCAGGTCGCGGGCGATCGGCAGCGCCATGCCGAGCACGCCCGCCTTGGACGCGGTATAGGCCGCCTGGCCGATCTGGCCGTCCTGGGCGGCGACCGAGGCGGTGTTGACGATGCAGCCCTTCTCGCCGTCCGCGAGCGGCTCGAGCGTCGCCATCCCGGCGGCCGAGGCGGCGAGCACCCGGAAGGTGCCGATCAGGTTGATCTGGACGGCGAGCTCGAACTGGTGGACCGGATAGCGCCTGATCGCGCCGGTCTCCTTGTCGCGGCCGACCGTCTTCATCGCATTGGCGACGCCGGCGCAATTGATGCAGATCCGCTCCTGGCCATGGGCTTCGCGCGCCCTGGCGAAGCCGGCATCGACCGCTTCGTCCGAAGTCACGTCCACCTGGCAAAAGACGCCGCCGATCTCGCCCGCGACCTTTTCGCCGCGCTCGGCGTCGCGGTCGAAGATCGCCACCCTGACGCCCTTTTCCGCCAGGGCCCGCGCCGTCGCCTCGCCGAGGCCGGAGGCGCCGCCGGTGACCACCGCGGCGATGTTGCTGTCGAGTTTCATGGCATCGCTCCCTGGTCGCTTGCGCCCCGCTCCTAGAAGGAAGACGGCGCCGGGAGCAAGATCGGCGCGCTTCAAACGTTCATTGTTACGACAGCCAAACTGAGCTAGGCCTTGCCCACACCTTGGGAAGGGGAGATTCGAGTATGAAGAGCAGCAGAAAGCTGAGCCGGCGTTCGTTCCTGACGCGCGTCGCCGGGGGCGCGGTGGTCGCGGGCGGGGCGATGGTCGCGCTGACCGGCAGCGCCGGGGCGCAGGGAGTCACCGATTCCGACCAGGGCCCGCATTCCGATCCGCCCGGCCGCGGCCGCGGCAACAACCATATCCGCGGCTGCACCGACAGCGACCAGGGGCCGAACGCCGACCAGGCCGGCAACGGCCGCGGCAACCGCCGCAGCGACAGCGATTCCGGGCCGAACTCCGATCCGGCCAATTGCGCCCGCCACTGAGCCGGCCCGCTTGAACCCATCGGCCCGCGCCGCCTCACCGGCGGCGCGGGTTTTTTTCATGCCGGCGACAGGCTAAGCTGGGCGCGGCGAGGGAGACGCAGATGGCCGGCAATCCGTTCACCAGGCATCCGAGGGAGGTCGGCGAGAGCTATGGCGCGCATTTCGTCAACGCCTCGGCGTTCGGCCTGCGCATGCTGGCGGGCGGGCTCGCGGCTCTGGTCCACGCCATCTTCCCCTTCCTGTTCGTCAACACCGGCAGCCGCACCATGGACAAGCTCCACCGCCGGATGACCGGCCGCGCCGGCAAGGCCGACTGGGAACGCCACCCGATCATCTGAGCCTTTAGAAGCTGAGGCTGAGTCGGACGGCGGCGATGCTGCGTTCGCGGCGCTCGATGTCCGTAGGCCGCGGCTCGCGCTCCATATTCGTGCGCGACCGCGCGGGATCGAGCATGCTGAAGCGGCCGATGCCGAGCTGCATCCCGTCGCCAACGCTCATCACGGCGACGAGACCGATGCGCGCTGGCAGGCCGCCGCGCAAATCCCCCGCCGGGATCCAATCCGGCGGTGTCCGGCGCTCCGCAGCGGGCAGGCCGTGTCTGGGCAGGACGCCATTGGCTTGCCCGAGGGCGGGGCTCGCCAGCAGGAACAAGAGAAGCGTACAGCAACGTGCCGAACTCGACATGGCGTGAAGCCCTGTATTCCCCCCGACACAAGCGCGCCCGGTGCAAGCTAAGTTCCCGTTGTTACGGAGACGGCATGCGATTAGGCGGGTAACCGGTACTTGGAGGGACGGATGAGACGGACATTGTTGCTTGCCGCGGCGCTGGCCGCGATCCCGCTCGCCGCCGCGGCGCAGACCGAGGCGCCGATCGCCGGCCTCAGCCCCGAGCAGATCGTCGCCGCCCGGCAATCGGCCTACCAGCTCTCCGCGGGCAGCTTCCTGTCGATGAAGGCGGCCGCCGAGGCCGGCGCCGACGTCCACATGCTGGTCCTGCCCGCCCGCGCGCTGGCGCGCTGGGCGCGGACCCTGCCGACCATGTTCCCGGCCGGGACCAACCTGCCGTCGAGCAAGGCGCTGCCGGCGGTGTGGAGCGACCGCGCCGGCTTCGAGGCGCGCGCCGCCGCTTATGCCGACGCCGCCCGCGCCCTCGCCGAAGCCGCGCAAGGCGGCGACCGCGCCATTTTCCTGCAGCGCTGGGGCGAAGTCCGCGCCGCCTGCGCCGCCTGCCACGAGACCTACCGGTCGTCGGACTAGGCGCCAACGGGAGCGATTATTCCACGTCATCCTGACGAAAGTCGGGACCCATGAACACGGCGTGCGCGAAGCAGGCGATTCCGTGTTCATGGGTCCCGAATCAAGTTCGGGATGACGTGGAATTTAGCGCTGGAGCCCCAGCTTCCGCCGATCCGCCAGCACCGCCTTCGCCGCATTGTGCCCGGGCGCGCCGGTGACGCCGCCGCCGGGATGGGCGCCGGCGCCGCACAGATAGAGGCCCTTCAAGGGCATCCGGTAATCGGCATGGCCGAGCATCGGCCGGTTCGAGAAGAGCTGGTCGAGCCCCATCTTGCCGTGGAAGATGTCGCCGCCGATCAGGCCGAAGCGGCGCTCGAGATCGAGCGGCGACAGCGCCAGCCGGCCGATCACCAGCTCCCTGAAGCCCGGCGCGTAGCGATCGACATGGGCGATGATATGATCGGCCGCCTCCTCGCGCCGCGAGTCCCAGCCGCCCGGCACGTCATAGGGGAAATGCTGGCAGAACAGGCTGGCGACGTGAGACCCGGCCGGGGCGAGGCTGTCGTCGAGCGTCGAGGGAATCAGCAGCTCGACCACCGGCTCCTTCGAGAAGCCCTCGGTGCGCGCGGTCAGCCAGGCGCGGTCCATGTAAGCGAGCGACGGCGCGACGATGATGCCGGCGGTGAGCTGGTCGCCGGGCTCGGGGAGCGAAGTGAAGCGGGGCAGCCCGGCGAGCGCGACGTTCATCCGGAAGGTCGCCGATTCGCTCGCCCAATGCTGCATGCGGCGCGCCGGCTCCGGCGCCACCGCGCCCTCGGGCAGAAGCTTCGTGAACAGCAATTTGGGATGCACCCCGGCCACCACCGCCTTGGCGCGGTACGCTTTGCCCGCGGCGACGACGCCGACGGCCCTGCCGCCTTCGACGATCACTTCCTCGACCGGCGCATCGAGGACGATCTCGACGCCCGCTTCCCGCGCGGCCTTGGCCATCGCCTGGGTGATCGCGCCCATCCCCCCGATCGCATGGCCCCAGGCCCCTTCCACCCCGGCCGCTTCGCCGAACACATGATGGAGAAGCACATAGGCCGAGCCGGGCGCATAGGGGCTGGCATAATGGCCGACGACCGCGTCGAAGCCGAACAGGGCCTGGACCAGCTCGTGGCTGAAATAGCGATTGAGGATGTCGGCCGCCGATTTGGTGAAGAAGTCGACGAGATGGCGCTGCTGCTCCAGCCCGAGCCGCCCGACCCCGCCGCCGAGCTTCAGCAGGGCGAGCAGATCGCCGAGGCCGCCGCCGGCATTGGGCGGCGCCCGCAAGATCCACTGGCGGAGCACCGCGACGACGCCGCTCAGAGCCGCCGAATAAGCGTCGTAATTCGCCGCGTCGGCGGGCGAATGGCGGGCGATCTCGCGTCTGGTCAGGCCGCCGCGGCCGGCGAGCAAATAGTCGCTTCCTTCGGTCGGCAGGAAATTGTCGATCTTGCGCAGCACCACCTTCAGGCCGTGCTGGTAGAGCCGCATGTCGCGGATGATCTTCGGGTTGAGCAGGCTGACCGTGTAGCTCGCCGTCGAGTTGCGAAAACCGGGATGGAATTCCTCGGTCACCGCCGCCCCGCCGACCACGGACCGCGCCTCGAGCATCGTCACCTTGAGGCCCCGCTCGGCGAGGTAGAAGGCGCAGGTCAGCGCATTGTGCCCGGCGCCGATGATCAGGATGTCGGACCGATCCGCCACGAAACCCCCGTCACCCCAGCGGAGGCTGGGGTCCACGCGGCCGTCGTGTCACCAAAGCCGCATGGATGCCAGCATTCGCTGGCATGACGGCGGAAAATAGCGACAGCTCAAAGGCGGATATTCTGCGCTTGCCAGCCCCCTGCCCGTCCTTATGGTGCACGCTCCACTCGGGGGGAGATAGGCGCATGAGAAGCTTCCTGATCGCCGGCGCGCTGCTGGCCTCTGCCGTGGCCACCGCGGCCTATGCGGCACAGCAGGATTTCACGGTCACCAACCATACCGGCCATGTCATCGTGACGCTCAACGTCTCGCCGCACGACGACGATCAGTGGGGCCCGGACATCCTCGGCCGCGAGGTGCTCAACAACGGCGAGCAGGCGGAGGTCACCTTCGACCGCAACGAGGACCAATGCTCCTGGGACATCAAGGTGACCTACGACGACGGCACCAGCAACGATCTGCGCGGGATCAACCTGTGCGCGACGACCGAGGTCGAGTTCACGCCCTAGCCGTCGGGCGGCGTCGCGCTCCGCAACGTTCCCTCCCCCGCCGCTTTCGGCAATATGGCGCAGTGACCGAGGACATTTACGATCCGGCATTCGTCAAGGGCGTGTTCGACCGCTGCTCGGACACCTATATCGCGTTCAGCTGGATCTGCTCGTTCGGCTTCACCGAGCGCTGGCGCAGGCAGTGCGTCGCGGCGCTGCCGCCGCCGCCCGGCGACGCGCCCGCCGGCTACGATCTGATGGCGGGCACCGGCGAGGTCTGGCCGCATCTGCTGAAGCGGCTGCCGCAGATCGCCGCGATCACCGCGGTCGACATCTCCTCGGGCATGCACCGGCGGGCGATGGCGCGGCTCCACGCCCATCGCGCCCACAAGATCGCCTTTATCGAGGACGACGTCCTGGCGAGCGCGCTGCCGCCGGCCAGCGCCGACTTCATCGTCTCCACTTTCGGCCTCAAGACCTTCAACCCGGCCCAGCATGCCCGCCTCGCGGCGCTGCTGGCGCACACGCTGAAGCCCGGCGGCAGCTTCTCGCTGATCGAGGCTTCCGATCCGAAGGGCTGGTGGCTTCGCCCGCTCTATCTGTTCCACCTCAAGGTCGTGCTGCCGCTGGTCGAACGGCTGCTGCTGCGCGGCGCCCGGGATTTCGCGATGATCGGCACCTACAGCACCAATTTCGGCGATGCCTCGGGGTTCGCCGAAATGCTCCGCGGCGAGGGGCTGGAGGTCGAATATCGCCGCTTCTTCTTCGGCTGCGCCACCGGCGTCGCCGGCCGCAGGCCCGGCTAGGGACGGCGACGTGAAAAAATAGGGACAGTCCCTCTTTTTTGGGCCGCGACGTGAAAAAATAGGGACAGTCCCTCTTTTTTGGTGCGACCGCGGGAAAACAGGGACTGTCCCTATTTTTGCTAGGCGACGTCGCGCTCCGGATTGGCGGTGGCGAGCGCCTCGGCCACGCCGGCGGCGTTGACCGGCCTCGAGAACAGATAGCCCTGGACCGAGGAGCAGCCGTGCAGCCGCAATTCGGCGAGCTGCTCGGGATTTTCGACCCCTTCCGCGGTCGTCTCCATGCCGAGCGCCCGGGCGAGGTCGGTGATCGCGCGGACGATCGCGGTCGAGCCCGCCCGGCTCAGCAATTGCTGGATGAACGAGCGGTCGATCTTGATCTTGTCGAACGGGAAGCTCTGCAAATAGGAAAGGCTCGAATAGCCGGTGCCGAAATCGTCGAGCGCGATCCTGATCCCCATCGCGCGCAGCGAATGGAGCACCGCGATCAGCGCCTCCGAGCTTTCCAGGAAGATCGATTCGGTGATCTCGACCTCGAGCCGCCTGGGATCGAGGCCGCTCGCCGCCAGCGCCTGGATGAGGACGTTGGCGAGGCCGGGCCGGCGGAACTGGACCGACGAGACGTTGACCGCGACCCGCACGTCCTCGGGCCATTTCACCGCCTGGCGGCAGGCCTCCTGGATCACCCAGGCGCCGATCGGCACGATCAGCCCGGTCTCCTCGGCGAGCGGGATGAACTCGTCGGGAGCGACCAGGCCGCGGCTCGGATGGTTCCAGCGGATCAGCGCCTCGAACGATCCGATCCGGTTGGTCTCGAGATCGAACAACGGCTGGAAATAGAGCTCGAACTCGCCATGGCCGATCGCCCGCCTGAGGTCCGCCTCGAGCTGGTGGCGGGCCTGGGCGCGGGCGTTCATCTCCGCTTCGAAGAAGCGGTAGGTGCCGCCGCCCTCGTCCTTCGCCTGGTAGAGGGCGAGATCGGCGTGCTTGAGCAAGGTGTCGGCGTCGGCGGCGTCGCCGGGCGCCATCGCGATGCCGACGCTGGCGCCGGCGGTGAGCTCGTGGCCATTGACCTCGAACGGCTCGGCGAGCGCCGCGATCAGCCGGCCGGCGATCGCCCCCGCCGCCTCGTGGGCGTCGCGATGCGAAAGGATGATGGTGAACTCGTCGCCGCCGAGCCGCGCCACCATCGCGTCGCCGACATTGGCGCCGAGGCGGGCGGCGACGGCGCGCAGCAATTCGTCGCCGGCCGGGTGGCCGAGCGTGTCGTTGACCGCCTTGAAATTGTCGAGGTCGACGCAGAGCAAGGCGAGCGCCCGGCCGCCGCGCCGCTCGGCCTGCTTGAGCTCGAGATCGAGATGCTGGCGGAAGAAGGCGCGGTTGGGCAGGCCGGTCAGGCTGTCGTTGAAGGCGAGCTGGGTGATCCTCTTCTCGCGCTCGGCGATGCCGGCCGCCATCCGGTTGAAGCTCTGCGCCAGCCGGCCGATCTCGTCCCTGGTCGCGACGGTGACGGCGACGGTCTCGCCTTCCTCCATCCGCTGCGCCGCCTGCTCCAGCGCGGAGATCGGCCGGGTCAGGGTCAGCGACAGCCGCCACGAGCCGAACACGACCAGGACGAGGCCGAGCAAGGCGGTCAGCGCCATCGCGATCTGCAGCGGAAGATAAGGCGCCATCGCCAAGGCAAGGGGGTAGCGCAGCAGCAGGGCCGCATTGTCGTCGCCCAGCGCGCCGAGCGGCTTGACCAGAGCGATCGCGGTGCCGCTCGGATCGTCGAGCCGGGCCGGGGCATTGTCGCCGATCCGGGCGGCGACGAAGCCGGCCGTCGCCCCTTCGCTGCTCCACGCTTCGCCGCGCCCGCGCAGCAGCACCCGGGCGTTGATCGGGATCGCCGAAAGCTGCTCGAGCCGGCGCATCTGGGCCGGCCCGAGATCGTTGGCGAACACCACCCAGCCGACCAGGGTCGGCGCCATGATCGGCGCGGCGACGACATGGTGGGGGACTCCGCCGAGGCGGACGATGCCGCTGGTCCGGCCGGCGTCGAGCGCGGCCCAGAGCGAGCGCGCGTCCGCCCGCAGGCGCGGATCGGCAAGGCCGGTGACGCTGCCGTCCATGCCGACGATGAACGCGGTCCTGAGGCCGAGGCGCGCCTTCAAATTGTCGAGCGCCGAAAGCGCGGTGCCGGGATCGCCGGTGGCGACCGCGGCGCGGAAGCCGAAATCGCGCGACAAGAGGCCGGCGGCATTGCCGAGCTCGCGGGTGCGCAGCTCGAGCAGGCGATCGAACACGGTCGAGCTGGCGACGAGCTCGTCGCGCACCTGACGCTCGGCGGTGGTGGTGACGACGACGTAGAGCGCGACCGCGACCAGGCTGAGGGCGAGCGCGAACAGCCCCGCATAATGGATCGCCAGCCGGGTGCGGATCCGGGCGAACATCAGTAGCTCCGGCTCGGCCGCGGCGGCGGCCGCAAGTTGACCGGCACCGCCTGGGCGACCCGGCCGTTGTCGGGCACCTCGGCGCGCAGCTCGAGCTGGTTGGCGGGGGCGCGCAGCCACGGGTGCCAGACCCGGACCAGCACCGGCCCGCCGGGAATGGCGGTGAAATTCGCCCGTCCGGCGGCGTCGGTGCGGGCGGCGAAGCCGGTGTCGACGACGTCGATGAAGGCGATCATGTTGTCGTGGATGTTGCAGCCCAGAGGGACGATCCCCGGCCGGTCGAAGCGGACGCTTCGGGTCTGCTCGCGGGCGTAGAGCCTGAGCTCGAAGCGGCGCACCGGCGAGAAGGAATAGACGTGGTGGCGGACGTCGTCGAAATTGGGAAAGGAGACCTCGCCGCCGACCGGGACGACCAGCACGAACGGCGAGAATTGCAGGTCGCGCTGGGCGATCTGGTAGGCCGGCCGGGCCGCCGGCAGCGCCGCCGGCCGGCCGCGCGGATAGAGCGTGACCACCGCATTGGGCACGCCCGCGCCGTTCGCCGTCCGCACCTGGACGGCGAGGTCTCCCGCCGCCGCGGGCGCGGCCGCAACGGCTGCCAGAGCAAGGACGAGCGCGCGCATCGTGCCGCTATGCGCGCGGAGTGGTGAAAATCCGGTAAGCTTCTGGCCTCAGAGGGTAATACGCATCGAGGCCTGGACGAGGTCCTGATTCTGCCGCGGGGCGATGCCGAGCCGGCTCCGCGCCGCGCGGTCGCTCTCGACATGCATGCCCTCGACGATGATCCGGGCCTGGTCGGTCAGCCGCCAGTCGACGGCGCCGGTCAGCGACCAGCCGTCCTCGCCGTCCTCGGCATAGACGTATTCGCCGCGCTGGCGGGTCTCGAACAGATCGACCCGCCCGGAGAGCGCGACTTCGCCGATCTCGTGGGTCAGCCGGAGGAAGGCGGAGCGGAAGCGGGTGTCGACCCAGATCTCGTCGGGCTCGTCCTCCTCCCGGCCCATCTGCGTCGAGCCGGTCATCGCCTGGGCGAGCAGGCGGGTGCGGGCGCTGAAATCGATCCGCGCGCCGAGGTTGAGGAAACGGGTGCGCCAGCCCCATTGGAGATCGTCGGTGAAGGCGGCGGGATCGCCGCGATTGTCGTAGTAAAAGGCTTCGAGGCTGACCGGCGCGACGAACTGGTAGGCGAGCCGGCCGTAAAAGCCGATCCGGCGGTCGACCTCGAGCGTCGGCGTCGTCCAGGGCGGCTGGGCGCCGGCCATGTCGGGGCCGAGCGGCGGCAGCTTCTGGCGGCTGAAGGCGCCGGTCTTCTGGTCGTGCAGCGCCCATCCCCGGAATGCGAGCAAAGTTCCGGATGTGTCGTTGAACCCGAACAGGCCGAGCGTGCCGGTGAGGCGGCCGCCGGCGAGCGGGTGCGCCGCACTCCCCTCGACGCCGACCACCTTGACCTCCTCGCCGATCCAGGAATTGATCGCCGAGGGCGTGATCATGTTCGCCACCTGCCAGGCCGGGCCTTCATGTTCGAGCGAGACCTGCGGCCAGTAGAGGCCGGCGCGGACCGAGAAGCGGGTCGGCCCGCGCGGCACCGGCCGCCAGGTCGCGAACGCCTCGATCAGGTCGACCGGCTGGTCCTGCTCGTCCTGATAGGCGACCGCGACATTCCCCTCGACGTTCCAGGCGATCGGACCGTGCCAGACCAGCTCGGCCTCGGCCGGCACCGCATGGACGCGGACGTCGTCGCCGCCGCCGCCGAAGCGCGAGCGGCCGAAGCCGCCGTCGGTCCAGCTGCGCTCGCCGTCGGTGAGGACGATCCGGAAATCGATCACCGCGGTGAGGTTGTCGGGGAAATCGAGGCGCGCCCGCTCGGCGCGCGCGGGGCCGCTGCAGGCGAGCGCCAGCGACGCCGCGGCGAAAGCGGCGGCGAGCCGGCGTCGGCAGACTCCCGAAAACATGCTGCCGCTATGGCGCGAATGTGGTTAACAAGCGGTTCGTCAGCCAATGAAGGGGGGGGTTCATGAAAATATCTCTCGCGATCGGCGCCGCCATCCTCGCTCTGGCACCGTCCGCCGCCGCATCGGCCCAGCAGCCCGGCGACTGGGTGCTCGCCCAGTGGCAGGGCGGCAGCGACTGGTATCCGGGCGTGGTGCAGAGCCGCGACGGCAACCAGGTCACCATCCTCTACGACGACGGCACCCGGGAGACCCGGCCGGTCAACCAGGTCCGCGCCTATGATTGGCACGTCGGCTCGCGCGTCGTCTGCCGCTGGACCGACGGCCGCTGGTACAACGCGACGATCACCGCAATGGCCGAGGACGGCCTGACGATCAGCCTCCTCTACGACGACGGCGACACCCAGATCACCCAGACCGGGCGGTGCCGCTCGGACTGAGATAAATAGGGACAGTCCCTATTTATTGCCTCGGAATGAGCCAACGCATCGGCGCGGATAAATAGGGACTGTCCCTATTTATCTAGCGCATCAGCACCAGCTCTTCCGACATGGTCGGATGGAGCGCGACGGTGTCGTCGAACTGGGCCTTGGTGAGGCCGGCCTTGACTGCGACCGCGGCGGCCTGGAGGATTTCGGGGGCGTCGGGGCCGATCATGTGGAGGCCGACCACCTTGTCGCTCTCCTCGTCGACGATCAGCTTGTAGAGCGAGCGCTCGTTGCGGCCGGCGAGAACGTTCTTCATCGGCCGGAAATCGGCGACGTAGGTCTTGTAGGTGCCGACCTTGTCGCGCGCCTCCCCTTCCGTCATGCCGACCGAGGCGATCGGCGGGTGGCTGAACACCGCATGGGGGATGTTCGCATAATCGACCCTGGTCGGCTTGCCGCCGAACACGGTGTCGGCGAAAGCCTGGCCCTCGCGGATCGCGACCGGGGTCAGCTGGACCCGGTCGGTGACGTCGCCGATCGCGTAGATGCTCGGCACCGAGCTCTGATTGTCCTCGTCGACCAGGATCGCGCCGTTCTTGCCGAGCTCGACGCCGGCCGCCTCGAGCCCCAGCCCTTTGGTGTTCGGCGCCCGGCCGACCGCCCAGAGCAGCAGGTCGGCGTCGATCGGGCTCGATCCGGCGAGGTGGATGCGCAAGCTGCCGTCCCTGCGCCTGACGATCTTTTCGAACGGGGCGTTGAACTTGAAGTTGATGCCCTTGGTCAGCGAAATCTGGAGGAGGCGGTCGCGGACCTGCTCGTCATAATGGCGAAGGATGCGGTCGCCGCGGTTGACGATGGTCACCTCGCAGGCGAATTCGTGGAGGATTCCGGCGAACTCGTTGGCGATATAGCCGCCGCCGGCGATCACCGCGCGCTTCGGCATCCTGTCGAGGAGGAACATCTCGTTGGAGGTGATGCCGTGCTCGGCTCCGGCAACGTCGGGGACGACCGGATGGGCGCCGGTGGCGATCAGGATGGTGGCGGCGCTGACCTTCGTCCCGTCGGCGAGCGCGACCCGGTTCGGCCCGGCCAGGGTCGCGCGCTGGGCGAGGAGCTCGACGTCGTTGCGGTCGAGGATGTCGGTGTAGATGCCCTCGAGCCGCTCGACCTCGGCGAGGACGTTGTCGCGCAGCGTCGGCCAATCGAACCGGCAGCCCTTGACCTGCCAGCCGAAGCGGCGGGCGTCCTGCAGATCCTCGGCGAAATGGGCGCCGTAGACGAGCAGCTTCTTGGGCACGCAGCCGCGGATCACGCAGGTGCCGCCGACCCTGAACTCCTCGGCGACCGCGACCCGGGCGCCGTGCGCCGCCGCCACCCGCGCCGCCCGCACCCCGCCCGAGCCGGCGCCGATCACGATCAGATCGTAGTCGTAGGCTTCAGCCATTCGTACTTCCTCCACTCGTCATGCCAGCGAAGGCTGGCCTCCATGCCGACTCCGTATGGACCCCGGCCTTCGCCGGGGTGACGCAACTAGGGTTCATCGTCTCCAAAGGCGCGGTCGATCAGCGCCCGGGTCGAAGGATCGAAATCGGGCGCCTCGCCGGCGTCGAGCGCCTTCGCCATCTCCTTGCCGAGCTCGACCCCGAACTGGTCGAACGGATTGATGTCGAGCAAAGCGGCATTGGCGAAGACGCGGTGCTCGTAAAAGGCGATCAGCGCGCCCAATGTCGGCGGGTCGAGCCGGTCGAGCAGGATCGTCGCCGAGGGGCGATTCCCCGGATAGGCGCGATGGGGATCGTCGGCCGGCCGCCCGCTCATCAGCGCCGCTCCCTGGGCGAAGCAGTTGATGAGGAGCTGGCGGTGATGCTCCTCGGCGAGGCCGTCGCCGGGCTCGATCGCGGCGACGAGCTCGACGGGAACGAGGTGGGTGCCCTGGTGGAGGAGCTGGAAAACGGCGTGCTGGGCATCGGTGCCGACCCCGCCCCAGACCACCGGCGCGGTGGTGCGGCCGGCCGGGTCGCCGCCGAGGCGGACGCCCTTGCCGTTCGATTCCATTTCGAGCTGCTGGAGAAAAGCGGGGAGCAGCCGCAGCCGTTCGTCATAGGCGAACACCGCCCGGGTCGCCGCGCCGCGCAGATTGGCGTAGAGCCGGTCGGCGAAGGCGGCGAGGACGGGGGCGTTGGCCTCGAGCGGGGCGAAGCGGAAATGGCGGTCCATCGCCGCCGCCCCTTCGAGCAGGCTTTCGAACCCGTCCCAGCCGAGCGCGAGCGCGGCCGAAAAGCCGACCGACGACCATAAGGAATAGCGTCCGCCGATGGTTTCGGAGAGAGGCAGGATGCGGGTCTCGTCGACGCCGAACTCGATCGCCTTATCGGGCGCGGCGGTGAGCGCGACGGTCCGGCCGAAGGGGTCCGCGACTCCGCCGTCGGCCAGCCATTGCAGCGCCGAGCGGGCGTTGAGCAGCGTCTCGCCGGTGGTGAAGGTCTTCGACGCGATCACCAGCAGGGTCGCGGCAGGGTCGAACTCGGCGACCGCCGCCTCGAGCGCGGCGCCGTCGACATTGGCGACGATCGCCGCCTCGTAGCGGCCGGCGCCGCGGCCGAGCGCGTCGATCAGCAGCTGCGGGCCGAGCGCCGAGCCGCCGATGCCGATATGGAGGATGTGGCGGACCGGGCCGAACGCATCCGCCTCGATCGCGTCGATGAGCGCGCGCATCCGGGCGTGCAGCGCCGCGGCGCGGGCGACGCTTTCGGGGGCGCCCTGGCCGCGCTCGGCGGCATGCTCGGCGGCGCGCCCTTCCGTCGGGTTGACGACGTCCCCGGCGAACAGCGCGTCGCGCCGCCGGGCGAGGCCGGTCTGCTCGGCGAGCGCGACGAACGAGGCGACCAGGCCTTGGCTGAGATGGGTCTTGGCGAAATCGAAGCGGATGCCGCCTTCCTCGACGACCAGCCGGTCCAGCCGGTCGGGCTCGGCGGCGAACAATTCCGCCAGCGTCGCGGCCGGCGCGCCTTCCAGTTCGTTCCAGGCGTCGTTGTTCATGAAGCGGCCTCTTAGGGCCTCGCGCGCTTGACCGGAACCCCGGCGCACGCGAAAGCGCCGCGATGGAGTCCGATGCCCTGCCCACGCCCGACGCCGAACCGGCGCGCGACGAGAAAAAGGAAAGCTGGTGGGGGACGGTCCGCTTTCTCCTCCTGCTGTTTATCGCCGCGCTCGTCATCCGCAGCCTCATCGTCGCCCCGTTCAACATCCCGTCGAGCTCGATGCTGCCGCGGCTGATGGTCGGCGACTATCTGTTCGTCTCCAAATGGTCCTACGGCTATTCGCGCTACTCGATCCCGTTCGCGCCGTTCGGCTTCCGCGGCCGCGTGCTGGGCGGGCTGCCCGCGCGCGGCGACGTCGTCATCTTCCGCTATCCCGGCAATCGCAACGAGGATCTGGTCAAGCGCGTGATCGGCCTGCCAGGCGACGTGATCGAGATCCACCGCGGCGTGGTCGTCCTCAACGGCCGCCCGCTGCCGCGCCAGCGCATCGCCGATTTCGCGCTGCCGGTCAGCCCCAACAGCCCGTGCCGCGGCGTCGCCGCGGGCGCCGTCCGCGAGGTGCAGGGCGAGAATGGGGCGAGCTTGTGCCTGTTCGCCCGCTTTCGCGAGACCTTGCCGGGCGGGCGCTCCTATGAGGTGCTCGACCAGGTCGTCAACGGCGAGGGCGACAGCTACGGGCCGGTCACCGTGCCCGACGGCCATGTCTTCGTGATGGGCGACAATCGCGACGACAGCCTCGACAGCCGTTTCGACCGGGCGCGGGTGATGAACCCCGGCGTCGGCCTGCTGCCGGTCGAGAATCTGCTCGGGCGGGTGATGATCACCTTCTGGTCGACCGACGGAACCGCCGAGTGGCTCAAGCCCTGGACCTGGTTCTCGGCGGCGCGCTGGGACCGGATCGGGCGGACCGGCTGATGGCGGACCTCGCCCGCTGGATCGAGGCGCAGACCGGCCACCGGCCCGCCGATCTCGCCTTGTTCGAGCGCGCGCTCACCCATTCGAGCCGCAGCGAGGAGAATTACGAACGGCTCGAATTCCTCGGCGACCGCGTCCTCGGCCTGGTCGTCGCCGCCTGGCTCTACGAGTTGTTCCCGAGCGAGCCCGAAGGCAAATTGTCGCGGCGGCTGAACGTCCTCGTCGCCCGCTCGACCTGCGCCGAAGTCGCCCGCGATCTCGGCCTCGCCGGCCAGATGCGGCTCGGCAAGCAGGCCCGCGACGACGGCGCCTTCGAAAGCGACAACGTGCTCGGCGACATGGTCGAATCGCTGATCGGCGCGCTCTGGCTCGAGGCGGGGCTCGAGGCGGCCGGCGCGTTCATCCGCGCCGCCTGGGGCGAGCGCGTCGGCCGCCAGGAGAGCGCGCCGCAGCATCCCAAGTCGATGCTCCAGGAATGGGCCGCCGCCAACAACCGCCGCCCGCCGGCCTATGAGGTGGTCGGCCGCTCCGGCCCGCAGCACGCGCCGACCTTCGTCGTCAAAGTGTCGATCAAGGGCGTCGGCGAGGCCGAAGCGGAAGGGGCGACCAAGCAGGATGCCGAGACCGAGGCGGCGCAGGCGCTGCTGGACCAGCTCGGATGAGCACACGCTTCGGCACCGTCGCGGTGGTCGGCGCGCCCAATGCCGGCAAGTCCACCCTGGTCAACGCGCTGGTCGGCCAGAAGGTGGCGATCGTCACCCCCAAGGCGCAGACCACGCGCACCCGGCTGATGGGCATCGCCATCGCCGGCCAGACGCAGATCCTGCTGCTCGACACACCGGGCATCTTCGAGCCCAAGCGGCGGCTCGACCGGGCGATGGTGGCCGCCGCCTGGGGCAGCGCCCAGGACGCGGATTTGATCGCGCTGGTGATCGACTCGGCCAGCGGCATTTCCCGCGGCGTCGGCGATCTGCTCGACCGGCTGAAGGAGCGGCGCGAGCCCAGGATCCTCATCCTCAACAAGGTCGATCTGGTCCGCAAGGAGGCGCTGCTGACCCTCGCCGCCCAGTGCGGCGAACGGGCCGAGTTCGAGCGGATCTTCATGGTCTCCGCCTCGACCGGCGACGGCGTCGGCGACCTCAAGGCGGCGCTCGCCGCGCGGCTGCCGGAAGGGCCGTGGCACTTTCCCGAGGACCAGGTCTCCGACGCCACCGACCGGATGATGGCCGCCGAGGTGACCCGCGAGCAGCTCTACCGCCAGCTCCACGCCGAGCTCCCTTATGCGAGCGCGATCGAGACCGAGAAATATGAAGAGCGGAAAGACGGCTCGGTCGTCATCCACCAGCAGATCCTGGTCGGCCGCGACAGCCAGAAGGCGATCGTGCTTGGGCGTGGCGGTACCCGGATCAGGGAGATCGGCGCCGCCGCCCGCGCCGAGCTTGCGCAAATGCTCGGCCGCAAGGTCCACCTCTTCCTCCACGTCAAGGTCAACCCGAAATGGGAGGAGGACCGCGGGCTTTATCGGGAGATCGGTCTGGACTGGGTGGAGTAGCTACTCGCGAAGCCGCGCCGGAGCGTCCTGCCTCGACCCCAATACTCTCACCACGTAGAGACGGTCGGCATCGACCTGATAGTAGATATGGTGCCTGCCTATTCTCCAGCGACGGAGGCCTGGTATCATGTCACTGCTATCGACGCCGATGCCGGGCCGTAGCCGAGGCCGCAGCAGCGCCTCCTCGATACGGCGAACGTAGCGGTAGGCTTCCGTTTCGCCCCATTGTTGATAACCGTATCGCCAGATATCAATCAGATCGCGCTCGGCCTTGGCCGATTTGCGAACCTCACGCATCCGCAGGCCCGAGGCCTGCTTCCTCCCGCGCCTTGCGAATGATTTCCGCCATGTCGAGCGGTCCGGCGTCGCCGCTTTCCTCGCCCTCGATAAGCGCCCGGCGCAGGGCTTCGAGCTTCGCTTCGCGATCCGGGTCGAGGGGCCGTGGCGGATGGTCGCTCATGGTCGAGGCTCCCGCATCCAGCCTTATCGCACTTGCTGAGGATGGGCAACGATAATGATCGAAAACCGACTAAGCGGCAATGGGGACACGTCCCTTTTCGCTGAAAAGGTACGTGTCCCCACCCTTCCAGGGTGAACCCGAAATGCTCGACTGGGTGGAGTGAGCCCTACCAGCTCGCGCCGTCGATGAGCCGGCGCGGCAGCTTCTCCCAGACCTCGGGGTCGAACAGGCGCAGATTGACGCCCATCCGCTCATAGGCCGGATCGCGCGGCGACCAGTGGGTGGTGCAGCCGCACTTCGCGCAATGCCAGGAGGTCAGAGTCGCGTCGCCCTGGACATAGCCGGCAAGCCGGCCGTCCGGATCGCGGACGGCGACCTCGTCCGGCCGGTAATAGCCCCACAGCCCGCCGATCCGGCGGCACAGCGAGCAGTTGCAGCTGGCGAGGTCCGCCGGCGGCTCGGGCAGGGTCAGACGAACCGCGCCGCAATGGCAGCTGCCCTCGATCATCCAGCATCTCCTCCACCTCGAGTGAGATGGGGACACGTACCTTTTCGCGAGAAAGTACGTGTCCCCTTTTCACCCCTTGACGTTCACCACCTGCCGGAGCCGGTGCCGAATCCTCACCAGATCGGTCTGCGCTTCCATCACCGCGCCGACGTCCTTGTAGGCGGCCGGGCTTTCGTCGAGCACGCCTTCGTCGAGCCGCGCCGCGATGCCCTGCATCGCCGACCGGTGCTGATCGAGCGTGATCCTTTTCTTCGCCTCGTTGCGCGACATCTTCCGGCCCGCGCCGTGGCTGCACGAGTGGAAGCTCTCCGGATTGCCGAGCCCTTCGACGATGAAGCTGCCCGTCCCCATCGAGCCCGGGATGATGCCGAGATCGCCCTTTCGCGCCCGCACCGCCCCCTTGCGGGTGACCAGCACGTTCTCGCCGAAATGGCTCTCCCGAGCGACGTAATTGTGATGGCAGTTGACCGCCACGTCGCCCGAGACGAACGGCCGCACGTGCTTCGCCAGCGCCGCCAGCACCGCCGCCATCATCAGCCGCCGGTTGGCGAGCGCATAATCCTGCGCCCAGCCGACCGCCTCGACATAATCGTCGAACAATTCGGTATGCTCGACCAGGTAAGCGAGGTCCCTGTCCGGCAGGTGCGGAGCGATGTGCCAGCGCTCCATCTCACGCTGCGCCGCGGCGATGAAGTGGCTGCCGATCCGGTTGCCGACGCCGCGCGAGCCCGAATGGAGCATCGCCCAGACATGATCCTCCTCATCGAGGCAGATCTCGATGAAGTGGTTGCCGGTGCCGAGCGTCCCCAGATGGTTGCCGACCGCGCGGTGGGCGACCTTCTGATGCTTGGCGACGATCCGCTTGTAGCGCGCCTCGAGCTCGTCGGCGAACAGCCGCGCCTGCGCGGCCGGAGTCTCGCCCCACGCGCCGCGGTCGTTCGGCCCGCCATTGTCGGTCCGCCCGTGCGGCACCGCCGCTTCGATCTCCGCCCTCACCGCCTCGAGATTGTCGGGCAGGTCGCCCGCCTTGAGGTCGGTCTTCACCGCCATCATCCCGCAGCCGATATCGACCCCGACCGCGGCCGGCACGATCGCGCCTTTGGTCGCCACCACCGAGCCGACGGTCGCGCCCTTGCCCCAGTGCACGTCCGGCATTCCCGCGACGTGCTTGTGGACGAACGGCAGCGAGGCAACGTTCCTCAGCTGCTGCATCGCGCCGTCTTCGAACGGCTCATGGCTGTCCCACAGCTTGAGCGGGACTCCGGCGGTCTTGTGAAACGAGAATTTGTGCATTGGCCTGATCCTGATCACTGGTTTTTTCTGGTCAGGGTGGCCGGACTCGAACCGGCGACCTCCCGCTTCCAAGGCGGGCACTCTACCCACTGAGCTACACCCTGAACGACGGGCGCAGCAAAGCGACCCGTCACCTTGTCGGGGTGACGCTACCGGGTCGTGGATAGAGGTTGGTCGTCTTCATTGCGGGCGGGCGGTTAGCCCAGCCGCGGCGGCCGCGCAAGCCCCCACCGATCGTCATCCTGACGAAAGTCAGGACCCATGAACTCGGAGTTGGGGAGTTCGCGCGCGCCTGTGTTCATGGATCCCGGATCAAGTCCGGGATGACGTTTGCACCATCTCGTCCACCCAGGCCGGCACCAATTCGCCCGCCTTGCCGGTGCGGCTCTCGTCGAACAGGTCGGCGCCGAGGCTGGGCTCGAGGTTCATCTCCAGCGTCCGCGCGCCGACATAGCGGGCGGTCTCGACGAAGCCGGCGGCGGGGTAGACGTTGCCCGAGGTGCCGATCGAGACGAACAGGTCGGCATCCATCAGCGCGCGGTCGATCCGGTCCATCTCGTAGGGCATCTCGCCGAACCAGACGATGTCGGGCCGCAGCTTGCCCGCGACGCCGCAGCGCGGGCAGGCGGGGCCGTGACCCATCGGCTCGGTCCACCCCATCCGCGCATCGCAGGCACGGCACCAGGCCGAGTTCACTTCGCCGTGCATGTGGAGCAGCCGCTTCGCGCCGGCGCGCTCGTGGAGGTCGTCGACATTCTGGGTGACGATGAGGAGATCGCCCGGCCATTCGGCGTCGAGCCGCGCCAGCGCCCGGTGCGCCGCATTGGGCGCGGCGCTCTTCAGCCGCTCGCGGCGCGCATCGTAGAAGCTGTGAACCAGCGCCGGATCGCGCGCGAACGCCGCGGGCGTGGCGACGTCCTCGACCCGGTGGCCCTCCCACAGCCCGTCGGGCCCACGGAAGGTGGCGAGGCCGGACTCGGCCGAAATACCGGCGCCGGTGAGGATGACGATGTTGCTCAAGCGATCCGCCATCCACCGCCGCCAATGCGAAAAACGTCCGGGGAGATGGCGCGGTGGCGCGGGTCGCCGGCGGCCGCGATCGCCGCATAGTCCGATCGGGCGCCGGAGCGGACGTCATCAAGCGGCGCGCCATCGGTAGCGAGGCCGACCCAGGCGGATGTCTCCGAAAGGGGCGCCACATACAGATCGCTGCCCAATTCGCCCGAGAGCCGGACCCAGACGTCCAGCTCGGCGAGCATGCTCGGCACCAGACAGTCGGAATCGAAAGTCATGCCCTCGCTCTCGCGCAATTCCTGCGCGGTGGGTATGATCGGCATGATCGGCCGGGTATTCGCATGGGCGATCTCCCAGAGGCCGGCGCCGCCATAGCCTCGCCGTTCGAGCGAAGCCTTGTCCGCGAACACGACGTCATAATCGAGCTCGAACCCGACGATCTTGCAGAGATCCTCGCCGATGGGCTCGATCACAAAGGCATTGCGGTCGATGTTGGCGAGTCCGAGCTCGGCGATGATGCAGACGACGGGCTGGCCGTTTGCGCGCACCGATGCCGCGTCGAACGGCGCGTCGGCAGAGTCGGATTCGACCGTCGGGACGGGGGCTGCAAAGCCCAGCATTCCCCGCATCCGCTGCCACATGCCCATTGCGCCCGTCTCCTCGCGGCGACCTTAAAGCCTCGCGGGCGCTGCACAAACCGCATCTTAAGCTCTCGCCGCTAGGGCTTCGTCGATGCAGGTCGAGACTGCCTTGCCGCCGCTTGCCCTCCCGCGGCGCGTTTCGCGCGCGTGGCCGGCGCGGCTGACGCTGCCCGCCGTCATCCTGGTCACCCTTCTCGCCGAGCTTGCGCTCGCCGAACGCAAATACGGGCTGTTCGGCGGCGGCTTCGGCCAATCGCAGGCGCTCGATGCGCCGCTCGAGATCGCCGCTTTCGCCGCCGCAATCCTTGCCTGCCAGGCGCTGCTGCTGTGGCTCGCCTACCGGCTGATCCGGCGGCTCCACGGCCAAAAGGGGGACAGTCCCCTATTTCACTTCAACTTCGCCTTCTTCGCCGGCGGCGGCGCGATCGCGATCGTCCTCGCCAAATATCAGGCGCTCGCTTTCTTCTCGGACGCGATGAGCTTCCAGATCATCCGCAACCTCGGCGGCGGCAGCCTGGTCGACGCCCTGCTCTATGTGCTCAGCGACGCCGGGCTGATCCTGATCGGCGCCGGCGGCGCCGCCGCTTTCTATCTCGCCGCCTTGCTGTTCGCCCGCCGCGCGAGCGCCGCGCTGGCCGACAATTACCGGCTCGACCGGCGCACGGCGCTCGCCTGCTGCCTCGCCGTTCCGGCGCTGCTGTTCGCCGCCAACCGGGTGCCCGACGCGCGCGCCGCCGCGGCGCGGTTCGACGGGGTGATCGCAATCTCGACCCTGCTCGAGCAGGCGACCGATTTCGACCGCGACGGCTGGAGCTTCTTCTCCTACCCGCTCGACCGCCAGCCGTTCGACCCTGCCCGCCACCCTTACGCGCTCGACATTCCCGGCGACGGCATCGACCAGGACGGCTTCGGCGGCGATTTCGCCTTCGCCGGCAGCGCGCCGGCCGCGCCGCCGCCGGTGATCGCCGGGCCCAGGCCCAACGTCGTCCTGATCGTGCTCGAAAGCACCCGCGCCGACGCGATCGGGCGGCGGATCGACGGCCGGCCGCTGACTCCCACTCTCGACGCGCTCGCCGCCCATGGCAGCGCCGCGCGCGCCGCTTATTCGCATGTCGGCTTCACCACCTTTTCCCTGCAAAGCCTGTTCACCGGCGAGCTGGCGCCGGTCGACGACCGCCAGTCGCTGGTCCGCGACTTCCTCGCCAACGGCTATCGGGTCGGCATCTTTTCCGGCCAGGGCGAGGATTTCGGCGGCACCGCCGAGCGGACGGGCATGCGGCGCGCGCAAATCTACGTCGATGCGGCGGGGCTGAGCGCCGAGCGCGCCTACGGCTCCGGCGCGCTGAGCTCGCTCGCCGTCGACGGCAGAATCCTGCTGCGCGAGTTCGACCGGCGCCTCGGCCGCCGCGAAGCCTGGACGCAGCCGCATTTCCTCTATTTCAACCTGCAATCGGCGCATTTCCCCTATTACGAGCCGATGATGGACCGGGTGCTGCCCGGCGAGCCGATCCCGCGCGGGCAAATCGGCGCCGCCAATCGCGACTGGACCGAGCGCACCTATTGGAACGCGATCGCCTATAACGACCGGCTGATCGGCGCCCTGATCGGGCGGCTGCGGCGCCTGGGCGTGCTCGACAATACGCTCGTCGTGGTCACCGCCGATCATGGCGAATCGCTGTTCGACGACGGCTTCCTCGGCCACGGCCACATGCTCAACGAGCAGCAGACCCGGATCCCGTTCATCCTCAGCCGGGCGGGCGTCGCCATCCCGCCGGTGATCGGCCTCGCCGACATGCGCACGCTGATCCTGAGCGCGGCCGGCGCCGACGCGCGCGAGGCGCCGGCGCAGAGCGTGTTCCAATATCTGGGCTCGCTCGACCGGCCCGGCTCGATCGGCAGCGTCGACGCGGCCGGCAATCGCACCGTGTTCAGCCTGTTCGAGGAATCGGTCTGGACCAGCCGGTCCGGCCGCTGGCAGCGCTACGACGGCCTTCCCGCCGCCAGCGCGGAGCGGCGCGCCGCCGATGCGCTGATCGGCGAATGGGCGCGGCAGCGCTGGCTGCGCCACCTGAGGGAGCAGCCAGCGCCGCGCTGATCAGTTGTTCGGGGCCGGCGTATCGACCTTGACGTCGGCCTTGATGTCGGTGGCATCGCCGCCGCGCATGATGTTGGTGCCGAAGAACAGGAACAGCAGCACCAGCACGACGACCAGCAGGACGACCGCAATGATGGCGCCGCCGCCACCGCCGCCGCCGCCGTCGGTCACGATCACTTCTTTTTCATCGGCCATGTGACGCTCCTCGAACTTGTTGCCGCCGGAGAACGCCGCTGCCCAAGCGAACGTTCCGCCCCCGTGCGGGTTGCGGTGCGCGCCCGCCTCGCCCATGAAGCGGCAGGAGGAGCGAAGCGCGCGATGACCAGGATCGGCATATTGGGCGCCGCCGGACGGATGGGCCGGGCGATCGCCCGCCTGCTCGAACCGGGCGAGCTTGCCGGCGGCGCCGATCTCGGCGCCGACCCTGCGGCGCTTGCGGCGCAGAGCGACGTGCTGGTCGATTTCAGCGCGCCCGGCGCGCTCCAGGCCCATCTCGACGCCGCCGTCGCGGCGGGGACTCCGATCGTGATCGGCACCACCGGGCTCGAGCCCGGGCATCACCGGGCGATCGACGAGGCGGCGCAAAAGATCGCGGTGCTGCAGACCGCCAACACCTCGCTCGGAGTCAATGTGCTGCGCCACCTGGTCGAGCAGGCCGCCCGCCGGCTCGGCCCCGACTGGGACATCGAGATCGTCGAGATGCACCATCGCCACAAGCGCGATACGCCGTCCGGCACGGCGCTGCTGCTCGGCGCCTCCGCCAATGCCGGCCGCGGCGCGGCGAGCAGCATCGAGAAGAACCGCTTCGACCGGATGCAGGAGGGGCCGCACGAGCGCGAGGAAGGCGGCATCTATTACGCCTCGCTGCGCGGCGGCTCGGTGGCGGGAGACCACCAGGTCGTCTTCGCCGGCGACGGCGAGCGGCTCGAGCTCGGCCACCGCGCCGAAAGCCGCGCGATCTTCGCCAAGGGCGCGGTCCGGGCCGCGCGCTGGCTCGCGGGGAAGCCGGCCGGCCGCTACACGATGGCGGACGTGCTGGGGCTGTGATCCTCCCTACTCAGGATGAGCGGCTATGAATGATCCCGAACACCCTGACCGCTCATCCCGAGTAGCCGTTGAGCCTGGCGAAACGGCGTATCGAGGGACGCCGCAGGCCGAGCCCCGCCTCGTCCGGCGCCTCGGCCTGTTCGATGCGACCATGCTGGTGATGGGCGGGATCGTCGGCTCGGGCATCTTTCTCAATCCGGCCGAGGTGGCGCGGCACGTCTCGTCGCCGGGGCTGATCGTCGGCGCCTGGCTGATCGGCGGCGCGATCGCGATCGCCGGCGCCTTCGTCTATGCCGAGCTGGCGGCGCGGCGGCCTCAGGTCGGCGGCCAATATGCCTATCTGCGCGACGCCTGGGGGCCGATGCCGGCCTTCCTCTATGGCTGGTCGCTCTTGCTGGTCATCCAGTCGGGCGGGATGGCGGCGGTGGCGATCATCTTCGCTCATTATTTCATCGAGCTGACCCATTGGCCGATCGCCGACGGCGCCGTGGCGGCGGCCGCGCTGGCGCTGCTGACCGCGATCAACTGCCTCGGGGTGCGCGCCGGCAGCAACGTCCAGAGCGGGCTGATGGTGCTGAAGATCGTCGCCATCGCCGCCCTCGTCCTCGCCGGCCTGCTGCTCGCCGGCCCGGCGCCGCCCGCCGCCGCCACCTATCAGGCGGCCGGCGGCCTCGGCGCGGCGCTGACCCCGGTGATGTTCGCTTATGGCGGCTGGCAGACGTCGAGCTTCGTCGCCGGCGAGATGCGGGATCCGCGCCGCGATCTCGCCCGCGGCGTCCTCATCGGAGTCGCTGGAGTCGTCCTGCTCTACACCGCCGTCGCCTTCACCTGCGTGCTCGTGCTCGGCCCGGCCGGGCTCGCCGAGACGCGCGCTCCGGCGAGCGCGGTGATGCACCTGGCGCTCGGCGACACCGGCGCGCGGCTGATCGCGCTCGGCATCGCCATCTCGGCTCTGGGCTTCCTCAGCCAGGGCATGCTGACGACGCCGCGGGTCTATTTCGCGATGGCCGAGGACCGCTTGTTCTTCCCCAGCGTCGCCGAGGTCAATGCGAAGACCCATGCGCCGGTCGTCGCCATCCTGCTCCAGGGCGCGGCGGCGACGGTGATCGCCTTGTCGGGGAGCTACGGCCAGATCCTGAGCTACGTCGTTTCGGTCGACTTCATCTGGTTTGGCCTGACCGGCGCCGCTTTGTTCGTGTTCCGGCGGCGCGAGGGGCCGGCCTGGTTCGAGGCGCCCGGCCACCCGCTGACCAGCGGCCTGTTCGTCGCGGCCTGCGCCGCGATCGTCGCCGCAACCGTCTACAACAACCTCGCCGACAGCGCGATCGGCCTCCTGATCCTGCTCGCCGGCGTTCCGGTCTTCTATTACTGGCGGTTCAAGCGGGCGGGCGGATGAGGCGGGCCGTCCAGTCCGATTATATGCACTGGGCCAAGACCCAGCCCCCCGCCCGCTTCAACCTCGCCTCGAGCGAAGTGCCGCATTTCGCCCTCGACGCCTTCCCGATCGACGTCGCCGGGCTCGAGCTCGACGGCGCCAGCCGCTACCGCTACCCGCCGCTGCGCGCGGCGATCGCCCGCAAATGCGGGGTCGCGCCCGACCGGGTGGTGATGGCGGACGGCGCCTCGATGGCCAACATGCTCGCGATGGCCGCGCTGATCGCGCCCGGCGACGAGGTGCTGGTCGAGCATCCCGCCTACGAGCCGATGGTGGCGGCGGCGCGCTTCCTCGGCGCCGAGATCAGCCAGTTCCGCCGCAAAGGCCCGGACTTCCGGCTCGATCCGGCGGCGGTCGCGCGGGCGGTCACCGCACGGACCCGGCTGATCCTGCTCACCAATCTCCACAATCCGAGCGGCAATCTGGCCGATGCCGAGACGCTCCGACAGATCGGCGACCTCGGCCCGATCGTGCTGATCGACGAGGTCTATCTCGACGCGGCGGGGGAGAAGAGCGCGGCCCTGCTCGGCGATGGCTTCGTCGCGACTTCGAGCCTCACCAAGGTCTACGGCCTGTCCGGCCTGCGCTGCGGCTGGATCCTGGCCGAGCCCGCGCTGGCCGAGCGGATGTGGCGGCTGAACGAGCTGTTCGGCGTCGCCCAGGCCCATGCCGACGAGCGCCTGTCGCTGATCGCGCTCGAGCGGCTCGACGAGATCGCCGCCGCGACCCCGGCCCTGCTCGCCCGCAACCGGGCGCTCGCCAACGCCTTTTTCGAGAGCCGCGCCGATCTCGAGGTCGCGCCGATGGTCCACGGCATCACCGCTTTCCCGCGCCTGCTGCGCGGCGACGTCGGCGCCCTCCATGCGCGCCTGCGCGAGGCTTACGACACCGCGATCGTCCCCGGCCGCTTCTTCGGCCTCGCCGACCATTTCCGGATCGGCGTCGGCGGCGCGACCGGGATGGTGGCGGCCGGCCTGGAGCGGCTCGGCGCCGCGCTGGACGCCATCGCCGGAAAATAGGGACAGTCCCCTTTTTTCGGTGGCGGCGTGAAGGATGGTAGAGGTCGTTCGGAAAATAGGGACTGTCCCTATTTTCTGGCGGGGACGGAGCGGGATGAAAAAGGCCGACATCGCGGAATTCTACCGGCGGCTGGGGGACCGCATCCCCGACCCCCAGACCGAGCTCCGGTCGGTCAACGATTATACGCTGCTGGTCGCGGTGGTGCTTTCCGCCCAGGCGACCGACGCCGGCGTCAACCTCGCCACGCGCGAGCTTTTCGCGCAGGTCCGGACGCCCGCCCAAATGCTCGCGCTCGGCGAGGAAGGGCTGAAGCGGCACATCAAGACGATCGGCCTGTTCAACACCAAGGCGAAGAATATCATCGCTTTGTCGCGCGCGCTGGTCGAGCGGCACGGCGGCAGCGTCCCGGCCGACCGCGATGCCCTCCAGGCGCTGCCCGGGGTCGGCCGCAAGACCGCCAACGTGGTCATGAACGTCGCCTTCGGCGCCGAGACCTTCGCGGTCGACACCCATGTCTTCCGGGTCGCCAACCGCACCGGCCTGGCGCCGGGCAAGACGGTCGAGAAGGTCGAGGCGATCCTCGAGGCGCAGACGCCGGCGCCCTACCGGCGCAGCGCCCACCATCTGCTGATCCTCCACGGCCGCTATGTCTGCAAGGCGCGCAAGCCCGAATGCTGGCGCTGCGTCGTCCGCGACCTCTGCCGCTACAAGCCGAAGACGCCGCCGCCGGACGTCAAATGATGCCTGGCACGAACCTTTTCACCCGGGCCGCATAAGCGTCATAGGCGGCGCCGAACTCGGCGCGCAGCAGCCGCTCTTCCTCGCGCACCCGGACGCCGGTGCCGATCGCGAACAGCGGCAGCGCGACGAGGAGATTGCCGAGGTGGCCGAACGCGATCGCCATCGCCACCAGGAACGCCCCCATCGCGGTGTAGATCGGATGGCGCAGCCGGGCGAAGACGCCGCCGGTCACCAGCTCATGGCCTTCGCGCATCCGGGCGACGATGCTCCAATTGGCGCCCATCGCCCGCGCCGCCGCGGTGAACAGGAGCACGGCAAGCAGCATCAATGCGGCGACGATCAGCCCTTCGAGCAACGCCTTTGCGCTGGCCGGCGCCAGCCGCACCGCGACCGTGCCGAGGCCGGCCGCGAAGAAGGCCAGGGTCTGGATGAAGATGCCCCATTTCGAAAGGCCGCTGCGCGCGGCGGCCGGCCCGTCCCCGCTTGTGCCGATCCGGGTGCGGATCAGGCTGATGAAGAAGAGCAGCCCGCCCGCGATCATCGCGGCGAGCCCGGGCAGCCCGACTGGCTGCGGCTGGAACAATTGCATCGGCATCTCCTTGCCCGGCCGCCGATCCTGCGCCGAAAGGCTCTGGCGGGGCAAGGCCGGCTTTGCTAAGGCGCGCCCCTCCCGGCCTTGGCACCCATAGCTCAGCTGGATAGAGCGCTGCCCTCCGAAGGCAGAGGTCAGAGGTTCGAATCCTCTTGGGTGCGCCAGCCGCCGCGGCGGCGGCCTCAGCCTTGATTATCCAGGCTTCGCACCGGCAGCCCGCGCAGGATGGCGCCGCGCAGATCGCGTTCCTCGCCGTCCCTGCCGGCAGCATGAGCGGCGGCACGTTCCCTCAGCAGCCGGGCGAGGACGACCTCCCGGTTCAGCGACAGGCAGCGCAGGTCGGCGAGGTCGATCGGCTCCTCGAACACGGCGGCGATCTCGCCGGCCCGGCACCAGGTCACGTAGCCGCGCAGCCAGCCCAGCGTGGGCATCTCCACGGATACCGGGCTGCCGATGCGCAGGCGAAGATCGCAGGCGGCGCGAAAACCCTCCGCGCTGCATTCGAGCAACCGGATTTCGACGCTGCTCCAGTCGTTCGGGGCAAAGCGGACGGCTTCGTCCAGCGCCACCCTTTTTCCGTCCCGCCGCATCGCCCGGTCTTACAGGTCCTCGGGGCGCAAGCCGTAGGTCCGCGCGGCCCAGGGCGAATCCTCGTCGCCCTCGCTGGCGAGATAGTCCGGCTTGACGTAGCGGGGGATGGCCGGGGGCGGCGGCGGCTTGGCCGGGCCGCCGTCGGCGAGCAGGCACATGTCGAAGTCGCGATCGAACAGCAGGCCGATCTGGCCGGCGCGGCACCAGCGGACCCGGCCCTCGATCGCGACGGCGCCCCCGCCGGCCAGCTCCAGCACGACCTGGGTGCCGACCAATATGTCCTCGGCACAATCGACCATCGCCCCGCTGGCCGAGATGTTGCGCAGCCGCACGTCCGGCGATTCGATGCCGCAGTGAAGGACGCCGCGCAGGATCAGCTTGTGGCGATGCGGGCGCTCGGGCTTGATTTCCAGCTTCGGCGGCTGCTCGCCCGAGCGGCGGCCGCTGATGATCAGCTGACGAACGTCGGCCGGCGCGATCAGCACCGTCTCGGCGGTGAACTCGAGGCCGATCTGGCGGCCCTTGACCCAGCGCACGTAGCACAGGGTGCGATTGCAATCCTCGAACCGGATCTCGATCCGCTCGCCGACCCGCGGCTCGATATCGGCATCGATCATCACCCCGTGCGAGGAGACGTTGACGACGTCGACCTCGAGCCGCTTGCGCCGAAAGGTGATCTCCGCCTTGTCGGCGAGATTCATGTGGCGGTCTTCGCGGCGCTGATTGTGCCGCCGCGATTCCTCGCGCAGGATGGGGATGGCGGCGAGGCCGGTCGTTCGATTCTGGTCCCCGCGAGACTTCCTGACGACGATCTCGCGCTTGCCGCCATTCTCGATGAGCGAACGCATCTCGTGCATGCTGACCCCTCCACGTCGGATCCGACGGGCGCCCTATGTCACGAGAGTCGCTGACAAATCGTTACCGCAAGCGAACAGGCGCCCAGGCTCAGCCCTCCAGCATGCCCGCGGCGATGGCGAGGCGGACCGCTTCGGCGGTGCCGCGGACGCCGAGCTTCTCGAGCAGCTGGGCGCGATAGGCCTCGACGGTGCGGATGCTGAGCGAAAGCTCATAGGCGATGACCTTGTTGGCCTGGCCCTTGAGGATGCCGCGAAGCACCTGGAGCTGGCGCTGCGACAGGCTGTTCACCCTCGCTCTGGCTTCCGGATCGCCGCCGCCCGTCCGGCCGCGCGGGCTTGCCGCGAGCGCCCGGCCGATCGTCTCGACGAGGCCCGGCGCCGGATAGGGCTTTTCGAGGAAATCGAAGGCGCCGAGCCGCATCGCCTCGACCGCCTCGGGAATCGCGCCGTGACCGGTCAGCACCAGCACCGGCGGCATCTTTTCCCAGTCGCCGAGCGCCTTCAGCACGCCGAGGCCGTTGGTGCCCGGCATCCGCATGTCGAGAAGGATGCAGTCCGAATCGCCGGGCAGCTGCGCGGCCAGAAAGGCGTCGCCGCTGGCGAACGTCCGCACCCGATAACCGGCGCGCTCCAGAAGAGCCGCAGTCGATCTGCGCACGGCATCGTCGTCGTCGACGATGGCAATAACCTGGGTGCCGGACACGGCTGTACCCCTGGGAGAAACCCCACACATTTCGTTCATAGCACGAAATATCCGCGGAGGCACCGACTGCGTCGTGACTGATCCGAAACGGGTCATTTACATTACTCCAGCTAGGGAGCGGGCAACAACAACACGCGGCCGCGCACCCGCGACCTTTCCCGCATCCACGCCCGGCAAACGCCGATCCGCCTCCCCGCCAGCCACACCAGGGCCCTGAAGGCCGTTCCCGCCAGCTCGATCGCCGCGGCGAAGCGAAGCGCGAGGCCGATCGGGGCACCGGAGGCAACCGGGACGGGCAGGTTGCGAATCGTCGCACCGCGGCGCCAGACGACTCGGAACCCCCGCGGCACCTTCTGCCAGCCGCGAGATGAACAGATCATGTCGCAGCCGCAGCCGCGGCACTGGCTGAAGTAGAAGCCCTGGTTGCGGACGCTGCTGGGGAAGGCGCTGTGGCCGCCCAAAAGGCAGGTGATGGACATGGGCTTCTCCTTAAGCTGCATGCTCGACGTCGAGGTGGAAGGCGGCGATCGCGCGGATCTCGGCATCGTCATGGTCGAGCGCCGCCTGCGGATCCCAGATTTCGAAGGTGCCGCCGGTGCCGACGAGCAGCGCCTGGGCGCCGATCCGGGCCCGGCGGCGCATCATCGGCGGCAGCACGATCGCGCCGCTCTCGCCGAAGGCGACATCCTCGGCGAAGCCGAAGATGCGCCGCAGCCGGCGGTGGCTCGCCTGCGGCGCCGACGCTTCCTCGGCGATTCGCCGGCGCTCGCTGTCGGCATGGAGGATGCGGGCGTAGGCGCGGTCGTAGGCGGTGAGGCAGGGGTCGCATTCGTGCGCCCCGATCAGCATCGCCCGCACCTCCGAGCGGCGGGCGATCGTTTCGCGGACGAAGCGGGGCAGCAACAAATTGCCCCCCGCATCGACCGCGCACAACGCACTTCCGCTGAACAGATGTTCAACCAACGCCACTAACTCCCCGCAAGCCGGCGAACATCCCGGCTCCCGTGCCCGTATTTAAGGTTAACGGCCCCCGCCCGACTACCCGGTAGAATCACGCCTCCGTAATCTTACGGGGATGCTGAGAGCCGCGGCGGAACTTGTGCAGTATTACTACCGAATGGCCGCGGGCGGCGGCCGAACAATATGGTTAACTCTTAGAGCGTGCAGCCATGGACCGGGAGGTCCGGCGAGAGGAAGGGCAAGACCATGATCGAGATGGAACAACTCAATGAACTGCGCCCGCGGATCACGGTGATCGGAGTCGGCGGCGCCGGGGGCAATGCCGTCGCCAACATGATCGCCAGCGGCGTCGCCGGGGTGGATTTCGTCGCCGCCAACACCGACGCCCAGGCGCTTCGCGACTCGCCCGCCGACCGCATCCTCCAGCTCGGCCGGGCGACCACCGGCGGACTCGGCGCCGGCTCGCGCGCCGAGATCGGCAAGGCGGCGGCGGAGGAATCGCTCGCCGAGATCGAGAAGATGCTCGACGGCGCCCATATGTGCTTCATCGCCGCCGGCCTCGGCGGCGGCACCGGCACCGGCGCCGCGCCGGTGATCGCCGAGGCGGCGCGCAACAGGGGCATATTGACGGTGGGCGTGGTGACCCGCCCGTTCGCCTTCGAGGGCAGCCGCCGGGCGCGGACCGCCGACCAGGGGCTCGAGGCGCTTCAGCGCCAGGTCGACACGCTGATCGTCATCCCCAACCAGAATCTGTTCCGGATCGCGAGCCCCTCGACCACCTTCAAGGCCGCCTTCGACCTCGCCGACGAGGTCCTCCAGCAGGGCGTGCGCGGGATCACCGATCTGATGGTGATGCCCGGCACGATCAACCTCGACTTCGCCGACATCCGGACGATCATGGCCGGCATGGGCAAGGCGATGATGGGCACCGGCGAGGCGAGCGGCGAGGACCGCGCGCTTCGCGCCGCCGAGCAGGCGATCGCCAATCCGCTGCTCGACGAGGCGCTCAAAGGGGCGCGCGGGCTGATCATCTCGATCACCGGCGGCGAGGACATGCGGCTGATGGAGGTCGACGAGGTCGCCAGCCACATCAAGGAGATGGTCGATCCCGAGGCCGATATCATCTGGGGCTCGGCGTTCGACCGCGCGCTCGAGGGCCGGATCCGGGTCTCGGTCGTCGCCACCGGCATCGACGCCGTTCGCGACGCCGAGGAAATCGCCACGATCGCGCCCGCGCCGCTGCCGCAGCCGGTGCGCGCGCCCGCCCCGGCGGCCGCGCTCCCCGCGCTTGCCGACCTCGTCGAGATGGCGGCCTGCCTCGCCGCCGAGGAGCCGGCCGGGGATGAGCTGCTGCTGACCGCGGAACGGGCGCTGGTGCTGACAGCGCCCGAGGACGCCGCCGAGATCGAGCTGCTGGAGCCGTTCGCGGCCGAGAACGTCACCCCGCTCCGCGGGCCGAGCCTGTTCGAGCGGATGGCGATGGCGGCGCGCGGCGCCGTCCGCCAGGCCAAAGAGGCCGACGCCGATGCGCCGCCCCTCCCCCATCTCCGCCGCGGCCTCGAGGCGGAGGGCCCGCGCTTCGCCCGCGCCGCCTGAACTTCAGCTTCAACTTCCCCGTCCGCGGCCCCAGCATTCCGCCGCCGGACTCCTGCCGCTCCGGCCCTCTCCTCTGGCCGGAGCGGTCTTTTTTTGGGGCGCGCCCGGGAGAAAACAAAAAAAGGGCCCGCCGGAGCGGGCCCTTTTCCGTTGCCGCGGGTCCGGATCAGCCGAAGAAGATGTCCGAAACCAGGATGTGGTCGGCCTGCGAGATCACCGCGAGGTCGACCGTGCCGTTGCCGTCGACGTCGGCGAAGACGGTGTTGCCGCTGAAGCTCACCTTCGACGCGTCGATGTGGAACGCGCTGAGATCGAGCTTGTCGAGCCCGCTCTTGAAGTCGGTGATCGTGTCGGCATAGCCCTTCTCGCCGATCACGAAGGTGTCGGCGCCGCCATTGCCGGTGTAGCGGTCGGCGCCGCTGCCGCCGTTGAGGCGGTTGGCGACGTCGTTGCCGATCAGCGTGTCATTGCCGCGGCCGGTCAGGCCGTCCTCGACGATGGTCCCTTCGGCGATGCCGATATTGTCGGTGAGGAAGCCGGGATTGGCGGTGCGGCCGTCGAAGATCGCATCCCAGGTCGCCTGGCTGAAGTTGGTGCCCCACAGGGCGTTCAGCTCAGACGCGACCACCTGCTGGCCCCAGCCGCTGCTGAAATGGCCGTCGCGCAGGTCGAGCACCGAATTGCGGGTGAAGCCCGACATGTCGAGCGTGTCGTGGCCGCCGGCATCGTAGATGGTGAGGAACGGATTGATGTTCTGGGTGAAGTCGAACACCGCCCGGTCGGCATTGCTGTGGAAGCCGTAGGTGGTGTCGCCGGTGCGGGTGGTGAGGTCGGCGCCGTACATCTGCTGGACCGCCGCGATGTCGTGCATCATCGGCGTCTGCGGGGTCTGGTAATAGCCGCCCGTCGCCCAGTTGACGAAGCCGCGGGCGCCGGTGTTGCCGGCGTTGAAGTAGGACATGATCGAATATTGGTACGAATCCTGGAAATATTCCGCGTCATGGGCGTAGGTGATCACGCCGCCGACCGAAAAATTGTAATCGCCGGGATGCTCGAGGCCGATGGCATGGCCGGTCTCGTGGACCAGGGTGGTCTGGCCGTAGCCGCCGGGCTGGAGGTCGAAATTGCTCGACTCGTCCTGGTTGACGTAGGTGTCGCCCTGGATCTTGGCGAAGCGGCCGTGCTCGCCGCCGTAGAAGGGCGTGTAGGCCGCGGCCTGGGCCGGGCCGGTCGAGGTGTTCATGTAGACGATGTCGGCGCCGACGCCGTTCTTCTCGACGAAGCTCGGCGCGATGAGATCGTCCCACAGCTGGATCGAGTCGCGGGTCGCCTCGCGCTGCTCGGCGGTGAACGGCGAGAAGCCTTCGACATAGGAGCCGAGGAAGTCGAAATTGTGCGGATTGTTGTACTGGCCGGCCGGCGCATGCTCGAGGAAGGTGTAGGTGATGACCCCGTTCGGGCCGACGTCCCAGATCGCGCCGCCGCGATCGAGCTGGTCGGCGGCCTGGTCGGTGGTGAAGATCGGCTTGCCGTTATAGGCGATGCCGTCGCCGTCCGGATCGGGATTGATCAGGCTCAGCGGCTCGCCCGCCGCGGTCGCCAGAGCGCCCTGGAACCTGTCTTCGAAACGCAGAACGCCGTTGCCGTCGGCGACGGCCTTGGTCTTTTCGATTGGCACTTGCCCCTCCTGAAATACGCTACCTGAATACCCGCTCGATGGCGGCCGCCCCGGGGAATCGGGGAGGCGCCAACTTGCGATTTATTTGAGGCTTGTCAAACGCTTAGTTGTTAAGGCTAAGAAACGAAACCTACGGTTTTCCACAGCTGGCGCTGGCGCCGGCGCCCCTTGCCGGATTGCGCGGCGATCGGCTTCGGTCGCTTTTCCGCGGGTTGGCGGCGCAGATGGCGGCGTTGGCGGAAGAGGCGCTAGTCGCTCCCGCCGCCGCCGTCGCCGCCGCCGCCATCGCCCCCACCACCGCTGTCGCCGCCGCCGCTGTCACCGCCGCCCCAATCGCCCGACGCGCCGCCGCCGCCGAAATCGCCGCCGCCGCCACTGAAATCGTCGGCGGCGACCGCGCCGGAGTCGGTCGAACTCCAGGTGCCGCCGCTGTCGGTGCTGCCGGCCGAATAGTCGCTGCCGGCGATCCACAGGTCCCCACCGCCACGGCGCCGGCGGTCCCTGGTGGCGCGGGAGGCGACGAAGATGAAGCCGCCGATCACGACGACGGCGGCGGCGGTCAGGATCAAAATGGCCATGGCTTCACTCCACGGTGACGGATTTGGCGAGGTTGCGCGGCCGATCGACGTCGGTGCCCTTGGCCACCGCGACGTGGTAGGCGAGCAGCTGCACCGGGACCGCGTAGACGAGCGGCGCGATCAGCGGGTGGACCTGGGGCATCTCGATCGTCGCGATGGTGTTCTCGCCGGCCGCCGCAATCCCTTCCGCGTCGGAGATCAGGACGACCTTGCCGCCGCGCGCCTGGACCTCCTGCATGTTCGACACCGTCTTCTCGAACAACGGCCCCGACGGCGCCAGAACGATGATCGGGACATCCTCGTCGATCAGGGCGATCGGGCCGTGCTTCATCTCGCCCGCGGCATAGCCCTCGGCGTGGATGTAGCTGATCTCCTTCAGCTTGAGCGCGCCTTCGAGCGCCAGCGGATAATCCTGGCCGCGGCCGAGATAGAGGACGTCGCGCGCCTTCGCGATCAGCGGCGCCATCGCCGCGATGTCCTCGTCATGGTTGAGCGCGGCGTTGATCGCCGCCGGCGCCTCGGTGAGGTGGAGGACGATCTCGCGCTCCTCCTCGGCGCTCATCGCGCCCTTGTCGCGGGCGACCTTGGCGGCGAGGGCGGCGAGCACGGCGAGCTGGCAGGTGAAGGCTTTCGTGCTCGCGACGCCGATCTCGGGGCCGGCATGGATGGGCAGCAGCAAATCCGCCTCGCGCGCCATCGAGCTGGTCGGCACGTTGACGACGACCGCGATCTTCTGCTCGCGGGCGCGGGCGTGGCGGAGCGCGGCGAGCGTGTCGGCGGTCTCGCCCGACTGGCTGATGAAGAGCGCGAGCCCGCCCGGCTCGAGCACCGGATCGCGGTAGCGGAACTCGCTGGCGACATCGAGATCGACCGGCACCCGGGCGAAGCGCTCGAGCCAATATTTGGCGACCATGCCGGCATAATAAGAGGTGCCGCAGGCGACGATGGTGATCCGCGGCACCGGCGCGAACGAGAAATCCATCTGCGGCAGTGCCACCTTCTGCTCCAGCGGGCGCAGATAGGAGCCCAGGGTCTGGGCGACGACGACCGGCTGCTCGAAAATCTCCTTCTGCATGAAATGGGCATGATTGCCCTTGTCGACGCGCTCGGCGCTGGCGCCCGAATCGACGGTCTCGCGGGTCACCGGCTGGTTGTCGCGGTCGAAAATCTCGACCCCGTCATGGGTAACGACCGCCCAGTCGCCCTCGTCGAGATAGGCGATCCGCCGGGTCAGCGCCGCCAAAGCGAGGGCGTCGGAGCCGAGATAATTCTCATCATCGCCATAGCCGACGGTCAGCGGCGCGCCGAGCCGGGCGCCGACGATCATCCCCGGATGGTCGCGGAACAATATCGCCAGCGCGAACGCGCCGTGGAGCCGGGGCAGAACCGCGGCGACCGCCTCCCTGGGCGTCCGGCCCTGTTCGAGCTGATCGGCGACGAGGTGGGCGACGACCTCGCTGTCGGTCTCGCTCTCGAAACGGCGGCCTTTGGCCTGCATCTCCTCGCGCAGCGGCCGGAAATTCTCGATGATGCCGTTGTGGACGACGGCGACGCCCGCGACGACGTGCGGATGGGCGTTGCCGACGGTCGGGGCGCCGTGGGTCGCCCAGCGGGTGTGGGCGATGCCGACCTCGCCGGGCAGCGGCGCCGCCGCGAGCTCGCGCTGCAGGTTGTCGAGCTTGCCCTCGGCGCGGCGGCGCTCGAGCCGGCCGTCGACGATCGTGCACAGGCCGGCCGAATCATAGCCGCGATATTCGAGCCTCCGCAGCCCGTCCATCAGCCGCGAGGCCGTCTCCGCCCGACCGACAATGCCGATGATGCCGCACATATCCGTCCATTCCCGCCGCCTGGAACCTGCTCCCTATAGCGGCCGGGCGCGCTCCGCCAGTGGCCGCGCGCAGCGATATTTCCGCTTGAACCCGGACCGGGAGGCGATTATCGCCGGGGGCTTCGGTGGGGGAATTCCAGGTGTTCTATCAACGTCTTGCGGCGACAGCGCTCGCCGCCATGATGATTTCGGCGGGCGCTGCGCGCGCCCAGGAGGCGGCGCCGCCGGCGCCGGCGGAAGCGCCGGCGGCCCAGGCCGAGGCCGCGCCCGAGCCGGCGGCCGAGGCGCCCGCCGCCGCCTGCTGCACGGTGCCGGCGCGGACGCCGATCGAGATCGAGCTGCTCGACACGATGAACAGCAAGGCGAACCACAATGGCGACCGCTTCGCCTTCCGCCTCGCCGCGCCGCTGACCATCGACGGCCATGTCGTCATCCCGGCCGGGACGCCCGGAGTCGGCGAGGTCGTCCATGCCGAGCGCGCCCGCTTCGGCGGCCGCGCCGGCGAGCTCATCCTCGCCGCCCGCTATCTCGATCATGGCGGCAGCCGGATCGCGCTTCGGACGCTGCGCTTCGGCCCCCAGCACGGCCGGGACAGCAGCGCGACGATCAACACGCTCAACATCGCGGCGGCGGCGGCGATGCCGGCTTTGTCGATGCTCGGCTATCTGATCGCCGGCGGCGAGGTCAACGTTCCCGCCGGCACCCGCGCCAGCGCCCAGATCGCGGCCGAGCTGATTCTCGCACCCGCGCAATGAATCAAGCCAACCAACGGAGGACAATATGAAGACGCTCACCCGCACGATCCTGATCGGCGCCCTCGCCGCGATCGCCATTCCCGCCCAGTCGGCCTTCGCGGTCAGCTCCCCGCGCGAGGAGCGCAAGGGGCCGGACGTGGCGCCGCCGCCGGCCGGCATGGGCCAAATCGTGTTCTACCGTTCGGGCATGATGGGCGCCCTGGTCAGCTGCCGGGTCCGCGAGGGCGACACCGTCGTCAACCGGCTGCCCCCGGGCAAGTATTTCGTCCATGTGACCGCCCCCGGCGCCCACGAATATAACGTCCGCAGCGAGGCGCGCGACAACCTTCGGCTCGAGGTCGAGGAGGGCGAAACCTATTATGTGCGCTGCGCAATCGGCATGGGCATCGGCGTCGGCCGCCCCAATCTGTCGCCGCAGACCCGCGAGGACTTCGACCGCCGCGGCCACGGCCTCGACCTGCTGCCGCCCTATACGGGGGACAACGACTAGATCGCCTTCTTCCGCGCCTGCATGCGGGCGCGGAACTTGGCCGCGGCGCCGGGCTTTTCGACCTGGTCGCCGCGCGCCACGGCGATGGCATCCTCCGGCACGTCGCGGGTGATCACCGAGCCGGCGGCGACCATGGCCCCCTTGCCGATGCTGACCGGCGCGACCAGGGCGGTGTTGGAGCCGATGAACGCGCCCTCGCCGATCCAGGTCTTGGACTTGAAATAGCCGTCATAATTGCAGGTGATCGTGCCGGCGCCGATGTTGGCGCCGGCGCCGATCTCGGCATCGCCGATATAGGCGAGATGGTTGGCCTTGGCGCCGGCCCCGAGCCTGGCCTGCTTGACCTCGACGAAATTGCCGATCCTGGCGCCGGCGCCGATCTCGGCGCCGGGGCGCAGCCGGGCATAGGGGCCGATCCGGGCGTCGTCGGCGATCGTCGCGCCCTCGATATGGCTGAACGACTTGACCGTGACCCGCTCGCCGATGGTCACGCCCGGGCCGAAGACGACGTTGGGCTCGATCACGCAATCGCGCCCGATCCGGGTGTCGTGACTGAACCAGATCGTGTCCGGAGCGACCAGGGTGACGCCGTCGGCCATCGCCCGGAGGCGGCGGCGGCGCTGCCATTCGGCCTCGACCAGAGCGAGCTCGGCACGGCTGTTGACCCCGGCCATCTCCCAGGGCTCGGCCTCGATCACCACCGATTGGCGGCCATCCTCGGCGGCGAGCTTGACGATATCGGGCAGATAATATTCGCCGGCCGCATTGTCGCCGGCCACCCGCTCGAGCAGCGGAAACAGATCCGGCGCACGCACCGCCATCAGTCCCGAGTTGCACAGGTCGACCGCGCGCTCCTCGGGAGCCGCGTCGCGATATTCGACCATCTTCTCGATGACGCCGTCGCCGCGGGCGAGGATTCGGCCATATTGGAGGGCGTCGCCCGGCCGGAAACCGACGACGACGACCGCCGGCGCGTCGGCGGCATGAAGCCGCTCCAGCATCCGCGCCATGGTCTCGGCCTCGATTAGCGGCGTATCGCCGTAGAGGATCAGGACGTCGCCGGCGAAGTCCGCGAGGGCGGGCCTCGCCATGCTCACCGCATGGGCGGTGCCGAGCTGCTCGTCCTGGACGACGACCTCGCCGCCGCGCGCCTCGATCAACGCCTCGACCTGCTCGCGGCCGGCGCCGACGACGACGATCTTGCGCGCCGGCGACAGCGTTTCCAGCACGCCGAGCAGATGATCGAGCATGGCGCGGCCGGCGATCGGATGCAGCACCTTGTGCACATCCGACTTCATCCGCGTGCCCTTCCCCGCGGCGAGGATCACGGCTGCGAAGTCTCTTTGCCTGGTCATCTGCCCACCGCCCCCCTGCCACGGAAATCTTGCCATTTCCATAGTGGCCGGGGAAAGCGCGGCGATGGCCGGCTTTCCCTTCCATGTGATCGCGTTCGATCTCGACGGCACCCTCGCCGACACCGCGCCGGACCTCGCCGCCGCGCTCAACCACGCGCTCGGCGCGCTGGGCCGGCCGGAGGTCGATGCGGAGTCGGTGCGCCACCTCGTCGGCCATGGCGCCCGCGCGCTGCTGCGCAACGCGCTCGGCGACGAGGAACTGGTCGAGCGCGGCCTGCCGATCTACCTCGATTTCTACGCGGCCAACATCTGCTTCGGCACGCGCCGCTATCCCGGCCTCGAGCAGGCGATGGACAGTCTCGCCGCGCGCAATGTCCAGCTCGCCATCTGCACCAACAAGCCCGAGCGGCTCACCCATTTGCTGGTCGAGGCGCTCGGCTGGACCGGCCGCTTCGCCGCCATCGTCGGCGCCGACAGCCTGAAGGTGCGCAAGCCCGATCCCCTCCCCTTGCTGGAGGCGATCGGCCGCGCCGGCGGCGGGCGCGCCGCCTTCGTCGGCGATTCGATCACCGACGCCGAGACGGCGCGCGCGGCGGCCGTGCCCTTCGTCGCGGTCAGCTTCGGCTTTTCGGACCGGCCGGTGGCAAAGCTCGGCGCGGACGCGGTGATCGACGATTATGGCGAGCTGATCGGAGCGCTGGAGCGGCTGGGCGGCCTTAACCGCGCCTAAACAGGGTTGCGGCTAGAATGCCGCCCATGCTCCCGCTTCGTGCCGAATCCCGCCCGGATCCGTTCCGGATCAACCCCGATCTCGACGTCGAGGGCCTTGCCCGCGCCTATGCCGCGGAGGGGCGCGTGCGCATCTACGGGCTGCTCGCCGCGGGCGCGGTCGCGCTGCACGACGATCTTGCGGCGCGCGAGGACTGGATCCATTTGATCAGCACCGGCGAGGGCGTGATCGAGCTCGATCCCGCCGCCCGCGCCCGCCTCGGCGCGGCTGAATGGCAGGCGATCGCGCGCGGCGCGCACGAGCGCGCCCGGACCGGCTTCCAGTATCGCTATCAGGCGCTGCGCGTCCCCGACGAGGAGGAGATCGCGGACGGCGACGATCTGGTCTGCGCGTTCGCGCGGCTGATGCAGAGCGCGCCGATGCTCGACCTGCTGCGCGCGGTGACCGGGGCCGGCGAGCTCGCGTTCACCGACGGCCAGGCGACCGCTTATGGAAGCGGCGACTTCCTGACCGGCCATGACGACGATGTCGCCGGCAAGGATCGGCTGGCCGCCTATGTCTTCGGACTCACCCAGAACTGGCGGCTGGAATGGGGCGGGCTGCTGCTGTTCCATGGCCCGCACGACCGGACCGCCGCCGCGCTGGCGCCGCGCTTCAACAGCCTCGACCTGTTCCGCGTGCCGCAGCAGCACAGCGTCTCGGAAGTGACCTTTGCGGCGCCGCACCGCCGCTTTTCGGTGACCGGCTGGCTGCGGTCCCGGGCGGGCTGAGGCGGTAATCTTCCGCGTCCAATCGTCCCATGCGGAGACGGTCGAATTTCGCCGGTTGCGCCGGCTTCCTTCCTTTGTCAGGTCCGCCTCGTCACCGGGTTTCGGTGCGCCAGCGGACCTGGAAGGTTCGCCGCAACAGGAGGCTTTACATGCGCGATCTTCACCAGTTCGAACTGAAGCAGGTCAGCGGCGCCGGCTGCTCGCCCTGCCCCCCGTCTCCCTGCAGGACCAAGAACAACAACGGCTATGGCAATGGCGCCGAGTCCGGCCCGCCCCCGGGCAATTCGGGCGACCACAACCCGCAGCTGACCACCTGGAACAGCGGCCCCAAGGGCCCCCGCTGAGCCACAAGCGCCCCGCGCTCCGGCGCGGCGTCGTGAACAAGCGCTCCGGCCTCGCGGCCGGAGCGTTTTCGTTGGAGGCCTAGTCGTCGGGCCGGCGGAAGGGCCGGAGGCGGAGCTTGGCGACATGGTCGGCGGCGCCCTCGCTGCCGTCGGGCCGGAGGCCGCGATAATAGAGCTTTTGCCAATTGTCGGTGGGCGCCTGCGGCCGCTCGCGCATCACCTGGCGAAGCGCCTCGCGCGACATGCTCCAGGCTTCGAACGCGGCCTTCAGCTCGGGTGCGTCCGCGATCGGCCTGATCTCGGGCTCGACCCGGTCGAGGCGGCCGCGCTCGACCGGGAAGAAAAAACAGAACGGCTCGTTCTCCTCGAAGCGGATCCAGTGATCGGCGCGGGTGAAGCGCCAGTTCATGGTGAAGGTGTAGGGCGACCAGTCGGTCTCGATGATGCCGTCCAGCGGGGCGATGCCGTCCTTGGCCGCGTTGGGCGGGCCGCCGACCCAGAGATTCCAGCCTTCGGAGGTGCGGAACAGGCCTTCGATGTGGAAGGTCAGCACCGCCTGGCCGAACATGGAAACGGGCGCGCGGCGCGGCTCCGTCCCCGGATCGGGGCGGATCTGGACCGCTTCGGGCCCCTCGCCTCCGGTCCAGCGTGCCTCGAAGCCGCAGGGCGAGAGCATCTCCCAGCCATGGGAATTGGCGATGGCGAGCGGCAGGCAGCGATAGGCGAAGCGCTCGGCGGTCGCCTCCATCCAGTCGCGCTTCGGCGAGGCCGGCCGCAGCCGCGGCGCCCAGCCTTCATAGGTGTAGCAGACGAGCTCGGTCATCCGGCTCTTTTAGGCTAGCGGGTCGCCTTGATCCACAAATGCCGGGCCAGCATCAGCGGCGGCATCCTGAGCCAGTGGCCGCGCAGATAGAAGGCGAGGCGGAGCGGCTTGCGCCGCTCCTGGCCCCAGCCGTTTCGCGCCAGCAGCCGCGCCTCGAACAGCCGGTCGGCCAGCGAAAAAGAGGGACTGTCCCTATTTTCCACCGGGGTGCCGTAGAGCCGGTGCGACAGGCGCAGGGCGCGGGCGACCGGGCCGGCAAGCCGGTGGAGGCGGGCGCGCTCCTCCAGCGTGCGGCGGAAATCGGCGGAATCGAATTCGCGCAGCAGCCGGTCGATGTCCCAGAGGTTCCTGAGGCCCCCGGCAAGGTCGCCGTCGGCGAAGAGATGGGCGGCGGCGTGGACGATCATGTCGGCCGGGGCGAGCACGCGCAGGCCGTTGTCGAGCGCGACGCTGTCCGCGATCAATGCGGCGGCGTCCGGGGTCGGCCGCGCGGTCAGCGGCAGGATGGTGTGGTGGACGTCGATCATCCGGTCGCGATCCTTGTGGATCAGCGGCGGCAGCTCGTGCATCCAGCGGCGATAATAGACGTCGTCATAGCCGCCTTCCTGCTTGAGCCGCTCCCAGCCCGCGCCGAGCAAGGCCGCCTCGACCGCGGGGAGGCTCGCGCGCGGCACCAGGATGTCGAGATCGCCGACGCTGCGGCCGACGCTGGCGTCGAGACCGGCGGCGTGAAAGGCGGTGCCCTTCATCAGGATCACCGGCACCCCCAATGGCGCCAGCGCGCGGCGGCACATCTCGGCCTCCCAGAGCGCCTGGGTGCGGGCGTGGGCGGCGTCGCGGCGCGCGGCCTCGAAGATCGCGGCGACGCGCGGCGGCGCCTTCCGCCCCTCCATGCGAAAGGCGAGGCTGCCGATCAGCTGCTCGGCGCGGGCGGCGCTGACCAGCCCCATCCAGTCGCAGTCGCCGATCGAACCGGGGTCGCGCAGCGCGCGGACGAGGAGCCGAGCGCCGGTCATGCCGCGAGCTCGCGCCGGAAATCCGCGATCAGGCCGACCGCGGTTTCGGTGTCGGGATAGTCGATCGCCAGGGCCGGGACCGAGCGCACGAGGCCGGTCAGCGCGTCGAAGCCGCGGCAGCCGAGCGCGACATAATTGGTCGAGGCCTGGGTGAGACGCATGAACACCTCCGCCTGGCCGACGCCGCGCACCGCGGCGGCCTCGCCGAAGCGCGGGAACAGGATCAGCGCCGGCTTCGCCCCCTCGCCCATCCGCGCGATCGCCTCGCGGTTCGGGCGCAGGTGGCGGATGTCGCCCTTGGGCGTGCCGGCGAGGCGGGGGCCGAAGCGGCCCGGCCCGGCCTCGGCCTCCAGCACGCCGATCGCGCCGTTCTTGAGGCTGATCGCGCGCGGGAAGGGCAGCAGCGTGCCGGCGTCCATGTCGAGAAGCGCGAATTCGTCGCCCATCAGCCGCCAGCCGCGCTCGCCGAGCAGGGCGGCAAGGGTCGATTTGCCGGCGCCGGATTCGCCGGTCATGACGATCGCCCGGCCGTCTCTCTCGACCGTCGCCGCGTGGAGCAGCAGCCAGCGCCGCTGGCCGAGCGCCATTTGCAGGTTCATCCCCATCTCCGCGGCGAGCAGGCCGTGGGCGAGCGCCAGCGGGGCGGCGTCGGGAAGCACATAATCGCCGCGGATCGCCACCGACGGGCGGACGAAGCGACGCCAGGGACGCTCGGGCTCGAGCCGGACGGTGAAGTCGCAAAGCCCGTCGGCGGGGGCGGGATAGCCGGCGTAGAGCCGGGCGAGCGCGTCCAATGGCGAGCGCCACGCCGAGCCGATGCGGAACGCCACCGGGCCGATCTGGAGGGCGAGGCTGTGCCTCATGCGCGCCGCACCAGGCCGGCGGCTTCGAGTTCGCCGAGGCGGGCGTGGATGGCCTCGTCACCGTCGAACTCGAAACGCGCCCGCAACCGGCGCAGCAGCTCGGCCGCGTCGGCCGGGCCCGCACGCAGCGCGTCGAGAATCTCCGGCGCCGGCGAGGCGACGATGTGGGTCATGCCCGAGGGCGCGTGGAAAAGGACGGTGAGGCCGTCGAGCGCGACACTGGTCAGCGCATTTGCGGGATCGGCGATGTAGCGGGGACCGGCCATGCCGGAGACCCTAGCTCAGCGCGGCATCTGCAGCGAGGCGTAGCAGGTGAAACCGCTCATCCCCGCCTGCAGCCGCCGGATGTAATTGGCATAGGCCTGAGCGGACGACGGATCGACCCCGGCGGGCGTGCTGCCCGAGCGCAGCAGCTGCTTGACCTCCTCGCCGCGCAGCGGCCGCGTCAGCGGCGGCGCCGCGCCGGGCGTGCCGGGCGCGACCAGGCTGCCGTCGGGGGCGATATACTGGCCGCCGGCATGCGGTCCGGGCACCGGGATCTCGCAATTGAGCACCGAGCCCGCGGTCTGGGCGAGCGCCGGGCGCACCGTCACCACCGTCGAAGCGGCGGCCGCGCCGAGCACGAGCACGGTGCGCCGGCTGGGCACGAAGGCGTTGCTGTCGTCAGTGCCGCTCATGGAAAATCCGATACACCTGCGCCCTTTAATAAGGGTAAAGCGCAGCGGAAGCGAGCGGGGCGCGAACCATGTCCCGCAACGGGACGGGAGCGGGCATGGAAATTGCGTCGATCGCGCTGCTGCTCGCCGCCCTCGCCGGCGCGGCGCTCGGCGGCGGCGCCGCATTCGGGCTGATCCGGAGTCGGCTTGTGAGTGAGGCGCTGTCCCCGAAAGGCGACGACATCCCCGCTGCGGACGACGACAGCGTCACCCTGCTCGCCGCGTTCGAGGATCCGCTGCTGGTCGTCCGCGATCGCCGGGTGCTGATCGCCAACCCGGCGGCCAAGGCGCTGCTCGGCGACCATATCGAGGGCTCCGACGTGCGCCTCGCCATCCGCCATCCCGCCGCCGCCGAGCATCTCGCCGGCGACGGCGGCGGCGGCGAGCGGGTGCGGATCGAGCTGGTCGGGCTGGGCGAGCTCGGCCGGCCCTGGGAGATGCTGCTGACCCCGCTTGCCGACGGCAGCCGGCTGGTCCATCTCGCCGACCAGAGCCAGGCCCGCGCCGCCGAGCAGATGCGGGTCGATTTCGTCGCCAATGCCAGCCACGAGCTGCGCACCCCGCTCGCCACCCTGATCGGCTTCATCGAAACGCTGCAGGACGAGGCGGCGGTCGATCCGGCGACCCGGCAGCGCTTCGTCGGCATCATGGCCGGCGAGGCGCTGCGGATGCGCGACCTGCTCGACGATCTGATGTCGCTGTCGCGGATCGAGGCGGAGCGCTTCGCCTTGCCCCGCGACACGGTCGATCTGCGGCCGCTGATCGGCGAGGTCCGCGCCGCCCTGAAGCCGATCGCGGGCGGGCGCAGCATCCGGCTCGAGAACCGCGCCGGCGAGACCCTGGTCGGCGGCGACCGCAGCCAGCTCGCCCAGATGCTCACCAACCTCATCGTCAACGCGCTCAAATATGGCCGGGCGGAGACGCCGGTGCGGATCCGCCTCGACGACGCCGGGCCGGACCTCCTCCGGCTCAGCGTGATCGACAAGGGCGACGGCATCGCCGCCGAGCACGTGCCGCGGCTGACCGAGCGCTTCTACCGGGTCGATCCGGGCCGCAGCCGCCAGGTCGGCGGCACCGGCCTCGGCCTCGCCATCGTCAAGCATATCGTGCTCCGCCACCGCGGCCGGCTCGAGATCAGGAGCCGGCTCGGGGTCGGCACCAGGGTCGAGGTGCTGCTGCCGCGCGCGGCTGTCACATGACTGTCATCCTTGCGCCACAGAAGGCCTTGCGGAGGATCGGGTGAAAACGAATTTCTGGCCGCTTCGGGCGAAGCGCAGCGACGCCGCGGATGCGGGCCTCGAGGCCGAGCTCGACAGGCTGCGCGGCACGATCTGCGAGATGGGCGGGCTCGCCGAAGCGGCGATCCGCGAGGCGATGGAGGCGCTCGTCCGCCGCGACGCCGAGGCCGCCGCCCGGGTCGTCCGCCGCGACCGCAAGATCGACGCGCTCGAGACCGAGATCGAGCGCCGCGCGGTCGAGATCATCGGCCGCTGCGCGCCGACCGCGGCGGACCTGCGCGAGGCGGTCGCGGCGCTGAAGATCGCCGGCGTGGTCGAGCGGATCGGCGATTATGCCAAGAACATCGCCAAGCGCGTGCCGAGCGTCGAGGACAGCCGGATCCGGCCGATCTCGCTGCTCCCGGAAATGGCGCGGATCGCGGCCGAGATGGTCCACGACGCGCTCGACGCCTTCGCCGCCCGCGACCCGAAGAAGGCCGCCGCGGTCACCGAGCGCGACGCCGCGGTCGACGATTTCTACAATTCGATCTTCCGCTCGCTGCTCACCCACATGATGGAAAACCCGCACAACATCACCCCCGCCACCCACCTCCTCTTCGTCGCCCGGAATCTCGAGCGGATCGGCGACCATGCCACCAACGTCGCCGAGATGGTCTATTTCGCCGCCACCGGCGAATATCTCGCCGACCGCGCCAAGGGCGCCGACACCACCGCGATCGGAGCGGACGAACGTGAAAAATAGGGACTGTCCCTCTTTTTCCCGGCGCGGGCGGAAGCGGGGGCGCGGGCGCGCGAAAATAGGGACTGTCCCTCTTTTTCGCGGGCGCGCGAAAATAGGGACTGTCCCTCTTTTTCGGGGATCGCGGCGTGGCGGCTAGGGGCAAGATCCTGCTGGTCGAGGACGACGCGCCGCTGGTCGCCCTGCTCAGCTACCATTTCGAGCGCGAGGATTTCGAGGTCGAAAGCACGCCCGACGGCGAAGAGGCGCTGATCCTCGCCCGCGAGAGCCCGCCCGACCTCGTCATCCTCGACTGGATGCTCCACGGGCTGTCCGGGATCGAGGTCTGCCGGCGCCTCAGGCGGCTCGCCGAGACCGCCAACGTGCCGATCATCATGCTGACCGCGCGCGGCGAGGAGGCCGACCGCATCCGCGGCCTCGAGACCGGCGCCGACGATTATGTCACCAAGCCCTTCTCCCCGCGCGAGCTCGTCGCCCGGGTGCTGGCGGTGTTGCGGCGGGTGCGCCCGGCGCTGGCCGGCGAGCGGCTGCTTTATGCCGACATCGAGATGGACGTCGCCCACCACAAGGTGAAGCGCGGCGGCGACCAGGTCGCGCTCGGCCCGACCGAGTTCCGGCTGCTGCGCCACTTCCTCGAACATCCCGGCCGGGTGTTCTCGCGCGAGCAATTGCTCGATTCGGTCTGGGGGCACGACAGCGACATCGAGCTGCGCACCGTCGACGTCCACATCCGCCGCCTCCGGCAGGCGATCAACGCGAATCGCCGCGCCGACCTCATCCGCACCGTCCGTTCGGCCGGCTACGCGCTCGATTCGGACGCGCACGCCTGAGAGGCAATCGAGGCAGTAGCGAACGGCTCAGGGATATAAGCGGGCCCGGTCACGTTTAGCCCCTCGTCAACCGCGGCCCCGCCGCGGCGCCGCCCAACCTGAGGAACAAGCTATGAAGACCATTCTTTTCGCCGCCGCCCTGCTCGCCGCCGGCGCCGCTCTCGCGCAAACCGACCCCAAGGCCGAGCCCGCCACCGGCGCCGTCTCCGCGCCCGGCAACAGCGCGCCCGAGCGCGACGCGCGCGGGATCCCGGTCATTTCCGATCCGGCGGAAGTTCCCGCCGGCTTCAACCCGGCTCCGGGCACCAACGCCGGCGTCCCCTCCACCGCCAGCCCCGCCCCGCAGCCGGCGACGGAGAATTATCCGGCCTGCAGCCGCACCGTCACCGACAATTGCGTGCAGACCTACGAGCGCGGACGCCGCCCGCGCCGCTGACCCGCCGCCGTCGCGCGGCGCCAACGTTTCGTCTCCGCAGCGGAGAAAAGCGGCCGTTCGCTCGTTTGACCTGCATCGACCGCGGCGCTGCGGCGCGCGGCCTGATGTGCGCCGGCGCCGCGTTCCAGTGCGCCGCAACCAGGAGGATGTCATGAGATCAGTCATTTTCGCCGCCGCTCTGCTGTGCGGAGGGGCCGCTCTGGCCCAGGATTACAGCACCACCACGACCACGACGACGACGACCGAAGCGACGACGACCCAGGTCCCCAACGGCCCGGTGGTCGCGCCGAGCAACAGCAATCCGGAGCGCGACGCGCGCGGCATCCCGGTGATCTCCGATCCGGCCGTGTCGCCGCCGGGCTTCAACCAGCCGGCCGGCCAGAACGGCATGGGCGGGCCGCTCGTCGATCCGTCGCAGCCGCCGGCGCCGCAGCCGGCGACGCAGAGCTATCCGCCCTGCTCGCGCACGATCACCGACCATTGCGTCCAGACCTACGAGCGCGGCCGCAGCCCGACTCACTAAAGGCGGCTTCTCGCCGGGCGACGAATCCCCTAACCGGCTGACCAGCATCGGCCGGTTGGGGGATTTTCGCTTATGACGATCAGCTTCGAAGGGCGCGTCGCCATCGTCACCGGCGCCGGCGGCGGCCTCGGCCGCGCCTACGCGCTCGAACTGGCCAAGCGCGGCGCCAAAGTGGTGGTCAACGACCTCGGCGCCTCGCGCGACGGCAGCGGCCACAGCGATGCCGCCGCAGCGGTGGTCGCCGAGATCGCGGCCGCGGGCGGCACCGCCATGGCCGACGGCGGCAGCGTCACCGACGCCGCCGCGATGCAGGCGATGGCCGACAGAGCGAAGGCGGCCTGGGGCGGCGTCCACATCCTGATCAACAATGCCGGCATCCTCAGGGACAAGAGCTTCGCCAAGATGGAGCTCGCCGATTTCCGGGCGGTGATCGACGTCCACCTCAATGGCGCGGCGAACTGCACCAAGGCGGTCTGGGGGACGATGCAGGAGCAGGGCTACGGCCGGATCCTGATGACCAGCTCGTCGACCGGCCTCTACGGCAATTTCGGCCAGGCCAATTACGCCGCCGCCAAAGCGGGCCTCGCCGGCCTCGCCAGGACGCTCGCCCTCGAAGGCGCCCGCCACGGCATCAGGGTCAACACCATCGCCCCGACCGCGGCGACGCGGATGACCGAGGAGCTGTTCCCGCCCGACATGCTCGGCCTGTTCCGCCCCGAGCTGGTCGCCCCCGCCGCGCTCTTCCTGGTCAGCGACGACGCCCCCACCGGCGCCATAATCGGCGCCGGCGCCGGGGTGGTGCAGGCGGCGCACGTCACCCTGACCCGCGGCGTCAGGCTCGCCGAACCGACGCCCGAAGCGGTGGCGGCGCAATTCGCCGCGATCGACGACCGGGCGGGCGAGATCGTTCCCCAGACCGGCGCCGAGCAGGCGATGACCACGCTTCAGCGGCTGCAGGGGAATTGAGGCCGCAAAGTCCTCCCCTGCAAGGGGAGGGGGACCATGCGAAGCATGGTGGAGGGGTGTCAGCGCCGGAGAATGACCGCCAACGTTAGCACCCCTCCACCACCCGCCTGCGGCGGGCGGTCCCCCTCCCCTCGACGGGGAGGATTAGGTGTATTGCATCACTATAACACCTGTGCTAGGCGAGGCCCGTTCTCAGGGAGGAATCACAATGTACAGCGAAAGCGATCTCGAGGCCGCGGTGGCGGGGGGCGTGATGACGCCGGAGCAGGCCGCCGGGTTCAGGAATTTCGTCGCCGCCGGGCAGCATTCGCCCGCCGTCGACGAGGAGCATTTCCGGCTTTTGACCGGCTTCAACGACATCTTCGTCGGCATCGCGGCGGCGATCCTGCTCGCCGCGGTCGGCATGATCGGCTATTATGTGCCGCCCCATATCGACGGCGACGGGCCGACCCCGTTCATCGGCCTGTTCGTCGCCATCACCGCCTGGGGCCTCGCCGAATTCTTCACCCGGCAGCGGCGCATGGCGCTGCCTTCGATCATCCTCCTGATCGCCTTTGCCGGCGGCGTCTTCGCCGCCACCGTGTTCGGCATCGTCACCTCGCTGGGCGAGGATTTCTTCAACAACAACGCCCAGGCGGCGGCGATCGTGTTCGCGGTCGGCGCGGCGGTGGCGGCGGCGGCGGCCTGGCTGCACTGGCGGCGCTTCCGGGTGCCGATCACGGTCTCGGTCGGGGTGGCGGCGGCGGTCGCTCTGGTGCTCGGGCTGATCGCCTCGGCGCTGATCGGCAATGGCGACAACATCACCGACGCCGAGGGCGAGCGGATCCGGCACGTGCTCGAGGGCTGCGCGCTGGTCCTCGGCATCGGCACCTTCCTGCTCGCCATGTGGTGGGACGGCTCCGATCCGAAGCGCGAGACCCGCCGCTCCGACGTCGCCTTCTGGCTCCATTTGCTGGCGGCGCCGCTGATCGTCCATCCGATCTTCTCGCTGCTCGGGCTCACCGAGGGCGACACCTCGACGCTCGACGGGGTGGCGGTGATCCTGCTCTACGTCGTGCTCGGCCTGGTCGCGCTGGCGATCGACCGGCGGGCGCTGCTGGTCTCGGCGCTCGCTTACGTGCTCTATGCGCTGAACAGCCTGTTCGAGACCTATGGCGTGGTCGAGCTGAACGTCGCGCTCACCGCGCTGATCATCGGCTCGGCGCTGCTGCTGCTGTCGGCCTTCTGGGCCAATGCGCGGCGGACGGTGGTCAAGCCGCTGCCCGACACGCTCAAGGGCCGGCTGCCGGTGCTCGACCGGGTCCAGGCGGTGGCGATGCCGGCCTGAGTGACAGTCACTAGTGACAGTCACTAGTGACAGTCACTCAACGGGGGCTGCCCCTCCCTGGCGACAGGGAGGGGTTGTTGTGTCCGTCCTTCGATACGGGCCTTCGCCAAGCTCAATCCCTACTCAGGATGAGCGGGTCTGGAGGAATCCCCTTCCGCTCATCCTGAGTAGCCGTTGAGCTTGTCGAAACGGCGTATCGAAGGACGTATGAAGAATCAGCCCGCCACCACCTTCAAGAGGCGCCGCTCGATCGGGGCGAGGACCGGGCCGAGCGCGGGACCGCGCTTCAGCACCTGGCCGGCCTCGCCGATCAAGGCCCATTGCGGGCCGCCCGGGGCGGGGCGCTTCTCGATCCTGTATTCGGGGCGCTCGGCGGTGCGGCGGAACGCCCAGAAGGCGGCGGCGCCGGGCTCGAAGGCGATCGCATAATCCTTCCACAGGCCGGCGGCGACCATCCGCCCGTAGAGATCGACGATCCGTTTCAATTCGGCCCGCTCGAAGCCTATCTGCCCTCCCGGGACCGCGGACGGAAACGGGAGGACCGTGCCCATCAGGCGCGGCTCCGGTCGCCGGCGCTGCGCCCGGTGGAGGCCCTCCCCTCGCCGCGGTCCCGCTCCTCGACCAGCTCGGCCAGGCGGGCGCGCAATTGCTCGACCTCGCACTGGAGCAATTCGAGCTTCTGGGTGGCGGGATCGAACGTCTCCGCGCAGGTGCCGTAGGGCAGGAAGGTGGTCGAGCTCTGGCCGGCGTCGACCAGGGTCGAGCGCGCCGGAATGCCGATCATCGTCGCCCCCGGCGGCACGTCGCGGGTGACCACCGCATTGGCGCCGATCCGGGCGCGGGTGCCGACCGCGATCGGGCCGAGCACCTGCGCGCCGGAGCCGATGATGACGCCGTCGGCGATGGTGGGATGGCGCTTGCCGGGCACGCCGTCGGTCGGGTTGGTGCCGCCCAGAGTGACCTGCTGGTAGATGGTGACATCGTCGCCGATGGTCGCGGTCTCGCCGATCACGACGAAGCCGTGGTCGATGAAGAAGTTGCGGCCGATCTCGGCGCCCGGGTGAATGTCGATCGCGGTCACCATCCGCGAGAAATGGTTGACCAGCCGGGCGAGGAAGTAAAGCTCGCCCTTGTAGAGCCAGTGGGCGATGCGGTGGTAGAACAGCGCCCAGACCCCGGGATAGAGCAATATCTCCCAGCGCGAGCGCGGCGCCGGATCGCGCGCCTTCACCGAATCGAGATAGGCCAGCAGGCCGGAAGCCATATAGGTGACACTCTTGCCGTTACGGAGGAGAGATAGAACGGCGCGGTTAAGATTTCCAGAGGACGCGGCAAAGCCGTCATTGCGAGCGGAGCGAAGCAATCCAGTGCTGGATTGCCGCGTCCCCCGGCTTTCGCCGGGGTCTTCGCAATGACGACGGCGGGCGTTACGCCCGCTGCGCGGCGACCCAGCGGCCGACCTCCTGCTCGAGGATGGTGAGCGGCAGCGCGCCCTTGAGCAGGATCTGGTGGAACTGCTTGAGGTCGAAGCGCGCGCCCAGCGCCTGGCGCGCATTGGCGCGGACCCGCTCCCACATGACATGGCCGACTTTGTAGCTGCAGGCCTGGCCGGGGGCGACGCAATAGCGGTCGATCTCGCGCTGGGTGCGCGGCACCGGAAAGCCGGTGGTGCGGACCATGTAATCGGTCGCCTGCGCCCGGCTCCAGCGCTTGTGGTGGATGCCGGTATCGACGACGAGGCGGGCGGCGCGGAACAGCAGCGACTGGAGGAAGCCGACCTGGCCGAGCGGGTTGCCTTCATAGACGCCGAGCTCGTCGGCGAGCTGCTCGGCATAGAGCGCCCAGCCCTCGACATAGGCGCCGAAGCTCGCGACCTTGAGGAGGTTCGGGGTCTCGGCGCTCTCCTGCGCGAGGCTGATCTGGAGATGGTGGCCGGGGACGCCCTCGTGATGGGTCAGGGTCGGCAGGCCGTATTTGGGCCAGTCGTGGGTGTCCTTGAGGTTGATATAGTAAAGCGCGGGGCGTGAATGATCGAGCGGGGCGCTGTTGTAATAGCCGTTGGGGGCGCCGTCCTGGATGAACTCGGGCACCCGGACGATGCGCAGCTCCGCCTGCGGCAGCGTCGAAAAGGCGCCGGGAAGGAGCGCGCTGATCCGGGCGAGCTGGCGGTTCAAATCGGCGAGCAGCTCGGCCCGGCCGGCATCGGTGTTGGCATAGAGCTGGGCGGGATCGTTGCCGAGCGCGGTGAGGCGGGCGCCGACCTCGCCGGCGGGGACGTGCTGGGCGTCGAGGATCGTGCCGATCCGGCCGCTGATCTCGGCGACCTGGGCGAGGCCGAGCTGGTGGACCTCCTCGGGCGACAAATTGGTGGTGGTCGAGGCGCGGACCGCGGCCGCATAATAATCGGCGCCCTGCGGCAGCTTCCACACCCCCGCCTCGTCGGTGGCGCGGCGGCGCAGCCCGGTGACCAGCGCGATCTGGCGGTCGAGCGCCGGGAACACGCGGTCGCTGACGATCGCCGTCGCCCGGGCGCCGTAATCGCCGGCCAGATGCGCCTCACCCGCCTTGCGCACCAGCGAGGTGACGAGCACCGTTTCCGCCGCCGGGCGGTCGCGCAGCGCGCGCAGCTGGGCAAGCGTCGTGTCGAGCACGAAATTGGGCGCGATCGCGCCGAGCCCGGCGTCGTGGCGCTGGGCCTCGCTGTTCTCGTCGAGCGCGGTGGCGAAGGCGGCGAGCCGGGCGAGATAGGCGTCGGCATCGGCGGCGCCCTGGACCGGATGCTGCTGGTCGAGGAAATCGGGGATGCCCTGATAGGCGCCGTCCTGCTGGGAGAGCACGTAGGGCGAGAAGCCGAAGCCGTTATTGCCGTAGGGGAAGCGCGCCGCCGCCTCGATCTGCCGGGTCACCATATATTGGACGGTGTCGTACTGGAGCGGGCCGGCCCCGGTCAGCCCGGCGCGCGGGATGGCGTCGAGATCGCGCTTGAAGCCGCGGGCGGCGGCGAGATCGCGGGCGCGCGAGGCGATCGAATAATCGGACAGCTTCGCGCGCAAGGCGGCGCGGGCGCCGGTGTCGAGGCCGAGCGCGGTCGCGAATTCCGGGCTGGTGTCGATGAAGTAGAAGAAGATCCGGTCCATCGTCGCGTTGAGCGCGCCGTTGGCGCCGGCGGCGGGCGCGGCGCCCGGCTGGGCGAGCGCGCGGATCGGCAAGCCGGCGAAAAGGGCGAAGGCCGAAGCGGCGCCGGCCGAGGCGAGGAAGCTGCGTCTGTCCATGATGTCGGTGATCCAGCTGCTGAGTCGGGAGGGCGCCTAGCTTTCAGGCGGCAGCCGGCTTGGCAAGCGCTTAGCCGCGTCGCCGCCCGCCGATTTCGACGAACCGCATGCCGCATCGACGAACGCCCTGCGCGGCGCGGCTGCGGCCGGATGGCAGACGCACGCCGCGGCGACTGAATCGGCACAGTATCGGCAAATAGAGTCGCGAAGGCGCCTAATAATATCGATTCCGGATCAAGAGTAGATTGACTCCGCTTAACTTCGGCCGGAAATTCCGGCAGGCCGACTCACTGCTTTTCCAAGAGCCGAGGGGAGCCGGCTTCGCGGATGGAGGCGGGCATGGCGATCGAGGGGCTGGACGCGGCGCTGGCGATCGAGGCGGCGGGGTTCGTGCCGCCGGTGGCGCTGGCGGAGAGCCTGGAGCCCGAGGCCGCGGCCGCGGCCACGCTGCAGGCAGCGCTCGCCGCGGCGGGCGCAACGCCGTCGCCCGGCGCGGCAGCGGGCTCCGAGAGGGTGCGCGACGAGGTCACGCTCGATCTCTGGGTCGCGGAGGGCAGCCGAGCGATGGCGCCGGTGCTCCACGTCGGCGGGCCGTACGACGTGTCCGGCGCGCAAATCCCCGACGATCCGTTGATTCTGCAGAAGCTGACGATCGAGGACATGGACCGTTCCTCGGGAACCGGCCGCTATGGCGATAGCACGGAGGATTACGCTTGGAACGAGATGAGCACCGGCGCCCTTGATTGGGCTTTCGTCGGCCTCGCCGCCAGTGCCAAGTCGGACATCACCCAACTGGTCCACAACTCGTCGAGCTTGGAGGAAGCTCAGCAACGAGTCCATCAATATCTGATAGATCATGGTTTGAGCGATGTGGTGCAGATTTATAATCCCGCCACATACGGACCCGACGGCGCGATCGTGGTGAACGGCCATTCGACGCCCCCGCCTCCCCCAACAATCGGCAACTTCGATCCGTTTGGCGGATCCTTTGGGCAGAATGGCGGCATCGCGCCGGCAGATACGGTCCCTCTCAGCAATGATCCTATCCCCGACAATAATCCGGACGGACCCGATGTCGGCATCGAGGTGACGGATGAAGCGAATCGTCAGCATGTGTTGGAGGCTGCCGAAAAGCTCAAGGCTGGTATCGAGGTGCTTGACCCCAAGTTTACCGCGCTTAGCGACACCCAGACATTCATGATGAAGGATGGTACTGTAGTAACCGGAGCGGAGTTGAAAGCGTGGTGGCAGAGCTTCGACTTTCGCGTAACAGACCGCCCGTTCGGTCCGGAGAGAGGCGGGGCCGTGGCCAACGGCGTATCGAACATGCATTGGAGTACGGTAAATACGTGGGGCTATTGGGATGCCAACGGATTGACGTTCATTATCCTCCATGAGCTCGTTCACGGCTCTCCTTTTGGTGAACGAATCAGGGATGCTGCCTACGCCATGCACCTTCTCTTCTATGGGGTAGAAAATAGATACGAAGCGTCCGATTTTTGGTGGGACGTAAACGAGGAAGCAGCCAATTGGGGCGCGCGCGAAATCATGGAGGCCTTTCTTATTCCCCCGCCTACGCATCGCCCGCCATATGGTTATGATGACTCTATGCCGTCGTCTCCGTTGACTTTGCCACCACCGCCACCGCCTTATTTCGGTGACGATTCCGGGGGCGGAAATGTAGGCGAGTAGAAGGATGATCGTGGTGCGTTGGATTCTGATTGCTTGCATCACTTGCGCGTGTGCAGGTGCGTCGCTCGCACAACGGCCGTCCATACCGAGCGCAATTCGCCTTCCGGGGTGGACTCAACCCCACCGGCTTTTCACCTTCTCGAGAATTATCTTCGACGTTGATGGCGGGATGTGGAGCGACGGCTGGCGGTACGAACGATTGGCTGACTGCTCCAACGAACAGATGCACTGTCTGTCGAGCGCAGCCTTCACTATCGCTCTGCCGCGACGATGCGCCGACTTGGCGGCCAATCGCTGGAGGGTCGGCGATGTTCGGACTGAGTTGCTCTTACGGTATGTCGACTCCGGCCCGCCCCCTCATGGGGGCGGCTCCGCTACGACGCTCTACCTGGGCGATGCCAGCCATCCGAACGTGCTATTCGCGTATGACCTTAATCTGGGTCTTACGGGCATCTATTGGGATCAGGGCGGCCGATTTGATTTTGCCGCGATGGCCCGTGAAAGTCGGCTCGAAGACTGGCTCTACAGCCCGGCCAATTTAGCGACACGGCAGCGTTTCTATTTCCCGCGCACCACCTTCCAGACCGTTGGGGCCTGCCGCTAATGACTTTCAGGCTGGCTTCGAACGAGACTGCCTTAGGAGAAAGGCCCGCCCATTGGCGCCTCATCTGCCCTCGGCTCTCGCGCCGCGATCTCGGCCGTGCGCCCGCGTCGATCGATGCGGCCGCAATCCGGCGGGCGGCGGCGGCCTATGCCGAGCCAGCGAGCACCTTCGGCCTCGAACTCAAGCTCGCCTATGCGATGGAAGCGTGCGGGCTCGGCGGCGATGAGGAGACCCGGCGTCGCCGCCCCTTTTTCCGGCTCGCGCAGGAGCCGATTATCTGGTCGTGGTGGGACGCGCTGCAGCGGGTGCCGCTCGACCGCGCCGAGATGCTCGCCTGCGCGTCGATGCTGAACGGCCAGCCGGTGGCCTACCGGGAGCGCGAAATGTTCGCCCATGGCGGCGGCGTCGAGCCCCCTCTGTATTACGAGACGCCCGACGCGGCCCGCTCCTGGATCGGCGATATCGCGGCGGTGGACGGAGCCGAGGGCGATCCCGTCAAGAAGGCGCTCTACCGGTTCGTCCGCACCGTCATCGCCCACCCTTTCACCGACGCCAACGGCCGCTTCGCCCGGGCGGCGTTGCAGGCGGGGCTGGCGCGCGCGGGTGTGATCGCCTCGCCCTGCCTCGCCCTCGCCCCGCTTTTCTACCTGCGCGCCGTTGATGTTCGTGCCGCGCTCCGCGACCTGAGCCGGTCCGGCTGCTGGCGAGATGCGTTCGATCGGCTGGGCGCGGTCCTTGCCAAAGCGCCGCGCTGGCTTGCCGCGCCGCAATAACATCGCTGCAATCGATCACAGTCACCGCTTTTAATCGTTTACGCCCCTGATCGCCCGGGGCTAGGACGCGCGCACAGGCGCACCCGCATCGGAGAGACATGATGGACGCAAAGACCACCGGCAGCCCGCTCAGCGATCCCGGCAAGGAGCCGGCCGCGCTGCGCTCGCTGCTCGGCCGGACCAACCGCGACTGGTGGCCGAACCAGCTCAGCCTCGAGATCCTCCGCCAGCACGGTGCCAGCGGCGATCCCTATGGCGACGATTTCGATTATGCCGCGGCGTTCCAGGCGCTCGACTATCCGGCGCTGAAGCGCGACCTCACCGCCCTGATGACCGACAGCCAGCCCTGGTGGCCGGCCGATTACGGCCATTACGGCCCGTTCTTCATCCGCATGGCCTGGCACGCCGCCGGCACCTATCGGACCGGCGACGGCCGCGGCGGCGCCAATTCGGGCCAGCAGCGCTTCGCGCCATTGAATTCGTGGCCGGACAACGCCAATCTCGACAAGGCGCGGCGGCTGCTCTGGCCGGTCAAGCAGAAATACGGCCGCAACCTTTCCTGGGCCGACCTCCTCGTCCTCGCCGGCAACGTCGCGATCGAATCGATGGGCGGGCCGGTGTTCGGCTTCGGCGGCGGCCGCAAGGACGTCTACGAGCCCGAGCACGACGTCTATTGGGGCACCGAGGAGCAATGGGTAGGCCAGGGCCCGCACCAGACGAGGATCGTCGAGGGCAAGGCGTTCGAGGACCCGCTCGCGGCGGTGCAGATGGGCCTCATCTACGTCAATCCGGAAGGGCCGAACGGCGAGCCGGATCCGCTGAAATCGGCGCGCGACATCCGCATGACCTTCGCCCGGATGGCGATGAACGACGAGGAGACGGTCGCGCTCACCGCCGGCGGCCATACCTTCGGCAAGTGCCACGGCGCCGGCGACGCCTCCAAGGTCGGCGCCGAGCCGGAAGGGGCGGACATCGCCCAGCAGGGCCTCGGCTGGCAGAGCGGCCACCAGAGCGGCATGGGCGACGACACCATCACCAGCGGCCTCGAAGGGCCGTGGACGCCGACGCCGCGGCGGTGGAATACCGACAACGGCTATTTCCACATGCTGCTCGACTACGAATATGAGCTGGTCACCAGCCCGGCCGGCGCCAAGCAGTGGCAGCCGGTAAACCAGCGGCCGGAGGACATGGCGCCGGGCGCGCACAGCCCCGACCGCCGCGTGCCGACGATGATGACCACCGCCGACATGGCGTTCAAGATGGACCCGGAATATCGCCGGATCTCCGAGCGCTTCCGGGCCGATCCGAACGCCTTCGCCGACGCCTTCGCCCGCGCCTGGTTCAAGCTCACCCATCGCGACATGGGCCCGAAGGCGCGCTATCTCGGCCCCGAGGTTCCGGCCGAGGACCTGATCTGGCAGGACCCGGTGCCCGCGGGGACGCGGCCGAGCGACGGCGAGGTCGCCGAGCTGAAGGCGAGGATCCTCGCCAGCGGCCTCACCGTCAGCGCGCTGGTCAAGGCGGCCTGGGCCTCGGCCGCCACCTATCGCCAGTCCGACCATCGCGGCGGCGCCAACGGCGCCCGCATCCGCCTCGCGCCGCAGAAGGACTGGGAGGTCAACGATCCCGCCGAGCTGGCCGAGGTTCTGGCGAAGCTCGACGCGCTGCGCGGCGATGTCTCGCTCGCCGACGCGATCGTGCTCGGCGGCTCGGCGGCGGTCGAGAAGGCGGCGCGGGATGCGGGCCATGACGTGGCCGTGCCGTTCACCGGCGGCCGCGGCGACGCCAGCGAAGCGCAGACCGACGCCGACAGCTTCGAGCCGCTCGAGCCCAGGGCGGAGGGCTTCCGCAACTATCTCCAGGTCCGCTTCAGCGTGCCGACCGAGGAGCTGTTGATCGACCGCGCCCAGCTGCTCGGCCTGACCGCGGTCGAGATGACCGTGCTGGTCGGCGGCCTGCGCGTGCTCGGCGCCAACCAGGGCGGCTCGAAGCACGGCGTGCTCACCGACCGGGTCGGGCAGCTGACCAACGACTTCTTCGTCAACCTGCTCGACATGGGGACGGCGTGGAAGCAGGTCGACGACACCAGCGACGAGACCTTCGTCGGCAGCGACCGCCGCAGCGGCGAGGAGAAATGGACGGCGACCCGCACCGACCTCGTCTTCGGCTCGAACGCCCAGCTGCGCGCTCTGTCGGAGGTCTATGCCGCCGCCGATGCCGGCGGGAAGTTCGTGACCGACTTCATCGCCGCCTGGACCAAGGTGATGAACGCCGACCGCTTCGATCTCTAAGGGACAGGCACTTTCACGCGTCGCCGTGCGAAAGTTCGCGCGGCAGGGCGGAAAGTGACTGTCCCCTACCGCCGCTCCGATTCGAGCGCGATGTTGAGTCGCTGGATCTCGCGGATCCGGCCCTGCTCGACCCGTCCCTCGATCAGCTCGGTGCCGGACAGGCCGAAGATCCGGCCGTCGGTGAAGATCGGCCGCGAATTGCCGTACCAGTCGATGCACGACACTTCGCAGGCATAGCCCGGGACGCCGCTTTCGCTGTCGTCCGGCGCATATTCGAACCGCCGTTCCAGCTCCCCGAGCCGGCTGACCGCGCCCTCGGCATCGAACTCCAGATAGGAGAGGTCCGAGGCGCGGCTGCGCCACCAATAGCGGCTGCTTTCCTCGACCCGCGGCACCGTCGGCAGGCCCATCAGGCCGCCGCCGTCGGGCTCGACGAGGCTGTTGAAGGCATGGCTTCTGCCCTCGCTTTCGTAGCGGCCGTCGAGCCGCGTCTGCGAGGCGAGGCGAGGCGGCCCGTCGAGGTCGATCAGGCTGACGATGAGTCCGCCCCGGTCGCGATAGCCGGTGAGGACGATGTCGTTGCCGACCTGCTCGGCGCGGATCACGGTGTGGCGAACGGCGATCGGGCGCACGCCCTGCGGCCGATCGATCGGCACGACATAGGCCGGCAGGATCGCGATCCGGGCGCGGGCGCGCGCCAGGCCCTCCGGATCGTCCCGATAGTCGTCGGGGTCGATCTCCGGCAGGCCCCGGCGATATTGGTTGAGCCCGCCATAAACGAGATAATGATCGGTGAAGCGATCGACCGTCCAGTTCGATCCCGTCGAGGGCAGCGGCGTGTAGGCGCTTCGAGGCTGCTCGGCGAGCCTGTTCGACAGGGCGGCAAGCGGCATCGCCAGATAGACGAGGCTCGGGGGATCGTCATATTCGCGCCGGCAATCGTTCCGGTCCCATTGCAGCAAGGCGTGGAAACGGCCGCCGCCTGCCTGGAGCGCGAACTGGTCGGGCGGCGTGCCGCGGGTGCCGGTGACGGTGGGCGGCGCCAGCGAAATCGGCAGCCGGTAAAGCAAGGCGGGATTGGCGCCGGCGACCGAGAAGCGGGCGGGCGCCGCGCATTCCTCGCCGTCGTCATCCTCATCCTCCGCCATCCACAGGAAGGCGTCGGTGGCGGTGACATACCATTGCCGCGCAGCCGGGCCGATCATCGCCGATGTCCGGCATTCGAGATCGCGGTCCGGCGTGACCGGCCCGAGCGGGCAGACGGAGACGGTGTGGATGGTCGGCGCTTCCAGGTCGCGGACCGGCCGATAGATGCTGCGCGCATCGAACATCGGCCGGCCGCGGCGCTCGGCGTCCTCGCGCTCCTCGTCTTGGCGCCAGCGGCGCACGACCGGAATCTTGAATTCGCTTTCGTCCCAGAGGTCGATTTCGAGCGGGGTATAGACGATCAGCGAATCCCCGATCAGCCGGGTCGCATAATTGTTGCTGCTATAATAATCGTTCGAGCTGATGTGGAAGATCCCCTGGTTGGCCAGGCGGCCGGCCTCGTCGATCCGGAATACCGACAGCTCGGTCGCCTGATCCTCATAGGAATAGCCAGTGACCAGGACGCGGTCGCCATGGACCAGCATCTCGTCATACCAGGTGTCGCTGTGCGGGTCGCGATAGACGTTCACGCGGTCGACCAGGCGGAGCGAGCGGCCGCCGCGTCCCGGTCCGTTCATGTCGATGACGAAGATGCGCCCGTCCTGCAGGACCAGCAGATAATGGTCGATCTGCTTGACGATGTCGCCCTCCTCGACGTTCGCCATCTGGTTGTTGGTGATCGAAGGATTGCGCGGCGCGATGCGCGATCCGCTCACCACGACATTGGCGGTGCCTTCCGTGTCCGCCACGGCGCATTCGGGGTTGTTCGGATCGGGGCAGGGCGGCGTTTGGGTGTCGCCCTGGAGCGAGGCGAACCGGATCGCGCCGCTGTGGGCATATTGGCGTGCGTGCGAGACGGCGCGGAGCGCGCGCAGATAGCGGGCGAACTCCGCCTCGTCGGTGAATCTGGTGAGGCTCGGGCTGGTGAAGGCGGCGAGCGCGTCCTCCGCGGCGCGGCGCTCGGCCGGGGTCGGGCGCGGCGGCGGCGGCGGGGTCGGGCGCACCTGATAGGAGGGTATGACGACCGCCGGCGGCGTGGCCGGCGGCGGCGGGGGTTCGGGCTCCGGCGCCGACTCCTCGATATAGACCGGCTCGGCATAGCCGCCCTCGCGCTGCCCCGCCGCGGGCGCGCAAAGCGCCGCCAGGGCCAAGATCAGGAACGAATGATGGCGCATCGCCGGCCCTCCCCGATCAAGTCTATGCCGGGACAGGAGAAAAGCAATCGCGCCATGAACGGCCGGGGGCCGCTTGCGCTCGCGGCCAAAGCCGCTAGCCTCGCCGGCATGACCGATCTCGACGCCTTCATCGCCGGCCTGCCCAAGGCCGAGCTGCACATGCATATCGAGGGCAGCCTCGAGCCCGAGCTGATGTTCGAGCTGGCCAGGCGAAACCGGGTCGCGATCCCGTTCGCCAGCGTCGAGGCGGTGCGTGCCGCCTACAGCTTCTCCAACCTGCAGGACTTTCTCGACATCTATTATCAGGGCGCCGACGTGCTTCGCACCGAGGCGGATTTCGGCGACCTCGCTTTGGCCTATTTCGGCCGCGCCGCCGCCGACAATGTCGTCCACGCCGAAATCTTCTTCGATCCGCAGACCCATACCGACCGCGGCATCCCGTTCGACACCGTCATGCGCGGCCTCACCGCCGGCATGGACGAGGCGCAGGCGCGGCACGGCATCAGCTCGAAGCTCATTCTCTGCTTCCTGCGGCATCTCGACGAGGACGCGGCCTTCGCCACGCTCGACATGGCGAAGCCCTGGCTGCACCGGATCCACGCGGTCGGGCTCGATTCCTCCGAGCTCGGCCACCCGCCGTCGAAATTCGCGCGGGTGTTCGCCGCGGCCGCCGCGCTCGGGCTGAAGCGCGTCGCCCATGCCGGCGAGGAAGGGCCGCCCGAATATGTGCGCGAGGCGCTCGATATTCTCGCCATCGACCGGCTCGATCACGGCAACCGCTCGCTCGAGGATCCGGCGCTGGTCGAGCGGCTGGCGCGCGAGGCGATGACGCTCACCGTCTGCCCGCTCTCCAACGTCAAATTGTGCAACGTCGCCTCGATCGAGGCCCATCCGATCGACCGGATGCTGGCGCTGGGGCTGCGGGCGACGATCAACTCCGACGACCCCGCTTATTTCGGCGGCTATGTGAACGACAATTACCGCGCCGTTGCGCGCGGCCGCGGCCTCGGCCGCGACGCTCTCGCCACGCTGGCGCGCAATTCGTTCCTCGGCTCGTTCCTCGCCGAAGACGAGAAAGCGGCGCAGCTCGCGAAGCTGGACGCCTATCTCGCCGCGGCCTAGATTGGGCCGCGGCGGGCTCTGGCAAAGGAGGCGGCGATGCAAAGACGCTGGCCGGGCTGGCTGGCCGCATTCATCCTCGGGCTGATCTTCCTGCCGGGCCTGCTCCTGCTGCTGGCGCTGGCCGGGATGCTGCCGAGCGACAGCGTCTCGGCGCCGCCGGGCTGGGAAGCCGGGCTCGGCGAAGAGGCGCTCGAAGCCTCGCTCGAGCGCCGCGCCGCGGGCCTCGTCAATCCGGTCGCGCCCGGCGACGAGGCCGCCCTCGCCGTCGGCATGCAGCTCTATCGCGAGAATTGCGCCGGCTGCCATGGCGGCGCGCGCGGGCCGAGCGCCTGGGGCAGCGGCAATTTCTACCCGCGGGTGCCGCAATTCTGGCAGCAGCATCACGAGCATGTGACGCCGGCCGAGGCGTTCGTCGCCGTCCGCGACGGCATCCGCTATTCCGGGATGGGCGCGTGGCGGGGCATGCTGACCGAGCCGGAGATGTGGCAGGTGGCGAACTTCGTCAGCCGGATGCACGCGCTGCCGGCGCGGGTCGACGCGCGCTGGCGGGCCGGGCCGGCCGCGGCGGAATGAGGGGAGCAAAAACGATGCGGCTGACCTATGCGATCAAATATGTGGCCGACATGGACAAGGCGGTCGCCTTCCATCGCGACGTCCTCGGCCTGACGCTCAGATTCGCCTCGCCCTTCTGGACCGAGTTCGACACCGGGGGCACCACGCTGGCGCTGCACGCGGCCGACGCGGACCATCCCGCGGGCCGGGTCCAGTTGGGCTTCGGCAGCGACGACCTCGCCGCCTTTTACGAGGCGCGCGAGGCGAACGGCGTCGCCTTCACCCAGGCGCCGACGCCGATGCACGGCCAGACCATCGCCCGCTTCCTCGACAGCGAAGGCGCCGAAACCTCGCTCGGCGGATAGCCCGCAGGCTAGCGGGCGGCGATCCGGCGCGGCGGCAAGGCGATGTTGAGCCGTTGCACCTCGCGGATCGCGGCGCCGGCGATGCGGCCCTCGATCAGCTCGGTGCCGGTCAGCCCGAACACCCGGCCGTCGGTGAAGATCGGCCGCGAATTGCCGTACCAGTCGATGCACGACACCTCGCAGACATAGCCCGGGATGCTGCCGCCATAATCGACCCGCCGCTCGAGCTCGCCGATCGGGGTCAGCCGGCCGCTGCGGTCGACGATCAGGTAGCTGAGGTCGGAAGCGCTGCTGCGCCACGCCGCGCGGCTGCTCCAGCTCTCGCCGCCGATCGTCGGCAGCCCCATCACGCCGCTGCCGTCGGCCTCGATCAGGCTGTTGAAGGCGTGGCTCCGGCCCTCGCTTTCGAAGCGCTGCTCGAGCTGCACCGAGGAAGCGATTCGCGGCGGCCCGTCGAGGTCGATCAGGGTGACGAACAGGCCCACGGAGTCGCGATAGCCGGTCAGCACGATGTCGTTGCCGGCCCGCTCGGCGCGGATCACGCTGTGGCGGACGGGAATCGCGCGGACGTCCTGCGGCCGCTCGATCGGCACCGCATAAGCGGGCGGCGTCCCATTCTCCGAAAGGCCGCGCCGGTTCTGGCCGAGGCTGCCGTAGACGAGGTAGGCGTCGGTGAAGCGGTTGGCGATGTTGAACGACTTGACCCCGGGCAGCGGCGTGTAGCGGTCGCGGCCGAGGTCCGCGACGGTGGGGGCGAAGCTCGCCAGCGGGAAATCGAGATAGGTGAGCTGCGCCTCCGTCTCGAGCTCGCCGCGGCAATAGCGCTGCCGGTCCTTGAGCAAAGCGTGGAAGCGGCCGCCCGACGCCTGCAGCGAGAATTGGTCGGGCGGCATGCCGCGGGCGCCGACCAGCCCCGGCGCGGCGCCGTCGACGGGGACCCGGTAGAGCAGCGCCGGCTCGAAGCTGGCCTCGAAGGCCGGCGCCGCATCGCAGGCCTGGCGATCGTAGGATTGATAGGAGCGCGACGTCGTCCACAGGAAGGCGTCGCTCTCGGTCACATACCATTGCGCGGTGTTGGGGCCGATGAAGGCGGTGCTCCGGCATTCGAGATCGCGCTCGCTTGCCGCCGGGCCCAGCGGACAGACCGAAACGGTGTGGACGGTCGGATCCTCGCCGGGGCGGACCGGCCGGTAGATGTCGGCGGCGTCGAACAGGGGCCGGCTGCGGCGGTCGATGTCGATGTCGCGCTCTTCATCCGAGCGCCAGCGGCGAACCACCGGCCATTTGAAGTGGGCGTCGGTCATCGTCGCCACCCGGAACGGAGTGTAGATGACGAGATTGTCGCCGATCAGCCGCGTCGCATAATTGCTCGAATCGTAATAATCGTTCGAGGACATGTAGAAGACGCCCTCGCGGGCGAGCCGGCCGCTCGCCGTGTCGAGCCGGAACACCGACAATTCGGTCGCCCGGTGGCGATAGGAATAGCCGGTGATCAGCACCCGGTCGCCGAACACCAGCATCTCGTCATACCACATGCTCTCATTGGGGTTGCGGTAGACGTTGACCCGGTCGGCGACCGCCAGCCTCCTGCCGTTGCCGGCGCGGGTATCGACGACGAAGATGCGGCCGTCCTGAAGCACCAGCAGATATTCGTTGATCTGCTTGACGATGTCGCCTTCCTCGACGTTGCGCATCTGGTTGTTGGTGATCTGGCCGTTGGTGATCTGGCCGTTGGTGACCGACGCGCTGTTGACGACGGTGACCGGGCTGGTCGCGGTGAGGTTCGGCCGGGCGATCCGGGTGCCGGTGACGACGACGTTCTGCTCGCTGTCCTCGGCCGGCTGGGCGCAGAGCGGATCGCTCTCGGGGCAGATCGGCTCGACCGTGTCGGATTGCGCGCCGGTCTCGGCCTGGGCGAACTGAATGCGGCCCGAGGCGGCGTACCAGCCCTGCCGCGCCCGGTTCGCGGCCAGCACCGCGCCGAGATAGCGGCGGAATTCGTCCTCGCTGGCGAAGCGGGTCAGGGTCGCGCTGTCGAACGCGGCGAGAGCGGCGTCGGCGGCCGCGATCCGTTCCGGCGCGGGATTGTGCCAGCGCGGCGGCGGCCGGTCGCGCTGCTCATATGGCGTTTCGACGAGGTCGCCCTGATAGGCCGGGCCGGAGGTCTGTCCGGTGCTCGTCCCCGACAGCGCCGCCAGTGAGGCTGCAACGATTGCGTACCGCCCGATCGCCATGGCCGTTCTCCCGCAAGTCTTGCAAAGACTAGGCCACCCCGGGCCTGAATCCTAGCTGACCGGCCCGCCATTCGGTGCGGGAAAAAATGGGGCGCGGCGATTGCGGTCGCCGCGCCCCACGAGGTCCGCGTCCGGTTCGGGGAGGGTCAGGGGGGCGTAACCCTGGGCCGAAGACGTGAAGGACCTCCTCGCCGACCAGGCATATAGGGGCTGGCCTTCATCGTTCCAATTGATTAAACTGCATGCTTTGATCGATTTTGGCGATGACGACCTATCTTCCCACCCTGAAGCAGCTCCAATATCTGGTCGCGCTCAAGAATCACGGCCATTTCGGCCGTGCGGCCGAGGCCTGCTTCGTCACCCAGTCGACCTTGTCGGCGGCGATCCGCGAGCTCGAATCGCTGATCGGAGTCACCCTCGTCGAGCGCACCCGCCGGGTGGTCGGCTTCACCCCGCTGGGCCTGCGCGTCGCCGAGAAGGCGCAGCGCATCCTGCGCGAGACCGAAGACCTCGCCGACATGGTCCGCGCCGCCGGCGAGCCGCTGGCCGGCGAGCTGCGCATGGGGGTGATCCCGACCATCGCCCCGTTCCTGCTGCCGGCGCTGCTGCCGCGGCTGCGTGGGCAATGGCCGGATCTGAAGCTCTATTTGCGCGAGGAGACCAGCCAGGCGGCGTGCGACGCCCTCCAGCGCGGCCAGCTCGATTGCGTGCTGCTGGCGCTGCCTTATGCCTGCGGCGAGGTCGAGCAGGCCGAATTGTTCGAGGACCGCTTCCTGATCGCCTTCCCGCCCGGCGCCGCCGACGATCTGCCCGAGGCGGTGCCGGCCGAGGCGATCGACGAGCGGAGGCTGCTGCTGCTCGAGGACGGCCATTGCCTCAAGGACCATGTCCTCTCCGCCTGCAACCGCCCCGAGCTGCGCGCCGAGGCGGCGATTCTGGGCACCTCGCTGCACACTCTCGTCCAGATGGTCGACAATGGGCTCGGCACCACCCTCGTCCCCGAAATGGCGGTGGCGGCGGGCATCCTGGCGGGCACCGGCGTGGTCGCCCGCAGGCTCGACGCCGACCATCCCTCGCGCCGGATCGCTCTGGTCTGGCGCAAGGGCTCCCCCCGCGCCAAGGAGTTCCGGCTCCTCGCCGACGCCCTCAAGGCCGCCGCCTAATCCATGTGCTTGAGGCCGACTCGCAGATAGTCCCAGCCGGTGACCAGGGTGAGGCCGGCCGCCGCCCACAGGCTGACCAGCCCGATCAGGTGCACCCAGGGCCATTGCGGCAGCGCGCCGGCGAGGATCAGCGCGCCGAGCGCGACGAGTTGAAAGGTCGTCTTCCATTTGGCGAGCTTGCTGACCGGAACCGAAACCTGGAGGCTGGCGAGGAACTCGCGCAGGCCCGAGACGATGATCTCCCGCAACAGAATGACCATCGCCGGAATGAGGTGCCAGTCGGCGATGATCGCCGGGCCCGCCGGCGACGGCCGCGCGATCAGCATGACGATCACCGCCGCGACCATGATCTTGTCGGCGATCGGATCGAGGAACTGGCCGAGGCGCGACACCGTCCCCTGGGCGCGGGCGACATAGCCGTCGAAATAATCGGTCAGGCCGACGAGGCAGTAGAGCCCGAAGGTGATCCCATAATCGAACCAGCTCGGCTTCCACAGGAGGAAGACCAGAATCGGCACCGCGAGGATGCGCGACAGCGTCAGCAGGTTGGGCAGCGTCAGCATCGGTGAGGGGCCCTTAGCTTCCTTCCCTCGTCATTGCGAGCGTAGCGAAGCAATCCAGCGCGGGTTCCAAGGCCCGCTGGATTGCTTCGGAGCTTCGCTCCTCGCAATGACGGGACAGGCAGTCCCGGCTGCGGGAACCACCGGGGCTTGTGCGGCTTCGCGCGGGCGGACTATGAGCGGGCAGCGGCGCGGCCGCCAACAAGCCTAGAGGATGCCGACTGAGTAAGATGACTGGCCAGGCATCCACCGCGCGGCTCAAGGCCCGCCCCGCCTGATGTACGGCGCCACCCATCTGCTCGGCACACGCCGCTTCGTCCCCCTGTTCGTCACCCAGATGCTCGGCGCGTTCAACGACAATCTGTTCAAGAACGCGATGGTGCTGTTCGTCGTCTACCAGGTCTATAACGACGCCAATTCCGAATTCTGGTTCAGCGCCGCCTCCACCGGCATCTTCATCCTGCCCTTCTTCCTGCTCTCGGCCCTGTCGGGGCAGCTCGCCGACGCGCGCGACAAGGCGCGGATCATCCGCATCGTCAAGGCCTGCGAGATCGGGATCATGCTGGTCGGCGCGCTCGGCCTGCTGATGGCCTGGCGCGGGCTGATGGTGCACAGCCTCGCCATCCCGCTGCTGCTGCTCGCCTTGTTCGCGATGGGGGTGCACTCGACCTTCTTCGGCCCGATCAAATATGCGATCCTGCCCCAGCATCTCGAGAAGGATGAGGTGCTGGGCGGCACCGGCCTGGTCGAGGCGGGCACCTATGTCGCGATCCTCGGCGGCACCCTGCTTGCCGGAGTCATCTCGATCCAGGCTTCGGCGGCGGCGGTGATCGCGATCGCGCTGGTCGGCTATGCGAGCGGCCGCAGGGTGCCGCCGGCGCCGGCGCTCGAGGGCGGGCATGTGATCGATTTCAACATCTTCCGCTCGTCCTACCGGCTGATCAACGCGACCCTGCACATCCCCCGCCTCTATCTCGCCATCGTCGCGATCAGCTTCTTCTGGACGATCGGCGCCGTCCTCTTCATCCAGTTCCCGCCGCTGGTGAAGAACGTGCTCACCGCCGACAAGGCGGTCGCCAGCCTGTTCCTCGCCATCTTCTCGGTCGGCGTCGCGATCGGCTCGGTCGCGGTCAACCGGCTGCTCAAGGGCGAGGTCTCGGCCCGCTATTCGACCCCGGCCGTGCTCGCCATGGGCGCCTGCGTCGTCGCCTTCCACCTCGTTTGCGCGGGATGGGAGCGGCTCCCCGGCGACCGGCTCTACGACGTCGCCGCCTTCATGGACCATCCCGGCAACTGGCCGCTGCTCGGCTCGCTGCTCGGCGTCGCGGTGTTCGGCGGCATGTTCGTGGTGCCGCTCTACGCCTTCCTCACCACCACCGTGCCCAAGGCGCAGGCGGCGCGCACGGTAGCGGCGAACAACATCGTCAATTCCGGGGCGATGGTGGCGGGCTCGGTGATCGCCGGCGTGCTCCTGTTCATCGGCGTCGACGTCAAGGACCAGCTGCTGCTCGCCGCGGCGATGTGCGTGATCGCCGCCTGGCTCGCCTGGAAGCTGCACAAGGCCTGCGACGACGTCGTCTGCGCCGACGTCGAAGTCCTCCCGCCGACCGTCTAGCCCGGCTCCCTAAAATAGGGACAGTCCCTATTTTTGGTCAGCCGATCAGGGTGCCGAAGAAGACGAGGCCGCCGATCCAGCCGGTGGCGAACAGCCTGAGGTCGTCGAGCCAGGCCGCGGCGTCGGCCCCTTCGAAGGGCTCGGCCGCCGCGAACGGCAAGGCGGCGGCGCGCGGGCCGGTGCGGCGGGTGATGAGCGGCGACAGGCGGTTCACGGCCGCGATTAAGAATCCGTTTACCACGTTCGCGCAAGGCCCCGCGCAGGGTTAATTTTCGCAGTCCCGTCCCGCAGGGGGACAGGTACCTTTTCGCGAAAAGGTACGGGTCCCCATTTCAGCGCAAAGCGGGCGACGGCAGCTGGAGCTCGCGCACCGTCACCGGCCGGCCGGACAGGAAGGCGATCATCAGCCCGGGAATGTCGGGATGCGCCTCGAACAGGTCGTGGCCGCCGCCGCGGACGACGATCCGGCGCCGCGATCCCGGTCGGCCGAAGCTATGGCGAGGGCCTCGCTTTGCTCCGCGAAAAATAGGGACAGTCCCTCTTTTTCCCGCTTCGCCGAAAATAGGGACAGTCCCTAATTTCGCGCGAAAGTGATGGGGAAAATAGGGACTGTCCCTAATTTCCCGGCTGTCATCAAAGCTTCACATGGGGCACGGAAGAGTCACATATGCTGGACCTGCCGCCGCCCGATCCGTCGCTCGAGATCGTCATCGCCAGCCAGGGCATGTCGAAGGGGCTGCGCCAGACCGAGGGCGTCCAGGCCGTCGGCCGCGGCGAGCTCGGCTTCGGCCGGCTCTATCTCGGGCTGCTCGCCAAGAATGTCGATTCGCCGGTCACCGACGCCGAGGCCCACGCTTATGCCGGCTACCGCGCCCGCGCCGCCGGCTTCGAGCTCAACGCCTCGATCGGCTATCACCGCCAGCTCGGCGCCGGCCCCACCGCCGACGGCACGCGGTTCGAATTCCAGGCCTCGGTCGCCCGCCCGCTCGGGCCGGTGACGCCGCGGCTGAGCGCGATCTTCAGCCCCGACGATTTCGGCGCGACGGGCCGCTCGCTCTATGTCGAAGGCGGCGCTTCGGTCACAATCTTCCCCGGCGCCAGCCTCAGCGCCAGTCTCGGCCGGCGCGAACGCGTCGGCGGGCCCGATTACACCGCGTTCAACGCCGGCGCCTCCTATGCTGTGACGAGCTGGCTGAATGCGGACCTGCGCTATTACGACACCGCGCAAAGCGCGCTCGGAGCGATTTACGAGCCGCGCGTCGTCGGTTCGGTCCGCTTGCGTTTCTGAGCCCTGCGCATAGGCTCGCGGCGATGACGAAGGCGGGGACCGTGGCCGAGGCGCTGCGCCAGGGGGCGATGCTGATCCGCGAGGATCCGCGGCTCGCCGCGCTGCAGGCGCGCGAGATCCTCGCCGTCGCCCCCGGCAATGCCGACGCCTACCGGCTGCTCGGCGCGGCGCTTCGGCGGACCGGCGAGGCGGAGGAGGCCGAGCGGGCCGAGCTCGACGCGATCTCCGCCTCGGTCGGCGATCCGGAGCTGATGCGCGCGGCCGGCGCCCTGCTCGACAACGACCTCCCGCTGGCCGAGCGCATCCTTCGGCCGCGGCTCAGCGAGCGGCCGGCCGACGTCGCCGCGATCCGGATGATGGCCGAGCTCGCCGCCCGCCTCGGCCGCTACGCCGATTCCGAGAAGCTGCTGCGGCGCGCGCTCGAGCTGGCGCCCGCCTTCGCGCCCGCCCGCTCCAATCTCGCCACCGTCCTCTACAAGCAGAACCGGCCGGCCGAGGCGATCGCCGAGCTGGACCGGCTCCAGGGCAGCGACGCAACGAACCAGAACCTCAAGGCGGCGGCGCTCGGCCGGATCGGCAGCTACGAGGAAGCGATCCTGATCTACGAGGAGGTGCTCGCCAAGGTCCCCGGCCAGCCGAAGGTGTGGATGAGCTACGGCCATGCGCTGAAGACGGTCGGCCGCCAGCAGGACGGCATCGCCGCCTATCGCCGGGCGCTCGCGCTGGCGCCGGCGCTCGGCGAGGTCTGGTGGAGCCTCGCCAATCTGAAGACGGTGAAGTTCGCCGACGAGGACGTCGCCGCGATGGAGGCGGCGCTGGCCGGGCCCGAGCCGGCCCGCGAGGATCGCTTCCACCTCCATTTCGCGCTCGGCCGCGCCTATGAGGAGCGCCGGGACTTCGCCTTGTCCTTCCGCCATTATGCCGAGGGCAACCGGCTGCGCGGCGAGACGATCGGCTACGATCCCGGCGAGGTCGAGGCGTTCGTCGGGCGCGCCCGGGCCCTGTTCACCGCCGAATTCTTCGCCGCGCGCGAAGGCCGGGGCTGCCCGGCGCCGGACCCGATCTTCATCCTCGGCATGCCGCGCTCGGGATCGACTTTGGTCGAGCAGATCCTCGCCAGCCACAGCCAGGTCGAAGGGACGATGGAGCTGCCCGACATCCCGGCGCTGGCGCGGCGGCTGGGCAAGGGCGAAGCCTATCTCGACGCGCTCGCCGGCCTCGGTGCCGCGGAGCTCGCCGCGCTCGGCGCGGAATATCTCGAGCGCACCCGCATCCAGCGCAAGACGGCGCGGCCGTTGTTCATCGACAAGATGCCCAACAATTGGGCCCATGCCGGCCTGATCCGGCTGATCCTGCCCAACGCCAGGATCGTCGACGCGCGCCGCCACCCGCTCGACTGCTGCCTCTCCAACTTCAAGCAGCATTATGCGCGCGGCCAGGGCTTCAGCTATGCGCTGGACGACATGGGCCGCTATTACGCCGCTTATGTCGAGCTGATGGCCCATCTCGGCGCGGCGATGCCGGACCCGCCCCACCGGCTGATCCACGAGCGGCTGATCGACGATCCCGAAGCCGAGATCCGCGCCCTGCTCGATCATCTCGGCCTCGACTTCGAGCCCGCCTGCCTCGCCTTCCACGAGACCGCCCGCCCGGTCCGCACCGCCAGCTCCGAGCAGGTCCGCCGCCCCCTGAACCGCGCGGGCGTCGGCCAGTGGCGCGCCTTCGAGCCCTGGCTCGGTCCCCTGAAAGACGCGCTCGGCCCCGTCCTCGACGACTGGATGTAGGGGACAGTTACTTCACTGTCCCGGGACAGTGCGGGGACAGTGAGGTAACTGTCCCCTCCGGCGGTGTCCTTCCGGCGCCCTTTCGGCGTTGCAAAACGATCACAGGCGCGAAGGAAGTCGTTTCGGTGGCAAAATCGTTTGACCCACGTCCGAAAACGGCGGAATCTCGCGGCAGGACGGCAAGGGGGAGGATCATGAACCTCAAGCGCACCGGCTTCGGCCTGCTCGGATCGACCATGCTCTGCGCCAGCGGCGCCGGCTTCGCCCAGGGCACCGCCCCCGCCCCCGCCGCCCCGACCGCCGACGACAATGGCGACGTCATCATCGTCACCGCCCAGAAGCGCTCCGAGAACCTGCAGAACGTGCCGATCTCGATCCAGGCGCTCGGCACCCAGCAGCTCGAGGAGCTCAACGTCTCCAATTTCCAGGATTATACGCGGCTCCTGCCGAGCATCTCCTACCAGACCTTCCAGCCGGGCACGACCAACGTCTATATCCGCGGCGTCGCCTCGGGCGGCGACGGCAACCATTCGGGCTCGCTGCCTTCCGTCGGCGTCTATCTCGACGAGCAGCCGGTGACGACGATCGGCGGCACCCTCGACGTCCACATCTACGACATCGCCCGGATCGAGGTGCTGCGCGGGCCGCAGGGGACGCTCTACGGCGCCTCCTCGGAAGCGGGCACGATCCGGATCATCACCAACCGGCCCGATCCCTCGGGCTTTTCGGGCGCGGTCGACGCCGAATTGAACACGGTCCGCCACGGCGGCATCGGCGGCTCGGCCGAGGGCTTCGTCAACGCCCCATTAGGCGAGGGCGCCGCGGTCCGGCTGGTCGCCTGGTACCAGCACGACGCCGGCTATATCGACAACGTCGCCGGCACCCGCGCCTTCCTGCCGCAGCCGGGCGGGATCGTCGTCAACAATGCCGGCCTCGTCGAGAACAATTTCAACGACGTCGACACGGTCGGCGGCCGCGCCGCCCTCGGCATCGACCTCGCCGAGCATTGGACGGTGACCGCGAGCCTGTTCGGCCAGGACCAGCGCAGCCACGGCTCGTTCGGCTACGACCCGAGAGTCGGCGACCTCCAGGTCCAGCATTTCTTCCCCGACCGCAACCACGACCGCTTCGCCCAGGCGGCGCTCACCGTCGAGGGCCGGATCGGCAATTTCGACCTTACGTATGCCGGCGCCTATCTCGACCGCCGGATCCACAGCACCAACGACTATACCGATTATGCCGAGGCCTACGACACTCTCTATTCGGCGGTCGGCGGCCTCGCCGGCTATTTCTATTTCCAGGACAATGCCGGCAACACGATCAACCCGTCGCAGCATATCGTCGGCCGAAGCCATTATACCAAGATGAGCCACGAGCTTCGCCTCGCCTCGCCCGCGGGCAACCGGCTGCGCTTCGTCGGCGGCCTGTTTTACCAGCGCCAGACCCACCGCATCCACCAGGACTACCAGGTCACCGGCCTCGCCTCCGCCCTCTCCGTGAACGGCTTCCCCGGCACGTTATGGCTGACCCAGCAGGACCGGGTCGACCGCGACTATGCCGTCTTCGGCGAATTGAGCTTCGACATCCTGCCGACCCTGACCCTGACCGGCGGCATCCGCGTCTATCGCTACGACAACAGCCTGATCGGCTTCTTCGGCTTCGGCCGCAATCCGGCCGGGCCGCCGTTCAACGGCGCCGGCAGCTCGCGCACCGGAGTCGCCGGGTGCTACACCACCACCGGCCAGATCCTGCGCGACAATCCGGGCGGGACATTGCTGCCCGCGGCGGTGCCGGGATCGCCCTGCACCGACCTTGCCGATTTCGACAACGGCCGGCTCGTTCCCAAGCGCCAGGACGGCACCGGCATCACCCACCGGGTCAACCTGACCTGGAACGTCACCCCGCGCCATCTCCTCTACGCGACCTGGTCGAGCGGCTTCAGGCCCGGCGGCATCAACCGCCGGGCGACGGTCCCGCCCTATGACGAGGATACGCTGACCAATTACGAGATCGGCTTCAAGACCACCTGGACCGGGGGCCTCAGGATCAACGGCGCCGTATTCTGGCAGGATTGGCGCAAGTTCCAATTCTCCTTCCTCGGCGCGAACAGCTTCACCGAGATCCACAACGGCCCCGACGCCCGCATCAAGGGCGCCGAGCTCGAGCTGAACTGGCGGCCGCCGGGCAGCGGCTTCAACTTCGCCGCGAGCGCCGCCTACACCGACGCCAGGACCCGGCGGAACCTGTGCCTGGTCGACGATCCGACCTTCACCTGCGAGGTCGCGCCGGGCATATTCCTGATCTCGTCGCCGGCCGGCACCCGCCTTCCGGTGACGCCGCGCTTCAAGTTCGCCGCGGTCGCGCGCTACGAATTCGGCCTTGCCGGAGGCACCGCCCACGCCCAGGCGGCGGTGGCGCACCAGAGCTCCGCTTCGCCCGACATTCGCCGGCTGATCTTCCAGCCGGGCACCGGCAATGCGATCGATCCTTCGGTGGCGACCGGCCGGCTCGCCGCCTACACCACCGCCGATTTCGCCTTCGGCATCGAATGGAGCCGGTTCAGCGCCGAGCTCTTCCTCGAAAACGCCTTCGACGAGCGCGCCCAGCTGACCCGCTTCCAGCAATGCGGCCAATGCTTCGACCGCCCCTATATCGTCACCAACACGCCGCGCACGATCGGGGTCAGGGTCGGCACCCGGTTCTAGTCCCGCTCGCCCGGTCGGTGTTCATCCCGGATCAAGTCCGGGATGACGCGGGGTTGCTTTCCGCTACAAGGTCCCGAAGCCATCCGCCGACGGGAGAGAGATCATGACGACCAACAGCACATTCGCCGTCAGCCTGTTCGACGCGAGCGGGGGTTCGGACTCGCTGGCGCCGTGGCAGAGCGGCACGATGACTCTCGATACCTCCTCGCCCGAGTCGGTGACGGGGAGCCTGACGCTGCCGGACTTTTACCAGGAGCCGATTCCTTTCACCGGGTCGGAAGTGCCGCCGGAGACGATGGCGGGAACGATCGTCGTCGCCTCGGGCCAGAGCTCGGAAGCCGAGATCACGCAGACCATCGCCTACCGGTTCGACGGCTTTCTCTACAACGGCAGCTACGTCGCCGGGCTGGTGAGCCTGCTCGATTACAACGCCCAGGAGACCTACCTCTACGTCATCCAGGGGCTCTCGCCCTCCGGGCCGTCCGGCGAATCGGAAGGGGGCGACGAGCGGGAGTAGCCGCGGACGACGTAAGCTGGATTGCTTCGTCGCTTCGCTCCTCGCAATGACGTCCGGTGACCGCCGGCACCCTCTCCCTCGCCGCCGCCCGCCGCATCGCCCTCGCCGCGCAGGGTTTCGGCGCGGCAAGGCGGCCGGTGACCGGCTGGGCGCCGCTCGGCCGCACGCTCGGCCGGCTGGCGCTGCACCAGATCGACAGCGTCAACGTCCTCGCCCGCGCCCATTATCTGCCGGCTTTCTCGCGGCTCGGGCCCTACGACACCGGCCTCATCGACCGCGCCGCCTGGGGGAGGAAACACGAGCGGCGATTGTTCGAATATTGGGCGCACGAGGCCTCGCTGCTGCCGCTGGCGATGCACCCCTTGCTGCGCTGGCGGATGGCGCGGGCCGAGCGCGGCGAAGCGGGCTGGACCTATTTGCGCCGCTTCGCCGGCGAGCGCCGCGCCGAGGCCGACGCCTTGCTTCGCCGCATCGCGGCGGAGGGGCCGATGGCAGCGTCCGACTTCGAGCATGGCAGGAGCCGCTCCGGCTGGTGGGAATGGGGCACGACCAAGCACGCGCTCGAATATCTGTTCTGGTCCGGCCGGCTTACCACCGCCACCAGGCGCGGCAGCTTCGAGCGGGTCTACGATCTCGCCGAACGGGTGATCCCGCCCGCCATCCTCGCTTTGCCGACTCCGGACGAAGCCGAGGCCCATCGCGCCCTGATCGGGATCTCGGCCCGCGCCCTCGGCGTCGCCACCGCCGCCGACCTCAGGGACTATTTCCGCCTCGGCCCCAAGGAGACGCAGAGAGCGATCACGGAGTTGATCGAGGAGGGCGCGCTGATCCCGGTCGCGGTCCAATCCTGGCGCCAGCCGGCCTTCCTCCACGCCGAGGCCCGCCGCCCCCGCCATATCCGCGGCCAGGCCCTGCTCGCCCCGTTCGACCCATTGATCTGGCACCGCGACCGCGCCGAGCGCCTGTTCGGCTTCCGCTACCGGATCGAGATCTACACCCCCGCGCACAAGCGCGTGCACGGCTATTACGTGCTGCCCTTCCTGCTCGACGAGGCGCTGGTCGCCCGAGTCGACCTCAAGGGCGACCGCCGGGCGGGCCGGCTGGTCGCCCGCAACGTCCATCTCGAGCCCGGCGCCCCGCCCGACGCGCGCGAGCGGCTGAGCCTGGAGCTGGCGGCGATGGCGGCCTGGCTGGGATTGGAGCCGCCGGCCCTTTGACCTATTCTCTCCCCTGCCAGGCGGAGGACGAAATGGCCGATTTCAAAGCATGTCCGAAATGCCGGGGGGCGATGAGGGAAGGCTTCGTCATCGACCACATCTTTGGCGGCCGAGCGGTCAGCAAATGGGTCGAGGGCGCACCGCAGCGGAGTCCGTGGCTCGGCGTCGGCCTCGCCGGCGGCATGCCGATCGAAATCGCCACCTGGCGATGCGACCGCTGCGGCTTCCTCGAAAGCTACGCCTAGGCAGAAAATGGAGACACGTACCTGTTCGCGAAAAGGTACGTGTCCCCCAAGCGCGACGTTGCGGGGTGACCTGTCATGAGTTGCGGGACGTGCTACATATGCCGGCACGTCCAGACTCGACGGTGAGCACCGGATTACTCGCAGGCATGGAGGAGAGGGCTATGCAAGAGGCTGCCCGACGCGCCCGCAACGTGCAACGTCTCGGGGAATGCTTTCCCAAATTCGCGGCGCGCGTGGAAAAGGTCATTGCCGAGATGGAAAGTCTCGGTTTCCGGCCGCGCATCCAGGATGCCCATCGCACCATCGCCGCGCAGCTCGAGGCGTTCCGGAAGGGCAACTCGAAGGTCAAGTTCGGATTCCACAACGTCACGGGCGCGGGCGGAAAGGCCGAGTCGCTCGCCGTCGATCTGATCGACGACGACAATCCGCTCGCCAGCGGCCGCCGCTACGTCATCACCCTGGCCAAGGTCGCGCAGAAGCACGGGCTGAACTCCGGCATTTTCTTCGACCTGAAGCCGCCGGCCAACCGCGAGCTCCTCAAGGCGGCGATCGAGCGACTGGATTTCAACCCAGCCATCAAGATCGGATTCGATCCCACCCATATCGAGGCGACCGGCGTGACGATCGCCGGCGCCAAAGGCGGCGACCGGCCGGACTGACGGCCGGGCATCCCGACAATTTTGCTGTTGAATGGTGGAGCCGAGGGGGATCGAACCCCTGACCTCCGCAATGCCATTGCGGCGCTCTCCCAGCTGAGCTACGGCCCCGAACCTTCCCCGCCTGGGAGCGGGAATGGCGCCATGTAAGGAAGCGGGCGGCGCTCCGCAAGGGAGCTTCTGCGCTTCCAATCGTCATTCCAGCGCAAGCTGGAATCCCGCTTCCTTTCCTTCTTCGCGCCTTCGCGTCCCTTCGCGCCTTCGCGTGAAACCAGCGGCCGAATTCTCACGCGAAGAACGCGAAGGTAACGCGAAGGCGCGAAGAAGAATTGAGATTCCAGCTTGCGCTGGAATGACGGGAGAGGGCTGAGCCTAGACCTCTTCCTCGTCCCCCGGCGCGGGGACGCCGATATCGTCGTCGCCGCCGAGATCGACCTCGTCGTCGGGATTCTCCTCGGCTTCCTCGTCGACGTCGATCTCGAGCTCGTCGGCGGCGAGATCGGCATCCTCCTTCTCAACCTCGGCTTCGGGCTTGGCGGCCGCCTCGAACGGCAGCGGCTGCTTCGATTTCAGCACCGGCTCGGGATGCCAGTTGATCCCGCAGGCGATGCAGGTCACCGGATCGTCCTTGCCGAGATCGTAAAAGCGGGTCGCGCATTTGGGGCAGGTCCGCTTGGTGCCCCATTCCGGATTCACCATGGGTGAAACATCTCCAATCAAGCAGTGAAATGGCCGGCGCACGGGCCGGGATCGGCGGGCGCCTTGCCACAGGCATGCGCCCCTGTCAAAGCCGCGGCCATGGCCAGCCCGCTCAGGGGAACGGTCCGGGTTCCCGGCGACAAGTCGATCTCGCACCGCGCCCTGATCCTCGCCGCGCTGGCGGTCGGGGAGAGCCGGATCGAGGGGCTCAACCCGGGCAGCGACGTCGCCGCGACGCGGGCCGCGCTCGCCGCGATGGGCGCCCGGATCGAGGCGGCGGCAGACGGCGCGCTCGCCGTCCGCGGCGTCGGCGCCGGCGGCCTTCTCCAGCCGGAAGCGCGCTTCGACTGCGGCAATTCGGGAACTTCGGCGCGGCTCCTGGCCGGGCTCTGCGCGAGCCACCCCATCCGCGCCGAGCTGATCGGCGACGCCTCGCTCAGCCGGCGGCCGATGGACCGGGTCGCCGGGCCGCTGCGGCGGATCGGGGCGCGGATCGAGGGCGATTTCCTGCCGCTCCGGATCGAGGGCCTCTGCCCCGCAATCCCGACCCGGCACCGGCTCGAAATCCCCTCGGCGCAGGTCAAGTCGGCGCTGCTGCTGGCCGGGCTCAACACGCCCGGCATCACCGAGGTGATCGAGACCGCGCCGACCCGCGACCATCTGGTGCGGCTGCTGCGCCTGTTCGGAGCCGAGATCGACAGCGACGGCGTCCGGATCGCGCTCCGCGGCGAGGCGGAGCTCCGGCCGCAGCGCGTCGCCATCCCCGGCGACGCCTCGGCCGCCGCTTTCCTCGCGGTCGCCGCCCTCATCGTGCCGGGCTCGGAGGTCCGGATCGCGGAAGTCGGCGCCAACCCGATGCGCACCGGCCTTTACGACGTGCTGCGCGAGATGGGCGGCGACCTCGCCTTCGAAAGCGGGCGCGAGGTTTCGGGCGAGCCCGTCGCCGACCTCGTCGTCCGCCACAGCGCGCTGACCGGGATCGACGTTCCGGCCGCGATCGCCCCTAGGATGATCGACGAATATCCGATCCTGTTCATCGCCGCCGCCTTCGCCCGGGGGACGACGCGCGCCGCGGGCCTCGCCGAGCTCCGGCTCAAGGAATCGGACCGGATCACGGCGATGGCGGCGGGGCTTCACGCCGCCGGCGTCGCGGTCGAGGAGAGCGCGGACGCCCTCGCCGTAACCGGGACCGGCGGCGCGCCTTTGCCCGGCGGCGGCGCGATTGCGGCCGGGCTCGACCACCGGGTGGCGATGAGCTTCGCGGTGGCTGGCCTCCACTGCGCCGAGCCGATAGGGGTCGCCGGCATGGATGCCGTCCGAACCAGCTTTCCGGGCTTCGCGGCCGCGCTCGACGGGCTGCGCGCATGATCGTCGCGGTCGACGGGCCCGCCGCCAGCGGCAAGGGAACGATCGCCCGCGCGCTCGCCCGCCATTACCGCCTGCCGCACATGGACACCGGCCTCCTGTACCGGGCGACGGCGCTCAACCTGCTGCTGCTCGGCGGCGACCCGGAGAGCGAGTTCCAGGCGGCGCGGGCGACCGATCTCGCCCAGATCGATCTCGCCGACCCCGAGCTGAAGAGCGAGACGGTCGGCGGAGTCGCCTCGCGGATCTCGGTCTATCCGCTGGTCCGCGACGCCTTGCTCGAGCGGCAGCGGCGCTTCGCCGCCCAGCCCGGCGGCGCCGTCCTCGACGGCCGCGACATCGGCACCGTGATCGCGCCGCAGGCCGAGGTGAAATTGTTCGTCACCGCCAGCGCCGAGGTCCGCGCCCGGCGCCGCTGCGCCGAATTGCGGGCGCGCGGGCTCGACGTCCATCTCGCCGACGTGCTCGCCGACATCCGCGCCCGCGACGAGCGCGATTCCGGCCGCGACGCCGCGCCGCTGGTCATGGCGCCCGACGCGGTCCTCCTCGACACCAGCGCGCTCGACGTCGGGGCCGCCATCGCCGCCGCCATCGCCGCCGTCGAGAGTGCCCGCCCCCGCTGACCGCTGGCTGCGGCCAAGCGCTTGTGTTTTGCGTGGTTTTCGGCAAGGATCGAGGCCCTGCCCGAGGCGGAGCGTGCCATGAGAAAGCTGATCCTCGTCGCGACGATGCTGGCCGCCTCGGCCGCCCTCGCCCAGCAGCCGGTGGCGCCGCCGCCGCACCGCAGCGCCCCTTCCGCCAACGTCAACGCCGGGCTCGACATGCAGGAAGTGGTCTGCCGAAGCCAGGGCACGATCGGCTCGCGGGTCGCCCGCCAGCGGGTCTGCGCGACCCGCCAGCAATGGCTCGATCAGCAGCGCCTGGACCGGCTCTACACCGAAAAGGCGCAGACCAACCGGATCTGGCCGCAATAAGAGCAGCAGGAGCAGCGTGATGCAAAGGCCGATCCTTTTCCTTGCCGCCGCCGCCGCGCTCGCCGCCACCGCCGCGCTGGCCCAGGCCGCGCAGGAGCCGCAGCCGAGCGTGCCGACCGGCGGCGCCAATGACGGCCACGACGCCAACCAGCTGATCTGCCGAAGCCAGGCGACGGTCGGCTCGCGGCTCGCCCGCCAGCGGGTCTGCGCGACCCGCCAGCAATGGCTCGACCAGCGCCGCGCCGACCGCAACCTCGCCGAAAAGGCGCAGACCAGCCGGGTCTGGTGCAAAAATGGCGCCTGCTGAAGCCGCTCCTCCTTGCCGCCGCTTTGGTCGCGGCCCCCGCCGCTTTCGTCCAGCCGCCGCCCTGAGCGGAGCAGGACCAAGTATCGCCAAAGCAATCCTTGTTAATGCGCCGGCCCGCGCATTTGTCTATTTGCCGCCGATAAAGTAAGAAAATAATATTGGACGGAGGCGAAGATGGGCGACAGCGAGAGCCGCGGCGAAGCCGGGCGCCGCGCTCCCGAAGAACCGGGCGCCGGACGCTAGCGCCGGCCGCCATGGACCCCCGCCACCTCGCCGCCTACGTGCTGATCCTGGCGATGGCCCTGCTCGCCCTGTTCGGCACGCTGGCGCTGCTCCGCAAGCGCTCCGAAGCCCGGCGGATCCGCCGTGGCTACCGCCCGCGCGGGTGAAGCGCCCAGATCGCCGTAATTGCACGGTAAAAGCCGGGTGCGAGGGTTAACCGTGTCTGGGGCGATTGGCGCTACACTGCGCCGGTGAATCGAAAGGATGCGCAAAGGCTTTGGCAATGACCACCGGCCCCAAACGAGCCCGGCCATGGTAAACCGGGCTCTCCTCGCGACCTACAGCGCGCCCGCCCATCAGCAGGCGGTGGATGCCGCCCAGGCGGTGATCCGCGCCGACCTCGAGACGGGCCGGCGCAGCCTGTTCAAGCCGCCGCCGCCCAATCCCGGCCGCTCGGACGACCTGCTCGCCCAGCGCATCGCCGAGGAGCTCGAGCTCGTCGTCCGCAAGCTGGAACATCTCGGCGACGTCCTGATCGGCGATCCGATCCTGCTCCATCGCCATTCCCAGCAGCTGCAGTCGATCGACCTCATGCAGCAGATCCTCGGCCATCTCGGCCGGGTCGTCGCCGCGGGCGACCGCGAGATGGCGGTCGATCGCATCACCCTGGTCGAGCTCAAGGCCAGGCTCAGGCGGAAGGCGCTGCGCGCGATCGCGTCCTGAACGGGGCGGGTGCCGGGCACGTGCCTGGCACCGACGGGCAAGTAGTTGGCACCGGTTGTGGAAATATATTTGCTGCAATCACCGCTTTTGGCTAATCAATGGCCATGCCCCGCCTGCGCGCGCTCTGGACCTCCCGCTTGGCGGTGAGGCGCGCGGCTGGTCGCTGCCATGAGAAGGAGATGCGCCGCTATGAACGACAAAGCCAGGCGCCCCCCGCCCCCGCCCGACGGCGAGTATGACGAAAATCCCGAATGGACCGAGGAGGATTTCGCCCGCGCCCGCCCCGCTTCCGAGCTGCTCCGCCCCGAGCTGGCCGCCCGCCTGATCCGCCGCGGCCGTCCCGCCAAGGCCGCCGGCGAGAAAAAGGAAGCGGTCTCGATCCGCCTCTCCCCTTAGCCTGCCCCGGCGTAGGCCGGGGTCCTCGCTTATTTCCGCGCCGGCGGCGAGGGCTGGCAGACGCGGATCGATGAGGCGCTGCGCCGACATGTGGCGGCCGAGCGACGCTAGCGCGCGGCTCCTCTTCCGGGACCGTCCTGAGCCTGCCTGCCCCGGACTCTGATCCAAGGTCGAAGCTGTCCTGAGCCTGTCGAAGCCTGTCCTGAGCACCGTCGAAGGGGGCCGGATCGCCAGCAACCGCTCGGGCTTCCTGTCGGACGCGGCGCGCATGGCGTTGGCGGCGCGCCAGGGGACAGTCGCTCGCTGACTGTCCCATTCCCGCAAAAAGAGTGACAGTCACTCTTTTTCAAGCTCCCTGCTTCCGCAATGACAGCCGGAAATGAGTGACCGTCACTGTTTTCCAATTTCATTGATTCGCCCGGAATTCCTAATTCTATATTCGCGAAATTGCTACCGAAGACTCCTTGACAATTTAATAGATCTTTTGGAAGAGTAACACTTCTTTCACGGGACTCGAAGCCATGGCTGAAAAAAGAGATGGTGTTGCCGACGGATGGCTTTTGTTTGAGGCTTGGTGCCGGCGCAATGGCGGACTTCCCATCCGAGGACGGAGTGGCGCTGGGCACACCTGTTTTGTAGGACCAATCGATCAAACAATTGATCCAGGCGATCCAGGGACGGTTGATGCAATCGACCCCAGAAATGATAAACTGCCTGATTTGGAACTTAGCAGACTTGAATTTGCAGTCAGCGCCGCAAAGCTCAAGCTGGAGCAGGCCAAGCTGGAACATAAGGCAGCCGAGCATCTTGCAGATTCCATCAAGAAGAAAATAAGAAAATAGTTGAGCCCCCCTCGCAGACGAGGCCAGGGGACACGGAGCTATGTGTCCCCTTCGGCCGAAGATTCGCCGCCAGCCCATGACTCTTTGCGGTCTTTGCGCCTTTGCGTGAAACCCGTGATGGACGGAAGCCTGTCCTGAGCCTGTCGAAGCGGCCTGATCGAAGCGATCGATTCGCCCTCGGTGCCTGGCACGTGCCTGGCACTGAGGATATTAAGGTCTACGATTATCGCTTCAACACCAAAGAGCTGAAAGCGCCCCTGATCGAGGCCGCGCAGGCGGCGGGCTGGGGCTGGAAGGGCGTGGCGTTCGGGAAGCTGTGAGGGGAGTTGGGGCGTGGACCGCTAGCCTCTTTCGTCATCCCGGTAGCTCCGGGGACACACACCTATGTGTCCCCTTCAGCCCCGCCGAACGCAGTGGCCGGCTGCTTGTGAGGTTCTTGGGGTTGTGACAGGTGGGTGGCCGTGACCAGTTATTCGCAACACCGCACTCACGGCCACAGGTCGAGGCCGCGGCGCCTAAGGTGATCTGCGCCAACGCGACGTTCTATTATGGAAATTCCCTCCACGTCGTCGACCGCGTAGGTCGCGCGCGGAGGTATCAGCATATCCCGAAGCGGCGACGGGTTTACGCTGATGGTGAGGTCTTCGGCCGGGGTCCTTATCGTTACGCTCAGGATGCAGTCCGGGTGGCCTAGGAAACTCAAACGCCTGCAATCGTTCAGAGTCTCGTTCAAGCTCGACACATGTTGACCAGCGCGTCCATGATCGAAAAGCCGGAAGTCATTTGGTCCGTCGAGAACGACGTACCCGCCGTCCGCCTCCTCTCCACCAACAACGTACAAATTCCTAAGCCAACCGATCGATTCGGAAGAGCTTAACGCCTCATAGACAGAGCCCGGATTCGACGCGGCCATTTTCGTGAACCTCACAAGCTTCGAGCTTCCATCAGCAAACTCAAACTGCCTCGTCAGCGGATATGTCAGCAGGACTCCATCCAAGCTCGCGACGGTATTTGCCGTCGTGAGGTCATAGAACTTCTGCGATGGCATGAGCTTACTCGTGCGAATCCTGGGCAGGTCGCCCGCCTTCACACCTCGGGGCAGATTAACTGTGTCGCCGATCGGACTCCACTGGAACACCCCTTCCAAGAGCTCGATCGGGTCAGGGAGGAAGGTTCGATAGGCGTTGAGCGTATATACGGAATCGAGCCCGTCGAACGTATGCGCCACGCCGGGTGGGATAACCAGAACTTGATCGAGCTGGGGAGAAATGATCGCTTCGGCCGATTGACCCCAAGTCTCCGATTCCTCTCGGCAATCTATGAAATGGGCGAATATTATTCTGTCGGGCTGACCGATAAAGGTCAGGCGGTCTTCCGTCGACGGATGTATACCAAAATAATCATATTTAAACGCCGACCGGTGGCCGTGATACACTAGGTTCACGGATCGGCCGATCTGGATTCTCCGGAACCGTGACAATACGCGATCCGGTCCGTCGACAGGCTCGCATTCAAATCCCAGACCTCTTATGTCTGATATTTGTATCATATGCGTTGCTTATCTCGGGTGCCGGTCCGGTGCGGCTGATGACATTCACTAGACCGCTTCTGCGGCGTAGCCCTTTTCCTTTGCAAATTGCATCAGGTCGTTGAGAGACGTATTGGGTGCGACCGCCAGTAGCTTGGAAATTTCCTTGCCACAACAAATCCAGCCTCCACCGCTGCTTGGTGCAAACAAGGCAAGCTGTTCTGGGGAGAGACGTGCCTGTTGAGAGTGAATATATGAGTAAACCATCTCGTAGATGTACTCATCACGTGGGGGCGTCGGGCCAGGTTGCTCTAAGGATGAGTAGAAAAGCTTGTTTTTGAGCTCTTTCAATTCAATTGGACCACTATAAAGCGAGGAAACTTCGTCGGCTAATTCTGAAGAGACGCGATCAGTCATTTTAACCTCCGTAGCCTGCATGACCGAGTGTCATAGCGCAGCTTGTGGCGGCATAGCATTTTTTACAAGCGTGATTCTCATTTAATTTTGAGGAGCTGGATTTGCATGTCAGTTGAATTGCTCCGTAATGGACGATTGCAGCGGCCAAGAATGGACCTAGCTGCTTGAGCGTTACCATCCAAGACCACCTCGCATTGTAATATTCATGTGCCGAGATTCCCGCCGTCGGCCTGCTCGCGCCCGCCGAAGCGTCTTGCGAGCAGGCGTTGCCGCTCCCGCCATGCCGGCCAGGTTTCGACATCCGGCAGTCGTTCGATATTTGCTGGCTCGCAGACAACCCTGGAGTGTCGATTGGGAGAATGCACGGCGTCGGTACATAGCTTGCCCCTTCCCCCTCTCTCCCCTATATGCGCCCCCGTCCGGCGGGCGGTTGCGCTCGCGGAAGCCAGGATAAGGCAAGCGCGTTGGAGGCGGCCCGCCGCTCTCTCGACGCGCCCTTTTTGCTTCCGCTGCCACCCAAAGGACGCCGCATCGGCATGAGGCCGTTGCGGCAAACCCCTCTGGCCCGGCCCGCGCGCTTCGCAAGAGTCCGCGGTGCGGTCCGGTAAGTTTTGAAGGACTCCCCAATCATGGCCACCACGGCAAACCCCACCCGCGACGATTTCGCCGCGATGCTCAACGAAAGCTTCGGCGGCGAGAATGAAGGCTTCGAAGGCCGCGTCGTCAAAGGCATCGTCACCGCCATCGAGAACGACCTCGCCGTCATCGACGTCGGCCTGAAATCGGAAGGCCGCATCCCCTTGCGCGAGTTCGCCGCGCCCGGCCAGAAGGCCGAACTGGCCGTCGGCGACGAGGTCGAGGTGTTCGTCGACCGGATCGAGAACATGCACGGCGAGGCGATGCTGAGCCGCGACCGCGCCCGCCGCGAGGCCGCCTGGGACAAGCTCGAGGCCGAGCACAATGCCGGCAACCGGGTCGAGGGCGTGATCTTCGGCCGGGTCAAGGGCGGCTTCACCGTCGATCTCGGCGGCGCCGTCGCCTTCCTCCCCGGCTCGCAGGTCGACATCCGCCCGGTCCGCGACGTCGGCCCGCTGATGGACCTGCCGCAGCCCTTCCAGATTTTGAAGATGGACCGCCGCCGCGGCAACATCGTCGTCTCCCGCCGGGCGATCCTCGAGGAGACCCGCGCCGAGCAGCGCTCGGGGCTGATCCAGAGCCTCGCCGAAGGCCAGATCGTCGACGGCGTCGTCAAGAACATCACCGATTACGGCGCCTTCGTCGATTTGGGCGGGATCGACGGCCTGCTCCACGTCACCGACATTTCCTACAAGCGCGTCGGCCACCCCAGCGAGGTGATCAACATCGGCGACACGGTGAAGGTGCAGATCATCCGCATCAACCGCGACACCCAGCGTATCTCGCTCGGCATGAAGCAGCTGGAAAGCGATCCGTGGGACGGCGCCGCGACCAAATATGCGGTCGGCAGCGTGTTCAAGGGCCGGGTCACCAACATCACCGAATATGGCGCGTTCGTCGAGCTCGAGCCCGGCATCGAGGGGCTGGTCCACGTCTCCGAGATGAGCTGGACCAAGAAGAACGTCCATCCCGGCAAGATCGTCTCGACCAGCCAGGAGGTCGACGTCGCGGTGATCGAGGTCGACGAGGAGAAGCGCCGGATCTCGCTCGGCTTGAAGCAGGCGCAGGCCAATCCCTGGTCGGCGTTCGCCGAGAAGCATCCGGTCGGCTCCGAGGTCGAGGGCGAGGTCAAGAACGCGACCGAGTTCGGCCTGTTCGTCGGCCTCGACGGCGACGTCGACGGCATGGTCCACATGTCCGACATCGCCTGGGGGGTGACCGGCGAGGAGGCGCTCAACCTTCACCGCAAGGGCGAGACGGTCAAAGCCGTGGTGCTCGACGTCGACGTCGAGAAGGAGCGGATCTCGCTCGGCATGAAGCAGCTCGAGCGCGGCGGCGTCGCCAAGGGCGGCGCGGGCGCCGGCGCCGGCGGGGTCAACAAGGGCGAGACCGTCACCGTCACCGTGCTCGAGGTGCGCGACGGCGGGCTGGAAGTGCAGGTCGGCGACGACGGCGCGACCGGCTTCATCAAGCGCACCGACCTGGGCCGCGACCGCGACGAGCAGCGGCCCGAGCGCTTCCAGGTCGGCCAGAAGTTCGACGCGATGGTGTCGGGCTTCGACCGCTCGAAGAAGCCCAATTTCTCGATCAAGGCGCTGCAGATCGCCGAGGAGAAGCAGGCCGTCGCCCAATATGGCTCGTCCGATTCCGGCGCCTCGCTCGGCGACATCCTCGGCGAAGCGCTCAAGCAGAAAAACAGCTGATCCGGCCGGGCGGCGGGCGTCTCCTGCGGCGCCCGCCGCATTTTTCCACCGGACTTAACCTACCTTATTGAATTGCTCCGATTTTCGTGGGCGCCACGATATTGATTTTTGCCGCTCAGAGTGCGAGGGTCGCGGGGAGCCGACATGTGGCGCGGGGGCGCATGCGGTTTTTGCCGGCGCCGAAGAGGGCCGATTTTCCTGAGGAGGGGGCAAGTGATCCGATCCGAACTGGTCCAGAAGCTCTGCGACGATCATCCGGACCTGACGCTGAAGGAGGTCGAGCGGGTCGTCTCCGCTTTCTTCGATTCGATCATCGAGCAGCTCCAGGCCGGCGGCCGGGTCGAGCTGCGCGGCTTCGGCGCCTTCTCGACCCGCGGCCGCGACGCCCGCAAGGGCCGCAACCCGCGCACCGGCGAGCCGGTCGACGTCTCGGCCAAGAGCGTCCCCTATTTCAAGCCCGGCAAGGAAATGCGCGAGCGCCTCAACGTCTGAGGCTCGTCGCCGCGCGGAAAAAGGGCACACCTCTCCCCGTGCCTCCGGTCGAGGGGGAAAAACGGCCGGCGCGTCTCTGCCTCGGTGCACCCGGGGCTGGACGACTTTGGTCAGTCAGCACTTCGAAAGCGTCCAGGCTTTCAGCGAAGAGTCGCCAGTCCGGCAGCTATGCCCCGTGGCGGGGATCATGCGAGGGCTGCGCCGTCCCTCGCGGGCCGGCGCCCGGCCCGCCAGCGCCTCGCGGCGTCTTTCGGGCCTACATTCGGCGCCTTGCGACGCCTACTCGGACTTCGGACGGCTCTTCGATCAGACGCGAGCTCATACGTTCCCGGATGACTTCGCGCCGGCCGCCGGCCCGTGAGGCTTGCGCCGCCCGGGCCCTTTCCGCCGACCCGCCCTGGTCGCGAATCCAACGCGAATCGACATACCTATGTTCCGCTTCTGTTCCAATTTGTCAAGCCTTTTTTCGCGCCGCGGGCGGCGCCCGGCCGGGGCCGGACGAAGGTTGAAAGCCCCTGTCCCCGCGCGAGCGTTCATGGCATGCCGGGCGACGATGCGGACGTGGCGAAATCGGTAGACGCAGCAGACTTAAAATCTGCTTTCCTTCGGGAAGTGTGGGTTCAAGTCCCGCCGTCCGCACCAAGGCCGATCGTGCATGCGCGACGAGGCGTAGGCCGTCGCCAAGCGCGAGCTCCGCGCAGCCGAGCGCGAGCGCGAACAGGTGAAGGTGGAAGAAGCAATCAGGCTGGGAAAGCAACTCGAGCGGGCCCCACCGGCGATGGATGGCGTCCCGATGAGCGGCGAGGCCCAAACCCGCGAGGCGTTCTGCGAAGCGCGCGAAAGAGCGGCTCAGACGGGATTTCCAGCGTCAGCGCCGCGAGCGCGACCGACCGGAATTGGGGCGCTAAACGCGCCCCGAACCGCCTAGTCTGTCCCGGAACGGCAGGCTATGTTGTCTCCCATGAAATCGGGAGACATGAATTGCGATTGAGCCGCGTAGTCATACAGAATTTTCGGGCAATAAAGGCGCTTGATATCACCATTGGCGAGCCCACTACGCTCGTCATCGGTGAGAACAATGCGGGGAAATCTGCTTTCATTCACGCACTGCGCCTCTGCCTCGATGTCACGCTCTCCTCCGCCTACCGCGCCCTTTCCAAGGAGGAGATTTATTGCACAGTCGACCAAGCTGCGCCCTTCCAGGTTCTTATCGGCGTCGAGTTCACCGGTTTCCAAGGGCATGAACAGGAAGAAGCCCTGCTGCACGGCACCATGATCGGCGACGACCGCGCGCGGCTTTTTTATCGGTATCGGCCGAAGCGCGCGATCCGCGAGCTCATCGCGAATGGTGACCTGGACCGACCGCTAACTTTAGAGGATTTCGGCTGGGAGTTGTTCGGAGGCGGCAACCCGCAAGTGGACCTAGCGGCCCTCCAGTGGAATCATGAGAACACAGACATTGGCGCGACGAGTGTCAGCCTACAGTATCTACAGTCCTATCTCGTCGTTTTCCTGCCGGCGCTTCGGGACGTGGAGAATGAATTGCAGCAAGCCCGGCGCTCACCGCTGTTGCGGCTGATCGAGGCGAGCAATGTTGCCCCCGATGAGCAACAGGCGATCATTGATGCGGTCAAGGACGCCAACACAAAGATTGAATCGACAACGACGCTTACGGATGTCGCGACGTCGATCGACGCCGCGCTAAAGGAACTCACCGGTCCCGCGTTCGGCCTCGACGTTAAGCTCGGCCTTTCCTCACCCACATTTCTGGCGATCCTGCGAAACTTAATCGTCCTGCTTTCCAATTCCACGGTGAAGCAGTTTGAGCCGCGCCGGAACGGCCTCGGGCTTAACAACATCCTCTATATAGCAATCTTGGTAGAGCACTTTCGGAAACGCGCCGCCGGTGGAAAGTCCGCGGGCGAGCTGATACTGATTGAAGAGCCCGAGGCTCATCTCCATCCCCAGCTGCAGGCCACCTTGCTTGATGCGCTTCGGGCGCTTCCGTTTCAGGTCATCGCGACCACACACAGCACACAGGTGACTGCTGGAGCGTCCTTGCCGTCTTATGTCGTGATGACCCAACGACCAAATGCCGCGCCGTTGGCCGCCTCGCCGTCTGCGGCGAGCGGGCTGACGGCCGGTGACCGGCAGGACTTGGAGCGCTACCTTGACGCCACGAAATCCAACTTGCTTTTCGCGCGCCGCGTCATGCTGGTGGAAGGCGCAGCCGAGCTTCTCCTAATTCCTCCGCTCGTGAAAGCTGCGCTGGGCATCGACCTTGAGCGTGAGGGGATTTCCTTGGTCGCAATTCACGGAACGCATTTCGGGGCTTACGCTCGGCTTTTTGCGGAAGACTGTTTGCCCAAGCGCTGCGCAATCGTCGCCGACGCCGACTTGGAGCCCGATGATTCCGACGCATCACCAGCGGATGCCCAGGAAGACGATGATGTCCCTGGCAAGCCAGACATCGCGGCTCTCGAAGGCACCTATGTGAAGGCGTTCTTAGGGGCGACAACCTTCGAGCGGGAGATAACGATCGATGGCAATTTGGAGATGCTCGGCAAAGCTGCCCAAGAAATCGGAGCGCCCATCATTGCTGGGAAGCTACTTGCGGCTGTGGACCCCATATTGGGCGATACGGTCACCGAGGACCTGAAAAACCGGGTGCTGCGAACGGCCAAGCGATTTGGCAAAGCCCGCTACGCACAGGTCGCATCGCGTTATGCGAAAGTCGGCACGCAAGTACCCCAATATATCAAGGACGCCATCGACTGGCTGCGGGAAGCATGATCAAACTGACGGCCGACCAACACGAGGCCGTGGCGCATCCCGGCAATATCATGCTGACCGCCTGCCCGGGCAGCGGGAAAACTCGTGCGCTTCTTTCTAAGCTGGTCGCGGAGATCGAAGGTGTTCGCGGATCGCCTCGCGCCATCGCTTGCATCACCTACACGAACACGGCGGTTCACGAAATCGAGCAACGCGCCAAGGAGCAATTGCAGCCTGGCGATGAACAGTACTTCACCGTCTGCACCATCCACTCATTCTGTTTGAGCAACATCGTCAGGCCGTACGGCTGGTTGAGACCGGGCTGGACCGGTGCCCGCAAGATACTGACGCCTGATACCGCGATCTTTGAGGAGATATGCGATTATGCGGCAGAGCAAGTAAATCTGCTTCAGCTCGAATTTCGAGACTACGAGGCGTTCGCCGGCTTGGCGCTGAACGCTGCCGGCGAGCTAATCGGAATGGGCGCGAACAATGAGGCTGTGAGCCAAGCCGCGCCCCATTTCTGGGCGCGTTGTGCGGAACTCGGCTACATGGATTTCGGCACCATCATTTACGACGCCTACTGCCTTTTGCGAGATCACCCGACGATCGCCAAGTCCTTGAGCGCACGCTTTGCGTGGTTCTTGGTTGACGAGTTTCAGGACACGACCGAGCTTCAAATAGAGATCCTCAAGATTCTGTTCGGCACGGGGAGGTCCAAGTTTTTCACCGTCGGAGACTTGGCGCAGTCGATTTACGGCTTTACCGGAGCGCGCCCCGAGTTGGTTGCACCCTTTGCGGTACATATTGGTGCGCGAACCGACATATCGCTTCATGGCAATTTCCGGTCGAGCCAGCGGGTAGTCAATCATGCGGAGCGATTGATCCCACGTATTCCTGCAATGGTCGCCACAGGCCCCAATCGCAATTGCCCCATTGAGCCCGAGCTGGTGACCGGCTTGAACTCATTTCAGGCAATCACGGAGCGATTTCTCCCGGCCATGGACGACGCGGGCATTGCATTAGGTGACGGCACGGTTCTCGCGTCAAGCTGGATTAGCCTTTTCAGATTGGCGCGCCTCCTGAGGGCTTATGGAACAAGCATCGTCGGACCGGGCGCACGTCCGTACAAGCGATCTCGACTTTTTGCACAACTCGCGGAGCAACTCTGCGGCGCCGTCACCGATCCCACACCGGAGACCACGCGACAGTTAGAGCGCGCTCTCTTTCACACCGTGCAGGATGTCACCGGCCAACCGAGATTGGATGTCTTTAGCCACGATGGCCGCGTCGTCCTTGTTCGTCTCATGAGACAGGCTAGACAACTCGCGGTTCAAAACCCCGGTGCGTTGGCTTGGCTGGATGCAATGTCACAAGCGACCGGAGAGATTCTGCGCACTGCGGAATATGTCGATCTCGAGCAAAGCGGCATGTTCTACGCTTCGGTCCAGGAGATGAAAAAGGACATGCTTCAGCAGAACGTGGACACGGCTAATCTCACGATCGACGACCTCGGCTTGTTCGCCAGCCCTACGCGCGCGTTGCGGCTTTCGACGATTCATCATGCGAAGGGCCGGGAGTACGATGCCGTCGCCATCCTAGGCGTGCGCGAAGGCATCATTCCCTTCTTTGCAGCAAACGACATCGAGGAGGAGAAGCGTAAGTTCTATGTCGCTCTGACGCGTGCGAAAAAGCTGCTGATGTACATCTATGAGCCAGACAATTGGGGCAATGGGCCAAGTCGATTTATCGGCCCAGACGGCATAAACCTCATCTAACAAGATCGCTGACGCCGGACCCCCTCTCCCTACCCTCTCCCCGCTGGGGAGAGGGAAGATAGGTCAGGCCGCCTTCGCCTCCTCCGCGGCCATTCGCAGCGGCTAAGGCTGATCGGGTCCATGAACATGCCGCCCATCCTGACCCCGATCTGCCAGCGGACCTGGGCTTCGACCGGGCCGATGCCGGGAATCTCGAGGCTGACGTAGGCGCCGGCCCGGCCCTTCGCCCGCACCAGATCCCTTCGCTAGATCACGACGAAATCGGTCGACGCGAGCGTCGTGCCGACGCCGATGAAAGCGAAGGCGACCTGCGCGGACCCGCCCACGCCGTCGGAGTCGAAATAGAGGAGGCCCGTGCTGCTGTCGTAGATGATGCGGTCGTCGGCGTCCGCGGCCGACGATCCGGCGCGGAACGCGCCCGGGGCCAGCGCGCCGGCGGCAAGGCCGGTGAAGATGAGGTGATCGAGGGCGATATGGTCGGTGCCGCTCACCATGTCGGCGATCGTGTCGACGTTGGAGGAGGAAAAAGCGGTCGTGAAGGTGAACGTATCCGCCCCGCCGAAGCCGACGAGGGAGTCCTGATTGCCCTTGCCGTCGAGGATATTGTCGCCGGCATTGCCGAAGATGACGTTGGCGGTGTTGCTGCCCGTGAGATCGATGGCCGTGGTGGCGGCCAGCGAGATGGTGGAGAGGATTTCGATGGCCGCGCTCGCGCTCAGGACATAGCTTGCGCTGGCATAGACGATGTCCGAGCCGGAGCTTCCCGACGTCTCGACGATAACGTCGCCGGCATTGTCGACGAAATAGGTGTCCGCCTGGGTTCCGCCCGCCATCGTGTCGGCGCCGGCGCCTCCGTCGAGAATGTCCCGGCCGAGCCCGCCGTCGAGATTGTCGTTGCCGCCAAGCCCAAACAACACATCGTCGCCCTGGTCGCCGACCAGGGTGTTCATGCCGTCATTACCGTAAATCTGGTTGTCGCCGATATTGCCGGTCAGATCGATGGCGTCCGTTCCGGCCTGATTTGCGGTCGACAGGAACTCGATGGAAACAGGCCCGGTGAAGGCGCCCGTAGCGTTGACGAAGTTCGGAAGCACGTAGGAGAAATCGACGAAGAGGCTGTCGAACCCCTCGCCTTCAAACTCCTGAATCTGGTCGGCGCTGCCCGACATGAAATAGGTGTCGTCGCCGAGGCCGCCCCACATCACGTCCGAGCCGCCTTCGCCCGCCAGAATGTCGTCGCCCTCGCGGCCGAACAGGATATCGGCGCCGTTGCCGCCCAGCAGCCGGTTGACGCCGTCGTTGCCGGTGATCGTCTGGCCGAACTCGTTGCCGGTCAGATCCAGCGGCGTCGTGGCGAGCCGCGAAGTCGTCTCCATCGCCTCGACCTCCTCGCCCAGAGCGAGGACATAGCTGACGCTGGCGATCACCCGGTCGTTGCCCCCGCCCACGGCCTCGTGGATGACGTCGTCCGCGTCGTCGACTCCGTAGCTGTCGTCGCCGGTGCCGCCGGTCATGTCGTCCCGGTCCGCGCCGCCGAGCAGCAGATCGTTGCCGGCACCGCCGACCAGCGTGTCGTAGCCGGCGCGCGCGTCGAGCACGTCGTTGCCGTCATTGCCGGTGAGGACGTTGTCGCCGAGATTGGCGACCAGCTCGTTGTCGAGCTCGTTGCCGGTGAGATCGAGGAAATATTGCGACGTGTTCGAATGCGCCGACAGGACCTCGACGGAAACGCCCGCGGCCAGGGTGTAGCTGAGCACGGTATAGGCGACGTCCCGGCCCTCGCCCACATTCTCGACGATCGTGTCGTCATCGTCGTCGAGATAATAGACGTCGTTGCCGGTGCCGCCGGTCATCGTGTCGACGCCGACGTCCCCGATCAGGCTGTCATTGCCGCCGCCGGTGGTGATGGTGTCGTCGCCGGCGCCGCCGTTCACCAGGTCGTGGCTGTTGCCGGTGACGATATCGTCGGCGCCGGAGCCGGTGTAGATCTCGAACCGCTCGATGCCGGTATAGGTCACGCTGAGCCCGCTGCCGTCGCCATAGCTGCCGTCGAGGCCGTCGGCCCCCGCGGTCGGGCCGGAGAGGGTGAGAATGGCGTTGAGCGCCACCCGCCAATCGACGATCAGGGTGTCGCCGCCGGTGCCGCCATTGGCCTGGTCGTCGCCGAGCGTGACCGTCAGCCTGTCGTTGCCGCCCATGCCGTTGAGAATGTCATCGCCCGACGTATCGACGAGGATGTTGTCGCTGCCGTCGCCGTTGATCGTGGGCATGCCTTCTCTCCTCGCCGAACCTGCGCCATCCCCCTCAGGGGTTGAAATGCGCTCGGCGAAGAAAAGTGTCCAGCGGGCTCTTTGGCCGGGTCAGGCCGCCAGGTTGGTCCGGTCGGCGGTCCATTCGCAGCGGGCGAGCGTGATCGGATCGAGGAACATGCCGCCCATGCGGCGGCCGATCTGCCAGCGGACCTGGGCCTCGACCGGGCCGATGCCGGGGACTTCGAGGCTGACGTAGGAGCCGATCCGGACCGGCTCGGCGCACTCCGCCATGAAGCCGGCGCTCGATACGTTCTGCACCTTGACCTCGACATTGTAGCGGTCGTGCGGGGTCAGGCTGGCGGTGCCGTCGACGACGACGCGCCCCGTGCGCCGAGGCATGAAGCCCGGGGTCTGATCCTGCTCTGGCGCAGGGTCGGCGGTTTTCCTGGTCATGACGATTTCCCCTTAATTCAGGTTGGTGAAAGAGGGGTAAAAGGCGCGGCCCTTTTTGCGGCTCTTTTTGCCTGCGTGCGGCGAGGCGCGCTAAGGCTTGGCTGATGCCGATTCGAGCCTTTTGCCGCGCCGCGCCGATCGCTGCCGCGCTCGCCCTTGCCGGCTGCGGCGCCGAGGAAGGCGGGCCGATCGCGGTGAGCGCGATCGGCGGGCCGCCGCGGCTGGTCAATCCGAACCTGCAGCCGCTCGATTCCCCTTCCGCCTTCCTCACCGAGGCGGTGGCGCAGGGGCTGGTTCGGTTCGATTCGTCGGGCGAGATCGAGCCGGCGCTGGCGCAGAGCTGGATCGTCTCCGACGACGGCCTCAGCTACACCTTCCGAATCCGCCGCGCTTCATGGGCGGACGGCAGCCCGGTCACCGCCCAGCAGGTCGCGGCGCGGCTTCGGGCGGCGCTGAGCCGGGCCAGCCGCAATCCGCTGAAGCCGGTGCTGGGCGCGATCGGGGACGTCGTCGCGATGACGGACTTCGTGCTCGTCATCAGCCTGCGCGGGCCGCGTCCCAATTTCCTGCAGCTGCTCGCCCAGCCCGAGCTGGCGATCCTCCAGGGCGGCGCCGGCACCGGCCCCTACCGGCTGCGCAGCAGCGAGGCGGGCCGGGTCCGGCTGTCGCCGATCCGGGCCGAGGACGAGGAGGCCGAGGCCGGCGGCCCGGACCTCGTGCTGCGCGGCGAGAGCGGCGCGCTGGCCATCGCCCGCTTCGGCGCCGGCGAGACGGAGCTGGTCGTCGGCGGCAGCGCCGGCGATCTGCCGCTGGCGCGCGCCGCCGGCCTGCCGGCCAACCGGCTGGTGTTCGATCCCGTCGGCGGGATGTTTGGCCTCGCCTTCACCGGCGGCACCGGGCCGCTCGCCGACCCGGCGGTGCGGCGCGCGCTGGCGATGGCTCTCGACCGCGACGGGCTGGCGGCGGCGTTCGCGGTGCCCCGCCTCGCGACCCGGACCGGCCTGGTCGCGCCCGGAGTCCAGGAGCTGCCGGCGCCGGCCCAGCCCGATTGGGCGGCTGCCCCGCTCGATGCGCGGCGCGCGCTCGCCGCGCAGGCGATCGCCGCGCTCGGGCTCGAGGCGCCGATCCGGCTCCGCGTCGCCATGCCCGACGGACCCGGCTACCGGCTCGCCTTCGCCTATCTGCGCCGCGACTGGCGGATGATCGGAGTCGAAGCCGAGCCGGCGGCGCCCGGCACCCCCGCCGACCTCGTCCTGATCGACCAGGTCGCGCCGGCCAATCTCGCCACCTGGTATCTGCGCCACTTCACCTGCGACGCGAGTGCGATCTGCGATCCGGCGGCCGACCAGGCCCTGCTCGCGGCGCGGCTGGCGCCCAATCCGGCCGAGCGCCATTCGAAGCTCGCCGAGGCCGACCGGATACTTACCGCGCTTGTGCCGTTCATCCCGCTGACCGCGCCGGTGCGCTGGTCCCTGGTGGCGCCGCGGCTGACCGGCTTCCGGCCCAACGCCTTCGCGCGCCACCCGGCCGTCGTGCTGATCGCGGAGCGCCAATGATGGACGAGGAGCAATTCGAACCCGCCGCCGGCCGGCTGTCGATCGGCCGCGACGCCGCCTCGGTGCGGCGCCGGGTGGAGGCGATGGAGGCCCTGCTCGAGCGCGGCTTCACCCTGCCCGGCACCAACCAGAAGTTCGGCCTCGACGTGCTGCTCGATCTCATCCCCGTGGTCGGCGACGCGGTGGCGGCGGCAATGGGCGCCTGGATCGTCTGGGAGGCGCGCAACCTCGGCATGTCGAAATGGCATATCGCCCGGATGAGCGGCAATGTCGGGGTCGATTTCCTGCTCGGCCTGATCCCTTGGGTCGGCGCGATCCCCGATTTCTTCTTCCGCTCGAACACCCGCAATTTGAGGATCGTCAAGCGCTGGCTCGACAAGCACCATCCCGGGACGCGGGTGATCGAGGGCGAGGTGGTGGCGCGGCGCGAGCTTTAGGGACAGCTACCGGTAGCTGTCCCTCCTAGGTCCGCGGTAGCTGTCCCTCCTGCGCCGCGGTGAAATCGAGGCCGATGTCGGCGGCCGGGGCGGATTGGGTGAGGCGGCCGACCGAGACGTAAGTCACCCCGGTTTCGGCGATGGCGCGGATGGTGTCGAGGGTGACGCCGCCGCTCGCTTCGGTGGGGACCCGGTCGGCGACCTCGGCGACCGCCTCCCTGAGCGCGGCGACGCCCATATTGTCGAGCAGCAAATGGGTCGCGCCCGCTTCGAGCGCGGCGGCGATCTGGTCGAGCCGGTCGACCTCGACGATGATCCGCTCGATCCCGGCGGCGGCGGCGCGGCGCACCGCCTCGGCCACCGAGCCGGCGACGGCGACGTGATTGTCCTTGATCATCGCGGCGTCCCACAAGCCCATGCGATGGTTTTGCGCGCCGCCGATCCGGGTCGCATATTTTTCGAGGCTGCGCAGGCCGGGAAGGGTCTTGCGGGTGTCGAGCAGGATCGTTCCGCTGCCTTCGATCGCGTCGACATAGCGCGCGGTCAGGGTGGCGATGCCCGAAAGGTGCTGGAGCGTGTTCAGCGCCGAGCGCTCGGCGGCGAGCAGGGCGCGGGCGTCGCCGCCCAATTCGAGCAGGACGTCGCCCGCTTCGCAGCGAGCGCCGTCCTCGACCGGCCGCTCGAACTCGACCGTGGGGTCGAGGGCGCGGAAGAAGGCCTCGGCGGCCGGCAGGCCGGCGACGACGATCGGCTCGCGGGTGCGCATCACCCCGGCGAAGCGCGCGGCCGCGGGAATGACGGCGGCGGAGGTGATGTCGCCCGCCTCGCCGAGATCCTCGGCCAGCGTGGCGGCGACGAAGCCGTCGAGATCGAAACCGGCGAGATCCATCGCGCGCGTCTGCCATTCAAGCGACGGCGAAACAAGCGCGGCGGGCGGGCGTTTCGGGCCGGCAGCCACCGGAGAGGAACATGAAACGCTACGCTTATTTGTGGATCACCCTGGCCTTCTTCCTGATCTCGCTCGGCCTGCACTGGTATTTCGGCTGGCAATCCTACCTGAGCGAGGCCGCCGAGCACGGCCGGCGGCCCGAGCTGGCCGACTATCTCAGCGAAATGGGCCGCGACACGTTCGAGAACTGGCAGTCGGAGTTCCTGCAGCTGATCTGGCAGGTCGTCGGCCTCGCTTACTTCCTTTACGTCGGCTCGCCCTCCTCCAAGGAGAATGACGACCGGCTCGAGGCCAAGGTCGACGCGCTGTTGAGGATGAACGGCGGCGAGGCGGCCGAGCAGCTGATCCGCGAGCTCGACGATCATTATCTGCGCGCCGGCGGCCATGCCCGGCCGCACGGCCACGAGGCGGAGCTGGCGAAATCGGCCGGCCACGGCATCCGCCACGTCGCGGCGCCGGCCTGAAGCGGGAACCCGGCGGCCCGCCGGGGGTTTGGACCCGGAACAGGGGAGCCAATCCATGGATGCAGCCGATCGGGACTATTTCCTCGAGCGCGCCGAAGCCGAGCTCGACCTCGCCAACGCCGCCACCCACGCCCGCGCCGCCTTCGCCCATTACCATCTCGCCGGCTTCTACCTCGACCGCGCCCACGGCGGCGCGGCGAACGACGATTGAGGCAGGGACAGCTACCGGTAGCTGTCCCTCCTCCTAGTCCCCTTCGATCTGCGGCTTGCCGACGTCGCCCTTGCCGACCGTGTGGGCGGCCATTTCGAGCATCCGGTCGAGCGACTTCTTGGCGCGGAGGCGCAGGCCCTCTTCCAGCTCGATCCGCGGCTGCAGGTCGCGCAGCGCGACGTAGAGCTTCTCGAGCGTGTTGAGGGCCATGTACGGGCACATGTTGCAGTTGCAATTGCCGTCGGCGCCCGGCGCGCCGATGAAGGTCTTGTTCGGCGCCTTCAATTCCATCTGGTGGATGATGTGCGGCTCGGTGGCGACGATCATCGTCTGCGACGGCGATTCGAGCGCATATTTGAGGATGCCCGAGGTCGCGCCGACATAATCGGCATGGTCGATGATGTGCGGCGGGCATTCGGGATGGGCGAGCACCGGCGCGCCGGGATGCTGCGCCTTCAGCTTGATCAGCTCGGTCTCGGAGAAGGCCTCGTGGACGATGCAGACGCCCGGCCAGAGCAGCATCTCGCGCCCGAGGGTGCGGGCGAGATAGCCGCCGAGATGCTTGTCGGGGCCGAAGATGATCTTCTGGTCGAGGGGAATCTGCTTGAGGATGGTCTCGGCGGACGAGGAAGTGACGATGATGTCGGAGAGCGCCTTCACCTCGGCCGAGCTGTTGATGTAGGTCAGCGCAATATGGTCCGGATGGGCATCGCGAAACGCCTTGAACTGGTCCGGCGGGCAGGAATCCTCGAGGCTGCAGCCGGCGTTCATGTCGGGCAGCACCACGATCTTGTCGGGTGACAGGATCTTGGCGGTCTCGGCCATGAAGCGGACACCGCAAAAAGCGATGACGTCGGCATCAGTCGCCTGCGCCTTGCGCGACAGATCGAGGCTGTCGCCGACGAAATCGGCGAGGTCCTGAATGTCGGGCGTCTGGTAATAATGGGCGAGGATGACGGCGTTGCGCTCCTTGCGCAGCCGGTCGAGCTCGGCGCGGAGGTCGAGGCCTTTCAAGGTCGCATTGGGTGCGTTCATGATCGTTTCCCGTGCGGCATGCTCAGCGGGCCGCCTGCCTGTCCCTGACCGCTTCGTCGATGCGGCGCGGGCGATCGAGGAAATAGGCTTCCTCGCGTCCTGCCGGATCCAGAAACCGCACGGCCACGCTGGCGTCAATCCCCGCTGCGCGAAGCGGCATGGCGAAGCTCCTCGCCACGGCCCGCATCGCCGCGTTGCGCGCCAGGCTCGTCGGCGTCCGTTCACGCGCCTGACGCATCAGTTCGTCCTGGGCGCTCCGGGAATTGGCCTGATCGAGCGTCCGTTCGGCATCGGTGAGCGCCATGACGATGCCGCCTTCCCGATATTCCTGAACATGGCTGAGATCGATCTCCGGACCGGCAATTTCAAGGGGCGGCAGAGTCACCGTCAAGGTGCGCGTCGGCGCGTCCCAGGCGAGGTCGCGGCGGCGCAGGCGGCCGAGATCGACGCCGTAGCGGACGCTGCCGGGCAGGATCAGGGTCTTGCGCGCGGTCAGGCCGAGGCGGGTCTCGCTGGCGCTGACCACCGCCACGAAGCGGCCGGTGAACGGAGTCAGCCGGCCTTCGTCGCGAAGCGAGACCAGCGCCCCTTGCGCGATCGCCTCGGGATCGGGACCGGCCGCCGCCGCCTCCGGGCGCAGCAGCAGGCCGACCCCCGCGCCGGCCAACAGGGCGAGCAGGAGCGGGACGAGAAGGATGAGCCTTTTCAAGCGCCGAGCACCCATCGCCCATCCTCGGCGTGAACGCGGCGGCGGCGTTCCAGATCGATGAGATGGGCGAGCACCGAGCGGCCGGCGGCGGGGAAGAGGCGCGGGTCGATGTCGGCGTACATATTCTCGACCATCACCGGAATCCGCCCCTCGCCTTCCGCCAGCGACTTGAGGATCTGCCGTTCGCGGAGATGACGGTGATCGATCAGCGCCCGGACATGCGCGTGAGGATCGTCGACCGCCGGGCCGTGGGCTGGAAAATAGACGCGGTCGTCGCGGCCGAGCAGCAGCGCGAGGCTCTCCATGTAGAGGGTCATGTCGCCGTCCGGCGGCGAGACGACGGTGGTCGACCAGCCCATGACATGGTCGCCGGTGAACAGCGCCCCGCTTTCGCCGAGCGCGAAGCAAAGGTGGTTGGAGGTGTGGCCGGGCGTCGCCACCGCGCGCAGCGTCCAGCCGTCTTCCGCGAGCGTCTCGCCGTCGGCGAGGATCCGGTCGGGACGATAGTCGAAATCGAAGGCGGCGTCGGCGCGCGGGCCGTCGTCGTCGAGCGCGAGCGGGGCGCAACCGGTGATCGGCGCGCCGGTGGCCGCGGCCAGGGGCCGGCTCGCCGGGCTGTGGTCGCGATGGGTGTGGGTGCACAGGATCGCGGCGATGCGCTCACCCCTCGTGGCGGCGAGGATCGCGTCGACATGCTCGGCGAGGTCCGGGCCCGGATCGATCACCGCCACCGCGCCGGCCCCGACGATGTAGGTCTGGGTGCCGGTGTAGGTGAACGGGGACGGGTTCGGCGCCAGCAGCCGCCGGACGAGCGGATGGACCTGCTCCACTTCCATCCCCGCCATGTGGCATTGGCGGGGGTGGAAGGGAAGGCTTCCTATTGCCCCCTGAGCCGGGCGATCTCGCGGTCGAGGGCGGCGGTGACCCGGGCCTTCTGCTCGGCGGATAGCTCGCTGTCGCCGGCGAGCCGGTCGCGGACCCGGGTCAGGCGCTCGGCGCGCTCGGCCGGCGTGGCGCTGCCGCCGCGGCTGCACAGGATGACCCGGGTGCGCTCATGGCCGTCGCCCTCGTTCACGTCGGTCCGCTGGCCATCGCCGCAATCGGACATTTCGAAATTCCCGCCCATCGCCAAATGGCCGCCGTCGCCGCGATGGAGGGTGAACGTGCGCACGCCGTGGTCGCCATGATCGCCGTGCGCGGCGTGATCGCCGTCGCCATGGTGATCGGTCATGATGATCACGCGGCGCTCATGATCGGCATGTCCCTCATGGTCGCCATGCGCGGTGCCTTCGGCATGCTCGCGATGCTCGCCCTCGCCGACACGATGGGTGCGGACGATGATGCGCTCCTCGCGCCGCTCCTCGCGCGGCTGCGCCTGGCCCTGGGCGGGCGGGTCCGGCTGGGCGAGGCCCGGCGTGCCGACGGCGAGGCCGATCCCGGCGAGGGCCAGGATGACGGCCGCGCCGCCGAGCATGCGGGCGCGGCTGCGGCGGTGGTGCTTCATCATTTTCAGTCTCCGTTTCAATTGATCGGCATGGTTCAATGGGCAGGCCGCGATGAGGCCGGGGCGGCTCGCGGATTTGATCAGCGCGCGGGCATAATCGTGGCGCGCGCCGGCGCCGGCGGAAGCGGCGACGGCGGCGTCGCAGGCCAGCTCCTGATCGGCCCGGAAGGCGCGGAAAGCGAGCCAGGCGACGGGATTGAACCAGTTCAAAGCGAGGATGAGAAGGCCCGAAAGGCTCCACCAGATGTCGCCGCGGCGGTGATGGACGGCCTCATGATCGAGCGCGAGCCGGCGCTCCTCCGCCGAATAGCGGGTGGCGAAATCGGCGGGCACGACGATGCGCCGGTCGACGAGCCCGAGCGCGACCGGCCCCGGCACCGCTTCGCTCTCCCACAGCGGCAGCCCCCGATGGGCGCCGAGGCTGCGCGACGAGGCGGCGAGCTCGGCGACGAAGCGCCGGTAGGCGAACCATTGCCAGCCGAGCAGCAGGGCCGCGCCCAGGGCCCAGACCGCGAGCAGCAGCGGCTGGGCGAGCGCGGGCCCGCCGTCGGGCGGCAGCGGCGCGGCGGCATCCCCCGCCCACACCACCAGCGTCTCGGCCGGAATCGGCGAGGGGATGTCCGGCGCGAGCGACGGCAAAGGCGGCATGACGAGGCGCAGCGCCGGCAGCAGCCAGAGCGCATAGGCCGAGCCGGCGCCGAACGCGCGGGCGACCAGGCGGCGCAGCGCGAGCACGGCGAGCATGGCGAGGCTCGCCCAGGCCATGTTGGCGAGCAGCCAGCTCATTGTTTCAGCGCCTTCAGCAGAGCCTCGATCTCGGCGATATCGGCCGCGGTCAGGCGGTCGCGCTCGGCGAGATGGGCGACGAGCGGGGTCACCCGGCCGCCGAACATGCGATCGAGGAGCCGCCCGGATTCCTGGGCGACATAATCGGCGCGGGCGACGGCCGGGCGGTAAAGGTAGCGGCGGCCCTCCTCCTCATGGGCGAGGACGTTCTTGGCGAGCAGCCGGGCGAGCATCGTCTTGACGGTGCGGATGCTCCAGCCGCGTTCGGCCGGGACCCGGGCCGCGACCTCGGCCGCGGTCAGGGGTGCCTCCTTCCAGAGCACCTCCATCACCGCATATTCGGCCTCGCCGATCCGCTCCACGCGCGCCCCTTCCCGTTTGATTACAGGAGTAGTCATCGGATCGCTGAACGGGGGATGAATGGCTGTCGGCGGGCTTTACAGGTGGCGGAAAGGGTTAAAATGCGTTCACTCTGAAAAGCGCGGTTTTCTGCGGTTTTCGGGCGCTGGCACGCGGCGTGAATAAGGTATCGCGTCCACATGGTTCCACTCAGGGGCGGGCCTGGCGCACTTTCCGGTCGCGCCGCCCGCCCCTTAATTTTGACGCCGCAGGCGTCATCCCGCCCAGGGCCGAATTTCCGCCAGTTGCGTCAGGCGCTGTTGGGAAGGGCGTTGTCCTTGCTGGATTCCAGAATCACGAACACGAGGATGCCGAGCGCGACGACGCCGAGGAGCCAGCCGCTGCGGCGCAGGAACTCGCTTTCGCCCTGCGTTTCGGCGCTTGCGCGCTGGATTTCCGGGCTGTTGGCGAGGCTCAGCGGCGCTGCCGATTGGGCGGCGGCGGCGGTGCTGCCGGCAACCAGCGACAAGGCAGCGAGCGCGACGACGGACTTCGAAATCATTGGCTACTCCCTTCGACAAAGGCTCCCGTCAGGCGCGGGCAACCTGCTTCTCCTCGATCAGGCGCTGCAATTCGCCCGCCTCGAACATCTCCATCATGATGTCGGAGCCGCCGAGGAACTCGCCCTTCACGTAGAGCTGGGGCACGGTCGGCCAGTCGGAATAATCCTTGATCCCCTGGCGGATCTCCGGGTCCTGGAGGACGTCGACGGTCTCGAAGGCGACGCCGAGATGGTCGAGGATCGCCACCGCCCGGCTCGAAAAGCCGCATTGCGGGAACAAGGCGGTGCCCTTCATGAACAGCACGATGTCGTTATTCTTTACAAGCCGGTCGATCCTGTCGCGGGCATCGCTCATGATCTTGTCCTTTGCTACTCGGGCGCTGCGGTGCTGAGCTTCAGTGCATGCAGCTCGGTGCCCATGCGCCCGCCGAGCGCCTGATAGACGCGCTGGTGCTGGCGGACCAGCGGCAGGCCGCGGAAGCTCTCGGCGACGACCCGCGCCTCATAATGGTCGCCGTCGCCGGCCAGATCGACGATCTCGACGCGAGCGTCGGGGATAGCCTCGCGGATCAAGGTCTCGATCTGGTCCGCGGCCATCGCCATCGGCGCGCCTCCTACCCTTGGGCTTCGATGAACTGGCGGCGGGCCTCGACGGTCTTGTGGTCGAGCGCCTGGCGGATCGCCGCCTCGTCGACCTCGAGGCCGGCCGAGATCAGGTCGCCGAGCACCTTGCGGACGACGTCGTCGTCGCCGGCGCTCTCGAAATCGGAGCGGATCACGTCCTTGGCGTAGGATTCCGCCTCGGCCTCGGTGAGGCCCATCTTCTTGGCCGCCCACATCCCCAGCAGCCGGTTGCGCCGCGCGACGATCTTGAACTGCATCTCCTGATCGCGGGCGTACATCGTCTCGAAGGCCCTTTCGCGGTCGTCGAACTGGGTCATGGCGGTCCTTGCTGCTGCGGGTTCCTCCCTCAGATAGGCGGCTGGCGGAGCGGGCGCAACGGCCGGCTCGACAAGCGCGCCGGTGCCGTGGCAGGAGACGCCGATGATCATCGCCGCCTTGTTGCTCGCCGCGACCCCCATCAGCCCGCAGCAAGTTGCCTATTCCCGCTGGGGCCAGTGCCTCGAAGCCAATCTCGCGCCCGACCGGTTCATGACCGCGCCGCGGATCACCGACCGGGCGATGATGGCCTGCCTCAGGTTCGAGCAGGATTATGGCCGGGCCCATTCAAGCTGGCTGGCGGCGGCCACTCTCAACCCCGCCCAGCGCACCGAAGCGGAACGCGAATATAATCGCAGCATCCGGCGGATGCGCCGGATGATCGAGGACGAGGCCCAGGAAATCCAGGATCAGAGCGGCAACCGCTGAGGGACAGCTACTAGTAGCTGTCCCCTCTCTCTGTAGGAGGGACAGCTACTGGTAGCTGTCCCCTGTTTCTGATGGAGGGACAGCTACTGGTAGCTGTCCCTCGCCAATGACTCTACGATTTTGATGATCGCGCTGGACAAAATTGGCCTTTTAGCGTAAGATCGCGGCATGCCGAGAACCGCCCGTCTCGTCCTGCCGGGAATACCGCATCACGTCACTCAGCGCGGCAACCGGTCTCAGCGGACCTTCTTTTCGGAAGGCGATTACGCCTTCTATCTGAAGCTGTTGCGCCATTGGTCGGACAAGAAGGGGACGGCGATCTGGGCCTGGTGCCTGATGCCGAACCATGTCCATCTCATCATGGTGCCCGCAAATCCCGCAGGTCTCGGCGCGGCGATGGCGCCGGTCCACCAGCAATATAGCTGGGAGATCAACCGGCGCCAGGGCTGGCACGGCCATCTCTGGCAAAGCCGCTTCGCCTCGGTGGCGATGGATGAAGCGCACCTTCATGTCTGCCTGCGCTATGTCGAGCTCAACCCGGTGCGGGCCGGCCTGGTCGATCGCCCCGAGCAATGGCCCTGGTCGAGCGCGCGCGCCCATCTCGGCCTCGCCCGCGACGAGATCACCGATCTGGCCGCCATGCGGGAACGGATCGACGACTGGCGGGCGCTGCTCGACAGCGGGCTTCGCGACGGCGAGCGCGACGCGATCCGCGCCGGCGAGCGCAGCGGCCGCCCGCTCGGCCGGATCGCCGGAGGGAGGGACAGCGACGAGTAGCTGTCCCTTCTCTCTGCAGGAGGGACAGCTACCGGTAGCTGTCCCTCAATCCATCGTGACCGGTAGCTGTCCCTCAATCCATCGTGACGACGAGCTTGCCGACGGCCTGGCGGGCGGCCATGTGGGCGATCGCCTGGCCGGCCTCGGCCAGCGGCCAGGTGCGGCTGACCCTGGGCGCGATCTTCCCTTCCTCCCAGAGCCGGAACAAGGTGGCGATATGGGCGGCATTGGCCTTCGGGTCGCGCGCCGCGAAGGCGCCCCAGAAGACGCCGCGGACGTCGCAGCTCTTCAAGAGGGTGAGGTTGAGCGGCAGCTTCGGGATGCCGGCCGGGAAGCCGATCACGAGCAGCCGCCCCTGCCAGGCGATCGCGCGCAGCGCCGCCTCGGTATAATCGCCGCCGACCGGATCGTAGATGAGATCGGCCCCGGCCGGCCCGACCGCCTGCTTGAACGACTGGGCGAGCGCCTTGGCGCCCTCCTTGTCGAACGGCCCGCGCGGATAGACGAGGATCTCGTCCGCGCCGGCCGCCCGCGCCGCGTCGGCCTTCGCCTCCGACGACACCGCGGCGACGACCCGGGCGCCATAGGCCTTGCCGAGCTCGACCGCGGCCAGGCCGACGCCGCCGGCGGCGCCGAGCACCAACAGCGTCTCGCCTTGCTTCAGCCCGCCGCGGTCGAGCAAGGCGTGGATCGTCGTCGCATAGGTCAGGATCAGCGCCGATCCTTCCTCGAAGCCTCGCCCTTCCGGCAAGGGCAAGGCCGTCGCCGCCGGCACCACCACTTTTTCGGCAAGGCCGCCATGGCCGAGCATCGCGATCAGCCGGTCGCCCTGCTCCCAGCCGGTCACCCCCTCGCCGGCGAGCTCGACAATGCCGGCGATCTCGCCGCCCGGGGCGAACGGGCGGTCGGGCCTGAACTGATATTTGTCCTCGATGATGAGGACGTCGGGATAGTTGATCGCGCAGGCCCTGACCCGGACCAGCAGCTGGCCCGGACCCGGCACCGGATCGCCGACCTCGCTGAGCTTCAGCGTTTCCGGGCCGCCCGGGCTGGTCGAAAGCAGCGCCTTCATCGCGCCGACCCCGGGAAGGCGGGGAGCTTCGCCACGTCGGCGGGCTCGTGCTGGATGATGACGTTGGCGTGGAGATTGCGGCCGAGCCGATCGAACCGGTCCATCGAGGCGAGCGATTCGGCGCGGCTGGTGTTGAACGGCGGCACGCCGCGATGGGCGACCTGATCGGCGAAATGATAGGTGTCGCCCGACAGTAGCACCGGTCCCGAGGCGAGCCGGACGAGCAGGCCGCGATGGCCGGGCGTGTGGCCGGGCAGGTTGAGGAGGATCACCTTGTTGTCGCCGAACACGTCGTGATCGCCGTTCGCCTCGGTGACGGTGCCGCCGCCGGTCAGCCACGGCGCCAGCGGCTCGCGCTCCACGCCCGGATCGGTGCCGCGCAGCGCCGCGACGTCGCCGGCGCCCATGATCAGCCGGGCATGCGGGAAGCTCGCCGCCTGGCCGGTATGATCGAAATGATAATGGCTGATGCCGACCACCGAGACCTGATCGGGCCGCACCCCGATCCGGGCGAGCTGATCGACGATGGTCGCGGCGAGGGTGGCCCGGAGCTGCGGAGTCTCGATCGGATGGCCGACGATTCCGGCCGGAATGCCGGTGTCCCAGAGCATGTAATCACTGCCGTGGCGGATCAGATAGCAGCTGCCGACCAGCGCCTTCGGTCCGGCCGGATATTCGGACGTGTCGGAGAAGAAGGCATTGAAATCGGTGAAGGTGAAATTGCCGCAGTCGAGCCGCCACAGCTCCATCAGCGGCGGCACGGTCGGCGCCTGCAGGCCGGTCAGCGCGATCCAGCCGAGCGCGACGCTCAGGGCCCGTTTCAACATCGCCCGCCTCCTCATCGGAGGGACAGCTACCAGTAGCTGTCCCCTCCCTCTGTTTGAGGGACAGCTACCGGTAGCTGTCCCTCCCATAAAGTCATCGTTCCTTGGGCGAAACATAGGAGGGATCGTGGGCGAAGGGCAATTGCCCGCCCGCCTCCATCGCCTCCAGCACCGCGCCGAAATCGGTCTTGCAGCGGAAGCCGAGCCGGCGCTCGGCGCGCGACGGATCGTAGATTCGCTCGATCCGGGCGGGCAGCGACCAGCCGCGCCCGGCGTAGAGCGAGGCGGCCTGCGGGAAATGGCGGGCGATCAGCGCCGGCGCATCGGCGATCAGCGCTTCGCGATCGGCGGGCGCGAACGGCGTCGGCGCGGCGAGGAGGAAGGTGTCGAAGCCGAGCGCCGGCGCCCTGTCCAGCGCGGCGAGATGGGCGTCGGCGGCGTCCTCGACGGTGAGCCGGCGGCCGAGGAACTCGTTGGCCTTGCGATTCTCGCCGGAGAGGTCGCGGTGGGTGTCGTCCTCCTCGGGGAAGAAGCGGCCGGTGCGCAGGACGAGAACGGGCATGCCGGTCTCGTCATGGGCGCGGCGGCAGAGGCGTTCCGCGGCGAGCTTGGTGACGCCGTAGACGTTGCGCGGGGCGGCGGGCGAATCCTCGGTCAGCCATACCGCCCTTTGCTTCGCGCCGGAGCGGATTTCCTCCGAGATCATCAGCGAGGTGGTCGAGGTGAAGAGGAAGCGGCCGGCGCCGGCCGCGGCAGCGGCGGCGAGCAGATGCCGGGTCCCGTCGACGTTGACCGCGCGGAACGCGCTCGCCGGATAGCGGACGATGTCGGGCTTGTGCAGCGCGCCGGCATGGATCACCGCATGGATGCCCCGCGAGGCCCGGTCGACCAGCGCCCGGTCCGCGACCGAGCCGACGAGGTCGGTGTCCGCGCCGGGCGCGACGTCGAGGCCGATCAGCTCGTGCCCCTGCGCCCTCAGCCGCGGCGCCAGGAACCGGCCGAGCCAGCCAGACGAGCCGGTGAGGAGGATGCGCATAGAGGGTCTGCACTAGGCGGCGGCGGACATCGGCGAGGCGAGCCGCTCCGCGGGATCGTGGTCGTCGGCCCAGTCGGTGCGGCGCCTGAGCCATGGATTGACGAACAGGACCGGCAGCTTGAGGATCATCAGCTCGGAATGGATCAGGCTGTCGATCGCGCGCTCCCACCAGCGGGGGTCGCGCCGGCCGTGCGCCTTCAGCCAATTGTCGTAGGGCGCCCAGTGGCTGGGCTCGTCCTTCTCGATCACCCGGAAGATCTTGAGCAGGATCTTGTCGTCGCGGACGAGCGGGTGCTTCAGGAGGATATCGACCTGCTTCATGCCGCGCCGCTCGGTCAGCGAGATCACCCGGCAGAGCCGCTCGAACAGGCGGTCGTCGGAAATCACGGTCTGGGTGTCGAGATCGTCGATCCGCCGGCCGAACATGATCTCGATGAAGCGGTCGATATGGCCGCAGGTGCGGTCGATGTTGAGCGGCATCTTGCCCTGCAGCTCGAACCAGCGCTTGAACATCACATAATGCTTGCGCTCGTCGGCCCGGTGCTTCTCGATCGCGGCGATGAAGCCCTCGTCGTCGGGCGTGCGGCTGCGCACCGCCTCGAGGATCCGGTCGATGCTCGTATAGCCGCGATGCTCGTTATAGATGTAGATCGAGCCCAGCAGGTCGAGATAGCGGCGGCGGAACCAGGTGAACATCAGCGCAGATTCCGCGTCCACGCCTTCAGCGTCAAGTTTTTTGACCCCCTCATGCCACTTCGTAACGGGCCGTTGTCTTTGCGGCCACATCTTGCGCGGTGACGTCCGGCGCCAGCTCGATCAGCCGGAACGGGCTCTTGTGATCCGGCCGGTGGAAGACGCACAGGTCGGTGACGATCATGTCGACCACGTTCTTGCCGGTCAGCGGCAGGGTGCATTGGGGGATGAACTTGGGGTCGCCGTTCCTGGACGTGTGCTCCATGACGACGATGATCTTCTTGACCCCGGCGACGAGGTCCATCGCCCCGCCCATCCCCTTGATCATCTTGCCCGGGATCATCCAGTTGGCGATGTCGCCATTCTCCGCCACCTCCATGGCGCCCAATACGGTGAGGTCGATATGGCCGCCGCGGATCATCGCGAAGCTGTCCGACGAGGAGAAATAGGAGGAGGAGGGAAGCTCGCTGATCGTCTGCTTGCCGGCGTTGATCAGGTCCGGATCGACCTCGTCCTCATACGGGAAAGGGCCGATGCCGAGCATGCCGTTCTCGGACTGGAGGGTGACCTCCATCCCCGCCGGGATGTTGTTGGCGACGAGCGTCGGGATGCCGATGCCGAGATTGACGTAATAGCCGTCGCGCAGCTCCTGGGCGGCGCGCGCGGCCATCTGGTTGCGGTCCCAGGGCATCAGCGATTTCCTCCTTGCGGATCGGTCCAGCGCTTGTCCGCCGGGAAGACCTCGTCGAGCCCGCCGCGCAGGCCGGTGCCGTAGACCGGGTTGGGCAGGATGAACCAGCCGGCGCCCCAGATCCGGGCGAAGGGCGCGCCGGTGGCGGCGCTGCGGCGTTCAGGGACCGACAGCGCCCGGTCGTTGAACAGGTCGGAAAAGTCGCCGAGCTGGTCGCCGGCCATGGCGACGACGCAATAGCGCGCCGCGATCGCGGCGCGGCGCGGATCCTTGGCGCTGCCGGGAGCGACGTCGCCCTGCAGCCAGAGCGTCTCGCCATGGCGGGTGAAGCCGAGGCCTGCGCGCGCGAGCGCCGCCACATTCTCCGCGGCATGGGCGGCGAGGCGATTCGTGTTGAAGATGACGGTAATGCGCGCCGCCCGGATTGCGGCGAGCGCCGCGACCGCGCCCGGAGTCGCGGCGACCGCGTCCGATCCGGTCCGCTCCCAGCGATTCCAGCGCTCCTGGTCGTAGGGTCGGCCGGGATGGGAGGCGTCGTCATATTCGAAGCCGAGATTCTGGATCGCGGTCTCGTCGACGTCGAGCACCACCGCCAGCGGCCTGCGCCCGCACGGGACGAAGCGCGGCGCCGCAAGGGTCGATCCCGGGGCGAGAACCACGCTGTCGCGGGGCCGATGCCGGGCGGCCGCGAGGACATAGGTGCGAAAGGCGTGATAGGCCTGGACGGTCGCCGCCGCGCCCTCACCCGAGCCGTACAGCCATTGCATGCCCGGCGGCACGCGCGGCTCGGGAGCCTGGGCGGCGGCCGCGCCGGCCGCGGCGATCAACGCCGCAACGCCAAGCATCCCCCTCCCTGCAAGGGAGGGGCTAGGGGTGGGTCGCGAGCGCAGCGAGCCCTTCACCGCAGGAACCGAAGCGCCTTCGGCGCTACCCACCCCCGGCCCCTCCCTTGCAGGGAGGGGAGACTGGGCCGGCCTCCTCATGCCGCTTCCCTCGTCCGGGTCATCCGGAACTCGATCTTCTTGTCGTAGGGGGCGCCGAGGATCATCCGCTTGACGTAGATCGAGGGCAAATGGATGCAGTCCGGGTCGAGGCTGCCGACCGGCACGATCTCCTCGACCTCGGCGACGCAGATCCGGCCAGCGGTCGCCATCGGCTGGTTGAAGTTGCGCGCGGTCTTGCGGAAGACGAGGTTGCCGCTCTCGTCCGCCTTCCAGCCCTTGACGATGGCGAGGTCGGCGCGGATGCCGCGCTCGAGGATATAATCCTCGCCGTCGAACGCCTTGATCTCCTTGCCCTCGGCGACCTGGGTGCCGACGCCGGTTTTGGTGTAGAAGCCGGGAATGCCGGCGCCGCCGGCGCGGCAGCGCTCGGCCAGCGTCCCCTGCGGGCAGAATTCGACCTCGAGCTCGCCGGACAGATATTGCCGCTCGAACTCCTTGTTCTCGCCGACATAGGAGGAGATCATCTTGCGGACCTGGCGGGTGCGCAGCAGCTTGCCGAGCCCCTCATTGTCGATGCCGGCATTGTTGGAGGCGATGGTGAGGTCCTTGACGCCCGAAGCCTGGATCGCGTCGATCAGCCGCTCCGGGATGCCGCACAGGCCGAAGCCGCCGGCGCAGATGGTCATGCCGTCGAACAACAGCCCGTCGAGCGCGGCGGCGGCGTCGGGATAGATTTTCTTCATTCGGGCGCTCCCTCGGATCGACCGCCGATAGTCGGGGCGCCCGCTCACGGTCAACCGCGGAGACCCGCGATCGGGCATCGCCGCGGCCATCGGGCCGCCGATCCGGGACGGGCCCCGAATGTTGACATCGATAAGTTGAATGAAGTTGAGGATATGCAGGGATGCGGAGCCGGGTTCCTTTCCGGCATCGGCCACAAGGGACGCCCGCGGGCGCGGCTGCGCCGCGCGGAAGTTGACGGCGCGGAAGTTGACAGGTTCGGAAGTTGACAGGTTCGGATGCGGTTTCGGGAATCCGGCGGTTTCGCGAAATCCGCCGCGGCGTGCGCGTTGGCGCCGGCATCGGGCGCGAGGCCAGGTCACCGGCCAACTAGAACACACAGGGAACAAAAAGACAAGAGGGTGCCTCCGGTCAGCCGGGGCGGCGCGCCCGCAATCCGGCCGCGGCGATGCCGGCTTCGGCGCAGGCCTCATCGGCCGCGGGCGCCTCGCCCGAGACGCCGACCGCGCCGATCCGCTCGCGCCCGTCGGCCGAGAAGACCGGGACGCCGCCGGCGACGGTGACGACGTGCGGCGCATCGGCGAAGCCCGGCACCTCGCGCGCGCCGGCGGCCAGCTGCGCTGTCGCCCCGCCCCAGGCGGCGCTCGCCCGCGCCTTGGCCAGCGCGAAGTCCATCACGCCGTAGCCGTTGCCGTCCATCCTCAATGCGGCGAGCAAGTGCCCGCCCGCATCGACGACGGCGATGGCGTGGCTCTGGCCGCGGCCGCGCGAATGGGCGACGATCGCCTGCGCGGCCGCCGAATCGAGGCGGGGCGGCGGCGGCTGGGCCGGCGCCGCGGCCGCAACCGAAAGCGCGATCAGGATGGCGGCGAGCGCTCGAGACGGCATGATCTGCCTCCCTGTTTCAGCCCACCGGTCGAGCCATAAGGGGGCGGGCCAAGCGCGGTCAACCAGGGACAGCTACCCGTAGCTGAACCCGGGGACAGCTACCGCAGCTGAACCAGGGGACAGCTACTAGTAGCTGTCCCTCCCCTCTCTTTCGGGGACAGCTACCGGTAGCTGTCCCTCTTGCGCTTGACCGGTAGCTGTCCCTCTTGCGCTTGACAGCGGCAACGCGAACCTATACTTTGTTTTGCAAAGTTATTTGGAGAGCGCCATGACGCAGGTCTCGCAAGCCGCCTCGGACGACATCGCCTATGTCCGCCAGCTCGCCGAAAGCGGCGCCCGGGCGCCGCTCACCGGCGGCCGCTTCATGGCCTGGTGGGGCCTGTGCCTGACCATCGCCTATGTCGCCCACTGGCTGGCGCTCAACGGCACGATCGGCGACGGCAGCAGGATCTTCGCGATCATCTGGCTCACCTTCCTCGCCATCGCCCTGGCCGGCCAGTTCCTGCTGGCCCGCGGGATGCCGGCCAAGGCCGGCGCCGGCTCGGCCGGCAACCGCGCCTCGCGCACGGTCTGGACGGCGGGCGCGTTCGCGATCGGCTCGATGGCGATCGGCGCCGCGATCGCCGCCGAGAGCGGCCAGGGCTATCAGACCTTCGACTGGATCGTCCCGGTCGCGTTCACCGCTTATGCCTGCGCCCTGATCGTCACCGGCTCGCTCGCCGGCGAGAGGATCGCGGTCGCCGCCGGGTTCGGCGCGGTGGCGATGGTCGGCCTGTTCACCAGCGTCATCCTGCATCCCGACCGCTATCTGCTCGCCGCCGGCGGAGTCGCCCTCACCGTGCTCCTTCCCGGCGTGCTGCTCATGCTGCGCGAGCCGAAGGCGGAGGGCTGAGCCCGATGGGCGAAGGCAGCCCGTTCGACCACAATGCGATCGACGACGTCATCCATGGCCGGATCCGGCTCGGCGTCGTCGCCTATCTGTCGGCGGTCGATTCGGCGCTCTTTTCCGAGCTGCGCGACAAGGTCGGCGCGACCGACGGCAATCTCTCGGCCCATCTGAGGAAGCTCGAGGACGCCGGCTACGTCGCGGTGGCGAAGAGCTTCGTCGGCCGCAAGCCCCAGACCCGCCTGGCGCTGACCGCGGCCGGGCGCAAGGCGTGGAGCGTCTGGCTCAACCAGATGGAGGCCTTGCGCAACGCTGCGGGAAAATAGGGACTGTCCCTATTTTCGGAAAATAGGGACTGTCCCTATTTTCGGCGGTCAGGCGCGCAGCTTGGCGAGCACGCCCTGGAGCTGCATCGCATTGCCCATGTCGCCTTCGACCCGGAGCTTGCCCTGCATGAAGGCGGTCATGCCGTCCAGCTTGCCGTCGGCCATGTCCTGCCAGTCCGCCCAGGCGACCTTGATCGTGGTGTCGGCCTCGCCGTCCGTCTCGGTCACCGCATTGCCGACGCCGTCGAGCAGGACCACCCCGTCGTCGCCGAAATCGAGCTTGACCCGCTTGCCGGGCAGATAGGCATTGGCCTCGTTGAGGCGGGCGGCCATTTCGCTCTTGGTCATCGCGGGTCTCCTGAGGAAGGTCACGCCTCCCCTAGATTCCGCGAACGCCAAGTCAAGCCTACAGCCATGTCAGTAAGCGCTCGCTTCCCTCCACGCGCGAACGCGGCTAGGCGGCGCGCGATGGACGCCGCCGAAGCCATTCACGAGAAGCTCGTCGCCCGCCTCAAGGACGGCAACCTGCCGCGGCGGACCAGCGACGTGCGGCCGGCCGACGTCGGGTTCGGCCCGGAGGCGATGGTCGAGACCTTCTACAGCCAAATCGTCAGCCGGCAGATGGACCGGCTGTCGCGCAGGCTGCAGGCGCGCGGCGAGGGCTTCTACACGATCGGCAGCTCGGGCCATGAGAACAATGCCGCGGTCGCCGAGGCGCTCCGGATCGACGACATCGCCTTCCTCCACTACCGCTCCAACGCCTTCCAGATCCACCGCTCGAAGCAGCTCCCCGGCCAGACGCCGTGCTGGGACATGCTGCTCTCCTTCGCCGCTTCGGCCGAGGACCCGATCTCGGGCGGCCGCCACAAGGTGATCGGATCGAAGCCGCTCAACATCCCGCCGCAGACCAGCACCATCGCCTCGCATCTGCCCAAGGCGGTCGGCGCCGCGTTCAGCATCGGCATCGCCCGGGCGCTGAAGCTCGACAACCCGCCCCTGCCCCGCGATTCGATCGTCCTCGCCAGCTTCGGCGACGCCTCCGCCAACCATTCGACCGCCCAGGGCGCGTTCAACACCGCCGGGTGGGCCGCCTATCAGGGGACGCCGATGCCGATCGTCTTCCTGTGCGAGGATAACGGCATCGGCATTTCGACGCGGACTCCGCGCGGCTGGATCGAGGCGGCCTTCCGGAGCCGGGCGGGACTCGAATATATGCGCTGCAGCGGCCTCGACATGGCCGATTGCTATCGCGGCGCCGTCGCCGCGAGCCAATTCGCCCGCAGCCGGCGCCGGCCCGTCTTCCTCCACATGGATTGCGTTCGGCTCTACGGCCATGCCGGCTCGGACGTGCAGGCCACCTATCTTTCGAAGGCGCAGATCGACGAGGACGAGGCGCGCGATCCGCTGCTGTTCAGCGCGGCGCTGCTGGTCGAGCAAGGCCTGCTGACCACGGACCAGATCCTCGACATCTACGGCGAGACCGAGGCCCGGCTGGCGCGGGTCGCCGAGCAGGCGATCACCCGGCCCAGGCTCACCACCAGCGGCGCGGTGATGGCGAGCATCGTCCCGCCCAGGCGCGCGCCGGTCCGCGCCAACCGGCCGGGCCCGGAGCAGCGCGAGGCTTTGTTCGCGCGCGACCGATCGATGATGGAAAAGCCGCAGCACATGGCGCGGCTGCTGAGCTGGGCGCTCGCCGACCTCATGCTCGCTCATCCCAGCATCGTCGTCGCCGGCGAGGATGTCGGGCCCAAGGGCGGAGTCTATAACGTCACCGCCAAGCTGCACGAGCGCTTCGGCCCGGCGCGGGTGATCAACACCCTGCTCGACGAGCAGAGCATATTGGGCCTCGGCATCGGCGCCGCCCATGATAATGTGCTCGCGATCACCGAGATCCAGTTCCTCGCCTACGTCCACAATGCCGAGGACCAGATCCGCGGCGAGGCGGCGACCTTGAGCTTCTTCTCGAACGGCCAATATGCCAATCCGACGATCATCCGCATCCCCGGCCTCGGCTACCAGAAGGGCTTCGGCGGGCATTTCCACAACGACAACAGCCTCGCCGTCTTCCGCGACATACCGGGCCTGATCCTCGCCTGCCCGAGCAACGGCGCCGACGCGGTCGGGATGCTGCGCGAATGCGTCCGCCTCGCGCTCGAGGAGCAGCGCGTGATCGTCTTCCTCGAGCCGATCGCGCTCTACATGACCCGCGACCTCCACGCCGAAGGCGACGGGCTGTGGACCGCCCCTTATGCCGCCCCCGGCGAGGCGAGGCCGATCGGGCTCGGCGAGATCGGCCTCCACGGCGACGGCACCGACCTCGCGATAATCAGCTACGGCAACGGCTATTACCTTTCGCGCCAGGCCGAGAAGATCCTGCGCGAGCGGCACGGCCTGAACCTGCGGGTGATCGACCTGCGCTGGCTGGCGCCGCTCAACGAGGACGGCCTGCTCGACGCGGTCGCCGGCTGCGCGCGGGTGTTGATCGTCGACGAATGCCGCCGCACCGGCTCGCAGAGCGAGGCGCTGATGGCGCTGTTCGCCGAGCGCGCTCCGGACCTCGACTGCCGCCGGCTCACCGCCGAGGATTCGTTCATCCCGCTCGGGCGCGCCGCGACCCTGACCCTGCCGAGCCGCGACTCGATCGTCGCCGCGGCGCTGGAGCTGGCGGGTGGCTGAGAAGCTCGCGGCTTTGGTCGTCTGCCCCGGGCGGGGAACCTACGGCAAGGCCGAGCTCGGCTATCTGAAGCGCCTCCACCCCGACCGGGCGGAGCTGCTCGCAACCGTCGACCGGCTGCGCGCCGAGCGCGGGCAGAAGGCGATCTCCGAGCTCGACGGCGCCGACAGGTTCAGCCCGGCCCTGCACACCCGCGGCGACGTCGCCTCGCCGTTGATCTTCACCGCTTCCTACGCCGATTTCCTCGCCATCGACCGGGCCCGCTTCGAGATCGCGGCGGTGACCGGCAATTCGATGGGCTGGTATACGACCCTCGCCTGCGCCGGCGCGGTCACGCTCGAGCACGGCTTCCGGATCGTCGACGCGATGGGCGAGCACAGCCAGGCCGGCGCGCCCGGCGGACAAATGCTGCTGACCCTGGTCGACGAGGATTGGCGCGAGGCGGCGGGCCTGCGCGAGGCGGTGCTTGCGCTGGTCGACAGGATCGACGGCCTTTACGTTTCGATCGCGCTCGGCGGCATGCTGGTCCTCGCCGGCACCGAGGCCGCTCTCGCCGCTTTGCTTGAACAAGCGCCGCCGATGCCGGGCCGCGAGCCGCTGCGCCTCGTCAACCACGGCCCGTTCCACACGCCGCTGATGCAGGGCTCCTCCGACCGGGCGATGGCGCAATTGCCGGCCGCCTGGTTCAGCGCCCCCGAGGCGCCGATGATCGACGGGCGCGGCCATATCTGGCGGCCGTTCGCGAGCAATGCCGGGGAGCTGTGGGGCTACACCTTCGCCAGCCAGATCCTCGAGCCCTATGATTTCAGCCGCGCGATCCAGGTCTCGGTCAAGGAGCACGCCCCGGACCGGATCATCCTGCTGGGGCCGGGCGACACGCTCGGCGGCGCGATCGCCCAGGCGCTGATCGCGATCGAATGGCAGGGGCTGAGATCCAAGCGGGATTTCCAGCAGCGGCAGGCCTCGGATGCGCCGGTCCTGCTCAGCATGGGCCGCGAGGACCAGCGGGCGCTGGCGACCGCCTAGACGTCGTCGCCGAGCGCGCCCTTGACGGCGCCCTTGACCTGCTGGAACTGGCCCTTCAGCGCCTGGCCGGCACCTTCGTCGCGGGTGTCCGGATCGTCGCTGTGCTGCTTGGCCTTGCCGAGCGCTTCGTTGACATTGCCTTTGATCTTGTCGGCGAGCTCACCCATGGGGAATCTCCTTGAAAAACAAGCTGGATGAGCAACGAAGCGGCGGCTGAGCGGGTTCCGCCGCAAACGGCATGCTTTGGCCAAAAATTAAGGTCTTCCGGGCAATGGCTGGGCGATGTTTCCGGCCCGAGACACCCGCCGCAAGGTATTGATCCGGGCACGCATGCATGCCGACGGCCCGTCCGCCGACGTCTGCATCCGCGACATCTCCCCGCGCGGCCTGCTGATCCAGGCGAGCGCGGCGCCGCCCAAAGGAAGCTATGTCGAGATCGTCTTCGACGGCCACTGGATCGTCGGGCGCGTCGTCTGGGGCAAGGACCGGCGCTTCGGCGTCCAGGCGCGCGACCGGATCGACCTCCATGCGATCGCCACCGGCAGCCCCGGCCAGGCGGCGCGGCAGGAGCCCGCCCGTCGGCCGGGATTCGCCCGCTCCGCCCCGCGCCGCGCCGGCGCCGCGACCCATCACGCTTTCGCCAAATCGGTGGAGTTCGCAGTGATCGCGGCTTTCGCCGCAGCGCTGGTCGCGGCGCTGGGCGTTACTGCGTTCGAGACATTGTCGCGGCCGTTCGCGAACGTCTCCGCCCTGCTGGGCCGATAGCCGGCGTTCAGCCGCGCTCGCCGGCGCGGCGGATGCGCTGGGCGAGCACCCGGCGCGGATGGGCGCAGCGGCAATCGCCCTGATAGGCCGCCTGCTCGACCGGCGCGGCCTCCTCGTCGTCCGGCTTCGCATTCTCGGCGAGATTCTCAGGGTTGCGAACGCCGCGCTCGTAAAGCTGGATGCAGCGGTCGCGGACCGTCCGCGAGCAGGGCGGATAGCCGCTCCGCGCCTCGCGCGGCCCGTCATAGTCGGAGTCCGGCGGGCTGGCGCTGACCAGCCCGAGGCCGGCGACGGCGGCAAACAGGATGAGCTTCTTCATATCCGGCCTCCTTGTCCTGGCGACCCGCAATGCGGCGGTTAACCATAACGGATTCGCGGTCAAAGCCCAAACGGCCACATGTCGTCCTCGCCGCCGGGCTCGGGCCCGGGCAGCGGGGTCACCGCTTCGGTCTCGTCGAACCAGATCCAGGCGTCGAACTGGCGGGGCAGGATCGCCTGCGAATAATGGCTCCAGCGCTCGGTCTCCGGACGGTAGATGACGCCGATGAAGCGCTCGAGCCGCGGCTCCATCAGCGGCTCGAGGATCGCGCCGCCGCGGCCAAGGTCGAGCAGGAAGCGCGCGACGCCGCTGTCGTGGCAGAGGCGTTCGTAGCTGCCTTCGAGCGACGGGCGGACCTGCTTGACCTCCATCGGCGAATCCCAATCGTCGGCGGCGGCGACGGTGCCGGTGTGGGTGCCGAAGCCGATCAGCCGCGCCTCCTCGCCGAACCGCTCGCGGACCAGCTGGCCGATGTTGAGCTCGTCGCGGACCTGGCCCATCTCGGTGTAAGCGGCGTTGCCGATATGGCTGTTATGGGCCCAGACCACCGCCTTGGCGCCCGCGCCCCTGGCCTCGAGCAGCTGGCAGAGCGTCTCGAACATGTGGGTGTCGCGCAGGTTCCAGCTCTCCGCCGCGCCTTCGTACATCGCCCGGTAATAGGCCTCGGCATTCTTGACGAGCCGGGCGTTGGCGGCGGCATCGAGCCATTCGTCGCCGTCGGCGGCGGCGTAGCGCAACCGCTTCGCCTGAAGCTCGCGCAGCATCGCCACCACCGGCGCCTCGCACAACGCATAGCCTTCGCTGGTCGCGATGCGGCCGTAGCGGGCCGGATCGCGGCTCCACGGCGCGAGGCAGGCGTAGCGCTCGCGCGCCACCCGCGCCGCCGCAGGATCGACGTCGTCGAGATAGTCGATCACCGCGCGCATCGAGCCCGAGAGATTGTAGAGATCGAGCCCGTAGAAGCCGGCCATCGCCGCGGGCGCGCGGCCTTCATTGCGGGCGCGCAGCCAGCGGATGAAGCCCTCGACCTCGCGGTTGCGCCACATCCAGGTCGGGAAGCGCTGGAAGGCGGCTTCCTCGCCCTCGCGGCGCGGCCGGTGGCGGACGAAACGGTCGACGTTCGCCGCGTCCGGCCAGTCGGCCTCGACGGCGACGATAGTGAAGCCGTGGCGCTCGATCAGCCGCCGGGTGATCGCGGCGCGGGCGCGGTAGAATTCGGAGGTGCCGTGGCTGGCCTCGCCGAGCAGGACGACACGCGCGGCGCCGTAGCGGTCGAAGGCCTCGGCGAACGCCGGATCGTCGATCTCGGGCAGCGGCTCGGCCGCCTCCGCCAGGCGCCGGGCGAGCGGAGTGCTTCGCCGGCCCTGCTCGTCCCAGCCCTCGGCGCCGATCAGCGGCACGAAGCGGACCGCGCCGAGATCCTCGCTGTCGTAGCTGTCCTCGCCGGTGCGGGTGACCTTGACCAGGCTCTGCACCGCGCCGGGCTCGCCGATCGGCATGACCAGGGTACCGCCGATGGCGAGCTGCCGCTTGAGCAGAGCGGGGACGTGGCTGCCGCTGGCGGCGGCGAGGATCGCGTCGAACGGCGCTTCGCCCGGCAGGCCGCCGGAGCCGTCGCCATGGACGATGCGGACATTGTCGTAGCCGAGCCGCTTCATCCGCTCGCCGGCGAGCCCGGCGAGCGCGTCGTGGCGCTCGATCGCGATCACCTCGCCGGCGATGCGGCCGATCACCGCCGCCGCATAGCCCGAGCCGGCGCCGATCTCGAGCACCTTGTCGCCGGGCGCGACCTCGGCCGCCTCGATCATCAGGGCGACGATATAGGGCTGCGAGATGGTCTGGTCCGCCTCGATCGGCAGCGGCGAATCCTCATAGGCATGGCCGGCGAGATGCTCGGGCACGAACGCCTCGCGCGGCACTTCGCGCAGCGCCGCGAGCAGGTGCGGGCCGCGGATCCCGCGGCCTTCGATCTGGCGGCGGACCATGTCCTCGCGCAGGCCGGCAAAGTCTGCCATCCCTGCCTAAATAGCCGAGACGGACGGCCGTTCCGAGCGCTCAGTCCTTGAGCGCCTGCCTGGTCTCGCGCAGCGACAGCAGCTCCCAGGCCGCGACCGCCACCAGCACCAATGTCGCGATCAGCGACAGGACGAGCGGGGTCAGCCCCACCGCGAACGGCGCGGCGAGGCCGAGCAGGCCGAGCCCGGCCATGTGCGAGAGCGGATAATAATCGGCGCTGGTCCGCTTGAAGATCAAATTGCCGAACAAATAGAGCGCCGGCCCGCCGAGCAGGGCGGCGGCCGCCGCCGGCCCGGCCGGGCCGCCCGGATGGGCGACCGCCATCTCGTCGGAGGCGGCGGTGACAATGATCCCGGCGACGATCGGAATGTGGAAATAGGTGTAGGCGAGCCGCGCCATCCGCCCCGGATCCTTGTCCTGGGCGAGCCGCCGGGCGGCGCGCTCGGCGCCGATGTCGAAATAGAGCCACCACATCGCGATCGTGCCGACGAAGGCGCTGGCGAAGGCGAGGATCGTCGGTGCGGCCCAGGCGGTCTGGCCGAAGGCGGCGCCCGTCACCAGGATCGATTCGCCCAAGGCGATGATGATGAACAGCCCGCAGCGCTCCGAGAAATGATGGCCCTCGACGTCCCAGGTATGGGTGTCGCTGCGGCCGAGGCCCGGCGTCCAGAAGGCGGCGACGGGACCGGCCGAGACGATGGCGAGGGCGGCGCCCCACAGCGCCATCCGCGCCGCCCCGTCCGCGACCAGCGCCCCCGCGATCCAGAACGGCGCCTCGGCCAGCGACCAGGCGACGATGCGCACGAAATTCAGGAAATTTTCCCGGTTGTGGCGGACCAGGGCGAGCAGCATGAAGCCGTGGCGGCCGAGCTGAATGCCGGCATAAGCGAGCGCGAACGGCAGCGCCCGCGCCGCGAACGCCTCCGGCAGGCTGATCGACATCACCATCGCCGCCCCCATCAGCGCGAACAGCAGCATCCGCACCGGCATGTGGCGGACGTCGAGCCAGTTGGTGACCCAGGCGGTGTCGACCCACACCCACCAGACCGCGAGGAACAGCATCGCCGCCTGGAGGAAGCCGAGCGGATCGGGATGGAGGATGATCGTGTGCGAGACCTGGGTGACCGCGAACACGAAGACCAGATCGAAGAACAATTCGATGAAGCCGACCCGCTCCTCGCTGTGCGAATCGCGGCTGCGAAGGAGGTTGCGCTTCATCGGCGTGACGATTGCCGGGCGCGGGCGAAAAGAAAAGGGCCGCGCGCCGGTGCGGCCGCGGCCCCTGAGCGTGGAGGGGACACCCGCATGCGGGTGTCCCCCTTCGTCCTAGCGATCCTGCTGACCGCCCTGACCCTTCTCGCTCCTGATCTGGTTGTCGCCCTGCTGCTCGTTTTCGGTCTCGAGCTCCTCGCCCTTCTGACCGAATTCCTGCTGGCCCTGCTGGCCCTGCTCCTTGTCGAACTGGCCGAAAGCGGGCTTGCCGCCCTGCTGGCCGGTCTGGTCCTGCTGGCCCTGGTCTTTCCTGAACTCGTCCATGAGGACATCCTCCGCGACTGGAAGCGTCGGCGGCACAGCGCCGCCGCTCGCCCGACGAACATAACAAAGATCAAGGACTCGCGGTTCCTGCGGCTCGTCCCTCAAATCAGTCCGGCGAGCGGGCTCGAAGGGTCGGCGTAGCGGCGCTGGCCCATCCGCCCGGCGAGATAGGCGAGCCGCCCCGCCTCGACCGCCAGCTTCATCGCCCGCGCCATCATGACCGGATCCTTCGCTTCGGCGATCGCGGTGTTCATCAGCACGCCGTCGCAGCCCAGCTCCATCGCCACGCTCGCGTCCGAGGCGGTGCCGACGCCGGCGTCGACCAGCACCGGCACTTTCGCGCCCTCGACGATCAGCCGGATCGTCACCCGGTTCTGGATGCCGAGCCCCGAGCCGATCGGCGCGCCCAGCGGCATGATTGCCACCGCGCCGGCCTCCTCCAATTGCCTCGCCGCGATCGGATCGTCGACGCAATAGACCATCGGCTGGAAGCCCTCCCGGACCAGCGTCTCGGTCGCCCGCAGAGTCTCGCGCATGTCGGGATAGAGGGTCTTGGCTTCGCCGAGCACCTCGAGCTTGACCAGCTCCCAGCCGCCCGCCTCGCGCGCCAGCCTGAGGGTGCGGATCGCCTCCTCGGCGGTGAAGCAGCCGGCGGTGTTGGGCAGATAGGTGATCGTCTTCGGATCGATGAAATCGGTGAGCAAGGGCTGGCCCGGATCGGAGATATTCACCCGCCGCACCGCGACGGTGACGATCTCGGCTCCCGACGCCGCGACCGCCGCGGCGTTCTGTTCGAAGCTCTTATATTTGCCAGTGCCGACGATGAGGCGCGAGGTGAAGGTCCGGCCGGCGACCGTCCAGGTGTCGGCGCCCATCAGCCGCCCCCGACGAAGGTGACGATCTCATAATCGTCGCCGTCCTCGACCGCGACCTCGGCGAGCGCCGAGCGCGGCACGATTTCGAGGTTGCGCTCGACCGCCACCTTGGCCGGCTCCAGCCCCAGCGCCAGCGCCAGGTCGGCGACGCTGGTGCCGGCGGCGACGCGGCGGTGATCGCCATTGACCCGGATCGAGATCGTGCCGTCGTGGACCATGAAACCGCTCGTGCCTTTGCGCTTGCGCCAGGGCCGTCATATAGGGGCGCGCGATGGCGACGCCACCTCTGATCTACGTCCTCAACGGCCCCAACCTCAACCTGCTCGGGAGTCGCGAGCCGGAGATTTACGGGTCCGACACGCTCGACGACATCGCCGGCCGGCTCGAGGACCGGGCCCGCGCGCTCGGCGTCCGGATCGACATCCGCCAGTCCAACCATGAGGGCCATCTGATCGACTGGCTGCACGAGGCGCAGGCGAAGGGCGCCAAGGCGGTGCTGCTCAATGCCGGCGGCTTCAGCCACACATCGGTCGCGCTGCACGACGCGGTGAAGGCGATCGGCGTGCCGGTGATCGAGGTCCATCTCTCCAACCCGGCGGCGCGCGAGCCTTTCCGCCGGCGCTCGCTGATCGCCGCCGCGGCGAGGGCGACGATCGCCGGCTTCGGCGCGCTCGGCTACGAGCTTGCTCTGGACGCGGCCGCCCGTCTCTGACAGACGCTGCCGCAACGGAAGAAGGGGTTCCGATGAGCGACGACGACCATAAGGACGAGCATAAGGACGAGCCGATGCGGGTCGATACCGACCTGGTCAGGAAGCTCGCCGAGATGCTGGACGAGAACGCGCTCAGCGAGATCGAGGTCGAGGACAATGGCCGCCGCATCGTCGTCAAGCGCAAGCTCGCCGCCGCGCCCGCTGCCGCCGCCGCCGCGGCCCCCGCGCCCGCTCCCGCCCCGGCCCCGCCGCCGCCGCCCGCCCCGGAGCCGAGCGCCGAGAACCATCCGGGCGTGGTCAAATCGCCGATGGTCGGCACCGTCTTCCTCGCCGGCGAGCCCGGCGCGGCGCCGTTCGTCTCGCCCGGCGACCGCATCGCCGAGGGCGACACCCTGCTGATCATCGAGGCGATGAAGGTGATGAACCCGATCGCCGCGCCGCGCTCGGGCGTGGTCAGGCAGATCCTCGTCCAGGACGCCCAGCCGGTGGAGTACGAGCAGCCGCTGGCGATCATCGAATGATGCGGGCCTCGCCCGTCATCCCGGCGCAGGCGGCGATCTGAGATGGCGATCGGCAAGGTCCTCATCGCCAATCGCGGCGAGATCGCGCTGCGCATCCACCGCGCCTGCCACGAAATGGGGATCAAGACGGTCGCGGTCCATTCGACCGCCGACACCGAGGCGATGCACGTCCGCCTCGCCGACGAGGCGATCTGCATCGGCCCGCCCCCCGCCGCCGATTCCTACCTCAACATCCCGGCGATCATCTCGGCCGCCGAGATCAGCCATGCCGACGCGATCCACCCGGGCTACGGCTTCCTTTCCGAAAATGCCCGCTTCGCCGAGATCGTCGAGACCCACGACATCGTCTGGATCGGCCCCAAGCCCGAGCATATCCGGACGATGGGCGACAAGATCGAGGCTAAGCTCACCGCCGCCAAGCTCGGCCTGCCGCTGGTGCCGGGCTCGGACGGGCCGGTCGAGAGCTTCGCGGAGGCGAAGAAGGTCGCCGCCGGGACCGGCTATCCGCTGATCGTCAAGGCCGCCTCGGGCGGCGGCGGCCGCGGCATGAAGGTGGTCCAGGCCGAAGACCAGCTCGAGACCCAGATCAGCCAGGCGCGCTCGGAAGCGAAGAGCGCGTTCGGCGACGACACCGTCTACATCGAGAAATATCTCGGCGATCCGCGCCACATCGAATTCCAGATCTTCGGCGACGGCAAGGGCAACGCGATCCATCTCGGCGAGCGCGACTGCTCGCTGCAGCGCCGCCACCAGAAGGTGCTCGAAGAGGCGCCCTCCCCCGTCGTCACCCCGGAGGAGCGCGAGCGGATGGGCGGCATCGTCGCCCGGGCGATGGCCGAGATGGGCTATCGCGGCGCCGGCACCATCGAGTTCCTCTGGGAGAAAGGCGAGTTCTACTTCATCGAGATGAACACGCGGCTGCAGGTCGAGCATCCGGTGACCGAGGCGATCACCGGCCTCGACCTCGTCCGCGAGCAGATCCGGATCGCCGACGGCCACCCGCTCACGCTCAGGCAGCAGGACGTCCATATCCGCGGCCACGCGATCGAATGCCGGATCAACGCCGAGGACCCGAAGACCTTCGCCCCCTCGCCCGGCCTGGTGAAGCAATATCACGCCCCCGGCGGGATGAACGTGCGCGTCGATTCGGGGCTCTACGCGGGCTACAAGGTGCCGCCTTATTACGATTCCATGATCGCCAAGCTGATCGTCTACGGCACCACCCGGGCGGGCGCGATGCGCCGCCTCCGGCGCGCGCTCGAGGAGTTCGTCATCGAGGGGATGAAGACCACCATCCCCCTCCACCAGAAGCTGCTCGACGATCCGGAGTTCCAGGCGGGGGATTATACGATCAAATGGCTCGAAGAGTGGCTTGGGCGGCAGGGCACTTAGGGCCGTCCGGGGGACGGACCGCCCTCCACTGAGCCCAAGCCGGTCTTCGAGCCATCTGGAGGAATGGCTTGCGCGAGCGCAGTAAGCCGCGGCAGCACAGCCGGACTCTAGACCAGCTTGGCGATGCCGAGGGCCTTGTCGACGAGGCCGAGGAAACCGGTGATCGCCTCGACGACCTTGTTGATCTGCTCGATCTGCGCGACCGCCTTGTCGACGTCGGCCTTGGCCTGATTGACCTCGTCGATGGCGGCGCCGATCGCCGCGGTCTGTTGCGCGAACAGCGCCTGCTGGGCTCTGGTCAGCCGGACGGCGACTTCGTGCATTTGCTGGCCGAGCGCCTGGATCGTCGCCGGATCGGTCGCCGCTTCCTGCCTGGCGGTGAGCGTATCGAGCAGATCGAGCAACGTCCGGTGCAGCGCGGCGATATCCGGATTCTGTTCGGTCATGGCTGGTCTCCGGGGGCCGGCGCGGCCGCGGCGTCGGCGCGCCGCTTCGCTTCGTCGAGCCAGTTGCCGATCCGGCCGATCCAGAACAAGGCGTCGCCGCCGCTGCCCTGCGCTGCGGCGGTATGGGCCGCGCCGAGCGCGAGCACGGACGCCCGCAACTGGGCGAGATTCTGCAGCTGGGCATCGCGCGCGTCCATGGCCGCGATGAAGGCCAGGATTGCGGCGCGGCGGCCGGGCGAGGTCGGCGGAAGCTGCGAATAAGCGGCCCGCAGGTCGCCGAGCTTGACCAGCCAATAGCCCCGCGCGGTTCCCCTGAGGCCGCTCGAATCGTCGGCGCCGATGGCGTCGGCGAGCCCGCCCATCACCGCCGAGAAAGCGGGATCCACGCGGCGCATGATCGCCGTCGCGCTGCGCTCCGCGCGCGCCTGGACGAGCGCGCCGGCGAAGGTCGCGAACAAGCCCGACGCTTCCGCCGGCACCGCCAGCCGGGCCGGGCCCTCCCGAAGCTGCGCGGCGAGGCCGTCAATCCGGTCGGCCGTCGCCTGCGCGCGCGCAGGATCGACCAGCCCCTGAATCGCCCCGAGATAGGAATCGAGCGCGGCGAAGGCGTTCGACCATTTGGCGATGTCGTCGGGGGCGAAGGCGAGCGGGAAATCCGCCTCTCTCAAATTCTGCGCGGGATTGGCCAGCGTCCGGGCGATGTCGAGGTCGCGCGCGGTGGCGTTGGTGGTGGCGAAGGCGGTCGCCGCCTGCTGCTGGGTCAGGGTGAGACCGGTCCTGATCGCACCGACATTCGCGGTGACGATCGGGCCCGGAGTCGCGCAGGCGGCAAGCCAAAGGACCGCCAACAGGGTCGCGATGCGGGCAATCGACTGTCGAACAGGCATGCTGGCTCCCACTGGGCCGAAATGGGCTGAGCAGCCGAAAGCAAAGCTCCGAAGCCAAGCCTCGCACGGCCGCGTAAATCCGTCAAACCGGTCGATCGAAATCGGTTCGGCTCCACGAGGGCGGGCGCGATGCGGCGGACGCGGCGCCCGCGAGGAGTTCGTCATCGCGGGGATGAAGACCGCCATCCCGCTTCACCAGGCGCTGCTCGGCGAGCCGGATTTCCAGGCGGGCGACGATACGATCAGGTGGCTGGAGGAATGGCTGGCGCGGGAGGCATAGAGCCGCCCACGGGGATAGACGTTGTAGCTGCTGGGCCCGGACGATCGCCCGATCATGGGCTTGGCGGGGGCGAAGGCTCTTTGTTCTCGGATTCCTCCCCGTCGTCCGGTCCCGGGAGATCGGGAAAGTTGGAAATCGCGACCATCCAGTTGAAGGTCGGCGTGGACTTGAGCACCTCGGTCCAGGCCAATGGATCCCTGAACGCCGCACAGTGGAGCTCGCGCTTGGCGGAATCGCGCGCCAGATGGCCCTGGACGATGAGAATCATGTTGTTGGGGTTGTCCGGATCGGCGCCGCATAGCGTGACGTCGACGAACGCACCGAAGTTTCCGCTGCCGGGGAGCGGGAGCGTGACGCCCGCGACGATGTCCGCCGAGCTCGCCTTCGCGAAATTTTCGAAGAGCGCATAGAATTGGAAAAGGCCGTCGACTCGGCAGAGCAGGTCGCCAAGCACCCACACGACTCCCGGGACGTCCGGTTCGTTGGAAACGGGCCATGTCTGCCCGCCGGTCGAGAATCTCTTTTCGCCGGGGACAACCTTGAAGACCGGCCCGGGGCGAGATGTTGCCGTGCACATTTCCTGGACCGCGAACACCAACTCTCCATCGGCCAGCGCGCGCTTCAGCGGCACTCGATTGTTGTGCGGGTCGATCAATCCCTCGCCAATCTGCTCGAAGTCCGGGTTCGCGCTCCCGTCCGGGCTGACATGAATCTTCACTCTCGCTCCCGGAATCGCATCCACGGCGACGAAGCGCAGCGTCGCCACCGCGGCAAGGATGGGCACTTGCGCGACTGCCGGAGCCGTCTCGACCCTGACCGCCTCGGACGCGATTGCCACCGCTCCGCAGCCCGTTGCCTCGGCGCGCACGAAGGCGCCCGCGATCAGGAACGGATTGACCGGTATCGCGATGCTGCTCGACCTTGCCCAATGCAGCGCGCTGACCTGCTTGTGCTGCCCTGACGCATGCGAGAGAATTCGGACCATGGAGCCCGGAGTGAGTCCCGTGACCCGCACGACACGCGCGCAATCGAACAAGGTGCGCGCGACCTGCGGCGTTGCCATTTCGACCAGCGGTCCCACGACGGTCGCGCCCGGCGCGCTCGCCAGCCCGCACGCCGCCTGCACGACGCTGATCGGCTGACCCGGCGCCATCGGGGCGAGCTCGAAGACCTGATCGCTGCCGAGCGGCGAAGCCTGGCCCCGGTAGACGGTCCCGCCCAGGTCGATTGCGACAAGCGCGCCCGGCTTCAAATCCCCGACATGGAGGAAGGACGCGCCTCCGCATGGCGGAGAAGGCTTGGGCTGCGGTGGTGTGATGGCCGGCCCGTAATCGGCCCTCCGGGGGTCCGAAGGGCCGACCGCGCAGCGCGGGCCGATGGCCTGGCGCACGGCCAGCGACCCGCCGGTCGCCGAGAGCGGTTGGCTGAGGCGCACAGTCAGCGCCGGCAGGTCGAACGCGACGGTCTCGGCCGCGCTCGTATCGCTCCGTTCGATGGTGACTATGGCGCCATCGACGACGCCCCCGATCACCACCACGGCGTCGCATCCCACCGGCTGGGGGTCGCCGATGGTCGGAACGGGCAGCGAATCGCCGGCCTCGACGGGCAAGAGCAGGGTCGCCGCGCCGGTGACGGAGGGGACGCCGGTCAGCGCCGGAAAGCCGGGCGGTGCCTGCTGGACCACTCGCACACCGCCGGTGCCGGCGGGTACCGGATCGGTCAGCGTGATCCGGGCCGCGCCTGTATCGGCGAGGCCCTGTCCGAGCGGTATCGAGGAATCGTCGGATACAAGCAGTTCGGCGCCCGGCTCGGCGCCCTCGATCCAGACGGCGCGGCCACAGGGATAGATTTTCGATCGGAGCGCGAGCGAGGCGGTCTGGTCGTAGGAAACCGGCACCGGATTGACCATGACCGCCAGTCCGGCCTCGGTCCACCCGCTTGCCTCGAGGCCGAGCTCTTGCCTCGCGAATAGACGGGTGTCCTCGGTCAAGGTCGTGCCCGGCATGAGATCCAGACGGTCGAGGCCGCCGGCTGCCAGTGCCTTCAGGACCAGGCGCTTGCCCGGCCCGTCCTCGCACACGATGACCGTCGCACCTTCCAACGCTCCCTCGATAAAGAGAGACCTGCTCCAGACAGATACTGGACCAGTGATCCGAGGGACAAAAAGAGGCAGCTTCGATATCTCCCGCTGAACACGCAGTTTACTATGTATTTTTTATAAGGGCTATACTATTCGAGGCTGTTCATCCTGTCCGGCATATTGAATTCAATCCGGAAGATTTGGTGACGCCGACGCATGGACTTTAGGGACTCCGCCACGGTCGGTTCAGACGGGACGAAATCAGCGCCGGGAGATCGCAATGACCAAAAGCTTCCAAGTCTCGCTGGCGCCCGAAAAGCTGTGGCAGGCGATCAATCCCTGGTCGTTCTACAATCAGGGCGCGCAGCTCGGCTTCGTCAACATCAATCTCGGCCAGACCAACCATCCGGAGATCGAGCAGAAATTGCTCGACGAGGTCGGCAGCTACGGCAAGCAGCTCGGCCGGATCGGCGACGCGCTCGAAGTGCTGATCGATCATGCCGCGCTCAAGGATCTCGGCCGCGCGGAGGCCGACGCGATCGCCATCCTCAAGGGCCAGCTCGCCGAGATCCGCAAGGTCAAGGCGCGCGAGCATGCGGATGAGGGCGCCGGCTAGACTTGCTCAAAGCTGGCGTTCCGGCTATGTTCCGCATCATGCACGCCGCCCCTCCCTGCCCCCTTTTCCGGCGCCCGCAACCGAAGCGTGGGTGGGAGGTTTTTTTGCTCCAGGGAAGCTGAACCTTCTGAACATTTCGAAACTTCCAGCCAGGTGAACGAGCGAGATGAAAGCGACCATCTATCACAACCCGATGTGCGGAACCTCGCGCAAGACCTTGACCATCCTCGAGGAATCCGGCGCGGACGTGACCGTCGTCGAATATCTCAAGTCGCCGCCCTCGGCCGCCGAGCTGAAGCGGCTCTACGACCGCGCCGGAATCACCCCGCGCGAAGGCCTCAGGACCAGGGAGCAGCTTGCCGAGGATCTCGACCTGGTCGATGGCGCGGTCAGCGATGCCGCGATCCTCGAGGCGATGGCGGAGAATCCGATCCTGATCGAGCGGCCGCTGGTCGAGACCGAAAGGGGCGTCCGCCTCTGCCGGCCGCAGGATACGGTGCGCGAGATCCTGTGATCGGACTGGGAAGGTTCATCCCGGCGGGCTAAGAAGGGGCGATGAAGACGCTCGATCCCGATCTGTTGCTGCGGGCCTATTCGATCGGCGTCTTCCCGATGTCGGACAGCCGCGACGCGGGCGACCTCTACTGGGTCGAGCCGAGGCGCCGCGCGATCTTGCCGCTCGATTCATTTCATGCCTCGAAGTCCCTTCGCAAGACATTGAAATCTGATGTCTTTAAGGTGACGCGCGACCGCGCCTTCGGGGAGGTGGTGAAGCTGTGCGCGGACCGCGAGGACACCTGGATCAACGCCGAGATCGAGGCCAGCTACATCCGCCTCCACGAGGCGGGCCGGGCCCATTCGATCGAGGTCTGGCAGGACGGCGCGCTCGCCGGCGGGCTCTACGGCGTCCGGCTCGGCGCCGCCTTCTTCGGCGAATCGATGGTGTCCTTGCGGCGCGACGCTTCCAAGGTCGCGCTCGCCTGGCTGGTGGCGCGGCTCAAGGTGGGCGGCTTCCGGCTGCTCGACTGCCAGTTCATGACCCCGCACCTCGCCAGCCTCGGCGCGGTCGAGATCGAGCAGAGGGACTATCTGGTGCTGTTGGATTCGGCGCTCGGCGGCGGCGGCGCCGGCGCCGGGGCCGGCGCCTCGGCGGCCGGGCCGGTCGAGTTCGAGGCGCTCGACCGGCTGCTCGGCGCGCGCGGCGAAGGCGCCGGCGTGCCGCCGCCCGGATGGGTCATCGCGCAGCTCCTCGGCCAGACGTCGTAGACCGGGTGCTCGACGACGTTGAGCGACGGCGTCTCCTTGTAGAGCCAGCCCGAGAAGACCCGGCGGAACTGCTGGCTGCGCGGCGCCCGCACGTCGAGCTGGACGAAGGCGCCGGTCAGCTGCTGGACCTCCCACGGGGCGGTCGTCTCGCAGGCGCGCAGGCGGACGATGGCGTCGCCGAGGCGGATCGCCTGGCCGGGGCGCAGGCTGAACTCGCGCATCTGGCCGTTGCGCTTGTTCAAGAGCCTCAGCACCGCGATTCGCTGGGCCATCGGCGTGGTGCCGGGCGCGAGCCGGGTGACGGTCTGCGGGATGTCGACGGTGTCGGCCTCCGCTTCGGCCGCGTTCTGCCGGTTCTGCTGCTCGGCGCCGCGCGGGCCGCAGGCGGCAAGCGCGAGCAGGGCCACGAGCGACGCCAGGATCTCGGCCCCGCGCCCGGCCATGGCTCAGTCGGGCGTCCAGGGCTGGTAGTCGCCGCTCGCCGCCGCCCTCCGGCCGCCGCGCTCGAGCGCCCCTGCCGGCCGATAGGCGGCCGCGGTTCCGGTCAGGTTCGGAGTCGCCGGCTTGAGGAAGCTGGGCGCCCGCGGCAGCGCCTCGTCGGGCAGGCCCTCGATCTGGCGGGTCAGCCAGGCATACCATTCGGGCGGCACCCGGCTGACGTCGTTCGAGCCGGCGTAGATCACCCAGCGGCGACCGTCCTTCCGGCCCTCGAAATAGGCGTTGCCGAGCGCGTCCTCGCCGATCTTGCGGCCGTGGCGCCAGCTGTAGAGCGCGGTCCCGGTCGACGCGCCTTCCCACCAGGTGAACAGGTTCTTGAAGAAGCCCATGGCCGACGCGCCTAGCGCCGATGGCGCGGCACGCGCAAGGCTTTGCTCGATGACGCTGCACCGCGCGAGCGGGACAGGATCAGTCCGACCAGCTGACCCGGTCGCCCTCCCTGATGCCGAGCTCGGCGGCGCGCCCGCCGCGCAGCTCGAGCACCGCCGTCATCGGCTCTTCGACCGCCACCGGCGTTTCCGACATCGGCACGGTGTTGGCGGCGATGCGGGCGATGGTGCCGTCCGGCCGGACGAAGAGCATGTCGAGCGGGATCAAGGTGTTGCGCATCCAGAAGCTGGCCGGCCGCGGCGGATCGAACGGAAACAGCATGCCGGCGTCCGGAGCGAGCGCGCGCCGCTCCATCAGCCCATGCTCCTGCTGCTCCGCGGTTCGGGCGACCTCGACGGTGAAGGCATGCCGCCGGCCGCCGCTGTCGATGGTGAGCAGGACGAGATCGAGCCCGGCCGGCGAGGTGCGCGCAGCCGCCGGCGCCTCGGCCGCGTTCGACGCCGGCTCGGCCCGGCAGCCGGCGAGCAGGAAGGCAGCAAGGAGGGCGGCAATCCGCGCGGACAGGATCAAGCGGGCTCGACCTCCACCGCGAGCGGGCCCTTGCGGCCGCTCGCGATCCGCGCCCGCAGCGGCTGGTCGGGAACCAAGTCGGTCAGGCCGCCGCGGCGGACCGTCTCCATATGCACGAAGATGTCCTGGCTCGACTCCTCGCCGCGGACCAGGAAGCCGTAGCCGCGCAGGCGATTGAACCATTTGACGATCACCGGCTCGAACGGCCCGGCTTCGTCGAGCAGGCTCGACGGATCGATCCGGTCGCCATGGCTGTTGCTGCCGCGGCCGAGCTCGGGGACGACCGCGGAGCTGAGGTCGATGGCGATCACCTTACGCGCCTGCAGCCCGCGCTCCTGCTCGACCACCAGGCACTCGATCACCGCCCCTTCCGGAAGGCTGCGGCGGTCATGCTCCTTGAGCACGCTGAAATGGATCAGGATGTCGCCGTCGGCCTCGTCGCTGACGATGAAGCCGAAGCCGCGGGTGGCGTCGAACCATTTGACCGTGCCGGTGAGGTGGATCAACGCTTCCTCGGGCGGGTCCTGGCGCGGCGCATCCCGGCTCTCGGCGATCGAGCCCGGCCCCCCGGCAAGCGCTTCGCGACGCGACGTCATTTACGCCCGATCCCCCTAGATCAGGCGGTAAAACTACCATGTTTTGCGTATATTGGAACCTTTCCTGTTCAGCCGCCGTCCGCTTCCGGGATTTCGCCGGGACGGGCGGCCATGATCCGCAGTGCGAGAGCGGAGGGATGGCCGGCGCGAAGCATCGCCGCGAGCGCCTTTTCCCGGGCCGGGCGATCGGCCTCTGCCACGGCGTAGGGGCCGATCCTGCGGCGCTCGGCGAAGCGCAGCGCCGCCTCCCAGGCGCCGGCGGCGGCGGCCTCGCGCGCCTCGGCCGCATCCTCCTCGCCGATCCCGGCGGCATGCAGCGCCGCGTCGAGCCGGCGCGGCCCATAGCCGCGGCGGGACAGGGCAGCGCCGCGCGCGGCGGCGAAGGCGCGGTCGTCGACATAGCCGAGGTCCGCGAGGCGCTCGATCAGCGCCTCGAGCGGCGGCGCGGCGGCGCCTTGCCAGCCGCGCTCGCGCAGCTTGCGGGCGAGATAGGTCTTGAGCCTGGCGCGGCTGGTCGCATAGCGTCCGGCGTAGAAGAGCGCGGCCTGCTCCAGGCCCGCTTCGTCGAGCGGCGGCTTGGCCTTGCTGTTGCGCTCTCGCTTCACCGCCTTGATTGTGCCACAGTCGAGCCGGATTATGAACGCGCCTCGTCTCCTAGAGCGGAGGCTGAACTTTGAATTCGGGACCGTGAGGGCCCAGGAAAGAGGATTCAGCCAGACGTGCTTGACCATGACGGCCAGGTGATGCCGCGCCCGGCGAGGGCGCCCGAGGCACTGCAGCCGACCCCGACAGATGACGATCTGCCGCGCCGCTATGCGGATTTCGCGACGATGACGGAGGCGCTCGACTATGTCGCGCAGGGGCGCAAGGGGATCAATTTTCACGACGCCCGCGCCACCCTGGTCCGGGTCTATCCCTATGCCGAGCTGCAGCGCGACGCGATCGCGGCGGCGCACCGCTTCGCGGCGCGCGGCATTCGCCCGGGCGACCGCGTCGCCCTGATCGCCGAGACCGCCGGCGAGTTCATCGCCCTGTTCTTCGGCGCCCTCTATGCCGGCGTCTGGCCGGTGCCGCTGCCTTTGCCGACCTCCTTCGGCGGCAAGGAGGCCTATATCGACCAGCTCGCGGTGCAGCTCGAAAGCGCCGATCCGGCCCTTCTCCTCTATCCGCCCGAGCTGGTCATGGCCGGGGCGGCGGCCGAGGCCTCGGGCGTGACCGGCGTCGACTGGACCTCTTTCTTCGCCGGCGAGGCGGAGGAGGCGCCGCTGCACCGGGCCGAGGCCGACGACATCGCCTATCTGCAATATTCGAGCGGCTCGACCCGCTTTCCGCACGGCGTCGTCATCACCCATCGGGCGCTGATGTCGAACCTCGCCGCCCACGCCCATTCGATGAAGATCGGCCCCGGAGACCGCGGCGTTTCCTGGCTGCCTTTCTATCACGACATGGGGCTGGTCGGCTGCATGCTGTCGATGATCGCCAACCAGATGTCGGTCGATTATCTGAAAACCGAGGATTTCGCCCGCCGCCCGCTCGCCTGGCTCGACCTCGTCACCCGCAACAAAGAGCGGACGATGAGCTATTCGCCGACCTTCGGCTACGAGATTTGCGCGCGCCGGGTGTCGAGCCAGACCGACGTCGTCAACCGCTTCGATCTGTCGCGCTGGCGGGTCGCCGGCAACGGCGCCGACATGATCCGCCCCGACGTCATGCAGTTCTTCGTCGACACCTTCGCCCCGGCCGGGTTCAGGGCGACCTCGTTCCTGCCGAGCTACGGCCTGGCCGAGGCGACGCTGGCGGTGACGGTGATGCCGCCGGACGAAGGCATCGTCGTCCAGATGGTCGAGGAGACCTTGCTCGCCGGCGGCGGCCAGGGCGAGCGCGACCGGCCGCAGCGCTACCGCGCCGTGGTCAATTGCGGCAAGCCGGTGCGCGAGATGGAGGTCGAAATCCGCGGCGACGACGGCAGCCGGCTGGCGGAGCATGAGATCGGCCGGATCTTCTGCCGCGGAGTCTCGGTGATGGTCGGCTATTTCCGCGACGAGGAGGCGACCCACGCCTGCCTGGACGAGGACGGCTGGCTCGACACCGGCGACATGGGCTATCTGTCCGACGATTATCTCTATGTCGTCGGCCGGGCCAAGGACATGATCATCATCAACGGCAAGAACCACTGGCCCCAGGACATCGAATGGGCGGTGGAGCAGCTGCCCGGCTTCAAGGCCGGCGACATCGCCGCTTTCTCGATCACCACCCCGGGCGGCGAGGAGACTCCGGCCGTGCTCGTCCAGTGCCGCACTTCGGACGACAGCGAGCGCGGCCGCCTCAGGGACCTGATCCGCGAGCGGGTGCGGGCGATCACCGGCATCAATTGCGTCATCGAGCTGGTGCCGCCGCGCTCGCTGCCGCGCACCAGCTCGGGCAAGCTGTCCCGCGCCAAGGCCCGCAATCTCTACCTTTCCGGCGAAATCCCGACCTACGACATCGCGGCCTGAAGCGGCGCGGCATGAACCTTCTTGCGCCGCCGGAGAGGCGTCGTTAAGCAGCCGGGCTCGGCGCTTAGGAGTGTAGCTCAGTCCGGTTAGAGCATCGGTCTCCAAAACCGAGGGTCGTGGGTTCGAATCCCTCCACTCCTGCCATTTCCCCCGTTCCGGCCGCTTCCGCCGCCTCCGCCGCGCCCGCCCGGCACCGCCCGGCGGCGCGGCCGCGCGGGGGTCTTGCTTCGGCGGGGGGCGAGGGCTACATGGCGCCAATCCGGCAAGGTCGAGAGCGGCGCCGGCCCGAACGGGGCTGGGCAGCGGCTCTTTGCCCGCCGCCACGCGACCCGCAACGAACGCAACGACGCAAGCAAGCGAAGCAACGAGCAAGGAAGAGGCCAGCCATGGCGCGAGTCAATCCCGGCGAATTCCTCCGGCAGGTCCGCTCCGAATCGGCCAAGATCGTCTGGCCGACGCGGCGCGAGACGCTGATGACCGGGCTGATGGTGGTGATCATGACCAGCCTGCTCGCCGTCTTCTTCTTCGGCGTCGATTCGGCGTTCAGCGCGATCGTCCACGCGCTGCTCGGCCTCCTGAGCTAGAAACGGAAAGACCAACAAACGCCATGTCCCGCTGGTACATCATCCACGCTTATTCGGGCTTCGAGAACAAGGTCCGCGATTCGATCATGGCCGAGGCGACCCGGATGGGCCTCGACCGGCTGGTCGAATCGGTCGAGGTGCCGACCGAGAAGGTGACCGAGGTCCGCCGCGGCAAGAAGGTCACCTCGGACCGCAAGTTCTTCCCCGGCTACGTGCTCGCCAAGCTGCAGATGAACGACGACGTCTATCACCTCGTCAAGAACACGCCCAAGGTGACCGGCTTCCTCGGCTCGTCGGGCAAGCCGCAGCCGATCTCCGACGCCGAGGCCGCCCGCATCCTCAACACCAAGGACGAGGCCGCCGCCGCCGCGCCCAAGCAGAAGATCAGCGTCGATTATGAGATCGGCGACAACGTCAAGGTGCTCGACGGCCCGTTCGCGAGCTTCAACGGCATCGTCGAGGAGCTCGACTTCGAGAAGAGCCGGGTGAAGGTCAGCGTCTCGATCTTCGGGCGGGCGACCCCGGTCGAGCTCGAGTTCGAGCAGGTGGAAAGGGTCAAATAGACCCTTTCCATCCTGAACTCGATTCAGGATCCGGGACAAGGACTGAAGGGCCGGTGCGCAAGCGCCGGCCTTTTCGTTTCACGCGAAGACGCGAACGACGCGAAGGCGCAAGGTTCCGGGGCTCAGACCCGGGCAGGCCCCCTGCCACGCTCAAGCGTGCCTTTGCTCTCGCTGCCAATGGATTAGCACTGTGCTAATCGGTTAGCCGTGAGAGACGGCGGGCCGCGCAAGGGAGTGCGAGGCCGTCTGGAACGGGCGGGAGCGGCGGGAGCGGCGGGCCTCGGGGCGAGCCGGGTGAAGGGCGTCGGTATCGATCTTCGGGCGGGCGAGCTGGTCGGGGCCGTCGAAGCCCATTGAGGCGGTAGAAGCCGGTCGAGCCCGAGCAGGTGGAGCGCGGCAGGCGAACGCCCCCGGCGAGGTCCGGGCTTCCTTAGTCGCCCGGCCCCGCCGCGGCCGCGGGTTGCGGGGCGAGCCGCAGCCTGCGCGCGCGATAGCTCCGCGCCAGAAGAAAGATCATGCCGCCAACCGCGATACCGGCGATTGTGAACGCCCCCCTTACCGCCAGATTGGCGCCGACATCGAGGGGGAAAGCCTGTCCCGGCTCGCCGAGCCGCCGCACGATCACCTGGAAAACATGTTGGATCGCGCCCATCGACAGCAATCCCACCGCCAAGAACCCATACATGACGAGCAGCTCGGAAGGCTTACGGGTTCGATCGTCGATCAACAGGCTGAGCGCCGTATAGCCGATCCACCACACGACGATGAGCAACCCGTAGCCGAAGCCGCTGTGCAGCATGGACGATCGTGACGGCCCAAAATAGGCGAATGGATTGTAAGGCCAAGCGTTCGTGCCGAGCACGGTCAGGGCCTGTCCGATATGGCCGCCGTCGATCAGAGCAATCATGTCCGCCAGACGCAGGAAATAGATGATGCCGCTCACATTCACGATGATGAAGCAGGCGCCCAATAGGTAGAAGGCGTGCTCGCGCTTCACCGACAGCGACAATATCGAAACCCGGTCGGAGCCCTGGAGACCAGCCCACCCCGCAAGCAAGGCGAGGCCGATAGTCGCCGATATCAGCGAGCTCAGCGCATCGAGCTGATCGCCGATTGCCGCCACCATGAGATCCTGGTTCATCCGAACCTCCTGATCTTGCGGCCACATCCTAGGGCTAGATGTGCCCCTGTCCTTTGAGAATCTCGCAGATCCTCTTGCCCAATTTGGTGGGGATGTAACGCGTCCCCTTATAAAGCCCCTTGCAGGGATGATCGGCGAAAAACTCCTTTTGCCGGCCACAAAGGAGATCGAGCGGAGAGCCAAAAGGGGAAAATGGGCGAAGCGCTTTCGATAAAGCGCCAACGGCGTTTCGCAGTGTGGGGTCGGGTGTCGCTTGCTGGTCCCAAAAGGTATCGTGCCCAATCAATACAGCTTGAAGGGCCTCCTTGCGAGTCGGTCGCAGCGCTCGTCGCAGGGCTACCTGATCCAGCTCGCCGCGGCGCGCCAGGTCGGCCGTCCGCTGGCGCTGATCAGCGCGGCCGCGCTGGCCGCGTTGCCGCCCTGTCTCTTCTGCTCTACCGGCGGGATCCAGCCATGGCCCTGCCCCTCGCCTTGCTCGCCCTCCTTCTCGCCGCGGCGCCGCCCGCGGCGGCGCCGGCCCGCCCCGGCCTGTGGATCGGCCCGATCCGTGCCTGCGCCGGGACGGTGGCCGAAGCGACGGTCGGCGAGGATGAGTTTCGCGAGCCCAATCTGACGATCCGCTTCCGCGAGGGCTGGGCGGACGTGCTGCACCGGGTGACGGCGGCGCGGGTGGGGCTGCCGATGGCGATCCGGCTCGACGGCCGCGTCCTCGCCGCGCCGTTCGTGCGGGAGCCGATCGCGGGCGGGATCATCGCCATAGCCCCGATCGCGGCCGAGGAAGGCGAGGCGATCCGGGCGGCGGCGCTGGGGCACTGCTGATCCGCCGGCGCCTTAAAGGGAACACGGACAAGTCCATGTCCCACCCCGATGCCCGACCGTTGCCGGTGATGAGGACAGGCCCTAGCCTGCGGCCATGGCCGCGCCGCCGCCCGCTTCGCCGGAGCCCAATCCGATCGGATGCCTCGGCGCGATCGCCATCGGCGTGCTGGTGGTGGCGGGCGAGGCGGGCGCTTTCTCGCTGCTGACCGGGCGGCCGCTCAACCTCTCCGATCAGGCAGGCGTCTTCCTGTTCCAGATGCTGAGCGTCGCGGCGCCGTTCGGCCTGCTCGCGCTCGCCGGCGCCCGCCGCGCGCTGCCCTGGCTGGCCGGGCTCGCGCTCACCCTCGCCCTGTGGGGTTACGCGCTGGTCGAAGGGGTCCGCTACCAACGGCATCCCGACGGCACCGGCGCCGATATCGGGCTCGGCCTGATCATGCTCGCCTCGCCGCTGGTCATCGCCGCCGCCGCGCTCGCCGCCCACGCCTGGCAGCGGCGGCGGGGCGGCTAGCGGAAGAGGCCGGGAAAGAGGACGGGCACCGAGGCCCCCGTCCCCGTCCCCGCCCTGCCGAAAGGTTGGCGGAGTTTGCCAAATATTGGGAGGCGCGCCGGCGGGCGGTCGCGCGGGCTGCGGAGTCGATTATACCAAGTCATTGTAAAACAGCATTTTCCTGATTCTGGCACGGCTCGTGCTGAGAGTGCGGCATCCGGGGCGGACATGCCGGCCCGCTTCGCCAGGAGTTACTCTTATGCAAATCTCTCCCTCCAACCTGCTCTTCCGCGGCGACACCTTCCTCGGCGTCTGCGAGGCGCTCGGCGAGGATTTCCGCTTCAACCCGTTCTACCTCCGGGCGGCGCTCGGCATCGGCCTGATCTGGAACCCGCTGGCGGTGGTCGGCACCTATCTGGGGCTCGGCGCCATCGTCGCCTTCTCGCGGCTGGTCGCGCCCAACCCGCGTCCCGCCTTCGCCGCGGCGTCGGCGGGCGAGCCCGCTTTGGCCGAGACCGCGGCGCCGCAGGCCGGCAATGACGAAGAGGCGCTGGCGGTCGCCGCCTGAGCGTGACGGGGACAGTCCCCGGAAAGGGGACAGTCCCCTCCGATTTACCGAAAAGGGACAGTCCCCTCCGAGCTAGCCTCTCTCCGCTTTCCGCTTCTTCCAGTCGTCGAGGCGCCAGCCGCCGAACAGGGCGCGCTCGGGGTGGTGCGGCTTCTTGCCGGGATCGGCCTTCGACCAGCCGGTGACCTGCTCGAGCGGCGGCAGCTCCGGCGGCGGGGCCTCGTCCGCGAAGCGCCAGTCGCCGGTCGTTTCGTACTGCGCCGCGCGCCTGAGGGCGGCATCCTCCGCTTCCTGCCGCTTCTCGCACGTCCACATCGCGCGCAGGCGCTCGGTATAGGTTTCCCACGGCTCGCCGCGGCGCTTGCGGCGGTGCGGCCTGTCCCACCCCTGGTTCACCGACTTGTCGTGCAGGCAGAGCAGCTGGATCGCCTGATCGGCGGTCATCGGCGGAATCGGGGCGGGCGCGCGGCTGCGCCATTCGTCGTCCGCCCACGATTCGGGCGGGCTGGCCGCGAGGGCGATGCATTCGAGCCGGTCCCATCCCATTTTGAGAGCAAGCCGCATCTCCCGGGCGAAGGCGGGGCGGGTGTATTTGCGGTAATAGAAGCTGCCATAGCTGAAGCCCGCCGCGGCGGCGCTGAGCCGGACGTTGGCGCTCGCGGCAAGGGCGCGGAAGAAGGCCTGCTCGGCAGCCCTGGTCATCCGGCCCGGCGGGGCGAGGCGGAGCTGGAGCCGGCCCGATTTGAGGCGGACGATGGTCGGCTCGCCGCCCTGGGTGGCGAGCGCATTCTTCTTTCCCTCGGGCGGACGGGGCCCGCCGCCGAGCTTCAGCGCGGCATGGCAGGCGGCGAGCGCCGCCTCCCACTGCGCGGCGAACGCCGCGTGCTTGTTACGGCGCCGGGTGAACCTGGCGCGGTGGGCGCCGACCGCGCGGGCGGCGAGGCGATGGGCAGGTGCGGATGTCTCCCAGACATCCGCAGCCCTTCCCGGGGGGAAGGGCGACCAGCCCATTTGCCGCAGCGGCGCAGCTGCTCGAGAAAATCGTCATTCTCGCGCATCTGGCGGCGGGTGAAGGGGCGGATTCCGGTCATATGTTCTATATATGTTCCACTCGTCCCGGTTTGGCAAGTGGTATCACCGTGTATCCCCGCGGGCGATTGATCCATTTCGGTAACCAATGCGTGTTAGACAAACTTTCCCTTAACCGAGTTTTCGAAGTGACGATGAGGCGGATTCTCTCCCGGGGCTTCTTCAAGGCGCTGACGCTGGCGCTGCTGGTCGGGCTCGTCTTCGGCATCGCCCAGGTCGGCGAGCCGCTCGAGAATACGATGCAGATCGCCCGCAACAAGCTGCGCAGCCACCCGGCGAGCGGAGCGATCGTGCTGGTCGCGATCGACGACCGAAGCGTCGGCGAGGTCGGCAGCGCACGCTGGAGCGGCAGCCAGCTGGCCAGCCTGATCCGGCGGGTCGATGCGGCCGGCGCGCGGCGGATCTATCTCGACGCCGAGCTCGGCGTCACCGGCCTGCCCGAGCACCAGGCGGCGCTGGAGAGCGCGCTGGCCGGCGCCCGGGCGCAGATCCTGCTGCCCGCCCGCTTCTCGATCAACCCGGTTTCGGGGACGCGCTCCGAATATCTGCCGCCGGCCCGGTTCGCCCGCCATGCCCGGCTGGTCAACACCAACTTGTTCGTCTGGTGGGACGACGCCGTCTGGCAGCATCCGTACGCCGCCCAGACCGGCAACCGCCTGCTGCCCTCGCTCGGCAGCCAGCTGGGCGGAGCCGGCGGGCTTTCCGAGTCGCTGTTCCCGATCGACTACGCGATCGATATCCGGTCGATCCCCGTGCTGAGCGCGAGCGACATCCGCGACAACAGGATCGCGGGCCAGCAGCTCGCCGGCAGGGACATCGTGATCGCGCGCACCGACATCGCCACCGAGCATTACCGGGCGCCGGGCGTCGGCCTGGTGCCGAGCATCCTCTTTCATCTCGTCGCGGCCGAAACGCTGCGCGCGGGCCACCCGGTCAATCTCGGCTGGGCGGTGCCGCTGCTCCTTGCTTTGGTGCTCGCGGCCGCGGTGCTCGGCTTCCGGCGGCGCTCGGTGGCGGCCGGCATCCTGGGGATCGTGCTGACCGGCTCGATCAGCGGCCTGGTCTGGCTCGAGGCCTACCAGGTTCACGCCCAGCTGGTGCCGGCGCTGGCCGCCCTGCTCACCGCCGCCGTGGCCCGCGCCGCCGGCAGCCTGCGCCGCTCCTACCGGATGCGGGGGACGACCAACCTCGTCACCGGCATGCCCAATCTGCAGGCGCTGCGCCAGTCCGGGCTGAACCGCGGCATCGTCGTCTGCGCGCGGGTAAAGACTTACGCCCAGATCACCGCCACCCTGCCGCCGCAGGACGAGAAGGAGCTGGTCGAGCAGATCGTCGGACGGCTCGAATTCGGCGCGGAAGGCCAGCAGATCTACCAGGCGGACGAGGGCGTGTTCGTCTGGATCGCGGGCGAGGGCAGCGAGGAGGGCATCGTCCAGCAGGTCGAAGGCCTGCAGGCGCTGTTCCGCAGCCCGATCGTGATCGCGACCCGCCTCATCGACATCGCCCTCACCTTCGGCATCGATCCCGATGCCTCGCGGCCGCTGGCGCAGCGCGTTCCCAGCGCCCTGGTCGCCGCCGACGAGGCCGCCCGCGACGGCAAGCGCTGGGCGAGCTTCAACCTGGCCAGCATCGAGGATGCCGACTGGGCGATGTCGGTGCTCGGCCGCCTCGATCAGGCGATCGACAATGACGAGCTCTGGGTCGCCTATCAGCCCAAGGTCGACTGCCGGACCGGCCAGCTGGTCGGGGCCGAGGCGCTGGTCCGCTGGACCCACCCCGAAAAGGGGCAGCTCCAGCCGGACCAGTTCATCGGCGCCGCCGAGCGCGGCGGCAGGATCGAGCGGCTGACCTATTTCGTGCTCGACAGCGCGCTCGCCGGGGCGGCCCTCGCCCAGCAGAGCGACCCGCGCTTCACGATCGCGGTCAACCTCTCCGTGCTCCTGCTCAACAGCGACACCCTGGTGCCAACCGTCGAGGCGCTGCTGCGCAAGCACAACGTCGCGCCGAAGCGGCTGACTCTGGAAGTGACGGAAACCTCCACTTTGGGCAGCGCCGCGGACCAGATCGCCAATCTCCAGCGGCTCGCCGACATGGGCATCCAGCTGTCGATCGACGATTACGGCACCGGCTTTTCGACGCTCGAATATCTGCGGCGCATCCCCGCCTCGGAGATCAAGATCGACCGCAGCTTCGTCAGCATGCTGACCAATTCGCAAAGCGACCGGATCATGGTCAACTCGACGATCCAGCTCGCCCACTCGCTGGGGCGCAAGGTGGTCGCCGAAGGGGTGGAGAGCCAGGAGATACTCGACGAGCTGAAGCGGATGCGCTGCGATATCGTCCAGGGCTATCATACCGGCCGGCCGGTGCCGCTCACCGAGCTGCTCAAGCGGTTCCAGCCGCCCGAGGCGCAGCAGGCCGCCTGAACCCGCCGCCCCCAGGCATCGAAAGGCCCCGCTTCGGCGGGGCTTTTTTCATGCCCCCACCCTGGCGACTGTGACCTGAAAGCCACAGTTTCCCGGCGTTGGTAAATTTATTTTTAACCACGCGACATGTTTTCCGGCCGCCCTGGACTAGGGCCATTGAGGAAGGGATTGGATACCGATCCGGTAGGCCAGTCGGACCCGGCGCCAGGCAGTTTTTTCTGGATGTCGGGACAGGCTGGAGAACCCCACCGGCAGCTCATTGGCCGAGCCGACGAGGTTTCCACTCTCCTCTAGTTTGGGACCAATTCAGAGGGAGACGGACAATGTGGGCATATCTTTTTGGCGGCGGCACCTGGCGCTGAAGCGCTCGCGCTGACGTGAAAAGCCCCGCTTCGGCGGGGCTTTTTTATTGCCTCCGACGCCTGGAATTTGCGCTCTTCGGGCAAGTGCGCTAAGGGCGCCGGCTTCCAACGCATCTGCAATGGAAAATCTGCGGGAGGGCCGCCTTCGGGGCGCCCGTCTGGACCGCTCGACTTGAAAGAGAGTGACCATCAATGGCTAAGAAAATCACGGGCTATATCAAGCTCCAGGTGCCCGCGGGCGCCGCCAATCCCTCGCCTCCGATCGGGCCGGCGCTCGGCCAGCGCGGAGTCAATATCATGGACTTCTGCAAGGCGTTCAACGCCGCCACCGGCGAGCTCGAAAAAGGGATGCCGATCCCGACCGTCATCACCGTCTATGCCGACCGCTCGTTCAGCTTCGAGACCAAGACGCCGCCGGCCAGCTTCTTCCTGAAGAAGGCGGCGCGGATCAACAAGGGCTCGACCGAGCCGGGCAAGATCGGCGCCGGCCGGGTCACCCGCGCCCAGCTGCGCGAGATCGCCGAGCAGAAGATGAAGGATTTGAACGCCAACGATATCGACGCCGCGGCGCGGATCATCGAAGGCAGCGCCCGCGCGATGGGCCTCGAAGTGACGGGGAGCTGAGGACATGGCCCAGACCAAGAAGCAGAAGCAGATGGCCCAGCTCGACCCGACCAGGCATTACGGCATCGACGAGGCGATCGGCCTCGCCAAGGCCAACGCCACCGCCAAGTTCGACGAGACGATCGAGATCGCGCTCAACCTCGGCGTCGATCCCAGGCACGCCGACCAGATGGTCCGCGGCGTCGTCACCCTCCCCGCCGGCACCGGCAAGGAGGTCCGCGTCGCCGTCTTCGCCAAGGGCGACAAGGCCGACGAGGCCAGAGCGGCCGGCGCCGACGTGGTCGGCGCGGAGGATCTGATGGAAGCCGTCCAGGGCGGCCAGATCGATTTCGACCGGGTCATCGCCACCCCCGACATGATGGGCGTGGTCGGCCGGCTGGGCAAGGTGCTCGGCCCCAAGGGGCTGATGCCCAACCCCAAGCTCGGCACCGTCACCCCCAACGTCGCCGAGGCGGTCAAGGCGGCCAAGAGCGGCCAGGTCGAGTTCCGCGTCGAGAAGGCCGGCATCATCCATTCGGGGATCGGCAAGGCGAGCTTCTCGGAAGCCGACCTCAGGCGCAATTTCGACGCCTTCGTCGACGCGATCGTGAAGGCGAAGCCGTCGGGCGCCAAGGGCAAATATGTCAAGAAGGCCGCGATCAGCTCCAGCATGGGGCCGGGGCTGAAGCTCGACGTCGCCGAGGTGGCGTCGGTCTAGGCCGTTGACAAAGCCGAACGCGCAAGGAGGGTCGGGGCGAAAGTTCCGGCCCTTTTCTCTGTTCGGGCGGGGCGTGACGGCGATCACGCGCAGGGGGCGAAAGCCTGGGCTAGCACCGGCGTCGCGGGCAATCTCGCCCGCACATGCCGGAGACGGTGATGCGGGCCTATGGCTCCGAACAGACGCCGCCGCCGATGCGCCGCATCGACTGGGTCGCATCGCCGACGCTGCCATTGCAGCCGCCGCGCAGCCGCCGCGAGCTCGATGGGTTCCTCCAGGCGCTCGCCACGATCCCGGTCGGCGACGTGCCGGCGATCCGGGTGATGTTCGCCGGCTTCGAGGCGCGCGACGCAATCGCCGAGGTCTTCCGCGAGGGGATGGCGCAGCGGCCCTGCGGCGACCTCGGCCAATTCATGCTCCTGCTCTCGGCGGTCGGCGAGCTTGCCTGCCCGCGATCGATCGCGCCGCTGCATGAGCTGATCTGGACAGCGGACGAAGCGTTGCTGGTCGACGACCCGTGCGGCAGCGACCGCGAGACCTCCTGCTGCGTCTTCCCGCCGCGGGGCATGATTCAGGCGCGCGCGGCGGAGATGTTCGCCTGGATCGCGGCCGGCCGCGAGGACGACCGGTTGCTGCGCGTCGTCGCCGAGCACCCTTCCGTGGTGACGCGCCTTGCCGCGGCCGACGCCTTCCTCTTCGCCCACAAGGATGCCGGCGCCGCGCGCGAGCGCGTCCTTGCCGTGGCCCGGCCGGGGGACGCGAGCGCCATCGGCGTGCCGCGCTTCACTCGCGATTGCCGGCGCGCGGAGTTCGACGCCGCGCTCGAAGCCGGGCGCTGTCCGGACCATCCGCCCCGGCCGCAGGAGATCGCCCTGCCGGCACGGACGCGGCGCGACGGGGAATGTTGCTGATGTGCAGAGACGGTCTCGGATTGGTCGACCTTGCGGTATCGCAGCTCATCCCGGTCCCCTCCATGTGGCCGGACTTTTTCAGCTGGGCGGCCGCGGCCTTCACCCTCGACAATGACGACAGCTGGGACGCCAGCGGCGAGGACGCGCCCTGGAGCGCTCGGCTGCCCTATGGAAAGATGATCAACTCGATCTACCTGCTCGCCTACGCCTTGAGCGACAATTACGATGTGCAATGGCATTCCGCGGCCGACTATCTCAGCACGGCGCGGGCGGCCGAGAGCAGCTACCACGGTCCCTTCTACTTGCGCTTCTTCGATAGCGGCGGCGAGGCCGATTCCGAGGTCGGTCGGGTGCTGGCGCGAGACCGCACCAATATCCATTGCCCGGTGTTCGACTATGCCGGCGTGTCCGACGACCCCGCCAATCGCGCATCGGTGCTCGTCCACGAAGGCTGGCATCATTGGCAGTACGCCAAGGGATACGAGCACCAACATCTGGTCGGCGAAGGCGATTTGGCGCCCGGTGCCGAAGGCGATTATTATTATTTCCACAGAGTCTACGAGTATGATTTCAACGTTTTATGGGCATACCGCCTGTCGCCTTTGCTGTTCCACTCGCCCTATCAGGTGCAAAGCGAGTTCGACGCCGACCTCGCTGAATGTGCCAACCGGTGGGTGCCCGTGGCCGTCACCCAGGCCGCGCGCTATTACGGCAATGTCCGGCTGAACACGCAATTCTGGAACCGGCCCGGCTACCGGATCGGGCAGCCGCGCCCGTTCTGACGGGGCGCCCCGCCTGCGCCGCGGATCCTGGTCGTCATGCTCAGGGGCGCAGCGGCGTCGCCGGCAAGCGGTCTCGGCCTGTCGGGCTCGACCGAGGCGCGCTCGGGCTCCCTAGGGGCCGGCGCCTTCAAATCCGCCCGGCATGGCGGCACCTGGGAAAAAAGGGACTGTCCCTCTTTTACGCGCCGCCGCCGCGCCCCGCCCCCGGGCCCCTGCCGGTCCAGCGCTTGAAGGCGCGGGAGAAGGCGGCGCGGTCGGAGAAGCCGAGAAGCCAGGCGGTTTCGCCGATCGAGCGCTTGCCGGCGCCGAGATGGTCGAGCGCGAGCCGGTGGCGAAGCGCGTCGAGCAGCTTCTCGAAGGTCGTCCCCTCGGCCTTGAGCTTGCGGTAGAGGGTCTGGCGGCTGACGCCCAGCTTCGCTGCGACCGCGGCGATGCCGGCGCCGCCGCCGGCGAGCATCGGCTCGACCAGCGCCTCGACCCGGCCCCTGAAGCTCTTGCTGCCGTCGAGCGCCGCGAGCAGCGCATCCGCCCGCGCGGTCACCAGAGCGGCGACATAAGGCGGCTGCATGCCCACCGCCATGGTCAGCATCGCCGGGTCGATCCGAAGCGCGTTCCACTCGCTCTCGAATATGACCGGGACCTGGAAGATGCGGTCATATTCGGCGCGATAGGAGGGGGCCGCGTGGGTGACGTGAACCTCCTCGAGCAGGTCGTAGCCGTGGCGCCGGCCGCTGCAGACCATCCGCGCGAAGCTGCTTTCGGTGAGCTCGGGGAAGGCGTTGGGATTGGGCCTGCGGTCCACCAGCCACAGCCTGCCGCCGCGCCGCACCAACGCGACCCGGTCGGCGCCCGCCGAATCGACCTCGATCGCGAGACGCGAATAGCGATTGAACAGGGGCAGCGCCTCGAGCGGGGTCGTCCCCGACTGGCCGAGCAAGGCGACGATCGACAGGTCCGCGATGTCGACCGCCTCGCCGAAATGGAGCGCGAGCGCGTCATCGCCGGTCAGCGCCTTCGCCGCCCGCATCAGCGCGACATAGGCGTCGAACGGCACCCGGGCGTCGAGATCGCCGAGGCCCGCCGGATCCAGGCCCGAGCGCTCGGCCAGCGCCGCGCTCGGGGCGCCCTTCGCCACGGCGAGCTCGAACAGGCCCCGCGCGAAGCCGGCGCCGACGGTCAGCTCAGCCATGTAGCGGCCGGCCCTTGCAACCTGGAGACATAAGGATGATCCCAGCGATCATAGGCGAACGAGTGTGTTGCCGGCATAATACTCCAATAAGGGACGGAACCGGAAGGGGAAAGATTTGAACGTCCATGCCCTCGCTTTGGCCGTCCATATCGCCGGCGGCAGCCTCGCCTTCGCCGCCGGCACCGCCGCCCTGTGCCTGCGCAAGGGCGGACGGGCGCATGCGCGGGCGGGGACGCTGTTCTTCGCCGCGATGCTCGTGCTGCTGCTGTTCGGCTTCGGCCTGGCCGTCGCCGGATCCCACCCCAGCGTCGCGGTCAGCGCGATCCTCACCATCTACCTGGTGGCGACCGCGCGGGCCACGGCGCGGCGGCGGACCGGCGGAACCGGCGGCTTCGAGCTGGCCGCGCTGGCAGTCGCGATCGGCTGCATGCTGGCGCAGATCGCGTTCGGCCTGCTGGCGGCGACGAGCGCGAGCGGCCGGATCGGCGGCTATCCCCCGGCCCCCCATTTCGCGCTGGCGGCGATCGCCGCTTTGTTCGCCGCCCTCGACCTCAACTTCCTCCGCCGGCGCGGCGCCGGCCCGGCCCAGCGCGTTGCGCGCCACGGCTGGCGGATGTGCATCGCCCTGTTCGGCGCCGCCGGCATCTTCCTCGGCCAGCAGAAATTGATCCCGCCATCGCCGCCGCTGTTCCTGCCCCTGCTCGCGATCCTCGGGACGATGATCTACTGGCTCGTCCGAATCCGCCGCACCGGGACCTACCGGAGAGTGGCAATGCCGCCGGCGGTGCCGGCATGAGGGCGGCGGTCTATCGTCGCTACGGATCGCCCGAGGCGGTGGTCGCGATCGAAGAGGTCGCGGCGCCGGTGCCCGGCGACGGCGAAGTGCTCATCAGGATCCATGCCGCCGCGGTCAATCCGCTCGACAGCCATTTCATCGCCGGCCGGCCGGCGATCGCCCGGCTCGCCTTCGGCCTGTTCCGGCCCAGGCGCACCCGTCCCGGCGCCGACGCCGCCGGAATCGTGGTCGCAGCCGGCGCCGGAGTCACCCGCTTCAGGCCCGGCGACGCCGTGTTCGGCGCCTGCCCGGGCGCCTTCGCCGAGCTCGGCTGCGCGCCGGAGCGGGCGCTGGCGGCGAAGCCCGACGAGCTCTCCTTCGAGCAGGCGGCGGCGCTGCCGGTCGCCGGGCTGACCGCGCTGCAGGGCCTGCGCGACCACGGCCGGCTGGCGCCCGGGCAAAGCGTGCTGATCACCGGCGCCGCCGGGGGCATCGGCAGCTTCGCGGTGCAGATCGCCAAGGCCCGGGGCGCCGAGGTGACGGCAGTGTGCAGCGCACGCAGCCTCGACTTCGTCCGGGCGCTCGGCGCCGACCGGGCGATCGACCGGGAAAAAGAGGATTTCACCCGCAGCGGCGCGCGCTGGGACCTGATCTTCGACCTCGTCCAGAGCCGCGGCTTCGGCGCCTGCCGCCGGGTGCTCGCGGCGGACGGCATCCTTGTCGCCGGCGGCGTGCTTTCGGTCGGCCCGCCGCGGCTCGGGCCGATGCTGCGCTGGGCAGGCCGGTTGCTTTTCGGCCTGCTTCGGTCGCGCTTCGGCCGGCGCAAGCTGCGCACCTTCGTGGCGAAGCTGAACGCCGACGACCTCGCCGAGCTGGCCGGGCTGGTCGCGAGCGGCAAGGTCACGCCGGCCATCGACCGCCGCTACCGGCTCGAGCAAGCCGGCGCGGCGATCCGCTACGTCCAGCAGGGCCGCGCCCGCGGCAAGGTGATCATCGCGATCGCCGGCGAGGACTGACCGACCCGCAGGAGGCCGCGCTGCAACCTGCGGCCACAACACAGAATCCCCGGGTCATAGGAAGCGCGGACGCCGGCGGCATAATGCCCCCGTCTCGCACGGGAGGACCAGATGAAGATGAAGCTGCTCGCCGCCGGCCTGCTGGCGGCCGCCGCGGCCGCCGCCGCCAACGCGATGGACGTCGCCACCTATCTCGCCAAGGCCGACGCGCTGCGCCAGCGCGGCATGACCGCGATGTTCTCGAGCGAGGCGCGTGAGCTCCAGGCGGAGATCAGGAGCAGCGGCGCAGCGCTGAAGCAGGAGCGGCTCGCCGCCCAGCGCTCCGGCCGCCGCCCCTTTTATTGCCCGCCCGGCCCGGCGAGCCTCAGCGTCGAGGAGATTTTCGCGGCGATGAACGCGGTGCCGCCGGCGCGGCGGGCCCGCACCCCGGTCAGGGACGCGCTGCGCGCCGCCTTCGTCCGCAAATATCCCTGCCCGCGCTGAACGCTGCGCGCCCGCAAAAGGTAAACCCCGCCGGTTTGACCCGGCGGGGTTCCCTGAAGGCCCGTGCCCGAAGGCCGGTGCCTTCAAATCCGCCCGGTCCGAAGACCGATTGGACAACCGATTCAACGATGCGCCCGCGCGCCCGTTCCCGCCGGAAAAATCATTTCTGTGGATGAATCTGGGGAAAATCAGGCGCCGCCGCAGACGTGCTGGGCATCGGCCAGCGTCCAGCTTTCCTCGGTCCGCAAATTGGTGGTGTAGAGCCTGCCGCGCCCTTCGACAGATTGCGGCCCCGCTTATGCCGGACTTGCCGGCGATTTGCGATGCGGCCGGATTCCTCCCCCGCGCGTCGAGCGAAGCAGGGGGCGATCATCGCAGGGACTCATCGGGCGATGCTGGCGGCGGCCGCCGACGGGGCGCCGAGCACGATCCTCGCGCGCCGCACCGGCGGCGGCGAGATGCTGATCGTGGTCGGCGTGCGCCCGGCGGCGGATCTCGATAGGGACAGTCGAGTGACTGTCCCCAGCCCGTTCAGCCGGCGACCGAGATGGTCAGGAACGGATCGAAGCTCATCGGCCTGCCGTCCATCGTCAGGGTCGCCGAATATTGCTGAACGCTGGCCACACCCTGCGCATCGACGCGTCCCTCGTAGGTGGTGCCGTCGGGACCGGTGACCGGCTGCGGATTGCAGATATTGTCGCCGACCATCCCCCCGCTGAACCCGCTGATCACGACGTCGGTGCTCGGATCGACCGGCGTGACGCTCCAGACGATGACCTGGCCGTCGGTGCAAGCCGTGTTGAGCTCGGCCTGGCCTTCGGCGCCCGAGCCGAAATTCTTGTTCGAATCGATCAGATAGATATTGTCCTGCAGCGTGCCGGCAAGGGCACCTTCGACATCGACAACCATCAGAACATTGAGATTACTCATGTTAGCCTCCATAGCTTGCGGGAAGTGAAACGCAGCACACGATCCTGGGCAAGGACCCCAAGAGTGTCGGGGCGCCCTCCGGCGGAATCAAACGCCGTAATAATGCAGAATCTAATTCTGTCCGGCCAATTGACCTTGGCCAAGGATTGGTATCGCCAAAATTGCAGCCACTGATGTAGCCACAGACCGCGCACAAGGCGCCGTTCCGTGGCTGTAGCTGTGGCATTTTTGTTTTATATCCTGAAGTTCAACCTCAGGATCTTTCAAGACGTTTTTTGGTCTTGATTCATGGACTACCACGTATATTTCCAATTAGGCAAGTAATATTTGATATATTTGAGATTTTTTACAGATCCTGCACATATCGCTCCCGCGGGTTCGTCGCGCAGTGCCGGCGACGGCGCCGACCGGTCGAGGGGGACAGTCGGGTGACTGTTCCCTCCAGCGGATGTTGACTTTCGCGGCCAGGGCTCTAGATGCGCCCCTTCGCTTGCGGGCCCCGGCCCGCTGGCGTGCCGTCCGAGACAGCTGGCGAGGGTTGCCCTCTTAATCTCCAGCCGAGACGGGGAACGCTTTTGATCCTGCCCGCGTGCGATGCGTGCCGGACCCGCCGGATGTCTCCGGCCTCAACGCTCCCCATCGGACTTTACGTACCCGCGCGGCGGACGGTCCGCCGCGCGCAATGTGGAGAGCAATATGGATCGCGCTCAGAAACAGGAGACGGTCGCGGCGCTGAAGCGGACGTTCGAGGAGACCAACGTCGTCGTCGTCACCCGCAATCTCGGCCTCTCGGTGGCCCAGTCCACCAGCCTGAGGAACCGGATGCGCGAGGCGGGCGCCGCCTACAAGGTCACCAAGAACACGCTCGCCTTGATCGCGCTCGAGGGCACCCGCTACGCGCCGTTGAGCGAGCTGCTCACCGGCCCGACCGCTTTGGCCACCTCGTCCGATCCGGTCGCCGCCGCCAAGGCCGCGGTCGACTTCGCCAAGACCAACGACCGGCTCGAGATCGTCGGCGGGGCGATGGGCGAGACGATGCTCGACGTCGAGGGGGTGAAGGCGCTCGCCGCTTTGCCGTCGCTCGACGAGCTGCGCGCCAGGATCGTCGGCCTGATCCAGGCCCCGGCGACCAAGATCGCGCGGACGATCAGCGAGCCCGGCGCTCAGCTGGCGCGCGTCATCGGCGCCTATGCCGCGAAAGAGGCCGCATAACCCACCCTTTGCGCTCCTGCGGAAGCAGGAGCCCAGAACTGGGTCCCTGCTTCCGCAGGGACACAAGCTAGAGAGAAACGGAGACTAAACATGGCAGACATCAACACCCTCGTCGATCAGCTCAGCGAGCTGACCGTCCTCGAAGCCGCCGACCTCGCCAAGGCGCTGGAAGAGAAATGGGGCGTCTCGGCCGCCGCCGCGGTCGCCGCGCCCGCCGCCGCCGCCGGCCCCGCCGCCCCCGCCGCCGAGGAGCAGACCGAGTTCGACGTCATCCTCACCGGCGACGGCGGCAAGAAGATCAACGTGATCAAGGAGGTCCGCGCGATCACCCAGCTCGGCCTCGGCGAGGCCAAGGCGCTGGTCGAGAGCGCGCCCAAGGCGATCAAGGAAGGCGTCAACAAGGCCGAGGCCGAGGAGATCAAGAAGAAGATCGAGGAAGCCGGCGGCACCGTCGAGCTGAAGTGACCCGCAGCGCCCGCGAGGGCGCGCGCGGAGCCCTGACTTTCGTCAGGATGACGCAGCAATCCCAGGGGCGGCTCCACCGGAGCCGCCCCTTTTTCATGGCTCGAGGCCGCGCAGATAGGTCTCGGCGGCCTTCTTCCCTTCGTGCACCGCCCAGCCGAGCGGAGTGCCGCGCCACAGCGTGTCGCGGACGTCGCCGCGGGCGCCGTGGGCGACGAGAAGTCGCAGCGTTTCGACGTCGTCGTTGATCGCCGCCTGGTGGAGCGGCGTCGAATGTTTGTGGACCGGCATGAAGCGGTTCGGGTCGGCGCCCGCGGCGAGGCAGAGACGCGCCGCATCGGCCTCACCGTTGATGACCGCCATTGCCAGCGCGTCCCTCTTCTCGTCCGGCGACGCCCCTTCGAGCAGCCGGGCGAGCTCGGCGGTGCGCCCCAGGCCGGCGGCTTCGAGCGCGGTCAGCGCCAGGCCGTGCGCGAGCAGCCAGGCGATCGGCGCGGTCTGCCGGTGGCCCAAGGTGGCGATGACGGCGGCGCGGCCCGCGGCGGCGCCGGCTTCGGCCAGAGTCTCGACCAGCGCCATTTGCACCGGTCGCGGCATTTGGCCGTCGGTCATCACCAGCTCGAGGGTGTAGTCGAGGTCCTTTTGGGCGACGCCGCGGGCGATCATCAGCCGGGCGATCTCGACGATGTTGGGGGGCGGCGCCGGGATCAGGGTGGGGTTGTTGGCGACGAACCAGAACAGCATCGGATCGGAGAAATAGCCGCGCGGGCCGAGGTCCGGCTCGATCGCCGGCTTGGTCAGCAGGCGCGGCCGCGCATCGATCAGGCGCGCCAGCCCGGCCGCGTCGCCGGCCTGGATCGCGGCGACGGCGGCGCGGAATTCCGGATCCTCGATGTGCGGGCCCTCGGCGGTCAGATAGAGGATGCGGTCGCGGTCGGTCGGATCGCCGGTTTCGGCATAATCGTGCGCGCGCCGGCCCTTGCCGTCCGGCTGCCAGGCCAGGGCGCCGTTCCTCAGCAGCAGCTCGACCAGCGCCGCCGGGCCGCGGCGGGCGGCGGCATGGAGCGGCGTCGCCCCGCCGGTACAGCCGCGCCGGACGAAGGCGCCGGCCTCGACCAGCCGCTTCGCCACCGCGAGGCGATCCGGCGCCGCGCCGTCGCAGGCGAGATAGAGCGGCGTGTCGCGTTCGGCCGGGTCGCCATCGACGGGAGCGCCCGCCGCGAGCAGCGCCTCGACGGTGGCGAGATCGCCGCGCGCCGATGCGTCGGACAGCGGCGAGCGGGCCGGCACGGCCGCCCGGATCAGCGCCGCCCAGCTGCCGAAGCCGTAATCGCGGGCGAGGCGGCGCTGCGCCGCGGTGAGCCTGATGCCCTCGCTCTTGGCGAGGCGCTTGGCCTGCTTGCGCAGATGCCCGGGGGACGGGTTGCGGGGAAGGCGCACGCTCTACCCTTTCCTTGCAGCCCGCGTCCGCAGGTCGGGCAGGAAAAGGCGATGATGGAATCGCATCTTCAAAGAGGCGGGCTGAGCCCTTTCCGCGGACGGGCGGCCGCCTTTTTCGGCCGTGCCGCAAGCCTAAGCCCGCGCCGCCGCGCCCGCAAGAAAATAGGGACTGTCCCTATTTTCAGACGAAGCCGAGATTCCAGGTGCTGGGATTGTAATTGGCGATGTTGGGGAGGACGGTCGTCATATTGCCCGCCGAGACGCCGAACCAGCTCGCCAGGGTGGCGCCATATTGATCGACGCCGAGCGCCGGCAGGAGGCGGCCCTGGCCGACGTCGTCGGGGCCGTTATTGGCGATCGCCGGCGGCGGCCCGTAGAAATCGCGGCCGTGGACGGCGCCGCCCATGACGAAATGCATCGAGCCCCAGCCATGGTCGGAGCCGTTGGCATTGGAGGTGAGGGTGCGGCCGAAATCGGACGCGGTGAAGCTGGTCACCTTGTCGGCGGCGCCGATCTCGACCATCGCGTCGTGAAAGGCGCGCATCGCCGCGCCGAGGCGGGTCATCAAGGTCGGATGGGTGGTGAGGACGCTGTCATGGGTGTCGAAGCCGCCGAGGCTGACGAAGAAGACCTGGCGCCTGGCGCCCAATTCCTGCGACACCGAGATGAGGCGGGCGACGATGCGCAGCTGATCGGCCAGCGTGTTGTTGGCCGGGAAGGGCGTCGCGATCGCCGGCCCGGCATTGAGCGCGCCGCTGACCTGGGCCTGGAGATCGAGCGAGCGCTTGGCGACGCGGGCATGCTCGTCCTCGAACAGGTTCGGCCGGGCGGCGGTCATCAGCGCGCGCAGCGTGCCCATTCCGGTCGCGGCGCCGAACAGGGTCGAGGCATTGTTGAGCAGCGGCACCGGACCGGTCGAGGTGACGGTGTACTGGACCGCGCTCCGGCCGGAGAGGAAGACGCTGTTGCCCGACGCGCTGATGCAGGTCAGGGTCGCGGTGCCGTTGCCCGACTGGAGCAGATCGCCGATCCGGCCGCCCCAGCCCGAGGTCGCGCCTTCGGGATTCGACGCCTGCCAGAAGCTCTGCTGGTCGTTGTGCGAGAAGAGCTTGGGCGGCAGCGGCACGTTCCTGGCGGTGTAATTGGCCTTGCTGGTCGGCTGGATCAGGGTGCCGACGTTGAGGACGATGGCGAGCTTGCCGGCGTCGAACACCGGGATCAGCGGCGACAACGTCGGCGCCAGCGCATATTGGCGAGCGCCCGCCAAAGCGGTGTTGGGCAGGAGCACGGTCCCGGCGAGCTGGTCGCGCGGCAGGGCGATGGTGCTCCTGAGGCCGGCGTAGAGATCGTAGGAGGGCTGGTCGTAGGGGACCACCGTGTTGGCGTAGTCGTTGCCGCCGAACAGGAAGATGCAGACCAGGGCCTTGTAGTCGGTGGCGCTCGCCGCCGCCGCCTCGCCGATCGCCGCGAGGTTCATCACGAACGGGCCGGCGCCGCCGACCAGGCCGAGGCAGGCGGCCCGCTTCAGGAAGGCGCGGCGGGATTGGTCCGTGCTCATTTCTGCACCAGATATTCGGGCGAGGCGAGGGTCAGCAGGATCGCGGTGTAGACCCGGTTCAAGGTCGCGTTCGACGAGCCGGTCGCGATCGCATCGACGGCGCCGCGGATGCTGGCCTTGGTGGCGTCGCTCAGGGCCGCGCCGAGCAGGATATCGACCTCGTCGACCAGGCTGGTGCTGTTGCCGGCCAGCGCCGACATCGCCGTGTAATCGGCGCGGAAATCGCCCGATCCGGCCGACACCAGCACCGCCATATAGTTGATATAGGCGATCACCGAAGGTTCGTTGGTGATCTGGAATTCGGGCGCGACCAGGCCGGCGCCGGCGATCGCGCTGTTGGGCGGGGTGTAGCCGGGGCGGAAGAAGTTGAACACGCTGGGCGACCGGCCCGGGCTCTGGCCGAGCCGGGTCGCGCTCGAGCTGGTGTCGCCGATCGGCCAGGTGCCCGAGGGCGAGCTGGCGCCGAACGCGCGCGCCCAGCCGGTCAGCCGAGCGATCGGCTCGCGCAGCTTGCCGGCGCTGGCCGTGCCGGCGATCGCCTCGCTGCGCGCCTCGACGTCGGTCAGGATCGCCCGCACCACCGCCTTCAGATCGCCGCGCACGCCGCTGCCGTTATTGGCGAACACCGCGGCGACCCGGGCGACATAGGCCGGCGGCGGATTGGAGGTGACGAGATGCTGGATCAGCTGCTTCGAGACGAACGGCGCGACATTCTGGTGGGCGAAGATCGCGTCCAGCGCGAGCCGCATCGAGGCCGGTCCGTCGGTGCCGGCCGGGATCGTCGTGCCGAGAAAGGCCTTGGCGCCGGTCTCGTGGTTCGAGGCGGTGTTGACCATCGGCCGGCGCAGCCGATCGGGGGTGGTGTTGTCGGCGGAATCGAGCGTCCAGCCGGTCCACACCCGGGCGAGGCCGGTAATGTCGTCCTGGCTGTAGGTCTCCTGCACGGCGCCGCCATTGAGCTGGGAGGTGCCGTCCTGGTTGAGCCGGACGAGGCCGATGGTGAACAGCTGCATCAGCTCGCGGGCGTAATTCTCGTCGGGGACGGCGCCGGTCGCCGCGTTCGCCTTGCGGTTGCCGAGGAAGGTCAGATAGAGGCCCATCGCGGCGTTGGTCGAGATCCGCTCGAGCAAGGTGCGGAAGTTGCCGAACGCATTGTCGAGCAGCACGTCGACATAGGCGGCGACCGCGAACTGCCGCCACGGGATGTTGACCCCGTCGATGCCGACGACGAGGAAATCGAGCAAGGCGAGGCCGACGCGCTGGCGCAATTGGTCCGGGCTGGCGATCAGCTGGCGCCACATCACCGGATCGAAGCCGGCCTGGGTGTTCATCGTCGAGACGTCGCCATAGCCGCCGGCGACCAGCCAATCCCAGTGGGTGGTGGCGCGCGGCATCGCGAACTGGCTGTCGAGCCAGCCTTCGAAGCCCAGTGCAACGACCTGATCGATATCGGCCTTGGACGAGCCCATCGTCGCCTGGGAGAGGAAGCGCGTCGCCTGCGGCCGGGTCGGCGCGACGATGGCGGGCGGCGGCGGCGACGGCGCGGCGGGCGGGGTTCCGCCGCCGCCGCCGCCGCCGCAGGCCGAAAGCGCCAGCGTCACGCCCGCCGCGGCGAGCGTCGCCGCGGACGGCGTTTCCGCCTCGGCTTCTACCGGCTGCGCGACGTCGAGATCAGCCATCGGGGCTCCCCACCACCGGATGTCCGCTGAAGACCCTCTCACGGGATCGTTAGCGGCCGGTATAAAGGGAGGATGAACGCCCGGTAAGGGCCGTTTACATCATGATACACTTTTTGCCGGCGCCGATACGAATCGGGGCGGCCCCGAAGGACCGCCCCTCCTCGCAACGGATGGGACAGTCACCCGACTGTCCCCGGGACAGTCGGGTGACTGTCCCCTTTTTCAGACCCGTTCGGGCTCGCCGTGGAGGCGGGCCTCGACATTCTCGCTGAGGCCCGACGAGCGATCGATCGGGAACGGCGCGAGCGCCTCGCCCTCGCCCTCGGGCCGGCCGATTTCGAACGAGGCGTGGGTGCGGCCCTCGCTGCCGTCGGGCAGGGTGTAGCGGGCGTCGGCGACCACCACCGGCAGCACCGGCTCGGTCATCCCCGCCTTGGGCAGCGCGATCCGGGCCTCGACCCGGGCGCCGTCGCCGGCGGCGATGTCGACCTCGTTGACCGTCGCATCGGCGGGCGGATCGATCAGCGACCGCTCCATGTCGGTGCCCTGGCCGCCGGCGACCATCCAGGTCGAGATCCTGACGTCCTTCGCCTCGACCGAGCCGGTATTGCCGACGGTCAGCTCGAACTGGACGATGGCGTCGTCGCGGCTGGTCCCGGCGCGCAGCGGCCGCATCAGGAATTCGAGCCACGGCCGGCCGGCGATCGGCTCGGAGCCGGCGGCGAGCGCCTCGACGTCGGCGGCGTCGGATTCGACGATCGCGACCTCGTCGGCGACCGGCTCGGCCTCGCGCTGGTGGAGCGCGGCGGCCGCGACGATCGGCGCCTCGTGGGTGAAGCTCGGCTCGGGCGCGGCCTCGACCACGGGCTCGGCCGGCTCATAGACCGGCTCGTCGTAATAGACCTCCTCCTCGGTGCGGCGGCGGCGGAGCGCGACGACGGCGATCGCGGCGATCAGCAGCACCGCGGCGCCGGCGAGCCACGGCCAGAGCGTCGTCAGGGTGCGCTCGGGCGCGGCGACGGGCGCCGCCGCGGCGGGCGTGGCGACCGGCACCGGCTCGGGCGCGGCCGCGACCGGCGCCGGGGCGGGCGCGGCGACTGGCGCGGGCGGCGCCGCGGCGGGCCGGCGGACCGGGGCGGCTTCGGCGCGCGGCCGGACAATGGTCCGGGTCGCGGTGCGGACTGTGCGGGTCGCGGTCCGGGCCGGCGGCGGCGCGGCGCGGGTGGCGACCGGGGCCGGCGCCGGCGCGGCGACCGGCGGCGGCGCGATCCTCACCGCCGGCGGCGGCGCCGGGGCGACGGTGACCGGCGGCGGCGCGGTGATCACCGGCGGCGGCGCGTTGACGACCGGCGGGTCCTGCGCGGCCAAGGGGGCCAAAGGAAGCGCGGCGGCGGCGAAAAGCCAGGCGGCGGCGCGGCGATGCGGGGTGAGGTGGGTTTTCATATCGAGAGGGGAACGAATTCATCGGGCTTAAGTGTCCGCCCGCCGCAGACTCTGCGTTAACCTGTTTTAGGCGAACGACGAGCGCCAGCAGGTACCAGAGCGGCAGCCGGTTGATCTGGTGCCTCGCCGCTCCCTCTCATTGGCCCGCGGGCGCGGGCGGCGCGAAGCGGGCCGGATCGACGGGGCCGGTCTCGACGCTTTCGACGTGAAGCACGATCGCATGGGCGGGATCGCCGTCGCCCTGGCGGCCGAGGGTCGCCGTGCAGACGCCCGCAAAGTCGCGATAGGCCGAGAGCTCGGCCTGCTCGTTGCCGGCGACCAGGCGGGCGACCCGGCGGCTGTCGCGATCGATCCAGAGCTCGGCGCTGTCGCCGCCCTCGGGGGTGGCCCGGAGCACGTCGTAGCTGCGGCCGTCATGGTCGCGGCGGCCGAGCAGCTCGAAGGCGGCGGGCAAGCGGCCCGGCAGCAGCCAGCCGAAATTGCTGAGCCAGGCATCGCGCCGGGCGCGGCGCAGCGCCGCCGGATCGGCCTCGCGCCGGACCTGGCCGTCCGGCCCCGCCTGCCAGCGCGCCGCCCCGTCATAGCCGGACTGGCGGACGATCCGGCCGTCGACTCGATTGACGTAGAGCGCGGTCGGCGGGCTGCGCATGGAATGCCAGGCCTCGTAGGGCAGGCTCATGCCGCCGGGCAGATCGACCCGCCCGGTCTCGTGCCAGCCCTCGACCCGGTCCCAGGCGTCGCCGCCGCAGGCTGCGCGCATCCCGGCGAGGAGGGCCGCGACCTGCGGATCGGGCGCGGCGCCGGGCTGGGCGAGCGCGGCCGCGGCCAGGAAAGCGAAAGGACTGAGCAGCCATGCCCGCATCGCCCCGCTTGTGCCCGAGCCGCATCGGCCGGGCAAGCGCGGGTGCGGGCGGCAATCGGCTGTTGTTCGCCGGGCATTTCCAAGGGATAAGGTGGGAAGGGACCGGCGGCTGGGGAGAAAGCTCGTGGCTAGCGTCGACACGTTCGTTCATGGCATCCAGCTCTTTCACCAGGGCTCGGGCAATTCCGGCGGGTTGTGGCTCAGCTCCTATGACGGCGAGACCTGGGCGCAGGACGTGCAGGTGCCGAACACGGGCATGTCGAGCTCGCCCGGCGCGGTCGTGTTCGGCGGCAAGCTCTATTGCTTCCACCAGGGTTATGGCGACAACGGCCAGCTCTGGTACAACATCTTCGACGGCGAGCATTGGGCCGGCGACGTCGAGGTCCAGAATGTCGGGATGAGCGCGGGCCCTTCGGCTGTCGTCTACCAGCACAAGCTCTACGTCTTCCACCAGGGCTACGGCGATAACGGCCAGCTCTGGTATTCGGCGTTCGACGGCAGCAGCTGGAGCCAGGACGCCGAGGTCCCCAACACCGGCATGTCGAGCTCGCCGGGCGCGGTCGTCTATGGCGGCAAGCTCTACGTCTTCCACCAGGGCTACGGCGACAACGGCCAGCTCTGGTACAACGTCTTCGACGGGGCGAGTTGGGCGGGCGACGTCGAGGTCCAGAATGTCGGGATGAGCTCGGGCCCGTCCGCGGTCTGGTACGAGGAGAAGATCTGGGTCTTCCACCAGGGCTGGGGCGCTAACGGCCAGCTCTGGTACTCGGTCTTCGACGGAAGCAACTGGAGCCAGGATGCCCAGGTCCCCAACACCGGCATGAGCAATTCCCCCGGCGCCGCCGCCTTCGGCGAGCAGCTCGCCGTCTTCCACCAGGGCTATGGCGACAACGGCCAGATGTGGTGGAATCTGTACGAGGGCGGCGAATGGGGCGGCGACGTCCAGATCGAGAATGCGGGGATCAGCGCGGGGCCTTCGGCGGTCGTCTACTAGGACGCGAGGGCGCCGAGCGCATTCCTCTAATCGGCCCGCACGTTCGGCCTCGCCGCGGGCGGGGACGCGCTCAGCCGCGCGAAGGACAGGCACAGGTCCCAGACGAAGCGGCGGTCGGGGATCGCCGTCCAGGGCGTCCGGCCGGCGGCCTGGCCCGGCTGCGAGCAGAAGTTCACCCGCGCCTGCTGGACGCCGCAGCTGCGGTCCGCGCCGCAATACCACGCCTCGCCGGCGGGCGCGGAGGTCATCACCGTACGGACGGCAAGGCCCCGGCGGCGTAGGTGGAAGGGCAGCGCGCCATCGACGTTGCGAGCGTGATAGCTGCCGGTCAGGATCAGGCCGACCGCGGGCCGGCCGGTGAAAGCCGCGTTGAAACGCTCGGCGGCCGGCGCGTCGAAGCCCTGCCGCCGGCCCGGATCGTCGAGGAAGACGATTCGCACGTGCCGCGCAAGGTTTCGCGCCCTGAGCGCGCAAAGGAGATCGCGCATTGCCCGGCTCGTCCTCCCGTCCTGGACGGGGCGGGCCCAATAAGCGGGCAGCGCCGAGGGGCGTCGCCCGGCGCAGCGCAGCTGCCCGCCGGCCTCCGCCGGCAATTCCAGGCCGACGACGATCTCGCGGCCCCGCGCCGCATGCCGGACGAGAGCGAGGAAATAAGCGGGGATCTCGCGGGTGCCATGCAGCTCGCCGAGCACGAGAACGTGCCCGGCGGGCGCCGGAACGAGGCCGCTGCCCTGCTCGACAGCGGGCGGGGCGGGATCCTGCGCCGCAGCGATGGTGGAGATGAACGTCGCAGCCAGGGCGGCTTTTGGGATCATGCGCTGCTCGGCTCCTCGCCGCCTACCCGCTCCCGAGCCTAGCCCGGGCGCGGCGATGGTCAAGCCTCCGGCAATTTGGGTTCGGAGGCTTTACATCCCCCCGCCCCGTCCCTATATCGCGCGCCTCACCACAGCTCTTCGGAACAGGTCGCGCCGTCGCGCAGCGCGGTCCACGCATTGAAGGCTGGGGTTTCATAGACGCTGAAGCTGCGATTCTCCGAGGGGGGAATCCGCGGCTTTTTGCGTCTGGGCGCATATTTTGTTCCGAGCTGGACCCCGGCCTGCGCCGGGGTGACGGCCACAGGCGAAGGCGAGACACATCTCCATGGCGACCAAGGCAGTAGCGGCCCCCGACAGCCGGCCCACCGCATCCAAGCGCATCCGCAAGATCTTCGGCAACATCCACGAAGTCTCGGAAATGCCGAACCTGATCGAGGTCCAGCGCGAGAGCTACGAGCAGTTCCTCCGCTCGCGGCCGCAGGACGGCTATGTCTCCGGCCTCGAAAAGACGCTGCGCTCGGTGTTCCCGATCCGCGACTTCGCCGGCACCGCCGAGCTCGATTTCGTCCATTACGAGCTCGAAGACCCCAAATACGATACCGACGAGTGCCGCCAGCGCGGCATGACCTATGCGGCGCCGATGCGGGTGACGCTGCGCCTGATCGTGTTCGAGGTCGATCCCGATACCGAGACCCGGTCCGTCCTCGATATCAAGGAGCAGGACGTCTACATGGGCGACATGCCGCTGATGACGAAGAACGGCACGTTCATCGTCAACGGCACCGAGCGCGTGATCGTCTCGCAGATGCACCGCTCGCCGGGCGTTCTCTTCGACCATGACCGCGGCAAGACCCACGCCTCGGGCAAATATCTGTTCGCCGCCCGGGTCATCCCCTATCGCGGCTCGTGGCTCGACTTCGAGTTCGACGCCAAGGACATCGTCAACGTCCGCATCGACCGCAAGCGCAAGCTGCCGGTGACGGCGCTGCTCCACGCGCTCGACATGTCGAGCGAGGAGATCCTCAACACCTTCTACGCCCGCGTCGTCTTCGTCCGCGGCAAGAGCGGCTGGCTGATCCCGTTCGTCCCCGAGCAGTGGCGCGGCCAGAAGCCCGCCTTCGACATCGCCGACGGCAAGACCGGCGAGGTCATGTTCCCGGCCGGGCAGAAGATTTCCCCGCGCGTCGCCAACAAGGCGGCGAAGGACGGGCTCGCCCAGCTGATGATCCCGACCGAGGAGATTTTCGGCCGCTATTCCGCCTTCGACCTGGTCAACGAGAAGACCGGCGAGATCTATGTCGAGGCGGGCGACGAGATTTCGCCTGAGAATCTCGAGAAGCTCGACGCCGCCGGGATCGACCGGCTCGAGTTGCTCGACATCGACCATGTCAACACCGGCGCCTGGATCCGCAACACGCTGAAGGCCGACAAGGCCGAGGACCGCGACCAGGCGCTTTCCGACATCTACCGGGTGATGCGCCCGGGCGAGCCGCCGACCCGCGAGACCGCCGAGGCGCTGTTCGCCGGCCTGTTCTTCGATCCCGAGCGCTACGACCTTTCCGCGGTCGGCCGGGTCAAGCTCAACATGCGCCTCGAGCTCGACGCCGAGGACACGGTGACGACCCTGCGCAAGGAAGACATCGTCGCCGTGGTCAAGACCCTGGTCGACCTCAAGGACGGCAAGGGCGAGATCGACGACATCGACAATCTCGGCAACCGCCGGGTGCGCTCGGTCGGCGAATTGCTCGAGAACCAGTATCGCGTCGGCCTGCTCCGCATGGAGCGCGCGGTGAAGGAGCGGATGTCGAGCGTCGACGTGTCGACGGTGATGCCGAACGACCTGATCAACGCCAAGCCCGCGGTCGCCGCGGTGCGCGAGTTCTTCGGCTCCTCGCAGCTGTCGCAGTTCATGGACCAGACCAACCCGCTTTCCGAGGTCACCCACAAGCGCCGGGTCTCGGCGCTCGGGCCGGGCGGCCTCACCCGCGAGCGCGCGGGCTTCGAGGTCCGCGACGTCCATCCGACCCATTACGGCCGGATCTGCCCGATCGAGACCCCGGAAGGGCCGAACATCGGCCTGATCAACAGCCTCGCCTCGTTCAGCCGGGTCAACAAATACGGCTTCATCGAGACCCCCTACCGGCGGGTCGTCGACGGCAAGGTGACCAAGGACGTCGTCTATCTGTCGGCGATGGAGGAGGCCAAGCACACCATCGCCCAGGCGAACGCCGAATTGAACAAGGACGGCAGCTTCGGCGAGGAGATCGTCTCCTCGCGCCAGGCCGGCGACTTCCTGATGGCGCCGCGCGAGCAGATCACCCTGATGGACGTCAGCCCCAAGCAGCTCGTCTCGGTCGCCGCCTCGCTGATCCCCTTCCTCGAGAACGACGACGCCAACCGCGCCCTGATGGGATCGAACATGCAGCGCCAGGCGGTGCCGCTGGTGCGCGCCGAGGCGCCGTTCGTCGGCACCGGCATGGAGGAGACGGTCGCCCGCGATTCCGGCGCCGCCATCGCTGCCCGCCGCACCGGCATCGTCGACCAGGTTGACGCCGCCCGCATCGTCGTCCGCGCCACCGACGAGGTCGAGGCCGGCAAGTCGGGCGTCGACATCTACACTTTGATGAAGTTCCAGCGCTCCAACCAGAACACCTGCATCAACCAGCGGCCGCTGGTGAAGAAGGGCGACCTGGTCCGCGCCGGCGACGTCATCGCCGACGGCCCCTCCACCGACCTCGGCGAGCTCGCTCTCGGCCGCAACGTGCTGGTCGCGTTCATGCCCTGGAACGGCTACAATTTCGAGGATTCGATCCTGATCTCCGAGCGGATCGTCAAGGACGACGTCTTCACCTCGATCCACATCGAGGAGTTCGAGGTGATGGCCCGCGACACCAAGCTGGGGCCTGAGGACATCACCCGCGACATCCCCAATGTCGGCGAGGAGGCGCTGCGCAACCTCGACGAGGCGGGGATCGTCTATATCGGCGCCGAGGTCGAGCCGGGCGACATCCTCGTCGGCAAGATCACGCCGAAGGGCGAATCGCCGATGACTCCGGAGGAAAAGCTGCTCCGCGCGATCTTCGGCGAGAAGGCGTCGGACGTGCGCGACACCTCGCTGCGTTTGCCGCCGGGCGTCCAGGGGACGGTGGTCGAGGTCCGCGTCTTCAACCGCCACGGCATCGACATCGACGACCGCACGCGGGCGATCCAGACCGAGGAGAAGGACCGGCTGAGGAAGGACGCCGAGGACGAGCGGGCGATCCTCAAGCGCTCCTCCTATGCGCGCCTGCGCGAGATGCTTCTGCGCCAGACCGCCACCGCGGCGCCCAAGGGCGTCAAGAAAGGCGCGGCGATCAACGCCGAGATGCTCGACAGCGTCGAGCCCTACGAATGGTGGAAGTTCGCGGTCAAGGACGACAAGCGCCAGGCCGATCTCGAAGCGGTCCGCGCCCAATATGACGAAGCCGAGGGCGCGATCCGCCGCCGGCTCGAGGACCGGATCGAGAAGCTCGAGCGCGGCGACGAGCTGCCGCCGGGCGTGCTCAAGATGGTCAAGGTGTTCGTCGCGGTGAAGCGCAAGCTCCAGCCCGGCGACAAGATGGCCGGCCGCCACGGCAACAAGGGCGTGATCAGCCGAATCCTGCCCGAGGAGGACATGCCCTTCCTCGAGGACGGCACCGCCGCCGACATCGTCCTCAATCCGCTCGGCGTGCCGAGCCGGATGAACGTCGGCCAGATCTTCGAGACCCATCTGGGCTGGGCCGCGCGCGGCCTCGGCAAGCAGATCGGGGCGATGCTCGATGCGATCCACGCCAAGGGCAAGGGCTTCGACGCCGGCGACGCCAAGCAGGTGCGGACCAAATTGAAGGACATTTACGGCAAGAACTACCATGCCGAGATCGACGCCCGCGAGGACGACGAGGTGCTGGAGCTCGCCTCCAACCTCACCTCGGGCGTGCCGATCGGCACCCCGGTGTTCGACGGCGCCAAGGAAGTCGACGTCACCGACATGCTGAGGAAGGCGGGGCTCGACGAGTCCGGCCAGGTCACCCTGTTCGACGGCCGCACCGGCGAGGCGTTCGATCGCAAGGTGACGGTGGGCTATATCTACATGCTGAAGCTCCACCACCTCGTCGACGACAAGATCCACGCCCGCTCGATCGGCCCCTACTCCCTCGTCACCCAGCAGCCGCTGGGCGGCAAGGCGCAGTTCGGCGGCCAAAGGTTCGGCGAGATGGAGGTCTGGGCGCTCCAGGCCTACGGCGCCGCCTACACGCTGCAGGAGATGCTGACGGTCAAGTCGGACGACGTCATCGGCCGGACCAAGGTCTACGAGGCGATCGTCAAGGGCGACGACACGTTCGAGGCCGGCATCCCGGAGAGCTTCAACGTGCTCGTCAAGGAGATGCGCTCATTGGGCCTCAACGTCGAGCTGAACTCGATCATCGACGAGAATGACGAGAATTATGCGGAGGCGGCGGAATAAGGGAGCGGGCGAAAGCCCCTCCCCTCCCGCGGCCCAACGAATTTTCCCTGAAAGGGACGACAAGAAATGAACGAACTGACCAACTTCGCGAACCCGGTCGTCAAGCCCGAGACGTTCGACCAGATCAAGATCGGCATCGCTTCGCCGGAGCGGATCCGTTCCTGGTCGTTCGGCGAGATCAAAAAGCCCGAGACGATCAACTACCGCACCTTCAAGCCCGAGCGCGACGGCCTGTTCTGCGCCCGCATCTTCGGTCCGATCAAGGACTATGAGTGCCTGTGCGGCAAGTACAAAAGGATGAAGTACAAGGGCATCGTCTGCGAGAAGTGCGGCGTCGAGGTCACCGTCTCCAAGGTCCGCCGCGAGCGGATGGGCCATATCGAGCTCGCCGCCCCGGTCGCCCATATCTGGTTCCTGAAGTCGCTGCCGAGCCGCATCGGCCTCCTGCTCGACATGCAATTGAAGCAGCTCGAGCGGGTGCTCTATTTCGAGAGCTACATCGTCACCGAGCCCGGCCTCACCCCGCTCGAGAAGTTCCAGCTCCTCACCGAGGACGAGCTGCTCGACGCCCAGGACGAATATGGCGAGGACGCCTTCACCGCCGGCATCGGCGCCGAGGCGGTCAAGCAGATGCTGATCGACCTCGATCTCGAGGGCGAGAAGAAGGTGCTGCTCGAGGAGCTCGAGACCACCAAGTCCGAATTGAAGCCCAAGAAGATCATCAAGCGGCTGAAGGTCGTCGAGAGCTTCCTCGAATCGGGCAACCGGCCCGAATGGATGATCCTCGACGTCGTGCCGGTGATCCCGCCCGAGCTTCGCCCGCTGGTGCCGCTCGACGGCGGCCGCTTCGCCACCTCGGATCTGAACGACCTCTACCGCCGGGTCATCAACCGCAACAACCGCCTCAAGCGGCTGATGGAGCTGCGCGCGCCGGACATCATCGTCCGCAACGAGAAGCGCATGCTTCAGGAAGCGGTCGACGCTCTGTTCGACAACGGCCGCCGCGGCCGCACCATCACCGGGGCCAACAAGCGCCCGCTCAAGTCGCTCAGCGACATGCTCAAGGGCAAGCAGGGCCGCTTCCGCCAGAATTTGCTCGGCAAGCGGGTCGATTATTCGGGCCGCTCGGTGATCGTCACCGGCCCCGAGCTCAAGCTCCACCAGTGCGGCCTGCCCAAGAAGATGGCGCTCGAGCTGTTCAAGCCGTTCATCTACTCCCGCCTCGACGCCAAGGGCCTCTCCATGACCCTGAAGCAGGCCAAGAAGTGGGTCGAGAAGGAGCGCAAGGAAGTCTGGGACATCCTCGACGAGGTGATCCGCGAGCATCCCGTGCTCCTGAACCGCGCGCCGACGCTCCACCGGCTCGGCATCCAGGCGTTCGAGCCGGTGCTGATCGAGGGCAAGGCGATCCAGCTCCACCCGCTGGTCTGCGCCGCGTTCAACGCCGATTTCGACGGCGACCAGATGGCCGTCCACGTGCCGCTGAGCCTCGAGGCCCAGCTCGAAGCGCGCGTGCTGATGATGTCGACCAACAACATCCTCTCGCCCGCCAACGGCAAGCCGATCATCGTGCCTTCGCAGGACATGGTGCTCGGCCTCTATTATCTGTCGATGGAGCGCGAGGGCGAGCCCGGCGAGGGCGCAATGCTCTCCGACATGTCGGAGGTCCACCAGGCGCTCGAGGCCGACGCCGTCACCCTCCACACCAAGATCGTCAGCCGGGTGCCGCAGACCGACGAGGACGGCAACTCCTACATGAAGCGGTTCGAGACGACGCCGGGCCGGATGCTCCTGGGCGAGACCCTGCCGAAGAGCCACAAGGTGCCGTTCGAGACCGTCAACCGCCTCCTCACCAAGAAGGAGATCGCCGACGTCATCGACATCGTCTACCGCCACACCGGCCAGAAGGAGACGGTCCTGTTCGCCGACGCGATCATGGGCCTCGGCTTCCGCCACGCGTTCAAGGCCGGAATTAGCTTCGGCAAGGACGACATGATCATCCCGCACGAGAAGGAAGGGCTGGTCGAGGAGACCCGCGCGCTCGTCAAGGATTACGAGCAGCAATATCAGGACGGCCTGATCACCCAGCAGGAGAAGTACAACAAGGTGATCGACGCCTGGAGCCGCTGCGGCGACCAGGTCGCCAATGCGATGATGGACAAGATCAAGGCCCAGCCGAAGGGCGAGGACGGCCGCATGGCGCCGATCAACTCGATCTACATGATGGCCCATTCGGGCGCCCGCGGCAGCCAGGCGCAGATGAAGCAGCTCGCCGGCATGCGCGGCCTGATGGCGAAACCGTCAGGGGAAATCATCGAGACTCCGATCATCTCCAACTTCAAGGAGGGCCTCACCGTCCTCGAATATTTCAACTCGACCCACGGCGCCCGCAAGGGCCTCGCCGACACTGCGCTCAAGACGGCGAATTCGGGCTATCTGACCCGCCGCCTGGTCGACGTGTCGCAGGACTGCGTCGTCGTCGAGGAGGATTGCGGCACCGAGAACAGCCTCGACATGCGCGCGATCGTCCAGGGCGGCGCCACCATCGCTTCGCTCGGCGAGCGCATCCTCGGCCGCACTCCGGCCGAGGACGTGATCGACGCCAAGACGGGCGAGGCGATCGTCAAGGAAGGCGAGCTGATCGACGAGGCCGCGGCGGCGAAGATCGACGAGATCGGCGTCCAGTCGGTCCACATCCGCTCGCCGCTCGTCTGCGAGAGCGAGATGGGCGTCTGCGGCAAATGCTACGGGCGCGATCTCGCCCGCGGCACGCCGGTCAATATCGGCGAGGCGGTCGGAGTCATCGCCGCCCAGTCGATCGGCGAGCCGGGCACCCAGCTCACCATGCGGACTTTCCACATCGGCGGCGCCGCCCAGCTCAACGAGACGTCGAGCCTGGACGCGGTCGCCGACGGCACCGTCGAATTCCGCGACCTGCCGACCATCACCGATCCGCGCGGACGCCGGGTCGCGATGTCGCGCAGCGGCGAGGTCGCGATCGTCGACATGGACGGGCGCGAGCGCTCGACCCACCGCATCCCCTATGGCGCGCATCTGATGTGCGACGACGGCCATATCGTCACCAAGGGCGACCGGATCGCCGAATGGGATCCGTTCATGATGCCGGTGATCACCGAAAAGGGCGGCGTCGTGAAGTTCCAGGACCTGGTCGAGGGCAAGACCCTGGTCGAGCAGACCGACGAGGCGACGGGCATCGCCCAGCGCGTCGTCATCGAGTTCCGCGGCACCGGCCGGGCCAAGGAGGACTTGCGGCCGCGCATCACCCTGCTCGACGAGAAATCGGGCGAGGCGGCGCGCTACATGCTCTCGCCCGGCGCGATGCTCTCGGTCGAGGACGGCCAGCGGATCGAGGCCGGCGAGGTGCTCGCCAGGGTCACCCGCGAGGCGGCCAAGACCCGCGACATCACCGGCGGCCTGCCGCGGGTGGCGGAGCTGTTCGAGGCGCGCAAGCCCAAGGAGAATGCGATCATCGCCAAGGTCTCCGGCCGGATCGCCTTCGGCAAGGACTACAAGGCCAAGCGCAAGATCGCGATCGTCCCCGACGAGGGCGGCGAGCCGGTCGAGTATCTGATCCCCAAATCGAAGGTGATCGACGTCCAGGAGGGCGATTTCGTCAAGCGCGGCGACAATCTGATCGGCGGCTCGCCCGATCCGCACGACATCCTCGAAGTGCTCGGGGTCAAGGCGCTGGCGGAATATCTCGTCTCCGAGATCCAGGAGGTCTACCGGCTGCAGGGCGTGAAGATCAACGACAAGCATATCGAGGTGATCGTCCGCCAGATGCTGCAGAAGGTGGAGATCACCGAGAGCGGCGATTCGACCTTCCTGGTCGGCGAGCAGATCGACCGCCAGGAGATGAACGAGGCCAATGCCCGGCTGAAGGCGTCGGGCAAGAAGAAGTTCGCCGAAGGCAAGCCGGTGCTGCTCGGCATCACCAAGGCGAGCCTGCAGACCCGCTCGTTCATCTCGGCCGCCTCCTTCCAGGAGACGACCCGGGTGCTCACCGAGGCCTCGGTGCAGGGCAAGATCGACGATCTCGAGGGGCTCAAGGAGAACGTCATCGTCGGCCGCCTGATTCCGGCCGGCACCGGCGCCGGCATGAAGCGGATGCGGATCGCGGCCTCGTCGCGCGACGCGGCGCTGCGCGCCCAGCACCGGGCGATCCAGGAATCGCTGATCGCGGCCAATTCGGCGGCCGAGGAGCACGCCGCCGAGCTGGCCCAGGGGCCCGAGGCGGCGATCGACGCCGACCCGCTCGCCAGCGTCGCGCCGAGCGGCCACGGCACCGACGCCGATGCCGCCGACTATCTGCAGGAGGCGGAGGCCGGCAAGGAAGGCTGATCCCGGCGAACGCAAGGCGCCTCGCCGGCTTCGGCCGGCGGGGCGCTTTTGCGTTCGGGCCGCAAATTTCCTATCCCCGCATCCCCATGCAGCCTTCCGACCTTCGCGTCGCCATCTTCAGCGGCAATTACAATTATGTCCGCGACGGCGCGAACCAGGCGCTGAACCGGCTCGCCGACTATCTGTTGCGCCAGGGCGCGAGCGTACGGGTCTATGCGCCGACCACCCGGACCCCGGCTTTCCCGCCGACCGGCGACCTCGTCGACGTCCCGGCGGTGCCGATCCCGGGCCGCTGGGAATATCGCATCGGCGTCGGCATCCCGCCGCGCGTGCGCCGCGACATCAGGAAGTTCCGCCCGAACATCTTCCACGTCGCCAGCCCCGAGATCACCGGCCATCGCGCGGTCACCCTCGCCCGGCGCTGGGACCTGCCGGTGATCGCCTCGGTCCACACCCGCTTCGAAACCTATCCGCGCTATTACGGGATGGCGTTCCTCGAGCCCGTCCTGCTCGCGCTCCTCCGGCGCTTCTACCGCCGCTGCGACGCCATCTTCGCGCCCTCGGATTCGATGGCGCAGCTGCTCCGCGACCAGCGGATGAACTACGACGTCGGCATCTGGTCGCGCGGCATCGACCGGCAGGTGTTCAATCCGGGCCGGCGCGACCTCGAATGGCGGCGCTCGCTCGGCATCGCCGACGACGAGCCGGCGATCGGCTTCGTCGGCCGGCTGGTGATGGAAAAGGGGCTCGACGTCTTCTCCGACGCGGTCGACCGGCTGGCGCGCCGCCAGATCCGCCACAGGGTGCTGGTGGTCGGCGACGGGCCGGCGCGCGAATGGTTCGAGAAAAGGCTGCCCGACGCCTGCTTCGCCGGCTTCCAGGCGGGCGCGGACCTGGGGCGCGCGGTCGCCTCGATGGACATGCTGTTCAACCCCTCGGTGACCGAGACGTTCGGCAACGTCACCCTGGAGGCGATGGCGGCCGGGCTGCCGGTGGTGGCGGCGATCGCGACCGGCAGCCAGAGCCTGGTCGCCGACCGGGTCACCGGCCGGCTCGTCCGCCCCGGGGCGATCGAAGGCTTCTGCGAAGCCCTGTCCTTCTACTGCGAGGATGGGGAGGCGCGCCGCGCCGCCGGCGCCGCCGGCTTCGCCGCCAGCCACCGCTATGGCTGGGACGAGGTCAACCAGGAGCTGGTCGACGCCTATCTGCGCATCATCCGCCAGCACGGCGCCGGCGGCCGGCAGCGGCCGAGCCCGGTGCCCTAGCGCCCCCCGGCCCTCATTGCGAGGAGCGCAGCGACGAAGCAATCCAGCGAGCCTGCGAGGCCGCACTGGATTGCTTCGCTACGCTCGCAATGACGGAGGGGGGTTACAGCCGCTCGATCTTCTGGGCGGCTTCGTCGAGGATGGCGGCGACCTTGTGGAGCGTGCCTTCGTCGGAATCCTCGCGGGTGACCCGGTGCCAGAGCGCCGAAAGCAGGTTGCCGACCGCACGCTTGATCGGGGCGCCGCCGGCCTTGCGCTCGTCGCTGCCGAGGTCCTTGAGGCGCTCGAGCAGCGCCTCGACCTGCTCCCCATTCTCGGCGAGATGGTCCTTGCCTTCCTTGGTGACCTGAAACGCCTTGCGCGCCCCCTCGCCCTTGACCTTGACCTCGTCGATCAGGCCCATGTCCTCGAGCATGGTGAGCGTCGGATAGACGATTCCGGGGCTCGGCGCATAGGTGCCGTGGGTGATCTCCTCGATCGCCCGGATGAGGTCGTAGCCGTGGCGCGGCTCGTCGGCGATCAGGCGCAGGAGCACCAGCCTGAGCTCGCCCGATTCGAACACCCGCCGGCGCCCGCGCCGGCCGCGGCCGCCGCCCTCGCCCCAGTCCGAGCCCCAGCCGGAACCCCAGCCCCGGCCCCAGCCGCGGCCCATGCCCATCGCGAAGATCCCGGGAAAGTCGGCGCCGTCCGGGCCGCAGCCGTGCATTCTGAACCGCATCAAATGTCTCCTGCCTAAGATAGGCTGAGATATATCTTTCGAGCTGCGATGTGTCAAGATATATCTTAGGAGAGCGCGGACAACAGCCCAATCCGTTCGGGCTGAGCTTGTCGAAGCCCCCTTCCTTCTTACCCCCAAGACAGGAAAGTCCTTCGACAGGCTCAGGACGAACGGGAGTGTTGGCTCACCGCGGGGCCCGCACCCGGCGGTCGAGGAAATCGGTGATCGTCCGCCAGAGATGGAGCTGGCGGGCCTCGCCGGAGACGCCGTGGGTGGCGCCGGGATAGACCATCATCTCGAAGCGGCGGCCGGCGGCCTGGAGCGCCGCGATCAGCACCGTCGAATTCTCGAACACGACATTGTCGTCGGCCATGCCGTGGAGGAGGAGCAGCGGATCGGCGATCCGGCCGACATCGGGAATCGCGCCCGAGGACCGGTAGGGCGCCGGATCGACCGACGGATTGCCGAGATAGCGCTCCGTATAATGGGTGTCGTACAGCTCCCAGCGGGTCACCGGGGCGCCGGCGACGCCGGCGGCGAAGGTGCCGGGCGCCGCTTCCAGCAGCTTCAGCGTCATATAGCCGCCATAGGACCAGCCGAAGACGGCGATCCGCCCGGGATCGACTTGCGGCTGGCTGCGGAGCCAGCTCACCCCGGCGAGCTGATCCTCGACCTCGACCGTTCCCATCGCGTGGTAGAGCGCGGTCTCGAAGGCGTGGCCGCGATCGGGCGAGCCGCGATTGTCGATCGAGAAGACGATCCAGCCGCGATCGACCAGATATTGCTGGATCGGATTGGCCCAGGCCCGGGTCGCCTGCCGCCCCGTCCCCGGCCCGCCATAGACCTGGACGAAGACCGGATAGCGCCGGCCCGGCTCGCGCGGCGGCGACAGCATCCGGTAGTGGAGTATCGTGCCGTCGCTCGCCCGGAGGGTGCCGAAGGTCGGCGCGACGTGGCTGGCGAGGAACGGCGCATAAGGATGGGCGGGATCGAGCCGGTTCTCCTCGATCCAGACGATCCGCCGGCCCGAAGCGTCGGCGAGATAGACTTGCGGCGGCTGGCCGGGATTGGAGCGGGTGATGAGCGCATGGCTCGCCGCTTCGTCCATCTCGGCAGCGTTCCACCAGCCCGCTTCGGTGACCCGCTGCGGCGCGCGCGGACGATTGAGGTCGATCCAGTAGAGATGGCGCTCGAGCGGGGTTTCGAAATTGCCGGTGAAATAGACGCGGCCATGGCGCTGGTCGACGCCGACGACGCGCTCGACCGCCCAGTCGCCGCGGGTGAGCTGGGTCCAGCGGCCGCCGCGGAAGCGATAGAGGTGCGAGAAGCCCGAGCGCTCCGAGCTCCAGATCAGGCTGCCGTCGCCGAGGGTGCGCAGATTGTCGGTGAGGTTGATCCAGCTCCCGGAGGTTTCGCTGAACAGGATCGTCGACCGGCCGGTGGCGGGATCGACGCGCAGCATGTCGAGCCGTTTCTGGTCGCGGCTCTCGCGCTGGACGAGCAGCGCGCCGCCGTCCGCGGTCCAATCGACCCTGGCGAGGTAGATGTCGGGATCGGCGCCGAGATCGACCTTGACCCGGCCCGAGCCGTCCGGCGCCATCACCCAGAGCTCGACCAGCGCGTTGGGAGTGCCGGCGGCGGGATAGCGCTGCTGATAGGTGCGGGTGCCGTCGGCGCCGATCGCGGTGCGGGTGACGACGCGCACCGGCGCCTCGTCGACCCGGGCGACGGCGAGCCAGCGGTCATTGGGCGACCACCAATGGCCGGTGCGCCGGTCCATCTCCTCCTGGGCGACGAATTCGGCCGAGCCCCAGGAAATGGTGCCGCCGCCGTCGGCGGTGAGGGCGCGCTCGTTCTGCCCGGTGGCGTCGACGACGTAGAGATTCTGGTTGCGGACGAAGGAGAGGTAGCGGCCGCTGCGCGAGACCTGGGCGTCCAATTCGGTCTCGGGCGTGGCGGTGATCCGGCGGACATTGCCGTCGAGGCCGGCGAGGTAGAGATCGCCGTCGAGCGGCACCAGGATCGAGCGGCCGTCGGGCGACCAATCGTAGTTGACGATGCCGCGCACGCCCGACAGGCGCGCCCGCTCGCGCCGCATCATCTCCTCCTCGGAGAGCTGGGCGCCGGTGCCGAGCCGGGCGCTGTCGACCAGCATCCGCGCCTGCCCCGTCGCGGTATCGACCGCCCACAGATCGTAGCGGTCGCGATCGTCGGCGCGGTTGCGAAGCAAAGTCGCGAGCCGGCCGTCCGGCGACAGCTTCAGCAGCCGCGGCGCCGGCCCCGACAGCGACGGGCTGGCGAACAGCCGCTCGAGGGTCAGCTCCTCAGCCCGCGCGGGCGCGGCGACGAAGAGGAAGGCGGCGGCGAAAGCGAGGAGGATGCGCATGGGCACAGCTACTAGCCGCCTCGGCGGGTCGGTTGCTAGGGGGCCTAGGCGTCGAACCGGCGCGGAACGCTTAACGGGCGGAATTCGCAAGCGGCTCCGCGAACGGATAGGGTGTGTCCTGCGGCGCCTCGCCGGGTCGGGCGAAGCGCAGCCAGCGGATGCGGGCGATGACTCGCAGCGCGTTCGCGCAGTCGTCAGACATAGGCCCGGCATCAATCCGATGGAGAACCACGTTGCCTTGAGGGTCTATTCCCAAGTGAAGCTCAATTTCGGGCTGAGAGGCCCTTCGCAGGTTGGCGGGCGTAAGTTGGGCAGGAAGGCCTTGGGCGAGAAGGATATCCCGCCGCCCAGCTTCACCAAAAATGTCCAGATAATCGACGCTGACCCGGACCCAGACCGGCCGCATCCGGATGTAGGATTCGCTGATCTGGTCTGGCCTTCGCGAAAAGTTCATCAGCCGGTCGGCCGCGTCGTTAAGCTCAAACGACATGGCATCATTCGTCCAACCATAGAAATTGGGGAACGAGGCAAGGCATCGGCCGGAAAGACTGAGTTTGCGCGATTGATAGATGATTTCCATGATGGATGTCGCCGATGCGTGAACCGCATCCGATACCCCCGCGTCGGCCTCCACGCGGAAACGACGCGGGAGAAAGCCCAGCTCATCGGGCTGATTTTCCTGAGCGATTCGGAAATGCGGCTGCGCTTTGGCCCGCTCAATGGCGGCGGTCGATTCCGCTGTGCGCCACTGACAATAAGTGAGGGTGAGAAGCGCAGTGCTCAGAAGCAGGGTTGAAAGTACCGTGGCCCAGCTCGCCCAAGTCTGACGACGCAGCAGGCGTATTTCAGCCTCATGGAGCTCCAGCTTGGACGCGGTCTCTATTCGCATCTTTGCGCGAGCGCGTCCAAAGACAATGCGAAGGCCCGGGTAGCGAAGCTTCATGGCGCCCGCGCCGCGCTCTCACTCACCGGCAACGTCGTCGTTGGCTTCGGGGCCGGTGTTCTCGAGGGAGCCGGACGCGTTCGAATCGTCGTTGCTGGCCGGCGGCGGCGGCCTTCGACCGACAAGGCGCGCATGGGCGGTGCGGGCCTGAAGCTGGCTCAGGCGCTGGTCCGCCTCGGACGCCGCCTCGCCGGCGCCGGTGGCAGCAGCAAGATAGCGCCCGGCGGCGGCCTCGCTCTGGAAATAGGCAGGTTCGCTGGTCAACGCGGCGGTGTCGGCATTGGCGATCGAGCGGACGGCGAGCATGTCGAGGCCACCGCATTGGTCGAGCTTGGCCCAGCTGAATTCGCGGCCGAGCGCGGCGTAGCAATTCTGGCTGTAGATCATCGCGCCGGGAAAGCCTTCGGCGGATACGGCGAGGCGCAAATGGACAATGCCGCGGTTGACGCTCGCCGCGTTCAACGGCTCGGGCGGCGGCGGCGTCTGCGCAGCGATCGCATTGCTCATCTCGGCGTTGGTGGCGTTGTAAACGTCCGACGCGCTGTTTCCGCTGGTGCTGCCTGAGCATCGGCTGACGGCGTAGATCAGAAGCAGGATCACGCCGATGGTGGCGAGAAGCCCGCCCATTCCGCCAGGCTCTGGCCTCTTCTCTACATTCGGCGACTGGAAAGGCGGCCTAGTCGCGGGCGTCACGATAACATCCAACCGGCAGCACGATTCGAAATAATTCCAGTCATGCTGCCGAGTCCCCTGCCTAGCGCTTTGCAGTTTACTTGACTTGCGCCCCCGCGCAATCGGTGACGCGTCTTGCCCCGATTTTATAGAGAGCGCTTGTTGTACGCGTAGCTGGAGCCTAGTCTTCCACACGGGGGAATCGCATGAGAGCAGTTGTTCGCATTGATCTCATTGCGGGACAGTTTGCGGCGGGGCGCGAGGCGACGGCATTGCTACGCGCCTTCGTTCCCGACGCGATGGTGATCCTCGACCGCGGCCAGGTGCAGCTCGCCTCGGACACGCACAGTGCGGACGAATTGCGCCTGATTTGGCAGAGCGCGCTGGCGAATGAACTGCTGCTGGCGCGCGGCGCTGCCGGCCGTGCTGCGGTGCTGGAAGCGCTGCTGGCGTGAACGCGCCCGCACCATTCCTTCCTCTCCGAGTCCGCCCCTTGCGGGGCGGCACGGATGCCCTTTGCGTGTGCGACACCGGAGGGTTCTTCGCGGCTGCGCCGGTCTTTCTCGACCGGCTTGCCGCGGACGCGCTGACAGACGCCGACTGGCAGTTTCTCACCGACGAAGGCCATGCCCTCGCGGAGGACGACGCGCTCAGCAACGCGGCCCATGCCTATGGATTGGCGGAACGGCTGACTCGCGCCGGACCGCTCGATTACCTGATCCTGGTGCCGACGCTGCGCTGCAATCTCAGCTGCAGCTACTGTCAGGTTTCCCGCGCCGGGCTCGGAGCCCGCGGCTTCGACTGGTCAGATGAGACGCTCGGCCATGTGCTCGATCTGCTCGACGGGCTGCCCGGCGAGCAGCTCAAGATCGAATTCCAGGGCGGCGAGCCGACGCTGCGCCCCGATCTGATCCGCGCCGTGATCGCGCGGGCCGAGCGCTTCGCGTCGCGGGAGTTCGTGATCTGCACGAACCTTCAAGAGCTCAGCGATGAAATCCTTGAGCTGTTCGACCGGCCCGACCTTTATGTCAGCACCTCGCTGGATGGCGATGCTGCGACGCATGGAAAGAATCGCACGGGCGGGAACGCCGAGACGGGGCGATTCCTGAATAACCTGCGGGTGGTGATCGACCGCTACGGGAAGGAAAAGGTTTCCGCGCTGCCGACCATCAACCCGGCGGCCCCGCCCGACATCGATGCGTTGATCGACAGCTACGCCGACTTCGGCTTGGGCAGCATCTTCCTGCGGCCGATCAATTTCCACGGTTTTGCGCGCAAGCGCCATGCAGAGTCGCGTCAGCAGGGCACGGCATGGCGCGACTATTACGAGCGTTTCATCCGAAGGCTTATTGAGCGCAACTGGCAGGACAAGAGCCGCTTTCTCGAAGAGACGTATTTCAGCATCTGCCTGCGACGGGTGTTCCAGCCCGGCCGCGACCGGCACGTCGATCTGCGCAATCCCAATCCGATGGGGGTCGATTACATCGTCGTCGATTATGACGGCACGGTCTATCCTACCGACGAGGCACGAATGCTGTCCCGCTCGGGCGTCATCGACATGTCCATCGGCGACGTCGCCACCGGCTGGGCGACGGAACGGCGCGAAATCCTCAACCGGCAGGCGACCAACCAGTTCGATCCGGCCTGCCAGCGCTGCGCCTTCCAGCCTTATTGCGGCCGCGATGTGGTCGACGACATCGCACGCTACGGACGCATCGACATGCCGCGTCCGGAAACCGAATTCTGCAAAAAGCACCTGCATCTGTTCGATCTGATCTTCGAGCTGATCTACGATGATGATCCGGCGGTCCGCTATTCGCTGGCGCGCTGGCTGCGCCTTGCCGGCGCGCCCCCCGCCTTCGGGACTCGGTTCGCATGATCCCGCTGGCGCTTCCGGCCATGGCCGAAGCCGAGCGGCCCTTCGTCACCCGCGTGCGGGCCCGGCGCGAACCGGACGGAACGTCCGATTCCTTCCTGGTGGGCGAAACGAGCGAGGGCGCCACCTTCGCCGGGCCGCACGGGCTGCTCGCGATCGACGGACTGAGCGCCGAGGATCTCGACGGCGATGTGATAGTGATTCAACCCCGGGATGATGGGAGCGCGCGCGCTGAGCGCGTGTTGCGCGCGAGATCGCACCACAACACGCTGCTCGTCACCGAGCGTTGCGATCAGCTGTGCGTCATGTGTTCGCAGCCCCCGAAAAAGACGCATCATGACCGCTTCGAGCTGTTCGAGCGGGCCTGCCGCCTGGCCGAGCCGGACACGCTGATCGGCGTCTCCGGCGGAGAGCCGACGCTCTACAAGGAGGCGCTTTGCGGGATGATGGAGCGGGTCCTGAGCGCCCGCCCCGATCTCGAGTTCCACGTGCTGACCAACGCCCAGCATTTCGAGGCGGAGGACGTGCCGCGGCTGCGCGAGCCCGTCTATCGGCGGGTGAGCTGGGGCATCCCGCTCTATGCGGCCGAACCGACGCTGCATGACGAAATTGTTGGGAAAGCGGGGGCTTTCGCGCGGCTGGAGAAGAGCTTCGCGCATTTGCTGCATGCCGGGGCCCGCATCGAGCTCCGCACCGTCTTGCTCACCTCCAATATCGAAGCGCTGCCCGCACTTGCACGCCGCATCGCCGTGCGACTGCGATTCGTGGAGGTCTGGTCGATCATGCAGCTCGAGAAAATCGGCTTTGCGAAGAACCGCTGGGCGCGACTCCATGTCGATCATGCCGCGCATTTCGGGCCGATCGCCGCGGCGCTCGATGGGGCTGCACTGCACGGGGTGCGAGCGCAGCTGTTCAATTTCCCACTTTGCACCGTGCCCCGCCCATATCGCCACTTGGCCGTGGCGTCGATTTCCGACTGGAAGAGGAAATACACCCCCGATTGCGCACGCTGCCGTGAGCAGGCGAACTGCTGCGGCTTTTTCGAATGGCATCCCGACGATGAGGCATTGGCTGGAGTAACTCCGCTATGACCGACCGCAAGAGACCCACGCGATTCCTGATCCCCAGCCTGGTTGCCGCCGGCTTCGGCACGCATGATCCGGCGCAAGTCGCCTTCACCGAAGCGACGACGACCGGGACGGACGATCCCAACAAGGGGACCTTATTCCGGATCTTTAGCCAGGACCACAATGTGACGCTCGCGCAGCACCGCAGCCATTCCAGCCATAGCAGCCATTCCAGCCATCGCTCGGGGGGAGGCGGCGGCGGACATTACAGCCATGTGAGCCACACCAGCCACCGCTCGAGTACCGGCGGCTACGATCCCTACCCCACGCCGGCCTATCCGACGCCGGCCCCGGCTCCAGCGCCGCCACCGCCGCCGCCACCAAGCTCGCCCTACGAACGGGCGACGCCCCCACCCGGCGAGCCGCTTCCCGCAACGGGCTCCGGCCCGCAACGCGCTTCGCCGCCAAATGCGGAAGCGGGCAATGCCCTGCCGGCCTTGTCCGGCCGCAGCCAGCGGTTCGCCGCAATTGTGCGGCGGGTGCAGATTGCGCTGATGGCGCGCGGCTTCTTCAACGCGACGATCACGGGCACGGTCGGTCCCGCGACGCGCGCGGCGTTGCGCGCCTTTCAGACGAGCGCCGGGCTAACCGTGACCGGTACTATCACGCCGCAGACACTGGATGCGCTGATGATCGCCAGCGAATAGGTGGCGGTCGGCCTCAGCCCTCAGCCTTCTCCGCTTCGGCCTTGGCCTTGTCGAGGTGGCGCGTGTCGCGGCGCTCGGCGATGCGGGCCGATTTGCCGGTGCGGCCGCGCAGATAATAGAGCTTGGCGCGGCGGACGGCGCCGCGGCGGACGACCTCGATCGAATCGACGTTCGGCGAATAAAGCGGGAAGACGCGCTCGACGCCCTCGCCGAAGCTGATCTTGCGGACGGTGAAGGAGCTGCCCAGGCCCTTGTTGGCGCGGGCGATGCAGACGCCTTCGAAATTCTGGATCCGGGTGCGCTCGCCCTCGACCACCTTGACCCCGACGCGCAGCGTGTCGCCGGGGCGGAATTCGGGGATGGTCTTGGTCGTGCCGAAATGCTCGATCGCCTCGGCCTCGAGCTGCTGGATGAGGTTCATCTCATTCGTCCTCGTTCTTCGTCGCTTGCGCGCCAGAGGGCGGTGGCCTTCGCGCGTCCCCGTGACGCTCGATCAGGTCCGGCCGCCTTAGCCGTGTCTCGTCTTCCGCCTGGCGTCGCCGCCAAGCCGCGATCTTCGCATGATCCCCCGATCGCAGCACTTCGGGGATCCTGCGCCCTTCCCATTCGACAGGCCGGGTATAATGAGGGTATTCGAGAAGGCCGCTCTCAAAGCTTTCCTCCTCACCGCTCGAAGGGGCGCCCATTACCCCGGGAAGCAGCCGAACGCAAGCGTCGAGGAGGGCGAAAGCGGCTGGCTCGCCGCCCGACAGCACATAATCGCCGAGCGAGACCGGGATCACCGGGCGCGCCTCATAGAGCCGCTCGTCGATCCCCTCGAAGCGGCCGCAGAGGATGGTGACGCCCGGGCCCGCGGCAAGGGTGCGGACCAGCGCCTGGTCGAGCGGGCGGCCGCGCGGGCTCATCACCAATTTGGGCGCACCGTCGGGGACGCTGTCGAGCGCCGCCGCGAGCACGTCGGCACGCATCACCATCCCGGCCCCGCCGCCGGCCGGGGTGTCGTCGACCGAGCGGTGCTTGTCGTTGGCGAAATCGCGGATCTGGACCGTGTCCAATGTCCAAATGCCCTCGGCCAGCGCGCGCCCGGCGAGGCTCAGGCCGAGCGGCCCTGGAAACATCTCGGGGTAGAGGGTGAGGATGGTGGCGATCCAACTCACAGAGCTTCAGTCTCTGCAATTTCCCGGCGAAGCTCCTCTTTCGCGCGGCCCGCCAACGAACATCCCCTGCTTTCCAGCCAGAGCAGCCTGTCCAGGAACGCGGTTGCGGTCTCTTCTTCGTATTGGGTTTCCAGCCCGCCATGCCTCGCAGCTTCGGCAGCTACATGCACAACATAAAGCGGCGTCCCGTCGAATTTCTCCGATTGGCAGGCATAGAGATCGCACTCAAGCCAGCGACAATAGCTCATGGTCCCGTCCAATTCTCGGTTCGAAGCCGAGGGATGTCCTTGAAATCACGTTCGTTGTTGGTGACGAGAGCCACGTTCAGCGAAAGCGCATGGCCGGCGATGAGCCGGTCAAAGCTGCCGCGTCGGAATGGCAGCGTGCCATAGGCCTTGGCAGCCGCCTCGTCGAAAGGCTGGAGCACGATCTCTTCCAGAAAGCCTGCGAGCTCAGGCGCAAGATAGGCATCAACCCCATATTTGACCGCTATCTCCGCGAGACTAATGGCCGAAATGCCAACGCTCCCAGCAGGTTGGGCGGCAACGCGTGCCCTGAGCGCCGGCCATCGGCCGGTCAGCAAATAGATGCCGCAGTCCGTGTCCAGAAGATAGGCCAGCCCTTCGGCCTCCGACATCAAGCGCCCCAATCGCGGGGAGCATCATCGAATTCCCGCTCTTCTCGAGTGAATGGTTTTAGCCAGGGTGCCTTCCCGGCAAACTTGCTTACGTCTATCTTTCTCGGTTCCTGGTCGACCGGCTCCAACAGATATCTGCCCTGCTCCTCGCGCACCCGCATCTCGGTGCCTGCCTCGATGCCGAGCGCCTTGGGCAGCCGCACCGCGACGGAATTGCCCGATTTGAAAGTCTTCGTCGTCTTCATCGGTTCGACCCCTGTATATACGAAATGTATATACATTTTCTGGGCGATCGTCAAGCCGCGGTTGCGGAACCAACGCTCGCGCGCCACGCTGAGATGCGATGGACGAGCCCGAACTCGATTGCCTGGTGATCGGCGGCGGCCCTGCGGGGCTGACGGCGGCGATCTATCTTGCCCGCTTCCACCTCAAGCTGAAGGTGATCGACGCCGGGGGCAGCCGGGCGAGCTGGATCCCCTGCACCCGCAACCATGCCGGCTTTCCGGACGGCATTTCCGGGGCCGAGCTGATCGCCCGGATGAAGGAACAGGCGCAGCTTTACGGCGCCGCGGTCGAGAACGAGCGGGTGACCCGGCTCGATCAGATCGCCGGCGGCTTCTGTGCGGCTTGGGGCTCGGGCTCGGCGACGGCGCGGACCGTGCTGCTCGCCACCGGCACCAGGAACCGCCGGCCGCCGATGGACGAAGGCCTGCACGACGAGGCGCTGGCGCGCGGCCTGATCCGCTATTGCCCGATCTGCGACGGCTATGAGGTCACCGACAAGAAGCTGGGCGTGATCGGCAGCGGCGCCCACGGCGTCGCCGAGGCGCTGTTCCTGCGCTCCTACAGCGCCGACATCACCCTGATCGCGCCCGACCGCGCCCACGAGGTCGCGGCGAAGGATCGGGCGGCGCTCGCCGCGGTCGGCATCGCCACCGTCGACGGCCCCTGCCACGCGGTGGCGGCGCTCGACGATGCGATCGTCGTCGATACGCCGCACGGCCACCACACGTTCGACAGCGTCTATCCGGCGCTCGGCTCGGACGTCCACAACGAGCTCGCCGGCCAGATCGGGGTGGCGCTGAGCGAGGAAACCGGCTGCATCCTGATCGACGCCCATCAGCGGACCAGCGTGCGCGGCGCCTATGCGGCGGGCGACGTCGTCCTCGGCCTCGACCAGATCAGCCACGCAATGGGCGAGGGCGGAGTCGCGGCGACGACGATCCGCAACGACCTCGCCCGCGAGCGGCCGCTGCTGCGCTGAGCGGTTAGCGCTTGGCCTCGGGCCCGGGAATCGGGCATCTGGCGAGGATGGACACGGTTTCGGACCTGGAGCGGCGGGCAGCGGACGGCGATGCCGACGCCCGGTTCGCGCTGGCGGCAGAGTTGCTGGCGCTGGCCGATTCTCCCGACTCGTTCGAGCGGGGCACGGCGCTGGTCGAGGCGGCGGCGGCAAGCGGCCATGCCGAAGCGTCGAACATGCTGGCGACTCTGGAGGCGATCGGCGCCGGCCGGCAACGGAGCTGGGATCGCGCCTTCGATTGGCTGCAGCGCGCCGCCGAGCGCGGCTCGGAGCAGGCCCGCGCCCAGCTCCGCCTGCTCAGCCGAAGCGAGATCGCCGGCGACGACTGGTCCGCTCTGCGCGGCGCGATCCGGATCGAACGGCTGCTCGAGGCGCCGCCGCGGAGCGCGCTTGCGGAGCGGCCGCGGCTGCGCGCGTTTCAGGGATTTGCAAGCGCGACCGAATGCGCCTGGATCACCGCCCGGATGGGGCCGAAGCTCGCCCCGGCCATGGTCTGGGACGAAGCCAGCGGCGCCGGCATCGTCGATCCCAGCCGCACCAGCCACGCCGTCGAGCTTCGGCTGGCCGAGATGGACGTCGCCACCGAGGTGGTTCGCGCCCGCATCGCCGCCGCCACCGGGCTGCCGGAAGCGATTTTCGAAGTCCCCCAGATCATGCATTATGCGGTCGGCCAGGAATTCAGGCCGCACCACGATTTCCTCGATCCCGACGCTCCGGGCCATGCCGCCGATCTGGCGCGCCGCGGGCAGCGGATCGGCACCTTCCTCATCTATCTGAACGACGATTTCGAGGGCGGCGAGACCGAATTCCCCAAGGCCGGCATCGCCCATCGCGGCCGCTGCGGCGACGCCTTGTTCTTCGCCAACGTCGTCCCGGACGGCAGCCCGGACCCGCTGAGCCTCCATGCCGGCCGGCCGCCGACCAAAGGCGAGAAGTGGATTTTCTCGCAATGGATCCGCGACCGCGTGCCGGCGCCGCCGCCCGGCTAGGGCGAGGATCAAGCAAATCCTAACCTCGATCGGCTAAAAAGCCGGGCGATGACCGAGTGGGTTTCCGCCTGGGACGAATCGGACGGCGAGGCCGGCAGCGGCCTCGGCGGCGGCACGGCGCGGCGCTACGGCGGCTGGGCGGCAGCGGCGCTCGCTTTGGTCGCTGCGCTCTGGCTGTTCCTGTTCGCGATCGGCCTCTTTACCACCCTCGGCTCGGCCGAGGGCTCGGAGCGGCACGGCGGGGCCGGCATCCGCGCCGCCGATGCCAGCTCGTTCGGCCTTGCCACCATGTATGCGAGCCGGGGCCAGCCTCTGTGGTGGGATTATGACATTGCCGTCGAAGGCGCCGGCGGGGTCAGGCTGCGCATCACCAAAAGCGTGCCGAGCCAGGCTTTCATCGTCCGTTTCCAGGACGTCGCCCTAAGCGGCCGCGGCCGCTTCCAGGTGATCGCCCCGGAATCGGGCTTCTACCGCTTCTCGCAGGAGCTGATCCCGCAGGGCGACGCGCTCGGCGCCGGCGCCGCGGGCGCGACCCGCTACGACCTCAGCTGGGGGATCGGCTGAACCTCATCCCCGTTCGTCCTGAGCTTGTCGAAGGACGTTCATTCTTCGGGAAGAAATGAAGGGCTTCGACAGGCTCAGCCCGAACGGTTTTGGAGTCAGGCCAGAAACGCCGGGTCGGCGACGATCCTGCCCTCTTCCAAATCGGCAATCCCCGGCCGGAACGGGATCAGCGCCCGCCTGCCGTCCGCGGCCTCGATCTCGAGCAGGTCGCCGGCGCCGAAATTCTCCACCGCAACGACGGTGCCGAGGGCGCTGCCGTCGGCGGCCTGGCAGGCGAGGCCGATCAGGTCGGCATGATAATATTCGCCCGGCCCGAGCGGCGGCAGCGCCGAGCGCGGCACGCTCAGCAGAGTCCCGCGCAGGCCTTCCGCGGCGGCGCGGTCGGCGATCTCGGCGAAGCGGGCGATCGCGCCCGCGCTCCCCGCCTTCACCGATTTGAGCGTCAGCGGCCGATCGCCGGCGAACAGGATTTGGTGCCGCTTCAGGCTGTCCAGTCCTTGCGCGAACAGCTTCAGGCGCACCTCGCCGCCGATGCCGTGCGCGCCGGCGACCGCGGCGAGGATGATCCGGGGCTCGGCCAAGCGCTATTCGGCCTTTTCGGCCTTCTCAGCGCCCTCCTCGGGAGCGGCCTCGTCGGCACCTTCGGCCGGCGCCTCGGCGGATTCGCCCTGGTTGGGCGCCTCGTCGGCAGGCGCGGCCTCCTCGGCGGCCGGAGCCTCCTCGGCAGCGGCTTCCTCGGCAACCGGAGCCTCCTCAGCGGCCGGAGCTTCCTCGGCAGCGGCTTCCTCGGCAACCGGAGCCTCCTCAGCGGCCGGAGCCTCCTCGGCAGCGGCTTCCTCAGCGGCCGGCGTCTCCTCGACGGCAGCCTCTTCAGCCGGAGCCTCCTGGGCAGCAGGAGCTTCTTCGGCCGCAGCCTCTTCGGCAGCAGCTTCCTCGGCAACCGGAGCCTCCTCGGCGGCCGGAGCCTCCTCGGCGGCAGCTTCCGGAGCCGACTCTTCGGTCGCCTCGGCGGCGATCTCTACCGTCTCCTCCTCGGCGGCCGGGGCCTCGGCGACCGCTTCCTCGGCCGGCGCGGCGGCGGCTTCGGCCTCCTTCTTGGCCCGCTCCTCGACCCGCTCCCTGGCCTTCTCGCCGGGCTCGCCCTTCTTCGGGTTCGAGCGCGCCGGGCGCTCGAGGATGCCGGCGGCGTCGAGGAAGCGAAGCACGCGGTCGCTGGGCTGGGCGCCGACCGAGAGCCAGTGGCGGGCGCGCTCGGCGTCGAGCTTGACCCGGTCGGCATTGTCCTTGGGCAGCAGCGGATTGTAGCTGCCGATCCGCTCGATGAACTTGCCGTCGCGGGCGTTGCGCGCGTCGGCGACGACGATCTTGTAATAGGGCCGCTTCTTCGCGCCGCCCCGGCTGAGCCTGATTGCAACTGCCATTTTAACTCGTCCTTTCTTCTGATTTCACGTCACCCCAGCGAAGGCTGGGGTCTATCTCTTGTTTAATCTGGATCCCGGCCTTCGCCGGGATGACGCGATGGGGGTCGCGTCACTTCTTGAAATTCTTCGGAAAGCCCGGCGGCAGCCCGCCGCCGCCCGGAAGGCCGGGCAGGCCGCCGGGCGGGAGGCCCTTGGAGAGGTCGGGCATGCCGCCGCCCATCATCCCGCCCATGCCGCCACCGCCGCCGAACAGCGCGCCGAGCTTGCCCAAGCCCCCCGTCTTGCGGATCTTCTTCATCGCGCCGGCCATTTCCTGGTGCATCTTCAGGAGCTTGTTGACCTCCTGCACGGTCGTCCCCGAGCCGTTGGCGACGCGGATCTTGCGCTTGGCGTTCATCAGCTCGGGCTTGCCCCGCTCCTTTGGCGTCATCGAGCTGATGATCGCGTCGAGCCGGCCGAGCACATTGCCTTCGAGAACGCCGCTCGCGTTGATCTGGTTCTTGATCTTGCCGAGGCCCGGCATCATCCCGGCGAGCGCGCCGAGGCCGCCCATCCGCTGCATCTGCTGAAGCTGCATGCGCAAATCGTTGAGGTCGAACTGGCCCTTGGCCATCTTGCGGGCCATCGCCTCGGCCTCTTCGGCCTGGATCGTCTCCTGGGCGCGCTCGACCAGCGAGACGACGTCGCCCATGCCGAGGATCCGTCCGGCGACCCGCTCGGGATGGAAGGCCTCGAGCTTGTCGATCGCCTCGCCGGTGCCGGCGAACTTGATCGGCCGGCCGGTGACGGCGCGCATCGACAGAGCGGCGCCGCCGCGGGCATCGCCGTCCATCCGGGTGAGGATCACGCCGGTCAGCGCGACCTCGTCGGCGAAGCTCTTGGCGACGTTGACCGCGTCCTGGCCGGTCATCGCGTCGGCGACGAGCAGGATCTCCTGCGGCGAGGTGGCGGCGGCGACCGCCTTCATCTCGTCCATCAGCGCCTGATCGACGTGCAGCCGGCCCGCGGTGTCGAGCATCAGCACGTCATAGCCCTGGAGGCGGGCGGCGGTGAGCGCGCGCTTCGCGATCTCGACCGGGCCCTGGCCGGAGACGACGGGCAAAGTGGCGACCTCGGCCTGGCGGCCGAGCACGGCGAGCTGCTCCTGCGCCGCCGGGCGGGCGACGTCGAGCGACGCCATCATCACCTTCTTGCGGTCCTTCTCGGTCAGCCGCTTGGCGAGCTTGGCGGTGGTCGTCGTCTTGCCCGAGCCCTGCAGGCCGACCATCATCAGCACCGCCGGCGGAGTTACCGCCAGCTCGAGCCCGGCTTCCTCGGCGCCGAGCATCTCGACCAGGGCGTCGTGGACGATCTTGACCACCTGCTGGCCGACCGCCTCCGAGCGCAGCACCTGCTGGCCGACCGCCTGCTCGGTCGCCCGGTCGACGAACTCGCGCACCACCGGCAGCGCGACGTCGGCCTCCAGGAGGGCGATCCGCACCTCGCGCATCGCGCCGCGCACGTCCGCCTCGTTCAATGCGCCGCGGCCGCGCAGCCGGTCGAAGACACCGGCAAGGCGATCGCTCAGGCTCTCGAACATCCAACTCTCCAACCGCGCCAAACGAAAAACGCCGGCGGGCGAAACCTCGCCGGCCAGCGTGCGTCCTCGGACGCCTCGAAACTCACCCGTCATCGGGATGGGGCGCACATAGAGGCTCGGGCGCGAGAAGGCAAGGGACTGGGGTCGATAGGAGGGCGGGTGAGGCACCTCCACTCCCTCACCCCGGCGGGGAGAGGGAGCCGCGGACTGCCGTGCCGTTGAAATATCCGGAAAAGCGAGCGGCCCTTACAGCACGAGCAAAGTCTGATACCCCCGCATCGGGGGAACGGGATGATGCTCACGGCAATGCTGGTATTGGCCGCGCAGGGCGCTTCGCCGCCGGAGCGCTGGGTCGAATTGTCGCGCAACGATCTGCTGATCGAAAGCGTGGATGCGGGGTCGATGAGAATCGAGGGCGATCGCCGCATCTTCCGGCACCGGGTCGCGTTCACCCGGCCGATGCCCGAGGACACCGTCTCGATGGAGTTCGGCACCGAAGTGGATTGCCGGCGCCGGACCCTGGCGCTGCTTTCAGGCGCGACCCGGAACAGCGCGGGCGAGATCATCCAGAGCTACCAGGTTCCAGAGCCCATACCGCGGCGGCGTGAGCGCTCGGATCGGGAGATGATCGACTTCGCCTGCCGGTTGAATCCCGGCTGAGCCCTTGCCCGCGCGCCCGGCCGGACGGGCGAAGTAGGGCCATTTTGGCTGCATTTGCGCGCACGGACCTGCCCGAACAGGGGTAAGAACGGCGGTTGCGAGTCGCGCAGCCTTCGCTGCGCGCGCTCGTGCGATTTTCCCGGTTACGATTTCGTCTTGAGAGGAGAGAGCGAAATGGCAAGAGCACCCAAGAAGCCCGGCCCGGGCAAAGCCTCCGACAAGCAGCTCGAGAAGCAGCTGGAAAAGCAGCTCGAGAAGAAGATCGAGATCAAGGAGGTGAAGGAGAAGGCCGAGTTCAAGGAGCACAAGATCGAGAAGATCGAGCAGAAGGAGATCAAGGAGAAAGAGCTCAAGCAGGAGAAGAACGAGAAGGTCGAGGCCAAGGACAAGAACGAGAAGATCGAGCACAAGGAGAAGCTCGAGTTCAAGGAGCACAAGCTCGAGAAGGCCGAGCAGAAGGAGTTCAAGGAGCACAAGGAGATCGAGAAGCTGCCGATCGAGAAGCAGCACAAGATCGAGCAGAAAGAGCATACCAAGATCGAGATCGCCGAAAAGCCGCAGGGCAAGGAGAAGGACGGCAAGGAGCTCGTCGAGGATCCGGGCGGCATCTTCGAGCAGCAGGGCAACCCCGCCGCCGGCGCCGGCAGCGCCCAGCATTTCATCAACCAGGGCGACCGGCCCGATCTCAGCGGCGGCGCGCTGTCGGGCGAGAAGAAGCCAACCCCGCCGAGGAAGCCCAAGGGCTGACCGCCGCCCGCCGGCCCCGCATATGACGCTGATCCTGTGCGAGGCCGGCGATGCCGCCGCGTCCTGGGCGGCGGAGCGGCTCCGCGAGCGCGGCCGCGCCGCCGACATCCTGCCCGGCGAGGCGCTCGCCGACGCCGTCCGCTGGGAGCACCGGATCGACGGCGAGGGGGCGAGCGTCGCCATCACCCTGGCCGACGGCCGGCGGCTGACCAGCGAGTCGGCCGAGCCGATCCTCAACCGGCTGGCCTATATTCCCACCACCAGGCTGCAGGCGACCGCGGGCGCCGATTACGGCTATGCGCTGCAGGAGACGTTCGCTTTCTACCTGAGCTGGCTCCATGCCTGGCCGGCGACCGTCCTCAACCGGCCGACTCCGCAGGGGCTGTGCGGCAATCAGCGCCACGGCTCGGCCTGGGCGGCGCTCGCCGCCGCCGCCGGCCTGCCGGCGCGCGGCTGGCGCCAGAGCGACGAGGACGCGCCGGGCTTCGGCTGGGTGCCGGAGCCGGCCGAGGCATTCGCCTTCGTCGTCGCCGGGCGGGTGCTGCTGCCGCCGGTGCTGGCCGGGGCGCTCGCGGCGCCGTGCCTGAGGCTCGCCGAGCGGGCGGGGACGGCGCTGCTCGGCATCGGCTTCGCCCGCGCGGAGGGCGGCAGCTGGGAGATGGTCGGGGCCTCGCCCGTGCCCGATCTCGCGCTCGGCGGCGAGCCGCTCGCCGACGCTCTCGCCGAGGCGCTCGGCCGATGATCCTCCTCTGCGGCATTCGCAGCGAGGCGCCGCTGGCTTTGGTCGGGCGGGCGCTGGCCGGGCTCGGCGCCGATTTCCGCTTCGTCCACCAGCGCGACGTCGCCCGCTACCGGATCGCCTGGACGGTGGATGCCGGCGGCGTCGCCGGCACGCTGCGGCTGGGGCGCGAGCGGATCGACCTTGAACGGGTGAAGGGCGTCTATTCGCGGCTGATGGACGATAGCCTGCTGCCCGAGCTCGACGGCCTGGCTCCCGACCATCCCGCCCGCCGTCACGCGCGCGCCTTCCACGAGGCCTTGTTCCGCTGGACCGAGGTTACCCCGGCGCGGGTCGTCAACCGCTCCGAGGCGCAGGCGTCGAACGGCTCGAAACCCTATCAGGCGCAGTTGATTATCGCCCACGGCTTCCTGACTCCGCCGACCCTGATCACCAACGACCCCGCCGCCGTCCTCGAATTCCGCAGGGAGCACAAACGCATCATCTACAAATCGATCAGCGGCGTCCGCTCGATCGTCCGCACCCTCGAAGATTCCGATCTCGAGCGGCTCGACCGGATCGGCTGGTGCCCGGTCCAGTTCCAGGCGGCGATCGAGGGCACCAACATCCGGGTCCACGTCGTCGGCGACAGCGCCTATGCGAGCGAGATCGAGAGCACCCATCTCGATTATCGCTACGCCAATCGCGAGGGCGGCAAGACGGTGCTGCGCGCGGTGCGGCTGCCGGGCGCGATACGGGCGCGCTGCATCGCGCTGGCGAAGGGCCTCGGCCTGCCCTTCGCCGGCATCGACCTGATGCGCGGCACCGGCGGCGAACATTATTGCTTCGAGGTCAATCCGCAGCCGGCCTTCTCCTATTACCAGGCCAATACCGGCCAGCCGATCGCCAAAGCGGTCGCCCGCTATCTCGCCGGCGCCTGAGCCCGGCCGCGGGCGCGAAAAAGGGCGCCCGGCAAGCCGGACGCCCTTCCTTACGCACTTCCAGCCCGGCGAGAGCCGGCTGGGCTCAGCCGGCGATGTCGAACATCGCCAGAATCACGCCGGTGACGCGGTCGATCTGGTAGATCCGGTCATCGTCGTAGCGATAATAGGCCGCATCGCTGTCCCGATAGCGGTCGCGATACTGCATCGGCAGCGCGACCTGGCGGTCCGAGAAATGCTGGCCGACGCGGACGTCGCCGGCGAAGCGGTCGCCGCGATGGCCGGCGTGGCCGTTCAGCGCGACATCGTCCTTGCCGTCATAGCCGCGGCGGTCATCGATGCCGACATTGGCGCTGATGCGGTCGGCGCGGCCGAAGCGGTTGCCCGACCGCTCGGCGGCGGCGATGTTCATCGCCAGGGTGCGGCTGCGCGTCTGCAGGGCGTTGCGCTCCCAGCGGGTGAAGCCGGCACGGCTGAACTGGCGCTCCAACCGGAGGAACTGGCTCAGCTCGGCGCGCAGCGGCATCGCTTCGCGACGGGAGATGGCGCCGCTCTGGACGCCGGCGTCGAACTGCGCCTGCAGCTGGCCGCCGGTCGACCTGCCGCCATGCCAGGGCTGCGCGGCGAGAGGCGCGGCGACGGCCAGGGCCGAAACGGCTGCCAGGCTCATGTAAATTCTTTTCATCATATGCTCCTTGATCCCCCGGCGCCGGGGAAATGCTTGCGCCTCTTTGGTAATAAAAATGCGACAAATTCAGAGGCGGAGAGATATTCTCTCGCCTCTGAGAAATATAATTTGTCGGGAATCGGTCTTATATATTTGGGAATTATTTATCGATGTTCAAGGAGTCAACGCATAGTTTCACTATATTGTTCCAACCTACGCGTGGACAATCGAAACCACGGTCCCCGGACTTGCCGCCGCGACCTCGACGGAGGCGCCCAGCTGGCGCGCCAGCGCTTCGACGATGCCGGTGCCGAGGCCCGGCCTGCCTGGATCCTTCGGCATGCCGACGCCGGTGTCGCGTACCGACAAGGTCCACGCCGACCCGTCCGAACGATAATCGACCAGAATCTTGCCCTTGCGGTGCCGCGGAAAGGCATGTTTGAGCGCGTTGATCACCAACTCGGTGACGATCAGGCCCAGGCTCACCGAAACCTCCGCCTTGGCCAGGCTGCCATCCACCGCGACCTCCAGCGAGAGCTGATCGTGGTCGCCGATCATGGAGGCACCGATGCTCTCGCACAGATCGGTGAAATAGTCGCGAAGGCTGACGTCGCCGAGCCGGGAGGCGGCGAGCTGCCGCTGCAGGGTGGCGATCGACATGACCCGGTTGCGGGCGTCGCGGAGCTGGCCGCGCGCCTGTTCGGACTTGACCCGCCGTGCGCTCTGCATGAGCACGCTGGCGATGATCTGCAGGCTGTTGGCGACGCGATGCTGAAGCTCCTGGAGGAGGATCGCCTTTTCGCGCAACAGATCGTCCTTGAGCTTCTCGCTGATCCGCGCGTCGGTGACGTCCGCCACCGAAACGACGAGCCGGATATTGTCGGCGTCGAAATAATCGAGCTTGCGGGCGTTGACCACCAGGCGGCGGCTGACCTTGCCCGGACGCTTCAGGTCCATCTCGTAGGCGTCGATCTCGGCGAAGCCGGCCGCGGTGGCCTTGAGCAAGGCGCCGAGCTGCGGCACGTTCCACTCCCCGTCGCCCAGCGCGGAGAGCGGCCGGCCGCCGACGCCGTCCGGATCGACCTGGAACGCCTCGCCGAACGAGCCGCTCGCCGCGACGACGTCGAGAGCGCCGTCGAGCAGCAGGACGGGCGCGTTGGACGCGGCGATCACCGCCAACGCGAGACTGTCGGCGGCTTCGGCAAGAACCGAGGTCCGGATATCCATGGGTGGATCCTTGGAGGGCGGCTCGCGGAGCGAAAGCAACCCGGTCCGCGGACCATAGCACAGAATGTTCCGGTCCCTTAACTTATTTTAGCTTGGCGCGATCCGCCCCCGGCCGGGTGGTGGACTTGCCGCCCACCCCTCCCTAGATGCGGCGGCGATGAAGCAGCGCTTCCACAAGATGCACGGCCTGGGCAACGATTTCGCCATCTTCGACGCCCGCGAGGCGCCGGTGGCGATGGACCCGGGCCGGGCGCGGGCGATCGCCGACCGGCGCACCGGCGTGGGCTGCGACCAGGTGATCGTGCTGGAGCCTTCGCAGGTCGCCGACGTCAAGATGCGGATCTGGAACGCGGACGGGGGCGAGGTCGAATCCTGCGGCAATGCGGCGCGCTGCGTGATCCTGCTGGGCGCCTCGACGATCGAGACCGCCGGTGGCATCCTGACGGGAGACGCCGGGGGGATCGACATCGGCATGCCCCGCTTCGGCTGGGACGAGATCCCGCTCGCCTATGCGATGGACACGGCGGCGATGCCGGTCGGCTGGGAGGAGCTGCAGGAGCCGGCCGCGGTCAATGTCGGCAATCCGCATATCGTCTTCTTCGTCAACGATGCCGGCGCGGTCGATCTGGCGCGGCTCGGCCCGATCATCGAGCACGATCCGCTCTTCCCCGAGCGGATCAACGTCAACGTCGCCTCGTTCGAGGACGGCGCCATCCGCCTGCATGTCTGGGAACGGGGCGCGGGGCTCACCGCCGCCTGCGGCACCGGCGCCTGCGCGACGGCGGTGGCCGCGATCCGCAGCCGGCAGATCGAGGGCCCGGTCGAAGTCCGGCTGCCGGGAGGGTCGCTGACGATCGACTGGCAGCCCGGCGGCACGATCCGGATGAGCGGCCCCGCCAGCCACGTCTTCACCGGCGAGCTGGCGGCATGACCGAGATCGTCACCCTTGGCTGCCGCCTCAACTTCGCGGAGAGCGAGGCGATGCGCGCGCTCGCCGGCGGCGCCGACGACCTCGTCATCGTCAACAGCTGCGCGGTGACCAACGAAGCGGTCCGCCAGACCCGCCAGGCGATCCGCCGGGCGAAGAGGGCGCGGCCCGACGCGCGCATCTTCGTCACCGGCTGCGCCGCCCAGATCGAGCCGGAAACGTTCGCGGCGATGCCCGAGGTCAGCCGGGTGCTGGGCAACCGGGAAAAGATGCTGGCGGAGAATTACCTCCCAACCGTTCGGGCTGAGCCTGTCGAAGCCCGCCCCTTCCCCTTGCCGGCGAACAAGGAAAGGAGCAGCCTTCGACAGGCTCAGGCCGAACGGGGATTGGGATTCGGCGGCTCGACGCCGGACGTCCGGGTCTCCGACATCATGCAGGTGCGCGAGACGGCGCCGCACCTTGTCGCCGGCTTCGCCGAGCGGGCGCGGGCGTTCGTCGAGGTCCAGAACGGCTGCGACCACCGCTGCACCTTCTGCATCATCCCCTACGGGCGGGGGAACAGCCGCTCGGTGCCGGCCGGCCTCATCGTCGACCGGATCAGGACGCTGGCGGAGGAGGGCTTCCGCGAGGTGGTGCTGACCGGCGTCGACATGACCAGCTACGGCCCCGATCTGCCCGGCGCGCCGACCCTGGGACAGCTGATCGAGCGCATCTTCAGGCACGTCCCGCAATTGCCTCGGCTCAGGCTCTCCTCGCTCGATTGCATCGAGCTGGACGAGCGGCTGTTCGACCTCGCCGCCCATGAGCCGCGCTTCATGCCGCACCTCCATATGAGCTTCCAGGCCGGCGACGACATGGTGCTGAAGCGGATGAAGCGGCGGCACCGGCGGCGCGACGCGGTCGAAACGGTGGCGCGGCTCAAGGCGGCGCGGCCGGAGATCGCGATCGGCGCCGATCTGATCGCCGGCTTCCCGACCGAGACCGAGGCGATGCACGAGAATTCGCTGCGCCTGATCGCGGAGTGCGATATCGTCCTCGGCCACATCTTCCCCTTCTCACCCAGGCAGGGCACGCCGGCGGCGCGGATGCCGCAGCTGGCGCCGGCGGCGGTGAAGGAACGGGCCCGGCGGCTGCGCGAGGCCTGCGCGGTGCAGAAGGCGAAGTGGCTGGCCGGGCTGGCGGGGACTCGGCAGAAGGTGCTGGTGGAGAAAAACGGCTTCGGCCACGCCGAGAATTTCGCCCCGGTCCAACTCCGTCATGCCAGCGAAGGCTGGCATCCATGCGGGGCCAGCATGGACCCCAGCCTTCGCTGGGGTGACGAGGGAAACATTGCGGAGGTTCGCATCGCCGCCGTCGAGAATTCCACCCTGATCGGAGTGCCCGCGTGACCGAGCCGTCCTGGTACGAGCGCATGCGGCTCGGCTTCAAGAAGACTTCCGACCGGCTCGGCGACAACCTCACCGGGCTGATCTCCAAAGCCGCGCTCGACGAGGCGACGCTGGACGGGATCGAGGAGGCCTTGGTCGCCTCGGATCTCGGCCCGCGGACCGCGGCCAAGGTGCGGGCGCGGCTCGCCGCCGAGCGGTTCGAGCGCGGGATCAGCGAGGAGGCCGTCCGGGCGGTGGTGGCGCAGGAGCTCGAGAAGATCCTCCGCCCCGCCGCCGAGCCGCTCGAGATCGACGCCTTTCCGCGGCCGCAGGTGATCCTCGTCGTCGGGGTCAACGGCTCGGGCAAGACGACGACGATCGCCAAGCTCGCCCACCTCTTCCAGGAGCAGGATTATTCGGTATTGCTGGCGGCCGGCGACACCTTCCGGGCGGCGGCGATCGAGCAATTGCAGATCTGGGCCGACCGTGCCGGCGTCCCCGTCATCGCCGGGCCGGAAGGCAGCGACAGCTCGGCGATCGTCTATGACGGCGTCAAGAAGGCGACCGCCGAGGGGATCGACGTGCTGATCGTCGACACCGCCGGACGGCTGCAGAACAAGAAGGATTTGATGGACGAGCTCGCCAAGATCCGCCGCGTGCTGGGGCGCCTCAATCCGGCCGCGCCGCACGACGTCGTCCTCGTCCTCGACGCGACGATCGGCCAGAACACGCTCGCCCAGATCGAGGTGTTCCGCGAGGTTGCGGGAGTCACCGGCCTGGTGATGACTAAGCTGGACGGCACCGCCCGCGGCGGCGTGCTGGTCGCCGCTGCCGACGCCTATGGCCTGCCGATCCACGCCATCGGCGTCGGCGAGGGGATGGACGATCTGCGCCCGTTCGACCCCGCCGAAGCGGCGCGGGCGATCGCGGGAGCCGCGGCATGAGTAGCGCATCGCCCAAGCCCGTGCCGAGCGCTGGCGCCAACCTCGCCATCGACTATGGCCCGCTGGTCCTCTTCTTCCTCGCCAACTTCCTCGCTCCGGTGCCCTCGGCGCTGAGGATTTTCGTCGCCACCGGCGTGTTCATGGCGGCGATGCTCACTGCGATGCTGATCTCGCAGATCCGCTACGGCCGGATCTCGCCTTTGCTGTGGTTTTCGGGGCTGATGGTGGTCGTCCTCGGCGGAGTCACCATCTGGCTGCACGACGAGACCTTCATCAAGATCAAGCCGACCATCTATTACAGCACGGTGGCGGCGTTGCTGCTGTTCGGCCTGATCACCGGGCGCAACCTGCTGAAGCTCGTGCTCGGCGCCGCCTATCCCGGCCTTTCCGAGCGCGGCTGGTACCTGCTCACCCGCAACTGGATCATCTTCTTCGCCGGAATGGCGGTGATGAACGAGATCATCTGGCGGTCGACCAGCACCGATTTCTGGGCGGCCTCCAAGCTCTGGCTGTTCATCCCGGCGACCTTCGTCTTCATCGCCGCGCACATGCCGATGCTGGTCCGCCACGGCCTCGCCCTCGACAAGCCGGCCGAAGCGCCCCAGGCGCCGGTCGAATGAGCGCGCCCGTCATCTCGATCCAGGGGCTGGGCAAGACCTACAAGGGCGGCCTCGAGGCGCTGAAGAACGTCGACCTGACGATCGAGAAAGGGGAGATCTTCGCGCTGCTCGGCCCGAACGGGGCCGGCAAGACGACCCTGATCAGCATCGTCTGCGGCATCGTCACGCCGAGCGCGGGCAGCGTCAGCGTCGGCGGCCACGACATCGGCCGCGATTATCGCGCGGCGCGGCGGATGATCGGCCTGGTCCCGCAGGAGCTGCACACCGACGCGTTCGAGAGCGTCATCGCCACCGTCACCTTCAGCCGCGGCCTGTTCGGCTGCCCGCCCGACCCGGCCCATGTCGAGAAGGTGCTCAAGGAGTTGTCGCTCTGGGACAAGCGCAAGGCCAGGATCATGGAGCTGTCGGGCGGGATGAAGCGCCGGGTGATGATCGCCAAGGCGCTCTCCCACGAGCCCGAAGTCCTGTTCCTCGATGAGCCGACCGCGGGCGTCGACGTCGAACTCAGGCGCGACATGTGGAACCTCGTCCGCCAGCTGCGGGAGAGCGGCGTCACCATCATCCTCACCACCCATTATATCGAGGAGGCCGAGGAGATGGCCGACCGGGTCGGGGTGATCAGCCATGGCGAGCTGATCGTCGTCGAGGAAAAGACCAGCCTGATGAAGAAGCTCGGCAAGAAGGAGCTCACCCTCAACCTCAGCGAGGTGATGGAGACGATCCCGCCGGCGCTTGCCGGCTGGGACCTGACCCTCCAGGCCGAGGGCCACGAGCTGCGCTACGTGTTCGACGCCAATGCCGAGAAGACCGGCGTGCCCTCGCTGCTCCGGGCGATGAGCGACGCCGGCATCGGCTTCAAGGACCTCCACACGAAGCAGAGCTCGCTGGAGGACATTTTCGTCAGCCTCGTCCACCGGAAGGACGCGGCATGAATGCGCGCATCCAATCGAGATCGTCATACCGGCGAAGGCCGGTATCCAGCCCCATGCAAATGACTTTTCTTCGGGACTGGGCCCCGGCCTTCGCCGGGGTGACGGTCGGGCGACGGGGCGCCGCATGAATCTCTACGGCACCTGGGCGATCTATCGCTTCGAGATGGCGCGGGCGCTGCGGACGCTGTGGCAGAGCCTGGTGACGCCGGTGATCACCACCTCGCTCTATTTCGTCGTGTTCGGGGCGGCGATCGGCAGCAACATCCAGGCGAACGCGACCGGCGGCGTGCCCTACGGCGCCTATATCGTGCCGGGCCTGATCATGCTCTCGCTGTTCACGCAGAGCATCTTCAATGCCAGCTTCGGCATCTTCTTCCCCAAGTTCACCGGCACCATCTACGAGCTGCTCTCGGCGCCGATCTCGCCCTTCGAGACGGTGATCGGCTATGTCGGCGCGGCGGCGACCAAATCGATCGTGCTCGGCCTCATCATCCTGCTCACCGCCGCCTTCTTCGTGCCGCTCCGCATCGACCATCCCCTGTGGATGATCGCGTTCCTGGTGCTGATCGCGGTCACCTTCTGCCTGTTCGGCTTCATCATCGGCATCTGGGGGCAGAATTTCGAGCAGATCCAATTCATCCCGATGCTGATCGTGACCCCGCTCACCTTTCTCGGCGGCGCCTTCTATTCGGTCTCCATGCTCGGCGAGCCGTGGCGGACGGTCACCCACTTCAATCCGGTCGTCTATCTGATCGAGGGCTTCCGCTGGAGCTTCTACTCGACCACCGACATCGGCGTCGGGCTCAGCCTCGCGGCGACGCTCGGCTTCTTCTTCCTCTGCCTCGCCATCGTCTGGTGGATGTTCAGGACGGGCTACCGCCTGAAAACCTGATCCGATAGGATCAGCGGATGAGAGGCCCTGCCCTGCTCCTCGCGCTCTGTGCCGGCTTCGGCCCGGTTCCGCTTGCGGCCCGGCAGCAGCCGGAGCCGCAAGCGCAGGAGGGCGGCCAGACGATCATTGTGACGGGAGAGCGGGAGGACAGCGCGGCCGAGCGGCGCCGCGAGGCTTCCCGCTTCGTCGACAGCCACGCCGTGCGCACCCGGATCGGCCAATTGGCGCGCTGGCACGAGCCGATCTGCGTGCGGGCCGGCGGGCTGCCGCTGGCGATGAACGCCCGAATCGCCATTCGCGTCATGGCGATTGCCGAGCGTCTCGGCATCCCGACCAATCGCGCCGAGCTGTGCCGGCCGAACGTGCGCATCGCCTTCACCAGCGAGCCGCAGCGGATGATGGCGCTGGCGGAGCGGCGCAATTCCCAGGTCATCGGCTTTCACTATGCCGCGCAGCGCGACCGGATCATGGCAGTCCGCCAGCCGGTCCAGGCCTGGTACGTGACCACCACGCGGGCCGGCGACGGCGCCGGCACGATCGACCAGGCCGGCGTCCGCGCGCCCGGCGGCAATCCGGGCAGCCGGCTCACCAACGGCGTCAGCAGCGGCCTTGCCCATGTCCTGATCCTGGCCGACACCCGCCATGTCGCGGGCGAGGAGGCCGATTCGATCGCCGAGCTCGTCGCTTTCCTCGCGCTCGCCCAGACGCCGGTCGCCGGGACGTGCGACGAGACCGACACCATCCTCAACCTGATGAACCCGGCCTGCCCGCCGGCGCGCCGCCCGGTCGCTCTCACTCAGCAGGACAGCGCCTATCTGCAGGCGCTCTACCGGATGGACGCGGAGGCCGCACCGCGGATGCAGCGCGGCTCGATCGTGCAGAACATGACGGAAGCCCTGGGCGGCCGCTAGGCGTCGGCGAGAGCCTTGTTAGGCGTCGGCCAATGCCTTGGCCTCCTGGTCGGCGCGGGCGATGCCGTCGCCGTCGAGATTCTTGCCGACGAACTCCCAGTTGACGAGATTACCGAGCACCTTTTCGGCATAGTCCGGCCGGGCGTTGCGATAGTCGATATAATAAGCGTGCTCCCAGACATCGAGGGTCAGCAGCGGCTTCATCCCATCGTAAACGACCGGGGTATCGGCGTCGTGGAGCGAGAGGATCCTGAGCGAATCGCGGTCGAGCACCAGCCAGGCCCAGCCGCTGGCGAAATGGCCGACCGCCTCCTCCTTCAGCCTGGCGAGCAGCTCGTCGGTCGTGCCGAAGGCGTCCTCGATCATCGCCGCCAGCTTGCCGGCCGGCTTCTGCCCCTCCGGCGGCGCCAGGCATTGCCAGAAGAAGCTGTGATTCCAGAGCTGGGCCGCGTTGTTGAACAGGCCCTTGTCGCCTTTCTCCCTGGCGGCGCGGATCACCCCGCTCAGCGAGCCCGAATCAAGATCCGCGTCGGCAAGAAGCTCGTTGGTCTTGTCGACATAGGCGCGATGGTGCTTGCCGTGATGGAAGTCGAGCGTCTCGGCCGACATGAACGTGCCGAGCGCGTCTTTCGCAAAGGGCAGGTCGGGAAGGGTGAAGGTCATGGCCGGTCATCCTGCAAAGGGAGCTCTGCAAGGATAACCGACCAGAGCCGGCGAAGTTCAGCAAGGCGGTCCGGAATCGGGACCGTTTAGCGCTGGATCACCCGGAAACGCTGCAATTCGGTGCGCGGATCGGCCCAGTCGGGAGCGAGCAGGCTGGCGGCCTGATAATCCGCATAGGCCTCGCGGACGTTGCCGAGCTGCTCGTTGGCGATCGCGCGCCCGTAATGGGCGATCGCCGGCCGAGTCGTCTGCCGATCGAGCGCCACCGTGAACAATTGCAGCGCCTCGCTCGGATTCTGCCGCTGGAGCAGCGCCGCGCCCTTGTTCAGATAGGCTTCGGGCTGCTCGGGATCGAGCCGCATCGCCTCGTCGAAATCGGCCACCGCCTCGTCGACCATGCCGCGCCGCAGCCGCAGGATGCCGCGATTGACGTGAGTCGCGAGCATTTCATATTGCGACAGCGTGTTGTCGTGCAGCAGGGCGCTGTCGCAGCGCCTTATGTCGCGGATGCTGGGGTTGAGCGGCGAATCCGCCGCTTCGTAGCACATTCGCGCGTCGCTGCTGCCGACCACCATCACGCTGGCCGCGGCCGGGCCGGCGCAGACCGCGAACGCGGCCATCGTTACGAGTCTGAGATTAGCCACAGTCGATCTCCCTCAACCAGGCCCACCGAAGCCCTTATAACAGACCCGGAACCGTTTGGGAAATGGAGAGGCTGGGCGCCGGCAATCCTCGGCTGTTTCCGCAATCCCGGGCACGGAAAAAAGGCGGAGGCGCCGAAGCCCCTCCGCCCGATCGTGTTCTTCGTCGTAATTCCCCTCTGATTGTCGGTGACCCGACAAGGAGGAAAAACTGGTGAGCTTCGGTTCGGCCAAAAACCGCCGGTCATTTCCCGCTTCCAGCCCTACCCGGGATAAAGTAGCCTCCGGGATCGATCTGGATGCCCAACCGGGACGACCACCATATCTTTCCGGTACTCATAGTCCGAACCTCTCGGGAATCATGTCGCATGGTTAACGAGGCTTTCAGGATAATTTTCAATTCCTTCTTAACTCAATAACTTACGGGGCAAAAAATCTCAAAGAAAGACGGCGGCAGGCAGATTCAGAACAGCGGCACGGGGGCGGTCCGCGCGGGCCATCGCTTCGACGAGGCGCGGCTCGCAGCGTGGCTGGCGGAACATGTCGCGGACTATGCCGGGCCGCTCAGGGTCGAGCAGTTCAAGGGCGGCCAGTCCAATCCGACCTACAAGCTGATCACGCCGTCGCGCTCCTATGTGCTGCGGCGCAAGCCGCCGGGCAGGCTGTTGCCCGGCGCGCACGCGGTCGACCGCGAATATCGGGTGATCACCGCTTTGGGCGGCCAGGGCTTTCCGGTCGCGCGCAGCTATGGCCTGTGCCCCGACGAGACCGTGATCGGCACGCCTTTCTATGTGATGGAGATGGTCGACGGGCGGATCTTCTGGGATCCCGCCTTCCCCGAGGTGGGCCGCGAGCAGCGCCCGGCCTATTTCGACGCGATGAACGCCGTCATCGCCGCCCTCCACCGGATCGATCCGGAGGCGGCGGGCCTCGGCGACTACGGCAAGCCTGGCAATTATTTCGCCCGCCAGATCGCCCGCTGGTCGAAGCAATATCGCGAGGACGTCGAGGCCGGGCGGGTCGCGGCGATGGACCGGCTGGCCGACTGGCTGCCCGGCAACATCCCGCCCGACGAGCCGGGGCCAAGGATCATCCACGGCGACTTCCGCTGCGACAACATGGTCTTTGACGCGCACCAGCCGAGGGTGCTGGCGGTGCTCGACTGGGAATTGTCGACGCTTGGCCATCCGCTCGCCGATTTCTCCTACCATCTGATGATGTACCGGATGCCCGACGCGCTCGCCGGGCGCGACCTGGCCGCGCTCAACATCCCGAGCGAGGCCGAGTATGTCGCCGCTTATTGCCGGCGGACCGGCCGCGCGGGCATCGCCGACATGGACTTCTACATGGCGTTCAACCTGTTCCGCCTCGCCGGCATCGTCCACGGCATCAAGGGCAGGCTGGTCCGCGGCACCGCCGCTTCCGCCCATGCCGCCGAGATGGCGGCCCGGCTCGAGCCGCTCGCCGACCTCGCCTGGGCGCAGGCGGTGAAGGCGGGGGCGCGCTAAGATCAGAGTCATTCCGGCGAAGGCCGGGACCCACGAACACAGGCTTGGTGCTTTAGGCGCCGACGTCGGTGTTCATGGGTTCCGGCCTTCGCCGGAATGACTCGGTTCGGTCTGTTCAGCCCCATCCTTTCCCCCTACCCTGCCGCCACCAGGCGGGGGACCCGATGGCTGAGGAAGGCGGCGGCTGGACGAAGAGGCTGAGGCGGTCGGTCGGCCAGATCGGGCCGGTGCGGCTGCTCGCCACCCTGCTGTTCCTCGCCGCCGGGCTCTACGTCGCCCGCTTCAACGCCGATATCCCGCTGTCGAGCGACGCCGAGCGGGCGCTCTACGACTGGCGCTTCACCCGCTCCGCGGCGCGCGTCCTCCAGCAGGACGACCGCATCGTCCTCGTCACCTACAATGACGAGACTCTGCAGCAGCTCGGCAAGCGCTCGCCGCTCGACCGGCGCATGCTCGCCCGGGCGCTGCGCGCGATCGACGCGATGGGCGCGCGCGCGATCGGCATCGACATCCTGATCGACCAGGCCCAGCCCGAGGATGCCGAGCTCATCGAGACCTTCCGATCCTTGCACACGCCGACCTTCCTCGCCTTCGGCCGGGCGAGCTCGAACGAAGCGCAGATCGCCTATTGGCAGGAGCAGTTCATGCGCCGCTTCATCGGCCAGGTCTCCTCGGGCCCGGTCAGGCCGACCAGCATCAAGATGGAGCCCGACCCCAATGACGGCGTGATCCGGCGCTGGCCGATCGAGCGGGCCGGGCTGCCGCCGCTCTTCTCCAACGCCCTCGCCGGCCCGATCCACCCCGAATTCCGCAGCTACACGCGCAGCATCGACTATCGCATCCCCGGCACCTCGGAGAACGACGAGATCCCGATCTTCACCAATTTCCCGATCCAGTTCGTCACCCAGGTCGGCGAGGGGCTGCGGCCGATGTTCGAGGGCCGCTACGTGCTGATCGGCGGCGATATCAACGATCTTGACGATTACGAGACGCCGATGACCCGCTTCACCGGCCGGATGATGAAGGGGCTCGAAGTCCATGCTCACATGCTCGCCCAGCAGCTCGACGGGCGGATGCCGCGGGCGATCCCGGGCTGGATCCTGTGGGCGGCGGCGGTCCTTTCCGTCCTGCTCGGCGCGCTCACCAGCGCGCTCGAGCTGCGCGGCTGGCGGCTGATCCTCGCCCTTGCCGTCCAGCTTGCGGTGGTCGCCTGGCTGCCCTTCCAGCTCCAGGCGGGGGGCATCGACACGATCGACCTGCCGGCGGTGGGCTGGGCCGTCGGCTGGCTGTTCGCCTTCGTCGGCGTCGGCGCGGCGGCGCGCGCGGTCGGCTCCGAGCAGCGCCGCTTCGCCCAGTCCGCGCTCGGCAAATATCTGCCCGCCGACGTCGCCCGGGAGATCATGCGCAATCCCGAGCGGCTCGGACTCAAAGGCGAGCAGACCCGGATCTACGCCCTGTTCACCGATCTCGAAGGCTTCACCAAGCTCTCCCACGCGATCACGCCGGAGACGCTGTCGCGGCTCCTGAACCGCTATCTCGACCTGATGAGCGACATCGTCCTCAAGCATGGCGGCACGCTCGACAAGTTCGTCGGCGATGCGCTCGTCACCTTCTGGGGCGCGCCGATCGCGCGGCCCGACGACGCCGACCGCGCGATCCGCGCCGGGATGGAGATGTACCGCTGCGGCGAGGAATTCCGCCGCATAGCCAAGGACATTGGCGGCGACGAGGTGCCGCCGATCGGAGTCACCCGCGTCGGCCTCCACCGCGGCGAGGCGGTGGTCGGCAATTTCGGCGGCGAGGGCCGCATCCAATATACCGCGCTGGGCGACGCGATGAACTGCGCCGCGCGGCTGGAATCGGCGAACAAGGCGCTGAAGACGACGATGCTGGTCAGCGACGAGACCAAGCGGGAATCCTCGCTCGACGTGTTCCGCCCGATGGGCCGGATCGTGCTTTCCGGCCGGGCGACGCCGGTCGAGGTGTGGGAGCCCGTACCCGACATGGACGAAGCCCTGCGCCTCCGGCTGAACGCGCTCTGGCGGGCGTTCGACGGCGGCGATGCGGACGCGCTCGTTCAGCTCGAGGCCATCGCCGCCGACCATAAGGAAGATGCGGGCCTGCAATATTTCGTCTATAGGATCCGCGAGGTTGGTCCGGGAGGTCATTTTGTCTTGGGATCGAAATAAGCTCGGGCGCGCGACGCTCGCCGCCCTGCTCGCCGCCGGCGCCGCTTCGGCCGCCGCCAACGTCCTCGTCGTGCGCTCGGCCGGGCCCTCGGCAAGGGCCTATCCCGCCGGCCGCTCGCTGCCCGACAATGCCCGAATCACCCTCCAGGCCGGCGACAGCCTCGTCATCCTCGGCGCCACCGGCACCCGCACCTTCCGTGGCCCCGGCACCTTCTCGCCGAGCGCCGCGGTCCAGGCCGGGCCGCGCACGCTCGCCGCAAGCGACGGCCGCCGCGCCCGCATCGGCGCGGTGCGCAACGCCGGCATCGTCCCGAGGAGTCCGACCATCTGGCATGTCGACGTGACCCAGAGCGGCACCATCTGCCTCGCCGGGACCAGCAACGTCATGCTCTGGCGGCCCGACGCGGGCGTGCCGACGACGCTCACCATCACTCCGCCGGGCGGCCGGCCGCGGACCGCCCAATGGCCGGCGGGGCAGGCGACTCTCGCCTGGCCGTCCGGCCTGCCGATCGTCAACGGCGGCGCCTACAGCTTCAGCCAGGCGGGAGTGGCGGTGCCGGCGCAGATCACCTTCCGGACGCTCGGCTCCGAGCCGACCAACCTCCAGGCGGTCGCCGCCGCCCTGATCGAGAATGGCTGCCAGGAGCAATTGGAGGTGCTGGTCGAAACCCAGCCCGACCTCTCGCGGCCGGCCGGATAGATGAGTGAGGAATCCTCCTCGCCATCCTAGGTTATCTAACAGTTAGGTTGACATTTAACATCGCTAGTGTTAAATACGCATCCTAATGTTAGACGAAGCTGAAAAGCTCGATGCGCAAGCGGCCGAAGCCGAGGCATATATCCTTTCGGCGTTCGGCGAGCGGCTGACGCTCGACCCTGTCGCGCCGCCCGGCCTGCCGCATTTCCTGCTCGACCGCTACCGCTTGTGGCAAGGGACTCTGATCGGCCAGCCCTTGCTAGTCGCCGCATGGAAGAATTGGCGGCCCGGCATGGGCTTCACCACCGATTTCACGAAACATCGCGAGGTCCTGCGCCGCAACCTCGGCGACCAGCCCGTCATCCTGCTCCTCGACCACGCGCCGGCGGCCATCCGGCGCCAGATGGTCGAGCGCCGGATCGGTTTCCTGGCGCCCGGCAGCCAGCTCTACATTCCTGAGGTCTTTCTCGACTGGCGCGAGCGTGGCGCGCGCGCACGTCCACAACCAGCCGAGCGGATCGCGCCGACCGCGCAGCTTATCCTGGTGGCGGCGCTTCTCGGTGAGACGCTCGAGGACGCCAACCTGACCGAGCTCGCTGGCCGGTTCGAGGTCGCGATCATGAGCATGACCAGGGCGCTGGACGAGCTGGAGATGCTGCAGATCGTCAAGGCCCGGCATGTCGGCCGGCAGCGTCGCATGCACCTGCTCCTCGAAGGCAGGGAACTCTGGGAGCGCGTGAAGGACCGGCTGCAGTCGCCGGTCCGCAAGCTGCGCACTATCCACGGCATCCTCGACGACACGATCGCGCCGCGAGCGGGAGAAAGCGCGCTCGCGCACTACACGATGCTCGTGGCTCCGCGCGTCGCGCGTCGCGCGATTGCCGCGGCGCGCTGGAAGCAGATAGAAGCGCAACTGGACAATCTAGCCCGCGCGGGGTTCGACGACGAGCGCACCGAGCTCGAGACCTGGAGGTACGACCCGGCCGTGCTGGCACGAGGCGGCGTCGTCGATCCCCTCTCGCTCTATCTCAGCATGCGGCACGAAGCCGACGAGCGCGTCGCGCAGGCGGCCGAGAAACTCCTGGAGCCGTTTGGATGGTCGTAGGAATAGATCGGTTTCGCGCGCATTTCGCGGGGCACGATCACCAATATGTGCTGATCGGTGGAGCGGCATGCGAGCTCGTCATGACCGATGTCGGCCTCGATTTCCGCGCAACCAAGGATCTCGACATCGTCCTCATCGTCGAGGCGCTCGACCTGGCCTTTTCGGAGCTTTTCTGGGCGTTCGCCGAGGAAGGAGAATATCAGATCAGGGAACGAAGCGAAGGCGAACGCATGCTCTACCAGTTTCAGAAGCCGGCGAAGCCGGACTATCCCGCAATGCTCGAACTCTTCTCGCGCGCGCCCAAAGGCCTTGTCGTCGCGGAGGGCAGCCAGCTGACTCTGCTGCCGATCGACGAGGAGGCGGCTAGCCTTTCCGCGATCCTCCTCGACGAGGAATATTATCGGTTCCTTCAGTCCATGGTTCGGATGATGGACGGCATACCGGTCCTTGGCGAGGCCGCGATCATCCCGTTCAAGGCCAAGGCTTGGCTCGATCTCAGCCAGCGGCGCGCCGACGGCGAGAAGGTCGACGAGCGGGACGTCAAGAAGCAGCGCAATGATGTCGCGCGCCTGCTGCAGGTGCTGCCCGCCGGCGCGCGCTACGACCTGCCCGACCAGGTCAGGGGCGACATGGCGGCGTTCGCCGGCGCGCTCGAAGATGACGGCGCGTTCGACCCCCGACTGTTCCAGGTCAACATGACCCGCGAGACAGTGATCGAGCGTCTTAAAACCGCCTACGGTCTCTGAGCCCCACGCAACGCCCGCGACCCCCTGTTCGCCGCGCCGCGAGGAACGTCGATGCGGCTAGCCGACGATGCGGATCTGGTCGGCGTCGGTGACCGCGACGTGGGTCTGGTAATAATAGAGGCCGGTCGGCCGGTGGAAATTGTCGAAGATGCCAATCCGGGTCCGCCGCGCGGCGCCGCGCACCGCGATCGTGCGGCCGCGCAGCCGGGCCTCGGGGGCACCGCCGAAGCGGTGCGCCAGCTGCTGCGCCGCCCAAGGCGAGATCGCGATCGAGAGATTGCGCTGATCGCGATAATCCGCCTCGGAGTTGAGGTAGATGCGCGGGCCGACACGGCCGGTCGCGGTGACGTGCATCACGAAGGTGCCGGGCACGGCGCCGGGCGCCGCATCGGCGGCGGCGAAGATCGCCTCGCGCGGCGCCATCGGCGCAGGCGAAGCGGCAAGCGACAGCGCGGCCAGGGCAAGGACGGAAAGAGATTTGATCATCGCCTCGCTTTGACAAAATAATAAAGCGAACGCAAGGGCTTGACCAAATTGATCGCGCTTGCGAATTCTTGCCCCGGGGGTTTCAACGGGATCGGGCGCGCTTATATGACGGGCTTGATCGGTGGGGAGAATGTCATGCGTGGGCTGTTGCTGTTCGCTTTGCTGGCCGGCGCGGCGCCGTCGCTGGCGCAGGCGCAGGGTCAAAGCGGCGACGAGCCGACGATCGTCGTCACCGGCCAGCGGCTCCAGGACTTCCGCGACGCCCTGCGCCGCTGCCTCGAGCGCCGCTGCCCGACCAACGAGGACGCCGACGCCACCCTGGCGCTGGCCGAGGCCCTGTTCCTCAACGGCGAGTATCACGAGGCGCGCGACGCCGTGCAGGCCTCGCTCCGCCGCAACCGGGGCCAGGCGCGCGGCTTCCCCGAGCCGGTCTCCGACCTCTATCGCGCCCATGCCCGGCTGTCGCGCCATCTCGGCCTCGATACCGACGCGCGCCGCTCCAGCTACGGCATCCTCGAGGCGCTGCGCGAGGGCATCCCGCAGGAGGATTACCGCCATTTCACCGCCCGGCTCGAGCTCAGCGAGAATCTGATGCAGTCGGGCAATTACACCGGCGCCCGGCGCGCGCTGGTCGAGCTCGCCCGGGTCGCCCGCGAGGCCGGCCGCGAGGACATCGCCACCATCGCCGAGCTGCGCATGCTGTGGTTCGACAACATCGCCCGGCCCGAAGGCGACGCCCGGGCGCGGCTGATCCTGATGTCGCGCGAAACCGCGCCGGCGCAGCGGATGCGGGCGACCGGCGCCAAGCTGCTGCTCGCCCGCATCTACCGCCACGAGGGCCATGCCGACCGCGCCGACGCCTTGCTCGCCGAGATCGGCCGAAGCAACGCCTCCGCGACCCGCCGCCGGCTGATCGATTCGCCCGCCTACCAGCTCCAGGTGCAGGACCCGAACAATATCGGCGAGACCTCGGGCCAGGACATGAACATCGCCAACGTCAATACCCGCAGGTCCGACAATTTCGAGGACAAATGGCTCGACGTCGGCTTCTGGGTGCTGCCCAACGGCCGCGTCTCGGGGCTCGAAGTGCTGCGCCACATGAACAATACCGACTGGGCCAACCCGTTGCTCGAATCGATCCGCGGCCGGCTCTATTCGGCAGGGCCCGAGGCGACCTACCGGATCGAGCGCTACACCTATACCGCGCCTTATGAGCGGGTCACCGGCAGCAACATCCCGCAGCGCTCGCGCCGCGCCCGGGTCGAATATCTCGACCTGTCGACCGGCGAGGCCCCGGGCGCGGCGACGCCGCCGCCGGCGGAGGGCTCGCCGTCCAACTAGGCCCTGGCAGGAGACGAAGATGCTGATTGCGCTGTTGATCGCCGCCTCCGCCTCCGCCCAGCCGCCGGCGCGGCCCGATCAGACCCAGCCGACGATCGTCGTTACCGGCCCGCGCATCCAGGACTATCGCGATCGCCTCGCCCGATGCCTCGCCCGGCACTGCCCGACCAATGAGGATGCCGACGCGACGCTGGCGCTCGCCGAAGCTTTGTTCCTCGACGGCGAATATCGCGAGAGCCGCGACATCCTCCAGGCCTCGCTGCGGCGCAACCGCGGCCAGGCGCGGGCCTATCCCGAGCCGGTCTCGGACCTCTATCGCGCCCATGCCCGGCTGTCGCGCCACCTCGGCTTCGCCGACGACACCCGCCGCTCGACCTACGGGATCCTGAGCGCGCTGCAGGAGGGCCTTCCGCAGGAGGATCACCGCCACTTCACCGCGCGGTTCGAGCTCGCCGAGCATCTGATCCAGTCCGGCAACATCGTCAGCGCGCGGCGCGAGCTGGCGCGGCTGATCGAGGTCGCGCGAGCCGCGGGGCGCGACGACGTCGTCGCGCTCGCCGAGCTGCGCGGCCTGTGGTTCGACTATATCTCCGGCCGTGCCGGCGAGGAGGGCACGCGCAGCGAAGACGCCCGCCGGCGGCTCGGCCAGCTCGCGCAATCGACCGATGCGGCGCAGCGGATGCGCGCGATCGGCGCCACCATCCTGCTCGCCCGGATCGACCGCATCGAAGGCCGCGGCGCGAGCGCCGACGCGCGGCTCGCCGGGCTCGGCCGGAGCGAGGCCGCCCGCAGCGCACGGCGATTGCTCTTCTCGCCGCCTTACCAGCTCGCCGAGCATCAGATCGAGCCGATCAGCGGCGCGACCAGCCTCAGGGACCTGATCCAGTTCAGCAGCGGCCACGGCCAGATTCCTGATACGTTCGAGCATAAATGGATCGACGTCGGCTTCTGGGTGATGCCGGACGGCAGCGTCTCCGGCCTCGAAATCCTGCGCCGCGGCGAAAATCCGGACTGGGCCGATCCGCTGCTCGCCTCGATCCGCGGCCGCCGCTACAGCGCCGCCGCCGAGCCCAGCTACCGGCTCGAGCGCTATTCCTACACCGCCGATTACGAGCGCGTGCTGCGCAGCCGAATCCCGCAGCGCTCCCGCCGCGCCCGCATCGAATATCTCGATCTCACCACGGGCGACGTCCCGCCCGGCGCGCCGCCCTCGGCCGCGGAAGGACCGTCGCGCTAGCCCACAGGGGCTCAATCATACGCATCCGTTCGGGCTGATGGTCAGGTCGCCAAGCCCCCCGGGCTTGGCTGCGGATTGCCGGGGGCAATCCGCAGCTGACCATTGTCGAAGCCCTCCATTTCGCTATTCAGAAGAAGAAGCAAGGCCCTTCGACAAGCTCAGGGCGAACGGGTGGTTGTCATTCAAGCTCAACTCCAGGGCTCTAACTTCCCGTGTGCTTCTTCGCCGGTCCTTCGTCCTGACGGCGGCGGATGACGAGGTTTCTGATCTCGGTCATGTCCTCCATCGCAAAGCGGATTCCCTCGCGGCCGAGCCCCGAATCCTTGACCCCGCCATAAGGCATGTTGTCGACCCGGTAGCTCGGCACGTCGTTGATGACGATGCCGCCGACTTCGAGCCGGTCCCACGCGTCGAACATCTGGAAGAGGTCGCGGGTGAAGATGCCCGCCTGGAGGCCGAACTTCGAATCGTTGACGATGGCGAGCGCCTCGTTGAAGTCCGTAAAGCGGATCAGGAAGGCGACCGGGCCGAACGCCTCCTCGACGTTCAATTTGGTCGCCGGATCGACGTCCTCGAGCAGGGTCGCCTCGAGCATCGCGCCGTCGCGCTTGCCGCCGCAGAGCAATTTGGCGCCCTTCTCGATCGCCTCCTGAATCCAGTAATCGAGCCGCTGCGCCTCCCTGACGTCGATCATCGGGCCGATGAAGACGTTGCGGTCCTTGGGATCGCCGGCGACCAGGCTCTTCGTCTTCCTGACCAGCATCGCGCGGAATTCGTCATAGACCGCATCGTGGATGAGGATTCGCTGGACGCCGATGCACGATTGGCCGGACTGGTAGAAGGCGCCGAAGATCACCCGCTCGAGCGCGTCGGCGAGATCGGCATCCTTATCGACGATCACCGCCGCATTGCCGCCGAGCTCGAGCACCACCTTCTTCTTGCCGGCCCTGGCCTTCAGCGCCCAGCCGACCGCGGGCGAGCCGGTGAAGCTCAGCAATTTGAGCCTTTCGTCCTCGGTGAACAAATCGGCGCCCTCGCGGTGGGCGGGAAGGATCGAAAAGGCCCCCTCGGGCAGATCGGTCTCGGCGAGCACCTCGCCCATGATGATCGCGCCCAAGGGCGTGCGCGAGGCCGGCTTCATCACGAACGGGCAGCCGACCGCGATCGCCGGCGCCACCTTGTGGGCGGCGAGATTGAGCGGGAAATTGAACGGCGAGATGAAGCTGCACGGGCCGATCGGCACCCGCTTCCAGATCCCCTGATAGCCCTTGGCGCGCGGGCTGATGTCGAGCGGCTGGACCTCGCCGGTCATCCTGACGCTTTCCTCGGCGGCGATTCGGAAGGTGTCGATCAGGCGGGTGACCTCGCCTTCCGAATCCTTGATCGGCTTGCCCGCCTCGACGCAGAGCGCAAAGGCGAGTTCGTCGAACCGCTCCCTGAACCGCTCGACGCAGTGCTGGAGCACCGCCTGGCGCTGGTAGCTCGCCAGCCGCGCCATCGGCTCGGCCGCCGCGACCGCGCCGGCGATGCCGGCGTCGATCGTCTTCGCGTCGGCCTGGGCGACCCGGAAGGCGACCTTGCCGGTATATTTGTCGGTCACCTCGAGGTCGGCATTGGGCTGCTTCGCCGCGTTGTTGAGGTAGAGCGGATAGGTATCTTTCAGCTTCATGTCGTCATCCCGGCGAAGGCCGGGATCCAGACCCCGGCGTGAAGACTGGGCCCCGGCCTTCGCCGGGGTGACGTCGTGATCAAAGTGCCGCGCTTAATTCCTTGATCTCCTTGTTCAGGATGCGGTCGTTCTCGGAATAGTCGACCGGGCAGTCGATCAGGTGGACTCCGGGCGTGGCGAGGCATTCGGCGAGGATTGCCGGCAGCCCTCCCGCGTCCTCCACGCGGTGGCCGATCGCTCCGTAGCTCTCGGCATATTTGACGAAATCGGGATTGCCGTAGGTGAGGCCGAAATCGGCGAAGCCCATGTTCGCCTGTTTCCAGCGGATCATGCCGTAGGCGTCGTCGCGCAGGATCAGGACGGTGATGTCGAGCTTGAGGCGGGCCGCGGTCTCCATCTCCTGGCTGTTCATCATGAAGCCGCCGTCGCCGCAGATCGCCATCACCTTGCGCTCGGGATGGACCATCTTCGACGCCATCGCCGAGGGCAGGCCGGCGCCCATCGTCGCCAGCGCATTGTCGAGCAGCACGGTGTTGGGCCCGCGCGCCGGATAGTTGCGCGCGAACCAGATCTTGTAGACGCCGTTGTCGAGGCAGATGATGCCGTCCGCCGGCATCGCCTCGCGGACCCGCTCGACCAGGCAGGGCGGGAATATGGGGAAGCGCTCGTCGCCGCAGAGGCCGGCGGTGTGGGCGACCTCGGCGGCGCGGGCCCGGAACATCGCGCCGCAATCCCAGCGGGGCTGCGGGACGATCCGCTCCTTGATCTGCCAGATCGCGTTGGCGATGTCGCCGATCACCTCGATCTGCGGGAAATAGACCGGGTCGACCGAGGCGGTGTTGGTGCTGACGTGGATCACCTCGGGACCGCCCTGCTTCATGAAGAAAGGCGGCTTTTCGATGACGTCGTGGCCGACGTTGACGATCAGGTCCGCGGCCTCGATCGCGCGGTGGCAGAAATCGCCCGACGAGAGCGCCGCGCAGCCGAGGAACTTGGGGTGCAGCTCGTCGATCACGCCCTTGCCCAATTGGGTGGTGATGAACGGGATCTCAGTCTTCTCGATCAGCTGGAGCAGCATCCGGCTGGTCATTTTGCGGTTGGCGCCGGCGCCGATGACCATGATCGGGGCTCTGGCAGATTCGATCCTTTCGACCGCGGCGCGCACCGCTTTCTCGTCGGCGGCGGGGCGGCGGACGAGGCTTCGCTTCAGCGGCACGGAGTCGGTCTTCTCCTCGGCGATGTCCTCGGGAAATTCGAGATGGGCCGCGCCCGGCTTCTCCTCCTCGGCGAGGCGGAAGGCCTCACGCACCCGGCTGGGAATGTTGTCGGCCGAGGCGAGCTGGTGGGTATATTTGGTGATCGGCCCCATCATGTCGACGACGTCGAGGATCTGGAAGCGGCCCTGCTTCGATTTCTTGATCGGCTTCTGGCCGGTGATCATCAGCATCGGCATGCCGCCCAATTGGGCATAAGCGGCGGCGGTGACGAAGTTGGTCGCGCCCGGGCCCAGGGTGGCGAGGCAGACCCCGGTCTTGCCGGTATGGCGGCCGTAGGTCGCGGCCATGAAACCCGCGCCCTGCTCGTGGCGGGTGAGGATCAGCCGGATCCGGGCCGAGCGCGAGAGGCTGTCGAGGAAGTCGAGATTCTCCTCGCCCGGCACGCCGAACACATATTCGACGCCCTCCTCCTCAAGGCATTGGATGAACAGGTCCGAGGCTTTGGTCATGGCCGCTGTCCCCTTCGAAGCCTTCGCTCTGCTGTCATCGCGCCTTGCGCGTCAAGGGCGTTCGTCCCATAGTCGGACCCGCTTCATCACCGGCCCGAAGTCGGTACGGAGGACGGATTGGGGGGCAGCCGCACAATAGCGATCGGCCTCGGCGCGGCGGGCCTCGTCGCCGCCTTTGTCCTGATTTTCCTGATCGGCCAGCGCGCCACCGCGCAGGATCCGCACATCACCACCGGCACCTATCTCGGCGTCGCCAGCTGCGGCGGCACCACCTGCCACGGCCGCAGCCATGCCGACGGGCCGGTGGTCCGCCAGGACGAGATCATGCTGTGGCAGGACCCGGCGACCGCCGCCGGCGCGCACAGCCGGGCGTGGAGCGTGCTGCACGACGACCGCGCCCAGGCGATCGGCCGCCGGCTCGGCATCGGCGACCCGGCGACCGCGCCGATCTGCCTCGGCTGCCACGCCACCCCGGCGGGCCCGCGCGGAATCCGTTTCCAGACCTCGGACGGGGTCGGCTGCGAAAGCTGCCACGGCCCGGCGGCGGGCTGGGTCTCGGCCCATTATGCGGTCGGCGGCACCCACTCGGCCAACGTCTCGCGCGGCCTCGTCCCGCTCGACAATCCGCGCGTCCGCGCCGCACGCTGCCTCGACTGCCATTTCGGCGGCGCCGGCGAGGGCCAGTTCGTCAGCCACCGGATCATGGCCGCCGGCCACCCGCGGATCAGCTTCGAGCTCGACCTGTTCTCGACCCTTCAGCAGCATTACGACCTCGACGCCGACTATCGCGGCCGCAAGGGCCAGGCCAATTCGACGCAGATGTGGGCGATCGGCCAGGCGATGGCGCTCGATCGGGCGCTGGCGCTGTTCGCCGGAGCGCGCGGCAGCGAGGGGATGTTCCCCGAATTCTATTTCTTCGATTGCCACTCCTGCCACCGCCGGATCTCCGACGATCCCCGCTTCCGCCCGGGCGTCCTCCCCAATCCCGGCCGGCCGATCCCCGCCGGCATGCCGCCGTTCAACGACGAGAACATGATCATGCTCGCCGCCGCGGCGCGGGTGGTCGCGCCCCAGCTTGGCCAGCGATTCGAGCGCGACAGCCGCGCCTTCCACGCCGCCATCGCCCGCGACCGGGGCGCCGCCGTGGCCGCCGCCCAGGCGCTGCGCAGCAGCGCCCAGGCGCTCGCCGACGCCTTCGCCGGCGCCGAGATGGGACGGGCGACGACCTTCGCCATCATCGACGCGATCACCGGCACCGCGCTGCGCGAGCGCTTCACCGATTATGCCGGCAGCGTCCAGGCGGTGATGGCGACCGACACCCTGCTCTCCGCTTTGGTCAATCAGGGCCAGGTCTCGGCGGCCGCAGCCGGCGGCATCCGCACCGACATCAACGCCGCCTACCGCGCCGTCCACGACCCCAACGACTATGACCCCGCCGGCTTCCGGGCGAGCCTCGGCCGCGCCGCCGCCGCGATCAGAAGGCTGAGATGAAGCGTAAAGCGTCCTGGATCGCCATCGCCGCTTTGCTCACCGGCTCCTGCGGGGGCGGCGGCGGAGGCGGCGGCGCACCGGCGCCGGGCCCGCCGGCGCCCGGGGCGGTGCCGCTCTACGCCGTGCCGGCCCAGGAGGCGCTGAGCGCGGCCGAAGTGCAGCGGATCATCGCCCAGGGGGTGGCAGAGGCGCAAGCGCGCGCGATCCCGGGGACATTCGCCGTCGTCGACCGGGTCGGCAACGTGCTGGCGGTGTTCGTGATGACCGGCGCCAATCTGCAGCTGCGCGTGCCGGCCGGCCCCAACGGCTCGATGCACGACCTCCAGGGCGTCAACGTCCCCGGCGCGGTCGCCGGAGCGATCGCCAAGGCGGTGACCGGCGCCTATCTCTCCTCGGGCGGCAACGCCTTCTCGACCCGCACCGCGAGCATGATCGTCCAGCAGCATTTCCCGCCCTCGGCCGCCGCGGTCGGGCTGGAGAGCGGGCCCTTGTTCGGAGTCCAGTTCAGCCAGCTGCCCTGCTCCGACCTCGCCTCCCGGTTCCCGGCGAGCATCGGCCCCCATCGCTCGCCGCTCGGCCTCTCCGCCGATCCCGGCGGCTTCCCGCTCTACAAGAACGGCGTCGTCGTCGGCGGCATCGGCTTCATGGGGGACGGCATTTACGGCTTCGACCCCGAGATCCAGGACGTCGACAGCGACGCCGAGGAGGCGGTCGCGCTCGCCGCCTCGACCGGCTTCACCGCCCCCGACGACATCCGCGCCGAGCGGGTCAGCGTCGACGGCACCACCCTGCGCTACAGCGACGCCACGCCGGCGGATTTCCGCAGCAACCCCGCCAGCCCGCCCGCCTTCGGCTCGCTCCCCGGCGCGCTGACCTCGGTCAACGGCTATTACAGCAGCACCGGCGGCGTCCTCGCCGGCCGCGCCTATGGCAGCGAGGCCTCCGGCATTCGCGCGGCGACGCCGGGCGAGTTCGCCGACCCCGACGCTTTCATCCTCACCGACGGCGCCGGCACCAACCGCTATCCGGTCCGGGCGGGGACGGATGCCGGCACGCCGCTCACCGCCGCCGAGGTGCGCGCGATCCTCGAGGAGGCGTTCAAGATCATGGCCGCGGCCCGCGCCCAGATCCGCCGCCCGCTCGACAGCCGCGCCCAGGTGACGATTTCGGTGGTCGACACCAACGGCGCCGTGCTCGGCATCGTCCGCTCGCCCGACGCGCCGATCTTCGGCATCGACGTCTCGCTGCAGAAGGCGCGCACGGCGATGTTCTTCTCCGCCGCCTTCGCTGCCGCCGAACTCTCGGCCGATGCCGATCCCGACGTCGCCGGCTACGTCCCCGCCGCCCGCGCCTTCTTCGCCAACCCCGCCGCCTTGACCGGTCAGAACGCCTTTTCCGACCGCGCCGTCGGCAACGTCTCGCGGCCCTATTTCCCGGACGGCGAGGTCGGCCGGCCCCAGGGAGCCTTCTCGCGGCCGATCGCCGAGTTCAACCCCTTCTCGACCGGGCTCCAGTCGGCGCTGGTCACGCCGACCGTGATCGCCCATGTCGGCTTCATCCTCGCCGGCGGCGGCGACGTGCCCCAGGCCTGCACCCGCATCGCCACTCCCGGCAGGCTCGCCAACGGCATCCAAATCTTTCCCGGCTCGGTGCCGATCCACCGCGGCAACAGCCTCGTCGGCGGCATCGGCGTCTCCGGCGACGGCATCGACCAGGACGACATGGTGAGCTTCCTCGGTCTCCACAACGGCGGCATCCGGCTCGGCACCGTCGGCAACGCGCCGCCGGCGATCCGCGCCGACCAGATCGTGGTGCCGGTGGCCGGCACCGGCGGCGTTCGCCTGCGCTGGGTCAACTGCCCGTTCAACCCGTTCCTCGGCACGAACGAGCAGAACGTCTGCCAGGGCAAATGACGGTTGCGGCCGCCCTCCTCGCGCTGATGACGAGTAGCTCGGCGCAATCAATTTCCGGGAGTCATCCCGGGCTTGACCCGGGACCCATGAACACGGACTTCGAAAGGCGGGCACCGTCTGTGTTCATGGGTCCCGGCCTTCGCCGGGATGACTCCCCGGCGCTGCTCGCACTTCAGGACACCTCCCCGCCCGAAGAGGACCTCTCCCGGCCGCCCCCCACGCCCTCCGAGGAATCGCTGATTCAGGGCCGCCGCCGCCCCGGGGTCGAGCAGCACGACCTTCCGGACGCGGTCAACCAGGTCAATCCCGGCGCGATCCGCTCCGCCCCGCCCGAGGCGTTTCCGAGCGAGCATATCGCCATCCCCGACCGCTGGCGGCTCGCCGAGACTTTGGGCCTCGTCCATCCGCGCTGGCAGGACCCCTACAACCAGAACACGCTGAAGGGCGACCGGCCGATCTGCGAGCCGGCCGACGAGAGCGAGGCGCGGCGCAATTCGCTCGGCTGCCGGGTCCACCGCCTGCTCGGCCTCACCGAGCCCGACTGGTTCTTCGTCGCCAGCGCGATCTCGGACACCGTGGTCGAGCCCCGCACCTTCCCGATCCCGGTCGGCGTCCAGACCACCCAGCGGCCGGGCAGCAACGACGTGTTCGGCGACAATCGCAGCCTCGTCCTCGCCCAGACCTTCATCGCCTCCTTCGCCCTGATCAAGGGCAACACCGCCTTCGTGCCGCCGCACATCGAATATCGCCTCACCCTCGCCTTCAACTTCAACTATGTCGACGTCGGCGAGCGCCGGGTGCTCGACGTCCGGCCGAGCCACGCCACCCACCGCTTCGACGCGGCGGTCGGCGTCCAGGAGGCGTTCGTCGACTACCATCTCCGCAACGTCTCGGACCGCTTCGATTTCGACTCGATCCGGGTCGGCATCCAGCCCTTCCAGTTCGATTTCCGCGGCTTCCTGTTCCAGGACCAGCAGCTCGGCATCCGCCTGTTCGGCAACCGCGACAACAATCGCTTCCAGTACAATATCGCCGCGATCTGGCGGCTGGAGAAGGACACCAATTCGGGGCTCAACAACATCCTGCAGACGCCGCGCGACGACTGGATCCTGCACGCCAATCTGTTCCGCCAGGATTTCCCGTTCGTCGGCCTGACCAGCCAGGCGAGCCTCACCTACAATATGAACCGCGAACGCGGCGAGATCGAGGTCGACGACAACGGCTTTCCGGTCCGCCCGGCCCTGTTCGGCAATTTGCGGGCGCGCAATTACGACGCCGTCTATCTCGGCTACAGCGTCGACGGGCGGATCGGCCGGGTCAACCTCGATGCCAGCTTCTACGGCCTGATCGGCTCCGACCGCGCCAACGTCTTCACCGGCCGCAACGCCCGCATCCAGAGCTTCTTCCTCGCCGCCGAGCCGTCGATCGACTTCGACTGGGTCCGGATCCGCGGCGCCGGCCTGTTCGCCAGCGGCGACGGCGACCCCTATGACGATGTCGAGCGCGGCTTCGATGCGATCTTCGAGAACCCGATCTTCGCCGGCGCCGACACCAGCTACTGGATCCGCCAGACCATCCCCTTTGCCGGCGGCGGCCGCGCGGTCAGCGTCAACGGCCGCAACGGCATATTGAATTCGCTGCGCTCGTCCAAGGAGCAGGGCCAGTCCAACTTCGCCAATCCGGGGACGATGCTCCTGGGCGTCGGCGCCGATTTCGACCTCACCCCGGGCCTTCGCCTCTCCGCCAACGCCAACCATCTCTGGTTCCACCAGACCGAGGTGATCGAGAATCTCAGGATGCAGGGCAATGTCCGCCGCGACATCGGCTGGGATTTGAGCGCGGCGGCGATCTGGCGGCCGCGCGCGACCCAGAACATCGTCTTCCGCCTCTCCGGCGCGGTGCTGCAGAGCGGCACCGGCTTTCGCGACCTGTTCGAGAATCTCAATCGCGACCGGCGTTATTATTCGGTCCTGCTCGACGCGATCGTGAGCTATTGATGCGGCGCTGGCTCCCCCTTCTCCTGATCGCTCTGTCGGCCTCGGTCACGGCATCGGAACGCGAGCGGCCGGTCGCGCGCGATTATTCGCTGGTCCGCGCCGCGCCGGCGCCGCGCACCCAGGAATGGGCCGACGCCGAGGCCAAGAGCGCCGGCTGCCAGTCCTGCCACACCGCCAGCGACGCCCATAGCATGCACCGCTCGCCCGCGGTCGTGCTGGGCTGCGTCGATTGCCATGGCGGTAACCCGGCGATCCGCCGCCCCGAAGGCGCCGGGCAGGGCGGCCCCGCCTATCTGGCTGCGCAAAACCGGGCGCACGTGCTGCCGCTTTACCCGCAAGGCTGGCACTTCCCCTCCTCCGCCAATCCGCGGCGCAGCTACACGTTGCTCAATATCGAGGCGCCCGAATTCGTCCGCTTCACCAACCCGTCGGATTATCGCGTCGCCCGCGAATCCTGCGGCGCCTGCCATATCGAGATCATCGAGGCGGCCGAGCGCTCGCTGATGTCGACCGGGGCGATGCTGTGGGGCGGGGCCGCCTACAATAACGGCATATTGCCGTTCAAGAATTATGCGCTCGGCGAGGCCTATACGCGGAACGGCGAGCCGGCGCGGATCCAGTCGCCGCTCGGCCCGGGCGGAATGACGGCGGGGCAGCGCGCCCGCGGCGTCATCGCCGAAATGTATCCGCTGCCGACCTGGCACGTCATCCCGCCCGGCGACATCTTCCGGGTGTTCGAGCGCGGCGGCCGCAACATCGGCACCCAATTCCCCGAGATCGGCCTGCCCAATCCCACCGGCTCGATCCAGCGGCTCGAAGAGCCCGGCCGGCCCGACCTCAGGCAGTCGAACCGCGGCCCGGGCACCGGCATCCGCGTCGCCATTCCGGTGCTCAACCTGCACAAGACCCGTTTGAACGACCCCTATATGTGGTTCATGGGGACCAACGAGCAGCCCGGCGACTATCGCCATTCGGGCTGCGCCGGCTGCCATGTCGTCTACGCCAACGACCGCGAGCCGAGGCATTCGCTGGGCTATGCGCGCTACGGCCGCGACGGCCAGACCGCCACCGCGGACCCGGCCATCGCCGCGTTGCGCGAGGCGCCGGCCGACGAAAACCACCAGGCCGTGGGCCAGCGCGGCCACCCGATCCGCCACGTCTTCACCCGCGCGATCCCGACCGCCCAGTGCATGACCTGCCACATGCACCAGCCCAACATCTTCCTGAACTCCTATTTGGGCTACACGATGTGGGACTATGAGTCCGACGCCGATCTGATGTGGCCCGGACCGGAGAACCGCCTCCCCGCCCGCAACCCGGCCGAGGAAGCGCGCCTGCGCAGCCAGCATTATCCGACCGCGGCCGAGACCCACGAAGTGCTCGAGCGCAACCCCGAAGGCGCCGCCCCGCGCGGCCTCTGGGCCGATCCCGATTTCCTGCGCGAGGTCTATGACCGGGTGAACCCGCTCGCCCGCTTTACCCAGTTCGCCGACTATCACGGCCATGGCTGGAACTTCCGCGGGGTCTTCCGCCGCGACCGCCAGGGCAATCTGGTCGATGCCGAGGGCGCCGTCATCCCGCCGGGCGATCCCGACACCTTCCGCCGCGCCGGCGAGGGCCTGTTCGTCCCCGCCGGGGTCAATCCCGGCCGCGCCGTCCATCTCATGGACATCCACGCCGAGCGCGGCCTGCAATGCGCCGACTGCCATTTCGGCCAGGACGCGCACGGCAACGGCTTCATCTACGGCGAGGTCGCCAATGCGATCGAGATCGGCTGCCGCGACTGCCACGGCACCGCCCGCGCTTATGCGAACCTGCGCACCTCCGGCCCGGCCGCGCCGCCGAGGGGCCGCGACCTCGAGCTGCTCCGCAACGAGGACGGGCGGCGGCGCTTCGAATGGGCCGAGCGGGACGGCCGCCGCGTCCTGATCCAGCGCTCGATCGTCGATCCCAATCTCGAATGGCAGGTGAGCCAGGTCCGCGACAGCGTCGATCCGGCGCTGCCGCCGTGCGCGGCGCGCGGCGACCAGGCGACCCCCGGGCCCTGCTTCAACCTGCGCTCGGCCCGCGCCAAATTGGTCGCCCGCTCGGGCGCGGAGACCGGGCGGATGATCTTCGGCGCGGGCGTGGCCGACAGCGAGCTCGCCCATCCCGACGGCGAGATGGCCTGCTTCACCTGCCACTTGAGCTGGACGACGAGCTGCGGCGGCTGCCATTTGCCGATCGAGGCGAACTGGCGGACCTCGACCCACCATTACGAGGGCGAGGAGACGCGCAACTTCGCCACCTACAACCCGCAGGTGGCGCGCGACGACATGTTCCAATTGGGCCGCCACATGACCAGCAAGGGCAACATCATCGCCCCGGTCCGCTCGACCTCGGCCCTGATCCTCTCCTCGACCAACATCAACCGCGAGCGGATCTATGTCCAGCAGCCGCCGATCTCGGCGGCGGGCTTCTCCAGCCAGGCCTTCGCGCCGCATTTCCCGCACACCGTCCGACGCACCGAGACCAAGAACTGCAGCGACTGCCACCTCTCGGCCGCCAACGACAACAATGCGATCATGGCCCAGCTGCTGCTGCAGGGCACCAATTACGTCAATTTCGTCGGCCTCAACGCCTGGGTCGGGCTCGCCGGCGGCTTCGAGGCGGTGCGGGTCACCGAATGGGACGAGCCGCAGGCGGTGATCGGCTCCTACCTCCACCGCTTCGCCTATCCCGATTATTACCGGCTCCATGTCGACCGCAATCATCGCGAACTGATCAACTGGACCCGCGGCGACACGCTCGACCGCAATCTCAGCGGCGAGACCCGGCCGCGCGAGGAATTCCGCAACATCGTCGAGGGCACGGACGGCCGCGTTTCCTGCCTGCAGAATCGCGGCGAATATATGTTCGTCGCGGAAGGGCGCGGCGGCTTCCGGGTCTACGACATCGCCAGCATCGCCAATAAGGGCTTTTCGGAGCGGATCGTCGCGGCGCCGGTCTCGCCGCTCGGCCAGCGCACCCATGTCGCCTCGCGCAACGCGACCTGCGTGGCGCTGCCCACCAACCAGCCGATCGCCCCCGAGCGCAACCGGCGGATGGCCGCGACGATGGTCGCGGGGCCGGACGGCGGCCAGGTCTCGCTGCGTGACGCCAACCAGGAGCAGAGCTTCCACCCGATCTACGATTATGCGGTGGTCACCGACGCCGAGGAGGGCCTCATCCTCGTCAATGTCGACACGCTCGCCGACGGCGATCCGAGGAACAACTTCCTCCGCCGCGCCGTCACCTGGAACGAGAACGGGGTGCTGACGGGCGCCCGCCACGTCGCGCTGGCCGGCCATTACGCCTATGTCGCCGCCGCCGCGGGGCTGGTGGTGGTCGATCTCGACGATCCGCTCCACCCGCGCCATGTGACGACCCTGCCGCTCACCGACGCGCGCGCCTCGGCGCTCCAGTTCCGCTATCTCTGGGTGACCGATGCCGAGGGGCTGAAGCTGTTCGACGTCACCCGGCTCGACCGGCCGGTGGCGGTGCCCGGGGCGACGATCCGGTTCGACGATGCCCGGCGTATCTACCTCGCCCGCACCTACGCCTATGTCGCCGCCAAGAGCCAGGGCCTGGCGATCGTCGACGTCACCAATCCCGAGCAGCCGGGGGCGCCGGCCTTCGTCACCTTCGGCGGCGCGATGAACGACGTCGAGGATGTCGTCGTCGCCTCGACCAACGCCTCGGCCTTCGCCTATGTTGCCGACGGCCGCAACGGAATGAAGGTGATCCAGCTCACCTCGCCCGCCAGCCAGCCCGCTTATTACGGCTTCTCGCCGCGGCCCGCGCCCGAGCTGATCGCCTGGGCGCGCACCCCGACGCCGGCGCTGGCGATGGCCAAGGGCCTCGACCGCGACCGCGCCGTCGACGAGACCGGCGGCCAGATCGCCGTCTTCGGCCGCCTCGGCTCGCGCCCCTTCACCCGCGCCGAGATGGAGCGGCTGTTCCTGAACTCGCGCGGCATGCCCTGGCGGGTCAGCGACACCGGCACGATGGCCGACTGGGTGGGCGCGCGCTGAAACGATAAGTTGATCCTGTCTCAGCCGCCGCTACAATCTTGCCATGAACGTGGTGATTTGCACTCCGGTCTATGCGGGAACAACATGGCAATATTCATTGTCGCTCGCAGAAATGATCGTTTGGACGTTGACACAAGAGATCATTTACAACGGAAAAAAAGTAAGACCGGGGATTTCCGTTCGCGTCGAACCCTCGACGAGGGTGGACCTGGCGCGGGAAGCTCTGGCCGAATGGGCGCTTCAAGGGCCTGCGGATTACCTTCTCTGGCTGGACGCAGATCACAGGTTCCCGCGCGACACGATGGTGCGGCTGATGGCCCATAACGTGCCGATCGTCGGCGCGAACTACCGGCACCGGCGCCTTCCCGATGAGGTCCGATCGACGGCAGCCAATATCGTCGACGGCGAGTCGGTCAGCATCGCGCCGAAAACCGAAGGGGTAGAGGCGGTCGATGTCGTCGGCATGGGCGTATGCCTCACAAAGACCGAAGTTTTCCGAAACCTGCCCAAGCCATGGTTCGAGATGGGCCGGTTCGGCGAGGACGCTTCGTTCTGCCTGAAGGCAAAAGCGCACGGCTTCCAACCGCGCGTCGACCATCGTCTCTCTGCGGAAGTCGGTCACGTCGCGGAGACGGTCCTGGGCTTGTAGCGCGCATCTGTTTGCCGCCCGCGCGTCTGTTTGCCCATGAGGTCCTCAATCGTGGCCGGAGAAGGAAGCCACGCCATGAACATCCTCGGCGATCAACTCAACACGGACCCCCGCTTCAATGCCTCCACGGGCTGGAGCAATGTCGGTGCCGGCAATGCTTGGGACATTGCCGGTGACGGCGCCGCGGTCCAGCGCGGCACGGAGGATCCGGGCACGAGCACTCGCGCTTTCGCGGCCACGCAGGACGGAGAGCGCGATTTTCTCGTCATCATGCACATCGACGCAGGCACGACCGGCAACGTCAAGGCGCTCGTCCAGCCGTCCGGTATCGGGACGGCGCGAACCGCGCCCGGCACCTATGCCGAGATCATGACTGTCACGGATGCGGTGTCCGGCCAGCTATGGACCAGCAATTCCGGCGACCTTCGCGTCACCTTGTTCGAGGTCTTCGAGGTGATAGCGGTCTGACGCCGAGGCGGGAGACCTTACCCCTTCGCCCGCTCCTCGCGGAGCATGCGCAGCAAGGGCTGGCGCTTGGGGATGAAGGTGGCGAGGGCTTCGTGCTCCTCGGCGCTGTCGAAGTGCGAGATCAGGCCGGTGCCGTTCCAGTAGTGGAGCGCGAACCAGGGCTGGTCGGCGACGATCATCGGCCGGCCGTCGGGCGCCTCGGGGTCCATCGGCTCGAGGTCGAGCGCGACCTGCGGCGCGGTCGCCGGGCACACCGCCAGAGTCGTTCCCGCCCACTGGGTGATCACCGGGCGGTGGAGGTGGCCGGCGATCATCGCGACGATGTTGGTCCGCCCCGCGATCACGCCGCGCAGCCGCAGCACCCATTTCGCCTCGGGATTTTCGGTCATCCAGGACAGGCCGGTGGCGATCGGCGGATGGTGGAGGACGATCAGGGTCGCCCGCTCGGGCGCCTCGTCGAGCCGCTCCCGAAGCCAGGCCGCGCGGACCTCGCAAAAGCCGCCGCCATGGCGGCCCACTTCGAGCGTGTCGAGGACGAGGATGCGGACCGGCAAGCCTTCGATCGCATATTGGATGAAGCCGCCGACGCTCGGCGTGTCGGGGAATTCAGCGAGGAAGGCGGCGCGGCTGTCGTGGTTGCCCATCGCCGGATAGGTGCGGAACGGCAGCGCCGCCGTCGCCTCACGAAAGGCGCGGTAGGAGGCTTCGTCGTCGCCATTGTCGGCGATGTCGCCGGTGGCGAGGAGCAGATCGGGGCGCGGAGTCATCGCCGCGAGACGCGCCAGCGTGCGATCGAGCCGCTGGCGGTTGAGCTCGTCGGGAACGCCCGGATCGAAGCCGAGATGAAGATCGGTGATCTGGGCGACGAGCATCGCCTAGCGCCTCCCCGCCGCTTGCTGATCGATCCGGATCACCGTCGTCTCCCAGCGCCGGCCGCGGGCCCGCTGCCTCAGGAGCATCGCCGGCGTGCCTCCGTCCATATGGTAATCATGGCACATTGCGCAGGTCGATGCGACCGGCGCGCGGCTATGCTCGCCGCCATGGCAATCGCGGCAGCTGGCGAGGTCCGGCAGCAGCAGGTCGCTGGCCGAACTGGAAGCCGGCGCGCGGTGGCAGCTGACGCAGGCGGCGGCGCCCGCGAGCCGCGGCCGGCCCGGCCGCTGCAGGACCTGGTGGTCGCGGTGGTCGAACCAGCCGTGCAGCAAATAGCGGGTCGGGAAGGCGACGGGGCGGATGTTGTAGTTGAGCGTGCCCGGCGGCGGCTGGATCACTTCGTGGCAATCGAAGCAGGCGCCGCCTTGGCTGAAGACGCGGCGGATCGCCTGGTCCGCGCGGCTGCCGAGGCTGGCGCGGGCGTGCGCGTCCTGGAAGGCGGCCTGGATGCGGGCGACGTCTCCCGGCAGCATGCGGGCGCCGAATTCGGGCGGGCGCTGCGGCCCGCCGGCGCGGTAGAGCGCGCGCAGATCGCCGATCACCTGGGCGGGCGAGCCGTGGCGCAGCGTCCGGATGGTGCCGCCGATCTCGTCGAAGGCGAGGCTGTGGCACATGCCGCAATCGCCCTCCATGTCGGGCGGCTGGAAGCGGGTGCCGTCGGGTGTCGGCACGTGGCAGTCGGCGCAGACGAGGCTGTCGCCGAAGCCGTAGCGCGCCGCCAGCCGCCGCCCCATCTGGGCCGCGCCGCCGCGCGGATCGAGGTGGAGCGCGTGGGGGAATTTGAGGTTGCTCATCTCGCGCGGCCGGCGATTGAGCCCGATCCGCTCGAGCCGCGGCCGCTCGCCGTCCCAGCGGACCAGCACCAAGGGCTGGAATTCCGGATGGGCGCTGGAGAAATCGCCGGCGTCGGCAAGCCGGGAGTCGGGCAGACGGGCGCGCAGATCGCCATGGCAATCGGCGCAGAAACGCTGCGGCGTCGGCGGAATCCGCTGCGGCCCCTCATGTTCGGTGTGGCAATCGACGCAGCGTCCCGGATCCTGGCCGAACCAGCGCCCGATCGTCATCGTCAGCCGGCGCAGGCGGCCGAGATTGGGGTTGGCGCGCTCCATCCGGCGCAGATCGGCATGGTCGTGGATCGCCGTGTGGCAGGAGGAGCAGGCCGAGTCGCGGACCGGGACGAACGGCTCGACATGGCAGGCCTGGCAATTGTCGCCCAATGAGGCGTGGCCCTGCGACAGGCTGCCCGACAGCCACATCCGGTCGGGATGATAGGATTGGGCGTAGCGCGCCGCCTCGGCGCGGCCCTGGTAGAAGGACCAGATCGGCCAGGCGAGGAAGATCGCCAGAACGAGGCCGACCAGCCCCCACGCCATCAGCCGCTTGCCGGGCATGACCGAGGCGAGGCCGAAATCGCGGACGTCGATCTTCTCCGCCGCAGCATCGTCCTCGGCGCGCTCGATGTCGATCGCCACCTCGCTCGCGCCGTGCGGGGTCGGCAGGATGCGCAGCAGGAACGGCCCGACCTTGATGTCGCCGCCGGAATGGAGATGGACCTGGCCGAAGCGGACCGCGCTGCCGTCGATCTCGACGGTCATCCCCATTTCGGCCGAGACGCCGAGGCCGCCCTCGCCGACCAGCTCGATCGTGGCGTGGTGGAGCGCGACCGCGAGATCGTTGAGGCGGATGTCGCAAGCGGGATCGCGGCCGATGCGCAGCAGCGCCTCCTCGACCTTGCTGGTGCGGACGATCTCGCGGCCGTCGGCGCTGTGGCTGATCGCGCGAAGGATGAACGCCATTGCCGCGCGCCTACCAGTAGAAGAAGACGCTGACGATGTGGGCGGAAAGCGCCGCGATCAGGGCGAAGGTCAGCGGCACGTGGACGTAGAGCCAGACCTCGAGCCGGGCGCGGATCCGGACATGGCGGCGGATGCGGTTGAGCGCGCCGGCCTTGCGCTGCATCAGCACCTCGACCTGCTCGAGCGCGATCGCCTCCTCGCCCTCGCTCTCGGCGAAGCGGCGGCGGAGGATCCGCAGCGCGACGGCATTGCCGCCTTTGGGCGGCCGGCCGCTCAGCCGGCGGACGAGGCCGCCGCCGAACACGTCCTCGCCCAGCGAATCGAGCACCACCTGGCTGTCCTCGTCGGACAAAGGCTGGGCGGAGATCTGGATCTGTTTGTCGATGCTTTCGACCGCCTCGATCATCTGCGCCGCGGTCATCTCCGAGCGGTTATCGCTGAGCGCGCTGGGCAGGAAGGCGTAGGCCCAGATGCCGTAAAGGCCGGAGAGGATCACCAGCATCATCAGCGCATAGGCCAGAGTGTGGATGTTCCAGCCGAACTGGAAGCCGGTGTGCAGGGTGGCGATGACGATCAGCGACAGGCCGAGATAGACGTGGGCGGAGGTCCAGGCCTTCAAGGACCAGCGCTTGCGGGTGATCGCCCGCTTCCGCACCCCCAGCGCGGTCAGCCAGAGGATCAGCAGCGCGCCGATCGTGCCGAGCGTGTAGCCGTACCAGCTGCCGCCGTTGGGCCGCGGCTCGACGTCGATCAACAGATAGGCGAGGATCGCGACCGCGGAGATGGCGGCCGCGATCTTGAGCCATTTGAAGTTGCGGTGGCGCAGGAAGCCTTCGTGGCTGGTGCCGTCGCTGAGGTCGGTGCGCTCGATCCCCCGGCTCGCCACTCTTAGGGCCTGTGCTCGTGTCCGGAGATGGCCGTGATCGGTCTGAGAAGGCGGCTGGATAGGAGAGGGGCGAAGGCCGGGCCAGGCAGCCCGGTCGAGGCGCTCGACGCCCCCAGCCGCCTTCTCAGACCGACCGCGAAGCGGCGGGCTGTCCTTTGCCGCCCGGCGGCGTCGCCGCGTCGGTCACGATGAATCTTCATCGCTCCCTCCTTACTCCTTGCCGGACAACAAATGCCAGCCCGTCACGACCGTCTCCGGACACGAGCACAGGCCCTTAGCCCTCCTGGCCCATCCGCGCGACCGTCAGGAACTCCTCGGGCGCGACCCGGATCGCGGCGCCCGTCGGGCAGGCGCGGACGCAGGCCGGGCCGCCCTCGATGCCGGAGCACATGTCGCACTTGATCGCCTTCTTGGGCGTCTCCGGGCTGACCCTTTTCTCGGTCCAGCTCCGCGGCGGCTCGCCGGGGCCGGGGCCGAAGCCGCTCAGCAGCCAGACCAGAAGGTTCGGCTTCTTCGGCGGCACCTTGTCCATCCGGATCACGCCATAGGGGCAATTGCGCTGGCAATTGCCGCAGCCGATGCAGGTCTCGTCGATATAGACCTCGCCGTCGGGGCCGCGGTGGATCGCGTTGGGCGGGCAATCGGCCATGCAATGCGGGTGCTCGCAATGGCGGCAGCTGGTCGGCACGTGGAGATGGGCGAAGGTCTTGCCCGCCTCGCGATTGAGCCGCGACAGGCCCTCATGGGCGTCGGCGCAGGCCTTCTCGCAATTGTCGCAGCCGACGCAGAGCTTCTCGTCGATGAGCAGGAGGTCGGTCGCCTCGCCGATGCCGTTCTCGACGAGGAAGCCGGCGACCTTCGAATAGAGGTCGACGACGCCGCCGAAGCCATCCTTGCGGTCCTCGATGAAGCTGGTCAGCTCGTGCCGCGCCGCCATGTCGCGCTCGAACCGGGCGAGCAATTCCGGCTTGGCCTCGAGCAGGGCGCGGAACGCATCGCCGCCGAGCTTGATCACCTCGGACTTGATCGCGGCGCGGACCGTGGCGGTGCGGCGGCCGCCGTCGATCAGGGCCATCTCGCCGACATAGGAGCCGGCCGGCAGATAGGAGAGGAAAACGGGCTTGCCGCCGATATCCTTCTCGACCACCATCGAGCCCTGGCGGATGACGAAGATGTCGTAATTCGCCTCGCCTTCCTTGATGATCGTCTCGCCCGCCTTGACGCTCTGGATCTCGGCGGTGGCGAGCACGCCGGCAAGATCCTGCGGGGTGACCGAGGAGCCGAGCATCTGGAGCAATTGCCGCTCGGTCGAGATGCGGGTGATCTCGCGCTTCGCCGCCGGCACCGTCGACATCAGCTTCAGGGCGGCGTTGCGCGGGATCTCGACGACGATCGCGCTCGAGGCGGCGCGGACGGTGGCGCCGCGCTTGCGGCCCGAGATGAGGCCGACCTCGCCGACGATCGAGCCCTGCGGGATGGTCACGGTGACGCTGGGATTGGCCGGATCGACCTCGACCTCGACCGCGCCGTCGGCGATCGCGAACAGCGACGAGCCGGGCTCGTTGCGGGCGAAGATGATCTCGCCCTCGCGGTAGGAGACCGGATCGGAATCGAGCATGAACTCGCGCATCTGGAGCATCGACATCTCGTTGAGGATCGAGACCCGCTGGCGGAGGAAGCCGAGCCATTCCTCGACGCTGCGCCGGCCCGGCAGGGTCGCGAACTTGGCCTCGAGGATCGGCTCGTCGGCGGGCTTCAGCGCAGTGTTGCCGTTGATGAACTCGATGACGTCATAGCCCTGGTTCATGCAATGCTTGATCAGCGGATAGCCGGCGAGCGCGCCGATCACGTAGAGGCCGGGCACGGTGGATTCGAAGGTCGGCGACAGCTTCGGATAGGAAATCCGGTCCGGGCTCGAGAATTGGACGCCGGTGCCCGGCACGATCGCCTTCTTGCCGTCCTTCTCCTCGAAGCTGGCGCAGCAGGCCTCGACGAAGGCGCGCGGCGGCGCCGAGCCCATCCGGGCGATCACCCGGTCGCATTGGGCCTTCAATTCGCCGTCGCGGGTGTCGAAGGTGATCCAGCCCTGTTCGATCCTGCTCGCCGTGGTCTCGCGCAGGATCGTCATCCGGCCCTCGCCCTCGGCGGCGAGCAGCGCCTTGACGTTGGCGTCCTTGGCGGTGGCGAACTCGGCCGAGCGGTTGACGATGGTGACGGTGTTGCGCTGCTCGGGGTCGGCGGCGAGGCCGAGCGCATTCTCGATGCCGGCGTCGCCGGCGCCGATCACAATGATATGCTCGTCGATATATTCGCCCGGATCGTCGAGCTGGTACTGGACCCGGGCGCCGTCGCCGACCGGGCAGCGGACCAGGTTCGGATTGCCCTGGGTGCCGATGGCGAGGATCACGGTGTCGGCGGTGATCGTCTCGCCGGCCTTGGTGGTCAGCGTGAAATTGCCCTTCTCGCCGGTGATCGCGGCGATCTCGGCATTGGCTTTGACGTTGACCCTGTGGCCGGCGGTCATCTCGTCCCAGGTGCCGAGCACCTTCTCGCGCTTGCCCGCCTCGAATTTCAGGTCCGAGCGCAGCACGAGCTGGCTCGGCGTCGCCATCACATGCTTGCCCTTCTGATATTTGTAGATGGTGTCGCAGAGATGGTCGGTCTTCTCGAGGAGGACGTGGCTGAGGCCGAGCTGCGCGGCCCGGGCAGCGGCGCTCAATCCGGCGGGACCTGATCCGACGATGGCGATCTTATAGTCCGACGCCACTGGACGACGATCCTCCCTTGGGCGGGCAATTCTAGCAGCTTCTGGGGGCGAAGCCATACTTGACGCCGGCTTTTTTGCCGCGACAATCGGCGCCGATGGCAGAGGTTTCGCCCCCCGCGCGCCGGCTCTCCCCGGCGACGATCGCTCTCGTCCTGGCGGCGCTGCTGGCGCTTGCCGCGATCGCCATCAGGCTCAGCCAGTCTGACGAGCCGGCCGCCGCTCCCACTGCCGCACCGCCGCCCCAGACGATGGATACGATGGTAGCTTCGCTGCAGGAACGGCTGCGGCAGGATCCCGACAATGATCGCGGCTGGTTCCTGCTCGGCCTCACCTATCGCGGCGGCGAGCGGTTCGCCGAGGCGGCGCAGGCCTTCCGCCGCGCCGTCGAGCTCAGCCCCCGCAACGCCGATTATGCCGCCTATCTCGGCGAGGCGCTGATCCTCGGCAGCGCGGGCAGCCCGCCGCCCGAGGCCGAGCGGCTGTTCCGCCGCGCGCTCGAGCTCCAGCCCGGCAACCCGCAGGCGCGCTATTATCTGGCGACTCTGAAGGACCTCGGCGGCGACCACCGGGGCGCGGTCGAGGATCTCCTCGCCTTGCTGCGCGAAGCGCCCGCCGGGGCGCCGTGGGAGCCGCAGGTGCGCGAGGCCGTCGCCGCGATCGCCGGCCAGCACCGGATCGACCTCGCCGGCCGGCTGCCGCCGCCGCGCCCGAGCGCCACCGCCGCGATCCCCGGGCCGACGCCGCAGCAGATGGCGGCGGCGCGCGCGATTCCGCCCGGCGAGCAGGACCGGATGGTGCGCGCGATGGTCGACGGCCTCGCCGCACGCCTGCGGCAGAACCCGCGCGACGCCGACGGCTGGATCCGGCTGATGCGCTCGCGCATGGTGCTGAACGATCCGGCGGCGGCGCGCGCGGCGCTCCGCTCCGGCCTCGCCGCCTTTGCCGGCGACGCCGCCGTCCAGGCGCGGCTGCGCGACGCCGCGCGCGAGCTCGGCATCTCATGAGCTGGTCGCCCGACAGCTGGCGGTCCTGCGAGGCGCGCCAGCAGCCCCGCTATCCCGATCCGGACGCGCTCGCCGCCGCGACGCGCGAGCTCGCCGCTTATCCGCCGCTGGTCGCCTTTGCCGAGGTCGCCGCGCTCAAGGCGGCGATCGCCGAGGCGCAGGCAGGCCGCGCCTTCCTGCTCCAGGGCGGCGATTGCGCCGAGAGCTTCGCCGAATTCTCGCCGGCGAACATCGCCGCCAATGTCGCCCTCATCGAAGCGATGGCGGCGAGGATCGCCGGCGCCTCCGGCCTTGCGGTGATCCGCGTCGGCCGGATGGCCGGTCAGTTCGCCAAGCCACGCTCGGCGGCGATCGAAACCCGCGGCGGCGCCGCTTTCCCCGCCTATCGCGGCGACATCGTCAACGCCATCGCCTTCGACGCCGCCGCCCGCCGGCCCGATCCGGAGCGGATGTTCCGCGCTTACGCCCAGGCCGCGGCGACGCTCAGCCGGCTCGGCCCCGCTTTCTACGCCAGCCACGAGGCGCTTCTGCTTCCCTTCGAGCAGGCGCTGGTCCGCAGCGAGGCCGGCCGGGCCTATGCCTCGTCCGCCCATTTCCTGTGGATCGGCGACCGCACCCGCTTCGTCGGCTCGGCCCATGTCGAGTTCGCCCGCGGGCTCGCCAATCCGATCGGCATCAAATGCGGACCGACGCTCGCGCCCGAAGTCCTGCTGCGGCTGCTCGAAATCCTCGATCCGGGGCGCGAGCCGGGCCGAATCTCCCTGATCGTCCGGCTCGGACGCGAGCGGGTCGCCGCGGCCTTGCCGCCGCTCATCCGCGCCGTCCGCTCGAGCGGCCATCCCGTCCTCTGGTCGTGCGATCCGATGCACGGCAATACGCGGCGCACGCCGGGCGGCGCCAAGACCCGGGCGCTGGCCGATATCCTGGCCGAGACGGGGACCTTCTTCGCCGCGGCCGCGGCCGGGGGCGCCCGCTGCGGCGGCCTCCATTTCGAGATGACCGGCCGCGACGTCGCCGAATGCACGGGCGGCGGGATCGCGCCGGGGGACGTCGACCTGGCCGACCGCTATCACAGCCATTGCGATCCGCGGCTGAACCCGGCCCAGGCGCTGGCGCTCGCCGATCTGGTCGCCGAAGCGCTCGTCCCGGCACCGCTTCCCCCGGCGATGAAGCTGGGCTAGACCGTCGCCTTCGTTCCATTGACGAGGATGTCATGAAGCTTCTGATCACCACCGTCGCGGGCGTCGCCCTGATCGCCCTCTCCGGCTGCAACCGGGCCGCGCCGGCCAACAACGCCGCGGCCAACGAAGCCGCCAACGAGGCCGCGCCGGCGCCCGCCGCCAACGACGCCGGCGCCAAGCCGGCCGACGGCAATGCCGCCGCGCCCGCCGATGCCGCTGCCCCGGCCGGCGGCGACAAGCCGGCCGGCGACACCGCCACCGAGACTTCGAGCGACGACCAGCCGGCCGACCAGACCGACCAGGGCGGCAAGTAAGCCCGGCGGCGGGGGCGGCGCCGCGGCGCGCGCCCCCGCCCCGTTCGCAGCGCTTCCTTGACAGCGGGGCGCGCAGGCCCATATGCGCCTCTCTTTCGCGCCTTTGCCGGCCCCTTCGTCTAGCGGTCCAGGACGTCGCCCTCTCACGGCGAAAACACGGGTTCGAGTCCCGTAGGGGTCACCATGATCGACCGCCAGGCGATCAGAATGCAGTGACGCACTTCGTGGCCGCGCGCCTGATGCTGCCGATCATATCGACTGGAATGGCGATGCCGTGCATCCTCAGTCGAGGTGCGGCTCCCTTCGCCATCTCCACCGTGAAACTCCGGGTGAACAACTCGCAGACCAGCAAAAGCAGCGCGTGGCTTACGGCGGCGCCCACGCAGCTTCGCGGCGCGAAGCCGAACGGCACGTAGGTTCCCCTGGTCGCCGGCTTTCGCGGCGACAGCCATCGGTCGGGATCGAAGCGTTCAGGATCCTGCCAATAGTCGTCGAGGTGATGGAAGATGTACGAGCTAAGGTCGTAACGGCCACCTTTGCGCAGCTCCACTCCATCCACCTCGATATCGCGCGCGGCACGACGACGGACGACGAAGGGGAACGGCCACATCCGGCCCGCCTCCTTGATGAACCGCACCGTCGAGGGCAACTTCTCGTTGGGCAGAGAGTAGAGCTCCTGCGGCTCGAGCGCTGCCATTTCCTGCTCGATTCTGTCCCGCCACTCGGGGTGGCGATGCATCGCGTAAACGAGACAGCAGGCGCTGAACTCGGGCGCGACGGAGGCCGCCGTCAAGAGCGTCGTGGCGAGATAGGCCACCCGGTGCACCCCCAGCTGATCCGCAAACGGGAGGAGCGATTGCAGAAAATCCTCGCGGGGCGGCACGCGACCCGCCAGACGGCGCCGGACTTCCCTCGAGATGACGCGGGTCGCTTGCCGCAGCTGGATGAAACTGGCGAGCCGGAGACGGATCGAATTCCGCTCCGATGTCAGAAACTTACGAACCCGCGCCTCCTGCTCGATCTGCAGCAGCCGCAAATCGGCTTCGGCCAGGCCGTCGATGATGGTCGGAACGATCGCGTGCGCAACCGCGCGCCCGACGAGCCAGGTCAGATCCTGTTCGCGGTCGGCGCGCTCGAGCAGGAAGGACCGCATTCGTTCATGCAGAGCCTGGACGTGTCGCGGCTCGGTCAGGCGGCGATTCTGCTCGATGAGCACGGCGCGAACGTCGCTCCACGGGACTCGCGCCCTCGTGCTCGGCGGCTTGAGCAGGTCGATCAGCGAGTTGCCGACGTAAAGGGCCTCGGTGTTGGCCGCTTCAACCTGCGCTGCGATCGCGGGATCGAAGATGCTGATGATCCCGTCCGGACGCCGAATCACCGAACCGTCGCGGCGCACGCTCGCGAACAACGCGTCCATGTGCTCGTTGTCGCTGTGATCGACGTGGCTATTCATTTGAGAAAGGGGAAGGCAGCCATGCGCGACTGCCTTCCCAATTCATCCGGCTTGCACCTGGAAAGCTGGACTTAGAATTCGATATAGTCTGCCCAAGGGCGATATTCCGGATAGCAACCTGCCCGAAGGTTCAATGCCACTCGGACAGCTCGAAGAAACCGTGCCATTTTAAGTCTCCGTGCTTCGACTCGGTACTCAAGTTTGAGCTTCAACTCATGCTCAGTCAACGAAATGCTGATCGACGTCAGTAGCGTTGACCACTAATATCGCACATGTCGTCGCATATCCTTCTGGCCAGTTGAGGAACGTGAGAAGGCGGATGGTCCGGGACATCAAGCGGGACCCATTGGGCTGGCTCGACGATGCCGCGCGAGACGGTCGCGGAGTCCGCTGGATATCACGCCGCGAGCTTTGCGTTTACGATGCGGATGTCGCCCGGGCGCTTCTTCGCAACGACGGCGGCCGGATGGTGGACCATTCCGACTTTTTCGGCAACGGCCCTCTCGCCCCGTCGAGAGAAGCGCAGATCGCGCTCTCTCGCCAAGCCTATGCGCTGGTCCACGAGCAGGTCCAGAAGGTGGACTGCCGGCGCTTCGTTTCGACGCTCGGAGGGCGAAGCGAATGGCCGCGCGCCGGCAATGCGCTGCTCCTGGACATCATGCGGCCGGTGCTGGCGGCGCCCTGGCGTTCCCGAGCCTTTCACGAAGCGCTCGACGCGATGGTCGAGGCGCGAATCCTTGGCCGCCATGAGCCTGCCGCGGGAATCCTGCGGCGAATCCGCGACCGGTTCCGCTTCTACCGGGCGGTCGTCGGCGAAGCGGCGGAGTCCGCGGACAAGCCGGCGAACGGGCGGGATCTGCTCGAAGTCATTGCAAGCTTCGGGCGCGAGATAGACGAGACGGCGCTGGCGCAGCTTTATGCCGGATTCGTGTTCGCGACGGTCGGATCGATCGGCTTCGCCCTCGGCTGGGCGGTGCTGCAGGCCGTTCGCCAGCGAAAAACGGAGCACCATCCGACCCACATCGTGCTGGAAGCCCTGCGCCTGTACCCGATCGCCTGGCTGTTTCAGCGCCGGCTTCGGCAGCCGGATGTCATCTTGGGCGAACGCATACTTCCTGCGCAGACGGTCACGATCAGCCCCTATGCGATTCATCGCAATCCGGTTTACTGGCAGGAGCCGACCAGCTTTTTGCCCGAACGCTGGTCGGCAAGCGCCGATCGAACTGCATTTTTGCCCTTTGGCGCGGGCGACCATGGCTGTGTCGCGGCAGGCTTGAGCGTGGGTCTCGCAAGCCGCCTGCTGGCCGAAATTCTGGGCCGCGGCCCCGAGATCGAATCGGGCGACGGGCGGCCTTCGATCGGAGCTGCCCTTGCGCCGCCGCGCTTCATCCTGAAGTTGCGGCCGCCGAGCTTGTAGTTGGGGCCGGGCGGTCGGAAAAGGCTGCTCTGCGACCCGACGGAAACGATTGATTTCGTCGCTCGATCCAGCGAAAATGCTGAAGTGGATCGAGCGGCCCGTCCCGAAGGCGAGGAAAGATTCGCGCTCGCCGCGTCGCGCCGCTTCGCGTCATGGCTGGCGGGAACCGGCGGCAGCCTCGCCTTCACCACCTATCAGGCCGGCAAATTGTTCCTGCTCGGGACGCGGGCCGACGGGCGGCTGTCGGTGTTCGAGCGCAGCTTCGCCCGCGCGATGGGGCTGGCGGCGAGCGAGGACGGGCGCAGCCTGCTGCTCGCCACCCGCTGCCGGATCCACCGCTTCGACAACGTGCTGCCGCCGGGCGAGGCGAATGCGCAAGGCTTCGACGCCGTCTATGCGCCGCACGCGGCCTGGGTGACGGGCGATCTCGACGTCCACGACCTCGGCTTCGGCGCGGACGGCCGGCCGGTCTTCGTCAACACCCTGTTCGGCTGCATCGCCGCGGTCAGCGACACGCACAGCTTCCGGCCGCTGTGGAAGCCGCCCTTCGTGTCGCGGCTGGCGGCGGAGGACCGCTGCCACCTCAACGGCATGGCGATGGCGGCCGGGCGGCCGCGTTACGCCACCGCGGTGTCGCGCTCGGACACGGCCGACGGCTGGCGCGACCGCCGCACCGACGGCGGCGTGGCGGTCGACGTGGCGAGCGGCGAGATCGTCTGCGAGGGGCTCTCCATGCCGCATTCGCCGCGGCTGTTCGGCGGCAGGCTGTGGCTGCTCAACTCCGGCGCCGGCGAGCTCGGCCATGTCGACCGCGAGGCCGGGCGGTTCGAGCCGGTCGCCTTCTGTCCTGGCTATGCGCGGGGCCTCGCCTTCGCCGGCGATCATGCCGCCGTCGGCCTGAGCCTGGCGCGCGAGAACCGCACCTTCTCCGGCCTGCCGCTCGACGGGGCGCTGGCCGCGCGCGACACCGCGCCGCGCTGCGGCCTCGCCGTGATCGACCTCGCCAGCGGCGACATCGCCCATTGGCTTCGGCTCGAAGGCGTGGTCCGCGAGCTTTACGACGTCGCCTTCCTGCCCGGAATCCGCTGCCCCTCCGCGATCGGCTTCCGGACCGACGAGATCAGATATGTGATTTCGATCGAGGCGTGAGCGTCAGATCACGGTGAAGTCGCCCGCATTGAGCGGCGGGTGGCCGTCGAGCGTGGCGAACAGCACCTGCGCGCCGGCGCCGCTGCCGTCGGCGTCGAAGAACAGCTGACCGGTGGCGCTGTTGTAGACGATGCGGTCGTCGGCATCGCCGGCCTGGGTGCCGGCGACGAACGCATTGGCGCTGAGCGCGCCGAGGGAAAGGCCGGCGAACACCGCATGGTCGAGCAGGATCTTATCCGTGCCGGAGACGAAGTCGGCGAGCGTGTCGACGTTGCCGCCGCCCAGGGCAGTGGTGAAGGCGAAGCTGTCGGCGCCGCCGAAGCCCTGCAGATAGTCGCCGCCGGCGCCGCCGTTCAGCACGTTGGCGCCGGCATTGCCGTAAAGCGCGTTGGCGAGATTGTTGCCGGTGAGGTCGATCGCCGTTGTGCCGGATTGCGAGGTGGTCGAAAGCACCTCGATCTCCTGGCCCGCGGCAAGCGTGTAGCTCGCTTTGGCATAGACCACGTCCCTGCCGCCGCCGGCGCTCTCGGCGACATAGTCGCCGGCACTGTCGACGACATAGACGTCGTTGCCGGCGAGACCGACCAGGGTATCGGTGCCGCCGCCGCCCTCGATGAAATTGGCCCCGGCATTGCCGTAGATCGTCTGGTCGAATTCGTTGCCGATCAGCGTCTGGGCGTTCGTCCCCGCCTGGTTCGAGGAGGCGAGCAGCTCGACATGCACGCCGCCGATCATGGTGTAATCGCCGGGCGTGTAGATGATGTCGGTGCCGCCGCCGGCGCTCTCGACGACATTGTCCCCCGGTCCGGCGATGAAATAGACGTCGTTGCCGCCGAGCCCGACCAGGTAATCGGTGCCGCCGCCGCCCTGCAGGAAATTGGCGCCGGCATTGCCGTAAATCTCCTGGCCGAGCTCGTTGCCGACCAGCTGGAGCGCAGTGGTCGCGGCCTGGGAGACGCTCGACAGGATCTCGACCTCCTGGCCCGCCGCCAGCTTGTAATCGACGGACGCATAGACGACGTCGCGGCCCTGCGCCGCCGCCTCGAGCACCTGGTCGCCGGCATCGTCAACGAGGTATGAGTCGTCGCCGTCGCCGCCGTCCATCCGGTCCGCACCCGCCCCGCCGTCGAGGAAGTCGTCGCCGTCGCGGCCGCTCAAATCGTCCTCGGCGGCGCCGCCGAAGAAGATGTCACCGCCCTGCGAGCCGGCGAGCGCGTCCACGAAATCCGTGCCGCTGATCGAAAAGTCGGTCATCGTGGTGAACGGCGCGCCGAAGCTCAGCTCCGGATCGAAATAGATGCCGTTCACCGATATGTTGGTGAAGGTCGTGCCGGCGAAGTCGGGCTGGGCGTCGAGCCCGAGCGCGCCGCCGGTATAGGTGTAGGCGATGATGCCGTTGGTCGCATCGGCAATGATGTTGTTGGTGAAGCCGATCCCGACGCCCTGCGTGTCGGACAGGTCGAGCGCGGTGAATTCGCCCGCGAGGCCGACGCCGGTGATCGTGTTGCCGTCGAACGACAGCGGCCCGGACGGCTCGTAGGCGATGATGCCGGATGCATAATAATAGGTCCCGCCCATCGGCACCGTGTAGCCGATGCCGGTGATCGTGTTGCCGTCGAGCTCGCCTTGCGAGAGCGCGATCTGGATGCCGTTCTGGGCGGTCAGGCCGGTCGCGCCGATGCCGGTGATCGTGTTGCCGTTGAAGACGATGTCCGCGCCGACGATGAGCGCGCCCGTCTTCTGGAAATCGGTGATCGTCGAGCCGGTGACGGTGACGTCGTTGCCCGACAGGAGGCCGCTATTGTCGATGAACAGGCCGGAGCCGTGCTGGAGGCCGAACAGGCCGCCCGCCGGGCTGTTGCCATTATTGTCGATGGTGACCCCGTCGAGCCCGCCCGAGGAGTTGAGGAAAGCGATTCCCGAAAGCTCGTCGCCATTGCTGCCGGGCGTGGTGTCGCCGGAATAGGAGCCGTCCACGACGATGTCCTCGATGTGGACGTTGGTCGAATCGGTGATCCCGATCACGGCGCGGACATTGTCGCCGTAATGATCGGAGGTCCCGTTGATCGCGAGCACGTCGGGCGAGATCACGGTCACGCTGGCGCCGGCCGCAGCCTGGATGGTGAGGCCGGTCATGCCGTCGATCGTCAGCTGCTCGGCATAGGTGCCGGAGGAAAGCTCGATGCGGGCATTGTCGCCGGCCGCATCGATAGCCGCCTGGATCGTGCCGAACGTGCCGACCAGAGCGTCATTCTGATCGAACAGCCGGACCGGATCGGCCAGGTTCAGCACGATGTCGGCGAACTTCAGCAGCTCGATGCTGGACAAAGTGTCGGCGCCCTCGTCGCCATTGCCGGCATTGTTGTCGGTCACCGCGAGGAAGCCGGTGATGGTGCCGCCGCCGTCGGTGTCGTAGCCGATCGTGTAGTCGGCGAGATTGCCGGCATAATCGGCCTGATCGGCGCCCGCGTCGCCATGGAGACTATCGTCGCCGCCATTGCCCTGGAACTCGTCATTGCCGCCAAGGCCGGTCAGCGTGTCGTTGCCGGCGGCACCGCTCAGCGTGTCCTGAACGCCGGTTCCCTCGACATCGAAGGCGATGGTGAGGGTCGAATCGGGCGCGAAGAAGACGCCGTCCGCGAACGGATCGGTGCTGTCGAGATTGGCGATATTATTGTCGTGGATCGCGATCGCATCGGGGGTGATCGCGCCGTCGGCCGAGATCCCGATGTCGACGAACGAAAGCGTGTTGCCGGAAACCTGGCCGCCGCTGTTCGGGATGCCGAAGTCGAGGATGCCAATGCCGATGATCTTGCCGGCGGTCGATTCGCCGTTGCTGCCGGTGACGGAGTTGCCGGTGACGTCGAGACCGGTGTTGGCGAAGAGCAGCAGGCCCGCGGAATAGACGCTCTGGGTCCCGGCATAGCCGATCCCGCTGATCGTGTTGCCGTCGATCGTGCCGGTGGAAAGCTGGACCTGGATGCCGTTCTGCGCATTGATCGTCTGGGCGCCGCCGCCGGTGATGGTCACGCCGGAAATGTCGAGGTCGGCGTTGCGGACGTTGATCCCGGTCTTCTGAAAGTCGGTGATCGAGCCGCCGGTCATGGTGAAGGCGAGGTGCGGCCCGTTGTCGTTGCTGACGAGGACGCCCTGGCCGCGCTGGAGGCCCGAAATGACCGGGTGGCCGCCGGCGGTGGTGCCGTTCTCGTAGGGATCGCGAACCCCGGAGATGTCGACGGTCAGCAGCGAGCCCGACGAATTGCGGTAGAAGACGCCGACGAAGTCGTTGCCGGAAGTGACGGTGTTGGCCGCCCCGTGCCCGAAGACGTTGATGTTGTCGATCGTGACATCGGCCGAATTGAGGACGGTCACCACCGCCTCGACACCCTGGCCGCTGGCCTTGGTTCCGGTCTGGACGACATCGGCGGGCGCCTGGATCGTCACCACGGCGCCGACGGCCGCGACGATGGTCAGGCCGTCGATATTGTCGATGACGACCTGCTCCACATAGGTGCCGGCGCCGACCTCGATCGTGTAATTGTCGGCCGCCGCGTTGACCGCGGCCTGGATCGTGCCGAACGTGCCAACGACGGTGTGAGAGACGTTGAACAGCGTCACCGGCCCTGGCGCCGCGATCGCCTGGACCAGGCCGCTTCCGCCTGCCAGCTCGCTGCCGGCCTGGTCCGATGCCGCGGCGTTGCGCCGGCTGAGAGTGTCGATCGCCATGGGGTGCATCCTTGTGCAATGCCGAATGCGACAGGCGCGAAAGATCAGATGGCTGAACGCAATTCAGCCACCAGCGACGCCGTCGTCGGAGTTATCCATTTTGGAATTATGCGGCCGGCGCGAGGAAAATAGTCTGCCCGGCTCGCAGGTAATTAACTATGAACTTGGAGCGAGAACGAACCTGTCAATATTAGGTTCCCCGTAAAAATACTAGGTTCATTTTCTATAGCGAGCTCTGACTTTATCTATTTATACTTGTGATAAATCAAGCCGTGCCGAGAATGTTCTCGATCGGATAGCTGGGATGGGCGGATGGCAGGCCGGCCCGGCGCAGGCGAGGGGGGACAGGCCCGTCCCTCTTTTCAGATCACGGTGAAGTCGCCCGCGCTGAGCGGCGGGTGGCCGTCGAGCGTGGCGAACAGCACCTGCGCGCCGGCGCCGTTGCCGTCGGCGTCGAAGAACAGCTGGCCGGTGGCGCTGTTATAGACGATCCGGTCGTCGGCATCCTGCGCCGCCGTGCCGGCGACGAACGCGCTGGCCGGCAGAGCGCCGAGGCCGAGCCCGGTGAACACCGCATCGTCGAGCAGGATCTTGTCGGTGCCAGAGACGAAGTCGGCGATCTGATCGACATTGCCGCCGCCGAGCGCGGTGGTGAAGGCGAAGCTGTCGGCGCCACCGAAGCCCTGCAGATAGTCGCCGCCGGCGCCGCCGTTCAGCACGTTGGCGCCGGCATTGCCGTAAAGCGCGTTGGCGAGAGTGTTGCCGGTGAGGTCGATCGCTGCCGTGCCGGATTGCGAGGCGGTCGACAGGATCTCGATCTCCTGGCCCGCGCTCAGCGTATAGCTGGCCTTGGCATAGACCACGTCGGTGCCGCCGCCGGCGCCCTCGCCGACATAATCGCCGGCGCTGTCGACGACGTAGACGTCGTTGCCGCCAAGGCCGACCAGGGTGTCGGTGCCGCCGCCGCCCTCGATGAAATTGGCGCCGGCATTGCCGTAGATGGTCTGGTCGAAGCCGTTGCCGATCAGGGTCTGGGCGCTCGTCCCGGCCTGGTTCGAGGAGGCGAGCAGCTCGATCTCAAGGCCGCCGATCATCACATAGTCGAGCGGCGTGTAGATGATGTCGATGCCGCCGCCGGCGCTTTCGACGACATTGTCGCCGGGGCCGGCGACGAAATAGGTGTCGTTGCCGCCGAGCCCGATCAGATAGTCGGTGCCGCCGCCGCCCTGGAGGAAATTGTCGCCGGCATTGCCGTATATCTCCTGGCCGAGCTCGTTGCCGACCAGCACCAGCGCGGTCGTCGCATTCTGGCTGATGCTCGACAGAATCTCGATCTCGGCACCCGCGCCCAAAGCGTAGCTCACTCGGCTGTAGACGATGTCGAAGCCCTCCCCGGCTGCTTCGACGATCACGTCGCTGGGGCTCTCGACGACATAGACGTCGTCGCCGGTGCCGCCGGCCAGCTGGTCCACGCCGCCGGCGCCCTCGAGGAAATCGTTGTTCGCGCCGCCCCTCAGCGTGTCGTCGCCGCTTCCGCCGACGATCTCGTCATTGCCGTCGCCGCCTTCGATCAGGTCATTGCCGCCGGCGCCGTAGAGCACGTCGTTGCCGCCATGGCCGCGGATCGTGTCGGCGCCGTCCGCCGAGACGAAAGTGTCGGGACCGGCGGTGCCTTCGAAGCTTTGCGGCGCCGGCGCGAACACGTGGCTGTCGACGCCGCTGAGGTTGAAGGACGAAAGCTCGGTCGCCTGGACATTGAGCAGGGTGATCCGGAAGCCCGGCGCGGTTCCCCCGTTGCGCAGGCGGATCACCGCGTCCGCGCCGACCTGATCGATCAGCAGCGGCCCGCCCGCGCGAAACGGATCGGCGCCCTGGACGCTGATGTCGAGCCGGTCGCCCTCCTCGCCGACCTTGAAGTCTGAGATCGTGATCTGGGCGCGGTTGCCCGCGATCACCAGATCCTTGCCCGCGCCGAGGGTCACGTTGGTCGGAAACGGCTGGTCGCCGGTAAGGCCCTGCGGCGAGTTCAGCGTCAGGACGTCGTTGCCGGCGCCGGCGTCGATCGTGCCGCGATAGCTGGCGGCGATGACGTCGTCGCCGTCGCCGCCCAAAATGCCGAATTCCGAACTCGTCGCGGTGATGATGTCATTGCCGTCGCCGCCGTTCAGCGTGCCGGTGGGGCTGGTGAGCCGGTCGTTGCCCGCGCCCCCCTCCAGCACCAGAATGCCGTTGGGCAGGCCTGCCCGCGTGACCGTCAGGACGTCGTCGCCGTCGCCGCCGCGCAGCGTGTCGCTGCCGCCGAGGCTGTCGATCAGCGTGTCGTTGCCGCCCTCGCCTTCGAGCGTGTCGGACGCCCATTGCCCATCGAGGACGTCGTCGCCCTCGCCGCCCCGGAGCAGGTCGGTGCCGAAGCCGCCGGTCAGCACATCGTTCCCGCCGAAGCCCTGAATCTGGTCGTTGCCGAGGCCGCCGGCAAGCGTGTTCGGGCCGCCGTCGCCGTCAAGGACCAGATTGGGCGGCAGCGCGCCGTTCGGTGCGAAGCCGCCCATATTCTCGGCGCTGAGCTGCGCGATGGTGACGTTCTGCAGCACCGCCAGCGTCCAATAGGTGTTGCCGCTGGTCCTGACCTGGACCTGCACGTCCGCGCCGGACTGGACGAGGCGGGCCGTGGGGTCCGAGAACGGATTGCCGACATAGCCGAAGAAGAGCGGCTGCTTGACGAAGAAATCGGGCAGGTCGAACACGTCGCCGCCCGCGCCCGGCTGGAAATCGGTGACGACGATCGGCGCGGTCGGATCTCCGGCGCTGACCGGCAGCAGCGCGCCGACGCGCACCGTATCGATGCCCGCGCCCAGCGTCACCGTGGTTCCGCCGGGGCTGCGGATGTCCGCGGTGACGATGTCGTCGCCGTCGCCGGCCAGGACCGTGGCGCGGCTGTTCGATACCTCGATGCGGTCGTTACCGGTGCCGCCGTCGATCGTGAAATCATTGTAGTTCTGGCCGGGATGACGGCCGATCACGATTATCGTGTCGTCGTCGCCGCCGCCGTTGATCGTCCGGGTGAACAAGGCCGGCCCGATCGGCTGGCCGACCGGCTGCTCGTTGGGGGTGAGGTCGACGGTGATCGTGTCGTTGCCGGTGCCGCCGTTGATCGTCCCGGTGAAGCCGAACGCGTCGGTGATGACGTCGTTGCCGGCGCCGCCGGCGATCGTGTCCGAGCCGAGGCCGCCGTCGATCGTGTCGTTGCCGTCGCCGCCGTCGATCTGGTCGGCGCCGGCGCCGCCGCGAATGACGTCATTGCCCCCCGAACCGGTGATCGTATCGGAGCCGGCGCCGCCGTCGAGCGTGTCGCCGCCCGCGCCTCCGGCCAGGTTTTGCGCCGCCGGCGCCGAGCCGTCGAGCGCATAGCCGCCGAGATTGAAGGCGATGAGCGAGGCGATCGGAAACAGGTTGGTGAGGAACAGCGTCTGGTAACCGGCGGCGCCCGAGTCGAGCCGGAATTCAAAGGCGTTGTTGAAGGCGCTCACTTCCCGGACCCGCAGGAAGGCGGCGAACGGGTTGCTCGACTGATCCCATCCCCACAGCCCGGCCAGCGCCGTGCCCCAGTCGATCCGGTCGCCGCCGGCGCCGGGGGTGAAATCCATGATTTGCCCACCCGCGGACTGGAAGAGCCTCGAATCCGGGAGGAAAATCACATCCGATCCGCTGCCCAGATGGTAACTGCCCCGGGTGCGCCAGACGATGGTATCGTCGCCGTCGCCGCCCTGGATCGTCGCCCGCGCGTTTACGTCGAAATAATCCGCGCCGTTGCCGCCGATCAGGGAATGGGCGTTGCCGGCGTCGACGAGGCCGCTGAGGAAGAAGCGATCGTCGCCGTCGCCGCCGTCCATTACGACCGTGCCCGCGGTCGTGAATCGCTCGACGGTCAGCGTGTCGTTGCCGTCGCCGCCGCGCAGGACGTCGAAGCCGCCGGCGGTGTCGGTGATGGTATCGTTGCCGCCGAGGCCGTCGATGACGTCGTCACCGGCGGTCCCGGTCAGGGTGTCGTCGCCTGGAGTGCCGCTAATGTTGGGCATCGCTCGCTCCTTGCAATTCCCCCCCTAGTAGAATTGCGGTATTTTCGGAAATGGCGCCGCCGCCAGGGCTTCCCGCCGGCTGCCCGATCATTGCAGCCTCCAGGTCGGGCGACCACCGGCGACGCCCCTTCAAATCACGGTGAAGTCGCCCGCATTGAGCGGCGGGTGGCCGTCGAGCGTGGCGAACAGCACCTGCGCGCCGGCGCCGCTGCCGTCGGCGTCGAAGAACAGCTGACCCGTCGCGCTGTTATAGACGATCCGGTCGTCGGCATCGCCGGCCTGGGTGCCGGCGACGAACGCATTGGCCGGCAGAGCGCCGAGGCCGAACCCGGTGAACACCGCATCGTCGAGCAGGATCTTGTCGGTGCCAGAGACGAAGTCGGCGATCTGATCGACATTGCCGCCGCCCAGGGCAGTGGTGAAGGCGAAGCTGTCGGCGCCGCCATAGCCCTGCAGATAGTCGCCGCCGGCGCCGCCGTTCAGGGTGTTGGCGCCATTGTTGCCGTAGAGCGCGTTGCCGAATTCGTTGCCGGTGAGGTCGATCGCCGCCGTGCCGCCGGTCGAGATGGCGGACAGCACCTCGATCTCCTGGCCGGCGACGAGCGCGTAGCTCGCGCGGGCATAGACGACGTCGCTGCCCTGGCCGGCGGCCTCGACGACATAATCGCCGAGGCTGTCGACGACATAGACGTCGTTGCCGGCAAAGCCCTGGAGAATGTCGGTGCCGCCGCCGCCGTCGAGATAATTGTCGCCATTGTTGCCGAACAGGCGCTGGTCGATGCCGTTGCCGACGATGACGATCGGCGCCGTCCCCGCCTGGCTCAGCGCCGCCAGCGTCTCGACCTCCTGGTCCGCGCCCAGCGAGAAGCTGCCGCGCACATAGACGATGTCGTTGCCGCCGCCGGCAACCTCGGCGACATAGTCGTTGACGTCATCGACCAGATAGGAATCGTCGCCGCCGAACCCGACCAGAGTATCGTTGCCGCCGCCGCCATCGAGATAATTGGCGCCGGCATTGCCGTAGAGGATCTGGTTGACATTGTTGCCGACGATGACGATCGGCGCCGTCCCCGCCTGGCTCAGCGCCGCCAGCGTCTCGACCTCCTGGTCCGCGCCCAGCGAGAAGCTGCCGCGCACATAGACGATGTCGTTGCCGCCGCCGGCGACCTCGGCGACATAGTCGTTGACGTCGTCGACGACATAGGAATCGTCGCCGCCGAACCCGACCAAAGTGTCGTTGCCCGAGCCGCCGTCGAGATAGTTGGCGCCGGCATTGCCGTAGAGAAACTGGCCGAACTCGTTGCCGACCAGCAGGATCTGGGCGGTGTCCGCCTGGCTGATCGCCGACAGATATTCGACCTCCTGGCCAGCCGCGAGCGTGAAGCCCGCCTGGGTGAGGACCGTGTCGATGCCCCCTCCGGACGCCTCGATCACCGCGTCGGTCAGATCGTCGATGATGTAGGTGTCGTTGCCGAGCCCGCCCGCCATGGCGTCGCCGGCCGCGCCGCCGTCGAGGAAATCGTTACCATTTCCTCCGTCTAAGACGTCGTTTCCGTCCAGCCCGCCGAGTGCGTCATCTCCTCCTTCGCCAGTAAGCACATTGGCATTGATGTCCCCAATCAGATTGTCGCCGAATGCGGATCCGATAAGATTTTCGATCCCCAAGAGCGTATCCTGGCCGGCGCCACCCGTAGCTTGCGAGGAAACCAACCCGAGGTTCACGCCGATGCTCCCGAGGGCAACAGAAAAGATAGCCGTGTCATTCCCCGTTCCTCCAGTCAGCAAGTCGTTGCCGTAACCGCCAACTAGAATGTCGTCGCCAGCGCCACCATCGAGGCTGTCATTGCCCGAACCGCCTCCCGACAAGCTGTCGTTTCCGCCATTTCCCGCAATCAAGTCGTCCCCCGCGCCTCCCGTGAGCCCCTCCGCTTCGTCTCCACCCGAGAGATGGGCGACAAGCAATTGGGTTGCGGTGAGATCGCCATCGAGGAACCTGAAGATGTCGACCTGCTGTAGCGTGTCGGTTCCGTCGGGCGAACCATTGCGCAGATCCGTCACGACAATGCGATCACCGTGCAAAGCCGCAGAATAGTCCGCACGATTGCCCGAGAAAACGGCGATTAGCCGCTCCGGCCGATCCGCATCGCCAGTAACGAAGTCATTGCCAGCCCCACCTGTGACCAACAATTGGCCGGCAGGCGCTCCATTCGAAGCGTTCGCCGAGATGATATCGTTGCCTTCCAGACCGGCGACGCTCTGGGTCCCAGAACCAAGCAAAATGATGTCGTCGCCAGCGGTACCGGTAATCGCAAGATCACCATCGCCCGCATCGAGAAAGTCAGCTCCGGAATCGACCGCAACCGTTGTCGCGCCGTCGGGCGGCGTTTGTATTGCAGGCGCGCTGCCGTCCAAATACACAACGAACTGGCTTTCGGGACCAACATCGGCCCCAACGCCAGGGGCCGGCTTTGACTGAGCAGATCCGCCCAAGCCAAAAAAGCTGAAAACCAGTTTTTCAACTCTTGCCAGCTCACCCACCAATTGTCCGGAATGGAACAACTGATAGCCGGCTCCCGAGGGCTGCCAGCTCCAGGAGGACCGAAAGCCGGTGAGGACCAGCGTGTCAACGCCCAGGCCACCATCGATACGATGCAGATGGGCATCCGTCCTGATATTCACTTCCCATTCGAACCGGTCGTTCCCGGCGCTGCCAAGCACCCAATCGTCACGCCAGTCGATGTCGATATTCTCAGCTAGCGAGTCGCCCGGATTCCCGATCGCGATCTGCACTGAAGGGCCGCTATAGACCCGACCGTCCGCCAGCGCCTGGCCCAAGGCGGAGAGCCGGAAGGGGCTGTTGCCGTCGGTGGCAAAATCGAACATTGTCTGCAGCGAGTCGAGGTAAAGACTTGTTTTGTGCTCGGCGCGGGATGGAACGGCTGCAACCTTGCTGTTGAGATAGACCGTGCTGCCCTGCCGCTCCTTTTCCTCAAGCCCGGCCAACGTGAGCGCAACGCTGATCCCCGCCGGGATCACCCCAAGGGCGGCAAAGGCCGCCCGCGTTCCGATATCGCTCGCGCCGGGCGCGAGCTGGAAGACGCCATCATCGGTGTGACCGAAATTTACGATGCGTGAATCCGCATCGTTGCCGCCCGGATTGTCGCCGCCCGGGGAACCAATCGTAAATGCCCTGAACATTTGGCTGGCATGCGCCGTCATGAACTCCTGCACCATCGCGGCGCCAAGGCTATGGCCAGAAACGAGGACCTGTTCGATCTCGGGATGGCTTGCAAGATAGGCATCTATCGCTGCAATCAGAGGTGCGAATTTGGAATAATGATCGCCGAAATCGAGGTAGTCGCCCCAGTCTGCTCCATCATCAGTGCCGCGGAACGCTATTGCCAATGAAAGCTTCCCTCCGATGATCGCGCGAAGGACCATCGCATCAGCCTCGTTCGGACCGAGGACCGTCGAAAAGGCATTCGATCCAAAGGCCTGATAGAAGCCTCCGGCGAATGTGTAATTGACGTCTCCGAATATTCCAAAAGTTAGACCAAGCTCCAATGTTGAAAGCGCGTGCCAGCCGCGCAGTGTGGCATCTTGGGGCGTGTCATATGACTCCGCAGCTAAACGGATCATCTCCAGGGCTAGATTCCGGTCCACGACATGGTCCGCGCCATCGAAAAGATGGATGTCATCAATCGTGGCAATCGTTACCGCGGGAGCGCGACCATCGGGAGGCGTCTGATTAATCGCAAAATATGGTCCGCCCGGAACGGGTGATAGAGAGTGGAACGCGAAAGAGAAGGAGTGACTCTCGTCCCCGACGGCGCCCGAAACGCTTCCATCAGAGTGGACGGTAAATGTGAAATGGACCGATACGCCAAACTGGAAGGAAGACGGCAACCGCATCAAGTCTACGCCATTGCAGACGAGTGTGACTGCCGAATCCTGATAGTTCACGTCCCCGCGCGAGATACGTACGCCAAGGCCACTTACATCATCGCCGTTGTTTCCAAACAGTAATGTAGTTTCGTAGCGATTCGGCAGGCCGCCAAATCCATTCATCTCTGAGATCACAAGGCTTGCTGTCGTGGCCGAGCCGATGGCCCAGACTCTATGAAGGGTGGCAGACCCCGCAGTGTCGGAAAGGGTCAGCCTGTTTCCGGATATTACGAGTTGTGTTGCACCGTTTGGGCCCGCATTCTCCCAGCCGTTGCCAGGCGCGCCATTCGGACGATTGAAGTCCTCAAAGAACTCAACCCCTTCAGCACTACCGTTTGAAAATGCCCTGATGCTAGGCGCTTGGAACACTGCATTCTGGGTGCCCGAGTTATTCAACCATACGTCGGGAGCCAGCCAATCCGCCGTCGCCACCATGTCGATGGCGCGTTTCTCTTCAGCCCAGCTGACTCGCCACTTCGCGTAGCGCATTGCATTTCCCCCCGCTCTGTCCCCAAAAGCCAAGGCATCGCAGCACGGCCACGACTCAGTAAACGCCGACTAATTCGTCAGTAGCTTGTTCGCGGCAGTTCGTGGAGTCGCCAAAACATTTAAATCACGCGAAGTCGGTGCATCCTCGAAACGACCCTAATTCTGCCACGCGAGAAAGTAGCCTATCTCTCCGGGGAAGCGAAACGTTGGTTCTCGACGAGTTCGGGACGAGCGGGCGAAGGGCGCGACTCGGGCGATTGCCGCCTCGGCGCTGTGACTGGGGCTCTTAAAAAGGAATTTTTTCTTCGCTTCCTCTCCAATCTGTAGGAAATCGCATCCTACTTTTTTTCGGGCAAAGCGCTGACTTGCCGGGGATATTCGGAAATTTTGTAGGAAATTGCTGAATCGACGCGCTTCGACTTGTATTTGCTTGATAATTTCATCGCGGTACGGTACAAAGCAGGAACATTTTCCGCCTACGCTGAAGCTACGGCGGACGAGCCGCGGGGCTTCGTTCCCCTCTCTCCAACTCTCTCCCCGAAGGGGCGGGAGGTTTTCGGCTGCCAGGACAGCGAGAGGAGGGACATATGGCTCGACACAAAGACGGGACGCGGCGCGGGACGCCACCCGCTTCGGCAGGCTCAGGACAGGGCTTGCGCATCATCCCCAACAAGAACCGCCGCCTGCAGGTCGCGCCGACCTCGCGGAAATTGTTCGACGAGGCGGCCAAGGACGAGTTTCTCGAATGGTTCGCGGCGACCGGCAATTGCGCGCTTTCGGCGCGCAAGATCGGGTTTCACTACCGCACCGTGATCCGGCACTGGCGCGAGGACGAGGTGTTCGGGGCGCGCTGCGAGGAAGCGCTGAGGATGGGCTATCCGCGGCTCGAGGAGCTCGCTCTGCGCGCCGCCGAGGAGGCGCTGAAGCGGGCGGCGGCGAAGCGGATCAAGGGCGACCGGGCGCCGCCGGGCGAGCATTTCCGGATGGATCCGATGACCGCCGTGCAATTGCTGCGCGAGCATAAGCGCCACCTCGCCGGCCTCGCCGGCGGCTCCGGGCGCGGCGCCAAGCCCGGGCCGCCGCCCAAGCGATGGAGCTTCGAAGAGGCGATGGCCGCGCTCGACAAGAAGCTGAGGTCGCTCGGGCTCCGGCACGGCATCCCCGCCGATTGGGAGCCGCCGGAGCAGGCGGCGGCCGGGCAAGGCGGCTGATGCCGGCGATGGCGCGGCAAGGCCGGGGCGGCTAGGCTGGGGCGATGGACCTCGAGCCGATCTCCTACCGGGCCGGCGGCCGCCCCTATTCCGGCTTCCTCGCCGACGGCTCGGGCGGCGCGGGCGGCGGGGGCGCGCCCGTGCCCGGCGTGCTCGTCATCCACGAAGGGGGCGGGCTGACCGACCATGCCAAGGCGGTCGCGGCGCGGCTTGCCGGGCAATTCGGCGTGGTCGCCTTCGCGATGGACCTGTTCGGCGCACCGGCGGCGGCGGGGCCCGAGGACGTGGCGCGGCTGCGGGCGATCGCCCAGGAGCTGCGCGCCGACGTCGCGGAGCTGCGGGCGCGGTGCGCGGCGGCACTGGCGGTGCTCGCGGGGCACGCCCAGGTCGATCCGGCGCGGCTGGCGGCGATCGGCTATTGCTTCGGCGGGGCGGCGGCGATCGAGCTGGCGCGCTCGGGGGCGGAGCTGAGGGCGGTGGCGGGCTTTCACGCGGGCGTGCTGCCGGGCGACGACGACGCAATCAAGGCCAAGGTCCTGCTCTGCCACGGCGCGGCCGACCCGGTGGTCCCGGCGGCGCAGATCCAGGCCTTCGCCGCGGCGCTGGGCGCGGCCGGGATCGACTGGCAGCTCCACCTCTACGGCGGCGTCGGCCACAGCTTCACCAACCCGGAGATCGACGCCTGGAACCTGCCCGGCTTCGCCTACGACGCGCAGGCCGACGCCCGCGCCTGGGCGGCGCTAGGCCAGCTGCTCGGCGAGGCCTTCTAGCTCTTCTTCGCCTTGCCGGGCGCCGCCTTCCGGGCGGGGGCGGCGCCATTGGCGGCCTTGCCGCGCCGGGCGCGGACCAAAGGAATCGCGGCCGCGGCGGCGACTCCGGCGGCGACCGCGGCGCCGGCGGCGATCGCCGTCTTCGGATTGTCGCGAACGAGGCCGGCGGCGCGGCTGGCGAGGCCCGGGCTCGCCGCTTCCGGCGGGGTATCGGCCTCGGCGGGAGCGGCCTTGGGCATGGCGGCGGCGGGGATGCTGGACATCGCAAATCTCCATGAATGGGGTCTCCCCTCAACGATGCCGCCCGGCGCCGGTTCCTCCGCTCCGCCCGCTTGGCAAAGGTGTCTTACCCGTGTAACACGCTTCGGTGGCTGGGGCTGACCTGCCGGGGCCGCTCTGCTAGGGAGACTGCGGGACGATGAGCATGAACGATCCAGACCCCCTCGCGCCGGCACGGGACCGTGCGCCACCGGAGCCCCCGCTTGCCGAGCTCGCCGACGCTATCCTGCGCAAGCTCGTCACCGTGATCGTGATCGCCGCCGCGATCATCGCGATCGCCATCTACGCGCGGCCGGCGCCGCCGCGCTTCCAGGTGGCGGTCGGCGACGGCAGGATCGTCCGCATCGACACCAGGAACGGGACGGTGATCGCCTGCGAAGCGGGCGTCTGCGCGACCGTGCTGCGGCGCGGGCACCGGCTCGAGCGGAGCCTCCCGCCCAGGCCGGCCCCGGCCGCGCTGCCGGCGCCGGCGCCCGCGGCGCCCGCCGCCGCGCCCGCGCCCGCGCCGCGCTGAGGCGGTGCCGACAGCCACCGACCCATGATTGGCCCATGAGCAGGCCGCCGCGTCCCCCGGACGCGGCTGCGAACATCCGGGGGATGTTCGCACCTGCGCATGGGCCAATCATTCTCGTCGACGCCGACGCCTGCCCGGTCAAGGACGAGGTCTACAAGGTCGCCTGGCGGCACGAAGTGCCGGTCAGGATCGTCAGCAACGCCCGGCTGCGGGTGCCGCAGCATCCGCTGATCGAGCGGGTGACCGTCTCCGACGCGTTCGACGCGGCCGACGACTGGATCGCCGCCCAGGTGACTCCGGCCGCGATCGTCGTGACCGGCGACATCCTGCTCGCCGACCGCTGCCTCAAGAGCGGCGCGGGCGCGGTGATCGGCCCCGACGGGCGGCCGTTCACCGCCGCCTCGATCGGCACGGCGGTGGCGACCCGGGCGATTCTCGCCGATCTGCGCGCCGGGGCGGCGGGGCCGCAGGGCGGGCCGGCGCCGTTCGCGCGGAGCGACCGCTCGCGCTTCCTCTCCGCCCTCGACGAGGCCCTGGTGCGGCTGAAGCGCGCCCGGAATCCTTGAGTTTTCCGCCGCTTTGTGGGAAGAGCGGACCATCCCTTTCGGAAGGCAGCATCGATGAAGCGTTTCCTCATCCTCGCCGCCGGCCTGGCCGCGACGGCCGGCTTCGCCCAGCCGCCGGCCAGCGCGCCCACGGCGGCCACGCCCGACAGCCACGACCCCAACGAAATGATCTGCCAGCGGATGCTGATGCCCGGCTCGCGGCTCAACGCCGGGCGGGTCTGCATGACCCGGCTCCAGTGGGAGCAACGGCGCCAGGCCGACCGGATGGACGCCGAGCGGGCCCAGACCCGGCGCGTGATCGCGCGCTAGCGGCCGATCCGGCCTTAGCTCTCCTTCGCTGAAGCTACAGCGGGCAGCCTTCACTCCTTCCGGACCTTGGGCTGGCTTGCCAGCCGAAGCTCCGTGAGCAAAGGCTGGTGGAGCCGAGGGGAATCGAACCCCTGACCTCTGCAGTGCGATTGCAGCGCTCTCCCAGCTGAGCTACGGCCCCGAATTCCGTGGGGCGCTCCAGATAGCGACGGGTGCGCCGCGATGCAATCCCGCCCGATCGAACGCGATCTCAAGAGCGGCGCGAGCCGCGCGTTCGCCCGCAAACGGCGGCGCTGAATCCGGCCCCTGCGAGCTCCCGTGAAGACGACTTGAAAAGCCGTTCCACAATGGGACGACCGCCCCGCGACCTCCTGCCGCGCTCCGAAATCATGGCGGAGGGCGTCGCCACAAGTCGTAAAGACAAGCCATGGACGAGCGCATCACCGGCAATGCCAGTGGCCGCGACGAGACCGACGAGAACGGCTCGCCGGCAGCGCTGTTCGAGCAGGTGATCGCCCGCCATAACGGGATGATCTCGCGCATCGCTTTGGCCTACGAGGCCGACCCGGCGCTGCGCCGCGAGCTGGTCCAGGAGATCCTGCTCGCGGTCTGGCGCAGCCTGCCCAGGTTCCGCCACGACTCCTCGCTCAAGACGTTCGTCGCCGGCATCGCCTATAAAAGATCGATCTCGCACGTCGCCCGCGCCGCCAGGCGGCCGAAATCGGCGCCGCTGTCGGAAGCCATGGCCAGCGAGGAGCCGCTACCCGACGAGATCTCCTCGCGCAACCAGCTCAAGGGGCGGCTCAGGGAGCTTGTCCGGACGCTGCCGCTCGCGCAGAAGCAGGCAATCGTCCTCTGCCTGGAGGATTTCAGCGTCAAGGAGATCGGGGACACGCTCGGGATTTCAGCCCATGCCGCGGCAATGCGCTGCCAGCGCGCCAAGGACGCGCTGCGCGAGGCGATGGAGAACTGGGCATGAGGCGGGCCGATTTCCCCGAGCTCGCCCAGCTGTGGCAGGAGCAGATCGACCCCGCGGAGCAGGCGAGGCTCGACTCGCTGGCGCGGGAGATCAAACGTACCGCAAGGCGGCGGGGCGCGCTGGACATCCTGCTCACGATTGCCGGGATCGGCTCGCTCGTGTTCGCGCTGACCTATTTGCGGCAATCGACGTTGCCGACCGCGCTCGGCTTCGCGGTGCTGGCGGCACTGATGGTGGGGTACTTGTGGAAGCGCCGGCGCATCGTCGAAGGCGCAAACGCGCTCGCCAGCGGCGAGCCCGACACCTTCTTCGCCGCGGCGATCGAGAATGCCCGCGCCGAACTCAGCCTGTCCGGACTCGGGATCGCGCTCGGGCCGCCGGGCTATGTCTTCCTGATCGTCCTGCTGTTCGCCTCGAGCGGAGTCACCGGGCTCGATCGGGTCTTCCGCTCGCTGTTCGTGGAACAGCCCGTGATGGGGGCGCTCCACATCGCGAACTGTCTGTTCTTCCTCGCCCTCGCGCTTCGGGCGCATTCCAAGCTCCGCGCGCAGCTGCGGCGACTCGAGCAGATGCGGCAGGAATGGGAGGACGAGGACGGGAGCGACCGGGCGGCAGCGCGCTGACCGGCGCGGCGCATCGCAAGCCGGCTGGAGACGTGCTAGGGAGCGGGCGCGGATTCGGGCGCCCGCGCCCTCCCGCACGTGCATTTGTCTTCAGGCAAAGGATGACCGGAGGAGCCCATGTCGCGCACCACCATCTTGATCTCCCTGACCGCAGCCGCAGCCCTGCTCGCCGCCGGCGCCGCTTCGAGCCAGTCCCGCAACCGCCGCGCCGGCGACGCGGCGCTGATCGCCAGCGCGATGTCGGCGGCGCCGGCCGCGGTTGCGCGCGGCGCGACGATCGTCGCGCTGCGGCCCGACGGCACGATGCGCACCGTCCGGCGCGGCCGGGGCGGCTTCACCTGCATGGCCGACAATCCGGCGACTCCGGGCCCCGATCCGATGTGCATGGACGAAAATGCGATGGGCTGGGCGATGGCCTGGATCGGCCACCGGCCGCCGCCGGCGGACACGGTCGGCCTGATGTACATGCTCGCCGGCGGCACCGACGCCAGCAACACCGACCCCTATTCCGAGCGGCCGCGGCGCGGCGATCCCTGGGTCCAGACCGGGCCGCACCTGATGGTGGTCGGATCGGAGGCGATCCTGCGCGGCTATCCCTCGGGACCGCGGCCGAACACCGCCCAGCCCTATGTGATGTGGGCGGGGACGCCCTACGCGCACCTGATGATCCCGGTGCGCTGAAAATAGGGACAGTCCCTATTTTTCAACTCTTTGAATTAGACGGGGTTCAGCTTTTCGAGAGGGGCGCGCGCGGCGAGGCGTTCGGCGGCGGCGGGGCGCAGCGGGCGATCGAAGCGCAGGCCGCCCTGGCCCCGGTCGTGCCAGGCGACGGTCGCCAGGCGTGGCTCGAAGCCGGGCAGGCCGAGGAAGACCCGGGCGCCGGCCTCGAACGGCCAGCGCGAGGTGAAGCCGCAGCCATGGGTCGAAATGTCGACGAGGTCGATGAACTCGGCGCCGCGCCGGAAATGGCGCAGCACGCCCGGAGTCGCGGTGGGCAGGCGGGTCGCGGCGCGGCGATCACGCGGATCCCTTCCCTCTTCGCTTGTGGCGAGCAATTGCATCTTTTCCCTCGGCTCCGGTTCGCGGTCGAACATGGTTAATAGGCGATGCCGGTGAACAAAGCGTAATCAGCGGCCGGCAACGAGGTGGCGGGCCGCAGCGAGATCCTGGACGATCGAGCCGAGCGACTTGTAGATCGTCACGTCCGAATCGCCGGTGCGGCCGGCAAGGCTGCCCGCGAACACCTCGCCGATCTCGCCGAGCAGATGCTCCGCCCGAATCGCGCCCGCGGCGAGCGCGTGGAGATATTCGGCCCCCTGCGCGCGGACGCCCTCTTCATGGTCGGCGAACAGGCGGGCGCGGGCGACGAGCGCGTTGTCGAGCTCGCGCGGGCCGGCGCGGGACGATCCGACGGCGTTGATATGGGCGCCGTCGGCGACCCATTCGGAGCGCAGGATTGGCTCGGCCGCGGCGGTGACCGTGCAGACGATGTCCGCCCCGGCGACCGCTTCCTCGACGGTTTCGCAGGCGATGCCGCCGAACGCGCGCGCCTTGGCGAAGTCGCGGCCCCAGACGGTGACCCGCTCGATCTTGCGCACGTGGCGGATCGCTTCGAGGTGGCGGCGGGCCTGCTCGCCATAGCCGAGGATGGCGAGGTGCCGCGCGTCCCTGCGGGCGAGGGCGTCGGTGGCGGCGGCCGAGGCGGCGGCGGTTCGGATCGCGGTGATCGCGCCGGCATCGAGCATCGCCGACGGCGCGCCGGTGACGGCGTCGAACAAAGCGACGACGCCCTGGTGTGAAAGATCGTTGCCGGGATAGACGCTGACCAGCTTGGCGCCGAACACGCCGTCTTCGAGCATCGCGCCGAGCATCGCGCCGAAGGCGCGGCCCTCGGGCAGATCGAGGATCGAGCGAAGCAGTTGCTGCGTGCGGCCCTGCGACAAGGCGATCATCGCCTCCCGCATCAACGGGATGCATTCCCCATAGGGAAGCCCCCGTTCGACCTCTTCGGCGGAGACCCAGATCATGGCGTCTCGGCGGCGATCCGGCGCCGCCACCAGCGGATCAGCAGGGTGGCGTTGAGGATCATCACCACGCCGTAGATGTTCTGGGTCACCGCCAGCGAAAGATTGTCGAGCACGGTCAGGGTCAGGAAGATGGCGAGGGTGACGTTCTGGACGCCGGTCTCGATCGCCAGCGTCATCGCATCGCGGGCGCCGACGCCGATCATCCGGCCGAGGAGCAGGCCGAACGCCATCGCGGCGACGTTCAGCGCGTAGATCGCCGGAGTCGCGCCGAGGAGATTGTCCAGCACCAGGTTCGCGCTGACCGCGACCGAGAAGGCGATGACGATGACGACGATGACGAACGCGGTCGGCCGCAGCCAGCGCGCCATGCGCGCGGCGAGCTCGGGGAGGAAATGGCGCACGACCATGCCGACGAGGATCGGGGCGAGCGTGATCCGGGCGAGCTGGAGGATCATCGCCGGGACCGACAGGGTCGGCACGCGCCCGCCGCCCGCCGCCAGAAACCAGGGGACCGCCCAGCTCAGCACGAGCGGAATGGTGAACACGGTGACGAGGCTCGACAAGGCGGTGAGCACGACGGCCAGAGCGACATTGCCGCGGCCGACGAAGGTCATCGCGTTGGAGGTGGTGCCGGCCGGGCAGAGCGAGACGATGAACAGCCCGAGCGCCAGCTCGGGCGGCAGGCGAAACAGGATGCCGATGGCGAGACCGAGCAGCGGCAGGACGAAGAGATGGGTGGCGAAGCCGGCGCCGACCAGCACCGGATTGCGGGCGACCAAAGCGAAATCCCTGAGCGCGAGGGTGAGGCCGAGGCTGAACATGACCAGCATCAGCCCGACCGGGACCACCGCCGTGTTGACGAACTGGATCCAATCCTGGCTCATTCGCCCCACACCCGCCGCGCAAAGCCGACGAAATTGAGGCCCATGATCTTCTCGATCCGCCGCGCCGGCCAGCGCCGCGCCTCGAGGAGGGCGATCAGCCGGCGATATTGGTTTGGCCCCGACAGCTCCTCGCAGAACGGCAGCGTGTCGGGATTCTCGCCGCGGGCGCCGATGCCGGCGGCGCGGCGCGAGGCGACCTCGGCGCGCATCGCCGCGCGATAGGCAGCCATGTCGTCGATCCCGGTGGTGCCGCCGTCGGTGCCAATGCCGACATGGTCCTCGCCGCAGACGTTCACCGCACGCTCGAGATGGAGGGCGACGTCGGCGGCGGTGCAGACGCTGCGCGCGTTGACGAACGGCATGAAATAGATGCCGACGAAGCCGCCGCGCGCGGCGACCAGGCGAAGCTCCTCGTCACTCTTGTTGCGCGGCAGATCGACGAGCGAGCGGCAGCCGGTATGGTTGATCGAGATCGGCGCGGTCGAGGCGCGGGCGGCATCGAGGCAGGTGCGCTCGCCGCTGTGCGAGAGATCGACCATCAGCCGCGCCGCATTGAGCCGCTCGACCACCTCGCGGCCGAACCGGGTCAGGCCCCGATTTTGCGGCGCCATCGAGCCGTCGCCAAGGCTGTTGGCGGGATTGTAGGTGAGCTGGACGACGCGCACTCCGAGATCGGCGAAGACCTCGACCCGGCCGGCGTCGCCGCCCATCATCGCCGCATTCTGGAAGCCGTAGATCACGCCGATCCTGCGCTCGCGCCGGGCGCGGAGGATGTCGGCGGCGGTGAGCACCTGGAGGAGGTCGGCCGGGCGGCGGCGGACGCGGGCGTTCCAGCGGGCAATCTCGCGGATCGTCTGCTCGAACGGCTCCTCGTCGCCGGCGACATAGCCCAGGGTGACGTTGACCGCGGTCAGGCCGGAGGCGCGGGCATCGGCGATCACCCGGTCGGACAGCATCCGGCGGTCGGCCTCGCGCTCGACATTGGGATCGGCGAGCCCGCCGAGCGCATTGACGATGATCATGTTGCGGCCGGATCGCCGCTGCGCGACCGCCGGCCAGGGGATTGCCGCGGCCGCCCCCGCGGCGAGGAAGGCGCGGCGGTCAATCGTCATCGGCGGCAGCCTCCTCGGGCGCGATCGGGCGGTAATCGGCGCGGTCGAAGCGGCGGCCGTTCTTCACCGTGAGCAGGACCGAGCGCAGGTTGGCGATATCGGCGGCGGGATCGCGCTCGAGGACGACGAGATCGGCGCGGTAGCCGGCCGCGATCACCCCTCGATCCCGCCCCTGGCCCATCGTCATGGCGCCGATCTGGGTGGCGGCGCGGATCGCCTCCAGCGGCGTGAAGCCGGCACGCCCGACGAGCAGCTCCAGCTCCTCGAACAGCGACGGATAGAGCGAGGCGGCCGGGGTGTCGCCGTCGGTGCCGGCCGATACCAGCACGCCGGCGCGATGGGCCCGGGCGGTGAGCCGGGCGGCGAGATCGAGGCTGCAATGGGCGGGGCGCTCAAGCGTCGCCCGGCGCTCGCCCTCGCGATAGACGCGCAAGGTGGCGTCGAGCAGGATGCCGCGCTCGCGCATGGTCGCAAACAGGCCCGCCATCGCCGGGCTGTCGCCCGCAGCCGGGTCTACCGGCACGCGCTCGCGATAGGATTGCGGGCGGCGCTCCGAGACCTGGTAGGCGAGGTAGCAGCTGTGGCTGACCGAGTCCGGACCGGCGGCGAGCACTTCGGCCGGCGGCGTCGGGAAGACCATTGCGTGCGCCCAGACGAGGAGGCCCTGGCGGTGCGCTTCCGCGGCGAGGCGGCGGACGAGGTCCGGCGGCAAATCGGCATAGATTTTGAGCGCGGCGGCGCCGGTGCCGCGGGCGCGGGCGACGGCGAGGGGCAAATCGGTATCGGCGGCGATCGCCTGCGCCCACGGCGCCTGCCCCGGCGTGTAGCCGAAGCTGACCTGCGCCGTGCGCCGGTCGGCGAAGAAGCCCGGGCCGGCGACGAGCGCGGCGTAATAGAGGTCGGGGCCGGGGATTTCGCCGGCGCGCGCGGCGCGGTCGAGCTCCGCGATCGACCGCAGATCGTCGGCCATGATCCGGGTCGCGGTGATGCCGCTGTAGAGGTCGCGGCGCAGATGCGCCTCGGCGAGGCGGCGGTTGGGCGGCGTCGCCATATGCTGGTGGCTGTCGATCAGGCCGGGCAGCAGCCAGCGGCCGGCAAGGTCGACGATCTCGGCGCCTTCGGTCGCCGCGGCGGTGAGCCGGGCGGCGGGCAGCACCGCCTCGATCCGCCCGCCATTGGCGATCACCGCCATGTTCGGCTGCGGCGCGCTGCCGGTGCCGTCGATCAGGGTGGCGCCGCGATAGACGACGCGCTGGCTTTGCGCCGACGCGGCAAAAGCCAGCGCGAAAAGGACGAGGATCAGGCGAATCCCGCTCATCTGCCGGGGCCTAGCATCGCGCCGGCTTCGCGCCTAGCAGGGCGCCATGTCGGACCTGCCCGAGGCCATTCCCGCGGCGACCTTGGTGCTGATGCGCGAGCGCGCCGGCGGGCCGCCGGAGCTGCTGGTCACCGAGCGGACCGGGCAGATGGCGTTCGCGGCCGGGGCCCTGGTCTTCCCCGGCGGGCGGATCGACTCGGACGACCATCGCACCGCCGCGCTGTTCGGCACCGACGCCGCCAGGGTCGCGGCGATCCGCGAGACGATCGAGGAGACCGGTCTCGCCCCCGGTCTCGCGCCCGCGCCCGCTGCGGACGCCGCCGCGGCGCTGCGCAACGGGCTCGCGGACGAGGAGCCCTTCGCCTCGCTGCTGGCGGCGCACGGCCTGAGGATCGACGACGGCGCGCTTGCCGCCTTCGCGCGCTGGTGCCCCAATTTCCGTGAGACGCGGCGGTTCGACACGCTCTTCTTCCTCGCCGAGGCGCCCGCCCACGCGCCGGAGCCGGAGGTGAGCGCGCACGAGGCGGTGCGCGCCTTCTGGGCCACCGCCCAGGACATCCTCGCCGAGCTCGAGGCGGGCCGCGCGCACGCCATCTTCCCGACCCGACGCAACCTCGAACGGCTCGCCCGGTTCGGCTCGATCGCCGAGGCGCGCGCCGACGCCGCCGCGCACCCGGTCACGAAGATCACCCCCTGGGTGGAGGAACGCGGCGGCAGCCCCCACGTCTGCATCCCCGAGGGGATCGGCTATCCGGTGACCTCCGAGCCGCTGGAGACGGCGCGGCGGCGCTGATGCGGCGCAGGCTCGCTACCCTTCTCGTCCTGGTCCTGGCGGCGTTCGGGGGGCTTTTGCTCTACGGCCATGCCCGGAGCCATCCCGAGGACGTGCCGTGGACCGCGCTCGACCTCGCCCGGCCGGTCGGCGCCTTTACCGGGCGCAAGCTCGCCGGGCTCGAGGGCGGCCGCTGCATGGCGCTGCTGACCCGCGCCGGGGTGCGCTTCAGCCGTCTCCCCGACCGCCAGGCGGGACCGGAATGCGGCTACCGGCAGGCGGTGCGGTTCGCGCCCGGCGGGGCGCTGGCGATCGGCTACCGGCCCGCCGATCTCGGCGCGCAATGCCGCCTCGCGGCGGCGCTGGCGCTGTGGGAATGGCATGTCGTCCAGCCCGCGGCGCAGCGCCATTTCGGCCGGCCGGTGGTGCGCATCGACCATTATGGCAGCTATTCGTGCCGCCGGCTCTACGGCCGCGGCAGCGGCGCGTGGAGCGAGCATGCCCATGCCAATGCGCTCGACATCGCCGGCTTCACCCTCGCCGGCGGGCGCCGGATCGCGGTGCTCGCCGACTGGCGCGGGCACGGCGAGGAAGCCGCCTTCCTCCGCGAGGTGCGCGACGGCGCCTGCCGGCTCTTCTCGACCGTGCTCTCGCCCGACTATAACGCCGCCCATCACAACCATCTTCACCTCGACCAGGCGGCGCGCGGCGCCTGGGGATGGCGGGCCTGCCGATGAACTTGACCGAACCGTTGACCGAAGCCGAGATCGCCGAGGCGCGGGCGCGGATCGCCGGCGCCGCCCTGCGCACGCCGCTGGTGGCGAGCGGGCGGACCTGGCTCAAGCTCGAATGCCTGCAGCCGACCGGCTCCTACAAGATGCGCGGCGCGACCAATCTGGTGACGTCGCGTAACCTTGCCGGCCCGGTGGTCAGCGCCAGCGCCGGCAATTTCGGCCAGGCGCTGGCCGCAGCGGCACGAAGCCGGGGCCTGCCGGTGACGATCCACGTCCCCGACAATGCGGCGCGGGTGAAGCTCGACAATCTGCGGCGGCTGGGCGCGGCGGTGCGCGAGCACAGCCATGAGGATTGGTGGCGGATCGTGGCGACGCGCGACGCCGGCGATGCCGATGCGACCTTCGTCCATCCGGTCTGCGAGCGCGAGATGATCGCCGGCGCGGCGACGATCGGCGCCGAGATCGTCGAGGATTTGCCGGACGTCGCGGCGGTGCTGATCCCCTTCGGCGGCGGCGGCCTCGCCGCGGGCATCGCCCAGGCGGTGCGGCTGCGGCGTCCCGGCTGCCGGATCGTCGCGGTCGAGACCGACACCGCGACGCCGCTCAAGGCGGCGCTTGCCGCCGGTGAGCCGGTGACGGTGAAGCGGACGCCAAGCTTCATCGACGGCATGGGCAGCACCCGGGTGCTCGATGCGATGTGGCCCTTGCTGGAGCGGCTGATCGACGAGGTGGTGGTGGTCAGCCTCGCCGAGGTCGAGGACGCGATCCGCCGCCTCGCGTCGGAACATCACGTCATCGCCGAGGGCGCCGGCGCGGCCGCGGTCGCGGCGGCCGAAAATGCCGGGATCGAGCGCTCGGTGGCGATTGTCTCGGGCGGCAATATCGACCAAGCGCAGCTGATGCGGATCCTGGCGGACGAGGCGGATTGAATGAGCGAGCGGACGCCATCGCGCCTCGCGGGCTTCTTCCGCAGCCTCGGCCCCGGCCTCGTCACCGGCGCCGCCGACGACGATCCGAGCGGAATCGGCACCCACAGCCAGATCGGCGCCCAGTTCGGCTACGGCCTCGCCTGGACCTTCGTGCTCAGCTTCCCTTTGATGGTCGTCATCCAGCAGGTCGCGGCCGAGATCGGCCGCGTCACCGGTGCCGGCATCGCGCGCAATTTGCGCCGCCATTATCCGCGGCCGGTCTTGTGGGCGATGGTGACGCTGCTGTTGGTCGCCAACATCGTCAATCTCGGCGCCGACCTCAGCGCGATGGGGGCGGCGCTGCAGCTGCTCACCGGCGGCAATGCCATGCTCTACACCCTGCTGTTCGGGATCCTTTGCGTCGTCCTCGAAGTGTGGCTGAGCTATCCGCGCTATGCCGCGATCCTCAAATGGACGACGCTGTCGTTGTTCGCCTATGTCGGCGTCGTCGCCGTCGCGCACGTCCCCTGGGGGCGGGCGCTGGCCGCCCTGGTCGTCCCCGAGCTGCAGTGGAACGCGGCCTATGCGACGGCGATGGTGGCGATCCTCGGCACGACGATCAGCCCCTATCTCTTCTTCTGGCAGGCGGCGCAGGAGATCGAGGAGCAGCACCGCCACCACGCCAAGCCGCTCTGCGTCGCGCCGCGCGAGGCCGGGCCCGAGCTCAAGCGGATCCGCACGGACACGCTCGTCGGCATGGCGTTCAGCTCGATCGTGTCGCTGGCGATCGTCTTCGCCACCGCCGCGACGCTCAACGCCAACGGCATCACCGACATCGCCACCTCGGCGCAGGCGGCGGAGGCGCTCCGCCCGGTCGCGGGCCAGTTCGCCTTCGCGATGTTCGCGCTCGGCATCATCGGCACCGGCCTGCTCGCCGTGCCGGTGCTCGCCGGCTCGGCCGCTTATGCGGTGACCGAGATGGCGGGCAAGGCGGGCAGCCTCGACGCGAAGCCGCTTCAGGCGCGCTTGTTCTATGCGACGATCGCGGTGACGACTTTGGCCGGCGCCGCGCTCACCTCGATCGCGATCGATCCGGTGCGGGCGCTCTACTGGGCGGCGGTGGTCAACGGCGTGCTGGCGGCGCCGCTGATGGTGATGATGATGCTGATCGTCCGCAACAAGCGGGCGATGGGCGAGCTGACGCTGTCGCCCGCAGCGACATTGCTCGGCTGGGGCGCGACCCTGGTCATGGCCGCGGCGACGGTGCTGTTCTTCGCGTTCCTGCTGTGGTGACCCCAACGGGACTCGAACCCGTGTTTTCGCCGTGAAAGGGCGACGTCCTAGACCGCTAGACGATGGGGCCGCGCAAGCGACGCCGCGACTTAGGGGCTGGGCCGGAACCGGTCAAGCATCCGCCCAGGCTGCATCCTCGAGGTGGAGCTCGGCGGCGTCGCCGCCGTGATAATCGTCGCGCTTGAGGCGGCCGGCGAGCCAGAGCCGGCGGTGCGGCGGGGCGGCGAGCAGCGCCTCGCCCAACGGGCTGTCGGCCATCCGGAAGGCGATCGCCTTGACCCGGCGGCCGTCGGCGCCGGCGGCGATCACCCGCAAATGGCCGCCGCCGACCACGTCCGCCTTGACGATGCCGACCGGGCCGGCGGCGACGTGCGGGCCGGGCCAGCCGGCGCCATAGGGTCCGCCGGCATCGAGCGCGTCGCAATAGCGGGCGTTGATCCCGCCCGGCGCGAGCAGCGCGTCGAGCAGCAAGGCGCGGTCGTCGCGGCTGCGGGCGACGTCCGCCGACAGCCGCTGGTCGAGGAATTCCGCCAGCGCCTCGACTTTGCCGGCGGCGACCGTGAGGCCCGCCGCCATGGCGTGGCCGCCGCCGGCGATCAGGAGGCCGCTGTCCTTCGCGGCGAGCACCGCGGCGCCGAGGTCGACGCCCGAGATCGAGCGGCCCGAGCCCTTGCCGATGCCGTCGTCGCCGAGCGCGACGACGATCGCCGGACGGTGCAATTTCTCCTTGAGGCGGCCGGCGACGATGCCGATCACGCCCGGGTGCCAGCCGGGCGCGGCGACCAGGGCGACGGCGCGGTTCGCCTGGCCGGCGGCGAGCGCTTCGGCGGCCTCGCAGACGGCGGCTTCGATGCCGCGGCGCTCCTCGTTGAGCCGGTCCAGCTCGGCGGCGATGGCCTCGGCCTCGGCCGGATCCTCGGTGGTGAGCAGGCGCACGCCGAGATCCGACTTGCCGACCCGGCCGCCGGCATTGATCCGGGGGCCGAGCGCGAAGCCGAGATCGCGGCATTGGGGGGCGCGGCTGAGCCGGGCGGCGGCGGCCAGGGCGGCGAGGCCGATATTGCGCCCCGCCGCCATCACCTTCAGGCCTTGGGTGACGAAGGCGCGGTTGAGGCCCTTCAGCTGGGCGACGTCGGCGACCGTGCCGAGCGCGACGAGATCGAGCAGGTCGATCAGCCTGGGCTCCTCCCGCCCGGCCAGGAAGCCGCGTTCGCGCAGCGTGCGAAGCAAGGCGGCGCCGAGCAGGAAGGCCATGCCGACCGCGGCGAGATGGCCCTGGGCGGCGCCTTCGTCGCTCTCGTCGAGCCGGTTCGGGTTGACGATGGCGAAGCCGTCGGGAAGCGCGCTCGCGCATTTGTGATGATCGACGACGATCACGTCGACGCCGGCCGCCCTGGCCATCGCCAGCGCCTCGAACGCCTGGGCGCCGCAATCGACGGTGACGATCAGCGAGGCGCCGGCCTCGGCGAGCCGCACCAGCGCCTCGCCCGAGGGGCCGTAGCCCTCCATCAGCCGGTCCGGGATATAGGCGCCGGCCGCAAGGCCGAGCCCGCGCAGCAGGCGGATGAGCAGGGCGGCCGAGGTCGCGCCGTCGACGTCATAGTCGCCGAAGACGGTGACCTTTTCCTGCCGCTCGACCGCATCGGCGAGCCGCGCGGCCGCCTTGTCCATGTCGCGGAAGACGGAGGGATCGGGCATGAAGGCGCGCAGGGTCGGCGCCCGATGGCGGGCGAGGTCGTCGCGGCCGACGCCGCGGGCGAGCAGCAGCCGGTCGACGAGGTCGTCGGGCTGGAAGCCCGCGTCGGGTGAATCCGTCCCGCCGCCGCGCCAGCGCCAGGGCTGGCCCAGGATCGAGCGCGCCACGCCGCAGACATGGTCGGAAAGAGGCGGGGCCAGGGCCGTCAGCATCGGCCGAGTCTAGGCCGGCAGGCAGCCTTTGTGAATCCACGCGCCAAAATCCCTGTGGACAAAGGGCGAGCGCCATTCCGGAGCAATCTCAGCGACAGCCCCGGCCGCGCCATGCTATCAGTCCGCTGCCAGCCGCCGTCGCGGCCCGGCACGCCCGCGGCCGGCTCCGTCGCGAAGATGATCCGAAGAGCGAAAGCGCGACACCGTCACCGGTCCGCACCCACTCCCAAGGAGGATCGATCCATGGCATTCCCCACCGCCGCCAACTCCAAGGTCACCGATTCGATCACCCAGGCCAATCTCGAAGTGCTGGGCCTCGCCCCGGCGATCGCGATGGGCGAGCTTTACGTGGCGACCAGCCAGGCGCTGGCCAATTCCGCCCACAACGCGACCTACAACCAGCAGCAGAACTACATAATGGCCGACGCCGCCACCAAGACGGGCGTCGCGCTGCTCAACAAGATCACCGCGCAAATGTAGCGACAAGGCCGTCCCCGCCCGACCGCGCCCGCACCGCTAGCCGTCGCGCCCGCCCGGCTCGTGGTCGGGCCGGTGCTCGCCCTTGACCCAGCGCACGGTGCCGGTCGAGGCCCGCATCACCACGCTTTCGGTGGTGATGACCGTCTTGCGGCGCTGGACGCCGGCGAGCAGCGAGCCGTTGGTGACTCCGGTCGCGGCGAAGATGACGTCGCCCTTGGCGAGCTCTTCGAGCCGGTAGATGCGATTCAGATCCTCGACCCCCCAGCGCGCGGCGCGGCCGCGCTCGGCGTCGTTGCGGAACAGGAGCCGGCCCTGGAACTGGCCGCCGACGCAGCGCAGGGCGGCGGCGGCGAGCACGCCTTCCGGCGCCCCGCCCGAGCCCATGTAGAGGTCGATGCCGGTGTCGGGGTCGGTGACCGCGATCACCCCGGCGACGTCGCCGTCGGGGATCAGCTGGATGCCGCAGCCCAGAGCGCGCAGCTCGGCGATCAGCTTCTCGTGGCGCGGCCGGTCGAGCACGCAGGTGATGAGCTCGGACGGATCGACCCCCTTGGCGGCGGCGACGGCGCGGACGTTCTCCGACGGGCTCCTGGCGAGGTCGATCACCCCTTCCGGATAGTTCGGGCCGACCGCGAGCTTGTCCATATAGACGTCGGGCGCGTTCAGGAGGCAGCCCTGCTCGGCGATGGCGAGCACCGCCATCGCATTGGCGCCCGCCTTGGCCGTGATCGTCGTTCCCTCGAGCGGATCGAGGGCGATGTCGATCCTCGGCCCCGTGCCCTGGGCCGCGCCGACCTTCTCGCCGATGAACAGCATCGGCGCCTCGTCCCGCTCGCCCTCGCCGATCACCACGGTGCCGTCGAAATCGAGCTGGTTCAGCGCATCGCGCATCGCCGCGACGGCGGCGGCGTCGGCCGCCTTCTCGTCGCCGCGGCCGATCAGCTTCGAGGCGGCCACCGCCGCGGCCTCGGTGACCCGCACCATTTCGAGCACCAGCACGCGATCGAGAACATGGCTTGCCTTGACCATGAGATGTGTCATCCTCCGCGCCGACAGGGCGTTTGCGGGGCAAGTAAGCGAGGCCCATGACAAAGTCGAGAACGGCCCTGATCCTGCTCGCCTCGGCCTGGCCCGCGGCGGCGTTCGCCGAGCCGCCGGCCGCCGCCACCGCCGAAGCGGCGCTCGCCGCCTACGATGCCGAGTTCGGCGCGGTAATGGCGGGCGCCCGAAGCGCGCGCCGCTGCCCGCGCACGGGCGACGGCGAGGATATCGTCGTCTGCGGCCGCGCCGACGATTCCGCCATGCGCGTGCCCTACGAGCCCATTCCCGGCGAGGTCCGCCACATCGCCGGCGACCTGCCCAGCGGGCCCGGAGCGCTGGCCGCGGACGGCTGCCTCAGGCTCTGCCCCCAGCCGGTGATGATCGACGTCATCGCCACCGTCCGCGCCCTCTCGCGCGGCCTCGACCGGATCCTGCACCCGGACTGATGCGCGAGGGCCAGGGTCCTAGCGCGCGAACAGCTGGACGGTGGCGCTGCCGCCCTGGAGGGTGGCCGGGTCGTAACCGACCTCGGCGCTCTCGATCTGGCGGGTGCGGCCGCCGAGCTCGGTCATCCGGCTGCAGCCGCCGTCGGGAATGCGGGCGCGCAGCTGCAGCGTCTGGGCGCGGCCGTCCTTGTAGCGGAGCACCGTGTCGTTGAGCCGGATGACATGGCCCTCGACGCAGACCATCACCTGGCGGTGGCGCGGATCGCCCTGGGCGGCGATCGTCGCGCTGCGCGCGCTCGCCGCCGCCGTCGCCTGGCCGATATGGGTCCAGCCCGACTGGGCCAGGACCGGCACCGCCGCGATCATCACCGCGGCCGGCACGATAGTCTTGCGAACGCCCATCCGCTCCTCCCCCGAAGCTGCCCAACTTCTGAAGATATCACAGCTTTCCGAACGACCGCAACGGCTCCGTCTGGGTCCGTACTAGCGCACCGAAAGCTCGAGACGCGGGCCGGCGCCCTGGAGGCTGGCGGGATCGTAGCCGACCTCGAGGCTGGCGATACCATGGTCGCGGCCGCTGAGGGTCGCGGCGCGGCTGCAGCTGCCGTCGCCGAGGCGGGAGCGAAGCCGGTAGGTCTGGACGCGATTGTCGCGATAATGGACGGTCGCGTCGGTCAGCCGCGCCGGGCCGCCGTCGAGGCAGATGATGAACTCGCGATAGGGGCCGTCCTCGCGCGCCGAAATCGTCACGCTGGCCGCGCCCGGGGCGGCCTGCGCATGGCCGATCGCCCGCCAGCCGGACTGGGCGAGGGCCGGCGCCGCCATGATCACTGCCGCGGCCAGCACCGTCGCCTTGCGAACGCCCATCCGCCCCTCCCTTCAGATCGCGGACCTCGTGCAGCGGTCGCGCGCCGCTTCGATTGGCATATCCCCGCGTCATAACGAAGCCGGCAACCGGCAGCAACGCTACTCGACCGTTCCGCTATTTGGCAAATACAGTAATCATCACATCTTTACTGGCCGCATAACTCTCCCGAAGAATGCCGGCGGTATTGGGTAGGAGCTGAGTATGCCGGACACCATCGTAGTCACTGGGTCGCGTTATGGAAGCAATACGCTCAACGCAATTGGCATCGATTTCGATTTCTTCAGCGGAGCGTTCGGCGCATTCTACATTGCCTTTGGATCGACGACCTTGGGTGTGGCGGCAGGTAGCGGACGCCGCGACTTTGACATCCGGCTCAAGATGGAAGACCGCACACCACGATGCATGGGCTAAATGCAACCGAGGCTGCTCAGGTCCTGCAGGCCCTCGACAACGCTCATCGCGATCCGTCCCTCACCGCAACCTTCAACGAGATGGAAGACCACAACGTCACGCTCGATGTAAGGATCGTCACTGCTCCGCCGAGTTGGTTCGAAGATCCATCGCAAATTGGCGGGACTCGAATGTCCGTTATCGTGAATGCGAACGGGTCAAACGGCCCCATCCAATCCGGCACCACGGTCGAGATAGTGATTGTGGGCGGAAGGCTGGATGCCGGCGGCTATGGATATGGTGCATATGCGGCGGCCCCGACCCAGACGAGTATGAGGCTGGACTTGCTTTCGCCTGAGACGCCGACGACGGTTTGGAGCATGCCGGCTGATGCGCCGTCACGTTATGAGGGCGTGCTCAGTTACACTTCCTATTCCATTGCTGACGGCGTGGACTATGCGGCACTCAGTGAGAAAGTGTTCTCGGCCCAAGAAACCCTGTACGTAAGCCATGGTATGGCAGCGATGCCGGGGTATGGAGCGCCGGTGTCGCTGGATGGTTGTTGTTTGGTCTGAGGATGCCATGGGACTGTCATCTGGCTGGTTGAAATTAGCTACGGTCGCGGCCCTCGCCGCTCTCCCGGCTGCTGCGGATGCCTATTGTCAGTTGCCAGCGGCGGCAACCTCCTCGCCGCGCGCTGCTGCGCAATGGCTCTTCGAGACTTCCGACATCCTCGGCTTCGCGATCGTTCGCACGCGCGAGAATGCCGCCGCAGGACAGGCTGAGACGCTCGAGCTGGTGTTTCCGATAAAGGGAGCGCCCGGTCCGGTCAGCATGCGCCTGAACCACACCAATGGCACGGTCACGCTCACCGACTCTGCCACCACATTCGGAGTTGCACCGGGCGCCATGGTTTTCGCCGCTCTAAACATGACCCCAAACGGTGCCGTTATTTCGGAATGTAAGAGCCTGCTGCTCTCCCGCATGCCTCGCGATCAAATCGTGACGGCACTGGGAGAATTGTGGCGTAGGGGAGACATCCCGCATCGTAGACGCAGATAAAAACTCCTAAGTCAGCCCCTTCCCCTTTTCATCGTGCTCACTAAACGGTGCGCTGAAAGAGGATCGCAATATGGCCGACCCCGACACCAAGGACGCCGAGGCGCCGCCGGCCGCGGCCCCCTTCCCCGCTCCGAGCCTCGAGGACATGCAGCACTGGACCTGGGTGATGGGCCGCGCCCAGCAGCTGATGATGGAGCATCTCGCCCAGCAGATGGGCGCCGCCGCGGCCGCCGCTCCGGACCCGGAGAAGGTCGCCGCGGCGTGGCCCGGCATGGCGATGTTCGGCGATCCCGCCAAGATCATGCGGATGCAGGCGGAGCTGTGGAGCGAGGGGCTGTCGATCTGGCAGCGCGCGCTGGGCGGCGCGCCGGAGCCGAGCGCGCTGGCCGAGAAGGCCGACAAGGACCGGCGCTTCGCCGCGCCCGAATGGCGCGACAATCCGCTCTACGACACCATCCGCCAGACCTATTTGCTGATCTCCGAGCGGATGCTCGGCGCGGTCGAGGCGATCGACGGCGTCGATGAGGAGATGCGGGCCAGGCTGCGCTTCACCACCAGGGCGTTCGTCGACGCGATGGCGCCCAGCAATTTCGCGCTGACCAACCCGCAGGTGATCGAGCGGGCGATGGAGACCAAGGGCGAGAGCCTGCTGAAGGGCCTCGAACATCTCCTCAGCGACCTCGAAAAGGGCCAGCTCAGCCACGTCGATGCCGGCGCGTTCGAGGTCGGCCGCAACATCGCCGCGACGCCCGGCAAGGTGATCGCGGAGACCCCGCTCTACCAGCTGATCCAGTACGCGCCGGCCACCGACAAGGTGCTGGCGGTGCCGCTGATCATCTTCCCGCCGTGGATCAACCGCTTCTACATCCTCGATCTCAACCCGAAAAAGAGCTTCATCAAATGGGCGGTCGATCAGGGGCTCACCGTGTTCGTCGTGTCGTGGAAGTCGGCCGACGAGGGCCTCGCCGACATCGGCCTCGACGATTATGTGCTCGCCCAGGCCGAGGCGATCGACTCGGTGAGGGAGGCGCTCGGCGTCGATTCCGTCCATGCGATCGGCTATTGCGTCGCCGGGACGATGCTGGCCGCGACCCTGGCGCTGATGGAGGCGCGCGGCGAGGCCGGCAAGGTCGCTTCGGCGACCTTCTTCACCGCCCAGGTCGATTTTTCCGAGGCCGGTGACCTGAAGCTGTTCATCGGCGACGAGCAGATGGAGCTGATCCGGAATCTCTCGGCCGACAAGGGCTATCTCGACGGCCGCTACATGGCGGCGACCTTCAACCTGTTGCGCGGCCGCGACCTGATCTGGAGCTACGTCACCTCCAACTATCTGATGGGCGAGGATTATCCGCAGTTCGACCTGCTCTTCTGGAACGGCGACACCACCAACCTGCCGGCCAAATGGCACCGCGCCTATTTGACCCAGCTCTATCGCGAGAACCGGCTGGTCCAGCCCGGCGGCATCACCATCGACGGCACGCCGATCGACCTGCGGACGGTCAAGGTGCCGACCTACGTCCAGGCCGGGCGCGAGGACCATATCGCACCGCCGCAGAGCGTCTGGAAGATCACCCATCATTTCAGCGGCCCGCTCAGGTTCGTGCTGGCGGGCTCCGGCCACATCGCCGGCGTCGTCAACCCGCCCGAGGCGGGAAAATACCAATATTGGACGAACGAGAAGAAAGCCGGCACGCTCGAGGCCTTCATCGCCGGCGCGACCGAGACCAAAGGGAGCTGGTGGCCCGACTGGGTCGGCTGGATCCGCGGCATCTCGGCCGAGGAGGTGGCGGCCAGAGGCGCCCGCATCCCCGGCAAGGGCAAGCTGAAGGCGATCGAGGACGCGCCCGGCAGCTATGTGAAGGCGCCGTAAAAAGGGGCGCGGGAAAAACCTCTTGCAATTTCTGTTCTAATATTGTTCTCTTTCTGTTCTACGTGCCGACTCGGCCGACAGAAGGAGACAAAAGATGACCGCCACCCCGCCCATGGCCTACACGCCGGCCGGAACCGGCGCCGTTACCCGCGATCTGGAGGAGCGGCTCGGCGAGACGATCAGCCTCTACGATTTCGGCTATGTCGGCGATGGCGTGAACAGCGATCTCGCCGCCTGGCAGAACGCCATTGCTGAGGCGAACGCGCGGGGCGTGGCCGTGATCAAGGTTCCCTGGGGCTCCGCCGGGGTCTCCATCGTCGATGGCCAGATTTGCAACGGCAGGCTTCCGCCCGGGCTGCGGTTCATCGGCGAAGGCGCCGGCACCGATGCGGATCCGCCCGCGGACTCCCAGTCCAACCGGCCGACCCTCAGGTTCACCGAACCGGGCGTCTGCTGGAACATCGTCTATTCGAACTATTCTCCCGCCGAGACGGGCGACTGGGCGTGGGAGCATCTGATCTTCGACGCCACCGATTATGACGGCACGATGTTCTCGATCAACAATCCGCTCATCCACGATCCCGTGGACGGGACTGGCTACAGCTATCTGCGCAACCTCGCCTTTCGCAACGTCCATGCCGGCGGCGCGGGCAAGACCGCCGGCGATGCCGGCGAGCAGAATGGGGATTTCCTGCGCGCGGCCAAGCTGTTTCACCTCGAGCTCGACGACCAGTGCATGATCACGGGGTGGCGCCGCGGGCTCTGGCTCAAGGGCTGCGACAACAGCCACATCTCGGCGCGCTTCATCCAGAACAACCGGCACCTCATGATCGAGCGCTCGGGAACGTTCGGCAACAACAACCTCGTCGACAGCCGCTTTTTCGGACCGATCGCGATCGGCGGGACGGAGGACCCCTTCCTGCTGCTCGACAGCGGCTTCGGAACGACCGTCCTGGCGACGTTCTTCGAGGAGACCGACGGGGCCGAGGACGCCGCCCTGGCGCTGGTCTATTTGGATGGCCGGAATACGAGGTTGATCGCCCCGTTCTTCTCCGGCGCCCCGATCTTCAGGCTCGGCGCGAACGCCGTCGAATGCGTGATCGACCAGCCGATTGCGACCGTCTCGGACCCAGGCTGGGCCGCGATCATCGATTCGCCGGCAAGCTGGGACTTCGGCGCCAACCAGCTCGACTATCGGCTGGTGGTCCGGGACGCGCGGGAGAATGTGCAACGCATGATCGGCGTCCATCCGCGCGTTCTCTACGCCGACTCGACCAGGGGCTATGAAGCGATGCCCGAGCAGCGCCGGGCAAAGGAATCGGGCGAAACCGGGGTGCAGGACCGGCTGCACCTCTGCCATGGCCTCGATTATTGGGGTCGATCGGCCGACACCGCGGTCGGCGGCGGGATCGAAGCGATCGTCACCGACTCCGGAGCGTCGCACGGCTATGCGATCAAGCTCGACGCGAGCACCGCGAACAGCGGCTTCGAGCTTCGCTTCGTGGTCGGCCAGGATATCATGCCGGGCTGGTTCAGGCTCTCCCATCGGACCCGCCACGCCACCGCCGAGAGCGACATCAAATGGGGATGCATCGTCGTCAAGAACGGCGCCTTCGCACAGGCCGTCCATCCGGGGGCGTCCCACACGTCCTACGCGCTCGCCGCCGCGGCGGTCGACGGGACCGGCTGGGCCGATGGCGACGTGATCACGGTGCGGATCTACGAAGCGGATCCGAGCTACGATCTGTTCGTCGATTTCATCGCCTTTCAGCCCGTCCTGGCGGCGATCGCCGATCCGTCCGGGGGCGCCACTCAGGACACCCAGGCACGCGCGGCCATCGCGACGGTGATCGACGCGCTGCAGGCCAAGGGGGTGCTGGCCTGAAGCGGTTTGTGCTGCAGCGCACAAAAAAGTGCTTGAAATCCCGAGGCGGCTCTCCTATTTGCTGCATTGCAGCATAGAAGGAGCCGAACGTGGCCGATCAGACCGAAGCGAAAGTGACCGAGAGCAAGGCGGAAATGCTGCCGAAAGCGGACGCCCCCAAGGCGCCCGCCGCCGAGCCCGCCAAGGCCGGCGCCCCGAAGGCTGAAGCCGTCGAGGCCGAGCCGGCGCCCGCGAAGGCAATCGCCGCCAAGCCGGTGGCGAAAGCCGCCGCGCCGAAGGCCCGCAAGCCCGCCCGCCGGGCCGCGAAGAAGACCATCAAGCAGGCGAAGCCGGCCAGGAAGCCGGCGGCAGCCCGCATCGTCCGCAAAGCCAAGCCGGCCCGCGCCGGCGCGGCCACCATCAAGACAGGAGTGAAGACAATGGCCAACCAGTCCACCAAGACCATCGAGACCGGCAAGATCGCCGCCGAGCAGTTCACCGCCGTCCTCGGCGACGTCAACGCCCGCGCCAAGACCGCGTTCGAGAAGAGCGCCAAGATCGTCGAGGAGATCGCCGATCTGACCCGCGGCAATGTCGAGGCGCTCGTCGCTTCCTCGAAGGTCGCCGCCAAGGGCGTCGAGACGCTGAGCCACGACGCCGCCGATTATGGCCGCAAGAGCTTCGAGGAGGCCTCGGCCGCCTTCAAGAGCTTCGCCGAGGTGAAGTCGGCGACCGACTTCTTCAAGCTCCAGGGCGATTATGCGCGCAGCGCGTTCGACGCCGCGGTCGCCGAGAGCGCCCGCCTGTCGGAGACCGTTCTGAAGCTCGCCGGCGACGTCGCCGAGCCGATCAACAGCCGCTATGCGGCTGCGGCCGAGCGCGTGAAGACCCTCGCCGCGTAACTCGCGAAGGTCCGAACCGTAGAGAAGGGCGGTCGCTCCCGTTGGGGCGGCCGCCCTTTTCGCATCCGGACCGGGCGCGTGAACCCTTGCGGGGCAACGGCACCTTGCCATATTTATCGCGTTGATATGGGCATGGACCGGATCATTGCAGGCGATGGCGACCAGGGCGTCGAGGACGGCACCGGGCTCGGCGTCGCCACCAAGACGCGCACCCGGACGAAGACGCCCTCGCCCTACAAGGTGCTGATGCTGAACGACGATTACACGCCGATGGAATTCGTCGTCCACGTCCTCCAGAGCTTCTTCAAGATGTCGATCGAGGACGCGACCCGGGTGATGCTCCACGTCCATCAGCGCGGAGTCGGCGTCTGCGGGATCTTTCCCTACGAAGTGGCCGAAACCAAGGTCGCCCAGGTGATCGACTTCGCCCGCGCCAACCAGCACCCGCTCCAGTGCACGTTGGAGAAGGCGTGAGCTTCCGCCCGTCGAATAAAGAGGGACTGTCCCTCTTTTTCCCTGTCCGTCATTCCAGCGAAAGCTGGAATCCATGAATACCGATACTGCAGATTCTCGCCGTCCGCGTTCATGGATCCCGGATCAGGTCCGGGATGACGACCCGTTGACGCTCGAGCCTACCGCGGCGGCGGCATCCAGGAGGTTTCGAGCACCGAGCGGTCGACGTAATTGGCGTCGGCGCAGAGCCGGGCCTTGTCGAGGATGCGCAGCTGGTTGCCCTGGCGCTCGATCAGCCCGTCCTCGACCAGCGAGCGCATCATCCGGTTGACGTGAACCGAGGTGAGGCCGGTCGCGTCGCCGATCTCCTCCTGGGTCAGGGGCAGCTGGATGGCCCCGTTCTCGGCGAGGCCGAGCATGTTGAGGCGCGCGTGAATCTCGCAGAGCAGCGAGGAGACCCGGGCCCGCGCCGCGGTGCGGCCGATCGAGGCGAGCCGGTCGGCGAGCGAGACCCGCGCGGCAATCGCGAGCGCGACCAGCAGCGCCGCCAGCCGCGGATGGTCGGCGATCAGGGTGGCGACCCGATCGCGCGAAAACGGGCAGAGCACGACGTCGGTGACCGCCGTCACCGTCTCCGGGGAATCGGCGAAGGCGAGCAGCGGCAGGCCGAGAACGTCGCTCTTGAAATGGAAGCGCATGATCTGGCGGCTGCCATTGCCGAGCACGACCGACGAATGGAGCCAGCCCGAGCGGACGATGTAGAGCTCGCGCGGCACCTCGTTCTCGCGGATGATGACGGCGCCGCGGCGGAAGGCGCGGTCCTGCTCCTCGAGCCGGTCGAGCGCTTCCTGCTCGCCCGCGGACAGGCGAACGTAATGGCTGAGTCGCTCAGCTAAGCAGGATCCGCCCAATCTTACTCGTCCCCCCAGGCCGGCACACAGGCCCGACACGCAACCATAAGCGCGAATTCTCTGCCATGCCCTGATCGAAATCAAGACGTTGCGGTTGGGGAACTTTTTTGATCCGCCGGCCCGCTTGCGCGCGGGCGCACAAAGGCTAAGACGCGCGCGATGGACCGGATCATCATCAACGGCGGCAAGCCGCTCAGCGGCCGCATCCCGATCTCGGGCGCGAAGAACGCGGCGCTGACCCTGATGCCGTGCGCGCTGCTCACCGACGAGCCGCTGACGCTTCGCAACCTGCCCCGCCTCGCCGACGTCGACAGCTTCGGCCATCTGCTCAACCAGCTCGGCGTCTCGACCACCGTCGAAGGCGCGCGCAAGGGCGATTTCGGGCGGGTGATGACCTTCCGGGCCAACACCATCGCCTCGACGGTCGCGCCCTACGACATCGTCAGGAAGATGCGCGCCTCGATCCTGGTGCTGGGGCCGCTGCTGGCGCGGACCGGCGAGGCGACGGTGTCGCTGCCCGGCGGCTGCGCGATCGGGACCCGGCCGATCGACCTCCATTTGAAGGCGCTCCAGGCGCTCGGCGCCGAGATCGAGCTCGCCGCCGGCTACGTCAAGGCGACCGCGCCCAAAGGCGGCCTTGCCGGCGGCACCATCTCCTTCCCCTCGGTCTCGGTCGGCGCGACCGAGAACGCGCTGATGGCGGCGGTGCTCGCCAGGGGCACGAGCGTGATCGAGAATGCCGCGCGCGAGCCCGAGATCACCGATCTGGCCCAATGCCTGATCGCGATGGGCGCCGAGATCGAGGGCCTGAGGAGCGACACCCTGACCGTCCACGGCAAGGACCGGCTGCACGGCGCCACCTATGCGGTGATGCCGGACCGGATCGAGGCCGGCTCCTATGCCTGCGCGGCGATGATCACCGGCGGCTCGGTCGAGCTCGCCGGCGCCCGCGAGGATTCGATGCACGCGATCCTCTCCGGCCTCGCCGACGCCGGCGCCATCCTCGAATTCCGCAAGAACGGGGTCAAGGTGACCGCCGACGGCGGGATCAGGCCGCTGTCGATCTCGACCGCCCCCTTCCCCGCCTTCCCGACCGACATGCAGGCGCAATTCATGGCGATGCTGGCGCTGGCCGGCGGCACCAGCCTGCTCACCGAGACGATCTTCGAAAATCGCTACATGCACGTTCCCGAGCTGGCGCGGATGGGGGCGGACATCGAGGTGCGCGGCCGTTCGGCGGTGGTGCGCGGCGTCGAAGGGCTGGTCGGAGCGCCGGTGATGGCGACCGACCTGCGCGCCTCGATGAGCCTGGTCCTCGCCGGCCTCGCCGCGCAAGGGCAGACCGAGGTCAACCGGGTCTACCATCTCGACCGCGGCTACGAGCGGCTCGAGGAGAAATTGCAGGCCGTCGGCGCCGACATCGAGCGGGTCAGCGACGGCTGATCCCCTTTCGCCCTGACCGAAAAAGAGGGACAGTCCCTATTTTTCACAGCGGCTTGGCGAAGCGGTAAGAGGTGCGCTCGTAGCCGAGGCGCTCGTAGAAGGCGTGGGCGCGGAGGCGCTTGCGGTTGCTGGTGACCTCGACGAGGCCGCAGCCGGCCGCCTTCAGCCGCCTCTCGGCCTCGGCGACCATGGCCGCGCCGATGCCGCCACCGCGCGCCGCTTCCGCGACGACCATCATCGAGATGCGGCCGACCGGGCGAGGGCGGTGGAGCACGGCCGTGACCGCCGTGGTGAGGGCGCCGACGACCTTGCCTTTCTCGGCGACCAGGGCGGATACGCCCCTGAGGCGGCGCCGGACCTCGGTCGCGCTCACCTCGTAGCCGAGCGCGACGATCAGCTCCGCGATCGCCTCCGCATCGCTGGGCCTGGCGTCGCGAACGACAAGCCTGGGCTCGGGCTTCCGCTTCGGCGCCGCCTTCGGCCTTGCTCTCCTTGCCGAGCCGACCGAGCTTTGCCAGGTCGCCGCGGCATTGCCGCGCAGGAATGCCTCGATCTCCTCCGGCGTCGCAATGAGCCCGTTCCTGCCGAAGCCGAACACTTCGCGGCCGGTCTTCGCGTCCTTGAGGCCGAAGCGGCCGTGATCGCCGCGGCCGGGGGTGCGAACGCGCGACTTGACCAGCTTGCAGCCGCGATTTTCCGCGAGCTCGCGCAAGGCGTCGTCGCCGCTCATGCCAGCACCTCGGCGCTGTGGATGGCGAGCCCGACGAGGCCGCCGACGAGGGTGCCGTTGATCCTGATATATTGGAGATCGCGGCCGACCGCGCCTTCGAGCCGGTCGGAGACGGTGCGCGCGTCCCACGCGCGGACAGTATCGGAGACCAGGGTGACGATGCCGTCGCCATAAGAGGCGACGACGCCGACCGTGGCGCGGCGGGCGAACTGGTTGATCGCCGCCTTGAGGCGCGGCTCCTGCTGCAGCGTCTCGCCCAATTGGCGCAGCGCCTCGCCGAACTTGCCGGCGAGCGCCGCCTCGGGATCGCGGGCGCCCTTGAGCAATCCGGCGCGGCTATTCTCCCAGATGCCGCCGAGCCAGTCGGCGACCGCCTCATTCTCGATCGTTTCGTTCTTCCACGCCTCGACCCGCTCCTGCAGCTCCGGGTCGGAGCGCAGGCCGGCGGCGAGCCGGGCCATCCCCTCCTCGGCCTTGGCGCGCAGCGGGTGGTGCGGATCGAGGGCCATGTCGATGGTCAGCTTCCTGAGACCGTCGACGATCGCGTCGGCCAGCTTGGCGTCCAGCCCGGCGAGCTTGAGAATCCAGCCGGCGCGCTGGTGGACCATGTCGCGGATCATGTCCTCATTGGCATCGAGGGTGCGGCCCGCCCAGGTGACGATGCCGTCGACCAGGGGCACGTGCCGCTCCTCGGTGATCGCCGCCTCGAGCGTTTGGCCGAGCAAAGGCGCGATCTCGACCCGGCGCATGCGCTCGGCGACCGCGGCCTTGACCATGCCTCCCAATTTTTCCTGGTCGAGCGCCTCGAGGATGTCGGCGAGCAGGCGCGAGCCGCCCGCGCGCAGCCGGCCTTCGCCGGGGGTGGCGAGGAAGCGGCCGACTGCGCCGGCGACATCGACGCTCTTCATCCGCCGGGCGACCACCGAGGCGGTGAGGAAATTGTCCTTGAGGAAGCTGGCGAGCGCGTCGCCGATCCGGTCCTTGTTGCGCGGGATGATCGCGGTGTGCGGGATCGGCAGGCCGAGCGGGCGGCGGAACAGAGCGGTGACCGCGAACCAATCGGCGATTCCGCCGACGAGGCCGGCCTCGGCGAAGGCGCGGACGAACCCCCAGGCGGGGTGGAGATGATCGAGCCTGGTGGCGGCGATGAACACCGCCGCCATCCCCGCCAGCATCGCCGTCGCCAAGATGCGCATGCCGCGCGCGCTCTGGGCCGGGGACAGGCGGCCGAGGCCGGGGCGGCGGAACAGGCTCATGCCGGTTTCATAACCGGCATGCGCCCTGGATCAAAACCGACCGAGGCTATTCCGCCGCCTGCGGCGCGGGCGGGCGGGCGTTCTTGCCGCCGGTGGTCAGCCAGCGGCCGAACTTGGGCGCCAGCCGGTCCTCGAAGCCGATCGCCAGGCTGAACATCGCCGGCACGATCACCAGCGTGAGAATGGTCGAGAGGATCAGGCCGCCGATCACCGCGACGCCCATCGGCGCGCGCCAGCTGCCGTCTCCGGACAGCGACAGAGCGGTCGGCAGCATGCCCGCGACCATCGCCACCGTCGTCATCACGATCGGCTGGGCGCGCTTGTGGCCGGCGTCGACGATCGCCTCGAACTTCTTGACCCCCTTGGACATCTCCTCGAGCGCGAAGTCGATCAAGAGGATCGAATTCTTGGCGACGATTCCGAGCAGCATCAGCAGGCCGATGAACACCGGCATCGACAGCGCATAGCCGGCGATATGAAGCGCGATCAGCGCGCCCAAAGGCGCCAGCAGCAGCGACAGCAGATTGACCATGGGCGGGAGCAGCCGCCGATAGAGCAGCACCAGCACCGCGAACACCATGAGGATTCCGGCCACGACCGCGATCGCGAAATTCTGCAGCATTTCGAGCTGCCATTTGGTCGACCCGATGTTGAGCTCCTGAACGCCGGTCGGCATGTGCGACAGTGTCGGCAGCTGGTGGATCTTGGGCAGCGCCTGGCCGGTGACCAGGCCGGGGGCGAGATCGGCGCCGATCATGATCCGGCGCGCCTGGTTGTAGCGGCGGATCGTGGTCGGGCCGGCGCCGAAGCTGACATCGGCGACGACGCGCAGCGGCACCGAGCCGCCGCTCACCGTCGGCACCGGCAAATTCTGGAGGGTGGCGAGGCTGTGCCGCGATTCCTCCGACAGCGAGACCCGGATCGGGATCTGGCGGTCGGAGAGCGAGAATTTGGCGCTGTTCTGGTCGATGTCCCCAAGGGTCGCGATACGGATCGTCTGCGACAGCGCGGCGGTGGTGACGCCGAGATCGGCGGCGAGATCGAAATGCGGGCGGATCGTGATCTCCGGGCGCTGCATGTCGCCCATCACCCGCGGCGCGACCACCTCGGGCAAATGACGCATCTCTTCGACGATCCGCTGCGCGGTCGCGTTGAGCAGCACCGGGTCGTCGCCGCCAAGCGCGATGGTGATGTCGCGGCCACTGCCGCCGCCCTGCTGCGAATTGAACGAGACGCGGGCGTCGGCGATCCGGTTGAGCGCCGGCGCCATTCGCCGTTCGAATTGCGTCCTGGTGACCGCACGCTCCTTGTGCAGGGTGAGGTAGATGGTCGCCTGGCCGACATTGATGTCGGAGAAGGCGGCCTCGACCTCCGACTCGCGGCGGATGAGCCGGGACACCTGCTCGGTGATCCGCTGAGTCTGCTGGAGCGTCGAGCCCGGAACCAGCTCGATGCTGATCGAGGTGTAGTCAGAGTTGACGTCCGGCTGGAATGTCAGCGGCAGCGTCACAAAGGCGACGATCGTCAGGATGAAGGCGACGACCCCGATCATCACAGTCTTCCAGCGGTTGACCAGCGACCAGTTGAGCAGGCCCATATAGCGGTCCATCAGCCAGCTCTCGCCATGCTTGGCATGGCCCTTGGCCTTGAGGAAATAGGCGCAGAGCATCGGCGTAATCAGCCGCGCGACGGCGAGGCTGATCAGCACCGCGACAACGATCGTGAAGCCGAACTGCTTGAAGAACTGCCCGGCAATGCCCGGCATGACGCCCACGGGCAGGAACACGGCGACGATCGAGAAGGTGGTCGCGACCACGGCAAGGCCGATCTCGTCGGCAGCGTCGATCGCGGCGTGATAGGCGGTCTTGCCCATCCGCATGTGCCGGACGATGTTCTCGATCTCGACGATCGCATCGTCGACGAGGACGCCCGCGACCAGGCTCAGGGCGAGCAGGCTGATGCCGTTCAGGGTGAAGCCGAGCAGGTCCATGAACCAGAAGGTTGGAATCGCCGAGAGCGGGATAGCGACCGCCGAGATCAGGGTGGCGCGGATGTCGCGGAGGAACAGGAACACGACCAGCACCGCCAGCGCGGCGCCTTCGAGCAGTGCCTCCATCGCCGATTCGTACTGGCCCTTGATATAGTCGACGCCGCTGTAGAGGATGCGGAAGTGGACCTTCGGGTTCTCCCGTTCGAGCTGGCGAAGTACCGTCGCCGCCTCGTCGAACACGGTGACGTCCGAAGCGCCTTTCGATTTCTGCAGGCCGAAGCTCAGCACCTGGCGGCCGTTCATCATCGACAGGCTGCGCTGCTCGGCATAGAGGTCGCGCACGTCGGCGAGCTCGCTGAGCCGGACCGTGCGGCCGCCGCCGACAGCGATATTCTGCTGGCCGAGCCGGAAGGCGTCCTGGGCGTTGCCGATCACGCGGACCGCCTGCTCCGAGCCGGCGATCTCGGCGCGGCCGCCGGCGGCGTTCATGTTGGTCGCGCGCAGCTGGTTGTTCACCTGCGCCGCGGTGACGCCGTAGGATTGCAGCTTGGCCGGATCGAGGATGACCCGGATCTCGCGGCTGACCCCGCCGCCGCGGTTGACCGCCGCCATGCCCGAGACTCCGAGCAGGCGCCGGGCGACGATATTGTCGACATACCAGCTCAATTGCTCGAGCGTCATGTCGGTCGCTTCCGCCGAATAATAAGCGATCGCTCCGCCGCTCGCGACATTTTCGAGTTGGACCTGCGGCTCGAGGATGCCGTCGGGCAGGCTCGAGCGGACTTGGGCGACGGCGTTGCGGACCTCGTTGGTGGCGCGGTCCACCGGAACGCCGATGTCGAAGATCACGAAGGTGAACGAGGTGCCCTCGCTGACCCGCGAGGTGATCTCGTCGACGCCGTTGACTCCGCGCACCGCCGCCTCGATGCGCTGGGTGATCTGGGTCTCCATCTCGGTCGGCGCCGCGCCCGGCTGCGAGACGACGACGCTGACCGCCGGGAATTCGATGTCCGGATTGTCGTTGACGTCCATCCGGAGGAAGCTGACGATTCCGGCGAGGGTCAGCGCCGCGAACAGGACCAGCGAGGGGACCGGGTTGCGGATCGACCAGGCGGAGATATTGCGGAAGTTCATCGGGCGAAAATCCTTACCGGGCGGGCGCGGCGCGTTCCGGCCGGACCTGCTGGCCGGGGTTGAGGAAGGCGCCCGCCGAGAGGACGACGCGCTCGTTGCCGGCGAGGCCCGAGACGATGGCGACGCCGTGGTCGTTGACGTCGCCGACCCGGATGTTGCGCCTCACCACCTTGTTGTCGGGGCCGATCACGTAGACGTAATTGCCCTGCGCGTCGCTCTGCACCGCCGATTCGGGAAGCTGCGGCGCCGACATCGAGCCCGCGATCACCGAAACGCTCGCGAAGCCGCCGGGGCGGATGTCACGATTGTAGGGGACGAGGATCCGGGCGATGCCCTGGCGGCTCACCGGATCGATGACCGGCGACACCTGCCAGACCGTGCCCTGATAGGAGGTGCTCGCGCCGACCGGGGTGACCGTCGCCGGCACCCCGACCGGGACTCGGGCGAGGTCGTTCTGCGGCAGCCGGGCGAGCAGCTCCATCTGGCCGCCCTCGGCGATGCGGAACAGCGCCCCGGAGCCCGCGCCGACCACCTGGCCGGCCTCGATGCTGCGCGACAGGACGAGGCCGGCGGTCGGCGCGCGGACGTCGAGCCGGCCGATCTGGGCGCGGGTGGCGCCGAGCTGGGCCTGGGCGACGCGGACGCGCGCCGCGGCGGCATCGCGGGTGGCGCGCTTCTGGTCGAGATCGGCCTGGCTGATGAAGCCGCGGCCGACCAGCTGCTGGGCGCGATTGAGCTGATTCTCGGCGAGACGCAGGTCGGCGCGCGCGACTTCGACCTGGGCGGCGAGCTGCGCCGCCTGCTGGGCCTGGACCGAGCGGTTGATGACGGCGAGCACCTGGCCGGCGCGGACCCACTGGCCGGGCTCGACCAGCACGCGCTCGACCTGGCCGCCCTCGCCGGGGACGCCGACCGGCATGTCGCGGCGCGCGGCGAGCGAGCCGGTCGCGGTGATCGTCGCCGGAATGTCCTGACGGCCGGGGATGACGAAGGTCACCGATGGCAGCTGCTCGCCCGCATTGCCCTTGGGTGCGGCCGCCTTTTCGCCGCGGCCGCCCATCATGAAGACGGCGGCCACGACCAGCACGAGAAGCGCGATGATGGCAATGATGATCCACCGCCGCCGCTTGCGCTTCGCCAGCGTCGCCTCATCCACGGCGACATCGTCGATCGCGTCGCGGCTCCATTTGGTCGACTCGTAGTTCATCGCTTTCATCGTCCCCACTCGAACCAGCACGGCTCCAGCCGCTCACGGAGCGCTGTATTAGCCGAATATATCACCTCGAACAAGCCATAATCACGGGCGCCGGCAATCCCCGCCCGGGCGCCCGGGAACGGCGCTTTACAACCATTGTTTGGTCTTTACCATGGCTGAATATGGGCGCCCGGCGCGTACCTGACAGGAGGAAGCGATATGTCTCAATATCTTGCCGACCATGGCTGGCTCGCATGGATTCTCATCGGCCTGGTTGCCGGCGTGATCGCCAAGATGATCACGCCGGGGCGGGACCCGAGCGGGTGCATCGTCACGATCGTGATCGGCATCGCCGGCGCGGTGCTCGCCGGCTTCCTCGGCCAGAAGCTCGGCTGGTACCGCCCGGGCCAGGGCGCCGGATTCCTGGCGGCGATCGTCGGCGCGGTGCTGATCCTGCTCGTCTACCGGATGGTCGCCGGCCGCAGGGGCTGAGCGGCGCAGGAGACGAAGTGATTCGCAGCCTGATCGCGGCGGCGCTCCTCGCGCTGGCCTCGGGGGCGGCGGCGGCGCAGGACCTGCCGGCGCTCGAAATCGCCGGGACCCGGCTCGACGTGACCGCCTCGGGCGAGGTGACTCGGGTGCCCGACATCGTTCGGATCACGGCGGGGGTCGTGACTCGGGCGCCGAATGCGGCCGATGCGCTTCGCCAGAACGGGGCGCAGATGGCGCGGGTGCGGGCCGCGCTCGCCGCGGCGGGCATCGCCGACCGCGACATCCAGACGCTGAACCTGTCGCTCGCGCCGGTTTACCGCAACGGCGACTATGACCAGCGCGAGGTGATCGCCTATCGGGCAAGCAACCAGCTGCTGATCCGGTTCCGCCAGATCGGCGGCGCCGGGCCGATCCTGGACGCGCTGGTCGCTCAAGGGGTCAACGAGATCGCGGGGCCGATGCTCGATTTCGACGATCCCGCCGCCGCGCTCGACGAGGCGCGAACGCTCGCGATCCGCAATGCGCGCGCCCGCGCCGACCTCTACGCGCGGACGCTCGGCATGCGCGTCAAGCGGGTCGTCTATGTGAGCGACGACAGCGGCGGCCGGCGGCTGCCGATCTCGGGCTACGCCAATTCCCAGATGAACGGCGTGATCAACACCACGATCGATGCCGGCGGGCGCCGGATCGAGGCCACGGTGACGCTCGTCTTCGAGCTCGAATGAAAAAGGGCCGCCCCGCGGGGCGGCCCTTCCCTCGCAACCCCGGAGCGCGGGTCAGCGCAGGCTGCCGCGCCGGAACAGGTTGACGATCGCCAGCAGGATGACCGCGCCGACCAGCGAGACGATGAACGCGGTCACGCTGAGCGGCGCCTCGTTGATGTTGCCGCGGTTGAAGATCAGGCCGCCGAGGAAGGCGCCGACGATGCCGACGACGATGTTGAGCAATATGCCCTGCTGCGCATCCGTGCGCATGATCAGGCTGGCGAGCCAGCCAACGATGCCGCCGATGATCAGCCAAATGATGATGCCCATTTTCTCCCTCCTCTGAGGCCGCCTCCGTTGCGGCGGCAGTCGGCAACAAGACGCGCCATCGGCGCGCTTGTTCCTGAGCGAGAGGGGGATGGGGACAGTTGCGCGCAACTGTCCCCCGGGGGTCAATAGCTTTGCTGGCGCTCGTAGAGCGTGCGGTAATGCTGGATTCGGGTGACGCGCAGCCCGGGCATGCCCGAGCGGTCGACCGCGCGCTGCCAGCCGGCGAATTCCTCGAGGCTGAGGCCGTAGCGCTCGCACGCCTCGTCGACCGAGAGCAGGCCGCCATTGACGGCCGAGACCACCTCGGCCTTGCGCCGCACGACCCACCGGGTGGTGGTCGGGTGTGGCAGCGAGTCGATGGTGAGCGGCTCGCCAAGCGGGCCGATGACCTGAGCGGGCCGGATTTTCTGATTCTCGATCATTCGTACCTCAAACTTCACGCGCTTTCGGGCTGCCTGGCGCCGTCTGCGTTCACCCTTCTAGCGGCAGAGCATTGAAGGAAGGCTAAAACGCCAAGGTAAATTTCACGGTGAACATGCTTTACGGGAGGTTGAGCCTGCGTCTCACTTCGGCACGGTTGAAACAGCCGCGCTGCGCCGAAACCGCCTCCTTCCAGGCCGATCCGGCAAGGACGATCTCGCCGATCGGCTCGGCCGGGGGCGGCACCGCGCGGGCCTGGGCCCGGGCCGCGGCGCTGGCCGCCGCCTGGGCGGCGAGGGTCGCGCGCAGCAGCGCATAATCGAGCGGCGCCGGCTCGCTCCCGTCGAGCAGACGCCTGGCGCGAAAGCGGAAGGATTCGTCCATGGCGCCGAGTCCTAGCGGAAGAGGGTGAAAAGCCGGTAAAGCCCGCGCAGGTACTGGCCGCGCGCCCGGTTAACGCCTATCTGGCGCGGCGATGGACGCGGATTTCCAGCTCGGCCGGCCGGCCGCCGAAGCCCGGATCGTCGTCGCCATGTCGGGCGGCGTCGACAGCTCGGTCGTGGCCGCGCTCGCCGCCCGGAGCGGGGCCGAGGTGATCGGGGTGACGCTCCAGCTCTACGACCATGGCGAAGCGGTCGGCCGCTCGCGGACCTGCTGCGCGGGCCAGGACATATACGACGCCAAGGCGGTCGCGGCGCGACTCGGCATCGCCCATTATGTGTTCGACTATGAGAGCCGGTTCCGGGAAAGCGTGATCGAGCGCTTCGCCGAGGATTATGCGCGCGGCCGCACCCCGATCCCCTGCGTCTCGTGCAACCAGGGGGTGAAGTTCACCGACCTCATGCGCCTCGCCCGCGATCTCGGCGCCGATTGCCTCGCCACCGGCCATTATGTCCGCCGCCTCGCCGGGCCGCACGGGGCCGAGCTTCACCGCGCCGCCGATCCGGCCCGCGACCAGAGCTATTTCCTGTTCGCGACCACCCGCGACCAGCTCGAATATCTGCGCTTCCCCCTTGGCGCGATGCCCAAGCCGGCGGTGCGCGAGGCCGCCCGCGCGCTCGCCCTTCCGGTCGCCGCCAAGCCGGACAGCCAGGACATCTGCTTCGTTCCCGACGGCGATTATGCCCGGGTGGTCGAGAAGGTCCGGCCCGAGGCGGCGAAGCCGGGCGAGATCGTCGACCGCGAGGGGCGGGTGCTGGGCGGGCATCGCGGCCTCATCCATTTCACCGTCGGCCAGCGCCGCGGCCTCGAGCTCGGCGGCCGGCCCGAGCCGCTCTACGTGCTGCGGCTCGAGCCGGAGAGCGGCCGGGTGGTGGTCGGCCCGAAGGCGGCGCTCGCCGTCCGCAGCGCCCGGCTCAGCGGCATCAACTGGCTCGGCGAGGGCCAGCAGGGCGGGCTGACCGCCAAGGTCCGCTCGCTGGCCCGGCCCGTGCCGGCGCGCTTCGATGGCGAGAACGTCCATTTCGAGACGCCGGAATATGGCGTCTCGCCGGGCCAGGCGGCGGTGCTCTACGAGGGCGACCGGCTGCTCGGCGGCGGCTGGATCGAGGAGACTGTCGCGTCCGGAGAATTGATGCCGGCCTAATCCGCCTTCGGTCCGCGCCGGAGATAGCGGGCCGCGGCGGCGACGACCTTGCGGCTCTCGGGCGGCAGATCGGCAACCTTGGCGAGCGGTGCCCAGTTGATGTCGCGAGGGTCGTCCGGCCCTGGTTTCGGTTCGGGCAGCCAGCGATGGCGCCGCTGCTTTGCCCGCCGTTCCGTTCCGAGATACTCCATCAGGAAGAACTGCACTCGCACCACCGCGCGGTCCTTCTCATAATCGATGCTGGTCAGCACATCGCGAACCCGCGCCCATATTGCCGCCTCCTCCAGCACTTCGCGGACGGCGGTCTGGGCGGGCTTTTCATCCGCCTCGATATGACCCTTGGGAAGCACCCAGCGCCGGCGCGATCCGCTCTCGCGGACTCTGAGATATTTCGTCTTGCCACCCTCTCGGCGAAGGACGAGGCCGCCCGCATGCGTGGGCGCATCCGGCGCCGGGAAGGCGGCGGCGTGCGAGGCGCGTTTCGGCGCGGATGCGACGAGGACGAACCAATAGGCCTGACCGGTCGCCTTGCCGCGGCGCTCCGCATAGCGCCAAAGAGCGAAGCCGAAGATCAGCAGACCGAGTGCCGCCAAGCCCAGGGAACGCCCCCAGTAGATTCCCGCATAGGGGGCGCCCCGCGCGGCTTCGGCGAGTTTCGCGACGAGCCAGGCGGAGCGCCAAAGGACGACGACAAGCACGATGACGCAAAAGCTGCGGAAGAATTTGGAATCGGCCTCGAGCCGCTCGACTTCGGCGAGGGCCTCGCGATGCTCGAGCGCGAGCTTCGCCCGGCACCATTGGAAGATGTTGACTGCTCCTGCCGCGTTGGCCGGCTCGAGCTGCTCATTGCGCAATCGCGCCGCTTGACGAAGCCCTCCATCATATTTGGTGAAAACGGTCCGGCCGAAGAGCCGCACGAACCAGAAGGAGCGCCGCATGCCGGCCGCGAGCCGGTCGATCTGGCGCATCCGGGTGCCGTCGCGCAGCGGATCGTAAAGCAGCTCGTCGAGGATCGCGCCGAGCGCGAATATGACATGGCCGACCAGATAACTTACGAACAGGAAGACGGCCCAGTCTTCGACGGCGACGAGCGCGAAGGTGCGGCCGTAGAAAAGCCAAGCGACCTCGTCCTTCAGCAAATAGGTCAGCAGCGCGCCCGGTAGCCAGACCGAAAAGAAGTCGATCAGTCCGATAAAGAATTTCTGCGGTTCGAAGTTCATTGCCCCCTCCCCCGGCACGCGGACTGTAGATGGTCCCTACGAGTTTGACGATTCCGCTTCGCCCGCCTGACGCCGCGCCAACGCATAGAGCAGGAAGCCCGCCGCCACCGCGACGGCGAGGCCGAGCCAGGAGGTCCAGCGCGACTGCAGCGCCGCCCACAGGCAGACGCCAAGACCGCCGGCCATCAGCAGCAAGGTGCCGGCGCCGGTCCCGAGCCCCTCCCGCCGCCGCGCCGCCGGCAAAGCGGCGATGCTCGACGAATAGACGGCGAGGCGGGCGAGCGTGCTGATCACCGCCAGCCAGACGAAGCTGCCCGACAGCGCCAGCGCGGCGATCACCAGCCCCATGAACATGACCGAATTGGCCGGCGTCGCGAAGCGCGGGCTGATCCGGCCGAACCAGCCCGGCATCGAGCCCTGCTCGGTGAGCGCGAAGGTGATCCGCGAGGTCGAGGTGATGGCGCCGCTCATATTGCCGGCGACCGAGGCCAAAGCGGTCGCGGTCAGCAGGATCGCGCCGGCCGGGCCGATCAGCGCCTCGGCGAAGGCGGCGAGCGGCGCCGCGGGCGCCGCGCCTTGTGGCATCACCGCGACATAAGCGAGCTGGATCAGGAAATAGAGGGCGGCGGTGGCGGCGACGGTGGCGATCAGCGCGCGCGGGATGGTTCGCCTGGGATCGGCGGTCTCGCCGGCGGGGACGACCGAATTCTCGAAGCCGATGAAGGCGTAGAGGATGACCAGCGCGGCGCTTTCGATCCCCGAAAGCGGCGGCGGCGGCCCGGGCGGCGGCAGCGCCCCGGCCGCCTCGATCAGGCCCCAGATGGCGAGCGCGACCAGCGGCAACGCCTTCAGGAGGGTCAGCGCGTCGAGCGTCCGGATCGCCCGGCGGACGCCGACGACGTTGACCAGGGTGAGGCTGCCGACCAGCGCCACGATCGCCGCGGCGCGGCCGCCGGCGGTGCCGAGCGGCGGCCATAGGCCGGCGGCATAAGTGGCGAAGACGTTGGCGTTGGCGGCGAGCGCGGCGCTGCGCGCGACGTAATAGAGCCAGCCGGCCTGGAACGAGGCGAGCGGGCCGAACACCGCGGTATAGGCGACCGGGCCGCCCGATTGCGGCATCAGCGCCGCCAGCCGGGCGAACGGCAAGGCGATGAGCAGGACGAGCAGGCCGAACAGCGGAAACAGCCACGGGCTGAACGCGCCGAACTGGAGATGGAGCGTCGCCGGAAGCGCGAAGATGCCGGCGCCGACGATGCCGTTGAACGACAGGAAGGCCGAGCCCGCAAAGCCGATTTCGCGCCTGAGCCCGCCCCCGCTCATCGCTAGCTCAGCGCTTGTGACAAACCGTCATCGCGAGGCGCGAAGCGCCGTGGCGATCCAGTCTTCGTCGGTGGATTGCCGCGCCCCTGCGGGGCTCGCAATGACGATTTGGTCGCACCGGGCCTAATTCGGGCTGCTCGAATTGCGCTCGGCCTCCTCCTCTTCCTCGGTGGCGGCGCGCAGCCGCGCTTCGCGCTCCTGGCGCGCTTCCTCGACCATCCGGGTCCAGTTGACGTCCCCGGCGCTGCGGCGCTCGGCGCGGGCCTGGTTGATCAGCTGCGACATACAGCCGGTGAAGCCGCCGCCGCCGACGGTCGAGCAGCTGTCGGTGCCGGTCCGGCCGACATAGGAAAGCTCGATCGCGCGGTTGAGCCAGGCCTGGTTGGCCGGCGCGTTGGGATTGTCGCGCAGGTTGGGCGGGATCCGGTAGCGCTCTTCGTCGCGCATGCGGACGCAGACGACGATCTCCTCGTCGGTGCTCGGCGGGCAGGCGTCGTCGCCATAGACGATCACCTGGTTGACGCGCGGATCGGCGGCCGGAGCGGGGGCGCCGGGGACGGCGACGCCCGGCTGCTGCGCCGAGGCGGGAAGCAGGGCGACGAGCGCGACAGCGGCGAAAATGACGAGACGCATGTTCAGATCCTCTTCGACAATTCGATGGCGACGCGGCAGCCGGCCCTGATCGCCCCGTACAACACGGGATAGCCGAAGCTGGTTTCCGCACCCGCCCCGATCGCAGCGTCGCGGTGGGCGCGCTCGTCGGCCTGGAACCGCGCAATGCTGGCCGAAAGCGGCGGATCGGAATCGCCCAGCTCGGCCAGTTGCTCGGCATAATGGGCGTCGATCTCGTCCTCGATCGCGGCGGTGCAGGCCATCGCCGCGGCCGGGCTCATCAGCGCCGTCGCCGCGCCGAGCGCATGGCCGGCCGCCGCCCAGAACGGCTGGAGCAGGGTCGGCCGGACGCCGCGCGCGGCGAGCAGCTCGTCGAAATGCCTGAGATGCTCCTGCTCCTGGGCGGCCATGCCGGCGATCAGGGCGGCGCTCTTGTGGCGGCCGCCGAGCACGGCGAGCTGGCCGGCATAGATTCGGGTCGCGCCATATTCGCCGGCCTGGTCGACGCGCAGCATCGAGGGCACGTCCGGGCGCGGATCGCCGGGGCGCCAGCCGCCGCTCACGCGGTCCGCGGCTGCTTGAGGCTCAGCCATAGAATCACCAACGCAAAGCTGAGCGAAAGGATCGCATTCCAACCCGCCATCGAAACTCCGAGCCACGACCATTGGACATCGTCGCAGCGGACCATCGGCGCGGCCATGATCGATTTCAGGATCTCATCGACGGAGGCGCCGCTCGCCGTCGAGGTACAGGCGGTGAAGCCTTCGAACCAGCCGAGCTCGACTCCGACATGATAGATGCCGATCGCTCCGCTCGCCGCGATCGCCAGCCCGGCGAGCACGACCAGCGCCCGCCCGCCGCCGGTGAGAAGCGCAAGGCCGACGAAGGCGAGCGCGGCGATATGGGCGTAGCGCTGCCACCAGCACATCTCGCAGGGATAGAGCCCACCCCAATATTGGAAGGCGAAGGCTGCGGCGAGCAGCCCGCCCGCCGCCAGCACGGCAAGGGCCTTGGCGAGCGCGAGCCGGTCCTGCGCGTAGGGGTCGGTGATCAACGGCGGCTGCCGGAGCGGCGCGCGGATCCGGCCGCGATCTGCGGCGGCTGCTGGACCCGGGCCAGCCGGGCGATCGTCTGCAGCGCGTAATGGAGCTGATAGTCGGTGATGCCCTGCCGGGTCAGCTCCTCGGTCGAGGCGGCGAAGCGCGGGTCGGGCCGGCCGTCGTCCTGGATCAGATCCTCCTGGACGCCGATCTCGTTGACGAGGTGGCGGCGCAGGTCCGATTCGCGCACGCGGGCGGTGCGCAGCCGGTAATCGGGATCGGAGAGCTGGGGCACGAGGATGTCCGGGGTGATGCCGCCCTCCTGCACCGAGCGGCCCGAGGGCGTGTAATAGCGCGCGGTGGTGAGGCGAAGCGCGGTCGAGCCGTTGCCGAGCGGCAGCAGCGTCTGCACCGAGCCCTTGCCGAAGGTGCGCTCGCCCATGACGATCGCCCGGCGATGGTCCTGGAGCGCGCCGGCGACGATCTCCGAGGCCGAGGCCGTGCCGGCGTCGACCAGGACGATCACCGGCAGGCCGTGGGCGGCATCGCCCGGCTGCGCATAATAACGCTCGATGTCGGTGCGGCGGCGGCCGCGCTGCGAGACGACCTCGCCGCGCTCGAGGAACAGATCCGACAATCCGACCGCCTGGTCGAGCAGCCCGCCGGGGTTGGAGCGGAGGTCGAGGATGTAGCCCAAAGGCGGATGGCCGAGCTGGCGTTCGATGTCGGCCATCGCCCGCTGGGTCGCCTCGGTGGTGACCCGGCTGAAGGTGGTCACGGTGAGGATGCCGACGCCGTCGCGGACCGACGAGGTTACCGCCGGAATGTCGATGATCGCGCGGGTGATGGTGACGTCGAACGGCCGCTCGCGGCCGGGCCGGACGATGGTCAGGCGGACGCTGGTGCCGGGATTGCCGCGCATCCGCTCGACCGCCTCGTCGAGGGTGCCGCCGTAGAACAGGCGGCCGTCGATATGGGTGATGAAGTCGCCCGACTTCAGCCCCGCCCGGTCGGCCGGGGTGCCGCGGGTCGCCGCCATCACCTTCACCGCGCCGTCGTCCATGGTGACGGTGAGGCCGAGGCCGCCATAATTGCCGTCGGTCGTGGTCATCAGCGAGCGGAAGCCGCGCTCGTCGAGATAGGAGGAGTGCGGATCGAGGCTGGAAAGCATGCCGTCGATCGCGCCGCGGATCAGGGTCGCGTCGTCGACCTGGTCGACATATTCCGCCTTCACCCGCTCGAGCACCGACATGAACTGGTCGAGCTCGCGATAGGAGTTGACGTCGACCTGGGCGAGCGAGGCGGTGGTCGCCGGAATGAACACGACGGCGCCGACCAGAGCCAGCGAGCGGAGGAAGGTGTTGGCCATGAGAATCCTGCTGAAAAAGGCGTTTGCGCGGCTTCTACGCCGATTTTAGCCGCGCGCAAAGCAACCCCGGATGAACGTCCCGCGGCGGGGCGTCAGGGCCGCTCGATATCGGCTTCGGCCCCCTCGCGGCCCGTTTCGCGGGCGGGATCGACCTGGTCGAGAGCGTCGGGGAGCTGCTCCTCCTTGCGCTCGGTCTCGGGGATGCGCGGATCGCTCATGGCGAATCTCCTTCGGCAGTGAAACGCACGAGCCCGGCCCGGGGTTCGGCCTTGACCCGCTGCCCGCGAGCGGGAAGGGAGCGCCGATGCGCGCCCTCCTCCTCCTCGCCCTGCTCGCCCTCGCCGCGCCCGCCGACGCGCGCCTCACCCGCGAGGAGCGGGCGATGGCGGCCGCGGTCGACCGTGAGGCGGGCCGCCACGTCCAGCTGCTCGAGCGGCTGGTGAACCAGAACAGCGGCACTCTGAACCTGGCGGGCGTGACCCGCGTCGGCGAGATGGTCCGCGCCGAGCTCGAGCCTTTGGGCTTCGCGGTGCGCTGGATCGACATGGCGGCGACCGGCCGCGCCGGCCACCTCGTCGCCAGCCATCGCGGCAACGGCCGCGGCAAGCGCATCCTCCTGATCGGCCATCTCGATACGGTGTTCGAGCCCGCCAGCCCGTTCCAGGCTTTCGCCCGCGACGGCAACCGCGCCACCGGTCCCGGCGTCGGCGACTGCAAGGGCGGCGACGTCGTCCTGATCGCGGCGCTGCGGGCGATGCAGGCGGCGGGCACGCTTCGGGACGCCGACATCATGGTGGTGATGACCGGCGACGAGGAGCGGCCCGGAGCGCCGATCGCGGCCGCCCGGCGCGACCTGATCGAGGCCGGCCGCTGGGCCGACGTCGCCCTCGAATACGAGAATCTCGCGCATGAGGACGGCCGCGATTTCGGCACCGTCGCCCGGCGCAGCTCGACCAGCTGGACGCTCACCGCCCACGGCCGGTCCGGCCACAGCTCGGGCGTGTTCGGCGACGAGCTCGGTTATGGCGCGGTCTACGAGATGGCCCGGATCCTCGACGCCTTCCGCCGCGAGCTGGCCGAGCCCAACCTCACCTACAATGTCGGCGTGATCGCCGGCGGCACCCCGGCGACGATCGACGCCGAGGGCCTGAGCGTCGCCGCCTCGGGCAAGACCAACATCACCGCCGAGACCGCGATCGCCCGCGGCGACCTGCGCGCGCTGACGCCGGAGCAGGACGCCCGCGCCCGGGCGCGGATGCAGGCGATCGTCGCCGCCCACCTGCCGCGGACCGAGGCCGAGCTCGCCTTCTCCGAAGACGGCTATCCGCCGATGGCGCCGACCGCGGGCAACCGGGCGCTGCTCGCCCGCCTGAACCGCGTGAACCGCGATCTCGGCCTGGCCGAAATGGCCGAATACGACCCCGCCAAGCGCGGCGCCGCCGATTCGAGCTTCGTCGCCGCCGACGCCGACACCCTCGCCGGCCTTGGCGCCGCCGGCGGCAACGCCCACGCCGCCGGCGAATGGATCGCCCTCGACAGCCTCGCCCGGCAGGCGAAACGGTCGGCGATCCTGATCACCCGGCTCAGCCGCGAGCCGCGGTCACCAGATAATTGAGCGAGAGGTCGTCGGTCAGCGCGAAGCCCCTGGTCGGGGTCCAGCCGAGGCCGGCTGTGTCGATCACGTCGAGGCCCGCCGCGCGCACCAGCGCCTTGAGCTCGTCCGGAGCGAGGAACTTGTCCCAATCGTGGGTGCCTTTCGGGATCCGCCCCATGCCCTCGCCCAACCCGATCATGATCAGCCGCGACCAGGCCGTGCGGTTCGGCGTCGACAGGATCAGCAGGCCACCCTCGGCCACGGCCGCGGCCAGCGCGCCGACAAAGGCGGCGGGCTCGGCGACATGCTCGACCACTTCCAGCGAGGTGACGAGATCGAAGCGCCCGTCCAGCGCCTCCGCGCCGCCGACGCGATAGTCGATCTCCAGCCCCTGCCCGAGCGCATGCTCCCGCGCCGCCGCGATGTTCTCCGCCGCCGCGTCGATCCCGGTCACCGCCGCGCCCAGCCGGGCGAGCGGCTCGGCGAGCAAGCCGGCGCCGCAGCCGACATCGGCTGCGCTCTTGCCGGCGAGCGGCTTGAGCCCCGTCTCGTCGAGCCCCCAATGCTGGTCGATCCGGTCGCGAATGTAGCGCAGCCGCACCGGATTGAGCCGGTGCAGCATCGCCGAGGAGCCGTTGGGGTCCCACCAGTCCGCCGCTAGCGCCCCGAAATGCGCGGCTTCGCTGGGGTCGATGGTACTCATCAGCGCGGCCTAGCCGCGGTTCAGGAGCTTCGTCAACGCGGCGACCATGGCGACGCTGCCCACCCAGCCGAGCATGATGTCGAGCCAGGCCAGGGCGCGCGCGAACCAGCCCATGGTTGTGGTAGCCATCGGCATCCACTCCCTTTCGAGATGCAGGTCGATCACCGGCAGAATAAGGTCGAGCGCATACATGACCCCACTGAATCGCGGATATTCGTTCGAGAGGGCGGGGCAAGCGACCCATTGAGCGGCGGCACGGCAGGCGTCGAAGGCGGGGTCGAGAAAGACGTGCGGATCAGCCGGTGCGAAGACTCCGTACCGGGCGGCGATTTCGAAAAAGAGGGCGGAGATACCCCACAATGCAATGAGCTCGTAGAGAGCTCTCTGCGGTCTGTATCCAAAAGCGGTCAGCCACCCATAGACTGCATGCCAGAATCTCAGGGCATAACGCTTTCCGAATTTCTTGCGCCCGAGTTCTTTCTCAAATTCTATGCCGAGGCGATCGGCGTCATGGACGTGGCCCGCGGCGCGGAGCACCGAGATGGTTTGCATCCATGGCTGGCGAGCAAAGGGGTCCTGCTTCTTCAGCCAGGCGGAGCGCATCTTCCAGGTCTTCGGGCTCGTACCGCCAATCGATTCAAAGCAAAAGCCGTTCAGGCTCAGTACTCCCACCTTCTCCCAGCTTTCCGCATCGTCGAGCAATACCGTGGCTTTCAGCGAGCCGAGCCTAACGACGCCCACCACCGATTCCACCTCCCTGAAATAGAAGCAGCCGTCGATGCGGGACCGCGCCAGGGATATCGCGTTACGACTGCCGGGCGCGATTTGTGGGTCCGGCGGCGGATTTATGAAGCTGCCCCGAAAATAGATGTCGCCGACGACTGTCATGCCAATCAGCCAAACCTCTCCGTGGGCCTCGAAGCCATCATCGAAAATCAAATCTGCGGCGAAGTTCGACCCTTCACAATTCAGCGCATATTTTCCCCAATTGAATCCGCTCGCGGGGTCGGGTGATTGGAATGGATTGTGGATCTTGGTCCCCGAGAAACGGGCGTTGCCGCCCACCGACGTAAAGGAAATTCTCACCTCACCATGAATCTTGCTGCCCATCAGGGATAGGCCCTGCGGCAGCTTCGCGTGATCGATTACGATTGCGTCGCTGGTCTTTCCGTTCTCACCGACCGTGCAATTCTTGAGCTCGATATAAAGGAGGTCGGCTCGGCAGCATCTTATCGGTCCCTCAAAGTCGCAATTGTCAGCGAAAAAGGAGCGAATCATTTTTTGGTCGCTGAGATCAATCTCGCCCATCACTCGCAGGTTCGAAATGCGCAGCGGCTTGGTCGACAGAGGCGTTCCCGGGGAGTCGCCGACCAATAATCGACGAACCAATGCCGCGCGAACCCCTTTCTTGCTCGGATCGGAGGCCGCAAACTCAAGTCCTCGATCCGTGTCCGCCACCAACGTGGCCTCATCGCCGACCAGAGCGTTCGGATCGAATCCAACCTCGCAGGCGGGATACGTTGCGTTCATGTAGCGCCGAACTTATCAGGGCCGGTCACACCGACCCAAGCCATATCTACTCCGATTTGAAGCGAGACTCATGGCCCGCATCGTGATGAAGTTCGGCGGCACGTCGATGGCGGGGAGCGAGCGCATCCGCCATGTCGCGGGGCTGGTCCGGCGCGAAGCAGAGCGGAGCGGCGAGGTCGCCGTGGTGGTGTCGGCGATGGCGGGCGAGACCGACCGGCTGATCCAGCTCTGCCGCGAGGCCGCCTCGCTCTACGATCCGCGCGAATATGACGTCGTCGTCGCGAGCGGAGAGCAGGTGACGAGCGGGCTGCTCGCCATCACCCTGCAGGGGATGGGATTGAACGCGCGCTCCTATATGGGCTGGCAATTGCCGATCCGGGCGAGCGGCCATGCCGCCGGGCTGATCGAGGGGATCGACGTCGCCGTATTGGAGCGCGTGTTCGACGAGAAGGGGATCGCGATCATCCCCGGCTTCCAGGGCGTCGCCGACGACGGCAGCGTGGCGACGCTCGGCCGCGGCGGCTCCGATACGTCGGCGGTGGCGCTGGCGGCGGCGATGAAGGCCGATCGCTGCGACATCTATACCGACGTCGACGGCGTCTATACCACCGATCCGCGCATCGTGCCGCGGGCGCGCAAGCTGCCGATCGTCACCTATGAGGAGATGCTGGAGCTTGCCTCGGTCGGCGCCAAGGTGCTGCAGACCCGCTCGGTGGGCCTCGCGATGCGCTACAATCTGCCCCTGCAGGTCCTCTCCTCCTTCGAGGACCGGCCCGGGACCCTGATCGTGCGCGAGGACGCGCTGGAGGAATATTCGATGGAACGGCAGCTGATCACCGGCATCGCCCACGACAGGAACGAGGCGCGGCTCACCCTCAGCGGCCTGCCCGACACGCCCGGCGACGCCGCCGCGATCTTCGGCGCGCTCGCGGCGGGCGGGATCAATTACGACATGATCGCGCAGGGCAGCCCCACCGAGATCACCTTCACCGTCCCCGCCGCCTCGCTCGCCCAGGCTGCCGACATCCTCGAGAAAAGCAAAAGCGAGATCGGCTATGCCGGGCTGACGACCGATACGGCGATCTGCAAGGTCTCGATCGTCGGCGTCGGCATCCGCTCCGATCCGGGCATCGCCGCGCGGATGTTCGCGACGCTCGCCGAGCGCAAGATCGACATCCTCGCCATCGCCACCTCCGAGATCAAGGTCTCGGTGCTGATCCCGGAGGATTATACCGAGCTCGCCGTGCGGGTGCTGCACACCGCCTTCGGGCTCGATGCGGAGGACGCGGCTTGATTTTTCCCTTCGTCATGCCAGCGAAGGCTGGCATCCATACGGATTCAGCATGGACCCCAGCCTTCGCTGGGGTGACGGAAGAAAAATGAACGACGTTTCCTCCCCGATCGGCCGCGACCGCCTCGCCCGCCTGATGAAGCGCGGCGCCGAATTCCTCGGCTGCGAGACCGCGATCCTCGGCGGCGCGATGAGCTGGATTTCCGAGCGCAACCTCGTCGCCGCGCTCTCCAATGCCGGCGCCTTCGGGGTGATCGCCTGCGGGGCGATGACGCCCGATCTGCTCGACACCGAGATCGCCGAGACGAAGAAGCGCACCGACAGGCCGTTCGGCGTCAACCTCATCACCATGCATCCGATGATCTCCGAGCTGATCGACGTCTGCGCCCGGCACGAGGTCTCCCACGTCGTCCTCGCCGGCGGCCTGCCGCCGCCCGGCGCGATCGACCGGATCAAGGGCAAGGGCGCCAAATTGATCTGCTTCGCGCCGGCGCTGGCGCTGGCGAAGAAGCTGATCCGCTCCGGCGTCGATGCGCTGGTCATCGAGGGAATGGAGGCGGGCGGCCATATCGGCCCGGTCTCGACCTCGGTGCTCGCCCAGGAGATATTGCCGCCGCTCTCGGCCGAGCTGCCGATCTTCGTCGCCGGCGGCATCGGCCATGGCGGCCTGATCGCCGGCTATCTGGAAATGGGTGCGGCCGGGGTCCAGCTCGGCACCCGCTTCGTCTGCGCCCACGAATGCATCGCCCATCCGAAGTTCAAGCAGGCCTTCATCCGCGCCTCTGCGCGCGACGCGATCACCTCGGTCCAGATCGACCCGCGGCTGCCGGTGATTCCCGTCCGCGCGCTCAAGAATCGCGAGATGGAGAGCTTCGCCGCCAAGCAGCGCGAGGTCGCGCAGCTGCTCGACGAGGAAAAGGTCGAGATGGCCGAAGCCCAGCTCCAGATCGAGCAGTATTGGGCGGGCGCGCTCCGCCGCGCGGTGATCGAGGGCGACGTCGAGACCGGCTCGGTGATGGCCGGCCAGTCGGTCGGCATGGTCAAGGAGGAAGCGAGCGTCGCCGCCATTCTCGCCCAATTGACTGACGAGGCCGCCCACGCGCTGGAACGGCGCTCGGTCCACTCATGACCGCCGCCGACAGCGTCTTCGCCGGCTCGATCCCGGCGCTCTATCACCGGCTGCTCGGGCCGCTGCTGTTCGAACCCTATGCCTGGGACCTGGCCAAAAGGGCCGGCGCGCTCGGGCCGGCGCGCATCCTCGAGACCGCGTCGGGCACCGGCATCGTCACCGGCGCGCTGATCCACGAAGCGCCCAGAGCCGAGATCGTCGCCACCGACCTCAACCAGGCGATGCTCGACGTCGCGGCGAAGCGGATCATGTCGTGGCGGGTCGCCTTCCAGGCGGCCGACGCGCAGGCGCTGCCATTCGAGGATGGCAGCTTCGACGCGGTCGTCTGCCAGTTCGGCGCGATGTTCTTTCCCGACCGGACCGCCGCCTTTGCCGAGGCGCGGCGGGTGCTGAAGCCCGGCGGCCGCTTCCTGTTCAACGTCTGGGACCGGATCGATCGCAATCCGGTCACCGCCGCGGTGGCCAGCGCCGTCGCCGCCTTGTTCCCGGACGATCCGCCGGGCTTCTTCGATCGGGTTCCGTTCGGCTATCACGACAAGCAGCAGATCGAGGCCGACCTTCGCGCCGCCGGCTTTGCCGACATCGCCGTCGATACGGTCGAAAAGACCAGCAAGGTCGCCGCGCGCGACGCCGCGATCGGCCTCTGCCAGGGGTCTCCGCTGCGCGCCGAGATCGAGGCGCGCTCGCCGGCCGGGCTCGAGGCGGCGACCGATGCCGCCGCCGCCGCCCTGGTCCGCTTCGACGGCCGCGAGGCGCCGATGTCGGCGCACGTGCTCAGCGCCGCTTAGCCTTGGAAAGCGCGCCGCCTTCCTGCTAGGCGGGCCCGGCTATGGCCACCGCCACCTCCGCCGCCTCCGCCCGCGAGATCCTGACCGGTCTCCACGACGTGATGGCCTCGAAATTGGGCGCCCAGGCCAAGCTGAACAAGGTGGTCAGGATCATCGCCGAGGCGATGGCGAGCGAGGTCTGCTCGATCTATCTCTTGCGCGACGGCGTGCTCGAGCTGTTCGCCACCGTCGGGCTCAATCAGGAAGCGGTCCACGTCACCCGGCTGGCGATGGGCGAGGGCCTGGTCGGGACGATCGCCAGGGACGTCGCGGTCCTCAACCTCGACGAGGCGGCGAGCCATCCCGAATTCGCCTATCGGCCCGAGACCGGCGAGGAATTGTTCCACAGCTTCGCCGGCGTGCCGATCATCCGCAAGGAGCGGGCGATCGGAGTCCTCGCCGTCCAGCATGCCGAGCCGCGCGCCTATGACGACCTCGAGATCGAGGCGCTGCAGACGGTGGCGATGGTGCTTTCCGAGCTGATCGCCAATGCCGGCCTCGCCGACAAGGCCGCGGCGGCCGGCGAGGAGGCCCGCGACGAGGGCATGGCGCGCCTCTCCGGGCTCAAGCTGGTGGTCGGCATGGGCGCGGGCGTCGCCGTCTACCACCAGCCGCGGATCCTGATCGAGCATACCGTCGCCGAGGATATCGAGGCCGAGCGCCGCCGGGTCTATTCGGCCTTCGCCAGGATGCGCGAGCAGATCGACGCGATGATGGGCCAGGCCGAGTTCGGCACCGTCGGCGAGCATCAGGAGGTGCTCGAGACCTACAAGATGTTCGCCTATGACGAAGGCTGGTCGCGGCGGATCAACGAATCGATCGACGCCGGACTCACCGCCGAGGCGGCGATCGAGCGGGTGCGCCAGCGCACCGCCCAGCGGATGCGCCAGATCGACGATCCCCTGCTCGCAGATCGGATGCACGATCTCGACGATCTCGCCAACCGGCTGCTGCGCATCGTCTCCGGCCAGCTCGGCACCGCCGCCAAGGCGGGCGTGCCGCAGGACGCAGTGCTGATCGCGCGCAATCTGGGGCCGGCGGAGCTGCTCGAATATGACCGCCGCAAGCTCAAGGGCGTGATTCTCGAAGAGGGCTCGCTGACCGCCCATGTCACCATCGTCGCGCGGGCGATGGGGGTGCCGATGATCGGCCGGGTGCGCGGCGTCCGCCAGCAGGTCGGCGAGGGCGATCTCGTCCTGCTCGACGGCGGCGAGGCGGTCGCCTTCGCCCGGCCGACGCCGGCGATCCAGGAGGCGTTCGACACCAAGCTCGCGGTCAGCCAGAAGCGCCGCGCCGAATATGCCGCGGTCAAGGACCTGCCGCCGGTGACCAAAGACGGCACCCGCGTATCGGTGATGGTCAATGCCGGCTTGCGCGACGACGTCGCCGCCTTGGGCGCGACCGGGGCCGACGGCATCGGCCTGTTCCGCACCGAATTCCAGTTCCTCGTCTCGGCGACCCTGCCCAGGCGCGAGGCGCAGCAGCGGCTCTACCGTGCGGTGCTCGAGGCGGCCGGCAAGAAGCCGGTCATTTTCCGCACCGTCGATGTCGGCGGCGACAAGAGCCTGCCCTATTTGAACGCCGCTCCGGAAAGGGAGGAGAATCCGGCGATGGGCTGGCGCGCGCTTAGGCTCGCGCTCGACCGCGACGGGCTGATGAAGGCGCAGTCGCGCGCTTTGCTCGAGGCGGCCGCGGGGCGCGAGCTGCAGGTGATGTTTCCGATGGTCTCCGAGCCTTGGGAGTTCGACGTCGCCAAGGCGCTGGTCGAGGAGCAGAAAGCCTGGCTCGCCGAGCGCAAGCGGCCGCTGCCGAAGAAGATCCTTTATGGTGCGATGCTCGAAGTGCCCTCGCTCGCCGAGATGCTCGACGTGCTTCTGCCGCGGCTCGATTTCCTTTCAATCGGGACCAACGATCTCACCCAGTTCCTGTTCGCCGCCGACCGCTCCAATCCGCGCCTCGCCGAGCGCTACGACTGGCTGTCGCCGGCGATCCTCAGGTTCCTGAAGCGAATCGCCAGGGCCGCCGACAAGCATCAGGTGCCCCTGGGCGTCTGCGGCGAGATGGGCGGGCGGACGCTGGAGGCGATGGCGCTGATCGGCATCGGCATCAGGCGGCTGTCGATCACTCCGGTCGCGGTCGGCCCGGTCAAGGCGATGATCCGTTCGCTGGACGCCACCGCCTGCGCCCGCGCGCTCGACCGGATGCTGAAGAAGCCGCCCGCCGATTTCCGCGCCGCTTTGGCCGCCTGGGCGGAGCGAAACGGCGTGTCGATCGGTTAGGGCGGCCCGGAGCTTCCGCGCCCGGCATTGGTTGACACGGGGCCCGCGCGACGAGACAGGGGAGCGATGACGGAGCAGGACGAGCCCGGCCAGGAGGAATATGTCTCGCTCGGCGAGCGCCTGAGGCGCGCGCGCGAGGCCAAGGGCATGAGCCTCGACGACATTGCCGGGCGGACCCGAATCCCGATCCGCCACCTCCAGAATATCGAGCGCGAGGAATGGGACGCGCTGCCGGCGGTCACCTACGCGATCGGCTTCACCCGCAATTACGCCAATGCGGTCGGGCTCGACGGCGCCAGCCTCGCACGCGAGCTTCGCGACGCCATCGGCGGCCCGAGCCACCGCGCCGCCGCGCCCGAATATTATGCCCAGGCCGATCCCGCGCGAGTCCCGCCCCGTTCGCTGGCGGTGATCGCGATCGTCCTCGCTGCCGTGCTGATCGCCGGTTATCTGCTCTGGCGCCGGACGCTCGATGGCGCGCCGGCGCCGGCGCCGGTCGCCGAGGTCCCGGTTCCCGAGCGGCAGCCCGCCGCGCCGCCGGCGCCGACGGCGCAGGCCGCGGCCGGCCAGCCGGTCACTTTGGTGGCGACCGGCGAGGTCTGGCTCAGGATCGCCGACGGGCCGGGCGGCGCGACCCTGTTCATGGGCAGCATGCGGGCGGGCGACCGCTACCAGCTGCCCGCCACCGCCCGCCAGCCGCTGATCCGCAGCGGCCGGCCGCAGAATCTGCGCGTCCTGGTCGGCGCCCGCGACCTCGGCCCGCTGGCGCCGACCGAGCAGGTGATCGACAATGTCAGCCTCCGCCCCGAAGACCTCGCCCCCCGCTACGCCGCCACGCCGCCGGCGGCGCCGTCCCCCGCTCCTCCGCAATAATTGAGCGCCTCGCTCCGTCGCTAAAGGCTGGCGACGGGGGCCGCCTTCCCATATCATGGCCGGCAGGCGGCAAGTGGCGGGGGTTGGCATGCGTTCTCACCTTCTCGGCGTGATCCTGATAATCTCGGTGGCGGCGCCGGCGCTGGCGCAGCGGCGCGACGAGCCGATCGACCGCCGCGTCGACCGCATCGAGCGCGAGCTGCGCGCGGTCCAGCGGCGGGTGTTTCCGGGCGGCCGCTTCGTCATGCCCGAAATCCCCGCCCAGGCCGCCACCGCCGCGCCCGGCGGCACCGTCTCCGGCGACGCCCTCGCCAGCCTGACCGCCCGGGTCGACGCGCTCGAGGCGCAATTGCGCAGCCTGACCGGCCAGGTCGAGGAGGCCAGCCACCGCAGCCGCGAGGTCGAGGATCAGATCGCCCGGCTCCGCGCCGAGCTCGCCGGCCGGATCGAGCGGCTCGAAGCGGCGCCGCGCCCGGCGGCGGAGCCGGCGGCGGCGCCGCCGCGGCCGCGGCCCCAGCCGGCAGCGGCGGCGCCCGACGAGCCGGCGCCCCCGGCCGCCGCCGTCCCGACCGCCGAGGAAGCCTATAATGCCGGCTTCCGGCTGTGGAACGAGCATCGCTATGCCGAGGCGGCGGCGGCGCTCGACGCGGCGGCGACGCGTTATCCCAACACCCGCTGGACGAGCTGGATGCGCAACCTCCAGGGCCGCGCCCAGCTCGACGACAACAAGCCCGCGACCGCGGCCCGCATCCTGCTCGCCAATTATCAGGACAATCCGCGCGGCGAGCGCGCCGCCGACAGCCTCTTCTATCTCGGCCAGGCGCTGACCCGATTGAATCGCCGCGCCGAGGCCTGCCGGGTCTATGACGAGCTCGCCTCGGTCTATCCCGAGATGCGCGCCGAGATCCGCCGCCGGATCCCCCAGGCCCGCACCGACGCCCGCTGCGAGGAAGCCCGCTAGCGCGAAGCCCCGGATCCTCCCCGCTTCGCTTGCGGGATCGCGCTTCCGCGCTTCGCCGGGCCGGCCCGTCCGGACCCTAATCCGGCCGAGCGCGTTGACCGCTGCGACTCAGAGGGAAAAACGCGGATGCTTGCCTATCCGGCGCGGGTCGAGGCTGAAGGCGAGGGCATGGTCATGCTGACCCTGCCCGACGTGCCCGAGCTCGTCGTCGTCGCGCGGCGCCGGCGCGAGGCGCTGGCCAAGGCGCCCAACCTGCTCGATTCGATCCTTGCCGGCTATGCCTGGCAGGAGCGGCCGCTGCCAAAGCCCTCGCATATCCTCGGCGCGCCGCTGGTCAGGCCCGAGCTCTATCGCTTCCACTGACGAAAAAGGGGACGGATAGGCATCCGTCCCCCCGTTCGCCGAGCGCGTGCTTTCGCTTGCTAGCAGCGGCGGCCGCGGCCGGCCGGGTCCGAATAGCGGCCGGTGTCCGAATCGGTGCAGCGCCGGCGGCGGCGCACGCAGCGGCCGTTGCCGGCCGGATCGCCGTAGCGGCCGGAATCGGCGTCGGTGCAGCCGGAGCGGCGGGCGCGGCGGCGGACGCAGCGGCCGTTGCCGGGCGGGTCGGAATAGCGGCCGCTGTCGGCATCGGTGCAGCCGGAGCGGCGCGCGCGGCGGCGGCAGCGGCCGTTGCCGGGCGGGTCGGAATAGCTGCCGCTGTCGGCATCGGTGCAGCCGGAGCCGCTGCCGCCGCCGGGCGGATCGGCGTTGGGGCCGGAATCGCTGTCCGACTGGACGAAGGCCTCGGCCGGATCGGCGGCGACCACGCCGATTGCCCCTGCCGCGGCGACGGTGCCGGCGACGGTGGCGAGGAACGAGCGGCGGCTGAGCTTACGTGTCGGTTTCATCGGCGATCTTCCCTTCGCTGCGACCGGCAAAGCGTTACCATATTTCCGACGATTGGGAAGCCAAAACGTTCCCGAAATGAAACTATCCTGCGTCAGGGGCCGTGCTCGGGCGCTAGCGGCGGCGGCAGCGGCGGCCGCGGCCGGGCGGATCGGCGGTCGGGCCGCGGTCGCGGTCGCTGCAGGCGCCGCTGCCGCGGCCGCGGCCGGCCGGGTCGCCATGGCTGCCGCTGTCGCCGTCGCTGATCCCGGTGCGGGGCCGGCCGTGGCCGGCGGCATCGGCATTGGCGCCGCTGTCGGAATCGCTTTCGCCGGTCGCGCAGCGGCCGCGCCCGGCGCGATCGGAATTGGCGCCGCCGTCGCTGTCGGTGCAGCCGGTCTCGGGGCGGCCATAGCCGGCCGGATCGGCGGGATCGCCGTCGCTGGTGCCGGTCCGGCCGCGGCCGCGCCCGGCCGGATCGCCTCTCGGGCCGCTGTCCGAATCCGTCTCCTGCGCGCCGGCGACCGTGGCCAGCGCCCCGGCCGCGGCGCCGGCGCCGGCGACTCGGGCGAGGAACGAGCGGCGGCTGACCCTGCGCATCGTGCCGCCATAAGCGATTTCCCCGCCGCGCGCGAGCGCGCTACGGTGCGGCGATGGAGGAGCAGGCCGCCCGCTTCCGCGCCGACCTCGAAGCGCTGACCGGCACCGCGCCGGAGCGGCTCGCGCTCGCCGTCTCGGGCGGGCCGGACAGCCTCGCTTTGCTGCTGCTCGCCGCCGCCGCTTTTCCGGGCCGGGTCCACGCCGCCACCGTCGATCACGGCCTCCGGCCCGAAGCCGCGGCCGAGGCCGGGTTCGTCGCGCGCCTCTGCAGCGGGCTCGGCGTGCCGCATGCCATTCTCGCAGCGGCGATGACCGAGACCGCCAACGTCCAGGCGGCGGCGCGGGCGCGGCGTTACGCGCTGCTCGGGCGGTGGGCGGGCGAGATCGGCGCCCTTTGCCTCGTCACCGCCCATCATCTCGACGATCAGGCCGAGACTTTGGTGATGCGGCTGCTGCGCGGCGCCGGCTTGACCGGGCTCGCCGCGATCCGCGCGGTCAATCCGCCCGTCGTCCGGCCGCTGCTCGGCTGGCGCCGGGCCGAGCTCGCCGCGATCGTCGCGGCCGCGGGCATCCGGCCGGTTGCCGATCCGAGCAACGCGGACGAGCGCTTCGATCGGGTGCGGGTCAGGAAGCGCCTCGCCGAAGCGGACTGGCTCGATCCCGTGCCGCTCGCCCGCAGCGCCGCCGCCCTGGCCGAGGCCGAGGAGGCGCTCGACTGGGCGGCGGAGCGGCTGTGGGCCGAGCGTGCCGAGGGCGGCGCGCTCGATCCGGCCGGCCTCCCGGCCGAGCTCAAGCGGCGGCTCGTGCTTCGGATGATCGCCGCGCTGGGCGGGGCGGTGCCGCGCGGCGCCGATCTCGGCCGCCTGCTCGCCGCGCTCGAAAGGGGCGAAACCGCGACATTGTCCGGGATCAAGTGCGTCGGCGGCCGCCTCTGGCGTTTCGCTCCCGCCCCGCCCCGCCGCCGCTGAGCCACGGGCCGCCTTCGCCGCAGGAACGCCGTTCCGCCAAGCTTCGTTTTAGCCCCGGCATAGAACGCGCTCAGCGAAGGAGAGTGAAATGGCTTATGACGAACGGGACGGCGGGCGCCGGCGCGGACCGGGCTGGCGCGGCGACGACAGCTTCGGCGGCGGCTGGGGCAATCAGGTGCCGCGGCCCCATCGGCTCGGCGACCGCAACTGGCGCGGCTCGAGCGACGAATCGGACGACGGCCCGAGCGCCGGCTGGTTCGGCCCCGGAGTCGCGGAAAGCGACTATCTCTACGGCGATCCCGGCCGCTACCACGAGAGTGGCGAACCGCGCTTCGCCCGCGCCGGCATCGGCCGGTTCGGCCACGATATCGGCGCCGGCGCGATGTTCGGCAGCTCGGCGCGCGACTTCGCGATCGCCCGCCACGATCCCCATTATTCCGATTGGCGCGATCGTCAGATCGCGGAGCTCGACCGCGACTATGAGGAATATCGGCGCGAGCACCAGTCGCGCTTCGACCGCGAATTCGCCGGCTGGCGGCGGCGGCGCGGCGAGCAGCGCGCCGCCCTCGGCCGAGTCAAGGAGCATATGGAGGTGACCGGCGCCGACGGCGGCCATGTCGGCACCGTCGATTGCACGCGCGGCGACAGCATCGTCCTCACCCGGAGCGACGAGGCCGCGGGCGGCGCCCATCACGCGATCCCGTGCGCCTGGGTCGACAAGGTCGAGGACAAGGTCGTGCTCAACATCGACGCCGCCGAGGCGCGGCGGCGCTGGCAGGACGAGAATCGGAGCCGCGCTCTCTTCGAGCGCGAGGATCTTGGCCGCCGCGGCCCGCACGTCCTCAACCGCAGCTTCGCCGGCACCTATCCCGACGAGGAATGAGGCACGGGGACACGTACTTTTTCGTGAAAAAGTACGTGTCCCCTTTTTGACTCCATCGGCCATTGCGGCGAAACGGGCGGCGAGGAGACCGCCCATGACCACCAATCGCGCCTGGCATCTGATTTCGCGCCCGAGCGGGCTGCCGACGATGGACAATTTCGCGCTTGAGGAGGCGCCGCTGCCCGAATTGCAGGACGGCTGGGTCCGGGTCGACAATCGCTGGCTCTCGGTCGATCCCTATATGCGCGGGCGGATGAACGACGTGAAGAGCTACGTGCCGCCGTTCGCGCTCGGCGAACCGATGCAGGGCGGCGCCGTCGGCAAGGTCGTCGAGAGCCGCTCGCCGAAGCTCGCCGAAGGCGACACCGTCTTCCACATGCTCGGCTGGCGCGAGCGCGCCGCCGGCCCGGCCGAGGCGTTCAACAAGGTGCCGCCGCTGCCGGTCGAGGACCATCAGTGGCTCGGCAATCTCGGCCTCACCGGCGCCACCGCCTATTTTGGTCTGCTCCGGGTCGCCGAAGCGAAGGAAGGCGACACCGTCTTCGTCTCGGCCGCGGCCGGCGCGGTCGGCTCGGCGGTGGTGCAGATCGCCAAGGCGAAGGGCATGAAGGTGATCGGCTCGGCGGGCGGCGCCGACAAATGCGAATGGGTGCTTTCTCTGGGCGCCGACGCCGCGCTCGATTACAAATCCGGACCTATCGTTAAATTGCTGATGGACGCCGCGCCGGACGGGATCGACGTCTATTTCGACAATGTCGGCGGCGACCATCTCGACGCCGCCTTCGCCGCCGCCCGGCAGAATGCCCGTTTCGCCATCTGCGGCATGATCGAGGATTACAATACCGGGTCCAACCACGCCTTCCGCTACATCATGCGGATCATCCCGACGCGGCTGATGATCAAGGGCTTCATCTACACCGATCATCTCGCCGAGATGGGCGATTTCTACCGCGACATGGGCGGCTGGATCGCGGCCGGGAAAGTGACCTCGCGCGAGACGATCCGCGACGGGCTGGAGGCGGCGCCGCAGGCCTTCCTCGATCTGTTCAGCGGCGGCAATACCGGCAAGATGCTGGTCCGGCTGTGAAGCCGGCGCTGGCGGCGCTCGCCGCCCTGCTGCTGGCGGGGCCGGCGCTCGCCGAGCCGGTCGAGGCCGGTGCCGGGCTCGGCGGCGGCTGGAAGATCGCCCACGGCCACAGCTCCGTGCCGTTCGCGATGGACGGCAGCTTTCGGGCGCTGCTCGACCTCAAGCCCTGAGCGAGCGCCATTCCGGACCAGCTCTCGCTGGTCGCCCCACGGCGCTCTGCTAAGATGCCGGAAACAGAAGCGAAAAGGAGCGGTTCCGCCATGGCTTCCCAGAAAATCTGGATCCAGCTTCCCCAGGATCATTACGCCCATCCCGATCAGCCGACCGAATGGTGGTGGAACATCGGCACGCTGACCGCGGGCGACCGAGTCTTCGGCTTCGAGATCACGGTCAACGCGCGCGCGGCGCAGGACGGCGCGCCCGCGATCAATTTCACCGAGATCATGCTCACGGACGTCGCCTCCGGCGCTCATTATCAGCGCACCGCGGGCACGCTTTTTTCGCCCGACTGGGCCGAATCCGATCCGACCAAGCCCTGGTATGCGAAAATGCCGGCGCCCGACGGGAATGGCGGCGCCGTCTCGATGACCGCGCCGGCGGACAATCCGCTGTCGATGTCGGTCCAGGCGAGCTGCAAGGACGAGGCGACCGGCACGACGATCGCGTTCGATCTCCAGCTCGACCAGCAGGGGCCGCCGCTCTACGTCTTCGGCAGCGGCCGCGAGAACACGACCGAGCCGCCGGCCCCGCCGGCCTATAACTATTATTACTCGCTGACCCGCCTGCAGGCGTCGGGGACGCTCAGCATCGACGCCGAGACCGTCGCGGTCGAGGGAACGACCTGGATGGACCACGAATATGGCGCCTTCCCGGCCGGCACCGACTGGTGCCTCCAGGACATGCAGCTCGACAACGGCGTTCATCTCTCCAATTTCGCCGCCAACACGACGCCGGTGCTCGACCGGGAGATGGCGTCCAAGGCGACCCTGCTGATCGACGGCGTCTCGACCTTCGTCGACACCCGCACGACGCCACGCGCGCCGACCTGGCTGAGCCCGAACGGCAAGCTCTATTTCCTGATCTGGGATGTCGAGATCACGGACCCCGTCGTCGCTTCGCTTCGGGTCACCAGCCTCGTCGCGGCCCAGGACTTTCCCGCCGGCCCCGGCGTCTACGAAGGCGTCGCCCGGGTGGTCGGCAGCTGGGACGGCCAGCCGGTCGCCGGCACCGCCTGGAACGAGCAGCGCATCTAGCGCGCCAGCGCCTTCGCCCGCTCGCCGATCCTGGCCAGGTCGTCCACGAACCTGGCATATTCCGCCTCGCGGTCGTCGCGCACCCGCAGCAGGAAGCTCGGATGGACGGTGACCCAGGCCTCGCCGCCCTCGGCGAGCGCGTGGCCGCGGCCGCGCAGGGCGGCGATCGTCACCACCCTGCCGAACAGCGAACGCGCCGCGGTCGCGCCGAGCGCGACGGTGAGCGGCGGCCGGATCAGCGCCAGCTCCTGCTGCAGCCACCAGCGGCAGGCGGCGATCTCGCCGCCATCGGGCTTGTCGTGGATCCGCCTCTTGCCGCGCCGGACGAACTTGAAATGCTTGACCGCGTTGGTGACGTAGGTCCGGCCGCGGTCGATCCCCGCCTCGGCCAGCGCCTTGTCGAACATCCGCCCGGCGGGCCCGACGAACGGCCGCCCGGCGAGATCCTCCTGGTCGCCCGGCTGCTCGCCGACGAACAGGATCGGCCCGTCGAGCGCGCCTTCGCCGAACACCGTCCGGGTCGCGCATTTGTAGAGGTCGCAGCGGGTGCAGCGCGCCGCCTCGGCGCGGAGCGCCTGCCAGGCCTTCAGCGCATTGTCGCCGGGTTTCGGCATGGTCGTTCAACGCCGGTGCCGGCAGGTCTTTCCACCGTTTTTCCGCATCCGTTTGCGCGTCGCGGGCGTTGACCATGCCGCAGCCAAGGAGTTTCGGATGCCGCGCACGCTCGAACAATGGACCGTCCTGCCGCACGATCCGCCGCGGCGGGTGACCGACGACATCCTGACCGTGGTCGGCGAGATCGGCATGCCGCTGATGACTCTGCCGCGGCGGATGACGGTGGTGCGGCTCAGGGACGGCCGGCTGGTCGTGTTCAGCGCGATCGCGCTCGCCGAGGCGGAGATGAAGCGGCTCGAGGATTTCGGCACGCCGGCCTTCCTGATCGTCCCCAACGATCATCACCGGATGGACGCCATGGCCTGGAAGCAGCGCTATCCCGCGATCCGGGTGATCGCCCCGCCCTGGGCGCGGGCGGCGGTCGAGGAGGTGGTGCCGGTCGACGCCACCGCGGCCGATTTCGGCGATCCGTCGGTGCGGCTGGTGATCGTGCCCGGCACCGGCGGGCGCGAGGCGGCGCTCGAGGTGCGGCGGCCGGGCGGGCTGACCCTGGTGATCAACGATGTGATCGGCAATATCCGCGACGCGCACGGCTTCGGCGGCTGGCTGCTCAGGCGGATGGGCTTCGCCGGCGACGAGCCGCATCTGCCGGCGCCGGTGCGGCTCGCCATGGTCGAGGACAAGCAGGCGCTGCGCCGCCAGCTGCTCGCCTGGGCGGGCGATCCGGCGCTTTGCCGCGTCCTCGTCTCCCATGGCGAGCCGATCGAGGAGGATGCGCCCCGCGCGCTGCGCCAGGTAAGCGAGGCGCTCGCCTGAATGTTCTCTTGACGTTCCTGGATTTGTTCGCTATTTGAGCCGCCAAGGCGGGACGGTTGGAACCCTGACCGGGAACCGGCCGTTACGCCTCCGCCAGACCGGTTGCCGATTGAAAGAGACGCGCCGGGGCGAACCAGGAGCCCTCCAGCAGCCCAACCCCCCGGGCTTCTGGAGGGCTTCTTCATTTGCAGCCCCGCGGCCGTCATTGCGAGCGCAGCGAAGATGTGCAGGTCGCCATGCCCCCCGGGCATGGCTGCGGCCTGTGGGACAGGCCGCACCTGCACATCCAGTGCAGCGCTGGATTGCCGCGTCGCTACGCTCCTCGCAATGACGCCTCGGGAGATGACGCAGCGTCTTCTCCGGGCACCGTGCACAGGTCGACCCAGCGCGTCCCGACCAGCGCGAACAGCCGCTGCGGCGGCAGCGCCACCGAGCTCGTGCGCGAGCCCGCGGCCGGATAGACCATATCGAACGCCTGAAGCGAGCGGTCGAGATAGACCGGCAGCGGCGCGGCGAGCCCGAACGGGCAGACGCCGCCGATCGGGTGGCCGGTCAGCGCCAGCGTCTCCTCGGGCCCGAGCATGCGCGGGCGGGCGCCGAATTCGGCCTTGCATCTGGAATTGTCGAGCCGGGCGTCGCCGCGGGCGACGAGCAGGAAGGTCTCGGCCCCGGCGCGCACCGCCAGCGTCTTGGCGATCCGGCAGGCCTCGACTCCGAGCGCGGCCGCCGCATCGGCGACGGTCGCGGTGCTGTCATGGCCCTCGATCAGGGCGACGTCGGGCGCATGCGCGGCCAGCCAGGCACGGACGGAATCGAGGCTCATGCAGCCGGCCTCTAGCGGGATCGGCGAAACTGGGCCAGTTTCGCCGCCGATGGCCCGCATGGTTCGCATCCTCAACCTGTTCGCCGCCGCGTTGCTGATGGTGATGGCGCTGGTCGCGCTCGGCTTCGTCGCCGCCGGGCGCGACGGCTTCGGCGGCGGCGCGGACGGCGGCTGGATCGCGGCGGGCTGGGCGGCCCTGTTCGCGCTGCTCGCCGGCCTCGCCTTCCTGAACCTCAGGCGGCGCCTCGTCGCGCTCAACCTCGCCGCGGCGCTGCCGCTCCTCGCCGGCGCCGCCGCGCTAGACGGCACCGCCCGCTTGCTCTGCGCGGGCGCTGCCCTCCCCTTCGCCCTCACCGCTTTGTCGCTCGCCGCCAGCCCGCCGGACCGAAGCTAGGAAAGGAACCCGCGTGTGCGCGCGCGCGTAGTCCCCCGGCGACAGGAGGAGACGCGCGATGGCGAACGAGGCCGAGATCCAGCGCCGGTTCTGGAAGGAGCTGAAGGGCGAACGGACGATCATGCTCGGCCTTCCCGGCGTCCACGATCCGCAGCCGATGACGGCGCTGCTCGAGGGCGACGAGGGCGGCCCGCTGTGGATCTTCACCGCCAGGGACAACGCCCTGGTCGCCGACCTCGCCGGCTCGGGCCGCGCGCTGGCGACCTTCACCGGCCGCAAGCACGATCTCTTCGCCACCCTTTCCGGCACGCTCCGGCTCGACAATGACCGCGCCGTGATCGAGCGGCTGTGGAATCCCTGGGTGGCGGCCTGGTTCGAGGGTGGCAAGGACGATCCCCGGCTCGCCTTGCTTCGCTTCGATCCGGACCATGGCCGGATCTGGCTCAACGCGACCCCGCTCGGCGCGGCGATCGAATGGCTGCTCGGCCGCGATCCCAAGGCGAGCTACAAGGACAAGGTCGCCGAGGTCTCGCTCCAGGCGCCGACGCCTCACGTTCAGGCTTAAGAACTTCTTAACCGGCCTTCGGTAATTGCCGCAGTCCAGGGCCGAGGTTTGTTAACCGACGCCCCAAGGCAAAGCGCGAAGCGGGCGGCACACCCGCTTCCTGGCAGGGACTGAAGGACCAGCAATGCGAACCATGATTCGCGCCGGCGCCCTGGCGGCCGCAACGGCGCTGCTCGGCACGGCACCGACCGCGGCGATTGCCGGCACGGCCAGCTCGACGATGAGCGTGACCGCGACGGTGACCGCGAACTGCACCGTCTCGACGACCGCTTTGGCCTTCGGCAGCGTCAACACAATCTCCGGCTCCAACGTCGATTCGACCGGCACCCTGTCGATCACCTGCACCAACGGCACCGCCTGGGCGGCGTCGGCCGGGATCGGATCGGGCAGCGGCGCAAGCTTCGCCAACCGCAAGATGACGAGCGGCGCCAACCTGCTCAACTACAATATCTACACCACCGCGGGCCGGACCGTCGTCTGGGGCGACGGCACTTCGAGCACCGCCACGATCGGCGGCACCGGCACGGGTAACGCCCAAGGTGTCACCGTCTACGGGCGGGTCGGCTCGGGCCAGACCTCGGTCCCGGCCGGGGCCTATGCCGACACCGTCGCGGTCACCGTAACCTATTGAGAAGACGATCGTCCTTAAGAGGATTTTAAAGTTTCTACCGTAGAAACCGCAGGGCGGGCAGGAAAAACGGCCCGCAGGAAAGCAGCGGAACCGTCGATCGGCGCGCCCTGCAAGACAGACGAAAAGGGACCAACTATGTTCAAGACTCTGAGCAAAGGCGCGCTCGCCACCACTCTGGCGGCGGTTTGCCTGCCGGCCCCGGCGATCGCCGGCACCGCCAGCGGCAGCCTCGCCACGAGCGCGACCGTGACCGCCAACTGCACCGTTTCGACCAGCGCGCTCGCGTTCGGCAACGTCGATTCGACCTCCGCGTCGAACGTCGACGCCACCGGCGGGCTGAGCATCACCTGCACCAATGGCAGCGCCTGGACCGCCTCGGCGGGCGTCGGCGCCGGCTCCGGCGCGAGCTACGCCAACCGCAGGATGACGGCGGGTTCGGATCTGCTCAATTACAACATCTACACCTCCGCCGCCCGCACCACCGTCTGGGGCGACGGCACCGCGAGCACCGGAACGATCGGCGGCACGGGCAGCGGCTCGGCGCAATCGGTCACCGTCTACGGCCGCATCGCCGGCGGCCAGACCGGCGTTCCCGTCGGCAGCTACGCCGATACGGTCGCGGTCACGATCAGCTACTGAGCAAAGACGCGGGGCCTTCGCATGCGGCGTTTCATCCCCCTCGCCGCCTGCGCGGCCCTTGCGCTCTCGGCGGCGGCCGGCCTTGCCCCGGCCGCCGCCGGCACGCTCCAGGTCAATCCCGTCCTCGTCGAGATCGGCGGCGCCCGCCGCACCGGCTCGGTCACCGTCCGTAACGAAGAGGCCGTGCCGGTCACCATCCGCGCCTACCCGCTCGCCTGGCGGCAGGAAGGCGGCGACGACCGCTATGACGAGACCGCCGAGCTGATCGTCTCGCCGCCGGTCTTCACCATTCCCCCGCACGGCACCCAGACGGTGCGGGTCGGGCAGCGGCGCCCGTCGCCCGGGGCCCGCTCCTACCGGCTGATCATCGAGGAGGTGCCCGAAGCGGCGCCGGCGGGAAGCGGCATCCGTGTCGCGCTTCGCCTCAACCTGCCGCTCTACACCAATCTCGCCGCCGGCACGCCCGCCGACCTCGTCTGGCGCGCCGCCCGTCAGGCCGACGGCCAGTGGGCGATCGAAGCGCGCAACGGCGGCGCCGGCTGGGTCCGCGTCGAACAGCCCCTGGCCGAGACCGCGACCGGTCTCCGGCTCGAAAACGGCTTCAGCTTCGGCACCGTTCTGCCCGGCGGCACGCGCCGCTGGCTGGTCGGGGCCGCTCCGCGTATCGGCGATCGCGCCCGGTTCGAGCAGATTTCCAGGATCGCGGACCATGGCGCGACCTCGCCGCCTCAGCACAACCGCTAGGCTCGGCTTCCTCCTTTCGCTGCTGCTCGGCCCGGCCGCGGCGCCGGCCGCCGACCTCCTCGGCGCGGGCGCGACGGCAACCGAGGCCGCGGCCGCCGCGGGGCCGGAGACCGCCGCCGTCGGCCTCGCTCTGACCCCGGCCCTGCTCGACGTCACCGTCAACGGCCAGGCCGGCGACGAGCCCGTCCAGTTCCTGCGCGACCGCGCCGGCAGAATCTATCTTTCGGCCACGTTCCTCCGCGCCTGGCGGATCCGGCCGCCCGCGACCCGCCCTTTGCAGGTCGAGGGCGAAGCCTATTATCTCGCGGCGGCGATGCCGGCGCTGCGCCTCACCGTCGCGGAAGCGGCGCAAAGCATCGCCATCGAGGCCGATCCGGCTGCGTTCGAGGGACAGCGGGCCACGCTCGCCGACGCGGAGGCGATGGCGATGACCCGGCCCGCCACGGGCGCCTTTTTGAACTATGACGTCTTCCTCGATCATTATCGTGGCAAGACGAACCTCAGCGGCGCGTTCGAGGCCGGTGTTTTTACCAGTTCGGGCGAGGGCCATACCAGCTTCATCGCCTCGGCCGGAGGCGGCCGGACGCAGGTAACGCGCCTGGAAACGACCTGGACCATCGACCGGCCCGATCACATGACCAGCATCCGGATCGGCGATTCGATTTCGTCGGCCGGGCCCGGGGCGGCGCCTCTCCGCTTCGCCGGCGTCCAATATGCGCGCAATTTCGCGGTCCAGCCCGGCTATATCACGATGCCCTTGCCCGGGGTCAGCGGCAGCGCCGCGGTACCCTCGGTGGTCGACGTCTACGTCAACAACAGCCTGCAGGGGCAGCAGCAGGTGACGCCGGGCCCGTTCGAGCTGCGCAACGTGCCCGTGCCCTCGGGCGGCGGCCGGGTCCAGCTCGTCATGCGCGATCTGCTCGGCCGCGAAATCGTCTCCGAGCAGAGCTATTACGCCTCGACCCAGCTGCTTCGCGCGGGCCTGCACGATTTCTCCTGGGAGGCGGGCTTCCTCCGCGAGGCATTCGGGCGGCGCAGCAACCAGTACGGTTCGTTCTTTGTCTCAACGACCCACCGTTACGGATTTTCCGACCAGGTAACCGGGGAGGCGACCGCGCAGGTCAGCAGAGACACCCAAATGGCCGGCGCGGCGGTGAACGCGATCCTGTTCGATCTTGCCCAGGCCGGCGGCTCGGTGTCGGTCAGCCACAGCCGCGGCCAAGTCGGCTTCCGCGCCGCCGCTTCGCTCGAACGGCATGCGTCCGGCTTCTCGGTCGGCATCCACGCCGATTATGCCAGCGCCCATTATGCCGCGGTCGGCTTTCCCGAAGGCCGGCCGCCGCCGCGCTACACCGTCCAGGCGTTCGCCGACATGCCGTTCCGCCGCGGCGGGATCGGCGTCAACTTCCTCCATCGCTCGCTCCGCGGCGATGAGGACGAGACCCTGGCCGGGATCTTCGGGTCCTGGCAGATCAACTCCCGCATGGCCGTGCAGCTCTACGCCCGTCATTCGATCGTCGGCACGCGCCAGACCAGCGTCGGCGCGCATCTCGCGATCGCGTTCGGCGGGCGCCGCAGCGCGTCCCTCAGCGTCGATCGCGAACATGGCCGCAACGCCGCCTATCTCTCCTATCAGGACGATCCGCCGCCGGGCCCCGGCGACGGCTTCCGCGTGTTGGCCCGGCTCGGCGAGGACAGCGTCGCCGATGCGACCTATGTCCGCAACATGCCGGCAGCGACGCTGACCGCCCAGGCGACCTACGCCCGAGGCGCGGTCGGCGCCCGTCTCTCCGCGCGCGGTTCGGTCGGCTGGATGGGCGGGCGCGTCTTCGCCTCGCGCAGCCTCGGCGAAAGCTTCGCCACGGTCCGGCTCGACGGCTATCCCGGCGTCCACGTCTTCGCCGACAACCAGCCGGTCGGAGTCACCGACAGGAACGGGTTCCTGGTCGTGCCGGGGCTGCGCGCCTTCGACCGCAACACGATCCGGATCGACGAAGGCGATCTGCCGCTCGACGTCAGCCTGGCGAGCAGCGAGATCGCGGTCCGGCCCTTCGCCCGCGCCGGCACCTCGGTCAGCTTCGCGGCGCGGCGCGAGCGCGGCGTGCTGATGCACGTCCGGCTCGAGGACGGCAGCGACCTGCCCGCCGGCGCGCTGATCCGGGCCGAGGGCGCGGCCGAGACTTTCGTCGCCGTCTCGGGCGGGGAGGTCTATGCTCCCAATCTGGAAGGATCGGTGCGGATGCAGGCGAGCTGGGGCACGAAGAACTGCTGGTTCATCGCCGCCGTGCCCGCCGGCGACGATCTCCAGCCACGCCTCGACAACCTCGTCTGCCGCGAGGAGCCGCATTATGCGACGCGCTAGGCGCCTCCTTCTCGGTCTCGCCGCGCTGACAGCCCCCTGGGCCTATGCGGCGGCGGACGCCGCCTGCACGATCAGCGCGACGGGGGTCGCATTCGGCAGCTACGACCCGCAGTCGCTCTCGCCCGACGACAGCACCGGCACGGTCAACGTCGACTGCAAGAGCACCGACCCCGCCCCGAACGTCGCGCTGAGCGCGGGTCTTTCCGGCTCCTACACGCCGCGGGCCCTGACCGGAGGCTCCTACAGCCTGCCCTACAATCTTTATACGACCACCGCCCGCAACATCATCTGGGGCAACGGCACCTCGGGTACCGTCACCCAGACCTTGAGCGGAGGCACAATTTCCGGCGGCCGGCGCCTCTATTCGCAGTCCGTCTACGGCCGCATCCCGGCCGGCCAGAATGTCGGCGCCGGCTCCTACAGCGACACGATCATCCTCACCGTCACCTGGTGACTGTCGCTAGGCCGGCTCGGTCTCGCCGGCGAGCGCCGCCTCGATCACGGCGATATCGATCTTCTTCATCGTCATCATCGCTTCCATCGCCCGCCTGGCGGCGGCGCGGTCGGGATTGTCCATCGCTTCCAAAAGGACGCGCGGAGTGATCTGCCACGAGAAGCCCCAGCGGTCCTTGCACCAGCCGCAGGCGCTCTCGGCGCCGCCATTGCGGGTGATCGCGTTCCAGTAGCGGTCGGTCTCTTCCTGGTCGTCGGTGACGACCATCAGGCTCACCGCTTCGTTCGGCTTGAAGTTCGGGCCGCCGTTGAGGCCGACGAAGGATTGGCCGAGCACGGTGAACTCGACGGTCAGCTCGTCGCCCTGCTCGCCGCCCGGATAGTCGGCGGCCGCGTTGTGGGCCGGGCCGACATGGCTGTCGGGGAAGGTCGCGGCGTAGAATTCGGCCGCCTTGCGCGCTTCGCCGTGGTCGAACCACAGGCAGGTGATGAGCTTGCTGCTTGTCATGATCTCTCTCCTTAGCGGGTCGGTGCGATCAGGGCGAAATGCGCGCCCTGGGGATCGACGGCCTGGAGCACCCAGGAGCCACCCGGCACCTCCATCGGCCCCATCGCGACCTTGCCGCCATTGGCGTCGATGCGCTCGACCGCCGCGTCGAGGCCGTCGACGTTGACATAATAGCCCCAGGCCGAGACCGGCAAATTGTCGGGCTTCTTCATCATGCCGCCCATCTGGACGCCGTCCTTGCCGAAGATCCGGTAGGTGCCCATCGGCCCCATATCCATCTCGTGCAGACTCTCCCAGCCGAACTGGCCGGCGTAGAAATCGAAGGCGGCCTTGTCGCCGAGGCTCGAATAGAGCTCGTGCCAGCTGACCACGCCCGGCGTGGTCGGATCGAGCGGCGGCATCGGCTCGCGCGGGAACGGCATCATCACGTAGAAGGGCGCGCCGCCGGGATCCGCGGCCAGCGCGAAGCGGCCGACCTCGGGGATGTCCTGGGGACCCATCAGCACCTTGCCGCCGGCCTCAGTGATGCTCTTCGCCTTGGCGTCGGCGTCGGCGACGTGGATGTAGCCGAGCCAGCCGGGCCGGGCGCCGCCTTCGCGCATCCGGTCGGTGATCTGCATGACCCCGCCGATGCCGCGCTCGCCGACATTGAGGATAACGTAGCGCTGGCCGCTGTCGCCGGGCATCGGCATGTCCGACGCGGTCCAGCCGACCACCTTGGTGTAATAGTCGATTGCCGCGTCCAGATCGGACGTCATCAGCTCGTACCAGAAGAATTTGCCGCTTCCCCGCTTCGCCTCGGCGGCGGTTGTCGGGGATTCGGCGGTTGCGAGATCGGACATGATCTTTGCCTTTCGCTATTGGTCCAGGATCGGCGCGAAGCCGCCCCAGAACATGCGCTTGGGATCGAACGGCATGTTGTCGAAATCGGGCTTCATCCGCTCGTCGGCCATGACCTTCGCCCAGCCTTCGTCGCGCGCTTCCCTGGACGGCCATTCGATCCAGGAATAGACGACGGTCTCGCCCGGTTCGGCCTTCACTGCGCGCCTGAAGTCGGTGACCTTGCCGTCGGGGACGTCGTCGCCCCAGGCCTCGACGACGCGGACCGCGCCATATTCCTGGAACACGATTGCCGCCTTGGCCGCCATCTCGCGATAGGCCTCCTTCTTGCCCTCGGGGACGGGCACGACGAAGCCGTCGGTATAGCCCATCGCGCCGCCGGCTTTCTCCTCGACGATCGGGGTGAAGCCGCCGAAGATCATGCGCTGGCCGTCGAACGGCATCGCCGCGCCGATCTCCTGCATGCGGGGATCGCTGCGCATCTTCTCGTTGGCGGCGTCGCGCGCTTCCCGGGAAGGATATTCGAACCAGGAGAAGACGACGACCTCGCCCTCCTTCGCCTGGACCGCGCCCTTGAAGTCGGTCAGCTTGCCGTCGGGCACGTCGTCGCCCCACGATTCGACCACGCGGGTCGCGCCGAACTGTTTGAACAGCGGCGCCGCCTCGGCCGCATGCTTGCGGAACGCGTCTTTGCTGGCCGCAGGAACGGCAAGCACGAAGCCATCGACATAGGTCATTGTTCGTCTCCTCGCTTCAATCGGGCGCGCCGGATGACGCCGTCTCTATAGACCCTCGGCGGGATGCGGGTGAACAGCGGATCGTCCATTCGGACGCGCCTGGGAACCGCTCCGCCCGATGCCGGTCAGGCCTCGGCAGCTTCGGGCTGCTGCGCCGCGGCGGCCTCGAAGCCCGCCATGTCCATCCACATCGGCTCCCAGATATGGCCGTCGGGATCCTCGAAGCTGCGGCCGTACATGAAGCCGTAATCCTGGCGTTCGCGCGGCTCGCGGCCGCCGGCGGCGAGCGCCGCCTCGGTGATCGCGTCGACGCCCTCGCGGCTGTCCTCGGAGATGCAGATCAGGACCTCGCTCGCCGCATGCGCGTCGGCGATCTTCTTCGGCGTGAACTGGGCGAACTTGTCATGAGTCAACAGCATCACGTGGATGGTGTCGGTCAGCACCATGCAGGCCGCGGTCTCGTCGGTGAACTGCGGATTGTTGATGAAGCCGATCGCCTCGTAGAACGCCCTGGCGGCGGCGAGATCGGCGACGGGGAGGTTCACGAAAATCAGCTTGGACATGGATCATACTCCTTGCAGGGGATTAGGCGCCTGGGATCGGCAGGACCGGCATGATCTCCACGGCTTCGCCGGGAAAGATCGTGAAATGCGGATGGCCCTCGAAGAGTCTCGCGGCGGCTTCGTGCGATTCCGCGCGGACGACCGTGAAGGCCGACAGCACATTGCTGACGTCCGCGATGCCGCCCTCGGAAACCCGCTTGGTCTTGCCGAGCGGCCCGCCCATCTCGACGATGGCGTCTCGGTTTCTCCCGACCCACGCTTTCCATGCGGCAATGCCCTCGGCTTCCCGGGCACGGCGTCGATCCTCGGGCAGCGCGTCCCATTCCCGGCGGCGGGCGCCGGTCCCGTCGCCGAGGAATATCGCCAGAAAAGTGTCGTTGCCGGACATGACATTCTCCTTCGCTTTCGATTCGCCGCGGCGACTCGGGATTTGACGCTGATGAACCTTCCTGTTATAAAATGCAACTGTGCAGTTAGAAAAAATAACTGATTCGCGAAACGGCCCGTCGCGGCGGCGCTATGACGATGCCTGCGGCACCGCCCATGCGCTCGACCTGATCGGCGAGCGCTGGGCGTTGCTCGTGCTGCGCGAGCTGATGCTCGGCCCGAAGCGGTTCAGCGACATCCGCGCCGATTTGCCCGGGATCAGCGCCAACACGCTGACCCAGCGTCTGGAGGGGCTGGAAGCGGTCGGCCTCGTCGTCCGCCGCCGGCTGCCGCCGCCCGCCGCCGCCCAGGTCTACGAGCTCACCCAATGGGGTTATGAGGCCGAGCCGATCATCCAGACGATGGGCCGCTGGGCGACCCGCTCGCCCGCCCACGACCCGACCATGCCCTTGAGCGCGACCTCGCTGATGCTCTCCTTCCGGACGATGGGCGATCCGGAGCGGATGAAGGGGCTCAAGGCCCGGATCGGCTTCCGCATCGGCGCCGAGACCTTCCGGGTCGAGATCGCCGACGGCCGCATGACCGCCGAGCGCGGCCCCGCCGAGGGCGCCGACCTCATCCTCGCCGGCCCTGCCTCGGCGATCGCCGGCGCCGTCTACGGCGGCGTGCCATTGAAGGCGCTCGAGGCCGAAGGCGCGCTAAATGTCGAAGGCGACCGCGCGCTGGCCGCCCGCTTCGTCACCCTGTTCCCGCTGCCGCCCAAGGCAAGGCCGGACTGAGCGCCGGTGTCACCAGGCAAGTCGCAAACGAACTCTCTCCAAATTCCGTTGCCCCGCTCGCTCGAACGACAGATATTAAGCTAGCTTCGAGTTTCACTATATGCGATGTCAAATCCGAATAATGGAGACACGGATTTTCGCTGCCAATTTTAGCTTTTGCTATGTGCTCGAAATGGTACAAATATATGTGCCGGATCTGGACTCTCGCCGTAATGGATCAACTTGGGCTTTTATTCCACGAATAATATGAGACTATAAAACCGCTGGAATGGACCGGCTTGGGAGATGGGGGATGGACTGGGCAAACAGAGCACCGGCGCTGACACTGCTGGATCTTGATCATCCGATCGAAAAATCGGGAGCGAGCGAATCGGTTGCGATTGGCGCGATCATCTGGGGAATCGTCATTCTCGCCGCTATCGTGTTGAGTGGCGAATAATACCGGAGACGAAGTGCCAGGCGTCGTGGGCTTAACGTGTCTCGTAAAGTTCCGCAGAGCCGTTGACGGGGAGGCTGGATGACTTTTTTTGAGCTCATCGCAGAAATGGAAGCTCGCCTGAAGGCGTCAGCCTCCCCAGACGCATTTTGGAAATACGCTCCTGAACTCTTTTCCGCCGTTCTTGAAAATGGGCTTCATACCAAAGCCGTAAACGGATTGCTCGCCGGCATTCGCGACGAGAACCTGCCGATCACGGCAAACCACACGGCCGGTCAGTTCATTGCGCTCCATACCTCTCCCTACTCCAGCTGGGCGATCATTTTTCACAAATCCCCGATCAGGTTCCTTTATCTTAGTCCGGTTGATGCCCTGCAGGTCCGGATCGGTGGTTCCGAGCTCGACGTCACTCGCTTCCACTGCGAGGAACCGGAGGCGTTCGACGTTCTTCAGCCAGACTTGGAACTGATCGAAGGCGATCCAATACCGGCGCCGATAGGTACGGTGTTTGCCCGGCATGGACGTCGCGAGATCCTGGATTGGCAAACCGGCCCCGGCTCGCTTCGCCCCGGGGTCACATTACGCATCAACAGCGGCCTGCTCGCGGACTTCGAATGGGCGTTCGACAGAGGGACCAGGCGGCCCGTCGGCCTGTCGGGCATCGATCCCGTCAGGAGCAACATGACCACCATTTTCAGCTTGCTCGCGTCGGTTGGGGATCAAAGCTCTATCGAGCATCTTCGGCCCTTCCTGGGCAGCGACAAGCATTTCTTGCGGTGGCACGCCACCCAGACGATTGCCGCGATCGACGCGGACGAGGGGAAAGCGTGCGTGACGGCGCTTGTCGACGACCCGCACGTCGAGGTTCGAAGCGCCGCCCGCAAATCCTTGGAAGATCTCGCATCGGCGGCATGAAAGGCGCGATATGGCCCTCATTTGGGACATCGAAACGAACCGATCGATGGAGGTGGACGAATTCCTCGGCCATGTGCAGGAAACCGTCGATCTCGGCGACGTCGACAGCCTCGCAAGCTGCGTCGAGGCGTTTCGCGCTTTGGCAAACAACCGAGATTTCGTGCTGGAGGCGTTCCACAAAGAGCTGAAGGAATTCTGGAGCGGAGAGCGCCGCAATGAGTACCAGCCCCAATCCATCCAGATCGCCAATACCCCCGACTTTTTTGTGCGCGCCAACATTTGGTTGCCGATCGCAAAGGGAGCGCGAACGGAGGTATTCCAGAAGCGCCTCTATTCCTACGACCTGCCCCACGACCACAATTTTAACTTCCTGACCGTAGGCTATTTTGGCGAAGGATATACCACGGACATCTACGAGTACGACTTCAGGCAGTGCCTCGGCTTTATGAATGAAACGGCCAACTGCACGCATTTGGGGCGATATCAGCTCCATCCCGGCCGTGTGATGCTCTATCGCGCAGGCAAGGACATCCACATCCAATATTCTCCCGAGGATGTATCCCTCTCGCTGAACCTGATGGGGCGCACCGTCGCTGTGAACTGGGACCAGCAATACATCTTCGACGTCGCGAATGACCGGCTGATCGGCGGGGCAGGCGACTTGGTCTCTAACCGGCTCTATCTCGTTGAGGCCGCCGAATATATCGGGAATGAGGAAACGGTCGGCATTCTCGGCGATCTGGTGACCGGCTATGCCTGCGACAAGACCAAAGCAAGGGCCATTCAGTCGCTCGAGCGCCTGTCGCCTTCCGAAGGCGAGCGGGCGAAGGCGAAGGTTTCGCCGCATGTGCGAAAACTCGCCAGTCTTCCGCTGATCACGGGGAATTACGCGCGGAGTTATTCCGGTGCTTAGCGGGCGCGCGATCAGTCGCATCGGGCGGGCCAGAATTGCCACCCTGCTGCCGTTGCTTCCGGTCTTCTGCGTCGCGCTCGGCCTGCGCATGAATGCCGCGGCCTTGGCGGGGACGGTTGGCGCGGTCCCCTTTCTGTACCTTATTTCCCTTCTCGGGACGGGGTTCTATTTCCTCCGACGTCGCGACCGGGCGGTCGGTGTCGACTTGATCCCGAAGGTCTTCGCGGGAATCCATGTCGTCGTCCTCGGGTTCTTCGCGCCCCTCTGGATATCGGCCGCCGACAGCATCTTTGCCCTGCGCCTTGCAGCCGCGTCGGCACCGATCATCGCTTATGTCATCTGGGGCTTGATACGGCTCGGGCAAGGTGCCGGCGGGGAAGACCGCCTGGTCAATGTCATCGACCTTTTCGTTCCGAGCATGATGGCACGGCTGCTTGCGGCGGAGCTGAGGCTGCTCGCGATGGCGTTGTTCGCGTGGGGCCCGCGCAGACCGCGCGCTGATGAGCCGAGTTTCACCTCCGGCTCGATCCTTGCTCCGGTCCTGGTTTCTGTGGCTGTCCTCAGCGTTGCCGAAATCACCGTTCTTCACCTTATCGTGGGGCGGTGGACTCACGTCGGCGCGTGGGCACTGACGGCAATCGGACTATTCGTCTTCGTCTATATGATCGGCCTTGCAAAGTCGCTCCAATACCTGCCGACCGTGTTGAGACCGCAAGCGCTGCTGGTGCGGCTCGGACACTTCCATTGCGTCGAGATACCTTACGAGGCCATCCAGGCCGTCAGGAAGGCCGCGTCGGGAGCGCCGGCAGCGAAAAGCCTGAATATGGCGCCGATGTCCGCGCCGAACCTGGTGATCGAGCTCTCTTCCGACCAGGAGATGACAGGAATAAGCGGAAGGAAGCGCGTGTTCCGGCAGGTCGCGCTGCGCATGGATGACGCGGAGTCCTTCGAAGCCTGTCTTTCCGACCGCCTCAAATCCTGCCTCAGGAAAGTGCCGGCCGAGGAACGGCTGGCAGATCTGGCATCCCACGGAAGCTGATCGGGGGCAGGACGGCCGGAGCCGCCCTGCCCTCCTCTCAAAAGCCGATCCTCTCGGTCGGCTCCGGCTTCGCCCGCGCCTCGGCCTCGAGCAGCGCGAGGATCTCCGCGGACGTCGCCGCGCCCCGGTAGCGCAGCTGCCGTGCGACCACCGCGAAGTCGCCGGGAGTGAGCCCGGTGACCCGCGCCAGGCCCACCGGCGCGGCGCCGCCGAAGAAGCGGGCCCAGGCCCGCTCCGCCAGCGGCGGCGACAGCGGGGCGAGCTCGATCTTGAAGACGAAGCGCCGGAGCGCCGCCGGATCGAGCCGGCGCGCATGGTTGGTCGCGGCGACGAACGGCAGCGGGTGCGAATCCATCCAGGTGAGCAATTCGTTCACCTGGCTGACCTCCCACGAACGCTGCGCGTCCGCCCGATCGAAGAGGAGCGAATCCACTTCGTCGAACAGCAGCACGGCGCCGCGGTCCCGCGCCTCGGCGAAGGCGTCGGCGATCCGCGCCTCGGTCCCGCCGACCCAGGACGACAACAGGTCCGACGCCCGCTTGACCGCGAGCGGCCGATCGAGCCGCTCGGCCACCAGAGCGGCGAGCGCCGTCTTGCCGGTCCCCGGCGGGCCGGTGAGCAGCAGCGACACGTCGGCCGGCGCACCCCGCGCGGCGATCCGCTCGACGAGCGCGGCGATCGGCCGGTCCGCCTCGTAGAGGCTGAGATCGACCGCTGCCCCGCCGCCGCCGGGCGGCAGGCTGCGCCCGCCCCTGAGGCCGAGCAGCAGCGAGCGGCCGACCGCCGTCGCCTCCTCGGCGCCGCCGCCGGCGAGCGCGGCTCCGCGCAGCGCGGCGCGGGCGAGCCCGGCCGTGCCCTCCTCGGCGGGCAGCAGCCCCGCGAGCGCCGCGCCCGCCTCGGCCATGCCTTCCGCCTCGGCGACCCGCGCGACGATCCGCGCCCGCGCCTTCGGGTTCGGATAAGCCATCCTGAGGATGTAGCTCATCCGCCGCAAATGCGCGGGATCGACGAGGTCGATCGCGTTGCTGGTCCAGATCGTCGGCACCTTGTTGCCCTCGAGCAGCCGGTTGACGAAGATCTTGGACGCGGTCCGGCGCGGACCGGCGGCGGCGAACAGATCCTCCATCTCGTCGAAAAGGAGGGCCGAATCGCCGCGCCGGGCGAGCAGCCGCTGGGCGCGCTTCAGTGCCGACAGCCGGTCCGCCCGCGACGGCTCCTCGCCCTCGACCTCCTCGCCGACCGCGTAGAGCGTCGCCCCCGCCGTGGCCGCGAGCGTCCGCGCGAGCTCGGTCTTGCCGGTGCCCGGCGGACCGTAGATCAGCACATTCACCCCCGCCGCGCCGTTCCGGAGCGCACCGGTCAGCAACCGGACGAGCAGCCGGAAGGCCTCGCGCTGATCGACGAAATCGTCGGGTGCGAGCGTCGCGGTCTGGCGAATCCCCGCCAGTGCATCGATCAGGCCGCCCGGGTCGGTGAGCCCGGCGTCGAGCACGCGCGCGAAGCGCCAGTCGACGCCGAGATCCTGGCTGCAGCCGCCGGCATAATCGCCGCCGCCCGAGAACAGCAGGCCGAGCGCGACCGGGCCCGAGCGCCGCAGGCGCCGCGCCGCATCGCCCGGATCGGCGCCGGCGACCCGGCCGCACAAAGCATGCAGGTCCTCGCCGCAGCCGAACAGCCGGCTGCGCAGGGCGGCGAGCCGCGGCAGCCGGTCGAACGCCGAGACGACGCGCAACACTTCACGCTCGAAATCATCGAAGCCGAGCAGGACCGAGGCCGCATCGACGCAGCCGAACAAAGCCGGCTCCGCCTCGCCCGTGTCGATCGCCCCGGCGAGCAGCGGCAGCCGCTCCCAGGAGATGCCGGCGTCGGTGTCGGCCGCCGCCAGCGCGGGCCACAGCCAGTCCTGCTGGTCCGCCGCCCAATCGAGCAGCGCCAGTGCGGTCCGGCCGGACCCTCCCTGCGTTTCGCGCAGCAGGCGGATCAGCCGCTGCGCCAGGAGCTTCTCGCCCATGATTCACCTGCACCAAGCCTGATCGAAGATCAGGCGGTTGATATATCGAGACCATGATTCACGTTTCAGGCTGAACAGCCTGAAACGATCATGGTCTTGCCGGACCGCGCCCGGACGGATTCCGGGCGCAGGCCAGGGGTTTCAACAAAGTGGCTGATCGGTGCCGCCGGGTCCCGGACCCGGCGCAAGCGGCTAGCGCTTGGGCGAGCTCGGGACGGAAGCGGGCCGACAGCCGATTCTCAGATGCGAATCGAACAAATCATCCTCCGTCGTTTCGGCGCTGTGCCGAAGGGAGCGGGCGGTTACGCCCGGGCCGGCGCGAAGTCAAGCGGCGGCCTCCGACCGCTGCGGCTCGTCGGGCGGCACGGGGGCGAGGATTCGGCCGGCGAACGAGCGGACGATCAGCAGGCCGACCGCGCCGGCGCCGACGAGGCCCGCATGCATCAGCCAGAACTGGCTGCCGTCCATGCTCTCGAGGAACCCGCCGAGCCGGCCGACCAGCAGGTTGCAGGCGAAGAGATGCAGGTAATAGACCCCGATCATCGTCCCCGCGACGGCCTTGGGCGAGGCCCGCGAATAGAGAGCGAGGCCGACCGGGAAGACGTTGGCGAAGCCGATGTCGTTGATGATGTGAAAGGCGAAGCCCCAGACGATCCCGACCTTGTGCCCGCCGGCCGCTGCCTGCCACGAGGCAATGGCCAGCGCCAGCGGCGCCAGCGCCGAGATCACCACGCCGATGGTGAGCTTGGTGATTTCCTGCGGCTCGCGCCAGCGCTTCGCCCACCAGCGCCAGAACATGATCGAGAGCAGGATCGTCGTCGTCGAGATGATCGCGTCCAGCGAGACCAGCCAGGTCACCGGCATGGTCTGGCCGAAGAAGACGAGATCGTAATTGGCCTCCCCCCAGAGCAGATAGGAGCCGAAGATCGTCTGATTGCCGACCGCCGCCAGCATCAGCAACGGCAGGATCAGGACGAGGACGGCGATCCTGGCGCCGTCGCCCTTCACCAGCGGCGGCCGTTCCGGCCTGCCCTTGCGCCCGGCGGCGGCCTCCACCGGCAGCCAGCGGCGGCCCCACAGGTAGATGATCAGGCCGATCACCATCATCACCCCCGCGGCGGCGAAGCCATAATGCCAGCCGACCTTCTCGCCGAGCGTGCCGCAGACCAGCGGCGCCACGATCACCGCGATGTTCACCGCGAGCAGGTAGATCTGGAAGGCGTCGGCGCGGCGCAGATCGTCGGGCCGGTAAAGCTCGCCGACCTGGGTCGCGATATTGCCCTTGAAGCAGCCGACACCGAGCAGCAGGCAGAGCAGGGCGACGAGGAAGCTGACCTCCGCCGCCATCAGGAAGTGGCCCGCCGCCATCAAGAGCGCGCCGATCGTGATGCTGCGCGTCCGCCCGAGCACGCGGTCGGCGAGGATGCCGCCGAGGATCGGCGTCAGATAGACGAGGCCGGAATAGATGCCGCCGATCGTGGTCGCGAGCGCGAGCGGGCTGAGCGCGCCGAAAATGCCCTCGACCACGCTTCGGAAAGGCTCGAAGAAAGCGACGTTCTCGACATGGCCCGGCAGCAGCAGCTGGTGAGTCATGTAGAGAACCAGCAGCGCCTGCATGCCGTAATAGGAGAAGCGCTCGCAGCCCTCGGCGAAGGCGAGGAAGCCGAGGCCCTTCGGGTGGCCGAGGAAGGCGCGGTCGCTGCGGTCGGCGGCTTCGAGCTCTGGCTGAATGGCGGCTTCGGCGACGGTCATGCGCGTTTCTCTCCCTTTGCGGTGGGCGACGCTAGCGGCTGCTTCGGCGAGCGCCAGCGCTTTTTCGACGAAGCGCCATTTGCGCGGACGAAGCGGCGCGATAGGAAGCAATTCCTCCCTGCGAGCACAGCTCGCAGCGAGGAAAGGGAGGACCCATGCGCCTGACGATCCTGACCGCCGCTTTGCTGGCCGCCGCCGCCCCCGCCGCAGCCGCGCCCGCCGACGATTTCCATGCCCTGCTCGACGAGCATTATGCCTGGCTGCTGCGCAACAACCCGGTCTATGCGACGGCGCTCGGGGTGCGCGATTATGACGACCGAATCGCCGATCTCTCCGAGGAATCCCGCCGCACCCAGGTGCGCGAGGCGCAGGCCTTTCTCGACCGGCTCGACCGGATTCCGGCCGGGGAGCTGAGCGCCGCCGACCGGGTCACCCGCGGCATCCTGCGCCGCGCCCTCGCCGAGACGGTCGAGGCCGATCGCTTCGGCCAGCGCGACATGCTGTTCACCACCTATGACGGCTGGCACCAGGGCTTCGTCGGCATGGCCCGCAACCTGCCGTTCCGGACCCGCGCCGATTATGAAAGCTATCTGACCCGGATCGCCCAATATCCGCGGCTCAACGACCAGGCGCTGGCGATCACCCGCAATGCCGTGCGCGGCCGCTTCGTGCTGCCCTGCTCGGTGCTCGCCGGCCACGAGCGCACCATCTCGGGCGTGATCGTCGAGGACCCTGCCCAGTCGCGTTTCTACGAGCCCTTCACCCGCGCCCGGCCCGCTACCATCGCCGAGGCGGACTGGGCGGCGATGCAGGCGCGGGCGCGAACGATCATCACCGAAACCCTCAACCCCGCCTACCGCCGCCACCTCGATTTCTACCGCAGCGAGTATCTGCCGCATTGCGCGCGCAGCGACAGCATCTCCGCCCAGCCCAACGGCGCGGCCTATTATGCCTTTCAGGTCCGCGCCAACACGACGACCGACCTCAGCCCGCAGCAGATTCACGACATCGGCCTGCGCGAGGTCGCCCGGATCCGCGCCGAGATGGAGGCGGTCGCGCGCGAGGCCGGATTCCCCAGCCGCGAGGCCTATATCCGGGACCTGCGCACCAACCCGCGCTACTACGCGACCAGCCCCGAGCAGCTGATGCAGGCGACCGCCCGAGTCCTCAAGACGATCGACGGCCAGCTCCCGGCCTATTTCGGCCGGCTGCCGCGGCTGACCTACGGGATCCGCGAGATCCCCGCCGAGACCGCCGAGGGCACGACCACCGCGTATTACAACCAGGGCTCGCCCGAGAGCGGCATCGCCGGCACCTATTACGTCAACACCTCCAAGCTCGACCAGCGCCCCTTGTGGGAGATCCCGGCGCTGAGCCTGCACGAGGCGGTCCCCGGCCACCATCTCCAGATCGCCCTCCAGCAGGAGGTCGATATCGTTCCCTTCCGCCAGAACTTCGCCTTCTTCACCGCCTTCACCGAGGGCTGGGGCCTCTACGCCGAGAGCCTCGGCCGCGAAATGGGCCTCTACAACACGCCCGAGCGGCGGATGGGCGAGCTCTCCTACCAGATGTGGCGCGCCTGCCGGCTCGTCGTCGATACCGGCATCCACGCCTTCGGCTGGGACAAGGCGCGGGCGATCGCCTACATGCGCGACAACACCGCGCTCTCCGAGGCCAATATCGAGGCCGAGGTGAACCGCTACATCAGCTGGCCGGGCCAGGCGCTGGGCTACATGATCGGCCGGCTGAAGATCCTCGAGCTGCGCCACCGCGCCGAAGCGGCGCTCGGCGACCGCTTCGACATCCGCCGCTTCCACGACGCGGTGCTGCGCAACGGCTCGGTGCCCCTCGACGTGCTCGAAAGCGAGATCGACGCCTGGATCGCGGCGGAGCGGGCGCGCTCGTAGACGATAAATGGGGACAGTATATATTTATCGCCCCGATCTGCGGGGCGCGCACGGCATTGCCTCGATAAATATATACTGTCCCCATTTATTAGCCGAAGCTCAGCGAGCGCTGCGCCGCGCGCCAGAGGCGGCCGGCGCGGGCCCTGAGCGTGCGGCGGGCGTTGGAGCGGGCGGGGACCGGCACCGGGCCGAGCGGGGCGGCCTCGGCGGCAGCGGCCTCCTCGGCGTAGAGCCGCAGATTGCCGGGCCGGCTCGGGCGGACGCGCTGGCGGCCGCGGACGATGTCTTCGGCTGCCTTCAGCGCCCGGACGAGATCGTCCTCGCTGAACGGCTTGACCAGGCAGCCCAGAGCGAGGTCGGGCATCGGAAAATCGGGCGCCTTGCCGGTGGTGAACAGGCAGGGGATGCCGAGATCGCCGAGCTTGGAGGCGACCGCGAAGCCGGTATTGCCGTGGGCGAGCTGGAGATCGACCAGAGCGAGATCGGGCCGCCGCTCGGCGACCGCGGCGAGCGCGCCGATCCGGTCCTCGGCGAGCGCGGTGACGCTGTAGAGCGGATTGAGTTCGACGAGATGTTTGAGCGTCTCGGCGAACAACGGTTCGTCCTCGACGATCAAGATGCTGAGCATGATCTCCCTTCCCCGCAACCGGCTCGATTCTTTACCGAAAAGGCAGAGAAGGGAATCCCGTACTGACCCGATTTGCGGCGAACGATTCCCGGGGCGCGGCGAACCGTCCTCAAATCCGCATCGCCCCCTCGATCACGGTGACGCAGCGGCCGCCGAGGATGGCGCGGTCGCCGTCGAGGCGGCCGGTCAATTGGCCGCCGCGCCTGCTCGCCTGATAGAAGCTGATCGCATCGTTCCGACCGAGCCGCTCGGCCCAATAGGGCATCAGCACGGCATGGGCGGAACCGGTGACCGGATCCTCGTCGATGCCGGCTCCGCAAGCGAAGACGCGGCTGACGACGTCGCTCGCCCGGCCGGCCGCGGTCACGATGGTAAGGAGATCGCCCTCCGCGGCGAGCGCCCTGAAGTCGGGTTGCAGCGCGCGCACCTCCTCTTCGGTCTCGACCAGGACGAGGCCGTAGCGCTGCGGGTGCCAGAGCGTTTCGACCGGCCGGCAGCCCAGCGCGGCGACGACCGCCGGCAGCGGTTTCGGCTCCGGCTTCCAGGCCGGCAGCGACATCTTATAACCGACGCCGTCCCGCGCCACTTCGAGCAGCCCGGCGCGCCGCGTGCGGAAGCGCACGCGTTCGCGCTCGCCGATCAGAACATGGCCGCTGGCGAGCGTGGCATGGCCGCACAGCACGACCTCGACCGCCGGCGTGAACCAGCGCAGCTCGTAATCCGCCTCGCCGTCGCCGGCGGGCACGGTGAAGGCGGTCTCGCTGAGGTTGTTCTCCATGGCGATCGCCTGGAGAGTCTCGTCTGGAAGCCATTGCTCGAGCGGCATCACCGCCGCGGGATTGCCGGCGAAAGGACGGTCGGCGAAGGCGTCGACCTGGACGAAGCGCAGTTCCATCACGGGCTCCTGTGCTGTCGCTCATCCTGAGGAGGGACTGAGCCTGGCGAACCGGCTCCTCAGGATGAGCGGTTGAGTGGGCGGTCATTCGGGGATAGCCTCCCTGGTTTCGTCGACCTCGCGCAGCGGATCGCCGGGATGGTCGACCTGACCTTCGGGGTCGAGGTGGATGAGCACTTCGCAGCCGGGGAACTCGCGCTCGAGATCGGCCTCGATCGCCTCGACCACCTCGTGCGCGGCGGCGACCGTCATCCCGGGATCGACCCAGATGTGGAACTGGGCGAAATCGTGGGCGCCGCTGCTCCGCGTCCTGACGTCGTGAATGCCCTTCGCCTCGGGACGGCTCGAGGCGACGGCGAGGAAGCGCTGGCGCTTCTCCTCGGGCCATTCGCGGTCCATCAGCTGGTCGAGCGCCTGGCTCGACGCGCGCCAGGCGCCCCAGATCAGCCAGAGCGCGATGGCGAGCCCGAACAGCGGATCGGCGCCGGCGAGGCCGAGATACTGGTCGAGCACCAAAGCGGCGATCACCGAGAGGTTCAGAAGCAGGTCGCTCTGATAATGGACGTTGTCGGTGCGGATCGCGACCGAGCCGGTGCGGCGGATCACCGAGCGCTGATAGGCGACCAGCGCCAAGGTGACGAGGATCGCCGCGACCGAGACCGCGATGCCGGTGTCGGCCGAAGCGGTCTGCGCGCCCCGCAGCAGCCGGTCGACCGCGCGCCAGCCGATGCCGATCGCCGAGATCGAGATAAGCACGACCTGCGCCAGCGCCGCCAGCGCCTCGGCCTTGCCGTGGCCGAACCGATGCTCGCGATCGGCCGGCATCGCCGCGACGCGCACGCCGGCGAGGGTGACCAGCGAGGCGATCAGGTCGAGGCCGGTGTCGGCGAGCGAGCCCAGCATCGCGACCGAGCCCGTCGCGAACGCCGCATAGGCCTTGAGGACCAGCAGCAGCAGCGCCGCGGCCACGCTCGCCAGCGCGGCCCGGGTGGTCAGCGTTGCGCGCGCCTCCGCGCTCATGGGTAGAGCAGGCCTTCGCTCCAGCCGCCGTCGGCGTCGAGCGTGAACAGCCGGCGCTCGTGCAGGCGGTGCGGCCGGTCGCTCCAGAACTCGATCCGGTCCGGGACCAGGCGATAGCCCCACCAATAAGGCGGCCGCGGCACGTCCTTGCCCTCGTAATCGGCGGCGAGATCGGCGTAGCGCGCCTCGAACGCCGCCCGCGAGGCGAGCGGCCGCGACTGGTCCGAGGCCCAGGCGCCGAGCCGGGAATCGCGCGAGCGGGTGGCGAAATAGGCGTCGGATTCGGCCTCGCCGACCGGCTCCACCGAGCCTTCGACGCGGACCTGACGGCGCAGCGACTTCCAGTGGAAGAGCAAAGCCGCGCGGGGATTGGCGGCGAGCTCGGCGCCCTTGCGGCTCTGCGCGTTGGTATAGAAGGCGAAGCCGCGCTCGTCGTGGCCCTTCAGCAGCACCATCCGCACCGACGGGCGGCCGTCCGCATCGGCGGTGGCGAGCGCCATCGCCTCGGGATCGTTCGGCTCGGACTCGCGCGCTTCGGCGAGCCAGCGATCGAACAGCTCATGCGGGTCGTCGGCCATGGCCGCCTCCTACCCGGTGGGGCGGCGGCGGCCAATCCCCTTGCCTCCCCCCGGAACATGGCCCATTTCTCCCCGATGGCCGATCTTTACTCCCAGCTCAACGTTGCCCGCGGCGCGAGCGAGGCCGAGATCAAGAAGGCCTATCGCAAGCTCGCCAAGGAGCTTCACCCCGACAAGAACAAGGACAATCCCAAGGCGACCGAGCGCTTCGCCAAGGTCACCCAGGCCTATGACATCCTGACCGACAAGGACAAGCGCGCCCAATATGACCGCGGCGAGATCGACGAGGACGGCAATCCCAGGATGCCGTTCGGCTTCGGCGGCGGCGCCGGCGGCGGCCGCGGCGGCGGCTTCAGGGGGCCGAACGGCGAGCCGTTCGAGTTCAGCGGCGGCGGCGAGGCGGCCGACATTTCCGACCTGTTCGAAGGCCTGTTCAGCGGCATGGGCCGGCGCGGCGGCGGCGGCGGGGGGCCGTTCGGCGGCTTCGGCCGGCGCAGCGCACCGCCGCAAAAGGGCGCCGACGTCGCCTACCGGCTCGAAGTGCCGTTCGAGGACGCGGCCCGGCTGACCGGCCAGCGGGTGACTCTGGGCAGCGGCAAGACGCTCGATATCAAGCTGCCGCCGGGCGTCGAGGACGGCACCAGGATCCGCCTCGCGGGCCAGGGCCAGCCGGGCCCGGCGGGCAATGGCGACGCGATCGTCACCATCGCGATCAAGCCGCACCGCTTCTACAAGCGCGACGGCGCCAACATCCGGCTCGACCTGCCGGTGTCGATCGACGAGGCGGCGCTGGGCGCCAAGGTCCGGGTGCCGACCGTCGACGGGCCGGTGATGCTGAGCGTGCCCAAGGGATCGAGCTCAGGCACGGTGCTGCGCCTGAAGGGCAAGGGCTTCACCGCCAGGAACGGCCAGCGCGGCGACCAGCTCGCCACCCTGATGGTCGACGTGCCCGACGACGCCGAGCTCGCCCAATTCCTCGAAGGCTGGGGCGGACGCGGCAAAAGCAACCCGCGGGCGGGCCTGGGCGTATAAGGCCCCGTGAGGGAAATCTCCCCCGAATCACCGGAAGCAAGGCGCAAGCGGCTCGCCAGCGCCAAGGCGCATTTCGGCACGATCCGGGAAAAGGGCCGGCGCTCGCGGACCTGGGAGGTGATCAAGCGGGTCGCGATCGGAGTCTATTCGGACGGCTTCATCCATGCCGGCAATCTCGCCTATCTCGCGCTGCTGTCGCTCTTCCCCTTCGTCATCGTCGCCGCCGCGGTGGCGCGGCTGTTCGGCCAGACCCAGGAGAGCGTGAACGCGGTCAACGCGCTGCTGCAGACCATGCCGCCCGCCGTCGCCGAGGTGCTTCACCGGCCGATCCACGACGTGCTCGAGGCGCGTTCGGGCAGCCTGCTCTGGCTCGGCGCTCTGGTCGGCCTGTGGACGACGGGGAGCTTCATCGAGACGATCCGCGACATCATCCGCCGCGCCTACGGAGTCACGTTCAGCCGGCCGTTCTGGGAATATAGGCTCGGCTCGGTGGTGATGATAATCGCCGCGGTGCTGCTCGCGATGCTCGCGTTCAGCGTCTCGATCCTGCTTTCGGGCGTCCAGCAATTCCTGGTCGAGACGATTCCCGGCGCCGAGGACCTGGTCGGAGCGCTGACTCTGCTGCGGGCGGCGCCCGCTTTGGTCCTGTTCGGCTCGCTTTATCTGCTTTTCCTGAGCCTGACCCCCAAGCGCTACCGCTTTTCGGGCTGCCGCAAATGGCCCGGCGCGCTGTTCGTCACCTTGTGGTGGGTGCTGACCACCGCCCTGCTGCCCGTCGCGCTCCGCAGCCTGGCCAATTACGATCTCACCTACGGCAGCCTCGCCGGGGTCATCATCGCGCTGTTTTTCTTCTTCATAATCGGTCTCGGTCTGGTAATCGGCGCGGAACTGAACGCGGCGCTCGCCGAAACCCCGATGCCGACCGAGGAGGATGTCGAGGCGGTGATCCACGAGGAAGCCGCGGCCGAAGCCGAGCACAAAGCGATTGAGAAAGCGGTGCAGGCGGAGGACAAGGCGGCGGAGCTGGCGGAAAAGGAGCAGCAATGACCGGCCTGATGCACGGCAAACGCGGCCTGATCATGGGCCTCGCCAACGATCGCTCGCTCGCTTGGGGAATCGCCCGCAAGCTCGCCGGAGAGGGCGCCGAGCTCGCTTTCTCCTACCAGGGCGAGGCGATGGAGAAGCGGGTCCGGCCGCTCGCCGAGCAATTGGGCATCGCCTTCCTGATCGATTGCGACGTTTCCGACATGGCCAATCTCGACGCCGCCTTCGCGACCCTGAAGGCGCACTGGGAGACGATCGACTTCGTCGTCCACGCGATCGGCTTTTCCGACAAGAACGAGCTGCGCGGCCAGTTCGTCGACACCAGCCTCGACAATTTCCTGCTGACGATGAACATCTCCGCCTACAGCTTCGTCGCGGTCGCGCAGCGCGCCCGGCCGATGATGCCGAACGGCGGCGCCTTGCTCACCCTTTCCTATTACGGCGCCGAGAAGGTGATCCCGCATTACAACGTGATGGGCGTCGCCAAGGCCGCGCTCGAGACCAGCGTCAAATATCTGGCGATGGATCTGGGCCCCGAGAACATCCGCGTCAACGCGATCTCGGCCGGCCCGATCAAGACGCTGGCGGCGAGCGGCATCGGCGACTTCCGCTACATCATGAAGTGGAACGAATATAACAGCCCGCTCAGGCGCAACGTCACGATCGAGGATGTCGGCGGCGCCGGCCTCTATCTGCTCTCCGACCTCGCCGCCGGGGTCACCGGCGAGATCCACCATGTCGACGCCGGCTACAACGTGATCGGGATGAAGGCCGAGGACGCGCCGGACATCGCCACGACGTGAGCGTCAACAGCTTCGGCCGGGTCTTCCGCTTCACCAGCTGGGGCGAAAGTCACGGGCCGGCGATCGGCGCAGTCGTGGACGGTTGCCCGCCGGGGATCGCCTTGCGCGAGGCCGATATCCAGCATTGGCTCGACCAGCGCCGGCCGGGGGCGAGCGCGCTCACCTCGGCGCGCGCCGAGCCGGACCGGGTGCGGATCCTGTCCGGCGTCCACGAGGGGCGCACCACCGGGACGCCGATCAGCCTGATGATCGACAATGTCGACGCCCGGCCCGGCGACTATCCCGCCGACGCGCCCGACCGGCCCGGCCACGCCGATTTCGCCTACCGCTCGAAATACGGCCTGCGTGACCCGCGCGGCGGCGGCCGCGCCTCGGCGCGCGAGACGGCGGCGCGGGTGGCGGCGGGGGCGGTGGCGCGGCTGGTGATCCCCGAAGTGGCGATCGCGGCGCGGGTCGCCGAGGTCGGCGGCGAGGCCGACGGCTGGGAGGACGCGCTCGAGCGGGCGCGGAGCGAAGGCAGCTCGCTGGGGGCGATCGTCGAATGCGTCGCGCAGGGCGTGCCGGCCGGCTGGGGCGCGCCCGTCCATGCGAAGCTCGACGCCGAGCTTGCCGCCGCGATCATGTCGATCAACGCGGTCAAGGGCGTCGAGATCGGCGCGGGCTTCGGCGCCGCCCGCCGGCGCGGCGAGGACAATGCCGATCCTTCCCTGGCCGGCGGCATCACCGGCGGCATTGCGACCGGCGAGCCGATCGTGCTGCGCGCCGCCTTCAAGCCGACCTCCTCGATCGCCGCGCTCGGCGTCGGCGGCCGCCACGATCCCTGCGTCGGTCTGCGCGGAGCTGCGGTGGTCGAGGCGATGGTGGCTTTGGTCCTGGCCGATCACAAATTGCTGCACCGCGGCCAGTGCGGCGAAAGGAGCCAAGGATGATCGCGACCCTGCTGGCGCTGATCCTGGCCGAGCCCTGGGATGCGCCGCTGACTCTGCACGGCATCGGGACCTTACGCATCGGCACGCCGGTCGCCGCGCTGCGGGCGATGGGCGCTACCGAAGAGCGCTATCCCGACAAGGAGGTCGACTGCGCCTATTGGCACACGCCGCGCTGGCCGGGGCTGGCGATGATGGTCAGCGGCGGCCGGGTGGTGCGGATCGAGACCGAGGATGCCCGCTACCGCACCGCCTCGGGCGCGCGCGTCGGCATGGCCGAGGCGGAGATCCGCAGACTCTACGGGCCGGCGATGCGGGTCGAGCCCCATCCCTATACCGGGCCGGAAGGCCATTATCTGGTCTATCGCGCCCGCGGCGAACCCTACGGCATGATCGTCGAGACGAATTACGAAAACGGCCGGGCGGGTTCGATCCGGGTCGGGCTGTGGCGCTCGGTGCAGCTGATCGAGGGGTGCTCTTGAGATGCCCGCGCGGCGCATTCGCGTGACCGGCCGGGTCCAGGGAGTCTGGTATCGTGGCTGGACCGTCGACTCCGCGCGCGCTCTCGGCCTTTCGGGCTGGGTGCGCAATCGGCGGGACGGCAGCGTCGAAATTCTGGCCGAGGGTTCCGAGGCGGCGCTAGACGCGCTGGCCGCGCAATGCCGGCACGGACCGCCGTCGGCGCGAGTCGACCGGGTGACCGTCGAGGAGGCGGACGAGGGCGCGCCAACGGGCTTCGAGGCGCGGCCGACCCTCTAGGCGGCGAACGGGTCCCGCACCAGGATCGTGTCCTCGCGCTCCGGGCTGGTTGAGACCAAAGCGACCGGGCAGGCGATCAGCTCCTCGATCCGGCGGATGTACTTGATCGCCTGGGCCGGCAATTGCCGCCAGCTGCGCGCGCCGGCGGTGGATTCACTCCAGCCGGCCATCGTCTCGTAGACCGGCGCGACCGCGGCCTGATCGGCGGCGTGGGCCGGGAAATGGTCGAGCCTTCTCCCGTCCAGCGTGTAGCCGGTGCAGATGCGCACCCCCTCGAGGCCGTCGAGCACGTCGAGCTTGGTGAGCGCGATGCCGGTGACTCCCGACACCGCCATCGACTGGCGGACCAGGGCCGCGTCGAACCAGCCGCAGCGGCGCTTCCTGCCCGTCACCGTGCCGAACTCGCTGCCGCGCGTCCCGAGCCGCTCGCCGACCTCATCGTCGAGCTCGGTCGGAAACGGGCCCGAGCCGACCCGCGTCGTATAGGCCTTGACGATGCCGAGCACGAAGCCGGCGGCCGAGGGGCCGAGGCCGGTGCCCGCCGCCGCGGTGCCGGCGACGGTGTTCGACGAAGTGACGAACGGGTAGGTGCCGTGGTCGACGTCGAGCAGCACCCCCTGCGCGCCTTCGAACAGGATCCGGCGGCCGCCGCGGCGGGCCTCGTTGAGGGTGAGCCAGACCGGCCGGGCGAAGCCGAGCACGAAATCGGCGATGCCGCCGAGATCGCGCTCCAGGCGGGCGCGGTCGATCCCCTTCCTGCCGAAGCCGGCGCGCAAGGCGTCGTGGTGGGCGCAGATGCGGTCGAGCTGCGGGCCGAGCGCGCCGAGGTGGGCGAGATCGCAGACCCGGATCGCGCGGCGGCCGACCTTGTCCTCATAGGCCGGGCCGATGCCGCGCCGGGTGGTGCCGATCTTGCCGGCGCCCGAGGCGTCCTCGCGCAGCGCGTCGAGATCGCGGTGGAAGGGGAGGATCAGCGGGCAGGTGTCGGCGATCTGCAATATCTCCGGAGTGACCGGGACGCCCTGCCCGGCCAGCCGCTCGACCTCGTCCCTGAGCGCCCAGGGATCGAGAACGACGCCGTTGCCGATGATCGAGAGGGTGCCGCGGACGATGCCCGAGGGCAGCAGCGACAATTTGTAGGTCTGATCGCCGACCACCAGGGTGTGGCCGGCATTGTGGCCGCCCTGGAAGCGGACGACGAGGTCGGCACGGCTGGCCAGCCAGTCGACGATCTTGCCCTTGCCCTCGTCGCCCCATTGGCCGCCGATCACGGTGACGTTCGCCAAAGCCCGATATTCCCTGGAAAAGCGGAGTGCGGCCCGCCTCTATGGCCCAATCGGGGCCGCGTCCACCCGCGCCTTGCCGCAGGCTGACCGCGACGTTGTTTGAGGTTCATGCAACTAGCCGCGTGCCGGGCGCGTTGGTTGAGTTCGAGCTTTTGCTCAAGGGAGAGATCAGATGCGTAAACTCATTCTTGCCGTTTCCGCGACGGCGATGGCGGTGCCGGTCACCTTCGCGCTGCCGACGGACCAGGCGCAGGCGCAGCGGCGCTATTATAGCGACGGCTATTATAGCGGCCCGGTCTGGCGCGACAGCCGCGGACGCTATCGCTGCCGCCGCTCCAACGGCACCACCGGCCTGATCATCGGCGGCGCCGCGGGCGCCCTCGTCGGCCGCTCGATCGACGGCGGCCGCAACCGCACCACCGGCACGATCGTCGGCGCCGTTGCCGGCGCGCTGGTCGGCCGCGAGGTCCAGAGGAGCAGCGCCCGGAGGCGCTGCCGCTAACGGCCGCGGCTCAAGCCGAAACGAAAAGGGCGCTCCGCCGGAGCGCCCTTTTTCGTGCCTGCCGCTCAGGACTTGCCGGCCGGCTTTTTCGCCGCGGGCTTTTTCGCCGGCGGTTTCTTCGCGGCGGGCTTCTTCGCGGCCGGTTTCTTCGCTGCGGGCTTGGCGGCGGCCTTGCTCTTGGCTGGAGCGGACTTTGCCGCAGCCGGCTTGGCGGCCGCCCTGGCGGGCTTCTTGCCCCGTGCGGGGGGCTTCTTCTTGGCCGAGCCTCGGGGCGGGCTCGGCCGGCCGGTGCCGCCGGCGGCGCCGGCCGCGGCGGCCGCCGCAACCCCTTCGCCGGCCTCGCCGAGCATCCGCCGCACCGCTTCGGTGGCGGCGTTGATCATCGCCGCGCCGATCTTGTTGGCGCTTTCGACCGCCGCGTCGGCGGCGGCTTCGGCGGCGTCCTGCGCCTGGCGGGCGCTCTTCTTGGCGGTGTCGCGGACATTCTTGTTCGCGGCGAGCGCGGCGGCGGCGGTGACCAGGCCGGCGGCGAGCAGGCTGCGCGCCAGCGGGTTCTGGGCGAGCTCGGCGGCGCGGCGGCCGGCGTCGCGCAAAGCGTCGGGGATGCGGTCGGCGGCGCTTCGGCCGCCGCTGCTTTGGTTGCCTTTGCCGGAAGGTTTCTTGGCCATGGGGAAACTCCTGCTGCTTCGTATCTTGCGCGTAACAGACCCGCGAGCCGGCGAACAGTTCCGTGCTAGCGCTGATCCGCCGGATAGGCTTCGCCGTCGGGCGCGACCGGATCGCCGGCGGGCTGGACCGCGGCCCTGGCGTCGTCGCCATGGCCTTTTTCGCGCACCAGATGCTCGGGGATCTCGGCTTCCCGCGCTTCGTCGCTGCCGGGAAGGGGATGGCCCCTCCCGCCTGCTTCGCGCTGCGGCTTGCGTCCGGTCATGCGCTGCTCCTCGGCGGACAAGCGAAAGGCCGCCGGGAAGGTTCCCCGGCGGCCTTTTCACATGGTCAGCGGCCGGAAGCCGACTGCCCGGAAGTCTTTTGAAAGCCTAGGCTTTCAGCTCCCGAACGGACTTGACCGACCTCTCTGCTGAACCATGAGACATCGGATCACCTCCTTTCGCTTGTGTTGAACTTGGGCCTTGTATGAGTCGCGCGGAATCGCGGATCAAGACTTGATCTCAATTTTTTTGGCGCTAGGATTCCATGCTTCGCGCGCCTTTCCGGCGCGTTTTTTATTGGCGGCACTCCTCGATCGTCCGCGCCGGCTCGGGCCAGGCCGGGAGGATCAGGCCGGCCTGCCCCTCGGCGCGAACGAGAAAGCGGCCACGGCTGAAGGCGATCTGGTCGAACAGCGGATCGGAGGCGGCAAGCTCGGCGATCGTCTCGGCCAGATGGGCGGTCGCCGGCAGCCGGCGCTCGCCATAGCTGGTCCGCACGACGAGCGCCGACGCGGCGGCGCCGGCGAGGCCGATGACGATGACCCGATCGGGCCGGCAGCGCAGCGAGAAGCTGAGCCGGTCGGACTGGAAGATGGCGAGCGGGCCGCCGGAATCGGCGCGATAGGACCAGTCGCCCGGGCTCAGCGGCGCATCCTCCCAGCCGGTCGGCGGCGGCACGGGCGCCGGCGGCGGTGCCGGGGCCGGCGGCGCGGGCGGCGGCGGGGTCGGCGCGGGCGGCGCGGGGCGCGGCATGCAGGCGCCGAGCGCGACCAGTGCGGCGGCCGTCAGGAGAGGCCGGACGAAACGCATCGGCACCGGGTTCAGTCGCCGGCGTCGGCCGCATTGACCGCGGCGGCGGCATTGGCGTTCGCTTCGCCGCCCGGCGCGGGCAGGGCGCCGCTCTGGCACTCGCCGATATAGGCGCCGATCGTGGTGCTGGCGGGGAGGATCAGGGGCGCCGAATCGCCGATCCGGATCGCGATCGGAGTCGCCGTGCGCGACAAGGCCGTGACCAGCGTGTCGCTGCCGTTGAGGCTCGCCCGCAGCATCGGGATCGGGCCGTCGCCGGCGGTGACCGCAAGGCGACGAGTCTCGCTGCCGACGCTGATCAGCATCACCGGCAGGTCGCCGGCGGGTTCGCTGCCGTGGCGCTGCAGCACCAGGCCGCGGCGGGCGTCGCAGACGATGCTGAACAACGGCGCGGCGCCGCGCGGGCCGAACTCGATCGCCCGTTGCTCGCCCTGGAGCGTGGCCCGCCATTCGCCGAGCGCCGGCTCCTCCTCGTCGCGCTCGGGCCGCACCTGCTCGACCATCCGCGCGCTTTCGTTGCCGCCCGACGGCACCAGGCTCGCATCTTCCGAACGCGCGCAGCCGGCGAGGAGGACGATCAGGACGGGCAGCGCGTGGCGGATCATGGCGATTCCTTCTTCGGACCTCGCCTTCGCCTTTAGCGCTTTTCCCCGCCGCCGCCAGCCGGATGTCTGCCAGCGTCCGGCGCGCAGCCCGAATGTTGAAGTCCGCGCGAACGCCCTGCATGGCGCTACCGCGGCGAAGATCGACGGTTGCCGCCTTGCCGGGAAATTTCGATTAGTGCGATTACCAACTACCGAAACGGACTTGAGACGGTCCGAAGCGAACCAGTTTTCATGCCGGCATCCGACAATTAGATGATATCGACCCTTTTTGCGGCCGCTTCCGACTCAGGCAATTAGGGTAGGACCGAAACATGAGGCGCATTTTACTTGCTGCGAGCTGTCTGCTGCTGAGCACGCCCGCATTCGCGGATGTAACCGTCTATCGCGCGGTGGCTAACAAGAATGCCACCTATGCATTGATCAACAACAGCCAGTGGCGGATAGATGACGATGGCCTTTCGACATTTGAATTGGCGAATTTCTCCGTCACCGACAAGCGGTGCCAGGTTGCTTTTGTTATCACGGGTGTGGCGTCCAGCCCCGTCCCAGGCACGGAGGGGCCGGTGCAAGGCATGGCCGAAGGATTTGTCGGCGAATATACTCCCCAACATGGCGGCGTGGGCCATTGGAGCATACACGGACCGCACGGGACTCAGCCGGCGGCGTTGCAAGCTCAAATCACCGCCAATGTCATCGCGCGGCGCGCCGCGGCACGGAATGCGAGCTATACGGGGAGCTCGAACTCGCTGTGTCAAACCCCGGCGGCGCCCAACCTGATGCGCCGCCGCCGTAGGTGATGGCGCGCCTGCCGCTCGTCCGGCGCTGCTGATCCCGGGAGAATCCGTGCCGGCGCCCGGCCGGGGCAGGCGGGTCAGTTCCGCTTGAAATACTGGACCTCGCGCTCATGCTTCTCTGCCGCCGCGCGGGTCGCGAACGTGCCGAGATTGCGGCGCCTGCCGGTCTTCGGGTCCTTTCTGCGCGAATAGAGGCGCCAGCCGGATTTGAGCTTGCGGATCATGGCGGATTCAACGGGACGGCGGAGAACCAGTTCCTCAGGCTGCTCGCGGCGCAATCCGATCCAAATCGCCATTCAAGGCGCGCTTGGCTTCGAGCAGCTCATAGTCAGCCTGCAAGCCGAGGAAGAAGCCCTCGGACATCCGGAAATAGCGAGCCAGCCGAAGATCGAGCTCGGCGTCCATTGGCTTCTCGCCGTCGACCACGGCCTTCACATGCTCCGGACGCGCGCCGACAGCCCGCGCCAGCGACGCGGCATCCAGGCCGAGGGGCTCCATGAACTCGCTCGCCAGCATTTCGCCAGCATGGGCGTTATGCAGCCAATTGGGCTTAGTGATAGTCCGTGATCTCGACACCGTCGGCGCCTCCGTCGCGCCAGACGAAGCATATACGCCATTGCATGTTAATTGAAATGCTATGCTGGCCGGCGCGGTCGCCCTTCAGCGCGTGCAGGCGGTTGCTCGGCGGGTTGCGAAGGTCGTCGAGAGACTTGGCTCTATTGAGCATCCTGAGGCGGATGAGCGCGCGATCCTGGATGTCATGCGGCAGCGCGCGGCTGCGCTCGCCGTTCCAGATGCGTTCGGTTTCGTCGTCGGCGAAGCTGCGTATCATCACGCGGCCCTAGGCAAGTCGGTCTAACCGATGCCATTGCTCATCTGAGGGCCGCATCGCTTCCCAAAAGCGCCACCCATTCACATTGGTGTTGGTGATATGTGTCGCCGCACTGGAGGGGCTCGAGTGCTCCCGCCCCTGTTCATCGATCCAACGCCCATCAGCGATCTCCGCTTGGTAAAGCGTGTTCTTGTAGATGGCGCGCAGACGCGTTCCGTCAGGGAGGAACAGGCCTCGGGAAGAAAAGCCGGAGGCGGAAGGTGCCGAGACAAAGGCCCGGGAGATACCCTCTGAGGCCCGTGTCATTTTCCCGACAATGGATTCGGGATGAATGCGGGGCTCGAGCCCAAGGAGCTCCCGGATCACATCGTTGTAGCTGTGGCGCTCGTTCTCTCGCAGTGATGTGAGAGCTTTGTACACTTGAAAATCGATTTCGATCTGCATAGCCACTCTCCGAACTAAAAGAGCGTTTAGTCCGTAAGCGACTATATGTCAAGTCAGCGTCGTTCCCTGCCAAACTTCCGCTGTATCTTGCCGTAGCGGGTCTTCCTCGTGCCCGGCTTGCCCTCCGTCGAATGCCCCAGCACCGGCGCGCGCTTGTGCTCGGTGGCGAGGCCGAGCTCGTCGGCTTCGAGGCGGCGGATCTCGTCGCGGAGGCGGCCGGCTTCCTCGAACTCGAGATCGGCGGCGGCTTTCCGCATGCGTTTCTCGAGGTCGTCGAGATAGGCGCGCAGATTGTGGCCGACGAGGTGCGGCCGATCGTCGTCGCCGGTGTCGATCATCACGCTGTCGCGGTTGGAAACGTCCGCCAATATGTCGGCGATGTTGCGCTTGATCGTTGTCGGGGTGATGTTGTGGGCGGCGTTATAGGCTTCCTGCTTCTCGCGGCGGCGGTTGGTCTCGTTGAGGGCGCGCTCGATCGAGCCGGTGATCCGGTCGGCGTAGAGGATGACCTTGCCATCGACGTTGCGGGCGGCCCGGCCGATCGTCTGGATCAGCGACGTCTCCGAGCGGAGGAAGCCCTCCTTGTCGGCGTCGAGGATCGCGACCAGCCCGCATTCGGGGATGTCCAGCCCCTCGCGCAGCAGGTTGATGCCGACGAGGACGTCGTAGACGCCGAGCCTGAGGTCGCGGATCAGCTCGATCCGCTCCAGCGTCTCGACGTCCGAATGCATGTAGCGGACCCTGAGGCCGGCCTCGTGAAGGAATTCTGTGAGATCCTCGGCCATCCGCTTGGTGAGCGTGGTGACGAGCGTGCGATAGCCCTTCTTCGCGGTCTCGCGGGCTTCGTGGACGAGGTCGTCGACCTGGTCCTCGACCGGCTTGATCTCGACCGGCGGATCGATGAGGCCGGTCGGGCGGATCACCTGTTCGACGAAGACGCCGCTGGTCTGCTCGAGCTCCCACGGGCCGGGTGTGGCGGAGACGGCGACGGTCTGCGGGCGCATCACGTCCCATTCGTTGAACCGCAGCGGGCGGTTGTCGATGCACGACGGCAGGCGGAAGCCATATTCGGCCAGGGTCAGCTTGCGGCGATGGTCGCCGCGGGCCATCGCGCCGACCTGGGGCACCGTCTGGTGGCTTTCGTCGACGAACAGCAAAGCATTCTCGGGCAGATATTCGAACAGGGTCGGCGGCGGCTCGCCGGGCAGCCGGCCGGTGAGAAAGCGCGAATAATTCTCGATGCCGGCGCACGAGCCGGTGGCGGCGATCATCTCGAGGTCGAAATTGGTGCGCTGCTCGAGCCGCTGGGCTTCGAGCAGCCGCCCTTCCGCCTGCAGCTCCTTCAAGCGCTCGGTGAGCTCGAAGCGGATCGCTTCCATCGCCTGCTTCAGGGTCGGGCCCGGGGTGACGTAATGCGAGTTGGCGTAGACCTTGACGTAATCCAGCGCGGCGATCTTCTTCCCCGTCAGCGGGTCGAACTCGACGATCTCCTCGATCTCGTCGCCGAAGAAATTGATCCGCCAGGCCATATCCTCATAGTGCGACGGGAAGATTTCGAGATTGTCGCCGCGCACCCGGAAATTGCCGCGGGCGAAGGCCTGGTCGTTGCGCTTGTACTGGAGGGCGACGAGCTTGCGGATGATCTCGCGCTGGTCGACGCTCTGGCCCTTCTTCAGGGAAAAGGTCATCGCCGAATAGGTCTCGACCGAGCCGATGCCGTAGAGGCAGGAGACCGAGGCGACGATGATGACGTCGTCGCGCTCGAGCAGCGACCGGGTCGCCGAGTGGCGCATCCGGTCGATCGCCTCGTTCACCGAGCTTTCCTTCTCGATATAGATGTCGGAGCGCGGCACGTAGGCCTCGGGCTGGTAATAATCGTAATAGGAGACGAAATACTCGACCGCGTTGTCGGGAAAGAAGCTCTTGAACTCGCCGTAGAGCTGGGCGGCGAGGATCTTGTTGGGCGCGAGGACGAGGGCGGGCCGCTGCAGCGCCTCGATCATCTTGGCCATGGTGAAGGTCTTGCCCGAGCCGGTCACGCCGAGCAGGACCTGGGTCCGCTCCTCCTCGCGGACCTGGCCGACCAGCTCGGCGATCGCCTGCGGCTGATCGCCGGCGGGCTGGTAGTCGGAGACGATCCTGAACTTCCTGCCGCCTTCGGCCTTGTCCGGGCGCGCGGGGCGGTGGGGGACGAAGGCCTGGCCGGTCTCGGGCTCGTCGAGGCTGGTTCGGATGGTGATCGCCATGGGCCATCGATATGGTCTCGCGGCCGCCCCTCCGCAACGCCGATTGCCTCGCTCCCGATAATGCGACACAGTCGGGCCAAGGTGGCGACTCCGCCGACCACCGGACCAGGGGAGACCGATCGATGAAAAAGCTTGCTCTGTTCGCGCCGACCGTCGCGCTCGCCGCCGCCTGCTCCGGCAGCGCGGTCACGATGCAGCCCGGCCAGTGGGAGCACACCATGCAGTTCACCTCGATCGAAGCGCCCGGCGTGCCCGAGGCCCAGCTGGCGATGATGCGCCAGCAGATGGGGCAGGCGCGCACCGAATCGAGCTGCCTGACTCCCGAGCAGGCCGCCCATCCGACCGGCACCATGCTCAATCCGGGCGGCAGCCAGAACTGCCAGTTCAGCGAGAATGTGTTCGCGGGAGGCACCATCCGCGTTCACGGCACCTGCCAGCAGCCCGGCGGCGCCAGCGCCCAGATGAACATGGACGGCACCTATACCGCGACGACGATGAACGTGCAGCTGTCGTCGGAGATGACGATGCCGCCCGGCATGCCGGGGCCGCGCTCGCTGCGCATGTCGGGGACGATGAGCGGCCGCCGCACCGGCGATTGTCCGGCCGGCCGCTAGGATCGGCCAACGCTTCGATTCCTGGGGTGGCTTCCGGAAAAAAGGGGGGATGGGGGATGCGTGCACTGGTTTTGACGGCGTTCGTCTGCTGCCTCGCCGGCTGCGGCGAGGCGCCGGCTGAAAAGAAGACGGAGCGGGCCGCCGCGATCGCGCCCGGCCAGTGGGAGCTGGCCTCGGAGGTCACCGGCTTCCGCCAGACCGACCACGGCCGGCCGAGCATCGCCACGCCGGTCGGGACTCGGGCGACGGCGAGCGTTTGCGTCGGCGCCGGCAGCGAGCTGCCGACCGCCTATTTCGCCGGCGAGGGCTATCGCTGCGCCTACGGCACCGGCAGCTATTACGTCCATGGCGGCCGCATCAACCTGACCATGACCTGCACCCGCGAAGGCCTCACCGGCAATATCGCGATGTCGGTCGAAGGCACGTTCCAATCGGGCAGCGCCGAATTCCGGCGCAATCTGCGGACGATCCTGGTCAGCGACGGCGACGTCGAGATCGATTCACGGGTGACCGGCCGCCGGACCGGCGACTGCACCCCCGACGCCGGCGACAGCGAAGGCAGCAACAAGCAGGGCTGAGGCCCGCGGAAAAGGGAAAAGCCAATGATCGGCTATGTCACGCTCGGCAGCAACGATCTCGCCAGCGCGCGCGCCTATTACGATGCCCTGTTCGGCTCGATCGGCGCCGGCCGGCTGATGGAGTTCGGCGAGAATTTCACCATGTACGGCAGCGCCTGGGGCAAGCCTGCCGTCGCCATCACCAAACCCTATAATGGCGAGGCGGCGACCGCCGGCAACGGCAACATGACCGCGATCGTGATGGACAGCCGCGACAAGGTCGATGCCTTCTACAACAAGGCGCTCGAGCTCGGCGGCAGCGACGAAGGGCCGCCCGGCGTGCGCGGCGAGGAAGGACCCCAGGCCTTTTACGGCGCCTATTTCCGCGACCCCGAGGGGAACAAGTTCTGCGCTTTCCGGATTGGGCCTGCCTGAGGAGCAAAGGGTCAGCCCTCGGCCCCGGAGGCGGTCGTGACGGGTTGGCATTTGTTGTCCGGCAAGGAGTAAGGAGGGAGCGATGTTGATACATCGTGACCGACGCAGCGACGTCGCCGGGCGGCAAAGGACAGCCCGCCGCTTCGCGGTCGGCCGGAGAAGCCGGCTGGCTGCGTCGGCCGGCTTCTCCGGCCGATCACGGCCACCTCCGGGGCCGAGGGCTGACCCTCTATGAAGGTCAGGGTGATCGTCAACAAAGGTGGCGGCACCTCCCGGGGCGACGACGAAGAAACCGCACAGATCAGGGCCGCGTTCGCCGCGGCCGGCGTGGATGCCGATGTGCGGCCGACCGAATCCGCGGACATTTTCGACGCGCTGAAGGGGGCCGCCGCCGCGCCCGGCCTCGACGCCGTGGTGGCGGGAGGCGGCGACGGCACTTTGAGCTGCGCCGCCGGCCATCTCGCCGGCACGACGCGTCCGCTCGGCATCTTGCCGCTGGGCACGCTCAATCATCTCGCCCGCGACGCCGGCATCCCGGTGAAGCTCGAGGAGGCGGTGGCGGTGATCGCCGCGGGGAACGTGCGCGCGATCGACGTCGCCGAGGTCAACGGGCGGGTCTTCGTCAACAACTCGTCGGTCGGTCTCTATCCCGACATGGTGCGCCTGCGTGAGGTCGAGCAGGAGCGGCTCGGGCGGAGCAAGCGGATGGCGATGCTCTCGGCCAGCCTGACGACGCTGCGCCACTTCCGCCGCCATCGCCTCTGGATCAGCGCCGAGGGCCTGGAGCAGCCGGTCCGGACGCCGATGCTGTTCGTCGGCAACAACCGCTACCAGGTGAACCTGCTCGCACTGGGGCAGCGCGAGGCGCTCGACGAGGGCGAGCTCTGCCTCTACGCGGTGCGCGCGCGCGGCCGGGCGCATCTGCTCTGGGCCGGCATCCGCGGCATCTTCGGGCGTCTCGACCAGCAGCGCGACTTCGTTACTGCTTATGTGGACGAGGCCGAGGTCTCCTCGGATCGCGACTCGCTCACCGTTTCCGCGGACGGCGAGACGGTGCGGCTGGAGACGCCGCTCAAATATCGCATCCGCCCGAAGGCGCTGAGGCTCATCGTTCCGGCACGCTGAAGGCCTGGCCGGCCCCGGCAACGAGGAAGCGGCCGGGAGCGATGTGCCGCCGCTCAAGCTGCGCGGCGAGCGTACGCGGCGGATCGTCGATGCCGTCGAAGGCGAGCTGGAACGTTCCCCAGTGGACGGCCAGCGCCCGGGTCGGGTTCAGCGTCTCGAACAGGCGTACGGCTTCGGCCGGCCCGATATGGCTGTCCTGCATCACCTCGCGCGGCAGATAGGCGCCGATCGGAATGATCGCGAGCCGGAACGGGCCGTGCCGGGCCGCAGCGCGCGCCCAGCCGCCGTCGCCCCAGCCGGTGTCGCCGGCGAAGAAGATGTTGCCGGCGGGGGTCCGCACCGTGAAGGCGGACCAGAGCGCGCGGTTGCGGTCGGCGCCCCAGCGCGAGCCCCAATGATGGTTGCGCTCGGCGATCGCCTCGAAGCGGCCGGGGCGGACGAAGATCTGCCCCCAGTCCAGCGCCACCGAATCGATTCCCGCCGAGCGCAGGATCGCATCGTTGCCGAGGCTGGTGACGATCGCCGGCCGGTCGCGGTCCCAGAGCCGGCGCAGCGTCGGCAGGTCGAGATGGTCGTAATGATTGTGGCTGACGAGGACGAGGTCGATCCTCGGCAGATCCTCGAAGCGCACCCCCGGAGCGCGGACCCGGCGCGGCCCGATGAACGAGAAAGGCGAGGCGCGATCCGACCAGATCGGGTCGGTGAGGATGTTGAGGCCCGCGGCCTGGACGAGCACGGTCGAATGGCCGATCCAGGTGACCAGCATGGCGTTGCCGCCGACTCGGCCGGGCGGCACGGTCGGGCGGACCGGGACGCGCTCCGGCCAGGCGGCGCGCTCGCTGCTCGCCCAGCGGTTGAGAAAGCGGCGCGGGTCGAGCCTTTCCCGAGCGCGGCCATCGGGGTTGAAGAAATGGCGGCCGTCGAAATGATCGCTGGCCGGCCCGCGGTAATAGACCCGGTCGAGGAACGGCGGGACCAAAGTCGGCGCGAAGCAGAGCGCCACGGCGGCGAAGAGGAGGATCGTCCCCAGTCCCTTCAGCGCCGCGCGGATCATCGGCGTCAGGGTGCAAGGGTGAAGCCGGCGGGGGCCCGGGTTTCGACATGCTCCTCATGGTACATGTCGAAGACGATTCGGGCGGTCGCCTCGCCGCAGATCACCTCATAGGCAGCCGCGACCGTGCCGAAGGCGTCGGTTCCGGCCTCGCGGCGGGCGGCGATCCGGGGCGCGGCACCGCTGGCGCAGCGCAGCCGGGCGAGATAGGCGCGCTCGCCGGCGGGTCCGCCGACCCGGACCGGATTTTCGAGCGTGCCGAGCGGATGGGCGTCGGCGGCGGCGACCAGCGCGCGCATCTCCTCTTCGGGCGATGCCTGGTCGAGCTGCGCGGCCATTGCCTCGGGCGAGGTCGTGCGCTGGCCGAGCCGCTGCTCCTGCGCGGCGGCAGGCGCGGCGAGGATCAGCAAGGCGGCGATGAGGGGGATACGCATGTCACTCTCCGAAAGGGTCAGGCTCGTTTAGGCGGGTCCGGGGCCGCTGCTCAATGGAAATTGCGCGACTTGATCCGGAGCCCGCCGTCGGGCGTGCCGGGCAGCGCCGGCGGCGGCGGGCGCGGCGGATCGCGCGGGTCGTGGCCGCCGTTCCTCGCCGCGTCGGCGGGCCCGGGGCGGTGCGGGAACTGCCGGTCGCCGACCTGGTGCAGCAGGGGCGTCAGATCCTCGAGCCGGTCGGTGACGATATGGATGACCTTGCCCTCGCGCTGGAGGGTCCCGTGGATGGCGACCATCGCGGCGGAGAGGATGATGCGGCGCTGCGCCTCGAAGATGCGCTGCCAGACGATCGCGTTGGCGATGCCGGTCTCGTCCTCGAGGGTGATGAAGGTGACGTTGCCGGCGCCGGGCCGCTGGCGGACGAGGACGATGCCGGCGATGCGGACCTTGTCGCCATCCTTCATTCTGTGCAGCGCGGCGGCGGGGACGATGGCTTTGCGGTCCAGTTCGGCGCGCAGGAAGGCGAGCGGATGGGCGCGCAGCGAGAGCTGGACGGCGCGATAATCCTCGACCACCTCGCGGCCCTCGGTCAGCGGCGTCAGGCGCACCGCCGGCTCGATCCCGCGCGCCTCGGCCGCGGCGAACAGCGGCAGCGGCGGCCCGCCCAGGCCGCGAACGCGCCACAGCGCCTGGCGGCGGTCGAGGCCGAGGGCGTGGAAGGCATCGGCATCGGCGAGCTTCTCCAGCGCCGCCACCGGCACGCCGGAGCGGGCCCAGGCGTCCTCGACCGAGGTGAAGGGCGCCGCCATCGCCGCGGCCGCGATCTTCGCGCCATGCTCGTTGGACAGGCCCTTCACCATCCTGAGGCCGAGGCGGAGGGGCAGCAGCGAAGGATTGTCATCCCGGCGAAGGGGCACCCCACAAAGTAATACTTCGTGGGGACCCCGAAGGCCGGGGTCTCGCGGAGAAGATCCGTGGCCATCCCCCTGAGATCCCGGCCTTCGCCGGGATGACGAGGAAGCTTCCAGCGTGCAGTCCCACCGGCTCCTGTTGATGCAGACCGGGCGCACCTCGACGCCATGGTCGCGGGCGTCGCGGACGAGCTGGGCGGGGGCGTAGAAGCCCATCGGCTGGGCGTTCAGCAGGGCCGCGCAGAAGATGTCGGGATGGTAGCATTTCATCCACGACGAGGCATAGGCGATCCTGGCGAAGCTGGCCGCATGGCTTTCGGGGAAGCCGTAGCTGCCGAAGCCCTCGATCTGCCTGAAGGTCCGCTCGGCGAAATCCTGCGTATAGCCGTTGGCGATCATGCCGCCGATCATCTTGTCGCGGAAATGGCTGAGGCCTCCGGTCGTCTTGAACGTCGCCATCGACCGGCGCAGCGCATCCGCCTCGGCGGGTTTGAAGCCGGCGCCGACGATCGCCACCTTCATCGCCTGCTCCTGGAAGAGCGGCACGCCCTTGGTCTTCTCCAGCACCTCCCTGAGCGCTTCGGAAGGGTATTCCTCGGGCTCCTTCCCTTCCCGCCGCCGGAGATAGGGATGGACCATATTGCCCTGGATGGGCCCCGGCCGGACGATCGCGACCTGGATGACGATGTCGTAGAAGATGCGGGGGCGAAGCCGCGGCAGCATCGACATCTGCGCCCGGCTCTCGATCTGGAAGGTGCCGATCGTGTCGGCCTCGCAGATCATGTCGTAGACCTTGGAATCGTCCTCCTGCATCTCGGGCGAAGCGAGGGTGAGGCGCCGCCCCTTGTGCGCAGCGAGCAGGTCGAAGGCGCGGCGCATGCAGCCGAGCATGCCGACGCCGAGGATGTCGACCTTCATGATCTTCAATTCCTCGAGATCGTCCTTCTCCCATGCGATCACCCGGCGGTCGACCATCGCCGCCGGCTCGATCGGAACGAGATTGTCGAGCCGATCGCGGGTGAGGACGAAGCCGCCGGGATGCTGGGAAAGGTGACGCGGCGTGCCGACCAGCTGGCGGGTCAGCTCGAGGGTGAGGGCGAGGCGCGGGTCGTGCCGGTCGAGGCCGAGCTCCTCGACATGGCGCTCGGCGACGCCGTCGTTCGACCAGCCCCAGACCTGGCCGGACAGGGTCGCGGTGACGTCCTCCGAAAGACCCAGCGCCTTGCCGACCTCGCGGACCGCGCCGCGGGTGCGGTAGCGGCTGACCACGGCGGTCAGCGCCGCATGGGCATCGCCATAGGTCTCGTAGATCCACTGGATCACCTCCTCGCGCCGCTCGTGCTCGAAATCGACGTCGATGTCCGGCGGCTCGTCGCGGTCGTCGGACAGGAAGCGCTCGAACAGCAATTTGTGGGCGACCGGATCGATCGAGGTGATGCCGAGCACGTAGCAGATCATCGAATTGGCCGCCGATCCCCGCCCCTGGCAGAGGATTTCCTGGCTGCGGGCGAACTGCACGATCGAATTGACGGTCAGGAAATAGGGCGCGTAGCGCCACGAGGCGACCAGCCCCAGCTCATGCTCGAGCAGATCGGCATAGTTTCGGGGAACGCCCTCGGGGAATTTGGCGGCGAGCGCGGCCCGGGTCAGCCGCTCCAGCGCGTCCTGTGGGCTCCGGCCCGACATGACGATCTCGTCGGGATATTGGTAGCTCAGTTCGCGCAGGCTGAAGGTGCAGCGCTCGGCGATGTCGGCGCTGGCGCGGATCGCGTCGGGGAAGGCCTGGAAGCGCCGCGCCATCTCTTGCGGGCTGTTGAGATGGCGGTCGGCATAAAGCTCGCGGCGGAAGCCCAGCTCGTCGATCGTGACATGCTCGCGGATCGCGGTGACGACGTCCTGGAGCATGCGCTTGTCGGGGCTGTCGTAGAGGACGTCGCCGGTGGCGAGGCTCTTGAGGCCGTGCTTGCGGGCGAGCGCGTCGAGCGCATGGAGCCGCTTCGCCTCGCCGGGGCGGCGGCGATGGGTGAGGGCGAGATGGGCGCGTTCCCCGAAAATGTCCGCCATCTGGGCGAGCGCGGTCCCGACGGCCGCGTCGGCTTCGTCGGGCACCAGCGCGGCGACGAGCCCGTCCGCTTTGGCGGCGACATCCTCCCAATGGAGGAAGCATTGGCCCTTCTCGCCCTTCCGGCGGTCCGCCCGGCTGTTGCCGATGGTGAGCAGGCGGGTGAGCCGCGACCAGCCGGCGCGGTCCTCGGGCCAGACCAGAAGCCCGGTCCCGTCCATCAGGTCGAGCCGGCAGCCGGCGACGAGCCGTACCCCCGTCGCATCGCTTGCCCGCAGCGCCTTGACGAGGCCGCCGACGCTGTTGCGGTCGGCGATGCCCAGGGCCGGGTAGCCGAGCAGGGCCGCGGCCGCGAACAATTCCTCCGCGCTGGAAACGCCGCGCAGGAAGCTGAAATGGGTCGCGGCCTGGAGCTCGACATAGGTCATGCGAAGACCCCGTGGAGATGCCAGCTGAGGTCTTCCTTGCGGTAGAGCCAGAAACGGGCGCCGGTTTCGTCCTCGACCTGGAAATAGTCGCGGACGGCCTCCCGCTCCGCCGCCTGCCGCCACCATTCGCCGTAGACGCGTTCGGGGCCGTCGGCGGCGGCGACTCGATAGGCCCGGCCGCGCCATTTGAAGCGCAGAGGCGCGCCATCGGGGAGCAGGGCCATCACCTGATCGACCGGTTCGGGCGGGGAGAGGAGATGAACGGGGCGCGGCCAGCGGGGCCAGTCCGCCGCAGCTTCGAGGGCCCCGGCGCGCGCGGCGCTGCGCTCGGGCAGGTCGCTTTCGCGCGCGGTCAGGCGGTAGAGCCGGCGGGCGCCGAGGCGGACGGCGAGGCGATCGACCAGGAGAGCGAGATCGGGCGCCGTCCCGTCGCCGGCGAGAGCGCCGTCGATCGGCCGGGGCGCGAGCGGCTCGACCCGGGCGGCGGTGAGGCGAAGGCGCTCGATGCCGAAGCCGGGCTCGATCGTCGCGATCGTCGCCCAGAGAAGCCGCCGCAAATGATCGCCGTCGCGGACCGCACGGGCAAGATTAACATACTGATGTTGCTCTTCATTATCGACGCGCTGGCAGGCCAGGACGAGGCGGCGGACACCGAGCCCGGCGGCGGCGAGCCTGGGCACCAGGCGGCGAACCGCTTCGGCGATGGCTTCCTCGATCGCCTCGGCGCCGGCGATCGGCTCCATGAAGCGCAGCAGGACCGAAGGGGGCTCCTCCGGGACGATCGGATCGAAGGGCTCGGCGGCGCGCCCCAGCGCCTGGTCGAGACGGGTGAGGAGCTCGGGCCCGAAGCGGCGCTGGAGCGGGGCTCGGGGCATGGCGAGGAGCGCGCCGATCCGGTCGAGGCCGAGCCGATGGGCGGCGCTCGAGGCGACTTCGCCGAGGCGCAGCGCGGCGAGCGGCAGCGGCGCGACGGCATCGGCCTCGCCGCCCGACGGGCACAGGATGAGAGGCTCGCCGCCGAAGCGGGCGAGCGCGTGGGCCGCGCCGGCGGTGCCGGCGACGGCGATTCGCGCGGTGAAGCCGAGGCGGCGGCAAAAGCCGAGGATGCGCGCGCCCATCGCCCGCTCGCCGCCGAACAGATGGGCGGTGCCGGTCAGATCGAGCCAGAGGCCGTCGGGCCCGGAGACCGCCGCGCGCGGCGTCCAGCGGCGGGCGGCGAACAGGCCCAGGCGGGCGAGCCAGGCGGCGTCGCCCTCGGCATCGGCGGCGCGGACGTCGAGCCCGGGCACCAGGATCCGCGCCGTGGCGAGCGGCATGCCGACGGCGAGGCCGAGCGCGCGCGCCCGCGGGCAGGCCGCGGCGAGCAGGTTCTGGTTGCCGACCTTGTGGGCGGTGACGAGCGCGCCCGCCCCGTCGGCGCGCAGCACGACATCCTGCGGCGGCTTCGCCCGCGCCCAGCGGGCGCCGGGACGCCAACCGTCGCTCCGGCCCGGCAGGACGCGATCGGGATCAGGCGGCCTGGACGGACGGGCGGACGGCGACGGGCTGCGCTCCGCCCGCGCGATCCGGTCGGTCGCCAGATCGGGCAGGAAGAGCGAGGCGAGCCTCGGCATCGGGGGCCTCCAATAGCCATTCATAAGGCGGGCCGCCGCGCTGGCGGGCGAGCGCGACATGCCAGCGGGCGCGGCCGATGCCGTCATGGGGCAAGGGGGCCGAGGGCGCGCAGGCGAGCCGCCAGCGGGTGAGCGCGGCCGAAGGCTGGCCAAGCGGATCGGCATTCGCCTTCTTCCAGCGCCGCAGCATCAGCGCCGCCGTGCCGCCCTCCTCGGCGGCGAGCTGGAGCCGGCGGAGGGCGGGCATGGCGGCGCGGCCGACCTCGCCGACCACCGCCGCGAGGCTGCCGTGGCGCACCCCCTCCTCCATCACCGCCAGCACCTCTTCGTCGCCCCGGCATTCGGCGTAGATGAGCCGGTCGGGAGCCAGCCCCGCCTGCGCCAGGCCGGGCGCGAACAGATCGCGCCGGGAGAGCGCCCAGAGCACCTGGCCGCCTTCTCCCCGCGCCATCGCGAAGCGCGCGGCGAGCGCGGCGAGGAACAGGGTCGCCGCGGCCTCGTCGTTCGCGGCCGGCGTGGCCGGCGCCGCCTCGTGCAGGCCCGCGGCCAGCCCGCCGCCGGCCAGCCTGGCGTCGACCTCGGCGATGCCGAAGGGAAGGCACGGGGCCGCGCCGGCGGGGGCGGCGAAGCGGGAGCGCTCGATCGCGCGCACCTCCTCCCGCAAAGCGGCGAGGCGCGCGTCCCTGGGCAAGGCGGCAAAATGCATGCGAATCGGACTCATCTGTTCGTGATATGTTCCGACGCCTTTCCGCCAGAGTCAAGAGAAGGGAACGTTGAGGGACCCGAGCGATTGAGCCCGCAGAGGGAGCTATCGGTGACGACCTCCGAATCCAGCGCCGACGCCCCGTGGTGGCAGCGCGGCACCATTTACCAGATCTATCCGCGCTCGTTCCAGGACAGCGACGGCGACGGCATCGGCGACCTCGCCGGGATCGAGCGCCGGCTCGATTATATCGCCGCGCTCGGCGTCGACGCGATCTGGCTGTCGCCGATCTTCCCCTCGCCGATGGCGGATTTCGGCTATGACGTCGCCGATTATTGCGGCGTCGATCCGATGTTCGGCGACCTCGCCGCCTTCGACAGTCTGCTCGCCGCGGCCCACCGGCGCGGGCTCAGGCTGCTGCTCGATTTCGTCCCCAACCACAGCTCGGACCGGCATCCCTGGTTCATCGAAAGCCGCGCCTCGCGCGACAATCCGAAACGCGACTGGTACATCTGGCGCGATCCGGCGCCGGGCGGCGGACCGCCCAACAACTGGATCAGCGATTTCGGCGGCCCGGCCTGGACGTTCGATGCCGCGACCGGCCAATATTATCTGCACGCCTTCCTGAAGGAGCAGCCCGACCTCAACTGGCGCAACCCCGCGCTGCGCGCGGCGATGACCGAGGTGCTTCGCTTCTGGCTCGATCGCGGCGTCGACGGCTTTCGGATCGACGTGCTCTGGCACATGGTGAAGGCCGAGGGCCTGCCCGACAATCCGCCGAACCCCGCTTATCGCCCGGAAATGGGCGAGATGCACAAGCTGCACCAGCTCCATTCCACCGACCAGCCCGAGGTGCACGAGATCGCGGCCGCGTTTCGCGCGCTTGCCGACAGCTATGGCGAGCGGGTGCTGGTCGGCGAGATCTGCCTGCCGGTCGACCGGCTGGTCGCCTATTACGGCCGGGAAGCGCCCGGGGTGCATCTGCCGTTCAACTTCCAGTTGCTCGACACGGCCTGGGAGAAGCCGGCGCTGGCCGATATGATCGCGCGCTACGACCGCGCGATTCCGCAAGGCAACTGGCCCAATTGGGTGATCGGCAGCCACGATGCGCCGAGGATCGCCGCCCGGCTGGGCGAGAAGCAGGCGCGGGTCGCGGCGATGCTTCTGCTCACCCTGCGCGGCACGCCGACCCTCTACCAGGGCGATGAGCTCGGCATCGGCCGGGTGACGATCGCCCCCGATCGGGTCCGCGATCCGCGCGAGCTGCGCGAGCCCGGGCTCGGCCTCGGCCGCGACCGCTCGCGCACGCCGATGCCGTGGGACGCATCGGCCAATGGCGGGTTCAGCAGCGGCGAGCCGTGGCTGCCGCTCAACGACGATTGGCGCAGCCGCAACGTCGCCGCGCAGGAGGAGGATCCGGGCTCGATGCTGAGCCTGTACCGGGCGTTGCTGCGCAGGCGGCGAAGCAGCGCGGCCTTGTCGGTGGGCGCCTTCGCTCTCGCCGAAAGCGACGAGGACGTGCTCGCTTTCGAGCGCCGCCACGGCGGCGAGCGCCTGCTGGTTGCGCTCAATCTCGGCGGGCAGGAGCGCCGGCTCGCCCTCCCGCCGGACGCCCGGATCCTCGAGACGACATTGGCGACGCCGGCGGCGGGCGGACTGCGTCCGAACGAAGGACTGATCGTCTCTCTGGCCGAGAATCGCTAGCATGCGGATCGCGATGCTCAGCTCGATCTCCTGGCCGACGCCCCCGTCGGGCTATGGACCGTGGGAGCTCGTCACCAGCCTGCTGACCGAGGCGCTGGTCGCGCGCGGCGTCGACGTCACCCTGTTCGCGACGCTCGATTCGCAGACTTCGGGCCGATTGGCGGGGGTGGTGCCGCACGGCTATTCGGAGGACGAGACGCTCGATCCCAAAGTGTGGGAAGCGCTGCACATCGCCCATCTGTTCGAGCGCGCCGAAGAGTTCGATCTCATCCACAACCAGGCCGATTTCATGCCGCTCGCCTTCTCGCGGCTGGTCGACACGCCGATCGTCACCACCATCCACGGCTTCTCCTCGGAGCGGATCGTGCCCGCCTACCGGCGCTATGACGACCGCGTCGCCTATGTCGCGATCAGCGACGCCGACCGGCATCCGGACCTCAGCTACGCGGCGACCATCCACCACGGCATCCCGATCGGCGATTTTCCGTTCGACGCCGAGGGGAGCGGCGACCTCCTCTTCTTCGGCCGAATCCACCCCGACAAGGGCGCAGGCGAGGCGATCCGGGCGGCGCGGGCCGCCGGCCGCCGGCTGGTGATGGCGGGGATCGTCCACGACCGCGACTATTACGACGCCGAGGTCGCGCCCTTCCTCGACGACGATCGGGTCCGCTTCCTCGGCATGGTCGGCGGCGCGCACCGGGCCCGGGTGCTGGGCGGCGCGGCCGCTTTGCTCCATCTGATCGGCTTCGAGGAGCCGTTCGGCCTCTCGGTGGTCGAGGCGCTGGCCTGCGGCACCCCCGTCATCGCCTATCGCCGCGGCTCGATGCCCGAGCTGATCGACGACGGCGTCACCGGCTTCCTCGTCGACAGCCTGGACGAAGCCGTCGCCGCGATCGGCCGGATCGGCGAGATCGATCGCACCGCCTGCCGCCGGGCCGCGGTCGAGCGCTTCGCCGTCGACCGCATGGCCGATGCCTATCTCGCGCTTTACGAAGCGCTGGTCCGGTGCGGCTGATACTGGCACTGGCCCCTGGCCGTGCTTGGCGCTAGAGAGGCGCCGGTAGCAATGGCGAGTAACAGCGCAGTCCAGATCGCGGAGGCAAGTCCGCGCCCGGCGCCGCGGCGGCGCAGCTGGAACCCCTTCGGGCTCCGCCAGCAGCCCTTTTTCGACGACAAGAACCGCGCTTTCTGGATCCTCCAGTCGACCGGCTGGGGCGGCTATTTCGTGCTCCGCACCCTCAGCGGCATCGCCAACGACATGGGCTGGTTCTTCGTGATCCACACCGCCCTTTTGACTGCGGCGGGCTATTCGATCACCCTGCTCATGGCGTCGGCCTATCGCCGGCTGATCCGGATGCAGCCGGTCTATACCTGGGTCGGGACGATCCTGATCGTCGCCATCGCCGCCGCCGCTTTCTCGGCGATCGAGACGTGGAGCATCTCGACCTTCATCAATCCGGGCACGCGGCCCGAGGGGATCAAGTTCCTCGGCGCGATCCTGCTCACCGTCTCGCTGCTGATCGCCTGGTCGGCGCTCTATTACAGCATCAACTTCTTCATCCTGCTGGAACAGCAGACCGATCGGCTGCTGCGGCTGGAGAGCCAGGCCTCGACCGCGCAGCTGGCGATGCTGCGCTACCAGCTCAATCCGCATTTCCTGTTCAACACGCTGAACTCGATCTCGACCCTGGTGCTGCTGAAGCAGACCGACCGCGCCAATGCGATGCTGTCCCGCCTTTCCTCCTTCCTGCGCTACACCCTGGTCAACGAATCGACCGGGATGGTGACGGTCGCCCAGGAGATCGAGACCCTGAAGCTCTATCTCGAGATCGAGAAGATGCGCTTCGAGGAGCGGCTGAGGCCCCATTTCCACATCGATCCGACGGTGATGCGCGCCCATCTGCCTTCGCTGCTGCTCCAGCCCCTGATCGAGAACGCGATCAAATATGCGGTGACTCCGCAGGAGGAAGGCGCCGACATCTCGATCGAGATGCGGCGCGACATCGACCGCGTGATCATCACCGTTTCCGACACCGGCCCGGGCGCCGACGCCCAGTATCAGGTGCGCGCCGCGCAATCGACCGGAGTCGGACTGGCGAACATTCGGGACCGTCTGGCGCAGGCCTATGGCGACAACCACCGGTTCGAGACACAGTCGGATATCGCCGGGGGCTTCCGCGTTTTCATCGAGATCCCGTATCAAATCGAAGCCGAGGAGCCGAAATGACCATCCGCACCATCCTGGTCGACGACGAGCCGCTGGCCATCCAGGGCCTTGAGCTGCGTCTGGAGCCGCACGAGGACGTCGAGATCGTCGACACCTGCTCGAACGGCCGCGAGGCGATCAGGAGCATCAAGACGCACAAGCCCGATCTCGTCTTCCTCGACATCCAGATGCCGGGCTTCGACGGCTTTTCGGTGATCCAGGGGCTGATGGAGGTCGAGCCGCCGCTGTTCGTCTTCGTCACCGCTTATTCGGATCACGCGCTGCGCGCGTTCGAAGCCGACGCGGTCGACTATCTGATGAAGCCGGTCGACGAATCCCGCCTCGCCGACACGCTCGAACGGGTCCGCGTGCGGCTCGCCGAAAAGCGCGGAGTCGAGGAGGTCGACCGGCTGAAGGAGGTGCTCGCCGAGGTCGCCCCCGAGGCGGCCGAGAATGTCGAGGGCGTCGAGGACGCCCATTCGTCGAGCCGCTACGAGAAGATGATCAACATCAAGGACCGCGGCCAGATCTTCCGGGTCGACGTCGATTCGATCGAGAAGATCGACGCCGCCGGCGACTATATGTGCATCTATACGGGCGACAACACCCTGATCCTGCGCGAGACGATGAAGGACCTCGAGAAGCGGCTCGACCCGCGCCGCTTCCAGCGCGTCCACCGCTCGACCATCGTCAATCTCGACCAGGTCCGCCAGGTCAAGCCGCACACCAACGGCGAATGCTTCCTGGTGCTGGGCTCGGGCAGCCAGGTGAAGGTGTCGCGCTCCTATCGCGACGTCGTCGCGCGGTTCGTTCATTGAGGTGATCGGCCTCGCCCTCCTCGTCGCCGCGGCGCCCGCGATCTGGGCGCCGGCGCCGGTGTCGAGCCCGATGTTCGAATCCCACGCCGCCTTCGATCCGCTCACCGGCGATTTCTACTTCGTCCGCTCGAGCCCCCAGTTCCGGGGCTGGCGGATCATGGTCAGCCGCTGCGCGCCCGGCGGCTGGCAGGCGCCCGCCGATGCGCCCTTCGCCGGCGACGGGGTGGAGGCCGATCCCGCCTTCGCCGACGGCGGCCGGACGCTCTGGTTCATCTCGACCCGGACCAGCGACGGCGTGCGCGGCCGCGGCCTCGACATCTGGACGGTGACTCGCGGCGCCGACGGCGTCTGGGCGACGCCGGTCCGGCTGCCGGAGCCGGTCAATTCGGCCGGCAACGAATGGTTTCCGCGGCTGGCCGGCGACGGCTGGCTCTATTTCGGCTCCGACCGGCCCGGCGGCCTCGGCCGCACCGACATCTGGCGCGCGCGGCGGGGGGCGGACGGCGCCTGGGCGGTCGAGAATGGCGGGCCGGCGCTCAACGGCCCGGGCGACGAATATGAGCCCTTGATCAGCCCCGACGGCGCCCGCATGCTGCTGATGACCGGCGCGGGCTATTTCGAGAGCCGGCTGACGAGCGCGGGCTGGTCGCCGCGGATCAGGCTGGGGCCCGAAATCAACGCCGACAGCGGCGAGATCGGCGCCGTCTTTTCGCCGTCGGGACGCTCGTTCCTGTTTTCGCGCGACCTGCATGGCGAGCGATCGGGCGAATTCATGCTGGTCGGGCCGACCGAGCCGAGCTGGCCGCCGGCCTGCCCGCGGCGCTGAGAGGAGAAAGGTCATGGCTTCAGGCGCGGACGCCAAGTTGTTCGTCTCGCTCCACGTGCCGGGCGACCCGCTCATCCTCTACAATGCCTGGGACGCGGGCAGCGCCAAGGCCGTGGCCGAAGCCGGCGCCAAGGCGATCGCCACCGGCAGCGCCTCGGTCGCTGCGGCCAACGGCTATGGCGACGGGCAGCAGGTGCCGCTTCAGCTCGTATTCGACAATGCGGCGCGGATCGTCAAAGCCGTCGATTTGCCGGTGACGGTCGATTTCGAGGGCGGCTACGGCGTCGCGCCCGCGGAAGTGATGCGCAACGTCTCCCTGCTCGCCTCGGCCGGCGCGATCGGCTGCAATTTCGAGGACCAGGTGATCGGCGGCGAGGGGCTGCACCCGATCGCTTTCCAGGCGACACGGATCCATGCCGCCCGCTCGGCGACCTGGCCGGATTTCTTCATCAACGCGCGCACCGACATCTTCCTCAAGAGCCGCGACCATGACGAGGCGATGGCCGATGCGGCGATCGAGCGTGCGCGCGCTTATGCCGAGGCCGGCGCCAGCGGCTTCTTCGTGCCCGGGCTGGCCGACCTCAACTTGCTGAAACGGGTTTGCGAGGCCTCACCGATCCCGGTCAATTTCATGGCCTTTCCCGGCGCACCCGCGGCGGCCGAAGTGGCGAAGGCGGGCGTCGCCCGGATCAGCCACGGCCCCTTCCCCTACCGGCTGGCGATGAAGGCGCTGAAGGAAGGGGCGGCGGCCGCGCTCGGCTGAGGGAGACGGCGATCATGCGCAAGGTGACCTACGGAGCCGCGGTCAGCCTGGATTTCTATCTCGCCGGGCCGGACGAAGCGATCGACTGGCTGCGCTGGAGCAAGGATTCGGCGGCAATCAGCCGCGCGAGCTGGCAGGGCGTCGACACGATCCTGATGGGACGCAAGACCTACGAGTTCGCGGCGAGGCAGGGCGGCGGCCCCTCCACCTCCAAAATGCGGACCTTCATCTTCTCGCGCACGATGGCGGCCGCGCCCGAAGGCGCTACGCTGGTCGGCGAGGATGGCGCGACGTTCGTGCGCGCGCTCAAGCAGCAGGAGGGCGGCGACATCATCGTCCTCGGCGGCGGCGAATTGGGCTCGGCGCTGATCGAGGGAGGCGATGATGTCGCCGCCGGCGTCAGCGTCCACCCGATCCTGCTCGGCGGCGGCATTCCCGTCTTCCGGCCGATGGCCAGGCGCGTCGAGCTGAGGCTGCGCGAGGCGCGCGCGATCGCCAGGGACTGCGTCTTCCTCAGCTACGCCGTGGACTTGGAGAACCAAGCCTCCTAGCCTCGGGCGCGATGGGCCTGCTGCTGCAGCGTTTCGACGATGCCGAGACCGAGCGCGCCTTCCTGCGCGCCGAGCGCAAGGAGCGCGGCCAGGCGATCCGGGCGCTGATCGTCATCGCGATCGCCACCCTCCTTTCCTACATCGTCATCAACCCGATGCATTTCCCGGCCGCCGGAATCGTCGCCTACACCCAGGCCGCGGCCAGCCTGATCGTGCTGCTGATCGGCTTCTTCCTGCTGACCCGCACCCAAATCTATCTCGACAAGCCCTGGATCGACCTGCCGGTCTTCGTGGCGATGGCGGGGGCGATGAAGTGGCTAGCGCTGGTGCTGGCGGGCTTGTCGTCGGTTACCGGCTTCCCGCCGCACGTCATGGCGATGACCCAGATGGCGATCACCATGATCTTCGCCAGCGTCGGCTTCGCCGGCACGTTCCGGCTGTTTGCGATCTGGTCGTTCGGGGTGGCGGCGCTGTTCGCGGCCTGGCTGACGACGCGCGCCGGCATCGCCGACATCTCGAAAGTCTACACGCTCACCAACCTCTCGACCTTCTTCATCTTCGCGCTCTACTTCAACTGGGACATCGAGCGGCGCGCGCGCAAGGTCTTCGCCGGCCATCTCGCGCTCGAGGCGGAGCGGGCGAAGACCGAGGAGCTGCTCTACAACGTGCTGCCGCAGGAGGTGGCGGCGCGGCTGCGCGCCGGCGAGGCGGTCGCCGACAGCTTCTCGGACCTGACCGCGGTGTTCGTCGACCTCGCCGGTTTCTCGACGCTCGCCAAACGCCTCTCGCCCGGCCATCTCGTCAAGCTGCTCAACGCCTTCTTCTCCGCCGCCGACCGCTGCGCCGAGCGGCACGGCCTCGAAAAGGTCAAGACGATCGGCGACGCCTATCTGGCGGTCGCCGGCGGCATGGCCTCGGCGGACAGCGACGGGCACGCCGCGCTCCGCTTCGCCCGCGATCTCGTCGGCGAGCTGGTCGAAATGGAGAAAGAGAGCGGCCTGCCGCTGAAGGCGCGGATCGGCGTCCATACCGGCCCGGCGGTCGGCGGCGTGATCGGATCGACCCGGCTCGCCTACGATTATTGGGGCGACACGATGAACGTCGCCAGCCGGCTGCAGGGCGCGGCGCCGCTGAACGGAGTCGCCGTCTCCGAGGCGACCTACTTCCAGGTCCGGACCAGCCAGGAGTTCGAGGCGCAGACCGTGGTGCTGAAGGGGATCGGCGAGACCGCGGCCTATTCGGCGCGGCTCGAATGATCAGGCGGCGGCGCGGGCCCGCTTGCGGCCCCGGAAAGAGAAGAACGAGCCGCCCGCCGCCGATTTGAGCACGGTCGCCTTGAACAGCCGCGCCGAGACGCGGATGATGAGCACCACCCAGATCGCCTGCCAGGCCAAAGCGAGGAGATGCGGCCACAGCTTCTCGGACTGGGCGGCGAAGGCGATCATCGCCAGCGGCGAGCTGAACGGGACGACATAGGCCGTCATCGCCAGCGCGCCCGAGCTCCGGCCGACGACGCTGAACGCGAGCAGGAAGACAAGCAGCTGCAGCAACGTCACCGGCATCGAGATGGTCTGGATCTCGCGAATGTTGCTCGCCTGCGCGCCGATGCCGAGGAACAGCGCGCCCAAAAGCATGAAATTGGTGGTGTAATAGAGGATCAGAAGAACGATCCAGATCGGCCAGCCGATCGCCGGCGCCACGTCCGGCAGGGTCACCCAATCCTGGAAAATCCTGAGGAAGAAGGTGGAGGTCAGGACGATCGTGCCGCCCCACAAGGCGAGGCCGACGAGCGAGATGCCGAGCATCGCCAGCAGCTTGCCGAGGAACACCGCGTCCAGCGGCACGGCTGCGGCGAGCACTTCGATCACCTTGTTGGTCTTCTCCTCGACCAGGGTCGACAGGAGCAGGGTGGCGAGCAGCATGGTGATGGTGAAGATCAGCGCCTGGCCGCCGCGGGCGACGCCGCGACGGATCATCCGGAGGTTGCCGGCGGCCTGCCCGGTCACCACCCGCTCGAGCGCGGCCGGCGGCGGCACCGCCGCGGCGGCACGCAGCGCCGCGGTTCGGCGGGCGTCGTCGATCAGCAGCTGGAGACGGCGGGCGACGAAGCCGTCGGCCTTGATCGGCCCGGTCAGCACCGGCCGGTCGAGGGTGCCGCTCAGCACCGCCGAATAGGCGCCATGCTCGTCGGCGAGCAGCTGCTGCGCCTGCACCGCGACGCGTTCGGCGGGGGCCACGTTGCGCAGCACCGGGAAGCTGTGCTCGGAGGTGCCGGCCGCCAGCCGCTCGCGGGCCGCGGCCAGCGCTGCGGAGGTGGCGCTGTCGGCGACCACCGCGACCGTCGGCTGCGCGGCGGCTTCGTCCTGGGCGTCGGTCATGGTGCCGAAGAAGATCGCGAAACCGATCAGGATCAGCGGCGCCAGCAGGAACAGGATGAAGGTCCTGGAGAAGACCGAGGCGACGAAATCGCGCCGGGCGATGACCCAGGCCGCCTCGAACAGGCTGATCACGCCGCTTCCCCGAGCTCGGCCTGCTCGCTCGCCTCCATCTCCCGCGCCGCCGTCTCGCCGGCGATGGCGACGAAGGCGTCGTGCAGGCCCGGCCGCTCGATCGACAGCTCCTCGATGCCGGCGCCGCCGTCGATCAGCGCCCTGAGGAGCGGCTCGATGCCGCCTTTGGGCAGCTCGAACTGCCAGAGGTCGCCGGCGTGGCGGGCGCCGGCCGGCAGGCTGCCCCGCCACGGTCCTTCGGCGTTGCGGGCCTTGAGGCGCACCTGCGGCCGAAGCCGGTCGCGCGCCTCCGAAACCAGCCCCTCGAACCGGATCCGGCCGGCGGCGATGATCGCCACCCGCTCGCACAGGCGCTCGGCATGATGGATGACGTGGGTCGAGAAGATGACCGTGGTGCCGGCCGCCGCCTCGTCGCGGATGAGATGCTCGAGCCGGCCCTGGTTGATCGCGTCGAGGCCGGAAAAGGGCTCGTCGAGCACGACCAGCTTCGGCTTGTGAACGATCGTGCCGAACAATTGGATGGTCTGGGCCATGCCCTTGGAGAGGCTCTTGATCGGCTTGTCGACATAGTCGGCGAGGCCGTTCTCCTCGAGCAGGATGGCGGCGCGCTTGCGCCCGACTTCGAGCGGCAGGCCGCGCAGCGCGCCCATGAAGGCGATCGCCTCGCGCGTCGTCATCGCCGGATAGAGGCCGCGCTCCTCGGGCAGATAGCCGACGATCCGGGCGGCTTCGAGCGGCCGGTCGTGGCCGAGGAGGCGGCGGCGGCCGGCATCGGGCTCGATGATCCCGAGCAGCATTCTGAGGGTGGTGGTCTTTCCCGCTCCGTTCGGCCCCAATATGCCGTAGATCGAGCCTTCCGGCACGGCGAGATCGATCCCGTCTACCGCCCGTTTGCCATCGAAAGACTTGACGAGGCCACTGGCCTCAATTGCTAGGTGACCCTGCACTTGACTTGGTTTCCCCCTGGGACAACTGGCGTCGTAGCGGGAGAAGATATTGAAAGGCAAGCCGAAGCTTCGCGCCGATCTGGAGCAAAAAGCGGCCGAGCTTGGCTTCTGCGCGGTCGGCATCGCGTCCGCGGATGCGACGCCCAGAACCGCCGAGCGGCTGCAGGGCTGGATCGACGCCGGTGCCCATGGCGACATGATCTGGATGGCGGAAACGGCGGCGCGGCGCGGCTCGCCGCGGGCGCTCTGGCCCGGGGTGAAGAGCGTCATCGCGCTCGGCATGAGCTACGCGCCGGCAGCCGATCCGCTGGCCCTCGCCGGCCGGCCGGAGCTCGGCCGAATCTCGGTCTATGCCCAGGGCGCGGATTATCACGACGTCGTCAAGAAGGCGATGAAGGCGCTGGCGCGGTGGCTGGTCGCGGCAGCCGGCTGCGAGCTCAAGGTCTTCGTCGACACCGCGCCGGTGATGGAAAAGCCGCTCGCCGAGGCGGCGGGGCTGGGCTGGCAGGGCAAGCATACCAACCTCGTCAGCCGAAGCGACGGCAGCTGGCTGTTCCTGGGCGCGATCTACACCAGCCTCGATCTCGGCGGGGATTTGCCCGCCGACCAAGCGCACGCGATGCGCTGCGGCTCCTGCACCGCCTGCCTCGACATCTGCCCGACGAACGCTTTTCCGGCGCCGTTTCAATTGGATGCACGGCGCTGCATCTCCTATCTGACGATCGAGCATAAGGGGCCGATCCCCGAGGAGTTCCGGGAGGCGATCGGCAATCGCATCTACGGCTGCGACGATTGCCTCGCCGTCTGCCCGTGGAACCGCTTCGCCGACGCGGCCCGCGCCAACAAGGCGTTCCTGCCGCGCGCCGAGACCGCCGCTCCCGCCCTGGCCGACCTGCTCGCGCTCGACGATGCCGCTTTCCGCAAGGTCTTCGCCGGCTCGCCGATCAAGCGGATCGGGCGGAACCGGATGGTCAGGAACGCCGCGATCGCGGCGGGCAATAGCGGGCTGGCGGCGCTGATGCCGGCGCTTCAGGCGCTGACGACGGACGAGGATGCGGTGGTGGCCGAGGCGGCGGCCTGGGCGCTGGAAAGGCTCCAGATCCTCCCCTGAGGGGGAGGATTAGCGCGCCTGCTGCCGGCGGCTGAGGGCGGCGACGCAGGAGGATCGGTCCATGTCGCGGCCGTCGGGAAGCCGGGCGTCGACATGGGTGACGAGCGGCTCGGCCCCGGCGCGCGGCGGATAGAGATAGGCGTCGAGCACGCAGACGGGCGAGAGGAACTGGAGCTTGCGCGCGGTGCCTTCGCGGACGTCGAGATCGGGGTTGCCGAACAGGCCGACGAGGCCGCGGGCGTTCTGGCCGATCACGCTTTCGAGGCCGGCGATGCTGTAGGTCGGCGCCGGCGGCGGCGCGGCCGGGGGCGCGACCCGCGGCGCCTGGGCGGCGGGGGCGACGCAGCCGGCCGCGAGCGCGCAGCCGACGGTCATGACGAGCAGGTCCCTGATCTTCATCGCCCGCAGGCAATCATGGAATGGCGGCCGGCACAAGAGCCGGATTCCATTGAGCGGGAATGACGCTAAGGTGGCGGGATGACCGAGCGGCCGCCCTTCCATCTCGCCTTTCCCGTCCACGACCTTAAGGCCGCGCGCGGCTTTTACCGCGGATTGCTCGGCTGCCGCGAGGGCCGCTCCTCCGATCGCTGGATCGACTTCGACTTTTTCGGCCACCAGATCGTCGCCCATCTGGTGCCCGCCGCCGCCCCGGCCGCGGGCGACAATCCGGTCGACGGCCACCACGTGCCAGTGCCGCATTTCGGCGCGGTGCTGGCGATGGCGGACTGGGAGAAGCTGGCGGCGCGGCTCGCCGCGGCGGGGATGGATTTCGCGATCCCGCCGACGGTGCGCTTCAAGGGGCAGCCCGGCGAGCAGGCGACGATGTTCTTCAGGGACCCCTCCGGCAACGCGCTCGAGATCAAGGCGATGGCCGATCCCGCCAACCTCTTCGAAAAATAGGGACTGTCCCTATTTTCCGGCGCAGCTGCCGAACTTGCCGTCCAGATAGATGAGCGGGTCGACCTCCTCGCGCGACACCACCTCCTCGACCACGCCGATGAAGATCGAATGGGTGCCGAAGCGGTGATGGTCGATCCGCCGGCAGCGGATCGAGGCCTGGGCGCCGCGGAGGCGCGGCGGCGTCACGCAATCATTGTCCCAGCCGCGGACGAAGCGCTGCGCCTCCAGCTTGCGGTCGGCGAAGATCGTCGCCACCTCGGCCTGATCGCGGTGCAGCACGTTGACGTTGAAATGGAGCACGTTCTCGATCTTGGGGTGGACCGAGGCGGCCTGGTTGACGCAGACGAGCAGGCTCGGCGGATCCATCGACACCACCGAGACCGCGGTCGCGGTGATCCCCATCGGCTTGCCGTCCACGCAGATCGAGATCACGTTCACCGTCGCGGCGACGCGGCGCATCGCCTCCTTGAAGGCGGCGGCGAGATTGGGGTCGGTCTCGGTCATCAGCGCTCGCTGTAGCCCGCCAGCACCTCGCAAAGCCAGCGCCCCGCGGTCAGCGCGCTGATGTCGGAGACGTCGAGGCCGGGATCGAACTCGGTGAGATCGACCAGCCGCACCCGCTTCTGGACGGCGAGCAGCCGCGCGGCGTCGAAGAACATTTGCGCGGGCATGCCGCCCGGCCGCGCGCCGGGCGCGCCGGGGAGCTGGCCGCGATCGATCACGTCGATGTCGAAATCGATAAGGATCGCATCGACATGATCGAGCCGGGCGAGGCTGTCGTCGACGATCTTGCCGATCCCGTCTGCGAGACATTGCGAGATGGTGAAGGTGCCGGCGCCGGCGGCGATGACGTCCTCGTGCATCTTCCTCGTGTTGGCGAACGGCGCGAGGCCGATCTGGACGAGGTTGCGGCCGGGCAGCCCGTCTTCGAGCAGGCAGCGCACCGGATTGCCGTTCAACGGGCCCCGGTCGGTCTCGCGCATGTCGAGATGGGCATCGAGGGTGATCAGGCCGACGCGCTCCAGCGGCAGGCCGAGGCCGTGGGCGGCCGGGCGAGTCACCGCATTGTTGCCGCCGATCAGGATGGTGAGATCGTGCGCCGCGACCGCGCCGAGCACGGCGTCGCGGATCGGGCGGAAGCCGTCGGCGGGCGAGACGCCACGGACCGGGACGTCGCCCAGATCGTGCACGGCAAGGTCGATCTCCCCGCCGGTTTCGAGATCGTAGGTGGTGAAGCGCCGGAGCGTACGCCGCACCGTCTCCGGCGCGAGGTCGCAGCGGCCCGGAGTCACCGATCCCGCCTCCATCGGCGCGCCGAGGATCGCGACCGGCGCCGCGGCGCCGGCGGCGCCATCGACGATCAGGTCGGCGATCGATTTCCAGCTCATCCTTTGCCCATATACGGAAGACGCAATAGAAGGCGAGCCATGTGGGACCGCCTCCTCGTCGACTGCAACGTCGCCACCATGGACCCGGCCGTCGACGGCCCGTTCGGGGCGATCGAGAATGGCGCGATCGGCATCCAGGACGGCCGCATCGTCCGGGTCGGCCGGCGCACCGAATTGGCCGGCTATCAGGCGCAGAAGGTCGAGCCGCTCAATGGCGCCTGGGTGACGCCCGGCCTGATCGACTGCCACACCCACCTCGTCTTCGCCGGCAACCGCGCCGGCGAGTTCGAGCAAAGGCTGGAAGGCGCGAGCTATGAGCAGATCGCCCGCGCCGGCGGCGGCATCGTCGCGACGGTGGCGGCGACCCGGGCGGCGAGCCTGGAGGAGCTCGTCGAGGCCTCGCGGCCGCGCCTCAGGGCGCTGATGGCGGGCGGGGTGACGACCGTCGAGATCAAGTCCGGCTACGGCCTCGACATCGAGACCGAGCTGAAGATGCTGAAGGCGGCGAGGGCGCTGGAGGCGAGCGAGACGGTGCGGATCGAACGAACCCTGCTCGCGCTCCACGCCTTGCCGGCCGAATTCCGCGACCGCCGCGACGAGTTCGTCCGCCTCGCCGCCGAAAGCCTGCTCCCCGCCGCCGCCGACCAGGGGCTGGCGAGCGCGGTCGACGCTTATTGCGAGGGGATCGGCTTTTCCCGCGACGAGGTCCGGGCGCTGTTCGAGGCGGCGCGCGACCATGGCCTCGCGGTCAAGCTCCACGCCGAGCAGCTCTCCAATCTCGGCGGCGCGGCGCTGGCCGCCGATTACGGCGCGCTTTCGGCCGACCATGTCGAGCATCTCGACGAAGAGGGGGTGGCGGCGATGGCGCGCGCCGGGACGGTCGCCGTGCTGCTGCCCGGCGCCTTCTACGCGCTGAGGGAGACGGTGAAGCCGCCGATCGCCCTGTTGCGCCGCTACGGGGTGGCGATGGCGGTGGCGAGCGATTGCAACCCGGGGACTTCGCCGGTGATGTCGCCGACCCTGATGCTGTCGATGGCCTGCACCCTGTTCGGCCTCACCGCCGAGGAAGCGCTGGCGGGGATGACCCGGGCGGGCGCGCAGGCGCTGGGCCTGGCCGACGAGGCCGGCACGATCAGCGCCGGCAAGGCCGCCGACCTCTGCGTCTGGCGGATCGGCCGACCGGCCGAGCTTTGCTACTGGATCGGCATGCCGGGGCCCGAGCGCAGGATCGTGGCGGGGGTGGATGCCTAGCCTGCCCCAGACCCGAGAACCGTTCGGGCTGAGCTTGTCGAAGCCCTCTCTTTTTTCCTAGGCCGGAAACGAAAGAAAAGCCCTTCGACAGGCTCAGGGCGAACGGGGTAGAGGGCTCGAATGCATTCGAGACGCGACAACAGCCGCCGGATCGCGGCGCCGACCGGGCCGGAGCTCAGCTGCCGGAGCTGGAGCACCGAGGCGGCGATGCGGATGCTGATGAACAATCTCGATCCCGCCGTCGCCGAGGCGCCCGAGCAGCTGGTCGTCTATGGCGGCATCGGCCGGGCGGCGCGCGACTGGGAGAGCTTCGATACGATCGTCGCGACGCTGCGCCGGCTCGGGGACGACGAGACCCTGCTCGTCCAGTCGGGCAAGCCGGTCGGCGTGTTCCGCACCCATAAGGATGCGCCGCGGGTGCTGATCGCCAATTCGAACCTGGTGCCGAAATGGGCGACCTGGGACCATTTCAACGCACTCGATAAGAAGGGCCTTATGATGTACGGCCAGATGACGGCCGGATCGTGGATCTACATCGGCAGCCAGGGCATCGTCCAGGGCACCTACGAGACCTTCGCCGAGATGGGCCGCCAGCATTATGACGGCGATTTGCGCGGCCGCTGGATCCTGACCGCGGGCCTGGGCGGCATGGGCGGCGCCCAGCCGCTCGCGGCGGTGATGGCCGGCGCCCATTGCATCGCCATCGAATGCCAGGAGAGCCGGATCGAGAAACGGCTCGAGACCCGCTATCTCGACCGCCGCGCGACCTCGATCGACGAGGCGCTCGACATGCTGCGCGCCTCGCCGGTGGCGATCTCGGTCGGGCTGCTCGGCAATGCCGCCGAGATCCTGCCGGAAATGGTCCGGCGCGGGATCAGGCCCGACGCGCTGACCGACCAGACCTCGGCCCACGACCCGGTCAACGGCTATCTGCCGATCGGCTGGAGCGTCGAGCAATGGCTCAAGCGGCGCGAGCGCGACCCGAAGGCGGTCGAGCATGCCGCCCGCGCCTCGATGGCGGTCCATGTCGAGGCGATGCTCGCCTATCGGGAGATGGGCGTGCCGGTGTTCGATTACGGCAACAACATCCGCCAGGTCGCCAAGGACGAGGGCGTCGAGCGCGCCTTCGATTTCCCCGGCTTCGTGCCGGCCTATGTCCGGCCGCTCTTCTGCCGCGGCATCGGCCCGTTCCGCTGGTGCGCTTTGTCCGGCGATCCCGAGGACATCTACCGCACCGACGCCAGGGTGAAGGCGCTGATCCCGGACGACCCGCACCTCCACCGCTGGCTCGACATGGCGCGCGAGCGGATCGCCTTCCAGGGGCTGCCGGCGCGGATCTGCTGGGTCGGGCTGGGGCAGCGCCACCGATTGGGCCTCGCCTTCAACGAGATGGTCGCTTCGGGCGAATTGAAGGCGCCGGTCGTGATCGGCCGCGACCATCTCGATTCGGGCTCGGTCGCCAGCCCCAATCGCGAGACCGAAGCGATGATCGACGGCTCCGACGCGGTCTCCGACTGGCCCCTGCTCAACGCGCTTTTGAACACCGCCTCCGGCGCGACCTGGGTGTCGCTCCACCATGGCGGCGGCGTCGGCATGGGCTATTCGCAGCACGCCGGCATGGTGATCGTCGCCGACGGCACGGCCGAAGCGGCGCGGCGGCTGGAGCGGGTGCTGTGGAACGACCCCGCCAGCGGGGTGATGCGCCACGCCGATGCGGGCTATGACATCGCCCTGGACTGCGCGCGCGAACAGGGGCTGGATTTGCCGATGGTTGGGCGATGACGAGCCATCATTCCCAACCGTTCGGGCTGAGCTTGTCGAAGCCCTCCCCTTCTTCTCCAACTCCACAAGAAGGAAGGCCCTTCGACAGGCTCAGGGCGAACGGAGTGCAGGAATGAGCAAAGTGATCCTCAATCCCGGATCGGTCACGCTGGCCGAGCTGCGCGCGATCCGGGAGGGCGCGCCGGTCGAGCTGCACGGCGAGGCCTGGGCGGCGATCGATGCGTCCGCGAAGAGCATCGAGCGCATCCTCGCCAGCGGCCGGACGGTCTACGGCGTCAACACCGGCTTCGGCCTGCTCGCCCAGACCCGCATCCCCGACGATCGCCTCGCCGAGCTGCAGACCAATCTCATCCTCTCGCACAGCTGCGGTCTCGGCGAGGCGCTCGATCCCGGGATCGTGCGCCTGCTGATGATCCTGAAGGCGGTCGGCCTCGGGCGGGGGCATAGCGGGATCCGGCGGGAGGTGGTCGAACGGCTGCTCGCGCTGGTCGCGGCGGACGCCTTGCCGGTCATTCCTTCGCAGGGTTCGGTCGGCGCCTCGGGCGATCTCGCCCCGCTCGCCCATATGAGCGCCGGCCTGCTCGGCGAAGGGCGGATCGCGCTGCGCGGCGAGAGCCTGCCCGCCGCCGACGCCCTCGCCCGGCTCGGCATGGAGCCGCTCGCGCTCGGGCCCAAGGAAGGGCTGGCGCTGATCAACGGCACCCAGGTCTCGACGGCGATCGCCCTCGACGCCCTGTTCACCGCCGAGCGCGTGTTCGGATCGGCGCTGATCGCCGGGGCGATGGCGACCGACGCCGTCAAGGGCACCGACGCCGCGTTCGACCCCCGCATCCATGCGGCGCGCGGCCAGCCCGGCCAGATCGCAGTGGCGGCGGCGCTGCGCGGCTTGCTCGAGGGCAGCCCGATCCTCCACAGCCATGACGATTGCGACCGCGTCCAGGACCCCTACAGCTTCCGTTGCCAGCCGCAGGTGATGGGCGCGGCGCTGGACCTGATCCGCCACGCCGCGCGGACGCTCGAGATCGAGTCGAACGCGGTCAGCGACAATCCGCTATTGTTCGGCGAGGAGGCGCTGTCGGGCGGCAATTTCCATGGCGCACCGGTCGCCTTCGCGGCGGACATATTGGCGATGGCGCTGTGCGAGATCGGCTCGATCTCGGAGCGGCGCACCGCCGTCCTCGTCGACCCCAAGATGAGCGGCCTGCCGCCCTTCCTGATTCCGGACAGCGGCGTCAATTCCGGCTTCATGATCCTGCAGGTGACCGCCGCCGCCCTGGTCTCCGAGAACAAGTCGCTCGCTTATCCGGCCAGCGTCGACACGATCCCGACTTCGGCGGGCCAGGAAGACCATGTCTCGATGGCCACCCACGGCGCGCTGAAGACGCGGCGGATCGCCGGCAATGCGGCCGGAGTGGTCGGCATCGAATTGCTGGCGGCGGCGCAGGGGATCGATTTCCATACCCAGCTCGAGACCTCGCCGCCGCTCAAGCGGGCGCACGCGGCGATCCGGGCCGCGGTGCCGTTCCATGCCAAGGACCGCTATCTCGCCCCGGACGTCGCCTGGGCCAAAGCGGCGGTGCTGGACGGCGCCCTCTCAGGCGCCGTCCAGGCCGGTCTGTTCGATCAGTAGCGGATCATCACGGGCGCGACGACCATCGGCCCGACGATCGCAATGACCAGCATGCCGACGAGCCAGAGGCACACGGCATAGACGATGATCCACACCACCACGACGACGATCGTGTAGACGATCGCCTTGTCTTCGGCGACGCGCATCAGCCGCGGCAGGCCGAGATAGAGCAGATAGAGGCTGTAGAGCCCGACCAGGCCGAGAATGGCCAGTGCCGGGATGATCGCGAAGATGCCGGCGACCCACGCCGCCGTCGCCGAATAAGCGGCGACCTTGAACGCGTTGAGGCTGTTCTTGGTGCCGCCGAAGCTCGGCGCCAGCGCGTCGATGATCAGCGCGTTGACGTAGACGCTGACGAGCGCGAGCACGTACATGATCACGACCGTGCAGATGGTGAACGCCATCGGCGGCTTGAAGCCGTAAATGCCGAACACCTGGTGCCCGATGATCGTGGCGATCGGCCCGATCGCGGCGAGGATCATCACGTAGGAGGTATAGATGCCGCCGACCGTCGCCGGCTCGGCGTCGATCACTCCCCATTCCTCCCTGGGCTTGAGAAGGATGTCCTTGACCCGTTCGATCAAGCCTTTCCTGGCGCCACCGCCGCTTAGCGTGTGAGGCTCACCCGGTGTCGGTTCAAGCATCGTAGACCCCCTGCTGTCTGGTGAGAGGCGAATGAAGCATGTTCGGGCACAAATCTCAAGCGATCCGACACGGCCCGGCCAATCACTTGACCGGCTTGGGTTTTCCCTTGCCCTTGCGCTTGGGTTTCGGCTTGGCCGCGGACTTTTTGGCGCCACCGGCGGCGGCGATGCCCCGGATCGGCTTCGGAATCCGCTCGGCCGCGATGGTGCCGACGTTGCCGATATTGCCGAGGGCGTCGGTCGCGATGGTGCCGATATTGCCGAGGGTGCCGAGGTTCGGCACCTCGACGCGGACGGTCCCGCCCGGTCCGGCCGGCGCCGGCGTTGCCGGTCGCACCGGCACCTGGAGGTAGATGAACATGTCGAGGTCCGCCGCGACCTGCGGATCGCGCGTACCGAGTTGCAGCTCGCGCTTGGTCATCGTGCCGTTGGTGCCGAGATGCTCGGCGTTGAGGAAGGCGCGCTGGGCGTCCTTGCCGGTCCAGATCATCGGCGCGCGCAGCCGGATTCGGCACAGGATGCGCGAAGCGCTGGGCTCGCCCACCCACCCCATTTGCTTCATCATGCTGTCGTTGAGGATCGCCTGCCCGAAGCGGTGGAATTCGGCGCTGGCCAGGAACGCCGCAGCCTGCTGGGACGGCTGCCACAGGAGCCCGGGCGCCAGATTGGTGGCCGCCGCGGCGCGCGTCACGGTGCCGTCGAGGCGGAGCTTCTGGAAGCCGAACGGTCCGGTGACGGTCGGCGGCCCGCCGGGCACGCGCGCGGCGGCGACCCAGTAGGCGCGGTCCATGTCGGTCGCCGGATAGGGAAGGTCGAGCTCGACCTCGACCACCGGATCGAACGGCATGATCTCGATATTGGCGACCTCGCCGTCGAAGCCGAAGCGGATGCCGCCGGTCATCGCGTCGGCAGGAACGTCCATCAGCCCGTTCAGGATGAGGTCCTTCTTGTCCTTGGTATCCTCGCGGATCAGATCGATCGCCACGGCTTTGCTGGAGAGCAGGCGGATTTGCTTCAGCGTCAGCACTGGCGGACGGTCGTCGATCTTGAGGCACAGGGTGTCGAGGGCGTCCTGGACGTTGTCGACGCCGTCGAGATGGTCGCACTTGCCCGGCACATAGGCGGTGTGCGCGCCGGTCTCGAAGGTCGCGTTGAAGACGATCGGATCGGGCAGGTCCTTGCCGGGCGCGAGCTGCAGCGTCGCCTGGACCTTGTGGACGGCGAGCGGCTGGGCGCGATCGATCGCCCAATCGACCTCGGCGAGGCCGTCGGCGCCGGTGGTTGTGGGTTGCGAGACCGCCGCCGTGCAGGGCTGGCCGTTGATCCGGGAATCGGCCGCGCCGGTGGGCGGCGACCAGCGCACGATCGCGCCCTTGACCGGGGTTTCGCCGCGCATCACCGCGACCCTCAATTTCTGCGGCAGCGGGACGAAGGCGGGCGCGCTCTTGCCGGCGAACACGCTCTGGCCGTCGCCGCCGCGGTAGAAGAGGAACCTGTCGGTCAGGCTGAACGAGGGGATTCGGCAATCCTCGAACGCCGGCGAGGCCGCCGGGACGATGGTGGCGAGCACGGTGTAGCGGGTCTCGGGGCCGTGCGGCGCCATCTCGTCGGGGGTGCCCGGCACCGTCTCCGGCCAGGCGACCGAGCCGTCGGCGCGCGCCGCGAACGTCCAGTAATCGCCGCGGCGGAAGGTCGCGTTGGTGTTGTGGAACTGGATCGAAAGGCCGTCGCCGAGATCGATCACCTGCGAATGGGGGCCGCCCGAGACCGTCGCCAGGCCGTCGCCATTGGGAAAGGCGTCCCACAGCCGCAGGAACCATTTGCCGTCGGTGGCGATGCCGGTCGCGGTGACGTTGGCGGCGGCGGTGTCGAGGACGATCTTGTCGTCGGTGGCGGTGGCGACCCGGAACAGCCGCTGGTTGGCGAGCGCGGCGCGCGGATCGACGTCGTCGTGGACGTTGACGATCTCGGCATAGGCGCCCGGCGCGAACCATGCGCGCGAATCGAGCGAGGCCGGCTCGACCGTGATCTCGCTGCCGCTGACCAGGGTGACCCGCGCCATCAGGCTGGCATTGGTCCGCGAGAATTTGACCTTGAGCTGCTGGATCGCGAAGCGCGGCCCGTCGATCGAGGGGAAGTCGGACCGGACCGCGCCGCTGTGGACCTCGACCCGGTAGAGCAGATTCTCGAGCCTCGTATAGCCGCCGCCCGGAGTCAGCGAGCAGGGATCGGTGGACGCGCCCGCGGCCTGCTTGATCACGCTCATCTTGCCGGCGGAAGGCGCGCTCAGCGCGACCCAGTCGGGCGCGCTGGCGGCGGTGCTGCAATCGATCGTCGCGGACTGGCCGCTGAGCGGAAAGACCTGCCAGTCGACGAGCGCCCGGCCCGAGGCCTTGGCGTCGCCGAGCGCGACGTCGGCGAGCGCGGGATCCTCGACCGGGTCGATGAAGCGGACCAGGGCCTTGAGGCCGATGATCGCGGCCGGGGTGACGGTGTCGGCGGGGTTGCGCGGGTGCGGCTGGGTGGCGAGCTTCGCCGTCGCCGGATTTTCAACGAGCCAGCCGTCGAGATAGCCGCGGCCCGCGCCGATATCCAAATTGCCGGCGGCGCCGGTGATCTGGAAGCCGGTCGTCCCCGCCGGATAGACGAGCCTCCCCGCCGAATCGAACACGTCGGCGGCCTCGGTCTCGATCCGGCCGAGCAGCGCCGCCGCCTGCTGATCGAAATCGGTGTCGAGCAGCACCTGCCCCTGGCGGGAGACGACCGCCCGGGCGCGGCGCTTTTCCTTGGCGTCAATGCGCAGGCGCGTGGCATCGTTTCGCATCGTCATGGTCGGTTCCTTCGCTGGGCGACCGCGCTGGAGCGGCTATCGTCGATGAGGCCGGCTTCGAGGCCGAAGGGAAGATAGTCTTCGAACAGGCTTTCGATGTTGAGCATCCTGAGGCGCTCGGCGGCGCGGGCGAACACGCCCATCTCGCAATCGCCCTCGCCGCCGGCGGCGACGGCGGCGCCGGTCAGCGGGTGGAGCATCGCCGCGGTCGGCTCGTCGAGCGCGCGGTCGAGGAACAAAGGGGTCACTCCGAGCCGGACGGTGAGCTGCTCGGCGGCGCTGAGCGGACCGCCCTTTTTCTCGGCGGCGGCGGCGATCGCCAGATCGGGCTGGCAGCGGTAGCGGCGCGGCATTTGCGAGCCGGCCCCGATCCAGCTGAAGCGGACGCAGCCCGCCTGCTTGCGGGTCACGATCCCGGCCCCGGCGAAGATGACGTTGGTCGCCTCGAGCGACTTGAAGGCGCTGTCGCCGAAGATGGTGACGTCGTTGAGGCGCGCGTCGATGCTGGCCGCGCTGATCGCCGCGCCGGCGGCGCCGTCCGCGGACACCAGGGATTCCTCGATGGTCAGCGTTCCATCGGCCGCGGCGGCGCCGAAATCGAGCCGGATCCGGCCGACGATCGAGCGCCGGATGGCGACGTCGAGCTGGTTCAATGCGGCGCTGGTCTCGATCGCGGCGGAGCCGGGCGCCCGCAACGTGCAATGGCGCACGGTCAGCGCCGAGACCGCGTCCTTCGCCAGCGAGACGCCGCCGGTCACTTCGAGGCCGTCGAGGACCAGCACGCCCGCCCGGCCGCCGGCGGGCGGGGCCGCCGCCGCGGTCACCCTCAGCGGGCCGTCGATGGTGAACCGGCGAATCTTGCGCACGACATAGCCGCGCCGCTCGGGATTGTCGGCGACGCCCGCGACCACCCTTTTGTCGCGCCACTGGGCGCTGACGATGTGAAGCTCCGATCCCGGATGAACCGCGACCGGCACGTTGGTCGCCGGCGATACCGGGCCCTCGCGGTCGCAGCGGGCGAGCACGATCAGCCCGCGCTTGCCGAGGCCGTCATTGGCCCATTCGGCGAGCGCGGCGGCGAGCGTCGGCACGAAGCGCAGCGGCAGGCCGGTCGGCAGGTTCGACGGCCGGGTCGGATCGACGACGAGGACGAGGTGGGTGACATCGTCGGTATCGGTGATGTCGAACGGCACGTCGTCGTCGTTGCGGTCCTGCGGCCCGGCGCCGATCTCGCGGCCGATGCCGTAGCCATAGGCGATGCGGACCTCCTCGACCTCGTTATGCCCGGCCGCGGGGGTGGCGAGGATCAGCCGGCCGGTGACCGGATCGAAGCCGCAGGCGATGGCGTGCTTGCCGCTGTCCACCGGCTTCGCGCTGTTGCCGGTGAACCAGCTATAGGTCTTGTCCGGGCCGGGCCGGGCGCCGATGGGAGTCGGCATCGCCTCGAGATTGGCGATGATGATCTCGCGCGGCGGCACCCGCCGGAACGTGGTCGCGCCCTGCTCGCGGGTGAACAGGGTGAAGGGCTGGCCGGAGGTGTCGAACCAGGGCGTCTCGCCGAGCCGCACCGGCCGGTTTTCGACCGTCGCCCGGCGCAGCTCGTCGGTCTCGAGGTGGAGCGGCAGCCGCCGGAGCCGGTCGCGAAGATCGGGCTCGGTCACCCGCGCGGTGCCGCTTTCGGCGCGGCGATCGGGGTTGAACAGGCGCAGCACGGCGGGCTGGGCGGAGAGCTGGAAATAGCCCGGCACCACCGCATTGCCGTTCAGCCACGGCCGCATCACCGGGACTCCGTTCATGTCCTCCGCCGGGAGGGCGTCGCCGGGCGGCGCCGGGAAAGCGGGCACGACCGGCCGCAGCAGGTGGACCCCGACATGGGGCACGTGATGCCGGCCCGCCGCCCGGGCGATCGAGCGGACGTCGACGAGGCGCGGCATCCGGTCGAACCCAGTCGCGGTCCGCGCCGCAGTCTCGCCGGGCACCGGGATCGCGGTGCCCGGCCGCTCGGGCCGGACGTCGATCAGATGCTGGGTCCGCGCCAGCCGCTGGAAATATTCGACCGCGGCGGCGCCGAACCCGCCGACGTCCGCAGCCAGCCCCTCGAGCGCTCCGGCCGTGCCCTTGCGGCGCCGGTAGCGCAGCGTGTTGGCGATATAGGCGCGCTGGTTGTAGCCCGAGCCGGCGGGCAGCGGCCGCAGCGGCTCGGCCGCGACGAGGGCGGCGAAATCGGCGAGCGCGGCCTCCGGGGCGGTATCGACGAACTGCGAATCGAACAGGGTGTCGATCTCCGCGTCGATCTCGGCGGCGCCGCCGGCGAGGACCGCGATCAGCGCCTTCAGCGGATAGCCCTGGGCGGCGTCGCGGGTGCGGACATGCTCGGGCAGAAGCGCGTAGATCGTCTCGGTCTCGGCCTCGATCCGCGCCAAAGTGGGAGCGTTCATGGCGCCATCTCCGCGAAGACCAGGGTGTCGGGATCGATCGAGAGCAGGCCGGCGGGGGTGAACAGGCCGGCGGTGAGCATCGGCGCCGGGCACAGCAGCCGGCCGTCGACCGCCGGCAGGCCGCTGGGCAGCGCGAAGCCGGCGATCCGGGCGGCGATCACGCCCTCGACCTCCTGCACCGCGGCCAGCACCGCGCTTTCGTGAAGCGCTTCGCCGAACGCCCGCGCCGCCCGGCTGAAGCGCGTCCCGACCGCGGTCCGGATCGCCGTCTCGACGTCGCCGCGCCGGAGCGCCGGATCGGCGGCGAAGGCGATGGAAACCTGGGCCTTCAAGTCGGTGAAGCCCTCGATCCGGATCTTGCGCCCGGGCACGCAGGCGAGCGCGATCGCGTCCCTCAGATCCTCGATCGTGTCCGAGCCGGGCACCGGCGATTCGAGGCTGGTGGTGGCGATGGTCAGCAGCACGACCTTGCGCATGCCGACATGGAGCTCGGTCGCGAGCGCCTTGCCGATGCCGCGGAAGCGGCGGGCGAAGACCTCGAAGTCGCTCAACGAGACCAGCCGGTCGAGGGTGCGGATCGATTGCGGCGCGGAGGCGCGCATGTCGTCGATCGTCTCGGCGGCGCTGCCGCCGTCGGCCGGGACCGGATTGGCGACCGCCATGATGCCGAGCACCGGCGTCATGATCGTCGACAGGCGGCCGCTCGCCAGATTGCCGTCCGGGCCGCTGCCGACCCGGTAGCGCGCGGTGACGTTGTTGGCGCCGGTCGGCAGGCGGCCGGCGAATTGCAGCTCGGACGCCTCGTCCTCGACGGTGCGGACGGTATAGACCCGCTGTTCCGGCGGCAGCGCGTAGAGCGTCTGGACCTCGGCATAGAGCCGGTCGTTGACCCTCGCCTCGAGCGCCGGCGCATAGCCGCGCGCATTGGCCGCCGAAACGTAGCTGAGCGGCGCCCCCTTGAGCCGGTAACGCGGGTTCAGCCGGACGGTGTCGCCGGAGCCGAGGATCTCCATGCCGCTGTTCGGCATGGTTTCGCCATGGGAAGCAGCGACGCTGTTGGCGAGAAGGGTCAGGGTCGTCGAGCGGAACCGGCCGGTGAGGGCGCGCTCGAAGATCAGCACGGTATCGGCTCCGGACGCGGCGGTCGACTTGATCGCGGCAACCTCGGTGATCGTCTCCGTCGATCCCCATTTCTCGCCGGTCAGCACCACGGTCCGCCCCGGCGGCAGGGCGGCCGCGCCGGCGACGACGATCCGGTCCGCCTGCGGCGCCGGCAGCTCGATGTCCTGATCGACAACGAGCAGCGGCTCGCTGCCGGTCTCGATCAGGATCGAGGTCTCGCGGACCTTGTTGACGAAGGGCTCGCCGGAGCTGACGTCGATCGCCGAGACGGTGATTCGGGTCAGCTTCGCGGACAGGCCGAAGCCGCTTCGGCTGCGCTCGACGGCGCTGGTGATCTGGCCGATCCTGGTCGCCGAATCGTTCGAGAAGATCACCAGCCGGCCCTTGATCGCGTCGGGATAGACGGCGTCGAGATCGGGCGCGCCGGCGTTCATCTTGAGGTCCTTCCAGTCGCTGGTCCCCGTATCCAGATATTTGTCCTGGATCTTCTGGTCGGCGAGCTGGAGGTTGGGCGCGGTCGATCCGAACGCGGCGGCATGCTGGGCGAGGATGAACAGCTTGTTCTGGAAGGCGGCGCTCTTCGCCAGGTCGCTCGCTAGCGTGGCGGTCTGATCGAGCAGGACCGACGTCTGCGGCGCCACGTCCGGATCGGTCGAGCGGGTGAGCGAGACGATCCGGCCGTAGAGCCAGCTCGTCCCGCTGGCCGGCTGCGCGCTCATGTAGACGAGCACGGCATCGCCCGACTTGGCCACGGTGTTGGTGCCGGCGATGACGATCGTCTTCGAATTGGCGTCGATCGTCGCCGGCACGGTGACCGTCGGCATCACCGGCAGCAGCGCGTTCCATTCGGCGCGGGCGTCGAGATCGGCGCCGGTCTCGAAGGTTTGCGGCTTCTCGTCCTGGCCGGGGACCGAGGCGACCTTGGTGCCGGCGGGCACGACCGCCTCGGTCGGGCCGCCCTCGAGGCTGTTGACGGTGAACGACAGGGTGGTCGAGGCGCTGAGCGCGGGCCGCGGCTCATAGCCGAGCGTCCGGGTCAGGCGGACCAGGGCGTCGCGATCCTGGGTCCTCAGGATCGAGCCGTCGTCGGAGAGGCGCGCGGCGCCGTAGGCGAGGATGTGGAGGCTGCCGGCAAAGGCGTCGATCAGGGCGATCGCCGGATCGTCGGTGTCGCGCGTGCCGAGCGGGTAGAGCGGCCGTTCGCCGTCGATCTCGACGCTTGCGATCCGCGCCAGCATCCGCGCCCTGATCGCGCCGTGGCGATAGACCAGGGGGTCGGCGACGGCGGGACGGACGGCGCCGGCCGAGCAGGACGGGCAGGTGCCGCAGGCGCAGGCCTGGGAAGCGCCGCTCATCGCCCGCCTCCCATGATCAGCGCGAGCCGGCCGTTCTCGGGGAAGCTCGGATCGTCGTCGAGCCGAAGCACTTCGAGCTCGCGCGGCCGGATCAGGCCGAGCGCGATCTCGCCCTGCGGCAGCCGCCCGAATCGCTGGAATTTCTTCAGCTGGACGCTCTGGACGCCCTCGACGGCCATCACCGCCTCGATCAGCCGCGAGGCATAAAGCGGCGTTCCGAAGCTGAAATTGTCGGGATGGAAGAAGCCGCGCGCGCCGCCCGGAACGCCGCTCGGCCGAAGCGCCTCGCGGACATGGGCGGCGACGGCGCTGCGGATCGCGCCCGCTTTGGCGCAGACCAGCAGCTGGACGTCGAGCGGCGCCGGCTTGGCCGGCCGCAGCGCGACGTCGAAGCCCATCAGCCGGTAGGATTCGATATGCTGGCGCAGCCCCTGCTCGAACTCGGCGTCGATCGGGCGCCCTTCCCTGCGGTCGAGATAGATGAGGATCGTCTGCCAGGCGCCGGTCCAGCGGGCGATCGCGATCGCATTGGCGACCTCGGGATAGGCGATGGCGGCGGCGGCATAATCGGCCTCGGTGACCGCGCGCTGCTGGATCCGGAAAGCCTGCGGGGCCGCGATCCGGATCGCGCTGACCGGCTCGGGCGCCGCGCCGCCGCGCCCCGGCAGCGGATTGGTCACCGCGATCCTGGCATTTTCCTGGGCGAGCGGAAGCACGACGTGGCCGAGCGCGCCGGTGCCGATATTGCCGGCAATGCCCGAGCCGAAGCGGCCGAGCGCGGTCATCACGCTCTCCGGGGCCGGAGCGACGCCGTTGACCCCGTCGCCGAAGCGGACGAACGGGCGGCCGTCAATGCCGGTCTCGACGACGAAATCCCGGTCGAAGCGGCCGCTGCGCAGCAGATCGCGCCGCGCGCCCCACGGCCCGAAATCGTCGTCGAGCAGCAACGCCGCCTCGGCCTGCTGCGGATCGACGGCGGCGAGCGCCGAGGCCGAATCGCGCGGCAGCGTGCGCAGATCGACCGGCACGATCCGGGCGACGTCGGCGCGGTCGAGCACCGGCCGCCAGGCCTCGTCCTCCTTCGGCGTGTCGGGATCGAGCTTCGGCGTCAGCGCGGCGATGTCGGCCGCCGGCAAGCCGAGCTTGGCGGTGGGCGGATAGCAGGTGCCGTGATCGGCGAGCATGACGTTGCCCCGCGCCTCGGCGCAGACGGTGGTGCTGGCGACGGCAATCACCCCGGGCTTGCGCACCTGGATGACGAGATCGAACGGCAGCGCGTCCTCCCGGCTCCATTCGACGGTGACCAGGGGCTTGGGCGGATTGTTGTCGAGCAGGTCCACGACGCCGCCGGTGACCCGGGTGAGGCGGACGACATGGCGGCGGTCCGGCCGCACATCGGCCGCTTCGGCGGTCTCGGGCGAAGCGGTCTCGACGAGGACGAGGAAATCCCCGGCGGCGAGCGCGGCAGCGCCGCCGCCGCTGGTGTCGACCAGGGTGGCAGCGGTGGCGCCGCGCGGCAGCCGGCATTCGTCGTCGCCCCAGACGTGGAACTGGATATGGCTGCGCCATTGCCACAGCGGCAGGTCCGCCACCGTCTCGAACACGATCGGATCGGCGGCGAGGATCGCGCGATAGTCCTTCGCCGCAATCACCGGCTGCCGTCCCTCGATCCGGACCAGCAGCGGCGAGCGCCGGGCAAGCACCATGCCGTCCGCCACCGTCCCCGCGGCGAAATCGAACTGGGCGAAGACCCGCGCATTGGCGCCCTCGCCGATCGCATAATCGAGCAGCCGGGCGTGGCGGGCGATCGAGGCGCGGCTGCGCGCGGTCTGCAGGAAGGCCTCGGTGCCGACCCAGTCGAGCCGGTAGCTCTTCTGGTCGGCGACGTAGGCGGCGACCTCGATGAGGGTGGTGGTGAGATCGGCGGGATCGTCCTCGCTGAAGCCCGGCACCAGCTCGGTCATCCGGTCGAGCAGCTGGCGGCGGAAGCCCGGATAGTCGCGGACCCGATAGTCGAACAGCGGATCGGCCCCGGGCGCTTCCTCGTCCTCGTCGCAGGGGGCGCAATCGAAATCGCTCGGACAGGCGATCTTGAACGAGAAATCGACCGCCGCGAGCCGGGCGTCGATGAAAGGCGGCGGCGAATCGTTGGTCGGGCCGGTGACGATCGCCAGCCGGTAGGTCGAGAAATCGGTCGGCTGGTTGCCGGGGATCGTCACCTTGTAGCGCGCGACCTGGCCGGCGGCCGGAATCATCTGGACGACCGGATCGACCTTGGGCGCGGCGAAGCGGACTCCCCCGGTAATCGCGATATTGGCGCCGGTGAGCGCCGCCGCCGGCAGGGTCAGCGGCTTGACCAGGACGATCTCGATGAAGGTCGGGTTGCTGGTCGGATCGCCGGCGCTGACCTCGATATAGTCGATGCCGCTCAACTCGGCGGGCGCGCCGGCGCCGAGGAGGGCGGCGCGGCGGCGCTCGTCGCAGCAGATGTAGCGGTCGGCGGTCATGCGACCCCGGTCCTCAGCGCCAGCTGGTCGGCCGCGCCGGTCGCGAGCACGGTGTAGCTGACGACGATGTCGAGCACCGCTTCGGCCGCCGCGAAATCGACGTCGAGGTCCTCGAGCGAGAGGATGTGGCCGAGCCGCTGGGTGATCGTCGCCTCGAGCGTCGCCGCCAGCCCGATGGCCACCGGCCCCTCGCCGGCGCCGAACAGCATCTGCTTGACCGGGCTGCCGAAATCCGGACGCATGACGCGCTCGCCGACCATCGTCAGGATCAGCAGCTCGAGCATCTGGCGGACGTGGGCATCGCTGCCGTAGAGGACGGTGGCGCTGCGGCCGTCGCCGGCGGGGCCGAACGGAAAGGCGAGCCTGCTCATGTCGCGATCACCCGGGTCTGCGAGGCGCTGATGATCGGCGGCCCGGCCGGGATCTGCTCGGCCGACTGGCAGATCGCCACCACCGGGTTGATCAGCACCGGCTGGCCGTTGGCGAGGACCCGGGTGGCGCCGACAATCCACTTGGTGGTGACGCAGGGCTGCGGCTTGCCGCCGGGCAGGGTGAAGGCGCAGCCGGCGACCAGGCCCTGGTCGGTCAGCACCGCCACGGGCATGCTGCTGACCATCACCCGCGGGCTGGCGGCGATGATGTTGAGCGTGCCCGCGTGGGGGCACATCGCCGTCGTTCCCGCATGAAGCACCGGTCCGGGCATTCGTCTCCCCCCTTCAGGTGATGGTCAGCGCCCCGTTGTTGATGATCACCGAGGGGCCGACCATGGCGATCGACGCCCCCTGTCCGTTCATGATCGTGATCCCCGCCGCGCCGATCGTGATCATCGCCCCGGTCACCGTCTTGATGAACACCTGCTGGGCCGGATTGTCCGACAGGGTGACGCTGGTCCCGCTCACCGTCTGAAGGAGGATGTTGGGCGTCGCCGGAGTCGCCGCCGCCAGCGCGAGCGGCGGAAAGCCGCCGGGATCGGGCCAGAAGGCGCCGCTCCAGATCGGATAATCGGGATCGCCCGCCTCGAACTCGATCCAGACGTTGGAGCCGATCTGCGGCAGCGCGACGACCGCGCAGCCCTTGCCCGCCATCGGGAAGGCCGGCAGCGCCCAGGTCGACGGAAACAGATTGTAGCGGTCGCCGAGCTGGACCTGGATCCGCCCCTGGAACATCGGATCGACATTGTTGAGCACCGTCGCCCGGTACTTGCCAAAATAGGCGGGCCCGGCGCTCATAGCGGCACCGCCGGCGTGTTCGAGACCATCCCCTCGCGCGACAGCTGGAAGCTCTGCTTCCAGCTGCCCCGGCCCAGCGTGCTGGTCACCGACTTCGCGAACCAGAGGCCGTCATGAGCGAGGCCGGCGCCGCGCACGCCGACGATGGTGCGCGCGTCCATCGGCCGGCCGTAGCGGGCGACGTCGAGGCTGCCCGAGGCGGAGACCGGATCGGCCTGGCCCGGCCCGGTCAGCGCCAGCATCATCGCCTCGGGCATCTTCATCCGCTCGGTCTCGATCGCCTTCAGCTTGGTCGGCACCAGCGGCCGGGCCGCCAGCGGCGGCTTCAGAAGGCCGATATTGGGGACCGGCACCGGCACCGAGAAGCCGGCGATCTTGATGAAGGCGTAGCGCAGCTCGGCGGCGTTGCCGTCGGCGCTGAACGACAGGGTCTCGACATTGCTCGCCGCGTCCATGTCGAGGGTCAGCGCCGGCTGCGGCAGCCCGACGCGGATGCTTGGCCCCCAATAAGCGGTGTTGGTGCCCGGCGCGGGGCCGGGCGTGATGTAGAATTCGTGGCCGGCATCCTTGGCCAGCTTGTCGGCATATTGGAAATCGGTGCCGGTCTGGTGGGCGTATTTCTCGATCGGGATCGAGATATCCTGGAACAGCGGCGGGATGGTCAGCGGGATCACCCCGAACATCGGATATTTCGCCATCATCAGGGCGACCCGGGCGAAGGGCGGCATCGCCGGGAAGGGGAAGCCGGAGAAGTCGATCAGGTCCATATAGCCCGACACGTCCTCGCCGGTGAGGGTGAGCCGGTTCTCGCCCGGCCGGGCCGAGGCGGCGACGTCCTGGCGCTTGATCGGGCCGTCGGCGAGCACCTTGGGAATGCCGTTCAGGGTGGCGACCAGGATCACCCGGATCAGCGGGTCGAAATAGCCGGCCGGGAGCAGGGTGGTGGCGATCGGCGACGTCTTCGAATAGCGGAACACGAGCTGGAAGCCCGAGCGCTGGCCGACCGCGGACGTGACCTGGGCGCTTTCCAGCGCCTCGACCACCGCGACCGGCGCCGGCGTCACCGCGACGGGCCCGATCAGCAGGGTCAGGGTCACTCCCTTAAGCGTCGCCATTGTCTGTTATCTCCAGCGGCAGCGGGATGACGAGCAGCCGGCCCGGCGGGCCGGCCGCCTCGGCCGGATCGGCGTCGCCATTGGCGTCGCAGATCTTCCAATATTGCTCGGCATCGCCGATCGTCTCGGCGGCGATCCGGTCGATCCGGTCGCCCGCAATCGCCCGGTGGCGCCCGGCCACGCCGTAGCGCTCCATCGCCGGAATGATGCGCCGGCCGACGAACGTCTCGACGCTGCCGTCCTCGCCGGTGCGGGTGCGGAGCGCTACGCCGTAATAGCGGCTGTTCATGGGGAAGGTGTCGCTCATGGCGCGCTCTTGAGGCCGAGCGCCTGGACCGAGGGCGGCTTGCGCTCGGCCAGCTTCTGGCGCCGCTTCAGCGCCACCATGAACAATTCGGCGCCCTTGCTGCCGTAGGGAAGATCGTCGCTGGTGAGCAGCCGCAGGCTGAGCGAGACCTTGGCCCGGATCGGGTTCAGATTGACGTCGAACTGCTCCTCGACGACCGCGAAATCGGTGACCCGCACCGGCAGCGTGCGGTTGGCGCCGAGCACCAGCAGCAGCATCGGCGAGGGCAGCGGCAGCACCTCGATCGTGCCGGTGAGGGCGAGCCGGGCGGCGGCCTCGAGATCGGCGCTGGCGGGAACGATCATCATCTCCAGCTCGGCGAGCTGCTGGCCGATCCCGCTGGCGAGCGTCTCGGGATTGTCGCCGGGATGTTCGAGCAGGTCGGTGGCGTCGATCTCGATGTCGAGCTTGATCGTCTCGACCGGCGGCCCGGTCAGCCGCAGCGCCTCGAGCCGGTCGCCGCCGTCGGCCTTGGCGGCGCGCGGCGCCAGCGTCCGGCTGAGGCTGTCGGGATTGTACTGGAAGGCGATCGTGCGCAGCACCTGCCGCCCTTCCGCGTCCATCTTGATGAAGCCGCCCTTGAGCGTCTTGGGGGAGCGCGGGAAGCTGGTCATTTCTCGGTCGCCTTGCTTTCGCCGAGCAGCTCCTTGACCATCGCCAGCGGGTCGAACTCGGCCGGCTCGAGCTTGATCTGGTCGAGGCTCGGCCAGGTCATGCCGACGCCCGGCGCATAGGCGATCTTGCCGAGCGTCACCCTGAGCTTGGGTCCGAGCTGCTTCGATATCGCGGCGACCGGATAGGCCCAGCTGTAGGAAAAGATTTCGCGCAGGGCGAAGATGGTGGCGACGAGATCGACCTTGAGCCTGGCCGTCATCTGGCCTTCGGCATAAGCGACGGCGGAGAAGCTGAAGCCGCCGGAATCGTAGGCGGCGTTGACGTCGAGCCCGACGGCGCCGTCGATCCGCAGGCTCGGAGTCACTTCGACCCCGCCCTTCACCCCGACCACGCCGAAGGCGACGCTGACCCCGATGAAGGCGCCGAACGTGCCGTAGAGCTCGCCGTAGGCGGGCAGGCTGAGCTTGCCGGTGAGCTTGGCCTTGATCTGGGGATCGTCCTCGAGCGGATAGAGCTCGCCGTTGAACTTGACTCCGGTCAGCATCACCGGGCCGACGCCGTAGCGCACCCCGAGCGAGCCGGTGATCTGGCCGAAGGCGGTGATGCCGGGGATCGGCGTCGGCACGTCGAACTGCGCCTTCAGCCCCTTGATGATCGGAGTCTCGCCGCCCTTCGGCGCCGGCCACATCTTGCCGAGCGCGATGTCGGCGAGCGCGACCTCGCCCGTCACCTTGATCTTGCCGGCGCGGGTGATCTCGACGCCGAGCGTCGGCCTGATGTCCTTGGTGACCTGGTAGCTGAGCGAGCCCTTGCCGGAATAATGGCCCTCCTCGTCGAAGCTGAGGTTGATCGTGCCGGCCGCCTTCTCGGTGGTGATGGTGACGTCGGCGGTGCCCGAGAATTTGCCCTCCTCATTGTCCTTGCGGCGGTAGCGCACGTTCATCTCGGCGGCGAACGACTTCCACTTGATCGGCGCCTTGCCGGAGATGTCGAGCACGCCGCCGGCATAGCTGCCGTTGAGGCTGACCTCGGAGACGAGCGGCAGCGGCTTGGGGATCTTGACCCCGCCCCAATAGCTGACGTTGAGCCCGTCCCAGCCGACCTTGAGGAACAGGTCGGCATCCTTGACCTTGGTGGTGATGCCGCCGGCGCCATAGGGGGTGAGAACGCCGTTCTTTTCGTTGAAGCCGAGCTCGGCGGTGACCGTCGAATTGGGGATCGAGGAGGAGCTCGCGCTCACCTTGCCCGACCAGCCGGTCTGGCTGTTATAGCCGACGCTCGCCGTGAGATCCTTGATCCCCGGAATGGTGCGCGCCGGGGTCAGCGTGCCGATACCGATGACGGCGCCGTCCTTGACCGAAACCGTGATGTCGCCGTTGACCAGAGGGTTGGTTTCCGGCCCGACCGTGAACTTGACATTGCCCTTGGGAACGACGGTCGGCGCGAGCGAGATCGACAGCGTGCTCTCGGTGAAGCGGAAGAAGTTCTTGCCCGGCGTCTTCAGCTTCTCCTTCGGAATGCTGATGTTCGCCTCGATCGTATCGGGAGAGAATTTGAAGTTGAGCTTGCCGAAGAACTGGACGCTCGGCGTGATCTCGCCCTCGCCGACCAGCTGGCCGGTAGCGTCGAGGCCGACCTTGGTCAGCTTCCCCTTGCTCAGATAGGGATAATAAAAGGGGATGTTCGCGTTCTTGGCGGGATCGAGGGTGAGCTTGCGCCATTCGCCGGCGGTGATCGTCGGCGCGGCCGGGGCCGGCGCGGCGGCGGCCGGTGCGGCCGGATCGGGTGCCGGCGCGGCCGGGGCCGCGGGCGCGGCGGTGACGCTGGCCGACAAAGTAAGGCCGGTCTCGCCGGGCAGCATCGGCTTGCTGAGCAGCTCCGCCTGGATCTTGTCGACGCCCGACTTCGCCGTGCTGCCCGGGGTGCGGATATATTTGATCAGCCGCATGCCCGGGATCAGGCGCTTCTCGCTCGCCTCGATCGGCGTCTCGCCGCTCGCCTTGACGTTGATCACCTCGGGCGCGCCGCCGGCGATCAGCGCGACCGGCGCCCCCTCGCCCTTCTTCTTGACGTCGGCCGAGCCGGTGACGAGGCCCTTGCGCAGCAGCGTCTCGACCTCGAAGCTGCCGTCGGACGCGTCGTTCATCACCTTGGCGGTCTTGAACCGGATCTGGAACTGGCTGACCTTCTTGCGGTTCGGCAGCAGGATCCGCTTCACCTCCGAGACCATATATTCGTAGGTCTGGCGGCCGGATTCCTGGTTCTTGTCGCTGACCAGCAGCTGCAGATTGCCGGGCACGCTGGTGCCGCCGATCTGCTTTTCGACGATATGGTCGATGTCGCACTTCGCCGCGGTAAGGGTGCCTTTGGCGAGGCCGTCGACGACCGCCTTGGTCTCGGGCTTGTCGAGCGCCGCCTTGACCTCGGTATTGGTCGCCGCGGTGTCGCGGATCGCCTTGGCGAGGCCCTGCAGCGTGGTGAAGCCGTAGGTCTGCAGCCAGATGTCCTTATATTTCTCGCCCGGCTTCTCCATGAACGCCTTGGTGTAGGTCGAGGCTTCGTAATTGGCGCCGTCGAAGATCGGCGAGAAGATGAGCCTTTTGCCGCTCGCCATCGTGTCATAGGCCTGCTTGACCCATGGCCCGGCGCCCTTGACCCGCGGCAGCGTCAGGCAGGGCACCGAGACGATGAGGAAGGTCGCGCCCGGTCCCTTGGGCGTTTCCTCGACGATCTCGACGTCGGAGGGCAGGTCCGGCGCCGGCCCCGGAGAGACCGATTTGGTATCCGGCGCAGCGGCGGGCGTGCCGACCGGCGTCGCCGAGACGTTGGCGGGATCGGCCGGAGACGCGCCGGCGTCGCCGGCGGGAGCAGGTGCCGGCGCAGGAACGGGCGCGGGCGCCGGCGCGACCGGCGGCGGCTCGTCGGCCCGGAAGATGGCGGGCTGCGCGATCCGCGACAGGCTCGGCACCGGCCTGCCGCCGGTGATTGCCAGCGCGGCGCCGTCCGCTTCGGCTTCGAGCCGGGCGTCGGCGGCGGCCGGCAAGGGCCCGGCCGCCTTCATCTGCACGCCGCCCTGCTGGACGCTGTGGGCGAGCTCGTGGGCGATCAGCGCCCGGCCCGCCCCCGTCTGCGGCGCGTAGCGGCCTTCGCCGAAGACGATATTGTCGCCCGCCGCATAAGCGAGCGCGCCGAGCGAGCGGGCATTGTCATGGGCGCGGGCGTCGTCATGGACGCGCACCGCGCCGAAATCGCGGCCGAAGCCATGCTCCATCTCGCGGCGGGTGGCGGGCTCGAGCGGGCGGCCCTGGCCGAGGATCGGCGGCGCGGCGATGCTGCCGCCGCCGAGCGTCGAATGGCGCTGGGCGAGCAAGGCGGCCGGCGGCGCGGCGGCGCGGGAGGGGCGCGCCATGGCCGGCGCGCGCTCGAGCGCGAGCGCCTTCATCCCAGCCGCTCCCTCACCGCCGCGGCGATCTGCGCCGCGGCCTGATCGGCGGGCGAGGCGAAGCCGGGGCGGGGCGCCGGGTGCGCGAGCGCCCGTTCGAGCGCGCCGGGCAAGGCGTCGGCGAGCCGGCGCGCATCGAGGCCGGAAGCGGCGCTGACCGTGATCCGTTCGATCGCCAGCCGGAGCGGAGCGGGGCCGCTCACCGCCCCGCCTCCCAATCGATGCCGGGCACCGGCTGGTTCTGCTTGCGCAATTCCTCGCCGAGCTCGGCCGAGATCACGGCGCGGTCGATCCGGCCGCCGCCGTCGGCGGCGAGGAAGGCCGAGCCGAGAGCGATGTTGCGGATGCTGCCGCCGCTGAGCGGCAGAGCGGCGAGCGCCGCCCAGTTGATCGGCTCGACCGGGGCCGCGTCCGGGAAGACCCGCTGCCACAGCCGCAGCCGCTCCTGCTCGGACGGCATCTGGAAGTCGACCGAGAAGCGGAAGCGGCGCAGGAAGGCGGGATCGATGGCATGCTTCATGTTGGTGGTGACGACGGTGAAGCCGCGGAACGCCTCGATCCGCTGCAGCAGATCGCCGACTTCGGCATTGACGTGCCGGTCGGTGGCGTTGCCGACGGTGCCGCGGCTGCCCCAGATGGCGTCGCCCTCGTTCCACACCATCACCGCGCCGCAGCGTTCGGCCTGATCGAAGGCGGCGGCGATGTTCTTCGAGGTCTCGCCGATATATTTGCTGATGATCTGGCTGAGATCGATCAGCATCATCCTGAGGTCGAGAGCGCTCGCCAGCACCTCGGCCGCCATCGTCTTGCCGGTGCCGCTCGGGCCGCTGAACAGAGCGGCGACGCCGCAGCCGCGGCCGCCCATCCGGGCGGCGAAGCCCCAATCGTCCATCACCGTCGCGGCATGGCGGACATGAGCCTCGATCCGCCGCAGCGCCGCCTCGGCCGGCGCGGCGAGGATGATGTCGTCCCAGCCATAAGCGGGCTCGACGATGGTCACTCCGGGGGTCGGCGTCCCGGCCAGGAACCGCCCCGCCTCGTGCCAGAGGAGGCGGCCGGCGGCGGCTGCATCGGCGGCGGCATCGAGCGCGCTGCCGGCGCGGGCGCAGACCGCGTCGATCTCCGAGGGGGCAAGCCGGAACTGGGCCGCAACCCGCGCGACCGCGGGGCCGAGCCGGGCGCTGCGCTCGGGCCCAAGCGCCTGGCGCCAGCGGTCCGCGGGCGCCGCCGGAACGGTCTCGCCGACGGCGCTGATCGCGCGGTTGAGGCAGGGAAGCGAGACCGGGCCGGCGACGACGACATGGCCGAGCACCCGCTCGGCGAAGTCGGCGACGAGCGCCGGCGGCGGCCCGGGCTCCTCGACCCGGACGATGAGCACGCCCCGGTCGAGCGCCGCATCGCGGCTCCAGCGGCGGGCGAGCGCATCGCGCGCCTCCGCTTCCTCGGGGATGGCGAACGTGCGCAGCCCGTGCGGAACCAGGCCGAGCGAGGCGAGGCTGGCGGCGAGCACCGCCGGCTCGCTGCGCCCGGCAAGAACGAGCGGCGACAGCTTGTCGCGGCCGCGGCCGGCGAGCGCGGCGGCGAGCTGGGCGGCGAGCGCCGGGCTGGCCAGCGCCTCGTCGGGCCGAAGCGGCACGATCCGCGCGGCGACGTCCGGCTCGGCCGGCGGCGCTCCGCACAGCCGGTCGACCAGCCCCTCGCCGAGCGCAAGCCGCGCCTCGATCCGCACCGCGCCCGGCTCGACCGCGACGATGCCGAAGCGGCGCAGCGGCGCCGAAGCGGCGAGGGCGGTAAGGCCGAAGCCGGGAACGAGCCGCTGCGCCAGCCAGGCCGGGACGCCGCGACCGCCGCTCGCCGGCGCCGCCGCCGCGACCCTGCGCGCGACGGCTTCCGAGCAGGCGGCGGCGAACAGCAAGGCGACGAGCGCGGTCTCGGGCGGAGCGAAGGCGAAGCCCTCCGCCAGCCGGTGCAGCGCCGTTTCCTTTTCCCGTTCGAGCCAGGCCGCGAACGTCCCGGCCGCCGCGGCGCCGTCGCCGCCCTCGAGCGTGTCGAATTGCGCCAGCGCGAACGATTCGGCGGCGGCGAGCAGGGCCCCGGCCGGGGCGTCACGGACGAACGGCGCGTTCACGGCAGCGGCTTCGTGACGTCGACGAGCGCATCGTCGACCGGCGGAGCGGCGGCGTCGGCGGTCGGGCGGACGGCGATATGCGCCTTGTCGACGATCTTGCCGGCGGCGAAGGTCTCGCCGGTGTCGAGGAACACCGTCGTGACGAGGTAGAAGGCGCAGGGGCGGTGCGGCGATTGCAGCGCCGACCAGACCTTGGTCGACAGGTCGATGTCGACCGGCTGCTGGCTGACCGTGATCGATTCGGGCTGGTTGGCCGGGTCCTGCAGCGGCTCGGCGGTGAGCGTGTCCATCAGCTTGGCGGGCATTGCCGGGATCGTCACCGCGCCGAGGATCGCGGCGATCATCGGCCGCGGCACGATCCCGTTGCGGTGAAAGGCGCTCATCCCGATCCCGAGCAAGGCCTCGCGCTCGAGATCGAGGCCCTGGGCGGCGAGCATGTAATGCAGATCGAGCACGAGCGGCGCCTTGGCGAAGCGCTTGCCGGACGAATCGACGTGCGGATCGTACATGCTTCGCCAGGCGGGGTTGGGGCCGGCATGGTGGAGATAGAGGATCAGCCCGGCGGTCTCGGCCGGCGCGCCATTGGCGGCCGGCGGCCGCGGCGGCGGCTCGATCGAGACCGCGGGCGGGGTGAAGGTGCCGTAGGCCGCCTTGAGCCGCGCCTCGAGGATCGCGCGAAGCACGAAGGTGGTCGCCGGAATCGCGAAATGCGCGCTCATCGCGCGGCCTCGCTTCGCCGCGCCAGATAATCGGCGAGCGACGGCACCGCGGCGGGCGGAGCGCGCTCCACCGGCCGGGCCCGCGGCGGCTCCGGCGCGAGGATGCGGACGTCGATCCGGCCGATCTCGATGGTGACCGGCTCCGGCGCCGGCGCCGGCGCCGGCTCGACCGGCCCGTCCGGCACCGCCGCGGCGACCAGCGGCGCGGCGGCGACCGGCGCGGGCGCGGCGGCCGGCGCGGCGAGGAGGGGAGCGGCCGGCGCGTCTTCGCGCACGGCCGGCGCCGGCGCCGGAATCGGGATCGAGGCTGGGGGCGGGACCGCCGGACCGGTCTCGCGGACAAGCTGGGGCGCGGCCGGCGGCACGAGGCCCGGCGGCGGCGGCACGGCGCGGACGGCCGCTGGCACGGGCGCAGCAAGCGGTTCGGCGGGGGCGATGGCCGGCGGGCCGTGCATGGGCCGCGGCGGCGGCTCGGGCTCGGCCTCGCCGAGGCGCGGGGGTTCGGGCCGGTGCGCGACCGGCCCGGCTTCGGCCGGCGCGGCGGCGGGCGGCAACGGCGGCGCGATCGGCGGCGGCGGCGCCGCCGCCGGAAGCGGCTGGAGCGGCGCGGCGGCGGGCGCCGGCACGCTCGGTAGCGCGTCGACCTGCTCGTCGAGCTCGAACAGGCCCGCGCCCTCGGCCGCGGCGAACGGCGGCGGCGGCTCGGGCCGGGCGTTGCCCGGCACGCCGAGGGCGGCGCCCAGCACCGCGTCCCAATAGCCGCTCATGCCCGCCGCGCCCGGGCCGCCGGCTGGGCCGGCTGGGCCGCGATCATCGCCACGTAGCGGCGCCGGCGCTCCGGCGGCAGCGCCAGGATGGCGCTCTCGGTCCAGCCATAGGCCCCGGCGACGACGTGGATCTCGCGCTGCAGCTGGCCCACCAGCCGCTCCACCCCCGCGGCGAGGAACTCGGCGAGGTCGACCGAGGCGCGCAGCGGCGACCGGCACTCCGCGCACCCGATGTCGACGACGATCCGGGCGGCCGGATCGAGCGCTTCGAACCGCGCCGACAGCCGCTCGACGGCCGCCGCGGAAACCGGCCCGCCGCCACCGATCCGGCAGCGCGCGACGATCAGGCCGAGCGCGTCATCGGCCGCGCCGGCGGCCGCCGCCAAGTCCGCCATGCAGGGCAGCCGGAAGCTCAGCCGCCGGTTGCCGGAGCGGATGCCGACGCGGGTGCCGGGATCCGGCACCGGGCAGTCGAGAATGTCCGCGGCGGGGACCTCGAACGCATTGTCGGTGCCGCATTGCGGGCAGCGCAGCCGCGCCTCGATCGGCGCGTCGCTGAGCTCGGCATGCAGCGCCAGCAGCCGCCGGTTGCGCGCGCCGAGCGTGTCGCGCTCGATCGCCTCGCCCGGAAACAGCGCGGCGACCAGAGGCTCGAGCCGCCGGTGCGCCGGGGCTGAGGACGAAGGCTCCCAGAGTGCGAACAGCTGCGCGGCCGAGAGCGGGGCCATGGCGCCGCTTACGGCTCGACGAAGCTGGGCTCTTTCGGCTCAGCCCAGGCATAATCCCGCTCCCAGCCCTCATTCTCGAGCTTGATCTTGGCGATCGCCACCGCGTTGGCGTTGGCGTCGAGATCGGGCAGCGCCTGATATTCGGATACCCAGCAGCGGAAGATGTTGTAGATGAGGACCACCTGGCCGGCTTCGTTGAGCAGCTCGATGATGATGTCCTTGCGGAAGTCCTGCAGCGAGACCTCCCCGCCCGCCTGCGACCCGTAGTTCCAGACCTTGTTCGCCCAGGCCTCGAAGTCGGTGTCGTGGGTCACTCCCCGCTCCAGGGTGATCGCGTCGTAATCGGTCTTGCCGGGCGATTTGAAGCTGGTCGAAGGATCGCCGCCGGAGCGGTGCTTGACCATCTCGGTGGTCCGCTTCAGCACCGACACCTTGGACACGCCGGCGACGTAGCGGCCGTCCCATTTCACCCGGAACTTGAAGTTCTTGTAGGGGTCGAGACGCTGCGCATTGGTTGAGAACTGGCCCATATCCCTTCCCCCTTCAGACGGCCGGCTTGGCGATTTGCTTGAGGGTGATCACCACGAACTCCGCCGGTTTCAGCGGCGCGAAGCCGATGACGATGTTGACGACCCCGAGATCGATGTCGGTCTGGGTCGTCGTGCTGGCGTCGCAGAGCACGAAGAAGGCGTCGCGCGGCGACGTCCCCTTGAACGCGCCCTGGCGGAACAGCCCCTGCATGAAGGCGGTGACGTTCATCCGCAATTCGGCCCAGAGCGTGTCGCCATTGGGCTTGTGGACCGCCCAGCGGAGCCCTTCGCTGAGGCTCCGCAATATGTAGAGCGCGGTGCGCCGCACCGGGATGTACTTCCATTCGCTCGCCATCGCGTTGGAGCCGTCCACGGTGCGCGAGCCGAAGCTCACCGTATTGTAGATCGGGAACAGCCGGATGACGTTGAGGCCGAGCGGATTGAGGATGCCGTGCTGATCGTCGGAGAGGACGACCGAGGGCCCGTAGACTCCGGTCAGCGACGCCTCGGTGCCGGCCGGCGCCTGCCAGACGCCGACATTGCCGTCGGTGCGCGCATAGACGCCGGCCATCGCGCCCGAGGGCGGATGCGCGCGGATCGCGCCGGCGACCAGCGGATCGTCGACCCGGATGTTCGGGAAATAGGCGGCCGCGTGCGACGACTGGAAGGTGAAGCTGGTCGTCTTCCACGCCTCGGCCGCGCCGACGTCGTTGAGCCCGGGGAACGGATCGATGATCAGGAAGGCGAACTTCTTCGCGCAGATCCGCGCCGCCTCGCCGTAGATCGACATCGCCGAGGCATGCTGGAGCGCGTTGGGATCGGTCGCCGAGGGACGCACCAGATCGGGCAGGCACAGGAGGTTGAAGAACGGATCCGGCGTCTCCAGCGCCATGATCGCATCCTTGAAGTCCTGCGTCTTGGGCTGGCCGGCGCTGGTCCCGTCGGCGCCGGCGGTCGAGGATTTCACCTCGTTGCCGGTGAAGGTGTAGGGAGCGCCGATCCGGTAGCGCGAGGGATTGGCGACTTTCTCGACGATCGCGAAGATCGCGCTCGAGAATTTGTCGGTCCCGGCGGGGACGGGATTGGGATCGAGGATCGTCACGGTGGCGTCGGCGAGCCGCTTGGTCGGCGGCGGCGTCGCCGGTGCGGCGGTGCGCAGCCGGAAGAACTTGCCGCCCTCGAACAATTGGGCCTCGATGCCGACCCCTTCCATGACCAGGCTGGCCGGCGCCTTGCGCAGCTCGGCGTTGATCGCCGCGACCATCCGGGTGACCAGCTCGAGCGGAGTCGCCGGCTTGGCCGATCCCGCGGTGAAGACGACGACCGGAGTCGCCGCGAGCGACTGGCCGGCGGCCGCCGCGCCGGCGGCGTCGCGGACGTCGACGGCGACGCTCAGCGTGACGTCCTTGGCGAAGGTGCCCGCCGCCGGCATCGCCCCGACCGCGTAGATGCTCCCCGTCGGCTCGGGCCGGTTGGCGGTGAAATCGCCGACCAGGCTGACCAGCTTCGAGCCGGTGCCGATGTCGTTGACGACGCTGGCGGCGGTGCGGGCGTCGCCCGCGGCCATCTTGAGATTGCCGAACCGCTCGGTCCGCCCGCTCAGCCGGTCGAACAGCGAGAGGTTGTAGATCGTCTTGATCTCGCCGCCGCCATAGGGATTGGCGCCGATCTCGAAGGGATCGAACTCGACGTAGATCTCGCTGCCGCCGAGGCCCGAGCTCAACGCCGTCAAGGTCGTCGACAGCTTGGTCGAGCCGTCCTCCTGGAAGCCGCTCGCGGCCTTCACCGCGCCGTCCGCGGGCACCCGGATGACGAACGCCTCGCCGCCGCCATTGGCGAAGAAGTGGAGCACCGAATAAGAGAGGCTGCTCTTGGCGCTGAGGCCGCCGAAGCCGCGCTCGAAATCGCCGTAATTCTGGATCCGGATCGGCCGGGCGTCGATCCCGGTCATGGTCGGCCCGACGAACAGCGCGACCGAGGTCGGCGCGCCGCTGATCGTCCGCACTCCGCTGGCGACTTCCTGGGTGTAGACGCCAGGATATTTGAACTGCAGCATCGGCCCCTCCTCTCGATCGCGCCCGGGCGCGACACGGCGATCCGTGCCGAAACCGGCACGAAGAAGGCTCTCCCCGAAAGGAGATGTTTTTTAGCTAGATCAATGCGTTACTGAGTCGAACGGGACTCACCCACCGGATGAGTCGGCTACGAAACGAAATCGTTACACAGGCAATGGGGCTATGCAACCGGCTGATCTGTCCGATTCGGACCATCGCCGGGCGGCGCCGAATAGCGCGTTGGAATCTGTCGATTAGTCCCGCCACACCGGACCCGAAACGCGAAAAGCCCCGCGCGGGCGGGGCTTTCGAGGCTGGTTGGGGGGCAGGATTTGAACCTGCGACCTTCAGGTTATGAGCCTGACGAGGCGCCGCCACAAAGGGCCGTCCGGGGGACGGACCGACTGGCGGCGCGGGCTGCTCGGGGAAAGGCTCGGTGGTTGCGGGGGCAGGATTTGAACCTGCGACCTTCAGGTTATGAGCCTGACGAGCTACCGGGCTGCTCCACCCCGCGCCAAGCCACCGAATGATCCGCAGAGCGTCATGCTCGACACGGACGAAACTCGAATGACAAAGTGAATGGGTTCTTTCGACCCGTGCAGAAGCTACGCCGGCTGCAAAGCCTGGCGACGACCTACTCTTCCAACGCTTAAGCGGTAGTACCATCGGCGCTGTCCGGTTTCACGGCCGAGTTCGGGATGGGATCGGGTGGGTCACGGACGCTATGGTCACCAAGCTATGGAGCCGGCGTAGCTTCTGCACGGATCTAGAAATCGATGTATCATCTGCTGAGCCCGGCCAGCGCCGAGGACTGGAAACCAATCCAATCCTGACGATGACGGTGGGACTCTCAAGCGCGAATAGAGCAATTAGGACCGGTTAGCTCCACGGGTTACCCCGCTTCCACATCCGGCCTATCAACGTGGTGGTCTTCCACGGCTCTGAGATATCTTATCTTGAGGGAGGCTTCCCGCTTAGATGCTTTCAGCGGTTATCCCGTCCATGCATAGCTACCCTGCTGCACCGCTGGCGCGATGACAGGTCCACCAGAGGCATGTTCAACCCGGTCCTCTCGTACTAGGGTCAACTCCTCTCAAATATCGACGCCCACGGCAGATAGGGACCAAACTGTCTCGCGACGTTCTGAACCCAGCTCACGTACCACTTTAATTGGCGAACAGCCAAACCCTTGGGACCTGCTCCAGCCCCAGGATGTGATGAGCCGAC